>JAESGR010000013.1_pt1 | contig 1152430 bp, 1018 predicted proteins | sample 9269771 | NCBI WGS metagenome assembly JAESGR01 (sample SAMN15739572, study PRJNA653492) | algae metagenome | isolation source: Chroococcus sp. CMT-3BRIN-NPC107 and co-occurring heterotrophs from well... | place: USA: Clark Mountains Wilderness, California | collected 2010-04-18 | reverse complement strand
AACGCACTGTCGCGGTCAACCACGAGCACGCTGACATCAGAGCGATTCCCCAGCAGGGTATCCAGGCGCTGGGCCACCGCCAGCCCCCCGAAGCCCCCACCCAGGATCAGCACCCGATGCCGCGCCGTCTGGTAGGTGAAGCGAGTCTCGCTGGCAGGTTGGTGGTCTCGCATTCGCTGCTGGGCCCGGCGCAGACTCTTGACCCCGGCGATACCCAACCCCGCGATCGCAATGGCGCGCCAAAGTTTGCGCATGCTTTTCTCCCACTCATCACCGCCTGTGCGGCACGATCACCTGCCGATGACGGTTGCCTCGCCAGGAACGCTGTTCGGAATCAGATGCAAGAAGCGTGATAGGGCCTAGCAACGTCCACTCTGCTGATTGGGCGCCCACTCACCCACGCAACCCAAGAGCCCGGGCAATCACCAATCACTGACGTGTCATCGTAAGCGAGACAGCTCCAGGATGGCGTCAGTAAAGGCCTCGGGTGCCTCCTGTGGCAGGTTGTGACCGGCGTTCGGCACCTGGTGGTGGACCCGAGGCCCGGTGAAATGTCGAGCCGAAGCGCTGCCGTCGGTTGCGGGAAAGTTGCCGTCGGCCTGGCCGTCCAGGGTGACGGCCGGGACCGTGATCGGCGGCTGACCGGCGAGTTGTTCCTCGAGTTGGTCATAGGGGGGATAGCCCGGGGCGTGTCCCAGGCGATGGCGGTAGGAATGAATCACCACGTCGACATAGTCGGGGTTGGAGAAGGCCTCCGCGGCACGGTCAAGCATGGCGTCGTCGAAGGGCCACTTTGGAGAGTTTCGCGTCCAGATCACCTTCGCGATGTCGCGCCGGTTGGCAGTGAGCCCGGCCCGGCCGCGTTCCGTCAGGAAGTAGTAGAAGTACCAGAGGCCGGCTTCGAGGTCCGGCTGGATCGGGATCATGGCGCCGCTGATGTCCTGAATGAGATAGCTGTTGACGGAGACCAGGCCAGTGCACCGCTCCGGCCAGAGAGCGGCGACGATACAGGCCGCCCGGCCGCCCCAGTCGTGGCCAGCGAGTACGGCACGTGGGATGGCGAGTGCATCCAGCAACGCCACTGCGTCAGCGCCGAGAGCTGCTTGCTGACCCGATCGCGGGGTCCTGCTGTCAAGAAAGCGGGTTGGGCCATGCCCGCGCAGGTAGGGGACGATGACCCGGTAGCCCTCCGCGACCAGACGAGGGATGACGTCGACGTAGCTGTGGATGTCGTACGGGAACCCGTGCAGGAGCACCACAACCTCACCGTCGCTCGGGCCGTCATCGATGTACGCCACGTCGAGCGTGTCGGTATGGACGTGATGAACAGGTCCGAGACGTGGCAACGCTGGGCTCATCACAGCGTCTGTGTTCTCGATGCTCATGACATCGTTCCCCTCTCAACACGGTATGCGGCGCGAGGCAGTTCTATGAAGCGGTGGGTGCGAGCGATCAGCGGCTGCGCGCCCTGGCCGTTGGGGGTCAACGTACGCCGGATGATGGAGACGGCGACCCAGCAAACGGTCGTGGCGGGACTTCCACGGTGACGGTCGCGTGGTCGATCACCTTGTGAGTTGGATCAGCAAGCTCGATGAGCACCGTGTGCGAGCCGGCAGGAAGCCATTGAATAATGATCGGTTCACCACTCGCATCGACCCAATGCCAGGGCGCATTATCAAGCGTGATGTGGAGATGCCCGATCCTGGGCGATACGTCCAGCGCGGCCGGACCGAAGACCGGCAGGATGCGCAGGTTCTCGGTCCGGTAGCGGATCACGACGAGGCCCTTCGCCAATGCGTCGGGTTGGGGAGCATCGACGATCAGGCGCGCTGGTTCCTCCGAAATCAGTGGAACAACCGGGGCTGGATCAAAGCTGGCATCGTTTGGTGGGCCACCAACTCCCGAGGACAACGTTGTTACCATCACATCTTCCCTGTGGAAACGGTTCGTACTTCTAAAGATCGGTAATGAGCAGGTCGCCGTAGTAGCGCATGGCTCGGCCGCCCAGGGGTTTCAGCACGCCCTGCGCGCGTGTAGCGACCATCGAGTCGGTTGTGTGGACCGTGACGAACGACGCGCCCTGCTCCGCTGCAGCGAGGTACTCGACCAGCGCCGCCTGCTCCTCTGATGGGTACAGATTCAACAGCCGGTCCACGGGACCGCGGTGCTTGGCAAAGTCAGTCCAGTTCGCCAGGAACTGAGGCCCCGGGCAGAGTTCGGCGCCGGCATCGGGGAAGCCGGCATTTCGCAAGGCATCAAGCGCCGTGAGTGCTCCCCCGGGATCGTCGAAGACCGCGACGAGGTAGTGGCGGGGCGAGTAGGTGCCAAGCGCTGTGGCCAAGGGGTTCTGGTCATTCGTCATCGTGCACTCCGTGCTTCCGTCGGCCACCAGGCCCTGCAGTCATCGCATGGCGGCTCCATCGGAGAGTCAAAACTGCCCTCCCGTTCTTGCAGTTTACCCAGACCAATTACGCAGCACCGTGGGCCAAGACATCACGCAGCCAGGCTCGCCAGCTCGCGGCCAGGGCGTCGACCGCGAGGACCTGCTCAATCAGGGCAGGGGAACCTCCTGGTGTGGTTGCCCGGTGCGCATCGAGAACGCTGATGCCGGCGGGATGCCGCTCCGTAACACGGACGGGTCCGGCCACCGGCACCTGCCCTGGGCGCAGCACGCGGAGATACCACCCGGTGCGACCCGTCTTGACCAAGCGCTTGAGCATGTCAGGCCGGCCTGTCGCGATCGCCAGCTTGTAGCAGGGCGAGCGGGGCTGCGTGACCTGGAGCAGGGCCTCGCCCCAACTCCACACGTCGCCGATGAAGGCTGTGTCCTCCAGCCAGCCTGCGGTCGTCAGGTTCTCGCCGAATGTTCCTGGCTCAAATGCGGGTTCCGGCGCGAGTTCCGCGTTCCAGTGGGGCAGGTGCTCAGACGGGTAGGCGTAGACCGCCTTGTCCGGCCCGCCGTGAACTGTCAGGTCAGCCTGGCGATCGCCCTGCAGATTGAGCACGTCGAGCACGAGGCTGTTCGTCGCCACCGGGCGTTTCTCAATACCGCTCACGACCGGCTCTCCGCTGTGGAGTCGGCCGATCACGTGTGGCAGTGCCACATTGACCGAGATGAGACGCACGACGGGGGAGTCTGTGCGCGGACCGGCAGACATCGGGAATGGGGCATTCCTCGCAGGTGAAGCTGGCTTGCTCTGCTGTTGCTCGAGCGCGTTTCGCATCGTGTTCCTCCCCACTTACCTCGATTCCTGGCCAGAATTGGCGCGGAATCCCCATCGAGCTGCAACGTGTCAGATCTCCGCCAGGTAGCGATGCACCGCCTGCACGACCACCGAGCCTTCGCCAACGGCAGACGCGACGCGCTTGACCGATCCGCTCCGCACGTCGCCGACGGCGAAGACCCCCGGGTGACTGGTCTGGAACGGCGACGGCACGGCCGAGCCACCAGCGGTGGTGACATCCGTACCGGTCACAATGAACCCCTTTGCGTCCAGCTCGATCGTGTCGCGCAGCCAGTCGGTACAGGGATCGGCGCCGATCATGGCGAAGACGGCGCAGGCAGAGACCAACTCCAGATTTCCCTGGGCATCGGCGATCGTCACCGACTCCAGACGCCTCTGTCCCCGGAGCGCTTGCACCACACAGCCGGTGTGAATCCGCACGTTCGGCGTGTACTCCAGCCGCGAGACCAGATACCGGGACATGCTGCGCGCCAGGTCGGGCCCACGGCAGACGAGATGGACAGTGCTGGCGACGCCCGAGAGGAACATTGCCGCCTGCCCAGCGGAGTTGCCGGCGCCAACCACGATGACCCCGGCATCACGGCAAAGCCGGGCTTCGAGTTCAGTGGCGGCGTAGTGGACACCAATGCCAGCAAAACGCTCCTGCTCGGGCAGGCCAAGGCTCCGGTAGTGGGCGCCGGTGGCGACCACCAGGCTTCGCCCGCGCAACGTCGTGCCATCGTTGAGGCCGATCGCGAACAGCCCGTCTTCGCGCGTGAGCGACATTGCCTGCCGTGGCACGGTTACCCTCGCCCCGAACTTGAGCGCCTGGACTTCGGCCCGAAAGGCCAGGTCGCCCCCGGAAATCCCGGTGGGGAAGCCCAGGTAGTTCTCGATCCGGGAGGATGTACCGGCCTGCCCGCCGATGCCGAACTCGTCGACGACGATCGTCACCAGGCCTTCGGACGCACCGTAGACCGCCGCCGAAAGTCCGGCGGGTCCGGCGCCGATGACGATGAGATCGGCCGGCGCGTCGTGATCGACGGTCAGATCGAGGCCGATGGCCTGGGCGACCTCGAGATTGCTCGGATCGGCCAGGAGCTTCTGGCCGCGGACCACCACCCAGAGCGTATCCCCTGCGTCGACGGCGAATCGCTCCAGGATGGCGACGGCAGCCGGATCCTCCGGGGAGAGGCAGCGGTAGGGGATGCGATTGCGGTCGGTGAACTCCTGGAGCCGCTCCAGGCTCGCCGAGGTGTCCGGAGCGATGAGGGTCAAGGTGGAGGCCGCGGCGCTCATCAGGAGCTGGCGGCGGGCGGCCAACGCCGTCACGAGCACATCACTCAGCTCGGGGATCGTGGCGATGGCATGCTGCACGGCAGCCCGTGGCACGATGAGCACCTCGCCGGCCTCTCGCACCACGCAGGCGGAGAACCGGGTTTGCCCTGTCAGCAATCCAAGCTCGCCGGCGAACTCGCCCGGCCCGGTCGACCGGATAAACGTCTCACTGCCATCTGAGCGGTGGATGATCTCCGTACGTCCAGAGAGCACCACGGCGAGGCTGTCGCTCGGATCCCCGGCCTCGAACAGGACATCTCCGGTGCGGGTCGGTCGGATTTCCCCGAGCGGCCGCAGCAGCGCGAGTTCCGGCTCACCCAGGACGGCAATCGACTGCCGTTGCAGATCGTCTCTGTTCAAGGCCATGACAACTCCTTGTGCATGCTCAGTGGTCCAGGGCGGCAGCGACGAGCGCCGAGACCCCGGAAATGCCTGTGGCACGAGTAGCCGGGATGCCATAGCGGTCGGCAAGGTAGCCAGGGGCATCACAGCTTACCCACGTTTGGCCCGCCGCATCCTCGTGGACAAGCAGCTTGAGCGGCAGGTCGAGCGCCAGCAACGGGGTCTCCAGCATCAGCGGCGTACCGACGCGGGGGTTGCCGAAGATCAGCACGACCGTTGGGGGCATCACCAGGCCAACCTGCTCCGCTGCGGCCGCATGATCGACCTTGGCCACAAGCGTGAGCCCCCGCTTGCTGAGCTCATCTTCAAGGCGCTGCAACGTGATGTCGAAAGGCTGCGCGCTGGCTTTCGTTACGACCCCGAGAGGAACACGTGGTTGGGATTCCGTTGTCATGGTCATCGTGCCAACTCACCTATCGTGCGGATTTCGGGATGCCTCTCTGGGAGATGACTCCTCCGGAGTGGGCGGACGGGTTCACCCCGCTACTACGGCGGGGGTGAGCCGGGGTCATGTGACCCCGGCCCGTGAGGGAAGGGAAGATGGGCCGTATCGCGGCTGGCGACACGACTGCGGAGGAGTGCCGTGACGGGATGGCGACGCGGCAGGAATGGTCATTGCAGAGCGCAGCGCACCTCGCGACTTACTCAACGAGCGAGGCTTTCAACATTGCGGACGCTTCAGCGAGTCCGCGGCGCGTGGAGTCGCTCTCGGCCAGGGCGTCGAGCATCATGAAGCCGTGGATCGTGCCAGCAAAGCGGCGGGTGGTGACGTTGACCCCGGCGTCGTGGAGCTTGCGGGCATAGGCTTCTCCTTCGTCGCGGATCGGATCCGCCTCAGCGGTGATGACCAGCGCTGGCGGCACCCCGCGCAACTGATCCACCATGGCGAGCAGTGGGGCGGCAGCAGGTTCCGCCCGGCTGGCTTGGTCAGGAGCGTAGGCATGCCAGAACCATTGCATGGCCGCGCGGGTGAGGCCGTACCCCTGGGCGAAAGTGGTGTACGAGGCAGTGTCCATCTGCGCGCTCGTGACCGGGTAGAAGAGCACCTGGGAGCGCAGCCGCGGCCCCCTGTGCTCCTGGGCCAGCAGCGTCACCGCTGCAGCCATAGCCCCGCCGACACCATCACCGGCAACGGCCAGGCGACTGCCATCAAGCCCCAACTCGGCTCCGCGCCTGGCCACCCATGCAGTGGCGGCAAAGGCTTCCTGAATGGCCATCGGGTACTGCGCCTCGGGCGACAACGTGTAGTTGACGAAGACGATGGCGGCTGCGCACCCTGCGGCCAGCTCGCGCACCAGGCGCTCGTAGGTGCCGAAATCCCCAAGGACCCACCCACCACCGTGGAAGTACATAACGACCGGGCAGCTGCCGTTCAGACCTTCGGGCCGAACGACCGTAATCGAGATCTCGCCCCCAGGCCCTCCCGGGATCATGTGCGGCTCGACTTCGGCCGCGGCCATCGCAATCCCGCTCGACTGCAACTGTTGGAGTACGGCACGGGCCTCAGCTGGAGAGAGGGTCTCGAGCGGCAGTTGATGTGTGGCCGCAAGCCTGTCCAGAAAGCGCTGAACTGCCGGTTCCAGGACAAGCTCGTGCGTGCCCCCGGTCCTCATGAACGACTCCTCGTGCCACTCGCGAAGATTGGGATCCGCGGCCGGGTAGCTGTTCGCTGCCCGGCCGCGGTCACTTCAGGCCATTGCGTTCGTACGCAATGGCCGTCAGGACTTCAGGAACTCCAGCAGGTCCGCGTTCAGGCGATCCTTGTGGGTGGCGGGGAGGCCGTGGGGTGCCCCCTCGTAGACCTTGAGGATTGCGCCGGGCACGATCTTTGATGACTTCATGGCCGACGCGACGATGGGGACAATCTGGTCGTCGTCACCATGGACGATCAGGGTCGGCACGTCGAACCGCATGAGGTCCTCCGTGAGATCGGTCTCGGAGAAAACCTTGATGCAGTCGTAGGCGCCCTTGAACCCCACCTGCATCGACCACAGCCAGAACATGTCCAGGACACCCTGGGAAACGTTGGATCCTGGCCGATTGGCGCCGTAGAAGGGCAGGCTGAGGTCCTTGTAGTACTGGGAGCGGTCCCCGGCCACACCGGCCCGGATGGCATCGAACGCCTCAATTGGGGTGCCTTCCGGATTGGCGGGTGTCTTCAGCATCAGCGGTGAAATGGCGTCCACCAACACCGCCCTGGCAACGCGATTGGTGCCGTGCCGGCCGATGTAGCGGGTCACTTCCCCACCACCGGTGGAGTGACCGACGAGGACGACGTCCCGGAGGTCGAGCGTCTCGATTAGCTCGGCCAGGTCATCCGCATAGGTATCCATGTCGTTGCCCTGCCAGGGCTGACTCGAGCGGCCGTGTCCGCGGCGGTCGTGGGCAATGGCGCGGAAGCCGTTTGAGGCCACGAGGTTCATCTGGTCGTCCCAGGCATCGGCGTTCAGCGGCCAGCCATGGCTGAAGACGACCGGCTGTCCGGAACCCCAGTCCTTGTAGTAGATGCGGGTGCCATCCTGGGTGATGATCGCACTGCTGCTTTGCGCAGCCTGTGTTGCCATGACCATGATCTGGACTCCTTCTATCGTAGTTCGACGTGAATCACGAATTGGGCAAGCGGCTCGGACGAGTCAGACGTGCGACCCAACCGCCCGGGCCAGGAGGGTCAGGAAACCGTCGAGATCGCGGTCATGATCACGTCAGTGACGGCTTGGGGCTGGGAGATCATGATCACGTGGGAACCTTCAAGCTCCGTGATGGTGGCTCCGGCGCGCTCCGCCATGGAACGGATAATGTCGCTGCCCGCTGCCTTGTCACCAGTGGCGACCACGGCCCACGAAGGAAGCGTTTTCCAGGCCGGCGCTCCGTTCGGCTCGGAAAAGGCGAATGCTGAGGCAGGGCGTTGGGTGGCCGCCAACAAGGCGGCCAACTCGGGAGAGAGGTCCGCCGAGAACACATCGTGAAACAACTCGGGATTGACCAGGAACTCCTGCGCCGTCTCGGACCCTTGACCAGTCGGGTAGTTCAGCGGAACCAGGGCCGTGTTGAGGACGCTGTCCTTGGACCCGGCCTCGACCTCACCCAGGACCTCGCCCTCATCCGGGGCAAAGGCCGCGACATAGACCAGGCCAACGACGTTCCCCGCGTTCGTCGCGGCGTTGCTGATGATGGCCCCGCCGTACGAGTGGCCGACGGCCAGAACCGGGCCGGGAATCTGACCAAGCAGGCTGGCGATGTAGGCGGAATCGTTGGCGATGCCACGCAGCGGGTTCGCCGGGGCCATGACCTGGACCCCGTTGGCCATGAGCCGTTCGACAACACCGTTCCAACTGGAAGCATCAGCAAAGGCGCCGTGGACGAGGACGACGGTCAAAGCAGCATCAGCATTTGGCGTGGCCTGGCTCATGAGTGTTCCTTTCCTGGAATCTCCAGACGTTGGACCGAGTGAGGTGAGGCCCCGGGCGTCAGTGCGGCGGGCGCCCGAGGCGGCGACCAATGCGGTCAGGGCGGCCCCTGCGGCAGCAAGTTGGCCAACAGCGGATCGACGTGACAGGTGGTCGACTTGGCTGGGCTGGGCCGATCTTGACGCATCGCTATTCCCTTTCTCTAGAGCGGAGCGGGTGCGGGGCAATCCCGGGTGGCGTGGTTCGACTCTATGGCGGGGAGCGATCATGCACATCGGGTGAACGTACCAATCGCCCTGGGGCGTTACCAGGGAGTAGGGAACTCGGAGAATAGGGTGAACGCTCTATAGGGAAGAGAGGCCGCGCACGACGCCGCGTGCTTCGTCATCACGTCGCCTACACGCGCGTTGATCGCAAGACTCGACCTGAAAGCTGCCACAAGAAAAACGAAGAGCTTGTGGTTCCGGTTTGGCCTGCTAGCCGAGGCCGTGTTCGAGAGCAAAGCGAGTCGCGCTGGCACGCGAGGTCACGCCAATCTTGCCGAAGATGCTGGCCAGGTGGGAGTTAACCGTTTTCGGACTGAGGAAGATTCGCTCGGCAATCTGATTGTTCGTCAGGCCCAGGGCAACGAGTTTCAGGACTTCGACCTCGCGTGCACTCAGGCCATTGGGTAGGGGTGCAGGCCCTGTCGGCAAGTTGGTGGGAGTCTTGGTGGTGCTGTGCCCGCCGCTGGGTTCGCCAGTCCTGGCAGCAATTTCGGCTGCGACAGCCAGGGCCTCAGCCACGGCCACCTCGGTCGACAGCCCCCGTCCGGTCGCCCAGGCTGCCGCAAAGGCAGCCGGTGTCAACCGGGCGCGCGCCGGGGCAACATGTTGGTCGAACCAGGCCTGGTGTGAGCCCCGGAGAAGGGTGCCTTGCCGCTCGTAACTGGCCTCGACCGTGCCGAAAAGCCGCGCGGCCGATTCCGCCTCGCCGTCCGTGGCTGCCAGGGCCGCCAGATCCCGTAGGAAGATGGGGATTGCCGCTTCGAGCAGCCTGCCTTCAACCGAGGCAAGCGCGAGACCTTCGGCGAGCAAAACGGCTGCCCTTGCGTGATCGCCCTGCTCGCGCGCGCAGCTCCCCAGGCCTTCCAGGCCAAACACCTGCGCCAGTCCACCACCATGCGCACGACCAATGGCCAGGGCCTCGGAAAAATGGACCTCGGCTGCGTCGAAGGCTCCCAATTCTTCAGCCCTGCTGCCAAGCGCCGCGAGGAACATCGCTGTCCAGCCGGGCTCGGGCAGCGTGCGCCATCGGGTCAGAGCGTCCTGTGCAAGCGCATCGTGCCGGCTCGTTTCGCCTCGGTAGAACGCGATGCTGAACAGGCCACCCGCGACGAAGGCAAGGGTTTTGGCATCCGCAAGTGGCTCTGCCAGCGCTCGCGCCGCTTCAAGGAGTTGCGACGCTCGTTCGAGATCGTCACTGGTCAACATGAATCGTCCAAGTACTGCCAGAGCTTGCGCTCGCGCCCCTGGCGAATCTATTGAGGCGCGCGAGGGATCGGCCGCACGCTCCGCCCATGATCGGCCTTCGGTGTATGCACCGGAGACCCACCAATACCAGTGGAGGGCAGACACGATCCGAGGGAGCATGTCAGGCATTCCTGCTTGATCCGCCCATTCCAGCGCTGCCAGCAGGTTCGCCCCCTCCGCCTGAAACCGCTCTATCCACGCCCCTTCTTCGGAGGTGCCAAACGCCGGCTCCCCTCGCTCGGCGAGGGCCAGGAAGTAGGTGGCGTGCTTCTCCCGCGTTGTTAGCTCCTCCCCACTCGCCGCAAGCTGCTCCAGCGCATACTCGCGAACCGTCTCCAGCATCACGAATCGCGATTGCCCGTCCGAGCCGTCGGCTTGCTGCAGCAGGCTGTGGCGGACAAGCGCCGTCACCCCGTCCAGGGCCCCCAGTTCCGACGAGACGCAAACGGCCGCCACGGCTTCAAGCGTGCCTCCCGCCTCAAAGACGGCCAGTTGCCGGAACAGCGACTGCTCTTGTGGCAAAAGGAGGGTGTAGCTCCAGTCAATGGCGTCGCGGAGCGAGCGCAGCCGGAGTGGATGGTCGAGGGCGCCACCTGTCAGTACGCTCAAGCGCTCGGTCAGCCGGGCAAGCAATGCGCGAGGTGAGAGCACTGGCACGCGCACCGCTGCCAGCTCAATCGCCAGAGGCAAACCGTCGAGGCGCGCGCAGATTGCTGCCACGTCTGCGCCGTTCGTTGCGTTCAGGGTGAAGTCCGGGTCGGACGCCTGAGCCCGAAGGCTGAAGAGGGTTACGGCAGGACTGCGTTCCAGATCCTCCAGAGATACTGCCCCCCTGACAGACGGCAAGGCAAGTGGTAGCACTCGGAACTCGTGCTCCCCCGATACACGCAGGGTCGCGCGGCTCGTCGCAAGAATCTTGAGGGCGGGACACGCAAGCAACAGGTCGGCCAGCAATGGGGCCGCCTCCAGCACCTGCTCCAGGTTGTCCAGCACCAGGAGCAACTCGGATCTCCCCAGTGCCACAGCCAAACGCTCCAACTCGGCCCCGGAGACTCCTTCGGAGATCCCTAGCGCTACGGCGATGGTTGGGAGAACGCTAGTGGCGTCACGGATCGCGGCCAGTGGGACGAAGGCTGCTCCATCGGCGAACTCGTCCGCTATGGTGTCCGCGGTGTGCAGGGCGAGCCGGGTCTTGCCGACGCCACCAGGCCCGGTCAGCGTGACGAGGGGCACGTCATCGCGGAGCAGCAAGGTGCGAACACTCTCCAGCTCCCGCTCGCGTCCCAGGATGGGGGTGCGGGGCACTGGAAGAGTCGTTCCGCGGGCGGACGACGAGAATCCGGCCATGGGTGCTCCGCATGCGCGCTAAGCCAATCAGGGCAATCTTATACAGCGAACATCCGCTCTGGCTTGAGGCGCCGAGCATGGTTCCTTAGGAGGTCAATCTGGCGAATGCAGAATGTTACGGTAAGCGAATCGCATCACGCGTGTACCCGACTAAATTCCAGATGTCTCCATCGATGCCCCAGATCGGAGCAGGAACAGTGACCGAGACAAGCCCGTTCGAGATGCTATTTGACAGGTTCAAGCGAGATTCGGTCTCCCGTCGCGTGTTCGTGCAGCGGCAAGCTGCAGTGCGGCGTCGACACCGACATGAACATTAGGACGCTGTTATCAAGCAGTTGCTGGAACACTGCGGACTTTTCCTCACTGCCCGCCAGCGTCGAGTAGTTGACCGTCTACCAGCGAATGCTGCCCCTGTTCGAACGCCACAGTGCCGCGCTGGTGGCGATCTCAACCGACGGGATCTGGTGCCACGGCGCCTTTGCCGCCGCTCACCGCTTGTCCTTCCCGCTGCTGGCCGACAGCGTCCTGACGGCGCTGGAGGCCCTCGACTCGCCTGCCCGCTTGCCCAACGCGGACGACCGCCCGCGCGGGGGGCCGGTCTGCGGCGGGTGCGGCGGGCGTAATGGCCGTAAGCTGGTGTTTGCCCTTTGATATGCGGCGCCCAGATCGCCCGGGGGCCACCGCCATCGCCGACCGCGACGGAACATTACCCAGGAGGAAAACCGTGCGACATTCGCGTCCGACCGTTCTCACACGCTCGATCCGCCCCCCCAGCATCGTGTCGCCTGACGTGCCGACCTCCCGGCGTTCCCTCCTGCAGGGGATGGCGGGCGCTACCGCTGTCGCTACCGGCCTCGCCGCGCTCGCGGCCGGCGTCCCGGTCACCGTCGCCCAGGAAGGAACCGCCCCGACCCTCTCCCAGCCAGCCTCGGCCCTGGCGCGCCACGGCATCGACCCCGCCGACATGGACGCGGCGGCCGATCCCCGGCAGGACTTCTACCGCTTCGCTAACGGTGGCTGGCTCGACCGGACCGAAATCCCGGCCGACGAGGGCCAGTACGGCGTCTTCAACGAGCTCAACGACGAAACAATCGCCTTCCTGCTCGATCTCCTCGACCGCCTCGCTGCCGGCGGTACCCTCCAGGGCGGCACTGACGAATGGAAGGCGGTCCGGCTCTTCGAGCAGGGCAACGACCTCGCCACCCGAAACGCCGAGGGCATTGATCCCGTGCGGCCGGTCCTGGCCGAGATCGACGCGATCGCCGACCTGACGGACTACCACCGGTTCCTCGAAGGCGCGACCTTCCGCGGCATCGACGGCCTCTTCCCGATCTTCGTCGTGCCGGAGCTGATGGATGCGACGACGATGGGCGCATTTGTCAGCGGGCCCCACCTCGGGCTGCCCAACCGCGACTACTACCTGGAAGACGACGCCGGGAACAAGAAGATCCGTGCCGCCTACCGCGCCACCGCCGCCAAGCTCCTGACCATGACCGGCTACGAGCCCGCCCGCGCTGAGGCTGCGGCCCAGGCCGTCTACGATCTGGAGCGGCGGCTGGCGGAGCTGACGCTGTCGCGCGAGGAACAGCAGAACGCCGCCAACTTCAACAACCCGACCCGGGTCGACCAACTCGCCGCCATCTACCCCTTGATGGACTGGCCGCGCTACCTGGCGGCGCACGGCTTGAGCGACGTCGCAGAGGTCAATGTCGACGAGCTCCGCTACCTCCAGGCGCTGGCCGGGGTCGTCGAGTCAACCCCGATCGACGCCCTCAAGGACTACCTCAAGCTCCAGGTCCTCTGGACCTTCAGGCTCTCGCTGAGCGCGGAGGTCGAGGAGACGTGGTTCGACCTCCGGGGTCGGCTCCTAGCCGGCATCGAGGAGTTGCCGCCGCTCGAAGAGCGGTCGCTCTATCAAGTCAACGCGCTACTCGGGGAAGCGGTCGGCAAGCTGTACGTCGCCGAAGCCTTCCCGCCGGAAGCGAAGGCCCAGATTACCGAGCTGGCCGAGGCCGTAAAGATCGCGTTCGGCGAGCGGCTCGACGCCAACACCTGGATGACGCCGGAGACGAAGGCGAAGGCGCGCGAGAAGCTCGACAAGCTCAGCCTCAAGGTCGGCTACCCCGACCGCTGGAAGAGCTACGGCGCGGTGACGATCGAGGGCTCCTACGCCGCCAGCGTGCTCAGCGCCACCAACGCCGAGAAGCGGCGGACGCTCGACCAGGTTGGCAAGCCGGTCGACCCTGGCGAGTGGACACTCCGGGGGTTTGGACCCGTCCCGCCGCAAACCATCAACGCCTTCTACAGCCCGCAGGACAATGAGATCGTCTTCCCGGCCGCCATCCTGCAGCCGCCCTTTTTCGACTACCGCGCTGACCCGGCCTCCAACTTCGGGGCGATCGGCTTCCTCATCGGCCACGAGATCACGCACGGGTTCGACCTTGTGGGCTCGCAGTTCGACGCCGACGGCAACCTGAACAACTGGTGGACGCCGGAGGACTACGAGCGCTTCCGGGCCCTGAATGACCGGGTCGTCCAGCAGTACAACGCGATCGAGGTCCTGCCGGGGCTCTCCATCGCCGGCCAGATCACCGTCACCGAGAACGTCGCCGACATGGGGGGTGTCCAGGTCGCCTACGACGCCCTTCGCCACTACCTGGCGACGCGCGGGCAGCCGCTTCCGCAGGCGGAAGCATCGCCGGTCGCCTCGTCCCTCGCCGACGTGGTCGCGACCCCACCGGGGTCAGCGCCAGCAAGCCCGGTCGCCTCGCCGGCAGCGGCGGTCGCGGAGCTGACCCAGGAGCAGCGCTTCTTCGTCGCCGCGGCAACGATTTGGCGCGAGAAGATCCGCGACGAGTTGCTGGAGACGCTCCTCAAGACCGATACCCACGCGCCGGCCGAAATCCGCGCTACGCAGCCGATCCGCAATATGGACGCCTTCCACGAGGCGTTCGGTACCCGGCCGGGCGACGCGATGTACCTGCCGCCAGAGGAGCGGGTTGTTGTCTGGTAGCCGTCTGGTGATGGGTGTTCTTTCCATATACGAGTTGGTGCTAGCGGCGAGGCCGCTGCTAGCGTCGATCCGGACCTAACGTTTTCCAGGAGGAGAACCGTGCGACGTTCGCGTCCGACCGCCCTCACGCTCCTGTTTGTCGCCCTCGTCTGGCTGGCGTCGTTCGCCCCGGCCCTGGCCCAGGTGGGCCGGGAGCAGCCAGGGTCCGTCCCCGGCATCGACCCGGCCGATATGGATCTCTCGGCCGATCCTCGGCAAGACTTTTACCGCTTCGCCAACGGCGGCTGGCTCGACCGGACCGAGTTGCCGGCTGACGAAGCGTCGTACGGCACGTACCCGAACGAACTGCAGGACCGGAACACTGCCCTCCTGACGGAGTTGCTGACAGAGTTGGCGACGGGGACCGCCGTCCGCCCCGACAGCGACGAGTGGAAGGCGGTCCGCTTCTTCCAGCAGGGGACCAATGCGGCGGCCCGGGACGCCGCCGGGATAGAGCCGATTCGGCCCCTGCTCGACGAGATCGACGCCATCCCCGACCTGGCCGGGTTCCACGAGTACCTGCAAGGGGCGACGTTCGACGGCATCGTCGGCGGGCTCCTGCCGATCAGCGTGTCAGCCGATCAGAAGGACAGCCGGGTCAACACCCTCTACCTTGCCGGGCCGTCGCTCGGCCTGCCCGTCCGCGACTACTACCTCGAAAACGACGAGGCGAACGAGCCGATCAGGGCGGCGTACAGGGAGACGAGCGCCGAGCTCCTCGGTCACCTCGGCTACGACCCGGATCGAGCGCGCGACGCTGCCGAGGCCGTCTACGACCTCGAGCGGCGGCTGGCGGAGCCGACGCTCACCCGGGAGCAGCGACAGGATCGCTCCCTCTCCTACAACCCGACGGCGGTCGCCGACCTGGCTGCCCGCTACCCGCTGATGGACTGGCCGGGCTACCTGCAGACGCTCGGCCTGATCGGGATGGAGACGGTCATCGTCACCGAGCCGGGCTATCTCGACGCGCTGCCGGCGATCGTCGCGGCGACGCCGGTCGAGACACTCAAAGACTACCTCCGGCTCCGGCTCGTCTGGAACCTCAGCAGCAGCCTTTCCCTGGCGATCGAGGAGACGGCCTTCGACTTCCACGGCCGGGTGCTCGGCGGCGTCGAGGAGATGCGGCCGATCGACGAACGGGCCCTCGAGTTGGTCAACGGCCTGATGGGCGAGGCGGTTGGCAAGATCTACGTCGCCGAAGCGTTCCCGCCCGAGGCCAAGGCGCAAGTCGAGGAGCTGGTCGCCGATGTGAAGGTTGCTTTCCAGCATCGGCTCGAGGCCAACACCTGGATGTCGCCGGCCACGAAGGCGAAGGCGCTGGAGAAGCTGGCGGCGCTGGAGGTCAAGGTCGGCTACCCGGATGTCTGGCGCTCATACGAGGCGGTCGAGCTGGGAGAAAGCTTTGCCGAGACGACGCTGAACGCGCTCAACGTAGAACTTCGGCGCAATCTGGCGCAAGCCGGGCGCCCTGTCAACCCCGACGAGTGGTTCACGCCGCCGCAGACGGTGAGCGCTTACTACACCGCGGTCTTCAACGAGATCCTGCTGCCGGCCGGCATCCTGCAGCCGCCCTTCTTCGACTACCGGGCCGACCCGGCCTCGAACTACGGCGCGATCGGCCTCGTCATCGGCCACGAGATCACCCACGGCTTCGACCTCCAGGGCTCCCAGTTCGACGCCCAGGGGAACCTGGCGAATTGGTGGACACCACAGGACAACGAGCGGTTCCAGGCGCTGAATGACCGCGTCGTCGCCCAGTTTGGCGCGATTGAGGCGCTGCCCGGCGTCTTCCTCAACGGCCAGATCACCGTCACCGAGAACGTCGCCGACATGGGGGGCGTCCAGGTCGCCTACGACGCCCTCCAGCGGCGCCTGGCGTCCGACGGGGCATCGCTGCCGCCGCCGCCCGGCACCGAGACGGCCGCGGGATCGAACCTGACGCCGGAGCAGCGCTTCTTCGTGGCCGTTGCCACCGTCTGGCGGCAGGAGACGCGGGATGAGGCGCTGCGGACCCAGGTCCAGGCGGAGTTCCACTCCCCAGCCCGGGTCCGGGCGATTCAGCCGATCCGCAACATGGACGCCTTCCACGAGGCGTTCGGGATCGAACCGGGTGACGCGATGTACCTGCCACCTGAGGAGCGGATCGTCGTCTGGTAGACGGCGCAACCGAAGACGCTGCTGCGAATCTTCCCGTCAGTGTCTGTTGTCAAACGGGAAAATCTTTGCCCAGTCGTCCTTCATGCTGATGATGGTCCACCCCTCCTGGGTGGCCTTGTCCCAGGCCAGGTCGAGCTTCCCGATCCTTGAGGCGCGGTCGTAGGCCACCTCGCGGACGGCGTCATCGTGGTGCAGGATCAGCCCCAGGCTGGGACCATCCCCAGAGGTGACGTACTCCAGCATCGCCTGGTCGCCGTCGGAGTTGCCGCACGCCAGGATCGGCTTCTGCCCGATGTGCAGCCGGATGTTGAGGGGCTTGTTGTCCTGGTTGTTGAAGCTGTTCAACTCTGGTTGTTTCGTCATGATCGGCACGCCATCCGCAAGGGTGTAGGCGAGCCTGGCGCTACTGCCGATGACCTGGCTGGGGGGAATGCCGAACGACTCCTCAGCGAAGGTGCGCACCAGGTCGATCCCGGCACCTGTGACGACGTAGGTGCGGAACCCGTTGGCCCGCAGATAGTCGAGCAGCTCCAGTTGGGGCTGGTAGACGGATTCCATGAAGAGATGCCCCGTGAGCGGGTTGATCGCCGAGTGGCTCCAGGCGTGCGCCTGGGCTTCGAATGCATCGACCGTCATGCCGGCGTGCGTCGCAGCCGTGAGCGTGACCAGCTCGACCTCGGCAAACTGGGTCATGTCAGCGGCGTCGTCCGCCAGCACCGTCGCGTACGGCTGCTCAGTCGCCCACGCTGGGTGCTCTGGCGCCAGTTTCCTGATCTGATCTCGTGTGAAGAGCGCTTGCGCGTAGATCGGCTGCTCGACCAGGAGGGTGCCATCGTTGTCGAAGACCGCAATGCGATCGCGTTCCGACACGAACTGGTTGCCGCCGTCGTCGGTCACCGCCGCCACGAAGTCCAGGATCGCCTGCTTGCTCGCGCCAGCGTTCCATGACGGTAGCGGGTCGTTGGCTATGCCGGGCGCTCTCGCGCCCGGCAAGATTGTGCGATCGACCCTCGCGAGCCGCGAAGGAGTCCTGGCGCAAGCAAGTACCCGGGTAACGGCCGGAACAATGACACCGCTCGCGAGGCTGGCAGCGTTCATTACCCCTTGACCGCGCCCGCCGTCAGCCCCTGGACCAGGTAGCGCTGGACGAACAACGAGAAGAGGAAGACGGGCAGCACCGCCAGCGTGCCGGCAGCCGCTAGCGCCCCGAAGTAGGTTCCCCGGTCTGAGGTGAGCCCCGAGATAGCGATCGGCAAGGTCTGCGACTGCAGGGTGTACGTCAGGATCAGGGCGAAGCTGAACTCGTTCCAGGCCAGGAGCAGGCACAGGATTGCCGAGGCCACCAGGCCGGGGGCCGCCAGCGGCACCATGATCGTCAGGAAGAGCCGGAACGGTGATGCGCCGTCGATGGTCGCCGCATCCGCCAGTTCCTGCGGGATGTCCCGGAAGAACGATTCGAGCAGCCAGATGTTGAACGGCAGGTTGAACGCCGTGTAGGCGATGATGAGCCCCAGCAGATTATCGACGAGCCCCATCCGCCGGAAGATGAAGAAGAGCGGCATGGCGATGATCAGGGCCGGCAGCATCCTGAGCGCCAGGATGAGGAACAACAAGGTCCCCTGGCCGCGGAACTGGTAGCGGCTGAACCCGAATGCGGCGAGGGATGCGAGAGCCACCGAGATCGGGGTCGACACGATGGCCACCACCGCGCTGTTGCGGGCATAGGTCAGCAACGGCCGGTGGACGAACGCCTCGACGTAGCTCGAAAGATCCAGCGGGTTCGGAATATACGTGGGCGGCCAGGTGAAGAGCTGGGAGCCACTCTTGAAGGACGTGGCGACCATCCAGTAGATGGGGCCCAGAGTCCAGATCAGGAACATCCCAATCAGTCCGTAGATGACGATTCGGGAGCCCAGTCCCTGTGATTTGCGTGTCATGGCCAACCTCTATTCCCGTTCCGAGCGGCGGAGGATCATCAGGTAGCCGATCGTGATCAGCGCGATGACCACGAGAATGACGAACGAGAACGCGGAGGCGAGACCCATCTGGAAGTATTGGAAGGCGTACAGATAGTTGTAGTACATGACCGTCGTGGTGGACGTGCCTGGCCCGCCGTTGGTCAGGATGAAAACCAGGTCGAACACACGTAGCGCGTCCATTGTCCGGATGACCAGGACAATCGCGATCGAGGTTCTCAGCAACGGCAGCGTGATCTGCCAGAACTGCTGGAAGGCCGTGGCCCCATCAATGCTGCCGGCCTCGTACACATCCCCTGGTATCCCCTGGAGCCCGGCGATCAGCACCAGCGCCACGAAGGGTGTTGTCAGCCAGAGCTCGGCGGTGACGACCGCAGCACGGGCCGCTGTGGCGTCGCTGAACCACGAGATGGGAGAAATGCCGACGAGACTGAGCAGGTGGTTGACCGGCCCGTACTCGGGATCGAACAGCATCCGCCACATGAATCCGGCGACGACTGCCGCAAGCATCATCGGCAGGAGGAAGATCCCTCGCAGCACGCTCCGTGTCCGCCGGCCCAGAACCCGGGAGTTGAGCAGGAGCGCGAGGACGAAGCCCATGACCAGACCGATCGGTACGGAGATCACCGCGAAGCTCACCGTCCACGCGACGGAACTGAGGAGATCCCTGTCCCGGAGCAGATCCGCGTAGTTGCGGAGGCCCACGAATGGCATGCCGAATGACGGCATGTTCCATTGGTATTCGTGGAAGCTGATCCAGAATGACCACGCGACCGGCCCGACAATGAACACCGCCAGCACCAGGAGGGCGGGCAGAATGAACAGGTAGGGCGCAATTGAGGCCCAGAACCTGTGCGTCGCCCGGGCAGAGGAGGTGCGTTCGGGGACCCTTTCCACAGCCTTTGCGCTAATCACCGCCTGTTCGCCTCCGTGGACTCTCATACCCGAATCACTTTTCGCCTGGCTAACGCATCCCGTCTCGGGGAATCAGCTCCGGTATCTCCTACCGCGGGGGCTGTCTGGGATGGAAGACCACGCCGTCAGGTGCCTCGAAAGGAACGGGACCCTGGCGACGTGGTCTGCTGAATTGGGAAGACTTACTTGTACAGCCGGGCCCGCTGGAGGATTTCAATCCAACGCGTCTCGACTTCGGCGAGCGCTTCCTCCCCTCCGAGCTCTCCGGACCAGACGCGGTTGAAGACGGTGGCCATCTCATTCCCGAGTTCCGCGCTCACTGGTGGTGCGTCCGGATCGGGGGTGATCCGCCCCTGGGCCAGGTTCTCCTGCAGGACTGGGTAGAGGGGATTGGCCTCCGCGATCTCCGGGTTCTCGTAGGTGGACTGCCGGGAGGGATCGTTCCCTGCCGGGATCTTCAGGGGCTCTCCCTCCTTGCTGGTCAGGAACGCGATGGTGCGGTAGGCAAGCTGGGGGTCATCGGCGAAGGACGAGACTGCCGCGGTCCAACCACCGAGGATCGAGCTGCGGACAAGCTCGCCGTTGACCTCGGCTCCGACCATCGGCGCATAGCCGGTCTTGCCGATGACTTCGCTGCGGCCCCAGAAGCCTTCTTCCGTCTCGGCGATCTTGGCGAGGCCCGGCCACTGCTCCATCATCGCCACCCGTCCGGTCAGGTAGGCGGTGTTGGCCTCCTCCCAGCTGTAGGAGCCAATGTCGGGCGGGCAGCACTCGTTCAGGGCGATCGCGACTTCCATCGCCTTTCGGCCGGCGTCATTGTTGAAGTTCGGGTGGAAGTTTTCGTCGAGGTAGCTGCCGCCGTAGATGGCCAGCCGGGGAGCCCAGATGTAGAGTGGGTTGGTCCCTTCCGCCGCCATGTGGCTCCAACCGAATTCGGTCGGGGAATCAGGGTTGAACTCCTGTGTGAAGAAGCGTGCCGTCTCGACCAACTCATCGACGGTGTCAGGAACCTTCAGCTCCCGGCCCACCTGTTCTGAGAACGCGCCCTGTACGGCAGCGTCCTCCATGAGGTCCTTGCGGTAGAAGAAGATGTAGGCGTCGGCCTTGTACGGCAACCCGTAGAGTGTGCCGTTGTAGTAGCCCTGGCCTTCCAGGAGGAGGGGAATGAAATCCTCGAGGTCACTGTCAGGGTCGGCGGCGACGAACTCTTCGAGCGGCAGGTAGAAGCCGGCGGCGGCGTGGCCGTGGAGCAGGATGAACGGCTCGATGATGACATCGAACGTCCCGGCGCCCGACGTCAGGTCAGCCGTAATCTTGGTCTGCAACTCGTCCTGGGGAATCCGGACCAGTTCGATCGTGGCGCCAGTGGCCGCCTGGAAGGCTTCCATCTGCGCCTGGACGCCGTTGGCCAACTCGCCGTCGATCGTTCCGACGGTCACCGTCTTGCCAGCGAACTCCTGGGCGGCGCCCGCCCCGCGTGGAGCTAGTCCGTGCGAGGCGAGAGCCGCTCCGCCCAGGGCGCCTGTCGAGACCTCGAGGAGCCGTCGCCGGCTCAACTGCCTGCCAACCATCGTGTCCCTTGCCTTTCCTTGAAGCGTTGTTCAACGAGCGCTGCCCGCGTTTGAACGTGGCCTGGGACTCCCGGTCAAGACGTCTGAGCCAGACGTCTTGACCGGGAGGTGCCACTGGGCAGACGGATCGCAAGAGATATACCGTTTGCACATGCAGTTCCTGTCTATGAACGGCTTTGGATAACGCCCCATCCCGGATCAGCCGCTCTTGGGTGTTCCAGGGCTCTGACGACGAACGGCGAGATGATTGCGGGTCATGCCGCATGACCCTCCCCAATCTCTGGCGCTTCAACCATCGACGTCTACCTGATCGGGTAGCTTCTGGCCCGCAGTACCTGGGCTGTTGAGTGGCGCACGGGGAGGGGCCGGCTGTGCGGGAACCTGCGGAGAGGCGAGGGTATCCACCCGTAATTCCTGTGCTTGATGGTCAACCAGTTGGCATCCGGGTGTCTGTTTCGTCCTCCACCAACTTGGTCAGGACATCGAGTGAATCTCGCAACTCGTGCTCCGAGACCGTCCCAGTTGCATCCGGCGCCAGGTCGTGCCAGCCCGCGATCTGCAGGCCAGCTTCGCGCAGGTCGCGAAGCAGCGCGTCATATTGCTGCACCACATTCGCGTGGACGACCAGATGCTTTGCCGGCTCCTGCCGGATTGGCGGCCCCTGGGGTGGGGTCTGCAACTCATGGATTCGCTGATAGGTCATGGCGACCTGGGTTGTGGTCCAGGCGCCGGCTCCAGTGGCCGTCATGGTGTGCTCCTGTGTGTCGCCGCGACGTGTGATTCCTGGTGAGCCGGCCAGATGGCGAGTCCGGCCACGAGTTGATCGGCGTCGTGAAGGGCCTCGCACGCCCGATGGTGCAGCATCCGCATATTGACGCCACCAGGGCCATCCAGGCCGTCCCATTCCTGGTCGTCGTAGGAGGTGATGGCAGAGGCTGCCTGATGCCATGCCGTCACCCACCGGGCCGGTACAGGCTCGTGGGGATCTTCCCCATGGGTGAGCGACCACAATCGCTCCAGCGTGGTCCGCGCTTCCGCAAGCCGGGTCAGCGCGCCCTGGTCCTGCACTTGTTCAGTCATGAGCGTTCCCCGATAGGTGTTGTTGTTGAGGAGCTGTCCTGACCGCTGATTGCTTGATCCACCAACTCATGGGCACTCAGGACTTCAGCGATCGTCGTGAGGAGCTCCTCCCTGTCGAACGGATTGATCAGCACCCGCACGCCCAATCGATCCAGGCTCTCGGCCATGGCCGGGTTGGTGACCATTTCTGTCGCTGCGGTGCACAGGATCAGGGGGATGCGCGCCAGGTCAGGGTCTAGCTGGGACATGGTCAGGAAGTGCCAGCCGGTCTCCTGCCTGTCGCCGAAGAGCAGGTCCTGGACGATCACATCCGGGGCCAGGGCCTTGACACGGGTTGCGTCCAGGGGCTCGGGGGAGACGGAGACGTGATATCCCTCTTCGCCCAGCAGATCGCGCATGACATCGAGGGTCGTTTGGGTATCGTCTACGAGCAGCACGTGGGCTCGCTGAGGCTGCGGGTCCAAAATGAGAAACCTTCTGGTGCGAGCGCCGCCACCACGCACGGTGGGACGCCTGAGTCCTGTGCCCCCTGAATGGCATTACGAACGGCGACTGGTCACGATGCGCCTTGCGCGCGTGTCGCCGGACGGTCGAGAGCCGAAGTGGCTACAGGGGTATCGACTGGAACAACCCTGCCCAGGCTGTTCTTTAATCATGCCGGGTTCGCGTGATCGCGTCGATCAGGGAAGGCCCGTGGTGCTGTGCGACGATCTCCGTGTTTTGGGGCGGAGTGCCCCGTAGTGGGACCTGGGTCCCGCCGCAGATGACCCCCATTGGTGCTCGCGGCGCAAGGGACCAGGGCGTCATGTCGACGTGCACGTTTTGCTGGACACCGTTCTGCTGACGGGCGTTTTACAAACCGGTTTCATGAGTAGTGTCGGGTGACAGAGACAGGGTCGGGATCTGCTGAGACCCGTCGATCTGGCTGCGGCACCGAATCTGCAATGGTGCACCGGGATGCTCTGAGCATCCCCTCTACCCCCCGTCGACGCTTCGTATTCCCCGGTTCTGGAGCCGATCATGTCTGCCACTTTCGACGTCGACGCCGTGGTCGTCGGCGGCGGCCCCGCCGGGTTAGCGGCGGCCGTCAATCTTGCCCGCGCCTTGCGTTCGGTCCTGGTCTGCGACCGGCCACATCCGGGGCGCTCCGACTACCCGCAGGTCAACCACAACTACCTGGGCTTTCCAGACGGCGTTCCAGCGCGGCAGCTACGCGAACAGGGAACGGCGCAGGCAAAGCGATTCGGCGCGCAATTCTGCGACTCCGAGGTGGTGGCGATCCGCCGGGTGGACGGCGGCTTTGCGGTCGAGGGAGCAAGCGGCGAATCCTTCGCGGCACGTGGCGTCATCCTCGCCACCGGGGTCAACGATCACTGGACGCGCTTCCCCGGGTTCGAGAAGTTTGTCGGCCGCAGCCTGCATTGGTGCATCGTCTGTGACGGGTACGAGATGCGGGGCAAGCGCGTAGTGGTGGCCGGCAACGACGACGAGGCCGCGACCACAGCCTTGCAGTTACGCCGCTTCACACCCCACGTGACCCTGGTGACCAATGATGGAGCGCTCGGGCTTACGCCGGAGAGAGCCGACCGCCTGGCACGCCATGGGCTGCCCGTGGTGATTGGGCGGATCGCTCACGCGCGGGCACGCGAGGACGCGCCAGGGATGCTGGCGTGCCTGGATCTGGAGGACGGGCGAGAGTTGCCCGTAGAGCACCTGTTCAGCCACCAGGGGGCGACGCCGCAAACGGCGCTGGCCCGCTCTCTGGGCGTGGCGCTCAACGCTGGAGGCTACATCACCGTCGATACCGAACAGCGGACCAGCCAACCGTGTGTCTACGCAGCGGGGGACTGCACCCGCCTGTTTGCCCACCAGATCGCGACGGCCGCGCACGAAGGTGCGACGGCGGCGCAGACACTCAACTTCGACCTGTTCGCCGCCGACGAGACACAGTTCGCGAAGGAGGCACGAGAGGCCGCACCGTAACTCGACGTGACGCGTGCCGGCGTCCCGGCTCTTCCCGCCGTCAGTCAGCGATCCTCGCCAAGGAAGCCGAAGAGTTCGCGGCCTCCTCGATCACGGGTCACCCTCATCAGGGACAAAGGCCGCGGAGCAACGGAATGATCGGCACAGACGAGAAACCGATCCTTTTGCTTCCAGGCTATGACCACAGCGCGACCCGTGAAACGTACAACGCGGTGTGCCTGGATATATCAGGCCACATGCTCAGGTGGTAGTGAAGTTGCAGGCTCCAGACAGCCAGCTACGGCAGTCAGGAGGTCATCGAGGGCAAAGGGCTTGGGCACCGTAGCAGCGGCCACCGCCTGCACCCATTGGGCCGCTGGCGCCTCTGGGGCAAGATAACCACTGCAGACCACGACGGGCAGCAGCTTCGTCCAGTGCCAAGCGCGAATCTCTTCCAGCCATGCGTAACCCTCTGGCTCGCCATCCAGCATCAGATCGAGGACGACCAGAGCGGGACGGAGCTGCTGGACGTCGAGCGGGGAGACGGGGTGGTCACTGGGCAAGGCCTGATAACCCGCGTCCTCAAGCGCCTCACACAGGACATCGCGCAGGGCCGCGTCATCCTCGATAACCAGAATTCGACGCGGTGCGTCCATCACTTTTTCCTCGACGCTCTCTAGAATTTGCCCATTGCTGGCTCGATGCGCCCCTACCGGGATGCGTCGCCCGCGATCAGAGTCGCCGACTCGCTAGCAGCGCACGCCGCGTGCCAGTGGTTGCCACCATGTCCACGATCATGAGCGCCTCGCTCACGCCTCGCGTCCCTGACCGTAAGGGACACGTTAACTTGATGTAACAGGAGCGGAGGATCAGGAGCAGGTCGTGCTTATGACAAAGAACTGCCTGCATCTTCACTCATGCAGCCGCGGGGTGACGCCTCAGCGGGGACGCAGATGTCCCCCGGGTTGCGGATGACCTGGCTGACTGCCGTGATTCATGATGGCGAAGATCATGGCGCTCTGTTTTGCGTTGGGACATGGCACCTGACGACAGAGGATGCTTCGCCTGCTGATCGCGTTACCACGACGTCTCCTGATTCGGGGGAGGCGGGGTACTCTCGATCAACGCATTGACCGCAGCCCTTAAGATGCGGGTCAGGCCAGTCCGGGTCTTGCGAACCCGCGGATTCCACGCGAGCTCACCATCATCTCCGGAATGGCACTGCGGCACGGAAATCACGTGGCGCGATGGAAGCTGCTATCACGGGCCCTACCCAGCTGGTTCGACGTCAGGGAAGCTGATCACGTCTCGCCCAAGGGGCAGCTCATTCTCCCGAGGGCCTGCACCCTGCGTATCAATCGGCAGCGGCGCTTGCTCCTGGTCGAGGACGAGGATTTCCTCCAGCGGCGGAGCCGTCCCCATCAGGTCAAACGCGGTGAAGACATAGGGCATACCATCGGCGGCCAGTCCGGCGGCGCTATCCATGACATGGAAGTGCAGGTGCGGTCCGCTCGAATTGCCCGAGTTGCCCACTTCCCCGATAACCTGCCCCGGCTGCACCTGCTCTCCTTCTCGCACCGTCACGCTGCCCGGTTTGAGGTGAGCGTACAGGGCGTAGCGGCCATCTCCGAGGTCCAGGATGACGCGGTTACCCTCCACTTCCTCCAGCGGGACCTGCGTGGGGGCGTAGGGGACCTGGTCCTGGAAACGGTCAATGGCGATTACCACCACAGCGTCGGCCACGGCAAGCACGGGTTGGCCATAACTGGGTGAGCTACTGGTGAGGCTCGGGTCTCCGGCTGCACTCCGGTTCTCGGCGTCGAGCCGGTTGAAATCGATGGCGAAGCGCTGGGCCAGGTGGAGTGCCCCGTCGACAGGCTGGAGCGCCCGGCGGTGCGGCCCATCACAACAACTCCCCACCGCTGCCCAGCGTGCTCCGGCCAGGGGCGGGCTGAGCTCCACGGGAGGACGCAGGTCCACGCTTGCCTCACCACCAACCTGGGTGACTGTCTCGGGCACGGGAAGGCCTGGCGGCACGGTCACGGTGAGGTGGTGCGTGAGCGTGTCCGGAAGGAGTTCTGGGCTCGCAACTGGGGCGTCGATCCAGACAACCGCCACGCTGCCTGCCGGCAGTGAGGTTGTCGGATTGGACGGGCTGATCAGCAGGGACGTGGCTGCGGCAAGGGTATCCCCGGTGAAGGTCTCCAGGGTCTCACCGCTGTCCACGTTCAGCACGTCAACGGTGGTCAGCTCGACCGGAACGGGGAAGGCGTTGATCAGCAGCAGCTCATAGACAAGGTGCACCTGGCCATCGGTGCCCCGGAACCACCTGGGTGGGGTCGAGACCGAGGGCACCAGGGGAGTGAACTGCAGGCCTTCCGGTTGCGGCGTGGCCTGGGCGTGGACGACCGGACTGTTGGCCACCAGAAGTGCTGGCACGACGAGCCCCAGCAGCACGAGCCAGGATTGAAAACGGGATCGAAACTGCACGGGTGGGGTCCTTTGCGCTCAGGCGAAATCGGGTGACGGGGTCACAACCTGGGTCCATTGCCCCCGTAGACTGCTGATCCACCCTATCACACGCCCCAGATCCCTGCGGAGCGTCGTGCCTTCTCGTCCGCTTGCCACCACGCTGGGCGGTCCAGAGGCATCGAGAGCGCTGAAGGCCTCGTTCCGCACCTCAGCCCATCTCCCGGATGCGAGCAACCTTGATACCGCGGCGCGTCAGAGCACATTGCTGAACGTCCCCCCGGCGTGCCCCGAGCGCTTGGGGGAGGCTCGCTGTCGCTCTCCCGCGTCGTCTTGCGGCACTGTCCTCCACTCGCGGAGGCTGTCCAGAACGACGACAATGCATACTCGTCGACACCGCTCACCTGCTCCTGGACGTCGCCGGCATTGGAGCCGCCTCATGCGCATGTCACGCTCTCAATCCGCGCCCCGTACGCCTGTGTCAGTGCCGGCCGTCATCCTGCCTGGCCTGTACCAGGTCCTCCTCGGGACGGCCATCCTCATCACTCCGCACTGGTTCTCGGCCGCTGTCTATGACGTCTGGCGTGGATACGAGCTGCTCGTTGGGATGGCGCTTCTGCTTGGCGGGGCCGGACTGTTATGGGTCGCCATCCTGCCGGTCCAACGCCGCGCAGGTCTGCTTGCGGTCTATGCCATCGCCGCGATCAACTTCAGCCAGTTGGCGCTGCTTTTCTGGAGCAGCGGCGCTACCCATGGCGGAGTCGTCTACGCCGTATTGACCCTGGGCACAGTACTCCTGGGCGCTCTTCAGATCTTGCCCTCCACTCGCCCAGTTGACCACGTCACCCCTGTCCGTCCCCTGGCCATCGTCATCCACGTCATTGCGCTGGTCACCGGGTTGTTGATGCTGCTGAGGCCCGAGCAGTACGCCGGTCCGCTCTATGCTCCCATGTACCCCTGGCTGCCCGTGTTCGGAACCGCGTTCGCGTTGCTTGGGGCGGTACTCCTGGCGCGAGACCTCCTCATTCCCGCGCGATGGGTGCGCGCGGCGTCTCTCATCGATCTGGTGCTGGCCGCGTTCCTGGTCTGGTGGGGCTACGGCTTCATCGCCACGGGCGCCTGGACGGGTGTCCTGACGTACGCCCTCCTGACGCTCGGTGTGATTGATACCGCGTTGCTTACGGCTGCACCGGGCTGGAGCCGCCTCTCTCGGAGTCTTGGCAACCCCCTACGGCGTCGGGTCGCGCTCGGCCTGGTGACCGTGCTCGTCGGAGCGGCTGTAGCGTTGACCCTTGCGCTCACCGCCAACAACACCACGCTGGCGCGCGAGGACGCAACCGACGACGACGTCACCGTCGCAAGTGCGGTTGCTGAGCAGCTGACTACCTATCTCGACACCCATCTTGCCGTCGTCGCCCAGGTCGCCGACCTCCCATCTCTGGAAGTGATGGATCTGGACCGAACAGAAGACGCCCTGCGTGATACGCGGGCCGCCTTTCCGGCGTTCGACAACCTCTCCCTGGTCGATCTCTCGGGGCAACAGATCGTGCGTGCCACCCCGGGAGAGTTCGTCAATCTCGCCTCTGCCCCACGCGTCCAACGTGCTCTTTCGGGGGAGGCCCGGGTGTTCGGCGGCGTGACCATCTCCGTCTCCACCGGAGAGCCCATCGTCGGCATGGCTGCCCCGGTGCGGAGTCCCGAAACCGATGCGGTGATCGGGGCGGTGGCTGCAACGATCCGGCTTCCGTCGATCAGTGCGTTCCTCAAGGAAACGTCTCTGGCCCAGGGACGAGACGTCTTTGTTGTCGATCCTGATGGGGTGCTGGTGGCGACCTCAGATACCGAAGGGGTGCCTCCGGGAACGTCTCTGGCGGGGACGCCAATCCTTATGGTTACCCAGAGTGGTGACGTAGGAAGTGCCGACTACTCTCGCAATGGCCGGCGATTACTCGCGGGATATGCTGCGGTGATGCCCTACGACTGGGACGTGGTCGTCGAGCAACCAGAAGCCACCGCGCTCGCGAATGTCTGGGCGATCGAAGAGCGCACCTATCTCGTGCTGCTCGTGGCCAGTGTCCTCCTGACAGCCCTCGCCGTGGTGCTGGTGGATCGCCTCTTTCGGCCGGTGACAGCGCTCATCGAACCGCTGCGTTTGCTGGGCCAGGGGCGGTATGACGCCGCCCTGCCAGTAGGTGCGGACGGCGAGATCGGGGACCTGGTGCACGCCGTTGAACGGATGCGTGGGGAGTTGCGCACGCACGACCAGGAGCGGGACCAACTGCTGGCGGAACTGCGCACGCGCGAGGAGGAGCGGGACCAGCTACTGGCGGAACTGCGCGCGGAGTTTGCCCGCACGGCCGCTGTCCAGGCCCAACTGCTGCCGGCTGGGGCGCCAGACGTGCCTGGCTACGCGTTCGCGGGGGTCTGTCTGCCCGCCCGGCAGGTGGGCGGAGACTTCTTTGACTGGTCGGCTGATGCCGCTATCGTCCACATTGCGCTGGGTGACGTCATGGGCAAGGGCATGGCGGCCTCCCTGTTGACAGCTACGGCGCGCGCCGCACTGCGCGCGATCTGGCATCTGCCGCCAGCCGAGGCGGTCACCGCCGTGAACCGCGCGCTGTCACCCGATCTGATGAAGTCCGACAGCTTCGTCACGCTCTTCTACGCGCAACTCGACCCTGCCACGGGGAATCTGCACTACGTCGACGCCGGGCATGGCATGGCCTTGATCCAGCGGCAGGCGGGGAATGGGGAGCCGCTTCGTCAGCATTCCCTGCCCCTCGGCGTGATGCCCGATGCGGTCTACACGGAAGGCCGGGCTGTGTTGGCGCCTGGGGATACGCTCCTGCTCTATAGCGACGGGTTGCCTGACGCCAGACCTGACCTGGCTCTCGACATGGCTGGGGTGGCAGCGCATGTTATGGGAGTCCAGGAAGCTCGCGCCAAGCTCGATCACCTGGTGGCGCTGGTGGAGACGGGAGGGTCGCGGCCAGATGACCTGACCCTGGTTGTGGTCGAACGGGAGCGAGTCTGCCCCGCCGCACGTGCAGCCTCGTGAGGACGACAGTGACCCGGAGGAGCAGCTGAGTCACTTAAGACTACATGGTCCCTCAGACCGGGAAGTGCTTCTCGAGGATCCAGATGTTCTCGCCGGCCGGCGTCCGCCGGTACTCGAAGCGGTCGGTGGTGAGTTGCACCAGCGCCAGTCCCCGGCCTCGCTCGCCCAGGTCTTCGTAGGCTATCGCGACCGATGGCATGCGGGAGTCAACCAGGGAGTCAACGGGGAGTGTGGCCACAATACCGCGATCGATGAAGCTGGCCACCAGACGTCGGGTGTGCCGCGTCAGGAAGAGCCCAAACTCCACGAGGGGGGGATCGGGTGCGTGGGCGTACTGGATGATATTGCCCGCCACCTCGGCCACCGCGAGGGCAAATTCATTCAGCCAGCGTTCGTCCAGCCCTCGCACGTCTTGCAGGTGCGTCCAGCAGCCGGCCAGTGCCGTATGGACGAGGTCCATACCCTCCTGCGTCGCCGCCACCTGGAGATCGAGTACCAGTTCGGGTCCGTCTACAGGAGGGTGTTGCAGGCGCCACGCAAAGCCCGCGAGGGCCGCCTCGACCGAGGAATGCATCTCGAGGACCTGGTCGATCGACGTCAGCGAGAGCAGCGTCCTGGCCTGCGGACGCGGATTGCTGAGCCGCACATCCCCACCGGCCTGGCGGGCCGCACGTAAACCACCAATCAGAGCCCCGATTCCGGCGCTATCAATAAACGCAACCCCACCCATCTCGACAATGAGCTTGGGGTGGCCAGCGGCGACCGCGTTGAGCAACTGCGCCCGGACCTCCGGCCCCGAGGCGAAATCGAACCGACCGGCGAGATGCACGACTGCAACGCCATTCCCACACGGTTCAAGGGTGATCGTCAACGCTTCCGGCAAGGGAATGACTCCGTTCGTGTCGGCAACATCTCAGCAACCAGGTCCAATAGGGAGGTAACCGCAAAGGGCTTGGCGAGAAAGGGCACGCCGTCTACCGGCGGGGGAGCATGGAACGCGCTCATGAGGATGCAGGGAATGGAGCCGGGTCCGCTCGTGAGCCGCGCGACGAGTTCGTCGCCATTCATCACCGGCATCATGAGGTCGGCTAGAACAAGATCCGGTCGGGCGATGGCGACCTGCTTCAGAGCCTCCCTGCCATCAGCAGCCTCGCCGACCTGATAGCCTCCGCGCGTCAGGATCCGGCACACCAGCGTGCGAATAAGGGGATCGTCATCGACGACAAGGATGGTCTGATCCACAAGGACCTCCGGATAATGCCCTCCTGGGTGAAGTTATCATGAAGACTAGTACATCATTGCATAATCTGATCCAGACGTCGTAGTGGGTCAGGACATCGCTGTCCAGCGTCGCAACGTGGTCAGTGGGCGCCATCCTCATGGCTGCAACTGAACTTGGTCCGAGCTCGCCCAATGGCAGGCCAGCCCTTCGGACATACCACGGTAACGCCTGTACGCGCCGGGCGCAGCGGGCCTTCCTTCTACCAGACCGTGGTCTGCCCCACCAGCACACTGACAACGTCTGTGATGGCGTGCAACGGACCGGATTCCAGGTCACTGAGTCGGAGACCGAACTCGCAGACACGGGGACGGGCTGTGGAATCCGCCATGCGGGGTGTACTCCTTGGTCCAGGCCAGAGTCCGACGCCACCAGGTGCCGTCTCGTCCGTGTTGCCACCCCAACGTGTCTCGACAAGCTCGAGACACGGGAAATTCAGGACGCGGTCGCTACTCCCCCAACGCCGGGTCTTCTGCTGGCGGCTGGAATTGCGGGATGGCGCTGCCGCGCGAGAACGAGATGAGACCGCTCTGCATGTAGCTGCCCAGCTTCTCCCGCGTGTCGGTGATGTCGTTGTTGCGCATGGTGAGCTGGCCGATGCGGTCCTGCGCGGTGAAGGTGCCCTCGCCCTTCTCCATGGTCAGGCGCTCCGGCAGGTAGGTCAGGTTCGGGGATTCCGTATTCAGGATCGAGTAGTCGTTGCCCCGGCGCAGGCCGACCGAGACCATGCCGGTGACCAGCGGCGCCACCCAGCGCTGCAGCGATTCGCGCAGCAGCATCGCCTGGGGGTCGAACCAGCGTCCCTGGTAGAGCAGGCGGCCCAGCTTGCGGCCGAAATCACGGTATTGGTCGATGGTGTCCTCGTTGTGGATGCCGGTGACCAGGCGGTCGTAGCCGATGAAGAGGAGCGCCATGCCTGGCGCTTCGTAGATGCCCCGGCTCTTCGACTCGATGATGCGGTTCTCGATCTGGTCGCTCATCCCAAGTCCGTGACGGCCGCCGATGGCGTTCGCCTCGGTCAGCAGCGCCACCTGGTCCTCGAAGCGCTGCCCATTGATGGCGACCGGCCACCCCTCCTCGAAGGTGAGGGTTACCTCCTCATAGGGGATATCGACGTCCTGGCGCCAGAAGGGAACGCCCATGATCGGCTGCACGATGTACGTGCTGCTGTCCAGTTGCTCCAGATCCTTGGCCTCGTGCGTGGCGCCGAGGATGTTGCTGTCGGTGGAGTACGCCTTCTCGGCGGACATCTTGTAATCGAAGCCCGCCTTCGTCATGAAGGCGGACATCTCGGCGCGGCCGCCCAGCTCGTCGATGAAATCCTGGTCGAGCCAAGGCTTGTAGATGCGCAGGTCCGGGTTGACCAGCAGCCCGTAGCGGTAGAAGCGCTCGATGTCGTTCCCCTTGAAGGTGCTGCCATCCCCCCAGATGCTGACGCCGTCCTCCTTCATAGCGGCGACGAGCATGGTGCCGGTGACGGCGCGCCCGATGGGGGTGGTGTTGAAGTAGGGGACTCCAGCAGTGGTGATATGGAAGGCGGCGCACTGCAGCGCGCTTAGGCCCTCGGCCACCATCTGGGCACGGCAATCGACCAGCCGTGCCTGCTCCGCGCCGTAGCTGAGGGCGCGGCGAGGGATATCCTCGTAGTCCGTCTCGTCCGGCTGGCCAAGATTGGCGGTGTAGGCGTAGGGGATGGCGCCCTTGCCGCGCATCCAGGTCAGCGCGGCGCTGGTGTCCAGCCCTCCGGAGAACGCCAACCCGATCTTCTCGCCAACCGGCAGACTGCCGAGGATATTGCCCACGATTCTGCTCCAGTTTCCGTCAACCCAGCTCAAGACGCCGTAACCGTGCGATTCTAGAGCGGTGGGCGTGTTGTGCGCGAAAGCGCATCATCACTCAAGCTGCCGCTATGGGTTTTCCCCCTGATCCCTGCCTCCTCCGCTTGCACAGGGGGTACGAGTGGTATGCCTCGCCCCAGACCACGCTTGGCTGGATCGGCAAACGGCTATCTTGACCACGTGCCACTCGGAGTCTAAGATGTCAGCATGGCAAACCAATCATTGATAGAAGTTCACCCGGTGAACCTCGCCCTCGATGAAGAGCGATCGGCCGCTCGTTCAGTCGACAAGGCCTTGGCGACCATCGAGGTGCTGCTCCGCTCGACGGCTCCCGCCAGCGCGCGGGAAATCGCCGAACGCGCCGGCGTGAACCGGACGACGGCCCACCGTCTCCTGAACATCCTCATCCGACACGGATGGGCCGAGAAGGTGCCGGAAACGTCGGAATATCGGCTCAACCTCCGTTTCCTTGCCTTAGCGCAATTGGCGCTCCAGGGGCGCGACTTCATGGGAGAGATTCGGCCGATCATGGAGCGGCTGGCGGATGTTTCGCGGGAGGCGGTCCACCTCGGCGTTCTCGATGGCTTCGAGGTGGTTCACGTCGATAAGGTTGATAGCCCTGAGATGGTCGGTGTTGCGTCCAAGATTGGAACTCGAGCCGTGCCCCATGTAACAGCCCTCGGCAAAGCGCTGCTCGCCGCAGGTCCCGACGACGTGGTGGCAGCCTACGTGGCGCATGCGCGCTTGCTTGGTCCTCCGTTCCGGCTACGCGACGAGGAGGGGTTGCTATCTGATCTGCGGCGTGTGCGAGAGCGGGGGTTCAGCCTCGACGACGAGGAGTCATCAGCCGGTATCCGCTGTCTTGGAGTGCCCATCCTGGGCGCCGATGGCGCTCCTCTCTTTGCCCTGAGCATCACCGGTCCCGCAGCGCGCTTCACCGCCGACCGGGCCGCGACCTGCGCGCCAGAGGCCATGACCGCAGCGCGTGCCCTTTCTACCCAGTTGGGCTGGCCGGCAACGCCAGCGACCTGAACGTCCGAATCGGCCAACTGACGATCCGGCGCGACCGCCGCGCCCAGAACAAGAAGGAAGGATCAGGCGTGGCTCAGGCACATCAGGCAGCCCCCGACACCTCGCGGCTCATGGTTGATTTCGTCCAGATGAAGGGGTTTCAGGACGCCCCCCTGATCCTGGATCAAGGGGTGGGGATTCGCGTCACTGATGTCTTCGGCAAGACCTACATTGATGGCCTGTCAGGGGTTTTTACCGTCAATCTCGGCCACGGCATCCACGAGTTGGCCGATGTCGCCGCTGAGCAGGCACGTCGCATCGCCTTCACCGCGCCGACCATGGCGACCAACCCGCGAGCACTCGAGTTGGCCGAACTGCTGATCGAGATTACCCCGGCGCAATACTCCACGGTCAAGTTCTTCTCCGGGGGCTCGGAGGCGACTGAGGCAGCGATCAAGCTGGCGCGCCAGTATTGGCAACAGGCAGGCCACCCCCGCAAGTTCAAGGTGATCTCTCGATACCGTTCCTACCATGGGGGTACGGGGTTCGCGATGGCTGCCTCGGCGCAGACGGAGTGGAAGTCGAAGTTCGAGCCCTTCGCACCCGGCTTCATCCACGTCACGCCACCAGCCCGCCCCGGCTGCGCTGCTTGCCGCCGTGCTGACGGATGCACTCTTGCCTGTCTCGACCTGATCGAGGAGGCAATCATCAATGAGCACCCGGAAACCGTCGCGGCGGTTATCGCCGAGCCGATCATGCTCTCGGCCGGTGTCCAGGTTCCCCACCCCGACTACTTCCCGCGGTTGCGGGAGGTGTGCGACCGACACGGGGTCCTGCTGATCTATGACGAGATCATCACGGGTTTCGGCCGCACTGGACGCCTCTTCGGGGCGGAGCGGGTCGGCGCCTGGCCCGATATCCTCGCCTGTGGCAAGGGGATCAGCGGCGGCTATGCACCGCTTTCGGCGATCCTCGTCGCGGACACAGTGGCCCAGGCTTTCTGGGGTGACCCAGCCGCAGGCGTCCAGTTCTGGGCCGGCCACACCTTCGGCGGCAATCCGGTGGCCTGTGCGGTCGGCAAGGCTGCCGTTCGCTACTTGCTCGACCATGAGTTGATCGCCAACGCGGAGACCGTCGGAGAGTACCTCGCCGATGGTCTGCGATCGCTGGCTGCTGAGCAGCCAGCGATTGCAGAGGTGCGCGGGGTGGGAATGCTGCGCGGTGTTGCTTTCCAGCAGCAGATAGGGAAGGCCGTCTACACCGCGGCACGTGAGAAGGGGCTGCTGCTCCGTCCCGGAGCCGATTGGGTCGGGGTGGCACCGCCGCTCTGCACCACCCGGGAGGAGGCGGACGAGATCGTGAGCATCCTCGAGGCCGCGGTCGCGGCGGTGGCGTGAGGAGCATCCTGGGGGGCGCTGCGGCTTCCTCAGGTAAGGAAAGGAGGAGGTCACCGAGGATCACCCGGAACGCATCACGAACAACTGTCCTCTGCCCAGGCGCGAAGGCGGCCGGGCAAGCATGAGCCATTGTTCGGCAACGCGGGAGTTGCCCAGCCCCGATGAAAGGGAGTAACCGATGACTGGATCTAACCGCCTTTCGCGGCGTCGTGTCGTCAAGTTGGGAGCGGCTACGGCGGGCGCTGCCGCGACTGGGCTTGCCTGGTTACCGTCCGCTGAGCATGCTTCCGCTCAGGACGCCACAGTCCGGTTCTGGAACGTGACGTTTCCGACTGAGGACCCCAACGATAAGACCAAGCGCCTCGAGGACTTCTACATCTACCAGGCGATCGCTCGCTTCCAGGAGCAGAATCCAGGTATTGCCGTCGAGATCGAGACACTCCCGGGCGATGCCAGCATGTTCACCAAGTACCGCACCGCTAGCGTGGCGGCCAACGGGCCGGACGTCATGGGCATGTGGTCCGGCTCCTACATGCTGGGACTGAAAGACTTCCTCGAGCCAATGGCCTCCTACTTCACGTCCGAGGAGCGACAGAGAATCACCGGCTGGGAAGCGGTTGCAGCTGACTTTCAACCGGATTCCGAGGAGATCTACGGCGTCCCCGCCGGCTCTGACGGCACCACCTGCCTGTTCTACAACCGGGAACTCCTGGAGGCGGCCGGGGTCGACCCGGATGGTCCCTGGCGGTCCAGCTTCGACGAATTCGTCGGGGCCCTTGACGCCATCAAGGCGAGAGGCGTCACCCCAATGGCGCTTGATGAGTACGCCATCATCTGGCAAATCCTTGCCTGGTGGCAGGCGCAGGAGCTTGGTGGCTCCGGCGGGGTCGGCGAAATCGTCACCGGCGATGCTGATTTCTCCACACCTGAACTGACAGAAATGGTCGGGAACTGGCAACGGTTGCGTGACTACACCATGGCCGGCGCCGAGACAATGCCCGGCGATGCTGCCAACCAGCTTTTCTTCGCTGGCCAGGTGGCAATCACGACGGCCGGCTTCTGGGTCATTTCCGATGCGCGTACGGCGCTGGGCGATAACCTCGGCATGATCAAGATGCCGAACTACTCGCCAGAGGCTCCACTCCAGGACGGTGGTATCGGGGGTGCCGGCACCGCCTTCGTCGTCTCCAACTACTCCGAGGTCAAGGATCAGGCGGTCGCCTTCATCAAGCACCTGATGAGCCCCGAAGAGCAGGCGCTCAAGGCGGAGTCGGGTGAGGGGTCACTGCTGAACGTGGTCGATGTCGACACCGCCGCCTACTACGAGGATCCATTCAAGCAGACGCAGCAAGAGTGGGCGAACGAGCCGACAACCGTTTTCTGGCTCGACAACCTCTTCCCGGTCGACCTGACCAACGAACTCAAGGCCCAGTCGCAGCTCGCCTGGACCGGCCAGATCAGCGCCGAGGAGTTCCTGGCACTGGCCGATGCGAAGCGCGACGAGCTGCTGGGGTCTTAACGTGAGAGACGCCCGACTGGAACCTGACGTCGCAGGTCCCGGGAAGGTCGACAGAGCGGGCGGTGCCCGCTCTGTCACCAGCGCTAGACCGTACCGGGCCACCAGGAAGGGGATGAGTCAGCGACGCCGGGAGGCATTGGTTGGCTTCGCCTCCCTGCTGCCGGCTTTTCTCCTCGTCGGCGCGGTCATCTGGTACCCGGTCAGCCAGACCGTCGCCAAGAGTTTCACCAACTGGAACGGGGCCCGCGCCGACTGGATCGGGCTCCAGAACTACGAGCGGATTGTCACGAACGGTGAACTGCTGCTTCTTTTGCGCAACAACCTGATCTTCGTTCTCTCGGTCCCCGGAATTCTCCTGATCTCAATTGTTGTCTCGGTCCTCCTCTTCGAGCAGGTCCCTGGCTGGCGTTTCTTCCGCTCCGTTTACTACCTGCCGACGATCCTTTCGGCAGCGGTCGTCGGCACGCTGATGCGGGTCATGTTCTCGTCGCAGGGAGCCGTCAACGACGCTCTGACGAAGGTCGGCCTTGGGGGCCTCGCGCATGACTGGCTTGGGAACGTTCCAACTGCCTTCGCGGTCCTCATCTTCGCCTTCTACTGGCAAACGCTCGGTCAGGGAGTGCTGATCTTCCTGGCCGGACTAGCGGCAATTCCAGGCGACCTCCTTGACGCTGCGCGGCTTGATGGCGCGAGTTGGTGGAACAGGCTGTTCCAGATCGTGATCCCGATGCTCACCCCCACGATTGCCTACTTCGTGATCATCAACGTGGTCTGGGTCTTCGTCAGCCTCTTTGGCCTCGTCTACACGGTCACCAAGGGAGGGCCGGGCTACGCGACCACGCCATTCGACGTCATGATCTACCGCAAGGCTTTCGAGGTCGGCGAGATGGGGTACGCCTCGGCGTTATCAGTGGTCCTGTTCGCGATCGTGCTCGCCGTCTCCATTTTCCAGTTGCGGGCCTTCGAACGAGCAACAACCGATGCATGAGGGAATCGCTACCCGTAGAGACCCCCAGCACCGCGAGAAGGCCTCCATGCCGTGCTCCTCGCTGCTCACACTGCCCGCAGTCAACCGACAGCCATCGCCCTCTCACGTCGCGCTCCTGGCACACGGGACAACGTTGCTGGGGATGACGGTTTTCAGGCACCGAACAACGTCAATCTCGGAGTCGCGGTCATGAATCGCCTCGCCACGCTTGTCACTCGCTCTGGCATCATCCTCGTGCTGAGCCTCATAGCGGCCATCGCCGTCTATCCAATCGTCTTCATGGCGCTCGGCAGCTTCAAGACGTCGCTCGAGTACATCACCAACCCGCTCGGTTGGCCCGCCAGTTTCAGCTACATCGACAACTACCTGGCGATGTACTACCGATTCGATATTCTGCGCCTCGTCACCAATACCGTTACCTACATCCTGCTGGCCGCGTCGATCTCGCTGGCGGTCTCAATCCCTGCCTCTTACGCATTCTCCAAGCTCAGGTTTCCGCTCCGCAATGGCCTGCGAACGGCGATGATCGCGACGCTGATCATGCCGCCGATCACCTTCCTCGTGCCGAGTTACGTGATGATGGCTCAACTCCGGCTGCTCGACACTCCGCTCCCGGTAGTGCTGATCTGGGCTGCCACAAGTGTGCCCGGCAACGTCTTTCTCCTCAGCGCACTGATGCGTGGCATCCCGACTGAAGTACTTGAGGCAGCCCGGATCGATGGCGCCGGCTATTTCCAGACGCTGGGTCGGATGGTCATCCCCCTTAGCCTCCCCGGTATCGTCACGGTCCTCATTTTCAATGTGACCGGCTGGTGGAACGACCTGCTGATACCGCTCGTGTTCCTTCAGTCGCAGGAAAGCCAGACAGTGACGGTCGCGGCCGCGCTGCTCGGCTCCCGCTTCGGTATGGACTTCCCGCTGGTCATCACTGGCCTGTTGCTCGCGTCACTTCCGCCGATCCTGGCCTACGTCCTCCTCCAGAACTACATCCGCCGCGGCCTGGTCATTGGCGCTTTGAAGTAGCCGCCAGTATCCAAAGTCGCCGATCCGTGGCTGAACACCGGCCAGGGCGCTCCTGAATCTTGTCGTACCGACTCGTGTCCCGCTCAATGAGGAGATTTGCCCCGTGACGAACGTACAGGTCTGGATCGACCCCAGCGCCGACCGCCAGGTAATTGACGGTTTCGGGGTCAACATCAACCCGGTCGGCCACTGGCGCGATGCCGCGCTGATCCCGACACTCGACCGGCTGGTCGACGACCTCGGCGCGACGATCTTCAGGCTCGACCCCTACGGCTTCACGAACTGGGTCGACCCTGACGGTACGCTAGGGCCGTCCGCTCTCAACCCTGCGCGGCTCGCGGAGATTTACCGCAGTGAGCCGTTCCGTGACGCCTGGACCGTTGGTCGCTACTTGAATGAGCGGGGAGCACCATTCATCCTCAACGTCAGCGGCATCGTCCCACCCTGGATGTGCACCACCGACGGCAAGACCCTCGCCGATTTCGCGAGCTACGCCGATCTGCTGGTTTCGCTCGCCAGCTGGGCGCGCAATGAGGAGGGCCTGCAGTTCGACCTGTTCGGTCCGTTCAACGAGACCGACCTCGGACCGCCCGAAGGACCCTTCCTGGATCCCGCTGGGTTGGCGAAGGCGACGGCCCTGGTCGCCGAACGATTCGCTGCGGCAGGGCTCGGAGACCTGCGATTCGTGGTCGCGGACCAGGGTCGCTACAACCTCGACTTCGTCCGCTTGCTCGCTGACGACCCAGCCTTGCGCGCCGTCATCGGCGTCGTCGGCATGCATTGCTACTCCGATATTTCCCTTTCCGCCGTGCCAGAGTTCCTCGAAGACAAGGGGCTATCAGAGTGGCGCTATTGGTTAACCGAGTACGGAGAGCTAGACCAGACCGGCGAAATGGAATGGGAGGCGGCGGCAAATTCTACCCGTCGTCTCCTGCGCGGTCTGCGGGATGGGGCTCGGGCCGCCCTCGTATGGGACGCCTACGACACCTTTCACGGCCACGACGACGCCTGGACGATCTGGGGCATCATGCGCACCGCTCGCCACATGTACACGCCGAAGAAACGCTACTTCGCCGCCAAACAGGTCTATCGCTTCGTTCCGCCCGGCTCCCGCCGGATCGAGCTCTCGACGGAACCGGACGCTACCAGCACTGAACCGACGCTGGCCGCCTTCACGGTGGGCGGCAACGGCTTTACCCTGGTTGGTCTGCACGAGGGGTCCACGCCGCTCACGCTGAACCTCGCGGGCCTCGCACAGCTATCCGGTCAACAGGGAGACGTTTACGTGACCGACCGGGCGCACGACTGCGACCGGATCGCGTCATTCCCGCTCGGGGAGCGATTGCGCCTGACCGTACCGGGGCCGTCGGTCTTCACGCTGACAACGGTGAACGACGGTTAGCCGGGCGCGTCGCAGACCACGACGCGCCTCGCCAACCTGCAAAGTTCGAACAAGGAGTGATGTCATGCCACCCAAGATTACGATCATTGGCGCCGGGAGCGCGGTGTTCTCACTCGGTCTCATCCGCGACCTTTGCCTGACGCCCGGCCTCCAGGGGAGCACGGTCTGCCTGATGGACATCGACCAGGAGCGGCTCGACGCCATCCATGCCCTCTGCCGCCGCTATGCCGAGGAGGTGGGCGCCGACCTCAACCTGGAGCTGACGACCAGCCGCCAGGAAGCGCTGGCCGGAGCTAACTTCGTCGTCGTCACCGCACTAGCCGCGGGCCATGACCGCCTGCGGGCGGGGTGGGCAGCCGCGGAGGAGCGCGGTTACCGCTTTGGCGGCAGCCTGCACGTGATGCACGACGAGGCGTTCTGGATCAACTTCTACCAGCTTAAATTGTTCGATGCGTTGATGGAGGACATCCTCGTTACCTGTCCGCATGCCTGGTGTCTGCTGGTCGCCAACCCGGTCCTGGCAGGTATCACGTACCTCTCGGCCCGGTACCCCGAGGCGAAAGTCGTCGGCCTCTGCCACGGCTGTAGCGCCGTCTACCGCCTGGCCGACCTGCTCGGGCTCCCGCGCGACGAGATCACGTACGAGCTGCCGGGGGTCAACCACCACCTCTGGCTGACCCACTTCTCGCACAAGGGTCAGGACGCCTTCCCGCTGCTCGACGCATGGATCGAAAAGGAGGCGGCCGCCTACGCCGAGACGGCGCGGCCGAGCGATCTCCATGGGCCGAAGCCGGTCGACCTCTATCAGCGATTCGGCGCCTTCCCGATCGGGGACACGGCAAATCCCGGGGGTGGTTCCTGGGGCTGGTGGTATCACACCGACGCCGAAACGGAGAAGCGCTGGCACGAGGACCCCAAGGGCTGGTACGCGGAGCACTTCGTTCGTGGCGAGAAGCAGATCGCGGAAATCAAGCGGATCGCCGAGGATTTGAGCGCGAGTGTCACCATTGCCTTCCCGCCCGAGCCCTCAGGCGAGACGATGGTACCGCTGATCGAGTCGATCGCCTGCGACCTGCCGAGGACCTACATCGTCAACGTGGTCAACGACGGCGAGTACGTCCCCGGCATCCCGCGTGATTTTGCGGTCGAGATTCCGGCCCTTGTCAGCGCCCGCGGTATCCAGGGCATCCGCACGAATAGCCTGCCGGCGCCACTGCTGGCGCACATCGTCCGCGACCGCGTCGCGCCGGTTCGTATGGAACTCGCGGCCTACACCCAGGGGAGCCGCGAGTCGCTGCTCCAACTCCTGTTGATGGATCCCTGGACCCGGAGCGAGGCGCAGGCGGACGATCTCCTCGAGTCGATTCTGACGCTGCCATACCACGGTGAGATGCAGAGGCATTACAGCTAAGGGGTCGGGACGTCGGCGAACACCGGTGAGGGGAATCCTGGCTGGAATCGACGATCCAGTTGGCCGGATGGACGATGTGAAGGACAGAGCGATGCGGTTGCGTGATAAAGCAGCGATCATCACCGGCGCGGCCTCGGGCATTGGGGCCGGGACATCCGCAGTGTTCGCTGAGGAGGGAGCCTCCCTGGTGCTGGTCGACCGCGACGAGGAGGGGTTGGCGGCGGTCCGCGACGGACTGGTGGCACAAGGGGTCAACGTCGTCATCTGCGCGGGGGACGTGGGTGATGCAGAGACGGCACAGCAGGCTGTCTCGGTCGCGCTGTCAAAATTTGGGCGGGTCAATGTCCTCTTCAACAACGCCGGGGTGATGACCAGCGGTGACTTCCGCGACGTGGACGAGGCTGCGTGGGATGCCGTGCTGAATCCTAACCTCCGCGGTACTTACCTTATGTGCCGGGCTGCGATTCCCTCGATGCTTGAACGTGGCCAGGGCGCCATCATCAACACTTCGTCGGTGATGGCCTTCCTGACCGAACCGGGCTACGAGGCCTACACGACCTCCAAGGCAGGAATTATTGGGTTGACAAAGGCGCTAGCCGTTTCCTACGCCGAGCAGGGCATCCGCGCCAACTGCGTCTGCCCAGGCTGGGTAGACACGCCAATGAACCGGAGACTAGCTGAGGAACTGGGCGGTATGGACAAACTGACCCCAATCATCAAGCGACAGCAGCCACTGGCCCGGATGGTGACTGTCCGCGAGGTCGGCAACGCCGTCAGCTTCCTCGCCTCTGATGACGCCAGCGGAATCACCGGGGCCGTGCTCTGCGTCGATGGCGCGGCCTCGGCGGCAATCTGACAGACCCAGACTGCAGGCTCCATAGGGACATGCTCGCAGGTAACTATTCTTCGTGCTCCGTTCCCCAGGTATTGGCAATCTGTCGGAGGATGGCCAGCTCCCCGACGTGATAGGCATTGTGGTCGATGATGATCAGCACCTCGCGCAGCAAGGTGTGCTCGGCGTGGCTGGGCGCTGGCATCAGGAGGTCGTTGCCCTCATCCTCAACCATGGCGGCCAGCGCCTCACGGTCTTCCAGAAAGCCCTGAACGGAGGCATCCCACTCGGCTTTGCTGGCCTCGGCATCCCTGGCGGGCCAGTAGTCGCGCGGCCACGCCATTTCCTGGTAGGCGGGATCGGTGACGTAGCGCAGGATGTCCGCCTGGGTCAGCCGCAGGTGCTCGACCAGGTGCCAGAAGGTGTAATCGACGTTCATGGGGCGCGTGTTGATGTGAGCCTCAGGGAACTGGGCAACCGCGTCCTCGAAACTCAAGTGGGCGTTGCCGGCACGCAGGTTCTGAGCGAGTTGCTTGCGGAGTGAGGTGTTTAGGCTCATTGGCCGTCCTTTCGGGGAGAGCGTGACGCTCCGTTCCCATGGTGTGTAGTTGAGATTCCTGCGAAACGTCACCACTTCACGTGCCAGGTCGAAGGATGCAACTTCCCAGCCAGATGCCATCCATCCATCTTTTGCTTCCGGGTGTGACAGTGAATTCGACCACCACGCCTGATGCTTGTATGCAGATGGAGGTAGAGGTCCAACCACCGCCGCCACCTCGGAAAAGTTCATGGTGAGCTCGGTGGCACTCTGGACGTCGAGATGGTTAGCAAGCGGCTCGTACTTTCTGGCCATGGTGTTCTCCGCTGGCGTCTCTGGGAAACCTCAAGCCTTCTCCCCCTGATCGCGAAACGCGGCGCCCCCTGAAGCCCGCAGGCCGTCTCCCCCTAAGCCTCCGCAGAGGCGTCTCCCCCTCGCAGTCGATCAGCCATCAACTCCCCGATCATCACGCAGGTGAGGTGCGTGTTGGCGCGGGGGTTCTCCGGCATGATCGAGCCGTCGATGACGCGCAGGTTTTCCACGCCGAGGACGCGGCAGGCGGGGTCGACAACGGAACGCGGGTCATCGGGCGCGCCCATGCGGCAGGTGCCGACGGGGTGCTGGCAGTCCTGGCAGTTGGCCAGGATCCAGGCATCCAGTTCTTCGTCGGTGGCAGAGGCGGTGAGCGGTGCGCCGGAGGTCCAGGAGTAGGTGCCCTGGGTGATCTGCTTCATCGCCGGGTGGTCGATGACGCGCTGCAGGCGGCGCATCCCATCACGCATCCGCACCAGGTCGCGCTCGTCAGAGAGCATCGCCAGGTCGATATCTGGATCGACCAGCGGATCGGTGCTGGTGACGGTCAGGCGGCCTCGCGACCAGGTCTGGAAAGCGCAGACGCTGACCAAGCCGTGCTTGAGGCCCTCTTCTCCCAGCCCGGCCACATTCATCGAGATCATGATCATGTCGTTGCGGCCCGCGCCCTCCAGACCGGAGGAATAGCGCACGCAGCAGTTCGTGTGGCGCTGATCAAGTGAGGTGGCGCTGGCCTCAGGCGTGAGATCGAGACCGATCCAGACGGCGGAGTGCTCGACCAGATTCTCGCCCACCGGGAGGTCAGCGATCTGTTCGATTCCCAGGCGCTCCAGGTCCGCCGCCGGGCCGATACCGGAGCGCACCAGGATGGCGGGGGAGTGAATCGCTCCCGCAGCCAGCACAATGGTCTTGCCGGTGAACTCCGTGACCCCGTCGATGGTGATGGCGCGTACACCGGTGGCGATGTTGCCATCGAAGAGAACCCTGTCCACCACCACGTTGCCAACGATGGTCAGGTTTGGGCGGGGGCGGGCCGGCTCCAGGTAGGCATCGTTAATCGAGATGCGCTTGCCGTCCCGGCTGTTGATGGCGTAGGTCGCAATGCCGCTCCCCTCGGGTGCATTGTGATCGGGGTCCTCCAGGTAGCCAAGTTCGAGCGCGGCGGAGCGCAGGGCGCGGTCCACGATGCCCTGCTTCTCGATCGGCGCACGATAGACCGGCACCGGGCCGCTGTCGCCGTGGTACGGCTTGTCGCCGTAGTCAAGGTCGGTCTCCAGCTTGTTGAAGTAGGGGAGGACGTCATCCCAGCCCCAGCCCTCCGCGCCTTCCTTCACCCACCACGCGAAATCTTCGGGTATCGGGCGGATGGCAATCTGGCCGTTAATACTGGAGCTACCGCCCACGCCCTTGCCGCGCCAGTACATGCGCGGCTCCTGGGTGGCGGAGCGCTTGGCCATCAGTCCGTCGAAGCGGTAGCGGGAGGCCTCCGGGTCGAGGATGATGCCGAAGGGGTTGGGAGAGCGCATCTCGGCCGAGGCCTCGGCGGTGGTGTAGTTCGGACCGGCCTCCAGCAGCAGGACGGTAGTTTCCGGGTCCTCCGTCAAGCGACTGGCCAGCGTGGCCCCAGATGACCCCGCCCCAACGATGACGTAGTCGTACTTCACGCCGCTCCCCTCGTGCTCATGTCGTGGTCACTCTGGGGCTAGTGTATCGGACAAGGTGGCGCGCTCTGTGTTCAGGTGATGCGGCGGGGGCTGCCGAGCGGCAGGTTTTCTGGGCGAGACTCAGTTGTTCTGCCTCGCCTTTAGTCAGTCAAGCCTTGACGTCCAAATAACGGTGTCATCCTGAGCGAGGTCGAAGGATCTCGTTCCGTCACCACCACTGCTTGATGCCTGCATCGCCGCTCGCCTCGCCATGGTTGACTCCATCTTTCGCAGGTGCAAGATCCTGCGCCGTCGCTCCAGATGTTGCGGCGGAGCAGTGACGATCACGATCTGACTCGTCCCCCAAACGGGCCGCTTAATAGAGCGGCTACGCCCAATTGTCCAATGATCTGCCGTGATTAGAGAACGAGATTCTTCGCCTCCGGGCTCAGAATGACAGGTTAGGGACGTGCTCACCGGACACCTTCCCGGAGGGAGATCTCTCAGGTGGACGCCACAGCGTGGGTGATTGGAGGCCTGCTCAAAACGACCTTGGCAAACCCAGCACGTGCTCGGCAATATAGGAAAGCACCAGGTTCGTCGAGATCGGCGCCACCTGGTAGAGGCGCGTTTCGCGGAGCTTGCGCTCGATATCGTAGTCGACAGCGAAGCCGTAGCCGCCGAAGGTCTGCATCGCCACGTTACCGGCCTGCCAGGAGGCTTCGGCGGCGAGCTGCTTGGACATGTTCGCTTCGGGGCCGCACGGTTGCCCGGCGTCGAAGAGCTCTGCGGCGCGGTAGCGCATCAGGTCGGCGGCACAGATGGCCATGTGCGCCTGGGCGATGGGGAACTGTACGCCCTGGTTCTGGCCAATGGGCCGCCCGAAGATCACCCGCTCGTTGGCCCTTGCTACGGCCTGGCCGATGAACCAGCGGCCATCTCCCACGCACTCCGCGGCAATGAGGACGCGCTCGGCGTTCATGCCGTCCAGGATGTAGCGGAAGCCGCGACCCTCCTCGCCGACGAGGGCAGAGGCAGGGATGCGCAGGTCAGTGAAGTGCAGCTCCCCGGTCGTGTTGTTGAGCCAGGTCTTGATCGGGCTGAAGGTCAGGCCGTTCCCGAGAGCATGGTGGAGGTCGATCAGGAAAACCGAAAGCCCCTGCGTGCGCTTCTTGACCTGATCCGCCGGAGTGGTGCGGGCCAGGAGCAGCAACAGGTCCGAGTGCGGCACCCGTGAGATGTAGATCTTGCGCCCGTTGATCACGTACTCGTCGCCATCGCGCACGGCAGACGTCGTGATGGCGGTGGTGTCGGTGCCAGCGTCCGGCTCGGTCACACCAAACGCTTGCAGTCGCAGCTCGCCGCTGGCGATGCGCGGCAGAAACTCGCGCTTCTGCGTCTCGGAGCCGTGACGGAGGAGGGTGCCCATGATGTACATCTGGGCATGGGCCGGCCCGGCGTTGCCACCGGAGCCGTTGACCTCCTCCAGGATGACTGAGGTTTCGGTCAGGGAGAGACCCAGCCCCCCGTACTCCCGAGGGATGAGCGCCCCCATGTACCCGGCACGGGTCATGGCCCGCACGAAGGCCTCGGGGTAGGCGCGCTCCTGGTCCAAATCCCGCCAGTAGCTGGCCGGAAACTCCGCCAGCACCACGCGGACAGCCTCGCGCAGGGCGCCATGCCGCTCGTCACCCTGGCTCACCGCTGATCTCCCTCGCGCATTCCCTGGATGTCCGTCTTGCTCACATATCTGCCGCTGCCACCATTATCGACTGCCAACGGACGTGCATCCTGGAGGATTCATGGCGGATTGCCTTGACGCAGCAGGTTCCGAACGGCGGCAGGTCCCATGCTGTCTGGACACGAAGCTCGAGCGGCGATTCCGGGGCCTGCTTGGCGATGGGCAGCCGGTGGTACAGTGCGGTTGTGAACCGCGCGTGCCGTGAGCCCCGATGACCTTGCACCAGCACTTGAACCTGCCACGCATCAGACCGCATCTTCGTTTTGCCAGTCTGCTTCGCCTGCTGGCCCTGCTTGGCTTGTTCCTGCTCCCCATCCAGATGCGGGCAGGCGCCGAGTACGTGCATCCGCACGCGCTGCTGCATCTGCTGGTGGACTCCGGGAATCATTCGATGGACCACCATCAACAGCCCATACCCGTGGCCACGGATCATGCGCAAGGTGACCACAGTGATCACGTCCGGCGCGATGAGAACGCTGCACCAGATCTCCCGACTTTCGAGTCAATCCAGATGGCCGCCGGTGGGCTGGCAGTCACCCCGGTCATCTTGACGTTGCTGCTCATCGTCTCCCGACACGACCGCATCTGGCCCCGCCGGGAGATGTGGTATGGCCTGCGTGTCCTGCCCGAGCTCCCTCCGCCACGCCTCGCCGCAAGCTGAGCGAATTCAATCGTACGTTGCTCAATGCGTGACGCCATGCGGCAGGTGCCGCGTGTCGATGAGAGGCTGTCCACCATGCGACGTTTGTCTTCAATCCTGGGTCTTTCCGGAGTGTTCCTGAGTGGTGCGCTGTTAGTGGCAACGCCAGCGGGGGTATTGGCGCACGAAACCCGTGATGTGCTGAATGGCCAGTACCAGGTGGTGGTCGGCTTCATGAACGAGCCTGTCTTCGCTGGGGACAAGAGCGGCCTGGAGTTCTGGGTGACCGAGGTTTCCGAGGCTACCCCGGCCGCTGGTGATGAAGAGGCCGAAGGTGCGCCAGTCGAAGGCCTGGAGGAGACGCTCAAGGCCGAGGTGATCTACGAAGACCAGACCATGGAGCTTCCGCTGACTGGCATGTGGGATGATCCCTCGGGCTACTACAGTGTCTTCTTCCCGACGACCGCGGAGGGTGACTACTCCTTCCGCATCTACGGCACGATCAACGGCACCGAGATCGACGAGACGTTTACCTCGGGACCAGAGACCTTTGGACCGGTGGAGGACCCGGAGCCGCTGCGCTTCCCGCAGCAGTAACACCAGACTGAACCCCACGGCCTGATCGGGCATGGACAGGGCAGGGAACCAGACCGGCTCCCTGCCCACCACGCCACAGGCCGCCGGCAGATAGGCGCCACCATGATTCGTGTTCTTCACCTGGGCGTGCTCTGCTGCGCGCTCCTGGTGCTGTTGCTGGCAAGTGCCAGTGGGACCGCCGCTCACGCGGCCCTGGACCGCAGCGAGCCTGCCTCCGGCGCGGTGCTGCCCGATGCGCCGTCCGAGGTCCGCATCTGGTTCACCGAGCCCCTGGAACCGCGCTTCACCCGTGCTGATCTGCTCAACTCGGCCGGGCAGTCCGTCGCCGGAGGTTCGTCCCAGGTTTCCCCCGATAACGATCACCTGCTGATCCTGACGCTTCCGCCAGATCTCCCAAGTGGTGGATACACGGTGGCCTGGCGCAATCTCTCGGCGGCGGATGGCCATACCTTGCAGGGGTACTTCGGGTTCGGGATTGGCGCGGGCAACGCGGCGGGTTCGGCCGCTCCTGACCTGACTGACGCCCCAGATGCCCCACGTGAGCTGTCTCGCGGGTTGGCCCTGATCGGTTTGGCGTTGTTGCTGGCCATTGCGCCGCTCACGCTGGGTGTCCTGGTGCCGGCCGTACGCACGTTGCCCGGCCTGGCGAACGGGCTAACCCACCGGCTGCGCGTGTACACGATGCTGGCGATTGCCCTGGCGCTACTCGGCAGCGTGCTTGCGCTCCTGGCGCAATCCGCGGCCGTCGCGCTGGACCTGGCGCTCCCGCAGGCAGCCTGGGCCACGCTGACAGGTACGCGCTACGGGGAAGTCTGGCTCTGGCGGTTGCTGGGGTTGCTGGTCGTCTCCGCGACGGTGGTTGTCGGGCTCTGGGGGCCTGAGCGCACTTCCCACGCGACGCTTTCGCTGGCAACCGTTGTCGGATTCCTCGTCCCAGTCACCTTCAGCCTGCTCTCTCACGCCGCCGCGCAGCCAGAAGGTGCGGCAGCGGCCATCACGACGGACGCCCTGCACCTGGTGGCCGCTGCGATCTGGGGAGGTGGTGTCGTACTGTTGGCGGCGGTGCTGCTCCCCGCGTTGCGGCCGTTCGCCAACGGCGCATGGCGTGATGTGTTCCGCGTCGTCCTCCCGCGCTTTTCGGTCCTGGGGCTGGCGGCCTGGGGCGTTCTCTGGTTGAGCGGTCTCTACGCGGCGTGGTTGCAGGTGGGGACCCTGAACGGGCTGACGGAAACGCCCTACGGGCAGACGCTGCTCCTCAAGGGCGTCCTGCTGCTGCCGATCCTGGCGCTGGCAGCGCTGCACAACTGGCAGGGGCGAGACCCGGAGCGGTCACGCCGGTCCCGCTTCTCTGCGACGCTGGCGCTGGAGGCCGTGCTGGTTGTCGCCGTACTCCTGGTGGTGGGGCGGCTCATCGGGCAGCCGCCAGCGCGCGAGGTGCTGGCATCGCAAACGCCTACGCAGGTGCAGGTACCGATTGCCTTCTCGACGAACGATGGGGAGCGCGCCGCAACACTGACGATCTCCCCAGGCGCCGCGGGCAGCAACACCTTCGCGCTCGAGGTGGCCGGTGCCCCGCTACCTGAAGGGACTGAAGCGGTCCTCCGGGTCAATCTCCCCACCCAGGACCTTGGGGAGCAGGAGCTTCGCCTGCCGCAAACCGGCCCCAATCACTTCGCGGCGGACGGGACAGAGCTGGCTGTGGCGGGTGACTGGCATCTGACCGCCATTCTGCGCGAGATCGGCGCCTTTTCCTGGACCGCACAGCTCGCGATCAACATTGGGAGCATGCCGCCAGCGCCGCTGGTAGCCAACCCTCCGCCGCATTTCGATGGACTGGGCATTGCCGGGATGCTGCTTCTAGCTGGCGGGTGCGTGGCACTCGGCGCCTGGGTCGCGATGGGACGTGGCGCGCGGCAGCTCCTCACTCTTCCAGGCGGGGTCGCCGTGGGTGCGGCGGGCGTCGCATTGCTGCTGGCGGGGCGTGTCCCGGTCGCCCCGGCTCCGCCACCGGCTGCGACGCTGGTCGCGTCCGTGCCAGTTGCATGGGGTACGCCTGCCGCAACGCCGGGGCACGAGATGGACCACATGCACGAGATGGTGGAGCACATGCACGACATGATGCACGTGGCGACCCCGGCGGCTGAGGCATTGCCCGGCATCGCGACGCCGGTCAGCTCCAGCTACCTCATAGTGACGCTGAACGCGAATACCCGTACCCCCGGACCGGCCGACCTGACGATTGCGGTGACTGACGCCTCTAGTGCTCCGGTGACCGGTGCTCGCGTGACCGTCTTCCTGGAGATGATGGGCATGAGCGCGAGCGAGAGCATCCAGGCAGAGGAACGGCAGCCAGGCATCTATGTTGCCGCCAACGCCCCGTTCACCATGCCGGGTACGTGGGAAGTTGCCGTTCGCACCTCACCAAAGGGCCAGTCAAGTGTCACCGTGCGCTATGGGGTCGAGGTTGGACCCGGCTAACCCCGTTTACCACTGCCAGCGTCGCAGGAGCCTGTGCCAAAGGAGGCTGCCATGGCCTTCACTGGCACGGGCTCTAGTCAGGTCATGCTCAGCACGGCTAGACGGTGTTGGCGTACTGAATCGTTGGTGCAGAGAGCGGCTTGTACCGAAGCCAGGCTTCGGGGGTTACACCATCGTGGAGCGAGAGCCGTAGGTAAACGGAACACTGAGGGTCAGCTTCCAGCGGCCGCGTCAGCCTGCCAGGAGCAGTGCGGCAAGCCCATCCGGCTCCGTAATCATCGCGTCGTGGCCGTTCGCGAGTTCGTGGTAGGCCCAGGTCGGGTCTTTGCTCGCCGCATTGGCGAACGGAGCGAATAAGGAGACGATCGGTCCTTCTGTGCAGTGGATGTAGGTCCGGAGGATGGCCGGATGCTCACCCGAGGCGTGTGGCAGTGGCTGGGTGAACGAGAGCAGGGGCTGATCCGTCAGCTTGCTGCCCAACCTGGTCACATCAGCGGGCTCATCAACGCCAAGCGCGGCCACGGGCGGAGGGGGAACACGCCATCCGTCTCCATTCTGCTCCGCCGCCTCGGTGTAGAACGCGGCCCTCTCAGGCGGCAACAGATCCAGGAGCGATTTGCCAGCCTCGGGCACAAATGCGTCCAGGTAGACCAGGCGGCCGATCCGCTCTGGAACGGCCGCGGTGACGCCGGTGATCACCATGCCCGCGTAGCTGTGGCCAACCAGGACGACATCGGTGAGATCCTCGTAGTCCAGGAGGCTCACGATATCCGCGATGTGCGTGTCCAACCCGGTCTCCCTGGTCAAGACGTGCGCGCGATCGGCCAGACCTGTCAGCGTCGGGGTCAGGACCAGGTGTCCTGCCTCTCGCAGCAGGGGCGAGACCCGCTGCCAGCACCAGCCGCCATGCCAACCACCGTGCACCAGAACGATGGGTGAGAGAGCGTCGGTGTTCATCGCGGATGCCTCCGGTGTGCGGATGGGCAGTGAGATGTTGCCTGTGGCGTAGGTGATGGTGAAGGCAGACGCAGGGGCAAGTGCCCGGCGCCGGCTCCAGCGCGTGTGGCGGGCGTGTTCATGATGTTATGCCAGCCTGGAGTTGAGGACGCGCGTCGTGCCACGCGAACGTCGGGGGCGGTCGACAATGGTGGTGGCGATGTGCGCGGCGGCATCCCCGACACCGATGAGGTTGCCAGTCTGCAGCGAAGGCATCCACGGCATTCCCACGAAGGAGAGGCCCGGGCACGTCGTGACGCCGCGTTGCTGCACCGGGAAACCATCCGGCGCGAACACGGGCGCTTGCACCAATCGGTAGTTGTGGCGGAAGCCGGTCGCCCAAATGATGGAGGTGATCCCCTCCGCGCGCAGGTCCAGCCGTGTGACGGCGGATTGCGCGAAGCCGTCCTGGAGCTGGGCCACGGATTCGGTCGGAGCCTCCGTGCCAGTGGTCCGCACGTGGTCATCGACCATTTGCAGCACCTGGGCTTCGAATTGGTCACCACGCCTGAGGTTCTCGTGCAGATCGGGCGCGAACATCAGGGTGGTTCTATCCGCGTCACGGAGATGCCCGAGGAGCGTCACGCCATCCTGCGCGAACCGGTGCAGGTTGAGTGTGCGCCCTCCGTCTCGCCCGGAAACATGCGGCGCCACGAACTGCACCTTCGGCACGGGCAGTTTCTCCGGCGTGATCCCGAAGAAGCCGCTCAGGACCAGCCACTCGATGATGTCCTTGCCTCGGTAGCGGCGTGGCACACGGCCAGCGCTACTGGTGGCGAGGAAGGTGCGACGTCCGTGCTGGTACAACTCCTCGGCGATCTGCGCGCCCGATTGCCCGCTGCCGACGACCAGGACAGCGCCGTCCGGCAAACCGGCTGGGTTGCGGTACTGGCTGCTGTGCAACTGGACGAGGTCTGGGGCAACGCCGGCGCTCGCCTCCGGCATCCGGGGCTGCTGCTCGTAGCCAGTTGCCATCACCACCGAGTGCGCGAGGTACACCTGCTCCGGCGTCGTCACGCGGAAGCCGCCGTCCCGCTCGGGGACAACCGAGAGGACCGGCGTACTCAGGCGCACGGGCAGCCCGAATCGCCTGGCGTACCGCGAGAAGAGGGTGGTGATCTCCTGACGTGGCAGGAAGCCGTCAGGATCTGGGCCGGCGTACGGCATACCCGGCAGCTTCAGCCCCCAGTTCGGGGTCACGGTGGTGAAGGAGTCCCAGCGTTCATTGCGCCACACCGGCGCGACGGTGGACCCGCGCTCGAGAACGAGATGCTCCTGCCCACCCTGCTGCAGGTGGTAACTGGTGGCCAGCCCGGCCTGCCCGGCGCCGACGATGATGGTATCGATGCGTTCCATGATGCGCTCCAGAGACGACCACGCCGAGACACGCCGGGCATCCATGCGCGGCCGTCGGCGCGGTGGCGATCGAGAAGCGCCACAAGTCGATGGCGCTCTGTGATGAAGGCCAGACTAGGGAGTGGCGGGCGACCGGCATATGGCAGAAATCTCGCAATTCACCGGTAGGGGGGGAGAGGTATGGCGAACGCAGGCTGGCGGCAAACGATCGTGGGTGAGGAGGCGTGCGGAACGACCATCCCAGTCATCGCCTGCTACCCCACGGATGCGCCAGAGAACGGGGAGTTCGCACCATCGTCGCCTGGTTATGGGCCATCAGAGGATTGACATAGTTCACGGCCACGGGCACTATCGTCGTGCCTCGTGGCAACAATGAGAGTCTGGAGGAACGTGCCTTGTTGAAGAGACGCGATCTGCTGCGTGCCGGAGCGACCGTGCCGGCGCTTGCGGCTGCCGAATCCCTGACCCGGGTCGACGCCAGGAAGAACAAAAACAAGAGCAAGAAAAAGGACAAGGGCGGCGGCCGGGATTACAGCGGCATGAACGTGCTCCTGTTCATCACCGATCAGCAGCGCGCCATCATGCACTTTCCTGATGGTTGGGCTGAGCAGAACCTTCCTGGCGCCACGCGCCTGAAGCAGAACGGCCTCTCCTTTAACAAGGCGTTCTGCAGTTCCTGCATGTGTTCACCGAGCCGGGCCACGCTTCTCACGGGGTATTTCCCGGCCCAGCATGGGGTCAAGTACACCCTGGAAGAGAACATGCCCGCTGACCAGTACCCGCAGGTGGAGCTGCCGCTCGACCTGCCGAACCTGGGCACAGTGATGCAGGCAGCCGGTTACGCGGTCCCCTACAAGGGCAAGTGGCACCTGTCCAAGAAGACCGAGGCGGACTGGGTGCCGAACGATGTCAACCGGTATGGCTTCGAGCGCTGGGATCCGCCGGATGCAGGCGCCAATCAGGCCGTTGACCAGTTTGGCGGCGGGGACCCGAACAACGACGGCCGCTTCGTCAATGACAATGGCGATGTTGCTTCAGGCCACGAGGGCGTCATCGACTACCTGACCTCGGCGGCAGCGCAGCAGCAGCCCTTCTTCCTCACGGTCTCGCTGGTGAACCCGCACGACGTCCTGGCCTACCCGACGACCTATGACGATCCGGGCTCGGGCTACGACGACAGCGACCTGGTCGGGACTATTGATTTGCCGCCAACCATTGTGGAGGATCTCTCCTCGAAGCCAACGGCGCAGTCGCAGGCACTGGCCATCATGAACGTTGGCCTGGGCCCGTTGCCGACGACCCAGATGCAGCGCAACTACCTGAACTTCTACGGCAACCTGATGAAGGAGTCAGACGCCTACCTGGTCCAGATCCTGGATACGCTGGAAGCGCAGGGGCTACTGGAGAACACGCTCATCATCCAGACCTCGGACCACGGCGAGATGGGTCTCTGCCACAACGGCATGCGGCAGAAGGTCTTCAACTTCTACGAGGAAACGCTGAACGTGGAACTGGTCTACTCCAACCCGCGGCTCTTCCCGCAGCCGGAATCAACGAACGCCATGGTCTCGCACGTCGATTTCACGCCGACCATGGCCAATCTGTTCAACGTGCCGCAGTCTGCGCGCGCGAAGTGGCAGGGCAAGGATTACTCGGGCGTGCTGCGCAAGCCGAAGAAGAACAAGGGACCGCAGAAGTACGTGGTGTTCACCTTTGACGACTTCCAGGCTGGACAGCCGACCGGTCCCTACGTCCAGCCGCCAAACCACCTCACCACCATCCGCGAGGGCCGGTACAAGCTGGCGAAGTACTACGACGTGGGCGGCGCGGTTCCCGAGCAGTGGGAGATGTACGACCTGAAGCACGACCCCCTGGAGACGGTCAATATCGCCGACCCCAGCCACAAGAAGAACAAGCGGCAGCGGGAGGAGTACAAGCGCCTGACGAAGAAGCTCTCCCAGGTGGAGAAGGAGAGGCTTCAGCCGCTGTAGCCGCCACCGCGCCAACACCGTACTGAGCAGCGCGCGAAGTTGCTCGACGTCGCTCGGCATGACACTGGATCCGAGCCGCGCCTGTCATGGGTGCGGCCCTCGTGTGTCCAGTTGTGGCGCTGCCGGTGACTTGGTAGGCTGCCGGGCCGGGGTAGATGCGCCTGGCGGAGCCGGGAAGCGGGAAGCGGGGAAACGCATGGTGGTGAATCAGGCGCTGGCGAAGATGCGACGTGGCGAGCCGGCCTTTGGCTACGCGCTGGAGCTGGGATCGCCGGTGGCGGCGGAAGTGCTGGCCGAGTCTGGCGTGGATTTCCTGATGGTTGACACCCAGCACGGCTCCTATAACAACCCGGAGAGCACGGCCTTCTCCTTCATGGCCATCTCCACAGGCCCCTCCACGCCCATGGCCCGCGTCGCTACGAACAACTACACCCAGATCGGCCGGCTCCTGGACGAAGGCGCGCACGGGATCATCGTGCCGATGGTGGACACGCCGGAGCAGGCGAAGGCCGCGGCGGAGGCCTGCCGCTACCCACCGGTTGGCACGCGCTCCTGGGGCTGGGGCCGCGCCGTGCGCCATAACCCGGACTACACCACCACGGTCAACGACGAGATGTTTGTGGCGGTGCAGCTCGAGAGCGCGCTGGCCGTGGAGAACGCCGAAGCCATCATGGCTACGCCCGGGGTGGACGGCTGCTGGATTGGTCCCGGGGATCTGGCCCTTTCGCTCGGCCTCCATCCCAGTACGTCGTATGGAGATGAGCGACATGAGGCCGCTATCGCCACGGTGCTGCAGGCGTGCCGCAACACCGGCAAGATCCCGGGCTTTGCCGCGTTTACGCCACAGGAAGCGAAGAAGCGCGCTGAGCAGGGATTCCTCTTCCTGACGGCCGGCACGGACTTCCTGTTCATGGAAGAGGGCGTGCGCAATGGCGTGAGCTATCTCTACGGGGAACGGGCGCCGCAGGGGGATTCCTACGGGAACTGACATCTCTCTCCGGTCTTGACACTGCTCCCGGCGCCTGCCTAGGATAATTCCGACGAAATTAGTCGGAATCCAGGCAGGCGCCGCTGTGCGCCGGGGGAGAAGGCGTGTCACGCATGGTGAATCCGGGGCGCGGGGTAACGCGGCGGCATGTACTCGGCGGACTGGCGGTGTTCTCACTGGCTGGTATTCCAGCCCGCGCAGCCGCGCAGGATGCTACGCCTGCTGCTGGCTGGAGCTTCACGGATGACGCTGGCGTCACCATCTCCCTGCCCGAGACTCCAGATCGGGTGGTTGCCTACCTGAACCTGGCCGCCGCGCTGGATGACTTTGGCGCGAAACCCGTTGGCTACTTCGGGCAGCCCCTGCGCCCGGACGGCACGCGCGAGACCGTCGCCGGCGATATGGATCTGGAGGGGATGGTTTCGGTGGCGCCGGGCTACGGCGCGTTCGATATCGAGGCACTCCTCGCGGAGGACATCGATCTCATCGTCACCGACATGTGGGAAGACCCGCCGTCCTTCTGGGGTGTTGACGAAGATGCGGTTGAGCAGATCAACGGGGTAGCGCCCATTCTCAACCTCTGGTTCATCGGTCAGCCGGTCACGAAGACCATCGAGCGAGTAGGGGAGTTGGCGGTCGCCCTGGGGGCGGACCCAGACGACCCACAAGTGGTAGCCGACCGGGAGGCGTTCCTCGCCGCGGAGGCGAACCTGAAGGCAGCGATCGCCGAGAAGCCAGGTCTCAAGGTGGCCTTTGCCTCTGGCACGCCCAATGAAGCGTTCTACATCGGCAACCCCAACATGAGCGCGGACCTCATCTATTTCGCCTCCCTGGGACTTGACATCGTGACCCCGGAGGACCAGAACAGCTTCTTCGAGGAACTGAGCTGGGAGGAAGCGGGCCGTTACCCGGTTGATCTGCTCATCATGGATGACCGGCAGTGGAGCTCGACCCCGGAGGAGCTGATCGCCCAGGTGCCAACCTTCGCCGCCCTGCCTGCCGCGAAAGCTGGTGCGTTCGGTCCGTGGGCCTCGGAGTGGGTGCCGAGCTACCCCGGCATGACACCGGTGCTGGAAGGCCTGGCTGAGGTAATTCGCAGCGCGGATCCCGAGATTGTCCCTTGAACCACCGGGTGACCGATTGCAGGAGTGCCGCATGACCCGACAGAGCAGCACAGCAACCCGGCGCGCGTTCCTTGCCGCCAGCGCGGGGCTGACCCTCACCGCCGCCGGCGCCCGGCACACGCGTGCGCAGGATGCCACGCCCACGATGGGGGAGTGGACATTCGTCGACGGCACGGGTGAGGCCATCACCCTGCCAGCCAGACCAGAGCGCGTGGTGGCCTACCTGCCTCTGGCTGCCGCGCTCTGGGATTACGGGGTGCGCACGGCCGCCATCTTCGGTGCGGCGAGACGACCGGACGGTACCCCAGAAGTCTATGCCGGAGACGTGGACCTCGACGCCGTCGTCAATCTGGGAGATACCTACGGGGAGCTCGACCTCGAACAGCTCATCCAGCTCAGCCCCGACCTGTTCGTGAACGACATGTGGGCCGATCCGCCGGATATCTGGGGCCTGGACGAGGACGCCAAGGCAAAACTGGCTTCCATCACGCCGATTGTCCAGATTCGCTACGTGGAGCAACCTGTTACCGAGACCATTGCTAGCCTGGAGACCCTGGCCGGGCTGCTGGGCGCGGATCTCGCGCAGCCGCAGAGCGTGGCGGACAAGGCCGCGTTCGAACAGGCCAGCGCGGAGTTGCGGGCGGCAATCGCCGAGAGGCCGGGTCTGAAAGTGCTGGTCATGTCGGGCACGCTGGAAGAATCGCTGTGGATCTCCAGCCCGCGCCAGTCCGCCGATCTTCTGTACTTCCAGGAACTCGGCCTGGACATGGTGGAACCCGAGAGCATAACCGAGAACAACTACTGGGAAGAGTTGAGCTGGGAACAGGCTGGCAAGTACCCGGTAGACCTCTTCCTGATTGACTCCCGCCAGTGGAGCGCCACTGGGCCACAGTTGATCGAGACGGTGCCGGCCTTTGCTGCGCTCCCGGCGGCGAAGGCCGGGCAGTTCGGCGGCTGGGACATCGAGTACGTCCCCAGCTACAAGGGGTTCACCCCTGTGCTGCAGCGCCTGACCGAGGTCATCAGGAGCGCCGACGCGGATATCGTTCCGTAGGGCTGGTCACCCTGGCCACTTGAAGGAGCGCAGGCGCCTCAGTACCTGACGGTTCTGATCAGCGACTCAACAGGAAGAACGCCACGAGAACCTGCCCCTCTCCCAGCCTGGGAGAGGGGATCGGGTGACAGGTCGACCGCCGCTACGCCACACCAACTACCTCGACCTCGATGTTCCCCTGCGTTGCCCGGGAGTAGGGGCAGCCAGCGTGGGCGGCGTCCGCCAGTTCCTGCACCTTGTCCTGGGGCAGCCCGGGGATCGCGACCTCGATCTTCCCGGCCAGGCCATATCCGCCTGCTTCAGCGGCCGGTCCCATCGACACGTGGACCGTGACCGTGGACTGCGAGACATCGATATCCGTGCCCCGTGTCGTGGCGATGAGTGCGCCCTGGAAGCAGGCGGCCCAGGCAGCGGCAAAGAGCTGCTCCGGGTTGGTGCCCTCGTTCGTGCCCTGCAGCTTCGGGCGGCGCAACTGCACATCCAGCACGCCATCATCGCTGACCGCGTGCCCCTCGCGGCCACCAGTAGCGGTGACGCCTGCCGTGTACTTGGGATCGATCGTGATCATAAACGCCTCTTCCTGTGTGCAACCGGCGCGTCTCGTGGTCCGGTCGCTGCGAATGCCTTGCTGTGAGGATGACCGGCGAGCCGGTTCAGGTCAAGTCGCTGACGGTGGTCTGGGGCACGCGTGGCAGGGGTTGAGCCCATTTGCCTACATATCTCACGATGAGTCGCTGCGACCTCGCACCAGTGCGGCTGGCGATCGAGTTCCTTCGACGTCGTCCGGGACGACACGCGAGAGGGCCCAGCACCTCAAGCAAGCACGTGCCAAGGGACGTAACCCGCAGAGAGCCATCTGGGAGAGGGTTGTTCTCTCGGCGTCCGACGGCCTACTCCTCCACCACGCGCCGCAAGGGATCGCGGTTCACAATCACGGTGAAGAGGTCTGGACGGGAGTAGGAGCCTCCAGGATCGCAGCCCGCCTTGGCGGCGTAGATCGCTTCCATCGAGCCCTCGGCCAGGATGATCGTTTCGCCGGAGACGGGCTCGGTCAGAATCTCGCCGCGCGGGTCGATGATGGCGCTGTCGCCGGTGTAGTCGTGGCGAATCAGTTCGTGGTAGCGGGCAGGGAGGTCCTGCTTGCGGCAGAGCCCGCCGGCCATGATCACATACGCCCCGGCTTGCGAGGCGTAGGCGCGGGAGAGCAGCGTCTGCCGGGGCCAGATCGAGATCGGCGCGGGCGGCGCCGCCTCCGGTTCGCGTCCGGGCCAGGCAGCGACATGCACCTGCGCGCCCTGCGCGGCCAGGACGTAGCCGGGCAGGATGCTGTTGTGCTCCCAGCAGTTCAGGCCGGAGATGCGCGCATAGGTGCGTTGGTGCACTGTCAGGCCGACAGCATCCCCCTCGGCCCAGACGGCGCGCTCGTGCAGCGTCGGCTTCACCTTGCGGTGGCGGCCCAGGATCTGGCCCTCGCTGCTGATGAAGAGCAGCGTGCAATACACCGAGCCGTGCGAGATGCTGTCGCGTTCCGCAATACCGATCACGACGTCGATGCCCGCGTCTCGCGCGGCCGCGCAGAGGGCGTCCGTCTCCGGGCCCGGGATTTCCACCCCGTTCGCCAGGTACTCCGCCGCGGCTTGCCACCAGAGGTCCGTGGGACGGTTGAAGGCAAAGAACGGGTAGCCGGGCAGCCAGCACTCGCCGAACGCCGCGATGGTCGCGCCCATGGTCCCGGCTTCCGCAATCAGGCGGCACGCCTTCTCGGTTGAGGCTTCGCGGTCGAAGTAGACCGGCGCCGCCTGGATGGCCGCCATGGTGAAGGTGGCATACGTCGTCATTGGGAATGGTCTCCAACGATGTGCGGCGCGAACGTCACGCGGGCCACGCCATCCCGCACCCGCACGAGAGCGTCATGTCCTGTGCGGTTGAGCACTGTGCCGGGTGGAACGTCCGGGATCTCCACTGAGTCGAGGGTGAGACTGAGGAGAGCGACAGGCTCGCCGTCCAGCATGGCAAAGGCCGCGGGCGTCAGGACGGCCACCTGTTTCCGCAGCAGGTGCAGCGGCCTGTCCCAGCTCAACCAGCGCTCCTCCGGCGTGAAGGGCGCACCGTAGCTGGCCAGCGCCTCATCCTGCGGTTCACCGGATTCTCCGGCCAGCACCCGGGCAAGCCCTTCCTCCAGCGCCGCACTTGCGAGGACCCGCCAAATGCCGAAGATCGCTTCGCCTGAGAGGTCGTCCGGCAGCGGCGCCTCCTGCCGGCTGAAGATGGCGCCCGCATCGAACTCGGCGGTGGTCTCGTGCAGCGTCGCGCCTACGGTCTCGGCGCCCTCGTAGATGAGCCGCTGCGGGTTGGGGCCGCGCCCCTGGGGTAGGGGAGTGGGGTGCAGGTTGAACGCGCCCAGGTGCGGAATTGACGTAACACTCGCTGGCAGCTTGTGCGGGAAGGTCGCTGAGAGCAGGAGATCAGGCTGGGCAGCGGCGATCATTGGCGCGGCTGCCCGCAACTTGCCCGTCACCAGCACCGGGTGCCGCGGCGCAGCCAGCTCCACGAGGTTGAGGTAGCTGGCCCCATAGCGCTCAGCCGTGGCGGTGGGCGTGGTGACGAGCAGCACGATCTGGTGGCCGTGGCGTGCTGCCCACTCAGTGACAATCTCATAGGCCATCACCATGGCGTTACAGGTGGCGATGCGCAGGCTCATTGGGACGTTCCCTGGGGCAACAGAGCTGCCGCCGTTGACTCACGCGATCAGCCGGTAGAAGCGAAAGGTCGGGTGCTCGACGGGTAGCTCCGTCACGGCCGTGAAGCCGGCGGCATCTGCGTAGGCCCGGAAGATATCGCGCCGCATCACCGTGCCGGTCCCGGCTGAGGGTTGTTCAACCAGCCCCACCGGCAGGCAGTGCAGCACGCTGAAGGCGTACATCATGCGCTCGGTCAGGTCGCCGTTCGGCATGAAGTGATCCTGCACGCGCTCATCCACGATCAGCACCGTTCCCCCAGGCCCCACGAGCTGGCGCATCGCCCCGAGAACCTCGACCGGGCGCGGCATGTCGTGGATGCACTCGATGGCAAGCGCGAGGTCGTACTGTCCGGCCAGGGAGGGGTCCCCGGCATCCCGCAGGTGGAAGGACACGCGTTCACTGGGTAGCCCGGCAACGGCGGCGTTTTCCCGGGCAGCGTTGATCGAAGCCGGATCCAGATCGAGGCCATCGACGTGTGCGTGCGGAAATGCCTGCGCCAGCGCGATGCTGGACCACCCCTGCCCGACCCCGATATCGGCAATGCGGGCCGGAGGATCACTCTGTAACCGCGCGGTGATATCGGGCATGGCGGCGATCCACTCCTGCGCCAGCAGGTGCGTGAAGTTGGCTCGGTTGGAGCGCGCCTGCCCGATGTGCATGTGCTCGCCGTAGTCCGCGTACGGCACCCCCGCGCCGGTGCGAAACGCGGCCAGCAGTTGCGGAAAGGGCGCCGCGACTCCGGCGAAGAGCTGGGCCATTGGCGCCATGCCGGAGATGCTTTCCGGCTCGGTCAGCACCGCCGCATAGCCCTCAGGCAGCGAGAAGGGGCGGTCATCCGGGGCGGCTTCCGGGTTCTCGCAGGCCAGGATGGTGGCCATCGCCTGCTGCTCCAGCCATTCCCGCGTGTAGCGGAGATCGGTGCCAGCGTGGGCCGCCAATTGCACCGGGGTGGCGGGACCAATCTCCTGCAGCGCCGCGTAGAGCCCCAGTTGATCGCCAATGGCGATGCAGAGCGTTTCCAGCCCAGCCAGGACGGATCGGTGGATGTGCTCCGCGAGAGCGTCGGGCGTCATCATGGAGGAAACCGACAAGCGGAGCTCACTTTCTATCCGTGCACATGGGAGCAGTCTGGTCCGCAGCAGTTTACCCTTGTAGCTGAGATAGTTCTTGACGTCGATAGGAGAGTCCTGTGAGCACGCCACGCACGGTCGGCATCCTCATTTTCCCGGAAGTGGAAATCCTCGATTTCTGCGGACCGTTCGAGGTCTTTTCGAGCGCGGTCAACGAGTCCGGCGAGAAGCTCTTCAACGCCTTGACGGTGGCGGAAACGGATGAGTTGGTCACCTGCCGCGGCGGGTTGCTGGTGCAGCCGAACGTCACCTTTACCACTGCGCCGAAGTTCGACATCATCCTGGCGCCGGGTGGATACGGCACAGACCAGCAGCAGGAGAACCCGGTCGTACTGGACTGGTTGCGACGGCAGCGCTCCGCCGTCGAACTGACCACCAGCGTCTGCACCGGCGCCTTCTTGCTCGGCGCGGCGGGGATCCTGGATGGGCTGCGCGCCACCAGTCACTGGACCACGATCGAGAGATTGCGCGATTTCGTGCCGGCCGCCACGGTGCTGGATGATGAGCGCGTCGTGGACGAGGGCGAGGTCATCACCTCCGCTGGCGTCTCCGCCGGCATCGACATGGCCCTGCACGTGGTGCGGCGGCTGCATGGCGATGCGGTGGCGGTCTCCACCGCCCGCGACATGGAATACGACTGGGCGCTGGCTCCGGCATGATCATCCGTCTGGAGAACGAGGGCGATGCTGACGCCATCCACGCCCTGACCGCAGCCGCGTTCCAGGGTAAGCCCTACAGCGACGGTACCGAAGCGCACGTTGTGGATGCCTTGCGGGCCGCCGGGGCGCTCACGATCTCGCTGGTGGCGGAAGACTATGACGAGATGGTGGGCCATGTCGCATTTTCACCGGTCACCATCAACGGTCAGCCAGGGAGGTGGTACGGGCTGGGCCCGGTCTCTGTCACGCCTGCCCGCCAGCGCCAGGGCGTCGGCACGGCACTTATCAAGACGGGGTTGTCGCAGTTGCGGGCGCTGGGGGCGGACGGATGTGTGCTGCTCGGCGACCCGGCCTACTACGGGCGCTTCGGCTTCGTCAGTGATCCCGCACTGCGCTACCGGGATGTAAACCCAGGGTACGTCCAGTGGCTGAGTTTCACAGGAGAAGCGCCGGCCGGCGAGGTGGTGTTTCACCCGGCGTTTGATGTGACTCTGGAATAAACGGTCTGCAGCGGCCGCCTGTCACCTGCCTGCCGCCGGCACACTCATTGCTCCGGTGCAGGGGGAGTGTCTGGTCAGGATCGCCGCCACACGCGCGTGCGATCCTGAGTACTCCGCCTCCGGAATGTTGTCAGGTGAGGACGCCCCAATCTCTGGTCATGCTGCGCCCGTTGACGAAGGATCCCGGCCCACGTGTGCACCAGCAGCGGCCTTCCGGGCCAGCCTCGGCAACGATCGGCTCATTTTACTCACACCCTGAGCCGAGCATGCAGGCGTCACTCCCTTGCGGTCGGAGAGCCCGAGATCGCTCACACCTGGCGTGAACGAGCGCTCGGCGAGGCGATATGGGTAATTTGGATGTGGCGACCCCTCCGGAGGCCAGAGACCTCCGGCTCCACCTGTGCAAAAGCCCCACGAACGGCGCGATAATCGGCTTCGTGCCCATCTTCGAGCGCCTTTGCCGTACGAGGCATGGTCCGTGTCAGGCCCCTTGGTGGGCATTCCGCTGAGCGTAGTTGGGAGCCTTGCGCTCCTGACAAATCAGGTGTGACATCCAACCTCGCCACAGCGCCTCTCTGGGCAGGTCACACCAGGCGTTCTCGCCTACGCTCGATATGACATGCGAGGTTGGGCGGCATCACCCGCGCAGCCTGAACGCGCAACTGGGGCCAGAGGCAAAGAATCTGGCCCTGGAATGGAGCGTCTCGGCGCCAGAGTTTCTTCTGATGTCCCGCACCTGATCCCCAACTCCCATAACACTGTCACGATGATTCCGTCCCCCCGTGGAGATACCGTGACAACGCGCCATGACAGCGCGTGGCTTTGGCTGCCCGCCAGCGGGCGGTTCGCGGCGGGAAGGCATAGGCACATGCCCTGGGCAGAGCATCGAGATACGGCGCAGCGATGGGCAAGCGAACGCGCCATTACGCTCTGGGTCATCTTCAGCGGGGATCTGTCAGAGTCAGACCTGGGCACCCTGCGCGAAAGCAAGGCAGCCGTCCAGGAAGACGGGGCTATCTGGGCCCTGGTGCTCCCACCCAACCGGGCCGCATCAACCCCGGAGCTTGCCCTGGCTGAGATCATCTCGCCCGGCCCCGCTGCCCCCGCCCCCTTCGGCCTCTTTGCCGCCCTCCAGCAGGCCGGTGTCGAGGATGTGCGCCAGCTTGGCGTCATGGGGGCCAGCCGCGCCGTGCTGGACGCCGCGCACCGCGCCGGCGCGGGAGCCATTGTTGGATTGGCAACCACTCCCGAGGCACGGCGAACTCTGGTGCTGTCCCAACCAGATGTCATCATCAGGCCAGGAGAATTTGCCGCGCTCGATGCCGAGCGGTACGCCAGTGACCGTGCCCATCGCGAACGGGTCCTGCTCAACCCCGGTCCAGCCGTGGTCAGCGACCGCGTACACCGCGCCGTCTCCGGCCCTGATCTCTGCCACCGCGAGCCGGAATACAGCGACATCCTGGATACGGTCCGCGCCAGGCTGCTGGCCGTGGCCGGAGCGCCAGACGACTGGGCAATGGTCATGCTCGCGGGCAGCGGCACCGCCGCCCTGGAGGGTATGACCGGCGCAGCCGTCCGCCCGGGACGGAAGCTGCTGGTCTGCCAGAACGGCATCTATGGCGAGCGTGTCGCCACCATCGCCAGGCGGCTCGGCATCTCGGTGGTGATGGTCACCGCCAACGACCTGACCCCCATCGATCCCGCTCACGTGGCGGCCGCTCTGGACGCTGACCCAGAGATCGACGCGGTGGCGGTGATCCATCACGAAACCACCACCGGCCTGCTCAATCCGGTCGTCGAGATCACGGCGGAAGCGCGCAAGCGTGGCGTCCTCACGCTGGTCGATGCCATCTCTTCTCTTGGTGCAGAGGACCTGCCACCGTTAGCGGAGACGGGAATCGATTTTCTTGCCTCTACCTCGAACAAGTGCCTGCACGGCCTCCCCGGCGCGGCCTTCATCCTCGTCTCACCACGCGGACAGGAGCGCATCGCCGACGTCCCACCGCGCTCGCTCTACTTCGATCTCGGCAACTATCTTCAGGCGCAGGAGAAACGCACCGTCCCCTTCACCCCTGCTATTCCCGCCCTCTACGGCCTCCTGGCCGCACTGGAAGAACTGGAGGATGAAGAGCTGGCCAACCGGCAGGCCCTCTACAGGGCACGCGCTGACTACCTGGATAGCGCTTTCACCGAGATGGGCCTCGCTGCGCGTGTTGCGCCGCAGCACCGCTCTCGCTCGGTGCGCTCCTTCCCGCTTCCGGAAGGCATGGCGTACGACACGTTGCATGATCGCCTCAAGGCCGGCGGCTACATCATTTACGCCGGGCTCGGCGACGCTGCGCAGACCACGTTCCGCGTCTGCGCCCTCGGTGCGCTGACCGTGGAGGCGCTGGAGGGCTTTGTCGACGCCTTCAAGCAGGCCATCGCGCCAGAACCAGCCCTCGCCGTCTAGTACCTTAGAAGGAGTGCCCCTCCGGCATGACCGACGCCACGTTCTCCGTCAACGCCCGCACCTACCGCGTCCCCACCCGTCCAACATTGGTCATCACCATCGATGGCTGCGATCCGCGCTACCTCGATGACGCCCTGGTCCGTGGGCTGATGCCTCGCCTGGCAGAGATGCTGGAAACGGGCGGCGCCTACGAGTTGGGCCGTTCGCAGATGCCCTCCTTCACCAATACGAACAACATCTCCATCGTCACGGGCGCGCCGCCGGTCGTGCACGGCCTCCCCGGCAACCACTACCTGGCGCCAGACGGCACCGAGGTGCAACTCTCTGATCCCGCCTTCCTGAGGGCACCCTCCATTCATAAGGCGCTTCAGGATCAAGGTGGGCGGGTGCTCCTGGTGACCGCCAAGGACAAGCTGCGCCGCCTGCTGGCGCACGGGGAGGTGCCTGCCACCTCCGTCGAAAAGGCGCACGAGCATTCGCTCCCTGCCTACGCGGTCGACGATGTGGTCGCGCTGGTCGGGAGGCCGAACCCGGGGCCGTACGAGTGGGACATGAGCCACTACGCAATGGAGATCGGCCTGGCGGTCACGCGCAAAACTGGTCCGCTCGACCTCCTCTACGTCTCGACCACTGACTTCGTGCAGCACGCTGAAGGTCCGGGCGGCGAGATGACGGACCGCTTCTTCCGTCGCTTCGATGACCTGCTCGGCGAGTACCTGGACATGGGGTACGTGGTCGGCATGGTGGCGGACCACGGCATGAACGCCAAGCATCACCCGGACGGCTCGCCGCGCGTGATCTACCTCGAAGATGTCCTGCACCAGGCTGGAATCAGCGACCATCACGTCATCCTGCCCATCACCGATCCTTACGTAGTCCACCACGGCGCGCTCGGCTCCTTCGCCTGGATGCACGTGCCGGAGGCGGATGTGGCGCGCGCGGCCGAGGCCATCGCCGCGCTACCGGGGATCGAGGAGGTCTTCACCCGCGACGAAGCGGCCGTCATCTACAGCCACCCGCGTGACCGCATCGGCGACCTCTCGGTGGCGTCCGATGCCCGGACAGCGCTCGGCAAGTCCGCCGCGAAGCATGACCTCTCAGTCCTGGCGGGACCGCTGCGGTCTCACGGCGGACGCCACGAACAGATCGTGCCCATCATCGTCAGCCACTCCCTCTCGCCGGAGTACGCCGCTCGGCACCGCGCCGGTGTCGAGAATCGCGATATCCACGATCTCGTGCTGAATGGAGTCCGTTAGCTGATGATTGCCGTAGCATCTCCGCATTACGACCTGACCACCTGGATCGACGGCGTCGAGGTCTCCGGCCACGACCGCATGTCGGTGCGCTATCCCTACACCGGCGAAGTCATCGGCTCCGCGCCACGTCTCACCCGCGCCGAGGTGGTCGCGGTCCTGGATCAGGCCGGAGAGCGCCGCTTCGACCTCTCCCGCCACGAACGCGCCACCCTCCTCAACCGCGTGGCCGACCTCTTGGAGGCCGAAGCGGATGACTTTGCGACGCTGATCACGCTGGAATCGGGTCTCTGCCTGAAGGACACTCGCTACGAGATGCGGCGGGCGCAGGATGTCTTCCGCTTCGCCGCCATGGAAGCCCTCCGCGACGACGGACAGGTCTTCGCCTGCGACACCTCAGCCAACGGCCGCAACCGCCGCGCCTATACGCTGCGCGAGCCGATGCGGCTGGTCGGCGCAATCACGCCCTTCAACCACCCGTTGAACCAGGTCGCGCACAAGGTGGCGCCCGCTATCGCCACCAACAACGTCATGGTCCTGAAGCCTTCTGGTCGCACGCCCCTCTCGGCCCTGCGCCTGGGCTCCATCCTGCGCGAGGCGGGCGTCCCAGACGGCATGATCACCTTCGTCACCGGCGATGCGGAGGAGGTCGGCCCTCCCCTCTGGACGCACCCCGCCGTGGAGGTCGTCAGCCTGACCGGCGGCACGGAGATCGGGAAGCGCATCGCCAACGAGATGGGTTACCGCCGCGCCGTCCTGGAGCTCGGCGGCAACGACCCGCTGATCATCCTGCACGATGCCGATATTGACGAAGCGGTGCGCCTCGCCACGGCGGGCGCGTTCAAGAACTCCGGTCAGCGCTGCACCGCCGTCAAGCGCATCATCGTCGAGGAGCCAGTGGCCGACGCCGTCGCGGACGGCCTGGCGGAAGCTGCCTCGGCCCTGCACGTTGGAGACCCACTTGACCCCGAAACCGACATTGGTACCGTCATTGGCGAGGCTGACGCCCGCGAGTTCGAGCGCCGTATGCAGGCGGCCATCGCCCAGGGCGCCACGCTGCTCACTGGTGGCCAGCGCCGAGGCGCCCAGATCACGCCAGCGGTACTGGATCATGTTCGTCCTGAAATGGAAATCGTCTCCTGCGAGACGTTCGGCCCCTACGCCCCCATCCTGCGCGTCCCCGATCTGGATGCCGCCATCACCACCGCCAACCAGCAGGACTTCGGCCTCTCCTCCGGGGTGGTCACAAACAACCTGCACGCCATCAACCGCTGTATCCGTGAGTTGCGCGTTGGCAGCGTCAACATCCGCGAAGTCCCCGGCTACCGCACCGAGCTCACGCCCTTCGGTGGTACGAAGGACAGCGGCCTCGGCGTCAAGGAAGGCGTGATCGAAGCGATGAAAGGCATGACCTTCACCAAGCTCTACACTCTGCCTTGGGATTGAGAGGAGGGGTCCGTCCCGCGATCACCCCTCACTCCAATCCGCCAACCAGTCCACCCTTCTCTGTCATCCTGGTAGTCCGTCTCGGGGAAAATGTCCGTTTGAAGGTGCCCTCGCCCCAAGGTGTCATCCTGAGCGAAGTCGAAGGATCTCGTTCCCCAACCGCGGACATGCGAGGTCCAATGCCTATCGCACGTGACACCACGCGGCAGCGTGACCCTCAATCCCGAGATCCTTCGACTCCGCTCAGGATGACACGCGAGGATGGTCGCCATCTGGTGACCTGTCAGCTCCGCTGAAACGCTCTACTGAGGCCGCAGCCGAAGGATCTCGTCCCAGCTTCAAGCCAACGGACACCCTGCCGCCCAGCATGTCGCCTCCCCCGAGCGCGAGCTATCCGCCCCGTGCAAGGCCGACGTGGTGGCAAACTCGAGAGAATCGTCCTTGTTTACAGCAACTCCCGCCCGGCTGCCTCTGCATCGAGCCACTCGCGTTCCTCGGGTGTTTCCGGCTCAGAGTAATTGGAGGCATCCAGCAATTCGGTCAGCGTGTAGCGTGGCCGCCGGGGCTCAGCAGCAAGTCGATCATTTTCCACCATGATCGCGACGTCTTCCCCAGGTTCAGAAGTCATATCTCTACCAAACACCCCTACCCGCGAAAGTTGGCATTCTTGGCACACTTGCCCAGTGCATCGGCCCCTGCATGTACGGCATCTCCCTTTCCCGCGTAACAACTCCGGTAGAGTTTGACACTAGGTCCTGGGAGAAGGATCAACGCGTCCTGGAGCGAGGACTCGGAATCCCGCCAGGTCGCATCCCTCGGCTGCCCCAAAGGGCACGCCCAGCAATGCCGTGACTGTCGGCGCCCAGTCCACCAAGTGCGGCGGCGCGGTAGTGATCGCCTGCGCGATACGCGCCACTGCGGGGTGCCCGCCTGCGACGACGGCCACCGTGCGCGTTGTACCCGGCCCGCCGTGGACACCACGTACCTGCTTTGCCGGCCCGGTCGCGAAGCGCGTACCGCTCGCACCAGCTACCAGGATCACACCTGGCCGCAACGGCTGCCATCCAGTGATATCGGCCCGGCCGGCAAGCGCGGCATCCAGATCCTGATCGGTGACACCGTCGCGCAACCGGGCCAGCGTTACGCCGCCATCGCTCACCACGTCGCTCCAGAGGGCTGTCAACCCTGAATCGGCCATGAGGTCAACTGGAGCACCGTCGCGTGCTAACTCCATCCCGTGATCGGAGAGGACGGTCAGCACGGTTTTGTCCCAGGACGGGGCAAGCAGATCCGCGACCTCCGCCACGATGGTGTCGGCAGCACCATAGGCGTGCAGCGTCGATGGGTGATCGGGACCCAGCAGGTGACCCCAGGTGTCCGTCTCGTTGAGGTGACCGAAGACAAAGTCCAGTTCAGGGTCAGCGACGGCCGCCAACAGGTGGGGCCCAATCGCTGCTTTCGTCGCGTAGCCCGAGGAGCACGTTTCCGTTCCACGCGGCAGGACGCCATTCGGTGGCCAGGCAATGCTTGCGTCCTGAGTGCCCATCGTGCGCACGAGGTGCTGATCCCCACAGATTGCGGCCGAGACCAGCCCAGCTTCCCGCAGGGCGGCGAAGAGCGTGGGGGTGCGCACGCGTGCGTCACCGGCCCATCCCGGCACCACACCGGGACGCGGTGCGGCAGCCAGATTCGAGGTCAGCCCGTGAGCGGCAGGATAGGTGCCAGTGATGAGACTTGCGTGACAGACGTAGGTGACGGCCGGCATGTCACAGCGGCCACCGTCGGGCGCCATCCCGCCCTGCATGCCCAACGCATGCAGCCTGGGCATGATCTCGGGCGTGACATAGGTAGGACTCAGCCCATCCAGCGACAAGAGGATGCAGCGCGCCGGCATCACCCGTCGGCCGGAAAGGCCCGCACGTGCTCAGCGCGCACCGAGACCCGCAGTTGCTCGCCCGGCAACACGTGGACCACGTCGCGCGTAGGCAGATCGGCGTAGAAGCGAACGGGGTGCCCCTCGATCTCGCCGTGCAGGGAGAGGCGGCTCGTCTGCCCCTGGAACATGCGCTGTTCCACGCGCATCGCCTCGCCCAGGCCGTTCTTCATCACCACCACGTCTTCCGGGCGGAAGAAGGCGATCACCGCGCCATCGCCTGGCCCCGGAACCGGGATGTCAAAGAGTTCCCCGACTCGCACGCGGCCCGCATTCGGCGCCACCTCAAGCGCGTTGCGGTTCCCCACAAAGCCGGCGCTGAAGCGCGTGGCGGGCGCGTCGTAGATCTGGGGCGGTTGATCGAGTTGTTCGACGCGTCCCTTGTTCATCACGGCCACGCGGTCAGCGATCGCCAGCGCTTCCGCCTGGTCGTGCGTCACGTAGAAGGCGGTCGTTTTCACCAGTTGCTGGATGCGCCGGATCTCGTCGCGTAGGCGCGTCCGTACCAGCGCGTCGAGCGCGGAGAGTGGTTCATCGAGCAGGAGCACATCGGGATCAGGCGCAAGGGCTCGTGCCAGGGCGCCGCGCTGTTGCTGACCACCGGAAACCTGGTGCGGATAGCGGTCCGCCTGCTCAACCAGCCCCACCAGGTCGACCAACTCCTCGACCCGCGCGGCGATGGCCGCGCGGCTCTCACCGCGCACCATGAGCGGGAAGCCAATGTTCTCGCGCAGGGTCATGTTCGGGAACAGCACGTAGCTCTGGAACACCATGCCGATCGAGCGGTGGCGCGGTGGGTGATGCGTCACATCCTCACCGCCAATATGCACCGTGCCAGCGCCAGGCGTCTCCAGACCCGCGATGCAGCGCAGCAGTGTCGTCTTGCCGCAACCCGATGGGCCAAGCAGCGCGACGAGTTCTCCGGAGGGGACATGCAGCGACACATCATCCAGCGCCAGCACACTGGTTGCCCCGCTGCCGTACCGCTTGCTCACCTGCTCAACGTGAACGCTACTCATTGTCACGATCCCGCACCATGAGGCCGCCTCCGGCCACGACAGCTCCCAGGCGACCCCGGTTGGCGTAAACCACGCCGACGGAAACGGCAAACAGGATGACGAACGTGATGATGGTCAGGACCGCCAGCTTCTCCGCCTCGGAGGTCGTCTGTGACAAGAGGGAGAGGCTGTAGAGAGAAACGTTTTCAAAGCGCGCCCCAACCAGGATCTGGACGATGGCGAATTCCCCGAAGCTGGTCGCGAAGACGAGCATGCCACCCGCCGCCAGCCCCGCCCCGATATTCGGCAGCACCACGAAGCGCAACGTCTGTACCGGGCTCGCGCCGCAGATCGAGGCAGCCTCATTCAGGCGCACCACGTTTGCGGCGGCCATCGCGCCATCGACCGCCCAGTAGAGGAATGGGAATGCCACCGCGGCGTGCCCCAGCCAGATGATCCAGGGCGTGCCCAGTAGTTGCGGCGCGGCGGCTCCCGTGATCTTCAGGATGCCGAAAGCAATCACCACGAACGGGAGCACGAAGGGAATCGCCGCCGAAAGCTCGGTGAGGGGACGAATGCGCGGGTTATGCACGCGCTGCCAGTAGACCGCCGGCACGACAATCAGGATATCGAGCACCAGCACCGCCAGCGCCATCCATGTTGTCCTCCAGAGCGCCGAGAGCAACCGTTGATCGCTCAGCGCGTTTCGCCAGTGGTCCAGCGTGTAGAAGTCGGGGGTCATATGGCTGGTCCAGCGGCCGGAGAACGAGTAGAGCAGCGCCGCCAGGATCGGGATGGCCAGGTAGACGACCATCCCGCCGAAGAGCACCCACTTCACTGTCCGGCTCATGAGAACCACCGCAGCGCACGCTTCATGACCCGGCGGTAGGTCAGCAAAGCCGCAGCGGCCAGGATCAGCAGGACCGTGGCCAGCACGAACGAGCGCTCCTCGGTCCCCACCCCGGAGTTGAGCGAGATGCCGATCTGCAGCGTGATCAGGCGCAGCCTGCCGGTCGCCGCGGCCGAGCCGCCCAGCGCGAAGGCCAGGCCATAGATGCCAATCGACCACGTAAAGATGAGCAGGAACCCGGCGAGCAGGAAGGGAGACAGCACCGGCAGCCCGATGTAGCGCCAGAACTGCCAGCGTGACGCCCGGCACACCTCGGCCGCCTCGAACCAGTCCTGGCGCACGATGGCCATGGCCGGCAGGGTGAGCAACACGAAGAGCGGAATATTCGTGTACAGGTAAGCCATCACCAGGCTCGCGAAAGAACCGATCTCGGGCGGCACCCAGGGGATGCCCAACTCCTGCAGACCGAGCGTGACCATGCCGTAGGTGCCCAGCGCGGTCATGTACCCAAACGCCAGGCCAATACCGCCGAAGTTGGCGGCCACGTTCAGCAGTGCCAGCCACATCGAGCGGCTGCCCGTCACCATGCGCGAGACGAACCAGGCCAGTGGGCCGCCGATCAGCATGGACAGCAAGCCACACACCAGACCCAGCCGGATACTGGTCAGGATCGCCTGCCGCCCGCCGTTGCTCTGGAACGTATCAACCCAGTGCTCCAGCGTCAGGCGCCCCGGAAGCCCCACGCTGCCCAGGATCAACGTCAGCGTAGGCAGCACTAGCAGAAAGAGGGCAAGCAACAGCAGCGGCAGGGCCGGCAGCCATGCTGCCGGCCCCGCGCGTACAGAATCGGCAGCGCGCTCCCGTACAGGATGCGCGGCTACGTGTTCCGCGGTGAGGGTGATGCCCTCGCTAGCCACCCAGGACCTCATCCTCCCAGGCGGCGGCGATGTCGTTGGCGTCGATCTCCGTGAAGTTCTCGACCACCACGACGTCCTTGTACTGCTCTTCAGGGAGCCAGTTCGCCATGGCGTCCGCTGAAAGCTCCTGCTGGCCGAGGACGTAGCGGATCGGGCGGGCTCCAAAGCGGGCAAACGCGTTCGCCGCTTCGTCGCTCAGGACGTACTCCATGAAGAGTTGGCCCGCGTCCTTCTTCGCCATGTTGTAGCGATTCACCATCATGGCGGAGGGCGCGTAGATGGAGACGCCCGGGATCACCGTCTGGGCGTTGATCCCCTTCTCCCTGAGCTGGGCCACCGCCGCTTCGCAGTTGAAGTCGTAGCGCATCCAGAGGGCGATTTCGCCCTTCTCCAGCAGGTCCAGCGATGCGTCAGCGGCGTTGTATTGCCCGATGATCTGCTTCGCGTACTCCACGCCCGGCGCCAGATTCGTGGCGTCACCACCGTGGGCGTACACCCAGGCCAGGAAGGTCGTCTGCGACGTGCCGGAGGAGCGTGGGTCGCCAGAGGAGCCCACCTTCCCCTTCAGGTCCTCGCGCAGCAGATCGTCCCAGGTCATCGGGATCTCGCCGCCGTTGAGGGCGTCCACGTTCACCACAAAGGCCGGCACACCGGCAAAGCTGGCAACCCAGCCGCCATCGGCGCCCTTGTAGCCTTCCGGCAGGTCGGCGGCGGCCGGCGGCAGGTAGTTCGGCACCACGCCGCGCTCGGAAGCGACCGGACCCCAGAGCATGCCGATGTCCGCAAACATCGCCACCGGGTTGGACTTCTCGGCGTCGAACTTGGTGATCTCCTCCAGGGAGGACATGTCGGTGTCGAGGTGCGTTCCGTCAGTGACGCCCAGCGACTCCTGGAAGCCCTTGAAGACCTCGCCGTAGTTGGCCCAGTCATCCGGCATGCCGTAGGTCACGATTTCCCTGACCTGCTCAGCGGCCTGTGCTGAATCGGGCGCCGCCTCCCAGGCGGCGTCATCCTGGGCCAGGGCCAGGTTGGCGCGGCCAACCGGCAAGGTGGCCGCCAGGCCGAGGCCCGCACCCCACTTCATCAGGGAGCGGCGAGAAGCTGTTGCGGAACGATCGCGCATGAGGTCCTCCACATGGGATGCCCAGCTCCCCGCATGGGGAGCCAGAGCATCAGCCTAGGGAGGGATGCCTGTGGGCCTGTCAAGAAATCACTAACGGGAGGAGGCAAACCCGGGACTCAGCAATGTTTTAACAGGGATCCCGGACCAATGCAGGGCCTGTGCGGAGCCGGGCGCAGCCTCGCGCAGTCGTGCACCGCTTGCCGGAGAGCCGAAGGAAAACCAGGAACGAGCCCTTGCGCCCTTCCTAGTCCGCGACCGCGCTCAGCAGTTCTCCGACCACGCTGTCAACCGGCCGGCCGCTTTCCACCCAGGCGCTGGTGCCCCCCACCACGTTGGCGACGTCGGGAAACCCCGCCTGCACCAGGAACTGCGCGGCCCGTAGAGAGCGCCGCCCGGCCTGGCAAATGCAGACGATGGGCTGATCACGCGGCAACTCGTCCAGGCGCAGCGCCAGGTCCGCTTGTGGCAGGTGCACTGCTCCGCGTACATGACCCGCCTCGAACTCCGCCGGCTCGCGCACATCGATGACGAACGCATCCTGCCGCAGCGCGAACTCATCGACGGTCAGTTCCTGCACCTCAGGCGCAGAGGTCAGCATGGCCCATGGCAGATCTGCGTGGCCTCTGTTCGTTGACTCGATCGCGGTGATGTTCAATGGCCGCGGTGGTACCGTCCCGGTCAGATGGGCAATGAATTCCCCACGTGCCATTCGCGCCAGCGGATTGAAGCGCCGCTCCGCTCCGACAGTCGTCGCGGACGCGCCATTCATGGCGGCGCCGCACGGCCCCTCGAAGTGGCCGGGGTAGACCGCCGTCCACTCCGGAAGGCCCAGCAGGCGCTGAATGCTTTCGTACTGGGCGAAGGGATCGCCGCCACTGAAATCGGGCCGGCCAGCATCCCCGACGAGCAAGGAATCGCCGGTCAGCACGGCGACCGGCTCCAGGCTTCGCTCCAGATCCGTGACCAGCACCGACATCATCTCCGGGCGGTGACCGGGCGTGTGAAGCATCTGCAGCCGGACCAGCCCGATGGACAGCTCCTGTCCTTCCCGCATGCGTCGCGCCGGGTACGCCACGCGCGCCTGCTCCTGCAGGCAGAGTTCCGCGCCGTGCGCGGCCGCCAGGCGGCGTCCACCAGACACGTGGTCGGCGTGCACGTGCGTATCGATCACGTAGCGCAGCCGCAGCGAGCGTTCGGCCAGGATGCGCTCATAGGGAGCGATGTCGTAGCCGGGATCAACCACGGCAGCCTCGTTGCCCGACGCCATGATGTACGAGCAGCAGCCAAGGCGGTCATCGACAATCTGGCGAAAGAACATGAGCAGCCTCCCTTTCTCAGGTCAGAGCGTGATCGAACGAGAGTTCCGGGCGGGGGTTCGCGAAGATCAGGCGATCAAACGACGCGCGCAGGGATCTCCGGAATGGCCGGGCGCGGTGCCGGTGAAGCTGCGCGGCCCTAGCAGGCCGCGAGCCTTCTCCACGCCGGAGATGAGGCGCGTCACGTCATCTTCCGTGTTGTAGACGTAGAAGCTCGCACGAATAATGGCGTCCAGGCCCAGGACGTTGAAGAGGGGGTGGCAGCAATGCCGCCCGGCGCGCACGGCCACGTGCTCGGCGTCCAGGACCTTCGCCACCTCACCCGGCGGCAACCCCTCGACCGTGAACCCCACGATGCCGCTGCGCGCGCTGGCACTGAGCGGACCGTGCAGCTCGACTCCGGGGATCTCGCTGAGCCCCGCGCGAGCCAGTTCCGCCAGGTGCTCCTCATGGGCGGCCACGGCAGAGCGGTCCAGGTTGTCCAGGTAGCCCGTGGCGATGCCCAGGCCAATCGCCTCCCCCACCGCCGGGGTCCCCGCTTCGAATCGCGCGGGGGGATCGGCCCAGACCGAGCCGTCCAGGCTGACACTGGCGACCATACCGCCGCCCGCCATGAAGGGCGGCATTTCCGCCAGGAGTTCGTACCGGCCAAACAGGACCCCGGAACCCATGGGACCCATCACCTTGTGCCCGGAGAAGGCCAGGAAATCACACCCGATGCTTTGCACGTCCAGCGGGCGGTGCGGGGCGCTCTGTGCGGCATCGATAACCACCGTGGCACCGGCCGCCTTCGCGCGCTGCGTGAGCCAGGCGGCGTCATTCACCGTGCCCACAGCATTTGAAACGTGCGAGAACGCGACCAGCTTCGGCCCCTGCGCCAGCAGCGTCTCATATACCGCCAGGTCGAGCTGACCATCGGCGCGGATCGGCACATACGCCGTGCGTGCTCCCGTCTGCTGAGCCAGCAGTTGCCAGGGCACCAGGTTGGAGTGGTGATCGAGAACGGTGTTGATGATCAGGTCGCCGGGGCAGAGATTGGCGCGACCCCACGTCTGCGCCACGAGGTTGATCGCCTCGGTGGTATTGCGCACGAAGATGCACTCGCGCGCCTGGGCGTTGATAAAGGCGGCCACCTGTTCCCGCGCCGCCTCATAGGCGTTCGTGGCCAACTCCGACAGTCCGTAGACGCCACGGTGGATATTGGCGTTGTAGCGACGGTAGTAGTCGTCCAGGGCATCCAGCACCTGAGACGGCTTCTGGGCGCTGGCGGCGCTGTCCAGGTAGGCCAGGCGCTGACCGCGTGCGTTGATCTGCGCCAGAATCGGGAACTCCGCGCGGATCGCCTCGGCATCGAGCAAAGTGCTCGAGCGGTTCTCCGTGCCGATGGCTGCAGGGCGTGTCTGACGGTCTGCCAGGGATGAGGTGGTCATGGACATGGTCCCTCCTACCGGAGCGGCACAGCAGGGATCGCCGTCAGCAAGGCGCGTGCCGCTCAACTGACCACGAGCACCATAGTCCAATCCCCTTTGTCTGTCAATTTAGTGGACAATGTGCAGATGTGGATCAAGATAGGGAGGATTCACTGTTCCACTGGCCTGTCCTGAGTGCGGGGCTGCGGCCTAGGTGACCCCGCCTGCACAGGTGGGCGAGCGTTCCCTTGCATCGCTGGTACGCCTGCTCTGTTTCGACGTCCCTGAGACTCACCTGCAGGCGTCATTCCAGATACTTGGACTCTGGCCCGGTCTGGGAACTCTGTCCCTGGATTCGTCCATCATGTGTCATCCTGAGGCCGCAGGCGAGGGGTTCTCGGCCCAGCCTCGAGCCCACAGCGGCCCATCGCTCCAGCCTGTTCCCTTGACCCAACCAAACTCCGGTGTCATCTCGAGCGGAGTCGAGAAATCTCGGCGTCTCAGGCCACGCAGATGCGAAGTCACCGCGAAGTTCGCGTGGGGCAACGTGCCCTGGAGGTTGGGGGCCAAAGATCTCTCGACTCCGCTCGAGATGACACGGTGAATTGGGCAATTGAGCGGGAACAAGTTGCTGGCGCGGCACGGAGCGAGATCCTACGCCTGCGGGCTCAGGATGACACTTGAAGGTGGACGTAGCTCTGGCACCGTCGCTATGTAGGGAGGACGGCTGACCCGAAGGAGGTCTTCCCTTACTCCGCGGTCACCACAACCGCGTGAATGCCGTTCTGGCCATAGCCCTTGAGATTCCAGGCGGCTTGCACCGGCTGGCGCAGGCGGCGTTCGTCAGTGGCGCGAGCCAGGAGAGTGTGCTCACCCGCAGTGGCGTTCCAGGGCAAGGAGAAGCGCACCCAGGCGCGGCGTCCCGCGCGCTCAAGGTTCGCCTCCTGCCACGTCTCGCCGCCATCTGTGCTGACCTCGACCGTGACAACATCCCCGTAGCCCGACCAGGCGTACCCGGTGATCGTCGTTGTCCCCGCCGCCAGGCGCTCATCTGCCACTGGCGAGGCAATTACGGACTTGACACCCATCTCCTCTACCGGCCGCAAGGCCGTGCCATCTTCCGCCCAGTAGACGTAGTTGTCGGCGTTCCAGTACCCGGCAAAGGCGCGATCCAGCACCGTCAGCCCCACCAGCCATTTGGTCGAGGCAATGCCAGCCCAACCCAGCGTGAGCAGGCGCACCGGCGCGCCATGCGCGACCGTGAGTGGCTCCCCGTTCATCCGCAGCACCAGCAGTGTGTCGGGGTCACGGGCAACCGACACGGGCAGGCCGCGCTGCATCTCGGGGAAGTCGCCGCCCTGGGCCACCAGATCGACCGCGCCTGGCCGCACGCCCGCTTGCGCCAGGACTTCGGCCAGCGAAACGCCTTCCCAGATTGCCGTGCCGCAGGCATCGTTGCGCCAGGGAGTACCCTCCGGCACAGGGTTGAAGCGCGTGCGCCCGTTGCCGGCGCACTCCAGGAAGGCCGTGAGGGTCCGCTGCGGCATCCCTTGCAGGTCCGCCAAGGTGAGGGTCAGCGGGCGCTCGACGTGTCCCCCAACGTTGAGCGTCCACGTCTGCGAGTCAATGACCGGGACCGGCCCGTTGGAGCGCATGAAGAAGCGGTCAGTGGGCACGATCAGGCCATCGCTCGCCGCCGCTTCCTGGAGTTCCAGTGGCATGCCGAAATTACCTCCACCGTAGGGAACCAGGCGCTGATCCTTGCCCAGGTCCGCCAGCAGAGCGTGTGGCGCCTGCTTGAGATCGATCTGGGCGACGGGTGCAACTGGTGGAGTGGCGATCACCATGGGGGAGCCTCCTGAAACGCGGCAATAGTTCGTGCCCGGCGGGACCTGCCACCGAAGTACGCGCCGGTCAGGATCGACGGTTGCGTCGTAACGGTATTGTCCACTAGCTTTGTAGACATGAAATCGTCCAGGGTCAAGGCCACCGGTCTGGCAGGTAAACGGTGTTGACCAACTTGATCGACAACTGTACTATCGATCCGGTCGCGCTCCGGCGCGCTCATCATGAGGAGTCGAGGGACCGGCCCGGTGACGCTCCAGCAACCACCCTGCGGGGCAGGTGCTCCATCCGGCAGGCGGCAGCGTCTGAAAGATGAGGGGAACCCGCAGCCGCATATACCAATGGCTCCGTGACACCCTCATTCCCTCGTCATCCGGCGAGGGGTTTGGCTATCTGCCCGGTGCGCGCTGGGCGGTTCGTTAGTGGTGCGCGTAGGCAGCGCCATCGTCGCAAGAGGGTCCTGACGAATGCACGATCTCACCCTGAAGCAGCAGGTGCTGGCCTCGGGCCGGGCCGCTCTCAATCGCCGCCGCCTGCTCGGACTTGGAGCCGCGGGTCTGGCCGGCGCCATCGCTGCTCGCCCCGGCTTGACGTGGGCGCAGGATGCCACACCCAGCGCGAACCTGCCCGATTTCACGGGCGAAACGCTGAACTTCATGATCATTCAGCCGCACGCGGTGACCGGGGACTTGCTCAAGGCGGACTTCGAGGCAGCGACGGGAGCAACGGTTGAACTGACCGTCGTGCCGTACGATGAAGTCCAGGCCAAGGCCACGCTCGACGTGCAGTCGGGCGCCAATGTCTTCGATGTCCTCGACTACTGGTATCCCACGGTGGGCGCGCTGGCGAGCCAGGGCGTCGTTGAGGACCTGACCGAGTTCATCGAGAGTGATCCGGACATCGACCCCGCCGACTTCATCCCCAGCATCTACGACGTCTACACGCTCTACGATGGCCGCCGCTGGGGTATTCCCTACGACGGCGACACGCACGTGCTCTTCTACAACACCGAAATCTTCGAGCGGAATGGCCTGTCGGCCCCGGAGTCCTGGGACGACTTCCTGAACGCCGCGAAGACCATCACAGAGGCAGAAGGCGCCAATGGTGTCTACGGCGCGGCTCTGCAGGGCTTCCAGGCCCCGATCATCATTGGCTCCTCCTACGCGAACCGCCTCGCCGGTTTCGGCGGCCAGTTCCTGACGGAAGACAATGCGCCCGCGCTCGATTCTGAGGCGGCGGTGCAAGCGGCGCAGGCGATGCTGGACGTGGCGCCGTACGCGCTGCCGACTCCGCTGGAGACGGGCTTTGACCAGGCCCTGCCGGCGTTCCTGAACGGCCAGATCGCGATGATGGAGTTCTGGACCGACCTTGGCGTCTACGCGGAAGGCCCAGACAGCAAGATCGCTGGCAAGTGGGATGTCGTCCAGATGCCGTACGGCGGCGCCAACGACCAGCACATTGCACCGCTGAACGCCGGCTTCTGCTTCTCCGTCTCCACCGGTTCCCAGAACAAGGACCTGGCCCGTGAGTTCGTGAAGTTCGCGACCAGCAAGGACTACCACGTCAAGCTGCTGACGGTGACCGGCAGTGGCATCGACCCGATGCGCCTCTCCGGGCTGGAGGCCGAGGAGTACAAGGCCTTCGCGCCCAAGGTGCAGGCGGCCGCCACGGCCTCCCTGGGTGGCGCATTCGCCTGGCCGACCATTCCCGAGTCTCCGGACCTGATGCAGGCGCTGTCGGACGAACTGGCCCTCATGCTTCAGGGCAACAAGGATGCCGCCACCGCCATCGCGGACGCCCAGGCGGCCTGGGTCACGATTCTGCTGCAGTAGTAACGGACCCCCAGCCCCTCTCCCTGTGCGCAGGGCGAGGGGAACACGGAACACGGACGCCGGGCAATCTGCGCTCGCTGACCCCAGATTGAGGAAAGCCCACGGCGCTACCAACCAGGAGCCCCTCTCCCTGCGCACAGGGAAAGGGGTTGGGGTGAGGGCTCAACCTTCCGATGTCCACTGTTCCCCACCAACGCACATTCAGCGCGCATACCCAGCGCCTCACGCCCATGCTGCTCGTTGCGCCGCTGGTCGTGGCGCTGCTGGCGTTCGCGGTTTACCCGCTCATCTACCTGATTGTGCTTTCCGGCTCGAAATCGCTGCTCGGCAAGCCATTCCAGGAGTGGGTCGGGTTCGCCAACTTCCAGACCGCCTTCGCCGACCAGGCGTTCCTCTGGTCCCTGGTGCGCTCGGTGGGTTTCGCGATCCCGGTGACGATCTTCGAGGTGGTGCTGGGGCTGGGCATTGCTGTTCTCCTGCAGCAGAGCGTGCGCGGGGGACACATCATCCGCACGCTGCTCCTGTTGCCCCTGATGACGCCGCCGGTCATGGTGGCGGTGGCCTGGAAGCTGATCCTGAGCCCGGTTGGCGGGTTGCTGAACAGCGTGCTGTTCAAGCTTGGGTTGACCACCCAGCCGGTGTCGGTGCTCGGGTCTTCGGCCTGGGCCTTCCCCTCGGTGGCGCTGGCTGATGCCTGGCAGTGGACGCCGTTCATTACGCTGCTCCTCTTTGCCGCCTTGCAGGCGCAACCAGATGACGTAAGGCAGGCGGCGACGATTGATGGCGCGAGCGAGTGGCAGATCTTCCGCGACATTACGTTGCCAATGCTGATGCCGGCGTTGGTGGCAGTGGCTCTGATCCGCTTCATCATGGCGCTGAAGCTGTTCGACCTGGTCTACGCCCTGACGGCGGGGGGCCCCGGCTTCGATACCACCGTTGCCTCGTTCCACATCTACCGGGTGGCACTGGAGAAATTCAACGTGGGGTACGCGGCGGCCCTCACCCTGATCTTCGGGGTGGTGGTAAGTTTGGTCACCCTGCCCCTCGTCTGGCTGCGTGACTGGTCGCTGCGGAGGTGGGGATGAGCGCGACGAGCTCCAGCCTGCCTATGCCGAGCACCGGGACCACGACGCCGGCCACGTACGAAGAGGCGACCTACACCCGCCAGAGCCGTCTGGGGCAAGTGGTGCGCGGGTCCCTGATCGCGCTGGTGTTGATCTTCTTCCTGGTCCCGATCGTCTACCTGACGCTGGTCTCGTTCACGCCGCAGCCGGAAGTGCTGAGCGGCCAGATCATTCCCTCGCGCATTGCCTGGGAGAACTGGCCGAACGCCTTCGACTCCGTGCAGGTCACGCTCTTTCTGCGCAACTCGATCATCGTGGCGGCGCTAAGTGCGTTCGTGACAATGGCTATTGGCGTGCCCGCCACCTACGCCATGGTGCGTTTCCGCACGGGTGGCTCTTTCCTGCGCTCGGCGGTCCTCTCATCCTACGTCGCACCGCCAATTGTGGCCGTGATCCCGCTCTTTTTCCTGCTCAAGACCACGTCGCTCATCGACACGCTGCCCGGTCTGGCCCTGGTGCACGCCCTGGCCAATCTTCCAGTGGCGATCTGGCTGCTGGACAGCTTCGTGCGCGAGATCCCGGTTGATCTGGAGGAGGCGTCCTGGGTTGATGGCAACGGCCGCTTTGGCACGTTGCTGCGCATCGTGCTGCCGCTGCTGACGCCGGGATTGGTTGCGGTGGCGATCATTTGTATCATCCTGTCCTACAACGAGTTCCTGTTTGCGTTGGTGATGACGTATCGCCCGGAAACCCAGACGCTGCCCGTGGGCATCGCCCTCTTCCAGGGGGACCGCCTCGTTCAGTTTGGGCAGATGGCCGCCGCGTCGCTCACCGGCATGATCCCGATTTACCTGGTTGCCCTCTTCTTCCAGCGTGGCCTCGTGCGGGGCCTGACGATGGGGGCTGTGAAGTAGGGGAGACGCCTTCGGCTTAGGGGGAGACGGCCTCCGGCCTTAGGGAGTAAGGGAATAAGGAACGAGGCAGAGCGCCACGGGTGTGTCGACCCTCTTCTCCTTACTCCCTTATTCCCTAAGCGAAGCGTCTCCCCCTAAGCCGAAGGCGTCTCCCCCTCGTACGGAGGTTTGTCCCGTGGAACAGCGCGTTGTCATTGAGCCGGAGCAATTTCTGGATGGGTCTCCGATGCAGCAGTCAGATGGCGCGGTGCGTGATCTGAAGCTGATCTACCCGGAGACCGGGTTTGACGCCATGAGCCTCTGCCTGGGGCTGGTGGAGATCGATCCGGGTCACCATTCGCCGCTGCACCGGCACCGCTGCGAAGAGGTCTACTACGTGGTCAAGGGCAGCGGTGAGCTGGAGTCGGATGGCGTGCGCCGCCCGATTTCGGCCGGTTGCGCGGTCCTCAACCGCGCGGGCGTCATCCACCGCGTCTACAACACCGGTGACGAGACGATCCAGCTCGTGGTGGTGGCGGGCATCATGTTCGTGCCGCTCTGGCCGCAGTGGCCGACCGCATCCCCGTACGAGGTCTTCGAGGGCTCCTCGATGGATGAGCACCGCCCAACTGACGCGATTCCCGCGGAATGAGTGAGTACCCCTACCCCTACCCGGCCGCAGCCCAGGAACTGGCGCTACTGGTCGATGTGCTGATCCCCGGGGACGACCTGTTTCCGCCGGCCTCCGCCGCCGGGGCTCAGGGCTTGCTGGCGGACCGGCTGCGGGAGCGCCTCGGCCTCGATGGCGTGGACCTCGTGCTGACCGCGTTGAGCGCGGCTGCCGAGTCCTCGTTGGCGGCTCTGGAGCCGGAAGCGCAGGTAGCGGCGGTCGCGCGCTTCCAGGAACAGGAGCCGGTGCTCTTCGCCCTGATGCTGAACACGCTCTACTACAGCTACTACCAGCTCCCGCTCGTGGTGCAGGCAATTCGTGAACTCGGCATCGTCTACAACGATGCGCCGCAGCCACTGGGCTACGATCTGCCGCCCTTTGAGCCTATTCCAGGCGTCACCATCCCGACCGAGCCGCGCGGCTTCTACAAGGCCACGCACGAGGTGGAGCGGATCGAGTGGCTGCCCCCGGCGGCGATTGCAACTGCCAGTGAACAGTGAGAAATCCTCATCCCTAGCCCCGAATGGCCCTGACCCCCAACCCCTCTCCCGATGTGCGGGAGAGGGGAGCAGCACCAGCCGGAAAAGTGTCTTAACAGCACATGCCCCTTCAGCGGAGTAGATGATGGCGAGTTCTCCTCGATTGCCAGGCCGCAAACCGGAGCGTGCTGATGTCGTGATCGTCGGGGCGGGAGTGGGTGGTGCCTTGACCGCCCTGACCCTGGCGCAGGCTGGCCTGAAGGTGGTCTGCCTGGAGCAGGGTGGCTGGACGCGGGCAGAGGACCACCCGCACTACTCCCCCGAGTGGGAGTATCAGCGGGCGACGCGCTGGAACACAGCGCCGAACATCCGCCGTCGGCCCCAGGACTACCCGATCGATACGCGCGACGAAAATCCGTTGATGTGGAACGGCGTGGGTGGCTCGTCCGTGGTGTACACCGCGACGTGGCCCCGGTTCCGCCCGTCCGATTTCCGCAAGGGGACCGAGCACGGCCTGCAGCCCGATTGGCCTCTGGCGTACGAGGACCTGGCGCCCTGGTACGACACACACGACGCTCTTGTTGGGGTTAGCGGCTGGGATGGCGACCCGGCCATTCCGCCGCGCGGTCCCTTCCAGACTCCGCCAGTTGCGCCCGGGCCACTGGGTATGGTGGCCGCGCGTGGCTTCGAGAAGCTGGGGTGGCATTTCTGGCCGATGCCGTGCGCCATCCTGGGAGCGCCGTTCAAGGGGCGCCCCGCCTGTAACAACTGCGGTAATTGCCAGAACGGCTGCCCGATTGGGGCGCTCAACGACTACCAGGTCTCGGTCTGGCCCTACGCGCTGGCCGCTGGCGCGGAGCTGCAGACCTTTGCCCGGGTGGAGCGTATCGAGACTGGACCAGATGGCCGCGCGAGCGGGGTGACGTACGTGGATCGGCAGACGGGTCTGCGCTATCAGCAGGATGCGGATGTCGTCGTGGTCGCGGCAAACGGCATCGGCACCCCTCGCTTGCTGCTGCTCTCCGAGAGCGCACAGCATCCTCACGGCCTCGCCAATTCCAGTGACCAGGTGGGCCGCAACCTGATGCATCATGGCCTGGCCCTCGTCGAGATCTGGTCACCTGAGCGCACCGATTCCCACCAGGGGATCGTCTCAGCGGTCTACATCTGCGAAGAGTTTGCCGAGACTGACCCGGCGCGCGGCTTCGTCAACGGAATCACCCTGCACATTACCCGGCAGAACGGGGCAGGCTACCAGGCCAACGGCGCGCACTCCGGCAACGTTGCCCCATGGGGGTCCGCGCACCACGCCTGGTTCCGGGAACACTTCGGGTTCGGCTTCAACGTGCTGGTGGTCGGGGACGATTTGCCCGTCGCCACCAATCGGGTCACCTTGTCCGACACCGAGACGGATACCGACGGGCTGCCAGCGCCGAAGGTCACCTACAAGCTCGATCCGAACGACCGGCGGCAGATCGACTTCGGCATTGACCGCGCGCGCGACCTGGCGCAGGCCATTGGCGCGACCGATGTCCGCGTCAACAACCTCACCAATGCCGCCGGTGAATATGCCCCACCCGCGTGGCACCTTTTGGGAACCTGCCGCATGGGGACGGACCCGGAGGCCTCCGTGGTGAACGAGCGGCACCAGTCATGGGACGTGCCGAACCTGTACATCATCGATGGCAGCGTGTTGCCGACCGGCGGCGCGGTCAATCCGACAAGCACCATCGGGGCCCTGGCTATGCGCGCCGCAGCGAACCTGCGAGATACCTTCGCCGATGCGCGGGCGGGAAGGCGCGCTGAATCCTGAGGGTGGGTGGCTTCCCAGATGGCCTGAACCGCCATCCCCGCGCCTGATGTCCTTCTCGGGAGCTGCGGCCTCGTGTTGATAGCGCGGGTAAGTGTGCCAACTCTGCCAATTTGCGCGGGTGGGGCGGATGGCAGAGTTGTTTGGGCTACACGAGGCAGCCGGCCTGGGGTAGCTGCACGAGGCGCTCCGGTGCAAGGCTGGGCCGCAGGGCGACTCGAGGGGAGAGGCTGTTCCGAGATCCTTCGCCTGCGGGCTCAGGATGACACCGCAGGGTGGATGCCAACTCGAACGCGGCTGGTGGGCAGCAAGATCCTTCGACTTCGCTCAGGACGACACGGGGGAGGCGAGGTCACCGCGAAGAGGGCTGGTGGGGGATGAGGCCCTTCGACAAGCTCAGGATGACGCCGCGAGAGCGGTGGTCACCGCCTGAAGTCGTGCTCCTGGTAAACGTGAGTGCGCGGCACCGGACGATCTCCTTTGCCCCTGAACTGATATGCTCCCTGCCCAGCGCTGATTTCCATACGCCAGAGGGGCCAATGGTGAGTTCACCAAGATTGCCAGGGCGCAAGCCAGAGCGCGCGGATGTCGTGATTGTTGGCGCGGGCGTGGGCGGTGCCCTGAGCGCTATGATCCTCGTAGAGTCGGGCCTCAAGGTCGTCTGCCTCGACCAGGGTGGCTGGACGCGGCCAGAGGATCACCCGCACTACTCGCCGGATTGGGAATACCAGCGAGCAACCCGCTGGAGTACGGCCCCCAATATCCGCCGCCGAACCCAGGACTACCCGATCGATACCCTCGATGAGAACCCACTGATGTGGAATGGCGTGGGTGGGTCGAGCGTGGTCTACACCGCCGTCTGGCCGCGCTTCCGCCCGTCGGACTTCCGCAAGGGCACGGAACATGGGCTGCAGCCGGACTGGCCCTTCACCTATGAGGATCTCGCGCCCTGGTACGACCAGCACGACGCCCTGGTGGGCGTGAGCGGGCTCGCGGGCGATCCCGCCATCCCGCCGCGCGGCCCCTTCCAGACACCCCCGAACGCCCCGGGGCTGCTGGCGCCAATCGCCATTCGCGGTTTCGAGAAGCTGGGCTGGCACATCTGGCCGATGCCGAGCGCCATCATCTCCGCGCCGTACAACGGACGGCCCGGGTGCAACAACTGCGGCAACTGCCAGAGCGGCTGCCCCACCGGTGCGCTCAATGACTACTCGGTGTCGGTCTGGCCGCGCGCCATCGCGGCGGGCGCGGAGCTGCGAACCTTCTCCCGTGTGGAGCGTATCGAGACTGGCCCGGATGGCCGAGCCTCTGGCGTGGTGTACGTAGATCGTCAATCCGGCTTGCGCTTCGAACAGGATGCGGATGTGGTGATCCTGGCGGCGAACGGGATTGGCTCGGCGCGCCTGCTGCTGCTTTCGGAGAACGGGCAACACCCCAACGGCCTGGCCAATTCAAGCGACCAGGTCGGGCGCAACCTGATGCACCACGGGCTGGCCAACGTGGAACTGTGGACTACCGAACGCACGGATACCCACCAGGGCATCCTGGCCGCTCCGTACATCTCCGAGGAGTTCGCGGAAACGGACCCTGCACGTGGGTTCGTCAATGGCTTCACGCTGCACGTCACCCGGCAGAACGGCGCTGGTTACCAGGCCAACGGTTCGCACTCACTGAACACTGCTCCCTGGGGCACCGGGCACCATGACTGGTTCCGCGGCCACTTCGCGCATGGCTTCAGCGTGCTTGTCTGCGGCGATGATCTCCCCATTGCTACCAACCGCGTCACGCTCTCGGAGAGCCTGACCGATACGGATGGCCTGCCAGCCCCACACGTCACCTACAAACTGGACCCGAATGACCGTCGCCAGATCGACTACGGCATCGAGCGGGTGCGCGACCTTGCCAACGCTCTCGACGCCGTAGATTTCCGCGCCAATCGCTTCCTGAATGCGGAAGGCGAGTACAGCCCACCAGCTTGGCACCTGCTGGGCACCTGTCGCCTGGGGGATGATTCAGCGACATCCGTGGTCGATCAATGGCAGCAAGCGTGGGATGTCCCAAACCTGTTCATCATGGACGGGAGTGTGCTGCCGACTGGAGGAGCCGTGAACCCCAGCAGCACCATCGGGGCGATGACGCTGCGCGCCGCCAACCATTTGCGGGATAACTTCGCCGATGCCCGCGCCGGCAAGCGCACAGCAGTTTGACCGGCACGCCTGCCGACCTCGCGCCGGGTTTCCCGCGAAGGAGGCGTTGATGGCGAGTTCTCCCAGAATAGCTGGCCGCAAACCGGAGCGCGCCGATGTCGTGATTGTCGGGGCCGGGGTGGGCGGTGCGCTGAGCGCCATGATCCTGGCGCAGGCGGGGCTCAAGGTGGTTTGCCTGGAGCAGGGCGGCTGGACGCGGCCGGAGGACCGGCCGCACTACTCGCCGGACTGGGAGTACCAGCGCGCCACGCGGTGGAACATGGCTCCGAATGTGCGCCGCCTCTCGCAGGACTACCCGGTCGACACACGGGACGAGAACACCCTCATGTGGAACGGGGTCGGTGGCTCATCGGTCGTCTATACGGGTGCCTGGCCCCGCTACCGGCCCTCGGACTTTCGCAAGGGCACCGAGCACGGCCGGGCTCCCGACTGGCCGTACGCCTATGAGGACCTGGCTCCCTGGTATGACCAGCATGACGCGCTGGTGGGGATCAGCGGCTGGGATGGCAACCCGGCCATTCCGCCGCGTGGCCCCTACCAGACGAAGCCGCCAGCGCCGGGTCCGTTGGGCGCGGTAATTGCCCGCGGGTTTGAGAAACTGGGGTGGCACTACTGGCCGATGCCCTGCGCGATCCTGGGTGAACCCTTCAAGGGGCGCCCGGCCTGCAACAACTGCGGGAGCTGCCAGAGTGGCTGCCCAACTGGGGCGCTCAACGATTATCAGGTCTCGGTCTGGCCCTACGCGCTGGCGGCCGGCGTGGAACTGCGGACCTTCGCGCGAGTGGAGCGCGTCGAGTCGGGACTGGATGGGCGAGTCACCGGGGTAGTCTATGTGGACCGCCAAACCGGCTTGCGCTATCAGCAGGACGCCGATGTGGTCGTCGTGGCAGCGAACGGCGTTGGCACGCCTCGGCTGCTGCTGCTGTCGGAGAGCGCACAGCACCCACGTGGCCTGGCCAACTCCAGCGACCAGGTCGGCCGCAACCTCATGCACCACGGCCTCGCCGTGGTCGAGGTCTGGACGCCGGAACGCACGGACTCGCACCAGGGGATCATCTCGGCGGTCTTCATCAGTGAGGAGTTCGCGGAAACTGATGCCTCACGCGGGTTCGTCAATGGCCTGACGCTACAGATCACGCGCCAGAACGGGGCGGGCTTCCAGGCGGCAGGATCGCAATCCGGGCACGTGATGCCGTGGGGAGTTGGGCATCATGCCTGGTTCCGAAGCCATTTCGGCCACGGCTTCAACGTGCTGGTCTGCGCGGACGATCTGCCCATTGCCAGCAACCGGGTGACGCTCTCGGATACGGTCACGGACACAGACGGCCTACCTGCCCCGCACATCACCTACAAACTGGACCCCAACGACCGACGGCTGATCGACTTCGGGGTTGACCGCGTACTGGATCTTGCGCGAGCCCTTGATGCGACCGACGCCCATGTCAACCGCTTCATCAACGCGGCTGGAGACTACAACCCACCCGCCTGGCACCTGCTCGGGACGGCTTGCCTCGGCGATGATCCGGAAACCTCGGTCGTCTCGCCGTCGCAGCAGGCGTGGGATGTGCCGAACCTCTTCATCATGGATGGCAGCGTGTTACCCACCGGTGGTGCGGTCAATCCTACGAGCACGATTGGCGCGATGACGATGCGCGCGGCCACAAACCTGCGCGACCGATTCACGGACGTGCGGGCGGGGAGACTTCTCGGGAGCTAACCCCCTGCGCGCAATGCTGCCGCAACTCCGGTGTCGTGCGAGCAGGGCCGCAGCCGGAGGCGGCCATCCAGCCCCACCGGATGACCAAGATTTTCTCGGCTACGGCACGATCTCCACGATCTGCATCATGCCCAGTTCCTCGTGGTTCATCATGTGGCAGTGCAGCACCAGCTTGCCGGTGAAATCGAGGAAGCGGGTGCGGTAGGTGACGCTGCCCTCTCGCGGGACCGTGACGGTATCGAGCCAGAGCGGGGTTTGCAGCGACTCGCCGTTGATCCGGGTGACCTGGAACGGGTTGGCGTGGATGTGGAAGATATGGTCGCTGGTGTCGTCGTTGACGATGGTCCACTCCTCCACCGCGTTCAGGCTGACCGTCTGGTCCACCCGGTTCGGATCGAACTGCCGGCCATCGACCAGGAACGCGAACTCCTGGTAGTTGCCAGCTGCCGGATTCTCCGGAGCCCATTCCAAGAGCCTCAGGGTGCGGGTGCCGGTCAGTTCATCGTCCGAAATGTCCACGAAGGGTGGTTCGGACAAGCGCCCTGGCAGGTCCATCGGCAGCGGCTCCCCCTCCACGATCAGGGTGGCGAACGGTCCCTCTGGGGACGCGTAGCCCTGGTCGTTCGGCAGGGCCGCCAACCGGTACGTGCCGGGCTCGCCAGCTTGCACCAGCAGATCCACTCGCTGTCCTGGCGCAAGGACGAGGTTGGGCAGGCTCTGCATTTCCGCGAGCGAAATGCCATCCCGGGCGATGACGTGCAGTTCGTGACCGGAGAGGCCGAGCCGGAAGTTGTTCTCATGCGCGGCCTGCACCACGCGCCAGCGCTGCACCTCGCCCGGGCGCATGCGCAGGATCGGCTCCCGCTGCCCGTTTACCGCCAGGAAGCGCGGCACGGCTTCCGACCAGAGGGTGTCATAGTGCTCGATCTGGCCGAGATAGTCGAACAGCACTTCGCTCAGCATGAGCACCCGCTCCTGCGCGGTGGTGATCTCCGGCACGTCCGCGAAGTCGCCCTCTACGATCAAGGCACCGAAGCAGCCGCTGGTGAGCTGCGCATCGACCGCGCCGTGGTGATGCGGGTGGTACCAGAAGGTGCCGCTGGGGTGGTCGTCCGGGATCTCGATCACGATGTCGTACTGGCCGCCCGGCTCCATGGCCCGGAAGACGTTGTCACTCTCCCCTTCCGGGCTGACATGCAAGCCGTGGGAGTGGAAGTTCGTGGTGTTGAAGTGGTGCGGCAGGTTGTGGTTCTCCGGCATGGGGTCCGGGTTTGGCGCCAGCTCATTGGAGAGTGTCAGCGCCAGGCGATCTCCCGGCTCTAGGCGCAGGGTTGGTCCGGGGATGGAGCCGTTGTAGTTGCGAAGGGACAGCGTGTAGCCGCCTATCTCCTGGAAGGCGTAGGCCAGGCGCAGATCCCCCTGGAGTTCCCCATTTGCTGAGCGCCACACCTCAGGTTCGGCAAACTCCCCTGGCACGAAGTTCTGCCACGAGGGGGTTGCGCCTGGATCGGGTTGCAGCGCGTGCGTCCCATGGGATGGCTCCGGATGCGCGGAAGCTGGACGCCGTAGCGCGCTGCCCAGCAGGGCCATGCCGCCAATGGTGGTCACGCCCGCCAACGCCTGCCGGCGAGAGAGTGATGCGCGACGAGGCACGCCTGGCACGTCATGCCCGGTAGATGCAGCCGGCCGCGCGGAACGGAGCCACTGACGCACGCTTGGCCTGGTCATGGGAACTCCTTTTCAAACCTGCCTGGGAGAACGCCTGGCGGACTGTACCCACATGCGCCAAGGGTCGGCACGCTTGACCTCTTGACACAGGTGCGAGAAGCCGTACTATTCGTCTGTTGTCTCCATTACATTGACGGGGCGCTCGTGCACCCGTCTGAAGATATCGCACAGCCAGTACCCCGCTTTGGCTGACTTTGTGAGGGTAGGGTGTTGCCACAGACGCAGCGTGCGGCCTGCCACAACAGGCGCAAGGTACTTGGGGCGCTCGTCGCGACTGGCGCGGGGGTGGCAACGCGGCTGTCGCAGCAACCGGCGACCGCCCTGGATGCCGCGCGGGTGCCGGTGCTCTGTTATCACAATATCGACCATTCGGGGAGCGCGTACTCCACTACGCCGGAGACACTGGACGCCCAGTGCCAGTGGTTGATCGCCAATGGCTATACGGCCATTTCGGTCCATCAACTCTGGAATGCCTTTGCGATGGGGGAACTACTTCCGGCCAATCCGGTCTTGCTGACGAATGACGACGGCTGGAGCAGTTCCGTCACCTTCGCCCAGACGCTGGGTGCGCACGGCATGACGGGCAACTACTTCATCAACAACTATTCCCCGCTCTCGGCCGCGGACATTCTCTTCCTGGCCCAGAATGGACCGGTGCAGGCGCACACGGCGAACCACCAGATGATGTCGCAGCAGGATCCGGCAGCCCAGAGTGCCGAAATCGTCAGCAACCAGACCTACATCACGGGCATCACGGGGCAGCCGGTGCAGTTCCTGGCCTGGCCATTCGGGGACTACAGTGCCACGGCGATCCAGGCCGCCAGAGATGCTGGCATCGTGGCGGCGTTCGGCCTGGGTGGGGCTCCCTGCTACGTGGGAGCCAGTGATCTTTACGCCATACCTCGCATGATGATGGAAGTTGGGGACACGCTGGACACGTTTGTTTCGAAAGTGAGCCTCTGGTAGGCGGAGGACGCGCACGTCCATCCTCTCGTGACCGGCATCCGGACAGGCGCCGGCACGTGATTGCTACTTCACCAGGGTGAGCAGCACCAGCACCACGGCCAGCGCCAGCCGGTAGACGATGAAGATGCGGAAGGTGGAGCGCTGCACGTAGCGCAGTAGGGCCGAGATGGCGACCAGGCCGGCCACGCCGGAGGTCAGGATGCCGGCGATGAAGATCACCACCTGATCCTGCGGTACGCCCGCGCTGAAGGTGTCGTAGACGCCCTTCAACCCCGCCGCCGCGATGATCGGGACCCCGAGCAGGAACGAGAAGCGCGCCGCATCTTCCCGGGTGAGATCGCGGAAAAGTCCGGTCGTAATCGTTGCGCCGGAGCGCGAGACGCCGGGGATCAACGCTGCCGCTTGCGAGAGCCCAATTGCCAGGCCGTCAGGCATCCGCATGTCGCTCAGGCGGCGCGTGTGCCGCGCCAGGCGCTCCCCCACCAGCATGAAGAGCGCCAGGCCAGCCAGGGCCATGGCGATCGCCACGATGATGCGGTCGGGCGGGCCGCCCGGCTGGTGGTACGCCTCGTCGATCACCCCCTCCCCGAAAAAGCCGATAATCAGGCCCGGAATGGTCCCGGCCGCGATCAGCAGGGACAGGCGCGGCATGGTATCCCGCGGATTCGGCGATTTCAGGATCTGTCCGGGGTGACGCAGGGCCCGCGGCAAGGAGACAAGCATGGCCAGGATGTCGCGCCAGAAGTAAATCAGGACCGCGCCGAGTGTGCCGAGGTGCAGCGCCGCGTCAAACGCCAGACCGGGCGAATCCCAGCCCAGCAGCCAGGGCACGATGATCAGGTGCGCGGACGACGAGACGGGCAGGAACTCTGTCAGCCCCTGCACGATCCCCAACACGATAGCTTCGAAGATCGTCACGCACGTCCTCCCGGGTTCTCAACCCGTTGTGTGGGGAACGTCCGCGCGCCGGGCAACGTGTCGGCGGGATCCAGTTCCTCGTCAATCGCCTCACTCATGCTGATGCGCCGCTTGCCGACCAGGCTGGTGCGCCACCACTCGATTGCCCCCCACACGGTCACTGGCAACCAGAGAATGACGTGCAGCAGTACGGCGTAGGAGAGTGCCAGGCCGCGCGGCACTCCGAGCGCGCCGTTCACGGCCAGCATGACTCCGGCCTCGAAGGTGCCAACGTACCCGGGGCCAGAGGGCACCAGGGTCGCCAGGTTGCCGATGGCCGTGGTCAGGTACGCGCCGGTGATCGACATCGCGGTGCTGAGCGGCACCCCGAAGGCCTGTGCGACCATCCAGTACATGGCGGCCTCGAAACTCCAGGCCAGGAGGGACGTCATGGCAACGATGGCCAGGTCTCCGCGCCGGGAGAGCACGCCCAGCCCACCCAGGAACGATTCCGCCATCTGCTCGACACGGGTGGCCAGTGCGTCTGGCAGGGGCTTGAGCATGAGCTGCAGCAGGCGGTCACGCAGATTGCCGCTGACCAGCAGGGCCACCATAACCCCGATGGCGGCAGCGAAGACTGCCGCCGCGATCAGGGCCACATGCTGGAGTTCCGCCGTGAGCCCGATGACCATGGCTGCCCCGCCGATGAAGAGGAGCATGGTCAGGCCATCGAACAGGCGCTCCACGGCGATGGTGGCCAGGGTCGCCGTCTTGCGGACGCCATACCGCTGCTCCAGTGCCCAGGCGCGCACCAGTTCACCGGTCCGCAGCGGCAGGATGTTGTTTGCCGCATAGCCAACGATCAGGATGGGAAAGATCTCGCGCGTGGAGATGGGCGCGACCGCGCGCATCAGGACATGCCAGCGGTAGGCGCGAATTGTGATCCCGGCGTAGAGAATGACCAGGGCAACTGGCAGATAGCGCCAATCGACGCGGGCGAAGGCGTCCCGGATTTCACCAGGATCCTGACCCCGGAACGCAAAGTAGAGGAAAAGCAGGCTGATCGGGATGCCAATCCAGACCCGAGGCGACCGCATTGTTGAGCGAGATTGCACCAGCCTGAGCGCTCCCCGGGTTCCCGATAAACCGCGCGGAGTATACGTTACGAGCGAGACACTCCCCGTGCGCCAGGTACTTGCACGACCAGCACGAGGAGAGGGAGCATTGCTACCCCCTCCACACCGGACCGACGTGCAACTTGACCAAGTCTAGACCGCGCAGCCAGGACCAAAGCACTGGTCCGGCGAATTGCCGCTGAGTTTGGCGCCGTTCAGATGCCAGGAGCCACCACGCTGTCGCACGTACCGTCACCAGGAGAGGGCCCATCTGGCCAGGTGTTTGACCGATTGAGGAGCAAAAACAGTGCGTGCGGCCTACAGGGCCTACCCACCCTCCTCCCCTGCACAAGGCGAATTCCGATCTCCTCCGCGTTGATCAGGACAGAGCTTCTGTATCGAACGAGCCGTCATGCACCAGATTCGCGTAGGAATCGAGATTCAGCAGCACGCCATCTGAGCAGGGGAACCGACGGCGTATAGGGGATGCTGGCCTCGAGCGCGTTGCCCGAGGCCAACGCGGCTATGCCTGTGGTGCAGGAACTGCACAGGTCAGGAACCCGCCCGCCGAGCATTCCTCGCAACAGGTCTGGAGGAGAAGACACAGCTCTACGTCTGGGTTGTCAACGTTGCACAGCAACTGCACCGTGGCCTTGCAAGCCGTGGCGTCGCTGCTGCAGCGCTGCTGCTCCCTCTTCTTGCAATCCCCGCCGTTTCCCTTCCGGCCGTTCTTCTTGTTCTTTTTGGCAAAGCCCGGCTCGACTGTGGCGGTCGTAGCGGCTATCACGGCGCCGCCGAGCGTGAGCAGCGAACGGCGACGTGAGAACCGTGCGGCACGGTGAGCGAGCGTATCAATGGTTGGTGTCGTCATCGTCATCTCCCTACCTGAAACCGACTACCGCGTTCCTGCTCGCACCGTTGACTCCGGCGAAGAGGCAGGTCAACAGGCCATCTGCCGAGCACGCATCGCAGCAGGAGATTGAGTCAGCGACGCATTGAGCGTTGCCCCTGCATAGCACCTGGACTTGTGCCCTGCATACGGTGGTATCGGCGCTGCAGCGCTGCTGCTCGTTGTTCCTGCACTTCTTGCCTTGACCCTTCCTGGTGCTCGTGACCTCGCTGGTGTCCTTGCCTGCCGCGCCACGTAGCGCGGCCAGAATTGGTCCGTTCATTCGCGTTCTCCCGAGTTCGTGCCTCCACGCATCCAGCACGCGGTCTCGCGTGACATGCCATGGCAAGAAGGCCAGCTTGTGCTGGAGCGAAATCACCCGCCGTGATTTCCTCTCTCTATCCTGGACAACCTGGCCGCCAGGGGGAATGACAGAAATCTGGCAATCTGAGGGGCAGCGATTTGGGGCAGGGGTTGGGAGGTGCGGACCAGCGAGCCACGGAGCACCCGAGACTCCTGAGCGGGCAACGTGCTCCACCGGTATGATCAGGACAGAACGTCAGGAACGAAGGAGCCACCATGCACCCAATTCGCGTAGGAATCCAGATTCAGCAGCAGCACGCCACCTATCCGCAAATCCGCGATGCCTGGAAGCGCGTGGATGAGAGCGGCGCGGACACCCTCTGGAACTGGGACCATTTCTTCCCGCTCACCGGTGATCTGGATGGGACTCACCTCGATAACTTCACGGCGCTCGGCGGAATGGCGGAAGTGACAGAGAAGGTCGATATCGGCTGCCTGGTGGCATGCAACAGCTACCGCAATCCCAACCTCCTGGCCGACATGGCCCGCACGCTGGACCACATGTCCAACGGCCGCTTCATCTTCGCCATCGGCTCGGGCTGGAACGAGCGTGATTACACCGAGTACGGCTACGAACTCGGCACGGCCGCCTCGCGCCTGCAGGACCTGGACCGCGACATGCCGATCATCATGGAGCGCTTCAAGCTCCTGAACCCACCGCCCCTTCGCCAGCCATTCCCGGTCATGATCGGCGGTAGCGGGGAGAAGGTGACGCTACGCATCGTGGCCCAGCATGCGAACATCTGGAATGGCCAGGGCGAGCCAGACGTGCTGGCCCACAAGAACCAGGTGCTCAATGACTGGTGCGCGAAGGTGGGCCGCAACCCGGAGGAGATCGAGCGCTCCGCGCAGATCTTTGGCCCGCAGCTCGACAAGCTCGACGAGTACTACGAGGCGGGCATCACCCATTTCATCACTGACGCGAGCGGTCCGGACTACGACCTCGCCCCGCTGCATAAGCTCATCGCATGGCGGGATAGCAAGCAGGGGTAACTGGACGAGGGTCTGAGACCTTTTGCCACACCTGAATTCCCTGGCTCCGCGCAGAGCCGCGAGGCCAGGAGGGTTCTCACGCCGTGCGCGTCGTCCCCAATCCTGGTGCGATTGCGCCGAACGCCCCTCTCCCCCAACTCCGCTCCCGGGCTTCGGGAGCAGGCTCAGGTCTTGGGGTGTTTGACCATGACGGCCGCCATGTCCGTGTTGCAGATGTCCCTGGCAGTATTTCGCACCAGGAGTCTTCGACTTCGCTCGAGACAGCACGCAGGAGAGGCTGCGGCCTTGGCAGGGTGCGATGACGCAGTTCCGGCGGAGAGCGGCACGAATGCGTTCCGCTGTGTGCGTTGACCACCTCATTCTGCTTGCGTAGGCTGCTGAGCGAAACAACGTTCCGATTTGAGAAACGCAAGGTGCAGGGTTGCCTGTGCGCGCTGATGCGCCGCCGCTGAAATCACTGGATGTTGCCCTGGAAGTCCTGGATGCGCTGGATGGCGCGCCGGAGTTTGGCGTGTCCGGGATTGCGCGGCGGGCCGGAATCAGCAAGGCAGCGGCACAGCGCATCTTCTCCACGTTGGCCCGGCGCGGCTTCATGGCCCAGAATGCTGCGACAGCGCAGTACGCCGTTGGGCCGCGCCTGCGTCGCTTCCGCCACATCGCGGCAGAGGGAGTGGATGTCATCACCGCCGCGCGCCCGTACATGATCGAGTTGCGGGACGCAACGGGAGACCAGGTTCTCCTGGCCACGCTGGATGGCGCGGAGTCGGTGTACATCGCGCGGGAGGACGGCCTGCACCCGGTGCAGGTGGTCTTGCGGGTGGGGGTGTGCAGCCCGGCGCACTGCGTGGCGACCGGCAACGCGCTGCTGGCGCACGCCGCACCGGCGCTGCAACACCAGATTGCCTCGGGCGGGCTGACCCGCTACACGTCGCTGACCCACGCCGACGAGGCCGACCTGTTGGCTGAGTTGGCGCGGATCCGGGCGCGGGGGTGCTCCGTCAACCGGGGTGAGTGGCGGAGCGAGGTGCGGGGGGTGGCGGCCCCGGTCTACGACAGTAGTGGACGCGTGGTGGCCGCGATTGGGGTTTGCAGCCCGGCCAGCCGCCTGACCGATGAACGCATTGATGCGACATGCAACCTGGTGATCGACAGTGCGCAGCGCCTCTCGGCGCGGCTCGGCTGGCGTCCCCTGGCCGCAGCAGGAACCGTCGTGACGGAGCAGGAAGGAAACATGCAGCATGCCGGTCGTTAACGTCAACTGGTTGGCGGGGCGCAGCGCCACGCAGAAGCAGGAACTGATCCACGAGATCACCGAGGTGGTGCACCGCGTCGGGGGGTCCCCGCGGGACCGCATTGCGGTCATCATCCAGGACGTGCCGGGGGAGAACTGGGGCAGGGGCGGGGAGCAGGTAAGCATGCTGCAGAGCGCACCGCCTGCGCCACCGGCCAATGCGGTGATCCCCGCGCCACCGAATCTGCACGAAAGCCTGGTCGCGCTCCCGTACATTGACCAGCAGGTGCGCATGTTCGATCTGGAGCAGCCGCGCTTCGCGGGAATGCCGATCCATCCTGCACACCAACCGGGTTACTCCTATTTCCTGTACCGACGTCACAGCGACAACTACCGCCCGGAGGAGCTGGGCGTGCGCACTAGCGCGTCCGGCGTGATCGTCTGCATGGAGCACAGTGGCACGCATATCGATGCCATCTGCCACCAGTCAGACGCGCAGCGCCTGTACGGGGGCTCGCTGGCCATGGATGTCAGCAATCAGCACGGGTTCACCGAGCACGCCATCGAAGAAGTGCAACCCATGTTTGCGCCGGGCGTCCTGCTGGATGCCGCCGCCGCGAAGGGGGTGCGGGCGCTCGACGCCGGGACTGTGCTGACGGCGAATGACTTGCAGGAGTGCTGCCGCCGGCAGGGGGTGGAGATTCAGGCCGGGGACGTGGTGCTGGTGCGCACCGGCAATGGCCTCTACTGGAACGAGCCGGACCGCTTCCTGGCCGGTCCGGGGATGGAGAGCAGCGCAGCGCAGTGGCTGGCCGACAAGCACGTGCTGGCCGTGGGCGCGGACAACATGGCCTGGGACGTCATTGGACTGCGCGATCCGGTCACCAACTGCCAGTTGCCGGGTCACCTGATCCTGCTGGCGCGGAGCGGTATCTACATCATCGAGAACCTGCAACTGGAAGACCTGGCGGCGGCTGGCCACTCCCGCTTCACCTTCGTCTGTCTGCCGTTGAAGTTCATGGGCGCTACCGGCTCACCAGTGCGGCCGGTTGCGATTGTGAATGCCTGAAAGCCTGGATTCGCCGGTGAATCAGCAGGGAGCTGAGTCTGAGTACAACGGGGTTGCGCTTGTTCGTTGTCGATGAAAGCAACGCACTGGCTGCGCTGGCGTTGCGCTTTGTGCAGAGGGACGCGAGTGATCCGCGATTTCGCCCAGCAGGACGGCATGTCGGTGCAGCTGGTGGAGCAGAACGTGCGCACGGCCCTGCGCATCGCTGACCGCGCCTACTTCATGCGGGTAGGGGAGATCGTCGTGGAGGAGCCAGCCGATGTGGCGCTGGCGGGCGATTTGTTCTGAGGCTAAATTCTCGGCGCTGACCAAGGCGTGAGGTAGGTATCTCGTCGCCCTGGTGCGTGCCAAGCTTCAGTCTTCGCCTGGCCTCAAGTATGATCAACCTCATTTCGCGCAAGGGACTATTCCTTGACGCTGTTCATTGCCTTGAACTGCTGCGAAATCTGTGTCAGCCGCCGATTGAATTCCTCAATGTCGACGCGGAGCGCCGTCGCCTTCTGCCGGGAAGGGGTGGTGTCGCGCACACGCCGGTCAGTGGGAAGCGGGAGTTGCTCTTCCAGTTCCCGCATGCTCAGGGTGAGGCGGTCCAGGGCGGCCCGCATCGTCTGACGCTGGTGACGGGCAGTTGGCGCTGATTGATGAGCTGATGGTTTGGCAGGGAACATGCACGACCTCCTGCCGCCCCGAATGCAAGACACGCTCCTCCAGATACCGAAGGACGGGTACTGGAGCATGACTAGACAGGATTTGCATCAACGCTCTGGAGGTGGGTACGCCCCAAGTGCGAGCAATCCAGAGCCGCCGGCGAGCGGGCACGCAACACGAAACGTGAAAGCGGGCCATGGCCGAAAAGGCGCCCGAGGCATAACCTGTAGCACCACGATAGTGCCTCCATGAAGAGAAACCAGCGGCGCGACGCCAGGTAAGAGCGCTATCATCGGAGCAACACCACACATACTGTGAGCGCCGGGGCAACCGAACCCGATGCTACGGGAGGTCATCGTCCTGTGCCCCTAGATGTCCAGATGTCTCCAGCAGGTTCTCCTGCGATGGACGATCTGGTTGCGGTCTTGCAAGAGGCCCTGATTGACGGCGAGACGACCAACGCGACGATTCTGCGTTGCACCCGTGTGCATCATCGGCAGCGTGACGGGCTGCGCGGCGCGACGCAATACAACGTTGACGTCGGTCATAGTGGCGAATCATCGACCGTCCGGGCGCTGGTGACCACGCTTTCCCTCGGCGGCAATCGCACCCGCCGCCTCTGGCAACAGCTTGTCCAATCAGGCAGGGCGGGGATCGTAGACAAGTCTGGCCTTCGCGCGTTCGCCTATGTTCCCCAGCTTGATCTCCTGGTGCAGGTCTTTCCCCACGATGCTCGGCTGCCAGCGCTGCAGCAGATGGTGCCTACCCCGAGCCCCGCTGTTGCCGCGGTTCTCAACCAGGATCGCGAGGGGACCGCTTCCGGCAATGGTGGCTGGAAGGGAGCATCTGTTCGGTATCGCCCTGATATGCGCGCCACTGTGCAACTCGATTACTTCCCAGCTGATGAGACGGCTCAGCCTGCCGGCTCGCGGTACTTTGCCAAGGTCTATCGCGATGCAGAACAGGCCCGTCACGCATCGGCTGTGCAGGCAGCGCTCTTTCAGGCCGGGGATTCGGGATCATCGATACTCCAGGTCGCGCGTCCCTTTCCCCTTGACCAATCCCTGAATACGCTCCTGACGGGGGAGGTCCCGGGGGAATCGCTGGAGCAGAGGCTGAAGCGCGGTGAGGATCTCGACCATGCCCTGCGAGCTTCGGCACGCGCGGTGGCTGAGCTGCACCACCTGCCGGTCTCAGCTCCCGCAAGACCAATCGCCATGGAGATCGCCCAGGCACGGGAGGCCGGCGATTTGATCATCGTGGCCCAGCCGGATCTGGCTCCCCTGGTGGCGGATATCCTCGGTCCAATTGCGGACGCTCTGGAGAATGCCCCGATGGGCTTCATCCATGGGGATCTGAAGCCCGAGCATATCATCGTCGGTGAGGCGGCAGATGTGGTGTCGGTCCTTGACTTCGATCTCTGCGCGACGGCTGATCCCATCCTGGATATCGCCCATTTTCTCGCGTTCCTGGGGAAACCGTCATCCCACGCTCGACAGACCACTCAAACCCTGAGCCCCGGTCAGGTCTTCCTGGATGCGTACTTTACCCATGCACCTGACAACGGTCGCGCCCGCATTGGGTGCTATCACGCCATCACCGCGCTCCATAGAGCCGCTGGACTTTGCCGCAATCCCGGCGAGGACGCTGGCGAGCAGGCAGCGGCTGTCCTTGACGAAGGGTTGCGGTACCTTTCAGGCGACGTAGACGAGGCGATATCTCCATCATTTAGACGCAGGATGACGCGCACCATTTAATGCTCGCCAAGTAGCCATGGCCGCGACCTCTTGATGCGCTCGGGACTGGTTCGCACGGTGCGCATCGAGGAAGGGCAGGAAGCGCCGCATGGAGTCCATCCCCCGCACAACCAGCTCATCGGGCACTCCGCTTGACCCAGAGGCGTTTTCGTTCGTCGGTTTCGACGAACTGACGCGCGCGGAACGGCGCAAGATTTCCCGACTCACTATTCGAGAGGGTCCCCGCGAACTGACGGTCGTCGAGAACGCGATATTCGACCCTGGCACTGGTGACGACGCCGGCAAGGCCTCACGCTTTTCGGGCGGAATCTTCGATGCGGAGGGGGCGACGATTGCCGCCGCTGGCGTGCAACGAAAAGGGGGCAAGGCATTTGGTGCCCCCCTTCAACGCTCGAATGGTGATCTGGCGCCGATTGCGGAGGATGTCATCTATCTCGGCCCGCTCTTCAATCACTATGGCCGTGTGCTCCTGGAGACCCTTGCTCGCGCCTGGTACGTGAACGAACCCGATGCCGGCAACCAGCGCGTGATCGTCTCGACCGCCAATGCGGCTCAACATGACCTCGCTCCCTGGCTCGCGCCGCTGCTGCACGCCTTCGGGGTGCCCGCCGAGCGCCTCTTTCTCACCCCTCGGCTCAGCCGGTTTCGCCGGATCACCGTGCCTGAGCCCCTCTTTGAACAGTTGCACGCCGCCCATCGCCAGATGGTTGAGCCATTTCATCGCGTCGCGGGAGCCGGAGGCAGCGAAGCCCCGATCAGTGAGCAGCCGGTCTACCTCAGCCGCCGTGGCCTCAGTAGTCGCAATCGTCCCGTCATTGGTGAAGCGGAGGTCGAGGAGATCCTGCGTGCCAATGGTGTGCGGATTGTCTATCCGGAGACCTTGCCGCTCGCGGACCAGGTGCGGATCTTCAACACCCATCGTGACATCTTGTCGCCGGTGGGCAGCGCTGCCCACACGATTCTCTTTGCCACCAACCGGCCCCGCTTGCACCTGCTCGCCAGCCGGGATGACATCCCGGCCAATTACTTCCTGTGCAGTGCACTCGCCGGGGCGCCCACGACCTTTGTCAACTGCGTTGTGTCGGCTGGCCAGGAGAGCGATGACGAATCGGTGTCTGGCGAGGCCCGACGCGGAGCCAGTGGTCGCGGCGCAGACCCGTATTCAGGCCTTCAATCCCGGCCGCAGAAAGTCGACCTCGAGCCATTTGTGGAGTACCTGCGCGGTCAGGGCTTCTTGCGTCAGGCGTACCGCCCGCTTTCGGGGGGCGACCAGGAGCGCCTCGATACGCGCTTCGACGAAGCCTGGGCCTATGCCCGTGTGCGCAAGGCAGCGGGGAAATCGACAGCGCTTGCCGATGACATCGAAGCGCGGATCATGCAGCAATCCGTAACATCCTGGCCCATTAGCTTGATGATGGCCCACTATTTCAGCCGGCGAGGTGATAGCGCGCGAACCCAGGAACTGGTGCTCCAGTTCCTGGATCTCCTTGCCGTGGAACACGATGAACAACGCCTCCGCTACTTCCATGCAGACGTCATGAGCATCGCGCAGCGTCTCGCGCGCAAGAGTGATCCCGCCTCAGCGCGTCTCCTGCAGGCTGCACTCGCGACGCGCTGGCCCGCTCCGACGGCCGTTGGCGACGCGGAGTCCTGACTTCGCGTTCTTGCCGTGACGTCCCGTTGTCCCGCCCTGCCTCGTTTCGCAAACGACCCTGCCCTTTTAACCAGGCAGGGTCGTGACGTAGGCGAGTGGCCGATGGGTATGGGCACCGATGAGCGGCGCGGTTACCTGATGGTTGCGAGCATCGGCTGGGTAGTCACAATGACGATGCTGGCGACTCCAGGTGGGTACGTGTGCGTCCCCGGGCGAGGCGACTCGCAGATCATTCAGGCGCCGCAACGGTCGGAAGGGCGAAGTAGAACGTGTAGTCCTGACGATAGGGGGGGCGTGCCTGGAACACGATGGGGTAGCCGCAGTCGCGCAACAGGCGCACCAGGGACTCCTCAGTATGGAGGAATGCCGATGCGTGGCTCGATGACACGGCCGTGCTGCTTTCGCGCTCGTCACGCGCTTCACTGTCATCCGGGCCCAGCATCCCACGGTAATCGCCGTGCGCCTCGAGCGGTGCTGATGCAATATGGGCATCGATCAGGAGCGGGGTACCCGCGCACTTGCGAACGAGCGCGACCTGGTCAGGCACGTCAAGATCGTGCAGCCCGGTGATGCAGATCAGGTCGTACGCATTTCGATCGATGTCCAATTGGCGCACATCAGCCTGCACGAACGTGATGGAGTCGAGCAGGGCCGTCAGGTCAGGATCTGAGGCCTCGTCACGTTCGGGCCAGCGCGGCGTGTCGGCATTTACGGCCGTGACGTGCCACCCCAGACCGGCAGCGGTCAGGGAGACGTTGCCCTTGGCCGCGCCCAGATCAAGCAACTTGCCTGGAGTGAGCGGCGCCAGGATCGACTCGGCGAAGCGCCCCTTTTTCAGCTTACTGTCCGCGGCGGGAAGTCCTTGAGGCATGCGCTTCTCCTTTGGTATGCGTTTCCCTCGTCGGCAAAGCACCCTCCTGCCATGCCTCCCAGCGTTGCACAACAATGAAGACGAGGGCCACGAGCGAATCCATCTTAGCGAGTGTGTCCAGGATTGACCGCCCGGCTGTGCTGAATCGTCCGCGCTACGGGGAGGTCGGGCTTACTGGCGTGGCAGGCTCCGGGGATTCGACCGCGCTGTTCCCCATGTCGGATAGATCGAAATCGAACGTCTTCCACGGCCCGTACGGGAAATCGTCAACGTCGTCGTCAGGGCCTGCGTCGGGCTCGTTGAGTGAGATGCCGTGGCCAGAGGAGTAGGCCGCGCGAACGGGGAAATTGGTTCCGCCGCAACATCAACACGCTGGGCGAGAAGCACATCGTCGCATAGGCGGGCACGCTGACCGCCCCGCCATCGGTGTTCCAGGAGGCGGCCTGTTGTAGTCGCGTGCTGGACATCGGCCCCGACCCGCGCTGATGCGTGCCACAGGCGCCGGTCAAAGACTTGCAGGTGTCGCATCTCATGCAGGGGGCGTCTTGGACGCCCCCAGAAGCGTGATGCCCGTGAGCCGGATGTGCGGAAGATCTCGCCACGCGGCAGGCGCACAACCACCGTTGAGAGGGGCAAGATCAGCGCCGGGACCAGCCGGAATCGTTCCCGCCCCGCGACTGATTCCGGTCGCCCGACACGCCGTCCGGCCACCGGGCGATGTTCTCCAGATCACCACGAGCGGCAGCCAGGGTGCCCAGGATGAGGTCCCGCTCCAATGTGGTGAGCCCGTGTGCACGCAGGATCTGGCGACGCAGCAGCTCCAGGTGGCCGGACATCGCGGTGACCGGAGAGGGCGAGTCTGAGAACGATTGGTTCCGGGTTTGGTGGCTATCAGGTCCCACGTCTGGTACTCGCTTACGACGACACTTCGGCGAGCGTGCCGAACTGTGACGATAGCGCAACCAATGCCACCTGATGAAGTGCATCGCGTGGATAGGCACAACCTGGATCATCGGCGGCCAGATCGTCTCACATGCGGAGAACACCAGGTGTCCGCGCGGGCACCTGAGACGCTGTGTTACGTTCCTCTGGTGACTCGACCACGAAGGAGATGACCATGCCCAAGCAGATCATCCACACCGACGACGCGCCGAAGGCGCCCGCCGCGTTCAGTCAGGCGGTGAAAGCCGGCGGTCTGGTGTTCGTGTCAGGCCAGGGCCCGTTCGATCCCGTCACCGGCGAGGTGGTGGGCGAGACGATCCAGGAACAGACACGCCAGTGCCTGCGGAATGTGGAGGCGATCCTCCGAGCAGCCGGAAGTTCGCTGGAGCAGGTCGTGAGTGCCACGTTCATCCTCGCCCACGAGAGCGACTACGCGGGATTCAGCGAAGAGTGGCTGCGGTGGTTCCCTACCGACCCGCCCGCGCGGCAAGGCGCGAAGCTGCCGATTACGCCGAAGGGCATGAAGCTCTCGATCGCGGTCATCGCCGAAGCGTGACGAGACGCGAGAAGGCGCACCGAACACACGACAGGTCGTCTGACGGTCATTGATGCCACGGGTTCCTGCGCGGATACGTCCTACGTCACCCCTAACGCGGCCTTGCCAATGATCGTGAGCGCGATGTCCTCGATGGGGGGTTGGCCGATGGAGGCGCGCACGTCGCGGAAGTAGCGCTGCAAGGGAGAGGACATGGCCAGGCCGGCGGAGCCGGAGACGCGCAAGGCTTCGTCGGTGACGCGGAGGGCGGCACGGTTGACGGCTGTCTTGGCGGCGGCAAGGCGCCAGGCGCCAGCGGCGCGCTCGTCGGGATGGTGCACCCACCAGTCGGCGGTGGCGTAGAGCAGGGTCCGCGCTTGCAGGAGATCGAGGTGCATGTTGGCGATGCGGGCCTGGATGGTGGGCAGGGTGGCGATCGGTTGGTCCATGCCGTTCGGCGTACGCGTCTGGGCGAAGCGCACGGCCTCGTCGAAGGATGCCTGGGCGATGCCGAGAAAGACCGCGCCGCCACCGAAGGCCGACCACCCGTTGCCGTCTCCGGGCACGCTGGAGCCATCGACGCGCACCTGGGAATCGAGCGGGATCAGCACATCGGTGAAGATGATGTCGTCGCTGGCGGTGCCACGCATGGCGACGTTGTCCCAGACCGGGTCAAGCGTCACTCCGGGGGATTTCGCCGGGAGCAGGAAGTTGCCGCGCCGGGGCTCCTCCTCATCGAGGATTTTGGCCAGGATGATCATGTAATCGAGTGCCGGAGCCAGGCTGGCCCACCGCTTGTGGCCGTTCACCATGTAGCCGTCGGGCGTCCTGCGGGCGGTCGTGCTTGGGAGCGCGCCACGGCTGGGGCTGCCGAGATCGGGTTCGCTGTGGATCGAGTTGATCAGCGCACCGTTCTCGGCAATATCCCGGGCCACCCGGCAAAGCAGATCCTCTGGCCAGATCTTCGTCTCGGCGATCTTGCCGATCAGCGAGAGATGCATATTTGCCGCCAGGCCGGTGGAGCCGCAGGCGTGCGCGATGCGCTCGATGGCCAACGCGTACTCCAGCGGATTGGCGCCCAATCCGCCGTACTCCTGCGGTACCGTCAGGCCCAGGAACCCAGCCGCGCGCATGTCCGCGAAGTTCTGGAAAGGGAAGGTTCCGGTGCGGTCAGTTTCCGCCGCACGCGCCGCGATTGGTCCAGCGAGGGAATCCGCCAGGGCAATGAATTCGGTCTGGCGGGCGTTCTGCGGGTACTCCATGCTGATCTGCGTTCCTGTTCGCGTGACGTGCTCACGGGCACACGGCTATCTCCTGGTGGCACCCCTGGCCCAGGCAGGGACACTAGCGGCCATGCGCCTCACAGGATGCCACGTTTCGCCGGGGCCTACACCACCCCGTCGGGCCGGTGGCCGTTCGCGCCGGGATCGACGGCGCAGACCTGGCTGGTGGCTGGCCGTTCGATGGCGCGCGGCTCCTCAGCCGCGTAGCCGATGGGCATGGCGGCTGCAAGCTGGAAATCGGCAGCCGACAGACCCGCCAGGTTTTCGGTGCGGTCTGCCAGGAATTCCTCCCAGTGTTGCAGTGAGGTGGATAGGCCCTCGGCGGTCAGCGCCAGCCAGAGAGAGAGTTGCACCATGCCCAGGGCCTGCTGCACGAACTGGGTCGCCAGTTCATCCGAGGCGCCCTTTGCCTCGCGTAGGGCACGCCCGACGCGCAGGTCTTCGTAGATGAGGGCCAGGGCCACGCCCGGGCGGAAGCCATCCAGGCGTGCGAGGTTGCGCTCCAGCCGCTCACCCGTCAGGTGATCACGGAAGGCGGCCTCGATCTGCTGCCAGGTCTCCTCGCGGCGCTCATGCACCAGGACTACGCGCCAGGGCGGGAGGTTGTAGGCGGCGGGGGTGAGGTGAACGGCCTCCAGGACACGCTGGCGCATCTCTTGGGTGAATGGGCCATCCTGCAGGCGGCGAATGGAGCGCCGATTCTGGAACACACTCTGCAAGGCTTGCGCCTCATGCGGAGCGGGCAAGGCCGCGGAGCCGGTGAGTGAACCGTTGCGGCAAATCACTTCCAGGCCAGGCTCAGGGTAGGTTGATTCAACGACGCTCACTCGAAACTCCTGACAGGTTGCGGGCTCGGTAAAAGGCATGTGGGTCAGTCAGCTGCGCGACTGGAGCGATTTCGTGCTGCTGCCCCTTCGCGGATCAGCGGGATCAGATCCTGGCCCCACTCACGAACATCCTCCAGGGGCTCGAAGCCGCGAATGAGGATGCTTCCCACGCCGAGGTCGTGATAGCGCAGGATCGACTCCGCGACCTGTTCCGGCGTCCCGACGAGGCAGGAGGTGTTGCCTGGTGCGCCGGTGGCGGCGGATATCGCCAGCCAGAGGCGGTCATCGAAGACCTCCTGCTCTTTCGCGCGATCAAGCAGACGCTGTGAGCCGGATGCTGGCGCGGCGCCGGGTGCCTGTCCCTTCAAGGCCACGACGCGCTCCAGGTAGTGGTGCGCCTTCTCCCAGGCTTCTTTCTCGGTCTTGCCAGTGATAGGGCGGACCGAGACGCTGAAGGCGGGGTTGCGCCCGGCGGGTGCAGCCGCGCGGACAGCCTCCATGCGCGCGGCGATATCGGCCAGGGGCTCGCCCCAGAACATATAGACATCGGCGTGCTTGGCGCCAATAGGGACAGCCGGGCCGGATGCGCCGCCGAAGTAGATGGGGATGCCGTTCGGCTGCAGCGGCTTCACATCGGAGAAGGCGCCTTTGACCTTGTAGAAGTCCCCCTCGTAATCGAACGGGGTCTCGCTGGTCCAGAGGCCGCGCACGATGTCCAGGAACTCATCGGTGCGCTGGTAACGGGTGTCCTTCTGGGTCCAGTCGCCATCGCGCGCGAGGTCGGCATCACTGCCGCCGGTGACGATGTTGAAGGACATGCGGCCACCGCTGAAGTGATCGAAGCTGACGGCGGCGCGGGCGGCCACGGTTGGGGCTAGGAACCCCGGGCGGTGCGCGATCAGCATGTGCAGGTTCTGGGTGTGCGCGGCGGCATGGGCGGCCACCAGCCAGCCATCTGGCCCGGTGGAGTGGAAGCCGATCAGGATGCGGTCGAACCCGGCTTCCTCGTGCGCCTGCGCGAACTCCGCAACGAAGTCACGGTCAATGACGGCCTCGACGGTCTGGGCGGCCGCGTTGTCAATCTCTGAGGCGTTGTCGGTGCGGATCATACCGATGATCTGCATGGAGACTCCCTTCCCCTTCCGCCTCCGGTGGACCGGCGAGGACCTCGCGGCGGCGTCATCTCTGCTGGGAAAAGTGTAGTTGATGGTAAACAATTCAGATAGAGAGTTGAAGGACTTGTTTGCGTTCGCGGCTCCCAGCAAGCGCCGGCCCGGCTGGGCTGTAGCGGGCCGCGCGCCATCTGACGAGTAGTAGATCGCATTTCTCGACTGTCATGCGTGCATACTGAGCGGAAGGTAAAACACGAGTAAGCATGAAGAATCCAACGCCCACCAGGCAGGAAAGGTGAACTTGATGGACGGCCATAACCGCGATGGCATCTCCACGTTCGGAGACGCGACGCCGCGCCGTGAAGCCGTGCGGACCCTGAGCGCCGCCGGCGCGGCGGTGCTCGGGCTTATTGGAATTCAGGCTAGTGCCGAGGCCAAGAACAAGCAGGCCGGGAGCGAGAACCGCAAGCGCAAGCGGAAGGGCAAGCGAGGGCCAACAGGGCCAACGGGTCCGACGGGTCCAGCCGGTGGCAGCACGGGCTCGGGACCCACGGGGCCAATCGGACCGTCTGGACCCACGGGGCCAATCGGACCGTCTGGACCCACGGGGCCAACCGGACCGGTAGGGCCCACTGGCGCTACTGGACCGACCGGAGCCACGGGGCCAACCAGCCTGGCAGGGTTCACCTTGGTGCGGTACGACGGCACCAAACAGGACATCCCGGTAGTAGCGACCCTGGTGTCTGGATCGTGCCAGCCCGGGGAACTACTCGTCAGCGGTGGATGGCAAGCAGACATCTTCGGTGAGGTCTGCTTTACCGAAACAGAAGGGTTTGGCCCTTCAAACGATTTCTGGACGGTCACCGTGCGCTGTTTGAACGGTGGCTCTGCGACAAATGCATTCGCGTCGGCCTACTGCCTGGCTGTTGCGCCGTAGCCACATGTCCGCACGCAGGCGGGCGCGAGGCAGGTAGCCTCACTGACAACGAGAGGCCCGGCGGATCGCACCGCTGGGCCTCTCGTTGTCAGTGAGGCCAGACCTATGCGCCACCCTGGAACCGTCAGCCGGGGAGATTCCTGGCTTACGGGTAGGGACAACGGCGCCTTGAGCACGAGGATTTCCGCAACTGAAGAATGGCCATTCGTGGTGCAGGCGAAGGCCCCATAATGCAAGGCTGACGTCTGAAGGGTAGGGAACCCCGATCCAAGAAGGAGCATTGGTGGCGCAGGGGCGGAACGACGCGGAGGTGCGCCGGGCGTTTGCGCTGGTCCTGGGCACGGGGGTGATCTGGGGCACTATCGGCATTGCCGCAAAGATCGTGTTCGAGACGACGACGCTGGACCCGGCTTCCCTGAACTGGCTGCGGACGCTAGTGGCGTCGGCGACTTGCCTGGCTATCGCCGGGCCGACATTGCGCGCCGGGATACGGCGGTCGTCGCGGCGTGACCTGGGCTTGATGATCCTGCTCGGCATCATCATCATCGTCTACCAGTGGTGCTACCTGGCGGCGGTGGACCGCATCGGGGTGACGACGGCAACGCTGATCTCGCTGTGTGTGCCGCCAGCGCTGGTGGCGGTCGTTTCGGCGCTGTTCCTGGGGGAGTCCCTTTCCAGGTTGGGGCTGGTGGCCCTGGCCGGCGCACTGCTGGGGACGGTGATGCTGGTTGGATCGCCGCCAGTCGTGGCCGAAGGTGGGGTGATGCTGGCAGGGGTGCTGTTCGCGCTCGGGTGCGCTGCTGGCGTTGCGGCGCACGCGCTCGGTAGCCGGCGTATTGCCGGCCGCCATGACGCGCTGCTCCCGCTGGCCATCGCCTTTCCGGCGGGGGCAGTTGCGTTCGCACCTGTCGCTCTCGGTCAGGGGTTCTCGCTCGATCAGCCGCTGGTAGGGTGGCTGCTGGTGTTTTACCTGGGGGTGGTGCCTTCGGCGCTGGCCTACGTGATGTATCAGCGCGGACTTCGCCACCTGCCGGCTTCGACTGCCAGCATCCTGACCCTGGTCGAACCGCTGACCGCAGCGGTGCTGGCCTGGGCCCTGTTCTCAGAAGCATTGACGCCGGTCGGGATCGCCGGCGGCGCGCTTTTGCTCGTCTCAATCATGCTGCTTGCCCGGCAGCCACCGAGGATCAGGACTGCATGATACGGCAAAGTACCCAAAGGCGGTCAAGACCATTCAGGCGCCTGCCTTGGGGCAATTGTTACGCCGTCCGTGGGGCGAGAGGACGAGATCCTTCGACAAGTTCAGTACTGCGGCCAAGGGGAGTTGTCGGGCGACTTGCCGGGCACTGAAGACGAGATTCTTCGCCTGCGGGCTCAGAATGACAGGTTGGAGGCGTGCTCACCTGAAACCTCCCCCCGGCCGCGGTACTCGGGATGACACGCGAGAATGGTCGCCATCCTGGGAGCTATCGACTCCGCTGAGTCGACGTACTCGGGATGAGGTGAGAAGAGGGTTCAGCGATCCTACACCGTCTCCAGGACGGTGTCTTGGGGATAACGGAAATGCCTCTTGGGGAGGTGATCCCGCGCCTTGCCAGTGCGGGTTGAGCACAGTGGGCCTTTGGGCATCACGGACGCTGGAGCACCTGCGCGGACTCGAGCGACACGTCGGCCGGGATGCGGCAGTAGATGGTGACCTGGAGATCCTGGTTCGCCGGGATCGTGAGGGGCTGCGTCTCTGGAGCCGTGCCCAGGACATCGTCATCCGTGGTGGGGTCCTGATAGCCCTGGCAGGTCCAGTCCTGCTCGCCAGTCCGGATCACGGTCTGGAACTGCGGGTTGTTGACCGCTGAGCCGGAGGTGTTCGTGTAGCGCACCGTGTACCCGGCGTCATCCCCCGCCCGTGGAGCGGGAGCGACCGCCTCGAGCGTCACCGATCCCCCACGGCTCCCGGACATGGTCACGTAGCCCCAGGCGATGATCGCCAGGAGCACGACGATGGCTCCCCCGGCCATGAGCAAACGGCGCATTGGTCATCCTCCATGATTCCGAAAGCGCACACGATCATACCCGGGCTGCTGTCAGCGCTGGCGTCGTCCTTGATGCTGCTCGCACCTTACTCTCGCGCTACCGTATATCTGCGACAATGAACGATCTCTATGGCATCTGTTACGCCACATGAAGCGGGCGTCGCTTGACGGGGTGAGCCCAGCCATCCTGTGCTGTCGCAACATGCCTCTCTGGTCAGGACTTCGACGTGACAGGAGCCCCAGCGCCCGGCTCACGAGGACGCGCTCGCATGCGCAGCAACGGCAGGGTCTACCCCATGTGGCGTGCGACCACGCCACGTGGGGATGCGGCGAACCACGACAGAGATTCCGGGCCACCCCTACCGGCGGAGGAGGCGCCTACGCGGCTGTGGGCCCCGGACCCTCCCGAGATCGCGCTGCTCGTAGCTGCGGGCGCGGTCTTCGTGTTTGGCACGCTGTTCAATCTCGCCGAGATCACCACCTCGCTCATCGAGCCCTGGCAGCTTGACGAGGTGCTACTGGCCTTGCCCCTGCTGACATTGGCGCTGGGGCTGACGCTGCGCAGACGCACGATGGCATGGCGGCAGCAGGATGCCCGCTTCCGGGCCGTAGTCGAGCACGCGGCCGATGTTGTCGCTATCGTCGACGGCGATGGCGCCGTGCGCTATGTCAGCCCGGCGTTGATGACGCTGTTGGGCGAGGAGCCCGCGGCGTGGACGGGTCGCCGGGTCCTGCCTCTCATAGATCCGGACGACATGGGGCGCCTGCGTTGGGCGTTCGCGCGTCTCCTGAGATCGCCGGGCGCTTCGCGTGTCTTCGAATGTCGCCTTCGTCATCATGACGGCACGTGGCGCTACGTCGAGGTCAACGCGACCAACCGACTTGCTGATCCCGCTGTCGCCGGGCTCGTCATCAATGTTCGCGACGTCACGGCTCGCAGGGCGGCTGAAGCCGAGGCTATCGCCACCCACCAGCGGGAGGATCACATCCTGGAGCGAATCGCCGATGGCTTTCTTTCGCTGGATCCCGCCTGGAACTTCACCTCGCTCAACCTTGCTGCCGAGCAGATGCTGGGCCTGCCACGGAAAGCGCTCCTCGGCCGCAATGCGTGGGAGGTCTTTGCCCCCGCGGTCGAGACGCCAATCCATGCTGCCGCGCATCAGGCCATGTGTGACGGCCTTCCCACTACCGTCGAGTTCTTCTATCCACCGCTCGCTACGTGGTTTGACGTCCGGCTGTACCCGGTCCCGGAGGGAATCTCGATCTACTTTCGCGATGTGACCCGGCGCCACAGGCTGACCGAGGAACTGCAGGCGTCGGAGGCGCGCTATCGCGCGTTGGTCGAGCAGATTCCGGCAGTGATCTACATCCTCGACGCGGACGCACAGGCCACGCGCCGCTACTTCAGCCCATACCTGACGGAGTTGACGGGCTACACCCCAGAGGAGGCGCTGACGCAGCAGGAGTTCTGGCTCGCATGGGTCCACCCAGATGATCGCGCGCGGGTGGCAGCGCTGGATGCGGCAACGGCGCCCGGGGAGCCCTTTCGGGCCGAGTATCGGCATCAGCGGAAGGACGGGAGTTACGTCTGGGTCCTGGACGAATGTGTCCCGATCTTCGATGACGCGGGGAGGCTTTCCAGTTGGCAGGGGATCATGCTGGACATCACCCCGCGCGTGGAAGCGGAAGAGGCGCAGGCGCGGCTGGCCGCGATTGTCAATTCGGCGGAGGATGCCATTGTCAGTAGTGACCTCGATGGGGGCATTACGAGTTGGAACCGCGGCGCCGAGAACCTGTACGGCTACACCGCGGAGGAGATGGTCGGGCAGTCCATGACCCTCCTGATGCCAGAGGGGAAGATCGAGGGATCGCTCGCGGAGCGTGTTGCCGTCGCTCAGGCTGGTGGCTCCGGCGAGTCCTACACAACCGTGCGCCGCCGCCGGGGCGGCTCCCTGGTCGATGTCACCGTCTCGCTGTTCCCCATTCGTGACCGCGCCGGGAACGTGATGGGGCTCTCCGCGATCACTCGTGATATGACTACCTGGAAACAGGCCGAAGAGCAACTCCGGACGGCATTGGAAGCCGCGCGGGAGGCCAATGCGGCCAAGAGCCAGTTCCTGGCCATGATGAGCCATGAGCTGCGGACGCCTTTGCAAGCGATTCTCGGCTATGCCGAATTCCTGCTTGCCAACCCGGCGTCGATGCTTTCCGCCGAGGAGCGGGAAGATCTCGGGTATATCCAGCAGGGTGGGCTGCGGATGCTAACCCTGATCAGCCAGTTGCTCGATCTGTCACGTCTCGAGGCTGGCCGTCTCGAGGTCATCCAGAAGAGGGTTGATCTGGCGGAGATCCTGGAACAGGTCCGGCAGGACGTGGCTCCACAAGCGAGTCAGAAGGGGCTGCAACTCCAGATTGCGCTCCCGGCTTCCCTGCCACCCGTGCTGGCGGACCCTGAGCGGCTGCGCCAGATCCTGCTCAACCTCGTGGGCAACGCCGTCAAGTTCACGGAGCATGGATCGGTCATCGTCCGTGCCGCAGCCCATGAAGGTTCGGTTGCCATCTCCGTCGCGGACACCGGTATTGGCATCCCGCCCGACGAGCTTCCGCATATCTTTGAGGCATTTCGCCAGGTAGACAGCCGCCTGGCGCGGCGACACGGCGGTGCCGGCCTGGGCCTGGCGATTGCGCAGAAGCTGGCGGCATTGATGGATGGAGAGATCTCGGTCGCAAGCTGCCCGGGAGAGGGATCGACCTTCACGCTCACCCTGCCAGCCGCTACCGGGCGCCCGTGAGGAGCGCCGGGGCATCCCCGGTGCGAAACCGGCCCGGTCAGCTTCCAGAGTGCCTGGCTGCGCGGCGCGAAGACACACACGGTAGATGGGCCGGTCACCGGGCGGCGGAGTAGGCGAGTGGCAGGCGTAAGGCGAAGGCTGATCCCACCCCTTGCTCGCTCTCCACCGTAATGGCGCCGTTCATCTGCTCCGCGAGGCGCCGGCTGATGGCCAGGCCCAGGCCTGCTCCACCGTAGCGACGGGTCAAGCTGCCATCGACCTGGCGGAACTCTTCGAAGATGTACGGAATCGCCTCAGGCGCAATGCCGATCCCGGTATCGCGCACCGTGATGACCGCGTCGTGCGGCGTGACGCTCAGGCCGACGGTGATTGTGCCGGCATCCGTGAACTTGACCGCGTTGCCCACGAGATTGAGCAGGATCTGGCGCAGCCGGGTGGGATCGCACTGGATGAGCGGTAAATCAGCAGGCAGGTGAACGGCAAAGGTCAGCGCCTTCTCGGCGATCATGGGCGCTACATCTTGCTCCACCTGTTCGAGAATCGTCGCCAGGTCGACCGGTTCCAAAGTCAGCTCAAGCCGTCCCGCTTCCATGCGCGTCAGGTCGAGCAATTGCTCGATCAATGTGACCATGCGCCCGGCGCTCAACTGAATCGCGTTGACATCATCGCGTTGTTCAGGGGTGAGGGAACCGGACGGACTGTGGAGCAGGAAATGGGCATAGCCCAGGACGGCCTGCAACGGCGTCCGCAACTCGTGACTCATCATGGCCAGGAACTGGCTCTTGGCGCGGTCACCCGCCTGGGCCGCTTCCAGCGCGACCTGGAGCTCCAGTTCATGCAGCTTGCGGTCTGTGGCATCGGAAATCACCCCGATAAAGTGGGTGACCACATCGTTGGCATCTCGCACCGCCGCGATGGAGAGGTCGTTCCAGAAGGGCGATTCATCCTTGCGGTAGTTGAGCAGCGTTTCGACGCAATCGCTCTTCGCCGATATTGCAGCCCGGATGCGGGCAATTGCGTCCGGATCCGTGGCTGGCCCCTGCAGGAATCGGCAATTTTGACCCAGCACCTCGGAGCGCTCGTACCCCGTCAAGGCCGTGAATGCCGGGTTGACATCGACGATGGGATGGTCTGGCAGCGTGGCATCGGTGATGGCGATGCCGTTCCGCGTCGCATCCAGCGCGCGATCTCGCAGCCGCAGCGCCTCCTGGGTCTGGCGTAGCGCGGTCAGATCCCGGGAGATTGACGAGATGGCGGTGATGTCACCATGCGCATCCCGGATAGGGAAGAGCGTGAGGGACACCGGGATGCGGCGGCCGGCTTTGGTGAGCCGGAAGGTCTCCTCCTCGACCACATCCTCCCCCCGCCAGACGCGCGCAATGCTCTCCGAGAAATCGTCATCTGCCTCGGGGGGACGAAGCATGACCACTGACTGTCCAATGGCTTCATCAGCGGGGTAGCCGTACAGCTTTTCGGCGCCACGATTCCAACTCAGGATCGTGCCATCGCGATCAACACTGAGGATCCCGTCCGCCGCTGCCTCCACAATGGCGGCCAACCTTGCCTGCATGGCTTCCGCTTGGATGCGCTCCGTGATATCGAGCATCGTCCCAAGCCAGGCGATTGGGGTCCCGGAGGCATCACGAATCGCATCGCAGTTGTCACGGATCCAGCGGACCTCGCCATCCTTGCGGATGTAGCGGTAGTCCGCGGCGAAAGGCGTCTGCGTGCTCCGGCTCTGGACGATTTCGGCGGCAACACGGTCGCGATCGTCCGGGTGGACAAACGCGATCCAGCTCCCGGAGTGATGCAAGGCTTCCTCAACGGAATACCCGGTGATCTGTTCGTAGGAAGGACTGAAATACTGAGGCGTATGCGCAGTGTCTGCCCCCAGAAGGTAGACCACCAGGGGTAGTTGCTCGACGAGCGTACGGAACGTCGCCTCAGACTCCTGCAGCTCCCGGATGTAGCGTCGCTGCTCGGTGACGTCGCGGAAAAAGACGGACAGGCCGTCCGCCGAGGGATACGCGTGAACCTCGAACCAGGCGCTGAGCGGTTCGTAATACAGCTCAATCGTGGTCGTTTCGCCATTCTGCAGTGCCTGGTGATAGGCGGGGTAGAGGGGAGTCTCGACGGCGTGCGAGAGGACCTCCCAGACGCTCTTGCCCAGGAACTCCTCACGTGGCTGATTGAGCATCCGTTCCGCGGCGGCGTTGACATAGGTAAAGCGCCACTCACGATCCAGGGCGTAGAACCCATCGGTGATGCGCTCAAGCACTTGCTGCATGCGCACGTGCGTCGCTGCGAACTCCAGTTCGGCCATTTTGCGGGAGGTGATGTCCTGGATCTGCGACAGAAAGTAGCGTGGAGTGCCGTCCGGGTGGCGAATCAACGAGGAACAAAGCCGTGCGACGATCGTCTCGCCATCTTTGCGGATGTAGCGCGTGTCCAGGTCGAAGCTGGAGAAGTTGCCGGCAAGGGAGCGGTCGATCAGGTCAGCATTTGCGTCCCGGTCTTCCGGGTGCGTGACGGCCAGGAAAGTCTTGCCCACGAGCTCTGCTTCGGAATACCCCAGGATGGCGCAACTGGCGCGGTTCACCCGGAGAATCTCCAGATCTGGACGGACAATGGCCATGCCGATGGCTGCGTCTTCGAAGGCCACCCGGAAGCGCTCCTCACTCGCTGCCAGCTCAGCCTCCGCCGCCTTGCGCGCGGTGATGTCCTGGGTCTGGGACACGAAGTAGCGCGGGGCGCCATCTGCATCACGCACCAGGGCGCCTCGCAGATGCCCCCAGACGACATGGCCATCGCGATGCAGGTAGCGCTTCTCCAGTTCGTACGCACTCACTTCCCCGGCCAGGGCCCGCGCAACTGCCTCGCGGTTCGCCTGGCGATCCTCGGGGTGGGTCCACTCCAGGATATCCCTGGTGAGCAACTCGTCCTCGGAGTAGCCGAGCATGTCGCACATGGCGGGGTTGACCTGCAGCGGACGCAGTTCAGGATCCGTGAGCACCATGCCAATCGGTGCGTCGGCGAACGCGACGCGAAAGAGTTCCCGACTCGTGGCCAGGGCAGCCTCGGTCGCTTTGCGCTCGGTGATATCCCGCGCGATGATCGAGGTGGCCACATGCTGGCCTGCCTCGTTCCAGATCGGCGAAATGGTCATCGAGACCTCAATGCGGCGGCCAATTTTGGTGCGGCGCACCGCCTCCACGCCCTGGATGCTCTCCCCGAGTGAGAGCCGGCGCACCCGGCCGTCGACCTTCACTTCCTCTTCAGGGGGAATGAGCACGCTGCGGTGCTTCCCCAGGATCTCCGCGGCGGAATAGCCGTAGAGGCGCTCGGCGGCGGGATTCCAATCGGTAATGATGCCGTCATGCGTCTCGCCAATGATGGCATCCGCCGAGGCGTGCACAATAGCGGCAAGGCGCTGCAAGGACAGGGTCGCGTCTGGAGCGCCAGGTGTGAGAGTTGTGGGTTTTGCTTTCAGACCGTGGCCCATCAGGACCTCCAGGCTGCCGGCTTCCGCATGGTGCGCCGAGACGTGGAAATGTATCTTGCTGTCATGAAATGCACATGTCTACATAGTACGCGCTTTAGATTGCGCTGATGGCGTCCTGAAGCGGCGATCAGGCGTATTAAAGACAGCAGGTGGTCCTGTCCCTACGCATTGCCGCCTGGCCGCGCATCGCGTGCTGACCAGGAACGCCCACTCGCCTGTTTCCTGCTGGCCTCTGTCGTCCCTGATGGGCCTGCGCCGCTGACCAGTGTCAGCGGCCGCGCGATCCCGATCACCAGCAATGCCATGGCGACGGCTGCGCTGTTCGCAGTCACCAATGATCCCGGCGATTGCCAGCGCCTGGATCACTGGTGTAATGCCAGCATCGCGCAACGCGCCGAAATTGTGACGCGGATCGATGCTATCGCTCCCATCACACCGGGGTGGAGTGGGAGAGACCGGCTCCGCCGTCATACCCCGAGAGAAAGACCAACTTCGCGCTCGCTCCGCGCCGCGTCCCCGTGCGCAAGGGCTGCTCTGAGACGATCAGGAAGTTGATTCGCCCGTGCGTCCCTGCGGCTCGGATCCGGCTTCGGGCGAGTTTCCAGCCCGCCAACGGTACATGCTGGCAGAGAAGTGCATATCCCCCGTGTTGTACACCGTCAGGCTGGAGGAATCGCCTGCTGCTCCACCGAACTGGTAGTCGGGACCCGGCAGCCCCTCCGTTACCGGCTCGATCTGGTCACGGAAGGCGCGCACGCGCGGATCGTTGAGGAAGGCCGCCAGCACCTGCTGCACATCAGGGCGGCTTATCTCGAACTGGACGGCATAGGTGCCACTGCCGATGAACGCCTCCACCGCGTCAATGCCCGCTTCCTCCGCGGCATCACGGGGGAACGCGGCTTGCAGACGACGCAGGGTGGGCTCAGCACCAGGTTTGACCTGACCCACGAGCAGCAAGCGCAGCGGACGCGGGGTGAGCGCGGCATCAGGGCGTGACGACTGGTTGGTCACGGAAGCAGGGTTTTCCATCATTCGAGCCTCCTGTTCAAACCACACGAATACCTGCACAACGCGTTTCTGGACGAGCACCACCAGTGCTCTATCGCGAACGCATCTTCGCGCTACTCAACTCGTGACGCGCCCGTACCGGGTACGGGAACGAGGTTGGCGCAGCGCGATGCGCGCTGCGCCGGACGGTCAGCAGCACCTGGATTGCCTGGCGAGCTGGACGCAGGTTTTAACGCCAAACGCCTGGCTGCTCGCACGGATGCTGCGCAGGCTTTCGGTGTCAGTTCCTGGGGGCAGGTTTGTTGGCTGGCTGAGACGTGGAACGTGTTTCCGGCCACGGCCTGAAACCGCTCGGAACCGGACGTAGAGGACGCATGATCCATCGCTCGATCCACCTCCAGTTACTCTGTCATTGGCCCGGTGATGGGACGACATCATACACCTGATCGTTGCAGAGTCGCCGAGTGGGGGGGCCGCGATTGCACGGTTGTCCAGCCCCCGGTTGCTGTGTGCTCAGACGCGTGGCTGATCGAAGTTGCCGCGCGGCGCGAGAGGCCATCAGGAGAATGAGATTCTTCGCCTCTGGGCTCAGAATGACAAGGGAAGGCGGTGGAGTTACCTGACAACTCCATCAAGACGGTGCCCCCAGGATGCCACCGGAGAAGAGCATCCGCCTTGGTTCACCACCGACCGGAGCGGCGGCGGGGACACCGAGTGATCCCTCGCCCATGGCTAGGGCAACCCCTTGGGTCAGGCGGGCGCGACGACCTCGACCACTCCCATCATGCCCATGTCCTCATGGTCGAGGATGTGGCAGTGGTAGACAAACTTGCCGGGGAAATCGAGAAAGCGCGAGCGAATGACGACCTCACCAAAGGCCGGGAGAGGCGTGGTGTCCTCCCAGGAATAGGCATCGACCGGCTCGCCATTGACCTCAATCACCTGGAAGTCGTTGACGTGGATGTGGAAGGGGTGCCAGTCCGGGCTGGTGTTGATCAGCCGCCACTCTTCCAGGGCGCCGAGGAGCACGGTTTGATCGACGCGGTCATGGTCAAAGGTCTTGCCATCGATATAGAGACGGAACGGATCGAGCGTTTCGGAGAACACCACTTCCCGCCGGCGGTCAACTTTCGCCTGGCGGAGGTCTTCGAAGGAAAAGAGTTCGTCCGGAAGTGCAGCGAGATCCTGCTCCGGCCCGGCACTGACGAGCGTGGCGATGGGGTACTCGTCCTGGGCCTGGAAATCGGTGTCCTGGCCCCACGCCTGCGAGCGCAAGGCATAGTCGCCAACAGGACCTCCCTGGATCAGGACCTCGATGCGCTCACCCGGAGCCACCACGATATGCTCGCGGCTGCGTAACGCGCGGAGGGGGTTTCCGTCAGCGGCGATCTGGTGCAGGACGTGACCCTCCAGCGCCAGATCCATGAAGGTGAAGACACTGGCGTTGAGGATGCGCCAGCGCTGGGTCTCGCCGGGCGCGATGGCGATGGTGGGCTGGTGCTGGCCGTTGACGAAGACTGAGGGGTTGAGCATATCGGCGAAGAGGCGGAGCGTGCCGTCGTCAGCAAACTCAGACGTTCCCAGCACGAGGAGGTGCTCCGGCAGCCCGGCAATCCCGGGCACGTCATCGAGCGCTCCCTCGACAATCAGCGCTCCGGCCATGCCGCCACCAACCTGGACGGCGGTATTTCCGTGGATGTGTGGGTGATACCAGTAGAAGCCGGGAGTATAGAGTCCTGACGCACCGTCGGTGGGAATGGCGAACTCGAAGTCAATCGTTTCGCCGGGGGCGATCTCCAGGAGGACGTTGTCGCTGACGCCTGAGGGAGAGACGTGCAGCCCGTGCGTGTGGAGGTTCGTCACGGCATCCAGCTGGTTCGTCAGCGTAGGCGCCAGGGTCTCGCCAGCGCGGAGCCGCAGCGTTGGGCCAGGGATCATCCCATTGTAGTTGTACGTCGTGACCTCACGGCCGCCCAGGGTTGCCGGTCCGTACTGCGCTTCCAGCGCAAGCTCCAGCCGCCCATCTCTGCTGCGGAGTTGGAGTGGCTCGGTGAGGGGAGCGCCGGTAATGCCGGTGACCGGGGTCGCTTGCTGATGCGGGGCGGAGCGGGTGCCGAGCGCCCCCTGGCCCAGCGCCGTCAGTCCAGCGGCCCCTATCGTCCCACCCAGGAGGTGACGACGGGAGAGGTGCGTCGCGCGGCCCGTGGCCCGTGGCCCGTTGACGGCAGGATGCGAGACCATGATCTGACCTTTCATTGGTGCGATTCCTGGGAGCCGCCCATGAAACATACCTATTGATCTATTTCGTGAGTTACATAATAGCGCGTGTGAGCTAGAGCCGTCCGTACTCCAGTTCCCTGGAGATCAAGCCAGCCAACGCAGGTCACATACGGGAACTCGCGCACAATCGGGAGCGTGGTTTCGCAATCGATAGCAGGAGGCGCTATATGGAGCTCTCAGACCTTGGCCCAGACGCTCCACGGCTCAGCGCTGGGCGCCAGTCGCGCCGGATGATCGTTGGCTGTCTCAGCCTCGGAGGGCTTGCGGCGGGATTACTGAACACCACCGCGGGCTCGGTTGGTGCTCAGTCATGATCTGCGGAGAGTGCAAGGTGTTCGTCACCAGTACCTTCGGGCCGGTCAATATCGGCGGACTGGCCGGGGCCGATGCGGAATGTCAGGACCGCGTGAATGCCGTCGGGCTTCCGGCGACTTACCTGGCATGGCTTTCCGACTCCAATGCGTCGCCAGCCTCACGTTTTTCGAAGTCGACTATGCCCTACACCTTGCCGGGCGGCGAGACCGTGGCCACGAGTCGGGCCTATCTGACGCGCGGTGACGCCATCCGTCATGCCATCAACCAGACAGAATCCGGTACGGAGATCTCAGGTCCGCGCTTCCAGGCCTGGACGCATACCACCGGGAATGGCACCCCTGGGGGCGCTGGCGGACATGGGCGCTGTGAGAACTGGACATCGACATTGGCCGGTCTCGAGGGCAATTTCGGTGACGCCAGATCGACCACGCTCTGGACCGTCGGTGGGTTCATCCAGTGTCCCGCGGATGGCCGACTGTACTGCTTCCAGCAGCGCTAGGCACGCCTCAATCCGGGCTGCCAGCCGTAGCCGGAGGATTCACCTCCTCGGGCTGCGACTGGTATGGGGCACCAGCGATGTTCCGACCGTGTGTCATCCCTGGCGATGCCAGCAGATCTTGTCTTTTCGCCAAGTCGATCAGAACCTGGTTACTCGATACGCATTGAATCCGAGACAGGCTAAGGACTGCCGACTATCGCCAGACCTGACGGAAGATCCGCGGGTAGTTCCCGCCCCGGATCTTCAGGATGTCGTCGTCGGAATAGCCGCGTTTGACCAGGCCAAGCGTCGGGTTTGGCAGCTCGGCCATCGTCTGGAAGCCCTTGGGCGCCTGCTCGATGCCGAAGAAGTCGGTTCCCAATCCGACGTAATCGACGCCGACGGCCCGCACGACGTAATCAACGTCATCGATGAACGCCGCCAGGTAAGGCTGTTTGTAGGCGATGATGCCGGCCACGCCACCGGCGTTAGCGATGGCGTGCATCGCCAGAGGGGTAGCATCTTCCGCGGGCGGCACCAATAAGGTTGGCCGAAAATGCGCCAGGGTCGAGCCGGCTGGTCTTCGTGATGGTGGACAGGATGCTCTGGGCGCTGATTGTGCTGCTCGTCGTCCTGTGGTTGGGTGGGTTCTTCATGATGAAGGTGGGGAGCGCCCTGATCCACCTGCTGCTGGTCATCGCCGTCATCGTGCTGGTTTACCAGCTCACCTCGGGCGGGATCGTGATCTAGCACCGTTCCAGGCTGGCGGTTTTCCTGGCGGAGACCAAAGCGCTCGTCCTTGCCCTGAATGCGATGCAATGCCTCGAAATCGCTGGCCCATCTCGAGTCCTGGGGATGCTGAACGTCAGGCGAGGTAGCGTTTGATCATGCCGGCTTCCTCGCGCAGGGTTGCGGCGTGGTCCGGCTTGTCCAGGCGATCGAACTCGGCCGCGGCGCGCTCGCGCTCCTGCATCTCCTGGAGCAGGACCTCATGCACCTGCAGCCACGTGAGCCACAGCCGCTCGACTTCCGCGGAGCGATGTTCGAACTGATGGTGAACAGCCGCTGTCTGCTCTTGAGACACGGCAGGCGCTTCCGCGTTGTCGATTGCCGCGACAAGAGAGCGGAGGACCCGTGCGTCGAGAGGGTTCCGATCCTTCATGGCAGCGCGCAAGTCGGCGCGTAGCCTCGCCTTCATCTCACTTCCGGCATCACCTGGCATATTGCCGCGCTTTCACTGCACCTGCCGCTTCGCTGAACCTGAGCGGGTCATGGTGTCGCCGCAGGAGAGAAGGAGGCTCGTGCATCGGAGAGGCCACGAGAAGACGACGAGCGGCTCGCGGCCGGTGAGCCACCAACACCGGCCCATCGCTGAGCCACCAACGCGTGAGCAATTCAGGCTGAGATTTCCTGCTAGCTCAACGGCTCGTTTTCTGACGGCTGAGGGCGAGCGGGTTGCCGTGGCGGGTTGGACAACTCTGTGGTCGTGCGCTCTGTGGCGCGGCTGGTCCGCTGCTGCCACATCACGACGAAGATCACGAGGATCACGGCGGCGATAGCCAGGATGACAAACGGTTCCATGAAAGTTCCTTTCATACGCATCAGGTTAGCGTGCTTCCTTCTCCGCAGATTGCGCGCCAGAGGCGAACGTGGTCCTGTAACCCGCATCGTCGAGGGCTGTGATGTGAGAGATACCTATGAGTTCCAGGGGAGAATCTGCTGGCGTCTTCCACGGACCCAGACATCAACCTCTCCTGATTCCGAATCAGCCACGTGAATTTCATACGAGATGCCCATAGCTTCAGGGTGCAATCACGGTAGGCTCGGTACCATCGGAATAGTCGTTGATGCAGTCGACGTGAGCAGCCCTCAGATTGAACGCGACGCATCCTGATCCCGTAGATGGCCATCGTTCGGCACGTCATTCCTGACTGCCGCGCGCCTGGCTCCCGATGTTCACTGCATTCGGGGTCGTGCTTGTGGAATTCCGGCCTCCCGATGATCGAGATGGGGGTAGGCGCGGTGATGTTGAGTGACACGGTGGCCGCGTGAGTCACAGCGAACTGAACTGAATCCGCCGATGATCGGGCGCGATTCCTTGAATCATGCGGCTGCGGAGGAACCACGCGGGAGGGCACGGTGGTTTCCTGGCTGTTTCACTCTTCGGGAGGATGCGTGATCGCGTGGAATGATCCCCGGCAATTGGCGAGACCGGGCAGAAACCTCTCGCCGGAGGCGTTTCTTGCCAGCCTGCAGATGGCTGATTCGTTCTTCCCGGGTGGGGGATACACCCTTTCGCACGGACTGGAGTCGTACGCGGAGGCCGGATTGCTGGATGCGGCGTCTCTCACCTCAATTGCCGGTGACTTGATCCGCCACAGCATTGGTCCCTCGGATGGGGTCGCGCTGGCGGTCGCCATGCGCGCTGCGAAGGCAGGAGATCTCGGCCTGATCGCGGCGGCGGACCAGCGGCTGACCGCGGTGAAACTCGCCCGCGAGCCACGCCAGGCGTCCATCCGGCTTGGGCGGCAGATCCTCGCCATCGCGCGGGATACGTTCGATGATGAGGTGGCTGGCGCGTATCTGGCGCGCGTGCGAGCCGAAGAACTCCCTGGCAACCAGGCGGTGGCGATGGGTCTGCTGAAGAGCACGCTCGATATCCCCGCCTGGGAGGCGGTCGCCGGCGAACTCCACACGTTTGCGACAACATGCGCCGGGGCGGCCTTGCGAATGTCGTTGATCGACCATCGGCAGGCGCAGCGGGTGATCCGTGATCTGGCGCCGGTGATCGTTGCGGCCACAGATGACGCCATGGACTGCGGCGTTGCGGAGATCGGTGGGTCCACCCCGTTCGCCGAGATCATGGCGATGCGCCATGAAACGGCAGAGATTCGGTTGTTCGTGACGTAGCCCGCCAGGCGGGCGTGGAGAAGTGGAGCGTGGCAGAGGAAATCGCGATGAACGGCCGTGGCGCACCATTCCGGGTCGGAGTTGGTGGGCCCGTTGGTTCGGGGAAGACCGCGTTGATCGAGGCGCTGGTGCCGATGGCGGTCGCGCGCGGGCACTCGCCGCTGGTGATCACGAACGACATCTTCACCAACCTGGATGCCGAACACGTCCGTACCTCGCTGCACGGCGTGCTTGACCCGGAGCGGGTGGTTGGCGTGGAGACGGGCTCCTGCCCACATACAGCGGTGCGAGACGACCCAACGATGAACCTGGCGGCGATGGAGGAGCTGACCGCGCGCTTCCCCGATGCCGATCTGCTCTTCCTGGAGAGCGGCGGCGACAACCTGACGCTGACGTTCAGCCCGGCGCTGGTGGACACCTTCATCTTCGTGATCGATGTGGCGCAGGGTGACAAGATCCCGCGCAAGAAGGGACCCGGCATTGCGCGCTCGGACCTGCTGGTCATCAACAAGATTGACCTGGCGCCGTATGTCCGGGCGGATCTGGACGTGATGCGGCGAGGAGCGGAGGACGCGCGCAAGGCGGGCCCGTATCTCCTGACCGATTGCCACTCTGGTAAGGGCCTGGCTGAAGTCCTGGCGTTCATCGAGCAGGCAGGCGGCCTTGGGGCGAGATGACGAGCGCGCAGCGGACTCCTCGCGACGATCCGGCGCGCGTCCGGCCCGGGGACCTTCCACGTGAGTTCCGGCATTTCGACACCCCCGTCACGGTGACTGGCGTGGGAGCGCCGGGCAAGGTGGGGTTAGTCGAGCTGGAGGTGGCGCGGCAGGGAAATGTGTCCCGCATCGTGCACCGCTACCAGCAGGCCCCATTGCAGTTCTTCCAGCCGATGTATCTCGACCCAAAGCGCCCGGACATGCCGTTTATCGTGCTGTTGCAGCAGGGTGGCGGCATGATGCAGGGTGACCGCTACCGGTTGGACATCACGTGTCAGGAGGGCGCGGCCATCCATGTCACGAGCCAGTCCGCGACCAAGCTCTACAAGTGCGAGGACAATTTCATTACGCAGATGGTGACGATCACGGCCGGTGCTGACAGCGTTGTCGAGTACCTGCCCGATGTGACCATTCCGTACCGAAAGTCCCGCTTTTTTCAGTGCCTGGACCTGCGCCTCGACCCTGACGCCACTGTCATTGTCGGGGAGGTGCTGACGGCGGGACGGATTGCCTATGGCGAGCGGCACGCCTACGACATCTTCTGCGCGCAAACGAACGTCTACGCGCCGGATGGCCGGCTCCTGGCGGTGGACACCGTGAAACTGCAGCCGCCCCTTGGCCCGCTGGAGGCCCTGGCGCTCTTTGGCCCCTACGATGCCTTCGGCATGCTGTCGATCTTCTCACGGAAATGCCCATCCGCGCGGCTTGTACACATCGTGCGTGAGGCACTTGCCGCCGACGTCAAGGTCGGCAGCAAGACGATTGCCGGAGTCAGCGAGCTTCCGAATGGCTGCGGTGTATCGGTGCGCATCATGGGGACATCTGGCGCTCTAGTCGAGCACGCGCGCACCGTGGCGTGGAGTGCGGCGAGGATGGCGCTGATCGGCGCGCCGGCGCCGGATCTACGGAAGGCGTAGCGCGGCACTGGAGGAGGGGCTGATCGGTCAGCGCTAAACATCTGCTGTCGGCCCTGAGCGGCACGATCCTGATCGTGTTTGCCTTTGCCTGGGCCAAGCAGGTGCTCAGGGTCAAGAACGCGGATTCCCCGTTGCTGGCGCGACTCGTGTTCCGGAGGGCGCGTTCCGTGACGTGTGCCCGTGGCAACCTGGTTGCGCTCCGGTAGCACCAGCAGCGAATCTGGTCGCCGAGCGTCTGAGTTAGCCTGCTTGCGATTGTGGCCATCGCCATTGCCCAGATCGTCTTCCGGCACCCCCGCTCTCGCCAGGTGGTGAGCAGGTCGCAGTTTGCGCGCACCTGTGAGGACCTGGCGAAGGCTGGAGCGCCAATCAGGTCAGGCCGAGACGCTTCGTGGTCAGTGTCCGGTGTGAACAGGGTGACGTACGAGGATTCGATCAATCGCCTCAGTCAAATGATGAATTTGTCGCTACTGACTGGTCGTAGACCCAGATTCGCACCCGCCGTTTCCCCCGTCGCGAGGGCCGGAGCAGTGCCCCTTTCTGCACGAGAGCTCAGTCAGGAAGGCGGGAGCGCGCCCCGGTCAGCAAGAAAGGCCATGACGTCTGGCAACCGAGGGATGGCGACGCGTCCTCCAAGTTGCATGCATTTCAGGGCGGCGGTCGCGCCGGCGAACTCGGCGGTGGTGGGCAGGTCCCAGCCCTGCAGCAACCCGTAGAGATACGCGCCATGGAAGACATCGCCTGCTCCGGTGGTGTCTACTACCGAGACCTGGAACGCGGGGGTGGAGAACTCGGTACCGGCGGTCAGCGTGTAGGAACCCCGCTCCCCCAGCGTGACCACCACGATTTCCGGACCCAGCGTTAGCAAGTGCGCAGCTCCGGCAGCCACCGTGCCGTCCGGCGAGGCATTCATGGTGAAGCGCTCCGCCGCGATCAGGATGTGGGTTTCCCGCACCAAGGGCAGGAGATGCTCGACCACGGCGCCCGCGCCGGCATCCAGGCAGACCCGGACGCCACCTGCCGCTGCGTGCCGGGCCGCAGTGACGGCGGCTGCCGGGGAGTGCCCATCGAGATGAAGGAACCGCCCGGAGCACAGGTACTCCAACGTCGCGGCATCGAGGTCAATGTTCCCGGCGGTTCCTCGAAAGGCGCAAATGCTGCGCTTCCCCGTTGCCTTGTCGACCAGGATCATCGACTGCAGGGAGCGGGCATCAGGCGCCGTCTGCAGGTAGGCGACATCGACGCCTTCCTCCAACAGTCCAGCCCGGATGAGCGCGCCGGCCTCATCATCACCAATGCGTCCGACGAAGCCAGCCGTGGCCCCAAGGCGAACCAGCGTGACCAGCGCCTGCGCGACAGGCCCGCCACCCTGGTGAGTGAGGTCTTCGAGCAGGACGTTGTCATCCAGATGGGGCAGGCGGGGAATCAGGCCAATGGTATCGAGCGCCGCGTACCCCAGCCCGATGACGTCCCTTGCACTCACCTGTTCCCCTCCCGGACTTCTCACATTTCGCGCACTTTCAAGAAGAGCAGTCTTCACCCATCCAGCGCCGCGCGAACTGGTGGTAACGCCGCAATGCCGGGTTCGAGCCCGGCGTCCCAGATGCCCTGGATGATCACCTCGTCGAAACCGTGGGAGGCCAGTTCCATAGCGTCGCGTTCCAGCGCCGGGTCGGCGTGACCCGCCACGCTCAGCTTGAAGATCGTGTCCAGCCGGGGCTTGCCCTGGTTGGCGCGTTCAACGTGGAGCTGGTGCAGGCTGCGCCGGAGCGCCTCCGCATCGTACCTGCTGGCTGGGGAGTAGGGCATCCGGCCGTCACGGTAGGCCAGGGTGCGCCGAACGGAAGGCTTGCTGACGCCCGTGCCATCGATGAAGAGCGGGACGGTGTGGCCTGGCCACGCGGGTGGAGCCATGAGCACGCCGTCCGGAACGTCAATCTGCACGCCGCTGAAGCGAGGTACGGTGATCCTCTGCACGCTGCGCATGACCTGCAGCATCCTATCCATGCGCTGCCTGCGGGTCGCGAAGGCGTAGCCCAGCGCCGCCATCTCCTGCGCGTTCCACCCGGAACCGACCCCGAGCACGAGCCGTCGCTGGCTCAGGACATCGATGGTCGCGACGGTCTTCATCATTTCGAGCACCTTGCGCTGGGACAGGATAATCACGCTTGCTACGAGTTTCACCCGCGAGGTGACACCCGAGATGGCGGCCAGGCAGGCCAGCGCTTCCAGCCAGATGCCCTGCGCTTCAGTCACGTTCTCACCAGCTTGCGCGGCAAGGGCCAGAAGGTGGACACTCACGGCGACGCTGTGTACCCCGGCCGCTTAGCTGGCACGAGCCATCTTGATGCCGCCGGGATCCAGGGCTAGCCGCCGCATGTTTTCCGCCTCGACGCCGAGCCTCGTGCGTGATCGACCCTTTGAGATCGTGTCATCCTGCATGGCCGGCGCGAACTCCTCATCCGGCTGATTTGGTGTGACCGCTATGCGTCACCCATTAGTCCTTATGTGCCGAGTCCAAACTGCAAGCCAGGCCTCCTGGCACCAGAGTTGCGTCATTCGCGGAGAATTGCCGATTTTCGGCGCAAATATGGGACATATTGGTCTGGCGGCAGGGAAACCCAACCCCGCAGCGAAACGTTATTACAGGCAGATAACCTGAGCATGGGAGTTCAGCGTTTGGCCTGGCCCGCCGCCAGAAACAACCCCGCCGAGGATAGGACATGAAGCAAGCCATCGCGACGGTTGCACTGGGATTTGGGCTCATCGCGGGAAGCGCGGTTTCGGCGCAGGCGCAGACAGCGCCGCCGGACGTCGCTTCCGTCAACACCACCGGCAATTGTGTGACCACTGGTTCCCCCGGGAACTGGACGATCAGTTGCGGTGACATCAGCTACTCGCCTGGCAATGCGGTGATGGTCGCGCCACGCATTGACACGTCCAATGCCGCGGGGACCGACGGAACGACGACCCGCTCGTCGGACAGTGGCACGTTGAATGCCGCGCCCGCTCCGGCACCGGTCTCTGCTCCGGCTGATGACGTGCCAAGCGATTCTGTCACCGGAACCGTGGCCACTGCCGAAGACCGTGACGCTGATAACTACCCGGACGCGCTTGAGTCTGAGGCTGGGCTCGATCCAGCGAACGCTGACACAGACAGTGACGGAGTGGCTGACGGTGACGAGTTCACCCTGTACAGCACCTACCCGCTGTCCTGGGACACCGACGGCGACGGTATCTCCGACGGCGAAGAGCTGTTCGGGATCAAGACCGATCCACTCGTGAACAACAATGGCGCTGCCACTGCTCCAGCTACTGGCACGGCGAGTACGACAGCGACTGAGCCAACAGGTGAGGCGCTCTCTACCGAGGCCGCGGACACGGCCAGCTCTGGCGCCGTTGCGGCGGATAGTGACTCGGACGGCGTGGCTGACGTCGATGAAGAGACCATCTACCTGACGGACGCGTTCAACGCGGATTCTGACGGAGATGGCCTGACGGATGGCAATGAACTCTTCGCCACGACCACTGATCCCCTGGTGTGGGACACCGATGGTGATGGCGTGCAGGACGGCCAGAGCGCGGTGGCGTAAGTCCAACCAGCACCTGGAACTTGAGAGAGGGCGACCCCAACGGGGTCGCCCTTTTGGCGTTGCCCTAACGTTCTAGGCCAGGTGCGACGTGTCGTTGAGCGCGATGATGGCGCGGTTGAAGAACGGCGCTTCCTGGGACAGCGTGGTGATGCTCCCGCTGCTGACGTGGAGCCCGATTAACCCCGCGGCCTCCAGCGGCATCCCGATCCAGGCCGCGACTACGAACGTCAGCGCGAACCCGTGCGTGATGATCACCTGGTACTCAGCCGGGCTGGCAAGGATTGCGTCCATCGCGCGGTAGACGCGCTTCGCAATGTCGCCCCGCGTCTCTGCTCCAGCAATGCCAAACTGGTGGTCCAGCCGTGACTGATTCCCAGCTGCCGCAGGAAAGACAAACCGCGCGTCGAGCCATGCCTGCGGCTTGCCCTCAGCTTCGCCATAGGAGACTTCGCGCAGATCAGGCATGACCTGCATGGGCGCGTGCATCGTGTCCGCGATGATCTGCGCTGTCTGGAGGCATCGCTGCAAATCTGAGGTGTAAAGCTCGAGTTGCGTCTCCGCGGGAATAGCCTCGCGTAGCCGACCTGCAACGCGTCCAGCCTGCTCGAGGCCGCCTGGCGTAAGCGTGCTGTCGTGCCAGCCACCAACCACTCCGGCGACATGGTGCGTGGCCTCGGGATGGGTGATGACAAACACGTGTTTCACTCGCGGTGATACCTAGCCATCGGCGAAGTAGTCCTCATCGACACGCTTTAGTGGATAGACAGCGACGTCAGTCACACCGACTCCGTGGTCGATCATCAGCGTTGTCAGTTGGGCGCCATCAACCAGCACGATCGTCTTGGCGACGCGACGTACATAGTCCCTGACGTCGCTGCTGAATGTGGACGTGGTGATGAGCACGCCTTTTTGCGCCCGGAACCCCTCGAGGCTTCCCGCGAATGCCTGGACAACTGGCCGGCCTACTGAACTCTCCCAGCGCTTCGCTTGGAGATAGATGGAGTCCAGACCGAGTTTGTCTTCCTTGATATAGCCGTCAACGCCACCATCGCCACTGCCGCCGACAGCCTGAGCTGCGTCGTCGCGCGAGCCACCTTACCCCATAGCCACAAGCAGATCGATCACGAGTTGTTCAAAAAAGCCCGGCGAGCTTGCCTTGATCTTGTCTAGCAGATCGCCTGCCAGCGCGGCTCGAAGTTGCAGATAGGCTTGCTGAATTGCTTCCTCAGGGGTTACGAGTTCGGGGAGCCCAATAGGCGGGGTTGGGTCAGGGTCTGGTGCTGTTCCAGATTTGTTCAAGAATGCCAGAAACTCAGGGAATTGCCTGAGATACTGGTTGTTGATCTGGATGCCGTTTTCCGCGTCTGCCAATGCGGCTCGACCCCGAGATGTAATTCTCTACAGGCCCTTGCCTTCCTGGCTAAGAAGTCCTGCATTGCGGAGATAGAAGGCAGCCCAACTTGTGCGGTTTCCTGGCCGAGTTTGCTTCCCGCTGGGAAGAAGCTCGCTACGTTCTTCTGGAGTAAGTTTGAAAAAGTCAGCCAGCCAATCCCGTCTCTCAGATTGGCTTCGGATTTCACCGTCCTTGAGAAATTGCAGCATCGGCTGCATCAATTGCTGATAGTCCGGAACTGACATCGTCGACCCCGCCCTGGCTCATCCTAATGGTTCAAGCGGGGCAGTATCGCAGGAAGATGCCGGGATCAGCGCAACTGCCGAACCCGGAAGTCATCAGACGGTAACTGTTCTCTTACACCCGCACGAAGGTAGTGAACAGGAAGTCGGTATCGTCTCTGGGCTCGAACGGCCCGGTGGGGCTACTCGCGACAAACGCGCGACCAGGACATCCGCCGCGCACGCCGCTCCAGCCATATTGGCCGCCGCCTGCTCTCGCCAGGATGAGCGCATAGGAAACCCCGGCGGTTACACGAGCCGCCTGATTGAAGGTGAACACCACGACGCTTTCGCCGTCCGGCAGCGTGCGGTCATCGACGCGGGCCGTGGCGAGCGCAACGTCTGCGGGTAGGCCATCCAGTAAGGGGGCCAAACGCAGAAAGTACTCGCCGTCCTCGTTATTGTCGAAGTGGCTCATGACCAGTTCGGCTCGAACCAGATCTGCGGTGAACCCGGCAGTGAAACTCTGGCCGACGCGCACCCCCGAGGCAACTATGGAGCCGGTTGTTGCAGGCGCGGGGCAGGTGGCATCCGCGCGGATGTCTGGCGCAGGCTGAACTGGCGGCGGATTCTTCTTGCGCTTCTTGCGGCGGCGCTGCCTGCGCTGGCCCTTGCCAGCATCGACGGCCTCTCCCAGCGAAAGCAACGGGAAAACTGAGGCGGACCCGATCGCCAGGCGCTGCAACAGCCGGCGACGACTCGAACTCTGGCTGACGCGATCCGCGTCAGCACTATGCGGCTCACTCATGGTCGTTGCTCCGTCTGGTCAGACCTGCACGAACGTCGTGAAGATCAGGTCGAACTCGTTGCGTGGTGTTAGGGGATCGGATGTAACTTCGGCAGTAAAACTGCGTCCGTCGCAATCGGCGCCAGAGCGAGTGCTCCAGGCAATGACGCCGTCGCCATCGCGGGTCATGACCAGTGCGTAGGAGGTTCCTGCCGTGACTGGCGCCGGGTCCGCGAATGTGAAGGTGATGACGCTAATTCCCGTCGCTACGGATGAGGCCGCCACCTGGGCACTGGCCAGGGCATCTGGTTCTGGAAAAGCATCCACGAGTGGCGCCAGACGCAGAAAGAGGTTGCCAGTGGCACTGATCGGGTCGGGATGCTCGATCTCCAGCTCCGCCCTCACCAGCAATCCCGTCTGCCCGGCGGTAAAACTTTGGGCTAGCACCGAATCTGGAAACAGGATGAACGCGTTCGTTTTTGGTCCGGGGCAGGTGGCGTCCGCGCGGACACTTGGCGCTGGCGTGACTGGAGTAACTGGCGGTTGCTGAATCTGCTTGCGCTTCTTGCGGCGGCGCTGGTTCTTCTGCTGCTTGTGGGCGTCAGCGGTCGACGCTAGTGAAAGGAGTGGAAGTGTTATCGCCGCGCCGCCAACCAGAGCTTGTACGAGCGATCGGCGAGATAGCGATGGGGTCACGCGCCTTCCATTGGTGTACGAGAAGCTAGCCATTCCGGGCCCTCCAGGTTACGTAGTTGCTGGCCGCCTGCGTCTCGCGAAGTCAGGCCAGCGGGGTCAGGTCTGCGAGCTCAAGCAACCACGCGGACATGCTGGCGACCCCGTTGCAGAAAACGATCTGGGCGAACGACGTTTTCACGTTACGTGAGCAGGCAGAAGCGACTCTGCCTGCTCACCGACCCAGGTGGCCAGGAGTTACGACTGCACGAACGTGGTGAAGATGTGGTCGAAGTCTTCATCAACCTCAAACGGCGCGCCGCCGCCGAAGGCGACAAAGCTGCGGCCGTCGCAGGCGGTCCCCGCGCGGTTGCTCCAGGCGATACCGCCGCTGCGGTCGTGGCTCAGGATCAGCGCGTAGGACGTGCCGGCCTGGACTGACGCGGGAGCCGTGAAGGTGAACGTGATCACGTTGCTCCCTGGCGCGACGGATGACGCCGCTACCTGGGCGCTGGCCAGAACCCCTGCTCCTGGAAACGCATCCACAAGCGGCGCCAGGCGCAGAAACAGGGTGCCGGGAACGGGGACGTCGTTGATGTTCTGGATCTCCAGATCCGCGCGGACGAGCAACCCTGACTGTCCAGCCGTGAAGCTCTGCGCGACTACTCGCCCGTCTGGAAGGAGAGAGCCGTTCGTCTGTGGGCTGGGACAGGTGGCGTCTGGAAGCACCTGCGGATCTGGTCGCTGATTCTTGCGCTTCTTCTTGCGACGCTTCTTCTGCTGGCGCTTGCCGGCCTCGACGTCGTCTCGTAGCGACAGCAGAGGGAACGCGAGGCCGGCCGTCCCAGCTAGCCTCCGCAAGAAACGGCGGCGATCCGGGGCCTCGATAGCGCTTTCAACCGCGCCAATCTGCGAGTTGCTCATGATCGATACTCCCTGTGGTTATCCCTGGACGAAGGTCGTGAACACGAAATCCCGGTCATTGCGGGGTTCAAATGGGGCGAAGAGTCCCTCGGCGAGAAAGCTTCGGCCGGCGCAAGCGTTCCCACTGCGATGAGCCCATGTGAAGTTGCTTGCTCCGTCGATAGACAGCACAAGCGCATAGGGAGTGCCGGCCACGATTCGAGCAGGGCTGGGGAACGCGAACGACACGGTAGTGACCTCGTCAGGAACGGTCGTCGCGGACACATGAGCCGTGGCGAGAGCGTCGTCTCCTGGACGACCGTCGATGAGTGAGGCCAGCCGGACCACGTACGTGATGTCTGAAACGTCCCTGTTGTCGAGTTCCAGCTCGACTCTGACCAGGTCTCCGCTTATGCCGGCAGTGAAGCTCTGCGCCAGGCGGGCTAGAGAACCCACTGGGAACGCATCATCTTGCGGGGGCGGACACGTCGCGTCCGCGCGGACCTGGAGATCAGGTTGCTTGTTCTTCCGCTTCTTCTTGCGGCGCTTCTTCTGGTTCCGACCGGCATCGACCCCTCCCGCAAGGGGTGCGAGCAGCGATGTGGAGAGGGCGCTACCGGCGAGCGCCTGCATTACGGTACGCCGTGAAGGAGTGGTCAGAGTGCGTCGCCAGTCCGCACGATGCGATGAAGTCACGATGGTGCTCTCCTCGTCCAGGTTCAGGTCCAGGTGAGAGGTTGCTGGGAACGTCCAACGTCACTCTCTGGGAGCCATCCTAGGAGGGGAGTTCCGCCGGCGATATGGCAGAAAGCTGGCAATTGATCGCTCATGGTGAAGCGCACAAAGGCGGCGCAGTCGTCTGCGCCGCCTCTGTACCTGGAGTTATGGACGAGCAGATCAGGCAGGCTTGCCGAAGGTGTTGGTCCAGAGGGTGCGGCTATCAGCGGCGGTAGCGCGGCCAATGCCTATCTGGGTGAAGTTGCTGCCCAGCATATTGGCGCGGTGACCGGAGCTGTTTACCCAGGAGGTGAACGCTGCCTGGGCGGAGGCATCACCGGGGGCGCTCTTGTAGATGTTCTCGCCCCACCAGCTAAAGCTGTAGCCCGCCGCCACGAAGCGCTGGTCGGCCGTAGTGCCCTCGGGGGAGTTGTGGGAAAAGTAGCCGCGGTTCGCCATGTCCTGTGAGTGGTTCTGGGCGGCGGTATCGAGCTTGCCGTTGCGTGACAGGGCTGGCAAGCCGTTCTGGGCACGGAATTCGTTGATCTGGCCCAGCAGCTTCTCTTCTTCTGTCTGCGTGGTGCCGCTTCCGCCGCCAGTGTTGCCACCGCCGCCTGAATTTCCGTCGCTGCCGTCGCCATTCCCGCCGCCGGTATCACCGCCGCCGTCGCCGTTCCCGCCGCCACCGGTGTTTCCGCCGCCGTCCTGGTCGCCAGTGTTGATTCCGCCGCTACTGGCGCCGTTGCCGCCCTTCTTGCCCTTGCCCTTCTTGCGCTTCTTCTTCGCCTCGCCCTCGTTCGCTCCAAGCGCGCCGGCGGCCACCGCGGCGGCGACACCAGTGAGGGTGCGAAGCGCCTGGCGGCGAGTGCCGGAGACGGTCAGAACGGTGGAGAGGTGATCGAAGCGCTGGGTATCCATATCGGGCTCCTTTTGGGTGGATCTCGCGTTCCGGTGTTCCCGGTTTAGTGAGTCCATCTTGCCGGAGCGAAGAGCCCTGGATGCCGTTCTGCGGCACAGCGCGCCTGTGCGTTACGACACAGGCGCGCTGTGAGGATGCGAAAGCCAAAGGTGATTATCCCGGGGGACGCCGCCCGAATACATTGGTCCAGTTCATCCAGCCTGAGCCATCGAGGGCAGCCCCGATGCCGATTTCCGTGACGGTCGTGCTGAGCATGTTTTCGCGGTGGCCCTGGCTGTTCTTCCAGCCGTCGAACGCTTCGGCCGCCGTACCGAGGTTACCGGAGCCCTTGTAAATGTTCTCTGCCCAAGAGTTTGCCTGATACCCGGTGGCAGCAATACGGTCGCCGGGGTCCGAGCCACCGGGGCTCACGTGGTCAAAGAAGCAGCGCGTCACCATGTCCTGCGAGTGAGCGACTGCCGCGGCGTCAAGCTGAGCTCGTCTCGCAAGTGCCGGAAGGTTGCCGTTCTGCCGCCGGAACAAGTTGATCATCTGCAGCAACGCCTCCTCCTCAGAAGCGGATGCGCTGCCATTGACGGTGCCGGTGCACTTGTTGTTACCACCGCCTCCCTTACCCCCCTTGCCCGTGCCGCCCTTTTTCTTGCGGCGCTTCTTCTTCCTGGCGGAGGTGGTTTCTGGCTCCACCAGGTTGGCGAGACCGCCGGCAAGTGTTCCCACGCCGAGCAGCGAGAGGAGGGCGCGCCGGTTAGGGCTGGTAAAAAATGTGGTGTTGACCAGAGAGGCGTGAGTGTCCGAATCCATGTCTGTAGTCCATTCATCGATTGACCACGACGTGCTACCGGACCAGCGTTGGCAGCATTGTCACGTCAGTTGCGGGCTGTGATGTGAGGGGACATCAGTAGAACTACGTATTTGTCCCGGGCCCGGTTTTCCGCGGCAGGGGGCGGGGAATGGAACCGGGTCCACGGCAACCTCTTTCACGACGGAAAGCAACACAGCTTCCATGATGCCGGGCACCCCCAGGTGCGTCCGTCGGAAGCATCTGCGATCGGCGGGGTGCGCCCATAGGTTGCTAGTCATCGTTGCGCAGTCGCCTACCCACGTGCATTTGGAGACGCGTGCATGCCTGGCCGCACGTGTACTCGGACCACCTCAGGCACCTCGTCATGAACAGGAGGGGCTATTCGGCCAGAAGCTCCGTCTTCACGGTCAGATTGCCACGGCTACCACAACGCACTCAAAGGCGGCGGTGAGCCCCAATAGGCTGGGCGGCAAACTCCTGATTGCGCGTCTGGAAGAGATTCAGTGCGCAATGGATGTGTGAGGCGAAGAGTGAATATGGAAGTACTGAATGAGGACAAACGCTCGAATGTGTATCTCCTGGCATGTCATTTGCACAGCCATGTCTCGTCGGGCGCGTGACAACTGCGACCGTGGGCGAGTAGTCCGCGTGCGTGGGCGGTCATATGGTCTGGCACGCAGCTTCACCAATCAGGACATGAGCCGGAGGGCTCCGGTTCCAGCACACAACGCATCAGGAGGGTTTCGATGCGATTCATTCCTACCCGGGTTCACGGCATCATTGATTACCTTTTTGGGGCTCTCCTCATCATCGCCCCATGGATCCTGGGCTTCAACGAGGGTGGAGCGGAAACATGGGTGCCCGTGGTGCTTGGTGCGGGCGTTATCGTCTACAGCCTGCTCACGAAGTACGAGTTGGGCGCGGCCAAAGTCATTCCCATGCCCGTCCATCTCTGGCTGGATCTTGCCGGCGGCCTGCTCCTGGCTGCCTCCCCCTGGCTCTTCGGCTTTGCCGACCGGGTGTGGATGCCCCACGTCATCCTGGGCATTCTCGAGATGGGCGTCGCCGTCTGCACGCAGACAGTGCCGGCTCTGCAAGCTCGTACCGAGACGTCTCGTCAGGTGCGGTCTGAGACGAGCCCCTCTGCCTAGCAGAGCAGCCAGAATCGTTATCGGAAGGATCACCGTGGCCAGCGGCTCTTACGGAATGGCAGTCGCAGATAGCGGCTTTCCAGGGCGGAGCAACGTCAGCTCAGGAGTGTCATGCGCGAGGTCAGGCACGCTGTACCTCTGATTCCACGTTGAATACCGGTGTGCAGGGGGAGGCGGGGAGGTCGTGACGGCTGACCCGCCGCCCCAGGTGGTAAACGCCCCACCCCATCCGAGCCTACACCCATGTCCATGTTTCCAGTTCGTCAGAAGCAGGAGCCGGAGTGCTGGGTATCGCCTGGCCGAGGAATGCGCCACGCCTGTGAGCGACCCTACGCCGCATGGAGCGGTCTCGCTTGCGGCGCTTCGCCACCGCGGCTGGTCGGCCCCCGAACGCGCGATGTTGATCTCCGGAATTGCCATCGCCATGGCGGCGCTGTTTGTGACGACCTACTCCCTGGCCCTCGGCAATCCGGTTCCCCATGGCATCCCCATTGCGGTCGTAGGAGATCCAGCAGCGCATGAGGCCACCGTGGACTCCATCACCGAGGTGGCTGGAGACCCGGACTTTCTCGCCTATGAAACCCTGCCCAATGCCCTGGATGCTGTCGACTGGCAACAGGTCTACGCAGCACTCGATCTGACCTCAGAGCAGCCAACGCTCTATGTGGCGAGCGCGGCGGGAGCGTCGGTCGCGCGCACCCTCGTGCGGGTCTCCACCGTCGATCCAGGCGTGCGTGTCGTCGATACGCGTCCACTCGGTGCGAACGACCCGAATGGCGTCGACATCTTCTACCTCATGCTCGGGGCGACCATCCTGGGATTCGTGACGACCTTCCAGGTTCGCGCCAATGCCGCGCCGCTCGCTCTTCGACAATGGTCCGCCTTCGTGCTCGCGCACGCGGTGACGGGCGCCCTGGTCCTGACGCTTGTCGCCGGGCCCCTGCTCAACCGGCTGGAGCTGCCGGTTGGCCCGGTCTGGGCGATCCTCTCGCTCCAGTTGGTGGCCGCGGCGTCCTTTGCCTCCCTGACAGTCGTACTCGTCGGCAAGTGGGCGATCCTGCCGACGTGGCTCTTCTTCGTGGTGCTGGGCAACAGCTCCAGCGGTGGAGCAATCGCCCCGCCGTTGCTGCCTCCTGCGCTCGCCTTCGCCTCGCAATGGCTACCGTCTGGCGCAACCGTCACGGCTCTGCGCAACGCCGTCTATTTCCCCGATCATCAGCACCTGCACCCGGTCGTTGTTCTCGCCCTGTGGGCGCTGGGCCTCTTTGCAGCAATGATCTTCGTCTCACGGTGGCGCCGCACGAGCCCCGGCACACCGTGATGCGACGGGCGTGATTGGCAGACAGGTGGTCACCAGTACGCCGCGAGCGCGCGTCGAATGATGAGCTTGAAATGGCGGTCAGGGTGTGACTGGCGACCCGACCGGAGTGTCATCGCCGCCGGCCGGGGTCGCCACCAGGACGCGCTGCAGGAACTCCCGAGTGCGCGGCTCCTGAGGGTGGGACAGGAGTTCCTTCGCAGGGCCGATCTCGACGATGTTCCCGGCGTCGAGGAAGGCGACACGGTCCGCGATCTGGTAGGCGAAGCCCATCTGGTGGGTGGCCAGGATCATGGTCATGCCCAGCCCCTTCAGCTCGGCGATGATCTCCAGGACCTCGCCCACCATTTCGGGGTCAAGCGCGGAGGTCACCTCGTCCAGCAGCAGCAGCTTCGGCTCCATGGCCAGGGCTCGAATGATGGCGACCCGCTGCTGCTGGCCTCCGGAAAGTCGGTCCGGGTACTCGTTGGCCTTTTCGGCGAGCCCGAAGCGCTCCAGCAGTTCTCGCGCATCCCGCTCGGCCTGCTGGCGGCTGACGCCGCGCGTCTTGCTTGGGGCCAGGGTGATGTTTTCCAGCACGGTCATGTGCGGGAAGAGGTTGAACGACTGGAAGACCATGCCGACTTGCTGGCGGACACGGTCCTCGTTGACGGTAGGACCGGTGATGGAGGCGCCGTCGAGCAGGATCTGCCCGGCCTGGATGGGCTCGAGCAGGTTGATGCAGCGCAGCAGCGTCGATTTACCGCAGCCAGACGCCCCAATCAGGCAAATGACCTCGTGATCATCCACCGCCAGGTTGATGTTCTGGAGCACCAGGTGCTGTCCGTAGGCCTTGTAGAGGCCATCGATCCGCAGGAGGGGAGCATCACTCACACCGCGCCGCCCATCTCGCGTTGCAGCGCCGTGCGCTGCAGCAGGTAGTCCGTGAAGCGGGCGAGCGGGATGGTGATGGCGATGAAGAGCACCCCGGCCACCACGTAGCTGGTGAAGTTGAACGTCATGCCCGCGTAGATCTGCGCCTGGCGCGTGGCCTCCAGGGGGCCGATCACGGAAATCAGCGCGGTCTCCTTCTGGAGGCCCACAAACCCGCTCAGGGTCGGCGGGATCACGCGGCGGATCGCCTGCGGCAACACCACGTAGCGCATGGCCTGGCTACTACTCAGCCCCAGGGAGCGGGCGGCGGCACGCTGGCTGGCGTGCACGCTCTCGATCCCGGCGCGGAACGTTTCCGACTGGTAGGCCGAGGAGGTGAGGATGCAGGCAAGGGTCCCCCAGAAGATGGGCGAATTGGGGACTCCCGGCAACCGCAGGGCCGGCATGCCAAAGCCGAGCGTGAGGATGACGAGGATGGCGGGTGCGCCGCGAAAGATATCGATGTAAGTGACAGCCGCTGCCCGCAGCGGAAAGAGCACCGGGCTGCGGGTACTGCGGATGATGGCCAGGATGAGGCCCCAGACCAGGATGATTGGCTCGGCGATGAGGAAGATGCGCACGTTGAGCCAGAACCCCTTCAGCACCATGGGGAACGCGGCGGCGAAGTTTTCGGGGCTGAAGAACGCCTGCTGCACCACCCGCCAGCCCGTGGAGCCGCTGATGATGTAGGCCAGGACGCCGAAGACGACGAGCGTGCTGGCCAGGGCGAGCAGCACCGACCGCTGCACATCGCGCCGCTGCCAACTGGGCTTTGGCCGGAGGAGGGCAGTGATCTGATCGGGGGAGAGTTCAGTGGGGGCGTGGTGGGTCATTGGAGAGGCATCCTCGCCCCGATGACTCTCACTTCAACTCCGATGGCCCTCACCCCAACCCCTCTCCCGGTGCGCGGGAGAGGGGCTTCGCAATGCGGGCGTTCGCGGCGAAGTCGGACGGGTTTGGAGTCGGGGCACCGCGCTCGTGCCACCATCGCGCCGTCGTGCTCCCCTCTCCCGCGCTTCGGAAGAGGGGCTGGGGGTGAGGGCCTCACCTGAGCGTTCCCAGTGGCAGGGTCAGCGCGTCAACGAAGCGGTCCAGGAAGCGCGGCTGATCGACCGAGGTGATGACCTCGGCGGCCGGGCGCGGCTCCCGCCCCGTGAGTTCTTCGCCACTTCGGCCGACCGCACGCCAGGCGCCCTCCCAGGGCTCGACGTAGAACGGCTTGCGCTCGCTGGAGGTGATCAACGTGGGATCCAGGAGCACGGCGGGCACCAGTGGATCGTGCATGCGCGCGGACCAGACGCCATCAAGGCGGTCCTGGTAGAAGTTGAAGTAGTAGGGCAGGATCTGCCAGGCCAGCTTTCCCTGCGGCGTCGTGCTGGCGCGGATGCGCTCGATGTGCTCTGGCGTCAGCACGGAGTAGCGGGTGGTATCGACCGGAACCACCACTAGCGGGGCGTCTGCCGCAAAGAGCTGCTCGGCGGCTGCCGGGCTGCCGGCGATGTTGGCATCGAACGCGATGGGATCACCAGGCTGGGGTTGCCGTGCGAATGCACCAAGGATGGCGACGGTGCGGAAGCGGCTCAGCACGGCGGGGTCGCGCTCCAGCGCCAGGCCGAGATTCGTCATGGTGGCGACGGCGATCAGATCGAGTTCCCCTGGGCGCTCCAGCGAGAGCCGAATCATCTGATCAACAGCGGACTCGCCGGTCACTTGCCCCTTGGGCGCTGGCAGTCCAACATCCGCCAGCCCATCATGCCCGTGCACCTGGGGCGCGGAGTGCGGCGGGTCCAGCGGGCTCTCGGCGCCCTGCGCGACCGGGATGTGATCCAGGCCAATTGTTTCCAGCACCTTGAGCGAGTTCTGGGCTGCAATGGCGGCAGTGCAGTTGCCATGCGCGCTGCCGATGGCCACGATCTCGGCGTCCGGCTCCGCGGCAATGGCCATCATCATCACCGCGTCATCGATGCCCACGTCGACATCGAGCACCATCTGGCGTTTCGGCATGAAGTCCTCTGGGTCCCGTAGGGCATGTTTCCGTGACACAAGGATAGCGCTGGCTGCGCCACGGGTGGGCGGCGCAGCCAGCGCTGGGGTTCGGAGAAGCGCGGTTACTCGGCGATGCGCGGGAACTCGGGGTCCTTAGGCAGCCACTCATCGACCAGCGCCTGCCAGGTGCCGTCCGCCTTGAGGTTCGCCAGCGCCTGGTTCACGAACGGAACCAGCGGGCTGTCCTTTTCGAAGACGAGACCCAGTTCGGTGCCCGGGCCCGGCAGGATACCAACGATGTCCAGGTCCTCGAACTGGTCGGTGACCACCTCGACCGCAATCTGCAGGGACTCGACGTTGGCATCCACCTGGCCGTTGGCCAGGGCCTGGATTGCCTCGGCGTTGGTGTTGTAGACGGCGAGTTCCTGTTCCGGCTGGATCACATCGGTGATGTAGGTCGCGTAGGAGGAGTTGACCAGCGTGCCGAACTTGTACTGGCGCAGGTCCGCCAGCGTCGTGGCGTCCTTCACCGGTGAGTCATCCGGCGCGATGACCACGAACGGGGTGCTGTAGTAGCCATCGCTGAAGGAGACCGCCTGCTTGCGCGGCTCGGTGATGGAGACCTCGGTCACGTAGAAGTCAAAGTCCTTCGGGCCAGGGGCGTAGGAGGCATTGAACGCGGTGTAGCCCCACTCGACGTCCTCCGGGGCAAAGCCAAGTTCCTCCGCCAGGGCGTAAACGAGCGCGCTCTCGAAGCCTTCGCCGTTCGTGGGGTCGTTGTCGATGAACCACGGCTCATAGAGCGGCTGATCCGCGTGCACAACCAACTTGCCTGACTGCTTCAGGGGTAGCGCGGCGTTGTCAATTGGCGTGGCCTGGGCCACAGGCGTGCCGTCCTGTGCGCCAGCGAAGCCCGGCAGCGCGGTGACGCTGAGACCGGCTGCAGCCAGTCCGGCCAGAAGCGAGCGGCGATTGTGTCGTGAGTTCTGCATTCCCCGTACCTCCATACTGTGGTGCCAGCACAGTCCGCCTGTGCCTCGTGCGCAGTCATGCGTCAAGTGAACGCCATTATCGGGCAGCGCGTGTGACTACCGCCCAGGAAACACATCGTAGCATGAACATATATTTATGATCTAGAAGTGCACAATACGAAGGATTGTCTTAAACCCTGACGGAAAGTGCCGCGCGGCTTGTTGTATTCGGTGGCGGAAAGGCGCCTCTCTCACAGGTTCCGCGCTGGAAGCTGCCAGAGCAGCGTTGTGAGGAGTTCGTCGCGGACAGGGATGATCCGCAGCGGCGTACGTTGCCACGGCGTTTTCTGGCGGCTTGGCAGACAATAGCGTTCGCGCGGCGCAGTGCGCGCCGATGCCCGTGGCGCAGGAAAGGCCAAAGGTCTGCTATGCCCCTTTCGATCGATCACATCGTCATTGCCGTGCGTGACCTGGCGCAGGCGTCGGCGGACTATGCCGAGGCGGGATTCACCGTTACCCCGGGCGGCTGGCACACGGACCGCGCCACCCATAACTCGCTGATCTCCTTTGCTGACGGCTCGTACTTCGAATTGATCGCTTTTGCCGAGCCAGACCGGGAGCAGCCGCACAAGTGGTGGCCTCGCTTCGCGAAGGGCGAGGGCACGGTGGACTTCGCCATGCTCTCCACCGATCTCGCCGCGGAGGCGGAACGGCTGCGCGCGGCGGGCCTCACCGCTGAAGGGCCAGTGGAAGGCGGGCGGGAGCGGCCAGACGGCAAGCGGCTGGCGTGGCGCAACGTGACCCTGGGTACGGAAGTCCCATTGCCATTCGTGATCGAGGATGTCACCCCGCGCGAGTTGCGCGTGCCACCCGCGCCAGCGACCGAGCACGGCCTGGGAGTCACCGGGGTTGCCGGGTTGGTCATGCTGGCGCCCGATCTGGAGGCTGCGTCCCAGGCGTACCAGGCGCTGCTGGGTGTGGACGGGGAGCCGGTCGAGCCGTCCATTGCCGGAGTGCACGCCGTGCGTCGCTTTAGCTTTGGCCGCCAGTGGATCGACCTGGCCGAGCCGGAGCGGATTGCGACGCAACTCTGGCGCCACATCGAGGACCATGTAGCAGGCCCGTACGAGATCATCCTGGCGACGGAAACACCAGGTCATCCACCGGTGTCGCCGCTCCTGGCCCACGGCGCCAACATCCGTTTCGAATCGCCGGAGTAAGGGTGCAGCCATGAGTAACCTGCGCGAATATCTCGTCCAGAAGCGGGAGGCTTTGCTGGCCAAGCGGGCTGCCGCAGCCCAGAGGACGCCTGACCCTCTCCAGATTTCCGCCACGGTGCGCGCCGAAGGCCGGAGCGGCATCCGCCGCATTCGTATCCGGGACTATCAGATCATCACCGACAGCCCGGCGGACTTCGCGGGCTACGGCCTGGGCCCGACTGCGCCAGAGCTGCAGCTTGGCGTACTGGGCAGTTGCCTCGCGCACTCCTTTCTCATCCAGGCCGCGGACCACCAGGTCCCGATCGACGCACTGGAAGTGGACGTTGCCGCCGAGATCGACGCGCGGGCCGGTCAACCAGGCTACCCAGAGGTTACCGTGCACCCACGCCAGATCCGCTACACCCTGCGCGTGGAATCCCCAGCGAGTGCTGAGGAGATCGCGACCCTGCAGGCTGCGATGGAGGACGCCTGCCCGATCCTGAGCCTGCTCCGGAACCCGCACGAGATCAGTGGCAAAGTAGAACTGACAGCGAAGGCCTAGGGACAATCACCCGGACGGTATCCCGCGTCGTCATCAGGCGAAGGAGGGCTTTGCGTCATGAACAGGCTGCTACGAGGAGCCATTGCCGGCGCCGCCGGCACCATTGCGCTCGATCTCACGACTTACGGCGATATGCTCATCCGGGGCCGCCGCGCCAGCAGCGTCCCGGCCCGGATGGCCGGTACGCTTGCGGGGCAACTCGGGATCTCACCGTTGGCGATGAGTGCCGAAGGTGCGGTGGCGGATAACCGGCGGGAAGCTGCCGGGGCGCTATTGGGATACACGACCGGTGTCGGGATCGGCGTGCTTTACGCTTTGCTACGGGGCCAGCCTAAAGGGAGTACCTCTCCTCTGGCGGGGGCAGCGGTGGGCCTGAGCGCCATGGCCGCGAGTGACGTGCCAATTGCCCTGACTGGCGTTTCCGACCCGGCCACGTGGTCTACGACTGATTGGCTCTCCGATCTCATTCCGCATCTCGTGTATGGATGGGTGACTGTCGGGGTGTACGAGGCGATTGAGGAGAGTTAGTGGCGGGCAAGATGCCCACCGGCGATCCTGGGCAGGGCGGCCGCCAGATCTCATCCACTGTGCTGGAGCAGTAGGGACCCTGCTCATCAACGCGCCCCGTACCTGAGTGCTGGGGCAACCCTGAGATGTGCAATCAAGGGGGAGGCCGGCAGCATCCGCTCCTGCGTCATTCGTGCTTCCGCCCTGGCCCACATTGCGCTAATGGAGGTGGTGGAAGAGGCGTAGCGCCGTACGACGAGCGCCCGTTGCCGTTGAGACGAGCTGTGGAAATGCAGGGAGGGTGAAGTAATTTCACCCTCCCTGTGTGTTGAAATGGCCTAGCCGCTCCTTTTCAGGCGGCCGGTCCGTTTGGCGTACCGTTCGCCCCAGTTGAAGACGGCGATCCCCACCGGGATGGCCAGCGCGCCAAGGAGCAGGATCGGCAGCAGGTACGGACCAAGTTCCTGCGTCGCTTTGCCTTCCAGCAGGGACGCGCGCATCCCCTCCAGCACATAGGTGGCCGGAGAGATGGTCGCCAGCGGCTGCATCCAGCCCGGCAGCACCGAGATGGGGTAGTAGACGCCCGAGACCAACAGCAGGATCGAGGAGATGACGAAAGTCAGCTCCTCACCCCGCTCGGGGAAGAGCAGCGGGAGCACCGCCGCCATGATGCCGAACCCAAGGAAGCTGATGCTCCCGGCCAGCAGAATCACGGTAGCACCTAGGATGTTCGCCCGGCTGAGATCGACGCTGAAGAAGAGTGAGAGCACCCCCAGCAGCAGCGCGGAGCGGATCAGCCCGTAGATAATGCTGAAGAGCGAGACGCCCAGCATGTGCGCCAGCCGGGAGATGGGCGCCATCATCGTGTACTCGATCGTGCCTTCCCAGCGCTCCCAGGCCACCATCTCCCCGACATTGGAGAAGACAGCCCGCAGGTACGCCCAGACCACGGTGCCGATGCCGAGGAAGAGGACCAGGTCTAGTTGCCCCTCCTGCGAGCCGCCACCGCCCATCTCCATCTGCGCCTTGCCGATGTAGAGCACGCTCATGGCGGAGGCGACGTTGAAGATGAGGAACGCCAACTCCAGGTGCCAGTAGCGGCGCACCAGGTAGAGATTGCGCTCCACAAACGCCAGCGAGGCTCTGGCTTCCCACCAGGGACCAGCCCCCGGGAGCGTGCGTGGCAGGTTGCTCATTCGTCCTCCTCCTCTTCCTCCAGCGAGCGGCCTGTCAGGTGGATGAAGATTTCTTCCAGAGTCGGCGTTTCGGAGCCCAGTTCCGGGCCGTAGCGCGCCTTCAGGTTTGGCACCGTATCCAGGGCAATCATCTGGCCCTTGTCCAGCAGCATCACCCGGTCACAGAGCGCCTCGGCCTCGTTCATGTCGTGGGTGCAGAGCAGGATCGTGGCGTCGTGGGTATCACGCAGTACGTGCACAAAGTGCTGCACATCCAGCTTCGAGCGCGGGTCCAGGCCGGTAGTCGGCTCGTCCAGCAGCAGCAGCACAGGTGAGGTGAGCAGGGCTCGCGCGATAGCTACCTTCTGCTGCATCCCGCGGGAAAGTTGCTCCAGCGGCTCGTTGAGTTTGCTGCGAGCCACACCCAGGCGCTCCAGCACCGCGAAGCTTTCCTCGCGCACCACTGGACCAGAGCGGCCGTAGAGGCGCAGCGCGTAGGCCAGGTTCTCCGCAGGCGAAAGCTTTTTGAAGAACGAGGCCTCCACAGACACGCGGTTGATGAGCCGCTTCACTTCGGCCTCGTCCCGCTGGACATCGAAGCCAAAGATTTCGACCGTGCCCTCGTCCGGGATCAACAGGGTCGAGAGCATGCGGATGAGCGTGGACTTGCCGGAGCCGTTCGCCCCGAGAATGCCGAAAATTTCGCCGCGCTGCACGGTGAAGGAGATATCGGTGACGGCGTGGACGATTTTCGTCTCGCCCCGCCAGAAGAGTGGGCGTTGCACGAAGACCTTGGAAACATGCTCTACCCTGGCCGCGGGCACGCTGTCCGGGGCCACTGGTGATTGATGGGTGATGTCGTGCTCTTCCAGCGTTGCAACCATGAGTCTGACTTGCCTTTCTCTGAACGTGGCTCGCCTTCCTGCTCTCGCTCCCGCTGCGTACTTCCGGGGCAAAAAAGAACCGCGGGCGAGAGGTGAAATCCTCTGCCCGCGGTGGGTGGTCTTCTGCGTGGAGCTCGACGCTCACGGACCCCAATCGCTGGGCAGACTGCGGCGACGTGCACCGGCATCGACGTCCCCGACAGGGCAGAACGTCACAACACGGCCGCGCAGGCGACCGTTGTTGCCGGTATGTGGAAGGAATCGAGACATGTTCGACCTCCCGATCACGTAGCCGCCCCCCAGTTGAGGCGGACGCACAGAGTACGGGTCATAGCGAAAGATGTCAATCACCTACACGACAGCGGGTGAACGACCGCTCTTGCGCGGATGCCACGACAGACGTAGGAAATTGCTCACGAAAGTTTCATGGAGATTGGTTCGAGGTGGAACGGAGCATCCGCATGCGTCTCCAGCACTGGCGTCCCGTCCTCATTGGGTTGCTGTCGCTCTGCATGGTTTTTCCCGGTGTGGCCGGCTGGCAAACGGCCGGAGCCCAGGAGGCGACCCCAGTCGTGGACCTCAACACCACGATGCCCGCGCAGCCGGGCGGCACCCTTCCCGGGGACCCGCAGCTCCAGTTGATCAAGATGGCGGGTGGTCTTGCTGATCCCGTCAATATTGCAGCCCCGGATGACGGAAGTGGGCGGCTCTTCATCGTGGAGCGGGTCGGCCGCATTCGCGTCCTCGAACCCGGTGGCACGCTGCTGGAGGAACCGTTCCTGGACCTGACCGAGTTGGTCCAGAATGACTACCTGGAGCAGGGGTTGCTGGGCCTGGCCTTTCACCCGGACTACGCGAACAACGGACGCTTCTACGTGAACTTCACGGACTATCACACGAATGGCGACACATTCGTGATGGAGTCCGTGGTCTCGGAGGATGATCCGAACGTTGCTAACCGTGAGGGTGGCCGGCTGCTGCTAGCCATCGATCAGCCGTACGACAACCACAACGGGGGACCATCCAATTCGGGCCGGATGGCTATCTCTACATCGGCACAGGCGATGGTGGCCTGGGCGGCGATCCTTACGATACATCGCAGGACCTCGCTTCGCTGCTTGGCAAGATCCTGCGTATCGACGTCGATCCCGAGGGTGGGCTGGCGTACGGCGTTCCAGCCGGCAGTCCGTACTCCCAGGCGCGCATCGTGCAGTCAAACGGCATCACCGACGTCATCGGCGAGACGGAAGGGCTGAGCCTCGAAGCTGCCTATTACCACCCGGCCGCCCGGCCCGAAATCTGGGCCTGGGGCCTGCGCAACCCGTGGCAGTTCAGCTTTGACCCTGCCACCGGTGACCTCTACATCGCGGATGTCGGCCAGGTGACCTGGGAAGAGATCAACTTCCAGCCAGCTGAGAGCCCAGGTGGAGTCAACTACGGCTGGGACGTCCAGGAATCCGCGCACTGCTACCCGGCCGGAACGGACGAGTGCCCGCGAAGCCAACTGGGTGCGCTGCCGGTCGCGGAGTACAAGCATGGCCAGGATGGCTGCTCGATCACGGGCATCGGTGTCTACCGGGGCGAGGCCTACCCGAGCCTGGATGGCATCTATTTCAACTCCGACTGGTGCACCGGGCGCTTCTGGGGCCTGGAGCGCGGCGAGGACGGAGCCTGGGTCTACCAGCAACTCCTGGATACTGGTTTGCTGGTCACGGGCGCCGGTGCAGATACCGACGGCAACCTCTACGTGACGGTCTGCGATTGCACGTTCAGCCGTCAGTACGATGCGTTCGAGAACCCGCAAGGCACGGTCTGGAAGCTGGTCGCCGCGGACCAGGTGCCCGAGGGAGCCGAAACCGCCCCAGTGGACGAGTAACTGATCGCATCCTGCCTGATGCACAACGAGCCCGCTGCCGTGAAGCAGCGGGCTCGCTTGGTGATCGCGTTCAGCCGGTCGTTACCAGCCCCAGGCACTCTCCGGAACCGGCTCGCTGGATAGGTGTGGCACGTCCATACGCCAGTTTTGGCGGTGCGACAGGGCATGCGAGACTACCGGCAGCAAGGTGTCCAGGCGCACCGGGCGAGCGAGGACAGCGGTAGCGCGGGCAAACGTGCGGACATCTTCCTGAGCAACAAAGGCGCCGTCTCCGCCATAGACAATGATCGGCAAACCAGGAGAGGCCGAGCGGTCTGCCACATCGCGCACCACTTCCCAGCTAGAGGTCTGCCCTCCGGGAGCCAGGTCAATCACGAGCAAGTCGGGCCGTAGTTGAGCAAGCGCCTCGGACGAGGACGTGGCAGGCGCATGGTGCACGCGGTATCCCTCATTTTCGAGGGCGGGCCGCAGCATTTCGGCTGTGGACAAATCATCTTCGATGAGCAGAATGGTCACGGAGTCATGCAACGCGTCCATGATGGACCTCGGTGGTTCCTGTCGGAACCGCGTGTGGCTGGGACTGCCGACTGCGGGCCAGGCGGCTACCAACCTGACGCTCGTAGGGTACGCGCCGTGAGATCAAAGAGTGTGATCTCAATACTTGCCGTGCACAAATGCATGGCAACGCGGCACCGGAAGCAACTCCGGGACAAACGCTGACAACCTGAACTCGCCGCAAGCTCTGAGCCAATGTGCACGTTGACCCGTTGACCACCGCTCAAAGTACGTACACTCGATGCGATTGGATGCACGCCCTCAAGCATGTCCCGTGGCAAGCACGCTCGGATTTGCTGGGCGGCGGATGTCCCGGCCATCCATGCGATCCAACCAGTGTTGCGGCTGCCTGATCTCTGCCATGGTTGGGAGCGAATCCGGACCGTCCCAGACCCGCCTGGCGAAGTCATGGCCACGCGCCTTGACGACGAAATCAATGAACTCCTCGCCCAGCCGGTACTGCTCCATCTTCACGTCCAGGCCGGTCAGCTTCGCAAGTAGGCGATCTGCCTGCGTCCGGTTCTGCTGCCGTTCCGAGAAGCGACGGGAGATCAGTTCGTAGTTGGGGAGCAGGGTGCGGCCCACCGCGTTCATGACGTGGTTGGAGTAGCCCTCGATGATGCACATCGTGGCCTGCATTTCCGTGAAGAGCTGGCGCTGCTCAGGACTCATCACCGATTCCAGCCAGCTGCCGGACTCGCCGGGCCCTTGCTTCATGCGGTCCAGGTACGTGCGAAGCCCGCTAACTCCGCTCGCACGCAGGTGCTGTGCATCCTCCTTGAGGAAGCCGAAGTAGCGCTCCAGCATGGCGTTGAAGTGCTCACGCAGCCACGGATGGGCCTCGAACTCGAACGCGTGCGTGACCTCATGCAGAGCCAGCCACATGCGGAAGTCGTCGCGTGGCAGGCCCAGGAGTTGTTCGGCGGCGCGGATGTTCGGCTCGACGTAGTACAGCTTGCCCGCGCTGACCGGTTCTCGCCCGAGCAGGGTGAGGTCGTACTGCCCCAGCACCTTGCGCGCGAGGTACCCGAGGAGGAGGCCGACTTCAGCGCTGAGCACCTTCTGGTTCAGCGTGCCCATCATCTCGGCGGCCACGGTGCGATTGGCCGCGTCGCCCAGGAGGTTCAACCCTTCCAGCGGGGCAAACATGGCCTCGAAACTGTCGATGTTGGCGTTCACCCAGTCCACGCGGTCGAATGCGAATGTGCGCTCGAGCGCATCTGGCAGCGTGTCGCCGGTGTAGGCGCTGACAATGGGGACGCAATGGCGGACGAGCGCACGGAACTCGGCATCCAGCCGACGCCGGTCCGGCATGGAGAGCACGTCGTCGCGGGACATGGCCACGGCGATCTCGCGGGCCTGGCGCCAGTCGACGAGCGGACGTGCTTCAGCCTCAGCCTGCGTACTGGGCATCTGGCGCAAGCGGTTTCCCGCCCAGGCGCCGGCGGCAGTGGCAATAACCAGTGTGGTAGCCATTGCCTTGCGGCTTGGCATTCGGGTCGTTGGACGTGCGCCCGTCTCGGCAGCAGGGGACATGATGGGTGGAGTCCTTTCCAGAGTGTGCGCCGTGCCTGAAGCACAGCGCGGCCCGCGCGTCAGCACAGGCATCTACGCGGAGGAACGTTGCTTACTGCGTGCCAGTTCCCCGCATGGTGGTGTTGTAGGACGGTGCAAAGGAGCTCGTGAAGCTGTCCTGCAGGATGATCTTGTCATCGTCGTACACCGTGCGGTCGATGCGGACATCGAAGCCGTCACGCGCGGATTCCACCAGCCGTTCTTCTCCGCGAGGGAATTCAGGCGATTCCGTGTAGCGCATCGCAACGTCAGGCTGGACGATGTTCTCTATCTCCGGTTGCGGCACTTCCACGCGCCAGCCCGGATTGGTGCCAACGATGCGCGCGTAAACATTGGTGCCGTCTGGGATCAAGACCACGGCCAGCCAGTGATCGGTGGTGTTGCGGAACTTCAGGTCCAGGCGCCAGTCCGGCTCAATGTTGACCATCGCGTCTAGGCCAGGCAGGCCCGCTGGCGCCTCGCCGTAGGTGCGCAGGTAGTACGGGTGCTGGTAGCGCTCGACGATTGGCAACCCCGCCCAGAAGGCAGCCTGGAAGAGCGTGGTCGAGACCTGGCAGATGCCGCCGCCCACGACTGGCGCCGTGGTGAAGCCGCCAGCACCATCATCGATGATGCCGTAGCCAGTCATGAAGCCCTCATCCTCGGTGATCAGCCCAACGCTATCCGCGTAGGAGAAGACCCCGCCGGGCGGCACCAGCCAGCCGCTGATCTTGCCGGATGCCAGATCCACGTTCTGGCGGCGCGCCTCGCTGGAGTCGCCGTAGTAGGTGCTTGCCTCAGCCAGGATGTCATTGCCGAGGGTAATAGCCGCCCCGTCTGCCCCGGTCCACTCGGGAACGATGGTCTCCACTTTCAGGGTCGCCTGGGACGTGCCGCTGAGGAAAGCTTTAGTCACGGTCGCCACACCGCTATCCAGGTCCAGTCCGCGGCCTGTGACATCGGGTACCGCCATCTGGATCGTGCCGTCGGTGATGCGCCAGCGTGCGTCCCGCGCCACGATATCGAAGCCGGCGGCGTACTCGCCCAGGTCCTCTCGCACCAGTTCCGGGTCCAGGCCAAAGATGAACGGCTCGTCCTCGCCAGGACGCGTGCGAATCGTGAGGGCCTCCAGCAGGTCGCCCCGGTCCAGTTCGCCCTTGCCGCCATCCCACGAGAGCGTGATTCCCGGCGTCAGGAGGTCTTCGCCGTGCTCGACTGCCGCGGCCGCCATCGCGTCGCTGATCCGCGGCGCCGTGTGGGTGATCACCAGTTCGGCGTCATCCTTGCCGCTGAGGATGGCCTCGGCCAGGGCTGCCGTCGAGGCGTCGATATCGACCTTTGCCGCGTCCACCGATGAAACAACCGCCAGCTTGCCGTTCTCATCGACCGTGATCCCGGCGTCTGAGGCATCGCGGTCGATCTTCGCCGCAAGCTCTGTCACCACTGCTCGCAAGGGCCGGTTATCGACCGCGAGCGCCTGGGCCTCCGGATCGACGCTGAGGAGCGGCTGCAGGTTCGAGGCCGGGATGTGCCAGGTCGTGTCATCTCCGGTGATCACGAGCGGGGCATCAACGGCGGCCATCACCGAGGGCAGGGCCGGGGAAAGCGATTCGGACGTGATGGCGGGCGGGGCAGGTTCGGTGAACAGCGTCACCGGATCGGTCGAGAAGCGGGAGACGCGCTCCGCCAGCTCCGCCGTGGTCGCGACATAGTTCAACCGAAGGCCAGCCTCATCCGGGACAATGGCAGGTTTGCCAGCTTCGTCGTACGCGATCATTGCGTCTACGGCTGGCCGGAAGACATCTGGCGCCAGGGCCGCCAGGCCCCCACGCGCATCCGGCCGCAGCACGACCACCGGCGCGATCTCGCCTCCGTGTACCAGCCCGCGGGCAATAGCCTGGGACTGCTCCCACAGATTTCCTTGCCGGCCCCATGACATGGCGGCATCGACCGTGGCGTCGCTGTCCAGCGTGGCGCCGGCTTCCGCCGGGGTCAACTGGAAGGTGCGGTCATCGACTGTCAGCGTAATGGGAGCCTGCGCGTAGGCGGCGAAGCGGGCGTCGAGCGCGGCTGCCGCCGCCTCCGCCGTCATGCCGCCCAGGTCGAGATCACCGACGGTGACGCCCTGGTAGATGCGATCCGCGTGCGTGCTGGCGTAGAGCGCGAGGCCAACGCTGCCGGCCAGGACGAAGGTGAGGAGTGCCAGGAAGGTCACGGTGGCCATACGCACCAACCGGGGCGCCAGGCGAGGCAGCGTCAACGGAGACTTGCTTGCCTCGGCCGGGACCCCGCCAAGCCGGTTGGTCAGATTCATGCACGCTCCAGCGGGTTGGACAGCATCGGGAAAGGGCTACTGCAACCCAGTATACGAGTCGCCTCTTGTACGTACGGAGGCACGCTCACAGCCTGTTGGTCCCAGAGTCACAAGCGTGACCAATGGCTATACGCACCGCGCGGTTGCCGGGTTTCCGCGCACGGGATAGACTCGCGCGGTTTGCGTACCGAAATCGCCCGTTTCCACGGGAGAGCGAAAGGACAGGCAGTGTCAGATCAGGGAGACCGCACGATCATCGCCACCGAAGGCGCGCCGGCAGCGATTGGCCCGTACTCGCAGGCGATCGTGGCCAACGGCTTTGTCTTCACCGCCGGCCAGATCCCGCTCGATCCGGAGACGATGCAACTGGTGGATGGCGACATCACGGCGCAGAGCGAGCGGGTGATGCAGAATCTCTCCGCTGTCCTGGCCGCCGCCGGCTCCAGTTTCGAGCGAGTGGTGAAGACGACCTGCTTCCTGTCTGACCTGGATAACTTTGCCGCCTTTAACACCGTGTACGGCCGTTACCTTGGCCAGAACCCGGCACCGCGTTCCACCGTCCAGGTGGCCAAGCTCCCACTCGGCTCGTTGGTTGAGGTGGAGTGCATCGCGTTGGTATAGGGAGGTCGGCCTGCGGGCCTTAGGGAAGACGCTTCGCTTAGGGAGTAAGGGAATAAGGAACGACGAAAGCAACTCCCTATTCCCTTACTCCCTGAGGCCCACAGGCCGTCTTCCCTAAGCGCCGCAGCGCGTCTTCCCTACGTCAGTGATTCAAGCCACAGCACGGGCTCCAGCGAACCCTCAGTCGTGTTCGCCTTGCGGGCCTTCTTGAGTTGCTTCTTTGCCTTCTTTTTGGCCTTTTTGCTGTTCGCCTTCTTGACCTTCTTCTTGGCTTTCTTGACCTTGTTCTTCTTGGCCTGCTCCCGCGAGGCGGCGGAGTCCTTGTCGCCGGTCACGCCGTCGACCGACTGCGGGCGGGACGCCGTGGTGAGCAGCCAGTTCCGGGATTGGTCTGGCGTTGGGCGCTGGCCGTTGTCGGCGATGTAGTCACCGACGTAGTTGGCGACGGCGCCCGCGACGTGGGGGGCAGCCTCACTTGTGCCTGATACGGCCTCAAGCGCGCCGTTCTGGTTGTAGGAAGTGATACACCCACCGGGCGCCGCGATATCGACCGATGGCCCGAAATTGGTGAAACTCAGGAACATGTCGTCCCGGCTGGCAAAACAGGGCTTGGGGCCAAGACTGCCCGGCTTTCCATCTGAATCCGAAAAGCCAGAGACGGTGATCACTTCGGGATAGCTGGCGGGAACACGTTCATCGGCGTTGGCGCCCTGGTTTCCGGCTGCGACCACGACCGTGACGCCGGCGTTTACAACGGCGCAAACTGCGATATGCAACGGTTGATCCGTGCAGCTCCCTCGCTTCTGGCTCCCACTGAGACTGAGATTGGCGACGTCAATGGTGGCTGCGTTGCCCACAACCCAGTCCAGGCCGCAGATGACATCGCTGAACGCGCCACTGCCCTTGTTGTCCAACACCTTGACGGCCCACAGCCGTGCACCCGGCGCCACGCCGACGACGCCGATGGTGTTGTCGATCGCGGCGGTGATGCCGGCAACATGCGAGCCGTGGCCGTTGTCGTCCTGCCAGGCCATGCTGTTCCCGATGCAGGAGTAGCCGCCCTGGACGTCCAGGTCAGGGAGTTGGGAGATTCCTGAATCGATGATGGCGATGTCGGCATCAACCGGCTGGGTAATGTCCAAACTGGTGCCCCCATCCTTTTGCGGGACACCAGAGCGCGAGACGCCAGTTGGGATGATCTGCGCCTCAGCAGCCACCGGACCATCGAGCGCGATTTGCTTTGTCTTTGGTTTGCGCTTTCGAGAGGAGCGAGCATCAGTGGTGTCGATGGGCTGATCGAGGACGATGCCAGCGAAGCCGGTAAAGACGTTGGTGTAGATGTGGGTGATGTCGACGCCCATGGCGTCGGCAGCGGCTTGCGGGTCTTCCCCGTCGTCCAGCACGATGATGACCTCGCTGCCGGCTGGTGGCAAGGGTTCACCGTCAGTGACGGTGGTCTCCTGTGCCGAAACCCCGCTGAGGAAGGGCAAGGGCAGCACGCTGGCGACCAGTAAGAAGGCCATCAGTGCCAGCACGATCCGGGTTGGCCACCGCGGGCCGGTTGGCAGGTCAGCGCGATCCGTCACACAAGTCTCCCGGGCAATTGGCGGGCATCCACGATGCGCCGCCAGTGTAGGCGACGTTTTCCATAACGTCCGAAACCATTTGCACGTTCCCGTGTAACCTCAAACGAGGGGACAGCGAATCCCGATTTATCACGAGGGAACCCGAGGAACGCAAGCCGAGTTCCTCCATCGAACGTGACGAGCGCGAAAGGCTAGCGCCACGCGAACCCGCTGAGCCCTGGAGGCAACCATGCAAGGCTTGCTGTTTCTCATTGGCGTCTACTACACGTTCCGCGGTCTCAAGCGCGCCGCACGGAATCTCGCCGCCGGCAAGGCCCCGTGGCACTACGCTCCTGTCCCTCCGGCGGTACAAGCCACACGGCGGAGGCGTCACCTTGGGTCTCGCCCCGAAGACGTTTAGTGCCACAGGACATCTCCGGTGTACAGCATCACACCAGGGAAGTGCGCTGGAGCTGGTCCTCGTCGGTAGAGCGTCCGAAACTGGCTGGCCCGCCTTGCGTTACTCCCAAGGTTTCAACTTTCGCCAGAGGCGAAGCATCGCGTCGTGGGCCTCGCATCCAGCCGGTTACCCGCGCGCCCACCCCTGGCGTGTCGATCTTCAGCGACGTGGGAGGATCTCGGCCCAGCCTCGAATACGGAGGGAGCGGCCGGATCGGGGACGGGAGGCGACGGACCGCGCGATCTGCCGAACGTCGTGACCCGAGATCCTTCGACAAGCTCTGGATGACACGCGAGAGTGGGCGCGATCCTGGAATCCGTCAACGCCGCGTAGCCGCAGGACTGCGCCGGTTCCCGGCTGACACGCCCTAGCAGGACACTTGTAGGAGTTCGGCGGAAACCTGCCGGTTGAACTGGACGATACGGAGAGAGCGGAATTAGCGATTCTTCCGGGGATTCGCTGGCTTGGTGCGCTTGTGTTTGCCGCCCTTGTTCTTGCGGCCGCCATCTTCCTTGACCTTGATTGGCGCGCTGGCGAAGGAGCCGTCACTGGCAGTGCCCTCGACCTGGTGATTGCCTTTTTCGGCGCCCTTCGGCACGCTGAGGAGGGCCGAGGCAACGCCGGAATCGCCCGCGGTGGCGCTGCCCAGGATGGTCGTCTTGCTGTCGCGCTCCAGGTGGAACTCGACGGTGGCGCCGGAAGCGACCCCATTCATCGTCGCCGTGAACTTGCCCTGGCTGCGGGCGCGCGGGCGAGACAGGTCCAACGCCACGGAGCCCGTTGTGGGAATGGCCTGCACGGAAAGCGTGTACGTGGCGTCAAAGCCAGCGCGGCCGTTCGCTTCCGAGACACCGATCAGGTACGAGCCTGAGGCGGGCGCGGTGAAGGTGATCTGCGATGTGGGGTCACCGGCCGTGCGGTCGTTGTTGCTGGCAATGCGGTCCATGCCGTTCCAGCCCTGCTCCGTGAAGCCCCGGTACACGACAAGCTGGGTGTCTACATCCGCACCCAGATCACTCGTGGTGATCTGGTACGTCCCACCCGCTTCACCGGTGAAGAGTGCCCAGTCCGTATCCCCAGACGCGGCGCAGAATGCGCGCTGCTCAGTACTCCCCACCGTCACGGGTGGCAGGGGTACGTCCCAGAAGGCATACCAGTAGGCATCGTCTGGCTCACTGGCATCATCGACACAGGTCTGCCCACTGCCGTCCGCGAAGAAGGCGCTGCGCGCCATGTTCCAGTGCGTATCGAGATAGGATCCTGGCTGTGGGTTCGCGGCGAAGTAGTCGTCGTTGCCGCAATCAAGCCGGAAATCCTGGCGCCCGTTGTCACAGAGGATTTGCATTTTCGGCTTGTAGGGTGAGTCCGAGTAGCACATGACGTCCCACTCGTCGATGCAGTGCGCGCCGCGGCTGGTGTGGGGCGCGGAGTACTGCACCGCTCCCAGCGTGTGACCCAGTTCGTGCAGCATCGTGCCGGCGTCCCAGCAGGGCACATCGACGCGGGCGTAGCCCAGGGAGTTGTCGTGGACGGTGGCGTTGACGTCATCGTCCCGCTGGAACGAGCCAACTCCACAGAACGCGGTGGTATCGGCCAGGAGGAGGTACTTGCGGTTTGTTGCGCCGTAGCCGCGCTCCTTGAGCTGGCTGATCACCCCGCCAAAGCTGGACATCTGATTCGCCTGAACGGGCTCAGCGGGGATCTCAACCTGGCAGCTTGCGTTGGTGGCGAAGCGGATGCGCATGGGACTGCCGGTCTTCCGGGCGCTCTGGTCCAGGATCGTATCCATCTCGGCGGCTAACCTGCGAAAGGTTGGCAGCAGGTTGCCGATGCGGTTGGGCGCGTTGTTGGCGTACACGTAGACCATTTGGACGCGCGGGCCGTCCTGCCCGTTGCCAATGCAAAGGGTGCTGCTGGTTGAGATGCCGCTGGCCTGGATGTCACCGGATGCCGCATCCGGTGAGCCGGTGCGGTTGAAGCTGCGAGGGTCTTCGCCGTGCGTGCAAAGGTCTTGCCCGTCCACACGCACGGTTTCCAGCGTGTCGCACGATGAGAGGTCTTCGGCCGCCTGTTGGTTTTCCGCCGCGATCTGCTGCGCATCGAGCGCGGGAGGTGGCTTGCGGTCCCCCTTGCGCTTCTTCGCCCGGCTGTTCTTGCTCTTGTCTTTGCCCTTGCTCCTGGCTTCGCCCTTGTCCGACTTGCCGTTGTTGCGCTTCTGCGCCTTGCTCTTGTGCGATTTATCGGCGGCAAAGACCGTCCTCGGCTGGGATAGCTCCTCTACGGACGGAGACGTGTCCGCGGCGAGCGGCAAATGGAGCAGCGGAAGACTACCCAGCACGACGCCGAGCACCAGGAGCATCGTAATGAGCCGCGCTTGTGCGGCCTTGCCAGGTCGACCCATACCGGTGTCCCCGCCATTCGCGTCGCACGTTCCGTTGTTGTGTGACGCGAATAGTAGCGGTGAGACGACAGGTCAACAATAAGCCGACCCGCTACGCCGCCCGCCGCACTGCGAAGGGGCCCGGCAATCCCCAGTGGCTCGCTGGGCCAGCCGCTGGGCCGGGCAGGGCAGACGGGACCGGGCCGGACCACATTGGCCCGGCTCCGGTGTTTGGCGGGGTCTTGGCGCCAACGCAGTTGAAGATCCAGACGCTGGAGCGCTGCCCGGCCTCGACCACGACGTGGCCGTTGGCGTCCACGGCGTCCGACTCCGCATGGCACCAGACGGCATCCTCTTCCTGCAGGTCGTAGATCCCCGGCGCCAACCGCGTGATGCGCAGGATGCCGTCCGCGTCTGTCGCTGCGGTCGTGACAGGCTCAAATGTGTCCCCGTTCTGGACGGAGAGGTTGAAGACGACGCCCTCACCTTGCGGGTCACACCGGTTGTACCAGTCGAAGCTGGAGGACGGCGTGGTGACGGGGCAGGCGAACTTGTAGACCGTGATGGCGCCGGTGTTCCCCGCCAGGTCCTCCGGCACGTTGAACCAGTAGCACGTCACCTCGGTGCCGGAGGCCAGGCGCAGGGCCAGGGCATCGCCGACCGAACGGCCATTCGGCGCGGCGGGATCAAGGCCGCAGAAGGCATAGGTGGCGACCGTGCCAGTCGGAGTTTCCTGGCGCAGCCGGTAGTCGCCAGGGGGCAGCGCTGTGAACTCCGTCTGGCCGCCGATGCCAGTGTCACCGGTCACCCGGCGAGCGGCGAATGGCCCGGAAAGTCGGTAGGCGACGCTGTTCGTGAGATTCTGCTCATCCAGGCAGCCATCGGCGAAGTCGGCCCAGACCCGGCCCTGGAAGCCGGCATCGCAGGTGTAGGCCAACACGTTGACGGCAGCCGGTGTCTCGCCCTCTGGCTCGACGAAGTTGATGACGACCACCGTGGTCAGTGTATTAACCGAGATGGTCAGCCGCTCGGATTCGCCCGTCTCCAACTCGGTCAGGACGAAGTCCCCAACCGGTAGCGTCGCCTGGTAGCGGCCACCCGCACCCGTGCGGATATCGACAGGCCCGGTGGGGCCGTTTAGCTCGAAGCTGGCATCGCCCAGGTCGCAGCCGGCGGTGCGCGCCAGTTCGCCGCCGTCGGGGTTCGAGGAATCGATGAAGGTGATGCCGCCGTTACCGGGCGTGGTGGGACAGAAGAACTTGACGATCTGCAGCGAGCCACTGTCCGGAGGTGGTGGCGCTGGCTGGTTCGTCACCGCAAGGGTGGCGGTGCTGCCGGGGCGCACGGTGACCGCGTCCAGCACCGGCGCTTCCAGGTAGCCCTCGGGCGCCTGGGTCTCCTGCAGGGTGTACATACCTGGAACCAGGCTGGTGAAGAGTGTCTCGCCGTTGGCGTCGGTGCACTGCGCGCCGCCCGCATCCTCATTGAGATCGAAGCACGCGTTCGCCAGGGGAGCGCCAGAGGGATTGCTCTTGCGAATGAGGATCCGGCCGAGGCGGAGGGCATTCTCCACCTCGACATCATTTGTCACGTTCTCGGCGATGCGCACTGTCCGGTCGGCTGCCGTCTCGTAGTCGGCGGAGGGACGACGCGTCTCGCGCAGCGTGTAGTCCCCGATGGCCACGCCGGTGAGAAGGATGACGCCATCGTCCGCGCCATCATCACTGTCGCAGGCGGGGGAGAGCAGGCGCCCGCTGCCGTCGATCAGGGCGAAGCAGGAACCGGCAAGGGCGTTGCCGTTGAAATCGACCTTGAAGACGCGCAGGTCTCCAGTGCGCTCAGCCGGAGGAACCGGCGTGTTGACCACGGAAACCTGTGCGCGCTGGTTGCCCGCGATGGTCACCTCCTGGTCGTCCGCTGGCAGATAGCCCGTCGGCGGCTGCGTCTCGGCCAGGACATAGTCGCCCGCTGTCACAGAGCTGAGCAGGATGATCCCCTGCGCCAGGTTGCCGTCGTTCGGACCGTTATCGCAAACGTTGTAGCGGGTGCGGTCGTCGCGGTTCAGGGCGTAGCAGGCGTCCGCCAGGACGTCACCCGCCTGGTTCGTGGTGCGGATGAGCAGGCTACCGGGGCGCAGTTCATTGGTGATCGTGACCGTCGCAGTCTCACCGGGGTCGACCACCGTGGCGGTGGAACCGCCGAGCGCGAAGCCGCCGCTGGGTGGCTGGGTCTGGCGCACGACGTAGCTGCCCGGCGCGATATCCGGGAAGCGGGTCACGCCGTCGCCCCCGGTGTCGGCGGCGCACGCTTCGGTGCCCTGGTTGCCCTTCGTCACCACGTAGCAGGCGCCGGGGAGCAGGTTGCCATTTCTGTCGACGGTACGGATCTCAATTGCGGCAGACCGCTCCTGCACCGCCTGGTTCGTGACCGCGACTTCCGTCACGGCCCCACCCGGGATGCGTACATCCTGGACCGCCGCAGTCTGGTAGCCGGTAGGCGCGCTCGTCTGGGTCAGGGTGTAGCGACCGGTGCGGAGCCCGGTGAGCAGGATGCGGCCAATGGATGAGTTCTGATCCGGGGTGTCGTTATCACAGACCTCGACAGCCGGGTTGGCGTCGCCAGTGGGCGTGAGCGCGAAGCAGGCGTCCGCCAGGTAGCGGCCGTCCTCATCGCGGATACGGATCAACAGGTCGCCACGACGGTTCTGCTGGGCACGGACCCGGAACTGGGCCCGGGTCGGGCGATTACCGCGCCCGACGGTAACCGAGCGGCGCGTGTCCGCTTGCTGCGCGAGTTCGGCGTCTGGTTCATCGGCACTGACTTGCAGCACCGCTTCGTAGGAGCCGGTTGGCAAGTCCGTGACCGTCAGGATGCCAGGCTCGCCGGAGCCGTCTCCTTCGCCATCATCGCAGAACGGCCCGAACTGGCCAGCAGCACCTGACAGGACGTAGCACTGGCCAGAGATCGGGTTGCCAGCGTCATCGAACGCCTGCAACTCGACCGTGCCGGTTTCGCCGCCTGCAGCATCAGGTTCTGGGGTCACAGGAAGAGGCGTCTGGGGCACGTCTGGCGCGGGTGTTTCGGTCGCCTCGGGAGTTGCCGTTGCCTCGGGTGACGGGGTGGCTTCCGGTGTCGACGTTGCCGGGGCGTCCTCAGCTGGATTCGTCACCGTGAGCTCGACCGTTTGGCCGGCGACTACCGTCACCCGTTGCTCGTCCGCCAGTTGCTGGCCGCTCGCGGAATCGGTCTGGACGATGGTGTAGTCACCAGCCGGAAGGTCCGGGATGTTGAGGCGGCCATCGTCGCCCTGGTCACAGACGTCCAGGAGTGGATCGACGCCGTTATCAAGCATGAAGCAGGAGCCGCCAAGCGGCTCGCCCTGCTCGTCCTCGACGAAGATCACGAGCGTCCCAATGCCACCGCCAAGGGTAAACGTGACCTCGCTCGTCTCGCCGCCAGCGATCGTGACACGCTGTGGCTCCGGGGTTTCGACGCCATCCGGTAGGTCGGCAAGGGCAACCTCGTAGTCCCCGGCCGGGAGATTGGCGATCAGGAGTTGACCTGGCTGCGGCTCATCGTCGCCCTCAGCGTCGTCACAGACGCGATAGGCATCGGTGTCGCTGGTCAGGTTGACGCAGGCCGAGACCGGCGCGCCCGACGCATCGACGACGCGTACGTCGAGCGTTCCGGCAGCCTCCTGCTGCGGAGCGGTCTCTCCGTGGGAGAAAACGATTTCGCCCAGTTCGCCCGCGGCGATGTCCAGGTCCTGCTCAGCAGGATCTGCCGCCGGAGCATCCGTGGGCGGCGTGGCTTCGACGACGCGGATTGGCCCGGGCGAGACGCCCTGGATGGAGACAACCCCGTTGCCATCTTCATCGCAGAACGGGCCGAAGCCCTGGCCACCCGGCGGGATCTCGACGGTGTAGCAAGCGCTCGGAAGAAGGTTGCCGTCTGCATCCTCTGCACGGATGTCGAGATCGCCGCTCTCAGGCAGGGGTTCTTCGTCCGCCGTCAACGTGACGTTCACGGCGGCGGAGTCGCCTGCCACCACATCGACGTCGACCGGGTCAGGCACGGCACGGCCGTCACCCGGCTCCACGGACAAGGTGTAGGCCCCGGGTGGCAGATCCTGGAAGGTGATGCGCCCTGGTTCCGGGTCCGGGTCGTCATTTGTGTTGTCGCAGGCGGAGACTTCGCCGTCGGCGTTGGTCAGGGTCGCGCACGCGGTCTCGGCGGGCGCGCCTTCCGCCGTGCTGATGGTGAGCACCACCTCGCCAGTCGCTTCCTGGCTGGCCTCGGTGCCCTCTCGCTCGTTAGTGATGGCGAGTTCAACCGTGTCTGCGGCGGGCACCGTGACGCTGGTTGGCTCGGCGAGGTCGAACCCTTCGGCAGCCTGCGTCTGCGTAACGGTGTAATCGCCCGGTGGCAGTTCCGGGATGTTCAGTTGTCCGTCATCCTGGTTGTCGCAGATATCGGGAAGGTCCTGGGCGCCGGTGAGGTCGAAGCAGGTCTGCGGGAGGGGATTGCCGTCTTCATCGGAGACCAGGATCAGCAGGCGGCCTGGTTCAACGCGGCCACCACGATAGGCGATGGTGACCTCTGCTGGCTCGCCGGCAACGACATCAACTGGCTGCGCATCGGCGGCAGCGAACCCTTCCGGCGTTTCGGCTTCCTGCAACCGGTAGCGGCCGGCGGGCACATCGTCAAAGATGATGCGGCCGTCCTCCGTGTCCCCAGCGTCGCATTGCTCAATGGCCTCGCCGCCGTCGCGCGGGGAGAGGGCCCAGCAGGAGCCGGTGACCGGGGCGTCGTCGCGGTCGCGCAGGTTGACGATGACCTGGCTCGCGCCTGCGTCCTGCGGAATGTCGGTCTGCGGCTCTTCAGGCGCGGCTGTCGGCTCGGCAGGCTGCCCCTGTTCGCTCCCTTCCGGCTGGTGCGGGACCTCGACGCGCGCGCCAGCCGGCTCGATGGTAATCGGGATATCGGCAACCGGGGCAAAGCCCACTGGGGGCACGGTTTCACGCAGTGTTAGCGGTGCGGAGGGAACGGCATCGAAGATCACCTCGCCCGTACCGGTCACATCGCAGAGCTCAAAGCCGAATTCGACGATGGCGTAGCAGGCGCCCGGCAGCGGCTGGCCAGCGGCATCGACGCTGGTGATGGTCAGGCGGCCCGGCGCATCGCCAGGTTGCAACGTGATCGCCTGCTCGTCGCCAGAGGTCTGTGGCTGATCCGTTGCAGGCTCAGCCGTCGCGGGCTCCTGCCCCGGCTCGACAACCGGAGTTTCTTCGCCAGGCTCTGCGTCCTGCTCCTGGGCGGCACCCGCTGCCTCCGCTGTGGCCTGGAACGCGCCTTCCCCGAGCGGCAACTGCTGGTCCGTCGAGGCTTCGCCACTGACAGTCGCTGTTTCGCGGAGGGTGTAGGTGTCGTTTGGCAGGCCGTTCGACGCGCGCAAGACCGTGCGGCCGTCTGGCGCGTCGTCGGCGTCGCAGGCCTGGCTCACCAGGTTGCCCTGGGCATCGAGCAGCGCAAAACACGAATCCAGGCGGGGCTGTCCGGCGTCGTCGGTGGCGGCGACCTCGAGGGTGGTGCTGGGCAGGGTGCGCTTGTCGATCACGGTCCCAGCTGCATCCGCTGCCACGTAGACGCGGGATGGCTGATCCAGGCTCACGTCATCCTGGTTCACCGGCTGATCATTCAGGAAGATCTGGAATCCGTACGCGCCAGGCTGGGCATCCCATGTCACCGAGAAGCTGCCGTCAGGCTCCGGGGCCATTGCAAGCTCGTCGCCTACGTCCGTCCGCAGGGTGACCAGCGCGGAGACCGGCTCAGCGTCAACACGCCCTGTCCACTGGTCGTAGGCGAAGTAGACGCCAGCGGCGTCCGGCGGTACCGTCAATTGGAAGTCTGGCCCGTTGAGATCACCGCCCTGGCCGAGCGAGCGCTCGATATCGCTGTTCGCAATGATGCGAAAGATATAGCTCCCGGGTGGGACCGGCAGGACAGTGCTCCAGGTACCGTCGCCGTTGCCGTCCAGCTCTGTCTGGGGGCAGGTGGAATCGAAATCTGCCGGGCAGCCGAGCGCTGCCTGGAACGTGCCGGTCAGCGCTACCCGTTGCGGCGCGGGCAGAGGTGGTGGCAGTTGCCCGCCTGGCTGGGCCGCCACGGGCGTGGTGAGATAGGGCGCAAAGACGCTGATGACCAGCGAGAGTGTGAGGAAGAGCGTCAGCAAACGCGCGCCCGCGTGCGAAAAGTGGCGTGTCGATCGGGCCGGCGCGCGCATGCAATTCCTCCGCGGAACGTCTCAATCCGGGGAAAACGTGACCCCGTGGCGACCCGCGGTGCGTCGCAGCTCTTCGCCGCGCCGGGACCGCGTTGTACCGTAGCATGGTGGTCAGGACCGCTTGCCGTCGCGGCCGCTGCCTGTGTATACGCGCACGTTGGCCCGGATGTTTCCACGGCAACCGAAGTTGGTTCGCTCGTATAGGCAAAGGAGCACTCCAGGGTGGCCGAGCGCGAGTACCAGATTGCCGTGATTCCGGGTGATGGCATCGGCACGGAAGTGACGCCGGAGGCGCTGCTCGTGCTGGAACGCCTGGCGGAGCAGAGCGAAGGCCGCTTCACGTTCGATTTCACCAGCTTCCCGTGGGGGAGTTCCTATTACCTGCAGACCGGCCGCATGATGGATGAAGACGGCCTGGATCACTTGCGGGACAAGGACGCCATCTTCTTTGGAGCCGTGGGCTGGCCCGATGTGCCGGATCACATCAGCCTGTGGGGCCTGCGCCTCGCCATCTGCCAGGGGTTCGATCAGTACGCCTGCGTGCGCCCGGTGCGGCTCCTTCCCGGCGTGCCCAGCCCGCTGCGTGATGCCACCCCGGAGCGCATCGACTGGGTGGTGGTGCGCGAGAACACTGAAGGCGAATACGCCGGTATCGGCGGGCGCAACCTGGGCGGGCGCGGCACGGACCGCGAGGTGGCGATCCAGAGCGCGCTCTTCACCGCGCAGGGATGTGAGCGCATCATCCGCTACGCCTTCCAGCTGGCTATGACGCGCAAGCGCAAGAAGGTGACGAGCGTCACCAAGAGCAATGCCCAGCAGTACGGCATGGTGCTCTGGGATGAGACGTTCGATCGTGTCCGCGCGGAGTATCCTGATGTTGAGACGGAGCAGTGGCTGGTCGACGCCATGGCCGCGCGCTTCGTCCTTCGTCCCGAGACGCTGGAAGTGGTGGTTGGCTCCAACCTGTTTGGCGACATCCTGTCCGACTTGGGCAGCGCTATCGGGGGCAGCCTGGGCATCGCGGCCAGTGCCAACATCGACCCCGAACGTCGGTACCCGAGCATGTTCGAGCCGGTCCACGGCAGTGCGCCCGATATTGCGGGACAGGGTATTGCCAACCCCATCGCGGCGATCTGGTCGGCCGCGCTGATGCTTGAGCACATCGGCCTGGAGGCGGAAGCACGGCAGGTTATGGATGCTATCGGCAAGACCACGGCAGCCGGTATCGTGACGCCTGATCTGGGCGGCCACGCCACGACGCGTGAGGTAGGAGACGCCATCCTGGCGAACCTGGGAAGCGCCGCGTGAGCAAGTCCGCAAGGGGGGCAGGGAAACCGCCTGTGGCAGCAGGACGTTTACTGGGCAGACGCGCCGTGCGCGGCGCCGTGCCCGCGTAGCGAACCATGCAGTCAGGACCACGGTTGTACAGCTCCCCCGCACGAGCCCGAATCGAACAACAGGCCGAGCCGCGCAGCAGTGCGGCTGTAGTCATTACCTCGCTGCTTGCCCTGCTCGTGGTCGCCGCCGCGGTGGGCGTAGTGGCCTGGCTTGTTCTGCGCTCGCCAGACTCGGCGGTCGATTCCGCGGAGCGGCTGGAGCCTGTGGGTACAGCCCTGCCAGCCCCAACGGAAGTGGCTGACATCCCAACGCCGACACCAACACCTGCGACCGAGCCCATGGCCGCCCCGGAACCGACCTCGCTCGCCTTTACCGGAGAGCAGCCAGCGGCCATTGCACTGCCGACAGTGGAACCGGAGCCCGCGGAGGCTGATGAGCCGGACCAGGCGGGACCAACGCCAACGCCTCGGTCCATCAATCAGCCGACCGCGATTCCAACGGCCGCGCCGACGTTGCCTCCCGCTCCCACCCTACCTCCGGCTCCGCAAGTGACGGCAGTGCCGGTGGTTGCCCTTGAGCCAGTCACGCAAGCGCCCACCGCTGTCCCGGTGGCTCCGACGGCCAGCACGACGAACGCTGCGCCTCCCGCTGCTCCCACGCCACGCGCTACCACGCCGCCTGACGACGACCCGTTCGACATCTTTGATACCAACCGTGCCTCCCAGATTGTGCCTGTGCAGGATCCGATGGAACGGGTGCGTGAAATGCAGGAAGAGGCGGGCAACAACGTGCCGGTGATCGTCATGCCGACCTTCCCGAACCAGGGGAACGGCGATGACGAGCAGGGCCGGAACGGGGATCAGGACGCTGGAGGAACGATGTCTCCGATCCTGGTGCCGACCATTACGTCTGGCCGCGATGGCTCGATTGAGGTCCAGGTTCCGGACGTTGACGCGATGATCGACGAGATCACGATCCAGGCAACGAACCCGGACCGCAACCCCGCGTCCACCGGCGGCCGCAGCGTGACCGACAACACGATCAAGGACAACCAGAATGCGGGCGGGCAGAAGCGCCGGTCCCGCCGGCAGCCCCCAACGCCGCGGCCCGGAAGTGCGCCGGCCATCATTGACAACATGCCCAATGACAACATGCCCAATGTGATGCCGATTGTGCCCAGTAACCGCCCCAACAATGGGAACGGCAACAGCAACGGCAACGGCAACAGCAACCAGGGTGGTGATTGTCCATTTGCGAACCTGCCGCCGGATCAGCGCCCGGACTCGCCGCTCTGGGATTGCTAGCTGCCGATCTGCTCCAGCAGCGCCGCGCCAGCTACCAGGCCCCATGACCCCGCCAGCATCATGTCACCGTGTGGGGCGGCTTCGTGATAGCCGAGTGTGCGTGCCAGCCGACGGTTAGGGCCGGTGATCGCCACGAAGGGGAATGGACCAACCTCCCGGTAAGCTGGATCGAGTGCCGCGCCGTGGCCATCGAAGTGGTCCCGGAACCCGGCGGTGTCAAGTGTGCCGCCGCGGAGACCCTCCACCAGGTCGCGGATGATCTCCGCCGTGATCCCGCCCGTGTGGTGCTCGAACAGCCCGTAGAGCCGCTCTCCGCGCACCAGCGTGGCGAAGGTGTGCATGTTTCCTACGTTGACCAGGATCGCGCCATCGTGTGCCGCAGCCTGCCCGACGGCGGGATCTGCCAGTGCCCCGAGGACGGCTGCGGCTCCGGTGTCCATCAGGATGGCGCCAGGGTACGCCTGCGCGACGGCCGCCATCCGGGTCATGCCCGCCGGTGGGGCCGTGTAGACCATGTGCCGCAAGTCGCCACCGTTGTTTAGCAGGCTCTGCAGGTAGGCGAACCGGACATCGTTGTTGCCCGCGCCCGGCTGGTAGCCGTGATCCTGTACCGCCACTGCGACCCGCTCCGGGAGCGTCACGCCGAACGGGGCGAGTGCTGCCTCGAGGGCGGTAAGGTCGATATCCCTGGTCTCCACCACCACCGCGCTATCCGGCGCGTCTTCACGCACGGTCACGCCCAGTGCAGTTACGCGTTTCAGGTCGTTGTGGATCGTCTGGGCAGCGGTTGGCGTCGCCGAAAGCGGCAGCCCGGCAGCGAGGTGCGCCTTCATGGCATCGCTGGAAGCGCCGCCACCCATCACCCCACCGTAAAGGTGGAGTGGCTGCCCCGCGGCGGTTGCTGCCCGCACCCTCGCGGCGACGACCTGCGTCTGCGAGGGGAGCACCAGCTTCAGGCAGTTCTCCGGCTCCCGCGCCGGGTCGTAGAGCAAGATGTCCTGCGTGCCCGCGCCAACATCGATAGCAAGCAGGGGTGTCTGGAGGGGGGTGGTCATGGCTGGAGTGTAACGCGAGGCGGCGCATTTGCTGTTGGCCGAGATCGGCGAGGCTGCTATACTTCCCGGCCACAAGGGCGCATAGCTCAGTTGGCTAGAGCGCACGGTTCACATCCGTGAGGTCACAGGTTCAAGTCCTGTTGCGCCCACCCTTAATGGCCGTCCCCTGTGGCGGCCATTGTCACGATCGGATGCAAAATCCCACCCCAAAGTGCGGGCACATCGCATCCTGATCTCGGCTACCATGCACGGCGATGCGGCCCGGCCAGCGTGACGGATGACACGCTCACCTGAGCCGTGTGGCTTGACCGAGTTTTGTGTGGCGCAGACAATTGCGCCGCGCGTTGCGTTCAGACGTGAAACGCTCACTACGGGCGAGCCTGCACCGGCAGGAAGTCGCCCTGGCGAGCGAGTAGAGATCGGACCAGTCGGAGGACGGTATGGCGCGGGAACAGACGCTGGCAGACAAAATCTCCGGCTCATCTGTATGGCGATCGGTGGTACGCCACGGCTACCCCGATACGCAGCGGAACCAGGCGCTGATCATTGCCAGCAACGTTTTCCTGCATATTCACCCTGTCAAGATCAAGCGATATGCCACCAAGGTGACCTATACGTTCTGCCTCGGTGGGCTTTCCTTCTTCATGTTCCTGGTGCTGGTCGGCACCGGCGTGCTGTTGATGTTCTATTACATCCCCTCCGCCGACCTGGCCTACCAGAGCATGAAGGACATCGAATCCAGCGTGACCTTCGGCCAGTTGATGCGGAACATGCACCGCTGGTCGGCCCAGGGCATGGTGATTGCTGTGTTCCTGCATATGTGCCGTGTCTTTTATACGGGGTCGTACAAACCACCCCGGGAATTCAACTGGGTCGTAGGTGTATTGCTCCTGGTGATCACCTTCCTGCTCTCCTTCACCGGCTACCTGCTGCCCTGGGACCAGTTGGCCCTGTGGGCGGTGACCGTGGGTACGGAGATTGGTGGCGCGGCGCCGATCGTGGGCGCCCAGGTCAACCTGGTGCTCCGTGGTGACTACGAGATCGGCCAGAGCGCGTTGATTCGCTTCTACACCCTGCACGTGCTCTTCCTGCCGCTGGTGGCTGCCTTCCTGATGGCTGTCCACTTCTGGAGGATCCGCAAGGACGGTGGCATCTCTGGCCCGCTGTAGGCGGCGCTGGAGGTCGTGACATGATGCGTACGCGATTGAGACTGGACCTGGTACCGGAGGTTGGCAATGGCTGACATCGCCCAGCAGATGCCCGGAGGTTCTCCGGCAGCAGCAATTGACGAGGCGAAGCGCCAAAAGCTGCTCGAACTCGTGCGTGGCCGCGCGCTGGCGCGTCCCACTGACCTGGCCGAAGACGAAGTGATGGTCTGGCCGTCGCTGGTCGTGGTTGAGGCCGTCTGCGCCACCGTCTTCCTGCTGTTGCTGGTGGCGGTGTCGGTGCTCTTCAACGCGCCGCTGACTGCCCGCGCTAACCCGAACCAGACGCCGAACCCGTCCAAGGCGCCGTGGTACTTCCTGAACCTGCAGGAATTGCTGCTGCATATGAACGCCGGCGTGGCCGGCGTCATCATCCCGACGCTGGCGCTGGTTGGCCTGGCGGCGATTCCCTACTTCGACCGCTCGCCGCTGGGCGTCGGCATCCTGGGTACCTCGGCCAAGGGGCGAAAGATCGCGGGCTTCACCGCTGTCTTCACCACCGTTGTCCTGATCGTTATGATCATCCTCGACGAGTTGACGGGGCGCACACAGTTCGGCATTGGCTACTTCCTCCAGAATCAATTCAACGCCCCTGAGTTTGTGTACAACCAGATCTTGCCCATGCTGATCATTGCGGCGACGATTGGCGTCCTGGTTGCCTTGGTCCAGGGCATCTTCAAGCCCACGCGCCGCGAACTCATCATCGCGCTCTTTACTGGCTTCGTGGTTACGTATGTGGTGCTGACGATCAGCGGCACCTCCTTCCGCGGGGAAGGGCAGGCGCTGGTCTTCCCGTGGCAGTTGCCGCTGGAGCACCACTAGTCGGCAATACCGGCTGCAAGCCGGACTGGCAAAGGACACACGGATGTTCATGATCGTACGGACGGTCTTCGGACTGGTATTTGGCTGGGTTGCTTCAGCCGTCATGGGACTGCTGGGCCGTCACAACAGCCAGGGTTCTCTGACGGTGCGACCGGACCGCCGGCAGTTCGTGCGCAATGCGGCACTGGGCGCGGTCGGCTCGCTCCTGACCCTCAGCGCGGCAGGTTTTCTCGGACTGCTCTGGCCGCGGAAGACAGGAGCGTTCGGAAGTGAGCTGACGGTGAATGCGGAAGATGTGCCACCAGTGGATGGCACGCCGTTCCGCAACATTCAGGGACGCTTCTACCTGATTCACAACACTGATGGCCTGATGGCACTCTACACCAAATGCCCGCACCTGGGCTGCGCCGTTCCCTACGTTGGCCCGCCGGATAGCGACGAGGCGTTCAAGTGCCCTTGCCACGGCTCCATGTATAACTTTGCCGGGCTCCGTACTGGAGGCCCAGCTCCCCGGCCGATGGACCTGATGGCCGTCACCGTGGATGAGGCGACTGGCAACGTGCTGGTCAATACCGGTGATATTAGTCAGCGCGTGGATTACACACCCGACCAGGCTGTGCCGTACGCGTTCTAGAGAACAGCAGCAGCCGGTAGCAGTGGTGCATACAGCGCGAAGGGGCTAGAAGCGTGGGAGCGGTCCAGAAGCTCGCGACAGTGGTGATCGTCGGCCTCGTGGCATTGTCGACGCTCCTGGTCGTTTATCTCGCCGATGAGAACAACCGCATGGCGGCTGAAGTCGAGGAGAAGGACGAGGTCGCGGTTGAGCGAGGCATCCAGACCTACGTCAGCAATTGCGTTGTCTGCCACGGCCCGGCCGGCGAGGGCTACTCCGAACCAGGCGCTGAAGGCACTGGCCGCATTGGTATGCCGCTCGGTGGGGACACGGAGCTGGGACGCGCCGCGACCGAGCGAAACCAGACGACCGACCCTGCGGAGCGGCAAGAGCGCTACGACCTCATCGTCACCACGCTGAACAATGGCCGCGGCCTGATGCCCGCCTTCGGGACTGGCCTCGAAGGTGGTGCGCTGCTCAACCAGGAGCAGATTCACGAGCTGGCGCTCATGATCCAGAACGTGAACTGGAACGTGGTCTACAACGAGACCGTTGAGCACGACGGTGGCTACCCGACATTCCCGCCCGCTCCCGCACCAGCTGGAGGAGCACCAACTCCCCCACCCGCTGCCGACAACGCGGGCGATTCGGCAACTTCTGACCAGTTCACCGTCGTTTCTCACGATATCTTCTTCGAGCCGACAGAGATCGAAATCCCTGCGAACCAGGATGTGAAGATCCTGCTGCCGAACGAGGGCGCTTCCCTGCACAACTTCGCTATCGACGAGCTGGGCATCAGCGTTGACATTGCGCCCGGCGAAACGGCGGAAGCGACGATTAACGCAGCGCCCGGCACCTACGAGTTCTACTGTAATGTCCCTGGCCACAAGGAAGCCGGCATGGTCGGCACCCTGGTGGTGCGCGAGATGAGCGCGGAAGAGCAGGCGGCGGCGACGGCCGATGAGGACGGGGCGGCGGACGAAGCCGCAGCCACGGCGGAGGCTGCTGGCGAGGCTCCGGCGGAGGCCGCCGCGCAGAACGTGACCTCTTTCGACATTTACTTCGAGCCGACGGAAGTCACGATCCCGGCCAATACGGATGTCACCTTCACGCTGCCGAATGACGGCGTGACCGTGCACAACTTCAGCGTTGATGAGCTTGGAATCAGTGTCGATCAGCCGCCGGGTGAGTCTCAAACCGCGGTCATCAACGCGCCACCCGGCACGTACGAGTACTACTGCAACGTGCCGGGCCACAAGGAAGCCGGCATGGTCGGCACCCTGATCGTAGAGTAGGAGGCGTGCCGTGATTGTCCAGAACCTGGCGGATCAGTTCGGGGCGTTGGCCGATACCGTTGAGGTGATCATTGCCGTTATCCTGATCATCGGCGGCATTGTCCTTACGTATCTTGTTCAGCGTTGGGCTGACCGGGCCGGGGAGCCGCCTCCAGCGGATAACCAGGGCATGAGCGGGGCCGCCCAGCAGTACGAGCCAAACTCGCTGCGCGGGTAGCAGCCCCGGAAATCAGGAATTGCCGGTGGGGCGGCGTGCATCATGCACGCCGCCCCTGAACGTTTCAGGATGGACGAGACTCCAGACATGGCCAAAGCTTCCAACCCCAAATCCTATCTCTGGTGTACCACCTGTCGTCGCTCCTATTCCCACGCGGATGCTCCAGACGGATTTTGTCCAGTGTGCGGTAGCGCCACACGAGAGATGAGCCGCATCGCCGCAATTGCGCGCGGGCTGATGGCGAATGAGCTCACCACCTCGCCGCTGCAAACGAAGCATCGCCAACTCATCAAGCTGATCTGGATGCGCAACGGTATGGGGGAGCAGTACTACCGCGTCCTGGCGCCCGACATGCCCTACAGCCGCTTCGAGTCCCGCATGACGCGGCTCATGGAGGAGGGCGCGGCCGAAGGCTGGGTGCGGTTCATCTTCCCACTCGCCCCCACCGATGACGAATCGGCCTACCGCATGGAATTCGTAGACGAGGATCGCTTTATCCAGGAACTGGAAGCCCTCGTCGTGCCAGAAGAGAAGGCGTCATGAGCAGTGATCGCACCCTGGAGGACTATATCGACGCGGTGGCGTCACCTGCCCCAGCGCCAGGGGCCGGGAGCGTTACCGGCGTCATTGGTGCGTTGTCCGCCGCGCTGGGCCAGATGGTGCTCAACTTCACCGATGCGCCGGACGAAGCAAGCGCCCGGCGCAGAGACGGCCTCCTTGCGGCGCTCCAGGCTTGCCAGGCCCGGCTGATGCAGGGCGCTGAGGAGGATGAAGTTGCCTACCAGGGCTACCGGGATGCTGCGGAGTTGCCCCGGGGGACCGAGGAAGAGAAGACGGCGCGCAGGAACGCCACGCAGACGGCGTTGATTACGGCTACGGATGTACCCCTGGCAATGGCCGAGCAGGCAGCCCGGCTGGCGGTGCTCCTGATCGAGGTTGCGGAGATCGGGAACCGGCGGCTGGCCTCGGATGCGGCGCTCAGCGCGCTCCTGGCCGAGACCACGCTACGCGGCGCCCTGCTCAATGTGCGTGGCAACGCGGCGCTCCTCAAGGACCCTGAAAGAGCCCAGCGCTACCGTGAGGCAGCGGACCGTCTGGAAGCGGAAGGAAAACGCGCAGCCGCAACTGCCCTGGAAGTGTCATCGGCCATCTGAGACACCGGAACCGCTTTGACGATCAATTAGCCATTGCGTATAATTCGAGGGTTACGGCGCATTCGTCTAGCGGCCTAGGACACCGCCCTCTCAAGGCGGAGATCAGGGGTTCGAATCCCCTATGCGCTACCAGTGTTCATTGAGTTCACATTGATCCGAGTCTTCCAAGGAAACCCGCGCTACAGCGCGGGTTTTTCGCTACGTGGGTGCAATGTGGGTTCCTCATCCACGTCGGTGCAATGCCTCGTCTTGCCTTGCTCAAGACTGGTGCCGGATTCATGTCTGTGGCCGGCATCGCTTGAGGCAAGTTTGGCGGCCGCAACACGGCCAGGCACGTGTTCTTGCTCTACGTCGTAGCAACGAGCAATCAGGTTCGCACCCGCTCAACTGAACCTCGTCAGGGGATGGCGCATCAGGAACAGGTCGGTCGCAAGGCGTAGAAGCCTTGCGACCGACCTGTTCTGCGAACTGGGAATAGATGCATTGCTAGCGAGAATCACCGTGGAATGTGATCCTCAACCAGCTACCACGGCTGGACGCTCAGTGCTCGACGTTTGAAAGAGTAACGGGTGCCGGCTCGGAGACCGCATTCCGCTCGCGCAACGCCACCGCACCAATTCCGGCGAGTGCTGCAGCCGCGGCGAGCAGTGAACTCAGAGGCCCACTTTCCAGGAAGCCGGTGCCGGCTGTGGGAAGCCCGTTCACACCGTCACGACCGCCGCCACGCCCAGCGCGCTCTCGGACGCGGCGACCTTCGCCGTCGCCCCGGCCGGCACGCATGCGGCCTCCGCCGCCGCCTCCACCGGCCCGGACGCGGCCACCGCCACCTCTACCCGCGCCTCCGCGAGCTCGACCGGCCCCTCCACCAGCTCGGCCGCCTCCTCCGCCAGGACTACTTGCCACTGGAGCAGCCGCCTGCGGGGCAGCAGCCGGGTTTTCGGTGTCATCCTCGCTGGCGGCCGAAGCTACCGAGATAACGCTCTGGGCGACCGCGCCCTGGTCGGGATCCGCGAACGCCACAGCACCCTGGCTTTGCGCGATCGCGCCGCCTTCGCTATTGGCTGAAGCAAGCGCAGCCGCCGCCTCTACCCTGGCCGCGCCACGTTCGGCAGCGGCAGAAGCTGCGGCTGAGCGTACATAGGCCGATCCGGGGCTCGCCGCAATTTCCGCGGCTCCAGCAGTGAGCGTCACGGCATCGTCTTGCGCGGCGGCTCCCCGGGTAAATCCCTGGGCGGACAGCAACGCCAGCGTCGCGCCACCCGCGAGCTTTGAAGCAGATATGACCATGTCTCGCCGGGTGAGTGACCGTTTGCCACCTGCTGCTGGTTGGGGGAGAAATGGGGCGGTGCTCATCGAACATCTCCTTGCGGGTTTGTGGATGTGGAGAACCGTGCCACTGTCACGAGTGCACGTGGAACCGGCAAAGCACGATTCATTCCAGATGAATTGCCTCCGAGAGGATCTTCTTGCGGGTTGGCAGATACGCTACCAAGAGCTCGTTGATGACCGGTGCAGTCGGACGGTTCTTGTATTACCTATCTGCTCCTGGGTGGCCCAGGTTAATCGCGGTATGGTTCGGCTGCTGCAAACCCGTGAACGCTGGACGATCCGGGTAGGAACCATAAGAATGCGAGTCCTGCTGGGGGAGCACGACGGCGAACAGTCTGTTTGCTCGCCTGCCAGTGACCTGCAGGCTCAATCGCCTCTCTTGGCGTCGCTCAATGCTTGGGAGACATTAATCAGCGCCTGCTTGAGGTCGGAGGTGGTGGGATAGCCGAAGCCAAGCCGGAAGTGGTGTGGGTCCTGCTCGAACCAGTGACCGGGCCCAACCCACGTGGCATAGCGCTCGTTGAGTGTCTGGTAAAAACGAGCAGGTTCGACGCTGGAGCCTGGGACGATGCGCGGGAAGCAGACCACGCCGCCCTGCGGCTCCACCCATTCCAGCCAGGGTTCGCTGGCCATCCAGGCGGACACCAGTTGCCGGTGCTCACGCATGAGCGTGCGTATCCCGGGAAGCAGCGTGTCACGACGTTCGAGGATGGCGCGGGCAATCGCCTCATCCACCACCGAATGGGCGAGAGCTATCTGCTCTTTGGCGGCGAGCAGGGTTTCCATGAGCTGCGTGTCACGGCATAGCACCCAGCCAATGCGGATGCCGGGCACGCCGTAGGTCTTGGAGAGGGAGGAAACGCTGAGCACGTGCTCGCTCAGCGTCACGGCCGGCGGCGGAGTATCGCTCAACTCCCGATAGGTCTCGTCCAGCAGCAGCCATGCCCCCGCCTCCTCAACCATGCGGATGATCTGGCGAAGATCGTCCGGAGGAATCACTGCGCCAGTCGGATTGTGCGGCGTGGTCAGGCTTACCAGCTTTGTGCCGGGAGTGATCAGGGTTCGCAGGTGGTCCAGATCGACCTGGAAGCTCCCTTCCAGCGTCAGGGGTAGCGAGACGATCTCCGCGCCAATGGCATACGGCGTCTCCAGGTTACTCGCGTAGTTGGGGTGCGCGACTACCAGGCGGTCGCCGGCGTTGAGCAGCGCTGTCGCAACGGTAAAGAGGGCACCCGCGGCGCCCACGCAGACCAGGACCTGATTTGGGTGAACGCCGCTATCGCTGGCGATGTACTCGCGGAGGCCCGGTTCCCCCCGGTGATCACCGTAGGAGAGCAGCAGGTCGTCCAGATTGACACCAAGGTCGCCAAGCCGGCGGTCGGCCATTGAGCTTTCCGCCAGGTTGTAGCGGACCTGCTCGTACCCGATTTGCTCAGGGCTCTCCACTTCCATGATCATGCGCCGGTATCGCATGGGTACGGGGTGGTCCTTTCGCGGTGTCGCGGTTGCTACCTGTCAGTAGAACACGGAACGCGCACGATGTCGTGGCTGCGCCTTGTACGAGGGCGCCTGGCCCCGGTGCCAAAGCAGGTAGTCAAGTTCGCGCGCCGTCACCTGCGTCCCTCGGGCTCGCAGCACCTCCGCCACGCGCTCCACGACGTGTAGACCCACCGCGCGGATTTCTGTTTCCTCAGGAGAGCCAGCCAGAATCAATTGGCCGTCGTTAATGTGGGCCAGGAGGGCTGGATCGTACCGCAGCAGTCCGTCCACCCGTAGCACGTGCGGCACCAGGTTGTCCGCAAACATGGTGAGATCGTCGAGGTCCTCGAATGCGCCTGGTCCCTGCTGGCCGAATGCCAGCGCCAGGTCCGCGACCAGCAGTTGCGCCCGCTTGTAAAGCGGAACCTCGTATCCCCGGTAGCGAGCCACATCCCGGTAGAGCGGCATGGCCGTGAGATGCTCGATCAGGCGCTCTGCCGATCCGCCACTTGCGGCTATTGGCGCCAGGGAATCATCGTCGAAGCTCCGCAGCCACTCGCCGAGGTCACGCAGGGCATGCGCGAAAAGCCCCATGAGTTCCACGACCGCAGGATCGTCCAGCGATTGCCCGAAGATTGCGGCGCAGTTCGCGGGTGTCATGACGCTCAATTGTGCCGGCGTGAGCGGGCCGTGGTGTTGCCAATGGTCGGTGAGCGATGACGCCACCGTGAAGTAGCCAGACATCCCGGCGCGCTTGCGCAGGTGGGGAAAGTAGCCAGAGCCAAAGTTCACGCTGTCCAGCGTGAGCAGATAGGCGGCCGTTTCAGCATCGTTGCCACGGAAATGATGCTCCGTGTTGTAGACCAGCTCAGGGAGCCCCTGCAGCGACAACGAGGCCGCGTAGGGCGCAATGCGATCCTCGTCAAGGTGTACGAACCGCGCGTCCTGCGCCACCCTGGCCGCAGCGCTGCGAATCTGGGCGAAGAGGCTGCTCACCGCGCAACGTCAACAGGTGCGACGGGGATATGATCGAGATCACGCACCGGCGAGAGGGCCAACCCAAGCGCTGCCAGCGCAGTGAACCCGACGCCGATCCAGAGCGTGGCTCGCAGACCGAAGGCTTCACTGGCGGCGGTGGCCAGCAGGGTGCCCAGCAACACCGCTCCGAAATCGGCCACGCGCAGGCAGGCGTTGACGCGGCCCAGCAGGTGCAGTGGGGTGATCGCCTGCCGCAGGCTGACCGCATTGATGTCGAAAAGCGTCAGCGCCCCATCCGTCAGCAATTGCTGGCCGACGAGTAGCGCCAACGCCAGTAGCCCGACCTCGGAGGCCAGTGGCATGAACGTCTGGCCTATCACGGTCAGGATCAGCGCACCAACCATTGCCGCGCCGAGCCGCGCGTGACTGATGCGCTGCGCCAGGAGAGCCCCGGCCAGAGAGCTGGCCCCTCCAATGGCAAAGATCATCCCCAGCACACCGGGTTCGAATCCCACGCGCTGATTCAGGTAGTAGAGCATCGTCGTGCCGAAGATGCCGAACCCGGCGCTGATCCCAATGGTGGCGATGGCCATTCCGCGCAGCAGTGGTTGCTGCCAGGTAGCGCGGATTCCGTCTGCCGCCTCATGTAGGAAAGTGCCCGGCGGCTCGGATTCCACTGGAGCGGCGCCCTTCGCGCTCTCTACGTCGCGGACGCGAGCGATGAAGATCGCGGAGCCGATGAAGGTCACGGCGTCTATGGCGAGCGCAGCCGGTGCAGAAAGGAGTTGCACCAACCAGCCGCCGCTGCTGAACGAGAGCGCTTCCGTCACCGATGCTCCGGCCGTGATCTTGCTGTTCGCCTCGATCAACTGGTGGCTGGGTACGAGCGAAGGCAGGAATGCCTCGTAAGCGACATCGAAGAAGACGCTGAGCGCGCTGACAATGGCAGCAGCAAGCAGCAGGTGGGGGAAGGTGAGGTTCCCCAGCCAGGCGGCCAAAGGCACGGTAACCAGCACCAGGGCACGCAAGATGTCACTGGCGATCAAGATAGGACGGCGGCGAATGCGGTCCACCCAAACGCCGGCCACCAACCCCATGATGAACCCGGGCACCATTTCGGCAAGCCGCAACGCGCCAATGGCGGCTGGCGGCGCCTGCAGCAAGAAGATGGCAGCGTAAATCATGGCGCTGCCGCGTAACAGACTGCCGTACGTGGAGATGACGACGGAGGTCCACAGGTTGCGAAAATTTGAGCTATGCCAAAGGGACGGGGAGGAGGTCACGCATGAAGCCTATCAGCTAGAGGCGTGTGACGGAGAGGAGGCGCCGCATGCTGAGCACCGTTGCAACCTCATGATTGATAGGGAAAGATCAGACCAATGCTCGGAAACGCGCTGCCAGGTAGGCTGAGGTGGATAGTCTCACCGATGGGCTGGGCAAGACGGCTGCAATTCGGGGCACGAAAAAATCAGCCCCGACGAACCGAATCACTAGCACACGACTCGCGCTGAACGGCTTTCACGCACGTCGCCCCGCTACGCGTGCGCTTCCCCCGAACTGCCCGGTTACCGGCCCGGTCCCGGACGAAACCCCGCAGCATCGTCCGCCGTTTCCGTTCCCGGTGAATCATGGCCCGTGGGTCTAGCTCCTCGGGACTGACTGTACGCACACTCTATACGTACATGTGACTGCTGTCAAGAGGGAGTTCTTTATGGAGGAGGTGGAACGTCTCCGGAAGCAGCATCTGCTACGTCTTCAGGAGCTGCCCAGGGCTCGATTACACCCAGCCCCTGAGCGACGGCGACCGCGTGCTCCACGCTTGCGACCTGCCCGGTCAGTGTGACCTCTCGAAAGACGCGGTCCACGCAGTGGAATGCGCTTCCGCCCAGGGTCACGGGCGCCGGCCACTCACCAACCAGCCAGGTAAGATCAGCGCGCAGACGGCCCGCCTGGTCGATCACCAGCAGCACGACGCGCTCACCGAGATTGCGCCGCGCGATGATGGCGCTCCCCGCTGGCCGTCCGGGTGTTTCCGGCTCGATATCGTACCCCATCCCGCGCAGGCTGTCTGTCAGCGCCGGAAGATCGAGTGGGGGTGATTCGGTCATGGCATCTCCTGCGGGGTGGCGGCAGCAAAATCGATGTCAAACACCCGCCCGAGGCGCGCCAGGTTGACCGGGTCCGTCATGATGATGCCCACTTCACGATTCTGGTCCAGCGACGTCGAGGAGATGTTCTGCGATCCGACGAACGCGCGCCGGCCGTCAACCAGGATCATCTTGGCGTGGACGTAGAGACTGCGCAGCAGCCGCACCTGCACGCCCGCGTCCGCGAGAGACGCTCGTTCGGTATCGAATGAGTCAGAGGGCGAGATGAGGACGCGCACTGTGACGCCGCGCTGGGCCGCTGCCTCTAGCCCTTGCAGGAGGCCGGGATCCCTCAGGACCTCGGCGTAGACATCCACACTCGTCTCCGCGCCCTCGATCAGGGACTGCAAAGATGGGCGGGCGTTCGTCGGGCTGACCACCAGCGGCCCGGGGGGAGGCTCGGCTGTCTGCTCCCAGTCCGCCTCGAAGATGGCGCTGGCGGCCTGGACAGCGTCAGGAACCGTAGTGGCGACCCCCAGTTCCCGGTTTCCCGTGAACGACGACGCGGTGAGGTTCTGGTTCATGATGATGACCGTGGCCCGGTCAATCACCATCATCTTGATGTGGGAGAAGCGGAAGGCAGGGCCGCTCCAGCGCACATCGATGCCCGCCGCCACCAGGCGGTCAAAGATTCCCTGCTGGCCGCCACCGCCGCCAAAGGGGTGCTCTTCGAGCAGCACACGGACGGCGACGCCGCGTGCCTGGGCAGCCTCCAGCGCCCCCAGGATCTCGTCGTCGCTGATGATGTAGATCTCGAGGTCGATGCTCCGCGTGGCGGCCTCGATCTCGTCCAGGATTGGGCGGCGGCCATCACCGGGCTGGATGAAGATGCCGGTGACGCCTTCGCTCGCTGCCGGGCTGACGACGGTGGCCATGGCGGCCACCGATGGACCCGGCCTACCCAGCGGAGACTGGCCCACCAGTAGCGAGGCGCAGGTGACGGCCCCGATCAACGCCACTATCAGGGCGCAGAAGAGCCACGGAGTGCCCCGCCGGGATGACGCCGCGCTCAACTCCGCCATCGGCGAACGTGCGGGTACGCGTTGTCATGCGACACCCGCGACTAGACCCCGCGCCGCTCGCGCCACGCCCGCACATCGGCCAGGTGTTCATCGTAGTGTTCGTAGGTCGCGCCCGCGATAGCCGCATCAATCGCGGTAGCGTCAAGCTCCACGAGCTCCTCCAGATCCACGACTAGTCTGGCGTGCGCCTGGTGCATGGCGGCGCGCTCTTCCGCCAGCGTCCGGCCCTGTCGCGCCGCGTGATCGGCCTGGTTCAACGCCTCGAAGTCATCGAACTGGCGCGCCCGCCCGGAGAGCGCCAGGGCCGCGTTCTCGCGTCCCAGGTCATCCCAGAACGCGATGTGCCCGAGCAACTCTTTCAGCGACCACTCTCCGACGGCGTTCGGTTCCAGCAACAGGTCCTCAGTGAGATCATCGAGGCTGGCCAGGAAAGCGCGCCAGGAGTCCTCCATGCGTTGCAGGAGGTCAGCCACGGTGGGTGCGATAGGGGAGGCGGTCGTGTCACTCATTGCGGGTCTCCAGGTCATGCAACTGGCCGGTGATGGTTGGAGGGCACGGTAGCGGGCGCCGGGTTCGCGCGCAAGCCGGTATCGCGCCGCTTGGGCTGGATGGATAGAATGCCGTCAGCATCGCCAGCAGGTACATCCACCAGGAGGCAAAAATGGCAGCGAACGGGATGGAGCGCACACGGGAATTCTTGCGGCAACTGGGGCTGCCCGCCGGCGATCTGCACGAACTCCCGGCATCTCCCCAACGTTTCGCGGACGGTGGGCAGTGGCGCGTTGAGATTCCGTCCGTCGAGGGGCCAAACGCGCTGCGCGCGGTGTTCGAGACGGCCGACGCCCTGGGCGTGCCCGTGCACCGGGTCAGCCAGGGGAGCGGCGTCATGCTGCTCACCGACGCCGAACTCGATGAGATGCACGAGATTGCCTCGGCGCGCGGCGTGGAAGTGAGCCTGTTTGTCGGGCCGCGCGCTGGTTGGGATACCGGTGCCATGGCCTATTCGAGCGCCGGGCGGGTCGTCGCACCGAAGATTCGCGGCGAGGACCAACTGGTGCAGGCGGTGGAGGATGTGCGCCGCTCCTGCGAGCACGGCATTGAGAGCGTCCTGGTGACCGACGAGGGCTTGCTCGAAGTGCTTGGCGCCATGCGGGATGCGGGCGAGCTGCCCGCTGGCCTGATCCTGAAGGGCTCGGTCATGCTTGGCGCGTCCAACCCGGTCTCGGTGCGGAACCTGGAGCGACTGGGCCTCACGACGTTCAACGTGCCGACCGACCTCAGCCTGGCCCAGTTGGCCGCCATCCGCGCCGCGACGACGATGCCGCTGGACATCTATATTGAGGTCCCGGACGACATCGGCGGCTTCATCCGCCACTACGAGATTGCCGACATCGTGCGCGTGGCCGCGCCGGTCTACCTGAAATTTGGCCTCCGCAACGCCCCGAACATCTACCCGAGCGGCACCCATCTGGAAGCAACTGCCGTCGCCCTGACACGAGAGCGGCTGCGCCGCGCCAAGCTGGGCCTGGACCTGCTGCACCGCCTGGATCCGGACGCGGTGATGTCGCCGCTGCCGTATGCGGTGGGAGTTGGGGCGTAGACGCGGCGCGAGGCTTGGCTGAATTTCCGTTTGGTGTCATGGATGGGCTGGAGGTGGCCGGGATGACCTGTGGCCAGATCTCGGTACAGGCCATCGGCCGCTGTTCCTACCGCACCGTTGCAATCCGTGTCATGAGGCCTCCGTTGGCTACGACGGAGGCGCCGGTCACGAAGCTGGACGCATCGCTGACCAGGAAGAGGGCGACCTGGGCGATTTCCTCCGGGCGGCCTACCGTGCCTAACGGTTGGGCGGCGGCGACAATTGGCTCGATGTCACGCCGTTCGGCCTCGTCGAGTCCAGCCCACATCATGGGCGTGTCAGTGCTACCCGGCTGGATGCAATTGATCCGTATCCCGAACTGCCCGACCTCCAGCGCCGTGGCCCTGGTCAGGCCCACGATGCCCGCCTTGCTGGCTGTGTAGGCCGTCGACCCGGGTAACGACGGTCCGGCCAACACTGAACTGATGTTGACAATAGCTCCACCGCCTGCCTGCTGCATGTGGGGAATTGCGTAGCGCATGCCGAGGAAGCAGCTCTTGAGGTTGGTGTCGATTACCGCGTCCCACTCGTCTTCGCTCGCCTCCGCGAGCGGCTTGCCTGGTCCTTCAATGCCGGCGTTGTTCACCAGCGCATCGAGCCGGCCATAGCGGCGGACGCTGTCATCGATCAGGCGGCGCATTTGCTCACCCTGGCGCACATCGGTTTGCTGATAGGTCGCCTCGCCGCCTGCCGCCCGGATGCTGGCAACGGTCGCTTCCCCCTCGCTCGTGGTCCGGGCGGCAACGACCACCGCTGCACCCTCGGCCGCGAACAGGTGCGCGATCGCCTGGCCAATGCCGCGGCCCGCGCCGGTCACCACCGCCGTCTTGCCCTGTAGTTGCATGACACGTCCTCCCGTGCACCTGGCCTGCTGTCCGGAGCGCTAATTAATTGACGCGGTAGTGCGCCAGGGCCTCACGATCGAGCTCGATGCCCAGGCCAGGCAACGTTGGCGTGGGAATACGGCCGTCGATCATCTGCAGCTCCTCGCTGGTCAGGTCCTTGCGGAGCCCGGATGCGCACAACGCGGGCGGCAGATACTCGATGAAGGCCACCTCGGGGCGGGCGGCCGCCAGGTGCGCCGCCGCTGCAATCGAAATGCCCGTCTTCCAGAGATGGGGAACGACGATGAGCCCCGAGGAAGCTGCCAGATCGCAGACATGGAGTGATTCCAGCAAGCCACCGACCCGCCCCACGTCAGGCTGCACGACGCCCGGGTGGGCGGTGTCGATCAACTGGGCAAATTCGTGCCGGGTCGCCAGCCACTCGCCGGTCGCAATCGGGATCGGTTGCTCCTCGACCAACTGCCGGTAGCCCGCCAGGTCGTCCGGCCACAGGGGTGCTTCCACGAAATACAGATTGAAGTCGGACCATTCGCGCAGCACCGCGAGCGCCGTTGGCACGTCGGCAAAGGCGTACTGCACGTCGATCATCAGCACCACCTCGGGTCCGAGTGCGGCCCGGACCGCCGCTACCACCTCCGTCGCCTGCTCCCACGTCCCCGTCAGCCCCTTGTGCGCGTACGGTCCCGTCAGGGTCACCTCGGACTTGACCGCGCGAAACCCCATCTCCCTTGCCCGGATCGCCCAGGCAACAAGCGAATCACGATAGGCCTCGAACCCGCTGACCTCCGGCTGGAGTGAGGCGTAGGGCACGACGTGGGTGACTTGTGCGCCACCGAGCAGAGCGTGGCAGGGAACGCCCAGCGCCTTCCCCTTGAGATCATGCAGCGCCATCTCCACCGCACCGAGCGTGTGAATGAGGGCACCGCGCCGGCCATTCATGGCCGTGCCGACGTAGAGGCGCTGCCAGAGCTCCTCAATCGCCAGCGGGTCGGCGCCGAGCAGCAGGTCCTTGACGCCCAGGCCCATGGTGTGGGTCCCCGGCGCTTCCAGGCAGGCGCGCGCGATCCACGGGTTGACGTCGCTCTCGCCAATGCCCGTCAGACCCTCGTCGGTGTGAATCTCCACTACGAAATTGTCCTGGGCTGACGACGTGGATCCCGGATCGAAATCCGGTTGCAGCAGGACGTGGCAATCGACCCCGGTGATGCGCATGTCAAGCGTCTTCCCGGCGGAGCACGAGGCAGGTGACGCCCACCGGCTCGACCTCGACCTGCACCGTGCCATCCCCCTGCACGGCGAGTGAATCCCCCAGGAGCGCCTGCACCTCGCCCCGGGAGCCGACGTCGATGCGCTCCGTCACGACCTCGTCCGACGGGTTGATCAGGAACCAGGCTTCGCGGTCACCTGTCAGGCGCCGGCGACGGAGCAGACGACCACAGCGATCGGGCTGCACCCCGAGCACATCGCTGAGGAGCCGGAGGAAGTAGGCATCGCCGTCGGCACCCGGATAGGCAGTGGCGGAGAGCCCGGCGAACGTGCCCAGCAGGATGGCCCGTCCGGCCCCGACGTGATTGATGACACCGGCTACGGCATCCCCAGCCATGAGGATCGGCTCGGCGGTGGTGGCCGTCAACGTCTGGAGGTAGAACGTCGCGGCGAGGTCTGTCCCCTCCAGAGCGCCCGCTCCCGCCAGGCTGCCCGCTGGCGCGAACTCCCCCCAGCCTCGTTCCTGCGGGGTCCAGCGCGCCTGGCCATGAGACTCCCGCACAATCCGCACCCCCGCGTGCTCGGCGCCGAACAGACCTCGCGCGCCATCGGCCATCTGCGCGCGTCGGCAGAAGCCGTAGCGGTCAAAGCGTCCCGGACAGGCGTCGCTGATCAGCGTGCCCCCGCCCTCGACAAACGCCTGCAGAGAATCGACATAGGCATCTTCGAGCGAGAGCGGCATCGGCAGCAGGGCGACCTGGTAGTTGGCCAGGGCGCCAGCGGCCACATCATCCTCACTAATGAAATCAACCGGAAAGCCGAGGCGCCAGAGCCGCGCATAGTGCCCACGAAGATTGAACGAAAACAGGTGCAGGGCGTTGGTCAGGGTCCCTTCATGGAAGTGATAGAGGTCATCATTGACCAGGATGGCCACGTTGGCGCGGGGCGGTTCGCCCAACGCGAACAGCCCCCAGTGCTCATTGATGGCCCGTCCGACCCGGCCGGCCTCCTCGATGCGCTCCGTGCTGTCGCCCTCCGGATCGAGAAGCCCGAAGCCGTTGGCTTCCTGCCATGCTCGCTCGGCGCGCTGGTTCCAGAAGCTGATGCCGTGCATGCCCGCAGCCAAGCCGGCCAGCATCCAGCGCCGGATATCCGCTGCGTCCGGCGTGCGCCCGAGGTGGAGATGCGTGGAGATCGGACCACCCTGGAACTCGGCGCCCCACAGTACGCGGCCGCGCCCGGCGGCGCTACGGCAGATGTCCGTGCGGAGCATGAGGCTGTTCCAGACCTCGTGATGCAGGGTGGCGTGCCGCGGACGCTCAGCCGCGTCGTGGTCCCATTCGTCGAAAGGGGACCAGGCGGGGTAGTTGCTGTTGCCGAAGAAATCCGCAACGTTCGCCCAGCGCCATTCGGAGCTGGCGCCGATCCGGGGCTGCGCGACGTGGCTGAACACGGGGCGCTGGCCGGGATCGTTAGCCCGCAGCGCAGCGGTTTTCCAGGCCAGCGCCCGCTCCAGGTAGACGTTGTCCATGAACCAGCGCCAGTCGGTGTACGGTGGGTTTGCCGCGTATCGGCGCGGTGGCTCGACCTCCTCCCAGGTTCCGTAGCCGGTCGCCCAGACGCGGTTCAACGCGGCCAGGTCCCCGTATTTCTCGCCGAGCCACTGCCGGAAGCGCGCCAGGGTCGACGGGCAGTAGCACAAGCCCAGGACGCCGCCATCGTTGTGCCAGAAGCCGATCTCCTGCCAGGTGTTCCAGGTCCAGATGTTGTCGAACCGGCCGAGCTGGCGCGCCAGGGCGCCAACGAAGCGCTCGCCGGCGGCACGCGCGCCAGGGTGATCCCAGCACGGCCCGGGTTTGCCGTCCGCCGGCAACAGGAACTGGGTTGGATCGTTGAGGGGCTGACCGTTGGCGTAAACCATCCGGCAATCAGGATGCTGCCGCCACAACCAGGCCGGCGCCTGTTCCATGGTCAAGCCTACGTAGACGCCGAGCCCAAGCTCGCCAGCGCGGGCAGTAAGCCGTTCAATCCGCGCGAAGTCGTACTCGCCCTCGCGAGGCTCATCGATCGCCCAGGATTCCTGGATCTTGATCATGTTGAAGCCGAGCCGCGCTAGTACGGGCAGATCCGCTAGCAGCTCATCCTGATCCTGGTGGGGCTCCCGGTAGACATGCGTACCCAATGGAAACACGCCAAAGTTCGGGGACTCAATCATGCGTGCGTGTTACTCCTTGCACCGCGTCGGCGTGGCCAGCGGCTCCTCGTCTGGACAGGGTGTCCTTGTGGGTATCCGCCTGCGGGTCCGGGCGAACCGTTCGCTAGAAGGGCTGAAAGCTTGATGGCTCCCAGCCCCGACTCCGGTGATCTCGACCACCGTTAGGCCTGCAATTGCGCCTCGAATTCGGCCCGCATCTGATCACCGCCGCGCGTGCGCCATTCCGTCACGAAATCGGCGAGGGTGGCGATGTCGGCCCGGCCGGCGACAATGGCGCCGACCCGGTCCGTTTCCAGTTGTTGCAGCTCGGCGCCCTTGTCCGCCATGGTTTCCGAGAAGAGGCCAAGGACTGGGTTGTCGATGCCCCGCTCCAGGATCTGGCTGGCCAGTTGCTGCGCGTATTCGGCTTCGCCGGGCGCGTCGGGGTAGTAGAAGACTTGCGGCTCCGGACGCGCGATCCAGATCAGCGGGAAGTAGCCGAAGTAGCCGACTTCCTTGGCCCCTAGGTCGTTGAGGACGCGTGCGCCATTCTCGCTGACCGTGTGATGCACGCCCTCGACGCCATACTCCAGGAAAATTTGCTCGTCACTGGCGAAGGGTGCCATCAGGTAGTCCATGACGCGCAACAGCTCGCGCACCCGCTCCGGGTCCTGACCGGCGGTGACGGAGATGGCGGTGAAGCCGTAGGCGCCGCCGCCGTTAAAGGTGACGCCATCGCCACCGTTGTAGCCGGGCAGGACGAGCCCATCGAGTTGGGCGTTCGGGTCGAGTTTCTTGATTCGGCCCCGCAGCCCCTCGCTGCCCAGGAACGTGGCGAAGCCCTGAATCTGCAGACTGATCTGACCGCCCAGCAGGTTACTTTCCTCCTGCTCGAAGGTCATGGCCGAGGTATCGGGATGGTAGAGGCCGGCGTCATGCAGGCGACGGCAGAACTCGACCGCCTGGCGGTACTCGTCGGTTTCGACCGCGTTGGTCAGGGTGCCGTCCGCTTCCAGGCGCCACTGGTTCGGCACCCGGAACATGCGCTGAAGGTAGCCGCCGTTGATGACGTTCCAGTTGCCGGCGACCCCGCCCAGCCCCCAGGTATCAGGTGCACCGTCGCCATCCGGATCCTGGATTGTGAAGGCGTCCATCAGGGCAAAGAACTCGTCCGCGTTCGTTGGCTCCTCCAGCCCGACCGCTTCCCGCCAGTCGTTGCGGTAGAAGCCGGTGGTGTCGAAGCGCGGAATGAGCTTGGGGATACCGTAAATCCGGCCATTGACGGCGATGTTCTGCCAGACTGCCGGGTCGATTGCCGCGAGGTTCGGGTACTCCTGCAGGCTGTCGCCTGACAGGTAGTCCGTCAGGTCGGTGAACGCGCCCTGCGGGACGGCGGAATAGAGGTGCGGCGCGTTCGCCTCGGGATTCACGTAGAACAGGTCAGGCAGATCGCCACCCGCCAGCGTGGTCGCCGTGCGCTCGCCATACTGTTCATAGGGAACGAAGTTCATCTCCCAGGTGACGCCGAGGCGACCCTCTAGGTCCTGCCAGTAGGAGTTGTCCCCACGATTCGGTGGTGGTGGTCCAAAGAGGAGCGACAGCACGCGGATGGTCGATCCGCTGCCCGGCGCGCCCTCGTACGACTGATACGGCTCCGGTGCGCGGAGAAAGGCATCGGGCACACCCGGCATTGGCGAGGGAAGGAAATCCACGCCTTCGACAAGGGTGTTGGCTGTGGGTGTCGCCTCCTGGGCGACGGCAGGCACCCTACGTCCAGCGAGAGCAACGGCGCCAAGGGTGGCTCCGGTTTGCAGAACCCGGCGCCGGCTCAACCTGGCGTGAGAACGTGGCTCGGGACGGGTTGCGACATCTGGCGTGCTGGTTGCTCGGTCAATCATGGAAAGCACCTCCTTGTGCTGGCAGCTTGTCCGAAAGGGCCTGCGTCAGGCATGCGAGGGTGTACGACTTCGGCCGGTTTTGTGCTCCTTTCCCACCTGGCAACTGACCTCAGTGCCGAGGGTCACCCCTTGATGGCCCCGGTGAGTACGCCGCGGGTGAAATAGCGCTGGAGGAATGGGTAGACCACCAAGATTGGCACGGTGGCCAGCACCAGCACGGCCATGCGAATCGTCTCTGGGGGCGCGGGCGGGCGGCCGATGCCGACTGGCCGCGCCGCGATGGGATTGCCTTGCACTACGTACTGATTCAGGATCACCTGGATGGGCCATTTGGCCGTGTCGTTCAGGTAGAGCACCGCGTCGAAGAAGATGTTCCAGAGCGCCACACCATAGAAAAGGGCGATGACCGCCAGGACTGACTTGGATAGCGGCAACACCACATTCCACAGCAGTTGCAGATCGTTGGCGCCATCGACCCGGCCGCTGTCGAGGAGATCCTGCGGGATGCTCATGAAGAAGTTGCGGACGACCACCAGGTTGAAGGCGGAGATCATGCCTGGCAGGATGAGCGCGGCAAAGGTATTGAGCAGGCCAAGCTCTTTCACGACCAGGAAGCGCGGAATGATGCCGGGCTGGATCAGGAACGTGAAGAGCACCGCAAACAGGATAAATTTGCTGCCACGCACCGACGGCCGGCTCAAGGCGTAGGCCAGGGTGACCGTCATGACCATGTTGACGAGCGTCCCGATGGCGGTCAGTCCAATCGAGACCTTGAGGGCCTGGGTGACCACCCCGCCCGCGAGCACGGTCTCATAGGCCTCGAGGGTGGGATGCCGTGGGAAGATCACCAGTTGCCCACCAACGACATCCTCATACGAGGAGAAGCTAACGGAAATGACATAAATAAACGGGAAGAGCATGGCCAGGGCGATGGCCACAAGGAGCAGGCCCTTGCCGATCACCACCGCGGGGTGCGGTTTTTCCATCCAGGGTGGGCGGCCACTGGCCTGCCCTCTCCGATGAGTACCGGGGACCGCCACGGCCATGACATCCACCATGGCTCCCGTCACGGGGCCGGAGGTCGTTGTCCCCATCTCAAAATACCCCTTCTTCGCCGAAGCGTTTGGCCAGGGCGTTGGCGGAGAAGATCACGATGGCGCCGAAGACGCCCTTGAGCAGGCCGACAGCAGCCGCCAGCCCCCAGTCGCCGCCACGCACGCCCCGGAAGTAGGTAAAGGTGTCCAGCACCTCGGCCGCCTGGGCGCCGACCGCGTTGCGTTGCAGGTAGAACTGCTCGAAGCCCGTGGTGAGAAAGGTCCCCAACCAGAGAATGAGCAGTAGCAGCACCACGCCGCGGATGCCGGGTAACGTCACGGCCAGGAGCCGTTGCCAGGGTCCAGCACCGTCGAGAGCGGCCGCTTCGTACAGGGTGGGATCGATCGTGGTTAGCGCAGCGAGGATGAGAATGCTGTCCCAGCCGACTTCCTTCCAGATGTACTGAAGGGCCACGAGGTACTTGAAGGAATCGGGATTGGTCATGATGTCGATCCCTGGCAGACCCTGGGCGCGCATCACCCCATTGACGAAGCCCGCTCCGCCAAAGATTTCCTGCCAGATCGAGATGACGATGACCCAGGAGAGAAAGTGCGGGAGGTACAGCACGCTCTGGAGCAGGCGCTTGATGCGCTCGTTGAGCAAACTGTTCAGCAACAGGGCCAGGGAAATCGCCGCCGGGAAGGCGACAACGAGCACGATGACATTGATCACCAGCGTGTTCCGCAACGCGTTGGCCACATCAGGATCGCCAAGCAGTGCGCGGAAGTTGTCCCACCCGACCCAGGGGCTTCGCCAGAAGCCGAGAAATGGTGAATAGTCCTGAAACGCCACCACGTTGCCGAGCATGGGTACGTAATGGAACAGGATGAAATAGAGCAACCCCGGCAGCATCAGGAGGTACATCCAGCGATCGCGCCAGATCTGGCGCCAGATGGTCCTGGTGGGGGAGGTGACCGTGGCGCGCCCACCGGCGCTCGCGTTGCGCGCCTCCGCAGCCGCACTCATGGCGCGGCGTCCGGGAGAGGCACGTTGCCATCGATGTCTGTTTCGCCATGCGGCGTCAGGGAGGCCACGGCGGTCCACAACTCGGTGGAAAACTGGAGATGGGTGCGCATCTCACGAGACGCCGCATCGGGGTCATGCCGGGCAATGGCGGCGAAGATATCGTGGTGCGTCGCAGTGCCTTCCGACACTGACTGAATCTGATCCGCCCGCATTTCGCCAAGAACTTCCTGCAGGGTGTCAATGAGATTGGCCACGACGACCGTAACGACGCCGTTATGGGTCGCCTGGGCCACGAGACGGTGAAACTGCATGTCGGCAGCGAGGTAGCCATAGGTGTCACTGCGCGCGGCATCCATGCGCTCAACCTCAGCCAGGATCGCTCGGCAGTCGTCAGGAGTCGCACGCAGCGCGGCGAAGCGGGAGGATTCGACTTCGATCATTTGCCGCGCCTGCAGCAACTCGAGGAGCGCCCCACCCCATGTGGCGATACTGAGACCGATCGAGCGCCCGATGGATGCCCCGGGCTGCTCGACGATGAAGGTGCCTTCCCCGACCCGGGACTCGACGATGCCGAGGGCCTCCAGGACTTTCAGCGCCTCGCGCACGCTGTTGCGACCGATGCCGAGTTGTCGGGCCAGTTCCCGTTCGGAGGGCAAGCGTTGGCCTGCCGTTAGCCCACCGGACGCGATGTACCGTTTGAGCTGCGCAAGCGCTTGATCCTTGACACTCTCTCGCGCAATGGGAATCAGCGATGGCGCGGCAGGATCAACCTGTGGAGCCATGGACCGTCGCGCCCTTCTCTTCCCGTCCCACCAAAATTGGTAGGACCTCCTGCCAGTGGACCGCGATCATATCACCGCTGTATGGCACGGTCAAGAAGGTGACTCTGCCGTGAGCGCGAAGCCACTCCGGCCATCATCGTTTGAGCGACGACCTTACCCTCGCGGCTTACCACGCTCCGATAGTCAGGCCACGGCGATCACCACAAGGGCTCGATCACTAGCGGAGCTTGACGTCAGACCCGTGCTCGTTGAGCCGGCCGTTCATGCTCTCGGGGTGCTGTGACAGGGGAGATATCACAGAAGCTGGTTGTACTGTGGCGAAGGATCGCTTCTCACCACTTTGCTGCGTGAACAGGTCGATCTGATGAGAAACGCCACGTTCTGCGGCAGACATAGACTCCGTAGCCCGGCCGGCACGTCAGTACTTTCGCTGTCAGCCACGTAACAGCAGAGAGGCGCGGTTGACATCCATTCCGGCACAATCGTTCCCGATGAAGGTCTTTCGCAGTTCATATGAGTGGGGTCGACGTAACATCGCCATCGACAAGGTCACTCGACAGCCGTGAGATACAAATGCATGGGCCTGCATCGCGACGTCTTCTGGCTGTCTCTCCAGCCAAACTTCAGAGTTCCTCGGTTGCTTCTAGCCAGGCACGCTCGCGAGTTGCGGGCTGACCGACTCGCTTGCAGCCCGCGCCGCAGCCAGCAGATCTGCCGCCAGCTCCTGGAGCACGTCGCACAACTCATCTGGCTGCCGCACCTCGAAGCGGAAGCCGAGACGCACCAGGTAGCGCGCGGCGCCATCCAGGCACTCCACATTGGCGCGGAAGATGACGCCGTCTACGCAGGGCTCCAGCGCTGCTTCGTAGGCGGGTATTTCTCTCCGGGCCTCTTCCAGCGTCGTGAATAGCAGCGCCTCTACGTGCCACGCGTTGGGAGCTACGGCCAGCGCGTCCTGCACGAACCCTAGCGGCTCGAAGTGAGGTGGCCGTTGGAAGGTCTCCTCGTGCGGGGTGATCTGGCGGATGCGGTCCAGCCGAAACAAGCGGAGATCGCGCCGCAGGTGGCAAAACCCCGGGGCGTACCAGCGCCCCATCAAGTGCACCAGCCCATAGAGATCGACCGCCCGCTCCGTTTCCTCGCCCTGTGCGGAGGCGTACTGGAACGTGACGCGCCGCTGATCATGGACAGCCGCCGCCACGCTCATCACCATTTCCGTCGTTGGCAGCGTCACGCCTCGGACGGGATCGAACGTGGCCGTCTGCTGCACCGCCGCAATCCGCGCCCGCACATCCTGCGGCAGGACGCGCTCCACCTTGGCCAGCGCTCCTTCGACGGTTGAGGCGCTGCTAACCAGTCCCAGCCGGCGAGCAGCCAGCAGGCCGAGCATGATGGCCAGCGCTTCATCATCCGTGAAGAGCAGCGGAGGGAGCCGGAACCCGGGTCGGAGGCGGTAGCCGCCGTGCCTGCCCCGCTCAGCCTCGACCGGGATCCCGAGGTCCTGCAGCATCGTCACATAGCGGCGAACCGTCCGCAAATCGACTTCCAGCCGCTCGGCCAGTTCCCGACCGGTGAGCCGTCCCCGCGCCTGCAGTAGTTCCAGCACAGTCAGCACCCGGGTCGTTGGGTGGTACACGCGAAAGCGCCTCCTGCGGGTTCTGTGCGGGTGAAGCCAATCAGGGCTCTTGCTGTCCTGATTGCGCGATACGATGAACGTCGTGAGAGAACATGCGTTCTCCGCCCCGAATCGGAAGTGTGCCACAACCGCTGCCGCGCCGCGACGGTAGGGAAGCTTTCAGGGAGTGATCAGTCATGCAGCACAGTGCCGTGGATCTGGAGAACTACGCGCGGTTGTACACGGAAGATCGTCTGCGGGAGGCAGTGCGACGCCAGCGAGCCGACACGGCGGTGACGGGAGAATCGTTGCTGGGCCGCGTGGTAGCTCACGTGCAGTCCTGGTTCAGTCCCGTGCCAGTGAAGCACAGGACACATGCCCCGGTCGCGCCCCAACCGGTGCAACTCGTACCCATGGCGAAGAAGCCAAGGGCTGCCTCCGCTGATCCATATGCGGGCATGATCGTGCTCGTGCGTGGGCCCAGGGCGGACGCCGCCTAAATCACCGTCAATATCAACGCTATGGGCCTCTCCTGCTGTACTGGGAGAGGCCCATAGCGTTGAGAAGCGGGATGCTGCCATGCAAGCGGTCTTCATCCATCGCGAGCGGTGCGTACCGGCGCACGCGACCCACCTGGTCTGGCTATCCCACCCTCTCCAGCACAAGATCACGGAACACCGCAATGTGCTGTTCGTTGGTCACGTAGAACCCGCCGTCCACGAACGCGCGAGAGTGCATGCCAAGCTGCGTACGCTCGCAGACGTCCCAGTCCTGACGGTTGGTGATGTCGAAGACATCGACGGTGTCCTGGGGATCGAAGCCGGGCTTCGCGATCTCGGCCGGGTCGAAGAGCCAGTCACAGACCACGCGAGAGGTCTCCGGGCCGGTCGGGATCAGCGTGTGCAGGATCACGTGATCTGGCAGCAGGTTCACGAACAGGTTCGGCCAGAGCACGAAGCCATAGTAGAGCCGGTCATCACTCGGGAGCAGCCCAGGCAGCATGTCACGCTTGCCGTTGCCGGTGAGCGTGAAGCCCTCGATGTCGTCCGCAAAGTCCGTGCCCTGCCCCACGATTCCCTGGTAGGAAGTTCCGTTGCGAAACTCCGGGAGCAGCCGGGTCAGCTCTGGATGCACCGGCGCGCAGTGGTAGCACTCCATGAAGTTCTCGACGACCAGCTTCCAGTTGGCGGCGATGTCATAACTGATCGACGTGCCCACGGCCAGGTTGGCGATGCCGTACCGCTCGAACTTCTCCAGGTCCCCAAACCGCGCTCGCAGCGCCGGCTCGAGTTGGTCGCGTACCGTGCCTGGATCCTTGGCGAGTGAGAGCCATATCAGGCCCTCCCAGACCTCCAACGCCACGGGGACCAGGCCCAGCTTCTCGCGTTCCAGGGATTCATCCCGCGCGATGTTCGGCGCGCCAACCAGGCGCCCATCGAGCGAGTAGGACCAGGCATGGTACGGACACTGGAGTGCAGGCCCGGTGTTGCCCGTGTGCTCGAGGCAGAGGCGCGCGCCGCGGTGACGGCAGACATTCAGGAACGCGCGCAGGGAGCCGTCTCGTCCACGCACCACAATGATGCTCTCCCTCGAGAGCTCAACCGTCGTGAAGTCTCCTGGGTTCGGCAGGGCGTCCGCCCGTCCAACGCAGACCCACAAATCGCCGAAGATCCGCTCCTGCTCGCGGGCAAAGATATCGGGGTCGTGGAAATAGCGGCCGGGCAGAGTGGTCTCAAAGGCCATCGGTGATCTCTCCGCGCTGATGCGCTTACGGCTGGTGACAGTCGTTGCGCTCTATTTTCCAACAATCTGCCGAGGCGTGTGTGGTGCGCGGGAGCGACTGGACGAGGTCCCGGTTCGTCATCGTTGCAAGACGCCGCCTTCGGTGCTTTCCATGGCTGCCATGATCTCCTCACGCGTCACACAAAGGAAATCACCGGGCATGGTGTGCTTGAGGGCCTGCGTGGCGGAGCCAAGGGCCAATGCGCCAGCGATGTCGTCGTGATCGCTGATGTAGCCGGCAATGAAGCCGCCGGCGAAGGCATCTCCACCGCCCAGGCGGTCAACCACCTCGACTTCGCGCCATGGCCCTTCCACGACCGCGCCATCCGGCCCCATGGCGAGCGAGCCGAGTTTCACGGAGCGGCTGGCTTTGCCACGCTTACGGGAGAGCACCGTGACGGCCAGCCCAAGGCGTGTGCGGGCTTGCTCCAGGACGGTGCTGTGGTCGCCATCTATCCCGAAGAAGGTGCGGAGTGTCCCACGTGATGCGAAGAGAATATCCACCAGCGGCACGACTTCCACGAAGCAGGCGCGAGCTTCGGATTCACTCCAGAGCTTGGAGCGGTAGTTCAGGTCGAACGCCACCGGTACCCCTGCCGCGTTCGCCGCGCGAATAGCCGACAGAGTTTCCGCGCGTGGGCCAGGGCCGAGCGCCGGGGTGATTCCCGAGATATGCAGCGCCCGGGCGCGGCGCAGGATCGTGGCCCAGTTCAGGGAGCCAGGAGCCAGGTTGGCGAAAGCACTGTTGGCGCGGTCGTAGTACACGGCAGACGCACGGGGATCGCTCGCTTCCTCCAGGAAATAGACTCCTGCCCGGCCAGCGCTCTCTGGCGCCCACTGCAGGTGGGCCAGGTCCACATTGGCCGCGCGGGCGCCACGAGCGATGGAGCGGCCGAGGGGCGTATCCGGCAGGCGGGAGACCCAGGTCGTGGGGATCTCCAGGCAGGCCAGCGTGGCGGCACTGTTCAGTTCCGCGCCACCCACGGTGAGATTGAGCGACGTCGTGCGCTCCAGGCGCTCATTCCCGGGTGGCGTCATCCGCACCATGGCCTCGCCAAAGGTGACAACCCACCCATCCTCACCGTGCATCTCTGGTCCTCCTGATGCCAATTTGGCGATTTCAGACATTTGCTCTTGACAAGCAGGGCGGAATTATCTTCAAATGCAGTCCTGATCGTAAGGTGCCGCGACAGAATCATAGAGAAGGCGCTTCCGGGCGACCCAACTGGTGGTTGTCCTGTAGTTCACTGTCATGGGAGGACTGCCGCAATGGCGCGCGTCATTTTCCAGAACGTAACCAAGATGTACAGCGGGAACCCGGTGCCCGCCGTCGATAACCTGAACATGGAGGCGGAGGACCAGGAATTCCTCGTGCTGGTTGGTCCGTCCGGTTGCGGCAAAAGCACCGCCATGCGCATGGTGGCAGGCCTGGAAGAAATCAGCGGTGGCCAGATCATCATTGGCGACCGAGTGGTGAACGATCTCCCGCCCAAGGACCGCGATGTCGCGATGGTGTTCCAGAGCTACGCGCTCTACCCGCACATGTCGGTCTACGACAACCTCGCGTATCCGCTCAAGCTGCGCAAGGTGCCCAAGGCCGAGCGCGATCAGCGAGTGCGGCAGGCAGCGCGCACGCTCGATATCGAGGGCTTCCTCGACCGCAAGCCGAAGGCGCTCTCCGGCGGTCAGCGCCAGCGCGTGGCGCTGGGCCGCGCCATCGTTCGCGATGCCGATCTCTTCCTCATGGACGAGCCACTTTCGAACCTGGACGCCAAGCTGCGCGTCCAGACGCGTGCGGAGCTGATCAAACTGCACGAGCGGGTGAACACCACTACCATTTACGTGACACACGATCAGGTTGAGGCCATGACGATGGGTGACCGTATCGCCGTCATGAGCCTTGGCGTGCTGCAGCAGCTCGATACGCCGCAGAACCTGTACGACTCGCCAGCCAACAAGTTCGTGGCTGGGTTCATCGGTTCGCCATCCATGAACTTCGTGGATGTCACGCTCGAAGCGCGGGACGGTCGCATCTACGCCGTGACTCCTGGCTTCGACATGCTGGCCCCGCCGCGCAGCGGAAACGCGCTTTCGCATTACGTGGGTAAGACTGTCACCATGGGCGTACGTCCGGAGCACCTCGTGGAGGCCAGCCGCCTGGGCGCCACGGGTACAACCTCCGTGCCAGTGACGATCGACATCGTCGAGCAGTTGGGTAACGAGAACTTCATCTACCTGCTCAACGGCAGCACCCTGCTGACCGCCCGCATGGCGCCGGATCTCCGTGTGCAGCGCGGTGACCGCATCGATGTCTCGGTGCTACCGGAGAACCTGCACTTCTTCGATCCCCAGACAGAGCAGGCGATTCGCTAGAGAGGGATTCGGCCCTCACCCCCAACCCCTCTCCCGATGCGCGGGAGAGGGGCTTTCTGTTTGTGCTGAGTTGCGGGAGCTACGTGAGGCTTGTTGATCTCGTATCACGATGGGAGGTGGCAGCAGTCATTCCAGGGACGCCGCATAATCGCGCAGTGTGTCCAGGGTGCAGTTAGCAGAATCGAGTCGTGTTCATGTGGGTTGCCATCGCCGCCGTTGCCGCCGTGCTCTCGGCGGTGCAGTTGATACCCCAGGCGTGGAATGCCATCAGAGCGAGGGATCTCTCCGCCGTTTCCCTGCCATCCTTCGCGCTCATCAGCTTTACCACGTTGCTCTGGGCCCTGTACGGCTGGCACCTGCGGGATGTCGCCATCGTGGCCTCGAACGGCGTTGCCTGCCTCTGCGCCCTCACGGTGACGGTGATGAAGGTCACGAAGGGGTAGACGGTACATCTCGGAAGGGCTGACCCGACGACTCCCTAGAGATGGGCTATTGAGATGTCATCCGCTCCCGGGTGTGGTCCTGAACCTGTCGAAGGGCCTCGCTCGCCAACCTCCCTTCTTCGAGATATCACCCCCCTCGCGTGTCATCTCGAGCTTGTCTGTTCAGACTCTCCTTGAGATGACACTCGTGGGTGAGCGGTGGAGAGGGACCAGGCCAGGCTGCCGGGTGTCTCCAGGTTCGAGGCTGGGTCGAGATCCTTCACCTGCGGGCTCAGGTTGACACATCAGGCTGGATGAACCCTCACATCATGGCGAACGGGAAACAAGGTCTTTCGACAGGCTCAAGACGGCACGCTGAAGTGGGCGGTTGAAGGCCGCCCACTATGCCAACTGTGCCGGGTGGAGGAGGTTGGCAGCCCTCTGGGCAGGGTGCGGCCAGAGCCAGTATTACTCCCCCCAGGTTTGCTCCAGCACGCGCAGCCAGTTGCCGTAAGCCACCTTGCGGATCGTCGCCTCGTCGTAGCCCCGGTTAGCCATGGCCTGCAGTAGGTTCTGCTGCAGAGAAGCATCCTTGAGGTTGTCAGGCATGGTGGCGCCGTCGAAATCCGAACCGAGCCCAACTTTGTCGTCGCCCAGGTGGGCGATGAGATAGTCGAGATGATCGACCATAACGCTCAGCTCGAGGTTTGAGCCACGCTCACCGGTCGGGCTGAGGAAGCCGCAGTTGTAGTTCAGGCCCACCAGGCCCCCGCTGTCCCGGATCGCGTCAAGCTGCTTGTCGGTGAGATTGCGCGTGGAGGCACAGATGCTGTGCGCGTTGGAGTGCGTGGCGACCAGCGGCGCGTCAGAGAGTTTCGCCACGTCCCAGAAGCCCGCCTCGTTGAGGTGAGAAAGGTCGATCATGATGCGCAACTGATTGCACTGGCGCACCAGTTCCTTCCCCAGGTCCGTCAGGCCCGGACCCGTGTCTGGTGAACCGGGGTACTGGAAGGGTACCCCGTGCGCAAAGCGGTTGGGGCGTGACCATGTGATGCCCAGCGAGCGCAGGCCGAGCTCGTGATACACCTCCAGGGCGTCGAACTCGGGGTCGATCGCCTCCGCGCCTTCGAAGTGCAACTCCATGGCGAAGGTGCCATTCTCCAGGCATTCACGGATTTCGCGGGCGGAGCGCACAATCTTCGCCTGCCCCTGGGACTCCCGCTCCATGCGGATGAGCCGGGCCACCATCGTCATGGCCTCACGCTGCGCGTAGGCCAGGCCCATCGGTTCCGGGAAGGCGCCAGGATCGGTGTAGCGGCCGGAAATACTGGTGGCGCGGCCCGTGGAATCGACGTCCGCGTCCTCGATCTCGGACTCGATGGTATCTTCGATCTCCTCTGGATCTCGTACGAAAACCGCGAAGAAGCCGCCGCCGAGGCCGCCCTCCCGGGCACGCGGCAGATCGAGATGCCCCGCGTCTGCCCGCTCGAAGAAGGAGCGGTTGCTGAGTGGGAGGTCGAGCAGCGTGTCGTTGTGCCCGTCAAAGACGGGGATACCGGTGGCGATGGTCATGGGTTCGACGGTAGTTGTCACGGAAATGAGGACCTCCTAGCAAACAGAGCGTACATTCGGCTGCCGGGTATGATGCACCACATGGTTGAGACGCGCGTGTACCCGCGCGTGCCAGGAGAAGAGCTGCATGAGTGAGTCGGGTAACGGATTGCTGGCCGGTCAGATCTGCGTGGTGATGGGGATCCAGAACCGCTGGAGCATTGCCTACGCCATTGCCGAGCAGATGGCGGAGGCCGGCGCAACGCTGGCCCTCACCTACATTGATGACCGGGCTGGCCGAGACGCCAACACCTTGATCGAGAAGTACGGCGGCAAGGGCTACACCTGCAACGTGGCCTCAGACGAGGACCTGGACAAGCTGGGCGCGGACCTCGAGCAGGACTTTGGCCGCGTGGACACGGTGGTCCACTCCATTGGCTTCGCACCAGCCGCCGAGCTGGCAGGGCGATTTGTCGATACGAGCCGTGAGGGCTGGCGCGTGGCGATGGATATTAGCGCCTACTCACTTGTGGCCTCCGCCCAGCGCCTTGCCCCGCTCATGACCGAGGGTGGCAGCATCATGACGCTGACCCACTTGGGCGCAGATCGCGCCTTCCCCAAGTACAACGTGATGGGCGTGGCCAAGGCGGCACTGGAGTCCTCGGTGCGCTACCTGGCCTATGACCTGGGTGAGCAGAAGATCCGGGTGAACGCCATCTCCGCGGGCCCCATCAAGACGGCCGCCGCGCGAGGCATCCCCGGTTTTGCGGACATGTACGGCGCCCTCAAGGAGCGTGCACCGCTCAAGACCGAATTCGGGCAGCAGCAGGTTGCAGGCGTGGCGCTCTTCCTGGCCTCCGGGGCATCGGCAGGGATAACGGCGGAGACGATCTTCGTCGATAACGGCTACAACAAGATGGGGATGTAACCGCCTACGGCGCGCCTTAGAGCGCGAGCGCGATCTCGGCCCGTGCGTCGGGATCATGCTCGCGTTGCCACGCGAGGGCCAGGCCAGACCGAGCCTCGGCGCCGCCGATGCGTCCCAGGGCCCATGCGGCATGGCCACGCACCAGCGGCGCATCGTGGCCCAGCAGGGCCGCAAGCAGCGGGCGCGCATCATCCTCCGTGCCGATGTTCCCCAAGGCCACCGCGGCGTTCCGCGCCATGCCGTTGCGCTTGGCACGCATCACCGCCGTACCACGGTAGCGCTGGCGAAAGGTGTCGTCGGACATCGCTAGCAGCGCGTGAAGCGAGGGGTAGGCGTTCTCGATGTCTTGTGGCAGAAAGGCGGGATCTGGGGCGTCCTGCGCGGCGCCGGTGTACGGGCAGACTTCCTGGCAGACATCGCAGCCGAAGACCCAGTCGCCCATCTGGGGCCGCAGATGATGCGGGATGGCGCCCCGGTTTTCGATAGTCTGGAAGGAGATACAGGACGGGGAGTCGATGGTGTACGGCGCGACGATGGCGCCAGTCGGGCAGTTGGTAAGGCAGATCTGGCAGCGTCCGCAATTGCGGTCGAGCGGCGCATCTGGCTCCAGGTCCAGATCGAGGAGCAGTTCCGCCAGCATCACCCACGAGCCATGGCCTGGCACGATGATGCAGGAGTTCTTCCCGTACCAACCGAGCCCAGCCCGGGCTGCCACCGCGCGATCCACAATCCGTGCGTGATCGGTCAGGAAGCGGGCTTCGACTGGGTGCCCCACGTCCGCCTCGATCATCGAGTGGAGCGCGCGCATCCGCTCCGGCAGGAGTTTGTGGTAATCCCTACCGCGCGCGTAGCGGCTGATGCAGCCCCGGGGTGCCCCATCCTCCGGCTTTCCCTGATCGGTTCCCCAGTACGCGACCCCGACGGAAACGATAGAGACTGCCCGCTCCATGAGCACATGAGGATCACATGACTCCGCCGCCCGCTGCGGCGTGAACCAGTCGAGTCCCTGCAGATAGCCGGCCGCGATCCGCTCCTGGAGCACGGTCAGTGTCTCCGGGAAGGCGGCGGCGGTCGTCACCGCTGCCACGGTGAGACCGGCTTCCCGTGCGCGCTGCTTGACCAGCCGCGTCAGTTGCTGCCGTGGAGTAGGTGGTGGCGTGAGATGCAATGGCATGGTGACGGTTCCGAACATGCTGACAAGTATGGCGCGGCAGGTTCGCTGGCTTGAAGACTCGCGCGACGAAAATGCGGCTTTTTATGATTGAAAACAGACATTGGTCCAGAAGTTGCGGAAATGTTCGACATGGTTCATCGAATCGTTACACTACGATTGGAAATATCGCGAAATCCTTGATTCCCATCTTCGAAGTGGTAGACCGGGAATAGATGCGCACGCGCGCTGGGGGAGGTTGGGTGCATGACCAGTGGACCGAAGCGCTATCGCGTTGGCTATCGAGCAGCGAATGGATCCTGGATCTTCGGTGCTCCGCAGGCTGAGAACGCGGTCGTTGGCTACTACGATCCCGCGACCGACACCTGGTACGAGGGCGTAGCGGATATTCAGTCTGGCCAGTGGTTGCCAGAGGATTCCGTCCTGGGCGCTGGTGAGCGTGACTGCCCTGCTGGTTACCCGGTCAAAGGGAATCTGCCCTCTCGCATATTCCATGCTCCCGGACAACCAACGTATGGCCGCACAAATCCGGAGGTGTGCTTCGCCACGGAAGCCGCTGCAGAGAATGCCGGATTCCGGCGTGCGGCCGGCGGCGCTGCTCCAGTCGCCGCTGCCGGAGCCGCCGTAGCGGCACCGATTGCTGCCGCCGATTCGACGCAGCGGTTGAACGTGCCCTCGACACCGACCCCTCCACCACCACGGCGACCGACGGCTCCGCCACCGGCCCCGGAGCCACGGCGGAACTGGCTCCCGTTGATCCTGGGTCTCCTGGCCCTCCTGGCCGCGCTCTGGTGGTTCTTCCTGCGTGATAACCAGACCGCTCCACCAGCCGTAACCCCGGAAGCAACGGTTTCCGCACCTGCGGCAGGCACCACGGAGGCTGAGGAGACTGAAGAGCCTGAAGAGGCCGTGGGTCTTTTGGCCAGTCCGGCCGCGGCCTCTCCTGCGGCGGCTGGCATGGCAACGCCGACGGCCGCAACGCCGGTCGCCGCGGGAGCCTCCCCAGCCATGGCAACAGCCGTTGCCGACGCGGTGGCAACGGCTGAAGCGGAGCTAGAAGCGACACCGTAATCCAGCTTCCGTTTGAATGCACCAGCCCAGTTCCTGCTGTCAGGAACTGGGCTGGTTTCGTCATGGGTACAAATACCGAAATGGTTGGCGGGGCGTGTTCACCGGTCAGGGAATGGCATGCCGCCGTGGACCAGTTCATACCGCAGGTCGAACAGGCGCTTGCGGTCCTGGTCGTCCCGCTCACGGTAGACCGGCTTGTCCGCATCCCCACGCTGGCGATGATGCCGCCGAAACGCAAGATCGGCCGCCGTGTGGAAGAACGCCAGTTGCTGTCCACGCAGGGTGCGTCCACCGCGTGACCTGGCGACGGCCAACGTTTCCTTGCGCCTCGCGTCGTCTGTAATTAGCCGGTACTCTGCCTCAGAGATGATGCCTTGCTCCACCTCCGGGCGAAGCTCACGCCGCAGGATCGCCATTTCATAGCGGTGGGAGAGACGGGCGACGACGTACAACACGAGCACGGCAGGCACCAGCACGATGAGGGCTTGCACCCCCACGAGTTGGAGGATGCCTGGATTACCGCCCAGCCAGGCTGCCGTCAGGGACAGGCCTCCGTTCCAGGCCATGTGGAGCGCCACGGCGCCTGTCCAGCCCAGGACGGGAACGAAAAACCGCTTCCACCCCTGGCCGTATTGGCTCCGTGTCCACCCGAGCGCGGCGCCAGTCACGGCGGTGTACGCGGGATGCGCGAGCCCGCCGAAGACGGCGCGCGCCACCACGAGTGCGCCAAATGGACCCAGGCCGCCCTCCAGGTACGTCTGCCCGAAGTAGAGAATGTTCTCCGTCATCGCGAAGCCAGCGCCGACCAATGCGCCATACACGAGGCCATCGAGCGTGGAGTCAAACTCGTCGCGCGCGATGAGCAAAACGGCGAGTAAGGCAACACCCTTGAACGTCTCTTCGATGAGCGGCGCACCGAGAACGATGCTGAGGCCGGGCGCAAACTCTGGACCAATGAGATCTGCAACAACGCCTTCGAAAATGACGCCGGCGATAATGCTGAGCAGGATGGCGCCGATGGCTCCCCAGGCGAAGCACGCGAGTATGGCCCGGAGTGGCTCGATCTCGTAGCGATCCAGCCTCAGGATGACGCCTGCGTAGAACGCCGCTGGGATGCTGGAGGCAATGACACTGAGGAGCAAGCCCACCGGATCAGGTACCGTGACCACGATCACCAGCACCACAGCCGCCGTCGCCGCCAGCGCCAGCACTCCGACGATGCAGCCAATGAGTCCCTTGCGTAAGGTGGATAGCTTGCCGGAGTTCACCGGCGAGGATCCGCCATGAGCGTGAATGTGCGACGGTGGATCATGGAGCGGCCTCCTGGGCGAGGAAGGGTATCGCTTCGAAACACGATTGTATCAACGGCACGCCGGCCCGGATTGCAATGCTGGACCGCGCACCGCAGACAGCGACTCGTCCTCGTCACGTGCTCCCAGTCTCTCCCGTAGCGACGGGATTTCAGCATGTTCAACCGCAGGGGTAGCCCGGGTTGGAGAGCGCGGATTGCGGCACATCACGTCCCGCACCTCGCCTACAGGAGGCAGGAGCGCACCAGCGTGCCGCTTCTCACCAGCTCCAGCACCATCTCTGGCGAACATCCGGCTGGACAGCGAAAGCGGGAGGCCGAAATGGCCTCCCGCTTCTCCAAGTGTCTTGTCGAAATGGAGTTCACTCGGCCAGGGTTTGCTGACCATCCGATGGTGAACGGCGCCGGCTAGAAATCTCCGCCGAAATCGCCCCCGAAGTCCCCGAACCCGCCGAAATCAGCGCCAATATCGCTTCCGAAATCGCTGACGCCTCCAGCGACCTCACCTACGCCGCCTTCCACCGCGCCGCCGACATCGCCGGCTACATCGCCCAGGCCCGGATCAAAGCCGCTGTTGCCCAGGAATGCATCGGCGATCATGCTGCCGACCATCACACCGGCAATGGTGCTCATGAAGCTCCCGGCCATGAAGCCGCCCATACCCATGCCGCCCATGCCACCGCCAGCCGGCATGCGGTTCCACGTGCGCTCCAGGGTTCCCGGAGCGCGCATCTCAGCGCGTGTCGCGACCCGCGCCAGGTCACGAGGGTCATCGCTTGCAGCGGCTCGCTGTTCGCTGGCTGGCAGGTCCTGCGTCAGTTCCTGGCGCACCATCTGGCGTTGCTCTGGGGTGAGCTTGGCGAACGCCTCGGCGTGAACGTCCTCGATCGTTTCTGGCGGCGCCGTGCGGACGAGGTAGCGGTACCGCTCAACGGCCTGCTCATCCTCCGAAAGCTCCCGGCGACGCGGGGCAGGACGCTGCTGGTTCGGGGACCGCGTGGACGTGTCGTCGCCCAGAAGCCGCTTGAAGAAATCCATATGCGATCTCCTTGGTGTGTGTCGAGTTGCCGGTATCAACGGGGAAACGCGCGTTGGGCTCGCCGTGTTCCCCTATGCCGGATGCCAGCGTGGAGCAGATCCATGTTCGAGGCGCACAAACCATGCCGGAACCGCCCCAGTGACGTCAAAGAAAGACCGGATGAGGAGGATCCTCCTCATCCGGCCAGGTTCAACGCGCGGTACTGAATGATCCTACTGGCAGACCCACTCGCTCTTGCGGCCCTGCTTCCACATCCAGCCCGCCGCCATCGCGTTGGCTTCAGGGTCAAAGATGTCCTCGTTGCCGTACGGCGTGGACTTCCAGGTGGAGCGGATGAACTGGAAGAGGCCATAGGAACCCGACGGGTTCACGGCGTAGGGGTCAAGGTTCGATTCGCACGTGGCCACGCGCAGCATGTCCTCGCGAGACTGCCCATATTTGTCAGCAGCGGCGTAGATGTATTTCACGATCTGCTTGCGGGAGTAGTTGTCCTGCTTACCGGCCGCTTCGCCATTCGGAGCCGGGTTGTCCGGGTTCTCCAGGAAGGCGTTGGAGACCCAGCCCACGTACTCCCCGTATGTCACGCGCTGGTATTCACCTTCCATGACGCCGGTGAGGATAACGCGGCTGCCCGCCGGCACCACCACGATCGGTTCCTCATTGGCGCTCGGGCCATCTCGCAGGCTGAGATCCGAGGTGGTGAACGCCACGCCTGATCCCGGCTTGGGCTCCTTTGTGTCCACAGCCTCGCTGAGCGGCTTTTCTTCCTTGACCTCGATGGGCTCGCTCATATGCTCGGCTTTGGCCCAGCCGTAGACCTCCTTGTACTGCACGGAGATCCAGCCAGATTCGAAGTCGCCAGTGCGGAGCAGTGAACTGCCCGCGGGAACCGTGAAGACGAGGCCGAATTGGTCTCCGGGGCCATCGCGGACGGGCATGTCCACAAGGACGTAGGCAGGGCCGTCGAGCGCCAGTGGAGGCTCAGGCGTAGGCGCCGGCGTAGGGGAAGGCGTTGCTTCAGCCGCCGTGGGCGTTTCGGTCGCTGCCCCTGTGGTGTCAGCCGTCGGGGTCGCGGATGCAGCTGCTGGCTCTGCCAGGGTCTGGGTGGTGACATCGGCAGGTGGCACAACAGGGGTCTCGGTCATTGTTGCAGGTTCGGTAGCGGGATCGGTGGCGACACCCTCACCAGTTTGCACTGGCGATTCGGTCACCGTCGCGCTCACGAGTTCCGGCTCAGGATGGATGACGTTTGCCGTGTCCGACGGAACTGGATCACCTTGCCCTGCAACACCCGGATCTGTTGTGGCGTTCGCATCAAGCGCACTCGCGGACGGGTCGGCGGCACCAGCATTGGGATCAGCCGGTGCACCGGTCGATTCAACGGGGACGGCGTTGGCATCGGCGGGGACCCCGTTCGGGTCCACGGAGCCTGCGTTTTGATCGACCGGCTCCACGACGGTGTCTGAATCGGCGGGAGCCGTGTTGTCGATCATCGCGTCAGGCGCCTGGGTGACGCCGTCCTCGCCGCCAGCGTTGTCCGAGACTACCGGCTCTGCAGCAGTGAGCCCATCGTCGGCAGGCTCTGCCGATGCTGCGTCTTCGACCGGGGCAGCCACGTCCTCAACTGGCGGCGCCAGCTCCTGGTCGGTGAGCGAGTCGCCACTGGCATCCTGCGCCATTGGGACCTCGCCATCGGCGGGAACAACGCCCGCTTCCGCCAGCGGCGTGGCGGCTTCGTCCTCCGGCAGGATCTCCTTTGTCAGGGTCATCGTTTCGCCGCGCATCCAACCCGAATACCCCTCGATGGACACGGGATAGAAGCCATCGACGGGCGGCCCATCGATGGAGATGACAGCGCCAGGCGCCAGCAGGACGATCATCTCCGCCGACGGATCGGGTGCATCCTGCAGCGGCGTGGCCATGGTCAAGGTGCCGTTGGCCGCGAACACAGGCACGGGCCCGAACAGCGTCGCACCAGCGACACTGACAAACACGAACACGGCGCACAGGCAGCTAGACAGAATCCGAGACAAGTACATGTGTGGCGGCTCCCCTTCCCACCAGCCTGCACAGCAGGCTTCGGTAGCCGCGTCGCCAGGAGGCGACGTTCGACCGACATGACCTCCTCCCTCAAGAAGGCCAGTCGTGTGTTGGAACGCGGAGTTGGCAGCGTCCGTTTCGGAGCGTACGGACGCTAGCGGGGGAGATGCAAAGAATACCCCTAATCCATGACCAATGGGGCATCCCGCATGAGTGTCCGGACATCTTCAAGCGAAGGCAGAGACGTTTGCGCGCCCAGTGAACAGCAGGACAGCGCCCCGACCGCGTTCGCGAAGCGTGCCGTCTCCTCCCATTCCCAGCGCTGGGCCATGCCCCAGGCTACTCCGGCCACGAACGCATCGCCCGCACCGGTCGGGTCGATCACCTCGACCTTGAAGGCCGGCACGCGCTTGCGCTCCGACTCCGTTACGACGTGGCAGCCTTCCGCGCCCAGCGTGATTAGCGCGGCGCGCAGGTTGGCTCCGCGCATGCGGTGTTGCAGCGCCGTGGTGGCATCGGAGAGGGTCCAGGTGCCTGTGACATCCTGCAGGTCACGCACATTCGTGACAATGGCATCGTGGCGGAGTGCCATGTCAAAGGCGTCTTCGAGAGGCTCATTGGCCAGGTAGGTGAGCGAGCCGAGGAGCTGGGCGTTGGGCACGGTGTGCGCCGGGAGATCGAGCAGGAAGCGGCGCAGGGGAGCATCCCCGACATCGACGATCAGGACATCGCCGCCCATCAAGCCGAAAATGTCCAGCTTGTCGTGCCGGTGCAGTTGCGCTCCCTGTTCCCAGAAGATGGTGCGGTCGAGTGGCTCACGGCTCACGATCACCGTTGCCAGGTCGGTCACCTCGCCGGGCTTCACCGTCAGCCAGGAGGTGTCGAGGCCCTCGGCCTCCAGGCCGGCGCGCACCAGTTTGCCCCGGTCATCGTCACCAATGGCGGTGGCGAGACCAACATCAGCGCCAAGCCGCGCCAGTGCGACCGCCGTGTTAGTGGTGGTGCCACCAGGCGCAGACACTTCTGCCAGGACATCCGCCTGACCGCCCACTTCGGGATAGGCCGGGACGGAGATGAGGCGATCCCACGATGAGAGCCCGATACAGTTGATGCGTGGCTTCTCGCGGCTCATGACTCGCGCACCAGTAGCACGCGAGCGGGAGCGCCGTCCCCAACGGCGAGCTTCAACGGGAGGCAGACGAGTTCGTAGGGCCCCGGCTCGATCTGTGAGAGATCGAGCAACTCGATGACCAGGATGTCGTTGCCGAGCAGGGTGAGATGGGTCTCCCGGTTCTGCGGGCCGAAGGTGCCAACCGAGAGGGAATCCGTGCCCACCAGCCGCACGCCGTGCTCCACAAGCCATCGCGCCGCGTCTGGCAGCACACCGGCGTAATCCTGGCTGAACGGAACAGTGCTTTCGCCATCCCAACCTTCCCAGACCCGGGAATTGCGTGAGCGCAGGACGAGGCGCTCTGTGCCCTCGGGGATGCCGGCACCCTCCAGGTCCGCGGCGCTGATCTGGTCCACCTCGTCGGGAATGTATGCCACCCAGGCGGGGCCACACCACCGCTCGACGGGGATTTCCAGGAGCTTCTTTCCGTCATCAATGAAGTGCCAGTTGGCATCGACGTGCGTTCCGGCGTGCGAACTGAGTTGCACCCAACTCACGTTCGCGCCCGCGCCCTCGGCCACTCGGCTCAGCGGCGTGACCTCGGTTGCGGGCTGCCCCGGCCAGCCAGGGATGTTCGGGCCGAACGGGACCGTGACATCGAAAATCTGCGCGCCTGGCGCAAAGGAACCCATGTAGCCTCCAACTCCGAGGTCCGTGTGTGACCTGGCAAGGATACCCAGCAAAGCGGGCGGCAGAGCCGTATCATGCCAACACGAACGATTCAGCCAGAGGATGAAGGATGGCGCGAGCGGAAACGTTGCCTGAGCGTGAAGCGGAAATCCGTCGCCGGGCGCGCGACCTGGCCGCAACGCTGCGCGGCTACGAGTTAGCCGTCGAGGACGCAGCAGAGCATGTTCCAACCGCGCTGGAACGAGAGATCGTCGCCAACTGCGTAGCCTCAGGACTCTTTGCGCCGAACCTGCCGGAAGGGATGGGTGGATCAGGCCTTTCACTCCGGGAGCAGGTGGTTGTCGAAGAGGAGTTGGGTGGCGTCACGAACTGGCTCTGGGCGGCGCTGTGGCGGCCACCGAACGTGCTGGCCCAGGCTACGCCGCGCCAGATCGAGCGCTGGGTCGGGCCCTACACACGTGGGGAGGCGCGGGGCTGCTACGCCATCACCGAGCCCGAGGCAGGGTCAGATGTCTCTCACCTGCGCACCGTTGCCGCGCGCGATGGTGATGGCTGGCGCATCAGCGGGGAGAAGTGGTTCGTCACCGGCGGGGATGTGGCAGCCTTCGCCCTGGTGGTCGCGGAGACCGAGACCGAGCAGGGCAACGTGCCAACCATCTTCTTCGTGGCCCGGGATGCCGCTGGCATGCGCTGGGGACGCCAGCCAGCCTTCACGAATCACGCGCTGTACGGCCATCCTGAACTGACCCTGGAGAATGTCTCGGTCACGGTGGACGATGTGCTGGGCGTCGTGGGCGGCGGTATCTCGCTGACCCACGACTGGTTCCGCGAGGAACGCCTGATGATTGCCGCCCGCTGCATCGGCGCGGCCCGGCGCTGCCTGGAAGAGGCGCAGGCCTGGGCCCGGCAGCGTGAGGCGTTCGGCAGCCCCATCGGGGAGTACCAGGCCGTGCAGTGGATGCTGGCCGACAGCGCCACCGAACTGGCGGCTGCCCGGGCGCTCCTCTATCAAACGGTCGACGCCATGCAGGCGGGGATCGACCCGAAGATTGCGCACGGCCAGGCCGCGATGGTCAAGCTCTTTGCCTCCGAGATGGTAGGGCGGGTAGCAGACCGGGCGGTGCAGGTGCTGGGCGGGCGCGGCTACATGCGTGAGCAGGCGATCGAGCGGCTGTGGCGTGACACGCGCATCGACCGCATCTGGGAGGGCACCAGCGAGATGCAGCGTCTGATCGTGGCGCGGGCGCTTGAACGGCGTGGCCTTGACGCCCTTCTCGATGCCTGAACCGGAGAGCGTCTACCCAGGGCCCCGTCCCGACCTGGCGGCGCTGCTGCGGCCGCGCTCTATCGCCCTCGTTGGCGCGAGCGCGACACCCGGCAGCTTCGGCCACGCCCTGCTGCGACAGGCCGTTGATTGTGGATACGGCGGTGCGGTCTACCCCGTGAACCCAACGCGCGGCGAAATCGACGGTGTCCGGTGTTATCCCGCCCTTGTTGACCTGCCGGAGCGCGTTGATTGCGCGGTGCTGGCGGTGGGAGATGCGCGTCTGGAGGAGAGCCTGCGCGCGGCGATTGCCTCCGGAATCCCGGCGGCGGTGATCTTCGGCGCGATGCCCGATCCGCTTGACCCTGATCCGCTCCCCGAGCGACTGCGAGACCTGGCACGGGAAGCCGGGATGGCGCTGCTTGGCGGCAACTGCATGGGCTACTACAACGCCGTGGATCGCCTCTACATCTCCGGCTACCCGGTGCGGGAGCGCGCGCCAGCGGGCGGGATCGCCTTCGTCAGCCACAGTGGCTCTGCGTTCTCGGCGATGGCGAATAGTGGGCGCGATTTCCGCTTCTCCTGGGTCATTTCCCCCGGCCAGGAGTTGGTGGTGACGGCAGCGGATTATCTCCATTTCCTCGTGCGGCAGCGGGAGACACGTGTCGTCGGGCTCTTCCTCGAATCGGTGCGCGATCCAGAGGGCTTCGTCGGCGCGCTGGAGCAGGCGGCAGCCGCAGACGTGCCGGTTGTGGTGCTCAAGGTCGGGCGCTCCGAGCAGGGACGGCGCATGGCGCTGGCGCACAGTGGCGCGCTCGCCGGTTCGGATGCCGCCTTCTCTGCCCTTTGCGAGCGTTGGGGCGTGCTGCGCGTCGATTCCCTGGATGAGATGGGGGATGCCCTGGAGCTACTGGCTGCGCCGCGACGGGTGCGTGCGGGCGGCCTGGCTCTTGCCGGGGACTCCGGTGGCGAACGCGCCATGGTCGTCGACCGCGCGGCTGCCCTTGACGTGCCCTGGGCTGCGCTCGGTAAGACGACACTGGGGGAGATCGGCAGTGCGCTGGAGCCGGGCTTGCAGCCGGGCAATCCGCTCGACATGTGGGGGAGCGGCAACGATTGGCAAGCCAGTTACGAGCGCTGCCTGACCGCGATGGTCCGAGACCCCGCCGTCGGGGCGACCGTCCTGGCCGTGGACCTTGTGCCGGGGAGCCGTCTCGCGCCTGACTACATCGATGTCGTGCTGCGCGTCCAGGAGGCGACCGGTGCCCCACTGGCCGTCATGGGCAACATGAGCAGCACCATCGACCGCACGTTTGCCCGCCGCCTGCGCGAGGGCGGGGTGCCGGTCCTGATGGGCACGGGCACGGGCTTGCGAGCCCTCGGCCATGCACTGCAGCGGCGACCTGTCGCGCCGTCGCAGGTCCCTGACTCCGGGCGCGCTGCAACCTGGGTTCCGCTCTTGTCCAACGCGCAAGGAGCACTCGATGAGGTGGCCGCCAAGGAGGTGCTTCGATCCTGGGGCATCCCCACGGTCCCGGAGCAGTTGGTGACGAGCGAGCATGAGGCGGTGCTGGCCGCCTCCGCGCTGGGCTGGCCCGTCGTCATGAAGAGCGCCACGCCCGGACTGCTGCACAAATCCGATGCTGGCGCTGTCCGACTGGGTGTGCATAACGGTGACCAGGTGGCCGCCGTTTACGCTGACTTGCGCGAGCGCTTTGGGCCACCGGTGGTGGTGCAGCAGCAGATCGACACCCGGGAGACGGTCGAGTTGTTCCTGGGCATGAGCCAGGATCCCGAGTGCGGCCCGCTCCTGAGCATCGGGCTGGGCGGGATTTGGGTGGAAGCGCTGGGGGCGATCACCTTCGCGTTGCCGCCAGTTGATGAAGCTCTGGCAGAACGGATGCTGTCCCGCATTCCCGGCAGCAAACTGCTCGAAGGTGGGCGAGGGCGACCGCCGGTGAACCGTGCGGCGGTCATCGAGGCAATCATGGCGTTCAGCCGGCTCGCGTTCGACCTTTCGCCCGACGTTGCCGAAATCGACGTCAACCCACTGCTGGCCGGGCCACGCGGCGTGGTAGCCGTGGACGCCCTGATCGTGCCGCGCGCTGCAGCGTCGGCGGCCAAGGCTCAAGGAGGAGCGCCTGTATGACCACCCCTGAAGCAGTCTCGATTCCCGGTGTTGCCGTGTCCGTGGAATACAACGTCCCGGCCACTATGCGCGACGGAACCACCCTGTATGCCGATGTCTACCGGCCAGAGGGCGAGGGGCCGTGGCCGGTCATCCTGATCCGCCTGCCCTACGACAAGACCGGCGCCGAGAACATCTCCTACACGGATCCCAGTTGGTACGCGCGCCAGGGTTACCTTGTAGTTGCGCAGGACGTGCGCGGTACCGCGGCATCCGAGGGTGAGTTCGTCCCCTTCCAGCACGAGGCCGAGGACGGCTACGACACCATCGAGTGGGCGGCCAGGCTGCCCGGCGCCAACGGCAAGGTGGGGATGTACGGCTTCTCCTATGCTGGCGCTACGCAACTCCTGCCGGCCACCCTGCGTCCCCCGAGCCTGGTCACCATCTGCCCGGCCATGACCGCATCCCAGTACTACGACGGCTGGACCTACCAGGGTGGGGCGCTGTCGCTGGCGTTCGTCATGTCGTGGGCGACGCAATTGGCGGGAGCCCAGGCTCGCCGGGCGAAGGACTCGGCCTCTCTCAACGCGCTGAACGCCGCGTTCGCCGGTGTCACCGGCTGGCACTGGATCCTGCCGCTGAGCGCCTACCCGGCGCTCTCCGGGGAGTTTGGCAGCTACTTCCACGACTGGCTGGCTCACCCAACCTATGACGACTACTGGCGCAGGTGGAGCATCGACGAGGACTACAGCCGTCTGACAACGCCTGCCCTCCATGTGGCAGGCTGGTACGACGTCTTCCTGGCCGGGTCGGTACGGAACTTCCTGGGCATGCAGGCAGCGGCTGGGAGCGAGATCGCCCGCGCGAACCAGAAGCTTGTCATCGGTCCATGGGTGCACATGCCATGGGCTCCGGTCAGTGACTCGCCGGAGGGCGTGGGGCCGACCGTGGTCGATGACTGGCAACTGCGTTGGTTCGACCAATACCTGAAGGGTGTCGATACTGGGGCGGTGGAGTCCCCGGTTTCCGTCTTCGTGATGGGCGCCGAAGAATGGCGAGACTACCCCTCATGGCCACCACCGGCGGCACAGCGGGAGCGCTGGTACCTGCACTCCGGAGGCCGCGCCAACTCGCGTTTTGGGGACGGCACGCTGTCCCAGGAAGTGCCGGGCGAGGAGCCGGGAGATATCTTCACGTACGATCCGTCCTTCCCCGTCGCCAGCCAGGGCGGCCACTCATGCTGTTTCGGCTTCATCTCGCCAATGGGCCCAGCCGATCAGCGCGCGAGTGAGGAAACGAACTTCGTCCTGGTTTACACCTCGCCACCCCTGGAGGCGGGCATCGATCTGCTGGGAGATGCCAGCGTCACCCTGCATGCCGCCACCACCGCCGTCGATACCGACTGGACCGCCCGCCTCTGTCACGTGCACCCTGATGGGCGCTCGATCAACCTGAAGGAGGGGATCGTCCGGGCGCGCTACCGGGAGAGCCTCACGGAGCCGTCGCAGCTGGAGCCGAACCGGGTCTACCAGTACGAGATCCCTTTGGGACCCATTGGGGCGCACATCCCACACGGCCATCGCCTGCGACTCACCATCTCCTCCAGCGATTTCCCCCAGTGGGACCGCAACATGAACACTGGCGCACCACTCTTCACGGAAGACCTGACGGAGGCAAAGGCTGCACGGCAATCGGTGCTGCACGACGTGGCGCACCCCTCCTGCCTGAACGTGGATGTGGTGCGGCCGTGATCGGGGCACCAGTAATGTGGGCACGACGAGGTCTCTCGGCAAGCTCGAGACACGACGGGTTGTGCACTTCGCCTTCAACGTGTTTCCAGTCCGCGCCCACCCACAGGTGTCGTCGTGAGCCCACAGGCGGAGCCTCTTGTTCCGGTCCTCGTGGTCAACCTCTCCCCATCACGCAGCCGCTCTCGCGTGTCATCTCGAGCGAAGTCGAGAGATCTCGGCATCACCAATTGCGTGATTCCGAGGTTGCCGGGAACGCCGAGGGATTACCGATCCTTCGCGATCCGTCAGGCAGAGATCCCTCGACTTCGCTCGGGATGACACATGAGTTTGGGTGTGCATCTGTATCAGCTTGAGGCCAAGGCGTGGAGCAGCAACTATCTCAGTTCCAGACCAGGAGCAGTGCGCCGCGAATAGTCTGAGTGCAACAGGCGCAGTCCTAGATGCGAACAAGCGGGAAAGGAACCGGCGGTGGTGACGACAGCAATCCCCTCCAGCGTGGTGATCGTGGGGGGAGGGATCATCGGGAGCGGGATCGCCTACGAGCTGGCCAGGCGCGGGATGCCTGTCACCCTCATCGAGCGGGGGCGGATTGGCGGCGAAGCGTCGTGGGCCTCCGCCGGCATCATCTCGCTGCCGCATCGCCCATGGCAGCTTCCGGAGCGGGTGGAGATAGGCCGCATCAGCCTCGAGGTCTATCCCGCGCTGGTTGAGACCCTTGAGCAGATGACCGGCATCGGCATCGACTACCGGCGGCCTGGAGAATGGGCCGTGGCCGTCGATGAGGAACATGCCCTGGAGGAAGATGCTATCGCGGAGTGGCAGCGCGGGCTCGGCCTCAGTGTGGAGGACGTCACGCCAGACGAGGCCCGGAATCTGGATCCGGCGCTCCCGGAAACCCTCGTGCGAGCCCGTTTCCACCCCGGTGTCGGATCACTGTCGGTGCATCGGCTCTCGCAGGCCCTGGCCGCAGCAGCGCGCCAGCTTGGGGCGACTGTGCTGGAGGAAACGCCGGTCGGCGGCATCCTGCGCGAGGGAGACCGCGTCACCGGTGTTCGCTTGCAGGAGCGGGATTTGCACGCGGATGTCACCCTCCTGGCCAGCGGTGCCTGGACGCGCCTCCTCGGCGACACCATCGGGGTGACCCTGCCTACGATGCCAGTCAAGGGGCAGTTGATCGCTTTCGCCAATGCGCCGCAGCGGCCGACACGCGTGATTTCTGGTCACGGCGGATACGTGCGGCCAGGCCCGGACGGCACCACGATGGTGGCGGCGACGGAGGAGTACAAGGGATTCGACAAGCGAATCACCGGCGACGGCGTCGCCTGGCTCCTGGAGCTGACGCGCACGCTCTGCCCGGTCCTGCTCCAGGGAGAAATCGCAGAGTCGTGGACCGGTCTGCGCCCAGGCTCCGAGACCAATGATCCGCTGATTGGCCCCGTGCCTGGCTTCGATGGACTGTGGGTAAGCGCCGGGCACTTCCGGACCGGCGCCAAGGAAGGGCCAGGCACCGCCATCCTGGTAGCGGAGGCACTGACCACGGGCGAAATCCCGGATCTGCTCCGGGCCTTCGCGCCGACCGGCCAGCCGGTACCGGCATGACCCAGGTGCGCGCGACCCGGAGCGTGCTGGCCACGCCTGGCTCCAACCCACGCATGATCGAGAAGGCGCTGGCCAGCGAGGCTGACGTCGTGATGATCGACCTGGAAGATGCCGTCGCTCCGGCGGAGAAAGCGGCGGCGCGGGACACCGTGGCCACGGCGCTGCGCCGGGGCGACTGGCGCGGGCGGCCGCGCACCTTCCGTATCAACGCGCTCGACACCCCCTGGTTCGCGCGCGACCTGGTCACCGTCTACGACCTGGCGGACGGCCAGATCGACCTCATCGTGCTGCCGAAGGCGAGCAGCCCCGCCGACGTACTGACCGTCAACACGATCCTTACCTCGCTCGAGGCGACTTCGGGGCAGCCGCCCATCATGCTCGATGTGCAGATCGAGAGCGCGGCCGGGCTGGCGCACTGCGAGGCCATCGCTGGTTGCTCCTCCCGCGTGGCGTCACTCGTCTTCGGCCCTGGTGACTATGCTGCCTCATTGCGGATGCCACTGACCGCCATCGGCATGCCAGACACCTGGGACGAGGTCTACCCGGGACACCGCTGGGACTATGCCCTGCAGCGCATCCTGGTCGCGGCGCGAGCCGCAGGTGTGCTCGCCATTGACGGGCCATATGCGGACTTCCGCGACCTGGAGGGCTTCCGCCGCTCCTGCCTGGTCTCCCGCGCGCTTGGCTACGACGGCAAGTGGTGCATTCACCCGGCGCAGGTGGCTGTAGCAAACGAAGTTTTCTCTGCCACGGCAGAGGAAATCGCCTGGGCCGAGGGGATCCTGGCGGCGAATGCGGCTGCGGCAGCGGAGGGACGCGGGTCCTTCGCGCTGCATGGCCAGATGGTGGATGCCGCCACGCTGCGCATGGCTGCCTCCACGCTGGCACGGGCGGGGCGCACAGAGGCCTGATCCGCGCTCGCTGCTATGATCCCGGGCGGCTTTTTCGCTGCGGGAGGGGAGCAGGCGGGCATGACGAAGCGGGCGCTGTTGAGCGTCTTCGACAAGACCGGAGTCGTCGAGTTCGGGCAGGGTCTGCTGGCTCTGGGCTACCACCTGGTCTCGACTGGTGGAACGCTCGCGGCGCTGGAGGGTGCGGGTCTGCCGGTGACGGCGGTCAGCGACGTGACCGGGTTTCCGGAAATCCTCGAAGGCCGCGTGAAAACGCTGCACCCGCGCATCCACAGCGGCCTGCTGGCCCGGCGTGACGACGCCGCGCACATGGCCACGCTGACCTACCACGGCATCACGCCAATCGATGTGGTGACGGTGAACCTGTATCCGTTCGGCGCAACAGTGGCGAACCCCGATGTGACCCTGGCTAACGCGCTGGAGAACATCGACATCGGCGGCCCGGCCATGATTCGCGCCGCCGCCAAGAACTTTCCTGGCGTGCTGGCTGTCACCGATCCGGCGGACTACCCGGCCATCCTGGCGGACCTGGGGTCAGGGGAGGTGAGCCTGGAGCGACGGCAGCAACTTGCGGCCAAGGCGTTCGCGCACACCGCCGCCTACGACGCCGTCGTCTCCGAGTACCTGCGTGATGCCAGCGAGTGGCCCGCCGAGTTGAGCGTGGCTGGCCACCATGCGCGCACCGTGCGCTACGGCGAGAACCCGCAGCAGCAGGGCGCTGCCTACCGGCGCTTGCGGGCAGGTGCGCCCGCCTCTGGCGTGCTCGATGCCCTGCAACTGGCCGGCAAGGACCTCTCCTTCAACAATCTGCTCGATGCCGATGCGGCCTGGAGCGCGGTGGTTGGCTGGGAGCTTCCCACAGTCGCCATCGTCAAACACACTATCCCGTGTGGCCTGGCCGAGCGGGAAACCCTGGCGGAGGCGTTCAGCCAGGCACTACGCGGCGATGATGTCTCGGCGTTCGGCGGCATCGTGGCGCTCAACCGGCCGCTCGATCTGGAGACCGCGCAGCGGCTTGGAGAGATCTTCTTCGAGGTGGTTATCGCGCCCGGCTTCGAGCCAGAGGCGCTGCGGCACTTGAAGCGCAAGAAGTCCCTCCGCCTGCTGGAGATGCCGGCCGGCGCGGCAGACATCTGGCCTTCGCCTGACCTCGACATCCGGCCCATCGCGGGCGGCTTGCTCGTGCAGACCCCGGATACAGCGGGTGATGACCCGGCGACGTGGCAGGCAGTATCCGAGCGCACACCGGATGAGCGTGAGATGCCCGATCTCATTTTCGCCTGGCGGGCGGCCCGTCACGTCAAGTCGAACGCCATCGTGCTGGTCCGAGACCGGGCCATCGTGGGGGTGGGCAGCGGACAGCCGAACCGGCTGGAGAGCGTGCGCATCGCCACGGATAAGGCGGGGGAGCGGGCAGTTGGTGCAGTGCTTGCAAGCGATGCGTTCTTCCCGTTCCCGGACGGGGTGGAGCAGGGCCTGGCCGCCGGCGTGACGGCGGTCGTGCAGCCAGGCGGCAGCGTGCGAGACGACCTGGTCATCGAGGCGGTGAACAAGGCCGGAGCGGCGATGTTGTTTACTGGCACACGACATTTTCGGCACTGACGGAGAGATTCGTCGCACTACTCAGCGGGGCGTGGTGCACAACGAGGTTGGAGTTCCCGGCAGCGTGAAAGGCGAGCCAAAGATGGCTACCGGACTTCCACGTTGCCAACGCCCGAGAAAGGTTGAGTTTCGTGCGATTGCCCCGGTTCTTTTACAAGCAGCGCAAGAGCCCCATGCTGGGCTCGTTCACTGGCCCCCAGGTTGTCGTCGTGGGTGGCGGATTCGGTGGGCTGGAGGCAGCCAAGGCCCTGGGTGGCGCGCCGGCCCGCGTCACCCTCGTCGACCGCCGCAATCACCATCTCTTTCAGCCCCTGCTGTATCAGGTGGCGACCGCGGTCCTCTCGCCGGCCGACATCGCCCAGCCGATCCGGGCGGTGCTGCGGGACTGCGCCAATGTCGAAGTGGTGCTCGGCGACGTAACCTCGGTTGATGCTGAGGGAAAACACGTGGTCCTGGAGGATGGATCCAGGTTGCCGTACGACTACCTGATCCTGGCGGCTGGCGCCAGCCATGCCTACTTCGGTCACGATGAGTGGGAGCCTCATGCGCCGGGTCTGAAGTCGCTGGAAGAAGCCACCGATATCCGGCGGCGCTTGCTCGTCTCGTTCGAGGAGGCGGAGCGGGAGACGGACCCCGAGCGGCGCAAGGCACTGATGACCTTCGTCGTCGTTGGTGGAGGCCCTACCGGTGTCGAAATGGCGGGCGCCATCGCCGAAATTGCCCGCTACTCGCTGGCCAAGGATTTCCGGCACATCGATACGCGCGACGCCCGAGTGATCCTGCTCGAGGCGGTGGATCGCCTGCTGCTCGCTTTCCCCACGCAGCTCTCGCGCTATGCGCTGTGGGACCTGCAACGCCTGGGGGTGGATGTCCGCTTCAACACGCCGGTCACTGACATCAAGGACGGTGTCGTGACAGCGGGCGGCACCGAGATCAAGGCCGCCACCGTCATCTGGGCGGCAGGCGTCAAGTCCTCGCCTCTCGGGGCAACGCTGGGCGCCGAGACGGACCGCGCCGGGCGCGTCATCGTGCAGCCAGACCTGACGATCCCCGGACACCCGGAGGTGTTCGTGATCGGCGACATGAGCTCCCTGATGGGCCCGAATGGCCGCCCGTATCCGGGCGTGGCCCAGGTCGCGAAGCAGGAGGGCGCCCACGTGGCGAAGAACATTCGCCGGGCCATGGCCGGCAAAGAGATGGAACCGTTCCAGTACATCGACCTCGGCAACATGGCCACCATCGGCCGCAACGCCGCGGTGGCGGATATTCGGGGCATCAACCTGACCGGCTTCATCGCCTGGCTCGTCTGGGCGGTAGTCCACGTCTTCAACCTGATCGGGTTCCGCAACCGCCTGGTTGTCGGCGTGCAGTGGCTGTGGGGATACATGACCTTCCAGCGCGGGGCACGGTTGATCACCGGATCCGTGCGGGAGTAGGGGGGAGCATCGAGTCGCTGAATCACAGTACCCGGTCTGGGGCCAGTAGGAATGGCCCCCAAATCTCATCGTGTCTCGACTAGCTCGAGATACGGGGAGACGCGCTCATGTCGCGAGGTTGAGGCGTTGACACGGGCCCCATTCCGGGCGGCGCCCACACGCGCATTGCCCCGGTAGCCAGCCCGGGTTTGCGAGCATCGCCCAAGATTGCAATACTTCTCGCCTGATCGTGAAATCCAGCTTGGGAGCACGGGTGATCGACAACGATGCGGCCTACCCCCGGAGTGAGCCGGGGAGCGTGCCGCTGCTGCGCATGACCGGGATCAACAAGACCTTCCCCGGGGTCAAGGCGCTCGATGACGTACACATCACCGTCTACGGCGGGGAGTGCCTGGCGTTGCTCGGCGAGAACGGCGCGGGCAAGAGCACCCTGATGAAGATCCTGTCTGGCGTGTATCAGCCGGACAGCGGCGAGATCGCCTTCGATGGCGAGGTCGTCACGCTCAGTTCCCCACGGCAGGCCCAGGCGCTCGGTATCTCCATCATCTACCAGGAATTCAACCTGATGCCGAACCTGACGGTGGGGGAGAACGTCTTCATCGGGCGGGAACCAAACTCCGGCGGCTTCGTGAACCGCCGCCAGATGGAAGAAGACACCCAGGCCCTGCTCAACCGGCTTGGCGTCCCGCTCGATCCCCGCGCGACGGTGCGCGACCTCAGCGTGGCCGAGCAGCAGATGGTGGAGATCGCCAAAGCGCTCTCCACGAACGCGAAGCTCGTCATCATGGATGAACCAACCTCCGCGCTAACCGACCGCGAGGTGGACAGCCTGCTCGACATCGTGAACAACCTGAAGGCGCAGGGGCTGGGCGTGATCTTCATCACGCACCGGCTGGATGAGCTTGCTCCCATTGGTGATCGGGTGACTGTGCTGCGCGACGGACGCAACGCCGGCGAGATGCCCATGCGTGACGCAACTCCGGAAGCGATCGTGCGCATGATGGTCGGCCGCAATATCGCCGATCTCTACGAGAAGACCGGCGGAAGCTACGATCCCGGCACTCCCTACGTTCTCGAGGTGCGCGGCCTCAGCCGCACCGGCTCAGCCCAGGACGCCGCCCAGATCGTGCTGCATGATGTCAGCTTCGGCGTTCGCGCCGGGGAGATCGTGGGGCTGGCTGGGCTCGTGGGCGCGGGCCGCACGGAGGTGGCGCGCGCTATCTTCGGCGCGGACCGCTTCGACCGTGGCGAGATTTTCATCGACGGCAAGCTGGTGACCGTTGGGACGCCGCGCGACGCCATCCGTCATGGGCTTGGGCTGGTGCCGGAGGACCGCAAGCAGCAGGGACTCGTGCTCAACCTCGCGGTGCGCGAGAACATCGCGCTGCCGTCACTCGACAAGTTGGTCAAGTTCGGCTTTGTGCAAACGAAGGAAGAGCAGAGCCTGGCGCGCCGCTTTGTCGATGCGTTGCGCATTCGCACTCCCAGCCTCGAGCAGCAGGTGCTGAACCTCTCAGGTGGCAATCAGCAGAAGGTCGTGATCGCCAAGTGGCTTGCCCTGCAACCGAAGATGCTGATCCTCGATGAGCCGACGCGAGGCATCGATATCGGCGCGAAGGCGGAGGTTCACTCGCTGATCGCCGAGCTGGCGAAGCAGGGCGTGGCCGTGCTCATGATCTCCTCGGAGCTGCCTGAGATCCTGGGCATGAGCGACCGCATACTGGTGATGCACGAGGGGCACATCGTGGCGGATGTGCCGCGCGCCGCTGCAACCGAAGAAGTCATCATGCGCTACGCCACTGGAGTTGATCGGGCGCAGGTCGCGCAGGTCGCATAGGGGACCGGAAGGCCGGGCAGAGAGGGGACTCATGAGTCAGGCGGTAGCCACGGGACAGGAGCGACGGCGCGCTGACCTGGTCTCGATACTGGGCAAGTTTGCGCCGTTGATCTTCCTGGCGCTCCTGGTCATTGTTCTTTCGGTGTTGCGGCCCAACTTCCTCTCCGCGTTCAACCTGTTCAATGTCATGCGCCAGATCTCCTTCATCGGGATCCTGGCGGTGGGCATGACGTTCGTCATTCTCACGGCGGGCATCGACCTCTCCGTGGGGTCGCTGCTGGCCCTCTCCGGCATTATCTGCGCCACCGTCGCGAAGGGTTCCAGAAGCCTGCTTGAAGGTGGTGTCACCGACCCTGGCGGCGTGCGCGTACTGCTGGCAGCATTGGCGGCCATCCTGGTCGGCATGCTTATTGGCTTGCTCCAGGGTTCATTGACCGCTCGTGCCGGCATCCCCGCGTTTATCGTGACCCTGGGCGGGCTCGGAGCGTGGCGTGGGGCGACATTGCTCTGGACCAATGGACAGCCGATCTCATCTTTCTCCGACGACTTCAAGTTCTGGGGACAGGGCTTTATCGGCCCCTTGCCGGTGCCGGTGATCTTTTTCATTGCGATTGTCATCATCGGGCAGATCATCCTCAAGTACACCCAGTACGGGCGCTGGATCTACGCGCTGGGTGGCAACCCGGAGGCCTCCCGCCTCTCTGGCCTCAACGTGAAGATGCTGACCACCAGCGTCTATGTCATCAGCGGCTTTTGCGCCGGGCTCGCCGGGTTCCTGCTCACCTCCCGTCTGAACTCCGCAGAGCAGGTGGCGGGGCAGGGGTACGAGCTGCAGGCCATCGCGGCGGTGGTCATCGGGGGTACCAGCCTGTTCGGTGGCCAGGGTGGCATGATTGGCACCCTCATCGGCGCCATGCTGATTGGCGTGCTGAACAACGGCCTGGTCATCCTGAACGTCTCGCCGTACTACCAGCAGATCGTCATCGGCGCGATCATCGTGCTGTCTGTGTACCTGGATCAGCTCGCCAAGCGGCGGTCGCGCACGTAGAGAGCGGCGCTGCACCACGTGACATACTTTGACCTTGCATGTGGTCACCGTAGAATGGCCAGTGAGGTAGCGCCCGTATGGAGGCGTCTGCTGTCGAAACAGGGAGGTTTCGTACATGTCCCATGAAGTCGTGCGTGGAGTAACTGGAGCATCGCTGTCTCGCCGCAGCCTGGTAGCCGGCGCGGTCGCGGCTGGCGCTGTGACGGTTCTCCCAGGTGGGCTGCGCTCGGTCGCGGCGCAGGACACCCCAAGAATCGCGTTCTCTGTGCCGGGCCTCAACTTCCCCTTCTTCGTGCACATGATGAACCTGGCCCAGCAGCACGCCGATGAGCTCGGCATCGAGTTGGTGCAACTGGACGGCCAGGAGAACGGCGCGCCGTCCTCCACAAAGCAGAGCGCGGACCTGGAAGCTGTCATTGCCCAGGGGATCAGCGGCATCGTGATCTCCCCGAACGACGGTGCGGCCCTGGCTCCGGCCATCCAGGCGGCCATTGACGCTGGCGTGCCGGTGGTGACCGTTGACCGCAACGTGCCAGACGCCGATACGCTGGCTCACGTCGGCGCGGACAACGTGCGCGGCGGCGAGATCCAGGGCGAGTACGTCCTCGAGTTGCTGCCGGACGGCGGCGAGATCTACGAGCTGCAGGGCCAGCCGGGCGCCACGCCGGCGATTGACCGCCACGCGGGCCTGGAGAACGTGATCGGCGCGCAGGATGCGGTCACGATCATCGTCTCCCAGACCGCGAACTTCGCGCGTGACGAGGCCGTGACGGTCTTCGAGTCCGCGCTGGCGGGGAACAATCCGCCGGCTGCCGTGGTCTGCGCGAACGACGACATGGCGTTCGGCGTGTCTGAGGTGGCACAGGCGAACGGTCTGTCCATGCCGATCATCGGCTTCGATGCCCTGCCCGAAGCGCTTATCGCGATTCGTGACGGCAATATGGCCGCCACCATCGAGCAGTTCCCCGGCCAGCAGGCCACCACGGCAATGGACATCCTCCTTGCCTTCCTGGCGGACGGCACGGAGCCAGCGGAGCACGACACCTACCTGGAGCCCATCCTGCTGACGGCCGACAACCTGGCGGAAGCCGAGCGCGCCGTCGAGGCGGGTGTGGCTGAAGCTGGCGCGACGCCTGAGGCCACACCGACGGCGTAGTTTTACCCTCACCCCAACCCCTCTCCCGGTGCGCGGGAGAGGGGCTTTTGGTTGCTCCAATTTCCTGAGGAGCCTCGCAACAGGCGCCGTTGTTACGATTCTTTGCCACGGAGAAGCAAGCCCCTCTCCCGCGCACCGTGAGAGGGGTTAGGGTGAGGGTTCACTTTGCGACTCTACATGGCCGGACCCATGTTCACCGCCGCTGATGCCGCGTACAACCTGCGGATGGCGGAGAAACTACGCTCGTTCGGCTTCGAGGTCTTCTGCCCCAACGAGAGCGAGCCGAACGAGAAAACGCGGGAGGACATCACCCCGCGCCTGATCTACGAGGTCGATCTGGCCGCCGTGAAGTGGAGCAACGTGGTGGTCTGCCACGTCAGCGAGGATTCCGGCACGAACTGGGAAGCCGGTTTCATGGATTGCCTGTCGCGCCACGTCGATCCCGAGCGCTACTACGGCGTCGTTGGCCTGGCGACGGACATGCGCCTCCGCACGAAACCGCATCCAGACAAGCACGGGGTAGAGAACCAGGCGCTGCACATCAACGCGCTGGTTGCCGGCGGCTTGTTGCTTTCGCTCGGCGTCTACCTGGATGAGGACGAGATGATCCAGCGTTTGCTGGAGGTGCGGCATGAGCGAGAAGGCTGACGGGCCAATCATCAACTTCCAGGGCGAACTCGTCGGCCTCGGCCCGATTCGCCGAGAGTACATCCCCCTCTTCCAGCGGTGGATCAATGATTTCGAGACCACGCGGTTCCTTGACATTCAGCCTCGTCCCATGACCCTCGAGCAGGAATCAGCATGGTTTGAGAACGCATCAACGGGTGAGGGAATTGTTTTTACGATCTACGAGCTGGCCACTGGCAGGCCCATAGGAAACTGCGATATCCACAACCTTGATGTACGGAACCGCCGCGGAGAACTCGGCATTCTCATCGGCGAACCTGACGCGCGCGGCAAGGGGTATGGCACCGAGTCGATGCGCCTCTTGGCCGACTATGCCTTCACAGTGCTCAATCTGCATAGCCTGATGCTCTGGACCTATGAATACAATGAGGCGGGACGACGATGCTACTCCAAGGTCGGCTTTCGGGAGATGGGCCGCCGCCGCGCCTCTCGCTGGCACGCTGGCCGCTTCTGGGATGAGATTGCCATGGACCTGCTGGCCACCGAGTTCGAGAGCCCCGTCCTGCGCCCAATCCTCGCTCCGCAGGACGTGCGCGGAGGTTCATGACCGAGACAAGGGAACCTAGACCGATCGCGGCGGAATGCCCTGGGGGTTGGTAAACAGGTTGCCGGGATCGTAGCGGGTCTTCACGTCTACGAGCCGCTCGTAGTTCTCCGCGTAGTACTGCTGCTGCCAGTCGGTGATGTCCCGGTTCGGGAAGTTCTGATAGCTCTCATCAGGGGTGTGTGGCGCTATGGTCTTGATGATCTCCGCAGACCACTCGTTCAGCCCCTCTGCGACCTCTCGCGTTGCGTTGTTTGGCCAAACCGTAGTCGGGCGGAGGAGCGTCAACATATCGCGATGGACATAGGCGGTTTCCGTTCGTGAGCGTGCGTTGACCGCGCCGCCGACCCAGCCCAACGACCAGAACGAGCCGTTCGCGTCGGCGGACCGGCTGGGGCAGGATGCAAGGAGATCGACCACCTCTGCAATCGCATCGTTGGGTATTGGCGTGTCCGCATAGCGGGAAATATCCCCAAATGAGTGGGGATCAGGCTCGCCGGTGGCGATGTAGCGTTGGACCGACCAGAATGTGCGCGGCTCAAGCATCTCGCTCATCATCCCGGGAACGGCAAGCAGGGGCTGTAGGAGGTCGCGTAGGTCGTCGACAGGGCCGATGTACTGCCCCCGGGACATCACATCGATTGCTTCTCGCGGTCCTCCGGGCCCCACTTCAGTTGCCTGCGCCATCGCCACGGCATTGAGCGCGTCAGGCGCGGCGGCTAACACCTGGTGATATGCGGAAAAGACGGCTTCTGCCGCATCTGCCCCGCGCCAGGTGAAGCGGTAGAAAGAGACTTCGTCCTGTGGCGCCTCCACCATCGCGAAGGTAAACGACGTATTGATGCCGAAGTTTCCCCCGGCGCCGCCGCGGCAAGCCCAGAAGAGATCGTTGTTGGTGGTCGCATCGATCTCCCGCGCTTCGCCGTCAGCGGTCACAATTCGTGATGAGAGCAGGTGATCACAAGTGAGGCCAGCCCAGTGCGCGTTGTACCCAATGCCTCCGCCCAGCGTCAGGCCACCCACGCCCACTCCAAGGCAGGTACCGCCCGGCAAAAACAGGGGCCCGTCCTCGGTCGCGGTGAAGTAGTCGCCATTGGTCGCAGCGCCGCCGGTCTGCATGGTGCCCTGCTTACGGTCGATATCAACCGAGTTCAGGCGGCGAAGATCGATCATCAGCGCAGTCGTGGTTGAGAACCCGGCGTAACTATGTCCACCGCCCCGCCCGATGGGCCGGATGCCAGTCTCGTTGCACCAGTTGACGCACGTGACAACATCTGCCTCATCAGCGCAGCGCGCGATAGCTGCCGGACGGATGTCGAGGTAGCGGCCGTTTGCCGGGGCACTGGCGCTGTCATAGGCGCTGTCCTGGGGCAGGATCAGGGTGCCGTTGAGTCGCTGTCGCAAGTCGTTCAGGGCTGACGACGGGACGGCATCTTGGGCGGCAGCCCGACGCGGTTTCCAGATGCGCTCTGTGGCCGCGGTGAGACCAAGGCCGGTTGCCCCTGCCAGCAAGCTGCGGCGAGAAATGGTGGTCATGATGGCGTCCCTTTAGCTCGTGGTGTCCGCAGCGGCGGCAACGACTTCAATCGCTTCCATCATCCCAAGGTCTTCATGTGTCAGCACATGACAGTGCTCGACAAACTTGCCGACGAAATCGGCAAAGTGCGTTTCAAACGTGAAAGAGTCGCCGGTCTTCCCCGTGAGAACAAACGTGTCGCGCCAGAGCGGCTTCTCCAGCCTTTGGCCATTGACCCAGGTAATCTTGAACGGGTTGACATGGATGTGGAACACATGGGCATGATCCGCCAGCTTGTGGTCAGCCCCATTGATGATCGTCCACTCCTCCGCGGTGTTGACCGGGACCGTGTACGGCTCACGGGTTGGATCGAAGGGCAGGCCATTGATGCCGAAATCGATAAACTCATCGTCGGGATCCCGGGTGACGGAATAGATCACCTCACGGCGCCGGGAGATGGGCGGCATCGGCGGATCCCAGGCGGGCAATGCGCTGGGAAGTGACATCTCAGGGCCGTCACCAGTCACCTCCAGACGGAGGATTGGACGTACTGCAAGTTCCCCCGTGGCGTTGATAGCGGCTGGGGCAAGCTGACCTGGCTCGTGAGCCATCCTGGGCATCGGCGTTGCATCTCCGGCCGCCTGCGGCATGCCGGGAATGTTTGGCTTCTGGCTGGAGCCTGGGGTGAGAACAAGATCGTAGATGCCCGGCGCTCCTGCCTGCACGAGCACTTCCGCCCGATTGCCGGCGGAAAGCAGCAGCGTCGTTTCGGCTTCCGGCGCATCCAACGTAAGCCCATCCCAGGCGATGACGTTGAAATCGTGCCCTGCGAGCTGCAGTGACATGAATTTCCCTTCGGCCGCATTGAGCAGCCGCCACCGCTGAACCTCGCCGGGATACATGGTGATGCGAGGATTCATCATCCCGTTGACGGTGTAGAGAATCTGCGTGCGTGGGTAGAACGCCTGCTCCTTTGTGGGGTAGGGAATCGGATCCATGAGCTGGTAGTCGTCACCAAGCTCAAGGGCCTGCATGACCAGCACCTGCTCCTTCGCGGCGGCGATCTCGGGGACCTCGTCGATGTCGCCACGCACGATGATGGCGCCAGCCATGCCGCCGCGAACTTGCTGCGCGACTGCTCCGTGCCGGTGAGGATGCCACCAGAAGAGCCCTGCCGGGTGATTCGCCGGAATGTCGATGGTGTAGTTCCAGTTCGTGCCTGGCGGGATCGAGATGAAGACGTTGTCCGAATCTCCACCGGGGTCGACGTGCAAGCCATGAACGTGGAGATTCGTCGTGGTCCACTCGTGCGGTCGGGTCAGATCGACGTGTGCCACCTCGGGTAGGTCAGGGAGTTCGTTCGCCATGTTCACGCGCAGTGTGTCGCCGGGGCGGACCTCCCATGTATGGGCAGGCACGACGCCGTCGAACGTGTAGGTTGTCACCTGCTGCGGTACACCGACGAGACTCACGGTGGCCAGGCGAGCGATCGTGGTGACGTTCAGTTCGCCATGTTCGCTTTGCAGGACCGGAGGAGGCAACAACTCGGGCGCGAGCGCAACTGGCGTCGCCTCCGCTTCTGAGGTTGCGGTCGCGCCAGATGCGTGGTCGGTACGGCGTTGGGCAGTCGCGATACCTGCCACGAGCGTTGCCGCTCCGGCCGCATGCATGCCAAGTCCAAGTGCCTTGCGTCGCGTTATCGGTCGAGCCATATCCCCCTCGTCCCAAGGCATGGGTATCCGGAACCTGAATTGCGTCGTGCCGTCCATAGTACCGGCAATGGTCTATTTGCGGATTCACCATGACCGGGGAACGGGAGCTAATTGACCTGGGGATCACCCGGTTGAATCACCCATCCGGGTGATGTGGCCCAGGCTGCACTCAGGCAAACTATGGGTGTTGGCGGGACGCTCCCCAGAGCCCCTATCCCGAGCCCGGAGCGCTTCCGCCACCGCACCATCATCCCAGGTGCGGTTTCCACATAGCGGTCGGGCCGCCTGCGGCCTGACCGTCCTCCTCCCCCGCGCTGTCCATCACGGCGCGGTTCCCTTCCTTCCAGGCGGGTCGTGGCTCAAGAGCCACGACCCGCCTCCTTCTTTCTGGAGCCAGACGTCGCCGCATCACTCTCTGTTGATTTCGGCGGCGTGCAGCGTCCAGGTCAACCCACAGGTGGCAAGGGCGCCGGACGAGCCAGTCGCGTCAACATCGTGCAGTCAAGCGGGTGGCCGCGCACAGACCTGCTGAAACTGAAGGTGGCGCGTTCCACCGGGCCGCAGGCCCGGTGGAACGGACTGCCGGCGCTACACAATGAACTGGAGCCCGTCCAGCAGGCCTCGTAACCGCATGCCGGCACGCAGGAGACCTGCTCCGGAGCAGCCACGCCACTCCTCCTGCATGCAACCAACTTCGCATCGTGATACCCTCCCGGGCCAGATGCAGATCGACCGTTCGAAGCCCTGTTTATCGAGCGCCTGGTGGACAATCGTCGCCTGATCCCTCGGGTTCGGTGTCGGCGCCAGGAGTTCCTGAACAGGGCGCAGCCACCGTGTGGCACTCGGCACAATTCGTGCAGCATCGGTGGCGTTTCACGTTGGACATCAGCGACATGAGGGGGATGGGTGGGCGCCAGTGACGAGTGGACGGCTGCCGGCGACCGCGCGTTAACAGACGAGGTTTTTCTGACCCCCGTCGCACTCGACCGCGACGCGTTCATGCGCCGGCTCATTGCCAGCCTCGGGCATCTCAACGAGGGATTGCTTGGCAGCGATGTGGCGGGTGGCTACGTCATGCAGGTGGGCCTCTCCATGGGCGCGGCCATCGAGGCTGAATACAAACGGTTCTGGGGAATTGACCGCCCCTTCACCCTGGACGAATACGCGCACGTCATTGTCGATCTCAAGCAGAAGATCCAGGGCAACTTCTCCGTCGTCTCCAAAGACCCCACCAAGGTCGTGGTGCGGACCACGTCGTGCCCTTTCGATGCGTTCGTTCGTCAATCCCCTTCGCTTTGCTTCATGACCAGTTCCGTTTTTGGCGGCATCGCCGCGCGGAACTTCGGCTACGCCAAGGTCGTCCTGCATCGCCGAATCGCCCTCGGTGATGACGGCTGTTACGTCTCCGTCCACCTCCAGCCGACGGCAGAGGCCAAAGCGGGGGTTGGCCGTGAGTACTTCCCGGACATTGATCTCGCCAGTCCGGATATCGCCGAGCAATTGCGTTTGATGGACAGTTTGCGTGCCCTGCGCCGGGAGTTGGGCGAGACCAGTGCCCGCTGGGAAGAGGTGATCCACAGCGCCTCCGAGGCCATCGTCGTCCTCGACCGCGAGGGCCGCATCGCCTACGCCAATGCCCGATGGCGCGATCTCCTGGGGGTAGAAGGGGACGAACTCGTCGGCATCACCCTTGAGACAATTGCCCTCCCCGATGACCGCCAGCGAATGCGTGTGGCCCTGTCGCAAGTGCACGCAGGGGAACGTGTCCCTGGCGTTACGCTGGATGTCCTCCACCGTGATGGCAGGCGCCGCACAGCCGTGATGAGCGGAGGCCCGGTGCGGGACGAGACCGGGGCCATGGTTGGCGCGCTGCTCATTATCCGCGACGTCACCGCGGAACGGGAAGCGGCCCGGCTCAAGGACGAATTCCTGGCCACGGCCTCGCACGAACTGCAGACCCCGATTGCCTCGGTCAAAGGGCTCGCCGAGGTGCTTCTGCTGACGCTGCAGCGCCACGGGAGTATCGAACCTGCCCAACTGGAGAGCCGGCTGACCTCAATCGTGCGCGAAGCAGACCGCCTGGCGCTCCTCGGACGGGATCTCCTGGATGCCAGCCGGGCCCAGGCGGGCAAGCTGCGGCTCGATCCGGTCCCGGTGGATCTGCGCGATCTTGCGGCGGCTACGGTCGAGCGCCGGCAGGCGGTCCTGGCGACGGCGGCCGTCTCCTATGTGCTGCACTCCCGGTTGACTCCGGTGGCGGCGCCGATCCTGGCGGACCGCGCTCGCCTTGACCAGGTGCTGGACAACCTGCTGGAAAACGCCGTCAAGTACTCGCCGTATGGCGGCCGTGTGGACGTCATCGTGGAAACGCGCGCGGGGCGCGCGCTCGTGCGCTTCCGGGACGAGGGGATTGGCATCCCGGCAGAAGACCAGGCATCGCTCTTCACGCCCTTCTTTCGTGCGCGCAATGCATCCGCCCAGAACCTTCCCGGCCTGGGGCTTGGGTTGCACCTCAGTCAACTGATCGTCGAGGCGCACGGCGGCACGATCACCGTGGAGAGCGTGGAAGACCAGGGAACCACTATTACGATCGACTTGCCGCTTGCGAGCGTCGATGATTAAGCGGGTGCTGGTCGTCGATGACGACGCAGGAATGCGCGAGACATTGGCCGCGGCGCTGGAGCTTGATGGCTATGAGATCGCGGTTGCTCCAGATGGATTGGAAGCGTTGGGGATGGTCGCGACGTTCCAGCCCAGCCTGGTCGTGCTCGACCTGATGATGCCGCGGATGGACGGCTTTACCTTCGCCGGGGAGCTGGAAGCGCAGGGGCTGCGGGGGCGGCTGCCGCTGCTGGTCCTGACCGCGGACGGACGGGCCCAGGAGAAGGCGGCACGCATCGGGGCAGAGGGCTGGCTCGCCAAGCCGTTTGACCTGGCCGCGTTCCTTGAGCGGGTCAGCCAGCTCGCTAAACCCTCCGAACAGCCTAACGACGATCCTGCCCGTTAGAACCCGACAGCGCTCTTCTCACCCGGTAGGCGGCTGCCAGGGGGAGGTATTGCGGAACGCCGAGGGTTTCCCGCTTGAAGCCCTCAGCTCAACCCCTCTCCCGATGCGCGGGAGAGGGGCTTCCCGCGCCGGGTGTTCGTGCCTGATCCTGCGTGGATCCGCCATGTTTGCGTCCTCGGGCGCTCCGTCGTCTCCCCTCTCCGGCGCAGCTGGTGGGGGGAGAGGGGCTGGGGGTGAGGGTTCTCTGGCCGCGAGCCCAGCCTGTGCCCTGATACCTCCCCCTTCCAGCCTGCGCATAGGGGAAGGGGTTTGGGGTGAGGGTCGTGCGGCGCGCCCAGCCAGCCTCCTTCACCCCCTGAGCGCAGCGGCACCCCCTGAGCGCAGCGGCACCCCCTGAGGCGCAGCCGGCGCCCCCTCATTACAGCCCGATCGTTCCCTCATACACGAGGTCGCGGCAGCGCATTTCCACCTCGCGTGGGTCCATGGGGTTGCGGGCGAGGCCGTTCGCGACTGCTGCTTCGGCCACGGCTGCCGCCACACGTGGGGCAACTCGCAGGTCGAGGCTGTCCGGAATCAGGAAGTCCCGTGAGAGTTCCGAGGGATCGACCAGGTCCGCGATGGCACGGGCCGCGGCCAGCTTCATCGTGTCGTCGATGGTGCGCGCCTTCACATCCAGCGCGCCCCGGAACACGCCGGGGAACGCCAGCGAGTTGTTGACCTGGTTCGGGTAGTCCGAGCGGCCAGTCGCCACTGCGAGCGCACCGGCTTCCAGCGCGAGGTCCGGGGTGATTTCCGGAGTCGGGTTAGCCAGCGCGAACACAAGCGGGTTGGGCGCCATGGAGGCCACCATCTCTGGCGTCACCGTGCCTGGGCCAGAGAGGCCGATGATGACATCGGAGCCGACAATCACCTCGCTCAACAGGCCGGTGCGCCGCTCCTTGTTCGTCATGCGCGCGATCTCCTCCTTGGAGAAGTCCATGCGCTCCTGGCGGCCCTCGTAGATCGCGCCGTTGCGGTCGCAGAGAACAATGTCGCCCACGCCCAGTCCCAGCAACAGCTTGGTCACGGCGATGCCCGCCGCGCCCGCGCCGTTGATGGTGACGCGTAGGTCCTCCATGCGGCAGCCACGAATCTTGACGCCGTTGATCAGCGCGGCGGCCACCACGATGGCGGTGCCGTGCTGATCATCATGGAAGACCGGCATGTCGAGCGTCTCGCGCAGTTTGCGCTCGATCTCGAAGCAGCGCGGCGCGCTGATATCCTCCAGGTTGATGCCGCCGAAGTTCGGCGCGATGTTCTGCACGATGCGCACGATCTCATCGACTTCGCGAGCGGCCAGGCAGATGGGGAACGCTTCTACTCCGGCCAGCGTCTGGAGAAGAACGGCTTTCCCCTCCATCACCGGCAAGGCTGCCTGCGGCCCGATATCGCCCAGGCCGAGCACCGCCGAGCCATCCGTGACGATCGCCACGAGGTTTCCCTTGGCGGTGATCTCGTCGACCATGCTTGGGTCGTCGCGGATAACGTGCGCTGGGGTCAGCGCCGCCGGCGGAACGTAAAGCATGTTCAGGATGTGATGGTCCCGGATCGGGATCTTGGAGCGGACCTCAAGCACGCCGCCGTGCCGCTCGCGCAGGTCAATGGCCTCTTCGCGGAAGGTCTTGTGCTCGCTGCGCACCGATGGACGCGCGGGCAGCAGGCGGCCTTCATAGACGTAGCGACGCGTGCGCTCGGCCACCAACTCGGGCGCGATATCGCGACCCGCCTCGCCCGCCTCTTGAGCGGCACGCACGACGGCCGCGGCAACGGCTGGGGCCACGCGGAAGTCGAAGATGCGGGGCACGATGTAGTCCGCGTGCAAGGCATCCGGCTCGATGATGTCAGCCAGGGCACGTGCGGCGTAGAGGAGCGTGCGCAGGCGGATGTTGCGCGCGCGGGAATCGAGCAGGCCACGGAAAACCCCCGGGAAGACCAGGGAGATATCCATGGTGTTCGGGAAGTCAGAGCGGCCCGTCGCCACTACGCGCGCGCCCGCCGTACGAGCATCAGCGGGGGAAATCTCCGGCTCCGGCACGGCCAGCGCGAAGACGATGGGATCGCGGGCCATACCGCGGATCATCTCTTCGGTGACGATATTGCCGGTGGAGAGGCCAATGAAGACGTCTGCGTCCTGCAGCATCTCCTTGAGGCCGCCGCGGCGGTCCTGCTGATTCGTTTCCTTGGCCAGGTATGCCTTCGCCCAGTTCATGCGGCTCGGCCGGTAGCGGTAGAGCGCGCCAGCGCGGTCGCAGACCACCAGGTCGCGCACCCCGGCGCGTGTGAGCAGGCGTGCCACCCCAATGCCAGCTACACCGGCCCCGGAGATCACGACCTTGATGTTCTCCATCTCCTTGCCGGCCACCTTCAACGCGTTGAGCAAGCCGCCCAGCACCAGGATGGCCGTGCCGTGGTGCTGGTTGGAGAAAACGGGGATATCCGCGCCGTTCTCCAGGTTGTCGGCGATGGTGAAGGCACGCGGCGCGGAGATGTCATCCAGGCAGATGGCGCCGAAGGTCGAGGAGAGGGCCAGGCCAGTTTCGACGATCTGGTCCGGGTCGTTGCTGCCCACGGAAATGGGAAACGCGTCCACCCCGGCGAAGGTCTTGAAGATGACGCTCTTGGCTTCTTCCAGGGGGATGGCGGCTTCCGGTGGCCCCTTCTGGGAGCCGAAGATATCGGAGCCGTCCGTAAGTATCGCCACCGTGTTGCCGCGGCACGTGAGATCGAAGGAGCGGCTCGGGTCTTCATGGATGGCCAGGCAAGCCTCGGCCACACCCGGCGTGTACACCAGGGAGAGGACCGCGCGGTCCCGGATGGGCACCTTCGAGCCGACGCCAATCAGCCCCCGGTAACGCCGGCGGTAATCGAGGCCCTCCTGCTCCAGGGCCGAGAGGGCGGGCGCGGCCACAACAGGCGGCGCAGAGGCAGCTTCCGTAGACATGGGCTCCGCAGTCGTCTTCCGTTTGGCCGATTGGGCCCCGGGGTTGGTGGTTGTCTCAGTCACCACCCCATTCTACGTGGTCTGGCAAGGGGTAATCCCGAAAATGGGCAACATGCACAGCGCGCAGTCAGGATTGGTCACATTTGCGGAGATCGCCGAAGGTAGCAGCGCGGATCGTCGCGCGATACCTGGATGGTGATGCGATTTGCTCGTTACCCGACGCTGCGCCCGAAGCGATCGATGGCGCCCATCAGGTCCGCCATGATCTCGTCCTGGTGCGGCTCATCGTCCTCGGCGCGCAGCGCATTCGCCACGCAGCCCCGCACATGGTCTTCCAGCACGAGGAGGCCGATGCCCCGCGCCGCCGCAATGACGGCGGAGAGCTGGGTCAGGACATCGAGGCAATACTCGTCGCCTTCCACCATGCGCTGCACTCCACGGACCTGGCCCTCCATGCGACGCAGGCGCGCCAGGATTTTGGCCTTGTCATGGGCATAGGACGTGGAGCCGACGGGCGTGAGCACATCGCCGGTCTTTTCCGGGTTTGGCTGATTTTGGGTAGTAGCAGTGTCACTCATGACAGAAATATACCCCTTGGAGGTACTCGGAACAAGAGGGTTCGTTGCGTTAGAGCAACAGCGTGATTGAGGTCCGTAGCAATTCATGGCAGACGCCACCACTGCGTCGTGTCTCAAGCTTGTCGAGAACGCGTGCTGGGGAGGGATCACTAGCAGGCGGAACGCCCCTCGGCATGTCGTCTCCTCCAGGCCTATCGGCGGGCTGCACGGCTTTTCAACGGTCACTCACGCTATTTCACCACAAGTGTGAGAGGGCTCGGTCTCAGGTGAATTGAACAGGAAATGCAATGGTGTAAACGCTTGCGCGGGGCGCGGCGAGGTCTCGGGGCACGTTCGTGACACGGTGATTTCGTGGCGCCGCCCGGAACCGAGCGACGTCATTGCGGCGTTTCGAGCGCCTTGACAGCCCTGCTATCATCAGAGTGATGCAAATATACCCCCATATGGTATATTAAGTTTTCCCGATAACCCTGGAGAAAGCGCGACAATGAGCGCCGAAACCATTGAGGCTCCTGCTAGCCTCCGAAACGTGACCTTCCCGGTGGTCGGCATGACCTGCGCGTCGTGCGTGAACAGGGTGGAGAAGGCCATAGCCAAAACGCCGGGCGTGGAGTCCGCCGCCGTCAATCTGGCGACCGAGCGGGCCACGGTCGCCTATGATCCGGCACAAACTACTATCGTCAACGTCGCGGCTGCGGTGCGCAAGGCTGGCTACGAGGTCGGCGATTTGCCCTCGGACGCGCCACCAACCCGTGTTCCCGTCTCCCAGATCGCTGACGTCGTCGAGCGCCAGGCGGAAGTCGTGCTTCCTATTGAGGGCATGACGTGCGCCTCCTGCGTCCGCCGCGTCGAGCGCTCGCTGGCGAAGGTCCCTGGTGTCTCCGAGGCGAACGTCAACTTCGCCACTGAGCAGGCGGTCGTCCGCTTCAACCCGGCTGAGGCGGCCCTTCCCGAACTCCGGGAGGCCGTAACCAAAGCGGGGTACAACGTCGGAGAGGTGGCACCGCCCGCCGCGGTGGCCAGTGACGCCTCGGCCGCGCCATCTGCGCCCGTGTCGCCGTCCCCGGCTGCAGCGGCCTTGGAAGCCCGCGACCGGCGGCGTGACCATGAGATCGCGGACCTCCGCCTGAAGTGGCAGGCGAGTCTCGCGGTTGGCCTGGCCATGATGGCCCTCATGTTCCTGCCACTGCCAATTGCTCACCAGAACCTGGCGCCCCTGCTCCTCATCGCCGCGACGGTAATCCAGTTCTGGGCTGGCAGCGAGTTCTACCGCCAGGCCTGGGCTGCCGCTCGCCATGGCGCGACCAACATGAACACCCTGGTCGTGGTCGGGACATCCGCTGCCTACCTCTACAGCGCGTTCGTCACCCTCTGGCCAGGGCTGGCCGCACAGTGGAATCTCCCCGCCCACCTCTACTTCGAATCGGCCGTGCTGATCATTGCCCTCATCCTGCTCGGGCGTTGGCTGGAAGCACGGGCCAAGCGCTCGACCGGCGAAGCGATCCGCGCGCTCATGGGCTTGCAGGCACGCACCGCGCGCGTCATTCGCGACGGCGCGGAGGTCGACATCCCTGTTGAGCAGGTGGTCGCCGGGGATCGCATCCGCGTGCGGCCCGGGGAGAAGGTCCCCGTCGACGGCGTGGTGCGAGATGGCGCATCGCAGGTCGATGAGAGCATGCTGACCGGCGAGAGCTTGCCGGTCAGCAAGCGGGCGGGCGACACGGTCTTTGGGGCAACGATCAACCGCACTGGCAGCTTCGTGTTCCAGGCCACCCGCGTCGGCGCGGACACGACGCTCGCCCAGATCGTGCGCCTGGTCGAGGAGGCGCAGGGCTCCAAGGCTCCGATGCAGCGCCTCGCTGACACTGTCTCGTCACGCTTTGTCCCGCTCGTGCTGGTGCTGGCGGCGCTGACCTTCGCCGGCTGGATGATCTGGGGACCAGACCCCCGCATCTCGTTCGCGATCCAGGCGGCCATCGCCGTACTGGTGATCGCCTGCCCCTGCGCGCTCGGATTGGCCTCGCCGACGGCCATCATGGTTGGCACCGGCAAGGCCGCCGAGAACGGCATCCTGGTGCGGGGAGGCGAGGCGCTGGAGCAGGCGCGCAAGATCACCGCTATCGTGCTGGACAAGACTGGGACGATTACCCGCGGCAAGCCCGCCGTTGCGGACGTCGTCGCCACAGAGTTGAGCGACGACGAAGTGCTGCGCCTGGCGGCTGCCCTGGAGGTCTCCTCCGAGCATCCCCTTGGCGAGGCTATCGTGATCGCTGCCCGTGAGCGCGGTGGTGACCTGCCAGCGGTGCATGGTTTCTCCTCGATCACCGGCAAGGGGATCGAGGGGCAGGTCAGCGGGCACGATGTGCTGGTTGGTAATCGCGCGCTCCTGACAGAGCGTGGGGTTGACACCGGTGCAGTTATCTCGGCTGCTGATCGCATGGCGGCGTCCGGCGCCACACCGGTCTTCGTGGGTATCGATGTCAAGGCCGCTGGCGTGATCGCGGTTGCCGACACGGTGAAGGCGGAGTCGCGCGAGGCGATTGAACAACTGCGCGCGCTGGGCCTCGATGTCTGGATGCTAACCGGCGACAATCGTGCCACGGCGGATGCCATCGCGCGGCAGGTTGGTATTCCAGCGGACCGTGTCCTGGCGGACGTGCTGCCTGCGGACAAGGCCGCGAAGGTGCGTGAGCTGCAGGCGAAGGGCCAGACGGTGGCGATGGTGGGGGACGGCATCAACGATGCTCCGGCCCTGGCGCAGGCAGACCTGGGCATCGCAATGGGCGCGGGGACAGACGTAGCCATGGCCGCGTCGGATGTGACGCTCATCGGCGGGGACCTCCGCCAGATCGTGACGGCTATCGCACTCTCGCGGCGCACGGTGAACACGATCCGGCAGGGGCTCTTCTGGGCCTTCGCCTACAACGTGGCGCTGATCCCGTTGGCCATGGGCCTGCTCTATCCCTTCACCGGGATCCTGCTGAGCCCGATGATCGCCGCCGGGGCAATGGCCCTGAGCAGCGTGAGCGTGGTCGCGAACGCGCTGCGCCTGCGCGGTTTCAAGCGCCCGGAGAGTGCGGAGGCTATTGCCCATCCGCCGCTGTCAACACGCGTGGCTGACTCGGCGTTTCTGGCTGGACTCGGGGCGTTGGGCGTGATCGCTGGCATCATTGCCTTCAATGTCTTGCCCTCGGACGGTATGGACATGAGCCCTGAGGCTGCGGTCGCCGCGCCAGCAGGAACGCTCGTGCCGCAGCAAACGATCCTGTTCACCGGGGGAACCAGTCTATCGCCTGATCCGGCAAGCGTGCCGATTGCCGCCGGGGTTCCCGTCGCGATTGTGGTGACCAATAGCACTGGCGATGAGCGCGTGCTCAGCGTGAAGCCAGGCGATGCGCCTGCAGCGGGCATGGCTGGTCATGACGAGTTGGGTGGAGATGATGGAAACCGCATCACGGTAGCGCCTGGGGCTACTGGAACGATTGTCTACACCTTTGACCCGGGCGAGACGGCAGTTACCTGGGCATCAGCACATGGCGGTGCGCCGGAGACCGTTGTTCTTTCCGTGCCGTAACGATGGATAGTGCCCTGCACCGGCTAATCGGGCTATTCGTGCCGAACCAGCGGTGTCGGTAGGACAGGGTGGTCGCGCCCAAACCGTCGCGACCACCCTGTTGAAACTGCTTGTCGAGATCACAATGAGCGGTACAAGACAGAACGAACCAGATGGCGCAGGGGAGTGAGGCCAGGATCATGAAGACGCACGTGGTGATCGAAACCGAGGCAGGGGACATTCACGTCACGCTGGAGGACGAACGGGCGCCGGGAACAGTCGCTAACTTCCTGCGCTACGTGGACGTCGGCATGTATGACAGTGGCCGCTTCCATCGTGTCGTGCGTATGAACAACCAGCCGGACGACGCCATCCGGATCGAGGTGATCCAGGGCGGGGTCAACCTGGAGCGCATGACCGAGAACGGCGCGCCAATTCCGCTCGAGCGCACGAGCGTGACGGGCCTGCGGCACCGGGACGGCACGATCTCCATGGCGCGTTTTCACCCCGACACCGCTGTCTCCGACTTCTTCATCTGCATCGGGGACCAGCCGGAACTCGATTTCGGCGGCATGCGCAATCCGGACGGCCAGGGCTTTGCTGCCTTCGGGCAGGTCACGCAGGGGATGGACGTGGTGCGCACGATTCAATCCGGCGTCACCGATGGGCAGACGCTGATCTTCCCGGCCCGCATCATCTCGATCCGGCGCGCATAGCTGACGCATCGTCCCCAGCGGGGTCGAGGGATTTCGTTCTCCGCGTCATGCCGGCCTGACGCGGCCACTCGACAAACACGAGACACGATGACGACGGCTCGCATAGCTTTTCCGTCACGCTCAGGATCAGCATCAGGCCGCAACCGCCGACATGCCGGCATTGTCATGCGTCGTGGGGTGGTGGACGCAGTCGTGCACTAGCTTCTGGACCAACGCGACTTTGGTATACCCCTAGCAGGTAGCAGAGCCGTGGGAGGGATCGGGGCGAAGCGATGAACGTCTTGGGCCCTTGTCGGCATGACGGGTGCGTTTCTTCAGGAGGCGTACTGCTGGCTACACGAGATAGATGACAGGACATCATGACTGTCTTGCAAAAATACCCACCGGGGGTATAATAGGCTGGATTCAGGGTATGCAAGGGATCCCTTGCGTTCCAGAAAGGAACAGGACGTAATCATGAGTAACACAATTGAGCAGACCGTCGTCACCGCGCCAGATATCTCGTGCGCGCACTGCGCGACGGCGATCACGAACGCTGTGGGTGTCATTCCCGGCGTTGACTCGGTGGAGGTGGATGTTCCCTCCAAGCGCGTCACCATCAACCATCAGCCAGGGGCGGTAGACCTGGCCGAGGTTGCCCGGGTCATGGACGACGAGGGATACCCGATCAGCTAAGTGGCACTTTTGCCGGCCAGGAACATAAAGCAGCCCGTGCCGAAGTTGGCACGGGCTGCTTTGTTTAGCTTCCAGATGGCTTACTCGTGCGTGACCGCCAGCACCCGGTCCTCCAGCACGGCGTCCTCTTCCTTGACCGTGCCATTGCTCAACGGTAGGGCGCGCTGGGTCCCCTCGGGTAGCGCGGCCTTGGACGCTGCGATGAAGTCGCGGAAGAGTGGGTGCGGCGTAGTCGGCCGGGAGAGGAATTCCGGGTGGAACTGGACACCCACGAAGAAGGGATGGTCCTGCAGTTCCATGATTTCGGCCAGGCGGCCGTCCGGAGAGGCGCCGCTAACCACCAGGCCGGCTTCTTCCAAACGCGGACGGAAAGAGTTGTTCACCTCGAAGCGGTGACGGTGACGCTCGTCCACTTGTTCGGCCCCGTAGGCGGCGGCGGCCACGGAGCCTGGCTCCAGTTTGCAGGGCCAGAGCCCCAGCCGCATGGTGCCGCCCATCTCCACGCCCTTCTGGTCCGGCATGAGGTCGATGACCGGGTAGGGCGTGTTGGGATCGATCTCGGTCGAGTTAGCGCCAGCCAGGCCCACGACATTGCGGGCCACGTCGATTACCGCCATATGGAGGCCGTAGCAGAGTCCCAGGTAGGGGATGCGGTGCTCGCGCGCCCAGCGGGAAGCGGCGATCTTGCCTTCCGTGCCGCGTGCGCCAAACCCGCCGGGCACCACGATGCCGGAGACCGTGCGCAGGACCCGGCTCAGTTCCGACGGGGTGACCGTCTCCGCGTTGACCCAGACGATCTCCGGATCGACATCGTGCCAGAGGCCGGCGTGCGTCAGGGATTCCAGCACGCTCATGTAGGCATCAGGGAGTTCGACGTACTTACCGACCACGGCGATCCGCAGCCGCTTGCGCGGACGCTGTACCTGATCGACCAGGTCCCGCCACTCGTCGAGATCGACTTCCTGCTCGAGACCCAGTTCGCGAGCCAGATACGCGCCAAGGCCCGCTTCCTCAAGGATCAGGGGAACCTGGTAGATAGTGTCGGCGGTGGGCATGGAAATGACGGCTTCGGTGTCAACATCGCAGAAGAGGGCAATCTTCTCGCGCACGTCGTCCGGGATCGGGCGGTCGGCGCGGGCCACGATGATCTCGGGCTGGATGCCAAGGGCGCGGAGTTCGCGCACACTCTGCTGGGTTGGCTTCGTCTTCAGTTCGCCGCCACCGATCTCCGGCACCAGCGTGACGTGGATGTAGAGCGCATTCTGGCGGCCGACCTCGCGACGAAGCTGACGGATTGCCTCCACGAACGCCTGGCCTTCGATGTCGCCGATGGTGCCACCGACTTCAACGATGACGACGTCAGCGTTGTGCTGCCGCGCGGCGAGTCGCAGCCGGTCCTTGATCTCATTCGTAATGTGCGGGATCACCTGGACCGTGCCGCCGAGGTAGTCACCCCGGCGCTCCTTGGCAATGACCGAGGAGTAGACCTGGCCTGTCGTGACGTTGGAGGCGCGGGAGAGATGTTCGTCCGTGAAGCGCTCGTAGTGCCCAAGGTCGAGATCAGTCTCGGCGCCATCGTCCGTGACGAAGACCTCACCGTGCTGATAGGGAGACATGGTTCCCGGGTCCACGTTCAGGTACGGGTCCAGCTTGATGATGGAGACAGACGCGCCACGGCTCTTCACAATGCGCCCGATGGACGCGGTGGTGATGCCCTTGCCAACGGATGAAACAACGCCCCCGGTTACGAAAATGTACTTTGGCATCCCACGCTCCCTCTGCGCTTCGCGCTGCTCTCCGCCGGCTGCTGACGACTAGCTCACGGCGAGCGCGACCACCTGCAGGGTCTCGCCCAGATCGCTCGCTTTCAAGGAGAGCTTCTCCGTCGGCTCGGGCACGCTCACGCCCAGGTTCCGGCAGAAGTTCTCGAGATTGGCCAGGCTGCGGTCGCCAGCGCTCGTGGCGAACTGCATGGGAATCACGACCTTGGGTGAAAGCTGACTGGTAATCTCCACGGCCTTAGCCGCGTCCAGCGTGGCGCTGCCCGCCGGAACCAGCAGCACATCGACATCGCCAATGGCCTCGGTGTCTTCTTCCCTGAGGATGTGGCCCAGGTCACCCAGGTGGCAAAAGGTCATGCCATCCATTTCGATGACATACACGGTGTTGTGACCGCGAACCTTGCCTTTTTCTTCGTCCAGATGCGTGCGGATGCCGGTAATGAAGATGTCGTGCATCTCGTACTCACCGGGACCGCTCACGGTATCGAACTCCGGTTTGACGGCGTTCAGGTTGGCATGTTCCGGGTTCTGGGAAGAGATAGTAACGATGTCGGCGGTCGTCTTGGCCAGGGTATAGCCCGTTTCCTTGCCGACCGGGTCGGTGAGGACCACGGCATCCTTGCCCCGGATGCGAAAGCAGTTATGCCCATACCAGCGAATTTCAGCCATACCAGGAGATCCAGCTTCCTAGCGATCCAGGAACCAGCGGGGCGATTCCAGGAAGCAGATGTCGCCTCTTCCGAGGCAATAGCAACGCGCCACGTAGCCACTTTGCTGGCAACGCGACGGCAGTGTTGTGGGGTCGAGGGGGTTTCACTCTCGCGCGATCAGGCACAATGACGCCTGTCCCACGGGTACTCAGTATACCATGCCAGACGCGAACGTACGTTCAGTTGGACGAGTCTGGATCGCTCGTTTCTTCCTCGTCAACTGGCTCGCCGGTTGCCCGTTCCAACGCCTTGCGCGCGACATCGAACCCGTAGCCGCGTCGTGCCAGGTATGCGCTGATCTTGCGCTTGATCGCCATGGGATCTTCACCCACCATGCTGCTGAGGCGCTTGCGGGCGAGTTCCGTGGCGGCGGAGACCTCGTCCAGGTCCGCCTCCGCGATCACCTGCTTGCTCGTCTCGGCGTCGATCCCTTTCTGGCGCAACTCCTGTTGCAGCAGACGCTGTCCTCGCGGCTTGCCGCGTGCACGGCTCTCCACCCAGCGCCGGGCGAAATCTTCGTCGTCCAGGTACCGCCACTCATTGAGCCGCACGATGGTGGCGTCAATCGCTTCCGGGGAGAACGCGCCTCGCTTCAACCGGTCACGCACTTCCTGTTCGGAGCGGGCGCGGTAGGCAAGGAAGTGCAGCGCGGCCTCCGTTGACCGCGCTATGTCATCGTCCGCCAGGAGCCGGGCAATAGCGGCAGGGTCCAGTTCATCCCCAATCTGGAGACCGGAGCGGAAGAGGATATCTTCGCTCAGGGTGAATGCAGGCGCTCCGGAGATGGCGATCGTGAAGCGGCCGCGCTCCCGCCTGCGCGCGGTGATCCCGCTGACTGGGCCGGGCGCGATGTCAGCGGCGGATCGATGGGGAAGCTCGGATTCCGGTGTGCTGGGCATGGGGCGCTTCCCCTGGTGATCAGCTAATACGGCGCGGGCTCGGCTTGGGAGCCAGTGGCGCACAGCGGGCAATCACCGTTCTGGTAGACGGCGTACTCGCTGTTCAGCAGCCCGAAGACCGTCAGTCCAGCCACCTTCGGCTCACCGAGGTTCCAGAGGGTTGCGATGCCGATCACCTCGCCACCCAACGCCACAACCTGATCGATGAATCCGGACATGGTCTCGCCGGAACGCACGATGTTGTCGACGAGCAGAATGCGCTTGTGACGCACCAGGTCCTCGATCTGCGGCGCAATGCGTGGCCCGTCGGCGCCTGGGGTGCCGTAGGCCACCTTGGCCTTGGGATCGAGGAACCCGCCTATCAGCAGGGCGAGACCGGCGCCCCAGATGGATGGCGTGGCAACCGTTTCAATATGATCGGTGAAGAATTCCTTGGCAATCGCGTAAGCCATGTGGGAGGCGGCGACAGGATCACTGAGCAGGTGGTCGCGGTCGATGAGACCGCTACTGTGTCCGCCGTGCGAAAAGGACCAGTGGCCCTCCTGGAGCAGGCGTTCCCGCTTGAGATCGGCGACGATGCGCGGGTCGATGCGGGACACCTGTTCCTCCAACATTGAGGAAAACGGACGCCTTCTAGCCGCGAGAGGATAGCATGAGGGTCTCAGGCTGGCGTCAGAATATCCGGGTCGCCAGGGACTCCACCTGGGCCTGGAGCAGGCGCTGGTACGCGGGGTTGCGTGCTGCGTCAGCAAGCACGGCGGCAGCAGTATCGTGGTACGTCGCTACCACCCGCTCGACGTCGCCCCTTACCCCACGGCTGTCCATCAGGGACAAGGCGTGGGCCACATCCTCCTCGGAGACTGCCTCCTGCGCGTAGATCGCATTGAGTTCCGCCTGGCCCGCTGAGTCCAGGCGCTCCCGGAGCAGGAGGAAGGGATAGCTCTTCTTGCGGCGGCGGATGTCGTCCGCCTGGCGCTTGCCCGTTTCCGCCTCTGTGCCCCAGATGCCAAGCAGGTCGTCGTGAATCTGGAAACCAAGGCCCAGTTGCAGGCCGAAATCCGCCCACCGCTCGGCGTTGGTGGCGTCGGCGCCAGCAATCGTAGCTCCGGCCCACGCGGCGAAGCGGATGATCGCTGCAGTCTTGCCGGCGATCATCTCCAGGTAGTCGCCAGCCGTGACATCCTCGCGCGTTTCGAAGCCCAGGTCGAGCGTCTGGCCCGCCACGATCTCAATGGTTATGCGCTCAAAGGCATCAAGGATGGCGAAGGTGCGCTCCGCTGACACACCGCGCGCCGGTAACTGGAAGAGCGGCAGGTGGGCTACCGCGAAGAGGGCATCGCCGGCATTGATTGCCTGCTTGGCGCCCCAGGTGTCCCAGACCGTGGGCCGGTGCCGGCGCATGGCGCTCTCATCCTGGATGTCGTCATGAATCAGGGTGAAGTTGTGCAGCAGTTCGATGGCGGCAGCCACCGGAGCGGCCTGGGCGGGATCGCCGCCCGCTGTCCCGGCCACCAGCAAGGTGACCGCCGGCCGAGCGCGTTTCCCTCGGTCAATGGTGCGCGGATCAACGGGCTGAAGGGCGACATCGACGTAGCCAAGGTGGTACCGCACCATGCCCCCCAGCAGGGGAGAACGGCCATCCAGCGCGGTCAACGCCTCGGTCATCAGCGGTTCCAGCAGTGCGTCCACATCCATTGCGAGCCCGGGGGCAACCGCCATGGCTTGTTCGTTCTGCACCCACCTCTCCTTGCTCCACCTGCTCCATCGGACTAAACAAAGGGTAGCCCGGTAGGCCAGGAACGCACTTCTGGCAGTGACAGGCTTGGCCGGAGGGCTTAGACTCGGCCCACGGCTCCGCACGCCGTTCGCCATGTCAGCATCCTCAGGCAGGAGCGCGTTCGATGCTCGCCCTTCGCACCTTTCTTGTTGCCGCCGTCATGCTGCTTCTTGGCGGCAACGTCGCTGCGGCGCGTATGCAGCTCTCTGGTGATGAATGGACCTCGCCCACCTACGGGTTCTCCGTCTCGTGGGCCGGGACCGATTGGGAACCTGACGCCAATGCCATGCTGACGGCGGTTGGCCCGGAGAAGCTGGACCGCCTGCATCTCATCAACGGCGTCAGCTCGCTTTACGTCGAGGGAGCTACCCGCTACGAGGGCAGCCTGCCGGCCTGCGTCGAGACAGAGGCGGCCCTGCTGGCGCAGGAGGGCGGGGTCACCAATATCCGTACCTTCGAGGATGAAAATGGCGTACCGCTGATCGCGGATGGTCCCAACGCCTCGGCCATGGCGTTCCAGCTCACCCTCGACGCCGGCGGCGAAGACCTGGAGCTGGTCGACTACATCGAGTGCCGGGTGCTCGTTCCCGGCGAGTCTGTCCTGATCATCACGCTGGTGGCCGAACCGGACAATTTCTGGGAGCAGATGGCGCTGGCCCAACCGGTGATGGATGCAATCGTGATCCCGGGCGGGGGCCAGAACAACCCCCTGCAGGTATACGGTGGTCTCCTGGCAGCCGCGCAGAGCCAGCCTAGCGTGGCTGGACCGCTGGCCGGCGAGGTTGCGTTCGGTCCAGGGGAGTTGGGCGTGGAGCGGCTCGGGATAACCGAGGCGGATGTATATGTTCGGGCGGAGTTCGAGCGGCCCGAGCCGGAGGAGATCGCCCTCTGGGATATCGGTGTTGGCTTCCGCGATACCGGAGAGGACAACCAGTTCCGGGTGATCGTGGACTCGGACGGCCGCTGGTTCTTCAAGTACGGGCTCGACGAGGTCATTTCGCAGGGCCGCATCACCGACTTCGACGCCTCCACTGGTGGAGTCAACACGATCGAGGTCGTGACGCAGGGGGACACCGGGTACTTCGCGTTCAACGAGCGGCTTGTGACGGAGCTTGACCTCTCAGCGAGTGATGCGGCTGGTGATGTATTCGCAGGCTCCGGCTTTTTCGATGAAGACGCCGCGGTGTCGGGGTTGCTCCCGTTCGAGAATGTCGAAGTCTGGGTGGTGCCTGAGGAGCGTGCAACGCCGGTGCCCGCTACGCCCGAGGCGTCCGGAAGCGCCATGCTCGATGGCGCAGGTTTCGCTTCCATCACGGGCCTGGCTATGACGTCGCCTCCGGTAGCTGGCCCCGCGAATGGGGCACTGACCCAGCAAGTGGGCTCCGCGTCTGTCGCGGGTGCCGGGGTAGCGCTCGAGGACTTCGTCGCCGAAGTTAGCTTCGTCAATCCTGATTCAGCCGGTCAGCCCTGGGACATGGGAATCGCGTTCCGTGAGCAACCAAATGGCGACCATTACCGGCTCACCATCGCCTCTGACGGTGCGTGGCAGTACCAGATCGGCACGCGGTCGCCGCTCTCTGGCGGCATGTTGCCCGTGGTTAACTTCGCGCCGGGCGCCGAGAACACTGTGACGCTCCTGGTCGATGGCGCCAACGCGGCGTTCGCGGTCAACGGGTTCTTCGTGGCCACGCTGGATGCTTCGGAACTCGCTCATCCCTCGGATGTCTGGGTCGGTTCCGGGTTCCGCCGCGCCAATGTGACCCCCGGCGCAGCCACCGGCTACCGTGATTTCGAGGTCTGGGAGCTTCCAGACGCGGTGGGCGGCATGGATTCGCAGGCGGACATGGTTCCCGGGTCGGTCCCTGAGCGCCTCTCTCTACGCCTGCACGAAGTCGATCACTCTGGCGTCGATGCCCTGGGCGCGATTACTGGCAGCAATGAGGGGGTGACCCTGACCGTGGTAGCGCGCGACGCAACCGGCGATGAAGTTGCTGGCCTCTTTTCCGGGAGTTGCCGCGATCTCGCCGAAGCCCCACTCCGGATGCTGCCGCCACTGGATAAGCGAGGCCAAACAACGCTGGAGATGACCCAGCCGTTCTCTGATTTCACCGCTGCCAGCCATGCCGTGGCGCTCATCGGCGCGCGGGACACCGTCGTGGCGTGCGGGGATATTGCCGCAGGAGCCTAGCCCGCAGTTCGAAATTGTGTCATCCCGAGAAACGTCGAGGGATCTCGTCTGTTCCATGAAATTGGGTCAAACGAAGTCTCTCAGGCTTGATTCCGGAGCAAACCACCCTACAAGTGGTCCTTCATGCCAGGCGTTTTCGCTTCGCATCGAAGCCGACACGAATTGTCCGTGTTGCTTCAATCCGCGGCCTGGGCGACGACGCTGGCTCGAGCGCGCGCGATCTGGTCGGCATGGTCATGCGCGTGCGCTGCGTACGTCTGCAGCCAATCTTCGACCGAGTAGACGCCAACCTCGGTGTGGTTGCCTACGCGCAGCCACTGCTCCTCCGTGAGCTGGCGCAAGATAGGGGATGTGGCGGCACGGGCTGCGCCGAACGCAGCCAGTGAAGGCTCAATCGGCCGCTCTGGATACAGGTTGGCGACGAACGCCTCCTGGTCATAGCCAACCAGGGTCGGGTTGTCCTCCGCAATCAGGAGCCGAAGGCGAACGGCGGAGGTCATCTCGCTGTCGGCCAGGTGGTGCACGATCTGGCGCGGAGACCACTCGCCGGGCGCTTCGCGAGCCTCCAGTTCAGCCGGAGTGATTTCTTCCAACGCGTCGACTACGGCCTGATGGCCCGCTTCGTACCGCTCGATGAGCGTGAGACGTTCGGCGGCGTTCATGTCGTTCCCCTGGTCACGTCGATTCCTGCCCGGCTGGCACTGTTCGATCAACACGAATTGGCGTTCGCTGTGAGACCGAGCGCTCAGTTGATCCGTTTCTCGTGCGCAGCCCACTCGCGGTCGCGCAGCACGAACTTCTGGACTTTGCCCGTAGAAGTCTTGGGTAGGTCGCCGAACTCGATCACGCGCGGCACCTTGAAACCAGCCAGGCGCTCGCGGACGAAAGCGCGCAGGTCGTCGCTGCTCAACTCGTGCTCCGGCTTGAGGGTGACGAACGCCTTGGGAGTTTCGCCCCAGTGATCATCGGGGATGGCGATGACCGCCGTCTCCAGCACCGACGGGTGGGCGGCGATGGCCTGCTCGACCTCGATCGTGGAGATGTTCTCCCCCCCGGAGATGATGATGTCCTTCTTCCGGTCGCGCAGCTCGATGTAGCCGTCCGGGTGCATGACGGCCAGGTCCCCGGTGTGGAACCAGCCGCCGGCGAAGGCGCGCTCGGTCGCCTCAGGGTCGCGGAAGTACCCCTTCATCGTGTTGTTGCCACGCATGATGACTTCGCCCATGGTCTGCGCGTTGGCGGGAACGTCCTGCATTTGCTCGTCCACGACCCGCACGTCGTCCGCGATGATGTACCCCACGCCTTGCCGGGCTTTCACCCGCGCCTGCTCCTCCACGGTGAGGTCGTTCCAGTGCGGCTGCCACTCACAGACGGTGTACGGGCCGTAGACCTCGGTCAGGCCGTAGACGTGAATGATCTCCGCGCCAAGCGCTTCCACCTGCGCAATGATGGTGGGGGAGGGTGGCGCCGCCGCCGTCGAGATGATGAGCGGACGCTTCAGCTTCTCCCGCGGTGCGTCCGGGTGGTTGATGAGTGAGATCAGGACGGTCGGCGCGGCACAGAAGTGCGTCACGCCTTCATCGCGGATCAGTTGCCAGACGACGGCGGGCTCGAGACGGCGCAGGCAGACGTGCGTGCCGCCGATGGCGGTGACCGCCCACGGGTAGCACCAGCCATTGCAGTGGAACATGGGTAGCGTCCAGAGATAGACACTGTCGCTGGACATGCGGGTTTCCAGCAGTTCCCCCAAGCTGTTCAGGTACGCGCCGCGGTGGGTGTACATAACGCCCTTCGGGCGCCCGGTCGTACCGGAGGTGTAATCAATGGTGATGACGTCTTCTTCGTCCTGCAGCGGCCACTCAATCACATCCGAAGTGCCGGTCGCCAGGAACGCCTCGTACTCCCAGCCGGGGAGCACGGTGCCACCCGGCACATCGGCTACGTTGATAACCAGCTTCAGCTCGGGCAGATTCGGCAGCACCGGCTCGACGAGGTGCGCCAGCTCGGTGTCCACCACGAGCGCCGTTGCGCCGGAATGCTCCAGGATGTAGGCGACCTCCGACGCGGAGAGACGCGTGTTGATCGCCACCAGGATTGCGCCGGCCAGAGGCACCCCGAAGTGCCCCTCCAGCATCGGCGGGATGTTGGGCACCAGGTACGCCACGCGGTCACCTGGCCGCACCCCGGCAGCGGTGAGCGCCGAGGCCAGTTGGTGCACGCGCTCGTTGAGCTCCGGGTAGGTCCAGACGCGGTCACCGTAGACCACGGCAGGCTTCTGGCGAAAGACGCTGGCACTGCGTTGCAGGAAACGCAAGGGCGTGAGGTAGGAGCGATAGACCTCTGGCGGGAACATGGGCATCGGACGAGCAACCCTCAACGGCTCATTGAGTGAGCCAGCAATGGCTGACTCGGCGTGTCTCTCAGGTTGCCCATGATAGATGGCCGGGCCGTATGATTCCGGGTGATGAACAGGACACAGGTGATTGCATCATGAGTGACAAGCTCCGCAACCTGGCTGAAGTGATATCAAGCATCCCGGATGGCAGCATCCTGGCGCTGGGAGGCAACACGCTGCACCGGGGACCTGGCGCGGCGGTGCATGAACTGGTCCGCCAGGAGAAGCGCGGTCTGGAACTGGTCAAGACGGCCGGCGCCTATGACATCGATCTCCTCTGCGCGGCGGGGTGTGTCGGGGCAGTCTCGGCCGGATTTATCGGCTACGAGACACCCTTCGGCATGGCCCAGGCATATCGCACGGCGGTCGAGCAGGGGCGGGTCGAGGCGAAGGAGCACGCCTGCGCCACGGTCATCGCCGGCTTGCGTGCCGCCATCCAGGGGATTCCCTTCATGCCGATCGCCGGCCTCCAGGGCTCGGCGCTGCCAGCGGCCCGCGGGTTCTCGCTCGTGCAGGATCCCTACAGTGAGGCGGAGGTCTACGCGATTCCGGCCCTGATGCCGGATGTGGCTCTCATCCATGTCCAGGAGGTCGACGCGGAGGGGAACGGGCGCATTATCGGGACCCGCTTCGAGGATGTGCTGATGGCGCAGGCGGCGCGGCGCGTCATCCTGACGGCCGAGCGCATCGTCGATGGGGAATCCTTCGCGGCAGCGCCGGAAACGGTCGCCATCCCCGGGTTCCTGGTCGAGGATGTGGTGGAGGCGCCTGGAGGCGCCTGGCCCTTCTCCTGCACGCCAGGATATAGCTATGACGCGGACTATCTGGAGCGCTGGGTACGCGTGGCGCGCGATCCGGACGCGGCCCGAGCGTTCATTGCCGCGTATGTGCTGGGTGGCGTAGGCGCGCCCGCATGACCGAGCCAACCCCGGAGCAAGAGACACCTGCGCCCTGGGACATGATGGCGGTCAGCCTGGCCCGGCTGCTGCACCCGGGGGAGACCGTCTTTCACGGGGTGGCCTCGCCGCTGCCAATGGTGGCGACGCTCATGGCGAAGCGGCTGTATGCCCCATCGCTGATCTACCTCAACATCACGGGCGGCGTCGATGCCCAGCCTGACCACCTGCCGGTCTCGACGGTCGATCCGGCCTTGCTGCGTGGCACGCGCTCGCTCGTGACGCTAGCGGACCTGTTCGATCTTTCCGCGCGCGGAAGGCTGGATGTCGCGTTCCTGAGCGGCGTGCAGATCGACGGTCAGGGTCGCATCAACATGAGCGCCATTGGCGACTTCGCGCACCCGAAGGTACGCCTGCCGGGCGGGGCGGGCAGTGCGATGCTGATGCCGACCGCGAAGAGGGTCATCCTCTGGCGAACCAAGCATGACCCGCGAGTCTTTGTGGATCAGCTGGATTTCGTAACGGGGGCTGGGAACGTGGACCGCGTGGTGACCCCACTCGGCATCTTTGTGCGGCGGGACGGTCAGCTTAAGGTTGAGAGCCTGCATCCCGGCGTCACGCCGGAGATGATGCGCGACGCAACCGGCTTTCAGGTCGAAGTTGGTCCGGAGACGCCGGAGACCCGGCCACCCTCAGCCGAGGAACTGGCCGTGCTACGCGAGATCGACCCGGGTGGGGTAGTCCGCAGCGAATTTGCTTGAGCATTGACGCAAGACGCGAAGTAGGAAGAGATTGGAGAACACATGCTGCTCGAGGGATTGCGACAACAGGTCGTTCAGGTCGGACTTGATGCCCTGGCTGCCGGGATCGTGCACGGAACTGCCGGCAACATGAGTATCCGCGACGCGGAGACGGGACTGATTGCTATTTCGCCGAGTGGCATTCCCTACCCGGAGGTCACCGCGAGAGACGTGGTGATCGTGACCGAGGACGCGGAGGTCGTGGATGGCCACCGCCGTCCCAGCTCGGAGACGCCTCTGCACACGATGGTGATGAAGGCGCGGCCTGACATCTCCGCCATCGTCCACACCCACTCGCACTACTCCACCGTCGTTGCCTGCATCCGTGACTACCTGCCGCCGATCCTGACAGAAGTCGCATTAGTAGTTGGGCCGCGCATTCCCGTCACGCGCTACGGTCTCACCGGCACACCGGACTTTGGCCTGAGCGTAATCGAGATCCTGACGCCAGACTTGAAAGCAGTCATCCTCAAGAACCACGGCCTGATCACGTTCGGTGACTCCTTCGCCCACGCGCTCAACCTCTCCGAGATTGTGGAAGAGGCGGCGAAGGTTTACATTCACGCGCTGTCCGCGAACGGCGGCAAGGAACCAATTCTGGTGCCGGAGGATTTGATCGAAGGCATGCAGCAGCACCTCCAGGCAAATTACGGCCAGCCAAAAGAAGCGTAGCGACTGCGCGAAGTACCCACATTTCGTTAGGTACTTGCACGTAAGCGCTTGCCGGCATAGACTGCGCCGGATACCAATGGTGTAGAGCGCTGCGACAAGAACGAGCTTTGCCGGGGAAGGGAAGAGTTCGTGCAAGCCGTACTTCCGAAGGTGATGGGGGTGGAATGTGGCAAATCAGGTTGACTCGCTGGATGAGCAGATTCTGGCGGCATTGCAGGAGAACGGTCGGCTGACCATGAAATCGCTCGCCGAGCAGGTGGGGCTCTCCAGCCCGGCCATGATCGAGCGGGTGCGGCGGCTGGAAGAGCGTGGAGTGATCTCTGGCTACCGGGCCATCGTCGAGCCAGCAGCACTGGGACGACCGATTACGGCCCTGCTGATGGTGACGGTGCAGCGTAGTGACCAGGAAGCCTTCCAGAGCGTGCTGCGTGACCAATCCGCCGTGGCAGAGGTCTACCGCACGACCGGTGACGCTTCGCACCTGATCAAGGTGTATGTGCCGGACATGCTGGCGCTGGAACAGTTCATCGATGAGTTGAGCGATACCGGCGCCCGTTGCAAGACCACCATTGTCCTTTCGCAGCCGGTGCCATACCGACCCGTGACTCCACCAGAAGGAACCACCGTCCATCGCTCGCGGCTGGCGCGCCGCCGCCGCCGCAATGTCGAGACTGGCCCTGATGGCGAAACCGTGCGCCGGGCAGGCCGGCCGCGCGGCCGCCGCGCCGCTGAGGCGGGCACCGCGACGGAAGCCGAGGAGTAGCTGCCGGCCGATTCCTCTGTTTGGGTATTCCTGGATCAATAGCGTTCGTCCCGCGAGCCGCGGACCAACCTGGTCCGCGGCTCGCGTCTTTCCTGACTTGCGAGTCTCCGAAGCCGCGCAACTCTCCCCATAACGGCGTGCGGTCATCGTGACGATCCTGCTGCCCCGCGCCATCATCCACCGTGACCGAGACATGGTGATGGAGTTCCTGGACGCCATTGCACTCGGACGCCGCGAAAGGCGAACCTCCTATGGCTCGCGGTTCTGCAAGCCGTCTCTCCTGAAATCGTGCAACGCGGCGCGCAGGTCCGCGATCAGCGACTCAGGTTGTTCCAGGCCAGGGAAGTGCCCACCCTGCTCGAACTCTGTCCAGCGCACGATGGTGTTCGTTTGCTCGGCAAAGCGACGGATCGGGATGTAGTTATCACGGGGGAAGACCGCGACCGCCATCGGGACGGTGAGCGGGGCTTCTGGTTCACCCCAGGTCTCCAGACCGTCCTTGTAGTACCGCACGGACGACGCCGCAGTGCCGGTCAGCCAGTAGAGCATGACGTTGGTCAGCAGCGTGTCACGGTCAATGGCCTCCTCTGGGAGATCATCAATATCGGTCCAGTTCCTGAAGATGTCGAGGAGCCATGCCAACAGGAACACGGGGGAATCATTCAACCCAAAGCCGATGAGTTGCGGCCGCGTGGTCTGAATCGCGGCGTAGCCGGAGAGATCGAAGTCGTAGCGCTGCGCCGCTTCCAGGCTGCGCTGCTCCTCGGGTGCGGTGGGATCGGCTTCCGTAGCCACGGCGTAGTTGCCAGAGGCACTGGCGGACGCGAGCAGGGTGACGTGGACCGACTGGACATGCTCCGGATCAACCATGGCCAGTTCCCGGGTCACCATGGCGCCAAAGTCGCCGCCGTGGGCGACGTAACGCTCATAGCCGAGCCGATGCATCAATTCCGCCATGGCCTTGGCGACACGACGCACGCTCCAGCCCACGTCACGGGTGGGGCCGGAAAGTCCAAAGCCGGGCGGCGAGGGGATGACGACGTGAAAGGCGTCTTCTGGATCACCGCCGTAGGCCCGGGGATTCGTGAGTGGCCCGATGAGACGCAGGAACTCCATGATCGAGCCGGCCCAGCCGTGGATCAGGACAAGTGGCAGGGCGTCTGGCTCTGGCGAGCGGACATGGATGAAATGGATCTCCTGCCCGTCGATGTGAGTCGTGAACTGGGGGTAGGCGTTGATCTCGGCCTCGGCCTCGCGCCAGTCGTACGTGGTTCGCCAGTACTCCGCCAGGTCCCGCAGATACACAACCGGAGGGCCGTAACTCCAATCAAGTTCCGGCGCGTCATCTGGCCAGCGTGTCCGCGCGAGGCGCTCCCGCAAATCGTCGAGCAGGGCTTGGGGAATCGCGAGCTGAAACGACGTAATCGCATTCGCTACCTGTCGGGAGCTGAGCATTCCTGTTTTCTCCTCCACCTGGAAAGCGCCATCGAGCAATAGACCAGCTTCCAGTATCCGGGGAAACGTGGTCATCTCCTGACCACGTTTCGAGCGATACTTGGCCCATGCGCGCAGATCGACTCGTTGCTCTCCTGCTCCTGCTCCAGGCACGTGGCCGCGTCACAGCGGCGGAGGTCGCAGCCGAGTTAGAGGTCTCCCTCAAGACGGCCCGGCGAGACCTCGAGGCCCTGGCCATGGCCGGGATTCCGGTCTACTCCCAGCCAGGCCGCGCTGGAGGTTGGCAGTTGCTTGGCGGCGGGCGCACAGACCTCAGCGGGCTCACCGCGGCGGAGGCGCGTGCCCTCTTCCTCGTCGCGGGACCTTCGACCGCCCTGGCGCCCGAGGCGAAAGCTGCCTTGCGGAAACTGGTGCGGGCCTTGCCGGCCACACTTCGTGAGCCCGCGGAGTCAGCGGCAGGCGCGACCGTGCTCGATTCCGTGTCCTGGGGTGGTATGACGCCGCCTGATTCCGCCCACGTCGCGGATCTTCAGCGGGCAGTGATCGAGGGCGTGCAGGTGCGCTTTACCTACCAGAATCGAGAGGGTGCGCTCAGCGAGCGGCAAGCAGATCCGCTCGGCGTCGTGGCCAAAGCCGGAGCCTGGTATTTCGTGGCCCAGACCGCCGCTGGCTGGCGAACCTTCCGCGTGAACCGAATTACGTCCCTAACGCTGACCAGCCATCCTGCCGATCGGCCACAAGACTTCGACCTCTCCCGGGCGTGGCAGGAAATAGCCGCGAATATCGACCAACTCCGCACGCGAGTCACTGCCACGGTTCAGACAACCAATGTGGCGTTGGAAGGTCTCCGTACCCAGTTCGGCACCGATATGAGCGAGCCGCTCGCATTGACCGACGGAATCTTTGAGGTTGAACTTGGCGGTGGCTCCTTTGAGGCACTGGCAGAGCGACTGGCCGGGTGGGGGAGCAGCCTGATCGTCGTGGCCCCAGAGGAAGTCCGAGCGCGGCTGGCGGAGATTGGGTCGGAACTCGTCGCGGTCTATTGCGCTGACGATCAGGTAGCAGGAACACACCGCCACCAGTGGGTTGCGGTGGAGTGACTGACGACAAGCTGTTCGCCTTCGCGGTGACCAGGGTCAGTCCTTCTCCAGGGCGTGTTCCGGCATTCTCACCCTCCACCCCCGCGTGTCATCCTGAGCGAAGCCGAAGGAACTCGGTCGCCTGCCACATCTATTCGATACCACCCCGCGCTGTCCTCCCCAAGACACAGGGGACGGCGCATCTGCTCCGCCCGCCTCGCGTCCATTGATCGATCACCAGGGGGTATGGGCGGTAATGGCTCTCAGTGCTACCCGGCGGGCTCCGGTTCGTCCGGCGTCAGGATGATGGGGTGGGGGAAGACCGGGTCGGTCCCGCCCGGGTCATTGAATCGCACAGCTCTGGCGTAGGAGTAGATGCTGTCGATCCCGGCCTGGGAGATATTGCCGCCCCGCCGTAGTTGGTCCATGGTGCGCACCAGGTCCCGGTACGCCCACGGCGTCAACTGATCGCAGCGGTTGGCCGGGGAACCGCCAGCGTCCAGGATCTCAGCCTTGTTTGAAAAGTCGTCAACCGGGCGGCCGCCAGTGGCCTGGCACACGGCGCCGTCAATGATGCCTGCTGGCCGCGGGAACTGCTCCGGCACGGGCTGGCCATCCGGCCCAAGCAGAAGTTTCTGGAACTCCGGGTTCCTGTGCAGGTCCGTCATGAGCTGCGCCCATATAGGCCCCGCTCCCTGGATACCATCGATCTCGGCCAGCGGGTCATTGCGCGTGTTGCCGACCCAGACCCCGATCGAGACATCGGTCGTGAAGCCAATCGTCCAGATATCCCGGAAGTCGTTGGTCGTGCCCGACTTGGCTGCGGTCGGCCGCCCCAGGTCCGACTGGGTGTTGCCGAAGAGGTTGTTGCGCGTGAAGATCATCGCCCGCGCTTCGTTGTCGGTCAGGATGGAAATAAGCTGGTAGGCGATCTCCGGGCGAATTACCTGCTCGGCTTTTTCCAGCGAACCCCTGCGGTCCAGCTCGTAGAGGACGTTGTCTTCGCTGTCCGTGATCTTGAGGATCGGGGTCGCGGGCACGTACTTGCCCATATTGGCGATGGTGGCGTAGGCATTGTTCATTTCCAGGGGCCAGACATCGCCAGAGCCGAGGCCGATGGAAAGGCCGTAGTCAGACGGCGGTTGCGACATCTCGTGCTTGATCCCCATGCGCCGCGCCATCTCGACAATTGCCGCGGGACCACCGGCAAACTCGACCGCCTTCACGGCAGGGATGTTCAACGAGTTGGAAAGGGCCGTGCGCACGGAAACGGCGCCGTTGAAGTTCCGCATGTAGTTCTGCGGTTCATAGAACTCCATCGGCTCGCCGAACTCGTCGGAGGCGCCTGGAGTCTCGATCTTGAAGGGCGCATCCAGCACGACGGTGCCCGGGTTCCAGCCCTGCTCGAACGCCGCGGCGTAGACGATGGGCTTGATGGAGGAGCCGGGCTGCTGCGGCGAGGTGGTGATGTTCACCTGCCCCTCGATGGCCGCGTTGTTGAAATCCGCCGAGCCCACCATGGCCAGGATTTCCCCGCTCCAGGGGACCATCACGGTCAGTGCCGCGTTCTGCGCTCGGTAGTACTGCAGTTGCTGGATGTTCTGCGTGACGATCTCTTCGGCCCGGTTCTGCAGGTCCGTGTCGATCGTCGTGTAGATGTTGAAGCCGCCCTTGGTGAAGTCCTTGTCCGGGTACTTCTCCGCCAGGTACTCGTAGACGTACTGCACGAAGTGCGGATGATCCAGCACCGCGCCGTCGCCTTCACGGCTGGGGTAGACCGTGGGCCAGCTTGCGTGGGCAGCATTGGCTTCGTCTCGGGTGATGTAGCCCAGTTTGACCATCTGGTCCAGCACGTACTTCTGCCGGCCAATGACGTTCTCAGGGTAGATCGCCGGGTTGAAGTAGGTCGGCTGCTGCGGGATGCCCGCCAGGAGCGCCGCTTCAGAGAGGTTCAAATCTGCCGCCGGCTTGTGAAAGTAGGTCTGGGACGCCGCTTCGATGCCGTAAGAGCGGTTCCCGTAGAAGATCTGATTGAGGTACATGGTCAGGATGTCGTGCTTGGAGAACTGCCGCTCCAGCGCGATTGCTGCAAGCGCCTCTTTCCATTTGCGGGTAATGGAGACCTCGTTGCCGATAGCCTCGTCGTGGATGGAGCGCACGAGTTGCTGGGTGATGGTCGAGCCACCCGATGAGCCAGTACCGCCTGCCATGATGGTCACGCCGCGCACAATGGCCATTGGCTCGACGCCTTCATGGCTCCAGTACGTAGCGTCCTCAGATGCGATAGTGGCGTTGATGAGGTTTGGTGAGATCTTTTCAAAGGGGACAAAGGTTCGCCAACCCATATCCTGGTCGGCGACTTCCTGCAGCAGGTTGCCGTCGCGGTCCAGGATGCGCGTGGTCTGGAACGTATCAGCGGCAACGTGTGAGGCGTTCGGGAGGCTGCCGTTGATCTCCTCGTACTGCTGCATCGTCGCCGCAGCCGCGGCGGCAATGGAGAGCGCTCCGGCCACAACGGACGCTGCAAAGATCAGGAAGACCGCGGCTGCCAGCCCAGCCAGGATGCCAACCAGCCGCCCCGCGTTGCCGCGCCGGCGCGATGTCCCCGGCAGCAGGTGTGGCGGCAGCGGCTTGCGCCGCCGGGTGCCCGCACCTGCACGGCCAGCAGTCATGCGATCCTGATAGAGGCGGGTCCGGGAAAATCGCTGGGCCATGTGTCACCTGGGTTGCCGGCGCATCTCACCGGCGAACGGTGCAGCGCTCCACGAAGGGTCTGAATGCCATAACGCGCGAGAAGCGCCGCCGGATACTACCATGCGGGGTTTGCCCAACTTTTACGGTGGGCGACACCGGGTGGGATAGCTACGGCAGCCTGTGGAACAGGTGCCTCGAATGGCTGGCGTGTCTTTGCTGTACCTGCCGAAGTGCCGATCGGTCCTGCTGAAACAGGGGCTACACCACGGCCCTCGCCTTCCTCGCAAACTCGTGTTATGAATAGTTGCGCAATCCCTGATCCGCTCCGCTCCCTCGATCTCACACGTCGTGGGGACGCGCGTTTCTCTCCCGGATGCCCGGAGACGATGAAGTCCAAGGGAAACGAACCCGGGGGTAGGATGGGGGTAGCGAGCGTGGGGAGAGCGGCGACGGCCTTGATGCCGGCGACCGCTGAGAGGACAGCAAGCGCGGCTGTGCTCGAACCGGCGGTTCATCTGACATTTGACGACACATTTGCGCGCCATGGTGCGGAGATTTATCGCTATGCCCTGCATCTGACGCGGAATCGCCCGGATGCAGACGATCTGTACCAGGAAACCGCGCTCAAGGCATTCCGGGCCTGGCATCGTCTTCCGTGCGACGCCAACCATCGGGCATGGCTCTATCGCATCGCCACGAACGCCTTTCTCAGCGACAAGCGCAAGACCTCACGGCTGCGCTCGCTGGATGAGGACGCCGGGGCGGAGACGATTCCGGCAGTCAGCCGGGATCACGATGACCGCCTCGATGCCAGTGATCTCCTGAGCGAGGTCGAGCTTTTCATTGAATCGCTGCCCACCAAGCAGCGTATCGCGCTGGTGCAGCGCAAGTACCTGGAACTCGGGTACGCCGATATTGCCGTGGCCCTCAATTGTTCTGAGGATGCCGCACGGCGTAGCGTCCACGAAGCGTTGCGCAAGCTGCGCGATCGCTTCGGCGACAGGATGTGAGGAACACACCATGATCAGTCCGGGAAGGAATCAGTAGCCATGGGGACCCATGTTGTAGCCACCCCCGGACATGAGCCTCCGCGTCTCGAAGACGCAGCCACCCGCGCGGATGATCCCTGCGATGTTGCCCTGGCGGCCATGCCCGCCCACGTCATCGGGGATCTCTGCGCGAAGGACGAAGCCTGGCTCCAGCACCACGTAGCGGAGTGTGGCTACTGCCGGAACGAGATGTCCTGCTACGAGAAGGTTGATGACGCGCTCGGCGCGTGTTGCTCGGTCCCGGCTTTGGCGTGTGTGCCTCCGGTGCTTACACTCCCGAAACGGGACGTGGTCTGGTTTACCCGGGTCTCCAGCCCGTTGGGCGATCTGATCCTGGCCGCTACAGAGGATGGGCTGCGGGAGATCGAGTTCGGTCGGAATCACTCCGAGGCCGAGTTCGTGCAGCGGATCAAGGAGACCGGCAGCGATGCGGTGCCAGTGGCCAGCATTGCCGAAGCGCCACTCTGCACCCGGCGTACCCTGGAGCGTGCCGCCGCTGAGCTCGATGAGTATTTCGGCGGCCGTCGTGCCGAGTTTGATGTACCGCTGGACTGGGGGCACATGCCCCCCTTTCAACGCGCGGTCCTGGAGGCTACCGCCTCTGTCCCTTTCGGCCATGTCGATACGTACGCCGGGATTGCGCGGCGGATCGGCAACCCCAAGGCCACCCGGGCGGTCGGCAACGCGCTCGGTCGCAATCCCATCCCCGTCATCGTTCCCTGCCACCGCGTGATCCGCTCTGACGCATCACTGGGCGGTTACACCGGCGGGTTGAACATCAAGGAACACCTCCTGAGCCTGGAGGGCGTTCGGCTTTCCTGAGCGGCGTACCTCTCTCCTCGTCCCATACAGGTTTCTCCAAGCGTGACACGAGCTCCGGCACCGCTGTGAGTTCCGCCTCGCCGTGGCAGAATGCATTCCAATTGTTAACGAAGGGGAGAGCCAGTGGGGTACGCGATTCGCGTTGACGGCAGCCAGCCGTTCGATCTGCGAGAGATCAGCACGCTTGGAGATCCAGCAGCCGTCCGGGACACCGGAGAGGCAGAACTGAACACGCTGGTCAAGCAGATCGGTGACCTGCAAAGCATCCTCTACGCGGCGGACGCCAACGCCTTGCTCATCGTGCTCCAGGGGATGGATACCTCCGGCAAGGATGGGGTAATCCGCAAGGTCATGGACGATGTCGACGCCCAGGGTATCCAGGTGTGGCCGTTCAAGGTGCCAACCGCCGAAGAGCGGGCGCACGATTTTCTCTGGCGGCACCAGCTCCACAGCCCCTCGACCTCCATGATCGCGGTCTTCAACCGCTCGTATTACGAAGCCGTGCTCGTGGAGCGGGTGAAGGGGATCGCTTCAGAGGCGGTCGTCGAGAGCCGTTACCCCCACATCAATGATTTCGAGCTGCTATTGACGCAGTCGCGCACCATCGTCCTCAAGTTCTTCCTGTACATCAGCAAGGAGGAGCAGGCGAAACGGCTCCTGGCCCGACAGCAGGATGTCACCAAGTCGTGGAAGCTGTCGCTGGGTGACTGGCAGGAGCGACAGTCCTGGGACGAATACATCGACGCCTACCAGCGGGCGATTGCGGCCACAGCTACCGAGTACGCGCCCTGGTACGTGGTGCCCTCCGACCGCAAGTGGTATCGCAACCTGGCGGTGGCGCACGTGATCGCCGGGACCCTGGAACCGTACCGGGAGACATGGATGTCTTCCCTGAAGGAGCGTGGCGACCGCGAGTTGGCCATCTTGCGCGAGGCCGGGTACGCGCGTTAGCGGGGCGGTACAGCCCGGCTGAGCACGGCGTCCCGCACCTGCTCCCAGGCCGGAGCCGTGTCCTCGACCAGCATGTGGCCGGCCGGCACCTCGATCAGGTGCGCGCCGATCTTGCGGGAGAGGTCGCGGGAGTCCTGCGGTAAGGTCGTGGGGTCGTTCAGACCCTGGACAACAAGACGCGAGGTCTGTGGAGCCAACCTGGCGCGCCTGGCACGCTGGCTGAGACGGCGGAGCTGATACAGCGAGTGCGTTGGGACCGTCAGGCCCTCCTGGAAGCCACGCTGCACTTCGGGGTCATCAAGGTCAACTCCTGGCGCCATCTCGGCGTACCGCTGACGGGTATCCGGATTGGTAAAGTCCAGCTTACCGAACGGCTGAAATCTGGGCATGAGGTAGTGCGCCACCGGGAGGAGCGCGGCTCGGGGGTCAGCTATGCGCCAGTATGGGGCAAGCAGAATCAACTCGTCTGGCCGTACCTCCGGGTCCGCCGCCAACGCCAGCGCCAGCGCACCGCCCATCGAAAACCCGACCAGCGTCCGATGGGTAGCGCCCTGGGTGACGTCCAGCCAGGCGCGTTTGGCGGCATCGAGCCAGTCTTCCGCCCGGACACGCTGCAACTGCGGCCTGCCCGCCTCTCCAAATCCGGGGAGCAGTTCCGCCCGGGCAGTTACCCCAGCACCAGCCAGCGCCTCCGCTAACGGACGTAGCTCTCGCGTGCTGCCCAGGTAGCCGTGCAACAGGAGAGCAGCCGCGCCCTCCGCGCCATCCCCTCCAATCTGGAACGTTGCTTCGTCGTCTCGACTCATTGAAGTGTTCCAGCCACGTGGCGCGCCCGCGCAGGTGTCCGGCCACCCTGTGCTACGCTCCCGGCGCGGCGCCGCCGCGACGTACCGGAGGGGAACAGGGTGTCACTGGACGAGCTGCGCGAGATATTCGAACTCGCGGACAGCCGTCTCTGGCTGTTGCTGGCGTTGTGCATCGCGTTGGTCTTCACCATCCAGTCTGTGGAAACAGCGACCGAGGGCGCGTGGCCCCACCAGCGCAGGCCGGCTCGCATGGCGCCGCAGGCGCGCGCGGCGGGCGGCGCCTGGAGCTTCGTCTCGTTGCTGCTGCTGCCGGGTTTGCTCCTGGCCATCGTAAACCTTGGCGTGGTGATCTGGCTGAGCATTCCACTCAGCCAGGCACAGATTCTGGGCGGGACGCTGGTTGCCATCTGCTGGTTGATCTTTGTCGCGGCCAGCGCCAACCTGCTTGGCATGGGCAGCCTGTTGCGGCAGGGCGGCGCGGCTGGTCCGCTCGCGCTTGTCGTCGTACTCCTGGCTGGCGACCTGCTGCTGTTGACCGGACTGCTGCTGGTCCTTCCTGACATCGACGCCATCCGTCGCTCCCTCCCCGTGATCGGGAGTTAGCCGCCAATGACGACACGCCGGTAGCGCTTCTTCCCAAAGCGGAGCAGCACGCTAGCGGCATCCGGCGTGAACAGGACGTCCACATCCGTCACGCGCTCCCCGTCGATGGAGAGTGCACCTTCCGCAGCCTTGCGCCGTGCCTCTCCGCGTGATGCAACCAGCCCGGCGCGAGTGAAGAGATCTGCCATGGTCATGCCCTCGACGTCCGCCGCGCTGATCTGCGTCGTCGGGATGTTCGGATCGTCGGCGTCCGGCTCGCCGGCAAAGAGCGCCCGCGAGGCGGCTTCTGCCTGCGCCAGGGCGTCCTCGCCGTGGGAGAGGCGCGTCACCTCCTGCGCCAGCACCTGCTTCGCTTCGCGCAGCGCCGCACCACCTGCTGCGGTCAGTTCCGCAATGCGGGAGTCCGGTAGAAAGGTGTAAAGCCGGAGCAACTTTTCTACGTCCGCGTCATCGACATTCACCCAGTACTGGTAGAAGTCGTACGGCGGGGTTAGCGTCGCATCCAGCCAGACCGAGTTGCCTTCGGTCTTGCCCATCTTCTGCCCGGAAGCGGTAGTGAGCAGGGGCGAGACCAGGGCGAATGCCTGCGCGCCGTCTGCCTTGCGCACCAGTTCCACGCCCGCCACGATGTTGCCCCACTGGTCGGAGCCGCCGAGCTGGAGCGTGCAACCCTCCGTGCGGAAGAGATGCAGGAAGTCGTACGCCTGCACCAGCCGGTAGTTGAACTCCACGAAGTTCAGGCCGGTGGTTTCCAACCGGGTGCGATACGTCTCCGCCGTCAGCATCTCATTCACGGAGAAATGGCGGCCGATGTCGCGCAGGAATGGGATGTAGCGCAGCTCCAGCAGCCAGTCCGCATTGTTGATGAGGAGCGCGGGTGGGTTATCCCCGAAGCGCCCACCCTCGAAGTCGAGGTGGCGATCGAACTGGACCAGGATCTTCTCCAGGTTGCCGCGGATATCCTCCTCGGAGACCAGCGCGCGCGCCGAGGTCTTGCCGGTGGGATCGCCGACCAGCGCGGTTCCGCCGCCCCCAAGCGCAATCGGACGGTGCCCGAAGCGCTGCAGCGTGGCCAGCATCATCATGCCGAGCATGTGCCCGATGTGCAGTGAGGGTCCGGTGGGATCGAAGCCCTGGTAGAGCGTGACCGGACCAGCCGCGAATGCAGAGCGCAGACCTTCCGCGTCCGAGATGTCCTGGACGAATCCTCGTTGCTGCATGTACTCCAGCGGGCCCACTCCAGCGGCGCGAGCTTCACTGATGGCGTCGGTGCCGGTGTACGTTGCAGTCACGGGGTCCAGGCTCCTGTTGCGTGATCTGGGCGGGCGAACCCACTGTTCGCGAGGGGCAATGGTAGCAAGCCGTGCCGGTCATTCCTGGCCGGCACGGCCGGGAGGCGTTTAGCCGGCTGGCCCGAAGACCGGGGCGACAAAGACGGAGACATCCGTGGAAAGGCCGTCGATGCCAGGCTGCAAGAACGCAATGCCGCTGAAGCCCGAGTTGTTGAGCTCACGCAAGCCGATGATCACCGCGCCATTCGCGTCCACTGAGCCACCGATCTCGCCACACGCGATATACGTGCTGATCTGATCGGGTGACAGGTGAACATTGATCGCGTGCGAGGCAGCCAGGATATCGGCCAATGGCAGCGGCACATTCGTGTACGAGCTTTCCGCCGTGGTCGCCAGACTCGCCTGGCCGACCGGGTCACTCACGGCCGGCACGAGGTCCGTCAGCGGCAGGATCACTTCCCCGAGATTCGTGCAATCACCTACGTGGATGTGCGCCGGGCGCGGGGTAACGGTCACTGCCTGCGGTGTCGCCGCCTGTGCGACGGCGACCGGTGTGGCCGCAACAGGTGTGCCGGTCACCGGTGTGGCGTCCTGGGCAAAGCTGGAAAAGGTAGCGGCTACCAGCGCTGAAGCAGCCAAAGCACCGGCGGCGAGAAGGGTCGGTCGACGGACGGTCACGGGAACCTCCTGGGCGCAAATACGGGAACACGCCCGGCTGCGGAATGCCGGGCGTGTTCCATTGTGTCATACGTTGTCGCGGAGGTAATGGCTTACGGGTTCGGCGTCGAATCGTCTTCCATGTCCATGCCGTCCATGGCATCTGGAGTCGCCATGGTGTCGTCGCCTCCCATAGCATCTGGAGTCGCCATGGTGTCGTCGCCTCCCATAGCATCCGGGGTCGCCATGGTGTCACCGCCAACGCCCTCGTCGTCCGTGGCAGTGGCGTCTTCAGTTTCGGTCGTTTCGGCGTTGTTGCCACCACGATCGCGGTCCCCGGTCTGGGACAGGAATACCGTCACGTCGGTGGACGCGCCGTCCGCGCCCGGGGCAAGGTAAGCGATGCCGGTGTAGCCAGAGTCTTCTTGCTCACCAAGACCAATGGTCAGCGAGCCATCTGGCGCAACCACCCCACCGATTTCGCCACAGGCGATATAGACATCGATCTGATCAGCGGAGAGGTGGGCGTTGATCGCGTGATCAGCTCCCAGAATGGCATCGAGTGGCAACGGCACACTGGTGAATGACGTAGCGCCCTGGGAGGCGCGGTTGCGCTGACCAACCCGCTCGCCCTCTGGCTCCACGAGATCCGTCAACGGAACGACGACTTCGCCCAGTTCATCGCAGTTTCCGGTGTGAATGTGAACGGGGTGTGGAGCCATGCCACCTGCCGCAGGCGTGGCGTCCTGGGCGTTGGCGGTCAGACCGCCGATGGCGCTTGTCAGCAACAGGGCGCCGGCGCCCGCGAAGGTAAGGAGACGCTGTGAATGCATGGACATGTTCCTCCCAGCTCTGCTCGGATACTGCGTGCCGCATGACAGCGACACCGCATACGAGCAGGTTTCATGCCATCCCGCTGACAATGGGTCACCGGGAAACGGAGGCCTGCCGCTACACGTTGACGCTGTGGACGACCTGAGGGTACGTTCACACGATTGTCTGGGCGGGCCGTTGAGGGATGGTTTTCCGCACGCCACGACAAAATTGAGGAAGGGACCCGAAAGCATGCTGAACACGAGTCGGTTGGTGCGCGCTGCCGCCCTGTCTGGAGCCCTGGCGCTCATTGGCGCATCGCTGTCGCTGGATGTGGTACTGGCCCAGGAAACACCTTCGGTCGCGCTGGAGCAGGCGCGCAAGGGCGAAGACGGCTCCTCCGATGCGGGCGCTGGTTCGGGCAACATGTCCAGCGGCACCGCCAAGCGAGACAGTAACGGCAATGGCGGGAACGCGAGTGCGGGCGGCTCCGGCGAGGTGGCGACTGCTGATGGCTCCTCCGGAACAGAGTCAGCGCCTGCCGAGGGTGACGCCGCGCCACTGCCGGAAAACGCCGAGCTCCTGGATCGCCTCGGCATCCTGGATGATGTGACGACCTACGGCGTCGATGTCCTCGTGGGAATGGACATCCCGGTGGAACTCCTGCCCGAGCTGGAGCCGGAAGTCGCAACAACGACTGCCCCGGCTGATGTCAACACGGGTGGCGAGGGTACCTCCGGCGCACCGGCCGGTGGCAGCACCAGCGCCGCCTCCGAAGACGGTAGCGGCGAGAAGGTTCGCGATCGCCCGCGCAAGGATGACGCGGCTGCCACCGGCTCAACCGATGAGGCGGCAGCCACGGGTTCAACCGACGGCACTACGGCTACGGATTCCGCCACTGGCTCTGACGGCCAGTAACCATTCTGCTGAGGTCCGCAGGTCCCTGTGACCGAGCTGTGGATCTCCTGCAATGGATTGATATGCGGTAACGCAACGTGCTCGCAAAAAAACGGCCTGGCTTCGTGAGGAGCCAGGCCGTTGCACTACGCCGGTTCGTCGTCCAGCCCCCGCACGTGGGGCGAGAGGAAGCCCAGCAGCATCACTGCCGTGCCCACCAGCCCTACCAGGACGAAGAGCGCCCGCACCCCGATGAGTTCACCCAGCGGTGTGGCAATCACCAGGCCGACCGGGGCAGCCAGGCCCATACTCGTCGACAGCAGTGAGAGCACCCGGCCCTGGAGTTGGTTCGGCACGCGTGACTGCAATAGTGCCGTCAACGGGGCGCTGCCTGCAACGAAGGCGATACCACTGACCAGCCACCAGAAGGTAGCCAACCAGAACATCGTGGGAGGCGCCAGCGCGGTGAGCGCGATGGCCAGGCAGGCGAGAGCGAATCCCCACAGGAGCCAGGTAACCTTGCGGCGCGGCGAGAAAACGGTGACCAGGATGCCTCCAGCAACCATGCCGCCTCCGCCGAGGCTTTCCAGCAACGCCACCTGTGCGGCGCCGCCACCGAAGTACTCCTTCACCAGCAGCGGCGAAAGCATGAATGACGGCATGATTACCAGGACAACGACGGCCAGCAACGCGTAAATCTGGCGCAGACCAATGTCTTGCCAGACCGTTGCCACACCTTCGCGGAACTCTCCCCACAGGCTGGGCCGACCCGCGACTGGTACCCGCGTTTGCGGGATGGTGAAGAACAGTAGCGGCGCCACGCCCAGCACCGCCGTCACTACATCTATCCCCAAAGCCAGCCCAATGGGCATGACGCTGATGGCCAGGGCACCCAGCGGCGCGGCTGCCACCGTGATCACGCCCGCCAACGTCTGGTTCAGCCCGGCGGCGCGCGTCAGGAAAGACGCCGGCACCAGCATTGCCGTGCTGGCTGCAGCCGCTGGCTGCTGGAACGCCTGCATGGCGCTCCGGATGAACATCATGGTGTAGATGTGCCAGAGCTGGACGTTTCCCGTCATGAAAAGCGTAATCAGCACCACCATGCAGGCCGCGCTGATCAGATCCGCTGCCACCATGATGACGCGGCGGCTGTGCCGATCGGCAAAGGTACCCCCCAGCGGACCCAGGAGCGCCTGTGGCAGTAATCCAACAATCCCCGCGGTGGCCAGCGCCGAGATGCTGCCAGTAGTGTCTGTGATCCACCAGAACAGCACGAACTGGGTCAGGGAGGACCCGACCAGCGAGAACGCCTGCCCGGTGAAGACGGACCAGAATCGAAGCTTCCAGCGGGCTCCCGGGTCCTGCAGGATGTCCACTTCCGCAGAGGACGGGCCGGACGTTGGCGCTTCCATCAGTCACGTACTCCATGGGTGGGATAGGTGAGACCTCGCAAGTACGCGTGGAGCGCGTCGTGATCTGCCGGCGCAATGCTGGCGAGAAGCCCCATCCAGATGCCGTCGGCGGCGAAACGCACGGCCTCGAGGGCAGGTCCAGATTCGTTGCTGCCAAACTGAGCCAACTGCTCCGTCAGCCATGCTCCCCACCGCGCGCAGAGGTGAGGATCTGTCACCACGGAGCGCCAGAGGGTCGACCATTCTTCGAGTTCGTTGATGTCCTCAAGCGACAGGTCAAGATACGCACGGGTGAACCGGCCGTATGGTTCGGGATCTGGAAGCATTGCGTCATTCAGCGCCTCGCCGAACAACGCCAGTAGCATCTCGAACACAGCATCAACGAGCGCCTGCTTGCTCGGAAAGTGGTGCAGGAGGCCGCCCTTGGTCACGCCGGCCGCCTCTGCCACCTGTTGCAGGGAGAGCGCATGCAAGCCCTGCCTGGCCGCGAGGGTGATGGCACTCTGCAGCAGGTCGCGGCGCACGACATCTGGCTGCTTCTTGCGCGTGTAGGCAGAGGTCATGAAATCAGGTTTCCCTCGGGGTGCTCCCAATACTGCCGGAAGAATCCGCTCAGTCGCGGCGAGCTTCCTCTCGCACCAAAAAAGATACCGACTGGTAGGTATCTTTGCAAGACACGCGACATCGGGCAGACGCCGTGGTCCAGGAAGTGGATCCGTCTCGTTCAGTTCGGAGTGCAGCAACTCCGGTCTCACCCGCAACACAACGCGCTAAGGTGAGGTGTTGCTTCGAGACCTGCCTGATCCTCCTCACCCACCCAACCAAACGTGCCATTTCGAGTGGAGTCGAGAAATTCCGGCCTTCCCTACCGCCGGGGATCGAACCCCGCACCCAACTACCGGGTCAACCTCAAATCGCTGCGGACCAACACACCAAGCGTTCTCGACTCCGCTCGAAATGACACGCGAGGAGAGCTACGTGCCACGTACATGCTGCTTGTGAGGCAAGGATTGAAGGTTGCCGCGTGTCTTTACTGAACGCGTGTGGTGACTGCGCCTCGCTGGTTCATCACGCTGGCATGCGCTTCGACCAAATTCATCAGCGAGTGAGGAAGTCGCGCTTACGCGCGGCGCTTCGTGCCGTATCCTGACTCCATTCGAGTTGACGACGCTCAAAGACTGCTGATGGAGGGCTTCAGGCGCTGATGGCTGAGATGGACCGCGAAACACGCTTCACCATGGACACCTCGTCGATCAAGTTTGGTCCCGGCGCAACGCGCGAGGTCGGGGCGGACATGGCTCGCTTCGGCGGGCGCAGGGTCATGGTCGTAACCGATCCCCGCCTGGTGGAGGGCGAAACCGTGGCGACGGCTATGGCCTCCTTGAAAGCGGAGGGGATCGATGCCGTGCTCTACGACCGCGTCCGCGTTGAACCGACCGACACGACGTTCATGGACGCGGCGGCGTTCGCCACCGAGGGCAACTTCGACGGGTACGTGGCGGTCGGTGGTGGCAGCGTCATGGACACCGCCAAGGCGGCCAATCTCTACGCGACCTACCCCGCGCCGCTCCTGACCTATGTGAACGGGCCTATCGGCGAAGCAAAGTCGGTTCCTGGCCCGCTCAAGCCGCTTATCGCCATCCCGACCACGGCGGGCACTGGCTCCGAGACGACCGGCGTGGCCATCTTTGACCTGGAATCCATGCACGCCAAGACAGGTATTGCCCACCGGGCGCTGCGCCCGGTCATGGGCATCATCGATCCGGACAACACTCGCTCCATGCCGCCGATGGTCGCGGCCTGCTCGGCACTGGACGTCCTTTCCCACGCGGTGGAGTCCTTTACCGCGCTCCCGTACGACACCCGGGCAGCGGCCTCGCACCCCAGCCTGCGACCGGCCTACCAGGGAGCGAACCCCATCTCTGATATCTGGGCGCGTAAGGCGATGGATGTCATGGCCCGGAACGTCGTGCGCGTGGTGCAGGACCCGGAAGACGAAGAGGCACGGGGCGAGATGCTGCTGGCGGCCGCCTACGCCGGGATTGGGTTCGGCAACGCCGGCGTGCACCTGCCCCACGGTATGAGCTACCCGGTTTCAGGCCTGGTGCGCGACTACCGGCCGGAGGGCTACCCGCGGGATCATGCGATCGTGCCACACGGGATGTCGGTGATCCTCAATGCGCCGTCGGTCTTCCGCTGGACTGCGCCCGCGAACCCCGCGCGACACCTGGAAGCGGCACGTCTACTCGGAGCGGAAACGCGCGATGCCGCTGCCGATGATGCGGGCGAAATCCTGGCCGGCGCCATCATCGACATCATGCAAAAGGTCAACATGCCGAACGGCCTGGCCGCCGTTGGCTTTGGCCCGGACGATGTCGACGCGCTGGTGACCGGCACGATTCCGCAGCACCGGGTGACCAAGCTTTCACCGCGTCCGGCCAGCGAGGATGATCTGCGCCAGCTCTTCCTCGGGGCCATGACCTACTGGTAGCTGCCGCCATCGGCCCTGGTCGGCGTACACTGGCCAGTCCGCGCGGGATGGCCCGTCTCGCGCCAGACGAGGTGGAGTGCGTGGCAGAACTGACATCAGGTAGCAACGCGGGGTTCGAGCCGATCAATGGTCGGGACCCCATCGTCCGGCGTGTGTTGGCGGCGCTGGTGGCGGATGCCCGCCGCGATCCGGAACGGCTGGCTGCGCTAGCCGGACTTTCTCCTGACCAGGTACGCGAGTTGATCGCCAACCTGGAGCAGCAGAAAGTCATCCGCGGCTACAAGACGGTCGTGGACTGGGACCGCCTCGGCGCCGAGCGCGTGGTGGCCTTCATCGATGTCAGCGTCTCCCCTCAGCGCGAGGTCGGCTTCGACCAGGTTGCCGCAAGAATCTACCGCCATCCGGAGGTCCGCTCGGTACACCTTGTTTCCGGCGGTCACGACTTGCGCATCGTGGTCGAAGCACCGACGATGCGGGAGATTTCCCAGTTCGTTTCGGAGAAGCTCGCGCCCATCGATCACGTCACGGCCACGAACACGCACTTCTTGCTGAAGGCCTACAAGGAAGATGGGGACGTGCTGGTGGAAGACCGCCCATCGGATGATCGTTTGCCGGTGACGCCGTGAGCACACTGCGACTCTCCCAGGCCGTTGAGGCCGTACCGCCGTCGGGCATCCGCCAGTTCTTCGATGTCGTCTCCCGCATGGAGGACGTCATTTCGCTAGGCGTTGGTGAGCCAGACTTCGGGACCGCCTGGCGCGTGCGCGAAGCGGCGATCTACGGCCTGGAGCGGGGACGCACCACCTACACATCGAACAGTGGCCTGCTGGAGTTGCGGCGCGCGATTTCGGGTGCGCTAGCGCAACGCTATGGGCTGCAGTACGACCCCGAGGAGGAAGTTCTCATTACGGTTGGGGTCAGCCAGGGACTCGATCTCGCGCTGCGCGCGCTGCTCGATCCCGGGAGCGAAGTTCTCATCCCCGATCCGGCCTATGTGGCCTACCCGCCCTGCGTCTCGATGGCAGGTGGCGTACCGGTCTGGGTTCCAACCTACTCCGAAGATGGGTTTACGCCGCGCGCCGATGAGATCGAGCGGCGCATCACGCCGCGGACCCGCGCGTTGATGTTGAATTACCCGGGCAACCCCACAGGCGCGGTGCCAGACCGCGCGGCGCTGGAAGCGATCGCCGATGTCGTGCGCCGGCATGACCTGGTGGTGGTCAGCGACGAAATCTACGACCGTCTCTCCTACGACGCGCCGCACATCTCATTTGCCACGCTGCCGGGGATGCTGGAGCGCACGCTGCTCCTCAATGGCTTCTCCAAGACCTACGGCATGACCGGCTGGCGCGTCGGCTACGCGACAGGTCCGGCTGAACTCATCGCAGCCATGACTCGGATCCACCAGTACACGGCCCTCTGTGCCTCACGCCAGGCCCAGGAGGCAGCCATTGAGGCGCTGCGCGTGCCTGACCGCGATGTGCAGGCGACCGTTGACGACTACGCTATGCGCCGCCATGCCATTGTCTCCGGCCTGAACCGGCTAGGACTGACCTGCCACATGCCGGCCGGCGCCTTCTACGCCTTTCCCTCCATCGAATCGACGGGTTTCACTTCCTTCGACTTCGCCAACCGTCTGCTCCATGAGGGGAGGGTAGCCCTGGTGCCCGGGGACGCCTTCGGCCCGGGTGGGGCAGGGCACGTGCGCTGCGCCTACGCGACTGGACTGGTGCAGATCGAAGAAGCTCTCGAGCGCATTGACCGCTTTCTGCATTCGCTGGACACCGTCGCGCAAACGGCGGACCAGCCCATATCGAGATCGGCAGTGCCATCAATCGCTCAACCGGGATCTTCTGCCTGACGCCAGAAGCCTGCGGCTGCGTTATCCTGATCAGCCAATCCTGGAGAGCGATCCGTCTCCGTTGAGGTGACTGCCGGCCAAGCACACTGGCTGTAGATGACGCAGGTCGATCTCTTTCCCCCCGTGCCCATCACCAGATTCCGCACAATCACAGTGGAGTGCAAGAGAACTGGCCTCCAGGTCCGAACTGTGCTTTCCCCATGTCTCGAACTTGTCGAGAGACCTTGTAAGTTAGGAGTGGAGCCTGCCCCCGGGAGAGACCCCGGACGGCGGTCCCGACGCTTGACCGCGAACACAGTGTCTCGTCGCCGGAGTGCCCTCAATGAGGTCCTTCGACTCCGCTCGGGACACGTAGGGGTGTCCCTGGAAGCGTGGCTCCTTTGCAAGCTGCGCCAGGTGGCGGTGCCAGACGTCGACGCTTCAGCCTGTATGGCGCGGGCCGCCTCGAGCCGGAGGTGGAGAGGTATAGGAGTTCCCTGGCGAATAGTTGACAAATATGTACCTGTAGTTTAGGTTTATACCCATGGAGCGGGAGGACCCGCCCAGAGATTCGCTCTCCGAAGATTGTTGCAAGGAGTTGTTTGAATGGGTTCACGTCGTCGGTTTTTGACCACAATTGCTTCCGGTGGGCTCCTCACAGGCAGCCTGCTCCTGGGCAGCGCTTCACTGGCGCAGGAGGCTACGCCGGCTCAGATGGCTGACATGGGGAACTGCGTCACCGCCCTTGGCATCGGCCAGGAAGGCAATGCGTGCATCAACGTCATCCACGCATCTCCCGATGCCCCCGCCGTCGATGTCTACGTTGATGGGACCGAGGCCCTGAGCGGCCTGGAGTTCGGCACGGCATCAGGTTGGGTAGCGTTGCCCGCAGGCGAGTACCAGGTGCAGGTGACGGCAGCTGACGCCGCAATCGACACCGCCGTGATCGACGCGACCCTCGAACTGGAGGCGGGCGCAGCCTACGAAGTAGCGGCGACCGGCCTGCTGGCCGACATCACCCCGCTCGTGACCCAGGCGGATCTCAGTGAGTTCAGCACTTCTGACGAGCCAATGGCACGTGCTCGCGTCATTCACGCCTCCCCCGATGCTCCTGCTGTTGATGTCGCGGTCACCGGCGGCGATGTCCTGATCGAGAATCTCCCGTTCCCTGAGGCCAGTGACTACCTGGTCGTCCCGGCTGCCGCCTACGACCTGGAAGTGCGGCCGACTGGAACCACCGATGTCGCCCTTGCTCTGCCGGGCGTCGCGCTTGACGAAGGTATGGTCTACAGCATCTACGCCATCGGCCTGGCTGGCGACGGCACGCTGACTGTCCTCCCGGTGACGGCCACAACGGTGGCCCCGGAAGCCACGCCTACCGCGTAATTCTCTCGCTTACTTCTCTCCAACCTCCTCTCTCCTCTTCCGGGGCGCCACTGACGTGGCGCCCCGGACCCGTTATTGCCAGCGCTTCCAGATCGCTCCGGTCTCGCTGAACGAGCCCACCTCAGACCAGGGCAAGCTCATCCGGGCGGATCACCTGGGACCTGGCCTGAGGAGAACTCTCGGCTCGCGACGGCCGTGTCTGCTCGCAGCGCCGCTCGTCTGCTAGAGCGTCGCGACAAGTCCGCACGAGGCGTAGGGCGAGGAGAGACGGCGCAACTGGACGAGGCCGGGGTCACTCCGCTGCCCGAAACCGGCACCCGTACTTCGCACTGCCGCTTCTGGGCCAATGCACCGGAAGTTATCCGGCTCCACACAACGTTCCGCACAGGCCTGGCCTCCACGTGACGCGGCTCCCCTCCTGAACACTTGCAGGCACCGGTCCCCGCAGGATGATCCCGAGGCCACTGGCCCCCCACGATCCCGGCAACGTTGGAACCATCCTGGCGCCGAGTGTGCGGCCGAGAACGTGGGCATCCTCGAAGCCTGCATTGACTACGGGTGTCGGGGAACGTAGCGCCCTTTCACAGCCGCGGCTTGCGAACTGCGACCATGCCCCAGGACTAGATCGCACGTGAACTGGCCTTCGCGAGGCTGAACCGCGGCCCGTGGGCCGCCGGGCGAGATCCCAACGTCTTGTAGCTGGCCAGGGCGGCCGGCGACGGAATTACGCCTGCCGACACCCGCGCCCTCTCCAACCGGTGTGCTCCCACACCCAGGTCCGGACAACGTAGCGAGCGCTCTCGTATCGTGATTCTGGCGAGGCGCGGCGTCCGCGCGGGTGCGGCTCTGCTCACCTGTGGCACGACAGCAGCTCGGCGTAGGATAGGGTGAGGGAGAGTGCTCGCAAAGCATGAGGCCCCGAATGGGGCCTCACGCCGTGCCAGACAATGGGTCCGTGCACCTCCGCCCTTTACCCTCCATGGTCAGGGGTGGAAGCGGACGTCTCTTCCCAGCTTACGCCGCTGCCGGTGTGCCCTCAGCTGTTCGCCGGTTCGCGAGGACCGAGGCGACGATGGCGCCGCCAAGTATCGTGGCGATGATTGCCAGGCTCACCAGCGGGTTGAACTTGTACACGTCGATGAGCAGCATCTTGATACCGACAAAGACCAGCACCCCAGCCAGGCCAACCTTGAGGTAGCGCAGCCCGGCCAGGAACCCGGAGAGCACGAAGTAGAGCGAGCGCAGACCCAGGATCGCCATCACGTTCGAGGTGAACACGATGAACGGGTCGCTGGTGATCGCGTAGATCGCCGGAATGGAATCGACGGCGAAGACGAGATCCGACAACTCGACCAGCAGGAGCACGAGAAAGAGCGGCGTCAGGTGCCGCACGCCGTTGATGGTGACGAAGAACTTCTGTCCCACGTAGCCATCAGTGACGGGGTAGAAGCGCCTGGCCAGGCGGACCAGCCAGTTGTTTTCCGGGTCAATCTCACTGTGCCCGCCACGCAGGAAGCGGATGCCGGTCAGGATCAGGAACGCGCCGAAGACATAGATCATCCAGTGCAAGCTGGTGAGGAGCACCCCGGCGAACGCAATCAGGATGGCGCGCATGACGAGCGCCCCGATGATGCCCCAGAAAAGCACGCGGTGCTGATAGATCGCCGGCACCGAGAACGCGCCGAAGATCATCAGGAAGACGAAGATGTTGTCGACGGCCAGCGACTTTTCGACCAGGTAGCCGGTAAACCACTCGATTCCGGCCTGGTTTCCCATGCGCAGGAAGACACCCAGGTTGAAGAGGAGCGCGAGCCCGATCCAGACCCCGCTCCAGATCAACGCTTCTTTCCGGGTGACGACGTGCGCCTCGCGGTGGAAGACGCCAAGATCGAGGGCAAGCATGCCGAGCACGAGCAGGAGGAATCCAGCCCAAGGCAGGAGGTCTGTGAACATCTCTTCCTTTCAGTCGTGAGAACGACGTGACAGGGCGGGGAACCTGCCCTGTCACGTCAGGTGGCGAACAGAAACGTTCAGAGCAGCGAACAGCTAGAACAGGTCGCTGCCGTCAGAGGAGCGATGGGAAGACGAACGTCGTCCTGGCTTGCGCTCGTCCTCATGCCGGTGGCGATCCCGCTCATCCTGCTCGTCATCGGCGTCAAGGAACGGCAATCCAAACGGCAGGCCGGGCTCTGGCTCCGCGGGTGAACGCTTCGCCGCGGGCTGGCGCTTGCGGCGATTGAAGAGATCGAGGATGTCGTCGAGCACAGGGAACTCCTTGCTGCGCGGCCGGGGCACAAAAAAGCCCTGGCCGCATCCGAATAGGATGAGCCAGGGTCTGGCCGAGCAAGGCGTTCCTCGCTCCTGCAGCCGGTGCAACAAAGGCACGAAGTGACGGCCGCAGGTTCCGCTCCACGATATAGGAGCGGGGGTTACTCCCCCTGTTGCACCCAAGATTAGCATGCTGCTGCGCAATGTCAAGTTACTGGGTAGACATTGTTACATTCCGTATCGGCGCGTACCGATGCTGGGACTGTCTCACCTTGAAACCGTCACGTGGGCCCAATGCGGGTACTCGCGGCGTAGGCTATCCCCTGGAGCCTTCCCTCGCCGCGAGCGTACCGTCAAATCGCGGGGACGCGTGGCCGTACCGAACACGGTATCTGTCGGCTTACATCACGAACGCCCGGCCGGTGTTACTGTCCAGTTGGCTGACCGGCATGGTGAACATGCCCGACGATCAAAAGGGAAAGAAAGAATGGCACAGCCAGATGCTCTCTTGAGGTTCCCGCTCCCAGACGTTTGAAGCCTGCACACTCTTCGGAGATTCGGCTGCACCAAAACAGTCTCTCGTCTACCCTGAGGCCACGCCGAGGCTTCGAGTCGTGCCCTGCCGGGCGCTCAGGTCGCTTCCGCTACACATTGAACGCTTTGCCACTGAACTGAACGCGCAGGACTGGCGTTGATTCCCTGGGCGTCTCGGATCGGCATTCGCGTGAATGGCGTGAGAACGGCTTCGTCTCCACCGACGGGTGACTGCAATGGTGCAGCGCCAAACGTGTTCGCGAACACGAAGGAGCCAACGTGGACGATTCACGCTTCGACGCCATCGCGCGTCTCGCCGGGCAGAGCAACCGGCGTGTCGCCCTGCGGCTACTGGCCGCAAGCGGCCTTGGAGTTGCTGTTCTTCAGAGCGTTGGCGAAGATGCCGACGCCAAGTGCGCGAACCCGGACCGGAAGTGCAAGAAGAAGAACGGCAAGAAGCGCAAGTGCTGTGGCGGCGCGAAGTGCCAGGGCAAGCGCTGCCGCTGCCAGGACAACACGTTTGCCTGTGGTGCGTTCTGCTGCCCAGCGAGCCAGGTCTGCGTTGGCGACGGTGACGCGGCAGCTTGCAAGTTGAAGTTGGGCGGAGCCTGTAGCGCCGGGGATCCGAGCCAGTGCGAGACCGGAAAGTGCGGTTGCAACGGCCAACTTTGCGCCTGTCGCGAGGCCAATTGCAAAGCACCTGGTCAGGCTTGCCCTGGGGGGAGCCTCGAATGCTGTCAGAAGGTTTGCGTTGGCGGGTTCTGCGCGGTTTGACAGGCCGTGGCTCCTAGCCCCACAAACTTGAGGATTACTGAAAAGGGGCGCCCAAAGTGGGCGCCCCTTTAGTTGTTGCACTGATTGCCGTCGCTAGTCGGCCCCGGCGGCCACCGGGATGCGCACCTTTGTCAGGAAGTGCGCGTAGGTCGGATTCTTGCCCCGCACGGTGCTGAAGAAGATATCGCGGACCTGCGCGGTGATTGGGCCGACCTGGCCATCGTGGACATCGCGGCCGTCGATGCTGGCGATTGGCGCGATCTGCATCCCGGTGCCGCAGAAGAACGCCTCGTCCGCGATGTACAGCTCCGAGCGGTCGATGACACGCTCCTCAATCGGGATGCCCAGATCCTTCGCGAAGAGCATGATGCTACGGCGGGTGATGCCTTCCAGGATGTCGGCGGTCACTGGCGCGGTAATCAGGACGCCGTCGCGCACCAGGAAGAGGTTGCAGCCGCTGCCCTCCGCTACGTGGCCATGCGCGTCGAGCAGGATCGCCTCGTCCGCGCCCTTCTCCTCAGCCTCATCCTTGGCCAGGGCGGAGTTGATGTACGCGCCGGAGAGCTTGCCCCGACCTGGCACGGAGTTATCCGAGACGCGCTGCCACGAGGAAACCGCCGCCTTCACCCCGACCGAGGTGTCGAGGTAGTCGCCCAGCTCCAGCATGTAGATGGCCAGTTCGTTGTCCAGCCCCAACAGGCGCGGCGTAAGCTGCACCGAGGACTTGTAGACAAAGGGCCGGATGTAGACATCCTTCGAGGGGCCGTTCTTCTCCACCAGTTTGACGACCGTCTCGGCAAGCGTTTCCCGGGTGAGGGGCAGGGGAGCGCGCAGCAGCTTGGCTGAGTTCAACAGGCGGGCGGCATGGTCCGGGAGTCGGAAGATGTTGATTGTCTCGCCGTCCGCATCCAGGTAGCCACGGATGCCCGCGAAAGCGCCGGTGCCGTACTGCAGGGCATGCGTGCCCACGCTGACCTTGGCGTCAGCAAACGGCACGAACTCGCCCTCGAAAAACGCGTACTCCAGCATCGGTGACTTCATCTATTCCACTCCCGCAAGCTGCAACAGGCGACGAGGCGGAAGTCCCGCTGGCGGGGCAATGCGCGTCAGGAGGGGAATTGCCGACCTCGGAGCCAAGAAACAGTCGTCATTATGGCACGGACACTCGTACTGAAAGTAGCGGAATCCGTTGCATGTGTGATCGCAATCTGATAGATATGAGAAACTTGTGTCAACCATCATGCAACCCGTAGGGAAATTGATGCTGCGCAGGTCCCGCCGCCGGCGCACTCGGCCTCGTCTCCTGAAAACCGTTGGAGTCGGCGTTGGTGTACTCATCGCCCTATCCATCGCCATAAGTATCCTCGAAGCGGCTGGCGGCCAACCGGTTCTGCCGTATGTGTTGGGCGGAATCATCGTCTTCTGGCTCTTCAAGCGCGGCCGCCGGCCACGGACAACACGATCCTCGGCCAGATTGATGACGCCTCGCCCTACCGCTGGCATCGAGCAGCTACATGCGCTTAGCCCGTATGAGTTCGAGGCCTACGTGCGCGATTTGCTGTCGACCCTTGGGTATCGTGATCTGCGCCTGAACGGAGGATCGGGAGACCTTGGGGTAGATATCTGGGGGCGCACCCCCAGGGCAGGACCGCGGCGATTCAATGCAAGCGGTATGCACCCGGCAAGAACATTGGTTCACCAATGATCCAGACCTTTATCGGCATGCAGAAGATTCACCACGGCGCGGACGTTGGCCTGTTCGTGACCACGAGTGGCTTCACGCTTGATGCCATGAAGTTGGCCAAGGCGCATGGTGTCCAGCTTATTGATGGGCCAGCGCTGGTGCAGTTGCAGCGGCAGGCTGGCAAGCAACAACGGCGCAGGTTCGGGTTCCTGCGCCGCTGACCTGAAACCAGATCGAATTGGCGGTTACTCCAGCTTGAAGTACCGGAACGTCTCGGCGTACTCGCCGTGATCCGGGAACTCCTTCGCGGAATCCTTTGCCCAGTCCCAGATCATCTGCTCGAACTCGAATTCCCCAACCTGGGAGGCATGGGCTTTCAACGCCGCGATCTTCTTCGGCATCTGGGCCGTGACATCGATGGCCATATCGGGCGTCTGGGCCCCGGCCATGTAGATCTCACGCACGGCGTGCGGCTCCAGGCCCTCTGCCAGGAGCTCGGGGAAGTACATGCGGTTGCGCGCGGCCGGGAAGATAGCGGCCAACACCGCCTCACCAGCGGCGCGGTGATCCGGATGGTTGATGTAGCTGGCATCTGCCCAGTGCACCGTCGGGTCCTGGCATACCACCACATCTGGCTTGATCTGGCGGACCACGCGGACCAGGTCACGGCGCAGTTCAAGCGTGGGCACCAGGTAGCCGTCCGTCTTGCGGAGGAAGATGACGTCGCTGACGCCAAGCACCTTCGCCGCGGCGAGTTGCTCCGCCTCGCGCGTGCCGGCCAGCCGCTCGGGCGTCATCTCCGGGTCATCACTGCCCTTGTCGCCCGAGGTGATGAGGACAATCACGACCTCATTGCCCTCTTCCGCCCAGCGAGCCAGGGAGCCGCCGCAGATGAACTCGGCATCGTCCGGATGTGACATAATAGAGGCGATCTTTTTTGGTCCAGCGGGAACGCCACTCTCTTCAGCCTCCGCCGCCTGCTTGGCGGAAAACGCATCGACGGCGGCGGAAGGCTCGCTCTGTGGTTCGTCCCTGTCCTGCTCGTGATCAGTCATGGGTTCAGGTACTGCTCCATTTCACGGTCTTGTGCTTGACCCGGCGCACGCTCTTTCAGGCGAACACCTGAAGCGCGGTTGCGTGAGGTCGGCGTCGTCCTTGCTGACATAGAGTATCGTCTCTTGTAGCGTGAAACGCGCGGTGTTCATCCCCGCTCAACCTGGAAAGTCAAGGTTCACATGAGTATTCCCCAACCGCCAAACGGGGCGGGTTTGACCAAGGAGCAGGTGCTGGAGGCCGTCTCTGGCGTACAGGAGCCGGCCATCGGCCGTGGCCTGGTTGACCTGCGCATGATCCCGGCCGTTGAAATCGATGGCTCGCGTCTCAACCTGACCGTTGAACTGCTCTCGCCCATTGCGCCCTACAAGAGCACGATCGAGCGGGAACTGAAGGAGGCGGCCGGCAAGCTGCCGGGCGTCGAGACGGTCGAGATCACCTTCCTGACGCGGGTCCGTGCATCAGGCTCCGGCAAGATCGACGCTGACCCGATTTCAGGCGTCCGCAACACGGTGGCGGTGGCCTCTGGCAAGGGTGGGGTCGGGAAGTCCACGGTGGCGGTCAACCTGGCCGTGGCCCTCTCGCAAGCGGGCGCCAAGGTCGGCTTGCTCGATGCCGATGTCTATGGCCCCAGTATTCCGCTGATGATGGGCCAGAACGCCAAGCCGCTGGTGCGCGACGGCAAGATTGTGCCGCTGGAAGCACACGGCGTGAAGATCATGAGCATCGGGTTCCTGCTCGATCCGGAGAAGGCCCTCATCTGGCGTGGTCCGCTTGTGGCCCAATTGATCACCCAGTTCCTGAACGATGTCCTCTGGGAGGACCTCGACTACCTGGTGATCGACCTGCCGCCCGGAACCGGTGACGTGCAACTCACCCTGACCCAGAAGATCCCGCTCTCCGGCGCCATCATCGTCACCACCCCGCAGGAGGTGGCCCTGGCGGATGCCGTCAAGGGCCTCAAGATGTTCCAGGAAGTGAAGACGCCCATCGTGGGCATCGTCGAGAACATGAGTGGTTTCATTTGTCCCGGCTGCGGCGAGAAAACCCCCATCTTTGGCGAAGGAGGCGGCCTGCGCACAGCGACCGAGCACGGCGTGCCCTTCCTGGGCGAAGTCCCGATCGAGGCCCGCGTGCGTGAGGGTGGCGACTCCGGTACGCCCGTGATGGTGGCGCACCCGGAATCCGAAACCGCCAAGGCGTTCGAGCACATCGCCGCCGCCGTCGCGGTCCAGCTTGCCCGCGACGCCGCCGCCAAGCCGCGCAAACCGATGATCAAGCTGATGCAGGCGCGACCTCGCTGAGCGAGGATTTACCGTGGCTCCGGGGGACGGCAGAAGCGGCTTTCCAGGACCAGGAGCAATGAGCAATCGGCTAGCACCGTCGGCGTGCGCGCTTGCATGTCAGTCGTGCATGCCCCGCGTGTCTGCGTGGCTCTGGCCGTGGTGACCCGGCCCGTGCCATGATCCAGGGAGGAACTGGTTGTCGGAGAAGACGCGGTCAGGTGTGCAGGAGGAGCAATGGCATTGAGTACGGTGACGCTCATTCCGGGCGATGGTGTGGGACCAGAGGTGGTCGCGTCCACGCAGCGGATCCTCGAAGCCGCCGGTGCGCCAGTCACCTGGGACGAGCAGGCCGCCGGGGCGAGCGTGTTCCGCGCTGGCATTTCTTCTGGTGTGCCGGCTGAGACCATTGAATCGATCCAGCGCACGGGGCTGGTCTTGAAGGGGCCACTCGAAACGCCGGTCGGCTTCGGGGAGAAGAGCGCGAACGTCACCCTGCGCAAGCTCTTCGAGACCTATGCCAACGTGCGCCCGGTCCGCGAGTTGCCCGGCGTCCCGACCCCCTATTCCGGTCGCGGCATCGATCTCGTGATCGTGCGTGAGAACGTTGAGGATCTCTACGCCGGGATCGAGCACATGCAGACCCCGGACGTCGCGCAGTGCCTCAAGCTGATCACCCGGCCCGGGTGTGAGCGCATCGCCCGTTTCGCCTTCGAGTTGGCGCGCGCTGAGGGCCGGGATCACGTCACCTGCGCCACCAAATCGAACATCATGAAGCTGACCGAGGGGTTGCTGCAGCGCGTCTTTTTCGAGATCGCGCCAGAGTACCCCGAGATCACCGCTGATCACATCATTGTCGACAACGCCGCCCACCAACTCGTCAAGCGACCGGAGCAGTTTGGGATCATCGTAACCACCAACCTCAACGGCGACATCCTGAGCGATCTTGCCTCTGGTCTGGTGGGCGGGCTGGGGTTCGCGCCTTCCGGCAATATCGGCGAGCGCGTCGCTATCTTTGAGGCGGTCCACGGTTCCGCGCCAAAGCACGCTGGCCGTGATGTCATCAACCCGACGGCCATGATTCTCTCCGGGGTGATGTTGCTCCGCCACATCGGCGCGTTTGAGGTGGCCTCACGGGTAGAGCGTGCGCTGCTTGCCACGCTGGCGGAGGGCGTCGCGACCCGTGACGTGGCCGGCGTCGATGGCGTTGGGACCGTCGCCTTCACGGACCACGTCATTGCCAATCTCCCATCGCGGGAGGCGGAGACCGCAACGCGGGAGTACCAGGCGGTGCGCGTTCCTGCCGCGCCACTGCTGCCGGATCCGACCGTTCCCGCCACCCGGGAAGACGTTGGCGTGGACATTTTCGTGGAGTGGAACGGTGATCCAGAAACCCTGGGTCACAGCATTGAAGAGATCGCGGCGGAAACGGCGCTGACCCTGAAAATGATCTCCAATCGTGGAACCAAGGTCTATCCGCCCACCGGGGCCATCACTGCCTGTGTGAATCACTGGCGATGCCGCTTCCTCGGGCGCGATGGCGTGGAACCTTCCGACGCCGACATCCTGCTCCTGCTTGATCGAGTGGGCCAGAGGCACCGCTGGATGCATATCGAGCGGCTGCAGCGGTTCGACGGTGAGTTGGCTTACACCATGGCGCAGGGGGAGGACTGACCCGGGGTCGGGACTTCCATTGGGGGAGCAGGAAAAGAGGGAACCCGGGGAAGGGAAGTCAGGGACAGGAAGCGTACTGTCCGGACCCTTTGTCACTTGCCTCCTGTTTGGTCCTCGGTCCCGGAGTTCTCAAGGTCAGCGGGCCGTTTCCCTCATCGTCCGCGGTACCAAAGCGTCATGCGCTGTAGCGGCAGGTAGCCCATGCGCTGGTAGACTGGGCGGCCGTCGTCTGACGACAGCAGCATGGCGGGCAGGTCTGGGTCAAGGCGCGAGGCGGTCCAGGTCAGGGCCTCGCCATACCCCTTGCGCCGCGCTTCTGGCAACGTGGCAACCAGCGTCACGTTCACGACTCCATAGGCAACCCAGGCGGAGGCAGCCGCCACTGGTTGATAGTCCACGAAGCCGACCCACGCAGCGTAGTGGGGATCGGCCAGGAGCGACGGCGGGGCAAGCGCGCCGGCAGGCACATCCTCCAGACCTTCCAGCGGGTACCCCCGGCTGATCGTCTGTTCCCACGTGTGCAACAGCCCAGGGGAGTCAACACGATCGATACGCAGTTCCGGCGGAGCGGAGCCTGCCGGAACGCCCCGTGGCAGGAGATGGACTGGTGGATGCCCCATCAAGCTCCAGCCATAGGGCTGGAGATCACCGGTGGGCCACGCAGAAACGAGCAACACTTCTCCTGAACGTGAGCGGTCATCGAAGGCAAAGAAGGCCGTGATCTGCGCCAGCGTGTCTGCCGCGCTCTCGGCCGTCAGGGGCTGGGTGAGCGTGGCGCAATTGGAGAACGATCCGGGGCGCCCGGCATCAGCGAGGAGGACGCTTTCCGTTTCGAGGACGTATCCGTCAAAAGCGTGTGCCGTCGCCGCGCAGGCGTCAGCCCAGTTCCAGAGGAAGCGCCGCAGGTAGGAATCGCTCACCGGGGTGGTGGGAAGCCAACCGGTTTCCAGGGGCGGAGAGGCGGTGGGCTCGCTCATTACGCTGTCAGGCTTCGGCAAGGGAGTGGGTCGGGCGGGGATTGTTCTTCTCGCCGGCGGTGAACGGATTCTCCCATGCCACGCCCTCAAGGAACCGCTCCGGCCGGAAGGGCTCCAGGTCAAACCCTGGATCCTGGCCGTTGATGAGCCGGGTCATGATCTTGCCGTTGATGGCGCCCCACGAAAAGCCACCACCGTTGAAGCCAGCGGCGACCCACAGCCCGGGCGATGGGGCGTACGGGCCGATCAACGGCAACCCGTCCGCAGTGAAGCCCATGATGCCGGCCCAGGAGCGCACCACGCGCGCCTTGCCTCGCAGTTCCGGGAAGAGATCAATCAGGCTACTGGCCAGTCCTGCCTGCACCGCTGGCGTGACCTCCTCCAGGTACGTGCCCAGGCCTTCGTTCTCGTCGTCGCGGCGGAAACCGCCCATCAGGACCTGGCCTGTGGGGGTTTGCCGACCGTACTCCTTGTCGAAGTTCGTGCCGAAGGGGCAGGGCATCAGCGGGGGAAGCGGCTGGGTCACCATGATCTGGCCACGCGCCGGGACCAGCGCGCAATCCGGAAGTTCCGGCAGCAGGGCTGGGGTCCAGGCGTTCGTGGCCAGCACCACATGCTCCGCCAGGATCGGTTGGCCATCCACTTCCACGCCGATGACGCGGTCCCCGTCACGCATCAGGCGTTGCACCCGCGCGCCAGAACGCAGTTCGGCGCCATGGCGCACGGCGGCATCCGCGACAGCGGTCACCAGGGCAAAGGGCCAGAAGTGGCCACGGTCCTCCGCGTAGGCCGCGCCCAGGATCTCCGGCGACAGGGCGGGCATGATCGAGCGGGTGTCGATCGAGTCCAGCAGCTCGATCTCGATTCCCGCCTCTTGCTCAATGGCGACCGCCTCTTTCAAGTGCTCGTACTGCTCCTCTGTCGTGATGATGTCCAGGCTGCCCGGCAGGAGGAGACTGAACGTGCGGCCAATCTCATGGTGCAGGTCCCGCATCAGGTTCAGGTTTGCCATGGTGATGGCGTAGACCGCGCGCCCGGCGCGGGATGTCGCATGCATGGAGGAGCCGGCGCCGGTCATCCCGGCGTTCCGCCCCGATGCTCCAGCGCAGATGCCCCGTCGCTCCAGCAGCAGGACCCGGCGGCCACTCTCGGCCAGTCGCCAGGCGATTGACGTCCCGGCGATCCCGCCACCGACCACGATGACCTCGGGGCTCGTTGCCTGCTCTGCCATGAATCGCGCTCCACTGAAGATCAGCACACCGGCGTCGTGTATAGCACGGCTGCCAGTGTGGGTTACCGTGTGGTGGTCGATATACTGGACTCTACCCGCCCGCGCTCACAGGAAGCCAATGCGAAATCTCCTGGGCCGCTTGCACGCCAGACCGCTCCCGGAACTGCTTCGTATGGCGGATTCCTGGGCGGTGCCGGCGATGGGCGAGAGCAAGAGTGATGTTGTGGCCGGCCTGTACCGCGCCATGACCGATCCGCGCGCCATGCGCGACCTCTGGGAGCAGTTCACGCTGCAGGAACGGGCATTGGCCGGATTCATGGCGGACGTCGCCGACCAGGAGCGCCCCCCAACGGTGGCAGACCTGACCGGGTTCATGGACGTGAGCGTGGAAGATGCGCGCGCAGTCGCCACGCGCCTGTACCGGCTCGGGGTGCTCGCGCGGGAAGGTGACGACGATCCACTTCTCGCCGGCGAGGAGCCGCGCCTGCTCATGCCGCGCGAAGTCGCGCTGAATGTGCGCCGCGTGCAGGATGAGATCGCGGCTGGCGATCTCGCTGGCTCGCCGCTTCGCGTGCTGATTGAACTCATGGATGACGCCGAACTGGAAAGCGCCGCCCGGGCCTGGGGTTCGCCCGTTCTTCCAGGGGTTGCCTCCCGATCCGAGGTTGCTTCGCGCGTCTTGCGCGCCGTGGCTGATCCGCGCCGCCTGGGCCGGGTGGTCAGCCGCTGCGGCCGGGATGCCACCGCGATCTGGCAGGAGATGCGCCGTGCGGAGTCGCCGCAGCCGCTGGCCGAGATTCTGGAGCGCGCAGGGCTGGCAGGCACGCACAGCGAGGCGGTGGCGCGCCAGCGTGGTGCGCTGACGGATCTGGAAAGCGCCCTCCTGGTCTGGCACACGTATCACCGGGATGGCAGCCGCTGGCTCTTCATGCCGAACGAGATCCGGGAGCCTGGGCAGCACGAGGCGGCAACTCCACCGCCGCTGGTCCCTGCGCAGGGTGAGGGCCCCCGTTGGCGGCCGCCCTATGCCGTGGCGTGGGATCTCCTGACCATTCTCCGCATCATCTCCGGCGCAAGTGCTCCACCGTGGCTGCACGGCGAGCCTGCGCCGCGATGGTTGCGACGGGTGGCTGCGCCGCTGCTCTGGTTTGGCGAGCGGGATGACCTGCCGACTGGCTACCTGGATCTGCTGCAGGTGCTGGGCCTGGAGGAGGGTATCTTCCTGGCCGACGAGAGCGCGCAGCCCGTGCGCGTCGTGCCTGGTCCGAACGCCCGCGCCGCGCGACAGACGTCCTTCAGGGACCTGAGCGAGCGGCTGCGAGGGAGGTGGCTGCGCCTGCCGTCCTGGGTGGAGGGAGAGGCGGCCAGCATCGTAGACGTGCGTGGAGCGGACTGGCACGGGATGCGGCCCCGGCTGCTTGCCGCCTTGCGGCAGGCCGAGAAGGAGGTTCCCCCTCGGGCCTGGGTGACGCTGGAGAGCCTGGCCGCATGGGTTGCAGCCGTGCAGCCGGGACTCGTTGGTCCATCGTTCCGGGCAGCCACTGCGCGCGTGGCCGGCGAGGTGATCGGTGATATGCCTCCAGACCAGGCGCGGGCAGAGGCGCTGACCGACATCGTGGCGTTCGAGATTGCCGGGCCGTGCGCGTGGTTTGGCCTGGTCGAGATTGCTGATCTCCCGGGCGCGCCACGTGCCGTGCGCCTCCACGTTGCGACCGCCATGAGCGCGCGGCCTGCGGCGGCAACAGAGCGGGGGCTGGAGATCACGGGAAGCGGCGAGATTGCCCTGCACGAGCCTACGCCGGAACGGGTCTGGGCCCTGTCCGCGTTTGCCGAACTGGTGGAGCTGGGAGAAACGAGCCGCTATCGGCTCACGTCACCGTCGGTGGCGGCGGCATTGACGGCTGGAGTCCGGCAGGACCAGATCACCGGCTACCTGGAGCGGAGCAGCGGCGGGCCGTTGCCGGAGTCAGTCACGGCCAGCCTGGCCGCTTGGGTGCAACGCCTGCGCGTGGTGCGGCTGGAAGCGGCAACCGTACTCGACCTAGATGATCGCACTGCCCGGGATCAACTCGGCCGGTTCCTCCGCAGGGAGGCCTGGGAAGTGAGTGACCTGGGGGACCGGCAATTGCTGATCCGCAGCAACGATGGCAAATCGCATGGGTCCGATGCGCTGCCGCAGGCGATTGAACGGGCGGGATTCATGCCGCGTACGGCCGCCGGAGAGGATGCGCGGGTCCTGCAGGAGAGTGACGATGCGTAGGCCCCGGATTAGTCACTGGGCACGGGCGACACTACCATCGTTTGCCGGAGAGGCGCCCGACGGGAAGGTGATATGACAGACGCTGCGCCAGAGCGGCGCAATTCGAAGAACACCCTCAGCAACATCCTTGCGGTCGTCGCGGTGATCTTCGCGATTCTCGCGGTTGTCCTTTACCTGCGGCCGGGCCGTGGCGTGGCGCCTGTGCCAACCGCCGTGCCGGGCGGGAATCAACTGATCAACGTTGTGCGCGCGCTGGAGGGCCAGGATCTCGAGGTCAGCCAGCCGCAGGGGATGTTCGTGCCAGCGGGAGATGCCAGCGTTCCCGGTCAGGGTCTGGAGATTGCCGGCAACCCTGCGTTTGTGTTCCTCTTCCCGGAACAGGCCCAGGCACAGGGCGCCGTCCTCACACTCGATCCGGAAACCGTTGTTCCGGACGAGATTCGTGGCACGCCGATGCCAGAGGGGGAACGCCGCATCACGCAGGGCAGTAACGTGGTTTTGATCATGGCGGGGGGCGATGACGCGACGTGGCAGAAGGTGGAGACCGCCGTTGCTGGTCTCGCATAGCCATGGGTGACCCGATACCGGTCCGCCAGCCCCTGCCGGGCCAGCCTGAACTCGCCGACGAGCCTGAGGACGCGCAGGATCATGGGAGGGTGGGGTACGGACGCCTGGGCAAGTGGTCGCCGCTGATCCTTGGTCTCATCCTCCTGCTGGCACTCGCCGGCATCTGGCTGGTGCAACAGAACGAAGCTCCTCCTGCCGCGCCAGCTCCGGCTGATGCCACAGGCTCCCCTGCGCCGGATGTTTCGCTCACGCTGCTCAACGGCGACAAGCTCGCCCTTTCGGATTTGGAGGGGGATGTCCTGGTGGTGAATTTCTGGGCCTCCTGGTGCGCCCCCTGCCGCCAGGAGATGCCCGAACTCCAGGCCTACTGGGAGCAGGCCCAGGCGACCGGTGAGGCCACGACGATCCTTGGCGTGGGGGTGCGCACGGATACGGACGCCAAAGCGCGCGAGTTTGTGGAACAGGGGGAGTTCACGTACCCAATAGGCCGGGACACCGATACGGACGAGCCGGGCTTGGGACCGATTGAAATGGCCTTTGGCGTTCCCCAGGCGTATCCCGCCACCATCATCATCCGCCCGGATGGCACGATCGATCACTACCAGCTTGGCCCGGTCAACCAGGCGATGCTCCGTCTCCTGGTGGACGAAGCACGAGCGGCGGATCCTGCGTGAAAAAATCGTGGTGGCGAGGACAGATCTCCTCGCCACCACGGTCGTGTTGCTCGATTATCGGCCTGTGCTATGACATCGCTTCTTCGCACGCGACCCCGTCCCAGTCCGGATCGACCTCGTTGACGAGCGCCGGATCTGCTCCGGTTGCGCCAAGGTTTTCATAGGCCACCTGAGCCTCATACCAGTCCGCGTATTGAGCACAGAAGCCAGCCTGCGCGGCGTCGGTCGACGTGGTCGAGGTCTCGCCCATGCTTTCTACGGGCACGTTCTCGGTGGTCGTCCCGCTGTCGTTGGCCAGCGACGTCGTTGTGTTGGCGGTGTTGTCCGGCGCTGTCACCACCGGCCGAATCGGCATTCCGCCGATCATGCCATCGCCGGCTCCTGGATTGAGCGCCACCGTGTCGTGGTCCGGCGTAATGGGGGTATAGACGGCCGAGGGATCACCCAGGACCTGCCCGCCACCGCCACCAGTGTTGACATCCCCGTAGACAAGGTCTTCACCCGCACCGGAGACCATTGGAGCGCCGTCATCGTTCGCCACGACGTACGCGCCATCTGCATTCACTGGCGTCGTGCTTTGCGCGGACGCACCGAGAAGTGAGGATGACAGGACAAACGCCACTGCTGCCACACTCGTCACGAGTCGCTTTGTCATTCTTGCCCCCTGGAACCCTCGCCCCGGCCGTTGACGTGTTCAAACACATCAGTCATTGCAACCGCAGCGCAGGCTCGAACATAGCCGGTTCAGCGCTTGTGCTGCAACAGATGACAGGTCCACCAGTACTAGTGGACCTGTCACGCTCCTGTCTTGAGGCTGAAACGCCTTGTGAGCAGTTGTGGTTTCGGAGGCTAGACCTCTGGCGTGGCCTCGGAGCCGAAGTTCGGTGGCACGATCGAGAAGTCGATGTAGTCATCGACTCTCCACACGCCGTCCTCGTTCGCGAAGATGAAGAGAAGCGTCTCGGGGCCATTTGGCGGCAGGAGGGGCTCGTTCAGGACGACAAACGCCGCCACACGGCCGTCCGGCAGCGTGGAAGCATCCGTAATCGTGATGAGGCGGATGTAGACCTCTTCGGCACGCGGCTCAGCTGGTCCCGCAAGGCGTGTCCGCGCGAGTTCGCGATTCTCTTCATCAATCGTGACGCCCCAGTAGGACCGCATCACACCGTTGTCGGTCATGAGAGCAGCCGCCCGGGGAATGTCGCCGGCGTTAAAGCAGGCCAGGACCTGGCGAGCAATGTCCTTGATCCCGGCATCGGTTTCGGCGTCAACGACGGTCCCAAGCGGTGGGGTGATCGTCGTCGCCGGCGGCTGCGGAATCCCCGCCCCATTCAGGTCCAGGATGGTGGCGATATCGTCAAACGCGCGTGGCTCGGCCACGCATTCCGATGCATTGACGTTACGAGTGCTATCGGCATCCGGAGCCGGCGTGCCATCCTGCGCCATCACGGGCGCAGCCAGCATCAGCGCCGCCACCGGCGCAATGAACAATCCTCGCCAACGTTGCATCACCATTGTTCCTCCACGTTGCCTGCCTCGGTAGTGTACGAACACCCGCCATGATAGCCGTGCCTGGACAATTGCAGGCTCACAACTTCTACGCCGCAATATCCGTACCGGTTTCAGACGCTGCGCTACCCGCTAGTACAGTCGCTGCTTGTCAAGGACCGGGCCCATGTCACCTGTTCGGCCTTCAAGATAGGCGCGGAGGTTCTCGATGAAGCGCGCGGTGAGCTTCGCGTTCTCGGTGTCTACCGTGCTGGCCGAGTGCGGATTGATCAGCACATTTGGCTGGGACCAGAAGGGCGAGTTGGGTGGGAGTGGCTCCTGCCGGAAGACATCGAGTGCCGCGAAGGTGAGGCGGCCATCACGCAGTGCAACGAGTAGTGCGTCCTCATCCACCAACGCGCCACGGCCGATATTGATGAACCCGAGCCCCGGTTTCACCGCCGCGAACGCGGCGGCATCCATGATCGTATCGGTCTCAGGAGTGTGTGGGGCGCACAGCACCAGGTAATCCGCCTCTCCCAGCATCTTGTGCAGCTCGGACCGCCCGTACAGGTGGTCCACGCCAAGCTCGGCTGCTCGCGCCGGGTCGGAGTGCCGGCCGAGTGCCACCACACGCATGCGGAACGCGCGGGCCACGCGGGCCACTTCCTGCCCGATACGCCCTGGGCCGATGATCGCGATGGTGGAGCCTGCCAACTCCTGCCCGCTGAAGCGCTGCCAGGAGCGCTCGAGTTGCTCGTTCTGCAGCCGCCCCAGTTCCTTGCTGTGGTAAAGGATGGCGGCGAACGCGAACTCCGTCAGCGGCTGGGCGTGGAGACCGCTCGCGGTCGTCACCAGCAGGTCGGCATCCTGTAACCCCAGGTCGCGCACCATGGGCCCCACACCCGCCGAACTGGTCTGCACCCAGCGGACACGCGGGCAGAGGTCAGCAAACGGGCGCTCTTCGTACTCCGGGAAATCGAACAGGACGTCGGCACGGCGCAGCAGCTCATGCCATTCATGCTGCTTGTCGCCGGTCAGGCCGCGGTCATAGTGTCCGTGGTCGCCCCGGTAGCGGGGAGCAGGCACCAGGTCCTCAGGGTAGATCAGCTCGATCTCGCCCGGGAATGCCTCGGCGATCTGCGTGACGTACTCAGGTTCGAGTGGCGAGGTGATCAACACCATTAGCGGCGCGTTGTCGCTCACGAGCCGTAGCCCAGGCGGTGGAGCGTGCGCGCGAGTACCTCGGTGCCCGCAGCGGCATCTTCCGGGCTGGTGTATTCATCTGGGCTGTGGCTGATGCCGCCTCGTGAGCGGACGAAGATCATGGCTACGCGCGCGATTTCGGCGAGTTGCATGGCGTCATGGACTGCGCCGGAGGTCATGCGCTGCGCCGGCACGCCAGCATCACTCACCGCCGCCGCGATGGCTTCGACCAACTCTGGATCTGACGCGACCGGGACGCGGTCGCTGTCAACCCGGATTGCCAGCCCGAGGCCGCGCCGGTCCGCTACCTCGTGCATCAGCGCCTCCTGGCGCGCCAGGAGCTGATCGCGCTGCGCCGGGTCAGGGGAGCGGGCATCGACGGTGAATGTCACCTGCTGGGGAATGACCGCCCGCTCATTTGGCGTGACGTTCATGCGGCCGACGGTCGTCACCACCGGCCTGCCCATGCGGTGCGCGGTGTTGATGACGCCAGAGATGATCTCCGCCGCGCCGGCCATCGCATCACGCCGCATGTCCATTGGCGTGGTGCCAGCGTGGTTGGCGCTCCCTTCCAGCGTGACGTGGTAGTGGCGCAGCCCGGTAATGCGCTCCACGATTCCGACTGGCAGCCCGGCCTGATCCAGGTAGGGACCCTGCTCAATATGGAGTTCGATAAACGCATCGATGTCCTGTCGTTTGGCTGTCGGGATGTCATGCGGATCGAAACCGGCATCGCGCATTGCCTCAGCCATGGTCACGCCGTCGTAGCCGCGCAGGCGGCGCGGATCATCCGGCGGGATTTTGCCGATGATGGCGCGAGACCCCCAGAAGTTGGCCGCGGCAAAGCGTGAGGCCTCTTCCTCCACCAGGGAGACGACGGCCAGCGTGCGGTGCGGCTGACCAAATCGCTCCTTCAGTGTGCGCAGCGCCGCGATGCCGCCAACCACGCCGAGCGCGCCATCGAAGCGGCCACCGGGGTTCTGGCTGTCAATATGGGAACCAGTGGCCAGGATGCTGCCGCCGGCGGGGCCATCCAGGTAACCCCAGACGTTGCCGACCGCGTCACGCTCAACCCGGAGGCCGGCGTCGGTCATCCAGGCAGCCACCTGGTCCTGCGCCGCGCTCCACTCCGGGCTGTACACCAGACGGGCCACCCCGGTTTCCCCGCGTGCGCCGAACTCGGCCAACTCCTCGATGTCACGCGCAATCCGCGCCGGCTCGATCCAGCGCTCCGTCACCGTGGTCATGCCGGACGTTCTCCATAGCCACGCGGGAGAAACGCGCCTGAGCCAGCCTCAGCCAGGACGCGCGCTTCTCCCTCCAGCGAGTCATCGTAAATCGTCTCGCCCCGTCGGATCGTTCGGGTCACCCGCCCGGTCACCTGCTTGCCAGCAAAGGGTGTCCACTTGTGCTTGTGGAGGGCATCTTCCACGGTCACGGTCCAGGTTGCGGCGGGATCAAGCAGGGTGATGTCCGCATCCGCCCCGATGGTGAGCGAGCCCTTGCGCGGATAGAGCCCGAAGATGCGGGCGGGATTCGTGGACATCAACTGCACGAAACGTTCGGGCTTCACCCCACGCCGCACCACCGCCTCGCTGTACATGGCGGGGTACATCGTCTGGACGCCGGAGAGGCCGAGCGGCGCGGCGAAGATGTTCTCGTAGCCGGCCTCCTTGCTCTCGATGGTGTACGGGCAGTGGTCGGAGGCGATGAGATCGATCGTGCCGTCCAGCACGCCCTCCCAAAGCTGATCGACCTCTGATTGCTCACGAATCGCGGGCGCACAGCGGGCGAATCCGGCCAGCCGCTCCAGGTCACCCGTGTTCAGCATCAGGTACTGCGGGCAGGTCTCTGCCGTCACCTTAAGCCCGCGCGCCTTCGCCGCCCGCACCAGCTCCAGCGCGCCAGCCGATGCCAGGTGGCAGATGTGCGCATGACAGCCGGTTTCGGCCGCCAACAGAAGCACAGTGCTGACCGCCACCGTCTCAACCAGGGGAGGACGCGATTCCGCGTGCGCGAGTGGGTCCTTGCGCCCCGCGCCTTCGGTGCGGGCCAGTCCCGTCTGCAGGAGAGACTGATCCTCGGCATGCAAGCCGTACGGGATGCCCAGTTTGGTTGCCTCCTCCATCACCCAGAGCATCTGAGCCGTATCCACGGCAGGAAAGAGCGGGGAGGATGAGGCCATGAACGACTTGAATGCCGCCGCGCCGAGATCGACCATCGCGGTCAGGTCATCCGCGCCCTGCAGCGGGGGGCCAATCGCCCCGGCCCAGAGGGCCATGTCTACAACCGCGTTGTCGTTGACCAGTTGCACCTTGTCGGCAAATTGGGCCGGCGTCGTCGTGGTCGGGCGGGCCTGGGGCATCTCGACGACGCTGGTCAGGCCGCCGGCTGCGGCGGAGCGTCCACCAGAGGTGAACCCTTCGAGCAGGTCAGGATCAGGCTCCTCGAAGTGGGTGTGGACGTCGATGCCGCCCGGCATCACCAGCAACCCCGTCGCGTCGATGCGCTCCAGAGCATTCCAGTCGCCGGCCTCTTCCGCGTACGCGACGATCTGGCCGTCCGAAACGATCAGCGCCGCTTGGAACGTTCCGCCCTCCGTGATGATCGTGCCGTTTTCGATGATGAGATCGGCGTCCGCCATGCTCGCTGCCTCACTGATTCACGGCCGGCTCCTCACCGGCAGGCTACCGGCAACGATACACGTTTCGCCACAGTAACCGGCAGCGGCTCTTTGCCATTCGCCCGACCTGGCCGGATGGGGACGTGTGCATCTCGCCCAAACTGCTGCAAGAGGAAACGACGCTTCGCACGACGCCAGACACCCTGCCGCTCCTTACACTGGCTCAGGACCCGTCCGGCCTCCGGCGCAAAGGAGATGGCGTGTGCAACTGACGTCGCGTGAGCAGGACAAGCTGCTGATTTACCTGGCAGCCCAGGTGGCGCGTGCCCGGCAGGCGCGCGGGCTGAAGCTGAACTACCCGGAAGCGATCGCCATCCTTTCGGCGGAGATTGTGGAGGGAGCCCGGGACGGCCGCTCCGCCGCCGACCTGATGTCGTACGGCAAGCAGATCCTGCGCGCAGAGGATGTCATGCCGGGCGTGGCGGAGATGATCCACGATATCCAGGTGGAAGCTACGTTCCCCGACGGCACCAAGCTAGTCACCGTGCATCAGCCGATCCCCACCACGGGCGAGACGTTGCCGGGTGAAGTGCTGCTGGAGGAGGAGCCAATCACCGCGAACGCCGGACGTGAAACAGCCGCCATCCCTGTCCAGAACAGCGGCGACCGGCCGATCCAAGTGGGTTCGCACGCGCACTTCTTCGAGGTCAACCCCGCGCTGCGCTTCGACCGCGCCGCTGCCTGGGGGAAGCACCTGGCGATCCCGTCGGGAACAGCCGTCCGCTTCGAGCCGGGGCAGGAGCGAGAGGTAACGCTGGTCACCTTCGGAGGATCGCGTGAGGTGTACGGGCTGCGCAACCTCGCGAACGGCGCCACCGATGGTCCGCCCGATCCAGCGGCCCTTGCACGCTTCGACGCGACAGGAGGTGCGGAATGACGCTCCAGATCCCGCGCCGCCAGTATGCCGACCTGTACGGACCTACGACCGGCGACCGTGTGCGCCTCGCCGATACCGAGCTCCTGCTGGAGATCGAAGCAGATTACGCTGTCTACGGGGACGAAATCACGTTCGGCGGCGGCAAGACGATCCGCGACGGCATGGGGCAGTCGGCGCGGGCGGTCGACGTCCTCGACCTGGTGATCACAAACGCCATCGTCATTGATCACTGGGGAATCGTGAAAGGGGATATCGGCGTCAAGGATGGGCGCATCGTGGCCATCGGGAAGGCGGGCAACCCTGACACGCAGGATGGTGTCGATCCACGCCTGGTGGTGGGCGCTGGCACGGAAGTGATTGCCGCCGAGGGCAAGATCGTCACCGCGGGCGGCTTCGACAGCCACGTCCACTTCATCTGCCCGCAACAGGTGGAAGAAGCGATCGCGTCCGGGATCACGACCATGCTGGGTGGAGGAACCGGCCCCGCCACAGGCACGAACGCCACAACCTGCACTCCGGGCCCGTGGAATATCGGGCAGATGCTGCAGGCGTTCGATGCCCTTCCCGTCAACCTGGGGCTTCTGGGCAAAGGAAACAGCGCCACGCTCGATCCGTTACGCGTGCAGATCGAAGCGGGCGCGTGTGGCCTCAAGCTACACGAAGACTGGGGGACGACCCCTGCCGCCATCGACGCGTCGCTACGGGTGTCCGACGAGTACGACGTGCAGACCTGTATCCACACCGATACCATCAACGAGTGCGGCTTCCTGGAAGACACCGTCGCCGCCATTGCCGGACGCACCATCCACACGTATCACACTGAGGGCGCCGGGGGCGGGCACGCGCCGGACATCCTGCGCATCGCCAGCTATGACTATGTGCTCCCGTCTTCCACGAATCCCACGCGACCCTACACCGTGAACACACTCGAAGAGCACCTGGACATGCTGATGGTGTGTCACCACCTCAACCCGCATGTGCCGGAAGATCTCGCCTTCGCCGAGTCGCGCATTCGCCCGCAGACGATCATGGCCGAGGACATCCTGCACGACACCGGCACCCTTTCCATCATCGCCTCCGACTCGCAGGCGATGGGACGAGTGGGCGAGGTGATCATGCGGACGTGGCAAACGGCGGACAAGATGAAGCGGCAGCGCGGCGCCCTGCCCGGCGATCCCGCCCGCAATGACAACACGCGCATCAAGCGCTACGTCGCCAAATACACGATCAATCCCGCCATCGTGCATGGGGTGGCCCACGAGGTCGGCTCGGTGGAGAGCGGTAAGCTGGCGGATCTGGTGGTCTGGCAGCCAGCCTTTTTTGGGGTGAAGCCCGACCTGGTGCTCAAGGGCGGCACGATCACCTGGGCTGCGATGGGAGATCCCAACGCCTCCATCCCGACGCCGCAGCCGGTTCGCTACCGGCCGATGTTTGGAGCGCTCAACCCGGCGGGCACTGCCGTCACGTTCATCTCGCAGGCGGCCATGACCGCAGGCGTCCCCGCACGCCTGGGTCTGCGTAAAGCAGCCGTGGCCGTGCGGAACACCCGCGACATCACGAAGCGCGACATGGTCAACAACGACGCGCTGCCCGAGATCACCGTCGACACGGAGACCTACGACGTGCGCGCGGACGGTGAGCTCCTGACCTGTGACCCTGTTTCCACCGTCCCGATGGCACAGAGGTACTTCCTGTTCTAGCCCGAAATGTGGCGCGAGTGGGAGGGAGTTGCCTTCAGAGGAGCGTCTACGGCCATTCGCTGACCTGGAATGGCGCCGTCGCGAATAGCTGCACCAGCGCTCCTGAGCGCCTAAACTTGGGTGCGTGAGTTCCCGACGCGGCACGGCGCGGGCAGGTAGAACGAGGCCGGCGTGCAGCGCGGCGGAGGACGTTTCCAGTGGCACAGGAACCCCGGATCTTTGACGTAGACAGCAACGAGATCGACCGCTACGCGCGGGCGATCAGGCGCATCCTGGAACGCGGGGACGCGGCGGGAAGCGCGGACCGCGAGCGCGCGGTGAATACCTACGGCACCGCCTTTCAGCTCCTGGTGATGCGACGCGGCGCGGAGTATGGGCGCGCGCTGGGCATGGCCGCCGGCGACATGGCGATCGTGATGGCGGATGCCGGTGATGACATGCGTGCCCTGGTGGCGGGAGATATCGCCGAGATCCACGAGCGTGTGTGCCTGGCCGAGGAAGAAGCCGCACGGGCTGCCGCGGACGCCGAGGCCTCGGGCGAAGATGCCGGGGAAGCCCCGGATTCGCAGCAGGGCGTTTAGTTCGTCGGGCCGAAGCGCTCCGTTCTTACGCGGTCTGATGCGTAGCCGAGCGTGACCAGATTTCCGGCGACGGCTTCGACAAGCCCTGACGGACCACATACATAGGCGAGGCCCGAGGGCTCGGGAGCCCCAACAACGTCCGCGAGCATCGCCGCGTCGATCCGGCACGTGTACCCGGTCCAATCCGCCGGGTGGCCGCGTGTGAGCGTGTGCACCACCCGCAGCGTGGGATCAGCCGAGAGCGGCTCCAGTTCCTCGCGGTAGATGATGTCTGTTTCATCCCGGGAGGACACCAGCAGCGTTGTCAGGACGGTGCTGCCCACCTCCTGCCGTAGCCGCAGCATCGACATCAGGGACACCACCTCGGAGCCGCCCGCGGCCAGCAGGAGCGGGCACCCTCCTGAGGGGTCCAGGTGAAGTAGCCGCCTGTTGGCCCGCGCAACTCCAGCATGTCACCGGGCTGAGGAACTCCGCCAGGTAGGGCGAAGCCTCTCCTTCGGCAATGTCCTCCACCGTCAGGTCCAGCCATCCCTCGGCCGGCGCGGACCCGATTGAGTAGGAGCGCTGGGCCTAGTAGCCGTCTTCCGCCGTCAGCCGAACATCCACATGCTGACCGGGCGTGAGCCCCTTCCAGTCAGGGGAGGTGAGACGCAGCGTGATCACACGCGGCGTCTCCTGCCGCCGTGATTCGAGCTTGGTGAGATGCCAGGTTAGTCGCCCTGGTAGCGCTGCTCCCGCCATGGGTCCCCATAGTCATGGTAACCAAGCTGCTCCCAGAACCCTGGCTCATCCCGCAGGGTGATCTCGATCCCCCTCACCCACTTGGCGCTCTTCCAGAAGTAGAGGTGGGGCACCAGCAGCCGGGCCGGCCCGCCATGCTCCGGGGCAAGCGGCTGACCATCGTAATTGAAGGCCACCCACGCCTTGCCGCCCCGAAGATCGGCCAGGGGCAGGTTCGTCGTGTAGCCGCCGTCGCTGAACGCCGTGGCGTACGCGCCCTCGGCTGCGATGCCGTCAAGCAACGTATCCAGCGAGACTCCTTCCCAGACCGTGTCCAGCTTGCTCCACTTGGTGACACAGTGGATGTCCGTCGTGAACGTCTCGCTGGGAAGCGCCTGGAACTCCGCCCACGTCCAGGTTTGGGATGGTTGGGCAGCGCCGCGTACGGTGAAGCTCCACTGGGTGAGCGGGGTGTGGGGAGTGGGCCCAGCCGACAGGACCGGGAAGTCGGTCGTCAGGTACTGACCGGGGGGAATGCGGGCTGCCACTGCCGGGTCCTGCCGGCGTCGCCCCAGAAAGCCACGCGAAACAAAATTGCCAGCCATGCGGGGTGTCCTCCTGCGTAGCGCCGGGTCTGGAAAAGGGTCATGGCGACGCACACGCATTCTAGACCTTGTATGCCGCGGACGGGTTCAGGCGTTGCAACCGTACGTACTCCCTCGCGTTCCGCTAAAATGGCCAAACGTACGCATCATGGAAACACCAGGTCCATGTCCTTTGAGCAGTGATTGTCTGGAGCGGTGAAGATGGCCAGGCCGAGAACGCATTTCGTGATGACCGGGTTGATCCTCGCGTTGTTATCGGCCTTGATACCGATGGCCAGCTGGGCACAGACAAGCAGCGACGTGTTTGCAGAGGCGCTCGCCGCACAGGCAGTGAGCACCCCGCTCGCGGGCCCCAACACGCTGGACCTCGAGCAGACCGCGGGCGTGCTCACGGTTTACAAGGCGGGCCTTGATGTCCCTGATTTTGTGGCGCACGCCGAGTTCCTGAATCCCGATGTCGTTGATGGCGTCGGATGGGACTACGGGTTCCAGTTTCGCACCACGGGCAACAACGAGGATTTTCGCGTTTTCGTGACATCTGACGGGATGTGGAACTTCAGCACCGGCACCGCAACCCCATCGCAGTCAGCCGTAGCTCCCGGCTTCGACACCACGCCCGGTGTCGTGAATTCGCTGGACCTGGTTGTCAATGGCACGCAGGCGATCTTTGGCGTCAATGGCCAGTTGGCCGGCACCGTCCAGTTGCCGGAGGAGCCGGCAACGGGCGATATCTACGCGTCGACCGGGTTCCTGGGCAGCCTGGTCTCCGAGGGGCGGCTCGTCGGGCTGGCTAATTTCACCGTCTACCCACTGCCCGGAGAAGAGGCCACGCCGGAACCAGTGGCCCCAGAAACCGCGCAAGGGGTGCTGCCAGCGAGGCCAGTGCAACTGATCACCGGGACGTGCGCGGAGCCGGGAGCATTGGTGCTCGACCTGTTGGAGGCCACGTACCCCATAGGCGAGCCGGTTGGTTCCGTGTCCAGCGTGGTTGCGGAGACCTCGTTCACCCGTGCGCCGGTCCTGCTCAGTGATCTCATGGCGGTCTCGCACGCCATCACGGTCGCAGAGTCCTTCGAGGCGGCCGGCACGGCCATAGCCTGCGCGGATATCGGTGGAATCCCGGACGAACTTGGCGGGTTCGTGATCGGCCTGACGCCACAAAATGACTCAGGGTACGCAGGCACGATCTTCATGGCTGCTGATGACGTCAACGGCGCCACGAACATCAGCGTCTTTCTCAGCCCGGTTGCTGGCCCGGCGCCTGGAGATGACGAGACCGCGGACGAGACCGCGGCCGTCGATGAAATCGTGGCCGAAGTTGCTGAGGCGCCCGCGCCTGAGGCAGACACGGACGCTGAGGTCGAAGGCATCGTGGCCGAGGCAGCGGTCGAGAGCTCGGTCATCGAAATCGAGGCAAACGCGACACCGGCACCGTAGGTCGCGACATTCCGTCACATGGCGCGTTTGCGCAGGGAGGCCCCGCCGGGGGCAGATCACGCATGGCCCACGGGCACACCGTTCACCGCATAATGCTCAGGGTTGGATTCCAGCAGGGCTCATTGCAGGTGGGAGTGGGGCGTGGTTGCGGGTTCCGAGACAAAGCGGGTGCGGCCGTTGAAGGTGGGATTGCTCCTGCCAGATCACGAGCGGCAATTCGATGGCAAGACCGCGCGCTGGTCCGACACGAAGGAGATGGCGCGGATCGGTGAGGAAATCGGGATCGATTCCATCTGGGTCACCGATCACCTGATCCACCGTGCGCCAGACACCGAGCCACGTGGTGCGTGGGAGTGCATGTCGCAGCTTGCGGCACTTGCCGCCGTCACCAACCGGGCCGAGCTGGGCACCCTCGTCATCTGCACCGCCTTCCGCAACCCGGCACTCCTTGCGAAGATCACGGACACCGTTGAGGAAATCTCTGGAGGTCGCCTGATCCTGGGCATAGGAGCAGGCTGGAATGAGGCCGAGTTCCAGGCGTTCGGCTATCCGTTCGATCATCGGGTCAGCCGCTTCGAGGAGGCCCTGCAGATCCTGCATGGGCTCTTGCGGAACGGGCAGATCAATTTCGATGGCACGTATTCTCAGGCTCGGGACTGCCAATTGCGTCCACGAGGACCGCGTCCTGGCGGCCCGCCCATCCTGATTGGGTCGCTGGCGCCGCGTATGTTGAGCCTGCTCGCGCGCTATGGTGACGCCTGGAACATCTGGTGGACCAATACCGGGAACACGGCTGCCGGCGTAGCGCCGTACGCGCGGTTAGTCGACGAGGCCTGCGCGGCAATCGATCGGGACCCAGCCGAGATCATGAAGACTGCGACCACGCTGGTGGCGATCGGTCCGGAGCGTCCAGCACCGGCGGGCGTCACGCCGCTGGCCGGAACACCCGCAGACATTGCGGCCGGGCTCCGCGCCTACGCGGATGTCGGCGTCGCGCACGTCCAGGTGAGGCTGCAACCGAACGTGCCCGATTCCTGGAAGCGCTTTGGGGCAGCGTTGGACGAACTGGATCTAGGCTGACCAGCAAGACGGCCCCACCAAATGACGGGACCGAGGCTTACCTTCCTGGAAAGACGCTAGACAGGGGTTGAGTTACTCTCACTTGCATCCGCGCGCTTGGTAAAGCGGTCGGCGATCTCCAGGAAGGAGGTCCTGCCACTGCCGCCCAGCTTGCCGAAGCCGAAGAACCCGGCAATGAGTACGATTGCCAGCACGACGATGAGAAGTTCCTGCCATCCAAGACCGAGCATGAAGAGTCCTTTTCGCGCTAGCGCAGTGCAGCCGTCAGCTTCGACTGCGGGCAGTATGATGACGAGGCTGCAAGCTGTCGACTCCAGCTCTCCGCGCAGATCACGACATCAGGTAGTGGTTCGCGCAATTCCCCGAGTCAATACGAAGGTAAGGGCACGGCTGCTGACGTGGCACACGCTCTGCAACCTGAGCCGTAGGTCAAGTGCTCGGCCTTACCGGGTGAAGTCATAGGGATAAAGATGAGTGAACCAGTGATCGATGCGGGTATCGCCGCGCCAGGCGAATACGTTCCTGCTGGGGAAGCGCAAGGGGAGGCGCAGACCTTCAGCCGGGACGAGTTGGCCGCCGCGTTCGGGGTGGCCTCGAATCGCGTGGCGGCGGCCATGCAAGGTGAGTTCGGGTTGGGGCCAGACGCCCGCGTTGATTCCCCGCAGGCTCAGGAGCTGGCGGAGGCGCTCCTCGTTGATGAGCCGCTGGACGTACGGCAGGCTGCGCTGATGACCCTCGGCGCATTTACCCCACGGGCAGATCACGACTGGGGAGTAGGAGAGGCTGCGCCAGAGGACGAGAGTGACAAGGTCGAAGACAAGACAGGTGACGTGAGACAACCTATCCTGTAAGCTGGTACGCCAGAACGATGCGGGTTGCAACTGCTGTATCGTCGCATTCGCCCATCGCCTCGGGCGGCAGGAGTTGCAGCACGTGGTCGTGCTACTTCCTCCCGAGGGTGATCGCCAGCAGGCACCCTGCCTTGAGGATGACGCGTCTCACTGCCTGAGAACTCCAGAAAGATCGTCTGGAAGATCCCCGCAACGTCAAGCCAAGATGAGGAGCAGGAATGAAGCGACTCAGGGTACTGATCCTGATGGCCCTGGCGGCGACAGGCTTGTTGGCGCTGGGCGACCTGGACCCAGCAACGGCGCAAGAGGCGACACCGCAGCCCGTGGCCGCGGACCTCTCGACGTTCAGCACGTCGCTTATTGGCCTCTTGCCTGGTGTCTCACTCCCACCATCTGCCGACGTCATCGCGGTTCGCGCCGAATTCGCACCTGGCGTTGAGGTGCCCTTTGCCGCAGGTGCAGACGCCGCGGACACGCTCATCATCGTCGAACAGGGAGAACTCGAAATTACGGTCGACAATCAGCCGTGGCAAATTTCGCGCGAGTCTGTCCTCAACCAGGCAATGGCGTCTCCCACCGCGGATGGCGACCTCTTCAAGCTCTCAGCGTCCATTACGCCGGGAGAGCCGGGGTCGTTGGGAGCCGGTGACATGACCCTCATTCCAGCCACGGCTGACGGCGAAATGCGCAACGCCACCACGGAGCCAGTGACGGCGTTGATGATCCTGATGGGGCCAACCACAACCGAAACGGCTACCCCGGCTCCGTAGCGTTTGTGCAGCCTGGACGATGTCCTGCGGGGGCGACATGAACACCGTGTCGCCTCGAGCGTGTCGCAAGCCCTCGTCCGGTTCGTCATGTTGAACGCCTGATGCCCCTCGGCCTCACCCGGGGTTACTCTCTGGCTTCGCTCTGCCTACGGAACCGGAACGTCACCCTGACGCGTTCTGCCGCCGGACGTGAACCCACAGGGCGTGATCGATCCCAGGTGGCAGAACGCGCATTTATTGGGACCCAGCGGCGCTCCGTCGTAGCTACGAGATCTCAGCATCTGACGCCTTGGAGGAGCCGGAACGGTCTGGTCACGGGAGTCAGGTAGAAGACCAGTCTGTCGGGCAAAAATCTCCCACTTGCAACGAAACCCTGACAGACGACGCGAAAAGACAACTTCGTCGGTAATGCATCACAACCGTGTGGCGACATGGCAGCGGCCGAACGCGTCAAGCACGGCGGGCGCGGCGACGAGCATGGCAGCCGTCGCGCCGAAGACGACGAAGCGGACGGGGATGGCTTCGTCGGTGGAGACGGCGTTGGTCAGCCAAGAGTAGCTCGCCCATGCCCACCACAGCATCGTTAGCATCGCCGCGCCTTACAACATCCCGAGTCAGCCGGGATGGGCGGCCAGGAACGCCGTCACCTGGGTGAGGGCGAGCACGAAGACCAGGTCGAAGAACAGCTCAAGCGGCGCCCCCCACCTCTAGCGGTCGTCCGCGGACTCCTCGAATCGGTCGTCGGCGACGGGCGTCGCGGCTGAGACTCCGGCATCGCTCATCGGGCGGGTTCGCGTTCGGCGACCCGCCAGGGCGCCGGCGGGATGTGCAGCGCCTCGGCGTCCCAGCCGGCGGCGGTCGCGCCGGCCGCGTAGGCGCTTTCCAGGAACGCCTGCAGGGCAGCCCTGGGGTCGTCGGCAACCCGCACGTCCTCGTAGGGCAGCAGCGCCATCCCGTTCGCCTGCCACGCCGCCGTCGCGGGCCGCAACGGATGATCGGTCAAGCCGGCCGGCAACGGGGCGGCGTAGGCGTAGAACGCCGGGAAGGGGACCTTGGCGTCGCCCGGCCAGAACCCGAACGAAATCACCTCGTGCGAGTAGCCTTCGCGGGTCAGCATGTCGGCGCCGGCCGGGACCGCGGCGGGTTGGCCCGAAAAGCGGGTCATCGCCAGGTCGAAGCCGTGCCAGAACATGTGCACAGGGCTGGTCTTGCCGGAGAAACGGCCGGCCTCCATGCGGAACGCGTAGTCCACCCAGACCAGGATGCGGCGGTAGCGGTCCACCCAGGCGGCGTCGTAGGCGGCGTGCTCGTCGTCTTCGGCGAACGGGCGGTCGTCGTTCAGGTCAAACGGGCGCGGGTTGGCGAGATCGACGGCGATCCCCAGCGCAGCACAGGCAGCCATCAGCCGCTCATAGAAGGCGGCTACGGATTGCCCATCCGCCAACGGGACGGCGGCGCGATCGCCGGCGCTGGTGGCGACCGCCACCTCGTGGCCGACGAGATCGACGGCGATCTCGAACGAGCGGTCGCCGGCGACCATGTGCGACGCCCGCAGGCCGCGCGGGGTGACGTGGAGCGGCGCGTGCCACCAGTGGTTGCCGTAGGGGGCGTGCTCCAGCCGGATCTTGCCGACGATCTGGAGAACTCGGTGCAGGGTCTCCTTCGTGGGGCGCCACTCCTCCAGCGGCAGCGAGGGCAGGGTGTCGGTGGTGAGAACGGCGCGGCGGGCGATCATGCAGGTGGCCTCCGGAAGGCGCGCCGGCCTGGCCGGCGGCGATGGATACGGCGATCGGGAAGGGCGGGGTTGCCGACGCATCGGCGGCCCCAGATCGGGAGGCGATCAGTCGATCCGCAAGCTCTCGACCATCGCCCAACAGTGGCTCTCGGTGAAGACGTCGACGCCGCCGAGCACGTCCTGCCAGGCCGGAATAGTAGCCTCGGCGCGGGTTTCGGCGACCTCGTCGAGGTAGACGTCGAAGAGCGCCCAGGGGTTGTCGAATCTGACCTCTGGCTGGCTGCATCGGGCCGGGGTGGTTCTCGATGGATCAAGGCGACCCTCCTCGTTGTCGACGTGCCATCCGCCGAAAATCCGACAATCGAGCTTCACTTGCAGTCGATCCGACCGGGCGGGTTGGGCGCGTCCGCCAGCGCGGTGAGCGCCGCGGGCCAGGCGGGGTCGTCGGGGTAGAGCGCGGTGCGGAGGTAGGCCCAGGTCAGCCGTTGGACGGCGGCCACTCGCCTCGGATCCTCGTCCGTCGTCTCGGCGGCGTCGTACCCGGAGACCCCGCCGAGGCCGTGCTCTGCGCCGAACAGCGTCAGCAGGCACTTCGGGCCGGGACTGAGGACGTACGGGTCGGCGTGCCAGTCCGGGCCCAGGACCGTCAGGTGGGGAGAGGCGTCCGCGTCGCCGACGACCACGAGCGCGGGCGTCCCCATCGCGGAGAAGTCCGTGGTCGACAGGAACGGGTAATGCTCGGCCACGAACGGGGTGAGGGCGTCGCCCCCGCGGCCGGGCGCGGCGAGCAGCACGCCCGTCGAGATCCGGGGATCGGCCAGGTCCGCGACCGTCCCATCGACGGGGTCCGCGAGCCGCGCGCCCAGGAGCAGGCTGGCGGTGTGGCCGCCCATCGAGTGCCCGGCGACGGCGACCCGCCCGCGGTCCAGCCTCCCACGGAGTCCCGGGACGGCGTCCTCGACGGCGTCCAGGTGGTCGACGATGCGAACCATGTCCTTGACTCGCGACCGCCAGAACATGGGCCCCTCGGGCCCGTGCGGATCGACGCGCCCGTCGCCGCTTAGCGTCTTCGAGCTCAGGTGGGTGGGCTGGACCACGGCGAAGCCGTGCGACGCCCAGAACTCGGCGAGCGGGGCGTACCCGTTCGACGATGAGAGGTGGTTCGAGTTCCCCTGGCCGTGAGAGAAGAGGATGACGGGCAGGTCGCGCCCGGTCACGGGCGCCGAAACCCGCATTTGCAGGTCCGCGGCGCGCCTCGGGGACGGCAGCACGACCGGGCTGACCGAAAGGACGGGGGTGGGAGCCCCGATGGGGATGGGTCCGGGGTCGATGATCGGCGGGTTCACGATGTGGTTTCCCTTTCCTGAAGACACCAACGGTCGTTGTCGACCATCGGCTAGCGGTATGGGCGCAGGCGGCGTCTGCTGCTCGTTGTCGACCGGCCGGTCTGCGTTGCCTCCATTGCGTCGAGTCCTCCAGGCGAAGCGTCTCCGCGCCGCTCAACCGGCCACTGTCGACGCGCCCACCCGCTCGACCGCAGCGACGGCCTGGCGGATCAGGTCGGCCACCGCGTCCGGGTGGGAGACCATGACGACGTGCGAGGCGCCGGGCACCACCACCGTCCGCCTTGACCCGGCCCGCTCCGCCATGAAGGCAAGCGCCTCCGCCGGGATGTTCCTGTCCCCGTCGCCGTAGACGAACCAGGACGGGAGCGTCTTCCAGGCCGGGTCGCCGGACACTTCGGCGAGGGCTGCCGCGGCGATCGGTCGCTGGGCGACGGCCATCCGCGCCGCCTCCGCCTTCGGCACGTCGGCGGCGAACTGGGCCGGGAACGCCTCCGGCCGGATGGAGAGGTCCTCGGTGCCGCCCGGGAGCGCGGCCGGCGGCTCCAGCGCCTCGCCGAGGGTGCCGCCCGGGAAGCGACCTGCGAGGTCGGCTGCGCTCTCGCCCTCGTCCGGCGCAAAGGCCGCGACGAAGACCAGGCCCGCGACGTTGGCCGCCTCCCGGGCGGCGTTGGCGATCACCGCACCGCCGTAGGAATGACCGACGAGGACCACCTGGCCATCAATGCCGGCGAGCAGGGCCGACACGTAGGCGGCGTCGGCGGCCAGGCCGCGCAAGGGGTTGGCGGCGGCGACGACCCGCAGGTCGGCGGCGTGCAGGCGATCGACGACCCCGTTCCAGGAGGACGAGTCGGCGAACGCGCCGTGGACGAGGACGACGGTCGGGGAGGAGTTGGCGGCGGGGGAGGCGGCGGTCACGCTGGGGCCCTTTCCTGGTGATGAGAACGGTTGGACGGTGTGCGGCGCCCGCCGCGCACGGCCGACCGGCCGTGCGCGGCGAAGACGACCGCGTCTTATCGATGGCTCGTCCCGTTGGTCCTGTGCCGCGGTTTGCCATCGACGATTTCCTTCGAATCGACCTCCTCTCCAGGTGTGGAGACCACCCGGCTCCGTTCACTCCGAGCCTTCCCAGGCCGGCCCGCGTCGTTCGGGCCTTGGGGAGCGAGTACGGTCCGTTGGCGTCACGCGGCGGGCTGGTGACCCGGTCCGCCGCGTTGGGGACGGGCACGAGGCGCGGGCAGGGAGTCAGCGGACGGCCGGGTAGAGGCGGCCCGAGAACCGCAGCCAGGCGACCTCCCCGGCGCCGTTGCGCACGGCGTCGGTGTAGACCGTGATGCCGCGGTAGTCGGAGACGAGCAGGTCGCCGCCCGCGGAGCGCAGCACGAGTTCTTCGCCCGGGATCGGCTCGCCGGCCTGCCGCGGCGTCGCAACCAGCTCGCCGTCGCGCTCGGCGACGGCGATCGAGGCGGCGGACTCGTCGCCGTAGACGCCCACGAGGTCGGCGGCGAACCCGTCGGGCAGCGGCTGCGCGGCCGGCGGCGTCGGCCGGATGCCGAGGAACTGGTCCAGCGCCTCGTGGACGACCTCGGCGCCGAGCACCGCGCCCGCGTTTGCGTTGGTGTGGACGGCCACGGCGAACCGCCGCTCCGGCACGAGCACCAGCGCGGACTGCTGGCCGTTGGTCGAGCCGCCGTGCTGGACCACCCGGGCGCCGCCGACGGTCGAGAGCAGCCAGGTGACTCCGACGCCGTCCAGCACCTCGGAGCCGAGGTTGCCGCCCGGACCCTGCGGAGTCTGCATCAGCGCCAGGGACGCCGGCGAGAGGAGGGGGGCGCCGTCCGCCGTGCCGTCGCCGAGGTGGAAGCGGGCGAACCGGAGCACGTCGCCCACGTCGGAGACGATCCCGCCGGCCGGGTTGGCGGCGCGGAGGATCGCCCAGGGGCCGACGACGACCGGCGTCCCCTCCGGCGCGTCGTGGCCGGCCGCGACCGCCTCCGTGATGACCTCCTCGGCGAAGAAGAAGGAGCGATCCATCCCGAGCGGGGTCAGCACGAGATCCCGCAGCGCCGCCTCGTAGGTCTGTCCGGTCAGGACCTCGAGGACCCGGCCGGCCGCGATGATGGCGGCGTTGTTGTAGGAGAAGAATTCGCCGAGCGGGGCTACCTGCGGCAGGTCCGCCATCCCGTCGACGTAGCGGGCCAGCGCGTCGTCGCCGTCGCCGGGGTCGGTGAAGTCGTCGCCGAACCAGCCGGCGGTGTGCGTCACCAGGTGGCGGACCGTGACCGCGTCGGAGACCGCCTCGTCGGCGACCTGGAACTCCGGCAGGTACTCCCGGACCGGGGCGTCGAGGTCGAGCTTTCCCGCTTCGACCAGGCGCATCAGGGCGGTGCCGGTGTAGGTCTTGGTCGTCGAGCCGATCTGGAAGAGCGTCTCGGCGTCGACCGGCAGCGGGTGGTCCAGGTTGGTGACGCCGAAGCCGGCGGCGTGCTCGCGGTCCCCGTGGAGGACGCCGACGGCGACGCCGGGCACGCCCAGAGCCTCCATCCGCTCGACGACGTAGGCGTCGAGGGCCGTGAAGTCGGCGTCGACCACCGGGGTGGCGGCCGGCACCGTTGGCGTCTCCCACGCTCCGGCCGGGCGCTGGGTGATGGCGTTGGCGACGGCGAGGCTAGCAACAGCCGCCGAGGCCTTGATCAGCGTTCGGCGCGACGGGCGGATGCGATCCGGGTTGTTGTTGTTCATGGCGTGGTCCTTTCGCGTGGAACTCGATCCCGCCGGTTCTGCTGCGGGACGGTCCCGCCGGCGGTGGGACCAGTCTCGGCCCGACCGTCGTCCGCGCCGTCACCCGCCGGGGTGAATGGCCGGTCCCCCGGGCGGGGGAGATCGACGGCCTGTGGATTCCCCCGTGCGGGGGAGGGCCGACTGGCGCGGGCTGCCTATGCTTGCCCGGATGAAGGAGCGCGCGTTCGGGCCACTGCTCGCCCGCCTCGACCGCCACCCGACCCTCACGGACGCCGCCATCGCGGCGGGCTTTCTCGGGTTGGGCCTGGCCTCGTTCCCGCTGGTGTGGCCGGAGCAGCCGCCGGTGGAGCCGGCCGTCGCGGTCGCCCTCCTCGTGGCGCTCTTCGCGCCGCTGGCCTGGCGCCGCCGCTTCCCGCTGGCGGCGCTCGCCGTGTACACCGTCCTGATCGCGGTTTACGCGCTCTCCGGCCTGCCGCAGAACAACATGTTCGACGACGGCTGGCTACTGGCCGCCTACTCGGCCGGTGCCTACGGGAAGGGCCAGGGGCGTACGTGGGTGCGGGCCGGCTCCGCGGCGGCGTTCTTGGTCCTCCACGTCGTCGACATCGCCATGCACGGCGGGCTGGGGACGCCGGGCAACCCCGTGCTCGGCTTCGGCCTCTACATCGCCACCCACGTCGTCTTCATCGCCTGGATCTGGCTGCTCGGCGACGTCGCCTGCGCCGCCCGCGAGCGCGAGGCCGAGTTGGCCGTGCGCACCCGGCAGCTGGCCGAGCGGACTCGTCAGCTGGAGGTCGAGCGGGAAACCAACGCACGCCGTGCCGTCCTTGACGAGCGGGTCCGCATCAGCCGGGAACTGCACGACGTGGTGGCCCACCACGTCTCCCTGATGGGTGTGCAGGCCGGGGCCGCCCGCCGCGTGCTGCACCGGCAACCTGAGCAGGCCGAGCAGGCCCTGTTGGCGATCGAGGCCACCTCCCGGGAAGCCGTGCACGAACTGCACCGCCTGCTCGGGTTCCTGCGCCAGGACCACGATGCCGACAGCTTGGCCCCTCAGCCGAGCCTCCGCCGCCTCGACGACCTCCTCGCCCAGATGCGAGGCGCCGGGTTGCCGGTCGCATTGGAAGTCGAGGGGGAGCCCCGTGTACTTCCGCCGGCCGTCGATCTGTCGGCCTACCGCATCGTGCAGGAGGCGCTGACCAACGCGCTGCGCCACGCTGGCCCGGCGTCCGCCACCGTCCGCCTCCGCTACGGCCCCCGCGACCTCCTGGTCGAGGTGATCGACGACGGCCGTAGCCCGGACGCCGCCCCGAACGGCGCCTCGGTCACCGGTGGCGCCGGCCTGGTCGGGATGCGCGAGCGGGTCGGGCTACTAGGCGGCCGGTTGCGGATCGAGCGGCCGGAGGGCGGCGGCTTCGCGGTCCGGGCCGAATTGCCCTTCGACGGGAGCCCGGCATGAGCGGCGGCCAACCCCTGCGGGTGCTGCTGGTCGACGACCAGGCGATGGTCCGCGTTGGCTTTCGGTTGATCCTGGAGTCGGAGCCGGGCATCGTCGTCGCCGGCGAGGCCGACGACGGGGCGCAGGCGGTGGCGCTGGCGCGCTCACTGCGGCCCGACGTGGTCCTGATGGACATCCAGATGCCGATCCTCGACGGGATAGCCGCCACCCGCCGCATCCTCGCCGAGCCGGTCGGCGACGGCCCCCCGCCTCGCATCCTGATCCTGACCACCTTCGAGCGCGACGAGTACGTCTTCGAGGCGCTGCGGGCCGGCGCCAGCGGCTTCCTGCTCAAGAACGCGCCGCCGGAGGGCCTGATCGAGGCGGTGAAGGTCGTCGCCGCCGGCGACGGCCTGCTCGCCCCCTCGGTCACCCGCCGCATCATCGCGGAGTTCGCCCGCCGCCCTCCCGCCCCGCCACCATCCCCCGTTCTCGCCGCCCTGACCGAGCGCGAGACGGACGTGCTGCAAGGTCTCGCCCGTGGCCTGTCCAACGCCGAGATCGCCGAGCGGCTGTTCGTCGGCGAGGAGACGGTGAAGTCCCACGTCTCCAACGTGCTGGCCAAGCTCGGCCTGCGCGACCGGGTGCAGGCCGTCGTCTTCGCCTACGAAAGCGGGCTGGTGCGCCCGGGAGCGCCGGACGAGACGGGGTAGCGTTTGGAACACACCTTGCCCCCTCCGGACCAGGGCTACATGCGCGAAGGCCGGAACCGGTCGGCGAACCGTCCCCGGAGGAGGTCCCGCAACTCTCCTGAAACATCGACCGCCTCTACGACTGCATGCATCCCGATGCACAGCGCGTCATTCCTCGAGAGGCGGTGATTGGCTGGTATCAGCAGGAGTTTGCTCTTCGTGACGCGGAAGTCGCGCACGCTGTCGAAGTTCGGTTCATTCCGTGGACGTGGGAAGTGACGGGGCAGACGCACCCCGCGACGGCAGAAGTAGCCAATAAGCCGCGGTATGCAGATGGACGTGCAGTCCGCCGTGAGGTGCGGCTGGTCCAGGACTGGCACGGCGACTGGAGCTGGTTCTTCGGCCGGGACCGAGCGTTCGTCACAGAGCAAATCGCACGTTTTGGCCCTCCGGGTTGAGTTCTGAGATGCGGCGACTCGCGGTCCAGCGCTTGCCGTGGGCGCTGTCGCGCTCGTCGGCCATGTTCTATCGCTCTTCCGGCGAGTGGAGTGGTGCTACGGCCGCGGCGACGGCGGCCATGATGTGGACCGTGAAGCGATTGGCGTAGGGCATATCGCACGCCACAAAGTCCACACCGCTTTCCATGAGGCCGGCGACGAAGTAGACATTGCGGGCGAGGCGGTCCAGCTTGGCGATGACCAGCATCGCCTTGTGCTTCTTGCAGAGGGCGAGGGCCGCTGCCAATTCCGGACGGTCGCTCTTCATCAGGACTAGCGGAGACCGTCGCAGCATTGGCGCGGTAAAAGGCGATCCAGTTGGGTTTGTCGTTACGAACGGTTCAGTACCAGCCAGGCGAGAACGCCAGGCTCATGTCTCACCCGACCTACACCGAGTATTCCTCGTTTGTTCCCTTGTTGATCACTGATTATTCTTGAAGACGATCCGGCGAAGACACAACCATTGATATGTCGTGCTTTCCCTGGGGTGCCTAACGGGGCACGATCCCGTAACCTCTTGTTCCACAGACAAGCGCTCTGCCGATTGAGCTATAGGCACCATGTTGAGGAGGGTGGGAGAGTAAGCCGAGTTCTGTTCCTGATGGTCATCTCTCTCGGCCCCTTTCGGGACCGGCCACGTCGTCGCCTTCGTGACGGCTCTCGTCTTCCGGCCTCGGCGAGCAACCTGCAAGCGGCCGATTCGGAGATTGCTGCGGGGAGGATTGCCCTTTTCACTCCGGCGGTTTCCCACCGGCCTGGTCTCTGTTGCTCTCACGCGGCGAACCGCGCGCCAATCTGGACTGTCGACGTCCGGTTTCCCGTCCGCCTCCCCGGCTTTCACCGGGCACCCACGCTCTGTGCAGCTCGGACTTTCCTCTGGCACTTTCGCGCCAGCGACCATCCTTGCCCACCCATCCTCAGGTTGTCAATGTGCAGGACCCCCCTTGAAACAGACCCCGCCCGCCGTGGTCAGCGCATGGGGTGAACTCTGTCTCGGGAGATCCGCGGTGCCGAAGGGGAGATTTGAACTCCCACGAGGTTACCCTCACTACGCCCTGAACGTAGCGCGTCTGCCGATTCCGCCACTTCGGCTGGCTGCCTACGATGTCTCTGCGTGACCGGCTGCGCCGGAGCCGACCTCCGGACTCGAACCGGAGACCTGCTGTTTACGAAACAGCTGCTCTACCAACTGAGCTAGGCCGGCACGCGAATCACCTCGCAAGGCCCACCCAGTATACAGAGTTCCCGGCTGCCCGCCAAGTCGCGCTAGACCCGCTTCAGCGTGAACTCGATCCCCCGGTTCAGGGGGATGGTGACCGTCTCCAGGTCGTCCCGTTCCCGCACGAGGCGCTGGTAGGCGGAGACGTCGTGTGAGACCACGTTGTCCGCCAGGATCAGGCCGCCGGGGCGCACCCGGTCGACGATGGCAAGCAGGTGCTTCGAGTAGTCGTCCTTCTCGGCGTCGATGAAGACGAGGTCGAACAGACCTGTCAAATCACCCGTGGTGACCTGTGCGTTGCCAGCAATGACGCTCGCCACATCGGCGAGACCCGCCTCGGCCAGGTTGTGGTTCGCTTCGGCGGCCCGCTCGGGGATGATCTCGGTGCCGGTCACGCGGCCACCGTTCGTGCGGGCGGCGTCGGCCAGGAGGATGGTGGAGACGGCGTTAGAGGAACCGATCTCCAGGATGTGCTTCGCGCCGGTCGCACGGATCAGCAGATTCAGCCACTCGCCGGTTTCACGGTCCACGTTGCGCGTGCGCTGCGACGATGGCAGCCCGGCAGCACGCTGGGCGGCATCCTCCGCGTAGAGCCGGTCAAGCACGGCCCTGGCCCGGGCATCGAGCATGGGCTAATCCTCCCGGGTGAGCGCCGCCACCAGGGACGGCAGGTCAGAGACGATCAGGTCTGGTAATGCGTCGGCCATGATCAGGTCGTCTCGGGTTGAGACGCCCGTCAGCACCAGCACAGTGGTGGTTCCTGCGCGGTAGCCAGCCAGGATGTCGGTATCCAGGCGGTCGCCGATCATGACCGTCTCGCCCGGGCTGACGCCCATGCGCATCATGGCCGCTTCCAGCATTGGCGTCTCCGGCTTCCCGATGACGATCGGTTTGCGCCCGCTCGCCGCCGCCAGGGCCGCCACGATGCTCCCGGCGCCCGGCACCAGGCCGAGTTCGGTCGGCAAGGTGGTGTCCGCGTTCGTGGCGATGAACAACGCGCCGTTCTGCAGTGCGTGGAACCCCTGCTTGAGCTTGTCGTAGGTGAAGTTCAGATCGAGGCCAATCACCAGCGCGGCCGGGTCTTCCTCGCCAAATTGCACCGGGTGGAACGGGGTGCCATCGAAGAGTTGCTCGCGCAGCGCCGGCATGCCGATGACGAAGATGCCGGAATCAGCGGGCAGCGTGCGCAGTAGATAGTCGCGGGTGGCAAGCGCGGAGGTGAGCACCGCAGCGGCGGGGACGTGCATGCCCATGGCGGCGAGCTTCCGCTCATAGGCTTCCGGGGTCGACATCGAGTTGTTGGTCGCCATCATTACCTGCCGCTCGCGCAGGGTGAGGGCGTCCAGCAATTCATTGGTGCCTGGCAGGACATTGGCGCCGACGTAGAGCACGCCATCCATATCGAAGATCCACGCTTTGGCGTTCCTCACCCGCTGCAAGGCATCGCCAGTGCGGTGCGGCGGCGTACTCGTCTCCGTCATGCTGATTTCTGCTCCTGTCCCATGCATCCGCCAGGTTACGTTGCTGGCGCAGGTGGAATCGGCGCCGGTTGCCGCATTGCTACCCAGTTCACATCGGCCGCGCGAAGTTCCCCGTCCTCTACCCATACGCCGCACGCCCCGTGGGCCGGGAGACCCGTCATCGTGGCGAGGACGACCTCGTCGTTCACTGAAAACTCGACATACGGCCCGACATTGAGCAGGGTAAATGCAATCGGATCCCCGGCGCGGAGCGGCTCATGGAGCTCTGCTTGCTGCAGGACGTCGAAGGTCAGGCCAAGTGCCGCACCCATGTCCCGCTGGCGGGTGCCCCAGCGTTGAAGCGTGACAGTGCGGCTGCCATGGGTGAGCTCAATGAAGAGACCGCTGCTCTCATCATCACCCACGCGCAACGCGAGGCCGCCATGCGCCGCATCGAGCGTGAGTTCCCCACGCATCTGGAAGTTGTGGGCTGGCGGGGCCGAGAAGACCATGCGCGTGGTTGCGGGAGCACAGAGGTCCCAGTCTGCCGGAACTGGATGCCAGGCATTGCCCTCGTACTCCTGCCATCCCGCGAACGAGCGCAGGCCGAGGCTGCCATCCTTGCGGGGCAAGATTTCGAGCGGCGGCGCCAGGAACTTGCCAAATGGGTTGCGCGCCTCCACCCAGTCCACCGTCTGCGGCGTCGATTGCCAGCCCTGGTGGAGCCGTGGCTGATGCCAGGCGAAGAGGAGATCGCGCTCCTGCCAATGCGTGGCACGCGCCGCGTAGTGCCCGGCAGGGGCGAGGACATCCCCGCCGGTCGCGACGTGATACGGCCCCATTGGATCGTCCGCTATCCAGTAGCGCAGGGAGCGGTCCTCCATCACGGCGGCGATGAGCGCCCAGCGTGGACCAGCGGAGGTCTCCACCCCGAACACTTGCGGGCACTCCAGGTCCCAGTAGCGCCGCGGTGTGAAAAGCGGCGGCAGGGTGTCCCAGTGTTCCAGGTCGGTGGAGGAGAGCAGGCCAACGCAGCCACGCCGTGGGAGCGGTCCGTTTGCTTCTCGGGCGCAGATTGTGGCAAGGTAGCCAGCCCCTGAGCGAAGTGGTTTCGGATCTCGCCAGGAGACCGCCCCCACAACCGCAGGGTCTGCCTCATACCACTGCGGATTGGCGGAGATGACCGGGAGGTCTGGCCGCTTCCGCCAGTGCAGGAGGTCTGCGGATTCGGCAATGGCCACACGCTGCACACGGCCCTGCTCCGCTGAACTCAGGGCGGTGTAGAGCATGACCCAACCCGTATCGTCCGGCCGGGGCGTAACGCTCATCGTCCAGATCTGGTCGTCGTCGAAAGCGCCGGGGGCGCCCGTGCGCAGCGCCGCAGGCAGCGGCTGCCAACTCAGCCCGTCGCGGCTGACCGCGTGCTGAATGACATCGTGGTTAGGGAGAGTGAGGTGAAACAGGTGGAGGTCGTCCCCGTGCGGGACGACCTCGATATCGCCAAGCTCGGACGTGCCGAAACCTGCAGGCGTGTACATGAGCGACGCCGGAGCCTGCTACGCCAGTCCCAACGCCTTGCCGAGGGCGTCGTTGAAGGCCGGCAGGTCTTTCGGGACGCGGGACGTGATCAAGTTGTCATCGACCACGAGTTCCTCGTCCACGTAGTTGCCGCCCGCGTTCTTGATGTCGTCGCGGATCTTGTTGACGCCGGTGACCGTGCGGCCCTTCAGCACGTTAGCGGAGATGAGGAGCTGCGGGCCGTGGCAGATGGAGCCGACCGGCTTGCCGCTCTCCACGAAGCGCCGGGTGAACTCCACCGCGTCGTCGACAATGCGCAAGTTCTCCGGCGCGCCGCCGCCGGGGATGACCAGCATCTGGAACTCGTCCGGGGTTACCTCGCCAAAGGTCTTGTCGACCTCCAGCGTCGCACCCTTTTTGCCGCTCACGGTGCCCTTCTCGGCGCCGACGGTCACTACGTCCGCCCCGAGTGCCTCCAGGTGATTCTTTGGGTCAATCGCCTCGGAATCCTCGAAGTTATTCGCCAGGACCATGACGACTTTTGGCTTGGCCATGGGGAACCTTTCCGTTCGTACCGCGCCGGGCGGATCGCATGCCACAGGCCGTTAGTATACTGGCGGTCCACTATTTGCCCCCGGCAAGGGATAGGCCAGAAGGTCAGGAGAGCGCTGCGTGACAGAGAACAAGGCGGTCGGATTTCGTGATGCCGACGCGCAGGCCGTGCTGGCCGCCATCGACGCTGACGAAACGATCGCGTTCCTGCAATCCCTTGTTCGCGTGCCCTCCGTGAACCCGCCCGGTGACGTCGTGGAGGCGGTGCGTGCCTGCCGCGTGCCTCTTGACGGTGCGGGGTTTGCCGTCCAGGAGTACACCCACGCGCCAGGCAAGCCAAACCTGGTTGCGACCTGGGGCAACCAGGACGGCCCTCAGCTTGCCTTCAACGCCCACCTGGATGTGGTGCCCATCGGGGATGAATCCGCCTGGCAGTACGCGCCGTTCGGTGGCCAGATCGCGAATGGCCGCGTGTATGGGCGCGGCGCAGGGGATGACAAGGCGAGCGTCACGGCCCAGGTGATGGGCGCGGTCGCGCTGGCACGCTCGGGCGTACCCCTCCGTGGGCAATTGGCCGTCACCGAGGTGGCAGACGAGGAGACATCGGGTGACGGCGCGATTCATGTCATCGAGGCGGCTGGGCTGAACCCGTTCGGGGTGATCGTGGGCGAGCAGACGCTGGGCCGGGTGGCCATCGGCGAGAAGGGGACAGCAGGCGTCAAGATCACGGTCTTCGGCCGCACGGCCCATGGCGCGCTGCCCTGGGAGGGCGCAAACGCCATCGAGGGCATCGGGCACGTCATTGTCGCGCTGACCAAGGAGTTGCAGCCGCAACTGGCCCAGCGCACCCATCCGTACTTCAAGCCCTCATCCGCGTCCGTGAACCTGATCGACGGCGGCGTGAAGGCGAACGTGGTACCGGACCGTTGCTCGATCTTCATCGACCGCCGCCTTGTTCCAGGTGAGGACCCAGCGGAGACCACCGCTGAGATCCGCCTCATCGCCGAGCAGGCTATCGCCGGATTGCCCGGCATGAGTGTGGTGGTGGAGAACCCTCAGGAGGCGATCCCCGCCACAATGAGCGACCCGGACGGCGCCCTGGTGAAGGCGATGGTGGGCGCCAACGGCTATCTCGGGTTCTCAACTGAGTTGACCGGATTCAGCATGGCCACCGACGGCCGCCATTTCGCGGCGCGTGGCATCCCGACCATCATCTACGGCCCTGGTGACCCAAAGCTTGCCCACGTGCCTGACGAGTGGGTGGGGATTGACGAGGTCCTGGACGCCACAAAGGCGTACGCACTCGCGGCGCTGGCGCTGCTGGGAACAGGAGGGGAGTAGGGGACCTAGCCGCTATCACGAGCCGTTCTTCCGGACATGCTCCTTTCGGTGGCATTCGCCGGGGAGCGTGCTTTTTACTGACGCAGAATGGCTTAAGTTACTGCGTCCTGCCCCCAACTACAGATGTCATCTCGAGCGCAGTCGAGAGATCTCGGCCTACGCCACCGGATCGTTTCGAGGTGTCACGGCGCGCGCCCGAACCACTCATCGGCCAAATCGTTCCAATCAGGATTGCTCGCCCGGATCAACGCGAGCTTCTTCTCGCGTGACCACTTTTTGAGTTGCTTCTCACGAGCAATCGCATCGCGCACTTCCGAGAACGGTTCCGCCAGCACCAGCTTCGTGATGCGGTACTTCGAGGTGAAGCCCGCAACGACGCCGTGGTGATGCTCCCAGATGCGACGCTCCAGGTTGTTCGTCTTCCCGATGTAGAGGGTTCCGGACCGATTGGTCATGAAGTACACCCAGTATGTCGGCTGCGGGGATCTACTCATGCCGACACCCATTGTGGACATCGTTCCTTGGTAATTGGGAAGGCCGAGATCTCTCGAATTCGCTCGAGATGACACCTGTAGTTGGGGGCAGACAGCGACGTGTTGGTCGGGTGCCGAGGGAACGAAGGCATTTGCTTAGTAAGGGAATGCCGTTTTGACTCACTTCGTGCTATCGGGTCCTGGCGCTCAGCATTCTCGGTCCCCTGGCAGAGTAGCTAGTCCGCTATCCCCGCCAAGCGTGGGTCCTCGCCTTCTGCCGCCTCGACTCTTGCCACGTCAGCGGCGGTGCCCCCGGCGATCGAGTGCAGCACATCGGCCTTGCTGGCCTCGCCGCGCGCGAACTCGCGGATGATCCGCCCCTTGTGGAAGACGAGGATGCGGTCGCATACGCCGAGTGTCTCTTCGATCTCGGAGGAGGTGAAGAGGAGCGCGAGGCCGCCGCGTGCGAGCTCGTCGCAGAGTGCGTAGATCTCCGACTTTGCGCCGACGTCGATGCCCCGTGTGGGGTCATTGAGAATCAGGATTTCCGGGCCTGTGGCCAGCCACTTGGCGACCACGATCTTCTGTTGATTGCCTCCAGAGAGGTTCACAACGCGCTTGTCAATGCTGTCCGTGGCGACGTTCAGCTTCCGCACGTAGTCGTTCGTGAGCTTGCGCTCCTCGGTGCGGTCGATCAGCCCGAGCCGGTCAAGGAGTTTGTCGAGCACCGCGAGGCTTGCGTTGCGCCGAACTGACCATGACGTCATCAAACCTTCGTCGCGGCGGTTGGCGGGCACCAGCGCGAAGCCTTGCTTGATGGCGTCGAACGGCGACCGGGGAGGGGAGTTCCGCCCCTTGTAGACCACCTGGCCCGAGCGCGGCTTATCCAGCCCGAAGAGGACGTTGAACACGTCCGCGAGGCCGGAGCCTTCCAGCCCGGCGAAGCCCAGGATCTCGCCGGCGAGCACCTCGAAGTCCACTGGCCCCATCTCTCGCCCGGCGCGAAGGTTGCTCACGGAGAGGGCCACTCGTGCATCCGGCGCCGGCTCACGATGCGGGAAGGCTTCTCCGAGGCGGCGGCCGATCATCTGGGCGATGATCTCCGGGATAGTGGTGCCCGCAATGCTCCACGTTCCCTGATAGCGACCGTCGCGGATGACCGAGATGCGCTCGCTGATCGCGAAGACCTCTTCCAGGCGGTGGGAGACGTAAATGATGGTCAGGCCCTGATCCCGCAAACGACGCAGGAGGGTAAAGAGGCGTTCGGTCTCGGCGGCGCTGAGCGCGGAGTTCGGCTCATCCATGATGATGATGTCCGATTCCTGCTGGAGCGTGCGCGCGATCTCGACGAGCTGCTTCTCGGCCACGGAAAGCCGGCCGACCTTCGTGTGTGGATCGAGGTTGACCCCCATCTCATCAAGGATCTTCTTCGTGGCGGCCACCATCTGCCGCTCGTTCAGCAACCCCGGCCCGACTGTGCTCTCGCGGTTGGCAAAGATGTTCCCGGCCACCGTGAGGTGCGGAAACAGGTTGAGTTCCTGGAAGACGATGCTGACGCCGAGTTTGCGGGCGTGCAGGGGATCGCTAATCGTGACCAGTTGGTCACGTAGCACCAGTGTGCCGCTGTCCGGTTGATGGACACCGGCGAGCATCTTCATGATCGTGGACTTGCCGGCCCCGTTCTCTCCCACCACCGCGTGGATCTCGCCGCGATTGATGCCGAAGGACACATCGTTGACGGCGGTGATGCCGCCGAAGCGCTTCACCACATGGTCAAGGCGGATGATCTCGTCGGGGGAGGGGGAGTTGGTCATGAGTCTGGCTTTCCTGATGGGTCTTGAATTTCCCGGAGAAACCCTCACCCCCAACCCCCTCTCCCGGTGCGCGGGAGAGGGGCTTCGCATCGGCCTATTCGTCCGGCTCCCCTCTCCCTTCGCGAAGGGAGAGGGGCTGGGGGTGAGGGTTCTACAGGCTAGGAGGTGGGAGTTGCGCGCGGCATACCCGGCGTCGCCAGGTCGCTGTACGGGCGGGCAGACTCCTCGAGGACTGCGAAGTTCTCGTCCATGTATCCCTGGTAGAAGTCGTACTGGACCGCGTTGTCGGTCTGGCGGGAGACGTAGTCATCGACATTCTCGATGGTCACGACTTCCGTCGGGGTCTCTTGCCAGCCCTCGGCCAACGGCGTGCCGTTGGTCAGGTGCTCAGCCAGCATGCGGATCGGCAGGTAGCCCTGCAGGTACTCCTGCTGGCCCACTGTCACCGCCGCCCAGCCATCCTTGATTGCCTGCAGGGTTGGTGGGTCGAGGTCGTAGCCGCCTACCAACCACTCGCCGCCTGTCCGCTCCTTGAGTTGGGCCAGGTTCGGGATGTCGATCGAGCAGAGGCCGATGGCTGCCACGGCGTCCGGATTGGCCGCCATGAAGTTTTCCCAGCGACCGTAGTTGTCCGGCACCGGGATGAGGACTTCCTGGGTCGGCAGCACTTCGTAGGCACTGCCTTCGAAGGCCTGGCGCAGGCCAGCGTCACGGTCCTGGAGCGCCGTGGCCGCGGCAGAGCAGATCCCGACGGCGATCTTGCCCTCGGCCTTGCCGGCTGCCTCAAGCTGTTCGATCATCTGCTCGCCCAGGATCACGCCCGAGCTGTACTCATCCTGCCCGACCCAGGCGGTCAGGCCAGTCTCAAGTGCCGTGATGTTGGCGCCTACCAGGGGGACACCAGCCTCGTTGGCCTGCTCGATGGGGGTGATCCACTGGTCGCCCGGCAACGGGATGACGGCGATGCCGTCGAAGCCACGCTGCATGGCGGCGTCAAAGAATGCCTGGTGGGTCGGCGTGTCGAACGAGGCGTCACCGAAGACCTCAACCGTCACACCGTAATCACGGCCGGCATCTTCCGCGCCGGTCTTGATGCGCTCGGTGAACGCATTCAGGCCGTGCAGCACGTAGGCGATCTCGATATCGCTATTGTCGGCGGCGGGGGTGGCGTCTTGCGCCATGACCCCGATCACCGGGCCGGCGAGCAGGGTGGAGACCACCGCTGACGCCAGTAAGGTGCGGATGCGGTTCACGCTAATACTCCCTTGCATTATGTACCCGTTGCCCGGCGCGCGTCTTTGCGGCCGTCCCGCGGCGGGCGGTCCGTGAAACCGTCGTCTCGTGCATTCTTGCGGGTGGGACACCTCCTTTCGGACCAGAGAATGTAGCAATGGGATTTGCCGCGCTCAGGCGCGGCGCTTGATGAAGTAGTCCAGCGTCACGGCAACGATGATGACGATGCCGGTGACTGCGGTGGACCAGGCAGGCGGCACGGCAAGAAGCGCCAGGCCGTTTTGAATCAGGGCAATGATGAGCGCTCCGAGGATAGCGCCCAGGACGGAACCAGAACCACCGCTGAGGGCAGTGCCGCCGATGATGGTGGCGGCAATGACGCCAAGCTCGGTACCGGCGCCGACCGTGGGACTGCCGTTCCGGTTGAACGCCAGCGCGACCACCGCGGCGATACCAACGATGAAGCCCATCAGGGTCATGACCATGATGCGGGTGCGGGCTATGCGGATGCCGGAAAAGAGGGCAGCCTGGCGGTTACTGCCGATGGCCTGCACGCGGCGGCCGAAGGGAGTGTGGTTGAAGAGGATCCAGCCGAACACGCCCACGATCAGCATCGCCCAGACGCTGATCCAGACGCCAAAGACGGGGTCACGGCCGCCGATCCAGGTGAAGAACCAGGTATCCAGGTTGTATCCCGAAACGGGCGTGGCATTGGTGACGACCAGGCCTAATCCACGGTAGAGGCTGAGTGTGCCCAGGGTGACGATAATGGTGGGAATGCCGAGCGCGACGCTGAGTGCTCCGTTGACCAGACCGCAGACCGTGGCGACGACCATACAGACCGCGACGGCGATCCAGATGTTGTAATTGTCCCTGAGCGCGATCGCCATCATCACGCTGCTCAGCATCCAGATGGAGCCGACCGAGAGGTCGATGTCTCCCATGGCGATGACGAAGACCATGCCCACGGCCATGATCCCGACGTAGGATGCCTGGCGCGAGACATTGATGAAGTTCTGCGTGGTCAGGAACGTGTCGCCCGCCGTGACGGAGAGCAAAGCGATCAGCAGCACCAGCGCGCCGATAACCCCGATCTCGTCGATCTGCAGCAGGCGCTGCATGACCGAGCGTCGTTCGCCGGGCTGCTCGTCCCGGACCGGGACATTGATTGCCGATTCACTCACTGCCGAGCCCCTTCGCATGGCGGACCGACGTGGTCCGGGAATATCGCCGGTTGGTCAAGCTGTCGCGAGATGGCCATCGATAGTGACGAGGCCAAACGGCGGCAACGTTACATTGAGTTCTCCTGTTGTGGCGACAGACGCGCCGGAGGCTCGATAGGCCGGGGCATCGCCGGCGGCGGCAAACACCGTCTCTGCGTTCAGCGCTCGTTGGGTAACGTCACGCACTCCCGCCACATCAACTGTGACATTGGCATCCTCGTCACGCATGTTGGCCAGCACGAGCCTTAGGCGCGATCCGTCACGCAGGGCGAGTACCTGTACGTGGAGTGGATCGCTGACCGTCAGCGGGAGCACGTCTCCTCCCGAGAACTCCGCGACATCGGCCAGGACGTGGTAGACCGGGAAGACCATCCCCGGCCACGAGTGGAAGGAACGTACCCGGAGTGGGTGATCGCTGCGCTCGATGAGCCCCTTCCAGCCGGTCGTCTCGAAATAGGTCAGCACGTCCGCTCCCGCGTTGGCGAGGGCATTGATGCTTCCGGCAAGCCAACCAGCAGCGAAGAGCGAGGGTTGCCGGTAATCGACGCTCGGCGGCAGCGTGCCTTCCGGTTGGGGCGCTTCGGCGCCAGTCGCGTTCGGGTTGAAGCGCGGCGCCAGGGTGATTGGTCCAATCGCAAGCGGCCGTTCACCAACGATGGCGCGGGCACTGCGCACGGTTTCGGCCTGCGCGGCCAGTGTCTCGGTCAGTGAAGCGAGGTCGAAGGCGTGCACCTGCGGGTTGATGGTGTAGGTCGCGACCTCCGTCTCCGCAAGCGGCAATGTGGCGCGGTTCAGTTCGGTGAAGTAGGCCCGCGTGCCGCCGCCGATCTGCGTGGAGACGTTGCTTGACGTGAAAGCCTCCCGGGCGATGACAAGCTCCTCCGTGGTGGAGTCCAGCTTGCTAGCCGGGTAGACGAAGACGCGCGCCACTGAAACTTCAGACTGCGTGACCACTTGCGCCAGGGCGTCCCAGCCAGACGAGTTGGGACCGCCCGTGACCTCCAACTCCAGCACCGTGCCCAGTTGCGCCGCCTGAGCCGTGGCCGTTGCCAGCTTTCCCTGCCAGCCATTCTTGCCGAGATCGAGCACGAGGTGCAGGTGTGCGGGATGCAGGGCTCGGAGCAACGCAAGCTCGGTGTCAGAGAGCGGCTCGCCGTGCCCGGCCACACTCAAGCCTATCTGAGGGAGAGGCCTGCCCTGTTCCAGGTCAACTCGGACGGAAATGGTGCTGTTGCCAGTGGTTGCCTGCGTATAGCCGCCTCGGGCGGTGATGGTGACGCTCTGCCGGACGCGTGCGCCGTTGGCGATTGGCGCAGGGTAGGGGAGGCGCAGCGGCGTGGAGTAGGTCTTGTAGGAGGCATCGGTCCAGTTGCGCTGGTCCTCCATCTCGAAGAGATCGCCGGTGAAGGAGATCGTCACCTCGCCGCCAGAGGGCGTGCCGTGGGTGATCGATTGCATGTCGAAGAAGGGCTGATGCGGCGAGATCAGGTCTGGGAATTGCCCGTTCACGACGCCGTCCGGGGTTCCGGTCGAGGCGGGCACTCCCGCCAGTTCCATCGGGTGCAGCACGCACCATCCGATGCGGTTCCTCAGGAAATCTCGCCGCGCCTGGCCATTCATCTCGGCGCGGATGACGCCATCGGCGCTCCCGGTGATGACCGCATCCCAGGCGAAATCGACGTCCGGCGAGACATGCTCGGCGCTGTAGCGCACCGTGAAATGATCTCCGCCATCCTCCACCGCGAATCGGGTGAAGCGCGGCTCGATGGTGTTCCAGTTGTGATCGCGCACGGCGGCGTACAGCCGCAGCACGACCAGGTCATCACCCAGCCGTACGTAGCGCAGGTCCCCGCCTTCAAGGACGGCGGAGAGTGGGCCGGCGCGGAGGATGTGCCGCTCTGGCAGCGCCTCGTCCTTACCGTACTGGAAGGCACGTGCCGGAAAATGCTCCGGTGCGATGCGCGGCTCGGTCAAGCGGTCGCCTCACTTTCTGCCTGGTCATGCTCACTGTGTGTGGAGCGGTCGAGGGTGTCACGCAGCCGGTTCGCCGCCGAGCGCATGTGCGCATCCATCGCGGCGGCGGCAGCGGCAGTATCCTGAGCGCGCACCGCCGCGACGATAGGGACGTGCTCTTCGTAAGAGGCATGCTCGTGCCCTTCGGCAATGACGCGGCCGATCCAGGCACGCAGGAGCGACTGGATACTGTTCAGCACATCGCGCAGGGCCGAATTACCGGCTGCCTCCGCCAGCACCAGGTGGAACTCCACATCCGCATCAACGAATGCCGCGACCTCTCGCAACTCGGCCTGCGCGGCCATGCGGTCAAGGCAGGCTTCCAGCGCAGCCAGGTCAGCGTCGCTGCGGCGTTCCGCGGCGAGCCCGGCCACGACGACCTCGATGCGCTGGCGGGCCTCGATGAGGTCATTGGTGTGCTGTTCTCCCAAGAGCAGTCCCCACTCGACCATCTGCGGCAGGAGTGGAGAGTCTGCCCGCTTGAGATAGGTGCCATCGCCGTGCCGAATCTCGATCAGGCCAATCAGCGAGAGCGCGGCCAGTGCCTCCCGCACGGCTGAGCGTCCCACGCCGAACGCCTCGGCCAACTGCCGCTCGGATGGCAGGCGTGAGCCGGGCGCGACAGCTCCCGACAGCAGATAGTCCACCAGGTGGCGCGCGATCTCGGCGGACATGGTTTCCCGCCGGATCGGGTCAACCTGGGGAAAGGACGCGCTCACCCGCCGGGCCTCTCGGCGGCTCGATCTGCCCGTAGTTCGGCGGCCAGCCCGGTATCGCGCCGCTCGCGAAGTGACAGCGTGGTCTCCGGTGTTTCGTCCAGCCACTGCCGCAAGTTGTCCAGCTCGCCGGCCTGAGACAACACCGGCCAGAGGTTGGCCGCCACCCGTTCGAATGTCGATGCGCCTCCAAGGGCAGCGGTCTGGAACGGCCCGGTGTAGCGCCAGCGGCGGGCGAGGCCATCACGCACAATCTCATCAACGACGGCGGGAGACGCTACCCCCTGCTCCACGATCCACACCGCCTCACGCAGGAGCGCAAGTTGCAGCCGGTTCCAGACGAATCCGGGCACATCGCGGTCCACGCGCACTGGGCGCTTTCCCAGGCTGCGCACGGTCGCTTCCATCGTCGCGACCGTGGCGTCGCTCGTGGCCTCGCCGCGAATGATCTCCACCAGCGGCATCAGCAGTGGTGGATTCCAGTAGTGCGCTCCCACGGTTTGCTCTGGCGCGCCGACTGCCTCACCAATCGCGGTGATGGGAATGGACGAGGTATTGCTGGCCACGATGGCTGCTGGGGAAAGTTCCAAGAGCGGTTTGACGGCCTCAGCTTTCTGGTCCAGGTCCTCGACCACCGACTCAACGATGATCTCGGCCCCGGTCGTCTGCGCAACATCCGTGGTGAGCAGAATCCGCTCCTGCACCTCGGTGATCTCATCTGCCGTGGCTAGCCCGTGCTCCAGTGCCGTCGCCCAACTGCGCGCCAGGCGCTCTTCAGCCGCATCGACACGCCGCGCCAGGATGACCACCTCGTGTCTCCCCAGCGCGTACTCGCAGGCGACTTGAGCTCCCATCAAACCAGGACCGAGCAGGGCAATCTTCACAGGTACCGACCTCGTGAGCGGAAGGCCAGTCCACCAAGTGGTGGGTAAGCCATGTCGGGCGGTTCAGCGAACGACGTAACTCCTGTATCTCGCAATGACAGGAGTCGCTAGCCAGCTACTGGCCGGATGCAACCTCGCGCAGGACGCTGATTCCGTCACGCAGGGCCTGCTGATAGATCCAGAGATCCCCTGAGTAGGCGACGGCCCGGAACCCCTGGTCCAGCATCGCCTTCCCGGTAACGGTGTCACCAACCATGATGCCGGCCACCTTGCCGTGCTTCTCGCACGCGGCAATGACCTGACCCACGGCATCCAGGTATGCATCACTGGTGAACTGACCGGGAATGCCCATGAAGTTGGTCAGGTCGAAGTGGCCGATCCAGAGGACATCGATGCCCTCGACCGCCGCGATGGCGTCTACGTTCTCCAGCCCATGCTCCGTCTCGATCTGGGCAATGAGCAGGATTTCGTCGTTTGCCGATTGCATCTTGGCGATGATGTCGCCGCCGGTGTAGTCGTCATGCGCGATGCCAAAGGCCGCGCCGCGTCGCCCCCGTGGCGGGTACTTCGCGGAGGTGACGATCTTCTGGGCCTGCTCGGCGCTTTCCACCATGGGGACCATGATCCCCATGGCCCCCACATCGAGCGGGCGGGAGATCAGGTGGTACTCCGTCGCGGGCACCCGCACCATGGGAATGGCGTTCGCAGCGCGGGTGGTGGCGATCAGGCCGCGCACGGTCTCGATGCTCCAACCCGTGTGCTCCATGTCATAGATGATGTACTCAGCGCCCGCCTCGGCGGCCAGGCGCCCGATGCCGGTAGTCGGGAACTCGAATACCATGGTCCCCAGCGAAACGCCACCACCCAGCAGCTTGCGCTTCGCGCTGTTCTCTCGCATTACGCGCCCTTCCGTGCCTTGAGCGCCGCCAGGCGCGCCTGCTGAGTGGGATTGTTCGCCGCGTCCGGATTGACGAGGGTTTCTGGAAGCTCACCGTTGGCAACCGCCTGGATCGATTCCAGCACCTTTTCGCCCATGATCCGCTCGCACTCATCCGTCCAGCAGAGCGCGTGCGGAGAGACGATCACGTTGTCCAGGCTCAGGATGGGATCGCTTGGGTCAACCGGCTCCTGTTCGAAGACATCCAGCCCGGCGCCGGCGATCTTCTTGTCACGCAGGGCCTCGTAGAGCGCCTTCTGATCGACCAGGCCGCCGCGAGCGGTGCTGATGAGGTAAGCAGTCGGCTTCATCATGGCTAGACGCTGTGCATTCATCAGGTGGTGCGTTTCCGGGGTCAGCGCCGCCGCGACGACCAGGAAGTCCGCCTCGCGAATGAGCGTATCCAGATCGATCATCTCCACGCCTGCCGCCGCCGCGGTTTCCGGGTTGGCGTAGGGGTCGTAGGCGAGGTGGCGCATCTCGAGCGGCTTCGCCAGCCGGTGCGTCTCCTGTGAAATGCGGCCAAAGCCGATGGTGCCGAGGGTGCGCCCTGTCAGGCCGACCCCACGCGCGTCCTGCTTGTCGGCCCAGCGGCCTTCCTTGGTCAGGGCGTTCTGCTCGAAGATCCTGCTGGCCAGCGTCAGCAGGTAGGTCAGGTTGACCACCGCCATTGGCCGTCGCACCGCTTCCGGGGTGATGGTCAGGAAAACCCCGGCGTCAGTCGCCGCATCGACATCGACGTTGTCGTACCCCACGCCAAAGCGCGCGATCAGTGCCAATCGCTCGTTGCCCTTCAGGGTGTCGGCGGTCACGCGCCCGCCGAGCATGGCGAGGGCATCGAAGCCCGCGAGGTCCTCCGGCGTGAACGCGCTGGGGTGCTTGTCGAGAAAGACCATCTCGACGCCCGGGGCGTTCTGCATCAGTCCCACACCGACGCCGCCGAACCCGAAAGATCCATCGGGACGGACCACGTCCCGCGTCATGGCTACACGAAAGGGTTCTGCCATTCTGTCCTCACCGTACCGAGATGCCGCCATCGACGTGGAAATGACTGCCGGTGGCGAACCGTGATTCGTCTGACGCCAGGAACACCGCGATCCCAGACATGTCCTGTGGCGTGCCCACACGCCCAATGGGGTGCAGCGAGACCAGACGGGCATGCGTCTCCGGATCGTCAATCAAGGGTTGGGTCAGGGTCGTGGCGATGGTGCCAGGAACGATCCCGTTGACCCGGATGCCGTAAGGTGCGTAGTCAGCCGCCATGATGCGCGTCAGAGCCATTACCCCGGCCTTGGAGGAAGAGTAAGCGTGCCAGCCTGCGCCGCACATGGTCAGCCCGGTGGGGGAGCCCGTGTTGATGACGGAGCCGCCGTCGCCGCTCTCCATCATCAGCCGCACACCGTGCTTGCAGCAGAGGTAGACCCCGCGCAGGTTCACGTCATGGGTGCGCTGCCAGACCTCGATGTCCAGATCGTGTACGGGTGCGTCTTCGCCGATCAACTGTACTGCCGCGCAGGTGTAGAGGACATCCAGCCGACCGTAGCGACGACGCACCTCATCGAAGGCGGCCTTGACGCTCTCCTCGCTGGTGACGTCGGTCACCAGGGGGAAAGCGTTCTCCTCGATCTCAGCCACAGTCGCAAGCAGTGGTGCTTCGTTGCGGTCAAGGAGACCGACGATTGCGCCCTCGCGGGCGAAGGCCCGTGCCGCTTCCTGCCCAATGCCACTAGCCGCGCCAGTGATCACGGCAATCTTGCCGTCCAACCGCCCCACGGCGTTTCTCCCCGCAACGGCGCGCGAAATCGGATGTCGTCCGCGCCGACGAACTCCAGCAGCCAGTCAAGAATCCGCGCGGCGGCGTTGCCTGCGGCTAAAGGTTGACTGGTTGACCAGTCGTCTGATCCTATCTAAGGCGACAAAGGGTGTCAAGCGGCACCCGCGGTCCGAAACCGGGGGCAAAACAGTGGAGACCGCTCCATTGCATCCCAGTCAAGGCAAGCCGGAGGCCACAACCGTCGGGGCTGCGCTCTCCTACCTCCGCAGCAACTACAACCTTTCTCCCATAGAAACCGGAATTTGCATGGAACAAAATAGCTTCCGCAGCAGTTGACAGGAGTGCTGTGCGGTGTAGCCTGCAAAGGATGACCGGATCACGATTTCGCCACGTTCACATGCTGGAGACGATCTGATGAACTCGCGACGCTTCGATGCCTTCACGCGCTCACTGGCGCGAACACTCCCTCGCCGCGGGGTTCTGCGCACTGCTGCCGTTGCAGCAACTGCCTCTGCTTCCGCTCTGGCCCCTCGTGGCCTGCAAGCCCAGGAGGATGAGCCCTCCGGGAATGTCGGTCTGCCGTGCGTCCCATGCAACTGCAACGGGGATGAATGTGACTGCTGCCTGATCGGCATTACCGGCGGCGGGGTGTTGCGGACATCGACGGGTGACGTGAATGTGGTGCTCTTCGCCACCCAACTGGCGGACGATGCGCCGCAACAGGCCGCTGGCTTCGTGCGCTGGATGGACCCCAGCACGGACGGCGGGCTCGTGCTGGAGAGCGTTGGTCCCATCGCCTACGAATGGCCCGAGGGGGAAGATCATCTCCGCAATGTCAGCGGCACCATGTCGGTCAATGGGGGCGATCAGCAACCGTTCGTGATGCAGGTTGTGGACGCCGGGCCGGGCAAGGCGAATGAGGACTCGGCCAGCCTGCGGGTTGGTGGCTCGGGTGGTGGTGGCTTCATCTACGAAGCGGCCGGCACCATGGTCGGTGGAGACATCCAGTTGCTCAGCGACGTGGCGCCTATCACCCCGGCCTAGCGAGGCATGATCGACCATCAGGCGACTTGTTCCAACGACAATCCTGGAGGCCGTAGCCACGTTTTCTTCGGCGCGGGTGCCAGCGTGGCTAGAGGCGCTAGAAGTCAGGCGGCACGTCGATTCCTGGCGGCAGGCGGGTGCCGGAGTTTGTGACGGCGGATGTGATCTGTTCGGCGGTTAGTTGGTCCGCGCCAGAGAGGTCTGCGTCCGTGAGCACCGCGCCAGTGAGGTTGGCGTCTAGCAGGTTCGCGCCGTTCATTGTCGCGCCGAACGCCGCCGCGTTTTGCAGATTGGCTCGTACGAGACTGGCATTGTCGAGGTCAGTGCCCTGCAGAAGCGTAGAGGTCATGTTTGCCGCCAGGAAGTTCGCGTCAGTGAAGTTCCCCTGGCTGAGGTTGGCATTGAGAAGGTTGGCGCTGTTGAACTGCGCCCGTTCCGCATTGACCCGGTCGAGGTTCGCCTGCTGCAGATTCGCCGACCCGAAGTATGAATCCGACAGGTTGGCTCCAGACACAATGGCGCCGCGAAGATCGGACCTGTCCCAGCAGGTGTTCTGGAGGTTGGTGTTCGCCAGGTCAGCCCCGACGGCGTTAACGCTAGTGAGATCAAGGCACCCATAGCCTTCTTCCACTTCCGCCTCGATCTGCGCCTCCGAGCGACGCCCGATGACCTTGAACACGGCCTGGACATCGGCAGGAACATCTGGCGCCAATGGGCCGGGCGTGGCGATGGCGTTCGGCCCGACTGGTGACTCTTGTCGGGCGAAAGCCGTGAGCACTTCCATTACGGGGCCATAGTCCCGCGGTGAATCACGCGCGATTCGTTCCAGTGCGTAAATCCCGCCCAGGCGGATGGTGTATTGCTGACTCCCGAGCTGATCGACCGCGCGGCTGAAGCGGTCGGTGATCTGCCCTTCCTCGCTTACCCGCAAGTTGTCGCTGGTCTGCCCCAGTTGCTGCCACGCGAAGATGAGTCCGGTCAGGACCGCGACCCCGCTTAGTATCTGGCCAAGTGTGCCGCGGGACTCGTTCTCGATCTCGAAGAGTTCGCGCGGGTTGGCGTCAGCCTGACGGGCCCAGGCGTTCGCCTGCCATTGCGGCACGCGCCAGAGCAGATAGACCGCCCAGAGGGAAATGGTAACGAGCGCAGCCGCCCAGGCCAGGTTCGAGTCCTCCACGAGGCCAATGCCAGGCAATTCGCCCACAACTGTGCCGATTGCGAAGGTGATCGTGAGCAACGTGCTGACGACGCCAAGGATCGGCAGGCTGCGGGCGGCGATGGAGGCGATGCGCGGGGCGCGCCGGTACGTGAGATTGCGGAAGGGGTCTGAAGGACTCGATTCTTCGGTGGTAATCGTTGCTGAGTCAGACTGCGCAAGCGGCGCCTCGGCTCCAAGGGGCGCGGTTGCCTGCCACGGCGACGACGCCGGTGCTCCAGTCCGGCCTTTGCTCGAAGACGCGGAGGCTGAGCGCTTCCGCTTGCGCAGCATACGGCCGGCCATACCGGAAAGCGCCACCAGGGCAATCCGCGTGAACGCTGACATGTGCAATGCATCCAGAAACTGCAGCCGTGCGGGTCTGGTGAATGGTGCCACGTTCGGGACCACCAGCGGGAGTCCAGCAGTCCTGTTCTCTTGACGGCTCCCGGAAGCCCTGCCTAGCATCGCCGCGATGTTGAAGGAAGTAGCCATGTCGAGGATCTGGAAAGCCGCGCGCGTGTTCCGTGCGCTGGTGCTGGTGCTGGGGTGCCTGGCGTCCCTCGCGCCTGTGTTGGTAGGACACGCCCAGGAAGTCCCGGAGCTCAAGATCACATCGACATCCTACATCGTGATCGACGCCGACACCGGCGAGATTTACGCCCAACGCAACGCGCACGAGCGACGTGCTCCCGCCAGCCTGACCAAGATTTTCACCGCGGTTGAAGCGATTGAAGAGGGCGCGCCAGAGACGGCAATTACGACCAGTGATGAAGACATGGTCAGCCCTGAGGCCAGCCAGGTTGGCTTTGGGCCGGGGGAGACGTTCACCGTGCGGGAGTTGCTCTACGGGCTGATGCTCCCCTCCGGCAACGACGCGGCGGAAGCCCTGGCCCGCGGGTTGGGCACCGAGGAAGGGGATTCTCCGGATCAGGGCGAGCAGCGCTTTCTGGACCGGCTCAACCAGCGGCTCATCGACATGGGGTTGACGGATACCCATCTGGTGAACCCGTCCGGTTGGGGAGTGCCGGGCCACTATTCCTCTGCGTATGATCTTGCAGCATTCACCATGTATGCGCTGCGCTACCCGCGTTTCGTGGATACCTTCGGCACGCTCGAATACCCGTCGGACGACGGCGATTACCTGTTCCGCAACAACAACCGCATGTTGCAGAACTACCCGGGGATCATCGGCGGTAAGACCGGCTACGACAACGACGCCGGCTGGTGCCTGGTCAACGTCGCCCAGCGTGATGGCAGCCGCATGATTGCCGTGACGCTGAACGGCGTGGCCCCGGATGACTGGTACGACGATAACCGCGTGTTGCTCGACTACGCCTTCGAGCAAAAGGCGCTGCGCAGCGAGCAGGGATTGCTGGGGACCGGCAACTTTGTCACGTACCGTGATCCGGATGCCGCGAAGATCCTCGCGATGGCCTCCGCGAGCGCGGCCATTGTCGTGCCGGATGCGCCGGCAGCGCCGCTCAGCAACACGGTCACCGTTGCCGACCCGCAAGCATCTGGGCTGGCAGATGCCGCACAACGGCCTGCAGCCACCTCCGGCACGGCAGCGGTTCCGGCCACCATGATGACCTCACCCGGCGCGCCGGGAGTCAGCAGCGGCGCGTTCCTGGTGGCCGCGGCGGTCGGCATTACGCTCATTGCGTTGCAGGGTCTCAGTGCCTGGCAGGGTACCAGGCGTGAACGCAGTGGCTACCAGCAAGATGACCTACTCCGTGATCCCTCGCTCGCTTCCAGCGATTAGCTCAGGACCCCTCGTGGCGGTAATACCGCTGGGCCAAGGCGGCGGCGTTCACACCTCGCCAGGTGGCTGCTCAAGCGTCCCATGCAAGGTCGAACGAGCCAGGACCGGTCACCACCAGGCCATTGCCGGAAGAACTCTCAGCACGCCTGCCATCCACTGCGAGGCCAGACCTGTGCGACGTTGTCAGCCGGTAACGACGCGCCGGCCCTGAAACTGACAGGCGTGCACCCGCTTCCATCGGCTGCAGGCTGATCTCCGAACCATCAAGCAGGCGAATCGTGGAGGGAGTTGGCGTGTCTCCTGTGAACAGGCGCAACTCCAGTTCATCCTCTCTACGATCCTCACACAGCGGAATCACTGATCCGCTGCGGGCGAAAAGCGGGAGTTTGTCTATTGGAGCCGGGACACGCGTGGTCTGCGTCCCGCGGTAGGTGGTCCCGGAGTCGAAGTCGATCCACTCACCGGGCGGGAACCAGACCTGCCGCTGCTTGCCCCACGAGTAGACCGGCGCCGCTAGCAACGCAGGACCAAACATGAATTGGTACTGCACCCAGTCGGCATGGGCGAGCTCGTGCTCCGGGTAGAGCAGTGCCATCGCTCGCATGATCGGCATGCCCGTTTCCGCCGCTTCGGCAGCTGCAGCCATGGAGTAGGGAACGAGCTGATCATGCAGGCGAGCGTAACGACGGTAGATCTCCAGCGTTTCAGGGGAGAAGAGCCACGCCTCTCGCGGCCCAAGCCCGTGCGCCTCCATGACCGGTGACACTGCTCCGAACTCTGCCCAGCGGGCGAAGACTTCGTCATCCGGCGGGTTAAAATAGCCACCGACATCGCTTCCCCAGTACGGGAAGCCGCTCCACCCGGCCGATTGGCCGGCAACAATTGCAGTCGGCAGGCCACCCCACGGGCTGAAATCAGCGCTCTGGTCGCCAGCCCAGATGCCGGGGAAGCGCTGGGAACCAGCCCAGGCCGAGCGAGCCAGCAGCGCCCCGTCATACTCCTTCACAACTTCCCAACTCGCCTCGTTGTAGAGGACAGGGAGGAGGTTATGCATCTCTTTGCCGGTCTTGCCGTTTGCGAAGTAGGCGTCCTCAGGAACCTGCTCGCCGAAATCAGTCTTGAAGCCGCGAACGCCGAGTTCCAGAAGTGACCGCAGTCCCGCCTGCCACCAGGCTACCGCCTCAGGGTTCGAGAAGTCGATCGTTGTGCCTTCCCAGCCTGGCTCGTTGCCGAGTCGGTGCAGGTAAGGCGCTCCGCTGCTATCCGTGATGAGGTAGCCGCGCCGGGCCGCTTCGTCGTAGTCGTCCGAGCCGGCAGTCATGGCTGGGCTGAACCAAAGCACCAACTCCATATCGGCTTCGCGCAGCGCAGCCATCATGGCCGGAACGTCCGGATACTTTTCCGTGTCGAAGCGAAAGTTGTGGCCTTCGGTTTCCCAGGTCGCGTCGATCAGCTTCACGCCGCACGGAATGCCATGCTCCTGTTGCGCCCGGATATCGTCGAGGACTGTGGCCTGGTCTTCCTGTCGCCAGTCGCGTGATTTCCATGGCCGGAAGAACCACTCCGGGGGCACCGGAGGCCTGCCAACCCATGCGGTATAGCGCCGTACCACGTCTACCGGCTTCGGCCCAGGAATCACCCAGGCAGTGAGCTCTGGGCCCTCCACCGTGATCGTGCTGACGGATGGCGTTGTCGGGTGAGCCAGGGCCGCAAACATGCGGCGGCTGCTATCGATGGCCAGACCGTATCCCCGACTGGAGGCGATGAACGGTACCGGCTTGTAGGTGTCGCCTCCACTGGCGCCGTTCTTGACCCACAGTTCGACGACGTCCCCACGCTGGTCAAGCTTGTTGAAGCGCTCCCCCATGCCGTAGAAGTGCTCGCCGGTTTCCGCGACGAACGACAGGGCGATGGCCTCAGCATCCTGGGCGGAAATGCTCCATCGAACACCCAGTTCCAGATCGGTGTCGATATGCGCGCTTGTCCTGGCCCGGGGCCAGGACAAGGTCAGCGTCTCCTCGTCAAAACCAACTTCGTCAGGCGTGCCGAGTGGCTGCCACTCGCCGTTGACACGGATCCCCAGGCCTGCGTTCTGGTAGGCATCGCCTGAGGCGAAGCGAGTGAGCGGTTTGCGATCACGCCCGAGTAAGCGAAACCCGCCCGTCACGCGATCAACCACTGCGCTCCACGTCGCGGCGCTTCCTTCGAAGGTCGCGCTGTCCCCGTCGATGTGCCACGGCATTCCTGGTTATCCCTTCACAGCACCAGAGGCCAACCCCTGGGTGAGCCTTCGTTGGACAAAGAAAAAGATGATCACAATGGGCATCGTGGTGATGACTGCGCCAGCCATGAGCAGCCCCCAGTCGGTGGTGTACTCCCCGATCAGCGACTGCAGACCGACCGGCAGCGTGCGCAGATCCGCGCTGGAGATGAACGTATTGGCGTACAAGAATTCATTCCAGCTCAGGATGAAGCTGAAAATGCCGGTGGCCGCGATGCCAGGCATCGCGACCGGAAGTACCACCGAACGCAGAGCCTGGAGCCGGGTAGCGCCGTCAACCATCGCCGATTCATCCAGGTCCCTTGGGATGGAGAGGAAATAGTTGCGCATCATCCAGACGCAAAAGGGCAGGGCAAAGGTCGTATAGACCAGCACAAGCCCGACCAGGGAATTGAGCAGTCCCAGGTTTCGGATCAGGATGTACAACGGAATGGCCAGCAGTATCGCCGGGAACATCTGGGTCGCGAGGATGCCGAGCAGGATCGCCTTGCCGCCGAAGAGTCGGAACCGCGCGAAGGCATACCCTGACAGCGTGGCAAGCAGGAGCGAGAGGAGGGTTACCGCCAGCGCCACGACCACGCTGTTCACGAGATAGCGCCCGAAGTTGCCCCGGTTGAAGGCATCGACGTAGTTCTGCGTCGCAAACGACCGCGGGATGATGGTCGGATCACGAAGCACGACTTCGGCCGGATCCTTCAGCGACGTGGAGATCATCCAGAGGAATGGCGCCAGGATCAGGCAGGAGGCCCCTGCCGCGAGGAGGTGCTTGGCCAGTTGTGTTCGTGGGGCAGGGCGCATCAGGCGGCCTCCTCTCGCTCGACCAGGAAGATGTAGATGGCGGCGAGGATGGCAAGAATGCCGAAGAGCACGACCGAGACCGCTGCTGCCATACCGAAATCGAATCGGTCGAAGGCAAGCTTGTACGCCCACGTGAAGAGGATTTCGGTCGAGCCGAGCGGGCCACCCTGGGTCATCAGCCAGATAGCGTTGAAGTTGTTGACTGTGTAGACCGTCGTCAGGATCGTCGCTACCGCCAGCGCTGGGCGGAGCAGCGGCAACGTGATCTGCAGGAAGCGCTGCCAGGCATTGGCGCCATCGATGGACGCGGCTTCGTAGTACTCGGGCGCGATCGTTTGCAGGCCCGCCAGGAGCATGATCATGACGAAAGGCGTGCCCTTCCAGACGCTTTCAATGATGACCGCCGGCAGCGCTGTGCTGATCTCGCCCAGCCATTGTTGATACGAATCGATTACGCCAATGCGCACGAGGACGGCGTTAAAGATGCCAGCGCTGCCGTCGTACATCCAGCGCCAGATGAGCGCCGCTGCGACTGAAGGCACGATGTACGGAATCAGGGCGATGGAACGGTAGAGGCCGCGGGCCTTCAGCCGCTCGTTCAGGAGCACTGCTAGCGCCAGTCCCAGCACGAGCTGGGCAACGACGTTGGAGATGGTCCAGACAGCAGTCGTGCGGAGCGTGAACCAGAACTTGTCGTCCTGCAGGAGATCGACGTAATTGTCCAGACCGACGAAGCGAGGCTCGGAGGTACTGGTGATCTTCATGCGCATCATGCTGATACGGATGCCGTCCAGCACGGGGTAAACAATGACCAGCGCCAGCACCGCGAGTGTCGGCAACAGCAAGGCGTACCCCGTCAGGCGTTCACGCCGTGCCGCACTGAACCGAGAGCTCGGGGTAGAGCAGCTTTCGGTCTCTACAGCTATCGATGTGACTGCGCCTACTGTTGGCGCCTCACGTACCACGCGTAAACATTCCTTGTGATGTTGATTCGGCCTGGTGTGGTTGAACTACGAAGCGCGGACTGCCGGTTGGTCGAAGACTCACAGCCGAGCTCGCGAACACCGTTCCTGCCGTGCTTTCGAGGTTGCCGGCCGGACCGGCGCCTTTCCCCAACTGCTGCAAGCGTGGGAACGTCGTGCGCCGGTCCAGGCTTCGGCTGCGGTACGAATTTATTCCTCAGCCAGTAGTTCGTTCGTCTGCTCAACGGCGTCAGCAAGCGCGTCTGCTGGTGTCGCTTCACCCAACAGGACGCTATCCCAGGCGTCGGACATGATCGTGTTCTCTATTTCATCCCAGGCGGGGACGGTCGCACGGGCCCGGCCGACTGCAGACTGGTCGATGAACACCTTGATCAGCGGATCCTCAGAGGCGTATTCCGTCTCCAGGATGTCTGTTCGAGCCTGGATGCGGTTGTACTCCTGCAGGATGCTCTCCTGCTCCTGGGCCGTCAGCCATTCAATGAAGTTCCAGGCGGCATCGGGGTTCTGGGAGGTGCTGGGAATACCCAGGTTGAAACCGCCGATGACGGTGGCCGCCTCCTTGCCCTTGGGAAGCGGTGCAACCGAGAACTGCAGTTCGGGGTTGCCTTCCCTGAAGGCTCCGATCGCCCAGTCCCCAGCCATGACCATCGCCGCGCGCTCCTGGATGAACGGCGCGAACACCTGGTCCCATGATTCGCCAGCGCTCTTGACATCCTCTGGCACGATCTTGTGCGTGAGGTAGAGGTCGCTATAGAACTGCCAGGCTTCCAGGCCCGCTTCGCTGCCGAACTCGGCCTGCTTGCCGTCCTCGCTGACGAGTGTCGCGCCGTTCTGCCAGGCGAACGGCCAGAACTGGAAGGTGCCGAAGCCGCCACCACCAAGCATCAGGCCGTAGGTGTCGCCTGAAGTCAGTGCTGTGCCCTTCTCGACGAGTTCATCCCAGGTCGCGGGTGGGCCATCGATGCCGGCTTCCTCGAAGAGCCTCGTGTTGTAAAAGAGCGCGACGTTGTTGGTGTACCAGGGCACGGCGTACTGCGCATCCAGGTATCTGCCGGTACCGACAGGGCCCTCAAAGAACTGATCAGCGATCGGGGCAAAGCGCTCAGTCACGTCCGTCAGGATTTGGGCCGCTCCCAGCGTCGCATTCCAGGCGCTGTCCACAGAAACGACATCCGGCCCGCCGCCACCTCGAACAGCCGTAATCAGCTTGTTCAGCAACTCCGTTGGTGCAGTGGATTCAATAACGACTTCGACACCATTGGCGTCCTGGTACTGCTGCGCCGCGGCGTAGATCGGCGCATTTTCGTCTGGTGTGAACGGGCTGATGACCCAGAACGTGATCCGGCCGCCGTCTTGTGCCGAAGCTGTGCGCGGTGACATGACCGCCGAGCTGCCGCCAACAGCCATGGCCGTTCCAGCGCCAAGGACCTGCACGAGTGATCGCCGGGAGAGTCGTGAAGATCGTCGTTCCATCTCGCAAACTCCATCGTCGTTGCGTGCCATTGATGGTTCGCTTCTGCCGATTGTCGACAGATCGGCAATTTTACGCAGTCGCACACCTTCGTCAACGGATGCTTGTAGCCTGTCTACGTTTGCAGTGGCTTCGTGAGGCGCCTATCGGCGGGACGGTGATACATCTCATCAATGCTGCGTTCTTCTGGCGTGCCAACTCGAGCGATGTAACCTGGCAGAAGTTCACGCAATTGTTCAGCGTTGTTCAGGATGTTGAATTGCAGGTACATGGTGGCGATATCGGTGCGACCCTCCGCCAGTGCATCGACGATCAGGCGGTGATTGCGTCCCCAATGCTCGATGTCCCGTTCCAGCGCCTGGATACGCGGGAGATAGATCTCCCAGTAGTGGCTGGCGATTCCCCGCCACGTCTGGAGCAGCGTCCTGTTCCCAGCCAGGCCCACCAGGGCCTCGTGGAAACGGAAGTCTGCCTCGCCGATCTGCGTGTGGCGCCGTTGGTTCGCCGCATCCTGCATCTCAACCGTTGCCGTACGCAGTGGCTCAAGTGCTTCCGGAACGATGGCAGGTGCTGCCAGCGTGATGGCGAAGCACTCCAGGACATTGCGAACGCTTGCAAGTTCACTGATCGCTCGGCTGCTGAAGACGTCGGCCACGAACGCGCCCCGGTTTGGGAAGCGCTCGGCCAGCCCTTCCTTCTCCAACTGGGCTATCGCTTCTCGTACTGGCGACCGGCTGACGCGCATGGAGCGCGAGATTTCGTTCTCGCTGAGCCGCGTCCCTGCCGCGAGTCGGCCATCGAGGATAGCCCTTCGTAGAGCAGGAAGGACGCTGTCGCGGAGTGAACTGGCAGGAATGGGTTGCAGGGTGTCCACGGCCGATCCTGAGAATTGTCGACAGTTTGATACGTGACTGTACGTCTCTGCGAATCCGAGCGTCAACTTGCGGCCGCGCATGTCGATGATCAATTGACACATACTGCTGAGTCTTCCTATTCTTAATGCGACAAACGCATACAAGGCTGTGAGCGGGACGAGTAGTCGACGGTATACCGACAGCAAAGCCGGCAGATGCTGAGAGCCGGCGCGGAATGACCCAGGCGAAAACCACCCGTGAGCCGGCCACCGAACCTGGTTGGGGGAGGCTGGCCCGGGAGACCCCGTTAACGGTCGCTTCGAGCAGGTGCACCGCGCCTGAAATGAGGGTGGAACCACGCCGGCCCGGCGTCCCTTTCTGGGATGCCGGGCCGCTTTTTTTGTCTGTGCTGCCGTCTGTATATGGGGATGAAATCCCGTGCGACTGGCAGGAGGTACGGTGCAATGTCACACGAACATGATGACCTGGCGAATGCCGATATTGCCGTCGACCTGGCGGATGCCAGGTCCTACGAACTGGCAAGGATGCGTCACTCCGCGGCTCACCTGATGGCAGAGGCGGTGCAGGAGATGTTTCCTGACGCCCGCTTTGGAATTGGGCCCGCGATCCAGGACGGCTTCTACTATGACTTCCAGCTCCCGCGCTCGCTGACGCCGGAAGACCTGGCGGAGATCGAGCAGCGCATGGCCGCGAACCGCGACAAGGCGGAGCGCTTTGAGCGCGAAGTGGTGTCGCGGGATGAGGCGCTGCAGATCTTCGGGGAGAACCCGTACAAAGTTGAGTTGATCGAACAACTGCCGGTAGACGAGATCATCACGACGTATCAGCAGGGGCATTTCCTGGATCTCTGCCGCGGACCGCACGTGGAGAGCACGAAGGAGATTGGACCTTTCAAGCTGCTCTCTGTCGCCGGGGCGTATTGGCGCGGTGACGAGAAGCGGCCGATGCTGCAGCGAATCTACGGCACGGCGTTCCCAACGCAAGCGGAACTGGACGGGCACCTGCACCGGCTGGAGGAAGCGCAGAAGCGCGATCATCGGCGGCTGGGCCGGGAACTCGATCTGTTCTCGGTCAGTGAGGAGATCGGGCCAGGTCTCATCCTCTGGCATCCAAAAGGCGCCATGGTGCGCTACCTGGTTGAGCAGTACGAGCAAAAGGAGCAGTTGGCGCGCGGCTATGACCTCGTCTACACGCCGCACATTGCCTCGGAAAAGATCTACCAGATCTCCGGGCACCTCGAGACGTACCGGGAGAACATGTACTCCCCGATGAGCATCGAGGACGTCGACTACTACCTGAAGCCGATGAACTGCCCCGGCCACATCATGATCTACAAGAGCCGGGTGCACTCCTACCGCGATCTGCCGATCCGCCTCGCCGAGCTTGGTACGGTCTATCGCTATGAGCGCTCAGGCACGTTGCACGGCATGTTGCGCGTGCGCGGCTTCACGCAGGACGACTCCCACATCTTCTGCACGCCAGACCAGGTGGTCGATGAGGTTGCGGGCGTCATCGATCTCGCCATGCACATGGCCAAGGTCTTCGGCTACGAGTTCCAGGCTTACCTTGCCACGCGCCCGGAGAAGGCGATTGGCAGCGAAGAAGTCTGGGAACGGGCCATGGACGACCTGAAGCGTGCGATGGAGCACCGGGGCCTGACGTACAAGATCGACGAGGGTGGCGGCGCGTTCTACGGTCCAAAGATCGACATCAAGTGGGTCGATGCCCTGGGCCGCGAGTGGACGGGTCCCACGATCCAGGTGGACTTCAACCTGCCTGAGCGGTTCGATGTCAACTACGTCGCCGAGGACGGAGAGCGACACCGCGCGGTGATGATTCACCGCACGCTGCTTGGCTCTATGGAGCGCTTCGTGGGTGGCCTGGTGGAGCACTATGCTGGAGCATTCCCGGCCTGGCTGGCCCCCGTCCAGGCGATGATCATCCCGATCACGGATGACCAGTTTCCCTACGCTCACGAGGTCGCGCGGACGCTGCGGGACGCGGGCCTCCGCGTTGAGGTGAATGACCGGCGCGACCGCATGCAGGCAAAGATTCGCGAGGCGCAGATGCAGAAGGTCCCGTACATGCTGGTGATCGGCAAGCGGGAAGCGGCTGATGGGGCCGTGGCGGTGCGGCTGCGCAACGGCCGTGACCTTGGGGCGATGCCGGTCAAGGACTTTCTGGCAGTGGTCCTGCCGCGCATCGAGGACCGTTCACTCTACCTTGATGACGTAGAGGAGTCCGCATCGCGTGAGGCGGAGCTGGCGACCTAAGCCTGATCACGCAGTAGCTGCTGTGGCGTGTGAGCAAGCTACTGCGCATCCTTGCCGCCGTCTTCGCTTCGCTCCAGGGCAAGCCTGGTCAGGGAAGCGGCCGTAGGCGCTTTCTCAGTCATCCGCGTCCTGGTTCACTGCGATGGTCGGCTCGGCCGCAGGCGGTGATCTCAAAACTGTGGGTGAAGGCCGAATACAGCGTAATTGGGGTAGGGGGGTGACCGAAAGTCCCAGTTTTCGCGGCTTTTTTGATAGAAACGAAACCCTCTGCGATCCTGTGCGTATCTACAGATACATGCGACAGCCTGTCCAACGCAGGTTGAAGGTTGTCGCGCGGGGCGCCAGGCCGTAGGCACGGTCTGTGCGCAGTGGCAAGGGAGTTATGGGAGAGCCCGCCATGAGAATGGTGCGGCACATGGAGGGAGACCCCGCGATGCGGACGGATGTCAACAGCTCGGTTCCAGTACGGAAGACGTCACGCAGTTTCATGCTGACCAAGCTCGCATTGGGCACGGCGTTGACGCTGTCCCTGGCTGGTTTCGCCGGGTTGTCGCCAGTGGCGGCGCAGGATGACCAGATCGTTCTTGGCGGTAACGGCGGCTCGACTCTGACCGTCAGCCCTGGCCACGCCAGCGCCCAGAGTGCTGTCGCTTCTGCCGAGGCTGGCCCCGGTTGGGCCGTCACCGAGGCCGCTGCTGCTCGGGCCATGGCGCATGCGGACTGCGGCGCCATGACGGAAGGTTCTACCCCCAGTTGGGAAACCAGTGCGGTCGCCATGCCGGACATCGGAGCGGCGGTCGACGCCGCCATTGCCGAGGCGAAGGCGACCACTGGGGAAACTGCGGCCGGTATCGACGTCGGTTCGGAAGAACTGAAGGCAGAATTCGAGGCGTGCTTCGAGAAAGAGCGCAAGGTCGAGCCGCCGAAGGAAGTGGTCTACGAGGAGCCGGTCTACGAAGAGACGGTCTATGAAGAAGTGCCGATCGTCCAGGAAGTGCCCTCGACTGGTGCTGGCGCAGCCCAGGCTGGCCTGGCCGGTCTGATGGGTGCTGCAGCAGCAGCAGCGGCGTTTGGCGCGGTTGCGCTGCGCCGCCGCGAGGATGCTGCCACAATCAGCGCTCGGTAAGAGAGCTTCTCACTCCATTCGCGAGGGGAACCGCATCGAGGGCCGGTGGCTTGCCACCGGCCCTCGGTGTTTGCCTGGTTCAGTGGTGCGGCTGCGGGGAGTAGGCCTTTTGAAGTGATGTCCACCCTCGCGTGTCATCCTGAGCTCGCAGGCGAAGGATCTGGTTCCGCACCCTACACTCAGCCTATTCCCATTCCGCGCTCCTTCTCGCGTGTCATCTCAGGTAGTCATGCCGGGACGGTGCCCCCACGGCATGAACATCCGCTCGGTATCACTGGCCGAAGCTAGAGCTGAGAAGCGATGTACACAGCAGCGGAGCGAGATATCTTGGGCTTCCGGACCGCGCCGGATTGAAGTTGCCACGAGCGATGCGCGCTGGCATCGTTCCTCGGTGATCAGTTACGCCGAGATCTCGACTCCGTTTGGGATGGCACATTGGGTTGAGCGGGAGGAAGGGACCAGGCTGGGCCGAGATCCTTCGCCTGCGGGCTCAGGATGACTCATGAGAGCGGATGACACCACGAACCAGGCGCTTGCGAAACGAGGCCCTTCGACTTAGCTTGGGACGACACTCGGGGGTGGGTACCCACTTGAGAGTCCGTTGCGGAAGCAGGATTCAGGCTGACGCCCCGGAGTAGTGCCGGATCCCGAAGCGCCAGAACAGGCGGGCCACGAGTGGCAACAGCACGGCCAGCGCGAGTGCGCCGAGCAGCAGCGTTGGTGAGGAGCGACCGGTCAGGCCCTCCGATGGAACGGTGACCGCGAATCCCACCGGCACGATGAAGGTGAGCACGGAACGAAGCCACGGCGGATAGATGCCAATAGGCCAGCGGCCTGCTTCGTACATGCTCTGGAAAATGTTGAGGATGTTGTCCAGCTTCACGAACCAGAAGGCGCACGTGGCGAGGATCACGAGGAAGCTGTAAATGATGACCACGCCGCAGGTTAGCGCCAGCAGGAAGAGCAGGGCCTCCTCAACGCCGATGGTTGCACCAAGCCGGGCGATGGCAATGAGGAGCACGGCCAACCCGACGAAGACGTCGATAAGCTTCCAGATTTCGACCTGGCGCATGCTGGCCAGCGCCTGCGCGTCGACCGGCTTGGTCAGCATGAAGTCGAGTGTCCCGAGCCGCACATCTTCCATGAAGCGTGTCAGGCTGGGCCGCACGATCATCTGGGTCAGCCCCGAGACAATCATGTAGACGCCGACCACCACCAGCAACTCAGCCGGTAGCCAGCCTGCCAGGGTATCGGTCTTCGAGAAAATGATGCCGAGACCCAGGAGCGAGGTTGCCAGCCCGACAAACGACTGCAGCACCTGCACGCCGAGATTCGTGCGGTACTGCAGTTCGTTCAGAACTCCTAACCGAAGGTGGATCCAGAACAGGCGCAGGTAGGTCACAGTCCTAGGCTCCCACCGCCGAGTACTGGCGGATCCCCCGCGCCCAGGTGAACTGGAGCAGGGCGTAGGCTGCGGCCAGCCACGCGACCTGGGCACCGAGACCGACCAGGATCTGCTGCGTCGTGAGATGGCCGAGCAGCACGTCTACCGGGAAGCCGAGCATGCGGTAGAAGGGCAGCCACTGGGCCAGGGTTTGCGCAAAGGGCGGTAGAAGGGCAAGCGGCGCGGCGTAGCCCGAAAGGAAGAGGAACGCGACGAACCAGAGCTGATTGATGGCCGTCACCCGCGTGATCCAGAAGGCCAGCGACGCTAGCGTCCACTCCACGGCGAATCGCAGCGCCATCGCTAGGATGAGCGTGGGAATGAAGGCGGCGATGGTCTCCGGCGAGATAGTGAAGTTGGGCCGGTAGATGACCGTGAGTGCGATCACGACTGGCAGCAGCACGAAGAAGGTCAGCAGCTTGAAGGTCAGGTTGCCGGCGATGTGGCGGTGAATCGGATGGACCGGGCGCACCAGCAGGGCAGAGAGATTGCCCTGGCGAATCCAGTACTCCATCTCCCACATGATCCAGGTAAAGCCCGCGTGGTCCACCAGCATGGCGATCAGGTAATAGGCCGCGAAGTCCGCCGCGGTGAAGGCGTCCACCTGGCCGCCCTGTGAATTGGCTACCGCCGCCCAAACGGAGAGGTAGATGACCGGCTCCAGCATCAGGCCCAGGAGCCAGATGACCAGTGCGCCGCGATACTGGAACTGCTCGGCGATGGTGACCTTGAACTGCGCCCGGTAGAGGTGGAGCAGATCGATCATGCCAACGCCGGCTCCGGCGCGGAGACCTCAACTCCCGTTGACTCGGTGATTTCTTCCCCGGTGTTGAAGACGCGGTCAATCACCTCGTCAATTGGTGGGTCAGTGACGGAGAGATCGACCACCGGCAGTTCCGCGAGAAGGCGCGCGGTCACCGCGGCCGCATCGCTCTTGGGGACCCGGAAGGTGACGCGGCCGTCCTCATTCTGAACCACGTCCCCAAAGCGGTCGATATCGCTCGCCGGTCCATCCAGGTCGACCGTCACGGTCTTGAACGGGGAGAAGCGCTCGACCAGGCCACTCAGCGGGCCATCGAAGAGGAGGACACCATGGTGGATCACGATCACCCGCTCCGCGAGGGCTTCAACATCGGCCATGTAGTGGCTGGTCAGAAGTACGGTCGCGTTGTGGCGTGCGCCGTACTCCGCGATGAAGCCGCGGATGCGGCGCTGGGCGGTGACATCGAGGCCCAGCGTAGGTTCATCCAGGAACAGGACGCGCGGCAGGTGCAGGAGCGCGCCGGCCAGTTCGCACTTCATGCGCTCGCCAAGCGAGAGGTTGCGTGAGGGCTTCGTCAGGAGCGGTCCCAGATCGAGGAGGTCGCTGAGCTCTTTGAGTGTCTGCTGGTACTGCGCTTCGGGGATGCGGTAGATGGCGCGGTTCAGCTCGAACGAGTCCGCGACCGGAATATCCCATGCCAACTGGTTGCGCTGGCCCATGACCAGCGTCATCTGCTGCAGGTAAGCCTTCTCGCGCTTCCAGGGCACATAGCCGAGCACCGTGGCCGTACCTTCGCTCGGATGGAGCAACCCGGAAAGCATCTTGAGCGTCGTTGTCTTGCCAGCACCGTTCGGGCCGAGGAAGCCAACGATCTCACCGGGTGCGACGTCGAAGCTGATGTCACCGACGGCGACGACATCCTTGGTCTCGCGGCTCCAGAGGGAGCGCACGGAGGCGCCGAGGCCTGATTCACGCTCAGGGACGTTGTAGACCTTGCGCAGATTTTCGACGCGAATAACTGGATCGGTGAAGGTGGCGTCCGGGCGCACAGGAGCAGTGACAGAAGGCGAGGCAGGCACGAGGGCACACTCCAGGCTGCATTGGGGACACGTGCGGGAAGGGGAGTGCCAGGGGTGGGCGACACTGGACTCGAACCAGTGACCTCCACGATGTCAACGTGGCGCTCTAACCAACTGAGCTAGCCGCCCCGGCGCTGGACGAATGTACCCCTCGCCGGGTCGCAGTGTCAAGCGCTGGCGCGCGACCGATACTTCCCCTCGGAGCAGATGCGATTACCGGTTCGAGCCAGGGAGTGGATCATGCCAACTGTGCGAGATGTCACCTACAACCTGCTACGTGATCTGGGCATGACCACCGTCTTCGGCAACCCGGGGTCGACTGAAGAGCCGTTCCTGACCGGCTTTCCGCAGGACTTCACCTACGTCCTGGGTCTTCACGAAGCGGTGGCCGTCTCCATGGCGGATGGCTTCGCGCAGGCCAGTGGCAACGCGGCCTTCGTGAACCTGCATACCGCCAGCGGGATGGGCAACGGCATGGGCTCGCTGGTCACGGCCTGGCACAACCGCGCCCCATTGGTAGTCACTGCCGGACAGCAAACGCGACAGATGCTGGCCCTGGAGCCGTGGCTGGTCAACCTGGACGCCATGGAACTGCCCAGGCCCTACGTGAAGTGGAGCCACGAGCCCGCCCGCGCCGAGGACGTGCCGGGCGCCATCGAGCGGGCGTATCACATGGCGATGACCCCGCCGCTGGGCCCCACATTTGTGTCCATCCCCATGGACGATTGGAAAGTGGAGGCCCCGGAGCGACAGGCAAGACGGATGCATCGCCAGCCGCACGCTGATCCATTGGGACTCGCCACAGCCGCCGAGAAACTCCGGTCAGCCCGCAATCCGCTACTGGTCGTTGGGGCCGGGGTAGACCGCGCTGGCGCCTGGGACGAAGCAGTGGCGCTGGCAGAGCGGCTGGGAGCGCCGGTGTGGGAAGCACCAGCGCCGGAACGGGCCTCGTTTCCGCAGGACCACGCGCTGTTCCAGGGCGCCCTCCCACTGGCGCTGAAGCCGGTCTCCGAGCGGCTAACTGGCTACGATGTGGTGCTGCTCGTTGGCGCGGCGGCGTTCCGCTACTACCCGCACATCCCCGGCCCGGTGTTGCCCGAGGGCACGGAACTCATCCACGTCACCGACGACCCCGCCGAAGCGGCGCGGGCACCCGTCGGCACGGCCCTGATTGGCGAGATCAAGGCGGCGCTCGCTGCCCTGGTAGACGCAATACCGGCAGCAGAGCGTGTTGTCCCGAATCCCCGTGCGGAACGGACCCATCACGCGGGGACAAAGCCAATCGCGCCTGGCTATGTCTTTCAATGCTTGATCGAGGCGATGCCCGATGACGTGCTCTTCACCGAGGAATCGGCCTCCACGCGCGCCGCATTCTACGATCAGGTGAGGATTGACCGGCCCGCATCCTACTTCGCGACCGCGAGCGGAGGTCTAGGTTTCGCCATGCCGGCTGCTGTAGGTGTCGCTTTGGCCCGACCCGGCCAGACGGTCTGCTGCCCCATTGGTGATGGCGCTGCCCTCTTCGGCATCCAGGCGCTGTGGACTGCCGCCCAGCACCGGCTCCCCATCGTCTACCTGGTTCTCAACAACGGCGGCTACGGCATCCTGAAGTCGTTTGCGGACTTCCAGCGCACACCCGGAGTTCCCGGCCTCGACCTGCCAGGCCTGGACCTGGTGCAGATCGCGCACGGTCTCGGGGCCCGAGGTTCTCGCATTACTGAGCCACACGCGTTGCTCCCGGAGCTACGCGGCGCATTTGCCCTGGCCGCGGCAGAGCGCGTTCCTGTCCTGCTGGACATCGCTACTGACCGGGAGGTGAAGCCCCTGTTCGGCCCGCCGGTGGAGGAGTAGGGGCCGCGGAACAATAGGCAATGCGTAGGTTGGGCATGCAGACTTCGACCAGCTCAGAAGAGCATCCAGCGGACGGCGTCTCATTCTGTCGCCCAACTCCACATGTCATCCTGATTCAGGATGACACGCGGCAGGGAATGCCACCTCATGCAGACACGTCCCTGCGACACGGGTGCCTCAGGTGACGCCTGTCGTAGGCGACCAAAGCGATGTCCATTCAGGCGTCACCGGTTACCTGCAGCTCTTCTACTCGAAATCGTACGTCACCAGGAGCGCCATGCGGTTCGGCGCTTCTGAGCGGCCGCCAGTGATGCGCGCTTCCCACTCGCCGCCGACGGTCAGGCCGTTGAACGCGTCGGAGCGCTCACCGGCTTTCAGGAAGACCGGGCCTCTGCGCCGGTCCTGCTTGTCACGCAGGATGAGGGCGATGCGCTTCTCGCCCTGGTTGGTGACGCTGGTGATGCGGGGTGTCAGGCCGGAGCTGCCGCGCGGGTTATCCGACTTGGCGCGGTAGGTGTGCCAGAGGTTGCCGTTCCCTTGCTGCAGGCGCACCGTCGTTTCGCCCGATTGCACCACTGGCGGTGGCGTAGGGGTAGGGGTCGGGGTCGGGGGCACTGGCGTGGGGGTTGGGACGCTCACGGGAACGCGATTCGTGGTGTAGAAGCCGGCAGTGCCCGAAACCTTGTCGTAGAAGAGAAGGAGGTCTGGCCCGATGGCGGTGACACTGGTCCAGATCAGCCCGCGGGGCGCGCGAGTAAGCAATAGCGAGTTCAGCGTGCTGCCTGGGCCAATATCGATGAACTCCACCTCCGCGGTGCTCCGGTCGTAGAGCACCAGGTCGGCGGTCCCGCTGGAGGTGGTCCCCTGCACGAGGAAGAGGTTCCCCTGGATCGAGCTCCAGGTGGTGCGCCAGCCGTTGTAACTTGCGAACTGGGAGATGTCACCGGCTCCATTGACGCTCGACGCTACCGCTTGCCGCGCGTTGCGGTCATAGGTCAGGATGTCACCAGACGGCATGATGCCCCGCGTGAACGGGCCGGTGGTTAGCAGGTCCCAGGTCATACGCCAATCGTTGTAGGAGCGAATCTCCTGCAGGCTGCCGTTGGACGCGATGCTGTAGAGCGTGGCGAATCCGTTCAGGCGGTCGTAGGCCAGCAGGCCTCCCGTGCCGATGGGGAGGAAGGCGCTCCAGGACTTACGTTGGTTCGGGTAGCTACGGACTGGCCGCACGTTCCCGAACTGATCGATCTGCTGCAGCGAGATCTCGCCGACTTGCCGGTCGTAGAGGATCAGCCCGTTCACCCCGAGCTGGCGCGGGAACCCGGACGGCGTGATGAGATCCCAGGTGGTACGCCAGCCCGTGAAGACGTTGAGCTCGACGAAGCCGCCAGCCGCGTCGATGGCCAGGAGCTTGGCCTCACCCGCGACGCGGTCGTAGATCAGCGCCCGGCGTGGGAAGGCCCGGTCCGTGGAGAGGGGCACAATGAGGTCCCAACTACGCCGCCAGCCGGTGTAGAGTGCCAGTTCGGTCAGGCCAGCCCCTGTCACGGAGCCAGAGGCAATCGCTGGCAGTTCAGCCGTGCGCGACGTCAATCCCGCGCCAAGCAGACCGGCGGTAGCAAGGAGGATGCGCCTCCGGTTCAGGACTGCGGTGTGGCGCGGCATGGTGAAATCTCCTAATGGCCGAAGGTGCGCACGGACTCCCGGCGCGGCTGCCACGCCAGGTTCACCCTGCCGAATCGCTTCAGCAGCGCTCCAGCTTCCTGGAACAGCGGTTGCACGTTGGGGTGCTTGATCTTCCACTCGCCTTTCAGCCCACGAATGACGAGTTGGCTGTCTCCCCGGATGGCCAGGCTGGAGGTGCTAGCCTGGCCACCGGTCAGCTCAAGCGTCCGCTTCAAGCCAGCGATGAGCGCCAGGAACTCGGCCTGGTTGTTCGTCATGTTGTCGCCGAACTCCATGCGGTTGGCAGCCTCAACCCCGTGCGGACCCTCGATCTCGTAGCTCCCGTAGCCGAGGCCGGGATTCCCCTTCGACCCGCCGTCAAAAGAGAGGGTATAGGACCCAGGACCGGTCTGCTCGACGAATGAGGCTTGTGTCGTTCGGGGTTCCACCTTGGGGGCCGGTGATCTTCCACCACCCAGGGCGCGTTGCAGATCGCGAGCGAATCGGATAAGCGAGTGGTGATCGAGCGTGGCGGGATCGACACGGAGCAGACGCTCCGTGTCGATGGGATGCTCGGGGGCATCTGTCATGCGTGAGCGGCCTCGGCGTGTTTGGCTGCTGCAGCCCGCACCTGGTCGGCGATATGCTGCGGCACCGGCTGATAGTGAGAGAACTCGCTGGTGAAGGACCCACGCCCCTGCGTGATCGAGCGCAAGTCAGTCGCGTAGCGCTGGACTTCCGCTGCCGGCACGTGCGCCTCGATGGTCGTGGTGGAGTTGGCGCCGGGATTCATGCCGCTTACGTGTGCGCGCTTCGTGTTGAGGTCGCTCATCACGTCACCGGTGTACGAATCCGGAACCGTCACCTTGACCAGCATCACCGGCTCCAGCAGTACCGGCTTGCTTTGCAGAATGCCTTTCTTGAACGCTTCCTTCGAGGCGATCTTGAAGGACATCTCGTTGGAGTCTACCGCGTGGTACGAGCCGTCTGTCAGCGTGACGCGGACGTTGACGACCGGGTAGCCGGCCAGTGGTCCGGACTCCAGGCCTTCGCGGACACCCTTTTCCACCGCAGGGTAGAAGTTCCTGGGGACTGAGCCGCCGAACACGCGCTCGCCAAACTCGAAGTCAGCATCCGGGAGGGGCTCCAGCTCCAGGAACACGTGGCCGTACTGCCCCGCGCCACCCGTCTGCTTCTTGTGCTTGTACTCGGAGACCGTCTTGGCCGAAATCGTCTCGCGGTAGGCCACGCGCGGCAGGCCCAGCTCCACGTTGAGGCCGAAGCGGCGCATCATGCGGTCCAGCGCTATCTGGACATGTGGCTCTCCAAGGCCCGAAATGATCGTCTCGCCGCTTGCGGCGTCACGTGACAGGCGCAGGGTCGGGTCTTCCTCGACCAGGCGCTGCAGAGCCTGTCCCATCTTGTCCAGGTCACCCTTGGTCTTGGGATGCACTGATGCCGAGTACGCCGCGCCCGGGAAATCGACGCCCGGCAGCGAGACAGGTCGAGCATGCTCGGCAAGGGTGTGGCCGGTCATCACCGTCGCGAGCTTGGACACCGCGCCGATATCGCCGGCGGTGATGGTGTCGGTGGCCAGGTGGTCCTTGCCCCGCACGTAAAAGAGTTGGCCCAGCCGCTCATCTTCGCCGCGCGAGGAGTTCCAGGCGTGAGAGTTGGATTTCAGCGCGCCGGAGTAAACGCGCATGAACGTCACGCGACCCACGTGCGGGTCGGCCATCGTCTTGAACGCCAGGGCCACCGTGCCCTTGTCATCCGCGGTGATCGTCACATCGTCATTCCCCAGCTTGCCGGAAGCATTCGCCTCGGCGGCCGAGGGGAGGTACTCCACGATGGCGTCTAGCAACTGGGCGACACAGCGGTTACACGTGGCCGAGCCGACGAGCACCGGGAAGACCGCACCCTGGGCAATGCAGGTCTTGAGCGCACTCTCCAATTCCGCTGTCTCGATCTCCTCGCCTTCGAGGTAGCGCATCATCAGGGTTTCGTCCCCGTCTGCCAGCGCTTCGACGAGTTGTTGGCGATAGGCGTCCTTGTCGGCGGCCAGGTCTTCCGGGATGGGACCAGACTCGAAGACACCGGTGCCAACTGCCGGGTAGGTGTGCGCCTGCTCCTTGAGAAGATCGACGACTCCCAGGAAGTTCTTTTCTGACCCGATGGGAAACTGGATAGGGGCCAGGGCGTTGCCAAAGGCGGCGCGGGCAGAGGCGAGCGCGGCGGCGAAGTCTGCGTTCTCACGATCCATCTTGTTGATAAATAGCACACGCGGCAGCCCGCGCTCTTCAGCCTGCCGCCAGGCCTGCTCGGTACCCACTTCAACGCCGGCCGAGGCGTCCATCAGGATCACGGCAGCATCGGCCACCCTCAGTGCGGACCGGACCTCGCCAATGAAGTCCGCGTAGCCAGGGGCATCGATAATGTTGATCTTGGTGTCTTTCCACTCCAGCGGCGCCACTGCGGCGCTCACGGAAATGCGGCGCTTGATCTCGTCGGGGTCGTAGTCAGTGACCGTGTTGCCTTCTTCAACCTTGCCGAGACGCGTGGTGGCCCTGGAGGTATACAGGCAAGCTTCCGTCAAAGACGTCTTCCCCGCGCCACCATGCGCGAACAACCCGATGTTGCGGATGCGATCGGCGGGGTACTGCTTCACCGTTTCCTCCTCCAGATGACCGAAGTCGATCACACGTGGATCGAGCAGCTTGCGCGCAGGGCAAGCCCAGGGAGGGCGGCTCGGACGAGGCCAAGCCGTCCGGGATCGCGTGCTGCCTGGCCGCGCCGCCAAGCGATGGAGGTGGCGTTACCGGACCGTTCGCCGCGAGGACGACGGTGCGCCGGGAAACCAGGGAGCGCTCGCGATGGCGAGAAGTATAAAGGGGATGCTAACGGTCAGCCACACGGCTTTTCAGTCGTCGAGGAGTTCCAGGAATTGCTGGTCGACTGCGAAAACTTCGGTCACGCTCATGCGATCCAGCACGGCGAGATGGATGGCATCACTGAGCGGGGCAGATGAGGGAACCTCGCCAGTTTCTACCCTCTGGCGCCCCTTCTCCAGGTCCGGCGCTGTGATTGGCTCGATGTGAATGGCGCACTGGGCCAGCCAGGTGCGGGCCGTGGGTGGCCCAAGGGCGGCCAGGATGAGCTGGTGCGCGGTGGCGAAGGCCAGGTCGGTGGTGAACAACAGGAAGCCGCTCTGCAGGAAATCCTGATAGGCGTCGGCCGCTGCCTTGTGGGAGGCATCGTCCCGGTCTGCCAATGCCACCAGCGCCGAAGCATCTACGAATGCGATGCGCGAGTTCGCCGCAGATTCGCTCATGACCGTTCCGCCCTGACCAGCGCCTGCAGGTAAGCCGCCGCGCCGAGGGCAATCTCGCCCCCACCGCTGCCGCCAATGCCGATGACCGCGCCGAGGGGATCACGGTCGCCTGCGCCAATGATTTCAGCCAGGCCCTCACCACGCTGCCGTACTTCCAGCATTTGCTGCAGGTCAAACTCTTCGATGAACCACTGGTTGCCGATGCGCTCGCCGGGCAGCACGCCTTCGCGCAGGTAGCGGCGCACCTGTTCGGTGGAGCGGTCCAGGATGCGCGCGGCATCGGCGACCGTCAGTCTGGCGGAACCTGCCATACGGAACATGTCCTGTCGATGATGGTTGACGCGGCTACACCCTGTAGGCGCCGTCCTGCAGCACGACCTCGCCATCGAGCGTAGCCTGCCCACCGGCGCGCAGGTCACAGATCATATCCCAGTGAATGGCCGATGTGTTGCTGCTCCCGGTCTCCGGGTAGCCAGCCCCAAGCGCCATGTGCATGGTGCCGCCGATCTTCTCATCGAGCAGGATGTTCTTGGTGAAGCGCGAGATGCCGAAGTTGGTACCGAAAGCGATTTCGCCCAGCCGTCGTGCACCGTCATCGGTGTCCAGCGTGTCGATCAGGTACTGCTCGTTCTTGCTCGCGGTGGCATCGACCACCTTGCCGCCCTCGAAGCGGAGGCGGATGTCGGCGATCTCCCGGCCGTCCGTGACGACCGGGTAAGAGAAGTGCACGTGCCCCTCGGCGGAGTCCTCCACCGGCCCGGTGAAAACCTCGCCGGAGGGGAAGTTGCGCTTGCCGTCCGAGTTCACCCAGTGGCGGCCACCCACGTTCATGCGGAGGTCGGTGCCCGGGCCGGTGATGTGCAGGTCGCTCCGCTGCGAGAGCCAGTCGATCAGCCGTTGCTGCCGGGCCGAGAGCTCACGCCATGCGGCGACGGGGTCGGGCTGATCGAGAAACATGGCGCCGGCCAGGAATTGGGCGAACTCGTCCGTCGACATGTCTGCGTCCTGCGCGTAGGCCGATGTCGGGAAGATCGTCAGGGACCAGCGCTGTTTGCCCTCGGCGGCGCGGCGCATGGCGACTTCTCGGAGGCTCGTCCGCGCTCGGTTGAAGATCGTCTGACGCTCACGGTCCACGCCCGTCAGCGCACGGGTGTTCGTGCTGGCCATGATCGTGATAGAGACGGTTGCTGTCTCGCGCATCCAGCGCTCCAGGTCGGAGACGTTGGCCAGTTGCGCCTCGCTGGCGTTATGCAACACGTCCGCCTGTGACTCCGAGAAGCTGGGCAGCAGGAGAACCTCGGCGCCCTTCCGCAGGGCGGCACGGTGCGCTGCGCGGAGCAACGGTTCCGCGGCAACCCCGCCACTGATGACGACCTTGTCATCCTCACGGACTCCCGTGCAGTAGTCCACCAGCACGTCAGCCCAGCCGTCGTAAATCGATGCAGTCATGAGGGTTCCTCACAGGATGAGCCGTTACCGAAAGCCTCGAACCAGGACAACGCCGGCGAGCAGCATGAGGCAACCGACGATACGCACGACGTCAACCGGTCGCGTGGCGCCGCCCAGGAATCCAATCTGATCGAGCAGTACGCCTCCGGTGAGTTGGCCGGTGATGAGTGCCGCCAGGAAGAGGCCGACCCCAATGCGGGGCGCCAGGAACGACGCCGCCAACAGGTAGGGCATGGCGAGCAGTCCCGTGATGATGAAGCCGCCCGGCAGCCCGCGCATCGCGAAGAGCAGGATGGCTCCAGTGCAGACCGAGAGCACGCCCATGACCGCCGGATTGTCGAAAGGTGACGGCAGGAGAGGGCGGGCGCCACGCAGGCCATTGATGGTCAAGGCGGCGGTCAGGCCGACGAAGGTGCCGAGAATCGACACGAACGCTGCTTCCGATGGACCTCGCACCCCACCCATCGCGCCGAGCAGGGAGACCTGCAACGCCTGCGTGATGCCGAGCACAACGACGATGACAATCCAAAGAGCATCACTCATGAGACGGACCACCAAGCCGTGCTGAACTCGCGCACGCGGTCGGTATCCACCACGACTCCCAGACCCGGGGTGTCCGGCACAGTGACCTGGTCCCGGTCGTACCACTCCCGCACCGCGCCGATATCCTCGCGCAACATCAGCGGGCCTCCCATTTCGACGGTGCGCACGTTGCTCATGGCGATGGCTGTGTGTAGTCCCGCGGCTGACGCTATGGAGCTCTCCACCATCGTGCCGATCTGGGCCGGGAGGCCGGCCGTCTCGGCGATGGCGTTCAGCTTCAGCGCATTCAGGATGCCACCAGTCTTCATCAGCTTGATGTTGACCAGGTCCGCGGCACGCAGGCTGACGATGCGCAGCATGTCTCGCGCGTTGTGACACCCCTCGTCCACCATGATCAGGACACCTGTCTGTCGCCGCACCTCAGCCAACCCCTCCAGGTCCCACCACGCCACCGGCTGTTCGATGTAGGCAGGCTGCGACGGCATCATGGCCCGGATGGCGGCGATGGCCGCGCCGGGACGCTGCCATCCCTGGTTGACATCGACCTTCACGCCAATCTCTGGCCCCACGGCGTCACGCACCGCCGCTACGCGCTCAACATCCAGCATCGGGTTCTGGCGGTCGCCGACCTTCACCTTGACCGTGCGGAAGCCGGCCTCGACGTGGCGGCAGGCAGCCGCCGCCATCTCGTCCAGCGGACCGATGCTGATGACGCGCGAGATCTCCAGGCTGGGCCGGGCCTTGCCTCCGAGCAACTGCCAGACGGGAATCCCGACCGCCCGCGCGACCAGATCATGCAAGCCGATGTCCAGCGCGGCCTTGGCGGCGGGTGCGCCCTCGACGCGCGCATCCATCGCCAGCAGCGCTGTCTCGCGGTTGCGCGCGTCGTGACCGATGAGGGCCGGGGCCAGCATGTGCCGGAGGACTTCGGTCACACCCTCCCAGGTTTCACCCGAGATATTGGGATCGGGCGTGGCTTCGCCCCAGCCCTCGCGGCCGTCAGTGGTGCGCACACGCACCAGGGCGCTGAGGGTGTCCGGGTAGGTGGCGTACGAGATGACGAATGGCTCACGCAGTGGCAACCGCACCGGGACGATGTCGATCGAGGCAATCTTCATGGCGGTATCGTCGCACAGGTCGGGAAGACGGGCTGCCCACAGCGGTGCGCAGAAACAATGACCTACGGGTTGCGCACAGCTGACTCGTCGTGTTTCGAGCTTTTCGAGAAACCTCGTCTGTTGCGATCTTCAATGGAGTTGGCCCGCCACCGCCAAGTCGTCGTGTCTCGACCTAGTGGAGAGACCTCGTTCTCCCGTGACGGCGACGAGATCTCTCGACAAGCTCGAGACACGGTGGGCGGGCCGCATGCGCCTGGAGGTCCGATTCTTCTGCACACCGCTGTAGAGCACGACGGGGACGAGATCTCCCGGCAAGCTCGAGACGCGATGATGTGCCGTTGGCAGGCGAACTCCCCTACAAGCCACTCTGATCGCGGCGAGTCAGGAGGAGCGACGGATTGCTGCCCTCTACCGCTGGCGGAATGAAATCCGTGATCGCGTATCCATCCGCGAAGGCCTGGGGCAGCGCGTCCCGCAGGCGCATGCGCCAGTCGAGTGCGGAGGCGGAATCGTTCGCCAGCAGCGAGTCGATATCGGCTGGAATTTCGATTGTTGCTGCTGGACCCATGAAGTGCGGTTCATACGCGGGCACACCCGAGGGTACGTCAGACGGATGGACGCCCCTGAGCCGCTCCTGGGTGCGCAGCGCGGCAACGTCCCACGTCACGTGCAGGCGGTCGGTCGGCATGCCGCCATAGAGCGTGGCGGCAAAGGTTGGGCCGTAGCGGTCGTTCTCGTAGTGGTTGGCGGTGGCGCCCAGCTTGCCAAAGTTCAGCCGGGCGTTCGCGGCGCGCAACGGATCTACGGTCCAGACGATTTCCTGGAACCCACGCTGCAGGGCGACAACCGCCTGGAGGCGCTTCATCTGCTCCGCCAACCCGAGGTTGCGTGCTGTTGTGCGCACCGCCAGGAAGTCCGAGACGACGCGCGGCTTGCCGACGAAGCCGCCCCAGCCGACCAGCACGCCGGCGGCAACATCGGGGTCCTGCTCCAGGAACGCACCGATCACCGCGCCGCCGGTTTCCGCGACGACGATCAGCTCGTTAGCAGGGATGAGGTCCCGTTCAGTGACCCCGAAGACCTCTTCCTGCAACTGTTCGGCCTGGGCCAGGTCTTCGAGCGTCGTGAGAATGCGGAACTGCACCTGTTGCCCGCGCAGGTCTCTTACCAAGCTCTGGTCGCCAAGGGCGCTAAAGCCGAGGTCGGCAGGGGTCAGCCCAGCCATCTAGTCGTGGTGTACCGGAGACGCCAGCGGCGCGGGAATCGCGACCGGCGTGGCAGCAGCCGGAATCTCTGGCGCCTGCACCTCGTTGAACAGGGAGAATTCCTCATGGCCGTACGTGGTCGTGCCGCTGCGAGTCTCGATGAAGCAGGGCAGGTTGTCGGCATCGATCCCGAAGATGTAGTCCATGCGCTGTCCCGTCGTGAGCTTCGTATCCGCCGCGCTGTAAGTTTGGCAGGCGCGTCCTCCCACCTCCGTCGTGCCGAGTTCGCGCACCTCCTGCGGCTCCAGGCGCTCCTCGATGCCGGCGAACGGCATCACAGGGACAGCAGGCATTCCGCCCAGCAAATTGGCCATGAGCGATCCCTCGGGCAATGTCGCCTGATCGATGGAAACCCACGAGTCTGGGTTCGCTTCCGGGTCGAGTTGGTGCGTCAGCGGCCCACGGACGAAGATCGCGTCGCGGCTGGAGATCGCTTCGAAATCGTTTTCTCCCAGCCCGGTCACGGTCATGTGCTGCACATCTGGCAGGATAACGTCCCGCGTCGCCGTGAATTGAGCCGCTTCCGATACCGGCGTCGCAGCCACCGGAGTCGCTGTGGCGGCATGATCGTGATCTTCGGTGGGAATTGGCGCTGCCGCCCCGGTGCGCACAACCCGGTAGGACTCCACTCCCGACCACGCAACCTCGACACGCTCGGCTATGTCACCCAGCGTCAACCTGGGCGCGGGGGTGGCAGCGGGAGATGACGCCGCAGGCGGTGTTTCAACGCCAGGTGGTGCAGGCGCAGGTGTCGGTTCAGGCATAGCGCCGCAACCAACGAGAGTGAACGCAAGCAAGAGCGGTGCAACACGGACAAACCGATGGCCAGGCATGATCAACCTCGGACTTGAGTGAACGTACACCCGGAAAGGGTAACAGAGGAGCCGCCCTGAAGCGCATTCCACGTGGCGTCCTGAGCTTGTCGAAGGACCTTGTCCGCCTGCAAGCACGGTTCGAGGTGGACCTGCGTTCTCAGTTGAGGACCGAGCGGCCACATGTGTGGTGATTGGAGAGAGTGGGCAAAAAACGGGGAGATGGGAACGGTGCATCCAGGTGCTCGCGGGCGCGAGACGAGATCCTTCGACAAGCTCAGGACGACTCCCTTGTGTCAACGTGACCTCTAACCGTCTTGGCAGGGGGCACGAAGTTCCTCACCTGCGATCAGGGCGCACTCGCCAAGAACGGGCAGGGTGTGAACAACTTACTCCGCCGGCAATAGTGCGTTGAGGGCGGCGCGAAGCATGGTCAGGGGCATGTAGGCAGCCCCGCCCGGGACCAGTTCCGTTGAGGGCGTGCGAGCCAGGGTGCGGGCCAGGACCAGGACCTCCCCGCGCAGGCGGTCGCCATCGAAGGGACGGGCTCTGGCCGTGGATGCGGCGGAGGCAAGCATCTGCTGCGCGCCGCGTTCCCCGGCGGCGGCGGACTCAATGGCGGCAAGAAGCTCGGCGATCTGGGAGAGCGGATCGGCTGGCGCAGGCGGCGGCGCAATCTCATTGCAGGCGGCAGCAATGAATTGCGCGGTTTCGGTTGCGTCCTGCGGAAGGCCCGCCTGCTTCAGCGCTCGCGCGACACCCATTGCTTGCTCAGCGGAGAGGTCCTGCTCCAGCATCGCATCGCGCAGGGCTTCCTGCTGGACAGGAGGGAGTCCCTGTAAGGCGCGGCTCTGCTTCTCGCTGAGGCGGCCGCCGCGAATGTCCTCCTGCACGCTGGACGGCAGCTTCTCCGTGCCGAGCAACTGGAACAGACGGCTGCGGCGGATACCCACCATCTCGGCGACATCGTCCCAGGGGGCGTCGTTCAGTTGCTGCTTTAGCGTCCGCAGGGCCGCCGCGCGGTCGACCGCGTTCAGGTCGTCGCGGACGATGTTCTCCATGAGTTGTTGCAGCAGCCGCCGCTCCAGCGGAACGTCACGCACGATGGCGGGAACAGTGGTAAGCCCCGCCGCCTGCGCGGCTCGGAAGCGGCGCTCACCATGGATGACGATGTAGATATCCCGCTCGGCGTGATAGCTGACGGCGATCGGCTGCAGGATCCCCTCGCGCTGGATGCTGGCGGTCAACTCCGCCAGGCGCTCAGGATCGAATGTGCGGCGTGGCTGATCCGGGTCTGCTTCGATGCGGTCCAGCCGAATCTCCTTGGCAGTGGGCATGTCTTCGACGCCAACCGCCTGCGGCCGGTGATCCGTGAAGAGGGCATCGACGGTGAAGCGCCGCTTGCCGCTACGTGCGCGGCTCTCGCCCTGGGCTGGAGCGGGACTAGACATGGAGGCGTGCCTCCTCGCCCGGCGCGGGCAGGTGCGGGTCGTTCTCCTCCAGCCAGGCGCCAACTGCGCGGTACGCCTCGGCGATGGGGGAGCGCGGCATGTAGTGGAGCACGCTGGTGCGCTCGGCGGCTGATTCAGCGCCCCGCACCGAGAGCGGAATGGAGGGCAGCAGCGTGTACTGCGGGAACTCCTGACCGAGCGCCGTCAGCATGTCGGCGGCGAGCCGCGACGAATGATGCACCTTGGTCGGCAGGAAGCCATGGACCCGCAGGTTCGGATTCAGCCGACGCACCCGGGTAATGGTCTCGAAGAGCCGGCGCAGCACCATCAGCGAGAGCGGATGCGGCTCAATGGGGATGACCAACTCATCCGCCGCGACCAGGATATTGATGGAAAGCACGTTCAGCGCCGGTGGGGCATCGATCAGGACGTAATCCCATGCGGACAACGTCTCGCGGTCAATGCGGTTTTCCAGTTGTCGCTCCCGCTCCAGGACGTTGAGTAGCTCCAGTTCCGCTGCCGCCAGGTCGGGGTGTGAGGGCACCAGCGAGACACCGGGCAAGTTGGTGGGCACGATCACCGCGCTGATAGGGAGATCATCATCGAGCAGGAGATCGTAAACCGAGGCTTCGAGTTGAGTGATGTCAACGCCGGTGGCCATGGTCAGGCTGGCCTGAGGGTCCATGTCTATGGTCAGGACGCGCTTGCCACGTTCCGTCAGAGCCGCGGCCACGTTGAGGGTGCTGGTGGTCTTGGCCGTGCCGCCCTTCTGGTTGAAAAAGGCGATGATGCGGGCCACAGCCTTCTGCCTTCCGTTTGAGAGGATGGGGAACGGATCGCGTGTACGTACGCGAGCCGAGGATACCACGATTCCAGGAGGAGTCGGGAGGCTGCGGCGGGAGCAACAGGCTCAGGAAAGGAAACGACCCGGGTGTCAGTGCGACAACCCGGGCCGGTCAGGTTCTGGAGAGGAGGGGCGCGGCGCGGGCCTGCGCCCCTCCTGGTCTGGGATCGTGCGGGAGCGGGGCATTAGCCGAGCCGCAGTTCCCAGTTGCCGGCCACCCGCTGCTCGGATGGCGTGGTATCGGCTGGCATCAGCCAGGCGCCGATGCTGAAAAGTGTGTGAGCAACACCCGCGCGAAGGGTCGTGATGATGCTGCGAGGCGCGGGAATGCGGTCAGCGAAAGCATCGCGCAGCCGGTGATTCTGTTCCGCCTCCGCCAGGAACTCCTGGTGGCGGCGGGAAGCGTAGACGTGGCTCAGAGAGAGATCCGAAGAGTGCATGGCAGTGTTTCGCTCCAGTGGACAGTGTCCGCGATAGGTAATGAGTCAAAAGGTTTAGGCCAGTGGCTGGCCCGGTGAGCGGCGAATCCTCCCGCTCCGTGCTGGGTACCGAACTTGGGTGACATCAAGCAGTAATTCACTGGGAACCCCTCCCTTTACCTCGTCGTACCGCGATTTCGCGAAACGGCGGGCAAACAAAAACCCCGGACCTCAGTTGAGGCCCGGGGCGCGCATGCGGCGCAGCAAGATGATCAGCCGATGTTGCGGCAGACCTCCGGGCTCTCGATACCGTAAGCAGCGTTGTGCGCTGTCAAAAGCTTCTGCATTTCGCTGCCTCCTTTCTCGATCACCATCGCGCGTATCCGCGTCCCTCTCGTTCGCACCGGGGCCATTCCCCGGGCCAACGCAAAAGAGACTATCACCCCACGCGGTAGCCGTCAATACCCTGTGCAAAAAGACGCCCGATTGCAAGGTGCAACCGGGCGTCAAGTTCACATAAATAGGCTCATTCCTAAACAGCCAGCACCGGCACAGGGAGCGTACGCCCAACAGCCTCAGCCACGGCGCTGATGCGCGGCGTCAATTCCGCGAACTGGTCGAACGTCAGGGACTGCGCGCCGTCCGAGAGCGCCTGCTCCGGACTCGGGTGCACCTCGATCATCAGGCCGTCCGCGCCCGCCGCAACTCCGGCCAATGAGAGGGACGGCACCCAGGCCCGCTTGCCAGCAGCGTGGCTAGGGTCGATGAAGACCGGCAGGTGGCTCATGCCCTGGATGACCGGGACGGAGCTGACATCCAGCGTGTTGCGAGTGATCTGCTCGAAGGTGCGCACGCCGCGCTCGCAGAGGATGACGTCCGGGTTGCCCTGGGCCATCACGTACTCTGCCGCCAGCAGCCACTCCTCCATCAGCATGGAGAGCCCGCGCTTGAGCATGACCGGCTTGCGCGCCTTTCCCACCTCCTCCAGCAGCAGGTAGTTCTGTGAGTTGCGCGCGCCGATCTGGAAGATGTCCGTGAATTCGTTGACGGTCTCAATATCCGAAGGCGTCATCACCTCGGTGATGATCGGCATGCCCGTCTCTTCACGCGCGGTCGCCAGGATCTCCAGGCCACGCCGTCCCAAACCCCGGAACTCGTATGGGGAGGTGCGCGGCTTGTAGGCCCCGCCGCGCAGGATCGACGCACCGGCGGCCTTGACCGCCTTCGCAGTGCTGACGGTCTGCTCCTCATTCTCCACCGAGCAGGGGCCAGCAATGATGGTGATCGCCTCGCCGCCAATGGTGACGTCGCGCACCTGGATGCGGGTCTTCTGCGGGTGGAAATCCCAGCCAGTCAGCTTGTACTTCTTGGTGATGCGCACCACGCGCTCGACGCCGGAGACGATCTCCAGTTCGTCTTCGAGCGACGGGGGCAGGGGCGAGCCAACCACCCCGACGATGGTGTGCTCCTCGCCTTCCGAAAGGTGCGCGCCCAAGCCGAGCGCCTGGATACGCGACACGAGGATGTTGACCTGTTCCCGGGTCGAGCCGGGCTGCATAACGACGATCAAGCGAGGATTCCTCCTGGGGGTTAGGCGGGGACGGGTCGGCCGAGTGCGTCGGACAGCTCGGCGTCGGTGAGCGCCCACTCCGGGCGCAACGCACGAGCCTCCCGCAGGTAGACATGCCGAATCTCGGCAGCCGAGCGCGGGGAATTGACGTGGAGCAGGATGCGGATCACCCCACCCAGTGCACCAGGCACAGCCATTTCGTGCGCGCAGAGCAGCGGCACCTCAGTCCATCCCAGTTCGCGCGCGGCGAGGGCCGGGAAGGCGGCCGTGAGTTCCGGGGTCGTGGTGAAGACGGCGCTCACCACGTCCTCGGGCTGGATGTCGTTGAGCTTGATCAGCGCTTCGAGCAGATCGGTCGTCGCTTCGAGGATGTCCTCGGCGGTGTTGGATGTAATCGTCGTCGCGCCGCGTACACCCCGGCAGGCGACCGTGAGCGACGATGACGCGGCCCTGAGCGGCGTCTCGCGAGACGCCGGGGTCGATGCAACCTGTTCAGACACGGAGACCACCGGTGGAAACTCCTCTTCACCACGCAAGCCGCGCACGTATCGCTCGGCTACCTGCGCTTGCTCATCAATCGGCGCCGTATCCAGGAAGTTGATCATGGCCGAGGCGATCACCGCGCCGTCCGCAAGCTCGCCAATCTGGGCGACATGTTCCGGATTGGAGACACCGAAGCCAACCGCGATCGGCAGGGTGGTGTGACTGCGGACGCGGTCAAGGTAGGGCTTCAGGTCGGGCAGGGATGAACGGGCGCCGGTCACGCCGGTTGTGGACACGCAGTAGACCCAGCCACTGCCAATTCGCCCGACCTCCGCGATGCGCTCGTCCGTCGACGTGGGAGCGAGCAGGAAGACGAGATCGACACCGTGCGCACGCAGCGCAGCAGAAATCTCCGTCGCCTCTTCCGCTGGCAGGTCCGGCACGATGAAGCCGTCCACACCAAGCGCGGCGCTGTCGGCCGCCAATTTCTCAATGCCGTACGCCAACATCGGGTTGACGTAGCCCATCAGGATGAGCGGAATCTCCACCCCCTGGTCCCTGAGACGCTTTGCCATCTCGAGCGACTTGCGCAGGGTTATGCCGTGGGTTAGCGCGACCTGGCTGGTGCGCTGGACGGTGGTTCCGTCCGCGAGCGGATCGGAGAAGGGCACGCCGATCTCCAGCAGGTCTGCCCCGCCACGCACGATGGCGAGTGCTACGGCCTCCGAGATTTCCGGAGTGGGATAGCCAGCGGTGACGAAGGGGATAACGGCCGGGCGTCCTTCCGCGCGCGCCTTCGCAAATGCGGCGGCCGTGCGTGGCGAGCCCGTTGCGGTTGGCGTAAGCGCATAGGTGTCGGTGGCGGTCATAGGCTCATCCCCAGCGCGTTGGCCACGGTCTGCAGATCCTTGTCGCCGCGCCCAGAGAGGCAAACGAGCAGCGAGGCATCCGGCCCCAGCCGCTTCGCCATCGGCATGGCATGCGAGATTGCGTGGGAGGATTCCAGCGCGGGGATAATCCCCTCGCTGTGACAGAGCAACTGGAAGGCTTCCAGCGCCTCGGCGTCGGTCACGGAGACGTAGCTGGCGCGCCCGATGTCCTTGAGCCAGGAGTGCTCAGGCCCAACGCCGGGGTAGTCCAGCCCCGCCGAGATGGAGTGCGCTTCCTGTACCTGCCCGAATTCGTCCTGGAGCAGGTAGGTCTTGGCACCGTGAATGACGCCAACCGTGCCCTTGGTGAGCGTGGCGGCGTGTTGCTGCGTGTCGACCCCATGCCCGGCGGCTTCCACGCCGACCAGCTCGACCTCGCGGTCCTGCAGGAACGGGTAGAAGATGCCAATCGCGTTCGAGCCGCCGCCCACGCAGGCCACGACGCCCGTCGGCAACCGCCCCGTGGCATCGAGCATCTGAGCCCGCGCTTCCTTGCCGATGATCGACTGGAAATCGCGCACCATCATCGGATACGGGTGCATGCCGACTACGGAGCCGATGATGTAGAAGGTGTCCTGGACGTTGGTTACCCAGTCCCGGATTGCCTCGTTGGTGGCGTCCTTGAGAGTTTTCGAGCCGGAGCTGACCGGGCGGACTTCCGCGCCGAGCAGCTTCATGCGGAATACGTTTGGCGCCTGGCGAGCGATATCGAGCTCGCCCATGTAGACGATGCACTCAAGGCCGAGCAGCGCGCAGACGGTGGCCGTGGCCACGCCGTGTTGCCCCGCGCCTGTTTCCGCGATGATGCGCTGCTTGCCCATGCGTTTGGCGAGAAGGCCCTGACCCAGCGCGTTGTTGATCTTGTGCGCGCCGGTGTGCGCCAGGTCCTCACGCTTGAGAAAGATGCGGGCGCCGCCCGCGCGCTCGGTCAGGTTCGCGGCGAAATAGAGCGGCGTCGGCCGCCCCACGTAGTCACGGGCAAGGCGGTCAAGCAGGTCCTGAAATTTCGGATCACGCCGCGCCTCGGCGTAGGCGGATTCAAGTTCCTCAACGGCGGGCATCAGGGTTTCCGGCGCATACTTGCCACCGAACTGCCCGAAGCGCCCGCGTGCGTCTGGTACGGTCGTGAGCGGCGCGAACGCGGCCGCCCCTCTCTCCTGCTTAAGATCGACTGCCATGGATGTGCTCCCGCAACGAAGCGCCTGCGACCCAGATGGCCGAGGCGCGAAACATCATTGTGGCACGCCCCTCGGGAATATGCCCAAGAGTGGCGCAAGATGCAGCAGCGAACCGCCTGCGGGTGGTACGGTTGTGCGTTGCTCCGGCAGGTGACCGGGCTTCTTGGATGAACCGAACGCAATAGACGCAAGGGTCTTCAGGGTGCAAGAACCCGCAGGAGACGCCAATGGCCGCGCCGGTCTCGTGCGCGCACTGTCTCCCGCCGAACAGCAGTATCAGGACAACCTCATCGTGATCGGAGAGCGCCGGCGCGAGCTGGCGATCCTGGAGCAGGATCTCGTTGCGCTTCGCTCGGCGGTCACGGATTTCGAGGCACTGGCGCAGTCGCGTCTTGGCGAACTCTTTACGGAGCTGCGCCACCTGGAACGCGAAACTGCCGAATATGGTGGCCGGTTAAACCGGCTCCGTGCCGCGCTGGACGCCCGCGCGGACGAGGACTTGCTCCAGGGGCTGGAGGAGGAACAGGAACTCCTGGAGGAGGCCGCCTTTGCCGCGGCTGGCGCTCGCGCGCGTGGACGCGGACCACATGCCCCCGAAGCGACCCGGCGCTGGCTGGCCACAGAGGCCACTGAGGCCAAGCGCCTCTACATCGACCTCGCCAAGCGGCTGCACCCCGACCTGGCCCGCGATGATGACGACCGGCAGCGGCGCGAACGGATCATGCAGCGCGTGAACGAGGCGTTCCGCCTGCGCGACCTGGCCGGCCTGCGCGCCGTCCACCTGGAATCGATTGCGGACGACCCGAACTGGGAAGCCCGCCCCGTGACCGACCGCCTGGCCTGGGCAGAGCAGGAGATGCGCCGCCTGGATCAGGCGCTGAACGAAACCCGGAGTGGTCTCTCGCGGTTGCGCGGTGGGGAACTCTTCCGTCTGTATACGCGCCACGAGGTGGGCGATCCCGTCTTCGATGATCTCCGCACCCGCATCGAGGGCCGCATCGTCACAGAGTCCCGCCGCCTGGAGAAGATGCAGGATTCGTATCGCCGTCTCGTGGACCGCTGGCGTATGGCCGGAGTGGAAAGTTAGGCGAGTCAGCAGTCTGAGCATGGTTGGACTCAGAGCGTGTCGTGGACTTGGCATGCTTGTCGCATGGACAGGAAACCATTCGCCGCGAACCGTGCAGAGTTCATCCCGGCGCCGATCTCGAAGGGTGGAGCTAGCTGCGTCGAGAGCACGAGCGCCTGAGTTCAGATCATCGCTTGAGGATCGTGGGGCTTCCGATCGAAGAGAGATTGTCTTCGCCTAACTGGCGATCCACGTGAACGAGCTCTGGATTGCGATTTCGGGAGACGCGGTGGGGCCAAGAGCTTCTAATGGCAAGCCCCGGTGGGATGTTGCCTCAGGTGATCTTCACGATGGAGGAGGCCCGCCTTGGAGTCTCCCGGAGTGCCACACCCAACCGGGAGTGGTTGCCCGAGCATTACCATCGATGTGTCAGGTTCCGGCAAGTCGGGCCACCACCGGCGCGAACGCATCTGCTGACTCGGTCATGACCGTCACGTAGGATATGCCGTACTCCTCGCGGAACCGGCAGAGGCGCTCGACGATCTGGTCGACGCTACCGAGGGCGAATTCCGTCGACGCCAACACCTGATCGGCAGTCAAGCCGAATGCCGGCGCCATCTCGGCGGCTACCGCCTGCGGCCGGTCGGTCACGGCGGTGCCCTGAAACAAGAGCGCCAGTTCGATCTGGTCCAGCCGCTCGCCGGCCGCTTCGCGCACCCAACCGACCTTACGAGCCAGCGCCTCCTCGGTTCCCTCCGCCCAGTCGATCCCGCCGCCTGGCAATGCGCGGGAGAGGAGACCGACGATGTCGGCCTCGCGCGCGGCCACCGAAATCAGCCGCTTGCCGCCGCCCCCGATGAAGACCGGCGGGTGGGGGTGTTGGACTGGCTGCGGGGTCCCTGCCAAACCCGCGACCGTGTAGTAGACGCCCTGATGGTGCACCGGTTCGCCAGCCCAGAGCGCCTTGATGACCCGGAGTGCCTCCTCCATGCGGGCCACCCGCACGCCCGGCGGGTCGAAGGGGATGCCCGCCTGGTCGTGCTCGTCCTTGACCCAACCGGCCCCGAGGCCGAACTCGAAGCGTCCGTCGGTCAGCACGTCGATTGTTGCCGCCTCCTTCGCGAGCAGCGCGGGATGCCGGTAGTCGTTGCAGAAGACGGTGCAGCCGACGCGGATGCTGGTCGTGGCGTCGGCGGCAGCGACAAGGGCTGGCACCGGAGCGAACGGGATGTCGGCGACGTGGTCAGCGACCAGGAAGACGGCGTATCCGAGCGCCTCGACCCGTCGAGCGTGCTCCGCCCAGGCGTGCTTCGAGACCGCCTCGAAGCCTCCAGTGGCGAATCGGAACGGCCGAGGCGTCCCTGGGTGCTCTGAGGCTCCGACGGCTGGAGGCAGATTCAGCATGGCGGCTCCCCTCATGCAGCGCGGCGGTCGGGACAATGGCGTTGCCCCTGTCCTTCGCTGCGAGCGGTCGAGATGGGCGCTACGCCTCCGAGGCGGGGGCCATGACGCGGGCGATGTGATCCAGGACCGGTTGGGCCTCGGCTGGTCGGCTGAACTCGACGAACTCCATGTCCTCTTCGATCACCGCCGTGTGCCCCGGCGGCATGTAGACGAGATCTCCCGCCTGGTACATCTCCTCTGAGCCGTCGGCGTAGGTCGCCCGCGAGCGTCCCTTGATGACGTAGATCCAGTGGGGACAGGGGCACAGGTCGTTCGGCAGCCCCTGCAGCAGTGGCCCGAGGTCGGTGCCAGCGGGCAGCGTGACGATCATCGCGCGCAGGTCACCCCAGTCAACTCCCCGGATGCCGGCCTGGTCGTCCCCGAAGAGGATAGGGAGTTCATCGCGAGATGCCCGCACGGTGTGTCTCCTATTTGCCCTGCGTCGAGCCGATCATGGCCAACTGACGAACGGTCCTGGATCCCCGGAGGGATACTGTCCAAGAAACACTACTCTACCCCAAAGCTGAGCGGTGTCAACTACCGGATCGCTCCTTGAACCCGGTGTTGCCCCGTGTGGTGGACAGGTGAAGACCTGGGTGTGTTCGGCGCGTTGGGCTTCGAAGACTCACTCCTCGTCGAGCACGTCAGTAGAGTACGGCTTGCCGGCAACAGCTTCTGTTCCTATCCCGCATGCGACCGAGTCCACAACACGCGCTCAGAACGTGGAGAGATTCTGGTCGCCTATATCGGTGTGTAGCGGAGTCGGTCGGCCAGGAAACCCCTCGAGACACGACGAAGAAACGAGACCGATCTGCAGTGCCGTTTCTTCTGCACACTACTGGAGTCTCAAGGGGATACCCAAGACCAGGCGGTGCTCTCGAAGATCGAGAGCACCGCCTGGTCCTTTATGAGTTCCCGGTGATCTTCGCGTGGACGGCCAGTTCGGGTGTCGGCTGGACCGCGTCGGGGACGGGCTCCAGGGTGCGTGCCTCCCACTCGTGGCCCGGTTCGATGCGGTCCGCCAGCACCTCTGCGATGTGGCGGCTGTGGCGGCCCGTGAAGTGCCCGATCTGCTGGCGGCAGGAAACACCAGCCACGCTGATGGTGGCGGTATCGGGCATGGCCTCAACCGCCGGGAAGAGGCGGTCCTCGCCGATCTTCTTCGACACGTCGTAGTGCTCAGACTCGTAGCCAAATGACCCGGCCATGCCGCAGCAGCCCGCGCCGCTCTCCTTTGCCGAGCAGCCGGCCTTGCGGAACATCGCCATCGATGGGCCCATGCCGATGAGCGCCTTCTGGTGGCAGTGCCCGTGGAAGAGCACCTCTGGCCCGGCATCCGTCTTCCACGTGATGCCGAGATCGCCCGCCTGGTCCAGCTTGGCCAGGAACTCGTCGATCATGTAGGACTCGGAGGCGACGGCCGAGGCATCGGCATCGTGCGGCAGCAGATCCTTGTACTCGTCTCGCAGGGTCAGGATGCAGCTTGGCTCCGTGCCGATGATGGGGATGCCGTTTCGCGCGTACGGCGCCAAGATCTGGATGTTCTTCTTCGCCAAGGCACGCGCTTCCTCGATCAGCCCCTTGGAGAGCATCGGGCGTCCGCAGCAGACGCGCCGTTCCTCGACGATCACATCGAAACCCGCCGCTTCCAGCAGCCCTACCGCCGCCATGCCGATGTGCGGGTAGTTGTATTCCGCGAAGGTGTCGTGGAAGTACACGATCTGACCCCGTGTCTGGCGTGGGTGCGCCGCTACCTGCCGCTGGTGCTCGTGCCAGCGTTGAGTGAAGGTGCGCGAGGCGAAGCGGGAGAGCTTGCGCTCCGGCGCAACCCCGAGCGCCTTCTTGACTGGCGCATCCAGGCCCAGGCGCATGGTCAGGTTGACGAACGGCGCCATCGGCGAGGCCAGCTTCGAGATGTCGTGGATGTGCCCGAAGAAGCGGGAGCGTAGCGGCGTGCCGTGCACGTCGTGGTAGTGCTGCAGGAACTCCGTCTTCAGCTTGGCCATGTCCACGCTGGACGGGCACTCGGTCTTGCACGCCTTGCAGGACAGACACAGATCGAGCGTGTCGTAGACGTCCTTCGAGGCCAGATCCGGACGGTCGAGCATGTCGCCAGCCAGCGCATCACGGAGGGCGTTGGCGCGGCCCCGGGTGGAGTCCTTCTCGTCCTTGGTGGCCATGAAGGAGGGACACATCGTTCCCGCCTTCAGCTTGCGGCAGACGCCGGCGCCGTTGCACATCTCGACGGCGCGGTCCAGGCCGCCTTCGACATCGAAGCTCAGGTAGGTCTTCGGCTGGCGAGCGCGGTACTTGGGTCCGTAGCGCAGGTTCTCCGTCATGGAGGGCGCATCGACCTTCTTGCCCGGGTTCATGAGCAACCGCGGATCCCAGATGCGCTTGAACTCGCGCATGGCCTGGTACAGCTCCGGGCCGAAAATGCGCTCGTTCAACTCCGAGCGTTGCAGGCCGTCGCCATGCTCACCGGAGAGGTGGCCGCCGAAGCGGTGCGCCAGTTCGGCGGCAGCCTCGGCCATCTCGACCATGGAGACCACGCCCTCGCGCGTCTTCAGGTTGACGAGCGGCCGGATGTGGAGACACCCGGCGGAAGCGTGCGCATAGTACGCAGCTTCCGTGTTCTGAGCTGCCACCAGGTCCTCGATGGCGCCTACATACTCGGCCAGGTGCTCGACCGGCACCGAAACGTCTTCGATGACGGCAATCGGCTTGTGATCGCCGCGGATGCTCATGAGCAATCCGAGGCCAGCTTTTCGCACAGACCAGACGTCGGCCTGCTGCTGCACGTCGAGCACTGTCAGCGGATCGACCATCGTCTTGACGCCACGGTCGATCAGGTGCTGCTTGAGGTGCTCGGCCTTGAGCGTCAACTCGTCTTCCGTCTCGCCGTAGTACTCGACGACGAGGACCGCCTCGGGGTTGCCCTGGATCATAGAGATCTGGCGGGCAAAGCCGGGCTGCGAGCGGGTGAGGTTGATGAGCAGGCGGCCCATCAGTTCCACAGCCGAGGGATCGGTCTCCAGGATGGCGGGCGTCGCGGCCATCGAGGCGACCAAGTTGTCGAACTGGAGCAGGACCAGGCCGGTCTTCGTCGGGCGCTTGTAGAGATTGAACGTGACATCGAGCAGCGTGGCCAGCGTGCCCTCGGAGGAGACAAGCAGGCGGGCAAGGTTGAATTCGTCGTCCGGTTTGATCAACTGGTCGAGCGAGTAGCCGGTGGCGCGGCGCCAGTGGCGTGGAAAGTCCCGCTCGATCAGCCCGGCGTAGCGCTCGCGGAAGGCAAGCAGTTCCGCGTAGAGCCGTCCCTGGCCGCTGTCATGTCCGGCTACGCCAGCCATCGCCCCGGGCGTGGTTGGCCCCAGCTCCAGCACCGTGCCGTCCGCCATCGCGGCTCGCGCGCGCATGACGTTGTCGCCGGTCATGCCATACAGGATGGAGTGGGAACCCGTCGAGTTGTTGCCGACGACGCCGCCAGCTGTCGCGCGCTCGGCGGATGCCGGGTCGGGGCCGAACATGAGGCCCGTGGGACGCAGTTGCATGTTCAACGCCGCGACGTTGATGCCCGGCTCGACCGTGACGGTCTGCCCCTCCACATCGAGGTCAAGGATGCGCGAGACGAACTTGGAGAAGTCCATGACCAGCGCCGCGCCAACTGTCTGCCCGGCCAGCGAGGAGCCGCCACCGCGCGGCAGGAGCGGCACGCCAAACCGCGTGGCGACCTCGATGGACGCCAGCACGTCGTCAACGGTGCGCGGCACGACCACGCCGACAGGTTCAATCTGGTAGTTCGAGGCATCGGTGCTGTAGAGCATGCGCGAGACAGCGTCGAATCGCACCTCACCGTCCAGCCGCTTGCTGAGTTCTTCCTGCAGGGCCCCGGCGATCTCGGCCGCTGGCCCCGGGCGATGCCCGTTGGCAGAAAATGGTGCGGCCTGCTGCGGCAGCGTGGCAGTCATGGGGCGACTGGTCCTCTCCAGGAAAAAGGGCGGCAGGGCCACCTGTACTGGTCCTGCGTGGAGGGCCGAGTGTAGCACCGGAGGGGGTCGTTTCGGCCCATTTTCCGCGTCTCCGTGCGTTGCGGGAGTTCTGGATGCGGCGTACCATCTCCGCTCTGTGTGAGGTGCATGTGACAGATTTCCGCCCGCGTTTTGGCGCCCGGTTGGCGTAAGAGAGGAGTCCCGGTGCTGGAACCCACCCGCTACCTGTTGCCCGAGGAGGCGATTCCCGCAACCTGGTACAACGTCGTCGCGGACCTGCCAACGCCGCCCGCGCCCGTGCTCCACCCTGGCACCCATCAGCCCATTGGTCCGGAGGACCTTGCGCCGCTCTTCCCGATGGCAGTGATCGCCCAGGAAGTCTCCACCGAGCGCGACATCCCGGTGCCGGAAGAAGTGCTGGCGATCTATCGCCTCTGGCGCCCCACCCCGCTGCACCGGGCACGCAAGCTGGAGCGCGCGCTGGATCTCCCTAAAGACGTGCGCATCTTCTACAAGAACGAGGGCGTCAGCCCGGCTGGCTCGCACAAGCCGAACACCGCTATCCCGCAGGCGTACTACGCCAAACAGGAGGGCGTGAAGCGCATCGCCACCGAGACCGGTGCGGGCCAGTGGGGGAGCTCCATCGCGCTGGCCGGGTCCCTCTTCGATCTCGAGATCAAGGTCTACATGGTGAAAATCTCCTTCGCCCAGAAGCCGTACCGACGGGCGCTGATGGAGACGTGGGGCGCCCAGTGCGTGGCCTCTCCCAGCACCGAAACCAATGCCGGCCGCGCGGTGCTGGAGCGCGATCCCGATTCGAATGGGTTCCTGGGGATTGCGATTTCCGAAGCGGTCGAAGACGCCGCCACTCGTGAGGACACGACGTACGCGCTCGGCTCGGTGTTGAATCACGTCCTCCTGCACCAGACCGTGATCGGGCAGGAGGCAATCCAGCAGATGCAGTTGGCGGACGCCTTCCCGGATATCGTCATCGGGTGCGTGGGCGGTGGCTCCAACTTCGCGGGGATCAGCTTCCCCTTCGTCCCGGAGAAGCTGGCGGGCAAGAACATCCGCATCATCGGTGTCGAGCCGGCCGCGTGCCCCACGCTCACGCGCGGCACCTACGCCTATGACTTTGGTGACACCGGCCAACTGACGCCGCTGGTGAAAATGCACACGCTCGGGCACACGTTTGTTCCGGCCGGGATTCATGCCGGTGGGCTGCGCTATCACGGCGCCGCGCCACTGGTGAGCCTGCTCAAGGAAGAGGGGATCATCGAAGCGCAGGCCGTGAAGCAGCGTGCCGCGTTCGAGGCAGCGTTGCAGTTCGGCCGCACGGAGGGCATCGTGCCCGCGCCGGAATCCTCGCACGCCATCCGGGTGGCGATCGATGAGGCGTTGGCGGCGCGCGACGCCGGCGAGGCAAAGACGATCCTCTTCAACCTCTCTGGCCACGGATTCTTCGACCTCTCGGCCTACGACAGCTACCTCTCCGGGAACATGCAGGATTACGAACAACCGCAGTCCGAGATCGATGCGGCGCTGGCAGGTCTTCCCAGCGTCGCGGAGTGAGGCCCTGGTCCCTTCTCGGCAGGGGCTGCCGGATTGGCCCCGGTTGTGCCATGATCGGTACATCGGCGCGAGTCCGGCAACGATCCAGCCGGGCAGCACCGCGAAGGAGCCGTTATGGAACCAGGCATCATTGGCCTACTTGTATTGATCTTGTTGATCGCCGCCACGGTCGGTGTTCTGCTCAGGCAGCGGCCTGACTCATGGAACTTGCCGCTGTTGCGCACCTCTGGCGGCGGAGGTGCCCTGCTGGGCGATGACATGATGGGCCATGATGCGCTGCCGGGCGTTCGTGCCGAAGCGGCGGTCGCTGAGCCTGCCTTGCCCCGCGGCGCGCCATCACTCAGCGTGATGCGTGAAGACCCGCCAGAACCGATTCTGCTCGATCTGACGCCGCTCAATTCCGAGCCTTCACCGCTGGAAGTGCTTGGGGAGCGGCTCGATCATGTTGAAGCTCAACTGACGGGGTTGCAGCAGGAGTTGCGGAATCAGCGCGACGCCATCCTGCGCATCGGGGTGGAGCTGAAGCTGGCGGGCGAGGCGGAAACCGCGCGTCGTGACATGGCCATCGAGCGGCTGCGCGGTGATGTGCTGGCGATGATCGGGCAGATTGGCGAGGAACGCCGAAATGCCGGGCGAGACCGCCGGGCCGAAATCATCAGCGAGCTCTACGCGCGCCTGGCGCGGCTGGAAACGGCCCTGAGCGCGGTGACCAATCCCGTTCTCCTTCCTGGCGAGCCCTACGCGCCGCCCGCCGAGTTCCTGACGGAAGCGCTGATCTGGGAGAACTGGAACGAGGTCGGCGAGCGCGCCTTCGCCCTGGCCGATGCCTACAGCGCCCAGCGCGTCTATCTCTCGGAGAAGACGCGGGAAGAACTGGGCGCGTTCGTCACCGCCCTGCGCGTGACCCTCACCCGCTCGATCTATCCCAACCTGCATGCCGATGCCGACGCGAGCCAGCAGGCCGCCCTCCGCGCCGCGCTGGAGCAGGTGGCGCTGGAACTGCCTCGCGCCCGCCGCGCCCTGGATTCCGAGTACCACGCGGCGACGGAGGACTAATAGATAGTCCAGAGTCAGTAGTGAGGTCAGGCACCAGGTTCAGGCGACGAGATCCTTCATCTCCGGGCTCAAAACGACGAGTAAACGCTCGACTGACAAACGATGGCGGCTCAGTGACCCAGCATAAAGTCAAGAGTCTCTGGTTGAGGTGACGATCACCTGCTGCGTCGTCCTGCGTGCTCTGCCGCAACGAGGTAACAGGTTCCAGGAAGGCGACCACGCTCACGCCTCATCCCGAGTTCGTCGAAGGATCTCGTCGGCCGATCGAAGGGGTTGGAGGTCGCGCTGTCCTTCGGGTGTTGTGATGCGCGCGTCGCAGGACAAGTTGTGACGCCAGCGAAGGCGGGCCATCTGGGTGTTGAACTCGAGCCTGTGTGGGTGCGAAACGAGGTCCTTCGCCAAAAGGGGTACAGCGTCTTGGGGAAGTTGTCCCGCTTCACACATAGGTTCAGAGACGAGATTCTTCGCCCGGGGGCTCAGAATGACAAGGGAGCGAGGTGGAACTTCTGGCGACTTCGTCGAGGTGGAGTACGCGGAAAGAAACCCGAAATGGGACATCGTCTCAAGCAAATGCGAGGTCGGGGGTGATCTACCGAACCCAATAGCGACGCCACGCACCGTACCAGATGGGGAACTCTACAGGCTTGATCGCGCGGCGCGGCTGCGAGTTACACGTTGTTCCTGGCCGTGGCGTCGCCACGGGAATCCTCGGCGCTTCCATCGCCAGTCGCCTGGTCTTTTCCGTCGCGGCTGTCCTGGCCGTCGCCGCCATTGCCCTCGCTTGCTCCGTTGCGATCAGGGTTATCGGAGCCGTTCTCGCTTTCCTTGCCTGAACCACTCCCGTCCTCCTGCCCCTGCTCAGCAGGCGGAGTTGCTTCTTCTGGGGCAGACGTTTCGTCAGCGACCTGCTGGGACTTCTCCTTCGGGCGGTTCTTCTCGTTCCCGCCGCCACCGTTGCCCTCCCGGTCGTTGCCCTTGTCCCGGGTGTCGGTTTGCTCGACGGCGTTCTCATCCTTGCGGGATTGGCCCTTGTCGTCCTTCCTGGAGGAGGCGGAATCGTCGTCAGCGTTCTCGTTCCGGCGCTCCTTGCGGGAGTCTCCAGATCCGTCCCTGCCACTAGCGTCCTTTGATTCCGCGGAGCCGTCCCGGTTCCGCTCACGCGTGCGGGTGCGCTCCCGGTCGCGGTCCGCCTGATTGTCATCTAATGCGGGGGTATCGTCCTCGCTTGTGGAGCCGTCCTTACCAGAGATGTCGCGCGTGTCCTTCTCGCGGTTCTTCCCGCTGGTGCCCTCGTCGCGCCGCTCCTCGCGCTGCTTGGCCTTCTTGCCCGTATCGCGATCCTTCCGCCCCTCGCGCGCGTCCGCTGATCGGGGAAGGTCCTCTCGCGTCGGGGGGGCTGGGGGGTTGGGGTCCGTGTATTCAGGCACGCCGGCGGTGGTCCCGGCCGGGAGGCGCATGGCCGCGCGACGCGGCGTAACGCCGCGATAGCCCTCGGTGCCAGGTTCCTTCGGCAGCCAGCGGGTGGGATCGACGTGTTCGCCGGAATCGAGGTCGACCAGCGCAAAGTGGAGATGCGGCCCAGTCGAGTAGCCCACGGACCCGACCTCGCCGATGAGTTGCCCCGCCTCCACGTAATCACCCACGTCAACGAACGACGCGATCCAGTGCAGGTACTCGGTGGCGTAGCCGTCGTTACGGCCCTCGTGCTGGATGATGATCCGCGTATTGGGGACCCCGACTTCGCGGTCATAACCGGATTCCGTGACCCACCCGGACGCAGCCGCGTAGAACGGCGTGCCTTCTGGCGCGGCCAGATCGAGGCCGGTGTGGACGACTGGCCGATCAGATGGGCAGCCCGCCCCCGGTAGATAGAAGTGGGCGATCTGCGGCACACAGCCAAAAGCCTGGGTGAAGGAATAGCTCTCCGCGGGCATTGGCCACATGCGGAGATTAACCTTTCGCCTGTCCTCGTCGGCCTGATCGTCGCGGGTCGTCTTCTCGTTCTGGCGTTCAGGGGGCGGACCATCGCCGGGATCAGCGCCGACGGCTACCGGCACGGCTTCGACTTCCGCGGCGACCTGGCGCAGGTTTATGGGCGCCTCCCGACCGCGTGGCCGCACGCTGCTCGCGCCGCCATCTGGCCGCTCGCCGTCTTCCTTTCTTCCATTGGTGTCTTCGTCTGGTAGATCGACAAGAGGCGTTTCAGAGCTCTCGGACCAGGCGCGGGCAGCGGCGGGGAAGAGCGAGGGAGTGGGAGGAACAGCGGACAGCAGGAAGCTTGCCGCCAGCAAGGTTGCCCCTGCGTGGCGAAGTCTCACGTGCCGCCAGTTCACATTGGGACCAGAGCGCCCGTGCCGCAATCCCTTCTCCATGGTTAGACGCAGTGCAAAGTGCAGGGCTGGCGCGGGTGCGGGAACCCATCCGCATAGAGCATTATGACCAGTATTGTCGGCGGCTGCCACCATTTCGCGGGCGGAGTCTCTTGGGCATCGTGCTACGATTGGGCTGAATCCTGAGTGGCGTCGCGTACAGAGAGCAACGCGCGGCGTTGCTTGTCTCGCAGGCAATGACATTGATGAAATCGCCTGCACACGCGATGACCAGCGGGAGCGAATGATGACAGGGTCTAACGGCAGTTCGCCCGTTTCCGACCAGACTGTCCTGCCAAAACCTGAGGGGCTTGAGGGCGTCGTGGCGGCGTCCACTGCGCTCAGTCACGTTTTCGGTGAGGAAGGCAAACTCGTCTATCGAGGCTATGACATTCATGAGCTGGCCGGCAAAGCCTCGTTCGAGGAGGTGGCCCACCTGCTCTGGAAAGGCCAACTCCCGAACCAGGCAGAGCTTGACGGGCTCCTGACCTCCCTCTCCGCAAACCGGGAGCTGCCGGAGCAGGTGGTCTCCGTGATCCGGGCGCTGCCCGCTGACGCTGCGCCGATGGATGCGTTGCGGACAGGAGTATCCGCCCTTGGCGCAAGCGGCTCGGGGCTATTCGATGACACACCCGACCTCGATGAGGCGATTGCGCTGACCGCGCGCTTCCCCGGTATCCTGGCCGCGTTTTTCCGCTTGCGGCAGGGCAAGGAGCCCGTCACGCCGAAGGCCGGGCATAACACAGCCCAGAGTTACCTCTACCAGCTCTTCGGCGAGGAGCCGGAGGAGCGGCATTGGAAGCCACTCGAGGTCTACCTGACGCTTCTGGCTGACCACGGGATGAACGCCTCGACGTTCACCGCGCGCGTGATCGCCTCGACCGGCTCGGATCTCTGCTCCTCCATCACCGGCGCCGTCGGCGCCCTCAAGGGCCCCCTGCACGGTGGCGCCCCGTCCAAGGTCCTGGACATGCTGGAGGCTATCGGCAGCGCGGAGAACGTCGATTCCTGGCTGACGCAGGCGCTGGACCGCGGTGACCGCCTGATGGGCTTTGGCCATCGCGTTTACAAGGCCGAGGACCCGCGCGCTGAAATCCTGCGTGGCATGGCCCGCGAGGCAAGCACGCCTGAGTTCTTCGAACTGTCACGCCGCACGGAAGAGCGGGCGCTGGAGATGCTGCACGAGCGCAAGCCGGACCGGCGTCTCTACACGAACGTCGAGTTCTACTCGGCGGCGGTCCTCTCGGCCGTTGGGCTCCCAGGTGACATGTTCACCCCAACCTTCGCGGTGTCCCGGGTCGTCGGCTGGTCCGCTCACGTCCTGGAGCAGGTCTCGAACAATCGCCTGATCCGGCCGCAGTCCGAGTTCATTGGCCCGCTGGACAAGAAGTACGCGGCCATTGAGGCCCGCTAGGTAGTGGAACGAGCGTAACCATTTCATCAGCGGCCTGCTGCGGCGGGCCGTTGACGCATCCTCTAGCTGCTCGCGGACGTAAGTAGCAGGAGGGCGGTCAGGGGACCGCACATGGGAGGTGCGGTTGCTGCGTCACGTTTGCTGGTCAGTTCTCATAGCGGTCCTGCTCGCGTCGGTCTCGCCATTTGAAGCGGGCGCGAATCCGGCTCATCACCCGCTTCGTTGGATTTCACTCGCACAGGCAGAGGCTGATCTCGATGCTGCCTCCGAGGCCGTGCGCGAGTTCTCTCTGTTGGAAGGCGCGCGCGACTATGACGCGCTCTACGCCAGGCTGCATCCTGACGCTCGCGCCGTTGTCCCGCGATCAGCCGTTGTTGGGTGGTACGACACCTTCCTTGCCGACCGCCAGGCCGGTGAAGCTGTGGTTACCGAGGTGCGCGCGGAGCCCTGGACCTGGGGCGTAACCGGCGTGACGTATGACGACGCGATCACGGTGCTTTACACGCAGCCGTATGTCGTGGATGGTGTCGAGACGGAGATCGCCGGCGAGGTCCACGTTGTCGCTGATGACGATGGGTGGGGCTGGTTCTTCGGAGCATCACGGGAGTTCCTGGATGCGCAAATTGCCGCTTACGGTGACGATGGATCAGCCACAGCGTTTGCGCTTGGGGTCGAACCGGCGAACGTGGTGGACCCGGAGGTCCTGTTTCCTGATCAGTTCGTCCGGCACGTCAACAGTTTCTGGGAAAAGCGCTTCGCGGATGCGGAGCGGACCTACATTCCGCCCGGGGACGTGGTCGCTTTCGACCAGCCCATGTCGACGCCCTGCGGCCCGGCGGATCCCGAGGAGGAGGCGGCCTTCTACTGTGTCATCGACCAGAAGATCTACTACTCTGTGCCCTTCCGCCAACTAATTGAGGGCCAGATAGGCGACTTCGCCTGGATCGTAGTGATCGCCCACGAGTGGGGTCATCACGTTCAAGCGCAACTTGGCTTCGAGCTTGGTGTGTCCCCGGACCGCGGCGGTGAGATTGCCCCGATTGTCTTTGAGCAGCAGGCGGACTGCCTGGCGGGCGCGTACTCGGTCGATGCGGAACTGGTTGGCTGGCTGGATCCAGGCGATGTCGACGAAGCGCTACGTATGACCGAGCTGTCGGGAGATCCTCCCGGCACAGCCTGGGATGACCCACGCGCTCACGGAACCAGCGAAGACCGCATTGATGCCTTTCTCCAGGGGTATTCCGGCGGTATCGGCTCCTGCGGACTCGATCTCAGCATGGCGACCCCAGCCGGCGGCTAAACCTCCGGGCGAACGCGCTCCGAAGTCCCTATCATTGCGGCAATCTGGCAACAGGCGGGCTCGCGCTCGTCTGTGCCCCGGCGCTGCGGCTGGCGCACACGCACCGAGGGAGGACAAGATGGGACTCGAGATTTTCGAGCGTGGGGAACTCCCTCGCTGGGCTCCTGTGCGTCAGCAGCTCGACGACCTGGACATCGGCGATGTGCGGGCCGCCATCGCCGAGCAGTTCGCGCGAGATGGTGTGGGCAACCGACTGAAGCCCGGCCAGCGGGTGGCCATCACGGCAGGCAGCCGCGGCATCGACCGCATTGACGAAGTGCTCAGGGCCGTGATCGACGAGGTGCGGGCGCTCGGCGCGGAACCATTCCTGGTGCCAGCGATGGGTAGCCACGGGGGAGCCACCGCGGAGGGCCAGCTCGAACTGATCTCTCACTACGGCGTGACCGAGGAGCGGATGGGGTGTCCCATTCTCTCCAGTATGGAGACCGTGGAGCTGGGCTTCGTCGAGAACGACGTCCCGGTCTGGATCGACCGGAACGCCTACCAGGCGGACGCCATCATCCCGGTCGGCCGGGTCAAGCCTCATACCGATTTCCGGGGGCCTGTTGAATCTGGCCTGATGAAGATGATCGCTATTGGCCTGGGCAAGCAGTTCGGTGCAAACTACTTCCATCACCAGGGCATGGGTGAGTTCCACCACCTGATCCCCGCCGTCGCCAACTACACCATTTCGCGCGTCAACATTCCCTTTGGCGTGGCCGTCATTGAAAACGGCTACGGGCACCTGGCCCAGGCGGAGGCCGTGCCAGCGGAGCGCATCTTCGAGCGCGAGCAAGAGTTGCTGCGCATTGCACGCGGGCGCATGGGGCGTCTGCCGGGCGAGCAGATCGATGTGCTGATCATTGACCGTATCGGGAAGGACATCTCGGGAGATGGCGCTGACCCGAACGTGATAAACCGGGACGTGGCTGGCACATTGCCGCCGAACGAGGAGCCGCTCAAGCCGCACATTCAGCGCGTGATCATGCGTGACCTGACGGACGACACCAACGGCAATGCCACCGGTGTCGGCATGGGCGATGTGGTGCTGCGGCGGCTCGTTGACCGCATGGACCCGGTACCCACGTACATGAACATGATCACCTCGAAGGCGCCACAGGGCGCGCGCATCCCGCTCACGGTCGAGAACGATCGCCAGGCGATCCAGATCGCGCTGGCCTGCTGCCTGAAGATTCAGCCCGAGACGTCCCGCATCATGCGTATCCAGGACACCAAGCACGTCGAGACCTTCTGGGCCTCCGAACTGTTGCTGCCGGACATCCTGGCAGAGGGGCGTGTCACCCAGACCGGCGACCTTCGCGAGATTTCCTTTGATTCGGCCGGGATGCTCGTCGACTAGCGCGAATCCTCGCTCGCCAGCGCACGATCTCGCACAGAGGCGAGCAGGGGATCGGTGATCTCCGCGCTCGCCTCTGCCGCGAATGACGCCATGGGGCGAGACGGGTCTTCCGCGAGGTAGGCACGTGACTGCAGGAACGTTTCGAGTCGGTCGACCTGCTTTACGAATCGCGCTTCGGGTGACTGGCCATCGGCCAGTTCCTGCCAAAGCCCGGCGAGTGTCCTTCCGGCAGTGGCCGGCAGCACAGAAACCAGCCGGTCAATCACCGCTTGCTCGGCGGAACGCTTCGCGGCGGTGCGCTCAGGGCTGCGCGGCTGGAGTTCGTTGAGGAATGCCGCCCGTTCGGCCGCTGGGCCGTGGGCGTGCACGTCTTCCGGCGCGTAGGGCGTCCAGTCGCCTATCTCCGCTTCCGGCAGATCGTGAACCAGTGCCAGCATGAGGACGCGCTCGGCATCGAGGTTTGCGCCGGAAACGTTCGCCTCAAGCGCCGCCATCCAGGCCAGCAGCGTGACGCCCAATGAGTGATCAGCCACTGATTCGGTGTCGAGTGGGGGGACCCCTCGATCCAGCCACCCCTGGCGTGGGACGCGCTTCAGGCGCTGACCCTGGTGTGCCAGGTGCAACAGCCCCGCCGCCGGATCTGCGCCCATGTTCATGTCATGACTCTCCGGCATCGACAATACCGTCCGTACGCCGCTATCCTTGCCCCACCCGAACCCGCAGAGCGCAGCCCGCAAAGCGTAGAGCCGCTTCGGAAGCTCCACACACGCGTCATTGCCGCCGCCAACTTACTACGTCCGTTGGGAGGGAACCGTCCGTGCCACATGGAGTCGCTGCTCGGGCGCTCCTGGGCGTCATCGCGCTGATAACGGTCATCGCGCTCGCCGTGGTGCCGGTTGTCGATGCGCGCCCCAAGGACAAGAAGAACGGCGGAGAAACCACGACCGAAGTTTCGAGCGATGCCTCTGGAGACGTTGTCAGCGACGAGACCGCGTCTCAGACCACTGGCAACGGCGGCGACGAACGAACCCTCCTCTCTTCAGACGCTGACGGTGATTACATCCCGGACTCCCTGGACAACTGTGCAAACGTGCAAAACCCGGACCAATCCGATTCAGACGGGGATGGAGCCGGTGACGCCTGCCCGATCTACTACGACACTGACGGCGACGGCGTTGCCGACAAGGAAGACAACTGTCCGGGTGTTTCAACCTCCGACTACCGGGATACCGACGGCGACGGCGTTGGCGATCCTTGCGACAAGTCGCCCGATGGGGTGGAACCAGAGCCGGTCCAGGTCGCCGATTACGTAGATCAGGGAGAGCCTGCGCAGGCGGAACCTGAAACCGTCAACGGCGCGAACCAGGACGGCCAGAGCATCGAGCGGGACGGACGTTCCCGCTCCCGGGAACGGACGCGCACGGAAACCTCCGACCCAATCATCACCACCGGGTCAGACACCGCCGAGACGGCGGATGGTGTCTCGGCTGGAGATGGTGAAGCAATCGCCGTCGCCGAGGATGGCTACGACGGGGTCGGGAGCCAGGGTGAGGTCATTACGGAGGGCCCGAACGCGCAGCCCTATGAACCACCTGCGCGGGATAACCCACGCCGGAACGAGGATCTGATTGCCGAAGCAGCCGCGTCCGGCGAACTCTATGCCGAGCCAGTGCCACCGCCAGACGCGCAGCGAGCCTGGGACGAGGAAATCTCCTCTGGGGATTGGCAAGTGTTTGCCCGCATCGATAGCGGAGCTGATGTCGCCGAAGACGAGCAGAGCGTGTCTGCCGACGACACGTCCACATCGGCACGGGTAGCGAAGCCGAACAAAGACCGGGACAAGAAAAAGAGCGGCAACGGCAACAAGGGAAACTCTGACAATAACCGCAAGCCGCGTGATGCCGACGTGGAAGAAGGCGACGCCGCGTTTGCAAGTGGCTGGTCGCTCGCCGCGGTCCGCCTCCAGGAAGAGCCTGAGCCGGGCGACGGCGAGCCGGGGAACGATGGTGGTGTGTCGCCAGTGCCGGTCGAGAACGGCCTCGTGCTCTCAGGCGGAGCCAGCCAGCAGACCGGTGACGAACCGGTTGATACCCAGGACATGGGGGTCGTAGCCCCAGAGACCGACAGTGAGGTGTCAGTGGAGCGCAGCCCCGCGAAGCGCGACAATGGCAAGAAGGACAGCAGCCGCCGAAATGGCTCGTCGCGGGCCGCGGCTGCGCCGGCGGCGCGGTCTGGGGCATCCTCCGGGTCCCGGGAGCGAATCGGCAACTCTCCCGAGCAATCGGCCCAGAAGTCGGACAAGCAGAACGCAAACCGCGCCGAAAAGGCGGGGGAGCGCAAGCGAGAGCGCAACGCCCGGGCACGGCAGAAGACGGAACAGCGCATCGGGCGGCAGGAAAACTGGTCAGGTGATCAGTACTTTGACGGCGGATCGGCCATGGACCTCCGCGACGCCCTCGAGGTAGCTGGCACCGACGATCAGGACCTCTACCTCACGGCACGCACGGGTGACGGTCCGGGCAAGAAGCGCGGCTTCGGCTATGCCATCCCGGTTGAGCGAGAGGACATCTATCTCGTCCGCTTGTACTTTGTGGAGCCAGAAGACAACGGCGTGGGTGCGCGGATCTTCTCCGTCGCGGCCGAGGGCGATGACCTGATCGATGCCCTTGATCTCGCGGCAGAGGCAGGCGTCGGAACAGCCCTGGTGAAGCAGGCCGAAGTGCGCATCGATGACGGCACGCTGGACCTGGAGTTCATGGCCAGCGAGGGGGCGCCAATCATCTCCGCGATTGAAGTCCTGGAGCCCGCCAAGTAAGCGCGACCAGCCAGGAATGGTATAACCACTCGCGACTCTGCGGCGCGGAACGGTCCGCCCGGCTACCTGGAGACGCGACCTGATGACCGATCCTCGCCTCGCCGCGTGGGCACGCACCCTGATCAACTACTCGACGAAGGTCAAAGCTGGGGACGTGGTGTCGATTGAGGGCGATGTCCCCTCGCGCCCGCTGCTGCACGCGCTGTACCGTGAGGCGTTGAACGCCGGTGGCCGCCCGGTCGTGATTCCGCGTCTGCCGGAAGTGCAGGCAGATCTGCTGGAGTCGGGGTCGGACGAGCAGATCGAGTGGTTGTCTCCAGTCGATTTGTGGTCACGTGGGACCGCCGATGTGTACATCCGCGTCATGGCCGAGGAGAACACCAAGGCGCTCTCACGGGTGAACCTGGAGCGCCAGATTGCCCGCAAGCGTGCAGCCGCTCCGCTCCTGAAGACCATGATGGACCGTGAGGCGGACGGCACGATACGCTGGGTCCTGACGCTCTTTCCGACCGATGCGTACGCGCAGGACGCCGAGATGGCGACCGACGCCTTTACGGAGTTTGTATTCGAAGCGTGCAAGCTGAATGCGCCCGACCCAGGGGCGGCCTGGCAGGCGCAGTCCGTCATGCAGCGACGGCTGATCGACTGGCTGGCGGACAAGCAGGTCGTGCATTTGAAGGGGCCAGATACTGATCTCCGGGTGACCGTGGGTGGCCGCAGCTGGATCAATTGCGACGGCGACAAGAACTTCCCGGACGGTGAGATCTTCACGGGTCCGGTCGAGAACGGCACCGAAGGACACGTGCGCTTCTCCTACCCGCGTGTGGTTGACGGGCGGGAGATCGACGACATCCGTCTTCGCTTCGCGGAAGGCCGGGTCGTGGACGCCTCGGCGGCCAAAGGCGAGGAGTACCTGCTCCAGACCCTGGATGCTGATCCTGGGGCACGCTATCTCGGCGAGTTCGCCTTTGGGACGAACTACGACATCACCCGCTTTACGCGCAATATCCTCTTCGACGAGAAGATCGGTGGCACCGTTCATATGGCCCTGGGCGCTGGGTACCCTGAGTCGGGCAGCGTGAACGAATCTGCGATTCACTGGGACCTGATCTGCGACCTGCGCGATGGCGGCGAAGTTCTGGTCGATGGCGAGCCGTTCATGCGCGACGGCGCGTTCCTGATCTAGCCGCGGCCTGTGGACGACCTGTTGCGCAACGAAACAACGCGACGCGGATTCCTGGGCGCGGTGGTCACGGCCACCCTGTCCGCACTGGTGATTGGCGTCCTCTGGCTGATTTCACGGGACGCTCCAAGCTCCGGCACCGACCCGGCCTACGAACCGCCAGTCGTGGTTCCGACCGCCGCGCCGATTGGGACGCCGTGAGGCGAGAACCTGGACCTTTGAGGCATTGCGAGTGACTGAACCAGAGAACGCATCGCTTCAGCCGCCAGAAGAATCAACTCTGACACCGACGGCGACACGTCCGCGCAAATCGGATCAGGTAAACGGCCCCTCGTCCACCATTGGTATCGGGACCGGGTTGGGGATAGGTTGCCTTGTCATGATCGTCCTGCTCGTGGTCTTCGGGTTTGTGGCGCGGAGTATCGGCTGGCTCTAGGTGCTCGCTGGCGCCGCACTACACTTCGGGCAGCGATGGAGCCGGGAACGGCGCCAGGCGGCTCCCACAACGCTGGCGTAGCAGAGTCAGCAAGAGGCGCTGCTTGGGCCTACAGCCCGGGATGACGAAGCAAGCCGCAGTTGCGGCTCGCGCGTCGGCACTGCCGGCAACGCCGCGGAGTTGCTGGTCTGGGTGGCGGAAAGATTCCGCTTTCCCGCACGCCAGAGCGTGCAGAAATGAATCGTCATTCGACAGCGGCCGGATGTGGGTTTGCGCCCTGGCGTAGCCAATTGATGGCCGTACCGCAAGACTATGGAACCTGGGGTGGACGCAGTGTTGTTCACGCCAGGCGAGAGGCATTACATGGCTTCAGATCGGAATCAGGGCAACCCGCCCGGCAACAACAAGTCGCAGAATCGCAGAAATCCTCGTGACGGGCAGAACGAGACAAACACCCGTGATCGCCAGAACGAGGCAAATACCCGAGATCGTCAGGGCGGGACAAATACTCGCGATGGCCAGAACGGCACAAACACCGAAAGTCAACAGCCCACACCCGGGCAACGGCAGTCAAGGCCTCGTCCTGGCAGGCGGCCGCAACGCGACAGCCAGGGCAATCTGCAACGTCCTCGCACCGGCCGCAGCGGCTCCGGCCCTTCGGCGCCGCAGCAGCCCCATGGAGGCCGCAGTGGCCGGCCGAGCAGCTCAAGTGAGCTTGGCGACGGCTGCCTGCGTGTCGTGCCATTGGGCGGCATGGGCGAAATCGGCAAGAGCATGATGGCCGTCGAGTACGGCAACGATCTGATCGTGATCGATGCAGGCGGCAAGTTCCCGGAGGAATGGGAACGCGGCATCGATCTCATCATCCCAGATATCCGGTATGTCCGCGACCGGCTCAACAAATTCCGTGGGATCGTGATCACCCACGGTCACGAAGACCACATCGGGGCGCTGCCGTACGTCGTGCCGCAACTGGCGGACCGCGGCAAGGTTCCGATCTTTGGCTCGCCCCTGGCGATGGGTTTTGCCGAGAACAAGTTGCGTGAGGGCCGGCTGGACGATAAGGCAGAGATCACTGCGGTCGAGCCGGGAACGCGATTGACGCTGGGCGAACTCGAGGTCGAGTTCATCAATGTGACGCACACGATCCCGGCGTCGTACTCCATTGCGGTCCACTCCCCGGCTGGCACCATCGTGAATACGGGCGACTTCAAGTTCGACCCCACGCCGGTGATGGGTGAACCCACAGACGTGCGCCGGTTAAGACAGCTCGGTGAGGAAGGCGTGCTCGCGCTCTTCTCAGACACCACCCGTGTGGAGTCCCCTGGACGCACGCCCTCCGAGCGCATCGTGATGGACACCTTTGACCGAGTCATCCGCGAGGCGAAGGGCCAGGTAATCATCGCGACCTTCGCGTCAAACATCAGCCGCGTGCTGATGGCCCTGAAGGCCGCGGAGAAGTACAACAAGAAGGTCGCGGTCGCCGGTCGCTCCATGGAGCAGAACGTGCGCACCGCCCTGGAACTGGAGTACCTGGATCCCCCGGAAGGGCTGCTGCTGCCGCTCGACCAGGTCCTCCGGATGCCTGCCGACAAGCGGGTGATCGTGGTTACCGGCAGCCAGGGCGAGGCGGCGGCTGCACTCGCTCGTATCGCGGCGGATGAACACCCCAAGATCCACCTGGGTCCTGGCGACACTGCGCTCATCTCGGCGACTCCGGTGCCTGGCAACGAGGAGACGGTTTCCGAGACGATCGACAACCTGTATCGGCGCGGCGCCACCATCATCGCCAGCAACAATGAGCAGCGAGTCCACGTCTCGGGTCATGCGGCGCGGGAAGAACTGCGCGACATGATCGACCTCCTGCACCCGAAGTATGTGGTGCCCATGCACGGCGAATACCGGCACATGGCGCAGTACCGTGAGTTGGCCAAGGAGGCGGGTATCCCGGTTGATCACGTTCTGATGACGGAGATCGGCAGCCTCATCGAGTTCGAGAACGGCAGGGGCGCGGTGCGTGGCCGCGTGGCATCAGGCTCGGTCTTCGTGGACCGCCTTGGAGATTACGAGCCTGGCAAGGTCCGTCTCCGCACCCGTGATGACCTGGTCTCGGAAGGGTTGATCATCGTCACCGTCGTGGTGAATAGCGAAAGCGGCAAGCTGATTGCCGGTCCGGAGTTTGTCTCCAAGGGCCTGAGCATGGAGGCGCTGTCTGGCCCGCTGCGGCAGGCCGAGCAGGAGCTGAAACGCTGGCTGGAGCGGCGCCCCGAAGGGGAGCCGGAAGTGGGCTACCTGGTCTCGCAGGCCAAGGGGATAACGGCCCGCTCGCTCTTCCGCAAGACGAAGCAGCGGCCGTTGATTCTGCCAATCGTCCTGGAACTCTAGCCAGACCCGATATACTGGCATTCCCCGCGCAACCCCGTTCGTACACGGCGCGTTCCTGAGACACGCCGCTGTCGAGAGGGAGAACGCAGCTCATGAACGCCGAACACTTTGACGATGCCGCGCGCCGCCTGCAGGGAGCCCTCACGCGGCGCGTAGCGCTCGGTGCGCTTCTGGGCGCGGTGGCCCCAGCCCTGGTTGCGGACGAGAGCGCGGCGCGGCGCTGGTCCCGGCCCGGCAAGAAGCAGGAGAAGCGGGACAAGAAGAAGGCGGACGCTTCCGGAAAGAAGAAAGACAAGAGCAAGCGCAAAAACAAGGACAAGAGGGACAGGAAGGGCGGAGATGGAGGCTCAGGCGATAGCTGCAACGGGAGCTACACCGAGAAGGAGATTCTGGGCTTCATCTCCAACGCGGCGAAGAAGTACGGGCAATCCGAGAGCGCCATGGTGCGGGTTGCTCGGTGTGAATCGAACCTCGATCCCTGCGCCGTCAATCGCTCCGGGCCGTACTACGGGCTCTTCCAGTTCCTGAAGTCCACGTGGAGTGACACGCCATACGGAGATCAGAACATCTACGATCCGGAGGCGCAGGCGATGGCCACGGGCTGGATGTGGAAAGAAGGCCGCAAGAACGAGTGGGCCTGCAAGTAGCTCAGCAACAGTGAACGCGAGGGCGAAGTGCCCTCGCGTTCTGTTTTTTGGGCTACCGTAGGCGAGAGCGATTAGCCTTCGCGCTTCTCGAGGTCGAGCGCACACCCGTTCATGCAGAAGCGCATGCCGCCGGCCTCGCGCGGGCCGTCCGGAAAGACATGGCCCAGGTGCCCGTCGCACTGGGCGCAGCGAACTTCCGTGCGCACCATTCCGTAAGCGCGGTCCTCGATCATTTTGACGGAGCCGGGGATGGCTTCGGTGAAGCTGGGCCAGCCGGTGCCGGACTCGAACTTGGTGTCGCTCTCGAAGAGGGCGTTTCCACAGCCAGCACACCGGAACGTGCCGTCATCCTTGGCGTTCAGCAGCGGGTGGCTGAAGGGCCGCTCAGTCCCGTGCCCACGGAGCACCTGGTACTGCTCGGGGGTAAGACGCTCGCGCCACTCCGCATCAGTGGTGGGGCGCACCTGGTTCGTGTCTGTCATGGGCGTATTCTCCTGTTCTGTTTGCCTACCAGCAAAACGTACAACTTGACGTAAAAGTTCCACTGCCGGTTACGCCTTTTGCTCGAGGCGATTGTGGCTGACCAGTTCTTCCAGAGGACGCCGGCCCGGAGTGGAAGGATTCGGGCGGTGGTCCTTGTGGGTGGTGGGGTACCCCAGTACGACGACGGAGCGGGCGGCTCGTTCAGCCGGGATGCCAAGAATTTCCTTGGCCTGGGCCTGCTGGGCATCGTCGCCAAACCACGCGGTGCCGCCACCCAGGCCAAGCAGGTGCGCGCCGATCATCAGGCGCTCGGTGACCCGGCCCTCGTCGAATGCCTCAGAAATAGGGCTCTCGCCGTTGAGGACGATGGCAATGGCCAGCGGGGCATCGGCTACCCAATTGATCGGCGTGCGGACCTCGCTGACCTTTCTGAGTTGCTCCTTATCGGTGATGACGATGAACTCCCAGGGCTGGGTGTTACGTGAGCTGCCCGTCCATCGTGCAATCTGGAGCAGCTCCTGCAAAACGTCTTCGGGCACTGTCCGGTCTTCGTACAGGCGGGCCTGGCGGACATTACGTAGCTCGTGAGCAGCTTCCTGGGGGGAAGAGATAGCGGGCATGGGGACCTCCGACTGTGAGCCCGCAAGGCAGCGTTCCGCCATGCGGGCCGGGCAAGATGCTCCCGATGATACGCCAGTCACTTGCCACTGGAATGGGAGATGTCAGCGTTCGACCAGCGCGAGGTTGACCGTCAGGGCCAGGGATTCGGTCGCCCTCCTGGGGTTTTCGGCGCCCTGAATCGCGCTGATCACCGCCACGCCGTCCACTCCGGCGCGAATGACCGACCCGGCATTGGCAATCGTGATGCCGCCAATGCCGACCGAGGGGATACCAGCTGCTGCGACCTGCTGTGAAAGCCGAAGCAGTCCGAGTTCCGGCTGCGCGTCATCTTTGGACTGGGTGCCAAAGACCGGACCCAGGCCCACGTAATTCGCACCTCGTGCCCCGGCGCTCGCAGCGTCGCTGGCATCAACCGGCGAGTACCCGATGATCATATCCTCGCCGATGAGCGCGCGTGTCGCCGCGAGTGGCAGGTCCTTCGCGCCGATATGCACCCCATCCGCACCGCAGGCGATGCCGATGTCTACGCGGTCGTTGACGAAGAAGAGCACGCTCTTCTCCTCGCAGCGCCGCACCATGGCCACTGCCAGGTTGAACATATCCCGGCCATCAGTGTGCTTGGTGCGAAGCTGAACCGATGTTGCGCCACCCGTGATCGCCTCATCGACGATCGCCAGGATGTCGCGATCGGACTGCTCAGGATCGGCGACATAGTAAATCGCCAATCTGCGCCGCAGATCAGCTTCACTGATGTTTGACGCGGGCATGGTGTTCGGCGCTCCAGGGGATCAGACGAAGGCGCGGTCACGCGAGAAGGCGTGGAAGTGATCGACGGGAGACTGGCCATCGCCAATCGAATAGCTGGCGCGGATCGCCTCGGTGAGCCAGATCTTGGCCCGCTCGATCGCTTCCAGTGGGGGAACCCCGAGGGCCAGGAAGGCGGTGATGGCTGATGCGTACGTGCACCCGGTACCGTGCGTGTTCTTCGTGTCGATCCGTTCCGCCGTGAGTTCCGTGAAGACCGTTCCGTCATAGACAATGTCGGTCGCATCGCCGGAGAGGTGACCGCCCTTGACGATGACGTAGCGCGGGCCAAGCTCGGCGATGACACGAGCCGCCTCTTTCGCTGTCTCGACAGAATCGACCTTGAGGCCGGAGAGAATCTCAGCCTCCGGCACATTCGGCGTCACCACCATCGCCTGCGGCAGCAGCACGTCCTTCATCGCCTGGACCGCACGCTCTTGCAGGAGCGGGTGACCGCCCTTGGCCACCATTACCGGGTCGACCACCAGGGCCAGGACTCCCCAGGCTTCCAGGCGGTCCGCCACGGTGCGCACGATGCTGACGTCCGAGAGCATGCCCGTCTTGACCGCGTTAGCGCCGATGTCCTCCATTACGACATCAATCTGCAAGGAGATGACTTCTTCAGGCACCTCCGCGACGGCAAAGACGCCCTTGGTGTTCTGCGCGGTGATGGCCGTGAGGACTGAGGTGCCGTAGACCCCGAGGGCGGCGAACGTCTTGAGATCGGCCTGGATTCCAGCGCCTGCGCCGGAATCGGACCCGGCGATAGTCATGGCGGTGGGCGGGGCTTGCGGCGGGAGATTGACCGCCATGGGTTCCTCCTTCTGAGGTGTATTCGGCGACCTAGCCTAGCACAGCCATTGTGCAAACCCCCCATTTGCCGGTCCTCGCTGGAGCGGGTACGATGGGCGTACGTACACCCGTGCCAAAGCAGATGGACGAGGCCATGTGGCAAACCGATCCGGAACCAGATCCCACATCAAACTGGCAGGGCATCCTGCAGGCAGCCATAGCCGCGGTCCTCGTGGTGGGCCTGCTGGCCGGTGGCGTGGTGCTGGCGTGGAACACCGGCAGCGGTCCCGCCAGCTCCGCGACGCTCGCACCAGAGGTTCCTCCCACCCCGACGCCGCGCGTTCTGGCCTTCAACGCACGCACGCCGGCGCCAGCCGCCACGAAAGTAGCAAACGCACCAGATCCCGCATTGGAACCCGAAACGCCGGCCCCGGACGCGGGTGGCCTCGTCATTGTTTCCACGCCGGAGATGATGTCACTGAACGCTGGCGCCGACGGCCATAGTGGCTCAGCAGGAAAGATTCTCTATGCCGGTACAGCGGGGGACTTCAGGAAACTGGCGAATGCGTCATGGCAGGCAACGGGCGACGGCCTGGAGAATAGCGGTGACCAGGCTGTCGCCGAGAAATGGCTGACACTGGCAACGGCACCCGGTCCTGGATTCGTGGTCGAGGCCGAGATGCGCGTCACCAGCACCCTTGGCTCAGTTTGTGATCAGTCGTTCGGCATCACCGGCGGTAGCGCGAAGGGCAGGCAGGTCTTTGGGGGCGGGGTGATCTTTCCCTGTTCCGGTGATTCCCAGGCTCGCATCACTGACGTTCTGGCCTGGGAGGACGGCTACAACGCGGACTCGGCCCTCGTCGGATCGCCTTTCTCCCCGGGTGAGGATTGGCGCACGTACCGCTTTGAACTGGACGGAACGACGTTGCGCCTCTCGATCGATGGCAAGCAGGTCGCGGAAACGGATCTCGACCCTGGCATCAACCCGGGCTCCAAGGATCTGGAAGTCGGGCTCTGGTCGCAAGGTGTCGGGGTTCAGGTGCGCGAGATCACGGTGACCAGCCCCGCCTGAGCGCCCGGGATTTAGACGCGGAGTCGTTCACCCTGCGGGTCCCACCGCGGTTCGCTCACGACCGTTGCCGGGAGATCTTGGTCGAAGTACTCGATGACCACGTCTGTTCCAGGTTCCGCCGAGGACTGGGGGAGCCAGGCGTAGGCGAGGCTCTCGCCGACCGCGTAGCCGTAGCCAGCGCTGGTGACATAGCCCACAACATGCTGTCCCACGCGGACCGGCTCCTTGCCCATCACCACAGCTTCAGGGTCCGTGAGCTGCAGGCAGGCAAGGCAATGGGTGGCACTGTCACGCAGCGCATCCTTGCCGCGAAACGCGGGCTTTTTCTGGTTCACTGCGAATCCGACGCCAGCTTCGGATGGCTGGTGTTCGGCGGTCATGTCTACGCCCCACAGCCGGTAGCCCTTCTCCAGCCGCAACGTATCGAACGCGGCCCGGCCCACGGCGATCAGCCCGTCCTCCTGCCCAGCCTGCCAAAGGGTTTCCCACAGCCAGGCGCCGTACTCCGGAGAGACATAAAGCTCCCATCCAAGCTCGCCAACGTAGGAGACGCGCAGGGCCAGGACAGGGACTTCCCCGACGCTCATCTCACGCGCGGTGTAGTAGGGGAATGCGGTGTGGGACCAGTCATCCTCGCTGACACGGGTGACGATGTCCCTGGCACGTGGTCCCCAGAGACCGAGGCAGGCCAGCGTGCCGGTGACGTCACGCACCGTGACGCTGCCGTCCTCTGGCAACGCGTGGCGCAGCCAGGCGAGATCCGGCAACCCGTTCGCGCCGATCTGGTAGCGGCCGTCGCTCCGTCGCGTGATGGTGACGTCGCTGCGGATTCCGCCGCCCTCGTCCAGGAAGAGCCCGTAGACAACGCGCCCCGGCTTACGCGGCACTTTCGTGGTGAGCAGGGAGTCCAGCCAGTCGGCCGCGCCAGGACCTGCCACCTCCAGCTTCGGCAGCGGGCTCATGTCGAAGAGGCCTGCGGCGTTTCGGGTTGCGAGGTGCTCCACCCCGGCAATGGGCGACCAGAACTGCCCCAGCCACCCTTCGCGGTTAGCGACCGGATACTGCTGCAGCAACGGAGCGTTCGCCTCATACCAGCGGGGAATCTCCCAGCCTCGCGCCTCGAGGAAGCACGCGCCAAGCGACTGCTCCTGGGCGTAGAAAGGCGAGCGTCGCAGCGGCCGAGGCCGTTCCAGCGGCTGCAGGGGGTGCAGCACATCGTAGACCTCGCGGTACTGCTGGGCACCGCGCTCCCGGATGTAGGGCAGGGTGGTGGCGTGGGGTTCGAAGCGGTGGAGATCGCACTCATGCAGATCGAGGTCAGACGCGCCGCTGGTCATGAGCTGCGCCACGGCCCGTGCCGCGCCGGCCGCATGGGTGATCCAGATACCTTCCGCTACCCAGAAGCCGCGCAGGCGGTCCGATTCGCCCAGCAGCGGGAATCCGTCCGGGCTGAACGAAAACATGCCGTTGATGGCCTCGGCAATGCCAACGTCACTCAGGGCAGGCAGCAGCGTGAGGGCTTCGCGCCACGCTGGCTCGAACGCCGCCGCATCGAACGGGTTGGAGGCCGGGGTGTCATCGGGTGCGCCGTGGGCGCGGATATCCCATGGGTCCACAACGACTGGCTCGTGACCGTACCCACCGACCGCGTAGTGGTCGCGGCGCTGCCGGAAGTAAAGGTCCTGATCCTGGTGGCGCAATACGGGCTGGGCAATCTCGACCTCTTCCGACCCGCGCAGTTGCGCGAGCGGCGTGGTCCACGCAAGCTGGTGCTCCACCGGTGTGAGCGGAATCGGCATGCCGGCCATGCGCCCGATGTTCGGTCCCCAGATGCCGCAGCAGACCAAAACGCGCTCGGTGTGGATCGTTTCCTTGTCCGTGACGACCCCGGTCACCCGGCCATTGCGAGACTCGATGCCGATGACCTTTTCCCGGCCCCGGAACGTGGCGCCCGAGGCGGAGCGCGCCAGGGCCTCAGCCGCCCAAACGGGTTTGGCGATGCCGTCGCTGGGAACGTAGTACGCGCCCAGGATCGCATCGGCGTTGAGGAGTGGCAGGTGCGCCTTTGCCTGCTCCGGGGTGACCAGTTCCGCCTCAAGCCCACAACTGCGTGCCCAGCCCAGCTTACGGTGCAGATCGGCCCATCGTGCAGGCGTGGTGGCGACCTCAAGGCTGCCCACGCCGTACCAGCAGGGCTGCCCGTCACGGTCGAGCGCGGCGTACTGCGCCACGGTCTCCTGTGCGAAACGGGTCATGGTGCGCGAACCGTTTGTCTGGAACACGATGCCAGGCGCGTGAGACGTGGAACCGCCCGTCGCGAAGAGGGGACCCTGCTCGACGACCACGATATCGGTCCAGCCCAGGTCCGACAGGTACCTGGCCGCGGCGCAGCCGACGATCCCCGCGCCAACGATGACGACGGACGCACGTGTAGCCATGCTGCGCTCAACTCCTCGCAAACTCGGAATGCTCTGGAAATACTGTACCGCGATACCGGAATTGTCGAACGAGAGGAGTGAGGACATCGTCGCGTCATGAGGGGAACGGTACGAGCCAGCAACGCGCTCCAGGCGAGCGCGGCGGTTGCGATTTTCCTGCTTTCGTTTCTGCTCTCGCGCAGCAGCGCGCAACTTTCGAACTTCAACCCGGATGAAAGCCGCTGGATTTCGCGAGCCCACTACCTGGCGGACCTCGCTGATCCCTTCGGTCCCACCTGGGACGATCAGTACATGACGCGGGGCCAGCCGCCATTCGGGTCGTACGCAACTGGCGCGGGCCTGTTGCTCCACGGACGTGATCTGGCAACCAACGCGCCGTGGGACTTTTCCCTGACGTGGGAACAGAACCTGGCGGCTGGGAACAAACCGGTGCCAGCGGATCTGCAGGCGGCGCGCAGCACGAGTGCCCTCCTGACGGCGACAACCGCCATGGTGCTCATCGGCATCGCCCGTGTCTACGTGCCGCTCTCGTGGGCACTGTTTGCAGGCGGCGTCTTCGCACTCCACCCGTTCAGCCGCTACATCGGGTCGCTGGCGACTGCTGACGCGGTCTTCGGCCTGGTGATTGCCCTCGCTGCGCTCGCCATCGCGCAGTTCGCACGCAATCACGCCTGGCAGTGGGCGGTGGTAACAGGAGTCTTGCTCGGCCTGGGTGGCGCGACGAAGCTGTCGCCACTCGCGGTTGCAGCGGGACTTGCTGGGGTGACACTCCTCGCCGCGGCACTCCCTTACCAATGCGGGGCAGGCTTCGAAGCGAGGCGGAGGTTGGCCGGGCACGGCGTACTTATCGGGCTGGCGGCGGGTCTGACATTTGTTGCCCTGTACCCCTACCTGTGGCCCGATCCGGTTGGGCGCACCGTGAACCTGATTACCTTCCGCGCCGTGGAGATGGCGACGCAGGCCAGCGACTGGCCGGTGATGGCCGTTCCCAACCGGCTAGAGGCCATCCGGCGCACAGGCCTGAACTTCAGCGAGCACTACAGCATCGCGGGAGCCATCGCGGAGGCGGCGCATCTGCGCGTGCCCCGCTCCTTGCTCCAGGTGGAGGTGCTGCTGGCCCTTGTAGGCATGGGGGTAATGATCCGGGAAGCCCTGCGCGCGGGACGGCTTTCGGCGCGGACCCTGGTCCTGACCCTCCTGGGCGGCCAGGTTATCGTCACGATTCTTGGGATGCGCGCGGAATTCGATCGATATCATCTCCCTGCGGCTCTGCTGGGAGCTGTCGCCATGTGCGTTGGTGTCCATGCCATCGCGGTTGCCTTGCGCCAGGGCGTCAGCGGCTGGCGGGCGCAGCAAGACGCGCCGGTTCGAGACAGGATGGTGGTGCGGGGGTAAGAAGCAGATGTGGATCATGACCAGGAGCGACTGGCCGGTGCTGATCAACCTCTCCCGATCAGCGCACATTGGCTATCAGCAACTCACCAAATTCGATCCGCGTACCCGCCTGATTGCCGGGATGTGGGAGCAGGAGTTCATCGTGGCCGAGTGCGCGACCGGCGAGGAAGCGCGGGCCATGATGGAGCTCATTGCCCATCATCTGCAGGCGGGGACCGAGGTGCTCGATTTGCGCGAGGTCAATCTCGCTGAAATCGTGAAATCGCCGTAGCGTAGGCACAAAACGGCGAAACCCCCGGGGTTTCTGGGCGAAACGGTCCTCGTCCGATTTTCGTTGGGAAAGATAGATGTCGCGATGCCCCGGTACTGATCCAGGCCGGGGCGGTGGTGTGAGGCGTCATTGAGTCTCCCCCAGAGAGGACGTGGTCGCATGAAATACATCCTGACCGGGGCGATCAGTCTTGGTCTCGGGTTGGCTAGCCTCACCGGTAATGCCACCGCCCAGACTCCAGCAGGTATTTCCACGAACGCCGATGGCTCGTACGTCACCTCCCGCGCGGGCGTGAACCCAACCGCGGATGGTGGTGGCGGAACGGTCATCTACGGCGATATCACGACTGGCTCTGGGTATCAGGTTATCGGCGCGCCAGCGATCAGTACTGCGCCTGCTGCTCTTGCTGAGCCAGTCAACTCAGCCCCGGTTACAACGCCCGAAGATGCCTACGTTCCCGAGGAATCCACCTTTGTGCCGGAGGGCGCCGCGGCCGTCGATGACACTGGCGGGGTGGCAAGCGGCGCCGATGCTGACGCGGACAACATTGCCGATGCCCTGGAGTGGGACCTGGGTCTCGACCCGAGCAACGCTGACTCGGACGGCGATAGTGTGGCTGATGGCGACGAGATCTCCATCTATCGCACCGATCCGGTGAACCGAGATTCGGATAGTGACGGCATTTCTGACGGTGAGGAGCTCTTCGGGATCAGCACCGATCCGCTCGTCTGGAATGAGCCAGCGTCGCAACCAGACCAGAGTCTCGCCCAGGAAGCCGGTGACTCAGTTGAGAGCGCAGAGATCGATCAGGTGGCGCCGGCATCAACGACCGAAACGGTGAGCTTGGCGCAGGACACCACCCAGAATGTGACCGCGGTTGACGGTGATGCGGCGATCCGGGGCAATGGGGATGCTTCTGCCTCTCCAGGAACGGTGACCCGCCCTGGCGGGACGACGACATTGGGTCCCAATGGCTCCTACGTCATCTCCGATGCGCCTTCCAACGTGACCATTTCGGGCGATACGGACGTCATCGCCCCCCTTGACGAGAGTTCAAATGCCAATCTGGCGCCTGATTCCGGTGCCGCTTACTCCTGTGGAGCCTACGGCGTCTGGTATGACGCGCAGATTGCGTACGAGAACGCCGGCGCCACGGCAGCTGACCCAGCCATGGTGCAGGCTTTGGACCCTGACTACGACGGCATCGCCTGCGAAGAGAGCATGGCGTAGCCGCCGGTGCGGAGCGGCCAACCGCGGATTGGGAGGTGAAAAAGCGAGCGTATGTGACGAATATCTCCACAGCGACCCTTGGCAGACGCCCAGAATGGTGTATGATGCTGAAGATCGCGTGGGGGGAGTACCGTCGCCTGTAATGGGCGGTGGTTCTCGGGTGCGGGATCGGGGAGGCGCTCCGAGACGGGATGGGGCGCGGGATTACGAAAGGAGCCGGATTCCATGCGTGCTACGCAGTTCGTTCGCCGCGGCATGATCGCTTTTGCGGCTGTTGCGACGCTTTCATTGGGGTTCACTGGTGTAGCCGGTGCTCAGAGCCCAGGCGCGGTTGTTGATGGTGACGATGCGATCGTCTACATTCCAGTTCCTGGTTACACGTACGATGTCGTCCACACCGATGGTGAGCGGACCGCATTGTTGGGGATTGGCGTCGCGGGTGGCCTGAACACGGTCGTCGTGCAGTTCACGCCTGACTTTGATGGCGCGGCAATCATCACCCCTGGTGCGATTGCGGACGTCGTCGCTGAGCGAGTTGGGGGCTAACACCCGCTGCTGCTCGTGCACTTAGACGTTCAGCCCCGTGCCGAATCTGGCACGGGGCTTTTTCGTGCCCGCGCAGGAGGACCCGATGACAGATCAAGAGGGCCACGACTGGCGGCCACTGGCGGTCCCCACGAAGCAGGTCGAGAACGAGCGGTTCATCGTCACGGAGTACCGCTTTCCACCTGGGGGCCACACCGGGTGGCACCGTCACGCCTACGACTATGTGGTGGTGCCGCTGACGACGGGCACCCTGCGGATAGACCTTGGCGATAGCGAAACCGAGGCCCAACTCACAGCGGGCGTGTCGTACTCCCGCAATGCTGGCGTTGAACATGATGTCATCAACGACAGCGATGCGGAGTTCGTGTTCATCGAGATCGAGGCGAAGAGCTAACGCGGTTGGTAGAGGGGGAGTCGCCCTGGACCAGCCTACCGTGTCTCGACAAGCGCGAGACACGTGGATGCGCTTGCATGTCCGCATCATTCACAAGCCGCCGGAGGCGAGCGTCGCCGAAAACAAGGGCTGGTGTGGTGGCAGCGCACGCGACATGCTGCTGAAGAGGCCTCCCGAGCCCTGTATCAGGGCGACAGCCGCGTGGCCGGCTCGGCTTCCTCAACCGTGAACTCGAAGACATCAGGGCGGTTCGTGAGAATTTGGACGCTGCGGACCCGGTCCCAGTCGTCGAACTGGGCGGGCCTGAGCGGCTGGAGCAGTTCCGCGTCGAGCCGGAGCACACCACCCGCGAACTCTCGCGCCTGGACGCCCGACACCTGCGGCAGGCCGTGCACAAAGCGCTGCAGAGAGAGCGCCGACCTCGCGGAGGAGACGCCGTGCACGACGATAGCGGCCCGTCCTGGTGACCAGGCCGACTCGGCATCCACGGAACGCCGGGCTTCACCCGCCGCGGTCTCATCGCCGAGCGCCACGTTGACGCGCCGCGCAAGGGCTTCGACCGATCCGGCGAGGTTGGCGAGTTCCCGGGAGATGGACGCCAGTTCGTCCCGCACGTGATCCTCGCGCTGGCCTGCGTCTCGCCGCGCTGCATCGCTCGTGGCCGACGCGCGCTCCTGGGCAGCCAGGCGGAAGAGCTCCCGCGCGTGCGTAACGTTGTCGTGAATCAGCGTGTCGAAGCCCTCGTAGAAGGCCAGTCGCTCCTGGAGTTGCTGGATCTGTTGGCGAAGCTCCGCTTCAGTCGGGGAGTTGGCTGAACGCCGGTCATCTTCCACGGGATACGCTCCAGGACGCGGCGGGGACACGACTGGCGCAGGTCGCAACCATGCCCCGCAGTCTAGCAAACGTCCTTCACTCCAGCGGCACGAAAACGGCAGGAACGGAACCAGATTGGCCGTTTTTCCGTTATCATGGCGAAACCCTGGACCAACCCACTTCCCCGTCCGGGGTCAATCTGGAAGGATCCACCCATATGTTTGAGGCGCTGTTCGGTGGCCGGCAGAAGACCACCATGGTGAGCCCGGAACAGGCCCTGCCTGGCCACGCTGCACCCTGGTATCGCATCCCGGAGCGACATGAGGTCCTGGGTACCCCGCTGCAGGGACCATTCCCCGCTGGCCTGGAGACGGCCATCTTCGGCCTGGGCTGCTTCTGGGGCGCGGAGCAGATTTTCTGGCAGTTGCCCGGTGTCTACACCACCTCGGTTGGTTACGCCGGCGGCTACACGCCCTACCCGAGCTACGAGGAGGTCTGCTCCGCCAAGACGGGCCACGCCGAAGTGGTCCAGGTCGTCTTCGAGCCGAAGCAGATCAGCTACGACGATCTCCTCCGCGTCTTCTGGGAGTCGCACAACCCGACCGAGGGCATGCGCCAGGGCAACGACGTCGGCACGCAATACCGCTCGGTGATCTACACCACGAGTGAGGCGCAGCAGCAAGCTGCCCTGGCCAGCAAGGCCGTCTACGACGCCGAGCTACAGAAGGCCGGCTTCGCGCCGATCACGACCGAGATCGAGTCAGCGCCGGAGTACTTCCTCGCCGAGGACTACCACCAGCAGTACCTGCACAAGGTCCCGAACGGCTACTGCCCGCACCACTCCACCGGCATAGGGTGCCCGGCGTGGAACGGCACCCTCGCCAGCGCGGAGCCTGTAGGGACGAGCGTGGACTAGTTCAGAAAGCCGCAAAACTCGATGAATCACAGGAGGCCAGCGAATCTCGCTGGCCTCCCTTCGTATACCGTGGTAGTCAACCCAGACCACGGGTAGAGTGCCGACAGCCCCCTACCTTGGGTTTCATCCAAGAGGTCGTCCGCTTTAGCGGGAACATTCGTTGAAGCCAGTCAAATGGCCCGGCATCACGAGCGGTAACTGAGCGAAATGAATACGCACGGCCGCGCCCTTGTCGTGCCTGCGCGTGGCGACTGCATCCGCTACCCCCTTGTTTGCAATTGATCGAACTCACTCTATAGTCGTGCCCAGGAATGCAACTCGACGTTGGCGACTCCACGCCGTCCTGGCGCTTAGCCTCCACCGCCGTACCCAGGCGCCCCTGGAGGTTCAGGCAATGGACGGCAAACACGTTGACCAGGGAGACCTTCCTGGGTTGTCTACTGGATCGCGCCGTCGCGCCCTTGCGCTTGCTCTTGGTGGCGCGCTTGCCCCTCTGCTCACCCGGGCGGATATCGGGGCGCACGATACGCTCAAGAAATGCAAGAAGAAGTCGGGCAAGCAGAAGAAGAAGTGTGTCAAGAAGGCGAAGGCGCACAACGCATCGCACACCGGGCAGCCGGTAGTACAGACGTTCCCGCCCGGTCAGGGAAGCTTCACTGCTCCCCTGGCAGGAACGGTCACTATTGAAGCCTGCGGGGCAGGTGGCGGCCGCGGGGGTGTAGGTGGCTCGGGGGAATCCAGCCTCGTTGAGAACCCGGGTGGTGCACCCGGCGCTGGGGGACGGGGAGGCAAGGTCATCTTCTCCTTCCCCATGGACGCAGGAGAAATGCTCCTGATCGACGTTGGCGCCGTTGGTGGTAATGGCGACGATGGCGGCAGTGGCAGGCCCGGCGTCGCTGGCACTGGTGGCGCCGGCGGTAACCCGGGGAGCGGCGCCGGGGAGTTGGGAAGCTCGGGCGCTCCTGCCTATGGCGGCGGTTCCAGCGCGGGCGGCGGAGGCGGTGGTGGCGGAGGCGGTGGCGCCTCCGAGGTGCGGCGAAGTCCCTTCGCGCTCAGCGACCGCATCCTCCTCGCAGGGGGAGGCGGCGGCGGCGGTGGCGGGAGCGGCGGCGGGAATGGCAGTAGCGTTGATGGTGGTCTTGGAGGGGCAGGCGGCACTGGAGGCTACGGGGACGTAAACGGCCAGACCAGCGGCGGAGCCGGGGGCAACGGAACTGGTGGCACTGGGAACACCGGCAATGCTGGCAACCTTGCCGGTGTGGGTGGTAACGGCGGACCTGGGTTTGGCCTGCCGGGCGCTCTCCTGCTAAGAGATCAATGGTCCGGCAATGGGCAGGTGACGGTGACCTTCACCCCTGCCTGAGGCCTCGACGATGCGGACGTTAAAGAAGGCTGCTAATTGAACGGTGGGCCAGCGACTTTCGCTGGCGTCCCGACATGCTCGATGCTGAATTCTCATTAGTACAGCGTCTTCCGATACTCCTCGGTCCGCTTGCCCAGGGATTCGTCCGGGGGCGGGAGGTCCTTCTGCTCGCACATGATGGCGTGCAGGGTGGGAATGGTGTCCGGGTCTGGCCAGGACTCCGGCTTCCACATGCCGGAGCGCAGGAAGGCCCGCGCGCAGTGCATGTAGACCTCGTCGATCTCAACCACGATGCCCAGCTTCGGCGCCTTGCCCCCGATCGCCATGCTCTGCATTAGCTCAGAATCGGCGGTAAGGAAGGCGCGGCCATTCACGCGCACTGTTTCATCTACGTTCGGGATGATGAAGATCAGCCCAACATGTGGGTTCTCCAGCATATTGCGGTGGCCATCCGCGCGCCGGTTGCCTGGCCGGTCCGGCACCACGATCGTGCGGTGGTCGAGGACGCGCACCCCGCCCGCCGGGTCACCCTTCGGTGAGACATCGCAGTTGCCCTCACCATCCGCCGTCGCGATGAGGAAGAAGGGGGCAGCCGTGATGAACTCCTCCAGGAGCGGAGTCAGGTAGCTTGTGTGCTTGTTCACGATTGTCTCGTGCGGCACGCCGTTGATGTCGTAGAGCTGGTTGAGTGAGGTCACACGCTCGGCCCGCAGTCGCTCGATCAGGTCCACGCTGGTCGCGGTCGCCATGCCTTCTCCTTGGGGGTACGGGCGTCTAGAGATTTTCAACAATGGTAACCCTGACCACCAGTCTCAGGATTGCGCGGCGAGCAACTGCTTGGTGAGCTGGATGTGGGCCAGGTGCTCCCGCGCATGGCCATAGTTCGTTACCAGCCAGTGCAGGCCCGTCTCAGGCGGGTTCTGGCGGCGGGGGCGGGAGGTCTCCAGGTCCGAGGCGGTGATCTGCGCGGCCAGTTCATCGATCAGCGAGTCGGCCGCATCCAGGTGCGCCAGCAGGTCGGCCTCAGTTTCAGCCACCTTGAACTCGGCATCCCGGTCCCGCTCACTCGGCACGTTGGCGACAATGCGGTAGACCTCAGCCTCGGAGCCAAGCGTGTGCACCACCAGGACCGCAATCGAGTTCGTCTCCGGCGCGGGCTTCCAGTTCAGGCTCTCGGTGTCCATGCCGCGCACTTCCTTGCGGAATTCGTCATGAACGACCTTGAACTGCTCCGTGATTTTGGCAACGACGGGTTCCACGCTGATCCCTCCCTCGCGCGGGTGTACCGCGCTTCAGCCATACTCCGCGTACACTTTACGGTAACCGCCGGCCAATGTGCCGTTGATGGCGCGCCGACTTCGTGACGGTGTGTAATGTCGTCCTAGCGCGGCCTGTTCGCCGCGCGTGTTCAGGAGATCCTGCTTGTCCGTACCTGCTGCCGACCTGATCCTTCCCTCCAGTGACGAATATCCCTACCACAAGTCAAAGCTTCCGAACGGCGTCCGTGTGGTCACCGGCCCCATGACCGGGGTCAAGAGCGGCACGCTGATCATGTCCTATGCGGTTGGCTCACGTCACGAGCCTGATCCCGTCGCCGGGGTGTCGCACTTCCTCGAGCACATGCTGTTCAAGGGCACTGAGAAGCGCCCGGATCCCAAGCAGATCTCGGAAGAGATCGAGGGTGTGGGAGGTGTGCTAAACGCAGCCACTTCGCGCGAGGGGACCAGCTACTGGTTCAAGGCCCCCTCCTCGCACTTCGCTTCAGGATACGAAGTCCTGGCGGATATCGTCCGCAACTCGGTCATCGATGCCGGCGAACTGGACAAGGAGCGCTCGGTCATCCTGGAGGAGATCCGCTCGATCCAGGACGCTCCCGATGAGCTGGTGCATGATGTCATCGATGAGGTGGTCTGGGGCGATGAGCCCGTGGGCCGCTCCATTGCGGGCAGCGAAGAGACGGTCGGGGTGATCGACCGCTCCGCGATGGTTGACTACTGGCAGCGCAACTACACGCCAGACCGGCTGGTCATCGCCGCCGGCGGCGATGTCCGCCACGAAGAGGTTGTGGCGCTCACGGAGCAGTTCTTCGGGGATCTGCAGGGCGCTGGTGTCCCTGACGAGATGGCCGAGACCCGGCATGAGCAGAATGAATCGCGCGTGCGCCTGGTGGAGCGGGAGACGGAGCAGGCGCACCTGTGCATCGCCATGCCGGCGCTCTCCTACTCGACTGAGCGGCGGTATGTGCAGTCCACGGTCGAGGCAATCCTTTCCTCCGGCATGAGCTCTCGCCTCTTCCAGGAGATCCGTGAGAAGCGAGGCCTGGTCTACAGCGTCTACGGGTACTTCCGCCCGTACTTCGATGTCGGACAGGGCGTGCTCTACGCCGGCACCGACCTGGAGCGCATTGAAGAGACGGTCGAGGCGCTGATCGGGGAGCTGCGCAAGCTGCGTGACGAGCCAGTGCCCGAGGATGAGCTGCGCCGCACCAAGGAGCTGCGCAAGGGCCGGCTGCTGATGGGCTTCGAGGACAGCCGCTCGGTGGCTGGCTGGATCGGCTCGCAGGAGGCCACCTACGGCGAAATCCAGACGCCAGAGGAAGTGATGGCCAGGATCGAAGCGGTCACCGCCGCCGAAGTCCAGGAGCTGGCGAACGAGCTCTTCCAGCCAGAGCGGATGAGCCTCGCCCTGATTGGCCCCTACAGCGACAACAAGCCGTTCTCCGACCTCCTCAACGCGCTCTAGTGGCGAGCGAGACGCAGAAGGCCGGCTGGGATCTCCTGGCGGTCGCGGACCGGGAGCGAGCAGCAGCCATGCTCGCCGCCTGCCCGCAGCTTGGCAGCGCTGACGCCGCCCTCGCCGCCATAGATGATGTGCAGGGCAGTGAGGGTGGCGAGGTCTACGCGTGGATGGCCGATAGCGATCTGATTGCCGTCTACGGTCTGCGCAAGACGGGCATCAGCTACAGCATGGAGTGGCTGGCGGTGGCTCCTGCCTGGCAGGGGCAGCGCTACGGTCGCTCCGCGCTCATGGATGCGCTGCGCCGCTGTGGCCGCTCGCCCATGACCGTGCAGGCCGAAGACGCGCTCGTGGGTTGGTACCAGCGCGTGGGCTTCAAGATCGTGGGCCGCAAACCGCTGCCCACGGGTGGGTACCGCTACCGCCTTGGTTGGTACGCGCCGCGACGTCCGGATGAACCGGGCTACGGGCTGCACTAGGCATGGGAGACACGCGCGGGGGACGTGAGATGGCGAACCTGGAACGGCGCGCGTGGGCATCAATGATCGAGCTGGCCCTGGCGGAGGACCTGCTGGGTGGGGATGTCACGACGGCTGCAACTGTCCCGCTGCACGCTCAGGCGCGGGCCACGCTGCTGGCCAAGGCGTCGGGTGTCATCTCCGGGTTGGAGGCCGCCCGTGAGGTCTTCGCCCAGGTTGATCCTGGACTGGAGTTCGTCACGCTGGTTGCGGATGGGGACATCGTTCCTGCCATGACCCCTATTGCACACGTCTCTGGGAACGCGCGCAGCATCCTGGCGGGGGAGCGCCTGGCGCTCAATCTCCTGCAGCGTCTGTCTGGGGTGGCCACCGTGACGGCCCGCTACGTTGCCGAGGTCGAGGGCACAAAGGCGCGCGTCGTCGATACCCGGAAGACCACACCAGGGTTGCGCGTGCTGGAGAAGGCCGCCGTGCGCGACGGTGGGGGACACAACCATCGCTTTGGGCTCGGTGACGGCGTCCTGATCAAGGACAACCACCTCGCCGCCGTGGGCGGGCCGGACCGCGTCCGTGACGCGGTCCGCGCTGCACGAGTGGCGGCCCCTCACACCCTGCGCATCGAGGTCGAGGTCACGACGCTGCCTGAGCTGGCGGAAGCGCTTGATGCTGGGGCAGACATCGTGATGCTGGACAACATGAGCGTTGATGACATGCGGGAAGCCGTGACGCTTACGCAGGGGCGCGCGTTGCTGGAGGCATCCGGCGGCGTCAACCTCACCACCATCCGCGAGATCGCGGCAACCGGGGTCGATCTTATCTCCGTGGGTGCCCTGACGCACTCTGCACCGGCCCTGGATATCAGCCTTGACTTCGATCTTGCGCCGGCAGGGTGATCGAGCCGATAGCTTTCGTAGCTAAAGGAACATGTCCGGTATGTTTTTTCAATCTACTGTGTATTAGGCGCTTACCCCACCTGATCGTCATATTTCTCCGTACGTACTTCGCCAACCCGTTGCAGGTGGGCGTCTCGTTCGCTAGACTGCGCGGTAGCACATCGCCCCGCGAAGGTTGGTTCTCCGCCCGCTGAGAGACGGAAACCTGCACTGGGAGCTGGCGTGCCGGGAGTTGGGCCCGGTACGCCAGTGATGCAGCATTGCGTGCACATTGAGGGGTACCACGATGAGAGGGCGAAGCCGGGGGAAGGCGCCTCTACGACTGGCCGTGCTGGTGTTCAGCGCCGCAGCCATATTCAGCTCAATCTCTACGCCGGTCCTGGCGCAGGATCAAATTGCCACCGACACCTGGGTTGATCCAGCAACGGACACCCAGTGGACGGAAGCTTCGTGGGATGAGCAAAGCGACTCGACCTGGGTTGATCCAAACGCGGTAAATCAGGGAACGTGGAACGACGACGGCACCTGGGACGCGAGTACCGTCCCGGAAGGCGTTGGTGCCTGGACGGAGCCGGGACCCACCTACGACGCCAACGGCAACCTGCTGGACCCGGTGACGGGAATGCCACTGGCCATTGGTGCGGATGGGAATCCGATCAATGCTGGCGCTGGCCTTTACTATGACAGTGCCGGAAACCTGATCAACCCTGCAACCGGGATGGCCGTCTCGTGGGATGAGAACGGGCAGTGGGTCGAGAAGCTGGTGACGACCGACAGCACCACCGCGCCACAGGACCAGGCCGCGGTCGCGGACGAGCCAGGAGAGGTCTACACCACGCCGTGGCTGGCTCCGCCGCCGTCGGGACCGCCGCCGGGGTACCAGAACTGGAGCGCGCCGACCACCGTTTACGTCCCGGAAACAGGCCACAGTGTCGACGGCGTGTTCCTCGATGCCTGGCGCGAGTGGGGTGGCACCACTGCCTGGGGCAACCCGATCACCGCGGAACTGACCGAAGACAACATCATTGTCCAGTACTACGACTATGGGAAGTTCGAGTACCACCCCTCTGACCCCGAGGGGCGAGTCGTTCACTTCGGCGACATCGGCCGGCAGTTGCAGCCATTCATGGTGCGTCGCGCGTCCGGCAGCGGGAGCGCGGAGACCAATGAAGCTGCTCTGGCCGCACGAGCCTGGGTTCCCATGCCCTCCAATGCCGCGCGCCCGGATTCTCTTTCGTGGCAGTACGTTCCTGACACGGGCCACGGCGTTGCAGGCGCCTTCAAGGCGCTTTGGGAAGGGACCGGCGGCGCTAGCTACCTTGGAGACCCCCTGACTGAGCAGTACAAGGTCGATGGGGTGACCTACCAGGTGTTCGAGCGGGGGAAGCTCGCCCAGGCCGCGGGCGAAGAACCCGAGGTCATGCCGGTCGGCAAGATGGCGGTGAAACGCCTGGGGCTGGATACGACGGCCATTCCCCAGGGCGATCTCCCGATTTACAGTGAAGACCTCTTCACGCCACCACCGCTTACGGCCATCGATGGCTCTCTGGCCGATCCAAATGGCGAGCGCTGGGTGATGATCAATCTCACGCTGCAATACCTTTGGGCGTACCAGGGAGACACCGTCCTCTGGCAGGGGTACATCAGCAGCGGCCGCGCAGGGTTCCAGACCCCGCCTGGCGAGTTCTATGTGATGTCCAAGCTCCCGTCGCAGACCATGGAGGGCGTGCTTGGCGGGGAGTACTACAACGTGCCAGACGTCCCGGATGTGATGTACTTCACCGAGGGAGGGCATGCAATTCACGGCACATACTGGCATAGTAACTTCGGCACGCCGATGAGCCACGGCTGCATCAACTTGCCGATGGACGTTGCCGACTGGATGTACCAGTGGTCGCCCATGGGTATGCGAGTCGAAATCACGCAGTAGCGGCAGGTAGATGCACGTTCGTGGTAGAACACCACGAGCGCAAGGCGGCGCCCAGACCGGTGGGTGACGACCCGCAACGACGCCCCCGGACGGGAGGAAACTAAATGGCCGGACTCGGTTGGCAAGAACTCGTCATTGTTCTCGTAATCATCATGATCATCTTCGGTGCTGGCAAGCTGCCGGAAATCGCCAAGTCGCTTGGCCAGGGCGTGAAGGAGTTCCGCGAGGAAGCCCAGGCTCCGGTCGTGCCGGCCTCCACGACGACCTCGTCGCGCGTTGATGATCTCAACGCGCCGGCTGGTGCTGCGACCGCTGACGCGGCTGAGCACGTCGAAGACGATGCCGCGCGCGTTCGCCGCAACGGTGAGCGTGTTGAGGTGACTGCCCGCGACGCGATCTAGCCTGCGGAACACCACGAGTTCTGATTACGGGGCTGGGATGACCGGCCCCGTTTTCGTTTTCCGCCCGAATCATGCATCTTTCCGCGAGGGCTTTCCCAGGAGTGTAAAGAGGTCAGGCGCCGCCCGGCTGCCAACGACCGGGGCTCGTTCCATCGCATCGCCTGGGCCGTGTGTCTGTGGGGGCGCCTCCGTTCAAGGTGTGCCAGCCCCCATTTATCGTCCTGACCGCCGTCGCATCAGGACCTCGTCTCGCGTCACGGGGCGCGAGGCGGTACTCAGCCCCGTGTGTCGTCCCGAGCCTGTCGCGGGACCTTCCCATGGCTCGAGGTGGCATCTACCCGCATGTGTCACCATGAGTCCGCAGGCGAGATCTCGGCCCAGCCTCGATCCTGGAGAGATCCCGCAGCCGAGCCTGTTCCCTTCCCATTGGCGCTTCCAGTGGTATCTCGAGCGCAACCGAGTTGAACCCATGAGGTGAGGGGCGGGAAGGAAACACGCCGGGTGCGAGAGGAACCGACGAAATCCCTCGAGCCCCGGGATGACACGCGAGAGTGGGTGCGACCTCAGGCTGGCGTGGCTGGCGAGCGACCTCCTTGGACAGGCTTCAGGACGACAGGCGTGAGTGAGCAGCACCTCGGAGCGCCCGTGAGCGATCCCGCAGCGGGCGCGATGTCCGTGAGGTCTCCCCTTTGTCGATCCGGTAGGCGATGTGCTGAGGGCGAGGAGAGCACAGTCTTCGAAGCACAACTGTGCCAACGACCCGTACCCGCGTAAGTTGGCATTCTTGGCACAGTTGGCATTCTTTGGTTCCCACGTCCTCAAGCTACTGTGCCTTCGGCTCGCAGTGCCCGCCTTACTCCACTACATCGGTGGCGGGAGCGATCTTGCGTCGAGCCGGGCGACGTCAACTGGCCGGGGCAAGTGTTTTCGCGCTCGGCAGAGCCCTCCCCTGGACCTCGGTCAGACCCAGTACCTCGATCCCCGGAACGACACGCAGAGACCTACCTCTCGAAAACCACCCAGCCGGGGTGAAACTGGATGACGATTGATTCAGCGGGTACATCACCCGGCGGGACCCCGTGCTCGCTCCAGGAAATTGCCCTCCGTACCGGCACAAGTTGCCCCCTGGTTTGCACGACGAGCGGACCTTGTAGTGACGCGACTCCATGGGTGAAGCGCCAGGCCCAGGCAGCGGGCAAGAGCGGCGAGATGATCCAGTCATGCGCGGACGGAACCGGCTGATAGGTCGCAGCGCTGGCATCTTGTGGAGTGAAGGCGGCGTCGCCAGCGAGGACGCGGGACACGAGTTCGACGATCATGTGCGCCCCGATCTCGAAGAGATAATGCTCCAGCGTGACCGCGTTCATCGCGTCGGGCACGGCCATGCGCTGTTGCGCGAGGATCGGGCCGGAGTCCAGGCCATCATCCATCAGGTGGATGGTCACACCAGTGTCACGCTCTCCGTTCCGGTACACCCAGAAGACAGGGTCTGGCCCGCGCCCGTGCGGCAAGAGTGAGGGGTGGATGTTCAGGACTCCACATCGGGCCGCCGCCAGGGTCCGGCGTGAGAGGAGCCACGGATAGCAGGCTGCAATGACGAGATCTGGCCGGAGATATTCGAGGAAGCGACGGGTTTCACGAGGTGACTGCGCTCGATAGACAGGAGACCGGTCGTCAACTGCAGGACCATGCCCAGGCGCAGGCGCAGACTCTGGGTCTGCGAGGATTACCGCTGAGAGCTGCGGGCCCGCGTCTTGCAGCGTCTCCTGGACAATGGCCGTGTTGTCGCAGGGCCGCCCAAGGAGCACGATGCCACCAGATGGTGTCGTTGCGGGCGTTGACGCTCTGGAGGCGGTCATCTACGGTTTCCTGGACATGGCGCGATAGCCGTAATGAGGACAGTAGACAGTATGGAAGCAACGATGCCGAGAATGGTCCAGTGCGTCAAGTATGCGAGAGAGTTGCCAGGGCTGGAGAAGCCACCGTTTGCAGGTGAACTGGGACAGCGCATTTTCGACAACGTCTCCGCGGATGCCTACGCCCTCTGGCAGCCGCACATGACGATCCTGATCAATCACTACGGCCTGAATCCCGCCGATCCTGAAACTCGCCGCATCCTGCGTGAGCAGATGGAAGAGTTCTTCTTCGGTGCGGAGGCACAGTTGCCAGAGGGCTGGACCCCTCCCGGTAGCGCGCCCGCCAAGGGCGCGCCGCGCAAGAAGTAGTCAGCTTTTCAGGTCAATCGACGCGCTGAACCCTTTCCCACTTCTCGTTGCGCGCGGATGCCAGTACTGCATCGGTGACATAATCTGTGGCGAGCGCTTCACGGAATGTTGGCGAGATTGGCGCTCCTCCCGCGAGACTCTGGAGAAAATCGGCCGCCTGGTGCACAAACGAGTGCTCGTAGCCAATGGAGAGGCCTGGTACCCACCAGTGCGACATGTACGGGTGGTCACCATCAGTAATGTGGATTGAGCGCCAACCGCGCACGTGCCCGTCATCGCCGTGATCGAAGTAGGCGAGGCGGTTCAGATCGTGCAGGTCCCACGCAATTGAGGCGTGTTCGCCGTTGATCTCCAGCGTGTAGAGGGCCTTGTGGCCGCGTGCGTAGCGGGTCGCCTCGAAGGTCCCGATGCTGCCATTGTCAAAGCGGGCCAGGAACGCGCTGGCGTCATCGATGCCCACCGACTCCGTCTTGCCGGTGACGTTGTGGTGCCGCTCCTTGATGAAGGTTTCGGTGGTCGCGGACACGCGGTCGATTCCACCATTCAGCCAGAGCGCGGTATCGATACAGTGCGCCAGGAGGTCACCCGTGACGCCGCTCCCGGCCACGTTGACATCGAGCCGCCAGAGCGCGGCGCCGCCCTGTGGCAGGTCCGGGGAGATCGTCCAGTCCTGCAGGAACTTGGCGCGGTAGTGAAAGATCTGGCCAAGCCGTCCTTCATCGATGAGTTGCTTGGCGAGGGTGACGGCCGGGACGCGCCGGTAGTTGTACCAGACCATGTTCGGCACGCCGGCGACCTCCACCGCGGCCACCATCTGCTCGGACTCCGCGCCGCCACGTGCCAGCGGCTTTTCCGTGGTCACCATCTTGCCGGCCTCAGCAGCAGCGATGGCGATCTCCGCATGGGTGTCGTTTGGGCTGGCGATGTCAATCACATCGATGTCGTCACGCGCCACCAGGGCGCGCCAGTCGGTTTCCGTGGACTCATACCCCCATTGGTCGGCAAAGGCTGCGACGGTCTCGGGATTGCGAGCACAGACGGCCTTCAGGACGGGCTGGATGTCCAGGTCGAAGAACTGGCTGACGTGGCTCCAGGCATTTGAGTGCGTGCGGCCCATGAAGCCGCAACCGACCAACCCAACGTTCAGCGTGCGCTTGGCCGCCATGGGCAAGGATCCTCCATGAAGCATCGGGACACGCCGCCGTGTCCCCGGTCGGAGTGGGTGACTAGTTGTTCCAGCCGTGAGCGTCCCGGACCGCGATCATGGCGCCGAGCACATCGTTCCAGGTCTGTTGATCGAGCATGGTCTCGTTCGGGAACATGCAGCCGTCCCAGCAGATGTGCTGGTAGGCACGCGTCGGCTCACCGTCTTCCCCACGCATCCAGAACCCGGCGTGCTCGACGATATCGAGCCTACCGTTGGGATCGTGCACCGTACAGTGCCGGCCGGTTTTGTCGTGCGAACCGGAGCCGAAGACCGTGCCATCGTTCTGGGCCACGTGGAAATCGATCGTCCACGGTCGGAGGGCCGCCGTGACCTTGCGCAGCCCCGCATCGAGCTCGGCGCGGTCCCAATCAAAATCCTCGCTCACCAGGCGGTGTTCTGGCGCATTGGCGCCTAGGGTGTACATGAGGGTGTGGGACATGTCGGCCTGGAACCCGACCTGCCCTGGTTGATCGACTGTCTCCAGCAAATCGACCATATCCCGCCAGGAGTGCATGCCGCCCCAGCAGATCTCCCCTTCGCAGGCCAGGCGTTCGCCGTACTTTGCGGCCGCCTCGCTAGCACGGCGGAATGTCTCCGCAATGGTCTCGGTGTTGCCTGCAGGATCTTCGGCCCAGGCATCAACGCCAGCCGCCGAGTCGATGCGCACCACGCCATAAGGACGTACGCCCATCTCGCTGAGTCTGCTGGCGATGCGGGCCGCGTTCTCCACCATCTCCACGAAGCGGTCGCGCTCCTCCTGGCTGCCCATGGCCGAGCCCCCACCAACGGGCGGCCAGACGGGCGCCACCACCGAGCCAACGACGAGGCCACGGGAGCGCACGGCCTCCGCGAGCGCGGCAATCTGCTCCTCCGTCGCGTCGATTGGCGTATGCGGCTCCGCGAGAAAGAGATCGACCCCATCGAATTTCTGGCCATCGACCTCGGCGGCAGCGGTGAGATCCAGCATGGTCTCCAGGGGAATCGCCGGGTTGCCTTCTTCGCCCTTGCCGACAATCCCCGGCCACATGGCGTTGTGCAGTTTTGGCCACGCGTTGCCCATCGTGTACAGGTCCCCTTCCTTGCGGACGAAACATGCACAGATTGTCGCACGTCACGTCCGTGATCCGGGTCCAATGGCGGTGTGTCAGGTCATCGTGATACGCGGCATTGTGGCAGATGCCATGGTCTGCTAGATTGCCGGCCTCAAATACGACGTCCTGGATAGGCTGATCTGGTCGTGCGGCGCACCTTCGTTCCCTCGTGCCTGCGCATTGGGCCAAAAACTGGAACCCTGGCTTTTCGGGAAAGGAGGTGGAAATGACACTGGGAGAGACCTATTCGACACGCGACCGGCTGCGAGTCATTGGCGGTGTTGCAGTTGGCGCTGCCGTGGGCGGTAACCTGCTCGCGTCTGGGAGCGCCCGGGCCGCCGAGCAGCCCGATATCTTCGTACTGGTCCTGAACGATGCACGGGATGGTGACCAGGTTGCGCTGCCGAAGACAATGGCGCGATTTGCGGCGCAGGGAGTTACCTTTCCGAACTTTTTCATGACCACGCCGCTCTGTTGCCCCTCGCGAGCAACCATTCTGACCGGGCGCTATCCCCACAATCATGGTGTGTACGACAACAGCGACGCGAACCACGGCGGCTGGCTTGGCTTTGCACGCCAGGGCAACCGTGATCGTGCCACCGGAGTCCTGCTGCAGGGGGTGGGCTACCGGACCGTTGCGCTGGGCACCTACCTGAACGGCGCACGGCCGGGAAAGGGACCGGAGCCAGGTTGGAACCTCTCCATCGTGGCGCAGGAAAAGAGTTCGGGCAAGAAGAAGGGCAAGGGGAAAAAGGGCAAGAAAAAGGGGTCAGGCAAAACGAAAATGGTCGGGTTGCTCAGTGACCCCCAGATGATTTCCACGGCGGTCGCCGAACTAAGCGCGACCCCGCGAGCGCAGCCGCTCTACGTTCAAATTGGCTTCAACACGCCGCATGTCCCGGCCATCCCCAGCCCGGGGTACGCTGGCAGATTCGCGGGATCGCAGGTGGAGCGGGACCCTTCGTTCAACGAGGGTGATGTTTCCGGGAAGCCCGCGTACGTGCGGAAGCTGCGCGCCCTTTCCCCAAACCACGTGTCGTGGCTGGACGGCCTGCACCAGCGCCGTCTGGAATGCCTGCTGGAGCTGGATGACGCGTTGGCGTCGCTGTGGACGGCCATTGAAGCGCGGGGCAAGGCGGACAACACGTTCGTCTTCCTGATGACGGACAACGGCTACCTGATGGGGCAGCACCGCCTGTACGGGAAGATTGCGCCGTACGATGGCTCTGCCCGGTTCCCCCTGCACGCGCTTGGCCCTGGCTTTACCGCAGCGAGCACGGACAACCGCCTGGTCAGCAATGTCGATATCGCGCCGACCCTGATCGGCGTTGCCGGTGCGTCGGCCGGGGGGATGGATGGCGTTTCGCTGCTAAGCAATCACCAGCGCACGGGCGTCCTCCTGGAGTCATTGAGCAACCGCGTGCAGTCAATGAGCTGGCCCGGGCCGCGCACCGAGATTACGCCCTACCGGGCGCTGCGTACGGCGCAGTACCTGTATGTCGAGTACCGCGGAGGTGGGCGGGAGCTCTACGATTACGCGGCCGACCCGTACGAAACGCGAAACCTGCTGGCAGGCGGTGGCGATGCCGCTGCGGGAAGCCTGGCAGCGCAACTCTCCGGGCAACTGGCCGCCCTTGGCTGAGGTGACTCAGGGACCAGGTGTGGCTGAACCGGGTGGGGATGGCGCGTCCTGGGGCGAGTCAATCACGACCTGGCTGTTGCGCCCGGTCCGCGCGGGCGACCGCTCAAGCGGTTCCAGCGTGAGCGCCACCAGGATCAGCGGCAGCAGGATGAGCGCAACCGTCACGATCACGCGCAGGGCCGGCCGGGATGCGCTCATGATGCCACTCCCGCTACTGAACGGCCGATCTCCTGGTCGCGGCGATAGAGCCAGATTCCGCCGCCCAGCAGGGCGAACGCGCCGGCCAGGGTGATTGCCAGACCGGGCCAGAAGTACGGCGGGAGGTAGCGAAACACGACCGCGTGTTCCCCGGCCTCCAGCGGCACCGCCATGAAGATGCCATTCGCCCGGAGAATCTCCACGGACACGCCATTCACGGAGGCGCGCCAGCCCGGGTCCCAGATCTCGCTCAGGACCAGGAGTCCTGGTGTCTCTGTGCTGGCGGCAACAGCAAAGGATTCCGGGCTGAGGCGCGTGTAGTTCGCTACCTCATTCCTGCCCTCGTCTGGTGTGGTCATCGTTGGCGGTGTGTCCTCCAGCAGGGCGACTTGCCGGGGATTCACCGAGCCATCGGCGAGCACTGGCACGATCTCGGCCCCAGGCAGGGTCCGCGCCTCGTGCACGATCCAGGCGCGGGGCAACGCCTCCGGATTCTCGATGACCAGGACGTGCTCATCCTCGTATCGCACGGGCAGCTTCTTCGCCATCGCGGAGAGATCACGGCGATCCGCGGCGTCCGCCGGCACGACAAAGTAGCGTAGATTGAGCAAGTCGAGGAGCGGCGAGGAAACACCCGGGGTAAAGACGTTGGTCTCGTGATACTCCTGCCGGTGGCCGTTCATGGCGTCGATGTATTCGCCGTAGTGGCGGATGTGAATCGGGTTGTACCCCTGGATGTCTTCGATACCGAACCAGGTGCCCCAGTTGTGCACCAGAAGCCAGTTTGATGGACCCAGCCACGCATTGCGATAGGCCTGTGGCGGCAATTCACCGTGACGCGAGGGGCGGGGCAAGAGCGAGGGATCAATTCCGGCGAAGCGGCCGGGAGTTTCGGCGGTGGACTCCTTGATGAAAGTTGCCGCACCGTTGTCGTACAGGAACGTATCGAGTTCCCCCGCGAGCGCAGCGTTCAGTGAGCGGTCCGGCCCGCCTCCAGGTCCCCAGCCCGCGACGAGCGCTCTGCCCACCGGGTCCCAAATGATGACCACCGCGATGACGGCTGTCAGCACGTAGGGGTGCGCGTACCGAGGAGCAAGCAGGGCGATGAGCGCAATGGCCAGGACCGCAAGCGCCGCTGCCAGCGCGCCATGAGAGATCAACTCGTTCCGCCAGTTCAGCACCGCCAGTAAGGCCACGACAATTGGCGAAACAATCCCTAACGCCCGCTGCCAGCGCGCGAGCTTCGCGTCATCCCGAGCGAGGAGCGCGTTCACCGATGCGCCCGCCAGCATCGCCACTGAGAGCGGCACCACCATCAGGACGCGCGAGTGCAGATGCGTGTGGATCGCCTCGAAGCGCGGCAGGACGGCGTAGGCGATCCTAGCCACCACGGTGGGCTCGGGGAATACCAGCGTAATCGCAACTACCGGGGTGATCATCCAGAAGAGCAGGGGAGGCCAGCGGGGAGCCAGGAATGGCGCCAGCAGCGCTAGGGCGATCACGGCTGCCCCCGCGTAGAGCCACGCGCCGCTACTGAATGCCCCTGCCAGAGAGCGTACTACCTCAGCTGGTTCCACGCCCGCGACCGCGTCTGTCCAGCCAGAGATACCGGTATATTCGCCGCCTGGCGAATTGGAACGGAGGTTGGCATCGAGCCTGATCAGGAGCGCCGCCGCATTCAGCACGACGCCCGTTACCAGGACGCCGACGCCAGTGACCAGACACCTGGAGAGCCGGGAACGCCAGGTCCAGCCAGGTGGAGGCGTAACAAGCGTGCGCCAGGCGACCCAGCCGCCAATGACCAGGAGCGAGTAGTACGCCGCCTGGCCCAACCAGGCCGCCAGGATCTGCGAGATGGCCAGGCCTGAGAGCGCAATTCCGGCAAGGTGTTGCCAGCGCCGCACCGCGGCACGGGCAATCTCCACCCCGATCAGCGCGATGGGAAGCCAGGTCGTCACCTGCAGCATGAGAACAGCGCTAGCGGCGGCAGGGACGGCCCAGGGCAGCACGAACGCAAGCCCCGCAATGGAAGCCGCCAGCGGGACGATTCCGGTCAGCCGGGCCAGGGTGTACGCCGCCGCGGCCGAGAGGAGCAAGTGGAACGCGATGAACACCGTGGTCGCCGCAAAAGGCGGCAGCAGGGCGTAGATGCCCATGGCCGGTAGGTACATCCAGCCGGACGAGGGATCAGCCGCGAACGGTACGCCGGAGAACTGGTACGGGTTCCAGCCGGGCACCGCCAGCGCGCGCAAACGTTCGCCCAGGAAGGCATAAGGCGGCACAAACATTGTCGGCCAGTCGCCCCGGATGTATGTGGCCACATTGCCGAACGTTGCAGCACTGATCAGCAGCACGATGAGCAGTAGCAGCGCCAGCGGCCACTCTGTGCGCCAGCGCGCGCGGTGATGCGGGCTGGCATCCAGTTCAGGCACGGCAGATTCTGCTCCGGAGTGGGTGAAGGTGATCATCGTGGGTGATTGTCGGACAGATGCCGCGAAATGTCGCGCCATTGGACCCATGACGTGCGTGGCGCACGACGCTCAACCCAGGTCGTAGAGCGCGGCGCCAGAGTATTCGCAACGAGACGGACCGGCCATCGAGAACTCCGCCTGAACCCTGGCAACACCTTCGGGAGCGCGTCGCCAGAGGAACTGGTCAGTTGTCTCCTGTCCCGGGTCGACCTCCTCCGACGTAGAGTCAATGACGTTTCCAGCGTTGTCGAGCCAGCGGAAGGTGAGGATGCCTCGCCCCGAGGCATCAAGGCAGCGCATCGGCGTCTCCAGCAAGTAGGCGTGCCCAGGCGTTGCGGCGACCTCCTGAGTGAGCGTGGCCCGCCGAGCGAGGGCTACCACCCCCTTGGCAACGACCGACTTGCCCTCCGTCATCCAGGGCCCCTTCTTGCTCTTGACGTCCTGGAGTCCAGGATCATTCAACAGGTTTGTCACCTGGGATCGACCCCAGACGGTATCTCCCGCCGGAAGAACCTCGAACAGGTATGCATCGTCCGCCCCAGCCAGGATGCGGGTGTACTGCCGCAGGAAGGATGTGGAGAGCGTGGGAGAGCGCCAATCACTCACGGACGAATCGGCCCGATTCCAGATAAAATGTTGGGCTCCCAATTGATCGTAATACCAGAGGACTAAAATTGGATCGTTTTCCATGCCGTGGCTGGGGAAGAAAATGAGCCGCGACTCGGTGTAGAGTTGAGGCGCTTCCCATGGCCCTCCGTAGTAAACAACTGGCGTGTCGGGAGGCAGGAAATCCGTCGCCGCCTGGAGTGCTACTGCAGAGCGGATCGTGCGGTTGATGTAGTCCTGACGTGTTTCGGCACCGGTGAGATACGAAATTGGCATCTGTGTGCGTGAACTGGGCAGGAAGAAGAATGGCACCAGGATAAGGCTGAGGAGCAAGCCACCACGAGTCGCCAGTACGAGCGCCTTGTCCAACCCGGTTCGTGTTGGCCGCGCCAGTAGGCCGGCCACCCCAGCTCCGACCAGGGCTGAAGCAAGCGCCAAAGTGGGCAGAAGGTGGCGGGCAATCTGGAACGGTGTAGCCCACCAGGCAACGAACGAAACCAGTGTGACGATGCCGACCATAGCGGTGGCACGATTTCTCGGAGCAAAATAGATTAGCGGCAGCAGCATGAGCAGCGCCACGCCAATCTCGCCTCGTCCTATCACCGGAAAGCCAAGATCCTTTCCCTGGAACGTCAGGAACCAGGGCATGCCGAGGAGATCGCTTGGCGCGTGCCCAAAGCTCTGCTGGAACCCGGCGAATGGATCAACTCCAACCGGTGGTGGGAGTGATGCAGGAGCAGACGGGGTGCGCTCGAGTCCTACGAGCTTCGCGAGTGGCGGAATCAGCACCAACACCCCAGCGAAAGGAATGGCACTTGTTGTTTGTGGGGCGTTGACGATTGCAGTGCGAATCGCCCAGGGAAGGATGATGAGTCCTCCACAGCCAAAGGCGAGCAGGCCCCGAAGCCGGCCGCGAGCGCTCGGTCGATTGCTTCCCACGATTAGGACTGAGGTCACCATGGCGCCGGCCATGATGAACATATTCAGTTTGGATGAGATACCGACTGCGGTGAGCCCACCGGCCAGCACCATCCATCGAAGCTGCTCTCTCTGCCAAAGGAGAATACAGATGATGGCCGCCACGCTGAGGAGCACCGGCAGGAGATCATTGAATGCGTGGCCGTTCTCCCAGAGAACTATCGGCATCGTTGCGAACATCACGGCGCCAACGACGGCAGCTACGCGGCCCGACAGGAGTTGACCTACCGCTGCAACGGCCAGAACGCTACTAAGCCCGACCACGACCTGAAGGAGCTTTGCAGCCGTGAAATTGCCCAGACCAAAAGTCACGGCATAGAGAATATGCCCCTGAACAGATTGACGCGAGGTGGTCATCGGATCAAATACGTCTAGCGCACCTGACTGCCAGATCTCCCGAGCGACCGGGAGATGCTGGCGTGTTGCGTCAGTTTGATTTTCTGGCACGAAGGCTGACAGCGCAGCAAAGACGCAGAGGCTTACGGCCAGGCTCAAGATGATGAGGGCGAACCAGGAAATGTCCCCGCGTCCTCGTCCAGGAATCGATGGATGTTTGCCCAGAATGGCAACCGTCACGACCGCGACGATGGTCAGCAGCGCAAGGAGGGCCACCACCACGGCTAGGCGAAGAACCGAAGCCAACGCACTCAGCAGTGCAAGAACACCTATAGTGCTGATGCCCAGCGAAACTGAGAGGGAGAGTGTCACGGGCCATGCGGGCAACATGGGAGAGACGAGCGCAACGATTGCGAACCCAACGCTTAGAGCGCATGCAGTGAACAAGATTGTGGCTATCAGCGACAGAAGCGAATCAGTACGAATTGCACCAGCAAGAATGACTATTGCTGGGCCAATGAAGATTGCTTGCAGAGCTCGCGCAGGAAAAAAGAGGCGAGTGAGCAGAGGCAGTCCAACGCATAGTGCGCAAATGACGACGAATGCCAGGATAAAGTCCTGGCTCGCAAAGTTCCGAGGTGGCGAATCGCTGAACGGCGGCCCCAAGACCTCGAAGGCCAGCAAGGCGCCCTTAACGGCGATAGCTATGATCCACCCGATGAGACTAATAACGGCAAACCGCTGCAGCCTGCCTTCTGTCCCAACCCGCCGCGGTCCAGGTGGAGTCAGGGTCGCCGTCGATGTTTCCAGCTCATGGGGTGCCAGCAACGCAGATGACGTCTGGCTCACTTTCATTGGGTAACTGGTTGGGCAAAAAGATCCACGCGTGAGAATTCGCAGCGCGACTGTCCGCCGAACTCAATGCTGACGGAGGTTGCTACGTCCGGCGCGGCTGCCCAGATAAACCGATCCGCGAACGGTACCGATGCGAACAATGTCTGCGATGTACGCGAGATTTCGTTTCCGTCTGCATGCAACCACCGCATGGTGAGCGTGGTGCGTGACCAGAGGTCCGGGCAGGAAACGTTCGCGACCATGAGGTAAGGAGTCCCCGGCGTCACAGGAACGACCTGGCTCACAACAGAGTCCCGCCGAGGTGCAATGGCGTTGTCGGTACGGCTCAGGCGTGACTCGCTGTGCCAGGGACTTGTTTTTCGCCTGATAGCAACGAATGCCGGGTCACGAGCAAGCGATGTTGCTGGATCAAGGTTCCAGAATTTCTCGGCGTCAGGCGTGAGTTCGAACAGGAGGTAGCCGTCACTTCCGGCGAGGATTCGGGCATTTCTGGACAGGAACTCCAGAGAGAGCAAATGTGACGACCAGTCCTCTGGTTTGGTCACCGGGCGATCCCACAGAATCTGTGTGATGCCCAGGGCTTCAAGTTCGGAGAGAACTGCTGAATCAGTCACCCCAAACTGTTCGTCTACAAATTCCTGCGTGAACTGTCCCGCGTTAATGACCCTGGCATCCGAGTAGAGTTGGGCTCCGCCTCGCCTGCCCACGTACAGCAAAGGTGCACCCGGCGGCTGCGTAGCTGACGCAATGCGCAGTTCGCGGGCGGCAGGGATTTCCTGATCGACATATGCGTCGGCGGTCAACTGCCCAACGACAATCGAAACCGGTACCTGGCTGTACCGGTTGTTCGCGAACAGGGCGATGGACCCCGTGAGGCCGGCAATCAGCGCACCGTAAACTGCAATTCGCCCTACGAGTGGCCAATTCACGGCGGTTTCAGTGACTTGTGCTGCGCCCAGCCCACACAGCACGACGAGAAGTGCCAGCGTCGGCAGGAGATGCCGAGATACCTGTTGCGGCGTGATCCACCACGAGAGGTACATAACCAGGCTTGCGATCGCAAGCGCCCACCATCTTCGATCTTTCTTGAGAAGGAATGCGCAAGGAAGAAGGAGTGGGATCAACAGCCCGATGTCGCCTCCACCCAGGGTGAAGTCCGGAAACCTGTCCGAGTGGAACGCCATGTGCCAGGGAACCGTAACAACGTCCCATAAGCCATGTCCTATCCCAGCGTTAGAGACATCGACAGGCTGAAACCCAGGCTCGGACTGCGGCGCGATCAATCCGGACAACCCGGGGATTCGATCGAACACAGACCCTAAAAGGAGGACGACTTTTCCTGGGAGTCCCCCGGACGCGAGAATCGTTCTTACCAACCAGGGAACGGCGATCAGATTACCCGCAGAGAAAGCCAGCACTCCGAGGATCCGTCCCCGAAGCGGTAAAGCGGCGCTGCCGACGAACAGGATGACGATCGCGAGCGCGAGCGATACCCAGACAGTCGTCAATTTGGCGGCGATGCCCGCTCCACAGAGCATGCCGGCGATGACGAGAAGAACCGTTTGGCGGCGAGCAATCCACTCGAGAATGCAGACCATCGCGGTCGCCGCGAATGCGACGGGGAAGAGATCGGTATAGGCGTGCCCGATCTCAAAGAGCAGGAGGGGCATGGTGGCAAACGTGACACCCGCGTAGATTGCCGCACGTTGGCCCCCGATCAGGCTGGCGGCTCCTGCAACTGCCAGCGTTGCAATGAGGGCCATTGAGGCATGGATGAACGTCGCTGCGGGGACTCCGCCGAATCCGAACCCAATGGCGAACAAGACGTGACCCAGCACAGGGTCGCGGCTCACGCCGAGATGCGGGATGACGTCGACGGATCCGCTGCGCCAGAACTCCATGGCTATGGGCAGGTGCTGCCGGATTGGGTCGAACATGTTCTCCGGAGTTAGAGCCGAAAGCAAAGCAAAAGTGACAGCCCCTGTTGTGGCGCCAACCAGGAGGGACTCAACGACCGTCAGCGGAGCAGCCTTCGCCCAGAAATCTGGTGAGGGCTGCTTACTTCGACCAATTCCAAACAGACTCAGGGCAAGTAGAGCGGCGCCACTAACCAGCAGGGCGGACATGGAGAGGAACCCCGCCAACGCCAGACAGAACACTACAGTTCCGATAACCACGTATCCCAGGGCGGCGGCGACTGCGCTGTTTGCCAATGAACTCATGGTTCGCACGCCGGCAAACCGCAGGCACGCATCTCCTATGACCCAAGCCAGAAGTGAGACACCGGAAGCCACGAGCAAGCCGCCGAGATGTCCAACTGAGAACGACGCGAGCAACAGCATGATTGCACTGTATGCAACGAGCGCCCGAATGGTATTTGCTGGAGACAGACGCGATACTGCCACGCCGACAAGCGATCCGCCCAAGACCAGAACGAGTGCGCCCTGGGGGCTCAGGTATGCCCACGCTTGAGGGAAGGCCTCTCCGAATGCAGCAAGGCCGAAGGAACGGGCTAGGAGAAGCGCACCGAACACCAACGCAACGAGCCACCATACCGCCGTAGCGACGGTGGCAACGCTTGGATGGATACTCCGTAGCTTGCGGTCACCGCCGGTGGCGTCTAGCGAACGACCTGGCAGAGGCGTCACCTTACTCAATGAACCAGTATCCGAACAAAGTGGTAGTCCGTTTCTGGCGGGATCAGAGGCATGACCACTCTATTGTAGCCAGCAGGCGGATGACAACAAGCGACTTGTAGTTCGGCTGAACATCTATCATGAGAACCCTAGTCACATGTTTGGCTGGTGACAAGAGTCAGATTGTATCGAGACTATTTCAATGCATGCACAATCAAGGTCTGTCTCCAGTCCCTCAAATTCGCTTGCGCGCAACGCAGTTTGGAGTCTGCTCGGTCTCGTTACCCCGTTGCCTCTTGCCTTGATCACCGTTCCCATGCTCACTCGCTCGCTTGGCACAGACCGGTTCGGCATCTTTGCGCTCATGCTCGCGGTGGTTGGGTACTCCTCATTTCTGGATCTTGGTGTTGGTCGCGCCCTTACCAAGATTGTGTCGAAAGAGATCGGGGAGCGAACCATGTCCCTTGGTTCCCTGATCTTAACGGCAGTGATAGGTCTGGGTTTGCTGGGGCTCATTGGTACGATCGTGCTGGCGCTTCTATCACCGGTCATCGTTCGTGACCTGATGCGAATCCCGGAGAATCTGCGGGGAGAGGCTGATTCCGCGCTACGCGTGATGGCATTGTCAGTGCCTTTTGTCACCATGACGTCGGGCTTGCGCGGCGTCCTTGAGGCACATCAGCGATTCAGGGAGGTTAGCCTCCTGAACTCGCTCGTGGGCATCGCTCTCCTGGCAGCCCCGGTGGTATCTCTGGTGTTCTCGGTGAGCTTGATTACTATCGCTGTATCCATTCTCGTGACGCGCTCCATTGGTTGCCTGGCCTACCTGGCGTTGGTAAAGCGTTACGCCCCCTTGACCGCCAGTCGCAGCGTGCTCTCAGTCGCGTATCTGCGACCGCTCTTGCGCATCGGGGGGTGGATTACCGTTTCGAATGTTATCGGGCCGTTTCTCACGTATTTCGACCGATTTGTGATTGGCGCGGTGGCTTCAGTCAGTGCGGTAGCGTTCTACACGGTTCCCTATGACATCGTTACCCGTCTCTCGGTCTTTCCGACGGCTTTGAGCACAGTGATGTTTCCTGCAATATCGCGCTCGCATGGCCGTGACGAACCGGAGTCAATTCGGATCATCTCCTGGGGCCTGAACAAGGCGTTTCTGCTGATGTTTCCTCTTGCAGTCTGCTCGATGTTCCTCGCACCGGACTTTCTGCTGTTCTGGATGGGACCAGTGTTTCAACGCGAAAGCACGAGTGTTATGCAATGGCTGGCTGCAGGGTTACTTGTGAATGCCCTCGCGCAGACGCCGTTCGTATTTCTGCAAGGCGCAGGACGTCCTGACCTTACCGCCAAGCTCCACGCAGTGGAGCTTGTTCCCTACACCGCACTGCTCTTTGTTCTGGTCACGAGGTTTGGGGTTGCAGGAGCGGCGGCGGCCTGGACGATTCGGGCTTTCCTGGATGCGATCCTCTTGCTCTGGATGAGCCGGTGGCTTCTGGATGAGCGAACCGACGCACTGCAGCGCGTGCTGGTGTTCTCCGGAGTGACTGCAGGGCTCCTTGCGCTATCTCAGGTGCCGTTCTCAGTGCTACAACGTGTCGGTTCCCTGGCAATTATTGCCGCTTGCTTTCTCCCCATTGCCTGGTTTCAACTGTTGTCGGCCTCAGAAAGAGGGGTCATCATGACCAGGTTGCGGCAGATCATGCCTGCCGGGGAAGCCGTGACCTGATTCGATTGGACTGACTGCAACCTCAGAAGTGGGAGAACATTGGTGGATTTTCGTGTGCATCCGCAGTCGAGGATTGGCAGATTACCGAGAGTTCTGAGGTGGTTTGCGGTACTTCTTCGTAACTTCAGGGACATCGTGGTCGAGCCCCTTGTCATGCGTGGCCTCTATGGCTTCACCTACCACAGTGATGGCATGGCCACGACGCATTATTCACCCTTTGTCGATGACCCCGAGTTCGAGCGAGCCTTTACCCAGATGTCCCGCTGGTGGTATCAGGACCGGGTGCTCGATGTCCGATGGAGAATGTGGGTTCTCACCCAGGCAGCCAGGCAGTGCAGCTCACTGGCAGGCAACTTCGCAGAGTTCGGGGTCTATCGCGGTGGCTGCGCATTCATGATTCTTTCACTGGCCGCCCTGGCTCCGGACCAGCGCTACTACCTCTTTGATACGTTTGAAGGCATACCGGAAAGCAACCTCACCGACGCCGAGAAGGCTGCCGGTTTCGCAGGGCGGCTGGCTGACACGACAACGCAGCATGTCGCCGACGTGCTGCGACCCTGGACGGACCAACTTGCATTTATCGAGGGTGACGTTTTCGAGACGTTGAACGATCTCGAAACTGGGCCACTGGCCTTTTGTCATCTGGACCTGAATGCCAGCGCTCCAACTGTCCGGGCACTGGAGTACGTCTATCCGCACCTGTTGCCCTCCGCGATGGTCGTCATGGACGACTACACGCAGTTTGCATACAGCGAGCAGCGGAAGGCAATCGATGGCTTCCTTCGTGACAAGCCTGAAATTGTGCTTGCGCTGCCAACTGGTCAGGGTTTACTGGTCAAGATGTAGACTCAGGGCTGCAAGTACCCATCGGTGCTTAGGCCTGCGCCATCGGCTAGCCCAGACATGGTGGCTCGAAACTTTGGACCACGGTTTTTTTCGAAGAGTGAGACCAGAATCAGCGACTTGACGAGAGACAGGACCGCGGAAAGTGCCCACCGCGGCTCGCTTCGGCCGTACCGCTTCAGCAACACGACCGTATTCCTCGCCATGTAGTACCGACGCTGCACTGAGTGGTGGCTAGGCCAGACCACCCTCCTGAAAATACGCTCCCGTTGCATGTTACCCACCTCGTGGGTCATGACGATCTCGCACGTAGCGCCGAAAGGGATCTGTCGGGATCTGGCCCGTAGGCTGAATTCCATATCTACCAGGTCTACGAATAGCGATTCACAGAACATTCCGATTCGCTCTACTGTGGCGATAGGCAACAACATCCCTGAAGTCGTCAACGACGGTACGGGCTGCCACTCTCCTGGCTCCGGGCACGAATCTGGTAGCCATTGGCGCTGACTGCGACGTTCGAGAAAGTTGCTCCCCAATATTGCTACATCGCTGCCCATCTGGCGCCAAATACGTCTCAACTCCTGGACCATATTGTTGTGCGGGGTGGAGTCCTGGTCGAACAGCAGCACGTGAGAGTGCCCGTTTTCCTTCGCCCAGGCGATGCCTTGATTCAGTGCCTTACCCAAGCCCGCGTTGGTCTCATTCCGAATCAGCGGGCACGTGTAGCGGGAGACAGCATTATCAACGAGGGCCTTGCCTTGAGGGGAAGGAGAATTGTCGATGATGACGACCCCGTCTGCTTGTCGTCCAATCTTATCCAGGCGTTCGCTGAACCTTTGATCCGGATCAAATGCGACGACAATTGCGCAGATTTCCATGTCGCCGTCTGAACTCCTGAAACCTACGAGGGGTGCCAATACTCGCCGAGCTCTGTCATGTGATCAGCGCTTTAAGGCGGAGTTCGGTAATATCTGACGCATCTGCTCCGTCCCGAGCCTGCCGTCTCTGACAGCTGCTTCGTCACACTGCCCGGAGCATACTCTGCTGTACGACTGGGGAATCGTTGCTGGAGGATCATGATCTGCCGCAATGTCGCACCTGTATTGCGAGTTCCCGGAGCACAGGACTCGCGCACGCACTCGGACGACTCGTACTGTGTCCTTCATTGGGAATTCTCGGGAACCTCGTGGTGGGCGTCTGGCATTGAGGATCAGGACTGAGGCCGCGGAGAGTTATGAAGACCACAGCGCTTCGCTGTGCCAGGACCTGAATTGGCGCTAGAATCTTGTTGCATTCGGTAGTTTGGTAGCACATGAGCGGATGGCGGAGAATCCTGTCCGCAAGTTGAACCTCCGCAACTGCCCAGAAGTGCAAGCAGCCGAGCTTGGTCTCGTGTTCAATTGGAATTGCCGCGCACGTTGAGAGGCAAAAGCAAGTGACTGCACGCTCCAATGACGTTCAGCCACGCGACACGGCGCATGTTGCTCATCTGCACCTGCGAAATGTCATCTCCTCTGAGTTATCGCGGTTTACCCCAGGACACACGGTGCGCATTCTTGATGCCGGGTGTGGCGACTGTCACTTCATCGCCTATCTTGGTAGCAACCTGCCGGTTCTCCGGCCTGATCTCAAGTACGAGGTCTTTGGCTTTGACCTCTACGATTTTTGGCCAATCGAGAACTTTGGAAATGCGATCCAGTACCTTGAGACTTTCGACCCTGAAACTCAGTGGAACGAGCGCATCAGGCGAATCCCTGCTGGCGATCCCTGGCCATATCCTGATGGGTATTTCGACATCATTGTGTCGAATCAGGTCGGAGAGCACGTTGAGGATCATGGTCATTTTTTCGGTGAAGTAGCCCGAACCTTGAGCCCGGCGGGCTTCTCAGCACACCTCTTTCCCTTGAAGCATGTCCTGATGGAGTGGCACGTACTGATGCCCCTGGCGCATCGAATTGGAAACTACGACCTCCTGAAATCCCTGATGTCGCTCTACAGCCGGCTGGGAGGTGGCATCTTTCGACACTTTAGAAGCCATGCGGACCTCGACCAATTTGCCGCAGGACATGCTGAGTACGTCATCAGATATACCAACTACCTGAGCTATGGTGAACTCCTGAACATCACCAGGAAAAAGGGACTCTTGCTCTCAACTCGGTACACGAGCGAGTTCTACTGGCAGAAATTACGCAAGCTAGTTGGACGCACGGAAGTTCGACGCTATAGAAAGAGACGTGGGGCAGTACGTGAGTGGCTTGCCTTTCTTGTCCTTCGGTACGTTCAGGGAGTCACAGTATTCCTCGAGAAGGGCGGCCACTATGACCGGCTGATATCGAAGAACTAGGATGCGGTATGGTTGATCGGAGCAAGTCTGATGCTGCAGCTATCGGATGTCTGGTCCCGATATCACATGGAGTTCTTCGCCCGTTGAGACATGGCGATCGGCAAGTGATCTACTTACCAAAACTTTATGCGATGGCACGCAACCGGACGTTATTGGCTGTGGAGTACGGCGACCTGTGCTTTCTTGTTCACCAGCATGATGACCTTCGTTGAGGCATCGGGTATTCGATGACTGGTCAGCGTACTGATCCTGTTCGCGTACTGATTCTCGCCCGGTATGGCTCACGGGCTGCCAGCACGCGATACCGTTTACTCCAGTACCTCCCGTACCTTGAACGTCACGGGTTCACCTTTTCGATCAATACGCTCCTTGATGACGACTACATTCTGAGCCTCTACAGCGGTCAGAAGACCAATCAGCGGCGCATTGCAGCGGCGTACGTCCAACGCGTGTCTGAATTGGCGCGGGCCAGGCGCTTCGACCTTATCTGGATGCATATCGAGGCTTTTCCCTGGGTTCCCTCATGGTGGGAGCGTTTGGTGCTGCCCCGAGGCGTTCCCTATGTCATCGACCTTGATGATGCCATGTACCACCGATATGACAAGCACAACTCATCACTCGTTCGTGCAGTACTTGGCAAGAAAATCGACCACATGATGGAAGGGGCCTCTCTCGTTGTTGCTGGAAACCAATACATTGCGGATCGCGCATACGTGACGGGCGTGCAAGAGGTGTCCATTCTGCCAACTGTAGTGGATCTGGACAGGTACCGAATCAAGCAGGTGCCTTCCCGTCACCGCCCCGAAACTGTCGTTGGGTGGATCGGTTCACCCGCAACGGCCTACAACATACAGTTCATGCGCCATGCTATTGAGACGCTTTCGGCTGAGCAGGCAATTCGGCTTGTCACCGTGGGGTCCGGCGACGTGGACATGGGGCCTCGCATCAACCTGGATGCTCGGCGGTGGTCGGAGGCCACTGAGGTGAACGACATTCAAAGCTTCGATATCGGGACCATGCCCCTGGTTGATTCTTCGTTTGAGCGGGGCAAGAGCGGCTTCAAGCTGATTCAGTGCATGGCATGCGGAATTCCGGTTGTCGCCTCGCCGGTGGGCGCGAACGCGGAGATCGTCACCCATGGCGTGAATGGTTTTCTTGCGTCTTCATCGGATGACTGGTTGGCCGCGCTTAAGGTGCTTGCCGGAGATCCGCAGCTTCGCCAGGAAATGGGTTCCGCTGGACGCGCATTGGTCGAGCAAGGCTATTCATTGCAACAGACCGCACCTAAACTGGCCGCACTCCTGCGCGCTGCGGCCCGCTAATTCGGCAAGCGGTTTTAGCCGCTTGGCTCGCTCGTTATCATTCGCGTTCAGGAGTAACTATCCGATCCGTGCAGTCGCCGTTAGCGGTGGAGTCAGAAGGCCGCGAGGTATTCGAGCCTCGGGAGTATAGCAACGATGAATGCGGACCGCGCGACCATTGACGGATTCGGTGAGGAATGGTCGGAGTTCGACCAGGCCGCGCTGTCTTATGAAGAATTAAGTACTGTTTTCGCCAGTTATTTTTCCGTTTTTCCGTGGCAAGCGTTGCCGAAAGACGCAACAGGATTTGACCTGGGCTGTGGAAGCGGGAGATGGGCCCGCCTTGTCGCACTGAGAGTTGGGCGTCTCCACTGTATTGATCCCAGTGAGAAGGCCCTTGCTGTCGCGCGAAAGAATCTGGCTGCCAACAGCAATTGCACGTTTCATGTGGCGAGCGTTGACGAGATGCCGATTCTGGATGCAAGCATGGACTTCGGCTATTCGCTCGGGGTGCTGCACCACGTGCCAGATACGCAGGCGGGCTTGCAGGCTTGCGCGGAAAAACTCAAGCCTGGCGCGCCGTTCCTCGTCTACCTGTACTACGCCTTCGACAGTCGGCCGCTCTGGTTTCGTACCCTCTGGAAGGCGAGCGACCTGGCGCGACGCCGTATTTCGGCCATGCCGTTCCGATGGCGCGTCGCTATCAGCACGGGAATTGCGACCACTGTCTATAGGCCGTTCGCCCGGCTGTCGAGGTTCGCTGAGCGGCGCGGGAAAGATGTCGAGAACTTTCCTCTCTCGTTCTACCGGGACCGCAGTTTCTACGTGATGCGCACCGACGCGTTGGACCGGTTTGGGACCAGACTCGAGCACCGATTCACGAAACCGCAGATTCGGCTGATGATGGAGCAGGCCGGTTTCGAGCGCGTCACGTTCTCGGATGCGCCACCCTACTGGTGCGCCGTCGGCTACCGTTCGTCAGCAGATTAGAAATCGACCGTGTCCGAGTGCGGGACGATCCAGGGCGGAGTGGGGTATGTGCGGCATCTGCGGCTTCTGGCAACGTGACGGCGCAAGCGCTGCTGAACTGCGGCGCATGGCGCAGCGGATGGGATGCCAGCTCGCGCACCGCGGTCCCGATGATACTGGAGAATGGGTGGACGAGGCTGCGGGCGTTGCCCTTGCGTTTCGCCGGCTCGCCATCGTGGACCTGTCGCCCCTCGGCCACCAGCCCATGACCTCCGCCAGCGGCCGCTACGAGATCATTTTCAACGGCGAGGTCTACAACTTCGCTGCGTTGCGAAGTGAACTGGAAGGGCGCGGCCACCGCTTCCGCGGCGGCTCCGACACCGAGGTGATCCTGGCGGCGGTGGAACAGTGGGGTCTGCAGGACGCCGTCAGCCGGTTTGTCGGCATGTTCGCCATCGCCCTGTGGGATCGCGATCAGCGGGAACTCCACCTGGTGCGCGACCGGCTGGGGATCAAACCGGTGTACTACGGCTGGCAGGGCGACACGTTCCTGTTTGGCTCAGAGCTGAAGGCGCTTGCTGCGCACCCGGCGTTCATGGGCGAAATCGACCGCGATGCGCTGACCCTGTTCATGCGCTTCGCCTACGTGCCTGATCCCTTTTCGATCTATTGCGACATTCACAAATTGCCGCCAGGAAGCATCCTGACATTGCGAGGCTACGCCGACCGGGCCGCTCGACCCCGGCCATACTGGAGCGCGCGGGATGTGGCTGCACACGGCCAGGCTGCGGCATTTGGAGGATCAGATGCCGAGGCGGTCGCCCACCTGCATGACCTGCTGCGCGAGGCCGTCTCATTGCGCATGGTGGCCGATGTGCCACTGGGCGCGTTCCTTTCGGGTGGCATTGACTCCTCGACGGTGGTCGCGCTCATGCAGGCGCAGAGCGACCGCCCAGTAAAGACCTTCACGATCGGCTTCGCGGAAGCCGGCTACAACGAGGCCGAACACGCCGCGGCGGTCGCGGCACACCTGGGAACGGATCACACCGAGTTCACGGTGACGCCGCAGGAAGCGAGAGCGGTCATTCCGCGACTGCCGGCAATGTTCGATGAGCCCTTTGCTGACTCGTCACAGATCCCGACGTTCCTGGTATCGGAACTCGCCCGCCAGCGGGTGACCGTCAGCCTGTCAGGTGATGGCGGTGACGAACTGTTTGGCGGATACAACCGCTATCAGTGGGGCTCCGAAATCTGGAAGCGCGTTGGATGGGCGCCAGCTCCGGCGCGAAACCTGAGCGCCCGCGCATTGAAGACAGTCTCGCCGGAGGTCTGGGATACCAGCTTTGCCCGGGTGGGGCCGCTGCTTCCCTCTCGGTTGCAACAGCGCACCCCTGGCGACAAGGTGCACAAACTGGCCGATGCGCTGGGCGCGGCGAGCCCGGCTGAACTTTACCTGGGCCTGGTCTCGCAATGGCGGCAGCCCAACTCCACTGTGATGGGTGGGCGCGAGCCGGTGACGATATTGCAGGATACCAACGCCTGGCCCGAACTCCCCGGGTTCGTCGAACGCATGATGTACCTGGATCTCGTGACCTATCTGCCTGGTGACATCCTGACCAAGGTCGACCGCGCCAGCATGGCGGTCAGCCTGGAGGCGCGTGTCCCGATCCTGGATCACCGGGTGGTTGAGTTTGCGGCCACGCTGCCGCTCTCCATGAAGGTCCGTGGCGGGCAGGGGAAGTGGGTGCTGCGCCAGGTCCTGGATCAGTACGTGCCCCGTGCGCTGATGGAGCGGCCCAAGATGGGCTTCGGTGTACCCATCGACAGTTGGCTGCGGGGTCCGCTGCGCGAGTGGGCCGAGGATCTGCTCGATCCCCGGCAAATGCATGCGGATGGCTACCTCAACCCGGAACCGATTCGCCAGAAATGGGGCGAGCACCTGAGCGGGGCTCGGAACTGGCAGTATCCCCTATGGTGCGCGCTGCAGTTCCAGGCGTGGCACGCGCACACGGTAGCTGCGCATGCCACTACTCGATCGGCTGCCTGAGCCCGAAGCGAGTCTAGTTCGCGCGCTGTAGGAGGTGGCCAGTGCGCTGCTTCAGACGCGCAACCGGGCGCTGATCCACGGAGCGCGCGGTCTGGCCTGTGTCGGAGAGGTCGAGCCGCTCCAGGGAAACGAGTGCGGTGACGCCAGCCATGCCGGAGACCAAAACAATTAGCGACGCGGTAGCGTCATCCGCGATCATGGTCACGGCAAGCGCTGCGAGGCTGCACAGGAGCGCGCCGCCGTAAATTGCTGCCACGGACTGGCGGACGCTGAGGCCGGTACGCAGCAGCCGATGCGAAATATGGTCTCGCCCGCCGGCGGAAACGCTCACGCCACGCCGCAACCGGGATATGGTGACCAGCGTAGTATCCAGAATGGGCACTGCCAGGATCAGGAGCGGGGCGATCCAGGTTCGCGCAGGGTCCACGCCCGGGAAGCGGAGTTTGATGGCCAGCACGGCTAGCAGGAAGCCGAGCAGCAGGCTGCCGGCGTCACCCATGAAGATGCTCGCGGGGTTCCAGTTGAACCAGAGGAACCCGAGGACTGCGCCAAAGAGCACCGCTGAGACAACAGAGACCCAGATCTGACCATTGAGCAGCGCCAGCGCCGCGAAGGTCGCACACGCGATGACTGCGACGCCGCCAGAAAGGCCATCCATGTTGTCCAGGAGGTTCATCGCGTTGCAGATTCCAACCACCCAGAAAATGGTTGCAACGACGTTCAACCACTCCCAGGGGAAGAACGCAATGTGAATGCCGCCCACGACCAAAATCCCCGCCGCCGCAATCTGCGCCAGGAGTTTCACACGTGGACTCATCCCACGCCGATCATCAATTACGCCGGCGACCAGGATCAGCGTAGCCCCGGCCAGGACGTATAGCCCTTCCTCGAACACGGTGCGTGATTGTGCTACGGGTATCGCGACAATGAACGCCGCGTACATTGCAATCCCGCCCATGAGCGGAATGGGATTGGTGTGCAGCTTGCGCCGACTGGGATGATCCAGCCAGTCAAAACGACGTGCCGCCCAGCGTACGCTCCAGGTTGCAGCGATAGACACAAAAAATGCGACGGCAACCGCCGCGGCGAGCCATGAAGTCACCCGCGCGCACCCCTCCCACTTCGGCCTGTTCCCCCCGTCCCCGGCAGGCCTCCTTCTCGCGCAAGTTGCCCGTAGAGCCGTTCCATGTCCGTCACAAGACGCTGCTCGTCATAGCGGGCCAGGGCCTCCCCACGAGCCTGGTCTGCCATGCGCCGAGCCTGTTCCGGCTCCTTGACAAGGTTCACTATACCTGCTGCGAGTGCGTTTGCGTCACCCGCAGGTATTAATTGTCCGGTCACGCCAGGTTCGATCATGTCCGGAACGCCACCTACATGCGTGGCCATTACGGGACAGCCGCTTGCCATTGCCTCTATCAGGCAGGCAGGTGTCCCTTCGTTGTGCGAGGAGATCACGGTGGCGTCGAGATCGGCGTAGACAGCCGGTAGGTCACTTTGCCAGCCGGCGAACGTCACCGCGTCTGCAAGCCCCATCGTTGCGGCCTGGGTGGTAAGTTCCTCTCGGAGCTCACCGTCGCCGACGAAGACGACATGGAGGTGCGGAACTTCCTGTCGGACGATACGCGCTGCCTCAAGCAGGAGGCCAAGGTTCTTGATGGGCACGAGGCGCCCGACTGCACCGATGAGCAACGCATCTTCAGGAATTCTCTGAGCCTGCCGGAAAATACCTGTGCGGCGCAGATGGTCACCGTGTGGCGCCAGATGCAAGCCCAATGGCACCACTTCAATTTGTGACGATTCTGCTACCCCGAAAGCCGCAATTTCTTCTCGTAAACGTGGGCTGATCGTCACAAGGCGAGTACTGAAGCCGGCGCAGAAGCGCTCCAGCCGCAGGAAGACGGCGGTCTTGCGTGGTGAGAAGTAGCCTTGAAAGACGTGTCCATGAAAGGTATGGACGATTACTGGGACGCCCGTAATACGTGCAGCCAGGCGCCCGACAAAGCCAGCTTTCGCAGTGTGGGTGTGCACAATATCGGGGCGTAGCTCACGCATGAGCCGCACGAGGCGAGTCAGAGTGACCGCATCGGCGACGGGAGCAATCTCGCGGCCCAGTTCCGGAATGGAAACCGTGTTGGTAACGTCGCCGAGGAGATCCCGCAGGGTGCCTTCGCTCGCTGCTTCATCACCATAGACCAGGATAGATTCATACCGCTCTGGATCCAGACCAGCGTGCAGAATCGATACGTGACGTGCCGGGCCACCGACATTCATCCGGGAGATGATGCGCATGACACGGAGTCGCCTGGGTTGCACCTGTCCGGCTGGCTCGCGAGCACCAGAACTACGGGAGAGGTTGGTTGGCACTCTGGGAAACCAGATCGGCGCGAATGCGCTCCAGCGTTTGATCCAGCGAGATCTCGGGTGTCCACCCGACCAGGGCTTCGATCCGCGAGAGGTCTGGAACGCGGCGTTGCATGTCCTCGAAGCCAGGAGCATACGCTAGTTCGTAGGGAATCATCACGATTTCAGAGGCGCTGTTGAGCCGCTCTCGAACACGCTCTGCCAATCCGAGAATACTGATTTCCTCAGTGTTTCCAATGTTGTAGGTGCGTCCCGGTGACGTTGGGTGTAGCGACAGGGCAATGATGGCACGCACGACATCCTGGACATCGCAGAAACAGCGGCTCTGGCTGCCATCACCATAGATCGTGATGGGCTCATCGCGCAGGGCTTGGCCCACGAAGCGCGGCACGACCATCCCGTAGCGGCTGGACTGTCGCGGACCAGTCGTGTTGAACAGTCGAAACGGCACAACCTCAAGCCCATGCTCGTGGTGATAGGCCATTCCCAGGAATTCGTCGACCATCTTGCTGGCTGCATATCCCCAGCGGCTCTTGCTGGTGGGTCCGAGCAAGATGTCGTCGTCTTCGCTGAAGGGAATTCGACTTCCCTTTCCGTAGACCTCTGATGTGCTTGCGATCAGCACACGGTTGCCGTAGCGAAGCGCCGATCGAAGCACGGCCTCGGTCCCCATGACGTTGGTTTCGATGGTGTACGCAGGCCGCTCTACGACAAGCTCAACTCCGACTGCCGCCGCCAGATGCACGATGATTGACGCTTGCGATGCAAGTCGATCCATGACGATGGCGTCAGCCACGTCCGCACGTGCGAAATGGAAGCGTGGGTGATCGAGCAGGTGCCTGACGTTTTCCATGCGACCAGTTGTCAGGTTGTCGAGAGCAAGAACGATATCACCCCGTGCAATCAGGGCATCGCACAGGTGTGATCCAATGAAACCGGCAGCGCCTGTTACGAACCAGGTAATCGGTTGCTGAAATGACTCGCCAAGAGCGGCAACAGGGGAACCATGGTCCGTGATCAACGCAAATCCTCAATTGGCGCGCCAAGGCGCACAACGCGCGAAGCTGCCGGGGATGTAGAGGAGAGTCTGGAAGTCGCATTTCGAGTGTCAACCACCAACCTGGCCGTTTGAACGACGTGCTGCCAGTCGTACGAGGCGTGATTGGTGGCAATCACGACACAATCGGCTACAGCCAGCACTGCATCGCTGAGATCGACGCTCTCGACCTGGCGGTTGTCGATCTGGAAGGCCGGAACGAGCGGATCGTGGTAGGTCACCTCAGCGCCACGATCAGCAAGCAACTGCAGGATCTGCATCGGCGGTGAAACACGGGTGTCCGAGACGTTCGGCTTGTAGGTGATGCCGAGTAGCAAGACGCGAGCGCCAGCCAGCGAAACATCGCTTGTCGCCAGCGCGCGCTCAACCAGGTCAACAACGTGCCCTGGCATTCCCTCATTGACTTCATCGGCAAGGGTAATCAGACGCGGCTCGTAGCCAGCTTGACGCGACTTCCACGAAAGATAGTGCGGAACGACCGGAATGCAGGGCCCGCCAAGGCCAGGGCCAGGGTAGAAAGGCAGATACCCGAAAGGCTTGGTGGCGGCGGCGTCGATAGTCTCCCAAACATCAATGCCGAGATGCTCGCAGACGATGGCCATCTCGTTCGCGAACGCGATGTTCACCTGGCGAAAAGTGTTCTCCATCAACTTGGCCATTTCAGCCACGCGGGGGGAGGATACGGTGTGCACCTCATCGACGATTGTGCGATAGAGGGCGGCAGCGGCATCACTACAAGCCGGCGTGACACCACCGATCAGTTTTGGAGTGTTGCGCGTGCCAAAGTGGGCATCACCCGGGTTGACCCGCTCTGGGGCGAACGCGACGAAGATCTCTTCGCCAACCTTCAGGCCCGATTGTTCGACGACCGGGAGCAAGATTTCTTCGGTGGTTCCAGGGTATGACGTGCTTTCCAGCACAATTACCTGACCAGGTCGTAGCCACGGCGCCAGGCTACGCGAGGCGGCCGCGACGGCGCTGGGGTCCGGTCCCTTGTCCGCCGTCAAGGGCGTCGGTACGCAGATGGTTATCGCATCAACGTCGGCCAGTGCTGCGTAGTCCATCGTAGCGCGAAACTGCTCACTGGCAACCAGGGGAGCTATGCGTTCACTCGCGATATCCTCGATGTAGGAGTCGCCCTGGTTAAGCGCATCGACGCGGGATTCCTGCAGGTCGATGCCGATAACCTTGAACCCGGCGTGTGCGAATGCCACAGCGAGCGGAAGTCCAGCGTAGCCAAGCCCAATGAGGCCTACCCTGGCTGTGCGTGAGGCCACCTTCTCGTGCAGGGAGTCGAGTTTGGATACTTCTTGAACCAGTAACCGGGATGCTTGCACGTCGCCACCTTTGCTGGGGTGAGGTTGCTGATGTGAACGCTACAAATCACGCACACGCGTAGGCGAAAGATTCATCCCTCGCCCGGGAATCCAGTATTCGTGCGCTGCGTGCGGATGTCCCTCAGCCTTCCCTTGCCGCTGGACCGGGCGATGGTAGTGCGGTCTATTGGCTGTTGTCAAAGCTCAACGATGCTTGTCGCACGTCGTCTCACTCTGGTAGAAGTCGCGGAACCAAGCGACATAACGCTTCACTCCTGTCTCGATCGGCGTCGCTGGAGCGAAGGCGATGGCGGCTTCAAGGTCCGCCACGTCGGCAATCGTGTCCTCGACATCGCCGGGCTGCATCGGGAGGAGGTTCATCCGGGCCTTGACCCCAAGCTCTTTTTCAAGCAACTCAATCAGGTATAGGAGTTCAACCGGCTGGCTGTTGCCGATATTGAAGACCCGGTACGGCGCGCTACTCGTCGAGGGGCGTGGTTCGTCGCTTCGCCACTCAGGGTCCGGAGCTGCCGGCCGATCCAGCACTCGAACGACGCTTTCGGCGATGTCGTCCACATACGTGAAGTCGCGCCGATGCTTGCCATAGTTGAAAACGTCGATCGCATCGCCTGCCAGCATGGCGGTCGTGAAGCGATAAAGCGCTGCGTCCGGCCGTCCCCAGGGCCCGTAGACATTGAAGAACCGTAGTCCCGTTGTCGGGATCTGGAAGAGATTGGAATAGCTGTGGGCCATGAGCTCGTTGGATTTCTTGGTCGCGGCGTAGAGGGAGAGCGGGTGATCCACCATATCGTCGGCGGCGAACGGAAGTTTCGTGTTTCCGCCATAGACGGAACTGCTTGAGGCATACACCAGATGCTCAACCCCGGTTTGGCGGCAGCTCTCCAGGACGTTGAGGAATCCGACGAGGTTGGCTTCGACGTATGCGTGGGGATTCTTCAATGAGTAGCGCACGCCGGCCTGGGCCGCAAGGTTGATAACCCCTTGTGGTCGAAACTCCGCGAAACAGGAAGCCAAAGCCGCGGTGTCAGCCAGATTGGTCCGGATGAAACGAAAGCCGGGATGGGATGAAAGCTGCGCCAGACGGGCTTCTTTCAACCCCACGTCGTAGTAATCATTCACGCTGTCGAGGCCGATCACCTCGTCGCCTCGCGCGAGCAACCGCTGCGCAACATGGAATCCAATGAATCCGGCTGCCCCGGTCACGAGCACTCGGCTCACGTCGAAATCTCTCCTACTGTCTCTTTACCTCTAGGAATTTGGTGATGCAGAGCGTACTGCCGAGTCGCGTCTCGGTGCCGAACCCCTAGAGGATGATCTCTATACTCCCTGACCATGGAGAAGTATTTCGAGGCAGATGAAATCCTGCTCGAAGGGATGCGCTTCTATGGCTATCACGGGGTGCATCCGGAAGAGCGGCGGCTGGGACAGCGGTTTGTGGTCGATGTCGCACTCTCCGTGAGCTTGCAGGCTGCTGGAAAGCGCGACGCGTTAGACCAGACCGTGTCCTACAGCGTGGCGTACGCCGAAACTCGGCGAGTGGTGGAAGGAGAGCCCCTGCAGTTGATCGAAGCGGTCGCGGAGCAGATTGCGGCCGCCATGCTGGCGCTGGATACGCGTGTGCGGCGCGTACGGGTGCGGGTGGCAAAGCCGGAAGCGCCAATACAGGGCTCGGTTCTCGACACCGTTGCGGTCAGTATCTCCCGTTACCGAGACCCGGAGGATCAGCAGCCGTGGGCAACGAGCAGCTCGCCATGATCGATCAGCCACGCATCGAACGGGCGGTGCGCGAAATGCTGCTCGCCATTGGCGAAGACCCGGACCGCGAGGGGCTGCAGCAGACCCCCGCCCGCGTGGCTCGGGCGTACGGCGAACTCTTTGCCGGGTTGCACGAGGACCCGCGTCATCATCTCAACGCGACCTTCGACGAGGGGCACAAGGAGATGGTGATCCTGCGGGATATTCCCTTTGCCTCCCTCTGCGAACATCACTTGCTGCCCTTCACCGGCGTCGCGCATGTGGGGTACATCCCGCAGGGACGTATCGTGGGATTGAGCAAGCTGGCACGGCTGGTCGAAGGCTACGCGCGCCGGCCGCAGGTCCAGGAGCGGCTGACGAGCGAGGTGGCGGACGCCATCATGGAGGTGCTGCGCCCGGACGGCTGCGGGGTAGTGGTGGAGGCTGTACACACCTGCATGACGATCAGGGGCGTGGAGAAGCCCGGAGCGGTCATGGTTACCTCGGCCATGCGCGGTGGGTTTCGGCAGCGGCCAGAGACGCGCGCCGAATTCATGTCGTTCGTGAGGGGAGGATCGCGGTGAGCGACGACGAGCGCGCATGGCAGGGCCTGTCCACAGTGGCGCCAGGGGAACCGCTGCCGCCGACGCGATGGCGGGATCATGAATTGCGGTGGGGCGCCGAAACGCACGTGATGGCCGTCCTGAACGTGACGCCGGATTCCTTCTCCGGAGACGGGCTGGCCGGTCACGTTGATCGCGCGACTGCGGCCGGGGTGCAGGCGGCGGAGAGCGGGGCCACCATCCTCGACCTTGGAGCCGAGTCCACCCGCCCTGGTCACACTCCGGTGCCCGCCGCGCAACAGCTTGAGCGCCTGATGCCCGTCCTGGAGGCGATCCGGTCACGAACCTCGGTCCTGATCTCGGTCGATACCAGTAAGGCCCCGGTTGCCGTGGCGGCGATCGACGCAGGCGCGAACCTCGTGAACGACATTCGGGGTTTCACTGACGATCCGGAGTTGGCGGACGTTGTGGCCGAAGCGGGTGTGCCGGCGGTGTTGATGCACGATGTCAAGCCAGAGCCGGGCGTGGACATCGTCACCAGCATGCTGCGGGAGATGTCGCGCCGGCTCGACTTCGCCGTCTCTCGCGGCGTGCCCTGGGAGCACCTGATCATCGATCCCGGGTTTGGGTTCGGCAAGGACTGGAGGCAGAATCTGGAACTCCTGCGCCGGCTGGGGGAGTTCCGCGTGCTTGGACGGCCCATCCTGGCGGGGCTCTCGCGCAAGAGTGTCATTGGCCGCGTGTTGGGCCTTCCGGAGCAGCAACGGCTGGAGGGCACCGCCGCGGTGGTCTCTCTCGCTATCGCCGGCGGGGTGGACATCGTGCGGGTGCATGACGTGGCAGCGATCACGCGGGTGGTGCGCATGACCGACGCCGTGGTGCGTGGGGCACCCGCCGAGGGCCTGACCTGGGCCAGCGATTCCCCAGCATGACCGATGCGGTTACGGCGTACGTTGGTCTTGGAGCCAACCTGGGGGACCGGCTCGCGACCCTGCGTGAAGCCACTCGCCTGCTCGGAACTTGCGGGGTGGTCACCGGGGTATCCTCGCTCTACGAAACGGCTCCGGTGGGCTACGAGGCGCAGCCCGCCTTCCTCAACGCCGTCGTAGAGTTGCGGACCACGTTGGATGCGTCTTCGCTGATCCAGTCGCTCCTTGGCATCGAAGCGGCTCTGGGCCGGACGCGCAGCTTTCGCAATGCCCCCCGCACGCTGGATCTTGATCTGCTACTCCTGGGTAACACCGTGGTAGCGACAGATGACGCGCACGTGCCGCACCCCCGGCTGCAGGATCGGGCATTCGTCCTGGAGCCGCTGGCAGAGGTTGCGCCGGATGTCGTCCATCCGCTGCTGGGGCGGACGGTGAAGCAACTCTCCCACGCGCTCGCTTCGCATGATGGTGTCGAACGGATCGCCGGGCCTGAGTGGGCTACTCTGCCAACAGGTGGCGCAGGAAAAGCTGCGGGTCATTCAGGAAATCCCGCGTCAGGCTGACATGCTCCAGGTCTAGCCAGGCGACGCGCTCGGGCGCTCCTACCGAGAGTTGGTAGATTTCCGCACCTGGGAACGCCATCAAGATGGGCGAGTGCGAGGCGATGATGAACTGGCTCTCGCCGCTGGTGGTCATCTCGTGCAGGAGGGAGAGCATGGAGAGCTGGCGCATGGGCGAGAGCGGCGTCTCCGGCTCGTCCAGCAGGTAGAGGCCTCGGGGAACGAAGCGGCGCTGGAACAACGCCAGAAAGCTCTCGCCATGTGAGATCTCGTTCATGACGGCATCCGTGCGCCGCAGCTCGCCAATCTCGCGCTGATACGCGCCGCGTGCCATGCGGCGTCCCAGTGATTCCGGCCCGGGCGCGGCGTTAAAAGCTTCCAGGTCATGTTCGAGCGAGGTCCGAAGCTGTGTAATGCGGCGGGCGAACCCGAAAAAGTCCTCCGCGCGCAGGAAGTACCCACGGCGGCTCCGTGAGCGCCAGACAAGCCGCAGGCGACGCGCGAGTTGGCGTGCGTGGTCGAGGCTGGGATCAAGCTGAAGATCATCGCCAGCTACGGCAATCGCGTTAGCGGCACAGGCGATCCCTTCCAGGATGGCGGACTTACCGGCGCCGTTCTCGCCCGCCAGGAACGTGACCGGGCTCGTGAACGCCAGGGGCGCGTTCGCCAGGGCAGCAACGGCCGGCACGCTGAACGGGTAGGAGCTGTCTACCCCATCGTCACGGGGCTGAACAAGCCCGACCGACCGCAGGTGAATCATTGCCTTATGGTCGCAATCTGCAGTGCCAGTCGATTCAATGCATGCGGCCCTTGCAACACACGGGTTGGGTGAGGAGGATCGCTTTCGAGAGCCATATCGCAGGAGCAGATCGCCCTGAGCATTGCTCCCGACTGCTCGTACGCTTCTTGCCAGTGTAAGACAGGTCGCAGACCTCGACAGGGGCACGCGGCCTGCTGCAAGAGCCACGTCGTGCATGCGCTCGGGAACGATTCCGAGATCGAACCGGGGTGATTGACACGGCAGCTACGGAGGGTCTGGGGGTGGCGCACAGTGCACCAAAACCAGCGCCGCATCGCTCTTGTCTGCCATCACGCTCTTGCGGGTAGTGTTTTAGGCCGCTATAGTCCGCCCGCAGTCTGCACGCCGCCTGTGCGATGAGGTTTGCGAACCCGCCCATGAGTGAACACCACACACCTTCCCCTGCGTTGCCGGCCAACGCGCTGATCATCAGCGCGGCAACGACGGGCTCCTGGCCAACCAAGGCTCAGAATCCGAACGTTCCCACCACGCCGGAGGAGATCGCCGCTGCAGCCATCGAGTGCGGTGAGGCCGGGGCGGCGATCGTGCATATCCACGTGCGCGATGAGCAGGAACGCGTCACGTGTGATCCTGAGTTGTACGGGCGTGTCCGGGAGTTGGTCGAGGCGGCCGGCTCGGACGTCATCATCAACATGTCCACAGGGGGCGGCGCTGGCACGTCAACCGACGAGGACCGCATGGCGCCGGTAGCGTTGCGGCCTGAGATCGCGTCGTACGATTGCGGCTCCGTGAACTTTGGCGAGCGCGTGTTCATCAACTCCCCATCGTTCCTGCGAGAACTCGCCGTGCGCATGAACGAGGCAGGCGTGAAGCCAGAAATTGAGTGCTTCGAACCGGGGCATATCTGGAACGCGCTCCGATTGATCGACGATGGCCTGTTACAGCCGCCGTTCTGGTTCCAGTTTGTGCTGGGCGTGCGTGGTGGGAGCCCGCCGGAGGTCAAGCAGCTTCTGCACATGGTGGAGATGCTGCCATCGGGGGCTCACTGGTCCGTCTGCGGTATTGGCCGGGCGCAACTTCCGCTCGGGCTGGCGGCAATGGCAATGGGTGGCCACATGCGGACTGGCATGGAAGACAACCTCTGGTATCACAAGGGCGAGTTGGCCCAGAGCAATGCCCAGCTCGTCGCCCGGCTGGCGCGCATTGCCGGGGAGATGGGGCGGCCCCTCGCCACCCCCGACCAGGTGCGCGCGTTGCTGCATTTGCGTCCGTCGCCTGCCCTGGCCCCGGCGGAAGCCTGACTTCGTGGCCTACCGCGTCGCAGCCGCACAGATCGCCCACGAGACCAACGTCTTCTCCTCTGAGCCAACCGATTTCAACGCCTTTCTTGCCTCAGGCCTGCACGTCGGACGGGACGCGATAACGTCCGGTGTTGACACCAACAGCGAGTTTGGCGGTTTCATCAGTGGCGCTATCGCGCAGCAGTTCGATCTCTTGCCCTTGCTGGCCGTGTGGGCCACGCCTTCTGGCATGGTCACCGCCGAGGCCATCGAGCGCCTGGCGGGCATGCTGACCGCTGGTCTCCGGGAGCAAATGCTGGAGGTCCCCATCGATGGCGTGCTGCTGGCGCTTCACGGCGCCATGGTCACGGAAATCGACGACGATGGCGAGGGATACCTGCTGCAGATCGTGCGAGAGAGCGTGGGGCCGGGCATCCCCATTGTGGCGACGCTCGATCTCCACGCCAACATCTCGCCGCGCATGGTGGAACTAGCGGACATCCTGATCGGGTACGACACCTATCCGCATATCGATATGGCCGAACGTGGGGAGGAGGCGTGCGCGGTCATGGCCCGGCTTCTGAGCGGAGAGATCCGGCCGACGCCAGCCCTACGCAAACCGCCATTGCTGCCAACATCCCAACGGATGACGACGGGCCGGATGCCGATGCGCTCAATCATGGAGAGTGCGCACAGCATGGAGGAGGACCCCCGGGTCATCAATGTGACCGTTGCCGGAGGCTTTCCCCCGTCAGATACCGTCGATGCCGGGTTCGGCGTCCTGGTGACCACGAATGATGATCCAGAGCTGGCGGCGGAAATGGCTGACATCCTCGCCCAGGAAGCCTGGGCCATGCGCGACGGCTTCCTGGGCGGCGTGGCCACGTTCGAACACGCGGCTGAACTTATCGCCGCGGTGGATCTCGATGATGATCTTGACCGCGCGGCGAGTGGGCCGCTGGTTCTGGTCGATATTGCCGACAACCCGTGGACGGGAGGACCAGGCGACAGCGTGGAACTGGTGCGGTTCCTCTTTGCCAACCAGGTCCAGGGCGCTGCCGTAGCCCTGGTGCGCGATCCCGAGGTTGTGGAACAGGCCATCAAGGCCGGGCCAGGCAGTCAGATCACCGTTGAACTTGGTGGCAAGATCGATCGCCTGCATGGTGATCCCTTGCCAATCCGTGCCCGCGTGAAGCTCCTCAGCGATGGCCGCTACGTCAATGACGGCCCGATGATGGCGGGTCTGGAAGTGGACCTGGGCCGGAGCGCGCTCCTGCTTTGCCAGCCTGCCGATGACGACGCCACACCTCCGGTTGAGGTGCTGGTGACGACGAGGGCGGAGACGCCGATTGATCTCAATGTGTTCCGCAGCCACGGCGTGGATCCCACACGACGGCGCGTCCTGGCGCTGAAGGGGAAGGGGCATTTCCGGGCCGCGTTCGAGCCGATTGCGCGGCGCGTGGTGCTGGTTGAGGGGCCAGGAATCACGGGCGCCGACCTCTCCCGGCTCACCTTTCGCAAGGTGCGCCGCCCGATCTGGCCGCTCGATCCAGCCGAGACGATCGCCTTTTCCACAGCGAGCGGGTAGCAAGCGCTCCGACTACAGCAGCGTGCCAAACACCTACAGCGGCGCGCAGAGAAGGTGGTCGGCCAGGAAAGTCCTCGTGTCTCGAGCGGAGTCGAGAGACACGACGATGAAGCGAGATGGATCTACATGGCCATTTCTTCCGCACACCGATGTAGCCTGCCCGGTGATTCTTCTGGCTGCTTTTTCTGTGGGACGCAACGAGGGCGGCCAACTGGCCGCCCTCGCTGTGCACGTTTGTGATCTGGCTGACTAGCGGTCTTCGGCTCCGACCTCGCGGAACTCGGCGTCCACCGTCTCGTCGTCATCGCTGGTGCTGCCCGCGCTATCGCTGGCGCCGTTAGCTCCGGCACCATCGGCGTTGGAGGCCGCGGCCTGCTCGTACATAGCCGTACCCGCCTGGGTCAGGACGGAGACCATGGCCTCGTAGGCCGGGCGAAGGCGATCCGCATTGGTTGGATCGTTCTTCAGGATGTCCTGGACATCGGCCAGCTTCGCCTCAAGGTCGGTCCTGGTGGCTTCCGGAATGCGGTCGCCGTACTCCTTGAGCGTGTTCTCAGCCTGGTGCGACATCGACTCGGCATCGTTGCGGAGAGTGATCGCCTCGCGGCGCTGCTTGTCCTCCTCTGCGTGCGTTTCAGCCTCCTGCACCATGCGCTGCACGTCGGATTCGGAAAGACCAGAAGAGCCGGTGATGGTGATCTTCTGCTCCTTGCCCGTCGCCTGATCCTTCGCCGTCACGTTCAGGATGCCGTTGGCATCGATATCGAACGTCACGTCGATCTTCGGTGTCCCGCGTGGAGCCGGCGGCAGGCCATCCAGGATGAACTTGCCAAGGCTCTTGTTGTCGGTTGCCATCGGACGCTCGCCCTGGAGCACATTGATCTCCACCTGCGGCTGGCTGTCAGACGCGGTGGTAAAGGTCTGGCTCTTGCGGGTCGGGATAGTGGTGTTCCGCTCAATGAGCGGCGTCGCCACGCCACCCAGCGTCTCAATGGAGAGGGTCAACGGCGTGACGTCGAGGAGGAGGATGTCCTTCACCTCGCCGCCGAGCACGCCACCCTGGATCGCTGCGCCCAGCGCCACCACTTCATCCGGGTTGATGCCGCGGTTCGGCTCCTTGCCGAAGAAGCTCTGGACCTTGCGCTGCACTGATGGCATGCGGGTCTGACCGCCGACGAGGATCACCTCATCGATGGCACTCTTGGACTGACCGGCATCCTTAAGTGCAGCCTCCATGGGGGCCACTGTTGCGTCAACCAGCTTCTGGGTCAACTGCTCCAACTTGGAGCGGGTCAGCGTGGTGTTCAGGTGCTTGGGCCCGCTGGCATCCGCCGTAATGAACGGCAGGTTGACATCGGTCTGCTCCACGGAGGAGAGCTCGATCTTCGCCTTCTCTGCCGCTTCCTTCAGGCGCTGGAGGGCCATACGGTCCTTGCGGAGATCGATGCCTTCCTGCTTCTTGAACTCGTCGGCCAGGTAGTCGATGAGCACCTGGTCGAAGTCGTCACCACCGAGGTGGGTGTCGCCGTTGGTCGCCTGGACCTGGAAGACGCCGTCCGCCAGGTTGAGCACCGAGATATCGTAGGTACCACCGCCAAGGTCGTAGACCGCGATCTCCTCGTCACCCTTGTTCTCGAGACCATAGGCCAGCGCGGAGGCCGTTGGCTCGTTGATGATGCGCAGGACGTTCAGGCCGGCAATGCGGCCAGCGTCCTTCGTGGCATCACGCTGAGCGTTGTCGAAGTAGGCCGGGACCGTGACAACGGCCTGGTCGACCTTCTCGCCAAGGTACGCCTCGGCGTCGGTGCGCAGCTTCTGCAGGATCATCGCGGAGACTTCCTGCGGGCTGTACCACTTATCGCCCATCTTGACCTCGACATCGCCATTGCTGGCGCCGCGGATCTGGTAGGGGATTTGCTCCTTGTCCTTCTGCACCTGAGGGTCGTTGAATTTGCGGCCCATAAAGCGCTTCACGGAGTAAACGGTGTTCTCCGGATTGGTCACGGCCTGGCGGCGGGCAAAACGGCCCACCAGGCGCTCGCCATTCGGGGTGACGGCAACCACGGATGGGGTCAGCCGCTCCCCTTCGGCATTCGGGATCACCGTCGGCTCGCCACCTTCAATGGTGGACATCACCGAGTTGGTGGTTCCCAGGTCAATTCCGATCGTTCGTCCCATGTCCGATGTTCTCCTCTCCCTGTACCGCTAGCTCATGTCTGGTTACGTACGGGGTTTCAACGTCTATTGAAGTCATTCTGCTGGGGGAGGCCCAACCTTCACCATCGCGGGGCGCAACATGCCGTCGCCAAGCTTGTACCCAGGTTGGTAGACCGCCACGACGGTGTCGCCACCAGCCGGATCCAGGTCAACCGCCTCATGTACGGCCGGATCGAAGGGCATGCCCAGCGCCTCCACAGAGGTGACGCCATGCTTCCGCAACGTGTTCAGGAACTTCTGCTCCACCAGGCGCAAGCCGGCAATCATCGAGGTGGTCTCGTCGTTCTCGGGAACCGACGCCAGCCCTCGCTGAAAATCGTCCAGCACTGGCACAAATTCGCGCAGAAGCTGTTCGTTCGCCGCCAGGCGCTGCCGCTCTCGATCCTGTTCCGTGCGTCGCCGGTAGTTGGCGTACTCGGCTGTGGTGCGTTGCAACTGGTCGAGATAGCGGTCACGCTCAGAGGTGACCGCGTCGAGATCCGCGTTGGCCGCGGCCGCGGCTTCCGCGGTTGCTGCTTCGTCTTCTGCAATGGTTTCCGGAGCAATATCCTCCGGGGCGTCTGTCATCGGTCTTCCCCCAGCTCCCCACCAGGGGGAGGGTTGCGGTTTCCCCTGCATGCGCTGCCTGCGCCGGGCCAGGAACTGCTCGTACGGATCGCTCATCAGATCCTTTGCCTCACTCGCCGTTCAGATCGGCCATGAGATCGTTCATCAGCCTCGCCATGTAGCGCACTGACGAAATTGATCGATCGTACGCCATCCGGGTCGGGCCAACGACTCCCAACACGCCGACCACCTCACCGTTGATGCCGTAGGTGGACACAACGATGCCCAGCCGCCGTAGCTTGTCCTCCGGGTTCTCCTCGCCAATAAACACCTGCACATCCGGCTCATCGCCCAGGCGAGGCAACATGACACTCAGGAAGAGCTCGCCTCCGAGGAGGCTGAGCAACTCCTGTGCCTCTGCCGCATCGCTGAACTCGGGTTGCGTCAGCACATGTTCCAGCCCGGAATGACGCAGGGCGCCATTGTGGGCCATCCCACGCATGGCTGCCACGACGTGGGCCAGCGCGATAAGCGCGGCACCGCTCGCACCGGTCGCGTGTGCCTCGATTTCGTCCGCGGTCAACCCGCGCAGGGCCGCCGACAGTGAATCCGCGAGCGGTGAGAGAATTTCCTGGCCTGTGTCCTCTGTCCAGTGCACCATCACCTGTCGCACTGCCCCGGTGCTGGTGACGATGATCACCAGGCCGAGCCGCGGCTGCAGTGCCACCAGTTCAACATGTCGCAAGCGCGGTAGCTGCGACACCGGCGCCGAGACCACCGAGACGTTCCCTGCTGCCCGGGCGAGCGTGGCCGCCGCTAGCTCGATCCACCGGTCAAGCTGGAGTTCGGCCGCTCGGAACTGACGGAGGATGGATTGGCGCTCACTCGACGGCAACTCGATATCGCCCATGAGGTGCGCGACAAAGTAGCGGTACCCCTGGTCGGTCGGGATGCGCCCGCCGGACGTGTGGAGATGCTGGAGATACCCCAGCTCCTCAAGTGCCGCCATCTCGCTGCGGATCGTGGCGGGAGAAACTCCCAGCCCTGTCCCCGCTGCTAGGACACGCGAGCCGATTGGACGTCCGGAAGCCACATACTCGCGCACTACAAAGCGCAGGATCTGGCGCTGCCGCTCAGTCAGCGACGGGGGCTCCATGCCTGGACTTTGATTGGAACGCAATGGTGACTCGCTCACGGCTTTCTCCACCGGCAGTCTAGCACTCTCGTTGGGAGAGTGCTGACGAAAGGGTAGCCTATGACATGAACCATGTCAACCTTGTGGAGTCGTGATGGTTGCAGAATAGCAAATGCTCCCGTGGCGAAAACGACACGGGAGCGATGCATCTTCTACCCCAGGTCAGGAGACCGGAGCAGCCTCTCCAGTGAGCCACGATGTGCACGCTGTACACCGCGTGGCACCGGTCGCAACCGGGCTCAGGCAGTTCGGGCAGACGGTTGGCTCTGGTTCCTCTGCCTTGGGTGCCGCGCCGACCATGAGCACACTCATCGGCCGGATGATCAAGAAGTAGAGGACAGCGGCGATGATCAAGAAGGCGATGACGGCGTTGATGAACAGACCGTAGCGGAACTCGCTGTTGTTGATGGTGAATGTGAGACCGGAGAAGTCCGGTTGACCCCCCAGCGCTCCGATGATGGGGGTAATGATGCCCGCCACCATGGAGTTCACCGGGGCGGTGAACGCCGCCCCGATCGCCACGGCAACTGCCAGGTCGAGCACGTTTCCACGCAGGACGAATTCCTTGAATCCGTTCACGAGTTCCCTCATCGATCCAGGTTCTTCCCGCTCAGTACCGTTGCCTAATGTGCCTCGGTGAACATCGTGCCACCATCAGGCCGGCAAAGATAGGAGGAAAGGAGATTTCACTGGCGTTGGATGCTCAATGAGAGGAAGTGATCCTCGCGACGTTGGCTCCCGAAGGCGCCATCTCCCCGAGAACGCGCGATGAGCGCGCTAGTCGCCGCGGTGCAGAATACGCTCTGGCAAAGCGAGGAGCCCCCGGAGTGCTTCTGCCAACCGATCGACCGGGGTAGGAGCCTGGGCAGTCTCGGCGAAATCCTTGGCGGCAGATACCGGGCCGACATCGTGGCCCAGGGCGCGCTCGATCTCCAGACGATGACGCATGACCCAGAGATAGATATCGGCCTCGGTGCGTGAGGGAAAGCGATCTGACAGTCCTTGCGCCCGCGCGACTTCGATAATCGGGCAGTAGATATGCGCATACCAGTCGGCCACGGCCTCGCGGTCAGCAACCGGCTCAAGGCGGATGGCGGCCAGCCAATTCCGATGTCCCTGGATGTGCTCCCAGATCTCATCGTAGCGACCAAGTGCCGATGGCCGAATGTCGTGATCGGGCTCCAGTCGATCGAGGTCCGTGCGGCGTAGGAACTCGGCGTATTCCGCCTGGAGGAGCAGTTCGTTGGGCTCCATATCAGCGTAGAACGGCGCGCGAATGTGCCCTTCAATCACCTCCGCGTCGATGTATTCCTGGCCTCGCTCACGTGCCACGCTGACGCGGTGGTTGCCGTCCTTCACGAAGTAGACGTCACCGACCTTGTAGAGCTGGATGGGCGGCAAATAGACATCCTGGTAGTAGGCTCGGTCCACGTTCTGCCAGCGGCCAGCGGTGAAGCGCTGACGCGGGAAGAACGTGCGGTTGAAGTCCTGGAAGCGGTCCATGCTGCCGACAATCTGGTCCAGCTTGACCGTTTGCAGCCCTCGATAGCTCTCGGCATCCGGCGACACGCGCTGCCGCACTTCGTGATAAGGAATCAGGTCCCGCCCGCGGCGGGCGATGATGGCGCGTACGTCACTGAGGAATGCACGGTGCCTGGCCCGCTCGAAGTCCTGCCGGACTTCCGCCTCAAACGGTCTGCTCATGGATTGCCTCGCGCGTTGAGCGTGCTGCCGACGGCGCGGGTTCGATCTCCAGCAACTTGTACGGGAACACGTTGATGACATCGGTTTCGTGAAACCGCTGCTTGCACGGCTGTGAGCGGTCGTACAGGTGGATGTGGCCGTGCACGTGGTATGTCGGAGTCCACCTGGTGAGAAATCCTCGGAGAGACTCGAAGCCCCGGTGTGCGGGATCCGTGCGGTCATTGACGTCCCGGGGCGGGGCATGGGAGACCAGGAGGTCAAGCGCGCGGCCGTGGCGCGCGCGGTTGAGGTGCAGCTTCGGGGCCATCTTGCAGGCCATCAGCCCGATCTGCCACTCGGTGTACTGGCCCATCTGGTCGTCTTCATAGCGGAGGCAGCCAGGAATGCCCGCCAGAATTAGCCCTGTGCCAGGATCGGTGACGACCTTGCCGCTGATGTCAATCGCGCCGCCTGGCTCACAGGTGCGTCCCTCGCCGCAGCGGTTCTCATGATTGCCGTGGACGTAATACACGGGTCGGTTCAGCGAATCGGCGATGAATTCGAGGTAGCTCACTGGCAGGTCTCCGCAACTGATCACGAACTCCACGTGGCCCATGCGCTGGCGCAGGGTCTCACTGTGGATACGAGGATCAGCTTCGTCGGTGACCGCGAGAATTGGGATCGACATTGACACTTGGCGGGCTCTGGCTCAGCTCAACACTGCGGCGGGCGCATCTCCGCGCGTTGCGCCCATAGTACTCCACGAGTACCAACCAACTCAGTTGCTACGTGCTGGCCGCCAGGATGAGGGCGCGCAGCTCCGCCGGAGAAAGCCCGGCCACCGGCTGCCCGATGACCGCCTCGATCTCTTTCGGTCCGTTTAACCCACGCTCGCGCGCCCAGGGCCAGAAGGCACTCCAGGAGTACTCGGCAAGGTCCGGGTCAGCCACCGGAACCGCTGGCGTTGCCGCCGCTTTCGCCGGGGTCGGTGTCGACGCAGGGGCAACCTCGGAAGCTGGCCGCGCTGGGCGCTCCCGCATTTGCGCTGGCGCCTGGTCAGGCTCCTTCGCGCCGCCAGCGACTGGTGCATCAGGTCGGGCTGCCGGGCGGCTGGCCTGCTGCGCGCGGTTCAGCGGTACGGGAGCGGGGGGCACAGAGACAGGTCGGGAGGACGGACGCTCCTGGACAGGACGCCCAGGTGGTGTAGTGGAGGGTTCGTCGCCACGTTCTCCGAACTGTGCGCCGAAGCCGAGTGCGTTCAACGCCCGGCCGATGGCTTTGGTCTCTGCCTTCTCGATAAAGTCGGGAAAGTCATTCGCCGTCTCGCTGCCATAGCCGGTCGCCTTGCCGCCAGTGGGCAGCGTCACCATGGCCTTGAAGATGGCCATCTGCTGATCGTGTTCAACCATCTCGGTGATCAGCTCAGCGTCCGGGTGTTCCTTGCGCAACCAGAGCAGTCGCCACTTGACGTCGAGGTAATCTCCACCTCCCCGGCCCCGCAGTTGGCGCAGGTAGGGCGTGGGATCAAAGCCGCTGCCGCCACGAGCCGGCGAGTCTTCATGCAACGCGCGGGAGGGCTGCTCACTTAGCTCGTATTCCGGTCCGTCGGCGTGCGTATCATCTGGCTCATCGCCAGCCTGCCGTGGCAGATCCCGCTCGCTACTGTCCTGTGACATGTCCCAGCTCCCGAACTATGGCTGCGCAGAATGTCCTGAAGAGCGAAGGCCGCGGGGTAGGCGTTCGTACTTTCCAGTATACGAAGCGAACGCATGTTCGCAAGATGTGACCTGCAGACACAGACAACAACCGAGGTGCCCGATGGAGCCTGAAACAATTATCGCTGAGCCACGTGAACCAGCTGCACGTCGCGAGGCGCGGCCACTTGCCCCGTTCGCCGATATCCTGGAGATGACCTGGCCGGAGACCGGCCTGCAAACCAGTTCTCGGGTCTCGCAACGCCCGCGCGACACGCTGGGCGAGGATGATGTCGTGGAGCTCGAAATCGACTTTGTCCGTCTCGCCCTAACGCCGCTGGAGTTCATCCAGCTCGCGTCCTTCCTGCGCATGACCGTGGACGGCTTGCTGGAGCAGCATCCCGGATTGCAGCGGGCCGTTGTGAACGCCTTCGACATCCGGGATTAGCGGCTCGGCCGTTCACCAGGAACGGCTGCCCCAATAGCAGCCTCGACTTTCTGGATGTAGGACGCCGTGTCAAACGCCCGGGCCATGCCGCGTGCGGACATGGGGCGGAGAAGTCCCAGGATCGGCTTGCGGGGTGGGAACGGGCGGTCATGGCGCCCGCCAATGGCCCAGGCGATGTTGGCGTAACCGCTCGCATCGCGGCCGTCGAGCTGGTAGCGGTCATTCAGATCAAGGGCGGTCTCCAGCGCCTCTTCCGGATGCGCCGACCAGAGTAGCAGTTGCTTCGCCCAGTACATCCGTAGCCGGTTCGGCATGAACCCCTGGTGGACCATCTGGCGCTGCGCGGCGTTCCAGAGGGCATCGTTGGTCTCCCCGGCCTCCAGATGCCTAGAGAGGTAGAGGGCAGGGCGTGAATCCGCCAGGTGCTCCAGAAGGGTGCGTTGCCCCCACTCTGGCAGTCCCTCCCACGCGTCATAGGCGGGCTCCCGGAGGCAGAAGTTGATCGCGAGTTCCCGTTGCGTGATCACTTCGTCGAGAAAAGATTGCAACGGCTCATCAGTGATGATGTGACCGTCCCCGATGGTGGCTTTGCCCTTCGGGGATTCCCAGGCCGCGCCATCCACGCGCGCGTCGATGACGGCACGAGCGACCGCCAATGGGCTGATCTGGCCGAAGTGCAGGTAGGCAGAGAGACGGCTGCTTCCCGCCTGGTCTGCCTGGTTCCGCAAGGCCGGATAACTTGCCAGCCGATGAGCAACGAACTTCGAGAGCTGCTTCTGAGCAGCGCGTGCCCCGCCCCGCAAGTCCGATGGCGTGTTTGCCTCGCTGAGTTCCAGCGTTCCCACCACCCAGAGCGGATCTGGCCCTGCATCAACTGCGAGCAGAGGTTCCCTGGCCTGCGTGGTGGGAATAGCATGCAGCAGGCCGGGTTCAGTGGCGACCAGGCGCCAGAGCTTGGGACGGATCGTGCGAGCGGCGAACTCGAGCTTTGGAAATGCCGACGGTGGCACGAGAGAATCTGTGGCGACTTCGACAAATGGCACTGTCAGTCGTTCAGCCACTGCGCTCTTCCAGCCACGCGCGGTGCGCAGTGGATCCAGGTCGGTAATGACAACACCGGCCCCCAACTCCTGCGCAACGCGGGGTACGAGGGCCGTTGGATCACCGACGCGCAACGTCCAGGCGATACCGCGTGCCGCGAACGCCTGCGGCAACTCAGCGAGCCCCTCGGCGATGAACTGGTATGAGCGCAAGCTGGCATCAGGATAGTCCGGCGCCAGGACGAACAGGGCGACGACTGGGAGTTTGAGGGCATTGCCAATCTTCACGGCGAGGTTCGCCGCGCGGTTATCGGTGGCGCGTTGAGCACGCTGCACCCAAAGCAGAACGCACTGCGCGTCATCGGGAATCGCACCCTCCCGCAAGACATCGACCCATGGGTCGTCCGCCGCCACGAACCGCTCAATACCGCTCAACCATGTCTCCTGTCGATTTCCTGCGCGGGGTAGGCGTGATGGCCGCAGGAAACCCTCCACGATGAAGCGTATCCGATACGATGCCCGGTAACGGTCCTATGCGCGAACAGGAGAAACTGGTGCACCTCGCGAAACTGCCAACCTTCCCGCTCGCCGTCCTGCCGACGCCGCTGCAGCGCCTGCGCAATCTCGAGGCTGCTCTTGGCCCAGTAACACCCCGGATCTGGATGAAGCGGGATGACCTGACCGGCCTGGCATTCGGGGGAAACAAGGCACGCAAGCTGGAGTACCTGATTGCGGATGCTCGGCGTCAGGGCGCCACCGTGCTGGTGAGCGAGGGGGCGGTGCAGTCGAACCACGCCCGGATGACCGCGGCAGCGGCCCGCGTGGCAGGCATGCGCTGCGTCCTGGTGCTCAATGCAACGCATGACGCAGGCGTCGTGGGCAACCTCCTGCTCGATCATCTAATGGTCGCCGACGTGCGAATTACCCAGAGCCGCGAAGAGCGGAACGCCTTGATGACGGTGATCGGGGACGAACTTCGCCTGGCCGGGGAGGTGCCCTACGTCATCCCAACAGGTGGCAGCGTGCCCCTTGGCGCGGCGTCCTACGTCGCAGCGGTCGCCGAGACACTGGAGCAGTTGCGGGTTGTTGGCGAGGCGCCGACCAGCCTGTACTTTGCGTCTGGTTCCCTGGGAACCCAGGCCGGGCTGGTAGTCGGCGCGAGGGCCTTCTCCGCGCCGTTTCAAGTCGATGGAGTGGCTGTCCTGCATCCCGTTCAGCAACTGATCGAGCGCTGCGCTGTGCTGGCCACGAAGACCGCGGAGTTGATCGGGCTGGATGCCCAGTTCAGCTCTGAACACATCCGGCTCGATGGCGCGTACATCGGTGAGGCGTATGGCATGGCGACGCCCGAAGGCATGGAAGCCATCAGGCTGCTCGCGCAGACCGAGGCGATCCTGCTTGACCCGGTCTACTCCGGAAAGGCCATGGCCGCGATGCTCGCCGCCATCAGGGCGGGCAAGTATTCAGCGGACGATTCCGTGCTCTTTCTCCATACTGGTGGCGGGCCCTCGCTCTTCGCGTTTGGCGAGACGCTTCTGGCTTCGTAACGCGGTGGAACGGAATCACAGACCTTCATGGAACGGGACATCTTTGACGTTCGGGACTTGCACGTCGTCGTCACGGGCGGCGCAAGTGGCATTGGCCTCGCCGCCGCACGAGAGTTGGCCCAGCGCGGCGCAGTCCTGGAAATCTGGGATATCAAGCTGGAATCGCTGGCTGTGGCCCAGGAGGGACCGCTGCACCCATTTCGCGACCAGGTCACCTCACGCCAAGTTGACGTGGCCGACGCGGAGGCCGTCGAGGCCGCTGCGGACGCGGCGTGGCAGGCGGCACCTGTTGACGTGTTGATCAATTGCGCTGGAATCACGTCGCACAGGCGGCCCGTGCTCGAAATCCCGCTCGGCGACTGGGAACGGATGCTCGGTGTGAACTTATACGGCACGTTGCATGCGTGCCGCTCCTTCGGACGCCGGATGATCGAGCGTGGGACAGGGTCCATCATCAACGTCACCTCGGTCGATGCCGTGGATCCCAGTTGGGGCAATCTCCACTACGGCGTGGCCAAGGCCGGCGTGGCGATGCTCACGACAGGTCTGGCGCGAGAGTGGGGGAAAACCGGGGTGCGGGTGAACGCGGTCGGGCCTGGCCCCATCCGCACGCCGCTCACGGAACCGCTCTTTGCCGCCCACGACTGGCTGGAGCCAAAGTGGGTGGAGAGCGTTCCGCTCGGGCGCATTGGGGAGCCAGAGGACCTGACTGGCATCTTCGTCTACCTGGCCAGTCCGGCGTCGCGCTGGGTCACCGGGCGTTCGTTCTACATCGACGGCGGTTGGCTCCTCTGACGTGGCAAGATGCCGCAGGCGGTTGGCCAACAGTCATTCAACGTGAGGTAGTGTGGGTATGACGATCAGGGTCACGATCTGGAACGAGTACCGGCATGAGAAGGAAAAGCCCGAGATCGCGGCTATCTATCCCGATGGTTTACACGCGGCAATCGGAAACGGGCTGACTGGCAGCGATTTCCAGGTGCGATTCGCGACTCTCGACGAGACGGAGCATGGCCTGACTGATGAGGTGCTGGCTGACACAGATGTCCTGACCTGGTGGGGGCACAAGGCTCACCGCGAGGTGGACGACGCGATCGTCGCGCGCGTGCAGCGCCGGGTGCTGGATGGGATGGGTCTGGTGGTCCTGCACTCCGGCCACCACTCCAAAATCTTCAAGACCCTGATGGGGACAACGTGCAACCTGAAGTGGCGCGAGGCAACCGACAAGGAGCGCCTTTGGGTCGTGAATCCGAGCCATCCCATCGTTGATGGCATCGGCGAATACATCGAGCTGCCGCAGGAAGAGATGTACGGCGAGTTCTTTGACATTCCGCAGCCGGACGACCTGATCTTCGTCAGTTGGTTCACTGGCGGCGAGGTCTTCCGAAGCGGCTGCTGCTATCAGCGGGGCCAGGGCAAGATCTTTTACTTCCGCCCCGGGCATGAGTCCTACCCGACCTACCACAATGCGGAAGTGCTACGCGTCATCGCGAATGGGGTCAAGTGGGCAGCACCAGTTGCCGGGCCGGTGCCGAACTTTGGGCTGACCGGTCCGAATGCACCGTTGGAGCCGCTGCCCGCGCGCTAGAGCATCAGCGACGAGTCGGACCGCCCGGACTCCTCATCGTATCTCGATCTTGCCGCGGCAAGACGCCCTGCTCCCACGTATCGAGAGCGGGATCGGGGGAGGGCGGTTCAAAGCCGGCCAACTCGCGGTCGAGTTGGCCGGCTTTTACTCTGCTCGGCCCGTAAGGCAGTTAGCTATCGCGCTTCGTCTTGAAGCGTGGAGCTTCCCTATCGCCACGGCGAGGGCCTTCGTAGCGTCGCTGCTGGGAGCGGTCGTCGCGAGGGCCTCCCCGGTTACCGGCAACGAATGGTGGGCGCGGTCCACGGTTATCAAGTGGTGGTGGCGCGCCATCAACGCGGGCGACCTCGACGTTAACCGGTCGCCCCTTGATCTTGGAGCCGCGCATGGCCCCTACTACGCGATCCACCAACTCTCGCGGAACATCGACGAAGGCGTAATCATCGAAGATGTCGATGGCACCAATCGCCCGCCCCGGAATGCCAGCCTCATTGGCGATGGCTCCCACGAAGTCTTGCGGCCGCGCGCCCTGGTTGCGTCCAACGTTGATGAACAGGCGAACCATGCCGGCTTCGCCGCGGGGACCTCGAGCTGATGGCGCGGCAGCGGCAAACGTGGCGATATCGTCGGTCTGCTGTTCAGGTGTTGTCGTGCGGCCCGTTTCCTCCGCGTAGAGCTTCAGGATGGCGGCCGCGATTTCAGCGGAATCGTGCTCGTCCGCCAGGTCGTTGATGGTGTCCAGGTAGTTGGCGTATCCGTCATCACCGGCATCGAGAACGGCCAGGATCTGCTGCTTGAGGGCATCGCGACGCCGCTCCGCCACGTCTGCAAGGGTGGGCAGGCGGCGCGGCTCGATGCGGGCGCGGGTGACGCGCTCAATCTGGCGCAGCCAGCGCACCTCCCGCGGGGTGATGAGCGTGATCGCTTCACCCTTACGCCCCGCCCGCCCGGTTCGGCCAATGCGATGTACGTAGGCTTCGGCACTCTCGGGAATGTCGTAGTTGATGACATGCGAAACGTCCGGAATGTCCAGGCCACGAGCGGCCACGTCCGTGGCGATCAGCATGTCTGCCTGGCCCGAGCGGAACCGGCGCATGACACGGTCGCGTTGCGCCTGCGACAGGTCGCCGTGCAACGTTTCAACGGCGTAGCCACGCGCCATCAGCGCTTCACCCAGCTCGTCCACGCCCACCTTGGTGCGGCAGAAGATCATGGTAGACGTCGGCGTTTCCGCATCCAGGATGCGGGTCAGGGCATCGACACGCCGCGCACGTGGCACCTCGTAGGAGGACTGATGCACCTGCGGCACCGTCATGTGCTTGCCGGCCACCGAAACGGTCTTGGGATCACGCAGATAGCGGGCGGAGAGTTGCGCGATGCGGGGCGGCATGGTGGCGGAGAAGAGCGCGGTCTGGCGCGTCTCCGGGGCTTGTGAGAGGATCCACTCGATGTCCTCAATGAAGCCCATGTCGAGCATTTCGTCCGCTTCGTCGAGTACGAAGAAGCGCACCTGATCAAGGTTGAGGGTGCCACGCCGCATGTGATCCATGACGCGGCCCGGGGTCCCGACGACAACCTGGGCACCGCGCTGGAGACCACGGAGCTGACGCTCGTACGGCTGGCCGCCGTAGATGGGCAGTGTTTCTACTTCCTTGTGGCGGCCGAGCTTGTGCAGCGCCTCAGCCACCTGGATGGCCAACTCTCGCGTGGGCGCGAGCACGAGCGCCTGCACCGCCTTTACCCGCGAGTCGATCGAATCGATGATGGGCAAGCCAAAGGCCGCAGTCTTGCCAGATCCTGTTTGCGCCTGGCCGATGAGGTCACTTCCGCCAAGCAACAGTGGGACAGTCTCTACCTGGATCGGCGTGGGTTCTTCGAAGCCGACGTCCTTGAGAGACTGCAGGAGGGCAGGGCTCAGGCCCAGCGCCTCGAACGTCGGACCCGCGGGTTCGGCCACAACGGTATCTGGCGCGGATTCGGTCGCGATAAGGTCGGTCACAGGGGCTCCTCTGTGGGGTGATTACTGAATGACCGCCCGGAATCCACCTGCACCGAGGCAGTCACAACTACGGTACTCTACTCGCAAAGCAGAGTACGTTTTCAGCCTGTACATGCATTCCCGATGCCACGTGCAGCGCTGGGGCGTGCATTTCTCATGAAGGGACCAGGGATGATCAAGACGATTTCTGATTCCGAGGCGGTCGACATGGAGCTCAATGACCTGGGCCCGTTGAAGCCACCCGTTGGAAAGCCCCTTGACGGCGAGATGCTGACCCGTGGCCGGAGCTTCTTCGCCAGTGAGGATTCGCGCATCCATACCGGCGTCTGGGAGTGTGCCCCCGGCCGAATGCGCGCTGACTTTGGCACGGATGGGGAGATGGTGCATGTTGTGAAGGGCACCATCCGCGCCATCAGTGACGATGGCGAGGAGTTGGTCGTTGGGCCCGGGCAGAGCGCCACGTTCCCGCCAGGCTGGGGCGGAGTCTGGGAACTGGAGAGCGCGATGCGCAAGCTCTACTGCACATTCGAGCTGGGCGAGAAGTAACCTGGAACGGCTGCCGGGACGAGTACTCCCGGCAGCCGAGAACCAATTCGGATTACTCGTTGAAACGGATGCTGTCCCTCCAGGCAAGGAGCTGCTCGATTGGCTCGAAGTCGAACTCCGGCGCACCTACACCGAAAATGAGGTGGGTGATGCCATTGTCGACGTAGGCGTCCGCCTGGGCGATCATCTGAGGATTGTCCGTCAGGACACTGCGCTCGATCTCGGCAGGATTGCGGCCCAACTTGTTGCACCAGTCATCGAGCACTCGGCTCTTGTGCCCAGCAGCCTCAGGATCGCCAAAACCGTTCCACATATCCGCGTACTGCGCGACCAGGCGCAGCGTCACCTTCTCGCCGCCGCCACCGATGAGGATCGGGAGCTTCCCGTTGACCGGTCCCGGGTTCAGCTTGCCCAACCGGTCCACGATCACGGGCAGGGCGGCAGCCAGGTCCTTCAAACGTGCCGGGGCGTCCTTGAAGTCGTACCCATACTCGTCGTAGTCGCGCTCAAACCAGCCGCTCCCGATGCCCAGGATGAACCGCCCGTCCGAGAGGTGGTCGATGGTTCGCGAGATGTCTGCCGTCAGGTTCGGGTTGCGGTACGAGTTGCAGATGACCAACGGCCCGATGGTCGCGTGCTCGGTCGATTCAGCCATCGCGGCGAGCAGGCTCAACCCCTCGAAGTGTTCTCCATCTGGTTCTCCTGATAGGGGATAGAAGTGGTCCCAAGTCCAGAGGCTGTCCACGCCCATCGCATCGGCACGCTTCCAGGCGGCGCGCAAGTCCGCCATGGATGCGTGCTGCGGCCGCAGCTGCACGCCTACTTTCACGTTCGGCACGTTACGCCTTCCCTTCCTGTTGCTAAACCTGTTGCCGGGTTGCCACCGTTTGCTGCATCGCGGAGAGGAGGGTAGCTGGCGGCTGGGCGCCGCTCAGTGCGTAGGTATCGTCGAAGACGAAGAACGGGACGCCGGTGACGCCCAGGCGCATGCCATGCTCGATGCCAGCGGCGGTTTCCGCCTTGCCCTCGGCGCTCTGCAGACGAGCGAGGGTCTCCGCGCGGTCCATGCCGGCCGCGCTGGCGATGTCCGCTAGCGTCTCGAGGTCGGCGACGTTCTTGCCCTCGTTGAAGTACGCCAGATGCAGCCCTTCCAGTACCGCCTGCTTGGCGTCCTCAGGGGCCAGCCAGATCAGGCGATGGGCATCCTGCGAGGGGGCGCGAATGCCCCGGTCGAAGTTGAACTCAACGCCGGCGTTGCGACCTGCTGCCTTGACCCGGTCGAACATGCTGTTCAGGTTTTCGGCGCCGAATTTGGCCTTGTAGAACTCGGGTACCGAGACGCCGTCGTTGGGGACATCACGATCGAGCAGGAACGGCTGCCACTTCACCGTCACTGGCTCACCGGTCCACTCTGCAAGCGCGGTTTCCAGGTTCGCCTTCCCAATGCGACACCATGGACAGGGGATGTCGTGATAGACGTCGATCTTCATGCGGCCTCCAGGAACGGCAAATACTTCCTGAAGGGAAGTATTGGACGAGGCCCTCTCGCTGTCGAGGTCAAGCGGTGGCAGTCTGGATTTCTGTCAGCGGTACGACACGGCCTTCTTCGGCTGACCGGTAGGCGGCGAATACGGTTTGCAGGGTGCCCAGATTGTTTCGCCCCGAGGTGAGCGGCTCGCCACCGGTCTGGATAGCAGCCATGAGTGACGCCATTGGGCCGACGAATGCATCGGGAATCCACCAGGTTGACAGTGCTGCTTCATGCCAGTCATGTGGCGCTGAGCGAGATGCGTAGCGCAGGGTGTCCACCCGGCCCGTGGGGTAGTCGTAGAGCAGGCCGAGTGTTCCTTCGATGATGCCTTCGGTCCCAAGGAACCGAAAGCGCGCATACGCGTCCTCGCTCCAGTTGTGATGATTGACGTCGATGGCAACGCGCCGGTCATCATCGTAGATGAACGTGGTCTGCGTGCGCGTCTCGCCGGTTTCCGGCTGACCTGGCCATCGTGCGTGCAGCGAGGAGACCGCGACGGGATCGCCGCACAGGTACCGCAACGCATCCTGGTAGTGGATGCTGTGATACATGATCTCCAGGCGCGGCGAGTTCGCCATCCAGGGCCACATGTGCCAGGGCGTCCGAATGCTTGTATCGATGCGAGCGTCAGCGGGAATTCCGATCGCGCCCTGCTCGATCAACTGCTTGGAGACCGCGATGCCGGAGTCCCACCGCATTTGCTGGTTGACCGCGACCTTGACGCCGTGCACCTCGGCAAGCTCTACCACCTCCCGCGCGCTGGCGTAGGAGTCAGCAAGCGGCTTCTGGGCAAGGACGTGCTTGCCAGCCACGATGGCGTCCTTCGCAATGGCTGCCTGGGCCCAGGGCGTGACCGCGATATCGACAATGTCAATCTCCGGGTCGTTTAGGATTTCGGCGACGGACGCCGCGACCCGGGGGATGTCATGCTCACGGGCTGTGCGCTGGGCCGCTTTCGGATCCTGGTCGTAGCACGCAACAATGTGAAAGCCGGCACGCTGGTAAGCAGGTAGATGCGCGTAATTGACGATACCGCCGCAGCCGATCATCCCTATTCCGTAGTTGGTGCGCTCCGGTAAGGGAATGGCGTCCGAGACGGTGTAGCCGGCAAGGTCCATCTGCCGTGTCTCCCACTAGTCCACGAGCCTGAGTGAGGCCGCTGCGGCCTGGGCCTGTCGCAGGATGTCGGCTGTCGGCGTGTCCTGCTGAATCGCCTCCTGCACGGCGGCATCGATGATGTGCGCGAGCGCCGGAAACTGCCTCGAGCGGGGCAGGGTGCGCGCGCCGGCATACAGGCGTGGCAATTCCGCATAGAACGAAATCAGTTTGTTCACCTCAGGATCGGACCAGGTCGAGAGGCGACAGCCGATGCCGCCCGCGAAGGTGGTTACCTTGTCCATGGCCGGGGTGGCGCAGTGTCGCGCGAAGGCGTACGCCGTCTCCGCGTGGGGACTCCCGGAGCCGACGGCCAGCAGCCAGTACACGATGAGAGACGCGGGCTCCGTGCCGGGGACGCTGGGTAGGGTCGTGACCGCGGTTTTCTCCTTCACCGGACAACCGGGTTGCTCGCAGACGGCAGCGAACCCGAACCAGTTCACCATCATCGCAACATCACCACCGGCGAAGAGTTCACCGCTCCGTACGGAATCGATTGTCTCCGGGTGCGGCGGGGTGTGTGCCCTGCTTCGCGCAAGAAAGCGGTAGAAATCGAGCGCGGCAGTCGCCTCCGGGGTCTCAAGCGCGGGCTGACCATCGGCGTCCAATAGCTCACCGCCCCGGCTCCAGAGGTGCAGGCAGAAGTCATAGACCGTGTTGTGGCCATCCGGAAAGCCGGCCAGGACCGTCCCATAGAGACCGTCCTCGGGCCTCGTGAAGAACTCGGCGATGTCAGCAAACTGTTCCCATGTCCGCGGGAGGGCGAGGGGAGAGCCGTATCGTCTCTCGAAGTTGTCTTGCTCGATGAGATCCTCGAAGAGGTCTTTACGGTAGACAAGGCACTCGGGGCCATCGTGATAGGGCAGGCCGTAGATCGCGTCACCAAACTGCTGGACCTGAGTCAACGCGGGCGCCCAGCCACCGGGATAGTCAGGAACGGGCTGCTGTGCCATGTCCACGGCGATGTTTCGCAGAGCGCCGTCAGCTACGGCGTCCGCCATCCAGTCGGTGACGACGAACGCGATATCCCAGTTGCCGTTCTTCAGCCCGCCTTGCGTGAAGAGCGTGTCGACCAGCGGGTTGAGATCGAGGGACTCGGTCTCAAGGTGAAGGCCCGTGTGATGCTCCGTTTCAAAAGCGGCCCACTGCTGCGCGATGGCCTCCGCGAATGGCGGGAACCGGCGGATGGCGACGCGGAACGTGTTGGCGCGGTCAGGCACGATGTGCCTCCTCCCCGGAGAGGAACAACTCAACAGACGCGTTGTCCTCGCCGACGCTCGGGGCGCCGCGAGGCGAGGTCAGAATTCGGCCATCGATGCGAATGGGGCAGCGGGTCGTCTCCAGGGACGCGCCATTCTGGCGCTGCACGGTCTGGATCATCCCGAGCGCCTGGAAAGCCGGGTGAGCAATCAACCTCGGCCAGTTCAGGACATCGGCGCACCAGACATCGGCGGGTTCCAGGGTCGCTAGCCACTCGTTCGTCGTCCGCTCCTGCAGCTGTGCGGCAAGAATAGCCTTGATCTCATCTCGGTAGTCGAACCAGCTCTGCGGGGTTTCGTACTGTGCTAGCTCAGGGCAACCCAACAACTCGCCCAAACGTGGCACCGGCATCATTGCCAGCGCGAGGAAACCATCCCGCGTGGCGTAGATGCCATACGGCGCGGCAAGATAGGCGTGGGCGTTGTTCGCTGCACTGCGCTGCGGTGCGAGACCTCCGTCGTTGAGATGAGTGGTCAGGACTTCGAACTGGATATCCAGCACGCTCTCCAGCAGGCTGACCTCGACCAGGCCACCGCACCCCGTGATGCCCCGGCGCACGAGACAGGCGAGGATGCCCTGGGTGAGATGACTGCCAGCCACCAGATCGGCGATGGCGAGGCCCATCGGCACGGGACCCTGCGCAGCCTCACCGCTGAGCCAGGTCAGCCCGGAGAGCGACTGCGCCAGCAGGTCCTGACCAGGTTTGTCACGCCACGGCCCGCGGTCGCCGTAGCCGGAGACCGATCCGTAGACGAGCCCTGGATTGAGGGCAGATGCCGCGGGAAAATCGAGCCCAATTCGCTCAATGACGCCAGGACGGAAGTTCTGGATCAGAACATCCGCGCGGGCAACGAGTTCCTTGACAATCGCCATGTCTGACGGTTGCTTGAGGTCAGCCGCGTAACTCTCCTTGTTGCGGTTGATGGAGTGGAATAGGGTACTGTCGCCGTCAAGCTCCAGGTTGGAGATGTAGAGTTGGCGGCAGAGATCACCAGCGCCAGGGCGCTCGATCTTGATGACGCGCGCTCCCAGATCGGCCAGGCGCAAGGCTGCGCTGGGGCCTGCCAGGAACTGGCTGAGATCGAGCACCAGCAGGCCGGCGAGGGGACGTTCAGCGTCCGGCAATGCGGCCGGAGGGGACACCGTGTCGGTCATGGCATCTATGCCTCCGTGGTGCGAGCCGCGCCGATCTGGACCGGCATGATCGCCGTGGCGACGGTCCATGTCAATTCGCGGGGAGGGCACCGTGCAGTTTCAGGAACGCTACTTCGAGGACTACCAGGTGGGTGAGGAGCGGACTACGTTGGGCCGCACCATCACTGAGGCAGATATCGTTCTCCACGCCGGGCAAACTGGCGACTTTTACCCGCATCACATGGACGCGGAGTGGTGTGCCACGCAGCCCTTCGGCCAACGTATTGCCCATGGGACGTTGATCTTCAGCGTGGGGGTGGGGATGACAGCCGGCGACATCAACCCTCGTGCGTTCTCGTACGGCTACGACCGCCTGCGCTTTGTGAAGCCGGTGCACATCGGCGACACCATCAATTGCCGTGTCTCGATCGCCGAGAAGCGAGGGCACAAGCGGCCCAACGTCGGCTTCGTGGTCGAGCGGCTAGAGGTATTCAATCAGCGACAGGAGACCGTGCTCGCCTGCGATCACCTGCTACTGGTTGAGCGGCGGGAGCCTGTCGCGGAGTGATCCTCTCATCTCCAAAACGGCCCCAACTTACGGGTCATGCGTAATGCTGCCCCCCTATTCTGGTAAATGGAAGGTGCCCTTGCGAGTCACTAGCTGCGGGCAAATCCGGGATAACCCCGCGCGGCGATGTCAGCGCAGAGGGTGCTATAGTGACCAACCCCTCCAGCGTAGGGCATAAAGATCTGCGGCTTGCCCGGGATATTTGCGCCCATGTACCAGGAGTTGGCCTGCGGCATCAGCGTGGCAGCAGCTACCTCGTTGACGTGAGCAACCCACGCGTCCTGGGCGGAGCGTTCCGGCTCGAAGGTGCTCAGCCCTTCCGCCTGCTGCGCTGCCAGGAAGCCGGAAATCCACTCCACGTGCTGTTCGATGGAGACCATCATGTTACTGAGCACTGAAGGGCTGCCAGGCCCGGTGATGGTGAATATGTTGGGGAACCCGGCGACCGCAATGCCCAGGTAGCTTCGTGGCCCTTCAGCCCACAGTTCACGCAGGCTCTGGCCCCCACGACCGTGGATATCGATGTGATTTAGCGCGCCGGTCATGGCGTCGAAGCCCGTCGCGAAGACAAGGCAGTCAAGCGGGAATGCTTCCTTCGTCGTGCGTACGCCGTTCTGCGTGACCTCGACGATCGGGTCCTTGCGCAGGTCGACAAGGCGGACGTGGGGCAGGTTGAAGGTGGCGTAGTAACCACTATCCACGCAAACACGCTTGGTGCCGATTGGGTAGGTGCGGGGTGAAAGCGCCTCTGCTGTATCAGGGTCATGTACGATGCCGCGGATCTTCTGGCGCAGGAACTCGGCGGCGGTCTCGTTGGCCTCGCGGTTCGTCAACAAGTCCGTGTACGCGGCGGTAAATCCAAGCCCCCCGCGCTGCCAACGCTCTTCGTAGACCGCTGCCCGTTCCTCTGCCGTCGCCTCGAGGGCCGAGTACGGATAGGCCGGCACGACGTAACCCACACGTGATTCCGCATTGCGCTGGCGGAGGGCAGCGTAGTTTGCCTTGACCTCGCGCTCTCGCTCGGCCGACAGGGGCATGTTCTGAGCTGGCACGCTGTAGCTGGGCGTGCGTTGAAAGACGGTTAGTTGCCTTGCCTGCCGCGCAATGACCGGGATCGACTGGATGGCGGAGGACCCTGTGCCAACGACGCCGACGCGCAACCCGGAAAAGTCAACCGGCTCATGCGGCCAGCTGCCCGTGGTGTAGACCCCGCCAGCGAACTGATCCAGGCCTGGGAGGCTCGGCGTTTGCGGTACCGAGAGGCATCCCGTCGCCATGATCAGGTACTGGGTATCGAACGGCTCTCCCTGGGCAGTGGTGACCGTCCAACGTTGCGATCCTTCGTCGAAATGAGCGGAAGTTACTCGGGTGTTGAACTGGATATCCCGGCGCAGGTCGAACCGGTCCAGGACGTGCTCGACGTACTCCAGGATCTCGGGCTGCGCCGCATAGCGCTCCGTCCAGTGCCACTCTTGCTGCAGGTCGTCACAGAAGGAATAGGAGTAGTCGATGCTTTCGACGTCGCACCGTGCGCCGGGGTAGCGGTTCCAGTACCACGTGCCGCCGGCGCCTGTCCCGGCCTCCAGAACTCGCGCCCGGAGACCAAGCTCACGCAGCCGGTGGAGCATGTACATTCCGGCGAACCCGGCGCCAACAACCAGGGCATCAAGGGAGTTCGGCGTCTCGCGGTCAGTGGGCATCGTATCTTCCTGCTCTCGGGCGGTGAAGCACCGGCTTCACCCGTGGCAACGGTGCTGGTGCTGGAAGCATATCGCTCGTTGCCAAAAGACCACGACGGGCCCCACGCAGAGCTGCGCAGTGGGATGCACTATGATCTGACCCGCTGGTAACAGACGAGGCAAAGGGTGACATGATGCGGACAGTGCACACCGTGCTCGGGATTGTGGTGTATTGCGCGCTGCAGGGTTCAGTTGGCACGAGGGGTGCCACGGTGCAGATTGACCGCGCAACTCCCGATCAAGTCGTGCCAACCGCCGTCGCTGTACGAGGAGTTTGACGACCCCGACGTCCTGGATACCTCTGATTCGGATGTCAGCATCTGGGACATCGAGGACGGTGCTTTCCGTCTCGGCATCACGGAGCCATGAAACATCTACGGCGTGACGTCCACCTACTTGCCGACAGAGGGACGGAATATCGCCCTGCTGGCGGAAACTGGGACGACATCGGGCTGGGGCGAGATCATGCTCGGGATGATTGCCGAGGATGGCGTCACCGAGTGGCACTTTGCCGTCGAACCCGTGGCACGCCAGTGGAGCCTGTACCGAGCAAGTACCACCGGTAGTGACCTCTTCTATTGGGTAGAGTCGCGCCCCCTGCCGGCGTCCGTCGGACCTGGTGTCGAGCAGGTTGAAGTGCAGGTGTTAGACGGCGAGCCGGTGCTCTACGTTAACGGCGTCAATCCGGAAAGCTTGTCCGGAGCCGGTGATTCCTTCAGCGTGGACTTCGAGGCCATCTCGCTGTCTGAAATAGCCGAATAGTTGGGTAGTGATACGGCCGGCTACTCTGGCGCGTTTAGGTCGTTGATGACACGACAGAGAGAAGGCGAGCAGTGCAAAACCAGGCAAGGGGGAGTGACGCGCTTGGCGCTTGCCCTGCTGTGCGCCTTGACGCTGCTGGCGGGATGGACGCGGCCGGCCGCAGCCCAGATCGATCCGATCATCCTGGGGAATGCGGTTGATGCCGCGGTGCAACTCTCGATTGTCGTGCGCGGCACCGTGGACGACCGCGAGCAGGTAATCTGGTACGCCGTCGGCAGCGGCACCATTGTGTCGCCGGACGGCCTGATCCTGACGAATAACCATCTCATTGCGCCGGCTGGCGTCAACGACAAGCTGGCTGAGCTCGAACAGCAACTTGAGGCTGAGGGCAAGGAAGCCCAACTGGAGGTCGAGCCAGACCGCTTCATGGTGGCGTCATCTGACGGACGGCGCCTTCCGGAACCTCGCTACCTGGCCTGGGTGGAAGCAACCGATCCAGAGCTCGACCTGGCAATCCTGCGCATCGACGCCGACCGCGATGGTGCACCGATAGACGGGGCCGAACTGTCTCTGCCAGCAGTGCCCCTCGGGGATTCCGACGCCGTGAATCTTGGTGATCCGGTCCACGTCTTCGGGTTCCCTGCTATCGGTAGTGGATCCCTGACCTACACCTCCGGCGTCGTGAGCGGCTTTCTCTTCGAAGAGGGCATCGATGGCACGGCCTGGATCAACAGTGACGCCGTAACCTCGGGCGGAAACTCCGGTGGGGCGGCGCTGAATTCATCCGGGCAGCTCATCGGTGTGCCGACGTCTGGATCGGCGCTCGATTGCCGGGTCGGTGACACGAACCGCGACGGTACGATCGGTCCGGAAGATGTCGGTTGCCTCCCTACCGGGGGGTCACTCACGCAATTGCGGCCGATGAACCTGGCGCGCCCGCTGCTGGAAAACGTTGACGCGGCGGTGGCAGGCGAGATCGGGACGAGCGTTGCGGCGACCCTGACTCCAGAGAGCGATCCCCTGGCGACCAACCTTGCCGCTGCTCGTGGCTGTGCGGCACGAGGGGACTGGCGCTGCGCGACGAATTTCTACCGCGACGCGGTGGCGAATGCCCCTGATGATCGTGCGTTGCTGACAGACCTCTACGATGCCTATCTCGCACTCGGACGCCAGGAGGCAGACGCGGGCCGGTTGGACTCCGCGCGCGTGGCATTCCAGGATGCGCTGCGCGCGGACCCTGACCGGGAGGACGCGGAGGTCGAGCTGTCGCGCATCGAGCCGTATCGGTCCGCGATTTCGCTCGATAGTTTTGAAGGGGCAAAGCAATTCCTGGAAGCGGAGGACGACGGCGCCGCCAGTTCCTACCAGGATGGCGCGTTTGTGCTTGAGATAACCCAGGCCGGGCGTATTTCCAGCTTCCCCCTGACGACTTCGCCCCTGGAAGGCCAGAACTACGCGGCATTGCTGACGCTACGCGAGACCTCCGGCGATGGCATGGTGACCTTTGAGACGCATACCGACCCGGCAGGCGGTCAGTGGGTGTTCGCCGTGGATCCAGGCAACCGCACCTGGGAGGTGCTGGAGTATTCCAGCGATGACGCCCAGTTCGTGCCCTGGGGCGGAGCCTTTGCCTTCCCGGAGACGGTGACCGGCGACATCGCGAGCATTGAGCTCCGGGTGATGGACGGATTCCCATTGCTCCTGGTGAACGGGGTTGACGTCGCCGCCGCGGCATCCACGCCGCTGCCCCAGGTCGGCGCGGAGGGTGAACTGCGGTTTGGCGCGCTCATGTCCTCCGAAGGGACTGCGCCCTTCACCGCCGCGTTCGATGCCATCGCCCTCTACGAACTGGCGTAGTCCTACGAGCCCCTGAAACGCCGAATCTCTTCACGACGCGACAACCAGTTCTTTCGGTTTCCCTGCATACTGGCGACAACAACCACGAGCCGCGCCAGTCTGAAGGGAGTCCGCCCGATGCGTCGACCTCGACTTCGTTCTCTGCTCGTTTCCTCGTTGCTCATGGCATCACTGCTGACGCCAACGGCCTCCGCGACGCAGGATGACGCGACACCAGTAGCTGCGACAGATACGCCACTCATCCTGGCGGCCGTGACCGGCTGGGATGACGCCACGGCAAGCTCGCTGCTAGCGGCCGGCCGTCTGCCTGCTCTGCAAGCAATGGTGGAGCAGGGGGGTAGCGGCGACATGCTCTCCCCGGGCGGCACGGGCCCGGCGCTCACGACGCTGCTCACCGGCGCCTGGCCCTCGGAACACGGGGTGATCAGTGACACCTTCTACCGCACCGGGTCGCCCGAGTTCGCGGGCGTTGCCACCTGGACCGATCCGGGTGTTGTACAGGCGGATACGCTCCCTCTGGCGGCCGAGCGCGCCGGGAAGCTCGTGGCGTCAGTTGGGTGGCCGGGGCTTGACGGCGATGCAGCCCTGCAAGGTCCGGTGATTGGCGCGGCCGAATCGTTCTCACTCGCGACCGTGGCGCGCACAGGCGCGACACAGGATGAGATTGCGGCGGCGGCGGCAGAAGGAGTTGGACTGGCGGCGCTGGAGTTTGCGCCTGCCGTGGGGTGGAAGAACTTGCCTACGTCGTTCAGCGAGGCACAGGAGACAACCTTTACCCTGTCCACAACGAACGAGGAGGTCAACCCGGAGCGAACCGTTCACGTACTGGTAATCGATTCGACGGACGACGGCGCCACGAACTACGACCAGGTCATCGTTACGGCTGGGAAGGACGCCGAACTGTCCGAACCAGTCGTGCCGGGAACCTGGGGCGATGCTGCAGTCACCCTCGAGGGTGATCTGGCCAACGCCACTGCTGGTTTCACCTACAAGGTGCTGGAGATCGCGCCAGACCTCAGCTCAGCCAGCATCTACATGACGCCAGTGAGCCGTCGGGATGCCTCCTGGAAGGGCTGCCAGGGCGAAGACGCCTGTGAGGTGGAGGGCGGATTCGCCGAGAGCGTGGGCGAAAGGCTCGGCGCGGCAATCCCGATGGACGACTCGGCACTCCGCGCTGGGTTGATCGACGAGCAGACGTTCGCGGAGCAGAGCGCGGTGAACCTGGTCCAGATGCAGGAGGCAGTGAGCTATCTCACTGGCGAACTGGGCGTGCAGCCCGATCTCCTGCTGATCGGCGCTACCGTACGTCTCCCGGTATCGTCAGGCGGCACTGAGGCAACGCCCATCGCTTCGGGAACCGTTAGGGCAGATGCGGCTGGATATGAGACCCTTAACGATCTCCTGGCCACTGCTCAGGCAGCCCTGGGCGGCAGCCCCAATGTGTTGCTGGCCGGGCTGGGGAGCGGCGTCCAGACCACCGCCGTCGTGGATGCGGGCGCGGTGCTCGCGGAGGCGGGGCTGGCGGAGGCTGCCCAACCAGCCAACTGCGTGCCCGCTCCAGTTACATTGCCGGAGGGCACGCCCGATCCTGAAGCGCTGCCTGTCGCTCCCCAGGTCAAGGCCTGCTGGGATGGGCAGGTCGCCCACCTGTACCTCAATCTCGATGGCCGCGAGGCCGCTGGCAGTGTGGCGGAAGACGCGGCGACCGCGCTGCAGGACGAAATTGTCGCGGCGTTCTCTGGCCTTCAGGATCCTGGCGCCGACGGAACCACCGTGGTAGCCGATGTCTTTGGGCAGGCAGAAGCGCGAAGCGTGGATGGGATTGATCTTCTTCACCCCAGCCGTACCGGTGACATTGTCGTCGTCCTCAATGCCCCGTACCGCTTTGGTAGCAACGCGAACGGCGAGGTGGTGTCCGAGGCTGAAGCCGAAATGGCGCAGCCGGTTGCCGCGAACGGGGCTGTGTACATGGCAGGTCCGTCTCTGGCCTCGGGGAGTGGCATCAGCGCGCGCGCAACAGACGTCGCGCCAACCGGTGCGATGCTGCTGGGCGTTCAAGGGCCTTACAACGCCAGCGGGAACCTTCTCCTGGACGCGATGGCCAACGGCTCATCATTGCGGGATATCACCATCCTGGACATCAGCGACTTTCACGGGCAGTTGCCGCCGCTCTCCGCGAGCGCGGATGCGATCGAGGCTGAGGGAGCCGTCGGCTCCACCTACCCGGTCGGCGGCGTGGCCGCGCTCGACCAGTGGTTTGACACGTACCGGGTAAACGCGCAAGGACCGGTGCTGGTGGTGACCGCTGGAGATGCTGTCGGAGCCACGCCACCCATCTCGACGGCGTTCGGCGACAAGCCAACCATCGAGATCATGAACGACATGGGGTTCACGGCAGACGCGCTGGGAAACCACAACTTCGACGCTGGCGCGGACTATATGTTCAACGAGCTGGCGCTGCTGGCAAACTTCCCGTTCCTGTCGGTCAACCTGGTCCCGGCTCGTGATGACGCCTCGCCGCTCCCAGGCGAGCAGCCCTTCCAATCGTCCCTGGTGCTCGATCTGGACGGCGTTACGCTTGGATTGATTGGCTTTTCCAACCCGGATATCCCGAACCTGACGCGTCCAGGCGCCCTCGGCCCGTACCGGGTGATTGACCCGGTTCAACCAATTACGGATGAGGCCGCTCGGCTGCGTGAGCAGGGCGCGGCGGCAGTGGTAGCCATGGGGCACATGGGTGCGCTAAGTGGCACCCTCACCGATCCAGCTGGCCCAGTGGTGGATGTGGCGGACGCCGTAGAGGGTGTCGATGTCGTCATCGGTGACCATACGGATGTCCAGGTTTCCGCGGTGCGGCCGAACGGGGTCTTGCTGATCGAGAACCGCAGCAAGGGTGTGATGTTCACCCGGATCAATCTCGTCGTGAACGCGGATACCGGCGAACTCGTCTACGTCACCACCGATTTCCATCGTCCGTGGGTGATCGGGATGACGCCGGATCCTCAGATCGAGGCACGACTTGAGGCGCTGCAGGCGGAGCTTGCCCCAACACTGGGACAGGTGATTGGCTCCGGGGCGATGGCAATCCCGCGCTCGGACTCCTGCGGCATGGAAACCGGGCGCACATGCGAATCACTCATCGGCAACGTACTCACGGACGCGATGCGCACCAGCTACAACACCGATTTCGCGCTAACCAACTCAGGTGGCATTCGTGCGGCCTTGACTTGCCCGCCGGAGGGAGGTGATTTCTGCCCAATAGACCAGGGTGCAAACCAGATAACCCAGGGTCAGGTCCTGACTGTCTTGCCGTTTGGCAATGTGGCAGTAACGCTCGACATCACCGGAGCAGAGCTGAAAGAGATGCTGGAGGTCGGGGTCTCAGACATGCCGGAAGCGTCGGGCGCATTCCCGCAGATCTCGGGCTTCTGCTTCACGTACGACATATCCCGTAAGGTCGGAGATCGGGTGACTGGCGCGGTGCGCCAGGCGACCGATGGTAGTTGCTCTGGCGAGGCGATCGACTTCAGCGAGAACGCGGCCTACACCCTGACCACCAATGACTTCACCGCCTCAGGCGGCGATGGGTATCCGAATCTGTTGTCGCAAGCCAGTTCTCGCGATGTCCTGGCCAATGTCCTCGCGGACACAATCTCGGAAACGTCGGCGTTGGCCCTGCCGGGAGAAGCGCTGAATCCGCAGATCCAGGGGCGCATCACCTGTGAAGGCGAGGGTTGCCCTGCGCCCCTGCCGTAAGGGGCTCAGCGAGGACCAGTCTCGCGCTCAATACGCTCAAGCAGCATGACCAGCGCCGCTTCCGTGGCGGCGCTGGTCACCGCGACGCGGTCTCCAGTGAAGTGATGTTCGGTCACAGCGGCGCCATCGTGGTCCGCCACGGCAATGTACACGAGCCCAACCGGCTTGCGTGTCGTGCCGCCGCCAGGGCCGGCAATACCCGTGGTCGATACCGCGAGGTCCGTGTCGAGTGCGCGTCGCGCACCCTCGGCCATGGCTTGAGCACACTCCGGGCTGACGGCGCCCCGCGTGTCAAGGATCTCTTGTGAGACGCCGAGCAGGTTTGCCTTGGCGGCGTTGCTGTAGGACACGATCCCGCCCATCACATAGTCAGATGATCCCGCGAGAGATGTCAGCGCGGCTGCAACGTTGCCGCCGGTGCAGGATTCAGCGGTCGCAACCGTAAGTGGTGAATTCCCACCTTCCGGCGCCATGAGAAGCCCGTTGATGCGCGCTGCCATTGCCTGGGCTTCGTGGGTGATTGGGGCCATGGTTCGACGTGCTCCTGGTAAGTCGATCGACGGAGAAAAGCAGAATCGCCGAGCGTTGTTGCAGAGCGGCGAGTCACTCGGTGTCTTGGAACTCTGCCTGGAAGCGGCGGGACAGCACCTCGCTCACGCCGCTGGTCACGCGGCGAAAACGGCGGCACACCTCACGTGCTTGCGGGGTGAGGTGACTTCCACCACCATTCGCCCCACCGCTTTCGGTCTCCACGAGGCGAATGCCCAGAGCAGATTCCGTTGCCTTGACCCGATCCCACGCTGTGCGATAAGGCACATTGAGTTGTTCGGCAGCGCGGCGTAGCGAACCGTGGGCGTCTATCGCTTCCAAAAGTTCGACCCGCCAGTCCGAAAGGACGACGACCTCGTCTCGCTCGATCCAGATTTTGGACCGGACGACAAGCGGTTCATCCTGACGGGAAGCATCGTCGTCCATGGAGCGGCCCTCGGACCTTCGGATTTCTCACCGAACCGGCAACGTATCACATGGCCTGGGAGGTCACAAGCAGCGATTGCGTATCAGGCAGCAGTCGGATGCTGGGCGAGGTAGCGCATGACTTCGTCGCGCGTCAGCAACCCGGCCATGCGGCCGTTCTCGAAGACGGGCAGGAACAGCAGATCGTTGGCGGTCATCAGTTGCACGGCTGCCAGCAGGTCATCATCGGGAGCGACACTGGGGAGGTCGTTGAGCGGGGTCATGAGGTCCCCAGCGTTTCGCATACTCCATTCCGTACGCGGCAATGCGGCGATGTCCGGAAGCGTCACGACACCAGCAGGACTGCCGTTCACGGTTACGATGAACGACGACTGACCAAGACTAAGCACATGGTTCTCGACGAGGTTCTGGATTCCCACGTTTGCCGCGATGTTCGGCTCACGGATGATGCCCATGGCGGAGGACACCGGGACACCGGAGAGTTGGCTCTGCTGCAGGAGCGAGCGGCGCTCTGTGTTTGCTGCCCCATTCAGGAAAAAGCCGATGAAAACCAGCCAGATACCCTGGAAGATGTCCCCGCGAATGGCGAGGAAAAATCCATAGCCGATCAAGATGTAGGCGATGACCTGTCCGGCCAGTGCGGCCGCCCGCACGCCCTTCTCCAGTTTTCCGGTGACGCCCCAGACGATCGATTCCAGGATACGGCCACCATCAAGCGGGTACCCCGGAAGCAGGTTGAAGGCCGCGAGCATCAGGTTGATCAGGGCCAGCCACTGTGTGGACGCCCCGAGGTAGCCCTGGTCGCCGACAGTGCGGTTGAGGACGAAGAAGAGGCCGGCCAGCGCGAAGCTGGATGCGGGGCCAATAGCGGCCACGCGAAACTCGCCACCCGGTGAGCGGGGCTTGCCAGCAATTTGTGCAACGCCGCCGAAGATGTAGAGCGTGATGCTCAGCACCGGGATACTCTGACGCCGGGCTTCCCAGGCGTGGGCGAGCTCATGGACAAGAATGGATGCGAAGAAGAGGACCGCGGTGAACAACCCGGTCATCCAGCGTCCGGTCGTCGTCATTTCGGGGTAGGCGTTAGGAAGCAGACCACCCGCCAGGCTCCAGGTAATGAGGCCCAGGATAAGGAGCAGGCTGGGGTTGATCTGGATCGGGATCCCCCAGACGTGGCCAATGACGATATTGCCGCTGTTGTCGCCGTTCGGCATTCCTTTGCTCCTGGGCAGATCGCGTTGAGAAAACAACATGGACCCGGTTAGTGACCCGGGTCCATGGTAGCGAGTTTCGCGTGATTGAACGGTGTCAGGCAGCGGACTCGAGCGCGACCCAGGGATAGGTCATCACCACCTCGCGTGGCAGCCGGTAGCCTCCCGCCGAGCCAGGCAGATGCCCGGTGACAAACCCATCGCGGTCGTACCACTCGATCTCGCCATCGACCATCGCGTAGACGCTGGCGGCATCGGCGCTACCGTCTGGCAGCGGGAGGTCTTCCACCCAAAATCCTGCTAGCCACTCCGCGAATGATGCTGCGGCTTCCTCGCCACGCCAGAGCGCGACGTAGGCTTCGGTCCAGGCCTGCGCCATGATGCGTGCCCCGGTCGTATCACCACCAGGGAACTGGGTCGGTCGTGTCGTCATGTCTTTGATGTGCTCCTCGGATCGGAGGGCCGCGGTGAGGCAGACCTAGCGATCGTCCCGGCTCATGCCGGAAACCAGGCTGACGTAGTAGAGCAGTGAGAGCAACGAAGCCGCGAAGCCCGCGACGTAGGTCCAGGCGGCAGAGTTCAGGACGGTGGCAACGCCCCGGCCTTCCTGCCCACGCTCCAGGCCGCCGTCAACCAGTCCAAGGTTGACCAGTTGTTGCCTTGCACGCTTGGAGGCATCGAACTCGACCGGGAGCGTTACGAGCGCGAAGACGGTGGATAGAGCAAAGAGTGCAACCCCCGCCCAGGCCAGACCCGTGAACTGCAGGAAAATTCCGGCGATCAGGACGAAGATGCCGAGCTGCGAGCCGATGTTGACCGCCGGAACAATGGCTGTGCGAGCCTTGAGCGGTGCGTAGGCCTGCGCGTGTTGCAACGCGTGTCCAACCTCGTGTGCGGCAATGCCCATAGCCGCAATACTCTGCGTCCCATAAACACCTTCGCTCAGGAAGAGCGCCCGCTTGCTGGGATCGTAGTGATCCGTCAGTTCACCACGAACTTGTTCGACAGGGACATTCTGCAGGCCGTTGGAGTCCAGGATCCGGCGCGCCACCTGGGCGCCGGTCATGTTCACATCGTTTCGGACCTTGCTGTACTTGGCGTAGCTCCCCTTGACGCGGCTCTGCGCCCAGAGCATCAGGATGACGCCTGGAATCATGAAAACGAAGTACAACGGGTCAAAAAACATTGGCAGTTACCTTTCTGCGGTCACGAACGTGATGCCCGGTGTCGTGCTCACCAGCTGCAGCCGTGTGCTTGCAGTTTCCTGCCCGATAAGCACGCCGCCCGCGTCACTTCCGACCGTTTCTGTCGTCATAACGCATGGTGATGGACGGGGGTTCCCGTTGTCCGATGACGAAAAAGGAAACCCCGGCCAGCCCGAATTCCGGGCGCAGCCAGGGTCTTACTGGGCCATGCGCGGGTCGCATGATCCCGGGCCGGCGCTTGCGCGCGTACTGACGACTCCGGGGCCGCGCCAGCAAGGGCAGCGCGGCAGTTACTCCCCCTGTTGCATTCAGGATACATGTAGCGGGGAAAATGGCAAGCGTCACCAGTACCGTGGAACCTACTCGATCGAGTCTCTGGTGCGAAAGATCAATTCACCCTCCGGATCAACCTGGAGAGCGGCTGAGGCAATACCAACAAAGAGTCCGTGCTCGACCACGCCAGGTGTGCCCTTGATTGCTGCTGCCAGGCTTCCCGGGTGCGAGATGGGATCAAGCGCGCAGTCCAGAATGTAGTGTCCCTGGTCCGTGATGTAGGGTGCGCCATCAGGCGGAGTCGTCACGCGCAACTGCGGCTCGAGCCCCAGAGATTGCAATCGGCTGGCGGTGTGCCGCCAGCCGAAGCGCACAACCTCGACGGGGAGGGGCATGCGGACACCCAGTTGCTCGACGCTCTTCTCACGGCTGGCGACCAGGACAAACTGGGTGCAGGAGAGCGCGACGAGCTTTTCCATGAGCAGTGCGCCGCCCCGGCCCTTGACCGCATTCAACGCCGGGTCAATTTCGTCCGCGCCATCAAGTCCCAGATCCAGCGCTGAGACGTCATCGAGTGTCGAGAGGGGAATGCTGAGGGAACGGGCCTGTTCCTCCGTGCGGTCAGACGTCGCTACACCGGTCATGCTGAGTCCGGTCGCAACCCTGCGGCCCAGTTCTTCAACGACGGCGCTCGCGGTCGATCCTGTTCCCAGGCCGACGACCATTCCTGGCTGCACCAGATCAGCCGCGGCGACCGCGAGGCGCCGGAGGCGCTCCTGTTCCTCCATCACGCTCGCCCGGCAAGCGAGAGGCGAGCAGCCGCTGCCTTGTCAACCAGCCAGGTCAGCGAGCCATCCGGCTCAGTTGGTGCAATGGACTGCGCAGGCCGCGCCTCGGGATCGACCTCGCCCTCCAGCACCGTTTCCAGCATCTCTGCCTTGCCCGGGCCGCCAACCAGGAACACAATGTCACGACCGGCGTTCAACACCGGCCGCGTCAGGGTCAACCGGACAGCATCCAGTTTCGGCACAAAGTTCGCGACCGCCAGTGGCTTTTCCGCCTGAAGCGCTTCCGTATGGGGAAAGAGTGACGCGGTGTGACCATCATCGCCCATGCCGAGCAGCACCAGATCGAAGCGCAGCAATCCCGTCTCCTGGCCGAAGGCAGAGCGCAAATTGACCTCGTACTCCAGCGCGGCTGCACCGGAGGCTTCCGGGTCCGTCAGCCAGGGGTGAACGTTCTCGCGGGGAATGCCCACGAGGTCAAGGAAGCCGCGCATCGCTTCGCCCGCGTTGCTCTCTTCTGAACCCAAGGGGACGCACCGCTCGTCCCCCCAGAAGACCTCCACCTTGTCCCAGGGAAGCCGGGAGCGGTACGGCTCCCGGGCCAGCAAGGCACCCATCTGCTTGGGGGTGCTGCCACCTGAAAGAGCCACAAAGGCCCGGCCACGCCTGGTCACCGCATCCTCCACGGCGGACGCAAAGCGCTCGGCGGCGGCTCGCGCAAGTTCCGCACCGTCGTCAACGATCTGGACCTGACCTCGCAGGCCAAAGTCCAGAATCTCTCGAGAAATCGTTCCGGTCATCGTGGAGTAACCCCTGTAAAGCCGGCAGGCGCCAGGTCTGCGGCAAAGATCATCGCGGCCTCGAACACCGGGTCGCGGCTGAAGGCGCGCAACTGCTCGGCCAGCAAGTCCGCCTCACCCGGCAGTGGCGCGAAGACGGTACGAACAATCGACGCCGTATCCGGCATGTCACTGCTGGTGGAGATCTCGTTCTCGTCGAGACGGTCGATCTTGAATACCCCTGCCTTGCCTCCGTCAGCCGCCAGCCTTACGTCTAGCAGTGTTGAGGCTGCCAGAGGCCGTGCCGTTGGCCGCAGCGTCACTGAGACCTCACGCTGCTGGCCCGTAGAACCTGAGCGGAGCGTGGCACGCCAGACGTTTGGATCACCGCGTACTGGCAGAAGCTCTCCCGGTGTACGCCACCCCAATCGAGAGCCAAGCCAGCCAGCGTAAAGCAGGGCACCCGAGAATCCCGACCACTGATGCGCCGAATGCCCGTACGTGACTGACACCTCATCAATCAGGTCCAGCACCGGCAGCGTGCCGGGCACGTCAAAGAACTGCGACGTCAGGCGGCGCCAGGGCGAAAGGCGTGCCCAGGCAAGATCCCCGAGCGCTACATCTTCGCGCAAGCCGCCAACAAAGCCGCGGAGATTGTGAAGGCCGGCCGCCGTCTGTACGGCCATCGCGCTATCGACGATCAGCCGGTCACAAACATCCACGAGCTCGTTGAAGAGTTGACCGGTGTCTGTTGGGTCCGTCGCCCACCACAGGACATCGGGAAGATCTGGCATTAGCAGCGGTGACGCAATCGAGGCAAGCTGCGCTTCGTTTTCGGCGCTGACATCGATCGTGATGCACTCGAACACCGTGGTCGGGCGCCCCCGGGCAGACGTGTGCTCCAGCAGCTCAATTTGCACATCCAGGCCCGCCGTCGGGTCTATTGGCCCGGACGTGTCCGAATACAGAATGGCTGCGCGCGACGGATGGATTTCCTCAAGTGACGCGATTGTCTGGCGGACGCGTTCAGCCTCACGTCGGCTGCGTGCAGCGGCGATCAGGTTCATTGTTGCCGCGCGGGCGACCGGCATTGGCCCACCGTCTGTCCCTGACGGCGACCGCGCGACACTGGCAGCATTACGCGCTGCGCCGTAGTCGCGCCAGATTTCGTGTAGGCGGGCCGACACCTGATTGGCATCATGCACATGCGCTTGCCACGAGGCGCCCAGTACGGGAGTCGCGACGGAACGGACCGCATGTGTGCGGGCTACGGCCATGTCAGCTCAGTCCGCACTAGGGCCGGCGCCAGGCAAAGCCGGCGTTGGCAATCATTTCGTCAGCCTGAACGGGACCCCACGAGCCAGCGACGTAGGGGTAGGGGCACGGGGCACCTGGGGTATTCCAGACATCGAGTATCGGTTGCATGATGGCCCAGGCGGATTCAACTTCATCGCGCCGGGTGAAGAGCGTAGGGTCGCCACGGATGACATCCAGCAGGAGCCGCTCGTACGCATCCGGGCCAGCTTCGCCGAAGGCGCTCCCGTAGGAGAAGTCCATGCGTACAGGACGCACGTTGGTGCCTGCCCCCGGAACCTTGGCGTTGAAGCGAATGGCAATGCCTTCGTCCGGCTGAATGCGCATGGAAATGACGTCCGGGGTGGGCTCCAGTTCCGCTCCGCCAAAGATCAGGTGCGGAACGCGCTTCAGGGTGACGGCGACTTCCGTGACGCGGCGAGGCAGCCGCTTACCAGTCCGCAGGAAAAAGGGAACACCGTCCCAGCGCCAGTTTTCCACTTTCAGGCCCAGGGCAACGTAGGTCTCGGTACGGCTTTCTGGCGCGACCCCCTTCTCATCAGTGTAGCCGGGCATTGGCACACCTCCGACAAATCCAGCACCATACTGGCCCGGCACGACCCAGCGCATGACGTCCTCGGTTCCGACCGGGGGCACGACCGACCGCAGCACTTTCACCTTTTCGTCACGGACGGCGTTGCCGCTGTAGCGGGCCGGATTCTCCATGGCCACCACTGTCAGCAGTTGGAGCAGGTGGCTTTGCACCATGTCGCGCAGGGCGCCAGCGCTATCGTAGTAGCCTGCGCGTCCCTCGACCCCAATCGATTCTGCGGCGGTAATCTGGACGTTGTCGACGTAGTTCCGGTTCCAGATGGGCTCGAAGAGGATGTTGGCGAAGCGGAACGCCAGGATGTTCTGGACGGTCTCTTTCCCGAGGTAGTGATCGATGCGGTAGATCTGCCGCTCCGAAAATGCGTCCGCCATCTCCTGGATGAGGTCGCGCGCGGTAGCGAGGTCGTGGCCAAAGGGCTTCTCGACGACGATGCGCTGCCAGCCCTCGGCCGGCTCGATGTAGTTCGCCTGCCGCTCCGCCACCCCAGCTGTTTCCAGCCCATGAATGATGGGGAGGAAATAGTTGGGCGACGTCGCCAGGTAGAAGATCCGGTTGCCCTTGGTGCCCCGGTCCGCGTCGATGCCAAGCAACTCGGAGCCGAGGCTCTGGTAGGTCGCGGGGTCGTTGAAGTCACCTCGAACGTAGCTGAGCCCCTGGGAAAAGCTTTGCCACCCTTCATCGGTAACAGGAGTGCGGGCGCTGGTGGTGACTGCCTCCCGCATTTTCTCGCGGAAATCGTCGTCGCTCCAGTCGCGGTGAGAGACGCCGACGATGGAGAATCCCTCCGGCAGCGAAGAATCGACCGCGAGGTCATACAGCGCCGGCATCAACTTGCGCGAGGTGAGGTCTCCGCTCACGCCGAAGATGACCATGGCCGCCGGCACGACGGCGCGGTCAGCTCGCGTCGACCGCAGTGGATTCACGACCTGTTCGGCGCTCGTCCACGCATCAAAGGGCTGCGACCACAGCTCGGAGTGAACCAGGGTGTCAGTGTCTGTCATTGCCTGAGGCAGTGCCTCGTCTCTTTCTCGCTCACGGCTCCAGGACCTTGATGCGTTCAGGCTCCTCTTGCCAGACGGTATGGAAGATCCCCTCGCGGTCCAGCCGTTGATACGTGTGCGCCCCGAAGTAATCGCGCTGGGCCTGGATCAAGTTGGCTGGAAGCGACGACTGCCGGAGGGTGTCGAAGTAATCAATAGCGGAAGACGTCGCCGGGGCCGGGATGCCCCAGGTGCGCGCCGTTACATTCGCACGACGCGCGCCAGGCACACTCTCATCGGAAAGTCGCGCGATGTCGTGATCGAGCAGCAGATTCTCCAGCTTGGGGTTCTCCCGGAAGGCGCGCATGATGTCCGCCAGGAACGCGGCGCGAATGATGCAGCCGCCCGTCCAGATGCGGGCGATCTCCGAAAGGTTGAGGTCCCACGAGTAGATGGCGCTTGCCGCCGCGAGGAGCGCCATCCCCTGGGCGTACGAGGAGATTTTGGCGAAGTACAGGGAGTGTTCCAAGGCGGCCAGTGCCGTTTCCTGGCTGCCGTCACCAAGCGCGGCCTGGGCCGCCGCGACCCCTCCAGGGTTAGGAGGGCCCACCAGCACCTCGCTGGCGCGCAGGCGAAGCGCCCGCTGCGACGAGAGCATTCGCGCCGTCACCGCGGCGTCGATTGTCGGGACCGGGCTGCCAAGCTCCAGGGCGCTCTCGATCGTCCAGCGCCCGGTGCCCTTCTGCTCGGCGGCATCGAGGATGAGATCGACGAGCGGCCGCTTCGACTCTGCATCGACGTAGCGGAGCACGTCGCGCGCGACCTCGATCAGGTACGAGGCCAGCGGGCCCTCGTTCCAGCCCGCAAAGACTTCAGCAATCTCGGCCGCGCCCATGCCCAGGGTGGTGCGCATGACATCGTACGTCTCGGCGATGAGCTGCATATCGCCGTATTCGATGCCGTTGTGCACCATCTTGACATAGTGTCCGCTTCCGCCGGGGCCGATGTAGGTGACGCACGCGCCATACTCGGTCTTGGCGGCAATGGCGTGCAACATGGGTTCGATAATCTCGAACCCCTCTCGTGAGCCGCCAGGCATCAGGCTAGGACCCCACAGCGCTCCAAGTTCCCCTCCGGAGACGCCCATGCCGACGAAACGAATGCCCTGTCCTTCCAGTTCGAGAGCACGGCGCTCGCTGTCATGAAAATTGGAGTTGCCGCCATCGATGACGATGTCGCCCTGGTCCAGCAGAGGAACCAGCTCCGTAATGACGGCATCGACCGGGAGCCCTGCCTTGACCAGGAGGATGATCTGCCGGGGTCGGGCAAGGGATGAGACGAAGTCCGCCAGCGTGTCCACGCCGGCGATGCCCGTGCTCTGCGCGCGGTCCGCCATGAACTCCATGGTGCGGGTTGTCGTGCGGTTGTAGACCACGAGCGGATAGCCGTTTCGGGCAATGTTGAGGGCCAGGTTTTCGCCCATAACCGCCAGGCCGATCAGCCCAACGTGCGGTTTTGCTTCGCTCACTGGCCCAACATCTCCCCACGCTTCAGTTGCTCGCTGCCGCGGCACATCATGGCGCGATTGTACTGCCTGAAATCCAGCAAATCGTTAGGCAATCGCGCACACCATTTCTGGAGCCAGCCAGGCGGGGGGCAAGTAGGCATTGGCGAGCGAAAGCGGGAGGACCTCCGGCTTGAGCGTGATGCCGAGCTCGCTGTGCATCAAGGTGCGCGTTGACTGGATGCGGTCCCAGAGCGCCGGGAACTTCTGGGCAATGTCATTGCGGAGCGCTTCATCCGCCAGCACGATCGAGTCTTCGCAGTTGAGCGCCGTGCCGGGTTGCATAGGGGCCGGGATGATGTCGCACTGGATGGCCATACCAGAGGTCAGACGAATGGTGCTCTCACGTTCGATCGGGGAGTGCAGCCACTCGTCATAGGAGATTAGGTGCCCGGGATTCAGTGCGGGCCGAAAGGTGGCATCTGCACCGGCCAGCGTGTCATCGACTGCTGAGAAGACCTCGCCTCCGGTGACGCCCAGACCGATGGTGGAGTACCAGGCCGCCTGGGCCAGGAAGTATGGATGCACGTAGTTCTGGAAGAAGTCGTGGCTCACAGCTTCCTCGACCATCCCAGCCCGGCAGCAGAGTGAGCCCCAGTAGCCGATACCGCAGGAGATACCATCTCCGGCCGCAATACGCCGGCCACCCGGCGAGCGCAGCCCATTGATGGCCTCGCCTGGGCCGCCACTAGCCACGATGGGGTGCATGGAGAGCGGTTCCCCCGCCCACCCGAAGTTGGCGGCTGCCTGCCGTTCCGACATGCCTGGCTTTGTGCTGCGCACCACGTTGAAGATCGACTGGCTGGCGCGGAGCGCAGCCCAGGCGAACACGGCGATCTGTTCCGCGCTGTTCTGCGCGCGCAGTCCATCGGTCGCAGACATCAGCACGGCGGTGACATCAACTGGCGATTCACCCGTGACCCGCCTCAGGGATTCCACGACGTGAACCGGCACCCACGAGGGACGCCGTGTGTCCGCGTGTTCCTCCGCCGTAAGGTACTTCCAGCCCACCACGCCGACGACCTCACCCGTCTGAAGTCCGGCATCACCAAGTACAGCCTCCAGCACGGGTGTCTTGTCCCGAGGTTGCGCCATGAGACTGAACCCCTGGTAGAGCAGGACGTTGGGCTGGAGGCGGGCCTCCACCGCGTGGATGATCCCCTCATTGCCGACGAGCAGGTGGCGCTGACCGTTGGGGCCGAGCAGGAGCAATGCCTCCTCGAAACGTGGATCGAAGCCCGTGAGGAAGAGCAGGTTGGCGTTGTGCTCGCGGTCGCCATAGACCGCAACCCAGGGTGTGCCGGCGCGACGCAGCGTTTCCTCGCAGCGTCTCAGGTATTCGACGTCAGGGATCTGCGGTGGTTCATCTTCAGCGGTAAAGGACGGCAGCGCGACCTGGCGGAGAATCACGTCTGGCACGGAGAGCAGATCCTTTCCCGAAATGGTGTTGCCCGGCGCAGTGAGCTACGCCGGGCAGATGTTGCGAGAGACCGAATTCTCTGGTTAGTCGGCGGGCGTGGCAGAGAGTTGCGCCCGTTTGGATGCGACACCGCTGAGCAGCGATTCAAAGCTCTTGTTGAAGGCAGCGATTCCTTCCTCTTCGAGTTGGTCGGTGACCGCCTTGAAGTCGATGCCGGCTGCTTCCAGGGCAGCCATGGTCTCCGTCGCTTCTTCTACCCCGGAGTCGATCGTACGCGCGACCGTGCCGTGATCCAGGAAGGCGATGATGGTGGGGCGCGGCATGGTGTTGACCGTGTCCGGACCGATCAGCTCGTCAACGTACAGCGTGTCCGGGTAGGCCGGGTTCTTGACCGACGTGGAGGCCCAGAGCGGGCGCTGCACCATGGCCCCTGCCGCAGCGAGGGCCTCCCACTCGGGGCCGGAAAAGAGTTCCTGGAAGGCCTTGTAGGCGAGCTTGGCGTTGGCGATGGCGGCCTTGCCCTTGAGGGCTTCGAGTTCCGCCTTCTTTGCATCGTCCGTCGAATCGGCGATCAGGGCGTCTAGTTGCTTGTCCACCAGCGCATCGACGCGGGATACGAAGAAGGAGGCCACAGAGGCAATGCGGTCAATGGACTCGCCCCGGGCGTGTCGCGCCTTCAACGCCTCGATATAGGCGCGAGCAACGCGGTCATACGCTTCGACGGAAAAGAGGAGCGTGACGTTGATGTTGATCCCTTCGTCCAGCATCTGCCGGATCACCGGAGATCCTTCGAGGGTGCCCGGGATCTTGACCATCAGGTTCGGGCGATTCACGCTCTTCCAGAGGCGGCGGGCATCCGCTTCCGTTCGCAGGGCGTCGCGCGCGCCGAGCGGGGAAACCTCGATCGAGACAAAGCCATCGCCGCCGTTCGAGGAGTCATAGAGATCGCGGAAGAGGTCGCAGGCGGCCTGGATGTCGGCGACGGCGACCGCTTCGAAGATCTCGGCGTCCTCCACACCCTGGGCGACCAGTTCAGCCACCGAGTCATCGTACGCATTGCCGGCGGCAATCGCCTTCTCGAAGATGGTGGGGTTGGAGGTGAGCCCGCGGATGCCGGTCTCGTTGATCGCGTGGGCAATCGCGCCCTGGTTGAGCATGTCTCGGGAGATATCGTCCTGCCAGGCACTCTGCCCCTCTTGCAGGAAAAGTTCGGTGATGCGATTTGCGGCCATGACTGTCGCTCCTGTCGAGTACCGCCGCTAGCGGTCGTCAACTTCGTTTGCCTGCGCGCCCTTGCCGAGAACCCGGAGGGCCGTAGCCGCGACGTGCGCCGCGGTGAATCCAAAGTGCTTGAGAACGGCGCCGCCTGGGCCAGACGCACCGTAGCGGTCGATGCCAACCACTGCACCGCGGTCGCCGACCCATCGCTCCCAACCGAGGGTGACCCCGGCCTCGACCGCGACGCGCGCCGTGCCAACTGGCCCCAGGACGGACTCCCGATAGGCGGCGTCCTTCCGCCCGAAGAGCTCCCAGGAGGGCATGCTTACCACCCGTGCGTTGACACCCTGGTCGGCGAGGATGACCGCAGCCTGCACCGCGACGTCTACCTCGGAACCTGTGCCAATCAGCACGACGTCCGGGTTTGCTTCCGCACCCGAAAGGATGTAGGCGCCGTCAGCCACCGATCCGGAAGCAGCAGCACGATCGAGGATGGGCAGATCCTGTCGAGAGAAGACGAGTACCGACGGGCCGTTCGTCTCCATTGCCACTTGCCAGGCCTCAGCCGTCTCATTGGCGTCCGCCGGGCGGATGGTGACCAGGTCCGGGATGGCTCGCAGGGTGAGCAGTTGCTCAACCGGCTCGTGGGTGGGGCCATCCTCACCGACGGCGATGCTGTCGTGGGTGAAGACGAAGATCGCCTTCAGATCAGAGAGGGCTGCCAGGCGCATCGGGGGGCGCATGTAGTCCGCGAAGACCAGGAACGTGGCGGTGAAGGGGATAGCGCCGCCGTGGGCGGCGATGCCATTGGCGATACTGCCCATGGCGTGCTCGCGAATACCGAAGTGAATGTTGCGGCCCGCGTAGCTCCACTCGCCCCCGGTCAAACCCTGCTCCCGGCTGACATCACGCACCGAACCTGGCATCTCGAAGTCGCCGAGGTTCTTCATTGCCGTGTTCGTGGACGGGTTCAGGTCCGCCGAGCCACCGACAAAAGTCGGCACCTTGGCTGCGAAGGCGTTGATGACCTCGCCGGACGCTTTGCGGGTGGAGACCGGCTTGCCGCCCGCTTCCCACGTTGGGAGGTCTGCATTCCAGCCAGTCGGCAGATTGCCCGCGAACGCGTCCAGGAACGCCTTTGCCAGTTGCGGCCGCGCGCCCTCGAACTCCTTGAACGACCGCTGCCAGCTCGCCTGGGCCACCGCCCCGCGCGCGCCCGACTCCCCGAAGTGATCGTAGACCTCTTCCGAAACATGAAAGGCCGGCTCACCGGCGTAGCCAAGAGAGGCCTTGGTTTGCGCAACCCCTTCGGGTCCCAGCGGGGAGCCATGGACGCCGAAGTTGCCGGCCTTCGGTGAGCCAAATCCAATCGTGGTGCGAGCGCAGATCAGGGAGGGCTTGGCAGTCTCCGCCTGCGCGGCGCGTATCGCCTCACGCACGGCATCGACATCGTTGCCGTCGATCTCCAGCACGTGCCAGCCGAGCGCCCGGAAGCGCCCCGGGACATCCTCAGAGAAGGAGACGCCGAGCGAACCGGCCAGCGTGATCTGGTTCTGGTCGTACAGGTAGATCAGCTTGCCGAGGCCGAGGTGCCCCGCGAGTGACGCAGCTTCTGCCGCCACGCCTTCCATGAGGTCGCCGTCAGAGACGATGCCATAGGTGTAGTGATTGACGATTTCGTGGTCCGGCGTATTGAACGTCGCGGCCAGGAAGCGCTCAGCGAGCGCCATGCCAACACCGTTCGCGAACCCCTGCCCGAGCGGGCCAGTCGTGACCTCGACCCCAGGCGTGTGCAACCGCTCCGGGTGGCCGGGGGTCATCGAGCCAAGCTGCCGGAAATTCTTGACCTCTTCGATGGGCAGCGCGAATCCCGTGAGGTGGAGCAGGCTGTAGAGCAGGGCGGAGCCGTGTCCGGCGGAAAGGACAAAGCGGTCTCGGTCCGGCCACTGCGGGTCCTGCGGGTTGAACTTCATGAACTCGGTGAAGAGAACGTAGGCCATCGGCGCCGCTCCCAGCGGCAGACCGGGGTGCCCGGAGTTGGCGGCCTGGATGGCGTCGATGGACAGGACACGAATGGCGTTGATAGCTTCCGTTTGCAGATCGTGCAGGGGCGGGGCGGACAAGCGAGCCTCCTCGAATTCCGGCTCCACGCACAGGATGCAGGCCGGGGAAGTGATTGATCAGGGGACCGGAATGCGGTCACGGGCAAGTATCCCATCTCCTGCACGGACCGTGCGTTATCGGCGTGTGAGCGTGCGATGTGCGGGCGCATTGCAGCGCGGTCAGGCTACAAACCTGAGCGCACTGGCAACCACTGCGCCAGCAGCGAGCGCGTTAGTCGGGAGGGCGACCGGTCGCCTCAGGGATCGTGCGCAACAGCACCATCGCGACGATGACCAGCATGAGCAACGCGACGAGCGCCGCAGGCCGGCCAAGACCAAGCACTTGCGAGACCAGGGTCCAGATCAACGGTCCAGTCAGCAGCGCCAGCCTTCCGGAAAGCCCGTAGAGTCCGAAGAATGTGCCAAGTTGCGCTGGCGGTGAAAGCGCCGCCATGAACGGTCGATCCGACGCCCAGGTGCCCCCGAGCGCGAAGCCCGCCAGGGGACCTGAGAGCCAGAGCGACTCACTGGGAAGCATGCCGAAGCCGCTGGCCGCGATGGCAGCCAGGGCCAGCGACCAGACTCCGAGAATAGCCAGCAGGGCGTTGCGAGGGCCGGTGGCATCGACGACCCGGCCCCAGAGCAGGCCTCCAGCGACGGCGCCGAGGATGGCCAGCAGCAACACGCGGTCCTTCTCGCCGCTCGTGTAGCCAACCTCTACCGTCAGATAGACGGCCATGAAGATACCGATGGCGCCTGCGGCCATGGAGTAGAGCGTGCGGCTGATCAAGAACCTGGTCAGGACTGGAAGCTGGTTCGCGTGGGCGAGGGTGGTCGCGACATCCCGGAATGCGCCGCGCGCCAACCCTAAGGGTGCAAGCGGCGCCACAAATCGAGCCGGCTCTCGCACCAGGAGGAAGCAGGGCAGCGCCAACAACACGGAGACGATACCCGTGATGCGGAAGACGGTCTGGTAGTCGCCACCTCGTGACAATATAAGCCCGCCGATCACGACACCAGCCAGCGAACCGAAGTAGCCAATACCGACCGCCAGCCCGTTCACCCGGCCGCGGTTCCGCTCGGTGCTCACGGCCGGCAATAGGGCGTCGTAGATGATGAGGCTGCATTGAAAGGAGAGATTCGCGAGGCTGTAGATCGCGAGAGACACCCAGAGGGTGCCTTGCCCGACGAACGCGAAGAGGCTGGCTGACAGGAGCGTGGTGACAATCAAGACGGGCATGCGGCGCGGGAGCAGGTCCGAGACGGCCCCGAGCCACGGTCCAAGCCCGATCATGAGTGCCATGACGATGGTGTTGCTGACCGTCATGTGGCTGTCGGCGCCGCCCATGACGGCGACTACCCAGACCGGGAAGTAGTTGGCAATCATGTTCTGAGACAGGAGCGTGTTGCCAATGCCCTTGGTTACCCAGCCGGAAACCGCGCCCCGCGTAGGGGTTCCGTCGTCAGTTGAGCTTGTGACTACTCTTAGGGGATCGGCGGCATCGTGCATGGCTACATCCAGGATATCGATCCGAACTGTTGTCGACCCGAGCAGCGCCAAGAGATTCGTTTTTCCCATCATGACATCCCATCGATCGCTCTGGGCAAGGGCGAACCAGGGGATGGATGGTGGTGTGCGGGACGAGGCCTTGAACAAGCCCAAGACGACAAGAGTGTCGCGGCGCTGCACTGGCGAGGTGTGAAACTCTGCGATTGATTCTCGCGGACGCGAGGCTGCGTGGTACCAGTACGTAGTACGGGTTTCCAAAATGATCGGAGGTCTGTTCCCCCACCCCTTGACAGCCTCGCCTTGTCCGGATATAGTGTACGTACAGTCCCGAGGGGCCGAGCGTACAGAACGCTCCCACCGGACGCTTCAAAGGGCGGAGAGCATCGCGGGGTACTCTCCAGCTACCGGAGCATGACGGGATCGCCGGGGAACGCGCGTTGTTGCGGGGCACGCGCCGGAAGCGGCAGATCAGGGAGCGGGACGGCCGCAGAGTTCGTCGGGGCTGTTTCTTTGTGCCCGAAAACCGCATCACTCGCGGTAACAACGTGCCAGGGGGTCTTTCTGCCTCCTGCATCCCACCCTGAGCATCCGCTCCTCGACACCGTCAACATCTTCGCACGGTTCATCCCGCAACGATTGGCGCGCCGAGTTCGGCGTCCATGTCCTCACCACGCACTCTCTGAGAGCCGCACATCAAGCCCTAACTGTGGTGTGTTTCCAATGGCATCAACCTCCAACCGGTGAATACTGGTTTCTGTTGTTGCGTCCAGTGAGCTTCCCCCTGGTCTACATGGGGCGGGGTGCCTTTCGCCTCCCGGAATAGGCGCGACGAGCCTGCTTCACGTGCGAGCGCCCGAACAAGCAAATCCTCACTTGACGATCATCGCAACACCCTCTAGGCTACGGGTAAAGCTGATGCATTTGGTCGGATATGCCGACGCGGGTGGGATGTTCGAGCGAGCTGGATGCCTGGTTTGCGCTGGACATTGCCGCAACACCGTTGGGGGGAGAGAACACGCGTGTATTACGGCCGGGAACATCTTCCAATGTCTCGAATGTCGCGCCGCGATTTGGCGAGGATGGCTGGAGTGGGCGCCTTCGGCATGTGGGCCAGCAGCACTGGTCTGCGTGGCGTTCATGCCCAGGCGGAGGCGACGCCGACCGGCCGCCGGTTGACCATCTACTCTGGCCGCAACGAGAACCTGGTGGGTCCGTTTATCGAGGCGTTTACAGCCGCGACCGGCATCGAGGCGGATGTCCGCTATGCGGGCACCGGCGAACTGGCGATCACCATCCTGGAGGAAGGGGATGCCTCGCCAGCGGATGTCTTCTTCGCCCAGGACGCCGGCGCGCTCGGACTGCTGCAAGACGCCGGGCGCTTTGTCGAGCTGCCAGAAGACCTGCTGTCGGCGGTCGATCCCCGATTCACGTCTGATGCTGGCATGTGGACTGGCGCGTCGGCGCGGGCCCGAGTGCTGGTCTACAACACGGACGCGCTCGCCGAGGAAGAAGTTCCTACGACCGTTGAAGCGCTCGTGGATCCAGCGTGGAGCGGCAAGGTCGGCTGGGCGCCGACCAACGCGTCGTTCCAGACCTTTGTAACCGCGTTCCGCGTACTCGAAGGCGATGATGCCGCGCGTGCCTGGCTCGAGGGCATGGTGGCCAACGGCGTCGTGCCATTCGAGGGGAATACCGACATCGTCATGGCCGTAGGCAACGGCGAGCTCGAACTGGGGCTGGTCAATCACTATTACCTCTACGCCGTCAAAAGGGAAGAGGGCGATGAGTTCCCCATCGCCAACCGCTACCTTGATGCCGCAGATCCTGGCGCATTGGTCAACATAGCGGGTGTCGGGATCCTTAGCAGCGGCGCGCACCAGGAAGAGGCGCTGGCGTTCCTTGAGTACGTGCTGAGCGAGGAAGGCCAGGCGTACTTCGCGAACGAGACAGCGGAGTATCCGGTGGTGACGGACGCGGACTCACCGGCCAATCTGCCTCCGCTCGCCGAGATTGGCAGCCCGGAGATCAACCTGACCGAACTCGCGGATCTGGAAGGCACGGTCGCGATGTTGACCGAACTCGGTATCCTGTGACGCGTGCAGAAATCCTTCTCGTCGGATGCGCCAGCCGCTGCGCATCCGACTTCGTGCGTCAGGCACAACTCGGGGAGCGGAAACCCTGGTGAGCGTCAGCAGCAAGGAATGGAGCATCCCGACTGGCCCGGCCGGCTTCGCCGTGCCTCACATCCTGCAGCGGCCCCGCCGACCGTGGTCGATCCCGCTGCCGCCCCTCCTGCTCCTGGCGCCGGCCATGATTGTCGCGCTCCTGGCGCTCCTGCCCCTGCTGTACCTGATGCTGCGAGCCAGCAGCGATGTCGCCGGTCTCGTCCAGAACGTGTGGCGGCTGCGCACCTTGCAGGTGCTCGTCAACACATTGCTCCTGATCGGCGCAGTCGCCATCTCCACCACGGCTCTCGCCGTGCCACTGGCGTGGCTGACAGCCCGCACTGACCTGCCTGGCCGTCGGTTCTGGACCACAGCGTTCACCCTGCCACTCGTGGTGCCGTCGTTCGTGAGTGCCCTGGCTTTCGTCGCAGCGCTCGGTCCGCGCGGGCTCGTTCAGCAGTTCCTGGAGCCGATCGGCATCGTCCGGCTGCCCTCGTTCTACGGGTTCTGGGGTGCGTGGCTGATCCTGACGCTGACCACGCTGCCGTATGCGTTCCTCACCTTGCGGGCCGCCTGCCTGGGGCTGGACGGAAGCCAGGAGGAAGCGGCCCGCAGCCTGGGGCTGAACGCATGGCAGACCTTTCGCCGGGTGACGCTACCCCAACTACGGCCAGCGATCGCGCTCGGCGGCCTGCTCTGTTCGCTCTACACCCTTGGCGATTTCGGCGTGGTCACACTACTCCGCTATGACTCCTTCACCCGGGCCATCTACACCAGTTATCGCTCCAGCTTCGACCGCACGGCGGCGGCCGGGCTCTCGCTCGTCCTCGTACTCATCGCGGTGAGCGTGCTGATCGTGGAGGCACGGGTGCGTGGTCAGGCGACGTTGCACCGGGTTAGCAGTGGCGTACGCAGGCCTGCGCCAATGGTGCGCCTGGGGCGATGGCGATGGCCGGGCCTCCTGTTGAGTTTCAGCGTGGTCCTGGCGTCACTTGGCCTCCCCCTCGTCGTGCTCGGGTACTGGTGCGTGCGGCAGGTGCTCACCCACGTCACAAGCCCACACCTGCTGCAGGCTTCGCAGACGTCGGTCCTGCTCGGAGCGGGTGCTGCCATCATTGCCGGCGTGGCGGCGGTGCCGATTTCCGTGATTAGCGTGCGCCATCCATCGGCGCAGACTCGATTCCTGGAGCGGTCGACCTACCTGACCTACGCCTTGCCCGGCATCGTCATCGCGATTGCCTTTGTCGCGATCACCGTCCACACGCCCTGGTACCAGACGCTGGGCGTCCTGATGGTGGCGTGCGCCTGTCGCTACGTCGCGCAGGTGGTCGGCGCCACAAGGGTTTCGCTCCTGCAGATCAGTCCGCGGGTGGAAGAGGCGGCACGCGGCCTGGGCTTCACGTTGCCCGGTGTGTTGTGGCGAGTGACCTTGCCGCTCGTTCGGCCAGGTTGGTTCGCCGGCATCCTGCTCGTCTTCCTGACCACCATCAAGGAACTCCCAATCACGCTCTTGCTGATCCCGGCTGGAGACCGCTCGCTGCCGACACTGATCTGGACGGCGGCGGGCGACGCCCGCTATGGCGAAGCCGCTGTCCCGGCCCTGCTGCTGGTGGCCATTACGGCGGTTCCCACCTATGTACTGGCGCACCGGCGGCAGGCCCTGGCTACGTGAGTTCCGAGCAACCTGCTCACGCCTTGCGGTGCATAGGGGTCGGCAAGCGCTTCGGCACTATCGTGGTGACGAATGATTTGAACCTCGAGGTGGCGCCGAGCGAGATTTGCGCGCTGCTCGGTCCCAGTGGGTGCGGCAAGACAACCACGTTGCGGCTGGTCTCGGGTTTCGAGCAACTGGACACCGGGACCATCACCATTGGTGGCCGGGTCGTTGCCAATGCTGGCAAGGGCCAGGCGCAGTTCCTGCCTCCGGAGCAACGCCGGGTTGGAATGGTGTTCCAGGACTATGCGCTCTTCCCTCACTTGAGCGTCCGCGACAACGTGGCGTTTGGGCTGGACCGCAAGCAGGAGAGTGCTGCAGATGAGGCGTTGGCGCTCGTGGGGCTGGAATCTTGTGGCGCCCGCATGCCAGGGCAGTTGTCCGGAGGGCAGCAGCAGCGGGTAGCGCTGGCGCGAGCGCTGGCGCCGCAGCCAGATATTCTCCTCCTGGATGAACCGTTCTCCAACCTGGATGCCGGCATGCGGGGACGTGTCAGGGCGGAGGTACGGGGCATTCTGCGTGCCGCTGGGGCGACTGCCATCCTGGTGACCCATGACCAGGAAGAGGCGTTCACCCTGGCAGACCGCGTGGCGGTCATGCTGGATGGCCGCATTGCGCAGGTCGGTACCCCTGAGGAGGTGTACCTGCGGCCTCGTGATCGAGCGGTTGCCAATTTCCTGGGTGGCGCCCAATACCTCCCGGGGACGGCTATGGGGACATACGTTGAGTGCGTACTTGGCAACATTTCCCTGTATTCACCAGCCAATGGCCGGGTCTCAGTGGTGGTTCGACCGGAGGCAGTATGCCTCGTGCCAGCGGAGGGAGATGGCGCGCCCGGAACCGTGCGGGGCCGCCAATTCCTGGGCAACTCGGTTTTGCTCTCTGTGGATCTGGACGAGGGTTGCGTGATTGCGGTCCGCACTGACCCCTACAGCGCTCCGATTGTGGGTGAGCGCGTGCGCGTCCGGCTGCGAGGACCCGTCCACGTGTTGCCGGCGTAGCCAGTCTTCCAGCGACGCCTGGCGAAGGTTACCGGTGGTTCGCTGAGCTCGGCGCTGCCCGCGCTTCTCCGGGCAGAGTTTGGGCTCAGATGTTCCCCGGAAGCGGCCGTGTATCGAGCGAGTCGAGAGCGCTGTGCGGGATCCCCCCCGCGCCGTTGCCACGCAACAGCTGCTGTATGTCTGGCGCAACGCGGCACAGGGTTAGGGTTGGACGAACAAAGAATGCCAACTGTGCCAACTTTGGCGGGAAGGTGTCGTTGGCACAATTGCCTGGCGCGGACTGTCGCACGTCGTTCTCCCGGCGCAGCGGCTGACCGCGGGAGACAACCTGGGTTCAGGGCCGTGCTGTGCAGGTGCGCTATGTGTCGCGTTTCCGCACCAGGTAGGAGAACATGCGACGCTCTCCAATCAGCGGAGACCCACCGCTGACGGCCTAACCTGGCTCACACCAGACAGAGGATTCTCACGCCTGGTGCGAATGTCCGCTCAATGACCCGTTTGAGTCGCACCGTCCTCGCCCCGACCCCTCGTCTGCGCTACACGGCCCTTACCCCAGCCCCTCTCCGGGTGCGCGGCTGACAGGGAGAGGTATCGCGGTGGGTGTTGACTGCGGCCCAAGAACCCTCACCCCCAACCCCTCTCCCGGTGCGCGGGAGAGGGGAGACGATGGAGTGCACCCCAAAATCCGGACCAGGGGCAAAGGGAGGTCTGAGACCGCCGGGCGGTAGACTCGCCCCGGCGAGGAGGGCACCGATGGCACGAGGACGGACCCATAGTCGCGAGTTCAAGCTTGAGGTGGTGCAGCAGGTCACGAGCGGAGCAAAGCGCCCGGCCCAGGTGTGCCGCGAGCATGGCCTGGCCAACAGCGTGCTGGACCGCTGGCGTCGCGAGTACGCCGAGTGGGGGGACGCGGCCTTCGCCCCGCGTGAACTGGGCGGGGAGGAGGCGTTACAGCAGCGCATTGCCGAATTGGAACGGTTCTGCGGGCAGCTTGCGCTGGAGAACACCGCGCTAAAAAAGGGGCTTGCCAGCTTGGCCTCGCGCAGCGGCACGCGCTGATGGCGACGTTGCCCATGACCTATCCGGAAGTGTCGGTGCGCCGCCTGTGCAGGCTGCTGGGGATCAGCCGCAGTTGGTGGTACGCGTGTGCCCAGCCCCGGGAGCCGGATACCGAGGCCCTCGCGCTGCGCGAGGCGATCGAGCGCATCGTGCTGGAGCATCCTGGCTACGGCTACCGGCGCGTGACGCATGCCCTGCGACGGGAGGGGTGGCGCGTCAATGCCAAGCGGGTCTTGCGCGTGATGCGGGAAGAATCGTTGCTGTGCCAGCTCAAACGGCACGTCGTGGCCACCACCGACTCCCGGCATGGCTTTCCTGGCTATCCCAATCTGCTGCGTGAGCAGATCGTGGACGGCCCGGATCAAGCCTGGGTGGCCGACCTCACCTACATTCGCTTGCCCACCACCTTCTGCTACCTGGCCGCCATCCTCGATGCCTGCTCGCGGCGGGTCGTCGGCTGGGAGTTGTCGTCGCGCATCGACACCGACCTGACCGTGGCCGCCCTGGAGCGGGCGATTGCCAGCCGGCAGCCCGCGCCAGGGCTGATCCATCACTCCGATCACGGGGTGCAGTACGCCGCCACCCGCTACATCGCCCGCCTGGAAGGTCTTGGGGCGCGGATCAGCATGGCGGCCGTTGGCAATCCCTACCAGAATGCGCTCGCCGAGAGCTTCTTCGCCACCCTCAAACGGGAGGAGGTCCATTTGCACGAATACCAGTCCCTTGCCGAGGCCGAGGCCAATCTCGCGCACTTCATCGATGCGGTCTACAACCACAAACGGCTCCACTCCAGTCTCGGCTACCGATCACCCAGCGAGTTCGAAGCCTGGTTCGCCGCCGGACGAGACGACGACCGTTTCTTAGAAGGAAGAGATCCCCTCCCTTTGGCTCTGGTCCGGTGAGTGGGGTGCACATCACGACCTCCCATCATCCGGCAGAACCCCCGCGCACCGGCGCGGATACTGGCGCGGACATCCGGGGCGCCGCACGGCCGTATGGAAGGGAAATTTGGTGTGCTCGCTCAGTCAAGATCCTAAATGGTGCGGGCTGCCTGCAGCTCCTGAATCTCCTCAACTGAGAACCCAACCTCGGCGAGCACCTCTTCGGTGTGCTGGCCGACCTCCGGGATGTCTCCCATCTGGGTGGTTGCGCCTTCCAGATCGAACGGGGGAAGGAGCGATTGAATGGGGCCAACAGGGGTGTCGATCTCTCGCCAGCGGTCCCGTGCCGCAAGCTGCGGATGCTCTATGAACTCGGCAACGCTGTTGAGCGACCCGAACGGGATATCGGCCGCTTCCAGGCGTCGCACCACCTCAGCACGGGGTAGCTCGCCAAGCGCCGCGTCTATCGCGGATTCCAACTCTGCTCGATGCTCACGGCGCAGGGGTGGGGTGAGGAAGCGCGCATCCAACTCCCATTCAGGGTGGCCGCAGACCTGGCAGAACGCGCGCCATTGGGCCTCGGTCTGGACGGCCAGGAGTATCGCGCCGTCCTGGCAGCGATAGGAACCGTACGGCACGACCGTGGCGTGACGGACACCGGCACGCGCCGGGGGTGACCCTCCGTACTTCGTGTAGTAGGCCGGATACCCCATCCACTCCGAGAGCGCATCGAACAGGGATGTTTCGACGACGCGACCCTGCCCGGTGGCCTGCCGCTCGTAGAGGGCGGCCAGGGTCCCGATGGTTGCGTAGACGGCCGCCCCGCAGTCTCCAACGCTGATGCCCAGCTTGGCCAGGTCATCGCCGTTGCCGGTCGTGGCGATCACGCCTGTTTCGCCCTGGAGCAGGAGGTCAAACGCCTTGCGCTCTGCGAAAGGCCCAGTGGGCCCGTAGCCAGAAATCATGGTGATCACCAGCGATGGGTAGTCCTGGCGCAGGCGCGCCGGCGCGAACCCAAGGCGCTCTATTGCGCCCGGCCCCAGATTCTGCACCAGCACATCCGAACTGCCGATCAACCGCTCCAGGACATCGCGCGCCGCCGGCTGCTTCATATCGAGCGTGAGCGACCGCTTCCCCCGGTTCAGCCAGACGAAGTACGATGAGAGGCCCCGGACCGAGGTGTCGTAGTAGCGGGCAAAGTCCCCGCTGCCGGGACGCTCGATCTTGATTACCTCCGCGTCCAGATCGGCCAGGTGCCGGGTACAGAGAGGGCCTGCCACCGCCTGCTCGAGGGCCAGGACGCGTAGGCCGGTAAGGGGGCCGGTCGGTGCGTAGTTCGCCTCGATCATGGGTACGTGAACTCCTGCGTGCGAACTACGCGGGTACCTGGATCTGCGGTGTAAGCTCTTCTACGGCCTCGATCAGCGCGTGGATGTGCGCGGCGTCGTTGTAGCCCTGGACGGATACGCGCAGCATTGGCTTTCCGTCCACCATGGTGACGGGAATCTCGATGCGGTAGTCGTCGTAGAGCCGGTTCTTGAGCGCGACTGGATCGGTCGCGAAAGGAACCGGAATCGTCGCCATCTGCCGGAACCAGGCGTAGTCACCGCTCGCAGCCGGCGCGATCTGCCGCAAGTCGTACAGTGCGGCGATGCGGTCGCGCGCTTCCAGCACCAGGTCGTGGCACCGCTCACGCACGGCTTCCCAGTTGTGCGACTCCAGGAAATCGACCGCGCTGGGCGCGGCCAGGTACGCGGCTAGATCGCGCGTGCCCTGCATCTGGTTGCGCGAGATGAAGACATTGTCTGGCCGGAATTGCTCCCGCCCCTCAACCCAGCCCCAGGAGACGATGGGCGCCTCGGTCCACGCGTGATGCTGCGGCGCGGTGTACAGGAAGCCGCAGCCTTTGGGCGCACACGTCCACTTGTGGAAGGTGCTGGCGTAGAAGTCGGCGCCCAGTTCACGCAGGTTCACCGGGATCTGCCCGATGGCATGCGCCCCGTCGATGATGCTGAGCAGCCCCAGGGCGTGAGCGCGGCGCGTGATCTCCTCCACGGGGAGGCGTAGCGCCGTACCGGAGGTAATGTGCGAAACGAAAACCGCCCGCGTGCGGGGGGTGACTTCCGCGAAGATCGCTTCCACCACGGACTCCGGGTCGGTGACCGGCAGGGGAACGTGTGCCCGCACGTAGCGCGCGCCCTGCTTGGCGGTGAACCACTCCCATGTGCGGTCGCAGGCGCCGTACTCGAGGTCTGTGCCCAGGATTTCGTCACCTGGTTCCAGAGCGATCGACCGCGCCACCACGTTGACGCCGGTCGTGGGATTCGGGTTGAACGCCAGTTCGTCCGCGTTGCAGCCGACGAACGCGGCCATCTTCGCTCGCGCTTCATCCAGGAGCCGGTCGGCGTTCCGGCCCAGGAAGGCGACCGGCTGCCGCTCCAGCTCACGCTGCCAGCGCTGGTATTCGTTGAACACGGGCTCAGGCGTGGCGCCAAAGGAACCATGGTTCAAGAAGATGACATCGGGATCGAGCAGGAACTCCGCGCGGAGGGCTTCCGGCGACGGTGCTGTTGACACGAGTGACACGTGATCCTCCGCGCGGAAAAACGGCGCCGAGCCCAGCACTGCGCCGAGCTCGGGTCATCAATCTGTCAGATCAGGAATCGCCGCGGCCGACAGGAGCATCGGCCCCGATGTAGAGCTCGGCTGGCACCGTGCTCATGGAGGTGTATCCCGGCCAGTGCAGGCTGGTGATGCCGTTGGCGTCCGGCTGGATGAACTCACCCTTGACCCACGGCTTGATCAACTGGACTGGCGTCTCGTGGTAGACGAAGACTCCAGGAACCTCTTCCACCAGAATGCGCTCAGCGTCCTGGAACATCTTCGTGCGCTCTGCCGGATCGCCCGTGAAGGAGGCAGCGTCCGTGACCAGCTTGTCGAACTCCTCGTTGGACCACGAGTGGCGGCCACCCGAGAGCCAGACGCCCAGCATGTTGAAGGGATCGAGATAGTCCATGCCGTAGGAGACGAATCCAAACGGAATCTCTGTTGGCTTCTTGGTCAGGGATTCCATGAAGGTGGCCTGATCGACGTCCTGCACCTCGACAGAGATACCCAGGTTGTCACGCAGCATCGCCGCTGCGGCTTGCGAAATCGACTTTACCAGCGGCGTGGGGTTGCGCACCTGCAGCACCTGTGCAGGGAAGGTGCCGGGATCGGAGAAGCCCGCTGCCGCCAGGAGTTCCTTCGCCTTGGCCGGGTCGTAGTTCTGGATGGAGGAGAGTTCTTCTCCGTTGGCGGCCGGGAAGCCGGGCGCCAGCCAGGAGTATGCCGGTACACCCGCAGGGCCAAGGATCTGCGCCTGCAGAGCGTCTCGATCAATCGCGTGGCTGAACGCCTGCCGCACTTCGAGTTGATCGAACGGCGCGGTGTCGACATCAAAGAACATGTAGTACGTGCGGAAGTCCCCGACCGACGAAAAGATCTGCTCCGGGAATTCGGACTGGGCAATGATCAGATCGGCCGGAGCCGGGTACTGCATGTAGTCGATCTCGTCGTTCTGGTACATGATGAAGTAGGTCGCCGGATCCGCGAGCTTCACCACTGCCTTCTCGATCGGGACTACCAGGTTGCCGGTGTAGTCCGGGTTCTTCTCGAACGTCACCTTCTGGTCGATCAACCACTCGGTGAGCTTGAACGGTCCTGATGTGACGGATGTCTCAGGCGTTGAGTTGTAGAGCGGGCCGTGTTCTTCCAGGGCAGCAGCCGAGAGCGTGTTGGAGTAGAGGAGCATCGCTGGCAGGTACGGTGCGGCAACCTCTGTTTCGATGACCAACTCGTTCTCATTTTCGCCTAGCCGGACACCCAGTTCCTCCAGGGGAATTTCGCCAGCAATGGCTTCGTTCCAGCCTTTGATGACGCCCTGGAAGTACCACGTGAAGTCCCACGCATGGGCCGGATCGGCGCCGTAGCGGAAGGTTGCGATCCAGTCGTTCGCCGTGACCGGGTTGCCGTCACTCCACATCAGCTCGGGATCGAGCTTGAACGTCCAGACTGTGCCCTCGTCGTTGCTGCTCCATTCGAGGGCTCCCGCGGAACCGATCTCGAAGTCGCGGTCCAGGCGGACGAGCGGTTCGGAGAGAATATCGAAGGCTGCTTCGGAGAGACGCTCATACACAGACTCATAGAAGTCTGGCGTCTTGTCGGTCTGGATGTTGGCGACCATCACAAAGACTTGCTGGTCCACTGGGGCGGCGTCGTCAGGCAGTGCTGCATCTTGAGCAGCGCCGACAACACCCGGCATTCGCCCCGAAACCGCCAGTGACCCGGCGAGACCGAGCGCGCCGCCAAGTAGTGACCGTCGGCGGACGGTCTTACCGAGCAAGCTCATCCGAGCGGCGATTTCTGTGTTGCCAGGTACGTAATTACGAGACATCCTCGTCCTCCTTCGAATCTGTTTCTTCCGCTCCGCAACACCGCGGGCGGACGCTGTCCGCTCCCTAATTCTGGCGCGGATCAAGGGCATCGCGCAGCCCGTCTCCGACAAAGGTAAAGCCCAGCATGGCCAGGGCGATCGCCAGAGTCGGGAAGAACCCGAGATACCAGTAAACGCGAATGTACTGTGCGCTATCCGCCACCATCTTGCCCAGGCTCGGAGTCGGCTCGTTGATGCCGATGCCGAGGTAGCTAAGACCGGCCTCAGTGAAAATTGCAGTTGGGATGGCCAGGGTGATAACGACGATCAGTGGGGCGATGGCGTTCGGCAGCATATGACGAACGGCGATCCGCCACTCTGGTACGCCGAGGCTGCGCGCTGCCTGGACGAACTCTTGCTCACGCAGGCTGAGTAACTGGGAGCGGGTGAGGCGGCACATGGTGACCCAGGTGGTCACGCCGATGGCCAGGATGATGTTGCGTATGCCGCCGCCGATGACCGAGACGAGGAACATCGCGAAGAGGATGCCCGGGAACGCGACCATGACCTCGACAATACGCATGATCACGAAATCGACCCAGCCGCCGCGCAGGCCGGCTGCCAGTCCGAGCGGAATGCCAATGGCGCAGGCAATCCCAACCGCGGCAAAGCCGACAATCAGCGACGTCCGCGTGCCAAACATCACCCGCGTCACCACATTCCGGCCGTTGCCGTCTGTGCCAAAGGGATACGCCTGGCTGGGGAACTGATTTGCTGCCATCAGGTCTGCACTCTCGACTGATGTCGGTGCGATCAGCGGCGCAAGAATGGCAATCGCGACGAGGAAGAGCGTGATGACCATCCCGATTACCGCCAGCTTCTGGCGCAGGAAACGCCGCAAGGCGCGGCGGCTGTTGGATACGGCCCGAGCAGATGCCAGTTCGGGCGTCTGTACGGGCGAGCCAAGGGTTGCGGACTGCAGGCCAGGCCGCGAGATCGTGGCGCCCATCGCTAGCGCAACCTGATGCGTGGATCAAGCAGCGTGTAGAGAAGATCGGTGGCCAGGTAGGTAATACCCCAGACGAACGCCACCAGCAGCACGAGCGCCAGGATCATGGGGTAGTCACGGGTCAGGGTCGAGGTGACGAAAAAGCGTCCAAGGCCAGGAAGGCGGAAGATCTGCTCGATGAAGATCGAGCCGGTCAGGATGTTCGGGATCTCCGGAATCATCACCGTGACAAAGGGGATGAGGGCGTTGCGCGCGACATGCCATGTCATGACGCGCCGGCTGGAGAGCCCCTTCGCCCGCGCGGTGCGCACGTGGTCCGCACCCATTGTCTCCAGCAAACTCACCCGCGTGTAGCGGGCAACCAGCGAGGTGGGCAAGAGGGAGTAGGCGATCACTGGGAGAATCAGGTGCTGCGGTGTTCCCCAGCCGCCCGAGGGGAGCCAGTCCAGGCTAACGCTGAACACCAGGATGAGCCAGATTGCGACCACGAAGTTGGGGAGCACCATGCCCAGGGTCGACCCGAAGGTAATGAAATAGTCCACCCAGGTGTTGCGTTTCAGCGCAGCAAGCAGCCCGAGCGCGATTCCGAGCGGGTAGGAGATCAGGAGCGTGAGCGCGCCGATGCGCAAGGTAACGGGCCACGTCTGCTTGATGAGCTCGACGACGGTCTGGGTGGGGCTCTGGAATGGCACGCCGAAATCACCGTGCAGCACGTTCCAGATGTATTTGCCGTACTGGACGATGAGCGGCTGGTCGAAGCCGTACTTGGCAGCCCGCGCGATGCGCGTGGCCTCCGGGAGTTGACGTTCGCCGGCGGCAAACGGATCGCCCGGCACGGCGCGCGTCATGAAAAAAGTGATAAGGGAAACGGCAAAGAGCACAAAGACGAGACCCAGCAGCCGTCCCAGGATGTACCGAGCCACGTTGCTCCTCACTCACCAAACTGGAAACATGCGCCGGGTAGACTACCAGAACGCTTCATGGGCGCTGACTGACGCATGGGAGAACCGCGGCATGGCTACCACTGCAACCCCTGGCACAATCGTCCTCAGGGGCGCGTGCCCACACGACTGTCCAGACACCTGCGCCACCCTTGTCGAGGTCCAGGACGGCCGAGCGGTCGGGTTCCGCGGTGACCCGGACCATCCCGTCACGCAGGGTTGGCTCTGTGCCAAGGTGCGTCCGTATCTGCAACGCGTCTATGCGCCAGACCGCCTGCAGTATCCCATGCGTCGGGCAGGTGAAAAGGGTGGCGGACAGTGGCAGCGCATTGCCTGGGATGAGGCCCTGGCAGAGATCGCGGAACGGTGGAAGGCGATCATCGCTGAGGATGGGGCGGCCGCAATTTTGCCGTATTCGTTCAGCGGCACGCTCGGATTACTGCAAGGGACGGTGGCAGCAACGCGCTTCTGGGGACGCATGGGGGTGACCGGTCTCAACGGGAGCCTGTGCGGTGACGCAGCCATGGCCGCCGTGGTCGCGACCCTTGGCGCGGGGTGGGCACCCGATCCGGTTGATCTCAAACACGCGAAACTGATCATCATCTGGGGGCATAATCCGGCCAGCACCTCACCCCACTATGTCCCGTTCCTGCGCGAGGCGCAGCGGGCTGGCGCTCATGTCGTAGTCATCGATCCTCGTCGCACGACGACTGCCCGTTCCGCTGACGAGCACCTGCAGCCGCGCCCGGCGACTGACGGCGCGTTGGCGCTCGGCCTCATGCACGTGTTGTTCAGGGATGGGTTGCATGATGAGTCCTGGTTGCGTGAGCACAGCATCGGCTGGGAGGCGTTGCGCGAGCGGACCAGGGAGTATCCGCCTGAACGGGTTACCACAATCACTGGCATTTCGGCTGAGCGGATCGAGGCGTTGGCCAGGCGCTACGGCACAACCAAACCGGCGATGCTCAAGTTCACCGATGGTATCCAGCGCCACGGAAACGGCGGCCAGACCTGCCGCGCGCTGAGTTGCCTGCCCGCCGTTGTTGGGCAGATTGGCGTGCGCGGCGGGGGGCTCACCTACTCGACATCTGGCTACGTGCGCTGGGATGGGGAAGCGGTGACTCACGCGAACGAGTGCCTACCCACGCCGCGCTTCGTCAACTTCAATCGGCTCGGGGCGGCGCTCACCGGCGAGGTTGCCGATCCACCGATCCGTTCCCTGTACGTTTTCTCCGCGAACCCTGTGTCAGCGAACCCGAACTCCAGTCTCATTGTGAAAGGCATGCAGCGCCCGGATTTGTTCACCGTGGTGCACGAGCAATTCCTGACTGACACTGCGATGCTGGCGGACATTGTGCTGCCGGCAACTACGCAACTGGAGCAGACCGATCTCCACAAGCCGTATGGACACCGCAATCTTCAGTACAACCACGCGGCGATTGCTCCCCTGGCCGAGGCAAAGAGCAACTGGGAGGTAAGCCAGCTCCTGGCAGGCGCCATGGGCTATGACGAGCCATGGCTGCACCACGCTCCCGAAGACGTGCTTCAGGAGATCATCGAGGCCTCCAGGGAGACCAATCCGACGCTGGATGGGATCACGCTGCAGCGCATGCAGAACGAAGGCACGGTTCCCTTTGCGCTGGGGGAAGGACATGTGCCATTTGCGGATGGCGTCTTCCCGACGCCCTCAGGGAAGGTGGAACTCTATTGCGAGGCGATGGTGGAAGCGGGCCTAGATCCGCTGCCGGCGTACGAGCCGCCCGCCGAATTCACGGAAGGGTTGGGACGAGATGAGGCTGGTCAGCCCGCGCTGGTCCTCATCTCGGGTGCTGCCCACCACTTCGTAACCACCAGCATGGCGAACCAGCCATCTCTGGTGGCGAAGGAAGGCACACCGTTCATCGAGATCAACCCGGCTGACGCCGCCGCACGTGGGATTGTGCACGGAGAGGATGTCGTGGTGTCCAACCGGCGCGGCTGGTGCACGCTGCGCGCGGTGGTCACCGAGGACGTGATCCAGGGGGTCGTGGTCTCGCCCAAAGGTCGCTGGGCCTCGCTTTCGCCGGACGGCCGCAACGTGAACTGGCTCACGCCAGACGCGATCGCCGACCTGGCCGGGCAGAGCACCTACCACTCGAACCTCGTCCACTTGCGTGCGGCTCGCGTCGTGCGCGACCCTTCTCTTGGAGTCGAAAAGGGACTGCTGGCCACGGTTGCTGACTGAACCTGTCAGGAACTAGCTGGCTGAGGTGGAACCCCGGCGGCTCTGGCACGTCTTCTCACGTATTCCGATCTAACGGAGATACCGGACGATGGCTTACGGCGCTAGATCGTTGCCGGTGAGTTATTCGTGAACCCTGCTCCGCGAATTCGAAATCGGGAAATCCTGCTCGCTCTCCAGGAGGCATTTCTGGCAATCTTCAGGCCGGAGGGAGCATTCCGGCCCTTGCCTGCCCTGGTCGAACTCCGAATTTCGCCTTAGATGTGTTTCAGCCTGACCTGGCGGTCCTGCCCACGGTGAACGTCCGGCAACATCGGCTACAGAACGTCGTCGAGCATCCACCTCTGCTGGTCGTGGAGATCCTTTCGCCGTTGCCAGCGGCGGATCGACGGGCAAGGATGGCGTTCTATGCGCGCGTTGGCATTCCTGAGTATTGGATTGTTGATCTCGTCAGGTCCCGCATGGGTGCCTGTACACGCACGGATCGCGCAAACAACTCGGTTGAGCAAGATCATCGAGGACGTGTGCGTTCTCGTATCGTCCCAGGATTGGTCATGGAGGACGACTCGCTTTCTTCCAGAATCAGGGACGAGTCCGCAACAACCTCCCGAGTGGTATCTGGCCCACTGAAGCCCACGCTTCGGAATACTGTCCCAGGGTCTTAGCGCATTACGTACTTCTTGCCCGCTTAATCTATACGCTGCAATTCGGGGATCCCGGGCTGTGGAACTCACGTGTCGTATCCGAAGGTCTGCAGAAGATCCGCGAATCTTTCGTCAATCCTGTCCTGCATGTCAGACGACAGGTCCCATCGCCACCGGCCCATCGAAGCGGCTGGTGAGCTCGATGAGCCATGTCCCTGAAGTTCCGGGGCTGTGACGGCGCCGACCACGCGCGCAATTGTCGTTGGAGAGGCATCCAGTCCCAGGCGGTCCAGGAGCGAGATAAGGACATTAGCGGGATCGCGGATGAGATCCTCATAGCGGATCAAGCTGCCAGGTTCGCCACGCTCCTGCCAGGCCGAGCGCAGGACTATGAAGTTCTGGCGAAGGTAATCAAGCCAATCTTCATCGCTTCCGACACGGTCGCGGCCGAAATCGCCTGAACCCTTCTTTGCGTTGTAGGCGAGCATCGAGGCGATCATGTCGCGGAAGTCGCGGACCAGAAAGATTTCTCGGGAGGCTGGATACAGATCCCGCAGCAGACGCGGGAAGAGATCAGGGAAGTGCTTTTCGGCGAAGAAGACCAGTGGGGCAGTGTGTTGGTTCTGCGCGGCGGCAGTCGTCAGGTACCACTCGTCGATGCTCTGCTGACAGAAGGCGAGCAACTCTGCGATGTACGTTGAGCCTGACCAGGATTCGACCTCCTGCGCCGCAGCGAACTCGGATGAGTAGAAGGGGTTTCCGCCGGCTGCTCGGCGATCCTCGTGGAATTGCACCGCTGCGCCGATCTGGGTTTTCCCGTCGGCAGGGGTTCCCAGCACACGAAGCGCATGCATCCAGTACTTGCTGCCGCGAATCTCGTAGGGCGGACGGTCATACAGGATGATCTGTGGATGAGCTGCCAGCGTGCGCATAAGCAGGGTGGTGCCGGTACGCCCGAACGAGTTGACGATGAGCGGCTGCAGGCGTGGTACATACCCTGTGGTCAGCGGGTGGCGCTCCCCACTGACCACCGCCACGTTAACCACTGATCCATCCGGGAGAATCACGCGCAGCATGAATTCGAATGAACGATGCAAGACAAGGGTATCGACAAGAAGGGAGAAGCCACACTTTGCAGACCACGGGATCGACGGATATCTGTCAGTGACCTCCGGAGTCGGAAGATCCGGCACGCTTTCCGTGAGAACATGCCCGTGCACGACAGCTTCGATTCGCTGAACCGGAGCCGACGCGGCGAGGACATGCCCCGTAATACGCACCGCAGCAGCACGGCACTTGCCGCCGTCATCCGGCGTACTCACGCGCAATTCCTGGATGCCGGCCTGGCCATCGGGAAGCGTGCGAATCTCGATGTTGGTAATGACCGACGTGGGGATCATCAGAAGGGTGCGCCCTGCGCTAGCCATCGCGATGACAAGTAGGGCGTTTCCAATCCCCTGCGCACCGACGTCTAGAACAGCCCGAGTTGCTGGGAGTCATCCTCGGCGTCCGGGTCCCAGAAGCAGATGGACAGATCCACGCGATACTGCTCCAGAAACGGTACGCCTTCATCAGACAGCCGGCTTGCCATCACCTCGGGATGACCGAAGGCCCATCCGCCGCTGAGTCGGCCTTCTCGATCCACGACCCGGTGACAGGGGAGTTGGGAGCCTTCCGGGACGCTGTTCAGTGCCCAGCCGACTTCGCGCGCCGCTCGGGGGTTGCCCAGCGCGCGAGCAATTGCGCCATAGGTGGTGGCGCGGCCAGACGGAATCCGGGCCACTGTCTTGTAGACACGGTCAGGAAAGGGTAGATCAGTGTCGGCAACGTCTGAAGGCGTTGATGTTCCGGCCATGGCCCGATGGTAGCATCCGGGGCAGGAGGGCCGTATTTTCTCATGCCTATGGACTCGGTCTGTGTTTTCTGCGGGTCGCGCAATGGTGACGATCCCGCATACCTGGAGGCTGCTCGCGCAACCGGGGCAGCAGTCGCAAAACGGGGTTGGCGTCTCGTGTACGGTGGTGGCAACGTCGGGCTCATGGGGGCACTGGCTGATGCCGCCATCGCCGAGGGAGGCGAAGTGATCGGCGTGATGCCGCGGGCCCTGCTGGATCGGGAGATCGTTCACCCACGCGTCACACGTACCCATGTCGTCACCAGCATGCATCGTCGCAAGGCGCTCATGTCCAACCTGGCGGATGGTTTCCTGACACTGCCGGGTGGGTTCGGTACCCTGGAAGAGTTCTTTGAAACGCTGACCTGGGCACAACTTGGCCTGCACCGGAAACCGTGTGCCCTGCTGGACGTGGCCGGGTTCTGGGATCCCCTGGTGACGATGCTCGGGGCGTCTGCTGACGAGGGATTTGTGACGCCGGCCCACCTGAACTTGATACTGACTGGCAAGGACGTCGATGAACTGCTCGACCGCATGGCGGCGTACCAGCCTCCCGAGAAGGCGTAAACCTGCGGCGCCGGAACCGTGGTTCTAACTCACTCGTATACTTGGCAGAATGTCTGAATCGTTGCCCAGCCAGACCCGGGCATCCATCGAGGCCACCGCATGCGCAAATTGCTGACGAAACTTTTTGGGGACCCCAATGAGGCGTCCCTCAAGCCATTTCTGAATGTCCCGGAGCAGGTGGCGGCACATGAGCCGTACATGTCTTCGCTCACCGATCTTCAACTCCGGGAACTGACCAATACGCTCCGTGACCGGTTCGAAGACGGCGAAACGCTCGACGATCTCCTCCCGGAGTCGTTTGCAGCCACCCGCGAAGCCGGACTACGGGCGCTGAATCAGCGCCACTTTGACGTGCAGTTGCTAGGTGGCGCGGTGCTGCACAGTGGGCGTATCGCGGAAATGCGCACGGGTGAGGGCAAGACGCTCACCGCCACCCTCGCGGTCGCGCTGAACGCCCTATCGGGGCGCGGTGTGCATGTCGTCACCGTCAACGATTACCTTGCCAAGCGTGACACGCAGTGGATGGGACAGGTCTACGACGCCCTTGGTCTGTCTGTAGCCTGCATCCAGCACGAGTCTGCATTCATGTATGACCGCGGCTGGACAGGGGATGACGAGCGGCTGGAGCGGCTCCGACCGGTGACCCGGCCCGAGGCGTATGCCGCTGACATCACGTACGGCACGAACAACGAATTTGGGTTCGATTACCTCCGTGACAATATGGTGCCATCTGCCGACCGCATGGTTCAGCGAGATCTGGTCTATGCCATTGTCGACGAGGTAGACAACATCCTGATCGATGAGGCGCGAACTCCGCTCATCATCTCCGGTCAGGCCGAGCAAGCGACGGACCGCTACTACCAGTTCGCGCAGATCGTGAAGCAACTCAAGGAAACGCGCGACTACGTCATCGATCACAAGCACAAGTCGGTGGCCTTGACCGAGGACGGCATTGACCGCGTCGAGCAGTTGATGCAACTGCAGCCAGGTGAGAGCATCTACGACGAGCGCTATATCGAGCTTACTCACTACCTGGAGCAGGCACTCAAGGCGCAAGTCACGTTCATGCGGGACAAGGACTACATTGTCCGCGATGGCGAAGTGATCATCGTGGACGAGTTCACCGGCCGCATGATGGAAGGGCGCCGGTACTCCGAAGGACTGCACCAGGCCATCGAGGCCAAGGAAGGCGTGCGCGTGCGCCGCCAGAACGTGACGCTGGCCACCATCACCTTCCAGAACTACTTCCGTATGTACGAGAAGTTGGCCGGCATGACCGGAACGGCCAGGACCGAGGCGGAAGAGTTCCGGCGAATCTACTCGCTGGACGTTGTGCCAATTCCCACCAATATGCCGATGGTGCGCGAAGATCACGGCGATCTCGTTTTCAAGAACGAGCGTGGCAAGTTCAACGCGGTCATTGCAGACATCAAGGACAAGCGGGAGGTGGGCCGCCCGGTGCTCGTCGGTACAACGTCGATCGAGACCTCCGAACGCCTTTCCGACGAGCTGAAGCGGCAGGGTATTCCGCATCAGGTGCTCAATGCGAAGCAGCACGAGCGCGAAGCCGCGATTATTGCGGACGCAGGACTGGCCCAGGCTGTGACGATCGCCACGAACATGGCGGGTCGTGGCACTGACATCAAACTTGGGTCTGGCGTGCGCGAAGCCGGTGGTCTGCACATCATCGGCACCGAGCGGCACGAGGCGCGGCGCATTGACAACCAGTTGCGTGGACGTGCCGGACGCCAGGGAGATCCCGGATCATCCCAGTTCTATGTCTCGCTCGAAGATGACTTGATGAAGCGCTTCGGTTCTGATCGCATCTCGAAGATGATGGAACGCCTCGGCATGGAAGAGGACGTTCCTATCGAGCACGGCGTCATTACGAAGTCGATCGAGAACGCTCAAATCAAGGTCGAGGGTCATAACTTCGATCTACGCAAGCATGTTGTCCAGTACGACGACATCATGAATATGCACCGCGAGGTGATCTACTCGGATCGCAAGCGACTTGTGCAGGGCGAGGACATCCAGGAACGCGTCTGGGAGATGGTCGAGCGGGAGATCGAGAAGCTTGTCGACGCCCATATGGGCGACGGCAAGGATCTGGAGCGCTACAACGACCGCATCTTCGAAGCGTACAAGGGCCTGGTCCCGATGTCGGAGATCACCCAGGATGACATTGCCTCCTTCGAGCGCAATGACCTGGTCGATTTCCTGATCGAGGACGCAGAGTCGGGCTACGACCAGGTAGAGGCTCGTTTCGGTCCCGAGGTCATGCGGCGGGTCGAGCGTCACGTGATGCTGACGGTGATCGACAAGCTCTGGGTCGCCCACCTGACGGAGATGGACGAGCTGCGTGAGGGTGTCGGCCTTCAGGCGTACGCCCAGAAGGATCCGCTGGTCGTCTACAAGACGCTGGGTTATGACTTCTTCCAACAGCTGCTGGCCAACATCCAGCACGACGTCGTCCACACCATCTTCCGGGTGCAGCCCGCGGTGGCGCAGCAACCGGTGCGCACGCAGGTCACCGAGGAGTCTGACCAGGCGCCGGCTGCGCCGGGTGAACCTGACGGAAATGGAATTGCGACAGTTCAGCGCAAGGCGCGCAAGGTCGGTGCGAACGAACCTTGCCCCTGTGGCAGCGGAAAGAAGTACAAGCACTGCCATGGTGCGCCCGCACGCACCGCACTGGTGTAGATCCACAGATCCACAACCGAGCGACAAACGCACGCGGGGGCTCAACAAGAGTCCCCGCTGTCGCGTGTCAACAAGACACCGAGGGGGAGCCGGAGCACGGCGAAAATGCGTGTTTCTACGAATGTGTACGATGCAACTAGGGGTCACACTGCAGGTTAGCGGTAACAGCAGCGAGGTTTGAAGCAGGGAGCGGGGAGGTGATGGCATTGTTCGCTGAAATAGCTGACGCGTTGAGAGGCATCGACAGGTTCACACCGAGGCGACGGCTGATCGCAATTGGCGGCGCCATCGCGCTGGCCGCTGCCTTCGGACGGGAAGAACAGGAGCTGGCTGCGAAGAAGAAGCGGCGACAAAAGAAGAAGCGGAAGAGTGGAAAAGGTGCCCCCCGCGGCCAGGAATGTAGCAACGGATGCATCAGCTTGGTCTGTGGACAGACGCCCGCAGACTGTCCGATCCTGCCGCCCAACAACATTTGGAATCGGCGCATTGATCGTGCGCCGCTGGTCGCGAACTCGGCTGCCTACGTGACGAGCATTGGTGCTGGCGTAGGACTACACGCCGATTTTGGCAGCCGATTCTACGAAGAGAAGCCGTTTGGCATCCCGTTCGTACGCGTTCCCGCGGGGCAGCCGGCGGTCGGCGTCAGCTTCACCGCTGCTCCGGATGAGAGCGATCCCGGACCGTACCCCATCCCTGCCGATGCGCCTGTGGAGAACGGCTCCTGCAGTGAAGGCGACCGGCACGTGATCGTGGTGCAGGAAGGGACCTGCATGCTCTACGAGATGTATGACGCCTGGCAACAATCCGATGGCAGTTGGCGGGCGTACTCAGGTGCTAAGTTCGACCTCCGCTCAAACACCGTGCGGCCAGGCGGCTGGACTTCGGCTGATGCCGCTGGCTTACCGATCCTGCCGGGGCTGGTGCGTTATGAGGAGATCGCTGCGGGGAGCATCAATCACGCCTTGCGTTTTACCGCGTCGCAGACACGGACGGCATATGTCTGGCCCGCGAGGCATCAGGCGGGCTCTACCGATGATCTCAACGCTCCCCCGATGGGCCAGCGCTTCCGGTTGAAGGCGAGCGTCGATATTTCCGGGTTCTCGAACACGAACCAGATCATCCTCCAGGCACTGAAGACATACGGCATGATCCTGGCCGACAACGGGAGCAACTGGTTTCTCTCTGGCGCGCCGGACGACCAGTGGGACAACGATGACCTGCGGGAACTGCGGAACGGCATTCGCGGGAGCGATTTCGAGGCAGTAGACATCTCATCGCTGATGGTCAGCCCGCAATCCGGGGAAGCCAGCGTATAGAGCAAAGCCAAGGTGAAGTGGCGCCTGATTTCGCGCTGGAATCAGTATCTTCCCTTCCTACCGTCTCCCGGAGCAGCGTGCCCTCTGGTTTGCCGCGCTCGCTATTCTTCACGATGGCTTGGCCTGCTGCGCAGGGACGCAATTGCCCGCTCGATTCCAGCTGTAGCACGCTCATAGCCCACGATGACCGCGAGGATGGTCTCTGCCTGGGCCGTGAGGGCCGTGAGGGTGTCCAGATCGCGCGGGCGTGCCTGAGCGGACTCAGCGGCGGCAAGAAGGTCTGAAAGTGCGTCGCCCTCGAGCGCCGCCGGCCGAGTCAAGGAGATCTCAAGTTCGCTGGCAAGATCATCATTGGCGGTTGAAGCCTCCCCGGTCAGACCCTCAATGACTTCCCCCAGTTCGTCCATCAGGGACCTGGCGCGTTGGCGAAGCAGATCGTTGTCCTTAACGTCGAATTGCGCAGGCACCGCGTCCACGTAATCCATGGCCTCGAACTCGGCGATTGCGTCGCTTTCGGGCAGGGAACCCGTGACTGGATGAGCGTGACTCGGTGCGCTGAACGCCGTGGCAGCGACTTCGGCCCATGTCACCTCTGATGCATCGGAGTTTTCCTCCCCCGCTGCTGGAGGCGCAGGCCACCCGCCTCTGTCTTCTGGTGATGGCGCCCAGGGAGAGGCTGCCACCGGGGAAGCAGGCGCCGGCCAGCCGGAAATCACCGGGTCTGAGCTATCGTCAGGTTCGGGCTCTGTGGCCGGGGCCGCCGGCAGGAAGGGGGCGCTGACTATCTCATCAGTAGCGAAGCGGTGACCACAGGTCGTGCAGAAGCGCGCGCTGTCGCGTCGTTGCTCGCCACAAACGGGACAGACTTCCATCAACTCAATCCTCTCGATTCCGGCTCTGTGGAACGTGCGGTCATGCTCGTGCATGGTACATCTCCTACGCCATGATCTCCTCTACCTGGCAAGGGGTGGTAGGTGAGGGGCCACACTGCGACAATCCACCGGTGCATTGCGGTCGGACCGCGCGAAGCTGGCGATGGCCAGATGACAGCGAAGGAGCACCCGAGGGTGAGCGATCTACTAAACGAAAAGACGCTGAGCAAGGCCCGCCACGTTGAGCCTGGAACAGCCGGGTTGCTCACGGTGAAGGCTGGCCAGTACCTCCAGATTCAAACGATCGAGGGCAAGCAGGTCGCTGATTTTGTGGCATTCAACGCGGATGACCTGGGGGAGTACGTCTCGACCTCCCACACCCGCGCCGCGAACATGAACATCGTGCCGCAGATGGGGATGAGCCTGTTTACGAACCTTCGTCAGCCATTGTTCGAGATCACCGAGGACACGGTCGGTCGCCATGACATGCTCGTCGCCGCCTGTGACCGCGCTCGCTATGAGGCGCTGGGGGCGCCGGGACATGCCAGTTGCCGTGAAGCGCTGTCGGAGGCGTTGCGTGAGTTCGAGGTGGGATATGAGCGAATGCCCGACCCCATCAACTGGTTCATGAACGTCTCCATCAAGCAGAAGGGTGAACTTGACGTACGGGCTCCGCTGGCTGAGGCGGGCGACTACGTGCTGCTGAAAGCGTTGCGCGACGCAGTGGTAGCTGTTTCTGCTTGCCCGCAGGATCTCAATGACACCAACGGGGCCAAGCCGACCGCGCTGCGGCTTGCCGTGTATCGCGATGACCCTCTTCCGCAGGGAATCGTGGTTCCGGCTGGCGGGGCAGGGGCGGCGTTGCTGGAGCCGGAGTTGGTTGCCTCAGTCGATGGAGACGCGCCGGTTGCGCAGCTCGAGCCTGGCCCGGAGGCAGAGCAACTGATTGCCCTGGACGCTGTTGCTGACGAAGGCACGCCGGAGCCGAACCCGGTGCTGGTGCAAGAGGCGTTCGTGGCCACGGCTGATTCTCCAGAAGCAGCTGTTGTCGCTGAGGCTGCTGAGCCGGCGCAAGCAGAGTCCACCAGTGATGACGAGGCCACGGAGAAGGCTCAACCCACCGCCTAGGTTCGACTGCCCAATTTTCGAGCTGGACGAGCGAAGCGCCGACGGCCGCTCCCAAGCGGTCATCGGCGCTTCACACGCTGAGGGGTGCGGTGTTCGGCGGGCCCTCGCGCCCGGCCGTGACCCGGTTCGCGCTGGGTTCCCAGTTGGGCGGGCCAGCGATTCGAACCTCGGCGGCATCGCCTTGGGGCGCGACTGCCGATCCGTTGCCCGCGACGTAGCCTGCGGCCAGCGCGAGCCGACGTTCGTCCGACCGACTTGGAAGGTGACCGGACGAGTTCCCGGGTGAACATCCCCCACGGGATAGAGAGGAGAACTGCAGGCAGGGATGCGAGGAGGATTTCCTTTCCCTGCCCCCATGGTCTGGGCCGCTCCACCTCAGTGCTTACACCGTAGCGGAAAGATCGTTCTCCGTCAACTCCCCTCGGAAATCGGCGGATGTATATGATACCAAAACATTTCGCCAATATCCGTTTCATATTCTCCAGTTGCGTAACTTTCCAGCGCTTTTCGGATTCCGTCGCGCGTTGGCGCTACGCCGACGTAATGGTGGAAGATCGTTTCCAGTTGCGATGGGTAGCTCAGGATGCCATCCAGTTTGGCATCCCATGCTGCACCGGCCGGAACGATGCCCCGTTGCTGCACAGCGTGTCCCTGGGAGACCCCGTTGAGCCGGCGCTCCCGAGCGCCCGAACGCAAGGCGTACGGAATATCCTCGTATAGCCAGACGTCCCAACCAGCAGCGGCGAGGCTGGAGGCTGCGTTGAAGACCAACTGGTGATCGACGTGGTTGCCAATTCCCAGTGGCGCATAGATGCGCACCCCGGCTGAGGGAGCGTCAGGGAGATTCAGCGCGGTGACGATTCCGTGTGGGAGGTTCTCGTCGGCAGCCGCGGGGGTGCTGAAAAGGTCATTATCGGAGAGGTAGTTGTGGCCCCGGTAGATGGCATCATGAAAGGGAAGCAGACGGACTGTGGCGCCGATGGCGCGCGCCGCGTTGTCTTCCTCAGCCCGGCGGCGGGCGATGACCTCCCCGCTGGCGAGGCCCCAGCCCTGGTGCATGTCGTTGGCGAATGGCGACAACGCCTCGTCGGGATCGGGTTCAGAGCCGAAAACGATGAGCGTCTCGGGCCGACGGCCCAGGTCCGCCAGCCGGCGCACAGTGGCCCCAGCCGAGAGGGCGATGTCATCGTAGTGTGGCGAAAGGAACAGGTGCTGGGCAGGCGCGGCCAGCACATCGTCCGCAATGAGCGCCGTACCCATGAATGTGAACGCCTCCGCGAAGGAAACCCGAATCGTCAGGTTGATATGCGGGGCGTGCCACGTACCCGATCATCCCCGCTGCGGCGGGTGAGTTTGAGCCGATCCATATGCTCCAGAGCAGCCTGGGCATACTTGCGACTCGCGCCAAAGTGATCGCGGAACTGCGCCATCGTAATAGTACCGTGCTCATCGATGAAGGCGAGTGTCGCGTCCACAAGGGAAACCCACGCTTCTGTGCTGTAAGCTACAGCATCGCTGGCGCGGACGATTTCTCCCCTGTGAGCCAGGGCAGCGAGTGTCTCGGCATCAACTCCAAAGTCCGCAGGTGATGGTGGGGTAGTGGGGGCTGTGCGCACCGCGGCCAGCCATTGATCGGCCTGTCGCCGGCGCGCGGGATCGAGGGCGATCTGAAAATGCGGCGAACGTAGGGTCGCTCCGTCGTCTCTCACCAATTCCTGATTGACGCCCTCAGCGACCAGTGTGTCAAACACGCGGGAAGTGCTGATACCCATCTGGCGCCGAGCGGCTTCCCTGGGAATTCCCGGACGAAGTGGGTTTTCCGTGTGGAATCGTTCCAGCGTGGTTGCAAGAGACGCAGTCCAGGCGGACCATACGGTGCGGCTTATCAGGACGTTGTCCTGCGAGCGTGCCCCCTCAAGCAGCAACACGTCCCCTGCAACCCGCAGTTCTTCTACCACCACTTGCGCTTGAGCAGCGCCAAGCCCAGGAACAGCCGACGCGAGCGAGCGTGCGTCCAGAGGCCCAGCGGTTAACGCCTGCAGAAGCAGTTCCTGGGGTGAACCGGAAGCCAGTGTTTCCAGGGCCTGCATTGTCTCCTGGTGGAACCGGCGATGACGCGTCGGGTTCGGGTCGATGACCTCGCCACCGCCAATCGTTTCGCTGGGAGATGGACGCCGCACAATAAAGCGGTCCCGCATGAGTACTGCTATGGGAACGCGCAGCCGCACTTGTGCCCAGGCGGTCTGGCCCGGCTCGAGCATCTCCCGATCCAGCAACGTGATCCGGGCTGGAACCTCGGTCGCCCCGGTGAAGAAATCGACCTCGGCGTTCTGCTTCAGGGCAACTGGCGATGTGGAAAGGAGATGCAGGCGTGTGTCAATGCGCTGGGTCGGGGTCATGAGCGTGGGTGAGGCGAGAACCTGTCCGCGTATGATCTCGTGCGCCGAAATCCCGGCGAGATTCACCGCGACGCGGCTGCCAGGTTGGGCCACTGTCACGCTCTCTTGATGGCTCTGCAACCCACGGACTCGGAGCACGCGGTCCTGGGGATAGAGCCGCACGTCGGTTCCAACGTGCAGGGGGCCGCCGCTGAGGGTTCCGGTGACCACGGCGCCGAAGCCCGCCACAGTAAAGACGCGGTCTATGGGCAACCGGGGGGCGCCAAGATTGGCAGGACTATCGATCCCGGCGAGCACGCCTTCCATTGTTCGCAGGAGCTGCGGCAAGCCTTCTCCCGTTGCTGCAGAGACCGCAACGATTGGCGCGTCTCGAAGCGACGTGCCCGAGAGGAGTTCCCGCACCTCTTCAGCGACATATCCCAGCCAGTCTTCATCGACAGTGTCGCGCTTCGTCAGGGCCACAACGCCACTTGAGACCTCAAGCAGATCCAGGATGGCAAGGTGTTCCAGTGTTTGTGGCATCGGACCTTCATCGGCCGCAATGGCGAGGAGCGCGGCGTCGATACCGCCGACGCCGGCAAGCATGTTCTTGATGAACCGCTCGTGGCCCGGGACATCGACCAGGCTGACAGACTGCCCGTTCGGTAGGGTGAGCCAGGCAAAGCCGAGGTCGATGGTCATGGACCGCGCCTTTTCCTCGGCAAGACGGTCGGGATCGATGCCAGTCAGGGCGCGGACTAGCGTGGATTTTCCATGATCGACGTGCCCGGCGGTTCCGATGACGAAGGGTCGTGCAGGTGATTGCTGGTTCACGCGGGATGAGTGACGGTCATGCGGTGATCGACGCTCGCAGGAGCTTGGCATCAAACCAGCCGCCGCCAACCATGACGGCGTGTCCCGAGACGGTAATCGGCCCGACGACGTTTGCCGACAGCGCGGCACTGGCGACCAGCTCGCTGGGTCGGCCAAGTTCAGCGCCCTGCTCGATCGTGATTTCCTCACCCCAATCGATCAACCCATGCCGCGCCAGGTGGAGGGCGAGGGGACCGGCAGCAGAGCCAGTTGCCGGGTCTTCCGGCACGCCAGCGGCGGGAGCGAACATCCGGGTCTTCCAGCGGTTATCTGAGCCTGCCAGGACGTTAAAGCCGACGACAACGCCTGGGATCGTCCCGGCGAGTTGCGTGAGAGCCTGGAAATCGGGCCGGAGCGCGGCAACCTGGTCCGGGTTGCTCAAAACGACGAAGACATGGGCAATACCGTTGTCGTACACCATGACCGGGAGTTCGGAGCGCGGCACGCCAATGGCAGCGAGGATCGCTTCGGCGTTGGGAGCGACCGCCACGGTCGGGATTGGTTGCAGCATTGAGCTGCGATAGACGCCGGCCTCGCCCGGCTCCACCGAGACGGCGATTACACCGCCGCCGGCCTGGAGCCGGACCTGAGTCGCGCCCGTGCGGATGGCGTAGGTGATCGCTGCCCCAAGGGTCGGATGGCCGGCGAAAGGGACCTCGCTGACTGGCGTGAAGATACGCATGGTGAGATCGGCGTCACCGTTACCGGCTGTGAGATAGACGGTCTCGGAGTAACCGATCTCCTGGGCCAGCGCCTGGAGGAGATGCTCCGGGATGCCAACTGCATCCTCGAACACCGCCAACTGGTTCCCAGCCAGCGGGCGGTTGGAGAACACATCAAGGATGCAGTAGCTCCAACGGTCCATGACCCCAGTCTACCAACTACGCATGTTGGACGACGGTCTTTTCATGTTGGGCGGTCACGCCCGTGAGCAACAGCGAATGCAGCATCCGTCCGGATTCGATAATGGTGGCCAGTTCGTCCGTCGTGATGGTCTGGGATGCGTCGCATGCAGCGCTGTCCGGATCTGGCAGCGCTTCGATGATCAGGCCGTCGGCGCCTGCGGCCAGACCTGCCAGCGCCATTCGGCCCACGAGCGAGCGGCGTCCGGTGCCGTGGCTTGGATCCACGATGATCGGGAGGTGCGAGAGTTCCTTGATCAGGGGCACCGCCGTGAGATCGAGCGTGAAGCGTGTGGCGGGGTCGAAGCCGCGAATGCCACGTTCGCAGAGAACGACGTTCGGGTTGCCGTGCGCCATCACGTACTCAGCGCTCATCAGCCACTCTTCAATGGTGGCGGAGAAGCCGCGCTTCAGGAGCACCGGCCTGTTCGCTTGGCCCAGCTTGCGCAGGAGGGGGAAGTTCGCCATGTTGCGCGCACCAAGCTGGAGCATGTCCGCGTAGTGCGCAACGAGTTCCACCTGATCCGGCTCCATGACCTCAGTCACGACCGGCAGCCCGGTCGCTTCGCGTGCTTCGGCCAGGAAACGGAGCCCTTCTTCGCCAAGTCCCTGGAACGAGTACGGGGAGGTGCGTGGCTTGTACGCACCTCCCCGCAGCATATCTGCCCCGGCGGCTTTCGTGGCAATTGCCGCTTCGAGTAGGGCCTCCCGCGTCTCAATGACGCAGGGGCCGGCCATGACGACCGGACGCCCCCCGCCGATACGCACGTTGCCGACCTTGACGATGGAGGGAGCATGGGGACGGGCCTCGCGGCTGGCCAGCATGTACGGCCGGTGCTTCTCCTGGACGGCGCCTACACCAGGCAGGCCCTCCACCACAATCACGCCGGTGACACCAATCACGGTGCTGCCGTGGCCATCGTCGAGCGCGCGCACCTCGTGGCCGGCGGCGGCCGCTGCCTGCAGGATGGCGCTCATGGTGGATGTCGGGGCGTCCCCGGCCAACGTGATGATCATGATCCACTCCCTCTCAAAGGTCGTCTGCTGCCACACGTGGCTGCCGACAGGCAACAAAAAACCGAGGCTTGTGCCTCGGTTCCCCCGGCGCTGCGTTGTTGGACTTCTGGACGTTTAGCGACTGCCCGCCTCTCGTCCCGCCAGCAGCGCCGGGGGAACGTACCCATAAAAGTAGGCGTAGCTAAACCAGCGGACGGCAGCGGGCCCGTAGTTCATCGCGTACTGGGTTGGCGTTCCGGCGCTCCTGTGCATGGCGGCACGGTAGCGAAGTTCTGTGCTTCTGTCAAGCTTTCTGGCCGGGCAGCGCTGTCGTCGTTTCTGGTGGCGTGGCACAATGTGCAGCGAGACTGGCGAGACATTCTGGAGTATCCCCGTGAACGTGCTTGAAGGTCTGCAGATCATTCGCCAGCGCCTGGTTGAGAACGACGCTAAACCGGCCACGCTCGCGCTGGTGGACGCCATTGCACAGCGAGCGGCCCTGCCCGCCGCCCAGGCAGCCTCATCTCAATCATTACTGCAACTTGTTCGCATGCTGGCGCGTACACCGGTGGCAAGCAAGGACATGGGGGTCTACAACGATCTGCTGCGGCTGGAGGACGAGCTTTCAGCGGCCGGCCAGCGCGCCATGGAGCAGCGCGCGGCGGAAGACGCGCGGCCGACCCCGAAGTCGAAGAAGCACTACAAGGATTTGAAAGAGCGAGAGCAGAAGCAATCGTAGGGCGAGCGTCGAGCAAAGGGAGTGGTGACGATGGCACAGGTGCTTATCGAAGAGACTGAAGTTCTGGACCCGGCGGCGCTGATTCCCCGGGTGGTTGGGCGTTACACTCCGCTGCACATCGATCACGGCAAGGGCATTTACGTCTGGGACGTCAATGGCGAGCGCTACGCGGACTTCACGTCCGGCATCGCCGTTGTCAACACCGGTCACTGCCACCCGCGGGTGGTCGAGGCGATCCAGGACCAGGCCGCCCGCATCATCCACGCCCAGGCGAACATCCTGGCGCACTCACCGATGATGCGCGCCGCGAAGTTGCTCACGGCCACGCTGCCAGAGAGCCTGAACCAGGTCTTCTGGACCAACAGCGGCGCTGAAGCCACTGAGGGCGCGCTCAAACTCGCCAAGATTGCCACGGGGCGGCCAGCCATCATTGCCTTCAAGCACGGGTTCCACGGCCGCACGCACGCCGCGATGGCGGTAACGTCGTCCCGAGCCAAGGTGCGCGGCCACTACGAGCCGCTGTTGCCAAGCGTGTACTTCGCCCCGTTCCCGTACCTGTTCCGCAGCCCGTACAAGGGAGCCATTGAGGACGCGGATCTCTACTACTTCGCCGAACTGGAATCGCTCTTCGAGCACATGGTGATGCCAGATGACGTGGCGGCCATCCTGATCGAGACGGTGGTCGGTGAAGGAGGTTATCTCTTTCCGACCACGCGCTGGCTGAAGATGGTGCGCGACCTTTGTGACCGGCACGGGATCATGCTGATCCTGGACGAGGTGCAGAGCGGAATGGGCCGCACCGGCAAGATGTGGGCTTTCGAACACTTCGATGTTGTGCCGGACATCATGACGGCTGCCAAGGGGCTGGGCTCCGGCATGCCCGTGGCCGCAGTGGTCTCGGACAAGGCGCACATGGACAAGTGGGCGCCGGGTTCACACGGCGGCACCTACGGCGGCAACGCGGTGGCCACCTCAGCCGTGGTTGCCACGCTCGAGGTCATGCGCGACGAGGATCTGCCGGCGAACGCGGCGCGCATGGGCGAGATCCTGATGGCGGGCCTGCGCGAGATCCAGGCGGATTACCCGGTGATTGGTGACGTGCGCGGCCTGGGCCTGATGGTGGCAGCGGAGTTTGTCAAGCCAGATGGGGCGCCGAATCCGGACGCCGTCAAGCGGGTAGTGGCAAGCGCGTTTGAGGACAAGACGCTCCTGATTACCTGCGGCACGCAAGACCAGGGTATTCGTATCGTCCCGCCGCTGGTCGTCAACGAGGAACAGATCACCGAGTTCCTTGGTGTGTTCCGCAGGGCAGTCGCGAGCGCCTAGTCACCGAGGCTTTGTGTTGGGGGAGACGCAGGCCGTCTCCCCCATCTGTCTATACTTGTCTGCTACTTCGATTCTGGTCTGGGGCTTTGTGACGCGATGACTACTACAGCGAGTTTTCTGGATACGCTCGGGGATATTGAACGCCGATATGAAGAACTGGAGCGGCAACTTGCCGATCCGGACGTGAACCGTGACCATCACCGGTTACAGGAAATTGGGCGGGAGCGCGCCGAGATCGAAGATGTGGTCACCGCCTATCGGGAGCTTCGTGATACCGAGCAGGCCATTTCTGAAGCGGAGATCCTGGCGGCGGACCCCGAGATGGCGGAACTGGCCGCGGACGAGTTGACCTCGCTGCGCACGCAGGAAGAGGCATTGCACAGCCGCGTCCGTACCCTCCTGGTGCCGAAAGACCCGAACGATGACAAGGACGTCATCGTTGAAGTGCGGGCGGGGACGGGTGGTGACGAGGCGGCGCTCTTCGCGGCTGACCTCTTCCGGATGTACACCCGGTACGCCGAGCGTAACCGCTGGAAGGCCGAGGTGCTCTCCGCGACGGAGACGGACGGCGGCGGATTCCGCGAGGTGATCTTCGGCGTTCACGGCAAGGGCGCCTACAGCCACTTGCGTTACGAGAGTGGCGTGCACCGGGTGCAGCGCGTGCCGGCAACCGAACGGCAGGGGCGTATTCACACGTCGACGGCGAGCGTGGCCGTACTGCCGGAAGCGGAGGACGTGGATATCCAGATCGCGGAGAACGAACTCCGCGTGGATGTGTATCGCTCCTCGGGGAACGGCGGGCAGAGCGTCAACACGACGGACTCAGCAGTGCGGCTCACCCACCTGCCGACTGGCATCGTGGTGACCTGCCAGGATGAAAAATCCCAGCTCAAGAACAAGAACAAGGCGATGACTGTGCTCCGCTCGCGCTTGTACGACATGGAGCAGCAGCGGCAAGCGCAGGAACGGGGCGATGTGCGCCGTTCGCAGATCGGGAGCGGGGAGCGCTCTGAAAAGGTGCGGACCTACAACTTTTCGCAGGACCGCATCACCGATCACCGCATCAATCTCAGCCTCAGCAATATCCCGGGCGTACTGGATGGGCAAATTGACCCGTTCGTGAACGAACTGCGCACCGCGGACGAGGCCGACCGCTTGCGAGAGGCAGGGCTGGTAGCGAGCGCCTAGTCCCTGGTGGTCACTTGGTATCTCGCGCACAGCGACTGGGCCAACTGGCCAAATCGCTGTGCTATCGTTTTGCGGGTTTCGTCTCGTAAACTGTCGAAAAGCACAATCCTCCTGGAGGTTGGTGGCATGGTCGATGCGCCCGCTGCACCCCGGCAGCGCCCTGTCCCGGTCTCGCCTGTCAGCGCTGACGAAGTCGCCAACGTTCGTGTGCCAACGCTCGAAGCGTTCGTGCTGCCGCCGCGGGTGTATCACGATCAGGATGTGCTCGATTACGAGCAGGATGCCTGGTTTGCAGGCGGATGGGTAGCGATCGGCCGCGAAGAAGACGCGCTTGTGCCCGGTCAGTACTTCCTCGCGCCGGTCGCCGGCGAGAGCATGATCATCGTGCGAGGCAACGACGGCGAGTTGCGTGCGTTCTACAACGTGTGCCGCCATCGAGGCGCCAGGATGCTCGAAGAGGCATCTGGAACACTGCCGCGCATCCAGTGCCCATATCACGCCTGGGTCTACGACCTGGAAGGCACGCTGAAGCAGCCGAGGCACACCGAACTTCTGGTTGATTTCGATCCGGTGGAGTGGGGTCTCATTCCGGCCCGCGTCGATGCCTGGCAGGGAATCGTCTTCATCGACCTCTCGGGCGAAGCCCCGCCGCTGGAAACGTTCCTGGGCGATATCGTCTCTGAATTCGCGCGCTTTGACCTCGGGGGGCTGCGTCGTGTTCGTCGCATCGACTACGACGTAAAGGCGAACTGGAAGGCGCTCGTGGAGAACTTCCAGGAGTGCTACCACTGCCCTGGCGTGCACCCGCAGCTCAATCGCATCACGCCGTACAACTCGGGTCAATACCTGCCGTCGGACGGGGCCTCCATGAACAGCTTCATGGACGTGCTGCCGCAGTTCGAGACACTCTCGATGACCGGTGAGGCTGACGGGCGGGAGCCCATGCCTGGCATGACCGAGGACGATCACAAGCGTATCTACTACTCGGTGGTCTGGCCGAACATGCTCTATAGCCTCCACCCGGACTACCTGATGCTGCACTTCATCACGCCGCTCGAGCCCGGGCGGACGCATGTGCGCTGCGAGTGGTACTTCGAGCCTCGTGAGATCGAGAAGCCGGACTTCAATCCGACCGAGGCAATTGAGTTCTGGGACCTCACGAACCGCCAGGACTGGTGGGTTTGTGAGCTGCAGCAGCAGGGCACGAAGTCCCGGGCATTCACCCAGGGCCGCTACTCCGCCATGGAGAGCAGCGTGCATGGCTTCGACCTGATGGTGGCCGACCGCTACGCCGCAGACGGCGTCGTTACGGAGCAGCGTCGCGTCAGCAAGCAGGACAGCACGCGCGGTGTCGTCGAGCGAGCGCAGCGTGTGACGCAAGGGCGTGCCGCAGACTGAGATACCAGGGAACCCTAACCAGATAGCCCCTCGCGCTTTGCGAGGGGCTATCTGGTTAGCGCCACGTACTGCGCGGGTTCTGATGCAACAGTCAGTTAGTCGGCACCTGTCGCCGCGAAGAGGTCGCGTCCGGCGCAGAGGTGGGCGCGTTGACCGCTCGCCAGGCGGCGATAGACGTGCATGACGTCTGACGCGATGGAACCCCAGTCGTACCGTTCCACTGAGGGCCGAGCCTCCCTGGACATGGCAGCGCGAAGCTGATCATTGCTGAGAACGGCTTTCAGGGCATCCGCTAGCGCCTGGGGAGACTGCGGTTTGACCAGCAGTCCACTCAAGCCCTCGTCGATTGTGAAGCGCAAGCCACCCGCACGCGAGGCGACTACCGGCGCGCCACAGGCGAGCGCCTCAACCGCCACCAGTCCGAATGATTCGTATCGAGATGGGACGGCCACGACATCGGCAGCCGAGTAGGCAACGGGAAGCTCGTCCTGCGGCCACGAGCCAAGGAGGCGGAAGTGTGCGGCGAGGCCGCGGGCATGGATTTCGGCGGCGACTTTCGCCAGCGGTCCCAGCGGCTGGCCCGACTCATCGAGATCGCCGCCGATGATGACGAACACGGGGGCTTTCGCAAGCGTTCCCTGCTGAATCATGAGTTCGGCAGCGTCAACCAGCGTGTCAATACCCTTGATCGGATCGATGCGTCCGACGAAGAGCACTGCCAGGTCATCCTCATGGAGTTGGAGGCGTGCACGCGCATCGACGCGCGGCTGCGGCTGGAATAGCTGGAGGTCGACGCCCGGCGGGATCGTGCAGACTTTCTCAGCAGGGACGCCCATGCGCCAGATCAGGTCCGCGCGCTCATCGGGATTGGCGGCAATCAGGCCATCAGTGAGCGTGAGTAACTGCTTCTCGATCCGAAGGCGCTGGTCGGTCTCCTGGTCATACTTGCCAGAGACGGCGTTCTTCATGTGGGCTGTTGTGTGGAACATCTGCACGAAGGGCGTGTTCCAGTAGCGACGCGCCAGCTCAGCAGCCCAGCCAGAGAGCCAGTAGTGCGCGTGAACCACGTCATAGCGTGTGCCCGCGCGCAGGGAGTAGAGCGCCATTTCTTCGGCGAATTCTGGGAGATAGGGAAAGAGGTCGTTCTTGCCGATTTCGGTCGGGGGACCGGCGTTGATGGCGATCACGTTGACGCCCGGTACGATCTCGCACACTTCGGGCGTGTCGGGATGCGTGCGGCGGGTGAAGATATCGACCGGCAAGCCTTGTGCAGCAAGGTGTGTGGCAAGTTCGCGGATGTACACATTCATGCCACCGGCGTCCTTGCCGCCGAGGGTAGCCAGCGGCGAGGTGTGAACCGAAATCTGGGCAGCGCGGCGCAGCGGAGTATCGGTGTCATAGCCGAAGACCGCCGGCCCACCGTACGGGGCGAGTGTCACGTAGACGAACCTTTCACCCGGCCCGGGTCACCCGCGCCGTCAAACGTTCACGACTTCCTGCGGTGCCACTCGCATGAACCGTGTAGCACAGCCTGCGGATCATAGCAGTAGCTGTGCAACGCCGGTTCCGAGGCAGCTGTTCCCTAGCTGGCCTTTGGGACCAGGAGGCCAACGGAGCCATCCTTGCGACGGTACACGACGCTGGGAATGTCCTCCGCCGAGTAGTGGAACAGGAAGAAGTCGTGACCCAGGAGTTCCATCTGCTCGATGGCTTCGTCAATGTCCATGGGCTTGACGTCGAAGCGCTTGGTGCGGACCAGGGTGCCCAGCTCCTGCCCGTCGTCGTCATCAAATGTCTCAGCATCGTCCACGACAGGCTCTGACGCGATTCGGATCGACTCCGTACCAGGAGCCTTACGATTTCGTCGCTTTCCGCTGACTCGCCGTAGCTGCCGCTCGAGCTTTTCGAATGCCTGGTCGATGGCCACAATCGGCTCGACGGCGCGTTCCTCAGCGCGAATCAGGTCGCGGCCGGCGCGGATCGTAATCTGCGCGGCGGTGCTATCTGGGCCAACCCGGTTGTGGAGCGCGCGCAGTTCCAGCTTGGCGTCAACAACGCGGTCAACGAGCCGGTCCAGGCGCGTGGCGCGCCGGGTGACGTACTCGCGCAGATCGTCTGTGATTGGGACGCCATTACCGCGAACCTGAAAGTCCACCTGCTGGCTCCTTTCATCCTGGGGGTGCGTCGATCTCGGGACATCTTTGTCCCGGCGCACACGTCGAGTTCGCCAGAGGATTGTGGGCGAAACCGGTGCCCGCGGAGGGACTCGAACCCCCGACGCCCACCTTAGGACGGTGGCGCTCTATCCGCTGAGCTACACGGGCGTGCGGCACCTGGTTGCCTGGGGAGGATCGTAGCACAGGAGCGGCGGCTGGCCGCCAACTTTGAAGCGGTCTGGCGGGTGTGTTATCCTCGACTGGTTGTTCGGGGAGTAGCGCAGCCCGGTTAGCGCGCAGCGTTCGGGACGCTGAGGTCGGAGGTTCGAATCCTCTCTCCCCGACCAGGAACGGGAGTGGCCGAGGCCGCTCCCGTTTTGCATTTCCTTGGCGGGATATCGCGATGATCAAGCGCAGGCAGGATGACTCCGCAGAGACCGAGGGACCTGGCGGGAGTCGATTCCGGGCGATTCCGCCGGTCTCTGAACTTTGTGCTGCCATCGAAGCCAAAGGCATCGTGATCGCCGAGCCGCTGCTTGCCAATTTGGTGCGGCGGGAACTCGAAGCAATTCGCACGGAAATCTGGGGTGGGTCACCGCTTAGCCGTAGCGTTATCACAGAGCGCGTCGTCGCTGCCGCGATCGCGCTTCAGCAGCCTCGCCTGGAGCGAGTGATCAATGCTACCGGCGTGATTGTCCACACCAACCTGGGCCGAGCGCCAGTGAGCCCGGCGACAGCGCGCGCCATGGCCGTGGCGGCTGCCGGCGCCGTTCCGCTGGAGATTGACGCGGAAACCAACCGTCGCGGCGGGCGCATGAGAGAGATCACCGCGCTGATGCAGGTGTTGACCGGCGCCGAGGCGGCACTGGTGGTGAACAACTGCGCTGCCGCGGTGCTACTTGTACTCTCGGCTCTGACCCGTGGGCGCGAGGTCATTGTCTCTCGCGGCGAGGCCATCGAGATTGGCGGCGGGTTTCGCATTCCTGACGTGCTGCAGCAATCAGGGGCGCGGCTGGTCGAAGTGGGGACCACCAACCGCACCTACGTGCGAGATTTCGCGGCAGCGACCACGCGTGAGACTGCTGCGTACCTGAAGGTGCATCCCAGCAACTTCCGCGTCAGCGGCTTCACGCATGCCCCATCTGCGGAGGAACTGACGGTGCTGGCACGGGAGCGCGACGTCTTCGTCCTGGAAGATCTGGGCAGCGGCGCGCTGCTCGATACCGGTGCGTTTGGACTAGCGCACGAGCCGACCCTGCGCGAGGTCATGGCGTCTGGCGTCGACTTGGCGATGGCAAGCGGCGACAAGCTTCTAGGTGGGCCGCAGGCGGGCATCATCATCGGCCGCGCCGACCTCATGAGAAGTGTTGAGAGCCACCCCCTGGCGCGTGCAGTGCGCGCAGACAAGGTGACGCTAACGGGCGTGGCTGAAACGCTGCGTCATTACCTGCGCGGAGACGCGGTGCGGCATATTCCCGTCTGGCGCATGATTTCGTCGAGTCCGGAGGAGTTGCTGCACCGCGGAGAGGCCATCGTATCGATCCTTGAACGGCGCGGTGTTGTCGCTGAGGTCATCGAGACCCGGGCAAGCGTTGGCGGAGGGTCGTTGCCAGGGGAGACGCTGCCGAGCTTGGCAGTCGCGTTGCGGCCTGGGGCCGGGAGCAGCGCTGACGCGCTTGCGCAGCGACTTCGGGTGGGACACGCAACCGGAGATACTCCGGGGGTCTTCGGGCGCATTGAGGAGGGACGAGTGCTGCTGGACCTGCGAACCGTGCTCCCTGAGGACGACACGGCACTGGCTGACGCCGTGAGCAGTGCAGAGCAGGGCGACTGCTGAACCGATTGCTTCCAGGCAACTTTGCTCCCGATAGCCTCATTGGCAGAGCCAGGGGGCCCGGATCGTTTCGCCTGTTTCGCCATCGAACTCAGGCGAACACTTCGCTTCCACGCTGTTCCGATGTTCCGACCGATGGGACCAGGAGTTGATCGTCACCACACAAGCGAACCTTGACGCGCGGGTCAAAACGCCGTCAGACGGCCTGTGGGCGGTCCTTGTCTCGTGTGTCGCGGAAGTAGGGGCTCTTTTCCGGGTAATAGGCGCGATGCTGGGCCGAAAGCACTGAGAGTTGGGCGATGAGCGATGAGAGGCTCTCAATGTCTTCGGTGTGCTCAGCCTCGACGATGCTGCGCTGGAGCTGCCGCATGAGGGAGTCGAATCGGTCGCGGCCGATGCGGATGACGGCGCGACGCGCGTCTCGCTCAATTTGCGCGGGAAATTGTGCCGGTGTTTGCCCCAGCGTCGCCAGAAGCGCTTCCGCGTGGTCAGCGACGAGGTCATCCAGCCCGGCGATGATCAAATCAGGGTTGAGGTCGAGCGGAACCGTCGGATCCTGCAGGACACGCAGCAGTTCACGGTTGCGCGTATCGGCCAGGTCGTTCTCCGAGACCAGCGGGAGCACGCTTGCGGTGTAGGTGCGGTGCTTCAGCAGCAGCGCTAGGAGGTGATCCTCGTGTGATGTTCCAATGGCCGCAATTGAAGGAGTTGCACTGCGCGACGTGCGGGGTCCAGTGGAACGGATAGCGGATCGGCGGATTTCGTTTAGAACCGTGCTTTCGGGCAGTTGCAGCTTGCGCGCCACAAGGCTCGCGTAGTGCGCCTGAACCACCTGGTCGCCGGCTGCTTCCAGGAGGGGCACCAGTTTACGGATCGCTGCTGACTTCGCGGCGGCGTCACTCTGGTCGACGTCCGCGAGCGCTGCCTCGACGTAGAAGTCGAGGAACGGAAGCGCGGTCGCGACGACCTTCGGCCATGACTCTGGATCACTTCGGATCAGCTCGTCAGGGTCCTTGCCTTCCGGCAGTTGCACAATGGATATATGGGTCTTGAAGCGACGCTGCCAGAGGATCATGGTGTCTGCGCCAGGCCGGGTGGCGCGCTCGACCCCGATGGGCGTCAGTTCCCGGTCTAGCGCACCTGGAAGCATCTCGAGCGAGCGGATCGTGGCGCCCTGGCCGGCGGCGTCGGCGTCGAGCGCGAGCACGATGTTGCGGCTGAGACGCTTGACCAGCCCGACCTGCTGCTCGGTGATGGCGGTGCCCATGCAGGCCACCACGTTGGCATACCCGAACTGGTGCGCGGCAAGGGCATCCATGTACCCCTCGACCACGACCACCTGGTCTTCTTTCCGGACGGCATCCTCGGCGAGATCCAGGCCGAACAGGAGCGCGCTCTTGTCAAAGATGGACGACTGCGCGGAGTTCAGGTATTTCGGCTGGTGGTCGCCCAGGGCACGGCCGCCAAAACCTACCGTCCGTCCCTCGCGTGTGCGAATCGGGAAGAGCAGGCGGTTCCAGAATCGGTCCCGCACGCGCCCATCATCGCGCCGGTGCAGGACGCCGGCCTCAATCGCCAATTCCGTGTCAATGGTGCGCTGCTGCAGGAAGCGATAAAGGGCATCGCCGTCGGGTGCGAACCCGAGTCCGAACCGCTCAGCGACCATCACGTCGATTCCGCGCTTCTCGATCACCTCTCGGCCTGGGGCACCTGCGCCGGTGTTCCGCAGGATGTTGCGGTAGTACTCGGCGGCCAGCTCGTTGATCTCGACGAGGCGATTGCGATGCGCGTCGACCTCTGGCGCCACCGTTGGTGTTGTGTCGAGTTCGACACCGGCGCGGCGCGCCAGCTCCTGCAGGGCTTCCCGGAACTCGACGTGCTCCACCCCCATGTAGAAGGTGAAGGCATCCCCTCCCTTGCCGCAACCGAAGCAGTGGAAGTTCCCGGAGTCTGGAAAGACGATGAAGGAGGGGGTTTTCTCCTGGTGGAAGGGACAGAGACCCTTGTAGGAGCGCCCGGTCTTCTTCAGTTGTACATACTGCGAGATGAGCTCGACGATCTCCGTCCGCTCACGTACTTCCGAAACGGCGTCTCGGGCCATCCGCGCTCCACTCTGTCGGTAGTCAATTGATCGATATGGCGGGGAGACCTGGAGTGTACCTTGCCGGGAGGGCGGGTGCGGCTAATCCAGGACGTCCATCGCGGCCAGGCTTGCCAGAAGGCGCTTGGGACCATGGCGTACGAACTCGACGGCAACTTCCTGATCGCCGCCGCGGTCGCTCGTTTCGCTCACGAAGCCTTCACCAAACTTTGGGTGGAAGACCTTTTGCCCCTTGCTGTAGGTCACCGCTGGTGGAGCTGGAGGCGCAGGAGGGCGGCCGGCCCCAATGGTGGTGGCTTCTCCCCGGGCGCGGTCCCGCAGGCTGGAGCGAGCACCCGCACGCTCTCCGGATCGGCGGCTGAGCGTCCGCAAGAGGTGATCGGGGATGGCAGTGATGAAGCGAGATGGGACGGAATAGCCGATGCGACCGTAAGTCGCGCGCTGGCTGGCGTGTGTCAGGTAAAGCAGGCGCTCGGCGCGCGTCATACCCACATAGAAAAGGCGCCGCTCCTCCTCCAGTTCCTCGGGCTTGAGATGCTCGTTCTCGACCGCACGGCTGATGGGCAAGAGGCCCTCCTCCACACCAGTCAGGAACACGGCCGGGTACTCGAGACCCTTGGCGGAGTGGAGCGTAATCAGGGTAACGCGGCCACGCTCGTCGGCTTCCAGGCTATCGACATCCGCGACGAGGGCGACTCGCTCCAGGTACTGCGGCAACGTCCTGGCGGCAGGCTCGTCGCCAAGGCGCTCCAACTCCGAGCGCAGTTCGAGGACGTTGGCCCATCGCTCCAGGTCCTCGTCTTCAGTACGGTCGAACGTATTGCCGTAGCCGGTGCGATCAAGAATGGCATCGAAGAGGGCGGTCAACGACGAATCATCGGCAAGCGAGCGGAGGTCCGCGACAACAGCGCCAACCTTCCGGGCCGCCGCCTGCCCGGTCCCACTCAGCGCGGGCGCCGTGAGCGTACTGCCTCGCCCGGCGATGGCGAGGAAGCCGTCCAGCAGGGGACGCCGCTCATCAACGGCCCAGGCTCGGATCGTTTCCATGGCGCGCGGCCCGAGGCCCTTCCCGATCGGCAGATTGCCGACGACACGCTCGAGCGCGACTTCGTCTGAGGGGTTGTGCAGGAGGCGCAGGGCGGCAAGGACGTCCTTGACCTCCTTACGCTCATAGAAGCGGACGCCGCCAATCACCTGGTAGGGGATGCCGCGCAGGCGCAGCGCCTCTTCCAACGCCCGGCTCTGGGCGGTGGTGCGGTACATGATCGCGATGTCCTGATACGGGATGCGCTGGAGCTCGCTGAGGCGGCGAATCTCGTCAGCGACAAAGTACGCCTCATGGCCCTGGTCGCTCAGTTCGCGCAGGACGATCGCTTCGCCGTCCGGGTTGTCCGTGCGGAGGCGACGGTCGATGCGGGACACGTTTTCGCGGATGACACGATCTGCCGCCTCCACGATGCGAGCGGTGGAGCGATAGTTGGTTCCCAGGTGGATCTGCTGCGCGTCGGGATAGTCCTTCTCGAAGTCAAGGATGTTCCGGATGTCCGCCTGTCGCCAGCCGTAGATCGACTGATCCGGATCGCCGACGACAAAGAGGTTGCGCCACCGCTCGGCGAGCGCAGAGACCAGGACGTATTGCACGCGGTTGGTGTCCTGGTACTCATCGACCAGGATGTGCTGAAACCGCTCCTGGTAGCGCTCGAGGAGGTGCGGGGCGGCCTCGAACAGGTAGATCGGCTGCGCCAGCAGATCATCGAAGTCCAGGGCGTTCGCGCGGCGGAGCAGCTTCTCGTACTCGGCGTAGGCGCGGGCAATGACTTCCTCGTCGTGCGTCTCGGCGATGCTGCGCGCTTCGTCTGGGAGGATAAGCTGGCTCTTGGCGGCGGAGATACGGCTGAGTACGCGGCGCGGCTGGTACATCTTGGGATCGATGCCGAGCGCCGTCATAGCGGACTTCACCACATCGGCCTGGTCGCCGCTGTCGTAGATCGAGAAGTTCGGCAGAATGTTCAGGCGGTCTGCGACGACGCCTGGATTCTCGCGAAGCAGGCGTGCGCCGAAGGAGTGGAACGTGCCCATTACCAGGCCTTCGACCGGTCTGCCTCCCCGCAGCGCTTCGATGCGAGTTCGCATTTCGCGCGCAGCCTTGTTGGTAAAGGTGACGGCGAGAATGCGCTCACCCGGGACGTGCGCCACCTCCATAAGGTAGGCAATCCGGTGCGTCAGCACACGGGTCTTGCCGGAACCGGGCCCGGCGACCACGAGCACAGGGCCATCGATCGCCAGGACCGCGGCGCGCTGCTCGTCGTTCAATCCAGCCAGGAGTTCGACAGCAATCGGTGATTCGGTGTCCATCGTTTCCAAGGTTTTGGGGCTGCTCCATGGGAAGGGCCATCCGGCGAACCCGGACCTGCCTGAGTCTAGCACCGGGGTATATGCCCGCCTCCGCGTTGACGGAGCAACCCGGGCTCAGCTATTCTTGGTCGTCGCCAAGCCGACGTAGCTCAGCGGCAGAGCAAAGGACTCATAAGCCTTTGGCCGGTGGTTCGATTCCACCCGTCGGCACCAATCCCCCTGTGATCCACCACACTCGAACCCACAAGTCGATTGATTTCCGCGGCATGCACCCGTCATGACTGACAGGGGCGGAGTTGCTGTCGGATTTGAGCAGCGGCTTCTTGCGCGCTTTCGGAATGCTGGGATTGGACTCGATCAGCCCCTGATCGTGGCCTTCTCGGGCGGTCCAGACTCGCTCGCACTTGCTGCCGCGCTCCGGCACGTGCGGGCGGTCACAGGCGTACCCCTGCTGCTTGTTCACGTCGATCACGGACTGCGGAATGGCTCGCGAGACGAGGCGGAAGTAGCGGTTGAACTAGGGAGGCAAATTGGACTCGACGTCGTTGTGCGGCGCGTGCCGGTAGCACCGGGCGAGGCCCACCCGCGCGTCGGAGTTGAGGATGCGGCGAGGCGGGAGCGCTACCGTCTACTGGCTGAGGAGGCGCACCGCGTCGGGGCGCGCTTCGTCGCGACCGCCCATCACCGGGAGGACCAGGCGGAAACGGTGTTGCTGCACCTGCTGCGGGGAAGTGGGCTTCACGGGGCGGCGGGGATGGCAGAGCTGGCGCCTATTCCGTTCGTTCCGGCAAGCGACATATCCGGCGAAGAGGCGCCAGATCACGTCCGGCTGTGGCGGCCTTTGCTGGGAGAGCCGCGTGCGGTAATCCTTGCGTACCTGGAAAAGCAGCGCCTGACACCGATCCTTGATCCCTCGAACGACGATTGCACGTTACGACGTAATGCCTTGCGTCACCGTGTGCTCCCGGAGATCGAGGCCGCGTTCCCTGGAGCGGCCGCTGCTTTCGCCCGTTTTGCCGAGTTGGCCGCGGAGGAGGACTTGCTCCTGGAGGGCATGGTTTCGCGCGCTTTGCCACGGATGGTTGACCCAGGGAAAGGGATGAGGCGTGCGGCCCTGGGTGAAGAGCCGCGGGCGCTACAGCGGCGGATGCTTCGCCGGTGGCTTGTTGATGTGACGGGAGAGTCCACCATCGGCGCTGAGCGAGTGGAGGCCGTGCTCCGTTGGTCGAACTCCACTGGCGCTGTTGGCAAGATAGAGCTGCCAGGCGGATGGTGCGTGCGGCGCAGCGACGAATGGCTGATAGTTGAGGGAACTGAGCGAGTGAGGGACGGGGAGGGTTTGAGCTGATGGTGAGCATGGAGCCGCGCGCGACGGGGGTGGCACGCATCCTGATTAGCGAAGATGTCATCCGGTTGCGGATTGCCGAGATTGCCCGTGAACTGGACGACGAGTATGGCGATAGTGCACCGCTGCTGGTGGGCGTGCTGAATGGGGCGATCACCTTCATGACCGACCTGATGCGAGCCATGACCGTGCCGCTCGAGGTCGATTTCATGGCGGTCTCGTCATACGGCGCGGCCACGCAGAGCTCCGGTGTGGTTCGCATCTTGAAGGACCTGGACCAGGAGATCGAGGGGCGGCGCATCATTGTGGTCGAGGACATCGTCGATAGCGGCCTGACCCTGCAGTATCTGCTGGACAACCTGCAGCGGCGCAATCCCGAGGACATCGCCGTGGTAGCGCTGTTGAAGAAGGACAAGCCCGATGCCATCCAGGTCCAGGTGGACAAGGTCGGCTTCTCCATTCCTGACGAGTTTGTCATCGGCTTTGGGCTCGATTACGCGGGGAAATATCGCAATCTGCCCTACGTCGCTGTGCTCGATCCCAGTGTCTACGCCGAAAACTAGGGGGCGGGATGCCGGTGATATACTCGCGCGGCGCGGACCCAGCCCATTGATTTCACCGGACCCGCGCGGGAGATTCTTTGTTCATGCCTGATCAGCGCTGGATTCGCAGCAGCCTCGTCTGGATCGTCCTCATCGTCGCGCTCCTGGCCATGTGGGCCACCTTCATTGGAACCGACGCGGCGCCAACCCCCCGGAGCATCGGCCAGGTCGCGCAGGAAGTGCGTGACGGCAAGGTGCAGACGCTTATCCAATCCGACGGCAGCCGCGAGGTGCGCGTGAAGTACGCGCAGGAAGCAGGACGCCGGGACGCCGTGACAACGATTCCGGCGGAAACGGACCTGTTGACGGTCCTCAAAACGTATGGCGTTGAGCCATCATCTCTCCCGCCGGGCATGATTGAGTTTCAGCCGGCAAGTAGCTGGGGAGCCTGGTTGAGCATGTTGTCCTTCATCCTGCCCACGCTCTTCCTCGTCGGCATCTTTATCTTCATGATGCGCCAGTCCCAGGGTTCTAACAACCAGGCCATGTCCTTCGGCAAGAGTCGTGCACGACTGTTCACGGCGAACCGGCCCTCGGTGGTGTTCTCGGATGTGGCTGGGGTGGAAGAGGCCAAAGAGGAACTGGTCGAGGTCGTCGAGTTCCTCAAGTACCCGGAAAAGTTCGCGGCTCTCGGGGCGCGCATTCCGCGCGGCGTGTTGCTTGTGGGACCACCCGGTACTGGCAAGACCCTGCTCTCGCGCGCGGTCGCGGGGGAGGCTGGGGTCCCGTTCTTCAGCATCTCCGGTTCCGAGTTCGTTGAGATGTTCGTCGGCGTTGGAGCCAGCCGGGTGCGTGACCTGTTCGAACAGGCCAAGCGCAACGCCCCGTGCATCGTCTTTATCGATGAAATCGACGCGGTCGGGCGGCAGCGCGGCGCAGGGCTGGGTGGAAGCCACGACGAGCGGGAACAGACCCTCAACCAGATCCTGGTGGAGATGGACGGATTTGACTCCTCTACGAACGTGATTGTCATCGCGGCGACGAACAGGCCGGATGTCCTCGACCCCGCGTTGCTCCGTCCCGGCCGCTTTGACCGCCAGGTGATCCTGGACCGTCCAGATATCCAGGGGCGGATTGCGATTCTTGACGTACACGTACGCGGAAAACCGCTGGAAGAAGATGTTTCCATTGAGGGACTTGCGCGCCAGACACCGGGATTTTCCGGTGCTGACCTGGAGAACCTGGTCAACGAGGCGGCGATCCTGGCGGCGCGGCGCAATCGGAAGACGGTCAGCCGCGACGAGATGACCGAAGCGATCGACCGCGTCATCGCCGGGCCGCAGCGCAAGAGCCGCGTGATCTCTGAGCGCGAGCGGATCATGACCGCTTACCACGAAGCAGGGCACGCCCTGGTAGCGCGCATGCTCCCGAACGCCGATCCCGTGCGCAAGGTGAGCATCGTGGCGCGCGGCATGATGGGCGGGTACACGCGCGTTGTGCCGGATGAAGACCGGCTGTTCAAGACCAAAGCGCAGTTCGAGGATGAGCTTGCCGTCTACATGGCGGGCCATGTCGCCGAGCAGATGGTCTTCGAGGAGCAGTCGACGGGGGCAGCCAACGACATCGACCGCGCCACGGGGCTGGCCCGGCGCATGGTGACCGAGTTCGGCATGAGCCGCACGCTGGGCCCCCGCGCGTTCGGGAAGAAGGAAGAACTGGTTTTCCTTGGCCGCGAGATCAGTGAGCAGCGCAACTACAGCGAGGAAATCGCCTTCCAGATCGACCAGGAAATCCGGGAACTTATCGACGCAGCGCACCAGCAGGCGCGGGATGTTGTCGAGGCGAACGCGGACCGACTGCGGGCAATCGCTGACCTGCTGCTAGCCGAGGAAACGATCGAGGGAGAGCAACTCGAGGCGCTCTTCGAGCAGCCACGACCTCGGCCAAGGCTGGTCGGGCCGCCTTCGGGCCAGGAAGCGCAGGCGCTGCCCACCGTTCCTGCGCCAGCCGATATGCCGCCGTCCCGGAACGATTGGGACCGTCCGCCAGGCATGGGCCACTTGCGTCCACAGCCGGCTGACTGATCGTCACGCGAAAAGCAGGCAAACACAAACGGGTCCGCCACATGGCGGACCCGTCTTGTATGTCTCGGGTGGAGGCAGGGGGACTCGAACCCCCGACCTCTACAGTGCGATTGTAGCGCTCTCCCAGCTGAGCTACGCCCCCACGAGGTGACGACAGTATAGGGATCGTCTCGCGTTTACGTCAAAGCGGGGTGGCCGCGCTCATGGGGGTGCCACCCGGGTGGAGGTTAACAGCCCCCATGGCCGGCTTGTTGAATGTGCGCTCGTTGGTCGCCTATACTCGGCTGGCTTCGCGGGGGTAACTCAGTTGGTAGAGTACCTGCTTCCCAAGCAGGCTGTCGCGGGTTCGAGTCCCGTCCCCCGCTCCACGAAAACCGAATAGACATGCGGAAAACACGCCCGGTCAGCACCAGCTGACCGGGCCGTTTCTTCTGTTGCTGCCATGCGGCACCGCTGCCCTGAGACCGGACGCCACGGCGCCGCCATGCGCAACGACATACATCGTTCGTGACGGAGGCTTTGAGCGATGCCGAGGGGTTATTCCTGAAGGGCTGAAAGTCCAGCCTCGGCAATGAGCATGTCATTCTCTGGGGTGGAGCCGCTGACACCAATGCCGCCAATGACCACCTCTCCCTCCGTGATGGGATAGCCACCAGCCAGGAGCGTGACCCGAGGGACATTCGGCAACGAGGCCATGCGCGCTGGGTTGTCGAGGTTGTTCTCGGCCAGCAGATGGGTTGGGGTGCGGAATGAAGCGGCGGTGTACGCCTTCAACTGGGAAATGTCGATGGGCACGGCACTGGCCACGCCGTCCATGCGGTGGAAGGCCTTGAGTTGCCCGCCCTCGTCCACGACCGCAATAGCGACCGGGGCACCGAGTTCCATCGCTTTGGCCTGAGCCGCCGCAAGCATCCGCTCAATGGCTGTCAGGCTCACGGACTGCTTGGTCCAGCTGATGCTTCCCTCAGCGACCGGAGTTTGAGCGGTTGCCACCGAGGCGAGTGCCGCGCTGGCGGCTGCGGCAAGCCCGGCAGCGGCTCCAAGGCGAAGGGTGTCTCGACGAGTGTGGTGGGAGGAGGGTTCGATGGGCATCGCAGCATCCTTTCTACCTCTTCGCGGTCTTCACCCGAGGAGACCAACGGTGGTCTGATTCCCGGAATGCTGTGGCGATGCACGATGCAGACCAGCACCTCATCATTGAACGGACGCTTCCAGGCGGATAACCAGGTGTCTCGGTATCCCGCTTCCCTGTTAACATCGAAGCGAACAGATATTTTGCCGGCGTAATCAGTCTCGATTTAGAGCTTGCGCCAATAGGCTAGGAACGGGAGAGGAGAAAGCGGGGCATAGGGGCGCGATCCTACGTGAAGGTCTTCACGCTTTCCGTGTGAAGGAGCGCCCCATGCCCGCCGTGCCATCACCCATCATCAAGCCCATCCGGGACCAGTTTGCGGCCCTGCTACCCACCTGTACGGTTGCCCTTCCACTTGGCTGTCATCGTCGGCGCATCCCGGATCGCATCGTCTTCGACAAGTTGGTACAGGTGCTGGAGGACGTGGCCTTCGATTGCTGCATGACGAAAGCGCCATGCGGCAGCGAGGTCGCGGGGCGCAGCCCGGTGGATCGGGGCACACAGGGCCTCAAGCGCTCGGTCGCCGTCGACGAGGTGGGCACCCTGATGGCGACAATTGCGGCTCATGCCAACCGGCACGATTCCCCACTGTTGGAACCGACGCTCGCGGCGTGGGACTTCGGCGGAGAGCCGACGACGGTCCACCTGGATCGGGGCTACGGCTCTAAGGCAACGCGGCGGTGGCTGGTTGGGCGCGGCCTGACGGCGGCCATCGCGGCCAAGGGCAAGCCCGCGGCGATCACGGCGGGCAAGCGGTGGGTTGTTGAGCGCACCACCGCCTGGACCAACGCCCACAAAAAGCTGGCCTGGTGCACCGGACGTCGCGCTGTCGTGGTCGCGTTCTGGATCGCCTTCTCGGCGGTGATCATCATCGTTGGCCGTCTGGTCCGTGAGGCATGAGTCCGCTACAGCTGGGATACCCACCCTCGCTGTAGGTCATGACCCACCCCTTTTGGCGCAGGCTCTAAGACAGCGACAACGGCGAGGAACGATAGAGCTAGGAGCACCAGGATTCCGTGGAGGACATCGCGGTGCACGAGGCGGAACGCGGCCCCGACGAGAGCGCTACCCGATGAGTCCTAGCCAACGCCAGTAGGGAATACTGGCTAACAGAGCTACGACGACGAAGGCGGCATAGGCGATGGCCAGCGGGCGGACTTGTTCATGCGAGAAGGCCCGCTCGCCTGTAGCGATATAGGCTGCCTGGTAAAGCACGCTCTGCTGGGGGTAAAGCCAGAGATTATTGGCGAGCATGGCCGTGAAGAGCACCAGCCAGGGGTCGACGCCGGCCGCGGCCGCGGCTGGAACGAGCGCGACTGCCATCAATAGAACGATGGGATTCGGGCGCAAGGCAATCCCGACGAGCGCGGCCAGTCCCGCCACGATGAGGAGGCAGACAACAGGACTGCCCCCTATGACGCCACTAAGCCCGCTCAGACGTTCAACCAGCCATGCATCGAGGCCAACATGCGCAAAGACTCCTCCGAAGCTGAGGATGACGCCAACGTAGAGCAAGAAGCCAAGATTGACACCGGTGCGGAGTGAGGCTTCATCCAGCGTGCCGAGCAGGAACAACGCTGCCACCGCAGCGATTGCGAGCCAGGGAGGACCAACCCCATGGAGCTCCTGCGTAGAAAATCCGACGAGCAGCACGCCCAGAATCGTCAGAACGCTCCATTCATCGCGGGTCATGGCTCCCAGGACCCGCCCCTGCAGGGCCAGCGTCGCATCCGGTCGATCGCTTGACTGCTCCGGCCGGTAGCGTACGAGCACGAATGCCATGGTGAGAAGAAAGAGGATCGCGCAGGCTGGCAGTGCGGCGAGGAACCAGGTGACCCAGTTCGTCTGGGCCCGTGTCTCCGCCGGGAGGAGTCCATAGGCGATCAACGCGCCGGGCGTTCCCGTCAGGAAGAGCGCTCCCATCATACCGAAGCCAATAAAGGTCGATAGGGCGAGACCAGCAGAGCCCGGGGAACGCTCGGGATAGCGAAGCGTATCAGCGATGTCCTGGGCTAGTGGCATCACCAACATGACCCGGCCAGCCGGGTCGGGCATTCCAGGGGAGAGGACGACGCCGAGTCCACCGAGGGCCAGGCAACGGATCGTGTGACTTGCTGGAAGCCGCCGCACCAACTCCACAGCTCCTCGGTAGAGCAAACCGCTACGCGCCACAGCTGCACCGATCACCATGCTCGCCAGCAATAGAAACCAGGTCGAGTTGGCAAATCCGGATGCCGCCACCTCTGTCGGCACGATTCCCAATACGACCCATGAGGCGATAAGTAAGAGAGCCAGGATGGGGGTCGGCAGCACGTCGAGAGCATCCAGTACGATCAGGGTAATCAGCGTAATCAGGACCTGCAGGCCCGATGCCGTAAGCCCAACAGGAAGCGGGAGAAACCACGCGGCTACTCCCAGCGCCAGGACGCCAAGCACGAACAGAGGACGGGTTGGGATGGCTCGTTCACGAAGGCGGGACAGCCCAACGACCCCATTGGCCACGGTCGATGCCACGCTGCTGCTTCGGCTCCTGGCTGGCATCGTGTCATCCTGGTCGCTCGAAGCTCCCGAGCCGTGCTGTTGCTCCAGTTCCATCGCGAGTTGGCGACAGACCAGTGCTGACGGGTGATCGTCAATATGCTCATAGAGCGTAGCCAGGGCATGCTGGTGCTCGATGACGACCAGCGGGTGTCGTGTCACCCCACGCTGCCGTCCGGCTTCGTGGTAGGTCTCGATGGCTCGTTCATGGTTTCCTTGCGCGACGCAACACTCAGCGAGCAGGCGCACGAGGACTGGACGGTGCCACAGCGCCTTGGGCGGAAGGGCGCGCAGGAGGGCTTCCACCTTCCCCTGGTCATGATCAGCCAACGCTGCCCCGCGCTCCTCGAGCACCTGTCCGAGTCGACTCCAATGCTCGGCCTCAGACAACAGGTCCATTGCGTTCAAGACATCGACATCCGTGATATCCGCACGCGCCAGTAACGCTTCAGCCGCATGGAGTCGGAGAGCTTTCAGTCGTCTATCGCCAAGCTCCAACCAAAGCTGATGCAGCAGGAATTCGCGCATCGACTCCTGCGCAAAGGCATACCAGCCGACGTCGGTACTCGGTCGGAAGAAGACTTCGTCCGCCACAAGTTGCTCGAAGGGAACGGCTGACCAATCAGATCCAAGTGTCGCCCGGAGCAGATCAGGATCAAACCGACGAAAGACAGCGGTACGGCGAAGGAGTGCCTGCGCGGGCGCGTCGAGCACGCTGTACGCCGCCCGGGCCACGGTGGCGATCTGCTGTCGACTGGCCGATAGCTCGCGATTCACGGTAGCGAGTCGCTCCGAGAGTTCGGCCGCAATCTGAAGAGCCATCTCGGGATGATCCCTGAGCAGGGTCGCGAAGCGCTCTCGGGGAAGCTTCCACAGGACGAGGGGAGTGATGGCGGTGACTGTTGACGAACGTGGCGCGTCGGTCAGCAGTGCCCCTTCACCAAAGTGCGCTGGTGCTGCCAGTTGTGTGACTCTCTGCGTCCCACCTGCCTCTGTGACGACCGCCTCGATCGATCCGGAGCGGATCACATAGAACCCATCGCCCGAATCTCCCTGCTGGTAGACGATCTGGCCGGGCTCGAGGAAATACTCCTCGAGATCCGGAACCAACCGGGCGAGATCGACTGCAGACAATGCACCGAAGAATGGCGTTGACGCCAAAGCGTCGGCCGCACTCAGTGAGGGAGCGACCGCAGCGGTCAGAGGAGCAGAACGCTGCGATGAGCTGGTGGTATCGGACGCTGAGGCTGACGGTTTCATAGGTGGTGTGCGTTACTCGGGCGCCCCATGGGCTGCGGCTGAAACATCGGGATTGCGGCCAGCGCTGGGCCGGGTGAAGCCCTCTGTCTACTGCATGTTTCACGCCAGCCTGATGGAGAATATGCGTGGCAGCCACCAGTCCCCGCACGACATCACCGGAGGAGTGTCGGCATCCGACAGTTGGATCGGCCAGGGCAGCGAGCAGAACGAAAAGCACCCTATCCGCAAAGGTATCGAATACCTCTGCTGTCCCTTGCTCGTCCAAGCGGGTTTTCTGGATCCGTGGGTCCGGTCCGTGCCAGCAGCTGCACCTCTGGCCGCCGGAGGAGTGCGACATGGCGATCTCCGCGCTGCTGTGGGGGTGATGGCGACTGCGCAGAGCCTGCCGCCATTGGTTGGACCTTTTCTCTACCATCAATGCAGCCGAGGCTTCTTGTCCAGGCATGGGATGGGCCGTCAAGGACGCGTCGAGCTTCCGGCGAGGAGTGCGGGAGCCATTCAGGCAGGACCTGAGTCGGCGATTCATCACAACACGGCATGCAATTGCCTCGCGTCCCGGCCCGAGAGACGTGGGCGTAGAGGGCGGACGCGGTTTCCATAGACCGCCTTGAGGCGTGCCAGTTGATGCCGTGTACTTCCCCGCTGTTGGATCGATCGGTGGCTACCTCCAGCCGTGCTCCCGGCGCGCAGAGGTCCATCTCTCACACTAGTGCCGATCCTTGAGCAAGCGGAGCCGGTGTGGCGCCATCCTGAGGCCCGAGTGATAGAGTATCGGAAAGCCCCCTTCACACGGTGGCCGGGGGACATGCCCGCCGGGTTACCCCTGGGGCGGCGCATCAGTTTGACGCGTGACGGCAAAGCAGCCGTATCGAGGAGGCAAGCCGATGGTCCAGGATCCAGACCAGATGGGACAAGATGCCACCGAGGCCTCGGAAGTGCCGAACGCGCCTCTCACACGGCGCCAGCTTGTCGGCGCTGCTGCCGCGCTTGGCGCGGCCGGTCTGTTGGCGCCGCACCAGGTGGCGGCCGAACCGGTGCCAACCGCGGGGACGTTTCAGGCCAACCGCAACCAGGACGAGCTGACGACGCTGACGATTGCCTTTTATGGCTCGCCGTCGGACCTTGACCCCCAACTCGCGAACGACTACCGCTCGGTGTTCCCGGTAATGGCCATCTACGAAGGGCTGTTGGCGCTAAAGGGTGAGAAGACCGACGAGTATGAGGGGCGGCTTGCCGAGTCGTGGGAAGCCAACGCGGACCAGAGTGTCTGGACCTTCAAGCTCCGCGATGGGGTGACCTTTCATGATGGGTCACCCTGTGATGCCGAGGCGGTCCGGCGGTCTTTTGAGCGCTACGTGAAGGTCGGCTACGGATCCGGCCTGGACTGGACCCGCTTCGTGCCAGATCCCTCGGCCATCACGGCCCCAGACCCGAAGACAGTCGTCTTCGATCTGGGCCGGCCGCAACCGCTGTTCGAGGCGGCGATCGCCGCCTCCTACGGGGTCTATGTCGTCAATGTTCCCGTCATGGAAGAGCATGCGGTCGATGACGACGGTGGACGAGCGTGGGCCCAGTCCAACGCCGAAGGGACTGGCACCGGTCCGTACAAGCTGGCCCAGTTCGAGCCTGGTGACCTGATGATCCTTGAGAAAAACGAGGCGTGGTGGGGCGGTCCCGACGAGCCCTTTTTCGACCGCGTCATCATCCGGGTCGTGCCAGAGAACTCCACCCGGAGGCAACTGCTGGAAGCGGGCGAGGTCGACATCATCGACGCCCTGACCGCCGACGACTGGGATGCGCTGAAAGAAAACCCGGCGATTACGGTCCAGTCGTCGCCTTCCACCAACGTCCAGTATTTCTACCTCACGGTGGCAGGCCCACTCGCCTCCGCCGAAGCCCGGCAGGCGATGGTCCTGGCCTTTCCCTACCAGGAGGTGATCGACGGGGTCTTGCGAGGATATGCGACGCAGCCGGCCGGCTTTGTCGCCGAGTCGCTGAATGGATTCAACCCGGAGACATTCAAGCCAGTGACCGACCTCGACCAAGCCCGTGAGCTTTTCGCCGCCGCTGGCATTGGTGAGGGTACGACACTTGAACTGGCGCTGGAGCCAGGGACCGAGCACGCCATACTGGCCGCACAATTGTTCCAGGCCAACCTGGCCGAACTCGGCATCACATTGAACATCACCGAAATCGAAACCAGCAGCTACATTGGCCTGCTCTATGGCGAAACGCCGGTTGAGGAGCGGCCGAACCTGATGTACTGGGGCTGGTGGCCTTCCTACAACGACGCCTGGTCCCAGCTCAACGCGCTGGCCGGCTGCGAGATGACGGGCGCCGTCGGCGGAGCCAACCTCGGCGGCTACTGCAACGAGCAGGTGCAGGAGTTACTCGATGCGGCCTTCGCCGCGACGGACGAGGCTACCTACATGGAGACAATCGGCGACGCCCAACAAATCGTCGCTCGTGACGACCCGCCGGCGATCTTCTTCTCTCAGCCGGACACGACCGTTGGTCATCGCGCCGAGATCACCGGCATCGTGCTCAACCCAATCAACGTTGGCACCTACTACCTGCACACCGTCCGCCGCGAATGACCCCGAGCCGTGTGCCGGGGAGACGATAACCTTGTGCTGAATGCGCCTGCCCATGTCCTTGTGTGGGAGAAAAAGGGCGCGCTCGTGAAGGAGAGATGAGAAGACCGTGCCCAACCGCTTTCTCACGCCGGAGACGCTGCCTGCTCCCTTCGGCTACTCGCAGGTGGTGGAATCCACTGGCGAACGCATTGTGCATGTTGCCGGCCAGGTACCGGTCAACGCGAAGAACGAGTTGGTGGGAGAAGGAGACTTTCAGGCACAGGTACGGCAGGCGTTTGAGAACGTGCGCCTGGCGCTGGAGGCCGTCGGCATGTCCTTCAGTGATGTCGTGAAGATGCAGTTCTTCCTGACGGACATGGCGAACTTGCCCCAGGTCCGTGAGATCCGGGACGAATACATCAACACAGCGCAGCCGCCAGCGAGCACGTCAGTGCAGGTGGTGGCGCTCTACCGGCCAGAAGTCATGTTCGAGATGGACGTCGTCGCTATTGCGTAGCTTCTTCGGCCCCCGGCTTCCCCCAAAGCCCTACGGTGTAGCTCCCCAGGGCCACGGCGGCGACATCCTCCAGGACAGCCACAAGCGGGTCCGGCATCGCGCTAGCATCAACGAGACCTGAACGTACCTGATAGCCCGCATACGACCCCACGAGCGCGCCCACTGCCCCAATCGCGGCGCCGCGGATCGGTTGCAGACCAGCCGCCCTGGCCACAAGAGATCCAGCCAGTCCGCCAATACCGGTACGGACGACGAGAGAACCCGGGATCAGCCGGCTTGGCGTGAATGGCAGCTTGTCGACGACGATCTCCCCAGCAGCATTCACGAGCAACATTGAAGACACTTTCGGTGACGCTAGCATATTCGGCAGGTCCTGCTGATCCTCGTTACCCCGTGCAGCCAGGCTGAGTAGGGCCAGGGGAAGCTGAGACCTCATCCCGGCAACTACGCCGAGAGCGGCCGCGTTCAGGAGCGCGTTGGTCTTTTCCGGCACGTGGTGTCCTCCAGGCATAGTCACGATATTGCCGCGACCTCGGTCATCGGTGTGTACGGCTATCCTACGAGCCCACGAGGCTTGGCTCGTATCGTTGCGCAACATGTGGACCATGGTCAGCGGGCAGGGTAGCCATGAGAAGCCGCCGGGTACTGCGAACAATCGTGACGCTTCTCGTGTTGCAGTCACTTGTCGCGATGAATGCCGCCGCCCAGGCAGACCTCAATTGCGACGACTTCGCGGATCAGCTCGAAGCGCAGTTGTCGTTGAACAGCACCTATCCCGAAGATCCCAATGGGCTGGACGCGGACGAGGACTGGATCGCTTGCGAGGACTACTTTGAACTGACAGACGCAGAAGAGACACGCGTCATCCCGGCCGATCTCGCCAGCCGCGGGGCGCAGCCCACTGCGGAACCGCCAACGGAGCCAGCTTCAGCGCCGGCGGCGGACGATTCCGCTCCCTTACCTGTTTCAACGTCGACCGGGACGAGTTCACGCGTTGATCCCCCAGCGGACTTGATGACCCAGGTGGCTTCATGCGAGGTTGTCGCGGTGTCGTCACGCAGCATCGCCGCGGCAGGATGCCCGGGAGTGGGATCACTCGTGTTGCGCCCGCCCGCGGGTACGCCCCGCATGCGGTCACAGGTCATTATTCGGCCGGGCGCGGCATTTCGACCCGAGACCGAGCAGGTTGCCACCGCCGCGCAGGTTGCCAGCCATGACGAGCCGTCCAGGAAGCGCGATCGTGATCCGCGGGAGCGGCCTCGCAAGAAGCGGAACGGCACAGAAGACGCGGCATCACGCTTGAAGTGACCCCGGACGGTAATGCTGGAGTCCCTTTCCGTCCTTGATTAGTCGGCAACTGAGAACGCGCGGGCGCGCGGCTCCGAGATGGGTTTGCCACGTGGAGGCGGGGCATGTTCGCCTCGGCAACCAGAGCGTTCAGAGTTCCCATGGTCTCGCGGTGATGGGGGTTGCGCTCCATCGTAATGGTGATACGCACACCCTATTGCGCGGCAATCTGCAAAGTGGCAAGAGCGGCAGCAAGGTCGGCTGGGCCTTGTGACCGGATGTCGAATCGCATGCGGCTTCGTCTCGGTGAAACGGCGGCTGCAGCGCGCTACGCGGCTCCAGCCCGGGCCAGGTTTCTGCCCGGGAACCTTGGACAACGCGCCAGTGATTTCCGGGCGCAGATGACAGCAGGTATCCGACGAGATGAGTCGAATATCTGCTGTCATGCGTCGTCGCGAATTAGCGGATGGTGGAGGGGAGAATGTGCATCTGGCTCCGGTACTTCGCCACAGTCCTGCGAGCGATGCGGATCCCGTGATCGAGCAGGCGATCACTGATCTGCGCATCACTGAGAGCCCGGCCGGCGGCGGCTTCCTCGCTGATGATCTGCTGGATCACGTGCTTGATACTGAGCGACGCCGCGAAGAGATCACTCATCGGGATCACCTTGCGGTTCGGGAGCATGACGAACTTTCCGGCCACCGCGCGGCTGCAGGTTGATTCATGCACGCCGAGAGCGTTGGCGACTTCGCTGCGGGTGAGTGGACGAAGACCGCGGGCATCGCCCCGGATGTAGGCCGCCTGATACTCGCAGACGTACTCCGCGACCCGCATCAGTGTCTGACGGCGTTGCCGCACGGCCCAGATGAACTGTTGCGCCCGGCTGACCTGTGTCCGCGCGTGCGAGATGGCCTCCGGATCTGCCGCGACCTCTGCTGGCGCGGCACCGTTCGGCTTGGCAATCGATCGGTAGAACGCCTCGGTCTGGAGGCGATCATAGATGGCGTTCGGCACTTCGATGTTCAGCGTGTCACCTTCCACGCTGATCACCACATCAGGCACGACGTGACCGCCTGTCGAGGGAGAGGTCCAGGTCGATGACTCCTGCGACTGCAGTGGATGTGGGGTGAGTTGTTCCCGGATAAACGCGTGGGCAGCCTCGATTTCCTCGACCGTCGTGTTCAGATCTCGAGCAATGCGGCTCAACCGCTTGGCGCCAAGTGCTTCGAGGTGGTCACACAGGACAGCTTCCACTGACGATGGAACGGCATGTCCCTCTCGACGCAGGAAGTGAGCTTGCAGGAGAAGTGATTCCTGGAGCGATCGCGCCGCGACGCCTGGTGGTGAAATCTCCTGGATGAGCAGAAGGACGTCTTCCACGTCCTCTGGTTCGGCATCAACCTGCTCGGCAATCTCATCCAGCCCGAGGGTCAGGAAGCCCCGGTCGTCCAACGCGTCAACGATGATAAACGCCATCGCCCGCTGGACATCGTCTGTCAATGACGCGAGCGCGGACTCCAGGATCTGGTCTCTTACGTCCATGGCACTCGCGATAAACGTCATCGGATCGAAATCCGGGTCAGCGGAGGAAGCTGGCTTGTATTCCGCGTCTGAGCGCGGCGGGAGATCATCGGTCCGGCTCGAAATGGTCGCGTCCGCCGACCGCAGTCGACATGCCTGGCACGCCTCCCCGGACGTGCGGCGACCACAGACTGGGCAGACCGGGCACTCTTCGAGCTCCAGGGCAGGATTCTCATCAAGTGCGTCGTGAATCGTCGCTTCAAGCTCAGTCTGGGAGAGACTGAGGATGTAGTTCGCCTGCATGAGGAGCGGCGAAAATCCCTGATGGATTTCTGCCGCCTGCTCCATGCCGGTGGTCATGGTCTGCATGAACTCAGGCCCGCCTCGTTACACCACAATCAATATTGTCACAATGGCACTTTAGCAAGAAGCATGCCACGACGCTGTTCGCAGGCTACATAACACGACGGAGAAGGGAAGGAGAAGGCGTTCTGATCAGAACGGATACGTACTCGCGGGCTGTGATCTGGAGGTGAAGCCGGACTAGCATACCGGCGGGGAGTGATTCGGCAGGGCGGCCCGAAAATTGCGTGCACACCCCGTTGAGGCGAAAACCGTGGCAGACAAGAGGAGCCCGCGAGTAATGGTCCGTACCGTGATCCGCGTCTGGTTCCTGTCTGACGGAGACGTTAGTCCGCCAGTGAGAAGATCCAGTGTTGCAGATCGCAACCGCAACATGATCAAGCGTTTTGCAAGGACCATGCCAGTACCTGCAACTCCCGCCTGGAAATCACCGGCAGTGGTAGATTCTTTCTCGAAACAGTGGAATGTAGACGCTTCGTTGCAAATGGAGGAACTGTGCCCTATCGGATTCTGATCGCGGATGACAGCGACGCCATTCGCGAGGTGCTAAACGAAGCGTTGCAGGACGAAGGGTATGACGTCACTGAAGTTGCTTCCGGCGACGCCGTCATCGAGGCGTTCAAGGAGTCCAACGGCTCTGTGCCCGATCTGGCGCTGATGGACATCCGGATGCCGGGCAAGGACGGGCTGGAGGTGCTCCGCACGTTGCGCTCTGCCCGAGACTCCGAGTTGCCGATCATTGTCATGACTGCTTTTGGTTCAGCTTCTACCGCCATCGAGGCTATGAAGCTCGGCGCGTTCGACTATATCGCGAAGCCGTTCGAACTCGACGAAGTCGCGGTGGCTGTGGAGCGCTTTTTCGAACGGCGCGATCTCAGCGAACGTGTCGTCCGTATGATGGCCGAGGGCAACAAGGACGAGATCCTCATTGGCGATAGCTCCGCTATGCAGGATATCTACAAGACAGTTGGCCGCGTTGCTCGCTCCGATGCCACCGTCCTGGTCCTTGGTGAGACCGGCACCGGCAAGGAGCTGGTGGCAACAGTCATGCACCGCAACTCCACCTACTCTGCCGGTCCGTTGATCAAGGTCAACTGCGCCTCCCTGCCGGAAACGCTGCTGGAGAGTGAGTTGTTCGGGCATGAGAAGGGCGCGTTCACTGGCGCAGTTGCCCAGCGCAAGGGACGTTTCGAACTGGCCAACAAGGGCACCATCTTCCTGGACGAGATCGGCGAAACAACCCTTTCCACCCAGAAGAAGCTTCTCCGTGTCTTGCAGGAGCGAGAATTCGAGCGGGTCGGCGGCACCAATACCATCAAGATTGATACACGCGTCATTGCCGCAACCAACAAGGACCTGACGCGTGAGATCGAAGCCGGCAACTTTCGCGAGGATCTGTTTTACCGGCTCAATGTCATCGCGATCAATCTCCCGCCCCTGCGCGAGCGGCACACCGATATTCCACTGCTGGTCGAGCATTTCGTGAACAAACACCGCTACGGTCGTAGCGCCGCGCCGGCGCGTATCAGCCAGGAGGCGATGTCGCGCCTTATGGGACACGACTGGCCAGGCAACGTCCGCGAACTGGAAAACACCATTGAGCGGGCGGTGATCATGGCGCGGGGTGGGGTGATTGCGGCCGAACACATTACCTTCCCAGGGCAGGACACTCGGCGCACCGTTGTTGACGTGGCGCAAGCCATCTCCGATGGTATGTCGCTCTCGGCATTTCTGCGGGAGGCGGAAGCACGCTATGTCCGTGAGGCGCTACGCCAGGCCGGCGGGAACGTCTCTGTAGCCGCCGGGCTCATGGGCACAGACGCTGCGGAAGCGCAACGCCGCGTTGACGAGTCACTGGATGCGTAACACCGGTTTGGGATTTGACAACAGGCACGATTGTCATATGTGGCACGGGACGTGCTTTGGATGCGTCGGACGCTCTCGCACAACGAGTCCGGCCGGCGCGTGCAAGGTGATAAGCGGTGGTCGGTAGGCAGGTTATTCGGGGCATGGTTCTGGTTGTCGATGACGATGAGGGCGTAAGAGCTGTGATGGCTACTGCGCTCGAAGATGATGGCTGGCAGGTTGAAACTGCCGCCAACGGGCGCGTGGCTCTCAGCCAACTCTCGCAAACGAAGCCAGACGCCATTATTCTGGACCTGCGGATGCCGGTTATGGACGGGCTCACCTTCGCCGAGCACTACCGGCAATTTCCTGAGCCACGTGCTCCGCTCATCCTGATTTCCGCCACGGTTACCCCTTCAGCCGTTGCGCAGTCAGGTGCAGTTACTGGTTTGCGAAAGCCGATTGATCTCAACGATCTGCTGAACACCGTGGAGCGATACGCCGTCGGTCAGGAAGCATAGGAACGTCATTCAGGACGTAATCTCAAGATGCGCCGCACCACTCGAGAGCCGTGAGTAGCATCACCTTATAGGCCGTGATGAGGTGCTAAATTTCGAAATATTCGTCGGGACCGTGGTCCTGCGCAATGCGACCCGGCCAAAGATCAACCCTGGAATACCGCTCTCCGCATACCAGGCAAGTTCGGATGCGGCCTGGATTGCCTCGATGCGTACGGGCAGGTGCAGGGCGTGCAATGACCGAGAAACGATCCCGACAAATGGGTGGCCGACCGGGGTTTCCGCCGGCGGGAAGTAAATTTCCCGGAGTTTCCAGTCGAAGCGCGGCGGGTGGTCTCGCAACCAGGGGTCGAGGCGGCAGACAGATCCGATGTAGCCTTCCAACTCTTCGTGAATGCTCTCCAGCGTTTCTCCGGGCAAAAACCAAATGCTGTAATTAATGGCGTAATAATCTGGCGACGCGCCGGCTTTGGAGATGGTGCGAATTCGATCATCCTTGCCACCCCCGAGGCCATCCGTGCCGTGACCGCGTCCGCCGTCTACAACGCCATCCTGCCCCTCACTGACCCGACGATTCCCCGCAGTGATGGGTGTTATTGCCCCATTACCGTCCTAGCCCCGCCGGGAACCATTGTCAACTGCAAGTTCCCGCCGCCAGTGGCTGGCGGCAACACGGAGACCAGCCCGGGCATCACGAACATGGTCTTCGGCGCGCTGCAGCATGTCATCCCGGACAAGATCGTCGCTGCTTGTGGGGGCACCTCGTCGCCGTTTCTCTTTGGCGGCACGGATCCTTGCAGCGGCGATCTTTACGCGCACTTCCACTTCGAGGGCATTGGCTGGGCCGACCGACAGGACCTCGATGGCAACCACATGGTGATGACCATCAACGGCAACTGCGGCAACACGCCGGTGGAGGTCTTCGAGACTCGGTACCCCTCGTTCCTGGTCGAGTCCTACCGCCTCCCTGACTCTGGAGGACCGGGCGCGTTCCCGGTTGGGCTCGGCGGCGAGCGCCTCCTGACCGTGACGGAAGAGGTCGCAGACAGCGCGTTGCTGAACCGCGCATTCAGGCCGATCCCTGGGGCGTGCTGGAAGGTCAGAACGGTTAGAGCGGAGGCGTCTGGGTCAAGCGGGCCGGCTACGAGAACTGGCAAACGTTCATTGGGACGTACGGTACCGTGTCGTCGTCCAAGTTTTCCGGAATTCGCCTCCACCCGGGTGACCAAGTCAAGTAGGTCATGCCGGGCGGTGGCGGCTACGGCGATCCCCTTCAGCGGGACCGAGCCATGGTGGAGAGAGACATCAGCGAGGGGTTCATTATGAGGGAGCGGGCAGTTTCCGCGTATGGGTAGAACGGTGACTAAGCATGATGGAACCTGGGTAGAGCCAGAGGTCAACTACGTGGCACCAGAGCGGCGGTTCTGTGCGTTCTGTGGCCGGCCAATCGCGCGGCGCTATCGGGAGCAGCGCAATGTCGATAGTGCAACGGCTGTGTTCCGCAAGCAAGAACACGCGGCGAGGCCAGCGGCCTATCCGAATGCCCTGGATTGACGGAACGCAAGACTGGTGAAGCGTGAATTGCTGCTGGGCAGACGTGCCGACGCCCCGGGCGGGGCCGGGGCGTCGCGGGATGGGTGGTCCGGTTTTGCGGACCGGATTGCTGACCGGGAGGGAAGGGGAACCGGCCATCAACACCATAATAATGGCTGGCAGTGACCCTGTGGCAAAGACCCGTTTGGTCCCCGCTTCGGGACCATTCGTACTGACTTTCTGTTTGCCGCATATCGTGATTCAATCAAAGGCATCTTGAAGGTCTGAAGCATCTGCTTCCAGACAGCGAAAGGAGTGTTCCGTGGGTGTCTACGAGCGGCTGGGAATCCGTCCGGTCATTAATGCCGATGCCACGTTGACACGCCTCGGCGGGTCCTTGATGGCGCCAGAAGTCTCGGACGCCATGCGCGAGGCCGCGGGCAATTTCGTGGACATGCACGAACTCCAACAGGCCGTCGGCAGGCGCATCGCCGAACTCACGAACAACGAAGCGGCCTACGTCACGGCTGGGGCCGCCGCAGGGCTCGTGCTGGCGACGTTGGCGTCGATGAACGGCGGCGATCTGCTGGAGATTGCGCGCCAGATCGAGGATGGAGGGTCGTCGAAGGACGAGGTCATCATCCAGCGTGCGCACCGCATTCCCTATGATCCGGCGATCACCCTGGCAGGCGGCACGATTGTCGAGGTCGGGAACCGGTTACAGACTTTCCCCTGGGAACTGGAAGCAGCCTTCACGCCGCGCACGGCGATGGTCTTCTACGTGGCTGGCGAGCATCTGGCCTTCGGGGCACTCCCGCTGGACCAGGTTATCCGGATTGCTCACGCGCACGACGTGCCGGTGGTCGTCGATGCCGCCGCGCAATTGCCGCCCACGGAAAACCTGTGGCACTTCACCCGTGATCTCGGGGCGGACCTGGTCATCTTCTCAGGCGGCAAGGACTTTCACGGACCGCAGGCAAGCGGTCTTGTCGTCGGTACCCGGCGCATGATCGATGCGGTGGCCGCCAACGGATCGCCGTATCAGCGCCTGGCGCGACCAATGAAGGTGGGCAAGGAGGAGATCATCGGTCTCCTGACCGCTATCGAACGCTACCTCCAGGTAGACTGGCGAGTGCGGGTGGAGGGCTACGAGGCGATCGTTGCGTACTGGCTCGACCGCCTGAATAGCGTGCCCGGCCTCACCGCAGAGCGCGTGTTCCCGAACGAGGCGGGGCAGCCAACGCCGCGCTGCCGCGTCCGCTTCGATCCCGAGCTTGATCTGATCGCCACCGACGTGGTCAAGCAACTCTGGGACGGCGACCCCCGCATCGCCGTGGCCGTTGACGGCATGGACGCTATCTCGTTTACACCGGAACTTCTCCGGGCTGGGGAAGAAAACATCCTGCTCGGGCGGATCGTGTCGCTGTCGTCTGCTCCTGTTGCAGCGGACTAAAGCGGCCTGCTGAGGAGCTTGGCATTCAGGCACGCCCTATCGTGTCTCGAGCTTGCCGAGAGACCTCGTCGCCGTCGTGCCCTGCACGAGAGCTCTAAACTCCGCTCGAGACACTGGGAGAGCACGGAACGCACCTCGAGAGCCTGGTATTCCGCGCACCTCTGTAGAACTCCGGTTCAGGTGAATTGCGCGGTCACTGGAGGGCGACCACTCTTTGGGATGATGCGCGGGGAGGTTGTGCTCATGACCCGGCATTTCCGCGGAGAGGAGTGCCAGAACTTCGTTTCAAGGAAGTTGTCAGGGCGCCTACCAAGTGAAGAGGACGAGATTCTTCGTCTGTGGGCTCAGAATGAACGGCGGAAGCAGTGTATGACCTGACACCCACCCACAGCCGCGTCACGGTCAGGGGTAACCCGCATTTCCAGAGAACCGTGCATCCCCCCTCTTGAGCTGTGGCTCGGGAAGGGGTGAGATACAGTTCTGGCTTACGCCTCCGGGTCAAACCGGCCGAGAATCAGGCACGCGTTCTGTCCGCCCAGGCCAAAGGAGTGCTTGGCAACGACGTCGATCTCTGCTGAGCGAGCCTCACCATGCACGATGTCCAGGCCGATGGCCTCGTCCGGGTTCTGGTAATTCAACGTGGGCGGAATCGTCTGCTCGGAAATGCTGCGTACCGCCGCGATGGTTTCCAGCGCGCCAGAGGCGCCCATGCAGTGCCCTAGAGCGCCCTTTACCGACGTGACCGGGATTTGCTCCGCTCTTTCTCCGTAAACGAGCCGGATGGCGTTCGACTCCGCGAGGTCCCCAGCCGGGGTCGAGGCCGCGTGGGCGTTGATGTGGTCTACCTCGCCGGGATCGATTCCGGCGTCGCGCAACGCCTCGTGCATGGCGCGTGCGCCGCCAGTGCCGTCAGGTAGGGGTGCGATGGGGTGGTAGGCATCGTTCGAGGTCGCGAAGCCCAGCACCTCGGCGTAGATGTGCGCACCTCGGTTCAGCGCGTGCTCCAGGTCCTCCAGCACCAGCATCGCCGCGCCTTCGCCCAGGACGAAGCCGGCCCGGGTGGCATCGAAGGGGCGGCTGGCCTCATGCGGCGTATCGTTGCGGTCACTGACGAGCGCGCGCATCACCGCGAACCCGGCCGCGTACATGGGGTGGTGCGTCGATTCGCTCGCGCCGCCGATCATGATCGGCGCGTGCCCATCACGCACTTCCTCGAACGCCTCGCCGATCGCCTGTGCTCCGGTCGCGCAGGCGGTCGTCAAGGTCAGGCTGGGGCCGCCCATACCGAAGCGGGCCTGGATGCCGTAGCCCGCCAGGTTGTGGGGGAAGGAGACATGCAAATGGGTCGGCACGCCGCGCACCCCGCGCTCCTTGTACGACTCCCAGGCGTTCAGGAAGTCGTCGTGCACCCCGGCGCCGCAGGTGCCGATGACCGCGCCGCCTCCGGCGAGTTCTGGCGATGGCTCCAGCGTTTCCTGATCGATCAGGCCGGCGTCGATCAGCGCCTCGCCGGCTGCCTCAATGGCCATGCGGGCAAATCGTGACGTGTTACGGAGCGTCTTCGCGTCCAGGAAACGGTTCGGCAGATGCTCATCGTCGACATCGCCCCGGATCGTGCTGTTGATGATCCCGGGATCCAGGTTCTCCGCCGCGCGGATACCAGATTTCCCCTCCAGCAGGCTTTCCCAAAGCGTGTCCGCGCCGTTCCCCAGGGAGGAAATCGCGCCGAGACCGGTGACGACGACTCGCCGCTGCGCCCGCGGCATGTTGCGTTCGAATGATGTCATGCTCTATCTCGCGTATTGCTATTCACTCATCGGCAACGGTTCGCCGCTGTTCATGAACGCCACAGTCTGGTCGAAATCAACGATACCCGCATCTGACCCAAGGCCAGTGATGACCAGCCCCGCCGCCGCCGTGCCGAGCCGGGCGCAGTCTACGACCTCCCAGCCTCGCAGGAGCCCGGTAATGAACCCGGCGCAGTAGGCATCGCCACAGCCGGTCGAATCAACGACGGTTGCCCGCAAGGCAGGCACCCGGATTTCCTCGATGCCGCCGCTTTCGTTACGCCAGGCGGCGCTGCTTCCTTCAGCCCCCATCTTGAAGACAGTCATCTTCACGCCGAGGTCGAGAAAGAAGGCGATGACGGCCCGGCGGTCCTCAATCCCACTGATCATACGCGCCTCTTCCAGGCCAGGCATGAAGTAATCGACGTAGGGGAGGGCAGGTTGCAAGATCTGCAGAAGATCCGGCCGGTCGATGGCGATCAGGTCGAGCGTCACCGGCACGCCGTGATCTCGCGCGTGCTTGAGGATGCGCGCGGTTGGCTCACCATCCAGTTGAGGCATCAGGTAGACGCCGCCAAAATGCAGGTGCCGGGCGGCGGCGATGGCGTCGAAATCGATGTCCGCCTCGGTTAGCGCCGCGTTTGCGCCAAGGACATGGAGGGCCGGCCGTTCGCCATTCGGGCGGATCGGCAACATGGTTGCCGAGGTCTGCACCCCTGCCTTGCGCACCAGGCCGCCCGTATCGACCCCGTAGCGCTCCATCGTATCCACGATGAAGTTGCCACCAGCATCCTCGCCGATGGCGCCCATCGCCAGGACGTCCACTCCCAGCTTGGCCATGTCCACGCTTGTGCCGGCGGCCGTGCCGGCGACGGTCAGCCGAATCTCCTCCAGCAGGTCGACATCCTGCTTCGGTGGAATACGGGTGACGGGGCGGCCCAGGATATCGAGAATGTGAATTCCGAGGCTAACCACCTCGGCCATGCGGGTGTCCTTTCTGCAGAACGGTCCACTACGATGTGAACCGGCGAGGAATGATGGCTGCTCCCCGGTCAATTCCGCAAGTGCGGTGCTCTTGGACTACCCGGCCTGATACCCGGCCAGGCCCGATTCGAAGGTGGCGACGAAGCCATCGACCGTCCAGCACGAACGGCCAACGAGGAGGCCATCGACGTTCGGAAGCGCGGTAAATGTGCCCGCGTTCTTCGGGTCGACGCTGCCGCCATAGAGAACGGGTACGTTCGTTCCGGCTTCCCCGAAGAGTTCGCCGAGCGCTTCGCGGATGATGGCGGCAATCGGCTCAACGTCGGCCGGAGTCGCCGGGGTGCCCCCAGCACCTATCGACCAGACTGGCTCGTAGGCGATGTTGACTCGCTCAAGTTGGCCCAGTTCGACCCCGTGCAACCCGATCTTCAGTTGGCGCAGGATCGTCTCATTGCTGACGCCGTACTCGCGCTCTTCGGCCGTTTCGCCGACGCCAAACAGGATGCGCAGGCCGCTATCAAGAACGGCGCGCACCTTCTTGTTGAGATCGACGTCCTTCTCCTGGAAGATCTGCCGCCGTTCCGCATGGCCGAGCAGCACGATGTCAATGCCCAGGTCCTGGAGCATGCGGAGCGAGATTTCCCCAGTGAACGCTCCGTCGGGCTGAAAGTACACGTTCTGGGCGCCGATCCAGAGGTTGGCTGGGCCGCTCTTCGCGGCTTGTGTCACCGCATCGAGAGATGTGAACGGCGGGAAGATGAAGACGCGTGCTGCCGGGGGGATCGTGATACTCGCCGAGAGTTGGCGGTAAAACGCCGCCGATTCCGGCGGCGTCTGGTTCATCTTGAAGTTCGTCCCAAAAACATAGGGGCGCGTCACGTGGCGGTCTCCGGTACAGGTACGGCGAACAAGGCGGCCGCAATCCGGTTTCCGCCCTCGTCGAACACGGCAACACGGTCAAGCGGCAGCTCGACATGCACCGGCCCGGAAGATGGTAACCGTTCGCCGTTCGCTGGCGCGACCTTGGCCTTTAACGTCGTGTTTGTTCCGGGAACCCCCAGCGCAAGGAGGTATTGACCGCCAATCTGGATACTCTTTCTCCGGAGGTTCACGGGCACGCTTCCCGGGAAGGGCTGGGTAGAGACGTGGATGTTCTCCGGCCGGATGCCGATGGTGACGTTGCCATCGACCAGCCCTTCGCCCTTGACCGCAATTGGCCCGGGAAAGAGTTCGGAGCGGAGGAAACCGGCGCCGCTCTCCTGGGACAGCCGGGCATCGAAGAAGACCATGCCGGGGTTGCCAAGGAACCAGCCGCCAAAGCGGTCATCGGGTCGGTTATAGAGCTCACGCGGCGGCGCGCACTGGACGATGCGTCCGTCCTGCATCAGCGCGATCTGATCGGCCAGTGTCATAGCCTCCGTCTGATCGTGCGTGACGTAGACAATGGTCTGGCTGAGCGAGCGTGTCAGCTCCTTGAGGGAGCGCTTCAGTTGCAGTTTCGAGTTCGCGTCGACATTCGTGATCGGCTCATCGAATAGGATGATCTCCGGCTGCCTGGCCACTTCGCGGGCAACCGACACCTTCTGCCGCGTGCCATTGTCGAGTTTGGATACATCAAGGCCAGCATTGGCGCCGAGTCCCATCAGCTCAATAGCGGCGTCAACGCGTTGCTTCCGCTCCTGCTTCGAGAGCTTCATGGATTGCAGAGGCAGTTCGATGTTCCGGTAAACGCTGATGCCGCGATAGACCACCGGGTACTGGAACACCATGCCAATATCGCGCTTGCTTGGCGAGATCTGCGAAACGTTGCGCTCGCCAAAGAAGACTTCGCCCGCCGTCTGCTGTTCCAGACCCGCGATGATGCGCATGAGCGTAGTCTTGCCGCAGCCTGAAGGACCCAGGAGGCAGGTAACCTGGCTATTCGGGAAGGTAAATGTCACGTCGTCCAACGCGCGAAGCGCGCCGAACGTCTTCGTCAGGTTCTGAACGCGAATCTCAGCCATGACGCGCACCCGCTTCTGCCCGCGTCGCCGCCGCGGCAATGCCGCGTGCGCCACGCCCAAGGAGGCCGCTGCCTTCAGCGGCGAAGATGGTCAGGTGGTGGGGGAAGATCGAGAGCGTCACATCCGCGTTCAGGTCATCGCCACGGTGATGATCGCGGTCCACCATCGTCAGTGGTATTCCCTGTGCCTGCAGGTAGACGATGTCCTCGCCACCCAGGTCCTCGCGGAGCATTACGGTGGCTGAGGCGTGGAGCGGTCCTTCGTCCGCACCGACGTCACCTACCCGATGGGAGAGGTGGATGCGCTCCGGCCGGAGGCCAACGTACACATCGCGAGGCGCAATGCTCACAGCAATGTCCGCCGGGAAGGCGAAGAGCGGCGTCGTACACCAGTACTGGCCGTCGCGTTGCTCCAGCGTGCCGCGGAGGAAGTTCGCGGGCGGAAAGCCGACCAACGCCATGGTGTGCGCATGTTGCGGTTCGCGGTAGAGCAGTTCAGGTTGATTCGTCTCGATGACCCGGCCGCCTGAGAGCACGGCCAAACGGTCCGCCAGGGTCATCGCCTCGATAACGTCAGACGTGACATAAAGAACACTGGCTCCTGTTACTGATTTGAGACTGCGAAGGTCATCAACGAGTTGCTCACGGAGCTTGAAGTCCAGGCCCGCCAGCGGGTCGTCCAGCACGAAGAAGTCCGTGCGCTTGGCAATGCCGCGCGCAATGGCGACGCGTTGCTTCTGACCACCACTCAGCTGGTCAGGCGACTTTTCCAGATGCTCCTCGATCTTCAGCATCGCTGCCGCGTTGGCGACGACGTCCCGAGATTCCGCGGCAGGCACCTTGGCAAGGTCAAGCGGGTAGGAGATGTTCTTGCGGACCGAGAGATGCGGGTAGAGGGCGAATGACTGGGGGACGTACCCGATGTTGCGTTCAGCCGGGGCCACGGACGTAATGTCCTGGCCGCGCAGCAGAATGCGTCCACTATCGGCGTGCTCCAGACCAGTCAAGATCCGCACGATGACCGACTTCCCGGTGGCCGGCGGACCGTACACCACGGTCAGCTCACCGGCGTTCGCCGTAAAGTCAACTCCGGACAGCACCGGCACATTGCCGTATGACTTGCTGACCTGCTCGAACTGCAGAATCGGCGTTGCACTCTGGCTCATCGGTCCGCCTGCCCGAGTTGAATCAGGTTCGGGGTAATGTTGATGCTGATCACGATCAAGGCAGCCACAATAGCCCAGGTCAAGAGCAATAGCCCCATCGACTTCGCGAAGTTCGAGGTGGGTGGAATGTTGCCGAATGCAATCTGGAGGAATGCGGCCAGCACCAGTACCGGCAAGCCCACTTGATACAGCTGTTTGCTGCCCTGCTGCAGAATCAGGAGAAAGGTGGCGAACATGACCACGATGAGGATCGCCTGGAAGCGCGCCGCGAACGGCATCGCTCGACGGGCAAGCGCCGGAGGTAACTCTCCCGGGTGGACGAGTCCCGGCAACCCGGCGATGATCCGGCCGTCGCGCGATGCTGTTTCGATTTCCGGGTTCTCCGTCCAGACGCCGGAGTTTGCCTCGTGTCTGGGTTCAGCCATGGTCTAGACCTCACCTCGCACGGTGCCGAATGTCATGCCAACAAGCAGGTACTTCTGGAAGGCGTAGATGGCCAGGATCGGCGGCACCATGTAGATGAGCGACACCGCCGCCACGAACGACCAGTCGGTCATTCCGCCCTGCTTGACACCGGTGGCCAGCAAAACGGGGACCATGGTGGTGCCCTGGCCACCCAGGATGTAGTTGAAGAGAAACTCGTTCCAGACGAAGAGGATGTTGAAGATGAATGCGGCGACCAGGCCCGGTTTTACCTGGGGCAACACCACGCGGAAGATGGTGTGCAGGCGCGACCCGCCGTTCACGAGCGCCGTCTCGTCGTAACGCATGGACACGCCGTCCAGAAACCCTTTGAGGATCCAGAGCGAGAACGGGATGCTGAACGTGGCATAGAACAGCAGCATGCCGTGAAAGGTCTTTGACCACCCCAGCACGGTGTACATCAGGAAGATGGGAATCACGACCGCGGACGCTGGCACCATGCGCGTGCTGAGAAGCAGGAACATGATGAAGTTTGTCCCCGTCGGTCGGTACCGTGAGAACGAATACGCCGCCAGGAAGGAGACCACGAGCGCGATCAGCACCGAACCGATGCTGAGCACGAAGCTCATTTTCAGGTACTCGAGGAAGTTGGGTTCCCGAAGTACTCGCAGAATGTTCTCCATAGTCGGGCGAAAGAAGAAAACGGGCTGGGGCGAGACGATCTCGCCAACCGTCTTGAACGCCGACAGGAAGATCCAGAGCACGGGCGAGAAAAACGCCAGCGCCACCAGCCAGAGCAGCGTGTGATAGAGGCGTTGCCGCCAGGGATTCTGGGTCATTTCAGCTGTGCCTGTGTCTCGCGATAGCTCAGGACATACAGGTAGATGGATGCGAAGGCAATGGCAATGAGAAGCGTGATGATGGCCAGGGACGACGCATCACCCATCTGGAATGCCTCGAACCCCGTGCGGTACAGGGAGAGGCCCACGAACTCGGTCGTGTTACCAGGTCCGCCGTTCGTCATCAGGTAGGGCAGATCGGTCGTCTTGAAGGCGTCGATGGTCCGCAACAGGATGCCAAGCATCAGGATGAACTTGCCGTTCGGCAGGATGATGTACCAGATCCGCTTCAACCACGGGATCTGATCGATCTCCGCCGCCTCCAACTCAGCTTTCGGAACCGAGCCGAGCGCAGCCAGGGTCATCAGAATCATGAACGGTGTCCACATCCAGACGTCCACCGCGATCGTAGCGCCAAAAGCCAGATCCTTGCTGCCCAGGAAGTCGTAGCGCTGGCCAAACAGCTTCAGTGTGAAGAAATTCGCGATGCCAAAAATGGGGTCATAGATCAGGCGAAAAAAGGTGCCGACCGCCACCGGTGGTAACACCATCGGTGTGAAGAGCAGCGTGAGCGCCAGGCGGCGCCCGGGCAGCTTGCCACTGCCCCAGAACAGGAATCCAAGCGCCATTCCCAGGAGCGTTGCGCCACCCACTGTCAGGACCATGAAGGATAGGGTCCGGCCGAGGAGTCCCCAGACTTCGGTGGACTTCCAGATATCGATGAAGTTCTCAAAACCAGTGTATGCCGGCGGGCGAGCCGCGGTGAGCTTGTAGCGGTAGAAACTCACTCCCAGCAGCCATAGCAGCGGGACCACATTCCAGATGATGAAGAAGATCAAGATCGGAACGAGCAGGAGTGTGGGGAAGAACCGGTTCTGGTCCAGGGCACGGGCCCAGGGCGTGCGCTTGCGGGCACCCTCCTGAGGCATGGTCATTTGCGGCTCAACTGGAAGTGTCGTCTCCACCATCCCGGCTCCGATGCCCTGGATGCCTGGCGCGCTCAGCCACGAAGGACTGAGCGCACCAAACAACGATTGCTAACCGGCGGGAGCGCCGGTCAAGGCGCTAAATGCTGATGTCGTTGCACGCTTCGGATGGTTCGATGTCCGAGCGGCCGGCATCGTACAGGATCTCCTGCTGCCGGCAGGCGGTGTAGTCCATCGCCAGCTTGGCATCTGGCACCACATCCGTCAGGAATCCATTCCATGCCTCCTGCTGGACTGCCAGCATCTCGGCATAGTTCGGATCGTGCCAGAAGTCCTGCGACCGATTTTCGCGGATCATGAACTTGAAGGCCGGGAAGTGTGGCTGCATGGCATCGAAGCCCGGGTCTTCCAGCACTTCCACCATCGTCGGGTTGCCACCGCGCTTGGCGAATTCAAGCTGGGTGTCCTTGAGGTACCAGAACTTCATGAAGTCGATCGCCACCTGCTGGTGGTCCTCGTCGTTGAAGGCGTTGAGCACCCACGGCTGGCCGCCGAGCGTGTACGTGCGATTAAGGCTGTCGTCGTCCTGGCGGAAGCCCGGTGGCGGCGCAATCAGCACCATCTCCGGGGTCACTGGCCGCGCGGAGTCCGCAACGGTGCCTGGGGCCTCGCCAGCGGCCTGGTTCATCATCTGCGGGCCCAACGCCGACCACTGAAGACAGGTTGCGACGGTGCCGGCGGTGAAGACGTCCACCTCTTCGGCGATACCGTAGTTCGTGGCGCCCGGAGGCGCGTACTGCAGGAATCTCTTGTTCCACTCCAGGCCGGCAATGTTGACATCGGTGTTGAGGATACCCTCAACCTGGCCAGTGGCCGGATCCCAGGCCGCGCCACCCTCGGACCACATGAACGGGTAGGCATAGCAGGAGACGAAGTCGTAGACCTTCGACCACTGGAACGCCGTGCCGTACAGGTTGTCATCCGGGCGGGTGAAGTGGGCACAGATGCGCTCGTACCGCTCCATGTCCAGTTCGAGCCACTCATCGTAGGTCTGTGGCAGGTCTTCGCCGTCGTTGGCGGCCATGTAGGCGTCACGCTCGGCCTGGTCGCTCATCAGGTCCTGGCGCACAAAGACGGCGATGGTGTCGCCTTCCTGCGGGAACCCATAGAGGTTATCTGACCCATCCGGATAGATGCGGTAGCCGGTCTGGGCCGCGTCCTCGAACTGGATGTCGAGGTCCGGGTTCTCCGCGATGATGTCATTGAGACGGACGATCCAACCTGGCTCGGCGAGCGCTCCCAACCACTGGCTGTCCGAGATGATGATGTTGTATTGCGCGGAGCCAGACTGCAGCGATGTGGCTGCCTTCTGGAAGAGTGACTCGAACGGCGCCTCCTCAAAGGAGAAGTTGACGTCATAGCCGTAAGTTTCCTTGGCAAACGGCTTGAACAGCTCGTTCGCCATGTCCACGCCCAGGCGGCTCGGCGGCCAACCAGCGATCCCCAGGATCGTCATGTCGATAGTCTTGCCCGACAATGGGCTGTCCTGCGCAGCGGCAGCCGCCGGCGTGTAGGCGCTGATCAGCCCGGAGACTGCCGTTGCGCTCAGTCCGAGGGCCATGCCTCGCACCATCAGTTGCCGTCGGCTCATACCACTCTCGGTGGCACTTCGCAGAAGATCGGCCTGGACCCTGGAAAAATCACGTGGTGTCACTCACTGACTCCTTTCGCGAGCGCCTGGCCAACCTTGCCGGCGCCCCCGCTGCGCCGCCAGTCGGGGCGGCACGAATGTCCGAACGAGTGTCCAACAGCCAGCGTTGCCGGCACGATTCGACGCTGAATCGCGATAGCCGTTGGGCATTTCTGCAAGGCGCACCATCACCTTGTGTATTTTGCCCAAAACACGCAGGTGTCGTAACTCGACGGACGGCACTACGCTAGCAAACTGCAAGAAATATCGTCAAGCCGTCAGATTGAGACTATCCGCCGAATATCGCCCGTCCGACCCGTACCAGCGTCGCGCCTTCAGCGATGGCAACGGGGTAATCATTGCTCATTCCCATGGAGAGAACCGGCAGTGGAACGCCGGGAAAGTGGTTTTGCAGGCGATCCCGCAACTCACGCAGCCCGCGGAATACCGGGCGAGCCTCCTCGGGATCAGCAACCAGCGGAGCCATGGTCATGAGGCCTTGAGGCTCCAACCAGGGCGAAGCGATCAACGAAGCCAGCAGGTCATGCGCCTCCTGTGGGTTGCAGCCTGCCTTTTGCTCCTCACCCGCAATGTTTACCTGGAGCAGGACCGGGATAGATTTCTCGATGCGCGCGGCTTCCTTTTCCAGGGCAGCAATGAGCGACCGGCCGTCGATTGACTCGATCACGTCAAAAAGGCCTACGGCTGGACGGGCCTTGTTCGTTTGCAGGTGCCCAATCAGGTGCAGGTCGCATCCGGGGGGAAGGGGAGTCTCGAACTTGCGCAGGGCATCCTGTACCCGGTTCTCGGCGAAGTGGCGCAAGCCCAGGTCAACCGCCGCGTCCACGGCTTCACGCGGGGCCGTCTTGCAGACCGCGACGATCGTGATCTCCTGCAGGTCACGTCCACTCGCAGCCGCAGCCTCTGCCACTTGGTGCTCCACCGTCGCCACGCGTTCTTCCAGGCTACCCAACGTTGTGTTCACGTCTCCTCGCCTCATTCACTGCGTATCACTCGTCAAGAATGGTAATCAGCGCGCCAAATCGGCCAGTAGCCGCCCCTTGGCCCCGATGCGAAAACCAGCGTTCGCCTTTGTCGTCGCACCGGGTACACACGGTGCTCACCTCGATGTGATCGGGTAACACGCCCGCCCTACGCAGGAGCCAGGCATTGGCACTGTGCAGGGAGAAGCGTGTGCCTTCCTGTTGCCTGATAGCCACTCCCGATTCCTCGCCGGCAAGAGCCTGCCACGCCTCTACGACCTCAGACCCGACGGAGTAGCAACACCCGCCGATGGCGGGCCCCACGCTGACGAGCAGGTCCCGCGGCGGCGTCCCGAACGCCTCGGTCATGGCGGCAACCGTCTGTCCAGCAACGTCCGCTACCGTGCCTCGCCAACCGGCATGGGCCACCCCGACGGCGGGGCCGCGCGTAGAGGAACCGGGATCCACAAACAGCAGCGCCTGGCAATCGGCGTGCAGCGTCATCAAGACCGGGCCGGCTTCATTCGTGATCAGGGCGTCGCCCAGGCCAAGTTGCTCTGCTCCCGGCTGAGCGCCACGGCCGGCATCCCCATGGTGCACCTGGTGCACCACGGCGCCGTGGATCTGGCCGAGCGTGACCAGCCGCGTAGCATCCAGGCCCGCGAGGCTACACCAGTATTCGCGCATAGCCCACGCGTCGGCCTTGTCGCGCGGGGAGCTGTAGCCCAAATTACCATCCGCCCGGCCAAGCCCTGGCGCTCGTCCCGTGACGAGGTGACGCACCTGTGGTACCTGGGCCAGGATGTTGCTTTGCCAACGAGCCGGTTCGGCCGCTACGTTCCACATGGTCAGGGCGCTCCGCCGGTTATCTCGCGCGCCGCGTCGAGGATCATGGTGTCGATGACCAGTTCGACCGGAGCATGGTCGTCCGTAAACACGAGGCCACCGGGAGCAATTTCTCGCGTATTGCCGCTCTCCTCGATCCAGCGACTGACCTCTCGCACAGGGGAGTCAGCAGGGAGCGTCTCGATGTTGTCGACGAGTGCGTTGATTGACAAGGGCGATTCACTGGCAATCAAGATGGTGTTGTTGTACCGCCCGACATCTATTGCCAGCACATGGGGAAAGACATCTCGCAGCGTCGCCGCCAGGGCGTTCACCAATCGGAAGTCCGTTTGCGTGCGACCGGCGTTGATGACGGCAACACCTCCGGGCCGCAGGTGCGCCTGCACTTCCTGGAAAAACTCACGCGTGGTCAACTGGAAGGGGATGTACGGCTGGCGGTAAGCGTCGATGCCAATGAGGTCGAACTCATCACGAGACGTCCGCAACGCATAACGGCCATCTTCGACCTCGACGGTGAGATTGGCAAGATCGTCCAGGCCGAAATATTCCCGGCCTACCTCGACGATGCTCGGGTCAATCTCGACGCCGGTGATGGGGATGGGACCGAACGCCGCCGTGAGCTGCCGCGCGGTAGTGCCTCCCGCCAGCCCAATGATCAGCGCGTCCTGTGGCGCGGGGTTTGTGGCATCCGAAACCAGCAGTGGCGCGGCCATGAAATAGTCCCACGGACCGCCGGTCAGCAATTGATCTGGATCGTAAATGGAATGGACGGCGCGGCCCTCATTCAGGATAAGTTCCCGCGCCCCGTCTTCATCGACAACCTGGATGTAGTTGTAGGCTGATTCCTCTTCATGCACGAGGATTCCGCGATCCGCGGGCCGAATGCCGCCAGACGCCGCCAGTGTCACCGCCGGCACCGCCAGCGCGATGACCGCGAGCACCGCCGCCTGGGTACGCGAGCGCAAGATCAGGAGCCCCGCGAGCGCCGGGAGCAACAGCAGGAGGCTCATGGTGACCAACGTCGCCGTGGCTCCGAGCCAGGGAATGAGCAGCAGCACGGGCAGAAAGCTCCCCGCGATGGACCCCAGCGTGGAGAGCGCGTACAGCGAGCCAGCCGTATTGCCGGCGGAATCGACATCGACCAGGCGCAAGCGGATGGCAAACGGCGAGACAAACCCCAGTAGCGTAACCGGCACGGCTAACAGGAAGAGTGTTCCGACGAGGGTTCCATAGAAGGCGCCGGCATCGAGCGCGCTGAACGCTTCGAGTGAGCCCAGCAACAGCGGCCTCGCGGCAAGCGGGATGGCCGCAACCGCGATGGCCGCGACGGCCATGACGATGTACAGGAGTGAGGCGTGCGGCCAACGATCCGCCGCCCTTCCTCCGATGTAATAGCCAAGGGCCAGGAAGGTGAGCGTGAGGCCGATGAGGGAAGCCCAGATGAAGGTGGAACTCCCGAAATATGGGGCAATCAGACGGCTCATGGTGAGCTCCACCCCAATCGAGGAAAAGCCACCGATAAAGACGAGTAACCGCAACAAGGGAGCGGATTGTTGAGACTGCTGGGCTACCTGGGACGACGTTTGCACGTCTGTATCGCCAGATACGCTATCGTGAACTGCCAAACGCCGAGACCGCCTTTCCGCATTCCTGCGAGTATAGTGCCCCAGAAGGCCGTGCCCGTCGCGCCACAAGTGGTGCGCTTGCGAAACCAGCGCCACCTGAGAGGCGTTGGGAGAGGCAAGCGCCGCGCATTAGGACCGTGGCGGCTTGACATCGACGCTCCGGCGTGTAGGCTAGGAACTGGCCGCATGCCATGGGGTGGATGAGATGCGGCGTGGACCCCAAGGCGGGTTAACCGTCTCCGCGCTCGCGGCGGGGGACACCGATGAGAGGGGAGGACTCAGTCCAATGAAGAGCAAGCTGTTTTCTGGGCTCGCGATCGCTGCGATTGCTTCGACAGCGCTGGCAACCGCTGCTGGCGCGCAGTGGATCGATACCGCTAGCGGCGGCAACGGTGGCGTTTCTACCGCTGATAGCAGCGGCGGCGCTGTGACCATCGGCACCACGAACAGTGGTGGTTCTGACGGCGTGCAGACGGCGATCGATAGCGCCCTGGTTTCTGGCGATGACATCGCCCAGGCCGTGATCGCTGCGATCCTCGGCGCCCAGTAAATCCCGCAGAGGTTAAACTCACCGAGCGCCGGCCCAGATTGGGCCGGCGCTTTTTCGTGCGGTGGCGTGGAATCTGCAAGTTGCGTGGCATGTGCCGTGCGTTCGACTACGACCTCGACTTCGAGACAACCGACTTTCGCCAACATCCCGAGATGTACCGCGTTGGGCGCGGTGAACAGGGCGTCCTCCTGGTCCAGCCCTACAAGTCCGAGATCTTGCCCCACTGGCGCTTCCGCACGCCGGAAATCGCAGAGGAATCCGCGCAAGCGATCCGGACTAGGTTTATCCAGTACCGCGATGCGAGAGACTTCGTGGGGATGGACATGGCGCGCAAGTTCCTGCAGATGGGGTTCACGCGCTCACGACGCTATGCCAACCATCATTCCGGTCGAAAGTACGACCCGGAGACCGGCAAGACGCTTCCACAGGACCCCGATTCGGAAACGAGCGAGAAGGCAGAGTCAGCGCGGATCTTCAAGCAGTATCTTGACCGCGCCAATGCGGACCCGATCTACAGGCAGGCGCTTGCCCTGCACCGCGAGCAGTTCGGATAAAGCGCGGGCTGATTGGCAGCTGCACGACACCATGCTGGGTATCCGAACCCATTCCTGCCCAACCTGGCTTTCCGGCGCCTGGTGGTCTGGTAGTGCGACGTCAGCGTGCCAGAAGGGAACGAGGTTAACAGGTCCATTGCACCACGTACTATCTGGAGCGCTGCGGATAGGAGGAACGGCTTTGGCAACTCAGTTTGCCGTGCCGCAGGCCCTGGTTCATGCCGAGGCTACGCCGGAGGTGAGCTCGACCCGTGCCGGTGAGCAGTACACGCCAATGGTGGCTTCCGTGCTGTCCACACCGCGCTGGTTCGCTGGTTCAGACGGCCAAGCTCATCTGGCCCTAGGAATGCGCGTGCTCAACGCCTTTTCGGTGGATGTCAAACTGACCGAACCGACCGTCCTCGACGGTGGCAACCAGACCCGATCGGACGTACCGTGGAGAAGATCTCGGCGCGATCTCCTCGTTGTTCAGCTTGCCCGCAACTGCCGCGGTAACCTTGTCCGGATCCGCCAGCGGCATGCCTGGCTGGATACTCCGTTCGTGAGCCCCGGCGGTCTCCAGACAACGCTCGCTCACCGCCTGACCGTCTCCGTACCGCCGAAACTGCCCGCATCCTCGTCGATTCACGAGCGAATGGGGCTCGCCACCGTCGATCTGCGTCCGCCGCCGGTGGTGAGCGCCCCCTTGCTGGCACACAGTGGGCGACAGTGGGGAGCTGCTGCGACGGCCCGAAACGCCGTGCTGTGCAGCCGACAAATGACAACCTCTACCTGGCGCAGCGATTCGCCCTAGATTTCAACCAGCTCGATGCGAGAACCGGCTCAGCAGGGCTCACCTCTGCTCGTAACGAAAGCTATCCCACCTTTGCGGTCGAGGTGGCATGGTTTCGATGAATGTGAACTGAAAGTGAACATGGTTGTGGAATCAGACGTCGAATAGGAATTTGAGCAGACGGGACTGTCAATAGGGATGATCAACCGTCCACGTCCGGAGGATGTGGGTTATTCCCAGGTGGCTTCATTTGCCTTGATCCGCATCCAGGACTGTCGATGCCGGCTCGTGATGTCATGTTGATCCAGTAGTGCGCTCCAGGTGGCACGCCACGATCTGGGGTGCCGGCTGCGACGGCTGGGGAGCGCAGCACTCTTGCGCGAACTGAGCTCCCGTGTTGCCTGCATCATTTCGACAGCACTGTCCTCAAGGTTCCTGCCTGCCGCGAGCGTTCAAAGAGCTGTGCGCAGGCCTGGCCTCACTCGAGCCGTTTCTGATGCGGGTGCCACAGCGACGCTTTGTTGATGTTCGACGGGTCGCGCTGATGTCGGTGAATTCACGGGAGAAAGGACGAGTCAGTTCGCAAGGTCAACGGATGACGAGGTGATCCCTGCACCGCGTTCCTTGCGTCACTCGCGCGTCCTTCTTCACCCCGATTGCTTTTGCGGACAATCCACGTTATCCGCAAAAGCGATTTCGTCCCGAAATGTCAGGCTGTGTCATCTGGAACTGGGCTTACCAAAGGCGGCAGCTGAGGCGGTTCCCCACTGCCCAGGCGACCAATTGGGGTGCGCCGTCCATTGAGGTACGCACTGGCATTCATCACCTTGCGTCCCGCTGGCTCAACGGTTACGAGTTCCAGCGCGCCTTCTCCAGTCGCAACGACCACGCGCTTGCGCTCCAGGATCGTCTCACCGGGTGCCTGACCAGCAGCAGCTTCCGAGACGACGCGCGCTTCCAGAACTTGCAGCATGAGGCCGTCGGTGGTTGTCCAGGCCCGTGGCCACGGCCACATGGCGCGGACGTGTCGTTCCAGTTCTACGGCCGGGAGTGACCAATCGATTTGCCCATCGGCTTTGGTAAGCGTACGGGTCAGCGATGCCTCTCCGACTTGTGGTGTCGCGTGCAACTCCCCAGTGACCCAGCGTGGTGCGTCTCGCGTGAGCTGCTGCGCGGCAACCTTTGACAGGCGGGCACCAAGGGTTTCGGACGTGTCGTCGATTGCAACAACAACAGGTTCGAACGAGAAAATGTTACCCGTGTCGATACCAGTATCCATCGCCATAAGGCAGACGCCTGTCTCTTGATCTCCCTGGAGCACCGCCGCCATGATTGGACTCGCGCCCCGGTAACGCGGCAGCGGCGACGGATGGATGTTGATGGCCCCATACCTCGGGATATCGAGCGTCCGCTGCCGGAAGATCAGCCCGAATGCCGCCACGACGAAGAGGTCGGGTGCAGTCTCGACCAAAGGCTGTCGTGCCTCAGCGCTACGTAAGGAATCAGGTTTGTACACAGGTATGCCGTTAGCCTTGGCCACCCGCTCGACCGGCGATTGCCCCCTGGCCGCCTGGGTAACGACTAGCCGGACATCGAACGCCGGATCAGAGAGAAGCGCTTCAAGGGGTGGAACGGCAAATTCCGGTGAGCCAAAGTACACCGTGCGCAGCGGTGCGTTCATGCCTTGAACCTTTTCAGTCGACCTTGCTGCCCGGTCTGCCTAGAATCCGCGGAATGGCAATCACGCGCCCGGCAAAGCGGCACCTGTCGTTCGACACCTCGCATCTGGCCCTCACTCTGGTATTCCTGGCCGCACTGTCCCTGCGCCTCTACGGGCTGAACTGGGACCAAGGCGGTGATCTCCATCCCGATGAACTCTTCGTCGCCAAAATCGTGCTGATTGACCGTATTCACCTGGACTGGCCGCCGGACGTCGGTCACTTGCTCAATCCGGCGCAAAGTGGTCTCAATCCGCGCTCTGCGGATCCCGTTACCGGCCAGTATCGCGAATTCGCCTACGGAGCGCTCCCACTCTGGGTTACAGACTTCGCGGCCTGGGGGCTGTCCCGCACGACGGGCACGAACTGGAACGCCGCCGAGCGTGTCTACCTCTTTGGCAGAGTCCTGTCCGGTGTTCTTAGTGCAGTCACCGTGCTCGTGACGGCCGCCATTGCCAGCTGCCTGGGCGGGCGTTCGCTCGGGCTGCTCGCCGCGTTGTTTGCAGCGTTCGCTCCCATGTCGATCCAGCTTGCTCACTTCTTCACAACCGATAGCTGGTTAACCTGCTTCGTGGCACTGTGTCTCCTCGCCTGTTGCCGCGCCGCGGAACGCGGTACGCTCGCCGCGTTCGCGCTTGCCGGATGTACGTACGGATTGGCGATGGCCACCAAGGGCAGCGTAATTGCTCTTGCTGTGCCGATTGCGGCAGCTTTGTTCATACGTCTGCTCGAGTTACCCACGCAGAGAGGGTGGAGCAGAGTCGGCGCTTTGCTCCCTCAGGCAGTGGTGGCAATGATCGCCTCGCTAGCCGCTTTTTTCGCATTCGAGCCCTATGCTCTCCTGCGGCCGATGGTGTACGTTCATTCTCTCCGCACCCAGGCGGATATCGTCAGTGGGGCCTTCGATGTGCCCTTTACCCGCGTCTTCAGTGGCACAACACCCGGCATCTACCAGATTGAGCAACTCGGCCGCTGGGGTCTGGGGCCGGTAGCTGGCGTGCTCGCATTGGGCGGGCTCATCTGGCTCACTCACGAAGTGTGGCAGCGCCGGATGGGGGCCATCATCCTCGCGAGTTGGTTCGTGGCCTACAGCGCGATCCTTGCGACCGCCGAGGTGAAGTTCCTTCGCTATCTGGAACCCCTGACCCCAGTGTTCGCCATCTGTGCTGCGGGAGCCTTGCTCTGGATCGTGGGCCACGTACAAATCCGGTGGACTCCGCGCTGGGGCACCGCGGTCCTGGCCACGTCCCTGGCGCTAAGTTTTCTCTGGACCGCATCTTTTGCGTCAATCTATGCGCGTGAGAACCCTCGGATTGCCGCGACGAAGTGGATCTACGCGGAAATCCCGCCCGGCTCGAACGTGACCGCGGAGTACTGGGACGATGCACTCCCCCGCTCCCTGACCTTTGCCCTGAACCCGGCGGCGTACGGGCTTGGCACCATCAGTTTCGATCTCTACCGGGACCTGCCGCCGACAGATGCGGCTAGTGCCATCGGCGACGTGCTGGAACGGACCGACTATGTGTTCCAATCCTCGCTCCGGGTCGAGGCTGGGGTGCGCGCCGAACCGTGGCGCTACCCGGCGCAGATCCGCTTTTACGACGCGCTGGCTGCCGGTGAACTCGGCTTCTCGCGGGTGGCACAGTTCGCCTCCTGGCCCGGTGTCGGACCTCTAGCCATTGATGACCGCACCGCGGATGAATCGTTCGTCAATTACGACCACCCGTTGGTGGCGATTTACCAGAAGGATCACCCGCTCGATCGCGCCAGCGTCGACGCGGCGATCTCCTGGGCAGAGAACCAGCCCTGGCAACCCTCTCGCTGGCAAACCGAGCCGACGCTTCTGCTGCCCTCACCCGTCGGCGAGAATCCCGCCGTCAACGACGCCCGGTGGTCCTCCGCCCTCACCTCATCAACGCCGGGCGCCGTAGTCGTGTGGGTGGTGTTGCTTGTGGCCCTGCTCGCGGCAGGATTGCCCTGGGCGCGGCTGGCTTTCGCAACCTTCCCGGATGCGGGCTGGGGGCTGGCGCGCATTCTGGGCTTCGTCTTGCCGGCCTACCTCGTCTGGATTCTGGCCAGCTTGCAACTTGTGCGCTTCCGGGCCGTGTGGTGCTTGCTCGCGCTCGCTGGCGCGGCGGCTCTTGGCTGGTGGCTGGTCCGCCGCTCCGCCAGGCCGCGGCCACTGCGGCGTGCTGATCTCCTGCACCCGGAGATCGCCTTCTGGAGCGTATTTGCCCTCTTCCTCGCCTTCCGATTTGCCGTGCCAGACGGGTGGCACCCCTTCTGGGGTGGCGAGAAGCCGATGGAATTCGCGCTCATCAACGCCATCGGCCGCAGTGCCTACTTTCCCCCGTACGACCCCTGGTTCGCCGATGGCTATGTCAACTACTACTACTACGGCTTCTACCTCGTCGCTTTCCTGTTCAAGCTGGTTGGCATTCCCAGCGAAGTTGGCATCAACCTCGCGCTACCCACCATGATGGGCCTCCTCGGCAGCGCGAGCTTTTCGGTCGCGAGTGCGCTCGGGCAGGCGGTCAGCGGCTCGCGCCGGACCCGGCTCGTGGCCGGCTGGGTGGCGGTTCTGGCCATGTGCCTGGTTGGGAACCTCTCCGCCCTACGTACGCTCCTTGCGGGCACCCCAGCGTCATTTGATGCCTTTATCACCTGGACCTGGAATGGCAGCCGAGCGATCGACTTCGCCATCACCGAGTTTCCCTATTTCTCTGGCCTGTATGCCGATCTCCATGCCCATATGATCGCCCTGCCGATGACCGTGACCATCGTTGCGGTGAGCTTTGCGCTGGCAAAGCCAACCGATCACTTCGGCGGTGCTAACCAGCTTCAGCGCGCGTTGCTGCTGACCTTCGCGGCCCTGCTGCTCGGCACGTTGTTCGTGACCAACGCCTGGGATGTCCCGGCCTATGCCGCCCTGGCCGTGGTCTCGCTTCTCATGGGAACCCTGTCGAACCGGCACACGCCGCGCGCCATTCCGCGAGCAGTCGTTCAGGTGATAGCTGTCGTGGGTGGCGCGTACCTCCTCTTCCTGCCCTTTCACCGGCACTTCGTTGCGCTGTTCAGCCAGGTTGCCCTGGTCAGAGATCCGACCGATCTGCTCGAGTTCCTGACGCACTTCGGCGTCTTCATCGCGGTCGGCGCCGTCGGGTTGACCGCACTGATACTGCCGGCGAGCGCGCGGCCGGATCGCCTCGCCTGGCCACTCGGCTCGATTGCCGCATCGGTGATTGGCGTATTCCTTCTGTCACAGGATGAGAGCGCCATGGCGGGCCTTGTTCTCGCACTGGTTGGCCTGGCTGGGCCGCCGGTTCTGGCCGCGCTGTCGCGATCACTGAGCTGGGGGGCGTCCAGTTGGCGAAGTCGCATAGCGACGTTCGGCGTCTTGTGCGGGGCTAGCGGCGGGGCAATTGCTCTCCTTTCTGGGAGACCGGTGCTCGGCCTCATGCTGATGCTCACTGGCGCGGCGGGCGCCGGCTGGATCTCGCTCCCGGGGATCGCTGAGCGGTTTGTTTGCCTCTTGCTTGCGGCGGCCTTCGGGGTTGTGGGAGGCGTCGAGGTTGTTGTCGTCGCCGACGACCTCATCAATACCGACTGGTACCGCATGAACACCGTCTTCAAGTTTTATAACCAGGTCTGGGTGCTCCTGGCGATCTCGTGCGCGGTCCTGGTAGCGCTGATGGCATCCCGGGTCTTTGCGACAACACAAGTAGGAGAAGACGCGGAGAATGCGCCCACCTTGAGTGGCGCGTGGTCTTGGGTTGGCGTGGCGCTGGCTGCAATCCTGTGCACGGGAGCGTTGACCTACCCAGTACTCGCCACACTTCCACGTCTGGAGCAACGCATGACACCCGGAACTCCTGTGGGAAGCCTCAATGCCCTGGACTGGATGACGGCGGGAAGTGTCCCTGTCATTGGTAGCCAGGAGTTCTCAGAGATTCGCTACGCGGGCGACTGGGCCGCGATTGCCTGGTTGCAGGAGAACGTGCCCAACTCGGCGGTGATCGCCGAGTCCTCAATTGGACCCTACCGGTGCAATGGCTCCCGCATCACCAATGCGACTGGTCTGCCAACGATCATTGGCTGGGAGCGGCACCAGCAGCAACAGCGTTTCCCCGAGCAGCTTCCGGTGCGTGTAAATGACGTGCGTACCCTCTACACCAGTCCCAGTGTTGACGAGAAGGAAGCGATCCTGCGCAAGTACAACGTCGAATTCGTGGTGCTGGGTGACCTGGAACGGATCTACCCTTCGCCGAACAACGAGTGCACGCCTGGGGGCTCAGCTGCCGGCATAGCGGCGTTCGACCAGATGGTGGGCTCGAGCCTGGAGGAGGTCTTCTCCCAGGAAGGCACGACCATTTACCGCGTACTCCCGATTTCGGCATGAGTGCGTTCGAAGCGGCAGCCCGGTGGTACCTGGTCCTGACGGCCTGTTCCTGGGCTTTCGCGCCGGTGGTCCGCTGGCTCTGCCCGTCGCTCCCCGACCGAGGAGCCTCGATTACCCGCCCAATCGCGCTCCTGGGCCTAGTGTATCCAGCCTGGCTCCTGGCCTCCCTTGGCATCATGCCTTTCGGCGCCACACCGCTGATTGTCACGCTGGTGCTGGTCGTGGTCCTAGGTTGGGGAAGCTTCCTGCGGCAGCCCGAGCGTGACCTTGGTTGGGTGCGTACGCTGGCCTGGACCGAGTTGGCCTCGCTGGTGCTCTTCGCGATCTATGTCTGGTTCCGGGGGTTCACGCCAGACATCCTCAACACCGAGAAGCCGATGGATGTTGCGCTGCTGGCTAGTAGCGCGCGCAGCGTAGTGATGCCCCCGCCTGACCCGTGGTTCGCTGGTGAGCCGATCAACTACTACTACCTCGGGTACCTGCTCCATGGTTCAGTGTCGCGCCTGGCCGGTGTATCCGCACCAATCGCTTTCAACCTCGCCCTGGCCACCATCGCCAGCATGTCTGCGGTGGCAAGTTTCGGCGTTGCCTGGAACGTCGTGCGCCCCTGGTTCGGCAGGCTCGCGGCTGCGGCCACCGGAGGACTGGCCCTCTTCGGCGTCGTCCTGGCGGGAAACCTCTATGCTCCCCTGCGCCTTCTGCAAGATCCACAGGCCGTCTGGAATGCCTGGTGGTGGGACAGCGAGGGGATTGGCTGGCGCGCCAGCCGTATCGTATGCGATGGCCCGCGTGATGGCTTCCGTTGCCCCCCGCCAGCGGTGGAGACCATCAACGAGTTCCCTGCCTTCAGCTTCATGCTCGGTGATCTCCACCCGCACGTGATGGCACTCCCCGTCGCCATAGCCGTAGTGGCGCTGGCGTGGAACATCTTCTCGTCGCCGCCGCGCTCAGCAGCCTCCATGGCCTGGCTGGGCCGGGTGGCAATTTCGGCCGCGGTTGCTGGAGCGCTTTACGCATTGAATGCGTGGGACCTTCCGACCTACGCCGGACTGGCCTTCCTCGCGGCGCTCCTGGTCGGCGGTCCTGCCCTCGCCAGCAGGACTCGGGCGGCAGCTATCGTGGTCCTCGCGGCGATCATCCCCTGGCTGCCCTTCTTTGCCACGTACCGGCCGCCGGTCGTGTCCCTGAGCGGCATCGAGCCAGCGTGGCTGACGCAGCTCCCGGTTGTCTCCCGCCTGCTGGGTCTGGTGGCTCCCTACATCGGGGTGCGGACCTCGGTGGTCGAGTACCTCACGATGTTCGGGGTGCCCTATTTCGTCGGTTTTGTGCTGGTTATGGCCGGCGTTAACTGGTCAGACGCCCGCGGTACCTTTACACGGCCGGTCATGATCGCCATAGTGAGTTTTGCCATGATCGCGGTGGTGTTTGCCGCTCCGGTCGCGCTGCTCTGTGGCGTCCCGCTGGTGTTCGCGTTGCATCAGCTTGGTCGCAATCACGAGCCAGAACCACGTAATTTCGCGCTAGCGATGTACAGCGCCGCCTGGCTGCTCTCACTCTTGGTGGAGTTCGTGTTCATCCGCGACTTGTTTGGCAACCGCATGAACACGCTCTTCAAGTTCTATTACCAGGCGTGGACCCTCTCGGCGCTCGGAGCGGCAGTGGGTCTGGTGGTGCTGGCTGTGGCGTACCGGCGCTCCGCGCCCATGGCATGGGCTCTGCGGGTAGCGAGCACCGCGCTACTGGTGCTAGGCCTTGCCTACCCGGTGGCCGCCAGCAGGCAGTGGGCCGATGGCTTCGCGACCTGGAACGGCCTTGATGGCGTCTCCTACGCCGATCCAGACGAGGTTGCGGCGATCCGCTTCCTGGACAGCCGGGCTCAGCCGGGCGATGTCGTGCTGGAGTCCGCGGGCTGCTCCTATTATCCGCTCAGCCAGTTCCCCTTCAGCCGGGTGGCCGCGTTCTCGGGCGTGCCAACGGTCATTGGGTGGGAGAATCACGAGCGGCAGTGGCGGAGTGGTCAGCCAGATCTCACCGCGCAGATTCCCTTGCGGGCCGAGGATGTACGCGAGATGTATACAGATCCCGCCAGCCCGCTCTACGCCCGGTACGGGGTGGATTGGGTCTTCATTGGGCAATACGAGACGGGCGCTGCACAGCCAGCGTGCTCGATTGCCGGGCCGTACGACATCGATCTTGAACGGTTCGAAGCGGCGGGATGGCAGCCTGCCTTCAAGTCTGGCAACGTGACGCTCCTCCACAGGCGGCAGCCCTCTTGACCGCTTCTGGCGGCGGAGCAGCGCGGGCGCTATACTCCCGGGCTGATCCGCGGGGTGTGGCGCAGTCGGTAGCGCGCGGCGTTTGGGACGCTGAGGTCGGAGGTTCGAGTCCTCTCACCCCGACCGTGTTCGCTATCCTCTCCTCCATCGCTGTGGCGGCGTCATGATTGAAACCCGCACCGGCGCCTTCAACGATCTTGTCACCCAACCCGAAACCCATGTCGCGCTCGATCTCTCGGGCAACGCGCGGAGCCTGCTCGTCCTCTTTGGGGGCATCGCTGGCGGCGTGAGCATGCCCGTCTTCGAGTTCTTCCGTTTGACCGCCGGTATGCCCGGCAAGAAGGCGTTCCTGCGTGACCCACGTCGCGGCTGGTACCAACTTGGCTTGCCTGGAGTGGGTCCTACCGCGCAGGACGTGCGCCGCTACCTGGATCAGGTGATCGCCGAGGCCGACGTGGACCGCGTGGTAATGGCTGGCGCGTCCGCGGGCGGCTACGCCGCCATGCTCTTCGGTGCCTGGTGCGGCGCGGATTACGTGCTCGCCTTCTCCCCGCAGACCTTCATCGACGCGGCCAATCGTGCGTCGGCCGGCGACAGTCGCTGGGCGCCGCAGATCGACCACCTGCACGCGGTGAACCCGTCAGGGGCGGTCTATGACCTCCATAAGGTACTTGCCGCCTCTGCAGGGCCGCGCACGGCCCTCCACGTCAGCAACGATGATCCCCTTGACCTAATCCACGCGCGCCGCGTCGCGGACCTGCCCAACGTCGCCATTACCGAGCACGACCAGGGCGGCCACCGCCTGGTGAAAACCCTCCGTGACCGGGGCATCCTCGGCCCGGTGCTCCAGGATGCACTGCGTCTGCCGGATTCGCCGACTGATCTGGGCGAATGAATTCCTGAAAGACAGCAAGATTCGCCAGTGCTCGATATTGGTAGACTGGCCTGCTACGACTGACACCTTGCAAAGGCGTTCAAGGTTTTTGCATTTGACGCGTAGCTTCCATTACGATCAATCTGGGATATGAATGGTCCTACAGATGTCTTGACCTGGCTGGGTCAAGGAGTGAGCTTGTGGAGCGACCAGCGACTACTGAGGCGAATCGAGCTCGGGTGGATGCGGCTTTCTCCGCCTGGACCGCGGGCTCGGGGTACTTCACGGACCTGCTGGCGGACGACGTTCTCTGGACGATCGAGGGCAACTCACTGGCGTCGGGCGTCTATGAGGGTAAGCGGGCGTTCGTCGAACAGGTGCTGTCACCCTTTGGCAAGCGCTTTCGGGAGCGCTTCCGACCAGTCAACGTACGGGGTCTGTACGCTGACGGCGACACGGTCGTGGTCCTGTGGGACGGTGAAGGCGTTGCCCTCGATGGCATCCCCTATCGCAACACCTACGCCTGGTTTCTCACGTTCAGCGGGGATAAAGTCACGCGCGCCGTCGCGTTCTACGACAGCATTGCCTTCGATGAGTTGTGGCACCGCGTTGAACCTGCCGCGGGATAAGATTCAGGAGTTGCAATGGGCGCGTGCTTGCCACGGTTCGCGTCGAGGCGTACACTTCGCCAGCCAATTGCGGGGGTAACTCAGTTGGTAGAGTACCTGCCTTCCAAGCAGGCTGTCGCGAGTTCGAGTCTCGTCCCCCGCTCCCAGAAAACCGTGTGGATCTACGGAACATGCGGCCCGGCCGGCGCCTGTCGACCAAGCCGATTCTGCGTTGCTGCCATCTTGCACTGCGGCACGGCTGCTGCGGCTTGCAGCCAACGGAATGGGCGCGTAGGGGATTTGCTGAGCGTCGTGGTTCATGCCTCGACGTGGGTAAGAACCGTGGAGCGCCACGGAGAGGGCGTCGTGCCCCATTCTGCGCCAGTCTGACGCTTCAAGAGACAAGCTTCCCACACGCCGGCGCGGTTCACCTTTTCCCGAGAGCGCCAGACTGTCGCCGTCAAACGGCGGCAGCCAACACCTGAGTCTTTCGGCGTGGAATTGGGGTTTGTTCAGCCGTTGAGCCTGGTTACTTCCAGGTGCTGAACGAACGATCAAAGTGGTAGGGACCAGTACTCCTGATTGACTCAAGGTCTCGAGGAGGCGCCAACCAGGTCAACACAGCTACCAGGAGTGTTCGAAGCTGCGGACGGTCAGGCGCTCTGAACCCGGTGTTGATTGACCGGGGTCGACCCGGGGATCCAGCCTTTATCCGAAACCGCGCAATCCACGTCGTGCGCGATGAGTTCGGCAGACTTTCCCACTCGATCAGTTCCATCTCCCCTACCCCCATGGTGTGGTGCTCCCTCAGAGCCCAATGGCTGACGCCAGCTCGATCAACGGAGCCATATGCGGGGATTTGGCGAATTCGAGGCGGTCAAGTTCGCGCCAGCAGGAGCCTCAACTCTCGCTCCAGCGCTGCACGCTCGGCCTGTGCTGCTCGTGCTTCATCGCGGGTCTCCAGGGCCAGTTGGTGCCATCGGTCACGATCATGTTGGACATCCACCAGTCGTGCCCGAAGTTCAGCTAGCTCGCCGGTCAATCGCGCCGCATCCAGACTGCTCTCGTGGTTGAATCCAGCGGAGGAAGTTGGTTGCGAACCTTGTGTGTTGATTGACCCAACCGGGATGTGAACCTCCCTCCGCCCCAGGTGCTCCCTTGTGGGAAGGGTGCCCATGCGGATGCGCTTTCGCACTGCCGTCTCACTAATGCCGAGGATGCGGGACGCTTCGGCGACCGAAAGCCAATCTGCTTCTACCCTGGAGTCTATCATGGCGCGGGCAAGATCTCTTTCGTCGATAGTACTAAATGGCGGGAGGGTTAGGAACCGAATTGTTCTGGTTGAGAACCCGTGCCGGCGCGTGAGATGTGGGGCTGGTTCTTTGGTTCAATCCGGCTTGATTACCAGCCTTATGCAGTTTTTCATGGCAGGAAGTAGATGTGTAAAGCCACTTCCAGGCACGCAATGAGTCTCGACCAGATCATAACCGAACTAGACTGAATGGTGTGCAGGTCTTACTCGGATACGAACGTGAGGTTGTGAACCTACCTATGCCCAGAGTTTAGGTATCCATTGTCGTGCGGATTCGCGCCTCGACGCGTGCGGTGGCACGGCATGACCACTGGGGGCGAAGAGCAGATGGACGAGGGGCGGAGTGCCGTTGGCGGCGATGCACCCGGGCATCGGCAGCCACGCATGAGCAGTGTCCCCGGACTTCAAGAGCAACGCATCTCCTCAGGCGATGCTGGGCATCGTCAGGTACGATGCGCCCAACTGCCTTGACATGTTGAATATCGAAGGAGGAACTGATGGGGCGTTCCCTGTGCCTGGTGACCTTGCTCGTCCTGGCCTTCATTGCTGGGGGACTCTGGTCCTCTCGCACCGACGCCCAGGATGCCACACCTGCGTCCACGGCTGGCACCATGACCCTGATCCTGGTCGAGTCCGCCGGGTCGATCGTCGATCAGTTCGGCAATGACGGCCCGTCAGCTGGCGATATCCGGGTCTGGGGCCCAAACTCCCTCTTCGATGAGACGAACACGACTGATACCGGGGCGGTCACGCTGGGCTCGTGCATCGGGATCAACACCAATTTCGACTGCCTGGCCAATGAGACGATCATTTTCCCTGACGGCAGTACTCTGGAGATTCAAGGCCTTCAACCCGGTGAGGCTGCTCCCTCCGTCCGCACCATCGTCGGGGGCTCCGGGCAGTACCTGGGGGCGACCGGGACCGTCGCCGTGGCGCCGTCTGAAGATCTTGCGTTGTGGACCAAGACCATCGAGATCAGCGGGTTGAGCGGGCAGTGACTGTCTCGCTGACCGCGACTCGACGCAGAGGCCGACGTTCGGGCGCTGTGGTGCCCTGTGACCTCACCTCCACTCCCCTTTCCGAATTCCTGCGGTCCACCCCGTACATTGAGCCTACGAGCTTCGCTGACCCTTTGCCCGGACCTACGAATTACCGTTCATCTGACCGCATCACTGGTACCCGCTCAAGCAGCGCTGACTCGCGAGGATAACGAGCCCGAAAGTCCTCCAGGTATGCCTGGCTGAACAGCCGCTGTGCCAGGAGGCGCCCGTCAGACAGGGAGGCAAGCCGGCGCAATACGTCGTCTGTGAGCAGGTCCGCGCGTTCATCTGCGGGGAGCGGCCACGCGCTACGGCGCGGAAGTTGAACCATCCCTTCTGCCTGAGCAATCAACAACAGGCAATTCTCTGCCCCTGCCGCCATTCCGGTCTTCCCGGTCGGCTCCTGTGTCATTTCTGGTACCACCACGTCATCTCACACCAACTCCACGTCAAACTTTACCCCGCCTCCTCTCTGCCACGGTATATGCCTGCTGGACGCATGCCGGGGGCACATGCGCGGCATACACCGAGCGTCCCAGATCTGTATGTCACACCTCTAAACTCCCTTGACTTCCCCTAAAATAGATCATATGTTCTAATACCCGTGGGATAGGGGCTGGGGTGAAGCCACTGACCTCTAATGGGAAGCGAGGAACTTCATGGCTATTGCCGCCATTGTCATTCCGCACTTTGCGCTGCGGGTCGCGCTGCTGGAGCAACCGCACCTGGATGGGCAACCGCTCATCCTGGGGCCGGCGCCGGGAGAGCGTCCCGTGGTGCAGGATGCCACACCAGAGGCCAGGCGGAGCGGCGTGCGGGCCGGCCAGGGGTTACGGGAAGCCCTGGCCCTCTGCCCGGAAGCCCGCATCATCACGCCGCACCCAGTCCGCGAGCAGGCGGCCGCGGAGCGCATTATCGCCGGGCTGGAGCGGCTCGTGCCGGCAGTCGGGGTCGCGCCGGAGCCAGGGCGCTACCTGGTCGACCTCATGGGCATGGAGCGGCGCCTCGGCCCACCGCCACAAGCGGCAGAACAGTTGCTGAGCACCATGCCGGCCATCCTGCGCCCACGTGCGGGCGTGGCGGAGGGGCGCTTCGCCGCCATCGTGGCGGCGTATCACGCGCGCCCGGGCGGCGTGGAGGTGATAGATACCTCTCGGCAGACGCAGATCTTTGCCCAAGCGCCGATCAGCTTGCTGCCGCTCCAAGCCAGCAAGCTGCGCAGCCTGGAGCGCATGGGTATCCGCACACTCGGCGCATTTGCCGAGCTCAAACCGAGCGCCGTGGCTGCCCGCTTTGGCCGGGATGGCCACTACGCCTGGCAACTGGCCCATGGCGAGAATGACGAGCCGGTGCGCGGCCGGGAGCGGCCGGAGGTCATCACGGTTCGCCTGACCCTCCCTGCGCCGGTAACCACGCGCGAGATGCTGCTGGTCGCCCTCACCCGCCTCCTCACACGCGCCTTTGCCCAGCCTCGCCTGCAGCGGTGTCACGCACGCCAGGTGCGGCTCCAGGCCCTGCTGGAGGGCGGTCAGTCCTGGGAGCACACTGTCACGCTGCGCAACCCGGGGCGAGAGCAGCGCGTGAACGAGGCGCTGCGCTACCGCCTGCAGGACGTGGAGCTGCCGGGACCCGTGGAAGCCCTGGCGCTGGAGCTCTCCGGGCTGACCGATGCGGCCAGCCGCCAGGAGCAGTTGCCCGGTTTCGCCTCGCAGCGCCGCGCTCACCTGGAGGGCGCCTGCCAGGAACTGGCCCAGCGCTTCGGTGGCACATCAGGCTTGTTCCAGGTCGTGGAGGTTGAACCATGGTCCCATCTTCCCGAGCGGCAGCACGCCCTGATCACGTTCACACCCTGAGGCTCCCCTCTCCCATCGAAGTCACGCTGCACGCTCAAAGTGGGACTCCACAGCGGATCTGTACCCGTCAGCGCTGGCGAGAGGTGGCGGAGGTGCTGGATAGCTGGCTGGTGGAAACGGAATGGTGGCGGCCAATGCCAGTTCGGCGACGCTATTTCCAACTCCTGCTGGCGGATGGCGTCAACTTCACGCTCTTCCAGGATTTGGTCGATGACCACTGGTACGCCCAGGCGGCGTAAGGGCGGAATGATTCGTACAACCTCGCAAACGTCAGGGTAGTGAGGACACCTCCAACCCTCGGGTGTCGCCACAAGCAACATGTCTCGCGGAAACTCAACTTGAGGTTTCGACCCCCAACGTATCGTCCTGAGCTTGTCGGATGACCTCGTTCGTCCACCGCTCCGATTCGAGGTCTCCCCGCCTTGTTCTGAATGGGCCCCCCAGGTGAGGTTGCCAAGCCACGTTGCAGCAAGGAGAACGAGATCCTTCGCCTCTGGGCTCAGGATGACAGCCAAAGATGAGGGAAGACTCGAAACGTAGTTGCTGCGGGACAAGGTCCTTCGACTTCGCTCAGGACGACACGCGGGAGGGGATACCACCTCGTACGAATATGTCTCTGAGAAGTGAAACTCAGGATGTCCTTTGACAGTAGGAGATGAAACAAGCACCTGTGCGGGACCACGGCACCAGTGCGCCGCACCGGATTATGAAAAACAGAGACTGGAGCAGGCGCACCTGCTCCAGTCTCTATCCCTCGGAAGCCTCCACGTGCCGCACCTACACCAGCGCCGGCCGAATCTCCTTCACCGCGCGGCGGAAGCCGCCGAGGACGGTGTCGATCGTCTCGGTAGTCATCGGGGTGGAGGTACACATCATCAGGCGGGGTGCCGCGTAGATGCCCTCGCCCAGCAGCGCCAGGTGGAGCAGGCGGGCAAGGCCCTTGTCGGCGCGGGCGGCATCCCGGTAGCTGGAGATGCTATCGACGCCCATGTGAACGCCCACGAAGGAGCCGTAGCCGGTCACCGTGGCGGTGATCCCCTGCTCCGCGACGAGCTCGCGCAGTCCGGAGCGCAGCTGCTCGCCCAACGCGTTGATATGCGCGACCTGGTCGGCGGTGTACGCCTCCATCGCGGCAACGCCGGCAGCCATGGTGACCAGGTTGCCGTTGAACGTGCCGGACTGCCAGAGCGGAGCCGGGCGCGACGGATCGAACTGCTCCATGACGTCCGCGCGGCCACCGAATGCCCCCACCGGGAAGCCACCGCCGATGATCTTGGCGAAGGTGGTCAGGTCTGGCCGCACGCGGTAGTGCTCCTGCACGCCACCTGGCTCGAGCCGGAAAGTCATCACCTCATCGAAGATCAGCAGCGAGTCATTTTCGATGGTCAGGGCCCGAAGCGCCTCGAGGAAGGCATGGTCAGCGGGCAGCATCCCGGCAGAGCCCATGACGGGCTCGACAATGATGGCGGCAATATCACTGCCCCGCTCCATCATCAGGCGCTCAATGGCCTCGATATCGTTCAGTGGGGTCACGAGGACGTTTTCCAGCGTGTTCTGCGGCACGCCAGCGGTGTCCAGGACGCCGTGCGGCGCGTGCGCCGGGCCGGCTGCCGGATCCCCGGGCGCGGGGTGCACACTCACCTCTGCGTCGTCATACGTGCCGTGGTAGCCGCCTTCCATCTTGACAATGACATCGCGGCCAGTGAAGGCGCGCGCGGCCCGGATGGCGTTCATCCCAGCTTCCGTCCCGGAATTGCAGAATCGGATGAAATCGACCGACGGCACGCGCTCCGTCATGATCTCCGCCAGGCGAGTCTGGGCGGTGTTCGGCGCCGGGAAGGCCGTGCCCGTCGGCAGCAGCGCCGTGACCGCCGCCACCACCGCCGGGTGACCATGGCCATGAATAAGCGAGGTGTAGTTATTCAGCAAGTCGATGTACGTCCGGCCGTCCGCATCCTGGATCTCGTAGCCGCGCCCCTCGGAGACGGTCAGCGGATAGGGTGCGTGGAAGGCAACCGTGCGGGTATCACCGCCTGGCATCACCTTGCGCGCTGCTTCGTGCAGTGCCGCCGAGCGAGGAGAGCTAGCCCGGTAATCAGCCAGGACATCCGCCTCGATCTGGGTACGAGTTCGCGATTCAACGGTACTGGTTACCTGCAGGGCCACGGGCGCTCTCCTGATCCTCGCCGTCCGAACGTGTGCGATAGCAGGATCGTAGGAACTGCCCGCAGACGCGTCAATAGCCACCGTGTACGATGGCGGCTGATAACGACCACAGGTGAAGAGGAGCCTACGTGAGGATCGAGCCCTTCCAGCTTGAGCGCTGGATGACGAAGTACGAAATGGACGTTAAGTGGGACATCGCCGAGAGCGGCATCTACCCAATGACCATGCGCGACATTGTCAACCTGGTGCCGGTTGATGAGCGTGAAGCAACACTGGAGGGACTCCTGGATACGCGCCTCGGCTACAGCGAGGCGCGAGGCAGCGAGGAACTGCGCAGCCTGATCGCCGCGACCTACGCCGATACGAGCCCAGATGAAATTCTCATCACCACGGGCGCCATCGAGGCCAACTACCTGCTCTTCAACGAGTTGCTCGATCCCGGTGACCGTGTCGTGGCCGTGGCGCCTGCCTACCAGCAACTGAACAGCGTGCCGCGCGCTATCGGCTGCGATGTGGCGCTCTGGCACCTGCGCACCGAGAGCACCTTCCACTACGACCTCGATGACCTGCGCGCGCTAGCGACGCCGGGCACAAAGCTGATCGTGATCAACACCCCACACAACCCGACCGGCGCCATGCTCAGCGACGAGCAACTGGACGAGATCTACGCGCTGGCGGAGTCGCTGGACGCATGGGTGTTGAGCGACGAGGCCTACCGCTGGCTGGAACTCCCCGGCATGCCACCACTAGCCCGTCCCATGCGGGATCGCGGGCCTCGCGCCGTCAGTGTCGGCACCTTCTCCAAGCCCTTCGGCCTGCCCGGTCTCCGTGCCGGCTGGATCGCCGCCCCGGAGGAGATCGTCCAGCGCTGCTGGGGGCTGCGCGACTACATCACCCTCAGCCCGGGCAAGCTGAATGACGCCCTGGCCATCATTGCCTTCAAGCACCGCGATCAGATCACTGAGCGCACGAAGCACATTGTGGGCCAGAACCTCGACTTCGCGGAAGCCTGGTTCGCGCAGAATGCGGACATTGCCTCCTGGAATCCACCCCTGGGCGGCTTGCTGGCGATGATGAAGTACAAGGCGAACATTCCCTCCTCCGATCTCGCTAACACCCTCGCCGAGGACTATTCCATCATGCTTGCGCCGGGCGCGGCATTTGGCTACGAGGGCTACCTGCGTATTGGGATCGGAAACACGCCGCACCTGTTCAAGGAGGGGCTGGAGCAGACTGCGAAGGCGCTGCGCGAACGGGGATAGAGATCACCGATATCCGGGCCGGTCGATCTGGCATCCACCTTGATGGGTCATCCTGAGCCGGCAGGCGAAGGATCTCGGCCTAGCCTCGCTCTTGCACAGACCGTTCGGCGCGTTCTGTTTCTACTCCACACGGGGCTGGGAACGAGATCCTTCCTGCGTCAGGATGACACTTGAGGATGGGCGCCACCTCCTGGCGTGATAGCCCGGAAGCTTGAGCATGCCGATCCCGTAGCCTTCAACCTCAGACCGCAGGTGTAGGTAAACGAAAAGCCCCTCTCCCTACGCACAGGGAGAGGGGCTGGGGTCAAGCTCAGCCGCCCTACCGCCCAGCGGCAGCCTTCTTGAGGGCGCGCTCGGTGAACACGCCGATGAGGTGGCGGCGGTAGTCCTCAGAAGCGAAGTGGTCGCCGTTGATCTCCAGACCCTCGGCGGCAAGAGCAGCCGCGGCCCCAATCGATTCGTCGTTCAGCGCCTTGCCCTGCAGCGCGTTCTCGGCCGCCGTCGCGCGAGTGGCCTTGCTCGTGGCGCCGGTCACGGCAATGCGAGCGGAATCAACGGTTCCGCCGCTGCCCGTGGTCACCGCAACGGCGATGCCAACGACCGCGTAACCGGAGGCTGGATGACGGAACTTCTCGTAGGCCGTCGCCGTCCCAGCCGCGGAGGCCGGGAAGCTGACAGAGGTGATGATCTCATCCGGCGTGAGCGCGGTGGTGAAAAGATCGACAAAGAGATCATCCGCACTGATGGTCCGCGTGCCGCCGGAGCCAGTCACATCGACCGAGCCATTGAGCGCCAGGAAGACAGCGGTGAAGTCCGCCGCCGGGTCCGAGTGCGCCAGCGCGCCGCCAAGTGTGCCACGAGCCTGGACGGCCGGATCACCGACGTTGTCAGCTGTCTCCGGGATGATCGGGAACGTCGCGGCAAGCTCTTGCGAGTCTCGCAGGGCGGCGTAGGTGGTCATCGCGCCAATAGTGACGCTGCCGTTGGCCTGGATGCCCGTCAGGCCCTCCACGCCACTGAGGTCCACCAGGGCGGTTGGTGAAGCAAGCCGTAGCTTCATGGCGGGCACCAACGAATGGCCCCCGGCCAGCAACTTGGCGTCCGGATCTGCTGTCAGCAGAGCGACGGCCTCATCGACACTCGCCGGCCGGTGATAATCAAATTGATTCGGGAACATGGCATTCCTCCCTTGCGCCCCGGCGCAGCCGCCGCAGCTCGTTGCTCCACACGTCTCAGGCCGTCGCGGCCGTCATCGCTCGCCAGACTCGCTCCGGCGTGTATGGCATATCCAGGTGCTTGATCCCCAGGTGGGAAAGCGCATCAATCACGGCATTGGCCACGCACGGCGTCGAGCCGATCGTCCCGGCCTCACCCGCGCCCTTGGCGCCCATCGGGTTGACAGGCGTTGTGGTCACGGTGCGGTCCAGCTCGTACATCGGGAACATGCTGGCCTTCGGCACGGCGTAGTCGTTCATGGTTGCGGTCACCAGTTCACCGTTGTCAGCGTAGACCGCGCCTTCCCACATCGCCTGGGCCACACCCTGGGCAATGCCGCCGTGCAACTGGCCGTCCACGATCAGCGGGTTGATGACGTTGCCGACATCGTCCACCGCCACGTAGCGGATCAGATCGACATGGCCCGTGTCGCGGTCCACCTCGACGACACTGATGTGCGTGCCGAAGGGGAACGTGCAGTTGGGTGGGTCGTAGTAGGTGATCGCTTCCAGGCCCGGCTCCATGCCTGCCGGTAGGTCGTACGCGATGTGCGCCTGCAGCGCGATGTCCTGGATGGTCTTCGCCGCTTCCGGCGAGCCCTTCACGTACGCTTTGCCATTCTCGTAAATGACATCTTCCACTGCGGCTTCCAGCAAATGGGCGGCCAGCAGCCGGGCCTTCTCGCGGATCTTGGCGACGCTCTTGTGAATGGCGGTGCCCCCAACAGCAAGTGAGCGGCTGCCGTAGGTACCGAAGCCGAACGGTGCACCCTTGGTGTCAGAGTGCTCGACCTCAATGTCCTCGTAGGGCACGCCAAGCTCGTCAGCCACCAACTGCGCGAAGGAGGTCTCATGGCCTTGGCCGTGCGGTAGTGAGCCGGTTGTCACGGTCACCTTGCCGGTGAGATAGACGCGGACCATGGCGCTCTCGTAGAGGCCGGCGCCCCAGCCCTCGCCCCCAAGGCCAATCCACTTCGATGGCGCGATGCCGCAGACCTCAACATAGGAGGAGACACCAATGCCCAGGAGCTTCTTCGCGCCATTCTGCCAGCGTGCTGCTTGCTCGTCCTTCAATCCCTCGTAGCCGACGATCTCCAGCGCGCGATCCAGGGCCGGTGCGTAGTTGCCGCTGTCGTACGGCAGCATCCCAATGCCCGTATCGAAGGGGAAATCCTCCGGCTGAATGAAGTTGCGACGCCGTACTTCCACCGGGTCGAGGCCTGTAGCATCCGCCACCAGGTCGCAGACACGCTCGATGACGTAGGTCGCCTCCGGCCGTCCAGCGCCACGGTAGGCGTCCACCATCGCGGTGTTGGTATACACCCCACGCACGTCGACGTGGATGTTCGGAATCTTGTAGCAGCCGGCGACCATGCGGCCGTAAAGCGTCGTGGGAATGCCCGGCGCCACTGTCGAGAGGTAGGCGCCAAGATTGGCGAGCGTGGAGACTTTGAGCGCGGTGATCTTGCCGTCCCGCGTCGCGCCGATCTCCACGTCCGTCTGGTGATCCCGGCCGTGCGTGGTGTGCAGGTAGTTCTCGGTGCGGTCCTCCATGTACTTCACCGGGCGTCCCAGCTTCTTCGAGAGCCAGAGCACCATCGGGTAGTCGAAGTACATGAAGATCTTGGAGCCGAACCCACCGCCGACATCCGGTGCGATCACCCGCACCTTTTGCTCTGGTACGCCGAGGATGAACGCCGCGACGAGCAGCTTGTGCACGTGCGGCGCCTGGGAGGTTGCCCAGAGGGTGTAATCCGCGGTCGCGGCGTCGTACTGGCCGACCGAACCTCGGGTTTCGATGGCCGTCGGGATCAAGCGCTGGTTCGTCAGCGACTGATTAACGCGAACCTCGGCCTCGGCTAACGCCTGATCGACGATTGCAGCGTCCTTGCCGCACGTCCAGTGCATAACGACATTGCCGGCGGCGTTCTCATGTAGTTGCGGAGCGCCATTCTTCACGGCCTCGCGCGCGTCCGTCACGGCAGGAAGTTCCTCGAACTCGACCTCGATTGTCTCCAGCGCGTCATTTGCCTGGTAGACGCTTTCGGCAACCACCACCGCGATCGGGTCACCCACCTGCTTCACCGCACCTAGCGCCAGGAGACGCGGGGTGTTCACGAAGTTATCAACACCAGCGGCTTGCCAAGCACAGGGTAGCGGGTTGACGTCCGCCATGTCCTCGCCGGTGAACACACCGACGACACCCGGCATGGCTTTCGCCCTGCTGGTGTCGATGCTCCGGATGTTCGCGTGCGCGACCGGAGAACGCAGCACGGCTGCGTAGGACATGCCAGGCAGCTTGATGTCATCAAGGAAGCGCCCGGATCCTGTCATCAGCTTCGGGTCTTCACGCCGGCGCAGTGGTTGCCCAACGTACTTCTGTGGAGCCTCAACAGTTGCTGTCATGACACTCCCCTCCAGGGACGTTCGGGCGGCTCCGTCGCCGCCTCACCGTCTGCGTTGATGTGCCGCCGATTCGACGGCGCATCGCCTGCATGTGGGATGCCGCTCTCTGCTAGCTCTCTTGGCCAGCGACCTGGCCACCCCACTCCTTGAGGTTCTCGGGCTCCTTGTCCAGGCCCTGGACATGCGCGAACTCGAGGTCGGTGCCCGCCCCCGGCTGCTTGGCCATCCCGCGGCGCTGCTCTGCCGCGTACTGGATCGCCTTGACGATGTTCTGGTAGCCGGTGCAGCGGCAGAGGTTGCCCTCGAGCGCGTGGCGGATTTCCGCCTCAGTTGGGTCCGGGTTGCGGTCCAGGAAGGCCGAGGCATTCATGATCATGCCAGGGGTGCAGTAGCCGCACTGCAGCCCATGCATCTCCCAGAATCCCATCTGCACCGCGTCGTACTCACCATTGCGGGCCATGCCTTCGATGGTGGTGATGTTTGCGCCGTTCGCCTGTACCGTGAATAGCGTGCAGCTTTTTACGGGCTCGCCGTCCAGGTGCACCACGCAGGCGCCGCACTGGCTGGTGTCGCAGCCTACGTGCGTGCCGGTCAGGCCCAGGTTTTCGCGGAGGAAGCTGACGAGCAGCAGCCGCGGCTCGACTTCGGCGGCGTACTCAACGCCGTTCACGGTCATGCGCACCGCAACTCGGCTCGGTGCCGCGACAGTCGTTGCCATGGTGTTCGCACTCCTTCACTCGCTTACAGCCGCTGCGACATCGCCCGGCTTTGCGCACTCGTTCGTCGCCACATCCCGGGAGCGGGCAGCGGCCCCTTGTGCGGGATGCCCCACACCACGCTCCACAAGGTGCACCGCAGACGCCGCGCTACGACGGCGCATCTCGTGCATCGGCCCTTGCATGTGACCCCGAGTATACCGCTCGTTTTCTGGGTTGTCGTGAGCGTTTTCGGGCAGCCTATATGACAGCCGCGTCGGGTTGTGCGTTTTGCAACCGGTCGCGGTACTGCTGCTCGTAATACGTGGCGAAGCGCTCGTCACCTTCGCGGATCGCTCTCCACCACTCCGGGTTGTTCAGATACCAGTCGATGGTGTCATCCATGGTCTGCTGCCAGTCGCGGGTCTCACGCCAGCCGAGTTCCTCGCGAAGGCGTGTGGTGTCAATCCCGTAGCGGCGGTCGTGCCCGGGCCGGTCCTCGACATGACGCACCAGGGAGCGAGGCTTCCCGACCCGGTCCAGGATCGCCTGCACCACTTCCAGGTTCTCGCGCTCGTGATCCGCCCCGACGTTATACGCCTGACCGCTGCGGCCGTGGCGCAGGACGAGGTCAATTGCAGCGGCATGATCCTCCGCATGCAACCAGTTCCGGACTTGCCTGCCGTCGCCGTAGACCGGCAGCGGCTCGTCCATCAACGCATTGGTGATGAAGAGCGGTACCAGCTTTTCCGGGTATTGGCGAGGTCCAATGGTGTTGGCGCCGCGCGTGGTTACGACGTCCGCGCCATATGAGATGGCATAGGACTGGCACATCAACTCGCCGCCCGCCTTGGCCGCCGAATAGGGAGATCGCGGGCGTAGCGGGTGGTCTTCCTTTGCGAGGGTGCCCTCCGGCACGTGGCCGTAGACCTCGTCCGTGCTGACCTGCAGCATTCTCAGGCCACGGTTGCGCGCCGCTTCCAGCAGGGTCATCACGCCGATGACGTTGGCCCGGGCAAACGCCTGCGGATCGAGCAGTGAGCGGTCCACATGAGTCTCGGCCGCAAAGTTCACGATGGCGTCGACGTTGTCGGTGATGTCGTTGACTGCCTCGGCGTCAGAGATGTCCGCGTGCACGAAGCGGAAGCGCTCATCCGCGTGCAGGTCGAAGAGGTTGGCCAGATTCCCGGCGTACGTCAGCAGATCGAGCCCGATCACCTCGTCTTCAGGGTGGTTGGCGAGCACGTGGTGGACGTACGCGGAGCCAATAAACCCGGCCGCTCCGGTGACGAGAATTCGCATGACAGGATGTCCTTTACTGGGGGCGGTTGAGGCCCAGCTCCGCCGCCAGGTGCGGCGCGTAGTTAGCGAGCGCCGCGGCCCAGGGACGCAGCGTGATACCCAGGCCCGCGGCGCGGATGTTCGCGAGGCGGCTATCGGCGGGTCGTGCTGCTGGCAAGGGGTAGCGCGCGAGAAAGTCTGCCGTCGAGATCGGTCGCACCAGGTCGGGCGAAAGGCCCGCCAGCCGCGCGCTCTCCTGCGCCAGGCCGTAGCGGGAGGTTCCTCCCTCGTTCGCCAGGTGCAGGATGCCAGAGGCCCTGAGCGAGGCCGCCTGGATGAGCGCGGCCGCGAGGTCGCCGGCGAAGGTGGGGCTGCCGACTTCGTCGTCAACTACCTCCATACCGCCCCTGTCTCGCAGCACGGTCAGGACGGTGCGAGGGAAGTGCTTACCCGTTCCGCCATACAGCCAGGCCGTGCGCCCTACTCCAAACGCAGAGTTAGCGGAGAGCACCGCCCCTTCCGCCGCCAGCTTGGAAGCCCCGTATGCGGAGATGGGCCGGGTCGCGGCCTCCTCGGCGTACGGCGCGCCGCCATTGCCCGGAAACACCATGTCCGTGCTGACGGCCAGCAGATAGACGCCTTGGGTTGCGGCGGCCTCGGCGAGGTTGCGCGTGGCGGCCTCATTCCCACGCTGGCCGCGCTCGGGTTCTCGCTCGATGCCATCAACGTCCGTGCAGGCTGCCGCGTGAATGATGACGTCCGGTCGGGCATCTTCCAGGAGCGTCGTGACGTCGGAAGCATTTGCAAGGTCGGCAGTGTGATCAATACCTGGGGCTGACTTTCGGGCAGTCGTGATGATCGTTGCGCCTGTGGCCGGCAGTTGCTCGAGGAGGTAATGCCCGAGTTGCCCGGCCGCTCCCGTTATCAGGACGCGTTGGCCGCTAAGGTCAGATGACATCGACACGCGAGTGATCTCCCAGTAGCAGGCGGATCGCTTGTGGCTTTAACGGTGAGCGCTCGATAACAACCTCGCGGCCGATCAGCGAGTCGGCAATCCGGCGCTCCACCCGGCGCACCGTGCTTGAAGCCAGCATGATCGAATTTTCGATTTCGCAACTTTCCAACAGGCAGTCTGGGCCGATTGCCGTGAAGGGGCCAACGTAGGCATCTCGTACGGTGGTGCCGGCGCCGATGACCGCGGGGCCTCGGATTGTACTCCCGCTGATGCGGGCGCCCTCCTCCACCACAACTGGGCCGACCAGCGTGGAATCTGGATCGACGATCCCCTCGATTCTCCCCTGCAGCAGGTTGAGGACGAGCCGGTTGGCCTCCAGCATGTCGTCCTTCTTGCCGGTGTCGATCCAGTCGTCGCTGATCGTCTGGGCCAGGACCTCGCCGCCGTCATCGATCAGTCCCTGGATGGCGTCCGTGATTTCCAGCTCACCGCGGCCTGACGGCTGCAGGCGGGGCGTGACCTGGTGCACCTGCGGGCTGAAGAAATAGACGCCGATCACCGCGAGGTCAGAAACGAACTCCTTGGGCTTCTCGACCAGGCGCATGACCCGCCCCGTGTCATCGAGTACCGCGACGCCCAGCGACGAAGGATCCTCCACTTGCCGAAGAAGAATCTGCGCCGCCATTGGGCGCTCGCGGAAGGCGTCGGCGTAGCGGCCGATGCCTCCACGCAAGAAGTTATCTCCCAGGAACATGCAAAAGGGGTCATCACCGAGCCAGTCCTGGGCGGTGATAATGGCGTGGGCGAGGCCGAGCGGCTGCGGCTGCGGGATGTAGGTGACCTTCGCGCCGAACGCTGAGCCGTCACCGACAGCTTCCATTACCTGCGTGGCGGTGTCGCCGGTGATGATGCCGAGATCGGTGATCCCGGCCTCGACGAGTTGCTCAAGCGCGTAGAACAACACCGGCTTGTTCGCGACCGGCACGAGTTGCTTGGCACCGGTTGCGGTCAACGGACGCAGCCGTGACCCTTTGCCACCCGCCAGCACCAGTCCTTTCACCTGCGTGTCACCCTCCCCCACCTGGCAGGCGCGCCAGTGATGGGTCGTCCTCGTGTAGCCGGAGAAGCATAGCGGTTGTGTCCATGCCGCCGGATTCTTGCCACGCAATGCTATAGTCCCGCCACCCTCCGCAGGCTCTGGTGTCTGTGCGGCCGGCTGCATCCCGGAGACTCAACCTTGGCCTTGCGCGAATCAAGCGCAACCGCAATTCCCGTCGTGGATCCCGAAGAAGCATCGACTCCAGCGCATGGCAGATTCTGGGGTTCCATCAACAGCTATCCGGTTTTTCGCTTGCTCTGGTTCGCTGCGCTGGCCGCCTCAGCCGGGCAATGGATGCAGCAGGTGGCGCTCGGCTGGCTGGCCATCGAAATGACCAACTCCCCCGGGTTCGTGGGCATCGTCACCTTTGCGGCTGGCATCCCCTTCATCATCGTTGCGCCGCTGGGGGGATCGCTCATCGACCGTCTGGATCGTCGCAAGCTGATGCTTGTCTGCCAGGCCCTCGCTGTCCTCCTGGCGGTCATCATGGCTGTCGACGTCATCTCCGGCTTCGTGCAAACCTGGCACTTGCCCGTCGCGGCGGTCCTGAATGGTTCTCTCCAGGCGCTGTTGTCCCCAACTCAGCAGTCGCTCGTACCCTCGCTCGTGCCCCGCAGCGACCTCACGAACGCCATCGGCATCATGAGCGCCGGACAGAACATGACCCGTGTGGTCGGTCCGTCGATTGCGGGAGTCGTGATCGCCGGGGTAGGCGTGGGCGAGACGTTCATCATCCAGGCTGTGGCGATTGCCATTGCGTTTGCGCTTGTCTTGCGGATTGTCCTCCCGCCCCGGCAGGTGTTCGCAAGCAGCGGCCGTGGCGTTTTCGATGGCGTACGCCTGATGGTCTCGCAGCCCGACCTGCGCGGTCTCTTCCTGCTCGCCGCTATTCCCATGTTCTTCGTGTTCCCGTACATCGGGTTCTTCAACGTCTTTGCACGGGACATCTTCAAGATTGGCGCACAGGGCCTTGGTCTGTTCATGGCCGTGTCGGGATGCGGCGCAGTCGTTGGCTCACTCCTGGTGGCGTCGCGTCAGTCAATCAAGGGCGCCGGCAAAATCCTGATCATGACGACGGTAATGTACGGATTCGTCGTGGCCATCGTCGCGTTCTCGACGCATCTGTGGCTATCGCTTCCCTTGATGTTTCTGGGCAGCTTGCTTGGCTCGGCCTTCATGAGCGCGAACAACGTCCTCCTGCAACACCGGATCAGCGATGAGTTCCGCGGCCGCGTGATGGGTGCTTACATGCTGACCTGGGGCCTCATGCCGCTGGGCGCCCTGCCAATGGGACTCGCCGCGGATCGTTTCGGTGTGCAGATTGCGGTCGCGGGCGGCGCCGTCATTTCGACCGTAGTGACGGCGGCGCTGGGACTGACTTCTCCTGAAGTTCGGGAAATCTGAACGCTGCTACTTCGCGTTGGCGACAGTGGCTGCTGGAGCGGTGGTTCCGTCTTGCGTCTCCGCAATGACCTCGCGGACGATCCGCTCCAGTTCCCGTTCGGCCTGAGGCGTCAATTGCTTGCCGATCTGCGCAATCTCGCGCAGCACATCAGGAAGATTCGCAACAGGCGGGTTGATTGGTCCAACGCGTGATCGCAGTTCCGCCCGGAACCAGGCGCTGAGCCGCCGACGAACCTGGTTCGCAGAAGGAGCCTCGGCGCCAAGGCTCTCCGCGATAGCGGTCGCGCGCGGCCGCAGCTCACGTCCTGGGATCGGGAGCCCGGCAACCTGCTCGACACTTGCCCGCTGATTACGCACCGTTTGCACGTCCGCATCCCACTGCCAGATGAGCGCAATGGCGGAGTCGGCGTGCCGGGCGCGGCGCTCAGCCTCAGCCCGCACCGCTTCCTCGTCCAGTTCCAGGCGGTCATTGAAAAGCAGCAAGGGCTTGGTCGCATCAAGCCAGAATCCCACGGCAGCGCGTGCCAGCCGGAAGTAGTAGACGCCCGCCAGGAGACTCGTTTCGGGGCGAACCGGCAGATCATCCAGTTCCGCGAGAGGCAACATGACGCTCGACCCCGATACACCGTCCCAGAAGCGGGCGGGATCGGTTGGAACGAGTACGACCTCATGCGGCTCCACGGTGGGCCGCATGATGCCGCGCAAGCCGCGTCGGTCCCCGCGAAGCACCATGTGCGTGAGGGGATAGTCTGGCGAGAGAAAGATGCCTGGTTCGACGTGTGTGCTGTCCTGCAGGTCTGGCAGGAGTTCCGGCAGGCGATCACGCAATCCAAGCAGCGCAAGGACGACCTCTGGGCTGACCTGCTTCGAGCGGGCGGTTTCAATCGAGAACTTGGCGTCCGCCGCCTGAATCACCTGGCCCTGCTCGTCGCCGCCGATCAAGAGCAGGTCGGGGTTCTGCAAGCCGCGCCTGGAGGCCTCGGCGGCGATCCTTGGCGTCGAGTCAAGCCTGTCTACGCGGTCTATCGGCGCGGCTTCTCCGTTTGCCAGTTCGATCCAGCCAAGGCCTCCGGACCAGCCCTCCGCGTGTACGGCTGCCAGATCAGCCCAGCGGTCACCGATGAGATTGCTGGCACCTCCGCGGTCAGCGAAGGTCATCACGTCTCGGTCAAAGAGGGCGGCAAAGATATCTCCTCCTGGGAGGCGCGACGAACGCATCTCTTCGCGGCTCATGGCGCGACAACCATTGGCATGAGTCTGAACATGTCTCCTGTGCTAACTCGCCGCACTGCGCTCGCGGCTCGCGACATGGTACCCATCGCGCAAGCGCGGGGAAGAAACCAACGGGTAAATCATGACGAGCAGCATGCCGGTTGCAGCCAGCGCGCGCCCCAACCAGTCGAGAGGCTGCACGGTGTACGCGACGGCAACAGAGGATATCGGCGAGCCCGTTGTCAGGGCAATAGAGCCATCGTTCGCCCGGCCGACGCCGATGGCGTCGCCGTCTCCCGTAGCCTGCCAGGGCGGAAACCAGTTTGCACGCACCTGTGGTGATGGCGAGACGACATCCGACCGCGCCGTGATCACCTGGTTGGTAAAGGTGGACTGCGCCGCGTTCGATCCCCCAAATGTGACTGTGGTGATGGGATCGCGCACGCGGTATGCCTGGTAGTCGTCACCGCCGAGTGGCTCCAGCAAAGCAGACCGCCCGGCGGCTGCAGCCGGCCGACCGGTTGCGACCACGCCCCCGATACCGTGGGCAGCCAGGTACTCGGGCGTGAGCGTTTGCTCTGGATCCGGGTAGTGATTCCCCTGCTCCGGCCGATAGCCTGGAGTGCCGGCCTGATCCGGATGCCAGTACCAGAGCCAGTTGTCGTAGTAGAGGGGGCGCTCTGTCCAGAGAGGGGCCCAGAGCGCCTGGTGCCACGACAAACCCGAACCCATAACGAGGAGCGCCGTCCCGGGTTCGGCGGAGGCGTCCGCACGTTCCACGGCGAGCTGGAGACTGGCCTGAACGGCCTGCGCCGACATCGTCACGGGGTAGAGCCCGACTGCCGGGACGGCGGGTGAGGCCGGGTCAACCGGCCCCGCCGGCAGGCGTGTCAGCACGGCAACCAGCGCGATGGATGCAACCGCCATGCTCGCTTCCCCCACCCACGGCCAACGACGAGTGAGGGTTGCCATCAGCCACCAAACGCCAGCCGCCGCCAGGTAGAGGGTAAGCAGGCGCTGCAGCGGCATGAGGCGCGTGGTCTCAAGTTGAGAGGCCGCCGCGCCAAGCGCAGGCACGAAGGAAATCGCGGCGGTCAGGAGGATGTACACGACGAGCGCCAGGGAAGCGCTCCGCGTAGCAAAAGGGCCGGGGGACCTACCTCTACGTTCACGTGCCAGGAACGCCCCGATCGCTCCAACCACCGCCAGCGCTACGACCGAGGGTGTCACGGCCTCCAGGGAGGTGCGAAGATAGGCTCCTGGATCGGCGTAGCCACTATAGTGGACGAACGTATACAGGTCGCCAAATCTCAGGAGCGAAAGGAGCTGCGGCGCTGCCAGCAGGGCCGCTCCAATGGCCACGAGGGTGATCCGCCTAACAACCGTCGTACTCCTGGCGCCGATCCCGGGAAGACTGAGGCACACGAAGCAGCCAAGCGCCACGGCAGTCACCCCGATCAGCGAGCGGGGATTGCTGTACACGGCCGCCGCGGCCAGGCCGGCGCTGAGCGCAAGCCCCAGCCAGTGCCCGGTGCGGCAGAACCAGAGAAGTGCTGGCAGAAGTAGGAACGCCGCCGTGGCGCCCGCCACGTTCGTGACCAGCCCCCACTGCACGAGTTCGGTGTATCCACCGTGATACCAGCCGCCCGGGAGCGCAAGCTGGAACGCGAGGGCCAACAGCGCGATCGACGGCGAGAGAGAATCCAGGCGGCTGAGCGCAAGAAACCCAACGGCTGGGAGCAGGAACAGCACGACGACCGCCAGCGTGTGCGCACCCTCAGCCGTCAACTGCCCGAACGAGGCAGCGCGGACAGAGACCTCGAGCCACGCCTCGCCAAGAGGATAGAACCCGACCGGATACCCGCCCTGGTGCTGCCCGATCCAGCGCAAGACCTGCCCTTGCTCGAGCTCGCGCCAGAGTGTGGCTGCGCGCGCAACGTGAAACGGGTGATCTACTGTGGCAAAGGTGTTCGGAAGCCAGGCAGTGCCTTCCGGCAGTGTAACTGGAGCTGTGAGTGCAAAGGCTTGCATGCGCCAGGCCGCATAGCAGCCGAACGCGGCGAAGAGCAGCAGCCACAGCGCCGCCCGAAAAGTTCGTTGCCTCGGATGGGTCACTTCGCGTCCGGCGCCACCGGAGGTTCGCCATCGTCGCGCTGTCCCAGCACCCACCAAAGCACGGCGAGGCTACCCAGCAGCGTTACCAGAGCCATGATTACGACCAAGCCGACCATCAACGAATTGGCGCCCTGGTCCGCCAGGAAGGCGAGAAAGCGAGTCCAGATAACACGTACCCGCAGACGCTGCCCCAGCCAGTGACCCGCGCCGACGCGAACACTGCCAGCGTAGATGAACCACGCCAGACCAACGCTGAAGACGAGCCAACCAGCCGAGAGTGCCAGCGCGCGTCCAGGGACCGGCACCGAGCGATCAGCCTGCCGGGGTGCGGGCTTCCCCACAAGAGCGTCATCAGGAGCCGGAGCGGCGGTGGCCTCAATCACGCCAGACCCAGGGGAGTGTTGGTTGATCGAACGTCGCGGTGAACGGCAGGACGTACGCGGCGAAGATGTAGACATTGAGCGCAATCAGCGCCGCCAGCACGAGTCCCTGACCGGCTGGTCGCCAACGCCAGGGAATGACCGTGCGCAACCCCAGCATGACCAGGATGGATGCGGCGTTCACCACGGGGAAATAGTATCGCGCCTGTGCCAGCACAAACTGGGTGCCAAACTGAATCACGGCGAGGTATCCCACGGTGCAGGCGAGCGCGAGAATCCAGAGGGCCCTTCCCTGCCACCCGCCGGAATCCTCCGCCGGGCCTGTACTGCCGATTGGCAAACCGCGCCAACGCTTGAGGGCGTAAATGGCGAGTCCGATCGTGCCAGCGATCATCGGCACCGCGATGACCCAGAGCAGTCCCTCACGGAAAGGAATGATGCGCCAACCGTAGTCTCCCCAACTCTCGCGGAAGCGCCCGGCGACAAAGTCCGGATCAGCGAGCAGTTCCCAGAAGCTGCCCATGGGCGCATTCCAGTACTGCAGCTCTTCCACCCGCTTCAAGCCGCTCAAGTCGCCATATGTTCGGAAGAGGTAGAGATACCAGGGTGCGGTCATGATGGCCGCTGGAAGGCCCACCAGGAGGCCGCGAGAAAACAGGCGGCGCCAGTCACGCGGGCCCAGGGTCCAGAGCATGGCTACTGCGATGACCGGCACGATGGTGACAATGGTGCTTTTTACCAGCAGGCCGGCGCCTAGTCCGATGCCAAGTAGCAGGCAGAGACGCGCTGGAAAGACCGTCTTCATGCCCGCTACCACTCCCCAGATCAGCAGGGAGAAAATCGCGATGGCGACGATGTCGTTGTTGACCATCGCCGCCTCGTAGCTGATCTGCGGCTGGAACGCGACGAACGCCGGCACCGTGACCACCATGAACCAGTCACGCGGGAACAGGAGGCGCGTCGTGCAGTACGCGGCATAGACCGTAACCAAGCCGAAGGGAATCGCGGCGAGACGCAACAGGTAATGCTGCACCTCCATAGACGCGCCACTGGAGAGCAGGACTACCGGGGCCATCAGCGCGTAATAGAGCGGTGGATGGTTTGCGACGTACTGATAACCTGATGGGAAATAGCCGTATCCTGGCACGGTAACGATCCGCGGAGGATTCTCTCGCCAGCGGAAATTCTGGGGTTCGCAGTACCAGTCCAGGACAAACCGGCAGTAGGTATACAGCTCATCAGGAATCTGGTCAGTTGGCGGAGGCTGCCCGCCGCGCAGTTGGCTTCTCCACTCCGCGACGTCGGGCAGAACTGGCAGGCGGCCTTCTGTCGCCAGGGTGCGGATGTAGCTGTAATGGGCGACTTCGTCGTGACCGCTGAACGGATAGAACGCCGCCACTGAGAAGATTTGCTTGCAGGCGAACACCAAGAGAAGCACGCCGATAAAGATGGTCGCTTGTGACCATCTTGCCCGCGTGGTGGCCGCGGGCGCGGCAATCACCGCGCCCGCATCCAGGACCGCGCTCAACGGGGCACCGCTGCTACTCCCGCGGAAGAACTAACTGCGCCCGGCGGGCACGGGTTCCGGCACCCGCTTCATTTCGTGATACTCGCTGTCGGCATTCACCCGGTCGAGGTCATGTTGCTCGCCGAGGATATTCTTGGCGGCTAGCAACCCTGTCTCGATCGAGTGGTCCGTGTTGTTGTAGCGGAAGGTGCCGTATCGACCAATGATCTGCAGGTTCTCGAGCTCGTCGATGAACGCCTTGATCTTGGCCAACGGCTTCTCGTACCCGATCACGTACGAGGGATAGGCGCGCGGCGCGCGGATGGTGAAGCCTCCAATGACTTCGTCTGGTGTGATGAACTTGAGGTCTTCAACCAGGTGTTTCACTGTTTGCTCGACGAGTTCTTCTTCGCTCATTGACCAGATGTGGTCGCCAAATGAGCAGAAGTACTCGACGACCAGCGAGGTGTACTCGTCACTGGGCACCATCTCGGGGCTCCAGTTCTTCGGCTCGTGGAATCGGCCGAAGAGGATGTTCCGATCATGAACATAGAGCCAGGTGTCGTTTGTCACCTCGCGCTTCTTCAGCATCAGGTTGACCGTGATGATGTTGCGGAAGGTCAACTGGTCTGCCGCGGCCAGCACGTCAGCTGGCGGAGCCGGGTCCACGATCTTGGCAAGCAACGTCAGGGGAATCGAGGAGATGTAGTTGTCGGCAGTCAGGCGCTCGGTACCGTCCGGGGTACGCACGGTAACGCCGGTGACGCGGTTACCCTCACGGTGCACGCGCTCGACCCCCGTCTCCAGCAGGATCTCGTTCCCGGTGGCGGTGATGGCGTCCGCCATGCGCTCCGAGAAGCGGCCGAACCCGCCGGCTGGGTACATGAATTCGTCGATGAGGCTGACGACCTTGCCCTTTGACGGAACGACAGCGTCCTTGACGGCCGTCACGAGTGACATGCCTTTGGAGCGTTGTGACACCCAATCGCCGCTCATCTGGTTGCAGGGCAGACCCCAGACCTTCTCCGAGTAGCGCTGGAAGAAGAGCTTGTACAGCGTGGGGCCAAACTGATCGATGTAGGCATCCTCCATCGACTCGACCTCGGATGGCCGTACTTTCTGCTGCACGCGCGTGCGGCCGTAGTCAGCCATCGCCTGCGCGGCAACCATGGGGCCGATGGCTTTCAGCGCGTTGGAGATCTTCAGGGGATAGTCGACGTACTTGCCATCAAAGTAGATGCGACTGATGCGATTTACCCACAGCAGTTCGTCGGCCACGACTTCGCGAAAGAGTTCGTTCAGTTCGTCGTTCTTGGTGAACCAGCGATGACCGCCGATGTCGAACTTGAATTCACCATGCTCGGTCTGCTTGCGGATCGTGCGTGCCAGACCACCAACAAAAGGGGCTTTCTCCACGACCGTTACCGGCAGGCCCGCCTTGGACAGAACGTATGCTGAGCAAAGTCCTCCAGGTCCGGCGCCCATGATCAGCGTCGAATCGCGTTGCGCGCGCCCGGACCCATTGTGCACGGAGCGATCACCGGAGCTTTCATGACCGTTGCGTGCTGATTCCATAGTGTGGGGAAGCCCTCTTCTCTACCTCAGTGCCCGCGGAAGGCACATCGGCCGCTGATCAAACGGACCAAGTCAGTTCCATTGCGCCGCCGATTGTAGACCACGCTACGCACGGCGTATTGCCTGATGAGACGTGAACTGGCGCCCCTAGCGCCGCCATGTCAGCGCGTGATTTAGCCCGAAGTTCCAGATTGCCGCAACGCCTGCACCAATGACGTTGGCCAGCAGATAGTTGAGCCCGAAATGGGTCAACGTGACGAGGACGAGCCAGTTAATGATGAGGCCACCGGAGTTGATGACCCCGTACATGCTGGCTCGCCGCCAGACTGCGCCACTGCCTCGGTTACGCCAGGTCCAGTGCTCATTGAGCAAGAACGTAACAATCATGGAGCCAGCGATAGCAAAGGGCGACGCCGCGGCAATCCGCACGCCAGTCTCGGCAACCAGCAGATAGAGCAAGGCCTGGTTGACAGCGAGTCCGATTGCTCCAACGACGAGGAATACGCGAAACCGACGGGCCGCCGCGGTTGCCCGCAGCGCAATTTCAGGCAGGGCCTCGGGAGAGAGCATCCGGGTAGAATCCTCCGTAACGCTCGCTGTTCGCCGGCATTTCCGGGCAGCAAAACCTTACCATGTGCTCCTCACAACCATGCCCAACCCGCATGCCCGATGGTTGGGCATGGCGTCAGGTTCTGCATGAGTTACTGAGTTGCTGTGGTGCCATCCTCGTCGAGCTTGGCGAACGCTGCCTGCAGTTGGACATCTGAGGAAGCCGCCAATTCCGCTTGCGTCATTTCCGGGTCGTCCTCCGGCCGCGCCGGGAACTCGTCCGACTCCATCATGACGAACTCGTCGGGATCCACGCCCTCCTGCCAAACATGCTCGCCCTTTGGCGTCAGCCAGAAAGCGGTACCCAGGACCAGGTTGGAACCATCATCCTGTGCATAGGTGGCAAGCACTGTCCCTGTGCCGAACGTCGTTTCGCCAACGAGCTTGGCCCGGCCGTTATCTCGTAGCCCTGCCGCCAGGACCTCCGCACCGGACGCCGACTGGCCATCAATTAGCACAACCAATGCCATGTCTCGCCCTGGGCCATCGAACCCGATCGTCCGCAAGTCCTGTGCGATACCGTCGCGGCCCTGCTCCTTGAAGATCGTGAGCCCCTCGTCCATCAATTGGGAGGCGACACCGATGACCTCTGAAACCAGGCCGCCAGGGTTGCCTCGCAGGTCCAGGATCAGCCGCTCGGCGCCTTCCGCCTTCGCCAGTTGCAGAGCGCTGCGCACATCCTTGCTCACGCCGGGCTGGAACTGCGTAATACGCATCTGAATCGTCTTGTCAGGCAGCCACCGCCAGGTGACCTGATCTCGCTCAATGGAGCGGCGCACGACGTCGAAGTCGATCGGCTCTTCCGTTCCGGGCCGGTGGACCGTGACGGTCAACGTATCGCCCTCGCTGCCAAGAATCGCCTCGCGCAATCCTTCGATGTCCATCTGGCGCGTCGATTCGCCATCGACTGCCTCGATGACGTCGCCCGGCTGCATTCCGGCTTCGCGTGCTGGTGATCCCTTGAAGGTCGAGGTGATGACAGGCACGCCGCAGCGGGAATCCACCTCAACGCCGATGCCGACATAGCTGGCTGCCTCTTCGCTGGCCTGCTCCTGCACCATTTCAGGATCGAGGAAGGCGCTGTGCCCCTCATCACCGATGGCGTCGACCATCCCTCGTGCAGCGCCGTAGATGAGCGCGGCGTCATCGATATCTTCCGGGGCCGCCCACTCACTGTGGATCAACTCCCAGGTGCGCTCCAGGGTCGCAAACTCTGGACGGCCCGTCAGCGAGTCGTCCGCCAATGTGCTCGCAAATCCACCCGGCATTCCACTGCCAAGGAGGACCCCCAATCCCAGTGCGCCGGCCACAAGGCCAGCGGTAACGCGCGGGCGAACATAGAAGTGTCCCGGGTTAGCGTGTGACGTAGGCACGGGCTGGTCCGCAGGTTCAGGTCCGAAGGTGGACCGGGGTTCAACGGGCTTACTCATCAATCAATCCTCAGGCTATCCCGGTGCTGTGGCGACGGGACGATGATCAAATGGGCGGGACTGCAACGTGCCATTCAGTAGCTGCCTGGAAAGCCTGTCCGGCCGCCAGCAAGACGGCGTCCGCATCGGCTCGCCCCGTCAGGCAAACGGCTGTCGGCAGGCCCTGGGCACCCGGTCCGGCGGGCATGATGAGCCCGGGTAGGCCACAAAGGTTTGCTGCTCCATCGATAGTACGCAATCCAAAGAAATCTGGTTCCTCGGAGAAGCGCATGGAGATTTCTGTCGCTACAGATCGGTAGCCCGGCGTGATGATGGCATCGTAGTCAGCGAACGCCTGCGCCAGGGCCTGGCTCGCCCTGCCTCGCAGCCGCAGCGCACGGAGGTAGTCGGTGGCGGGCAGGGAGAAACCCGCAAGCAGCGTCACCCGGTCTTCAGGTGCGGTCAGGCCGTCGGCCAGACCCGCTTCCAGGAATTCTTCGAAGGCCGACGCGGCTTCAGCAGCGATGACCGTCGAAGCCGCGGCGTTGTACGGAAGCTCAGGCAGTACGATCTGTTCGATCGAGCCAAGGCGTGCAAATTCTGCCAGCGCGTCCTGGTAGCGCCCCAGGACATCTGGTTCGACCCCCTCCTCCGCATCAGCCAGGGTGGCAAAACGGAAGCCGCTACGCTTGGGATTAGACTGGAATGGAGGCCGAGCGAGGGTGGCGGCATCTCCAGAATCGCGGCCAGCCAGTGCCAGCAGCATCGTCTCGCAGTCGGTGGCGCTGCGCGCCATCGGCCCAATCTTGTCCATTGACCAGGAGAGCGCCATCGCGCCGTGGCGGCTCACCAGGCCGAACGTGGGCCGGAAACCCGTTATGCCATTGAACGCCGCTGGCACGTGGATGGAGCCCCAGGTCTCCGTGCCAATGGCGAGCGGCACGCACCCCGCGGCAACGGCCGAGCCCGACCCGCTGGAGGATCCACCCGCCCAGCGCCCCTTGTCCCACGCGTTCAGGCCCGGCCCGGTGAGCGCTGCGTTCGGCTGGTCGTATCCAAACCCACCCGCCAACTCCACCATCGCCAACTTGGCAGTAAGTACCGCGCCCGCCTCACGCATGAGGGTGATGACTGTTGCGTCACCAGGAAGACGCTGGTCACGCAGCGGTGCAGCGCCCCAGGTTGTGGGATAACCCTCGACCGCGAGCAGGTCCTTGGCGCCATAGGGAATGCCGTGCAGCGGTCCCCGGTCCTCACCGCGCGCGAGCTCGGCGTCCGCCCGAGCAGCTTCGTCCAGCGCGCGCTCTGATGTGAGGGTCACGACGGCATTCAGATCCCGGCCAACGGAATTCAACCGCTCAAGCGAATGGGTTGCCAGCTCCACGGCAGTAGTCTGGCCACTGCGGAGCCATGTGCCGAGCTGCGATACGCTCGCGAAACGTAACTCCTTCGCTCTTACCACGTCCCGCTTCCGCCCAGCTCAAGTTGCGAGTTGTTTCCAGAAGCCGGCGCGTCCCCATTGGCAAGCGGCAAGGTCCGCATCTCCTCCCGCAGTTCCAGGTCGCGCTCGATACGCCTTCGCACGGTGTTAAGCTCGTCGCCAGTGAGCGAGCGATGGGCCCGCGCAGCGACCACCATCAGGCGAGCCTCGATCTCTGCTTCGTGATTCTTGTCCACCATTGCCTCCGTCAGTTTCGTACGAATGCACGGGAAACCGCATCTATGCTATAGTGGCACGTCGCGGGTGCGATGTAACCCGGTTGTTTTGTGCGTGCCAGACAGCGGCACGTTTTTCTGAATGTAAGAGAGCGAGCAAGCATTTCATGGTCGAGCCGGCATCGAGCACTGCACCATATGCCATCATCGAGACAGGCGGCAAGCAGTACCGCGTCTCTGTCGGGGACCGGCTTGCGGTCGAGAAGCTCGATGCCGAGCCCGGCTCGGACATCGTCTTTGACCGCGTTCTGCTAGTTGGTGGCAATGGCTCCACCGCCGTGGGCACGCCGGTCGTGAGTGGCGCATCGGTTTCTGCGCAGGTGGAAGATCAATTCCGCGGCGAGAAGATCATCGTCTTCAAGTACAAGGCGAAGAAGCGCTATCGTCGCCGGAACGGACATCGTCAGTCATTGACCCGCGTGGCAATTACTGGTATTTCGGCCTGAGCTACAAGTGACGTTCTGATACAACAAGGGAGAATTCCAGATGGCTCACAAGAAAGGCGGCGGTAGCTCCCGCAACGGCCGCGACAGCAATGCGCAGCGGCTGGGCGTGAAGCGCTCGGATGGCCAGTTCGTCCGCTCTGGCACCATTGTCGTCCGGCAGCGCGGCACCCAGTTCTGGGTCGGCGAGAACGTCGGGATCGGCAAGGACCATACCATTTACGCCAAGATTGATGGCGTGGTCTGCTTCGAGCCGGTTACGCGCGCCAAGCGCCGCATCAGTGTGTATCCGCCGGATGTATATCCGATTGGCGGCAACGTCGGTCTGCTCAAGCCGGCCTACGAATCCATAACCTTGACGGAATCGGCTGCCGCCGCGGACTAGTACTCGTTCACGTGACCACCGGGGCGCCCATGTCGGCCACCCCGGAGAAAGATAAGCGACACCAATGAAGCAGGGACTCCACCCCAAGTACGAAGATACGACGGTCACGTGCGCGTGCGGTAACACCTTCACCACGCGCTCGACGCGCCAGAATCTGCGCACGGATCTGTGCAATGTCTGCCACCCGTTTTACACCGGCGAGCAGCGCATTGTGGACACGGCTGGCCAGGTCGAGCGCTTCATGAGGCGTATGGAGGCTGCTTCCGGCAAGCCATCCAAGCGACAGACCCGCATCGCGGCGCGCGTCGAGCGCGACACGGCGAACCGCCGGCCCGCTGAGGAGCAGGCTGAGGCAGACGCCGAGTTGGTAAGCGCCGAGGCCGCCGCCAACTAACGCGCGCTTTCGAATCCAGGACATAGGGGTCCGTGCATGCACGGACCCCTTTTTGTTTTGCGTTTTGCGTTCGCGCGGACGGAGCGTGGTACGTTCTGAGGCAGTCATGTTCCGTGGCCTGCTCGCAGACCGCGGGTTCGCAGGGAAGAGGCAAGGCACTCCGTGACAACCACCCCAGTTTCCCAGCCGCCAGCACTGGATACCTCAGAAGATGCCACGGTCATGGCGTTGATCGAAATACCGCGCGGTAGCCGAAACAAGTACGAGTTCGACCAAGCTACCGGACGATTTTACCTGGACCGGGTGCTCTACTCCTCGGTCCATTACCCAACGGATTACGGCTACATCGTGGAGACGCTTGCAGGAGACGGTGACCCACTCGATGTCCTGGTCCTGGTGCAAGAACCGACCTTCCCAGGATGCATGATTGAGGCGCGCGTGCTGGGCGGACTGGACATGTCTGATGAGAAGGGATCCGACTTCAAAGTCTTGGCAGTACCGGTCGGCGATCCTCGTTATGCACACTTCATGCGTCTCTCCGACATCGGGGACCATTGGCTCCGCGAGATTGAGACGTTCTTCGCCACGTACAAGCTGCTGGAGCCGAAGCAGACAGAGGTGCTTGGCTGGCACGATCTCGAAGAGACGCTGGCCATGGTTGCCGCGTGCCGAGAACGCTATCAGGCGAACCTGGCGAAGCAGTAGCTCATACATGGCGCGGCATGATCGGCCGCGCAGGAACGCTCCCGGGGAGGGCCGCGCGTGAACCGTACCCGCCACAGCGGCATCATTTGCCACCCGACGTCCTTTCCAGGACCTCACGGGATCGGAGATCTCGGAGAGCCGGCATTCCGGTTCGTGGAATGGCTGGCTCGCGGCGCGCAGACCGAGTGGCAAATTCTGCCGCTGGGCCCTGTCGGCCCCGGGGACTCCCCATATGCTTCGCCGTCCGCATTTGCCGGCAACGCGCTCCTGATCTCGCTGCCCTGGTTGGTAGGAGATGGCTTGCTGGACAGCCAGTCCGTGGAGGCTCCACCGCCGTTCTCCGATGCCAGCGTGCATTTTGACGCGGTGCGCGCGTTCAAGATGCCACTCCTGCGAGAGGCGTTCAGCCGTTTCAGGCGTGGTGCTGCCTCACATCTCCGATCGGAATTCGAGTCATACCAGACAGACCAGGCGAGTTGGCTCGACGACTATGCCCTCTTCATGGCCCTGAAAGATGCCCATCATGGCGCGTCCTGGAACACCTGGGCAGTGGAACTGGTGCAGCGCCGGCCGGAAGCGCTGGAGGCGGCCGCCCAGGAGCACAAGGACGCCATCTCCTTCCATCGCTTCACGCAGTTCCTTGTTGATCGCCAGTGGAGAGAAGTGCGGAGCTTCGCGAACGACCGTGACGTGCAGATCATGGGGGATATCCCCATCTTCGTCGCCTATGACAGCGCCGATGTCTGGGCAAACCAGGAACTCTTCCGCCTGGACCCCCTGGGTCGTCCCAACCAGGTAACCGGGGTGCCGCCTGATGCCTTCACCGACGATGGGCAACTCTGGGGCAACCCGGCGTACGACTGGCAGCGCCACGAGGAGACCGGCTTCGCCTGGTGGATCGAGCGCGTGCGGACCACGCTGCAGCGCGTTGATCTGCTGCGCATCGATCACTTCCGGGCGTTTGCTGCCTCCTGGAGCGTGCCGGCCGATGCTGAAACCTCCGCTGAGGGACACTGGGAGCCTGGACCCGGCCGCAGCATTTTCGATGCCATAGAGCGTGCATTGGGCCGGACACCTTTCATCGTCGAGGATCTGGGGCTCATCACCCCGGATGTTGTTGCGCTACGAGAGACGCTTGGCTTCCCTGGGATGCGGGTCCTGCAGTTTGCCTTTGGGGATGGGCCGGAAAACGCCTATCTTCCTCACAATTACGATCCCGTCACCGTCGCCTATACGGGTACCCACGACAACCAGACGTCAATTGGGTGGTTCCGCAGCCTGGACGACCGTACCCGTGGCAACGTCCAGCGCTACCTGGCGCGCGACGGAAGTGATATTGCGTGGGACCTCATCCGGCTGGCGTCGTCCTCCGTCGCGGACCGCGCGCTCATGCCGCTGCAGGATGTCATGCGGCTGGATGACGATGCCCGCATGAACACGCCGGGCCGCGCCACGGGTAACTGGGGCTGGCGCTACGCGCCGTATCAGTTGCACGAGGGCCTGGCCGATGGCCTCCGTGATCTGACGGAGACCTACGGGCGTGCGCCTACGAGCGAGATCCGGCGGGGATATGATCCATACGATTACACGGCGCCCTCGACAGCCCACCCGCTCATGACCCAGGCGGCGGACTGAGCGGGGTCCTGAATTGACTGAGTACACCGCGCCTCGCATGAAGGGAGCACAACCATGAGCACGCCCGTCGGAACCTTTACGTTCATGCTCCATAGCCACCTGCCGTATGCCCGTCAAGCAGGCATGTGGCCGCACGGCGAGGAGTGGGTGCACGAGGCGATTGCCGAAACGTATGTCCCTCTCCTGAATGCGCTCTACGACTTGCGCGAGGAAGGTGTGCCCTGCCGGCTGACCATCGGAATCACCCCGATCTTGGCGGAGCAACTGGCTGACCCGCTGATCATCGATCACTTCATTGGGTACGCCACCGAGCGGGCGGCGCGGGCGGCCAAGGATATTGAGCGATTCGAGCTCAACGGCGATGAGCGGATGCGCAACCTGGCGCGCTTCTACCACCACTGGTACGGGCGCGTGCTGACCTCTTTCGTCGATCGCTACAACCGCGACCTACTTGGGGCGTTTCGCGTTCTCCAGGACGACGGTCTGATCGAGGTCGCCACGTGCGCGGCTACGCACGGCTATTTGCCACTTCTGTCGCGCGACTCCTCCATTCATGCGCAACTCCACACGGGCGTCGAGGCGTATCGGCGTCACTTCGGCCGTGCTCCGCAGGCGATCTGGCTTCCCGAGTGCGCCTATCGGCCCGTGATCGTGGAAGAGGATGGAGAAGGTACGATCCGGCGGCCCGGGCTGGAGTCCTTCCTCGCGGAAGAGGGATTGATCGTCTTCTTCAGTGAAACGCACACAGTCGAGGGTGGCGTCCCCGTTGGCATGGCGGTGCCGGGCACGGTCGGCGCGTACGGTATGGTGGCCCGCCGGTATGCGTCCAGCGTTGTCAAGCCAACTGCCGATGAGCAACTCACGCCTGGTACGTCTCTCCTCCCCTACTGGGTGGGTGACGCGCCCGGTCAAGTCGCGGTGTTGGCGAGGCATGAGCGAACGGGTCAGCAAGTCTGGTCCGCCGCGTTTGGCTACCCTGGGGACTTCGCGTACCGGGAGTTTCATCGTAAGGACGCCGAATCCGGGATGCAGTATTGGCGCATAAGCGGCGCAGGGGTGGATCTCGGCGAAAAGGATGCGTACGACCCCGACCGTGCGTCCGCACAGGTGGCGTCTCACGCGGACCACTACGTCCATCTCATCGAAGAGCAGCTACGCGAGAATTACGAGAAGACCGGAGTCTTTGGCAGCATCACCGCCTCGTACGACACCGAGTTGTTTGGCCACTGGTGGTTCGAGGGCGTTGACTGGTTGAAGGCCGTTCTCCGCGGGCTGGCCGCGCGCCCGGCTGTCGAGATGAGCACCGCGAGCGGCGTCATCGAGAACCACCCGCCTCGCGAAGTACTCTCACTGCCGGAATCAAGCTGGGGCGCTGGGGGTGGTCACTACACGTGGCTCAATGATGAGACCGAGTGGATGTGGCCGTTGATCCATGAGGCAGAGCGGCGCATGGAAGCCCTGGTCACGACATACCCGGACGCCACCGGCGATCTGCGCTCGGTGCTTGACCAGGCCGCACGCGAACTCCTCCTGCTGCAGAGCAGCGACTGGCCCTTCCTGGTCACGACCGGCCAGGCCAACGAGTACGCGACCGAGCGTTTCCAGGAGCATCTGGCGCGGTACGACCAGCTTTGCGCCATAGCTGAACGGGGCGCCTTGACGAGCGAGGATATGGTCTTCACGGCGGCCTTGCGTGAACGGGACAATCCTTTCCCGACCATTGACTACGCAGAGTGGGCGCCTCGTCAGGGGTATGCCGGTGAGGTGCCGGCCATGCCGGTTTCTGGGTAGGGCTGTACGGTCATCAAGGCCCGTAGGGGGATGCCGAGCCACGTTGGCCGGTTGCGTGCTTCGTAAGCCACTTCGTAGAGGGCCTTGTCGAGCTCCCAGGCGCGGAGTGCCCTCGCGAATTCGTCATCGGATTCCGGAACAAGTACGAGTCCAGCGTCGGCAATGCTCTGGCGGTAAGCCTCAAGGAAGGCCGCTCGGGCAGCTGACTCCCACGCAAGGAGGCGGGGTTCAGCGATAGCCCGGCCTTCTTCAGGGAGCGAAAGCGAAGATGCCCCGCGGGCGTAGGCAAACGAGCGGAGCATCCCTGCCACGTCCTTGAGGGCCGATGCCCGCTGCCGTCGTTCTTCGACTGGCCGCGCCGGTTCCCCTTCAAAGTCAAGGATGACCCAATCATCATCAGTGCGAAGGGTTTGCCCGAGGTGGTAGTCCCCATGCGTACGGATGCGTGGAAGACCAAGCTCGGCGTCGTAGCCGGCTACATCGGCTTCGGCGTTCCGGAGCGCCGCATGTATCGCTGGCAAGGCCTCCCGAGTGTCAGAGGGTAGAGCGTCCGCGCGTTCGCGGATGATCTCGTCTGCACGCTCGAGCGCAACGCCGGTGCGTGCCTGGTTCTGCTCGATGTCGCTCGCGGATGAAGCATCGGGCGTGAAGGCTCCGTCACGTGCGGTTGCAAGCGCGAGATGCATTTCTGCGGTGCGCTGACCGAGTAGACGCTCAGGCCCGATGTCGATGTCCCCGTCAGCAGCGACAGCTTCCAGGCGGTTGAGGAGCCACGTCCATCCATCGGACTGGTGCGGGATGAAACTGGTTGCCAATGCCAACGGATAGGTCACGCCTTCCGGACCGAGCCAGGCCAGGGAACCTACAAACGCTGGGGTGTGGGAGAAGCCCTGGGCGGATAGAACGCGCAACGCCTCCTCGTCCGGATTGATGCCTGGCTGCAGCCTACGGAAGAGTTTGACGATGAGGGTATCGCCGAACCGAATCGAGGTGTTGCTCTGCTCGCCGCGTAACACCTCCGCGGGAAACTGGGCGCCCCGGTCCAGTAGCGCTGCGCCGTCCGGTCCCAGATCGGACGGCCAAGCTGGGTCAGCTTCCTGGAACGCTCGTAGCAGCCAGTCCCCGAACCACGGCTGAGCGATGGCATCGAGGACAGAATCGTCGCCGATGCGGCCGAGGGGTACGCCTGCAGCCTCACCACTGGCAGTCACATACAGGGGAAAGAAGTATTGGCTGGCGCCGCGGTCCGCAAACCGGAGCTGCGCCACCACGAGAGCCAGCATTCCCTCGGCCACGGGCTCCAGTCGGAGCGCCATCAACTCACCAGAGGTGATGGCACGTCCCTTGTCGGCATACCAGCGCTGCTGTGTTAGCCAACCCGCTTCCCTGCCTGTATTGAGGAGCAGTGCCTGCAGCATTGCCCGCACTTCTGCGTGGTCAGTCATCCCTGCTACGCCTCGGGCTTGACTAGCCGGAACCAGTAGAAGCTGTGGGGGCCAAGCGTCACGAAGTACGGCAGTTCTCCAATGAGTGGAAATGCGGTCTCGCCGATCATCTCGATTGGCTGCCATCCGTCATACGAGCTCAAGTCCAGTTCGGCTGGCTGCACGAACCGGGAGAGGTTCACGACGCACAGGAGAACTTCGTCTTCATAGGCGCGGACATACGCGAGGACGCGGCGGTTGTCCGCGTTCAGGAATTGCAGCGTGCCACGTCCAAACGCCTTGAACCGCTTGCGTACGCGGATCATGCGCCGCATCCACTCCAGGAGCGAAGTGGGCAAGCGCTCTTGTGCTTCAACGTTCACGGCCTGATACCCGTATACCGGATCGGTGATGACTGGGTCGTACAACCTGGCCGGATCGGCGCGAGAGAACCCGCCGTTGCGGTCGCCCGACCACTGCATCGGCGTGCGCACGCCGTTGCGGTCGCCAAGGTAGACATTGTCACCCATGCCGATCTCGTCGCCGTAGTAGAGCACCGGCGCGCCGGGAAGCGATAGGAGCAGCGAGTTCATGAGTTCGATCTTGCGACGGCTGTTCTCCAGCAGCGGAGCCAGGCGACGCCGGATGCCGACATTGCGGCGCATCATGGCGTCTTTGGCGTACTCCGTGTACATGTAGTCACGCTCTTCATCCGTCACCATCTCGAGCGTGAGCTCGTCGTGATTACGCAGGAAGATCGCCCACTGCGCCGTCTCCGGGATGGCGGGCGTGCGCTCCATGATTTCGATGATCGGCAGCCGGTCCTCACGCCGGATCGCCATGAACATGCGCGGCATCAGCGGGAAGTGGAACGCCATGTGGAACTCGGGGTTCTCGTCATCCCCGAAGTACTCCACCACGTCCTCTGGCCACTGGTTTGCCTCCGCCAGCAGGATCTTACCCGGGAACTCTGTCTCCATCGTGCGGCGCAGGAGCGCAAGAAACTCATGCGTTCTGGGTAAGTTCTCGCAGATCGTGCCTTCTTCCTCGAAGAGGTACGGCACGGCGTCGCAACGAAAGCCGTCCATGCCCAGGTTCATCCAGAAGCGCATGACATTCAGCATTTCTTCCTGGACGGCCGGGCTCTCGTAATTGAGATCAGGTTGGTTGCTGAAAAACCGGTGCCAGAAATACTGCCCAGCCACCGGGTCGAACGTCCAGTTCGAAACCTCGGTGTCGATGAAGATAATGCGAGCGTCGCTGTACTTGTTGGGGTCGTCGCTCCACACGTAATAGTCACGGTAGGGTCCCTCAGGGTCCTTGCGGGACTCCTGGAACCACATGTGCTGATCGGAGGTGTGGTTCATGACGAGGTCGACGACGACCTTCAAGCCGCGCTCGTGGGCGGCATCAAGAAGCGCCTTGAAGTCTTCGACGGTGCCGAAATCGGGATGAATGCTGCCGAAATCCGAGATATCGTAGCCATCATCCTTGAATGGCGACGGGTAGAACGGCAGGAGCCAGATGCAGTCGACTCCGAGGTTCTTGATGTAGTCAAGCTTCTCGGTCATGCCCCGGAAATCGCCGACGCCGTTGTTGTCTGAATCGAAGAACGATTTGACCGGCGCCTCGTAGAAGACCGCGTCCTTGTACCAGAATGGATCCTCGCTCATGCGCTCCCCCGGGCTGCGCTCAGGCTCACCTGCAGGTAATTTCCTGCCTGCGCATTATGAGTGTTTCGGGACCTTCTGGTAGCGCAGTCGTGACGCCGAGGGCTACAGCACGATATGATGATACCGTTATGTGTTTGACCTCTCGACGTGGGGCATTCTGGCTACATGGGTGAATTGGTCGCTGGTCAACCTGCTCTACGTATCGAGAGCTTGACCAGTCTTCCCCTTGAAATGGTCTCCTCCATGGCCCTAGTGCACCGGGCCGTGCCCGGTAGCACGCTGGATCCCTGGTTGACTCAAGCCCGTGAACGGTTGCCTCGGGATCTGCGAGACAACCTGGACTTGTTGCATGGGTTCTCGGGTCGCATGCTCCTCTACCCGGAGGAGCCTGTCATGCGATTCAGGCCGCTCGAGCAGGAGAATCGCGATGCCGACTTTGATGACCTCATCCACTACATGGAGTCCCTTCCCGCTGATGACTATGTGGAGATGGTTGCCAATGCCCTTCGTCGCGTCCACGCGGGCTTTGACCGTCGCTGGCAGCCGCCCGAGGATGAGGCAAGTTGGTCCAGGGCGCTGAAGCCCGCACTGACCCGCGCGCCGCTGGACCAGGCCATGGACCTGATCGCCAATCCCTCGGAACTGAAGCAGCGGACCGTTGACCTCTACGCAGGTATGTGGGATCACGTGGTGCGTGACGCGCGGGAAGAGGCCCTCCCGATGTTGGAGCAAGCCGCTGAGCGTGGCGCGGCCCTGGAAGACCGCGGATTCAGCGATGCCTACTCGGCGCTCACCGGCCAGCGCCTCCCGGAGGTCCTGAGTCATCCGCCGACAAGCATCACACGCGTCGCCTTCTGCCCATCGGCCCACCTGGGCGCCTTTGTCAGCTATATCGCGTACGAGCCGGACCTCGTCGTGTTCTTCTCAGCGCCTTTGCTCCTTGAGCGCGTTGGAGCGCGCAGCGCCAACGGAAACGGCCGCGCTAAGGGAGTTACAGCTCCCAACGGTCTTGTCTCTCCTACCGACTTTCTGGAAGCCACCCGTGCCCTCGCAGATCCGACGCGCCTGCGGATCGTGGACCTGCTGCTCGAGGGCGAGTTGTACGCACAGGAAATCGTCGCCAGGCTTGGCGTCGCGCAGTCCGCCGCCTCCCGGCATCTCTCGCAACTCGAGCGAGCCGGGATTGTAACGGTCGTGGCGCGACGCGGTTCCAAGTACTACGCGGTGAACGCCGAGCGCCTGGAGGGGCTGGCTTCCGCGCTCTCGGAGCGCGGGAACCGGGCGAGATCCCTGCAGACTTAGGTCGTGGCTGGCACGTTTCGTGTTCGCAGTGGCTTGGGACGGTAGACGCTGTGCACCTTGGCCCGGAGGACGGCGGCGTCCCCGGTGCGGCCAGTTTCGGTGTACGCCGCGATGGCGGCCTCGTGCGCAGCACGCTCAAGTGACCAGAAGGTTGGCACTCGTGTGAGGTCCAGCGCAGGATCGAGCGTGGCAGCGTCCCGGAAGGCGGCCTGCGCCGCGTCAAAGCGCCGAGCGCGGCTTAAGGCGAGCGCACGTAATGCGGCTGCCCGTGCCCGCCGTTCGTTCGCGGTCAGGGGCCCGCTGCCAGCAGGTGCAGCGTCATCGGCGGCCACGACGCTCGTCGCGGTCGCATCGACCGGGGCGGTTTGCGCGACAAACGTTTCGTGCGTTGCCCCCACCAGTTCCGGTTGTGTTGGCGCAACCTGCGCGGCGTGCCGGAGCCGTTCTTCCCGGATGGCAGCAGCGCGCTCAATTGCGGCTGATGGAGGGGCGACCGATTTCGGCACGACCTCTGCGTAGACCTCTTGCAAGCCGGCACGGCCGGTCAGGTTGTTCCAGAAGGATGTCAGGCAAAGCAGCGCAGGCTGAGAAACGATCATGGCGCGGCCTCTTACACGGCGATGTGTGCCACCACGGCGAAAACACATGGCTGGGTCTGCACTTCCCCTCGCGGTCCGGGGCGTGCGATCTCTAGCAAACTGGCGGGGGTTCTGGAGTAATCCAGGACCAGCATCGTACCATCGCTGCTGTACGGACACAAGACAGATCGTGACTTGTCGGCAACATTTCGGCGATTGTCCGGTTGTGCCCGCGACCCCCAGATTGGAGTGCTCTTGGACGACATCGACGCCCTCATCGAACTGGCGCGGCCTGCGCGGAACATCGTGGCGTTCACGGGCGCGGGAATAAGCACGGAATCCGGCATTCCCGATTACCGTGGGCCCGGCGGTGTGTGGGAGAAGAACACCCCACCAACCATCGGAGACTTCCGCGAAAACCAGGAAACTCGAGCCGCCTACTGGCGAGAGCGCAAGGACCGCTACCCGGGGCTGCGGGATACGATGCCGAACAGTGGGCACGTGGCCCTGGTTCGGTTGCAGGACGCCGGATTGCTCAGTGCTGTCATCACCCAGAACATCGATGGTTTGCACCAGAAGTCGGGCATTGACCCGGAGCGCGTGATCGAACTCCATGGGACCGCCCACCGGGTGAGGTGCATCGACTGCGGCACGACGTGGCCCGCGGAGGAGATCCAGCGCCGCCTGGAGACAGAGCCGCTACCGGCCTGCCAGGTGTGCGGAGGGCGGCTGCGCGGGGCCACTGTTCTCTTTGGGGAATCGCTGCCACAGGACGTACTCCAGGCGGCGGCGGTGGCCGCACGTGAGGCGGACCTGATGCTGGTGATCGGGAGCTCGCTGATCGTTCAGCCTGCGGCAAGGCTGCCCGAGATTGCCGTCGCGTCTGGAGCCAGCCTGGCGATCATCAACAACGAGCCGACTCCGCTAGACCCCATTGCCAACGTCCTGGTGCGCGGCGGCGCGGGCGCTGCGCTCGGCGCCCTGGCAGACGCCCTGGTTGGAGCGAGCCAATCGCCCGCCCAGGAGTAACTTTCCAGGTCGGGAAGTAAAGTGGGCGAGACGCTCGCTTACTGTTCCGGCGTGGGCTGGCAGACCGGGCAGTAGTACGTGCCGCGCGAGCCGACCACGATCTTGAGGATCTCCCTGCCACACGTAGTGCACGGTTCGCCCTTGCGGGCATGGATTGCAGGAAAGCCATCACGCGGGTTGGCTCGCCCGTTGCGGATGTCGGCGCCACCCTGCTCCAGACCGCGCTCGAGCGACCACGAGATGGCCTCGTGGATCGCGTGGATTTCGCTGTCGGTCAGGCTGTTCGCGGGACGCTCCGGGTGGAGACGGGCGTGATGCAGCGCCTCATCGACATAGATGTTACCGAGGCCGGCAACCAGCGTCTGGTCGAGCAGCGCCTGCTTGACCGGTATTCGACGCCGGGCAAGTTTCGCCCCGAGGTCCTCCACTGTGATGCGTTCTGTGCCGACGCCCTCAGGGGCGAAGTTGAATGCAGCAAGCGCGCTCGGGATATCATCGGTTGGCATCAGCCGCCACCAGCCGAACTGGCGGATATCGCTGTAGTAGAGGATGCTGCCGTCCGCGAAGGACATGGTCAGGTGCGTGGACTTGTGCGGCAGCGGCCCCTCCGGACCCGGAACGGGGTGCCCCGCCATGACCCGCGTGCCGTCTGGCCGGACGACAGTCAGTTGTCCGGCCAACTTGAAATGGGTGAGCAAACTGAGATGGTTGCTCCAGTGCGTGACCATCACCTTGGCTCGGCGGTCCGTATCAATCAGCGTGGAACCGCACAGGAGGTCCAGGTCCGGGAGCGGCGAGTCTCGCATCAGCTTGGGGAGCGTGAGTTGGGCACTGGCCAACTCGCGTCCCACAAGCTCCCGCGCGACGATGCCGCGCATGGTTTCAACTTCGGGTAGTTCTGGCATCAGGACCTAGCGCACACCGTTGTGGTGCGCGAGGCTACGGCTGCGCTGCTGAGCATTGATCCATTGCACCGCGTGAGACCCGGCGCGGACCATCTCTGCCTCGTTGGACTCCTTGCCAACATTGTTCATGAGGTCAAACGTCGCCAGTTTGGCATCCCGGTGTCGAGCCTGATGCCGCACCGTGGGCGGCCCCATGAGCGGGCCAATCGTCATCAGGCGGACCAACCAGCCTTCACTTGTTAGCGTCAGGGTCACCTCGGCGCGTTCACTCTTCCAGATGAATGCTTCTCCGGCTGTGATGGCGTACTCTCCCCCACCCACTGCTGCCCCCATCCCATGGCCAGTTGCGTCTGCGGTTCACACTGTCCGGGGCGCCGCAACGGGACACGGCTTGGCTGCAACGCATGCCAGGCATGTGGTTCCCCCGGACCCGCTGCCGTCCCAACCGGCGCTTTGCGGAGCGCTCAGTCTAACGCATCACTCTGCCAACCTGTGACGACAAGGCACCTCGGACAGCGTCCAGTTTTACGCGAAGCGTGTCGCCCGCGCTGCACGGATGCGCTCGGCGATTGGTGGATGGGAATAGAGCATGATGACGACCGGCCGCGGCGGGTCAGGGTCGGCCAGCGCGGTGGCGGCCAACCGCTCCATCGCCCGCGCGTACGCCTCGGGATCTCGCGTGAGTTCGATGGCGTAGCGATCCGCGCGGCGCTCCATCCAGCGGCTGATCGCCGCTTGCGACGGCGCGGCCAGGAACCCAAGCCCGGTCCCCAGGATCGCCAGCAGAGGGTACGCTGCCTCGTCTCCTACCTCGGTAACACCGGTCTGCTCACTGGTGGCCGCGAGGGCCCGGGGAGCGAGCCTGGAGAGCAGCCAGGCGCTGCCGAAGCCCATGACGCCGCCCATGGTGATCAAGCGCCAGATGTCGCCGTGGACCTGGTGGCCCAACTCATGGGCGACGACCCCGCCGATTTCGTCGGCGTCGAAATCGCGCAGCAGCGTGTCACCGAGGACGATGCGCTTGGTGTTGCCGAGTCCGGTGAACATGGCGTTCGGCTTCTCGCTCTGGCGGCTCATGTCCATCTCGTAGATGTCCGCTACGCGCACGCCTGACCGCTCCGTGAGCGCCACCAGTTGCTCACGCAGGCGCTCATCGCTGAGCGGCGTGAATTTGTTGAAGAGGGGCATGAGCAGCACTGGCGCCAGGTTGCTGAGGAGGACCATGAGCGGCACTGTGGCGCCGGCGAGAATGAGCCACCAGTCGTTGGGCCGGCGGCGGATGACGATGAACGCGCCGGTCATGAGCGGCGTTTGCAACGCGGTGCCGACCACGAGCCCCTTGACCTGCTCCGCGAACCAGTCCGGCGTGGATTGCTTCGTCAGCCCAAAGGCCCGCTCGACCGCGAGCCCGCTCACGTACGCCAGCGGGAGTCCGGCGAGCCAGGTCCCCACGTTGAGCGTGGCGAGGAAGGCGGGCGCGGTCAGGCGCTGATCCGGCACAACCTCGGCGATGCGGACCTGCAGCCGCTTGGTCCGCTGCTGGCGCGCGAGCCAGGCCATCGAGCCGACTGACCAGGCCAACGATGCACCAAGCAGGCCGAGCCTGATGCGGCTGTAGCGTTTAGCTTTCGGGATGTCGAGACCGGGGATGACGATGGGATCATGGATGGGCATGGGTGCTCCTTGGGAAGTGGCGGGTAGAAAGCCGGTGTCATTTGGCGAAGGGCGCTTGCGGCTGAGGAACCCTCACCCCAACCCCTCTCCCGGTGCGCGGGAGAGGGGTTCTTGGCGGCGAGTGCGGCACTGTGCAGTGAACTGCTCTCGCCGGGAGCGAAGTCGGTGGGTACGCCGAGAATCCCGAGAGCACCGTCGTGCTCCCCTCTCCCGCGCATCGGGAGAGGGTCTGGGGTGAGGGCCATGTGGGGCAGGGGCAATTCAACGCGATTCCACACCGGGCGTTACGGCGTGGGAGATGCGAAGGCGGCTGGTGTGCCGATCGGCTCGAAGGGCGCGTAGCCCGTGAGTTCGACGTAGCCGTGACCGGTGACGCCCGCTCCAGCTTGGGAGCCGGAGACGTCGACTGCGCCTTCCCAGTAGATGACGCCGGTGGTGCGCCGGGTATCCAGTTCTTGCTTCTCCAGCAGCGGTGTGACCGTCAGCGAGAGTTCCGCGCTGGGGACTTCGACCTGCCAGCCCATGGGATAGGTGGTGCCAGTTGAGGGGCTGGTCCAGCTTCCGGTGGGCGTGGAGGTGAAGTCATCCGGGCCGAGGTAGGTGGGCGCGCCTTCGGGATCCAGCAGGGTGCCATCGACACGCAGGAATTCGCCCTCTGGGCCACGGATGACATACAGCATCAGGTCGTAGTTGTTGGCGAGCTGGATGGAGAACCAGTCCCAGCCGCCCTCCTGGTAGGTGGCGAAATCACCCCACTGGTGATCCATCCAGGCCTCGCCAAAGACCCGTTGATCGACCCCGTTGATGGCGACCGTGCCACTCACCTTGAGGCGGGTCCAGGTGTAGTAGTAGGACGCGGTGCCATTACCGTAGTCGATGTAGCCGTCGCCATCGTGCAAGGCGGCCGGCTTCTGGGTGGCGAGGTCGAGGTTGATGGCATAGCCAGGCATGTCGGCCTGCAGGTTGAAGTTGCCATTTTCGCCGAGCATGGTCCAGCCCTGGATATCGAGGTCAAGCGCGGCGGCATCCCCTTCCACACCCTGCACGCCGAGGATGCGCTGGTCATAGGTGAACTCTTCGCGGCCGGGAGACGTGACCGCGAAGTGGCTGACGAAGCCCTCCAGGTCGCCGGGTTTGGCGCGGAATATGACGTACTCGAAGCCGAGGCGCTCACTCACCTCGGTCTGGATGTTGCCGGTGAAGTACCACCACTCCACGCTCGTCTCATGCACGCCGTCATCGCGCGGGAACTCGATGGGAACCGGGATGTCGAGGGCGGGCGTCGCCTGCTGGGCGAGCGCCAGTGGTGAATGGCCGGAGGCGGCCAGGAGCGGGACGAGCGCCAGGCCGGCGCTGAAGGAACGACGAGAGAGTGATGTCACGTGGTCTCCTCGATGAACGATGCGCGCGGGAGGACCCGGGCCAGCGGCGCGGGTAACCACCAGTTCCAGGCGCCGAGCAGCTTCATGGTCGCCGGGACCAGCAGCGCGCGCACCACGGTGGCATCCAGGAATACTGCCAGAGCGATGCCAAAGCCCAAAGCCTTGATGAGCACAACCTCGGCGGTCACGAACGAGGCGGTGACGATAACGACCAGCAGCGCGGCCGAGGTGATGATGCGCCCGCTGCGCTGCAGCCCGATAGCCACCGCCTCGGTGTTGTCGCCGGTGCGCTCCCACTCCTCGCGGATGCGCGAGAGCAGGAAGACCTCGTAGTCCATGCTGAGCCCGAAGAGGACGCAGAACAGGATGATCGGCAGCGAGGCCTCGACGTAGCCGAGCGCGGTGAAGCCGAGGAACTGGCTGAGGTGGCCATCCTGGAAGACCCAGACGAGCGCCCCGTAGGAGGCCAGGATGGAGAGCGCGTTCATCAGGATCGCCTTCAGGGGCAGCAGGAGCGAGCGGAAGAGCAGCAGCAGCACGACGTAGGTGGCAGCGACGATGATCGCGACGGCGCGCGGGAAATCGGCGTACATGGCGCCCACGGAATCGATGATCTCCGCGGTGCTGCCGCCTACCAGTAGCTCCGCACCCGGGATGGACTGACCGCGAATCGCGGCCAGCAGGGCTTTGCTGGCGTCCGAGCCGGCGAGATCCCGCCCGTACACGAGCAGCACCGCCGCGTTCTCGTTCGCCAGCGCGCCCCCCTGCGCTGTGCCAGCCGACAGACCGCGTTGCAGCTTCGCCGTGCCAATGGCCAGCGGCCCGGGTAGCCCCGCCGGGGTGACGCTCTGGACGCGGGCGACCTCCGGGTTGCGCTCCAGCCACTGCGTGAGCGCGTAGATCTGACCCAGGGTTTCATCGCTGAAAAGGCGGCCGGGCGCCTCGACGACGATCACGAAGGGGGTCAACTCGCCCGGGCCGTAGGCGGCGACCAGGGTATCGAACGCCGCGCGCGATGGAAGCCCTTGCGGGAGGATGGTGGCATCGGGCGAGGAGATCTCGGCGTGGCGGAAGGGCGAGCCCAGCAGCACAAGCAGCGCCAGCGTCGGGATGAGCACGGCCACCGGGCGGCGCATCACCGCCCGCGAGAGGTCGACCCAGAAGCCACTGGTGGGCGCGGTCTCGCGCGGGGTACGGCGCAGCGAGAGGCGGTCGATGTTCGGCCCAACGATGGCCAGCATCGCCGGCAGCAGCGTGAGGGCGGCGACGGTGGACCAGGCGACGACGATCACCCCGGCCACGCCGACCGAACGCAGGAAGAGGAACTCGAACTGCGACAAGCCGAGCAGGCCGATGAGCACCGTGGTGCCGGAGAAGAAGACCGATTTGCCCGCGGTGGCCATGGTGCGCGACACGGCCTCCGCGACCGGCTGCCCATGCGCCAGCTCCTCCCGGAATCGTGCGGTGACCAGCAGCGAGTAATCGACGGCCAGTCCGAAGCCGAGCATGGTGGCCAGGTTGAGGGCGAAGATGGAGAGATCGGTAATGCGGGTGGCCAACAACAACGAGACCAGCACCATGACCACCCCGACCGCGCCGATGACCAACGGCATGGCCGCCGAGACGACCGAGCCGAAGATGACCAGCAGCGCGATGAGGGCAAAGGGCAGGGCGATCAACTCGGCGCGCTGCAGATCGCGCTGGCTGACCGTCTCGATATCGCGGTAGGAGGCCGGTCCGCCCGCGAGCTGCAGGGTCAGCTCTGGCTGCGGCACCAGCGCCGCGTCCAGCTCTGGCACGAGGCGCTGCGCGGCCTCGTTCGGCAGGTTCAGCCCGATCACCGCGTAGGCGGTGCGGCCGTCCGCAGAGACCATGCCGGCGCTGGCCAGCGGCTCCTGCACCTGGGTGACGAAGGGCAGATCGGGCACATTGACCAGCGAGGCCGTGACCGCCTGCTTGAATGCCGGATCATCAGCCTGCAGGGTCGGCGACTGGTAGACGACGAGCGCCGAGGAGGGCGGGTAGCCCAGCTCGTCGCGCAGCACCAGCCCGGCCCGCGCCGCCTCGGTGCCAGCGGAGGAGAACCCGCCCACCTGCAGCGCGCCGGCGACCCGCGGCAGCAATGGCAGCGCGCCGAGCAGCAGCACAGCCCAGAACGCGACCACCGCCCAGCGCCAGCGGACGGCGGCCCTCCCGAGAGCAGCGAACATCAGCGGCGTTCGCGCCCTTCGCTATCTGACGAATCGGACACACCGGAGGTCTCGACGACCTCCCCGATCCCCAGGAACGTGCCGTCCGCCGCGCGCACAATGCGCCGCACCTGGCGCACCGCCGACGTATCGAGCGCGCCGTAGATGTGCGGGTAGACCTGCTCCGGGTCCTCGTAGATGGCCGGCGACCCGGCCGCATCCAGATCGACCTGGAGCGCCAGGAAGGGCCGGGGATCGGCGGTGTAGTAGCGGTTCCCGACCTCGATCAGCCGCTCATCCCCGTCCGTGCAGTGGATAAACCCCTCCTCGGCGAAATGCTCCGGGGTGTAGCGCGCCTTGCCAGCGTGCGCCGCCCAGTGGGCTTCGGGGGACAGGTGCCAGGTGAGGCCGGTGGCATCGACAGCTTTTGAAGGCAGAATCGGATTCAACTTTCGCCTCGTCGTTTGGTTCTCCGTAAGGTCTCGATCCACTATTCTAGTGTGCGCTGGCTCCGCCTCTGGAAATCTCCAGAATGCAGTCTCGATCAGAATCCGAGCTTAACAGATGGTAGAAAGTTTAGACCTCGGCAGAATTAGGCCATGGCGAGGTTCTGTCGATCGGGCATTTGAAGAGCTAGCTTTCCAACTTCTTCGAGAGGAGGTGCCAACCGGCGCACGTGTCATTCGTACCGGCAATCCTGATGGCGGGGTCGAGTGGTTCGCGGTTTTGCCATCGGGCCAAGAGCTGGGCTGGCAGGTCAAGAACATTGACGACATCGACAACCTTCTCAATGGAATGACCAATTCGGTCAGACAGATCGCAAGCGAAAGAGAGAACCTCGTCCACCTAACGTTCGTCATATCAAAAAACCTGAATACTGGCACCGCGAAGAACACTCGCGTCTCTGAGCGGATGAAGTTCGACAACAAAGTAACTAAGTGGAAGAGCGAGATCGCCGGAGCTTCGAACCTAGAATTCAGTCTAATCCAAGAAAGTGACCTTCTTGAGCGTCTCTCTAGACCAGAACATCGAGGACGCCAGTGGTTTTGGTGGAATTCTCCGTTTCTCGGTGACGACTGGCTCGTCTCTCAGTATGAACATCGTGCGGGTGCCGCAGGTCCAAAGTACAGGCCAGAACTCAATGTTGATCTTCCTATAGCCTTGGATCTTGGCGCCCTTGGGCTTTCTTCTGAATTCCAAGGCGAACTAAAACAGCAATATAGAGAGGTGAGGAAAGCCTGCCGCCGCATTGGGCATTTGCAAGTGGATGACAATCGCCTCTTGCAACGTTGGGCGGAAGCACAATCGACAGCAAACCGCATGGCCGATCACGTTGCTCGTGATGAGCCAGCGAACCAAGCCATTTACGCTTTCAACAATCTGCGCAGCCTCGTTCAATCTTGCCTCCCACAAGTGCAGTCCGCAATGGACGCCGCCCGCGATCTGCGTGCCCAAGATCGGTCCAACGAATCGGAACTCGCAACCAGCCCGTCTTTCCAAGAAATTGACTATGCCGCACATGTACTCTACGAACTTAGATCGAAACTTCGTGAGTTCGATTCTTGGCTTGATTCTCCCCGGGTAAAGGCCGCCGAATCTCGTCTCTACTTCCTGACCGGCGTTGCGGGGAGCGGGAAAACGCACCTATTCCTAGACGCAACACGAAGTGCTCTTCATGACGGTCGCGCTGCCGTGTGTTTGTTTGCCTCACAAATCAGTGGAACTCTTTGGACGAGTATTTGCGACCAACTGGGTTTGCCCCATATTGGCAGGGACCTATTGCTCGAGGCCATGGCAGCTGCGGCTTCGGCGCAGGGGGAAGACGGTAGGTTTGTGCTTTTCATTGATGCGCTTAATGAAAGCCCCGATTCAAGATTTTGGGAGACTTACCTTCCCGAAATCCGTGCAGCAATTCTTCGCCACCCCGGCTTGTCTCTTGCAGTCTCCTGTCGAGACACCTACCTCGCGATCATCGACCCAAGTCTGGAACGCGAGCACTTTGTACATAGAGAACACCCAGGTTTCTCGGGCCATGAAATCGAGGCGACCACAAAGTATTTCAACCATTATGGTTTGGAAGCACCGAGAATCCCGCTGTTGCTACCTGAGTTTTCGGTGCCATTGTTTTTGCGACTCTACTGTGAAGGTCTGACGGCCAACGGAACTCCATCTTCAGCTATTGGCCATGAAAGTCGAACCGTCATTTTTTCCAGGTATCTCACGGCAAAGGTAAGTGTTTCGAGCAGGCGTGCCTTCGGAGAACCTGAGACAGGTTTTGAGATCGAATCATGCGAAGAATTCAGTCGCGCTGCAATCGATGCCCTTCTGGATGAAATGGTCACAACGGGCCGGGAGTGGATAAGAAGCTCAAGAGCGCGGGAAATCGTCGAAGCTGCGCTGGGGTTACGGGCAGCGTTCGCAAGCCGACTAATTGGAACCTTTGAAAGTGAAGGCCTGCTGAGTCGCGATTTGATGTTTGGAAACGGACCCGAAAATGAACAAATCATTCGCGTGACGTTCCAGGCATTCTCAGATTTTCTACTACTCCAACGGCGATTGAAGGCGTCCGCAAATCCTCTTCAGGACGAGACCCTCCGAGAATGGTTTTTGACTACTGCCAGTTGGGGCATTCTTGAGGCTGCAGCCGTTATGATTCCGGAGCTTTTCGGAGTTGAGCTGCCCGACTATCTCGATCTATCCGAAGTCTCACATTCAACTGGTGCAGAGGAAGATTCAGATCCAACTGAACGGCGGACACGCGCCTTTCGAGCTTATAGATCATTCGCGGAATCACTGCCGTATAGAACCTCCGCTTCATTCACAGACCGTACCATCAAGCACTTCAATATCGCCCTCGACTCTCACATTTCTAGCCACGAGGCCTATCGCATTCTGTTTACTTGCGCTCCTCAACCAAACTCCCGGCTGAACGGATTCGGCTTGCATAACCATCTTGCCGGCCTAAACCTTTCAACGAGAGATTCGACATTCGGTTTTGCGACCTATGATGAACTATTTGATGACTCGAGTCCGCTAACTCGTCTAGCCCGCTGGGCATCTTTAGGGCCGTATCCCAATTACGATGACGAAGTCATAGAACTTGCGGCTATTCCCCTTGTTTGGATGCTCTCTACTCCCAACCGGCCTGTTCGCGATTGGATCACTAAGTGCTTGGTGCAGCTGTTGCATGAGCGTGTGACGGTCCTGTTCAAGCTGTTTGTTCGGTTCGCTCAGGTTGATGACCCCTTCGTAACTCAACGGATGATTGTCATCGTCTACGGCTGCCTGTTACGCGGAGGGTCGTTGCGGCGAGAACAGTCTCGCTTATTGGTTGAAAAAGTCGCCGGTTGGGCGTTCTCTAAATCGACTAGACATGATGCCATTACCTTAGACGCCGCAGCGTCAATCCTAGCTTGGGCGGCTACTAACGATGTTGTCGATCCTGCGACTCTTGAAATGGCTGAACGACCTCTGGGAATCGAACGACCTGAAAATTCGCCATCCGGCGAAGAGATTGAAAAGCGATTCCTCAGGACCGACGGTCAATCTATTGCAGACAGTCATTCCCTCCTGTATTTCTCGCTGTTTAGCCTTGGCGATTTCGGACGCTACGTAGTTGAGAATTATGTTGGACACTTCTCGCGTTATCTACAAGCCGAAGTGGTACCGAGCAAGAACGATCTAGAGTACATGGAAAAGGAGAAGCGAATTGCGAAATTTTTGTCGTCCCTTTCATCTGAGCAAGAAGCAACCCTAAACGACAAGTTGACCCAACTTTCGCAGAGTCAGTCCAACACAAGCTTGGACGTTCGCCTTTCCCCGGACGAATTGCAATTGACGACTCAGCAATACCAACTCCTGAATGCTGCACTCTATTCCAGGACTAGCAGACACGACCTCCGATATTCGACCGAGCAAGCAAAAAGTTGGATTTTCATGAGAGTCCTTTCGTTGGGATGGCAACCTTCTTTGTTCGGTATGCAGGACTATGTCATTGACAGAAGGACATACTCAAGAGTCGGAAGAAGGTCAGAGCGGTGGGGCAAGAAGTATCAGTGGATTGCGCTCTTTGAGCTTCTGGCACGGATTGGAGACAATTATCATCGCTTGTCAGATTACGATGAGATCGAAAGCGGCAGCGATACGTTTGAGTTCTCATGGCTAAGGGACATTGATCCCACTGTGCCGCCTATTCCCTATGACAAGCTATTTGTCGATGTAGATGCGCGAAACTTGAGTTGGGGAGAATCCCCGATACGGCCTCTCCGGTTTAGCCCCGCACTAGATTTTCGTCGTTATCGTGGTGATTCATCAAGACTGATTGCTGACAAGACGTCTCTCCCGTGTCTTCCCGAATCAGCAGTTCTTACCGATCCTAGCGGCACCAAGTGGATTGTTCTAGGGGCGTCCGAAGATCAGCATGAACTGCCCAACGATCTAGACCGGAGACAGCTGCAGCAATGGACTTGGGTGTGGACTGCACTCGTTGCCGATAACGAGGCTCGATCTTTTGCGATTAAGATAAAGAATGCTTGGAAGGACAATTTCGGCGGACCTGAGACAGAGGGGCATAGGAATTGTTGCTTTGCCTCTGAAATAGGTTGGAATCCTCGTGGATGTATCTTCGCGTCGAACAGTAATCGGTTGGTTGAAAGAGTCAAGAGTCAGGTGAAGATCTGGGATACCTGCGAGGGGTACGCTTGGTCCAATGAATTTGATCAATCAGTTTCAGAGCCAATTCGGGCCACATTTCCTTCCGAATACCTTCAACGGACCACTCCGATGATTTTGTCACCGGCAGGGCCAAGTTGGCTTGACGCTGACGGCAACGTGATTGCAACGTACCAGGGCCTTCAACCCGAGCGATCCCATGTCTTGTTCGCAAGGCTTGACTGGATTCAATCAATTTTGCGACTCAAATCTATGTCGCTAGTTTTATTCCTCAGAGTGGACAGGCACGTAGTTGATCCCAATCGCAGCGACGTTCACCCACGGCAACACATATGGTCAGCCGCGATCGTCGATAGCGAAGGAGACATTCGTCAAATTGGTAAGCCAACCATTTTGGATGAGATGTGGTAACGCGGCGGATCCAGGATTTCCTGACAGAGCTCAAAGATTCACCAATGCAAGTAGCTCGCTAGTATCCACGTTCGCTCTACCACCAAGCTAATCTCTGATTTGACTCCCCCTCTCCCCCATCCCTATCATCGCCCCACGGCCAGTGCCGCCCTGAACACTCCGTATTAGGAAGTTCCCACCCATGACGCACGCTGAATTGATCCGCCTGACGACGCTCGCCAGCACGGCAGGATGCGCCGCCAAGATGGGGCCCGCTGCATTGGCCAGCGTGCTGGAGCCGCTGACGCGCGGCAGCCACCCCGATTTGCTGGTCGGGTTGCAGACGAGCGACGACGCGGCGGTCTACCGGCTGTCGGACGACCTGGCCCTGGTGCAGACGGTCGATTTCTTCACACCGATCGTCGATGACCCGTACACGTTCGGGGCGATTGCCGCAGCCAACTCCATGAGCGATGTCTACGCCATGGGCGGGACGGTGCTTTTCGCGCTCAACGTCGCGGCCTTCCCGGACGATCTCCCGGCTGACGTGATCGGCCAGATCCTGGCCGGGGCGGCGGCGAAGGTGGCGGAGGCGGACGCGCTGATCGCGGGCGGGCACACGGTGGTCGATCCGGAGCCAAAGTTCGGGCTGGTGGTGACCGGGGTGGTGCACCCGCAGGGGTTCTGGACGAAGGCCGGGGCGAGACCGGGGGACCGCCTCTTCCTCACGAAGCGGCTGGGCACCGGCATCGTGGTCACGGCGGCCAAGCGGGGCAACGCGCGGGACGAGGATCTGCAGGCGGCGATCGACTCGATGCTGACACTGAACCGGCGCGCGGCGGAACTGCTGCGCGAGACGGGTGGGGTGCACGCGGCCACTGATGTCACAGGGTTCAGCCTGCTCGGGCACGGCAGTGAGATCGCCTCCAAGAGCGAGGTCAACCTCGCAATCCAGGCGGGCAGTGTTCCTCTCCTGCCGGGCGTGCTCGATTACGCTGCCGGCGGCAATTTCGCGGGCGGCCTGGGTCGCAACCGGGAGCACTACACGACCCACGCTGGGGGCGTGCGCTTCGCGCCGGATGTCGATCCGCTACTGCAGGCGGCGTTCTTCGATCCGCAGACCTCCGGCGGGCTGCTGCTGAGCATCTGCCCGCGCCGTGCAGAGGAGGTGCGCGCCGCGTTCGCTGCGGCCGATGAGCCGCTGTGGGAGATCGGTGAGGTGCGCGAGGGCGCCGGGATCGACGTTAGCGCATGACCGACGCACTAAGTATCGACCGGGAGAACCCGGCCAGCCGCATCCCCACCTCGCGCCGCGAATGGAACCGCCTCATGGAGGAGCTTGGTATCCGCCCGAACAAGGGGCTTGGCCAGCACTTCCTGTTCGAGCGCGGCATCGTCGAGCGCATGGTGCGCCAGGCGGGGATCGGGCCCGGAGACAGCGTGCTGGAGGTTGGGCCGGGCCTCGGCATCCTCACCTCGGAGCTACTGCGGAAAGCGGGGCATGTCGTCGCGGTCGAGTACGACCGCGGGCTGGCCAAGCACCTGGAGACCGCGTTCGGGGATCTGCCGAACTTCGAGCTGATCCAGGGGAACGCGCTGCACCAGACGGCGGACGATCTCTTCGCGCCGGGCATTGATTTCGACGTGGTGGCGAATCTCCCCTACTCCACTGGCACCGCCATCCTGCGGCACCTGCTGGAACAGCCGCGCAAGCCGCGCCGTTTGACCGTCATGTTGCAGAAGGAAGTGGCCGAGCGGATTACGGCGACACCACCCGACATGACGATCCTCTCCGTGGCGACGCAGTTCTTCGCCGAGCCGCACATTGAGTTCCTCGTGTCGCCGACCGTCTTCATCCCGCCGCCAAAGGTGGAATCGGCGGTGATCCACCTCGATGTGCGGCCGGATATGCCCCTCCCCTGGGAGGAGCAGCCACTCTTTTTCAAGATCCTCAACAGCGGCTTCCGCCAGAAGCGCAAACAGGTGGCCAATGCCATCGCGGACGTGCTGCAACTGCCGAAGCCGGAGATTGCCGCCTGGCTCCAGGCGTGCGGGGTTGACCCGATGCGCCGCGCTGAAACGCTCTCGGTCGCCGAGTGGGTGACGCTCGCCAAGGCCGCACCCGACAGCGTGCGTGACGCCTGAGCGCGATGGCCGCAATGCCTACCCAGCGTGACACGTCGTTCGCGCTGACTGTCCCCGCCCCGGCCAAGCTGAATCTCGGGCTGGAGGTGCTGGGCCGCCGCGCGGACGGCTACCACGACCTGGCGACGATCTTTCTCACCGTCAGCTTGTTCGATGAGCTCTCGGTTTCGTCCGAGGCCGGGACCAGCCTTGGGCTCGAATGCAGAGGCACCGACCTCCCGCCGCAGGAAAACCTCGTCTGGCGGGCCGCGGAGGCGATGCAGCAGGTGGCGCCAGACCGAGGCGCGCTGCTGAAGCTGGAGAAGCGCATCCCGGTCGCGGCGGGACTCGGCGGGGCTTCCAGCGATGCGGCCGCCACATTGCTGGCGCTTCGCGAACTGTGGCAGGCGGATGTAACAGAGGACGCGCTCGCGGCGATGGCGCTGGAGCTGGGCAGCGACGTGCCGTTCCTGCTGCGGGGCGGGTGCGCGCTGGGTGGGGGGCGCGGGGAGGAACTCCAGCAACTTCCGCTGCCGGGCAAAGAACCCTCACCCCCAGCCCCTCCCCCGGTGCGCGGGAGAGGGGAGACGGACCCTCACCCCAACCCCTCTCCCTGTGCGCAGGGAGAGGGGCTCGCGGGTGCGCAGGATTGGGGTGAATGGTGGCGCGGCGACCAGCCGGCAGGCGCGGCTGTGCGGACGCCTCCCCTCGCCCTGCGCACAGGGAGAGGGGCTGGGGGTGAGGGTTACTTCCTTATCGTCGCCCCGCGCATCCAGATTCCCCGCAAGACCGCCAGTCTCTTCGCCGCTCTGGAGCCTGGAGACTTCAGCGACGGCTCGCGTGTGCGGCAGCAGGCGGACCGGCTGCGGGCTGGGATCCCGCTCGATCAGGCGTTGTTGGGCAACGCGTTCAGCCGCGCGCTCTACGCGCTGCGTCCCGATGTGGAAGCGGTGGCCGGGGCGATGCGAGAGGCCGGCGCGGAGCAGGTTGCGCTGTCAGGGGCCGGGCCTGCGCACTACACAGTGTTCGCCGACGTGACGATGGCGCAGATGGTCAAGCGGCGGCTGGAGGACGGGCTGGGCGATGCGGCGGAGATCTTCCTCACCGTGCCTGTCCAGGCTCGCGAGACCACAAAGCTGAGCACTACCCAGGACCAGCGGTGATTCGCTCGAAGTCGATCATCAATGGCCGCTATCGCGTCGAGCGCAAGATCGGCGAGGGCGGCATGGCGATCGTCTACCAGGGGCATGATCTGCTCCTGGCGCGCGATGTCGCTATCAAGACGCCCCTGCCGCAGTTCACCAACGATCCCGCGTTCAGGGCCCGCTTCCAGCGCGAGGCGCGCGCGTCTGCCTCCCTCTCGCACCCGAACATCATCGACGTCTTCGATGTTGGCGAGGAGAAGGGCCAGCCATACATCGTCATGGAACTGGTCGGCGGACAGACGCTCAAGGAGATCATCGCCGCCGAGGCGCCCTTCCATCCGGCTGATGTGGGGGAATTGCTGCGGCAGGTCGGCGGAGCGCTCGACTACGCGCACAGGCGGGGGTATGTCCACCGCGACATCAAGCCGGGCAACATCCTCGTCGATGAGCACCGTCGCGCTCGCGTGGTGGACTTCGGGATTGCGCGCGGATTGGCAGACGTCACGCTCACGGATCCGGGCGGGCTGGGCACCGCGAACTACGTCTCACCGGAGCAGGCCAGCGGGTTGATGGCAACGCCGGCTTCGGACATTTACTCGGCGGGCATCGTGGCCTTCGAGATGCTCACTGGTGAGGTTCCGTTCAACGGCACGTCGCCACTAGCCGTGGCAATGCAGCAGCTCCATGATCCACCGCCGCCGCCATCCAGCCTGCAGCCGTCGCTTTCGGCTGCCACGGATGCCGTGATCCTGCGGGCGTTGGACAAGGATCCGACGCGCCGCTGGCCGACCGTGACCGCCCTGGCGGAGGCGCTGAGCGGAAGCGGGCGCGTTGATCGCACGGCTCTCGGCGGGAGCACCCCTCCCAATGTGTGGCCTGCCGTTAAATCGACCAGCGCCGCGCCGACGTTCGTTATCATCACCCTGGTCCTGGTCGCCTTTGCCACCCTGCTCTGGTTCGGCTTCCGGAACCTGGTCCCGGCGGGCGATCCGCAGTCGCCGACCGTGATCGCGCCCATCCAGCCAGTCATCACCGGAGCCATCGAAGAAGTGCCGACGCAAACTCCCGTTCCATCACCAACCCCACAACCAACCGCCGAACCGACGATTGCGCCGACGACTGCCCCGGCGACAGCCCCAACCATGACGGCCGTGCCGGAACCGCCGCCGATCGTTGCCGCCGATGTCCAGCCGACGATGGCGCCCATTACGCAGGTTCAGCAGGTGACGGTGCCCGACCTGCGCGGGCAGCCAATTGGCGCCGTGACCAGCAGCCTTATCCCGCTTGGGCTGCGCTTCGATATGGACGGAATGGAGCCGTCCGACACCGTCCCCATGAACAGCATCATCTCGCAGCGCCCGGCACCGGGCACACAAGTGCCGCCGGGCACCACCGTCGAGGTGACGGTCAGCCGCGGGCCGTCGCCCTTTGGCAACAACTCGCCGTGAACGAGCCGCGCGAGATCACCTGGCGGGAGACGCTCGTCACCGCCGGCACGGTGTTCCTGGTCGCGCTCGTCGGCGTCGGGATTGCGGCTGGCATCTGGTATCGCGACATCATGTCCCCACGCATCGTGTTCCTGGGTTCAGGTGACCGGCTCTCGGTGCTGGTCAGCGATGGCCCGTCGCGGCTGCTCATCGCCACTGGCGACGATCCCACCGGCTTCGAGAACGCGCTGACCTCGGTGCTGCCCATCTTTGCCCGCCGCGTCGATGTCCTGCTCGTTTCAGGAGCGCAGACCACGCTGCTGGCTCCCATTGCGGCGACCCAGGACGAACAGGTGCGGTTAACCCATTCCCTCGGCGCTATTCCGCCCTCGGTCGAGGCGAGCGAACTGGGAAGCCTCGCCAAACTGACCAACCCCGCGCGCATCCGGCTCAGCCCGGAGACCACGCTCTCCATCGAGACCGCCAGCCATGAGGACGCGGAACCGGGCGATCCGGTCTCATGGCGAGCCATCGTGGTGCGTGGGCAAACGCGGGTCGTGGTGCTCTCGGACGGCGAAGCGGCAGAGCTCTTTCCCATGACACCGCCAGCAAGCGTCATAGCCGTTGCCGGGGATGACCCCGTAGCGGGCTGGGATGCCGCGCCGGGCGTGGCGCTGGTGACTCCCGCTGGGGAGCTTTCCGGGCCGAATCTGCGCGAGCGCTTCGCCGAGAATAATCCCCCCCGATGGGGGTTCCGGGTAGCCAGCGGCGAAGCGCTCACGTTTCACTTTGTGGAGAACGGGCTGGAGGTTTCCGGGGAATCGGCGCAAGAACCGGAGGCAGCCGCGACACCGCAGCCATAGAAAACAGCCCTCCGGTTTGCAAAAGAACTGGCCCTCCATGCGTGCATACGGTGCACTCACCGTGTCTCGATCAGCGTCGAGAGACTGCGTTCAGGGCGTGACGGTGACGAGGTCTCTGAACTCCGCCAGACACGAAAATGCGGCACCGGCAAGACGCTAGTTTCCCCGAGTCGGGCTATGCTCTGGCAGCCTTTGCCCGCGTGAACTCATCCTGCACGTCCGCGACGAGGTGCGGGTTGGCGACGAGGTCTACGCCAGTCAGGGCCATCGCGGTCGCCACGGCGATCGTGTTGTCGAACCCGAGGTCGGATACCGACGCGTCCACCACGTCCTGGGAGTGCCAGGTGCAAACGCGGTCGATGATCGGAAAGCCCGTTTCCACCGACGGTACGACGTAACTGACATTGCCCCAGTCGGTCGAACCGCTGCCCTGCTCCGGCTTGGCTTGCGGGAGTTTCATACCGATGCGGTCCATGTTTGCGCTCAGGCGCTGCGCCAGGGTGTAGTTCGTGATCATGTCAGAGTTCGCTTCCTCCGGCATCTCGATCTCGACCGTGGCGCCGGTGATCAGCGCCGCGCCTTCCGCGATGCGCTTCACCTGCTCGACCAGCCGATTCATGCCAGCCAGGGTGGCGGCGCGGACGAAAAACTCTGCCTGGGCGTAGTGCGGCACGACGTTCGGGACATCTCCACCGTGGGTGATGATGCCGTGGATGCGGGCATCGTTCGTGATGTGCTGGCGCAGGGCGTTGATGCCGTTGAAGGTCTCGATCACCGCGTTCAGGGCGTTAACCCCGTTAAAGGGATCGGCGGCGGCGTGAGCCGCCTGGCCGTGGAAAGATACGCGCATCATCACGCAGGCCAGGGCGTTGCCGCTCCCCTCCACCGTCGGGCAGACCGCCTCGATGGTGCCAGGGTGCGCGCCCATGGCCGCAGCCACGCCCTCGAAGACGCCAGCATTGGCCATGATGACCTTGCCACCGACCGCCTCTTCGGCAGGGGTGCCAAAGACCGCCACCTGCCCATTTCCACCAAGGTGCGGCAGCGCCGCGGCCAGGCCAATCCCGGCGCCGATGCCCGCAATCGCGATCAGGTTGTGGCCGCAGCCGTGACCAATCCCCGGCAGCGCGTCGTACTCGGAGAGATAGGCGATCTTCGGAGCACCAGAGCCGGCAGTTGCTTCGAAGGCGGTCGGGAGATCGGCTACTCCGCGCTTGACCGTGAACCCGTGCTGCTCCAGGAAATCCGCGCACGCCGCGCTGGACTTGACCTCCTCCAGGGCGATCTCGGGGTTGGCGTGGATGAAGCGGGAAAGTTCGATCAGGCCGTCACGCGCGGCGTCGATCGCGCCCGTCGCTGCCTGCTGCGCCGCAGCCAAATCTGTGTGCTCGGCAACTGCCATCTGGATGCCCCTTTCGTCATGGATGTCAAACGGAGTCGGACAATCCTACAGGGTTGCGCCGCACTCCGGGCAGAAGACATCACGGGGTCCCACGCGCGCGTGACAGACCGCGCAGCGCTCATCTGGTGTCACGCCGACGGCCGGAGCCACCGGCCACTCGACGCGTGCAGTGCTATTGGGGTCGCGGCCGGAGCGCGGATCCCATGCAGCCCAGACTGTCTCGTCTCCCGAGGCCGTAGTGACCACTTGCGATTCTCGCCCGTTGCCGTTCACAGCACGGCTATTGCCTGGAGCCCATGGTGCACTCCCCGCCGGCGCGGTGGGCATTGGCGAGGTGGCGTCAAGCCCGGGTGCGAAGCGGCCAGAGCGCGCGATGCTATCGGCTGGCTCGTACTTCTCGCTTTCGGGCGCCAGTGGGGCGGCAGAGGGCCTGGACGCTCGCGCGGCATAGGTCTCGTCTCGGTGCGGCTGACGCCGCGAGCGGAACAGGTTTACGAACCAGGAAAGAACCGTCAGGACGAGGAGTACTCCGGCCGCGGCCAATAGGAGGTCGCTGGTCCGCTGTAGCAACCAGGGGCTGATGTATCCCTCGTCCAGCGAGCCACCCTGGCCCAGATCCCGCTCCACCCACGAAAGCAGGAAGGAGAGCAAAAGCGCGGCATTGAACGCGGCCAGGAGGCCGCCTACCAGCCGCGAAAGCACACCCAGGCGGGGAGCACCGATAGCAGCCCCGCCGCCATACCCAAGTAGGAATGCGCCGGCAAACAGGAGCCCTGCCGAGACAACGAATGATGCGGTGCCCGACGCCAGTCCGAAACGCTCGACGAGCCATAAGCTCCAGGAGGGCGTAAATCGATCAGCCAGGGTTGCGCCCAGGAAGATGCCGGCCGAAACCATCGCTTCCTTGGCAACGCCCCGGCGGATCCCAAACGGGACGAACAGCAGGATGACAAGTCCGAGCAAGACGTCCAGGAGCAAAGGTGTATCTATCTGTGGCATGTGTCGGTGGCCCCGTCTCCCCTAGGTGTGCGTGTGGCAGGCTGCGCTGCACATTGCCGATGCGGCGCTGGCGCCTCTCCCTATCTCAAGTAGTTGTACGACTCGCGGGCGAAGTCGGGTTTACCAGGACGTTGCGTCGATCACTGCCGACGGGTCCATTTGTCGAGTCTAGCATGGGTTTTCGCACCTCTGGGCTAGTGACTGCTTGTCAATAACAATGCCGTCTGTGCTATAATTTGATAAGGTTTGGGCTGCGTAAGCCATTTTTCATGCTGCCGCAATTGTCGCCGCCTTACCATGCCCTACTGAAAGGAGACGCCAATACCACCCACGCGACGGCGCCGTGATGATGCGCCACAACCACCAATGAATAATGCAACGACGACCAACGGACGCACTTCTGCTCCGGAAGCAGTATCTATAGTGCCGTCCCCAGACCCGAATGATCTTCAGTGGCGCCGCATCGATCTCCACGTTCATACCCCGGCCTCCGTGGACTACCAGCAGCCGGAGATCAGCGTTCTGGACATCCTGCGTCGCGCCGACGACCGTGGCTTGCACGGCATCGCCCTGACGGACCACAACTCGGTCCGTGGGTATGCTGATATGTGGCGCGAGATCGAGGATCTTGAACTGCTGGAGTACCTGGGACGCATGCAGCCAGCGGAGGCCGAGCGCCTTGCGGAGTACCGGGATCTCCTGGGCCGCATCCTGGTCCTGCCCGGCTTCGAGTTCACGGCGCAGTTCGGTTTCCACATCCTGGCCATCTTCCCCGAGGGCACCACCATTCGCCTCATGGAGCACCTCCTGCTCCTGCTGGGGGTGCCGGAAGATCGCTTTGGGAGCGGAGAAGTCGGGGCCACCACGGATGTATTGCGCGCCTACGAGATCCTGGCTGATCACGGTGCCCTCGTCATCGGCGCACATGTGAATTCCACGCACGGTGTCGCGATGCAGGGCCTGCGCTTCGGGGGCCAGACGAAGATCGCCTACACGCAGGATCCCAATCTGCACGCCATGGAGGTCACCGACCTTCTTCCGGCGACGAACCGCCGTTCAACGGCGCGGTTCTTCAACGGTACGAAGACCGAGTATCCCCGGCGCATGCATTGCATCCAGGGATCGGACTGCCATCGCCTGGAACAGGATCCGATGCGAGAAACGAATCTCGGTGTAGGTGACCGGCCAACGGAGGTTTTGCTGCCGAAACTCTCCTTCAGCGCTTTGAAGGACCTGTTTACCAGCAATGAGTTCGAGCGCACGCGCCCCTTCACGCCACCACCCAGTGATCCGGTCAAGGCCGCTCGACTTGATGGCAACACCAGCACCCAGGCGTTTCATGAGTCCGCGACGGCCCGCCGGGGACAGGGAGCCATCCTGCGTGACATCGTGGGCTTCGCGAATAGTGGCGGCGGAACGGTCTTTATCGGCTTGTCTGCTGCCGAAAAGCGGCCTATCGCCGGCGTGGCTGATCCCGCCGCGTTAATCGCCGAGCTCACGACGGAAGCGGCAAACCAGATTCAGCCACCACTGCCCCTCTCGCTGAGGGAGCACACCGCAGACGGCAAGAAGGTCGTCGTTATTGAGGTGGCTGAAGGCGAGCAAAAGCCGCACGCCCTGGAGCCGGGCGGCATCCTGATCCGGCGGGGCAGCGAGACAGCGCCTGCTACCCGCGATGAGATCGTGCACATGGTGCGGGCCGATCTTGTTGGCCCAAGGGCCGAAGCTACGTCCGCCACGACCGCGGTTCCGTCCGTCACGACGGCGCCAGCACGGCCTGTTGCCAGCGCTGCACCACCAACCAACATGCCGCCAGAAGCCGACCTCGTACCAGAGGTATCGCCAAGGCGAAACGGCCGCTCACACCGTGAGCAGCCGTCGGCTTCGCAAGCGGCGCCTCCCGCGAAGGACCGAGCACCGCGAGAAACGCAGAGCGGTCGAGATGGCGAAAAGCGCGATGAGGCGCTGGAGCTCGCGGCCTTGGTGACCGGGATAGTCCCCGCAGCTGAATCTGAGACAGACCACGCTGTTGAACATGAGGGGCTGGTGCTGTACGAGGAGGACGCCGCGCCGGATCCCATCGCCCCCACTACAGGCATTGAGGTCCTGGAGAGCATCGAGAGGGACGGGGTGCGCTACTACACGCTCCGTGATCTCCGGTATCACAAGCTTATCTACAATGTGACGAAAGACACCGACCGCCGCATGTGGCGCGCCGCCATCCAGCAGCGTGAGAAGGGCGAACTCGATCCCGACAGCGTCCGCTGGCAGGGTGATTTCGGCCTGTGGCGCTCCTACCGGCAACGCTCTGGTGAGCGCCGGTACGACCTGGTCCATGCAGGGGACGGCAATGCACGTGTCTTTTACGGGGTAAGCGAGGCCGGGATGACCGGTTCGTGGCGAGAGCTGCTGCCGCCGGTGAAGACGCCGGCGTGAGCGAAGGCCTGGTCGCGCCGGTCCTCATCGGTGATGCTGAGGTTCGCGTCGGGATCAGCTCATGGAACAGCTTGCCGGGCTTTTATCCCGCGCGTACCCGGGCCGACGACAAGCTGCCCTGGTACGCGCGGCACTTCCCCATCGTGGAGGTCAACACGTCGTACTACCGGCCCGTACCAGCGAGCACGTACGAGAAGTGGATCGCCCTCACGCCGGATGGTTTCCTGTTTGACGTCAAGGCGTTTCGCGACCTGACCCATGGTGACACCATCCCGCCGGATACCACGTTCAGGCTGTTCCGCGACTCACTGGAGCCTCTGCGCGCGGCCAATCGCTTTGGCTGCGCGCTCTTCCAGTTCCCGCCCAACTTCGGCAACACCCAAACGAATCGCGAGTTTTTGCGACGAGTTGCCGAGCAGATGAGGCCTGACATGGTCGCCGTTGAGTTCCGCAACTGTACCTGGCTTGACGACGAGGGTGCGCCAGACACCCTGGCCCTGCTCAGCGAACTGGGACTGACCTACGCCATCGCCGATGAGCCGCAACTGAGTCGCGGAACGGTGCAACCACTCGTGGCGACGACGAGTGACGCTCTGGCGTACCTGCGCCTGCACGGGCGCAATGCGAAGGGCTGGTCAGGTCAAGGCGGACGCTATGACTACGACTACTCGACGGATGAACTCGTAGGGTTCGCTGAGACGATCGAGCAGCTTGCGGGATCTGTGAAGCAGGTCCATGTTATGTTCAATAATAATGAACAGGGCGCCGGTACACGGAATGCACTGGTCCTGGTAGGGATGTTGCGTGGAGAAGCTCCACAGATCGAGGATTTGCCCCCGGTTCAGGCGTCGCTCTTCTCCTAAAGCCGCAAAGGGCGTGTTTCGAGCTTGCCGGGAGACTAGCTCTCGCCCCCGCGTCGAGAATGTTTGATGGTGGCAACATCGTGCGTTGTGTAGCCGGGCGAGGTCGCTCGACGAGCTAGAGACGACGCGAATGTTGTTCAGCACTTCCGTAGCACACGTGGCGGATGCAGCTCTATGTGGTAGTGACACTGGCAGAAGGCAAAGCCAGGACAGTCAAAAGCACCCCCTCTCCCGAGCTTCGAGAGAGGGGGTGCTGGTAGAGGGTCTGCCTACTGCTGGAGCACTACGACGTTCTGATCGAACAGCGCCGGGAAGCGGCCCGTCCACGAACCCTGGCGGGTTCCGCTAAGCCACGGCTTCTGCAGGAACATCGGCACCCAGTTGCCAATCGGGACGTAGACCGCGTTGTCCAGCACCAGTGTTTCCGCCTGGCGGTAGAGATCGTTGCGCGTGTCCTGATCCAGCTCGACATCCGCCCGAGCAACAAGATCCGCGAACTGCTGGGCGGCAGCGCCCGGGTCGCCGCCGAGCGCCTCCAGATCGGGCGACCAGTTGAAGACGCCCTGCATGTACGGCGAATCGGGCCGGAAGACGTCGCTCAACAGGAACGGCGTATCCGTGACCGTTTGCCACCACATGATGGCGAACTGCAGACCGCCGGTTTCGGCGATCAGGTCGTTGATTTCGGACTGTGTCCGACTGTTGTCCAGCGTAATCGCCACCCCGAGGTTGTCCTGGAAGATCTGCAGGACCTGCTGGACGCGCTCAACCTCGGCATCACTCTCGCCGGAAGCCAGGTAGTAGATAATTTCTGGCAGTCCCTCTCCGCCGGGAAATCCTGCCTCTTCGAGCAATGCCTGCGCCTGCTCGGGATCGTAGGGGAAACCTTCTGGTGGCGTGTAGCCACTCAGTTCGTTGACCACCGGCGGTGTGAAGACCGTAGCAGGTGTCCAGGTTCCGCTGTAGATCTCAGAGTAGCGGTTACGGTCAAACGCCAACCCGAACGCACGCCGCACGCGGACGTCATCGAATGGCGCCTGCCGGAAGTCCATCGCCAGCGAGCGGATGTTGGCCTGTGAGGTGTTCAACTGTTTGAGGTCAGCAGCAAGCGTCTCGTCCGCCGTGACATCGCTCAACAGGGAGAGCGGAACGTCCGCCGAGGCGGCATCCTCATTCACGTACAGATCGAGGCTCGATGTTGCGGCATCCGGCCCGTTCAGGATGGGCCAGGTGATCTTGACGATCGAGGGAGATTGCTCTCCGTAGTAGTTTGGGTTGGGCTCCATGACGAACTGCGTGTCCTGCTGGTAGGCCGTGAATTGCCACGGGCCAGCGCCCGCACTGTTTACGACGAAGTTCGTTTCCCCGAAGTCGACGATGGCCTGGGGCTCCACGACCGACCAGACAAAGGATGCGAAGAAGGAGGGAAAGTAGTTGACTGGCCGTTCCAGTTCAACGACCACGGTGCGATCGTCCGTCGCGCTGAAGCCCAGCTCCGCGCTGGCGTCGCCGCCAATTCGAGCATTGAAACCCTTGAGCGGTTCCATGAACGCCGCCATTGGTGAGAGGTTAGCGGGATCAAGGGCGCGCTGCCAGGACGCGAGGAAGTGCTCGGCCAGGACCGGATTTCCGCTGGCATAGGCAGCACCTTCGCGGATCGTACAGGTGTAGCGAAGGCCGTCTGCTGAACGCGAAATCGCCTCGGCAAGGTCGAGCGCAATGCGTCCGTTCTCGTCGTACCGCAGGAAACCGTTCCAGACGTTCGGGTACACCACCCAGAACCCGCCGTAATCGCTGGAGCGGTGGGGATCCAGGTTGATCGTCTGCCCGAACGCGTCAAACGGCACGGAAATTTCCGCGGCCTCAACGATTGGGGCATCCTGCGCCAGGGCCGCGCTCGGCGCATTGGAGAGGATACCCTCGCGCGCCGTAACTACTGCTCCAGCAGTAATGGCAGACCAGCGCAAGAGCTCACGACGGGACGGCCGTGCAGAACTCCTGCTCAATGCATTCCAGAGCCGCTGCAGGTCCGCGCGATCATCCGGGGCCAGGCCGCGCTCCAGGTTGGAATCAAACCTCAATCTCATGCTCCTTTTTGGGGGCCACGGCAAAGCATAGCCGCGGCACGAATGCCACGGCGAGATGCGGGCGTTCTCTGGATTGGAACGTGCGAAGGGAGGTGTCGGTTACCCAGGAAGGGGAGATGGCCAACAGCGGCCATCTCCCCTGGTCCAGGTAGTTGTTAACTGCCAGATTCGGCGATATAGAGGATTGCGCTGGCGCGCATGGTGGTATCGCTGTCTGACGACGCCACTGCGCCGAACCCGAGCAGGTTCTCCAGGCTGCCAGCCGGCTCCGCCATCGGGGTCGCCTCAGCTCCCCCTTCGCTAAAGCCGCCAGAGAAGACCATGGCCAGGTTGGTCAGGGGCCGCGCGTCCATGTAGAAGACGCTCGAATACTCTGCAGGCAGCGTGCCCATGATTTCCTGGAACTGGGGCTCGTCAGCCAGGGCTTCTGCCGGAGTCGCCGACAACTCGTCGAGTCCGGTGCCGATGCCAACGACCGCCTGATCGCCCACCACGCCGAAGTCCACGGTCGGTGCGCCCTCGTCTCCGGGGTCGGTCAACGAGTAGATGATATCCCCGTCCATCTCGCGGGTTGTCAGAGAAACCTCTTCGTCGCCTTCACGTTCGATGAGGTCTGCAACCTTCTCCATAGTGCCACTCAGCGTGGTCGGATCGCTAGTGCTCACGGCGGCGACGGCATTGAAGGAGAAGGCATCCGAGAACGACGGGAACGAGCTGAAGAAGATGTATTCCGGGCCCAGGATATCGAAGAGTTCAGTGGCCGGGTTGAACCCCAACGTCTCGGCGGCCTGCTCGACGGCAGCATCGACCTCTTCGGCCGATGGCATTGCTTCCTGCGGCTGGTTGCCATCCTCCATGGCATTGACTGCCTGTGCCAGCGAGTACGCGCCACTGGCAAATGTGTTCGGTGGCAGAACGCCGGCCGAGTAGACAAAGGAGTCGGCGGGCACATTGCTGGCGGACTCGACGACCTCGGGGCTGTTCGGGACGATGAGCTGGCTGGTGTTGGCACCCTCAGCCGCGATCGAATAGGAATCCATGCGGAAGCCTTCATCGACGGCGGTGATGGTCACACCAGAATAGGAACCCAGGTCTTCAAGGGAATAGCCCGGCTGCATCGCTTCGATCGATTCGAGGGTCTCTTCGTCAAGCGCGTTGACCATCGCTTCGGCATCGAAGTACGTGAACGCCAGCGCAGGGCCCGGCAACTCCGCGGCGATCTGGGTCAGTGGTTCGGATTCGCTGAGCGAAGGGGCGTTGCCATCAATGACGTCGATGATGTGCTCGACATCATCCGCTGTGGCGGCACCGATGATGTAATCGCCGGCTCGGCCTGCCGCAAACTCCTTGCCGCCGTGTGCGCCCAGGAATTTGTCGTAGGGCTCTTCCAGGTCTTCCGCGCCTTCGCCCTCGCCGCCGACCGTCTCGATGATCTCGCCGCTGCCATACGACGCGGACGTCACCTGGAGGTCGTTCTCTGTCGCGAAGGCATTCGTCTGGTTCTCGGCGTATTCCCAGGCCGCATCTGAGTCGCTGGCACGCAGGATGATGGCGACGCCAAGCGGCTCGCCTTCAACCATCGATACCGGGGACGCAACCGGCGTACCGGTCGTTTCGGCCATCATCTGCGCTTGCACCTCGAAGAGGGTTGCAAACGCATCGCCGGAAACAACGATGGCCATTTCGCCGCCGGTCACGGCATCCAGATCAGATTCTGTAAACGAACCCATATCGCCGTGATCTTCAATGATCGCCTGGCGCATGGTATCGAGCGCGTCAGGAACCCCGAGCCGCTCCAGGAGAGCATCGGACTGCTGCCACTGCTCGCCGTCAAAATCGAGGTCAACCTGCTGGAAGAGTGCCGTGTCAGCAGGTGCTGCATCGGCGATCGAGGGCAACGCATCCTGCGCCGAAACGCCTGGCACCGCGAATGCCGCACTCCCCATGGAAAGGACCAGCGCGGTGGCGGAAAGAGGCCGCCAAACAGTAGTTATCTTCCGCAACGACTTCATGCATTGCTCCTGACGCGATGTCGGGAACCCTCACCAGCCAGCTGGCGATGACCAGGTAGCTGGAGCGGATTGCGCCCCGATTTGGAGGGTAGGACTCAAGGATGAGCCAACCCTGGTACCAGAACTAACGGCATCGAACCCCAAAAGGTTCACGCGCTGCTTAGAGCACGCAAGACGCGTTCCCGATTGATCGATGCCAGCGGAACGGCGACGGGGTGTCCAGCGGACACCCCGTCGCCTGATGCTATCACCTGATGCAGGCGAATATGTTGTTACTCTGCGATGTACAGGATGCCGGAGGAGCGCTGAAGACCGTCTTCCTCGTGACCCACGACCGCGAAGGCGTGGATGGCAGAGTAGTCAGCATTGGCCAACGTGTCTTCCACGCCGGGAGTGGCCATGCCATCCTCTTCCTCGATTTCGGCAACCACGCTGGTCTCCGCGAAGTAGTCCTCGCAGACCTCGCCGTCGAAGTCCTGATCGAGATCGAAGGTATTTGGCTCTCCAGCGTCATAGGCGTCCTGGGCTGCCTCGGCTGATTCGTAATCGGCGCACGCCTCGCTCGCGTCCTCCAGGCCCATGCCGGTGTCGAGTCCCAAGTCCTCGGAGGACTCCGAGGCGGTCTCTGCCAGCGGAATTGCCTGCTCGAGGTCGATGAAGAAGATGCTGTTGGTTTCCTCCGGCAACGTGCTCATAACGTCCTGATAGAGGGTGTCCCCGGCGAGCGACGCGGTATCTGTCCCCGCAAAGCGCTCGACAGCGTCGCTGGTGCCCATGACGAACATGTCGCCAACCACGCCGAACTCGAAGGCCATGCCGTCGCCGAGATCCATGGTGTACACACTGCCCTCACCCACAGCGCGGGTTTCCAGGGCGGTTTCGCCGCCCATGGCTCCCTGGATGAGGAAGGAGAGCTGCATCAGGGTGTTGGACACGGTGTCGGCGTCGGAAACTTCGCTGGCAAAGACACCGGAGCCAGATTCCAATGCGGCATCCGCTGTGAACCAGGCGCCGTACTCACCCGCAAACTGCTGGAAGAGATCGGTCTGGAGGTTTACGCCAAGGAGGCCAGCTGCATCCTCGTACTGCTGCGCGATAGCCGCCTCAGGATCAGCCGTCGGCACCGGCGTGCCGCCGGTCAAGGAGGGATCTCCTGTACCGAATGCGATGCCGATCAGCGCCGCCCCGAGTGCGTCAAGGACGCCGGAGGCGCCAAGATCCGGCGCGCTGAAGAAGACGAGTGCATCCTCAGGCGCAACCGCTTCCAGAGTGGAGTCGTAGGCAGCCGGGATTGGCGGCAGTGCGTCCTCGCCGGGCACCGTTACCGACTCAAAGCGGAAGCCAGGCTGATCAGCCGCGAGGGTGATCCCGGTGAAGCTGTCGTTGACGAGACCGGAGAGGGATGACTCAAAGGGGCCGAGATCAACATCACTGGCCACGCCGTTGTTTACGAACGTGAAGGCCATGAACTCAGTTGGCAGCGCGTCGAGCGCCGCGGCGAACTGCGGCACGGTGGTGATGTTCTCGTTCTCGCCATTCGCCGTGTCGATCAGGGGATGGAGGTCTTCCGGCGTCGAAGCGAGCAGGATGTGATCGCCGATGCGGGCCGCCGCCATACCGGTGTCTTCGTCGTCTTCCGGCTCAGAGAAGATGATGGTAGTGCCGTTGTAGTCGGTTTCCTCAGCGTTTTCCTCGATAGCGGATTGGCTGATGCCCGTCCACGCCGTGTCCGGAGCGCGCGCATCGAGAATGGCTGCGATACCCTGCAGGTCATTGCCGCCGCTGGCATCATCACCGGTGTCGAGATCGCCGGTCATCATGCCCAGCTCATCGGAGCTGAGTGATTCCTCGACTGCAGTGTCCAGCGTGCTGTCGTCAACGACGATGCCGATCTCGCCACCCATGAAGGCGTCGAGCGGCAGCGGATTGCCATCCTCGTCGGTCAGTTCCTCAGAGATGGCCTGGTCAATAGCTTCCCCAAAGCCGGCCCGGCGCAGAAGCTCTTCCGAGAGCAGCCACTGCTCCGACTCGTTGTCGAGTGTCATCACCGAATAGGCGAAGGCATCGGCCGGGGCCAGTTCAGCCGTGCTGAATGTGACAGAAGCTGTCTGTGCCGCCACCGGGACGGCCGCAGTGAGCAGAGGGACCGAACTCCCCGCCACGAACAGGGCGGTGGTGGCCAGGCGTGTCAGGCGTGACGTTCCTCGCGGAGTAGAAACCTGGGACTGCGCCTTCATCGACTCTCCTTCATGCGATCTCTGGCGGAACCCGCGGGGCCCGCGATGGGAAGCAAACGCACCAGAGGGCTCTCGTGTTCCCTGGGCGAGAGTAGAGAGGCCGAGGACTATCGTCAACGCCATTTCTCGATCTGGGCGTCCTGTTATCGTCGGATAAAGAGATTCAGGACGATGGTGAGCACCACACTGAGCACTATGGAAGAAACAATGGGGATGAAGATGGTCGTGTTACCGCGCTGGACGAAGATGTCACCCGGTAGGCGGCCGAGGCGATCGAGCCCGGGTACCTGAGGCGCGACGACCAACAGGAGGCCAACGGCTGCGAGTATCAAACCCGCCGCAAGCAGGAACCGGCCAATCCCGGTCAGATCAGCCACGGCATCCCCTATTCGGTCATCTGGTCGTCAATACCCGTGGCAATACCAAAGATCACCATGAAGAGCGCCGCCAACGCCATGATGATCAGCACCAGCACCACCAGGGTGATTGCGCTTTGGAGAATCGCTGACAACCAGCCAGGCATTCCGATAGACCTTTCCCACACCACCATTCGCAACTGGTCAAAGTATAGGGATAATGAAGCGCCGGATCGGGAAAACCCGACCCGGCGCTCGAGGACCTAGACGCCTGCCGCCACGGGAGAGCGTGACCCGGCGAACGACAGGCGATCACCGTCGGCGTCGATGGTCACTGTCTCGCCATCGCGCAATTCACCGCTCAGGACCATGCGCGCCAGCTTGTCCAGCACTTCGCGCTGGATGACCCGCTTCAGCGGTCGCGCACCGAAGGCCGGGTCGTACCCCTTGTCGGCGAGCCACTGCTCCGCCTCCGGCGTGATGGTGAGGCGCATCTGGCGGTCAGCCAGGCGTTCATTGACACCTTGCATCTGGATCTCGACGATTTCCCCGATCTGATCGCGCGAGAGCGGCCGGAAGATGACGATTTCGTCAATCCGGTTCAGGAATTCCGGGCGGAAGTGGGAGCGCATTGCGTCCATGACGTGCTCGCGCATCTGCTCCTCACTCCCCTCGCCCGCCGGCAGGATGTAGGCCGAGCCAAGGTTCGAGGTCATGATGATGACCGCGTTCTTGAAATCGACCGTTCGGCCCTGACCGTCCGTCGCGCGTCCGTCGTCCAGGATCTGGAGGAGGACGTTGAACACGTCCGGGTGGGCCTTCTCGATCTCGTCGAGCAGGATGACGCTGTACGGGCGGCGGCGGACAGCTTCCGTGAGTTGCCCCCCCTCCTCGTAGCCGACATAGCCCGGAGGCGCGCCGATCAGGCGGCTCACGGAATGCGGCTCCATGTACTCTGACATGTCGATGCGGACCATCGCCTGGTCGTCATCGAAGAGGTACTGCGCCAGGGCCCGCGCCAGCTCCGTCTTGCCCACACCGGTGGGGCCCAGGAAGATGAAGCTGCCAAGCGGCCGGTTCGGATCGGAGAGGCCTGCCCGCGAGCGCCGGATGGCATTCGAGATGGCGGTGATCGCTTCATCCTGGCCAATGACACGCTCGTGGAGGCGATCCTCCATCTTCATCAGCTTCTCGATCTCGCCCTCAACCAGGCGGCTTACCGGGATCCCCGTCCAGCGGGCAACGATCTCGGCGATATCCTCGCCATCGACCTCTTCCTTGACCAGCGGGCTGCCGGACACGTTCTCACGCTGCTCGGCCTCCTGCAGTTGCTTCTCGAGCTGCACGAGCGTTCCGTACTGCAACTCCGCCGCACGGTTAAGGTCATACGCGCGCTTTGCCTGCTCGATCTCGACCTTCGTCTGGTCGATTCGTTCGCGCAGCGAAGCCACCGTCTGCACGGCCTCGCGCTCGCTCTCCCAGCGGCTGCGCAGCGCGTCTCGCTTCTCTTGCAGGTCGGCCAGTTCCTTTTCCAGGTTGTCCAGCCGTTCGCGGGAAGCCGAGTCCTTCTCCTTCTTGAGGGCCTCGCGCTCGATCTCCAACTGCATGATGCGGCGCTCGGCCTCATCCAGTTCGACTGGCAGGGACGTCATTTCCATGCGCAGCTTGGAGGCCGCCTCGTCGACGAGGTCGATCGCCTTATCGGGCAGAAAGCGGTCGGTGATGTAGCGGCTGGAGAGCAACGCCGCCGCGACCAGGGCCGAATCAAGGATGCGCACCTTGTGGTGCGTCTCGTAACGGTCACGCAGACCGCGCAGGATCGAAATCGTATCCTCGACGGTCGGCTCCCCGACGTACACCGGCTGGAAGCGTCGCTCCAGCGCGGCGTCCTTCTCGATGTGCTTGCGGTACTCATCCAACGTCGTCGCGCCGATGGTGCGCAGTTCGCCGCGCGCCAGCATCGGCTTGAGCATGTTGGAGGCGTCCATCGACCCTTCCGCTGCGCCCGCACCGACAACAGTGTGCAACTCGTCGATGAAGAGGATGATCTCGCCAGCCGCGTCGGTGACTTCCTTGAGAACCGCCTTCAACCGCTCCTCGAACTCCCCTCGGAACTTGGCGCCGGCCACAAGCGCGCCGAGGTCCAGCGAGATGACCCGCTTGTTCTTGAGATCCTCCGGCACGTCGCCACGCACGATGCGCTGCGCCAGCCCTTCGGCGATGGCCGTCTTGCCCACGCCGGGTTCACCGATGAGGACCGGGTTGTTCTTGGTGCGGCGAGATAGCACCTGCATGACGCGGCGAATCTCGTCGTCCCGGCCGATGACCGGATCAAGCTTGCCTTCCTGGGCCAGCTCTGTGAGGTCGCGGCCGTACTTTTCCAGTGCCTGGTACTTGTCTTCCGGGTTCGCGTCGGTCACGCGCTGTCCTCCCCGAATGCCACTCAATGCTTCGTAGACTCGATCTTTCGTTACACCATGGCGGGCGAGGAGTTTGGCTGCCCCGCTGTCCGTGACATCGAGCATGCCAAGCAGCAAGTGCTCCGAGCTGACGTACTCGTCAGTCATCTGCCTGGCTTCGTCTTCCGCCTTCTGCAGGACCTTGCGGAGACTGCTGCTGACGACCGGCTGCGCGCTGTAGGACAGCTTCGGCAAGCCCTCGAACTCAGCCGTCGCCTGGCTCTTGACCTGGTTTGTGTCAACCTGCAGCTTGTGCAGGATCTGCGGAATCAGCCCATCCGACTGGTTCAGCAGTGCAACCAGAAGCGCAATCGGCTCAAGCTGTGAAATGTTGCGCGCTTCGGTTTCTCGCTGCGCGCTGACGATGGCGTCTTGCGCTCTCTCTGTAAATTTCGTAGTACCTGACACGCTATGCCTCGCTTCCCCCAGCGCGCGCTTTCGCCACGCTGTGTATGCAATTATCCTTACCTGCGCTTACACCCGCGCCGAAATACCGGCGTAAATCCGCCAGAACTATGATCTTCCGCCGTTGGAACGTCCTTGCTCGCCTGCTCTCCGGGTGCTCGAGCCCAACGCGTGCAGCAGTGCCGCCAGGTCCTCACTCGCCTGTTCCGCGGTCGGGTTCTCTTCCGTTGCCGCCGCGTCAGCAAGCTGCGCCTGCAGGGCCTGCATGTGACGTGTCAGTTCTAGGATCAACTGCACGCCGGCCAGGTTCAGGCCGCGCTCGTTAACCAGGAACTTCACCTGGCGCAGCCGGCCCAGATCTTCGTCCGAATAGAGCCGCAGGTTTCCGGTCGTGCGTGACGGCGCAATCAGCCCTTCGCGCTCATACTTGCGCAAGGTCTGCGGGTGCATTTCCAGCAACCGCGCGGCGACACTGATGATGAAAACCGGCTCACAGCCGGGATCGTTCATGATGACGTCTCCTGCGCTCGGATAGGTTGAAACAATCGCGCCCGTAACGCATTATGTTGATGGATATGATAAACCTTGACACGGTCCGTGTCAACAATTCGAACGGCCGCGTACTCCGCGAGGAGGACCAATGACGCTGGTTTACGCGCATCGCGGCGATTCAGCGGGGTACCCTGAAAACACCCTGCTGGCATTCCGGAAGGCAATCGAATCCGGCGCGTATGGCGTTGAACTCGATCTGCACGCCACGTCTGATGGGGTTGTCGTAGTGCTTCACGACCGCTCGCTGGAGCGAACGACGACCGGACGTGGTTACGTTGATGAACTGCCGCTCGCCGCCGTACGCGAGGCCGATGCGGGCGCCGGTGAACGGGTGCCAACCTTTGCGGAGGTGCTGAATCTGGTTGGCGACCGCCTGCACTTCGACCTGGAGGTCAAACAGCCAGGAATCGAAGCCCCTGTACTGGACGTGCTAGCCGCCTACCCGGCTGCCCGCTGGGCGATCTCCTCGTTCGACTGGGACACCCTCTCGCGCCTCCGGGAGCTTTCGGCTAGCGCTGAACTCTGGCCCTTGGCGATGCACGTTGATGACGCACTGCTGAATGTCGCAGACCACCTCGGCTCGCCGTGCGTTGCGATAGCCGCGGGAGCCTACACTGCCGCGAGCGCGCGCGGGATCAGCGACGCCGGCCTGGCCGCCATGGTCTGGACTGTGAACGACCCCGCCGAGGCGCTGCGCGTGCGCGCGCTGGGAGCGGCTGCGATGTGTACGGATATGCCCGGCCTCATGATTCCGCTCTTCGCGAACGACGTCTGACGCAATCGAGAAGGAGTTCGAGTGTTCGACTGGCTGGCGACGTGGGTGACGAACGTCATTGAAACGCTCGGGTACCCCGGACTGACAATCCTCGTCGCGCTGGAGAACCTCTTTCCACCTATTCCTTCAGAGGTCATCCTCCCGCTCGCCGGATTTCTCACCGGTCAGGGGCGGTTTTCGTTCGTCCTGGTGTTGATCTCCTCCACGCTGGGATCGCTCATTGGCGCGCTCATCCTGTACGCGGTCGGGGTGGGGCTGGGCCGGGGTGGCATTCGGAGGCTGTTCGAGAAATACGGGCACTTCGCGCTGCTCACCCCTGAGGACCTGACCCGGGCCGAGGAGTGGTTCGACCGCTGGGGCCCGGTTGCGGTGTTCACCGGCCGCCTCGTGCCTGTGGTGCGCTCCCTCGTGTCGATTCCGGCCGGGTATCGCCGGATGCCGCTGGTGCAGTTCATCCCGCTCACGATCTTTGGCAGCCTGCTCTGGAATGGCGCCCTGATTTCACTGGGTTGGGCGTTTGGCGAGAACTGGCATTCCATCGAGGAGTACGTGGGCTGGCTGCAGTACGTCGTCATTGCGGTCGTCGGATTGCTGTTGCTCAGGTTTGTCTGGTCGCGGCTGCGCCATCGGCGGTCTGCCTGAGCGCGCTGGATGCGGGCTGCTGAGCACTGAGGTGCGGCCAGTGGTCAACTGACAGGCAGGGAACCGAGGCGGCGCCTTCGGGACGTCAGGGGTTTACATCCCCGATGGTTACCGTTCCGCCATCCGCGACGGCTTCGCAACGTCCCCCGTTTCCGCCGCCACGCTTCCCCTCGCCATCACCTGCGCGGTCCTCATCGCCTCCGGACGCATCACACACGGCGCTGCCGCCATCGGCACGAACATCGATGGTGCACGTGCCGTCCCCATCGCAGTCGTCCGTGACCTCGACCTTCCCGGGCTCAGCACGACAGCGCTCACCCTTGCCGCTGCATTTGGTTTTTCCCGCCTTCGCGGTCACATTGACCGAGTTGTCCTCGTCACTGTCTGTGCGGTCATCTGTGGACGGCTCATCATCGGCAGCAGCGGCGTCCTGGGCACGTTCCGTGGCGCGGCGCTTGTCTCGCTTCTTGTTCCCCGTCTTCGCGTCCTGAGCCAATGAAGCGTCTGCCTCGCGCTCGCGGCCAAAGACTTCCACCTCTGCCAATTCGATGACGGACGCATCGTCCTCAGGGAGAAGCGTCAGCCGCACGTAGCGCGCGTCCTCGCGCAGCGTGATCTCCTGCCAGCCGCCGGAGATGGTCTGGGTGTCAAGCACCGCCCATCGCTTGCGGTCACTGGAAACCGAAATTTCTACGTCACCGCTGCCCTCAGCCAGCCATCGCACGTTGCGCACTGTTTCGGTATCGCCAAGGTCCACCCAGACCCAGGGCTCGTCGACACCCGACGGCGACCAACTCGAGTCCGCATCACCGTCATAGAGCGCCGTCGAGTTCGGGGTGTCCTTCTGGCGACCGCTCTGGACGATGGACAACTGGGTCGCGTTTTCAGGATCGGACGGCTGCTTGTTCGAGGCTGGCCCGTCAAGCGGGTCTCCATCGAGAGCGTCCGACTCGGGGACTGGCGTAGCGTCCGCCATGTATTCCGCCGTGCTCCATTCGGACTCGCTCACAGTGCAGAGGATCTCCGCACCGCGCGGCGATAGCTCCTGAGGTTGCAGACAGGCAGGAGTTCCTCGTGCGGGCTGACGCTCGATTGCCAGCCCAGCGGTTGACCAGGCCAGGCCACACACCAGCCCACCGAGCACTATCAGGGACACGACGATCAGCGCCAATCGACCCGGGTGGTGTCTGGTGTGATGACGATCCATCAGTCGGCGGCCAGCAGGTAGGCCAGCAGGAGGCGGGCGGTCTCGACCAGGGAATCACGGTGCAGGCGCTCGAATGAATGCGAAGCGTCCACGCCTGGTCCGACCAGGCCGCCCCGCACGTCCCACCCGGCTCGCAACGCCTGGCTGACATCCGAGGCGTAGTAGCGGTAGGTGTCGACGCGGTAATCGATGTCGTTCGCCCGCGCCAGATCGATCAGGAGGCGGCTGAGGTCATAGTCGTACGGGCCAGAGGCGTCCTTGACGCAAACGGTCGTCGCCATCTCGTCGGAGGTCTGCCCCTCACCGACTGCAGCCATATCGACTGCGATCAGGTCGACCGTGCCCTCTGGCAGTCCCGCTGAGGAGCCGTGCCCCACCTCTTCGAAGTTCGAGATGTAGAGGTACGACGGCGCTGCCAGCGAGACGCGCTGCTCCACCACCGCCTTCGCAATACCAAGCAGGATAGCGACGCACGCCTTGTCGTCGAGGTGGCGAGACTTGATGTAGCCGTTGTCGAGCACGGTCACGCGCGGATCGAGGCTGACAAAATCACCGACCTCGATACCAAGCGCGCGGACGTCAGCGGCGCTCTTGACCGCGGCATCAAGCCGGACCTCGATGTTGGTCTCATCGCGTTTCAGGTCGGTGAGATCTGGACCGTGGACGTGGCCGGAAGCCTTGTTGGTCAGAACCGTGCCGCTGATCGGCTCACGACCGTGCGCGTGCACCAGACAGTACTCGCCTTCGATGGTGGACCAGTCATACCCGCCGATGCGGGTGAGCTTCAGCCGCCCGCTGTCGGTGATATCGCGCACCATCGCGCCGAGTGTATCAACGTGCGCCGAAAGGGTGCGCCCTCCCCGCGCCGCGTCCCCTCTCGGGAGATCGGCGATCAGGGCGCCTTTCCTCGTGCGGCGGGTCGGCAGGCCAAGAGCCGTCAGTTCGGCAGCCACGTGGTCGATCGCGGCGCGCGTGAAGCCGGTTGGTGAGGGAATGCGACAGAGCGCCGCTGTTTGCTCCAGCATGTACGCGCCGTCAACTCGAGGCAGATCACTACGCAAGGACGAATCAGTTCCGGACATGGCGAAGGATGATGCTCCCCTGGGTTAGCTTCCGTTCCTGCCGAAAAGACGTTTCAGGAACGAAAGCCATGACGCTTGCTGCGGCGGAAGCTCCGGCAATGGCGCTCGGGATCGAAAATCCGCGAACGGGATCAATTCGCGCCGCTGTTCCTGTTCCCAACGCCACTCGAGGATGCGGTCCGCGAGTTGTCCAGGATCGGCTTCCGCCCACCCCATGTCATACGAACCCCACTTCTTGTCCAGCGCCATGATCGAGGCGAGAACATCGCTCTCCTTGGTTTCGGCGGCATCCATCGCCAGCTCGTACGCGCGCTGGTCGGCGGAAATATCGTCGACCAACTCCTGGCGCACATCAAAAAACGTGCGATTGGCGTAGTCTGGATGCCACGTAAATCTGGCTGCGATGCCCCCTGCGCCGTCCATGGTCAGGACGCTTCCCGGTGAATGACGCCGGTCATGCAGTGCACAGATCCAGCACCCTTCATCAACTCGTCAACCTCGGCCTCGAGGACGGTCACCCCGGCGTCTTCCAATGCCTTGCGCGTGTTGGGATTTCCCGCCGGCGTCACGACAACGCCAGGCGCAAGCGGCACCATGTTCAGAGCCATGCCGCGTCGCGCTTCACCCGGATCCGGCACATCGAGGAAGCGGAACCCGCGTGCCCGCAGCACCTCGTAGATGCGCCAGGGAAGCTGCGTCGGGTAGATCATGGCCAGGTCGCGATCAACGATATTGATCATGCCGTCGAGGTGGCCCGTCCCGTAGGGCAGTTGCACGATCTCGACCTGCTCGACCCCGGCATCGATGAACGCCTGCGCGGCTTGCCTCGCACCCTCACGATTCGTGCGCTGGCCCTCGGCCACGAACACGAGATCGGGCGCAACGACGGCAACATCGGCACCTTCGAAGGTGCCAGTCCCAAGCACGGAATGCGCGATGGGCACGCCGACCCGGGCCAGCGCTGCCGCAGCTGTCCGCTCCTCGCCGGCCCGCGACGCGGACGCCAGGCGGGAGAGCAAGACACCGCGCGGGGTCATGGCGAAGATATCGCGGCAGAAGTAGGAGTTCGGCTTATCAGGCGCCGTCTCACCGAGTTCGTGAACAATCACCCCGTTTGAACGGTAGATAGCAGTCAGGGCATCGTGCTGCTCACGGGCCCGAACGGGGTCCACAATTTCGTACCAGAGCGCACGGGCAGCATCGGTGATGCCGTCGATTTCAGGACCCGGCCGGTGCATGAGCACTGCTCGCAGCGTGCCACACTCGGAGCCGACGCCGAAATCCGCCCAGACTGAACCGATCTCATCAACTGACGACGGAGCACGGTCTTCCCAGCCATCACCACCGTGAGAAGCGTCGCGTGCCGACTCCAATGCGTAGTACGGCGTTGATGCCACAACCATCGATCCCAACCTCCCCCAGCCAACCTCAGGCGATAGCCGGAGTATAGACCTGTGACGATTGGACTCCTGGTTGCGTTCCGCTCAGTCCGCGGGTGACGGGGCACCGAAGAATGAAGGGCGCTCCACGTGACTGGAACCGTCGCGCTCGGCTATGGTCCAGGCCTCGTTCATGACCGGGGACTGCTGGACGTCCTCGACATGGCTGATGATGAACATCTGGCGGAAGTGGCCGCCATTGGCCAGGACGCCCAGCGTTTCCAGCAGTTGCTCCCGGCGTTCTACGTCGAGCGAGGCAAAGACCTCATCCAGCACAAGGAAACGCGGCGGACGGGTGGCGGCGGAACCGACGATTTCCGAGAGAGCCAGGCGCGCGCAGAGAGCCACGACATCGCGCTCGCCACCAGAGAAGCTGCTCAACGGGAAGTCTTCATCTCCGTCGTAGACGTGGATGCCGTAGTTCTCGTCAAACCGGATCTGGCTGTACTTGCTGTTAGTGACCTGCGCCAGCAGGCGCTCCGTGGATTCCGCCAGCATCGGGCCGACCTGGCGTGCCACGTACTGGTCGAACTCGCCAAACTCCGTGTACATGCGGTGAAGTTCGTCCGCCTCGCGCGTCTTGCGATCGGCGAGTTCCTGTAAGGCGACCAGCTTGGTGTGGTCGTCACGGACGTGCTTCAGCATGGATTCGGCATCGACGACGGCGTGGCGCGCCTGAGTGCGCGCCACGCGGGCCTGCTGCTCCAGCGTGCGCGCTGCTGCCTCCTGCGCTCGCGCCTCCTGCAGTCGGACAATATCGAACCCAAGTGCGGCCTGCTCGTGCTGGAGCTCTGCCCGCTGCGCCGCCAATCGGTCGAGTTCCACTTCAGCGTCGTCCCGGCGGCGCTCATACTCTGGCCGGTGCGCCAGGTCAACGTCGATCTGCTCGATCAGGTGGGCGGCTCGCTGCGCAGCTTTCAGGTCAGCGTTCGCCTGCTGATGCGCTTGCGCGTCGTAGTGCACCTCCCCCAGTGCCGCCAACTGCTCACTCGCCAGCGCTCGCGCCTCATGGGCTTCACCCAGGTCTCGCCCTAGCTGCGCAACCAGACCCGCCAGGGACGCCAGCGCTTCCAGGTGTTCGGCAGCCGTCTGGGCGGCTGCTAGTTCTTGAATCTCAATGGGATATGTCGCATTAGCGACTTGCTCCGCGGCAAAGAGCGCTCGAACAATATCCTGGAGGACTTCATGCGCAAGATCAGTTTTCTCTTCGCCGTTCCGAATCCGCTCGTCAACCTTCGCCAACTCTTGCTGCAGGGCCTGGGCTACCCGGAGCGCCTCTTCCCCGGAACTAATCTCCATCTGGGCTTGCTGCAGACGTCGAGACTTGGTCTCCAGAACCTCCTGCAAGCGAGCGATTTCCACGTTGCGTTCCGAGATCAGGCGTTCAGCTTCTCCATGAGCCAATTCGCGCCAGCACACAGGACACGCCGCATCACCCGCATGCTCATGTAGCTCCTTATTGACGCGTTCGGCTTCAGAGCGCGCTGCTTGGAGTGTGGCGATGGCTTCTCGAGCGGCCCGCTCGCCATCGCGAGCCGCTGTGATAGCGACTTGCGCCCGAATGGCCATCTGCTCCGGATCACCTCCGGCGAGCGTCGCCAAACGGTCTGCACGAAGTTTCTCAAGGAATCGCTGGTACTCGTCAACGGTCTTTTGCTGCTTGTCGCGCTGCTCCCCAAGGCGCACGACTTCTTGCAGTGCCGCGACGCGAGCTCGGCAGACACGGGGATCAATCTCGGCGACAACTGCGTGCAAGCGCTGCAATGCTTCCGTGGGCCTGGTTGCATCGGCCCCATCCCACCGCCAACGCGGATCTTGAGCGGTGCCGGAGTGTTCACCAACAATGGCCGCGAGCCGGCTCACGATCGATTTGATGCGTACCTCGGCGCTGTCGTTGTGTTCTACAAGTCGCGTTGCCTTCTGCGCTCGCTCCCGCTCGGCCTCGTGCGCCTCCACTGTTACCGTCAAGCCTCCAAGCTGGCCCGCGATCGCGGCGTGCGCCATGCGCTCGGCCGCGCGTGTTTCCAGCCGGGCCAAATCGTTCCTGGCAGCATCTCGCGCCGCGGCCACTGTGCCGATCTGCCCGAAAACTGCCGTGAGCTTACGCTCCATTTCTGATGACTGCAGCTGCAGGTCTTGCCAGCGGTCCACCTCCTGGCGCGCGAGATGCGCCGCTTGTTCGGCTTCCAGGCTGGCAGTTTCGGCAGCTTCCTCCTGCGTGCGCGCGGCGGATACCGCCGCTTCAGCAACGGCGGCTTCGGCCAGCAGATCCCGTTCGCCCATGAGGCTGTCGTGCTCAGAGCGCCGCATGGTGGCTTCATTGCGGGCGGCCGTTCGCTCCTCGCCGATAAGTGTCTGCGCTTCACGCACGGCTTCCAGCCCGAGGAGCCGCGCTACCTCAGTGCGTCGTTTCGTATCGCTGCGGTCACCGAAGAAGTGCAGTTCCTTCTGCCGCGTGAAGAAGGTGGAGACGAAGGCGTCGTGCGGGAGGCCGATGAGATGGCGCGTTACGTAGCGCGTGACATCCTTGGTGCCCTGCACGATCGGCTCGCTCGGGTTGTCCTCGCGGTAAATCTCCGCCCGGGTTGCCTTGTTGCGCAATTGGCGTTGCACAACGTAGCGCACGCCGTCGACCGGATCTTCCAGAGTGACTCGCACCGTCGTGTTGCCAACGCCATCGTGGGGAGGAATGGTGGCCAGCGGAATGGAGTTCGGGTTGTAGAGCGTCCACTCGATCGACTCGAAGAGCGTCGTCTTCCCCGCGCCATTCGGCCCGGTCACCGATACAATGCCCTGCTCCGGGAAATCGATCAGGTGGTGGCCGGCGTACTGCTTGTAGTTCTCGATCTCCAGCGTGCAGATGATCATCCAGCGGCCTCGTTCGCCGTGGCATCCTCAAGTCGGCTGATGGCGCGTTCCAGCGCCGATGTCCCGCGCGCGCTGAAGGCCTCCGCGAACGCGGGCTCGTACTCGCCGTCCCGGCGCTTCTCCTCGACGAACTTGCCAAACAGCGTGAGCGGGTTGAGATCCGCCATGGTGGCTTGCCCCTCGCGACCCAGCGGATCGAGCGCCTCGCCCGGCACGGTGAGCCGGATCAGCCAGGCGTTGTCGCCCGTCTCGCGCCGCACGATGGCATCTGTCTCCCGGAAGAGCGGGCGCGGAGTGTTGCGGAGTTCCACCCGCACCATCGCGTCGGGTTTCCCCAGGGCTCCAGCCCGGTCGAGGATCATGTCGGCAAGGTCGCGCGCTGTGCGGTCCGCACCGTCAAGCGCTGCCAGTGTCTCCATCGGGCGCGCAGGCGTATCAACGAATTCCACCTGGGCGAAAGTCCCCGGCTCACCGAGTGTGACCAGGGCATAGCCAGGCGTGGCGCCCTGATCCCCCCAAGAGGTGCGCTCCGTCGAGCCGCTGTAGACCTTGTTAACACCCACAGTTTGCCGGAGGTGGATGTGCCCCATCGCAACGTAATCGACTTCCGCGGTCAAGATGTTGCCGCCCAGGTCTGTCTCACCCTGCTCGCGGGAGCCAGCCATGATCGCCCCGGCAGCCACGCCATGGGTGACGACGATGTTCCGCCGCCCGTCCTCAGGCAAGATCAGGGGCGGATCCGGATTGATCAATGAGCCATGGGGCACGCCATGTACCACGAGATCAAGGTCAGGGAAGGGCTCCTCCTCGCTGACATACCCGGTCATGAACCGGACGCGCGGCAAGGCAAGCTGCATCACGGAATAGAGTGAGCCGCTGGTACGCAACCGCGGCGTGTCGTGGTTTCCGGCGATGACGACGGCGGGGATGCCGGCCTCGTCCAGCCGGCGCATTTGCTGGACAAAGAGCGCCAGCGTGTGCCAGGAGGGCCGCGTATGGTGGAAGACATCGCCCGCGTGAATTACGAGGTCTACATCCCGCGTGAGGATGTCATTGACGACGCGGGCAAACGCCTGTTCGAAATCGACGGCCCGTTGGTTGCGTCCCGTTTCGGGATCGCTCTTGCCGTAGCCCGAGAAACCCAGGTGCGTATCCGCGAGGTGCGCGATGCGGAGCTGCGTACGGGAGAGCTTGCTCATTGCCGCGCGCGAGCTCTGTTCAGGATCTGCTGCGCGCTGCGCCATGGATTTGCGCGAGGATCGGGCAGGCCATTGGCGTAGACGGTCGTCACCTGCTGCATCGCCTTCTCGATCTCGCGCGGGTCCACGCCATCACAGGCAGTACGCACTTCGTGACGGCTCGGAACGCGTTCTGCTGGCAGACCTGGAATGTTGCGGATCACCGTCCACAGTCCGTCCCCGTGGTGCCCGACGGTTGTTTCGCCCTGGCCGTTGAAAATGCGTTGACCCATCATGCCATCGATGGTCGGCTTTAGCGGAAAGGTACCGAAGAGCGGTGCGCGGAAGTGCGCGTGCCGGCTGAGCAGCCGTCCCTTCTTCAACCCCAGTAGCTCCTGTTTCGTCGTCTCAGACAACGACCGGTAGGCCGCGTTGACGATCTCTTCGTCTCCGACGCGCCCATAGAACGACGTGCCGCAGTTGCCAAGGATTTCACCATCCACCTTGGAGCGGAATTGTTGCGCGCCAAAGAGCACGACGTTGAGATGGCGCCCACGAGCGGCGATATCGACCAGCGTGTCTCGCAAGCCACCCTGTCCGCCCGCGGGGGCGTACTTGTTCAGCTCGTCCACGAAGATGATGACGGTGTCGACCCCCAACGTCTGCAGCTCGGCCATGCGCCAGACGCGGTCGATGATCCGCGTTACCAGCAGCTCCTGGACGTCAGTCTTGCAGTTGGCGATATCGACGACGCGAAGCTCCTGGTCTGTGAAGGCCCCGTCTGCTTGCGGCACATCACCTGGCTGCACCACTGACCGTGAGAGCAAACCGCCGAACTTGTGGTGCAAATTCCCAAATCGGTTCTTCGCCTTCTGGATGGTGTACTTGTGGTGACCGCGCCAGTCGGACTTTCCAGGTTCATCCTCGAAGTACGCGTCGATGATCGCCATCTGCTCATCGAACTGGTTCAGAGACTGAATGCCGAGATCACGCATCTCGTAGATGAAGCTGCTCAATTTGTCGTCCAGGTCGCCAAAGTCGAACAACTTATGGGGGATGCCCAGTAATGGCCCAAGGTCGAGCAGAATCGGCTGCACCGGGCCAAACTCCGCTGGTTTGTCCCGGATGGTGTTCAGCTTGCCGGCCAGGCTTCCGCGCAACTGGTCCAGTTGGACGGTGGCGTCTCCATGATTGCCAGGCGCTTGCCCGGCCTTGAACGGCGCGAAGATGCGGAAGCAGCCGTCGAACGGTTTTGGCTCCAGACCCAGCGCTTCATAGGCCGCCAGGTCCTGCTGCATCAGGGTGCGGGAACCCACAGTGTCGTACGCCGTTTCATTCCCCAGTTCTGGCGTGGCCGGCTTGTCCAGCCAGAGCAAATCCGGTCCCTTGACGTTGAACATCAGCGCCGCAACCGTACGCCCTTCCGCCTTCAGCTTCTGGAAAACCGCGCTCAGGAGGAAGACGGCGTGGCTTGTTTTCGTAGCCAGGCCGGATTGGCCGGTCCAGTTAGCGTGTCCGGCCTCTGGCCCGAGCAGGTAATCGCTGTCGATCCAGATTGGCGAGCGCTGGAAGGCAATGTTGCCGTCGGACGACGTGACCGGGATACCTGCCGCATCGCGAGCGGCGTTGCCATTGGTATGCATGAGCGCCGGGATGGCGATGCCGCTGAAATCCTCCACGCCCAACGCGAAATCAATGGCGTCCGGCGTGGCGAAATAGACCGGGCCGCCAACGGCCGGACGATGCGAATCGACGTCGTCGCGCAGGTGCCTGGTGGCCAGGACACGGACGGTAAAGACCAGCATCTCCGGCCGACGCGTGATCAACTCGCCGCCAAGACCATCTTCCATCCGGCGGTCAAAGTAGTCGTCGAGGAAGCTCTTCATATCGGAGAAGCGCCGGGGTTCATCGACCACACCGATGACCGCCGCTTCCTCCGAGAACGCGACGACGATGTGCCCGACATCAAGCGTGGTCGCGTCATCCGCCGCCCAGAACGCGAAGACGTGCGCGCCGGAGGGCTCTTTCTCGCTGCCAACGACTCGCCCGACTACGCCGGTAGCTTCATCAATGAAGTTGGCGTACTTCTCCTGCGGAGAGGTCACCGGCGCGTGGTGTCCATTCGTCGAGAACGCTGGGTAGGCTGTCAGGTCAACAACGGTCATCAGCAGCCTCCTACGCGCCCGGCCAGCCGCGCGTGTCCACGTCCAGCCGCCGTTTCAGCATCCGCTCGAGGAGATGCACCGGGTAGAGCAGGGTCGCCCACCGCGCATCGCCCGTGGCTCGAGGGGTACGCTCAGCCAGGATCCAGGACGAGATTTCGTCGATTTCCTCGGTGGTTACGATGTCGCCCGCCGCCTCGATCCGCACCAGTGAATGGCGGGCATCCATGCCATCGGCGTCCCACAGCCGGATGTACCACATCAAACGCTCGCCTGAATCTTCCCCGAAGTGCCGCCGCACAACCGGTGAGAATGCCGTGGTGCGGAAACCGGGTGGCAGACTGAGCATCGTCACGGCGTCGTTGCCGCTCAAGTAGGACTCGGTGAACTGCTTTACCAGGCCGATGCTACGGAAGCTCGCGGCCGGCAAGCGCCCATCCACCAGAATCCAACTGTCATCGTTCCGCCATTCAGCACGCTGGGTCCACCTGCTGAGGACGCCCTTCTCCACTTCGGCTCGGATCTCCTGCGCGGCCTTGTAGGCGAGTTCGTGCAGGTGCCCGAAGTCCACGCTCGCGTCATCGCGCTCGTCTTCCCGTTCGGGCAAGGGATCAACGATGCTCATTCCAGTTGCTTCAATTCTGTCGCGCAGTTCGTTCAGCGTTGGCTCGTCGACACCGGGAATCAGCCAACTGTGCTCCAATGCCAGGGTGCCCGGCTCCAGGATGCCGTCGCCTGTTGGATCACGCCGCAATACACCCGCCGCCACGACGGTTGCGGCTACCGGCACCAGTCCACAACGGAGAACCGAAAAGGTGCGCTGAGCACCGTCAAGGAAGTAGCGCAGCCGGGAATCTCGTGGCGAAATTTCGGGTATGCGCCGCGCCACAATGGGGCCTTCGAAAGGCTCCACCCCGGTTCGAGCGCCGCCGTTTGGCGCTCGACCGCCAATCTCCCCCGACCCGGCGAACTGCAACTCCATGGCGGGCGATCGGCGCATGTCCGCCACCGCGACGCCATCCTTGCGGAGGTCGGAGTAAACCTGATTGATCTGCTCGGCAAACGACTGTGGATCCTGGTTAGAAATGTGCACCGGCACCTGACCCCTCAGCTTGCGGAACTCAATGGTGGCGAGACGGGGCAGCGCGGGAAAATACGAACACCTGTTCCACTCAGCATACGACACCAGCAGACGAGCGTGCAGCCCATTGCGATGACATGCCTTGATCCGGGGTTGGCTTGCCCCTACGAGGCCGGTGCGGGAGTGCCTGAAGGTACCACGGGCGAAGCGCTCTGGACCGCTGTCGCAGCCGCGGGTGTCGAATTCTCAGGAATCGGGGCGCCGCATGGCTGAGACATGTCCTGGACGGTCACGAACGTGAAGCCCTTGTTGCGGAGGTGTTCGACCAGCCAGGGCAGGGCAATCGCCGTTGATTGTGCCGACGCTGGCCCATCCAGGTGGAACTCGACGATCGTGCCATCGACCACGTTTGGCGCGACTCGCTCGAAGACGTAGTCTGCGTCGATGTCCGGCCCGTAGTCGGCGGCCGAGACATCCCACGAGACCGGCAGAAAACCTTCGGACGCGACGATGCTGCGGACCCGCTCATCCATATCTGCCGCGTACGGAGTGAAGTAGGCGCCAATTTCCGCGTCGATAACTTGTTCGATATGGGTTTCAGAGTCTTTCAGGTCCGTGAGCACCTCGTAATCTGAATACTGGGGAAGATTGCCGCGCGTGTCGCCGTGGGTTCCAATGAGAAATCCCAGTTGCTGGATCCTCTTCATGTCCTCGGGAAACTGCAGCGCCCACCAGCCCATCGGAAACACCGTCGCGGGGACATTGTTCGCCTTCAGCCACTCCAGCGCCTGCATCTGCATCTCGTAGCCGATGCCGATGTTGAACAGGAAGGCGACCCGGTTACACCCGGGCGTGCCCCGGATGAGGTAGGGAGTGCCGCGACTGGGCGTGGCGACATAGAGTTGCCACGCCCACCCTGCCTTCCCTTCCCACTCGACGGGGAGGAACCCATCCTGAGCTTCGCCGGTGAGGATGATGTCGTCGCGGAGCTGAGCGAGGCCAAGGCTCTCGCAGGACGCCTTCGGACACTCCCGGATATTGAGGCCAGTCGTGCCGACGACCTCGCCGGCTTCGCGAAACGTGCCGTCCTGTGCCTCCGCCTCGTGGCCAAGGCCAGCTCCTACCTGCAGGCAGAGCAGGCCGACGATCACGAATCGCAGGAAACGCGGGCGGAGCATGGCTGATACGTCCCCGGGGCAGCCGTCGCAAAAACGGTTGTACTCAGTTCCTGAACGTAGCACCCATCGTCTGCACGGGTCAATCGCGGCTCAACTTCATTTTCCTCATTGTGGACCGTTGGCCGCAATCCAGCTCAGGTACTGCCGCATGCCGTCGTCGAGCGAGGTGCGTGGGGTCCACCCGAGCCCCTCGCGAGCGCGGTCATTCAGCGTGAGTGGACCGCGCTGGAGTTCTACGACAACGTTCGCTTCCCCCGCCGGGGCCACCTCGTAACGCAAACCCGGCAGATACCTCTGGAAAAGCCCCAGGACCTCACCGAGCGGATATTGCTCTCCCGCGGCCAGGTTGAAGACACGCTGTTCCGGCGCTTTCTCTATCGCCCACGCGGCTTCCACGCCCTCTGCGATATCCTCAACATAGGTCCAGTCGCGGTAGTCGCCCTCGAGTGTCGTGACCTTGATCGGCTCACCCTCGAAGTGGATGCGCAGCATTTCTCGCAGTTCGGTTGCCCCGGCGTAACCAGGAGTGAAGCGCTCCATGGGCCCATAGACGTTGCTCGGACGCACGGCAATCACGTCCATGTCGAACAGGTCACCGTAGCGCAGGGCTACCCGCTCTCCCGCCAGCTTGGTAATGCCGTAGAGGTTCATTGAATTGGCGGGCGAATCCTCATCTCGGGTCGTCGCCCCAGGCTCGTCCCCGAACACCGCCACCGAGGAGATCTGTACGAAGCGGCGGAAGTTCGGCAGCGACCGTCCGACTTCCAACGCGTTGACGACACCGCCGAGATTGACCTCGATGATCTGGGCTGGCTCGCGGCGTTCCCGGTCCACGCGCGGGGTGATCGCTGCGGCGCTGACGATGCTTGTGACGCCGCGCTGCTGCGCGGCCTCTTGCATACGGGCCCGGTCAGTCACATCGCCGGTCTCGAAAATGATGTTCCGCGCGTCCTCTCCCAGAAATTCCCTGAGGTACGCATCAGGTTCCATGACGTCGTAACTGACGACCGTTTCACCCGCGCGGGCGAGTCGTCGTATGACATGGCTGGGTACCCAGCCGTTTCCCCCTGTCACCAGTGTGACCACGGATATGTCCTCCTCGTGTGCCCGCGTATGCAGCGGGCCAGTGCTATTCTCGCAACTTCCGGCCAGGCAGATGGGCGGGTCGAAGTGAGTGTTCACGGGAGCAATGCGTGTCGGAGCAGGCGGGGACAGCAAAGGCGTGGGGCGGCCGATTCGCAGAGCCGCCAGACCGTCGTCTGGAGGCGTACAACGCCTCGGTCTCCTTCGATGTGCGATTCATTCGTGAGGACATTCGCGGCTCCATCGCGCACGCTCGCATGCTCGGCAAGCAGGGGATCATCAGCGCCGAAGATGCGGCCGAGCTGGAGCGCGGGCTTTGGCAGGTGCAGGCTGAGTATGAGGCTGGCGAGTTTGCGCTCACCATCGCTGACGAGGATGTTCACACCGGAGTCGAACGCCGCCTGCGCGAGATTGTGGGCACGGTCGCTGGCCGGCTCCACACGGGGCGCTCGCGTAACGACCAGGTAATCAACGACGTCCGCCTCTGGACGCGCGGCGCGCTGATTGCCCTGATGGATGGTGTACTCGATCTCGCGGACGCGCTCGCTGACACGGCAGCCGCGCATCCCGAGATGCCGATGCCGGGCTACACGCACCTGCAGCGGGCGCAGCCGGTGTCGCTTGCCCATCACCTGCTGGCATACGTGGCCATGTTGCAACGCGATTATGACCGGCTCTCGGATGCCCTCCGCCGCACCAACGTCCTGGCGCTCGGCGCCGGCGCCCTGGCTGGCGTGACGTACCCAATTGACCGGGAAGCGACTCGAGTTGACCTGGGTTTTGACAGCGTGGCCGCGAACAGCATGGATGCCGTCGGCGATCGCGACTTCATCCTGGATACGCTCTACGCCTGCGCCATGATCGCGATGCACATCTCCAGGCTCTCCGAGGAGATCATTCTCTGGACCTCAGCCGAGTTCCGCTTCCTGATTCTCTCCGATGCGTTTTCGACCGGCAGTTCGATCATGCCTCAGAAGAAGAACGCGGATATCGCGGAACTGGCCCGCGGGAAGACGGGGCGCGTGTACGGCAACCTCATCGCCCTCCTGACCACCATGAAGGGCACGCCCATGACCTTCAACAAGGACTTCCAGGAGGACAAGGAGGTCCTGTTCGATTCCGTCGATACCGTCCTGGCGACCCTCGACGTATTACCGCCAATGATCCGCACCGGCACATGGCAAGCGCAGCGCATGGCTGAGGCAGCCATCGCCGACTTCTCGCTCGCCACTGACGCGGCGGATCTCCTGGCACGTCGGGGAGTCCCGTTTCGCGAAGCCCACGCCATCACCGGAAAGCTTGTTGCTGATTGCCTTGCTGCCGGCAAGACATTCAGCGACCTCTCCGACGAGGAGTGGGCCGCAGCCCATCCGGTCTTCGCCGCCGAGCGGCCTCCACTCACGGCCATGGAAAGCTTGCGGTCTCGCGATGTCGTAGGTGGCGCGGCCCCAAACCGCACCGCGCAGCAATTGGCGAGCGTGCGCGACTGGCTCGGCACGGCTCGTGCTGAGGTGAACGCTCGCGCCCATCTGCGCGAGACCATGATGGCCGCGCCAGCATCGTAACCAGCTATGTCAATCTGGCAACGAGAAACAACGACAGACGAGTGGCAGACGGATCTCGATATTCGCGTCACTCGGACGCGCACCCCTGCCGATCACGACGCTGCTTTGGAGATTCGCCGTCGTGTCTTCGCTGAAGAGCAGCGCGTGGCGGATCTGCGCGTTTCTGACCCGGACGACGCGCGCAGCATCATCGCCCTCGCCCGTGTCATGACGGAAGAAGGCCTGGTCCCAGCCAGCACCGGCCGCCTCACGCTTTCACCGCTCACCGGTGGGCCTGCACTCGTGGCATGGGTCGCCACACTTCCCGAGTGGCGCGGTCATGGCATAGGGCATGAGGTGATGGGGTTCCTGCTCCACGAAGCCGAGAAGGCAGGGACCCAGCAGGTCGTCCTCGCCGCGCAGGCCCACGCCGAAGCGTTCTACCGGCGCCTGGGCTTCACGCCATCCGGCCCGCTCTACGATGTGCGTGGCATTCCGCACCTGCGCATGAGCTGGCAGATGCGACGGCGCTAACCCCAGTTCGAGGGCTCCGTCCCGAACATGCGGTCCCCAGCGTCCCCGAGGCCCGGGCGGATGTAGGCGTTGTCGTCAAGCTGCCGGTCGAGCAGCGCGACATGGACCGGGACATCGGGATGGTCCTGGAGTAGCCGCTGTACACCTTCCGGCGCGGCGATCAGCCCGACGAAAACAACCTGCGGCGCGCCCCATGCCTTCAGCGTCGAGATGGCGGCTGTCGCGGAGCCACCTGTCGCCAACATTGGATCGAGGACGATGACGAGATCGTCCGGGCAGACATCGGGCAGCCGGTTGTAATAGCTCTCGGGCTTGTGGGTCTCTTCATCGCGGCGGAGTCCAAGGTGCCAGACATCTGCTCCAGGCAGGATGACCAGTGCCGCATCCGTCATCCCCAGGCCGGCGCGGAGGATCGGGACGAGCCCCACGCGGCTGGTGACCTCAAGCCCCACTGTCTCCTCGAGAGGCGTCTCAAACGTGACTTCGCGCGTCGGCAGGTCGCGGGTCGCTTCGTAAACCAGCAGCGCGGTCAGTTCCTTTGTCAGCTCGCGAAACAGTTTGGGATCCGTGTGCTTGTCCGCCAGGAGGCGAATCTTGTGACGAACCAGCGGGTGCTCGCTGACCTGCAGGTTCGGAAACGCATGGTGGGTCGCCAACTACGGTGCCTCCTCAGGTGTTCGGACGATGATGCGGCCCCGCCGCCGCGGCACGGAACTCGCGCCATTTTGCCACGGGCTTCAGCACAACTCGACACAACCCGCGCTCTGTGCGGAAATACGCTTTAGCGGAGTGAATGTCGCGATCTTGCACAGGAGAAGCAACGATGCCGTCTGTGAAGCGCTTGCAGCACACAAGCGTCCCGATGCCGCCCGGCGGCGATGACCACGCGCGTGCGTTCTATGGCGACGCCCTGGGGATGCCGGAGATTCCGAAGCCGACCGGTCTGCAGCACCTGACCGTGGTCTGGTTCGCCGCGAACGATGTTGGGGACGAAGTCCATGTTTTCCAGGAGAAGAACATGGGGCTGAACTCCGCGGAGCAGCATCTCTGCCTGGAGGTAGACGATCTGGAGGGGTTCCGCAATCGGCTCCACGAGCGCGGCTTCGAGACGCGCGATCCTGAGGCTATTGGCAACCGGCCCCGCCTCTTCGTGCGCGATCCCTTTGGCAACCTTATCGAACTGGTCCAGATCATCGGTCAGTACACCTAGGTCTCCGGAAAGCCCGCAGGAGGACACGCATGAGCGTCGTCGAGAAGATCACGTACACCTCGACTCCCGAGCAGGTCGCGGCGATGCACGATGCATTCGACGCGGCGCTGGCCCGCGTCAGGGCCAAACTGGGGCAAAACCACCCCATCCTCATCAACGGCGAGGAGCGCGCCGGCTCGGAAACGTTCGAGGTGCGCTCCCCTATCGATCGCAACATCGTCATCGGCCAGTTTGTGGCGGGGTCAGAGGGTGACGTCAATGACGCCGTCGCGGCGGCGAAGGCGGCCTACCCGACCTGGTCGAAGATGCCGTGGCAGGAGCGCGTCGCGATCATCCGCCGCGCCGCCGAACTCATCCGCGAGCGCAAGTTCGACCTCGCCGCGATCCTGATCATGGAGGCGGGCAAGAACCGCGTCGAAGCGATCGGTGAAGTCGAAGAAGCCGCCGATATGCTGGACGAGTACAGCAGCCAGATGGAGCAACACGAGGGATTTGTGCAACACCTCGGCTCGCTCGATCCCGCTGAGAGGAACCGATCGGTCCTCAAGCCGTTCGGCGTCTGGGCCGTGCTGGCGCCCTTCAACTTCCCGCACGCCCTCAGCATCGGTATGTCCTCCGGCGCGTTGCTCGCGGGCAACACCGTCGTATACAAGCCGGCATCAGCTACGCCACTCTCCGGCTACAAGATTGCCCGCATCTACACAGACGCCGGGATGCCTGCCGGGGTCTTCAACTTCGTGACCGGCTCCGGGAAAGCCGTCGGTGACCCACTCACCCACCACCCGCATGTCGATGGCGTCATCTTCACGGGCTCCAAGGAAGTTGGCTGGGACCTCTTCAAGGAGTTCTCGACCGAGTTCCCGAAGCCGTGTATCACGGAACTCGGCGGCAAGAACCCGACCATCGTCACCGCCAATGCTGACCTGGACAAGGCCGTGGAGGGCGTGGCCCGGTCCGCGTTCGGTTTCGCGGGCCAGAAGTGCAGCGCCTGCTCCCGCGTCTATGTCGAGGAGCCGGTCTATGACGAGTTCGTGACGCGCTTGGCGAAGCGCGCCAGCGAACTGGTTGTCGGAGACCCGACCGACCGCGACGCCTACCTGGGCCCAGTGATCGACGAGCGGGCCGTGGAGCGCTTTGACTCCGCCATCGCTTCTGCGAAGAGCGGAAAGATCTGGGCCGGCGGCGAACGGCTCACTGGCGGCGTGTACGACGGTGGGCCATACGTAGCCCCGACCGTGATTGATGGTCTGCCGCTCGATCACGAACTCTTCAAGAAGGAGCTCTTCTTGCCAGTCGTGGTCGTAGGGCCGGTCAAGGATCTCGATGAAGCCCTTCGGCACGCCAACGACACCGAGTACGGCCTGACCGCCGGTATCTTCTCCGAGGACCAGGGCGAGATCGAGACGTTCTTCGACCGCATCGAGGCGGGCGTGGTCTACGCCAACCGCAAGGGCGGCTCCACCACAGGCGCCTGGCCGGGCTGCCAGTCGTTCGCGGGCTGGAAGGCCTCCGGGAGCACTGGCAAGGGCGGCCTCGGCCCGTACTACGTGCAGCAGTTCATGCGCGAGCAGAGTCAGACGGTGGTGGTCGGCGACGACGCGCCGGACGATGAGGCTGGCGAATAGGCCCAACTGAATCGCGGGGGCTGACGGGCGAACCCGTCAGCCCCGCGTCATCCGGTGGACCCGTACGACCACGCTCTTCGCGTTGTCCTCAGGATCCGGCCACGGGCCTGTGTGAGGGTTCACTTCGTCGCTCCAGCCTGCGTGCGTCATCTCGTCCACAAAGCGCCGGGCCGGCGGCCTCCCCGGCTCCGCCAGCCACAATCTGCCGCCGGGAGCAACTAGGCGCTCGATGAGTTCACGCAGAGGCATGACGTCTCGCTCCTCATAGAGCACGTCAGCGGCTAGCACTATCGGGAAACCTTTTCCGGCAATGCGAAGAAACTCAGCGTCCGGTTCTCGCCAGTTCACGCGGCTGGCCACCGGCGTCCGCCCGGCATTGCGGGCTGTATTGAGTGCGCAGAGGGCGAGCGATTCCGTTGAATAGTCGGTCACGAGCAGCGAAACGCCCCGCTGTAATGCCGCAGTGGCCGTGACACCCAATCCGCACCCAAGCTCCAGCGTCGGCACACCTTCCAGTGTTTCCGCAGCCATAAGGATCTCTGCCGCGAGCGCAATGCCACTCGGCCAGAGTTCTGCCCAATACGGCAGGTTCTGTTGTGGGTCGTCGGCAGCGGTGTCCAGCAAGGCATCGAAGTCTACAGGGCGGGTAATCTCGTAACTCGCGTCCGTACCAGGAATTTTCACCCGGTCAGTTTGCAGCGGGCCGATTGTTGCTGCTTCGTCGTATAGCTGCGCGAGTTGGCCGGTCGTTACAGGCATTGAACTTCGTTTCCCCACTGTCGATCGTTCGAGGATCTCCAAATTGAGAAGCGCGACGTCCCCGGTCAGAGCACGACAATTTGCAGCAGCCGACAAGCACGTTCGGCGCGTGGCAAAGTGGCGGTAGTATGACGCCCGCAACTCGGCCATCACGTCAGCTGGAGAATCGTTTATGAGTGTCACCGTTACCCCGGCCATCGAGCGTCTCTGGGAGGAGATCGACCGCCAGGAAGACCAGCTCATCCAAACGGTCGCAGAGCTGGTGGAACATCCCAGCCCACTCGGCGATGAAGCCGCAGTTCAGGAATATGTCGCGGATCACCTACTCCAGTCTGGGCTGGACGTGGAGGTTTGGGATCTGGCTGACTCGGTGCGGGAGCTCCCGAACGCCGGCGACAGTAGCGTTCCCTTTGCCGGTCGACCAAACGTGACCGCCAGGCGGGCCGGTGCGGGTGGCCGAGGGAAGTCGCTCATCTTCAACGGCCATGTCGATGTCGTTTCGCCTGAGCCGGTTGAAGCCTGGTCGTACGATCCGTGGAAGGCCACGGTCGTGGATGGCCGCATGTATGGCCGCGGCGCACACGACATGAAGAGCGGCGACGCCATCAACATCATGCTGCCCCGCCTGCTCCGAGACGCCGGTATCGAGCTGCAAGGTGATCTCTTCATCCACAGCGTCATCGAGGAGGAATGCACGGGCAACGGCGCGCTGGCCGCATCGTTGCGGGATGACGCAGACGCCTGCATCATCACTGAGCCGACCGGCGGTCGCCTCACCAACGCGCATGTCGGTGTGCTCTGGTTCCGCATCGCGATCGCCGGCAAGTCCTGGCACGCCATGCAGGCCTGGCAGGGCGTGAACGCAATCACGAAGTCGATTCCCATCATGCTGGCCCTGCAGCATCTCGACACTCGTCTCAACGAGGAGACGCACCCCGCGTTCGAGGGGTTGAACCACCCGATCAACCTGAACATCGGCGTGATCCAGGGCGGCGACTGGCCCAGCACCGTGCCAGGAGCCTGCGAGCTGCACTGCCGGCTCAGTTGCTATCCCGGCAAGACCGTCGCGGAGACGCGGCGCGAGATCGAGGTCGCCGTTGCCAGTGCTGTGGCAGGCGACGCCTGGTTCGAGGAGCACCCGCCGGTGCTTACCTGGGACGGCTTCCAGAGCGCAGGCTCGGAGATCTCGATGGATGCGCCGGTGGTGCGGATGCTCGATGGCTGGCACGAGTACTTCACCGGCTCACCGCTCGAGCCGGTTGGCAGTACTGGCATCAATGACATGCGCTACTACAACTTCCGGGGCATCCCCAGCGCGTGTTATGGCACCGTGGGCATGAACGCCCATGGCGCCGATGAGTGGCTGGACCTCACCTCGCTGGGGCCGACGGCGAAGGTGCTTGGGGCCTTCATGCTCAACTGGTGCGGCGTGAAGTAGGCGCGACAATAACCCTGGACGCGCCTCCTGAGCGATGCGGGAACGATTGGTGACGACAAGTTCGCGGTAGGCGTCGACCGCCACCGGCCACGAAGCTCAACGGCAGACAGCCGGGCCTGCCCCCTCCTTTAGCGCGGGCAGGCTCCTCCAGACGCACCTCTTTGCAACCGTCTCGACGGACTCAAGTTTGGAATCGCGGCGCTCTTGCCTCAAGTCCGCTATTGCCAAGCCACGATCAATTCATCCACCGGTCGGTGCGGCCGCCGCACGGGATCGGCTGCGGCATACCCCACCGGGATCAGCGCGTGCGGCTGCAAAGTTGCTTCCAGTCCCAACGTCTCCTGCACGATCTCCGGGCAGAACAGTGGGGCGCACATCCACCCGGCGTCCGCGCCAGCGGCGTACACCGAAAGCAGGAGATTCTGGATGGCGGCGCCCAGGCTCTGGACCGCCATCAACTCCTCAGCGGCCTGGCGATCAATATCCGGGTAGACATCAACATCCGCCAGGTAGAGGCAGGGAATGATCAGGACTGGCGCCCGGATCAGCCGGTCGCGGCTCTTTGCCAGCCGTGACGCGATAACCGCGTCATCCTGCCCATCGAGGCTCAGTTGCTCATGCCAGGTCACCGCCATCGCGTCCGCCAGTGCCAACCGGCGCTCGGGTGACTCCACCACCACAAAGCGCCAGGGCTGCCGCCCGTGCGGGGACGGCGCCCAGCCGGCGGCGGTAATGGCCTCCTCGATGATCCACCGAGCCACCGGCCGACTGGAGAAGGCTCGCACCGAGCGGCGACCGCGGACCAACTCGGCAAACTCGTCTCGACCTGACCGAACCTCGGCGATGCCCTCCAAAGCGCCGCTACCCAACCAGGATGTCGTCGTCAACGCTTCAATCAGGATGACGGGGAGGTGTTCCAGACGCATCGACGCATACTGCTGGTACTTGGCGCGGACGGCAGCTACCGCGGGGGCGTGTTCCACCTCTCCTGGCTCGACCATCCGCGCGCTGCCCCTCACCAGCACCCAGGCCAGCCGCTGCCAATCCTCGCTGTAGTCATCGACCACCATCGAGACGTCAGGCCGCGACTGAATATTGCGTACCCGCTGCAACGAGCGTGGATCGCCCTTGGGCTTCTCGTCAATGGCGATGAAGATGGCGGGCGCGCCAGCGACCTCCAGCAGCGCGTAGCAGACCGGCACCACCGAAGGGGTGCCAGACGCATCTGCCGTCGCCAGGCGCCCCACCCGGCGATCCCGCACGAAAGCAAGATCGCTGAAGGTAGCGGATGCACCTATCGCTACCGGGGTTTCGGGATCAGTATTCAAGGACATCATAATGACCGGGATCAGCCTTCAGCGGCGTCGGCGTGAAGGGGAAGGAGCCATTCGTCCGGGCGCGGCGTCCAGGCGGGCGCGTCTGCCGCTGAACCATAAAACGCCGTGCGGTTCCACAGGTAGATCCCTGCTGGCGATTCGAACAGCACGTCACCAAGCTGCTCGTAAAGCTCATTGCGCTTCGCGGCATCCGGCTCGATTGCCGCAGCATCGATCAACCTCTGCGCGTCCGGATCGTTGTAGCGGGAGAGAAAGCCACTACTGGAGACGACGAGAGCGAGGAGCGTGTAGGGGTCAATCATGGGCCGCCAACTCACCAGGCGCAGCGGCGCTGCTTCCGAGTCCTTCCACTGCCCGTTGAAGGTGGCGATCTCCACGGTCTGCAGCTCGGTCTGGATGCCCACGGCTCCCAGTTGTCCCGCAATTGCCTGTCCCAGGTCCATGCGGTCCAGCGTGCTTATCGCCATCGACGTCTGGAACCCGTCCGGATACCCCGCTTCCTCAAGCAAGCTCTTCGCCAGATCGGGATCGTAGGCGTGGGGCGCTAATTCAGGGTTGTAACCCATGCCATCTGGCACGAAGAAGTTGGCGAGTCGCTGCCCATGGCCGCCCAACAGGCTGGCAATGATCCCGTCCACATCTACCGCGTGATTCAACGCTATGCGTACGCGCGCGTCGGTGAAGGGTTCAACGTCGTTCGGCACACGCACGAAGGCGCATCCAGCAATGGGGACCGCCTGCATGGTGGCGGAGGACTCGACCTCCGGCACCTGGTCGAACGGCACTCCGGCAATCATCTGGCTCGTCCCAGAGATCAGGTCCGCAACGCGGGTGGTGCCATCCTGCACAAAGCGGAATGTCACGGCATCCGCAACAGGCGTTCCCTTGGCGTCCCCACCGAAATACTCGACGTTACGCGCCAGCGCGATACTGGAGCCACGCTCCCACCCTCGGAAGACGTACGGGCCCGTACCGACCGGGTTCAGCGCGAAATCGTTCGCCGGATCACCCGCGTATTTCGGCGGCAGCAGGGCCAGCCATGGCGCGAGCTGGGACGGGAGCCAGGGAGCGGGCGCGGCGAGGTGCAACCGGGCGGTCAACTCGTCCACTACTTCGACCGACTCGATCACCGCGAAGTTGCCGGCAATCTGCGAGGCGGTATCGGGGTTCTTGATGTGCTCGATTGAGAAAGTCACCGAGGAAGCATCCAGCGGTTCGCCGTTGTGGAAGGTGATGCCCGGTTTGAGCTTCAGTTCCCAGGTCAGTGGATCAACTTGCTCCAGGGACTCGGCCGCGACCATTTCCAGCGTTCCACCTGGCCCTAACTGAACAGGAGCGTCATAGATGGAGTGCACGACAGACCAGCCGTCAATCTCGTAGGTCAGAGCGGGATCGAGCGTCGCTGGCTCGCTGGTGAGGTCAATCGTCAGTGTTGGTGCAAGCGCCTCTTGCCCCACCGCACTTCGCCCTGCCAGGGGCAACCGAACCGCTGCCAGGGTCGCCAGCGATGCGGCACCGGCACCGAGAAGGGCGCGTCGTGAACGTGTATACCGGGCCGTGTGCATGAAGACGTTTCTCCCTTGATTTCAAACGAGACTCGACGAATAGCGTCAACGAGCGATGCGTTGCCGCGTGGCCAGCCAATCACCCGTGAGGTTGAATCCCAGAATTGCCAGGGCGATGGTAAGCCCCGGCAGCGCGGCCACCCAGGGCGCCTTGAAGATGGCATCTCGCCCCAGGGCAGCCATGCCGCCCCAGGTGACCGTGTTGCCGCCAACGCCAAGGCCGAGGAAGCTCAGCGACGACTCGTAGAGGATCATGGCTCCGGCCTGCTGCGTAGCCAAGACGATCGCGGTGCCGGCGACGTTCGGCAGAACGTGCCGAATCATCACCCGTGACGGTGCGGCCCCGATCGCCCGCGCCGCTTCGACCCACTCTGCTGAGCGCAACGTGCGCGCCTGCAGACCCACCACCTGCGCGTAGGCCACCCAGCCCGTCACGATCAGCGTGGCCAGCACGTTGCTGACGGAGTTGCCAATCATGACGGTGATGACGATGGCGAAGACGACAAACGGGATCGCCAGTTGCACATCAGCCAGCGAGCTGACAATCCAGTTTGACCACCCGCCCTGGAAACCGGCGAGCAGCCCCAGCGTCACGCCGATGACACCCGCTGCTGCTGTAGCACCGACGGCGAGCGGAAGTGAGACGCGCGCCCCGGCTATCAGCAGAGCAAGCGAGTCCCGGCCCAGGGTGTCGGTGCCCAGGGGATGCGCAGGTGTACCCCCAAACGCCAGGGGCGGCGCCAATCGGTTCACGAGATCCTGCGCTTGCGGATCAACCCGCCAGAGCAGCGGCCCAAATGCCGCACCAAGAAGCAGGAATGCCAGGATGACGACTCCCACCAATCCACTGGGCGTGATGCGTGGAGTAGAGACAGACGGTAGGGTCCGCAGCCTGACCCGGGGCGGGGCGACTTCGCGGTCAACAACCCCGCGCGGCACCATGTGCGCCACTGCCATCAGGAGGCTCCCGCCCGCGCGTCTCCAACCAGCGCGAGCCGTGGGTCAATGACGGCCGCGACCAGTGCCGTACCAGTGTTAACGACGAGGATCAGGATGGCCACAGTCCAGACGAATGCCTCGACCAGCGGGACATCCCGCGTGAAGACGGCATCCAGCGCGAGGCTGCCAATGCCGGGATAGGCAAAGACGCCCTCTACGATCACGGCTCCCCCAAGCAGGAATCCCGCCTGGAGCCCGGTGTATGCCAGAGCTGGCAGAGCCGCGTTCCGCAACGCGTGCTCGCGCAATACGACGTGCTCCGGCAGGCCCTTGGCACGAGCCGTTCGAACGTAGTCGGCCCGCAGGTTTTCGATCATGGACGCCCGCACCAGGCGAGTGAGGGTCGCCGCGGGGTACGCCGCCAGGGCCAGTGCCGGGAGTAACACCCCGGCAGGACCCGTCATGCCGGACGCGGGAAGCCAGTGAAGTCTCACGGCAAACACGAGGATGAGCATCGTTCCCAACCAGAAGGCCGGGATCGCCTGCCCCACCAGGGCGACCGTCCTCGCGAGCCAGTCCCAGGCAGAGCGTTCGTGCCCGGCGGCGAGCACGCCAAGGGTGCAGCCGACGACGGTGCTGAGCGCAGTTGCAGTTAGGGTGAGCAAGATTGTGGCTGGCAATCGCTCCAGGACTGCCGACAGGGCGGGCCGGCCCTGCCGCCAGGATTCACCGAAATCCCCGACCATCGCGCGCCCGACAAAGGTCACGTACTGCTCGGGAAGCGGGCGGTCCAGCCCGTACACCTGGCGTAGTTGCGCCTCGACCTCCGGCGACGAACCGGGAGGAACCAGACCAGCCAGCGGGTCACCCCCCAGGTGCAGGAGCAGGAACGTCACCGAGACGACGCCGAAAAGCACCGCCACCGCGTGCAGCAATCGATTGAGGAAGAAGCTCGCCATGATGTGCCCGGCCACCAAGCTGTCGCCGGGCAAAAGGAACGCCCGGAGGCTCACCCCCGGGCGTCAAGGAATTTTCAGGTAGCGCGAAGCAGACAGCAATGGACGCCGCCGTCCACGACCGCACGCTCGCCCTCTCCCATCCGGACTTTACCGTCGGCTCCGGAATCTCACCGGATCATGCTTGCGCCACGTCGTGCGCTTGCTCGCGGGCTGTACCGCCGGTCAGGACTTGATCGACATAGCTCGTCGATCTCACCAAACCCCGAAGGCTATGCGTGGGAGAGGATACGCTGCCGGTAGCGTCCGCGTCAATCCGCAGTTTTCGCTCCAATTTGGGCGGTATTGGAGCTTTCTGGCCACTTCAGTGCCGGAACGACCTTCTCGCCGTAAATCTTGAGGAACGGCGCTTGCTCCCGGCCCACATTGTGGACGTAGATCTCGTCGAAGCCAAGGTCGACGAAGTGCTGCAGATAGGCAATATGCTCGTCCGGATCCGGGCTGATCAGTACCCGGTTCTTGTAGTTCTCCGGGCGAACCAGCTTGGCCATCGCCTCGAAGTCCTCCGGCTCGCGGATATCGCCCTTTGGAAAGGCCATGCCGCCGTTTGGCCAGTCACGCACGGCTGCTTCAGTTGCCGCCTCCACCGTCTCAGCGTAGGAGACCTTCACCTGGAGGAGCTTCGGCATGGTGGCCGGATCCTTGCCGGCGTCGCGAGCGCCCGTCTCGAAGCGCTCCACCAGCATCTTCAGCTTTTCGTCCGCCGCGCCAACGGTAATCAGGCCGTCCGTGAACTTGCCGGTGCGGTAGGCCATGATGGGGCCGCTGGTCGCGATGTAGATGGGCGGCGTCTTCTCGGGCAGCGTGTAGAGCTTCGCGCCCTCCATCTTGAAGTGCTCTCCCCGGTGCTTCACCTTCTTGCCCGAAAAGAGCTTGTTGATGATCTCGATCGACTCCATCAACCGTTCGAGACGGATCGGAGCCTCTGGCCAGTAGTCACCGACAATGTGCTCGTTCAGCGCCTCGCCTGCACCCAGGCCCAGGTAGAACCGGCCCGGGTACATTTCTTCGAGGGTGGCGGCTGCCTGCGCGATGATCGCCGGGTGGTAGCGGAAGCCCGGCGGCGTGACACCGGGGCCAAACGTCAGGTTTGTCTGTGCCCCAAGGGCGCCCATGAACGACCAGACGAATCCGGACTGCCCTTGCGATGGCACCCACGGGTTGAAGTGGTCAGACGCCATGATGGAGGTAAAGCCCTGTGCCTCAGCCTCCTGGCAGTACTTCAGCAGCGCGCTCGGCGCGAACTGCTCCATCGAGGCCGCGTATCCAAGACCACCCATTGTTCTCGATCTCCTGGCGCACCGCGCCTGAATCTAGCGAAACAGGTCCCGTTCCGGACCCATAATCAGATCGCGTCCGGTTCCCGCCGCGGCAGCCAAGGGCGGCTCGTACCCCCGAATGATCGCTACCGGACGCGCGGCCAGCTTGTGCATCACCAATTCGGCGGCGGCTGCAAGTTCGTCCGCCACTGCCAAAATGGACGCCGAAAGCTCGTACCCCCCGGAATCTTCGAGTCCACGGTAGTCGACCAGGGGAGACATGCCGCTGACTCCGATCGCTACATTGACGATGCCGTGACGCCAGGGCCGGCCAAAGGAATCGCTGATGATCAACCCAAGGGGATCTTCTGGGCCGAGGCCGAATCGCTGGGTCAGTGCGCCCTGCAGCACAGCAGCAGAGGAATCGGGGTCACGAGGTAGCAAGACCACGTGATCGAGCGAGACATTTGACGCATCCACGCCTGCGTTAGCGCAAATAAACCCGTGTTCTGTCTCCGCGATGATCAAGCCGTTGTGCATACGCACGATGCGCTTCGCCTCGCGCAGCACGACTTCCGTCTTGCGCGGGTCCTTGTCCCAGCGAGCGCCGATCTGCTGTGCCAGGGCGGACGGCTCGATCTCACGCAGGTCAACAACCTGGCCCTCGGCCTTCGAAACGATCTTGTGAGTAACCACGACGACATCGCCGGGTTCCAGTCCAGGGCCAGCAGCGATGGCGTCGCCGATCAGCGTTGCGAGGTCATCCCCGGCCTGCACCTCCGGGATTCCGTCGATGCCCATGACGCGGAGTTCACCGTCGCTCACTGGCTCGCTACTCCACAGTGCAGCGCCGGCATCGTCCAGAAGTCGTGCAGCCAGGCGAGGGTCTGCTCGGTACGCAGGTACTCGTCCCAGTCTGCCGGCGTGTCCAGGTCAAATCCAATGCCCGCGGCCATCACGATCTCGGAGGGTACGCCCAGCCGAGCGGCTTCGGCATGGTGACGCTCCAGGCTGTTCGTTCCGAACGCAAAGCGGAACTCCTCGCCTGGTCCTGCCAGCCGAAGGAACATCGCGTTCGTGCCTTCGCCTCGCCGGTCAGCACCCAGGACGACCGGCGCCTGCTCACGCGTCAGCGCTCGGACGTCAAGCGTTGAAAGGAGGGGCAGGTCGGCGAAAAGGGAAAGGAGCGCGTCAGCATCCCGCTCCACCGCCCAGGTCCGCGCGGAGTCGAGAGCACCGTTCAGGCCCGCATGATCCGCCGGTTGCTGCAGTGGTAGCACTCGTTTCCCCATACCGCGTGCCCATTCCAGCACGTCTCGCTCCCCACTTACCACCAACACCGTGTCTACGATCTGCGAGGCGGCCAGCGTGCACACCACGCGGCTGGCCGTCTTGCGAAGTAACGTGGCGCGCTGGTCCCCTGTGAGAATGGACGCCAGGCGTGTCTTCCCCTCACGGAAGGAGCGAATGGGCACGACGCCGACAATCAACTCGCTCACCGCGTAGTGGCCTGTTCCAGGGAGAGCGACCTGGCGAAGTCCAGGACCTCAGCTGCGAAGCGGCCCCGGTCAGTCGCATCGCCCATGATGGCGTTGGTTACCAAGACTCGAGATCTCGACTCTTCTATCTGCGGCGAAAGCTCAGCGTCAGCATGGTCGATGACCAGGCCGTCAATCACGTCGCCATAGAAGCGGGCAACGCCCAGCGCCGAGACCTCGTGCCCGAGGGTGCGCAGCATGTTCGCGGCGGGACCCTTGAGGGCCTGCCCACCGATGATCGGGCTGACAGCGACTATCGGGACTGGCGTCGAGGAGAGAGCATCACGCAATCCCGGCGTCTGCAGAATCGGCCCGATACTCACGATCGGATTGGAGGGGGCAATCACGATGCATTCGGCATCCGCTATGGCATGCAGCACCACCGGGCTCGCTTGCGCGGCCTCAATGCCGGCAAAGCGGACATCCAGTACGTCGTCGGTCTGGCGCCGCCCCACAAAGTAGTCCTGGAAATCGAGCCAGCCGTCCTGGGATCGAATCTGGGTGGCGACGGGATCATCAGTCACCGGGAGGATCGGCGTCGGGATCCCAAGCGCAGCGGCCAACTCTCCGGTGACAGCAGTCAGCGATACGCCCTCGCGCAGCCGCTCCGTGCGCAGGATATGGGTCGCGAAGTCCTGGTCGCCGAGGAGGAACCAGGGACTACGTCCGTAGCGGGCGATGGCGTCAAGCGTCTGGCGCGTATCGCCGGCCACGCCCCAGCCATTGACGGGATCAGCGATCCCACCAAGGGTGTACATCACGGTATCAAGATCAGGAGAGATGTGCATGCCGTAGTGCGTGAAATCGTCCGCAATATTCACCACGGCGGTGAGTTGACCGGGTGGCAGCACCTGTTGCAGGCCGTGCGCCATCCTGGCGCCGCCTACCCCACCCGCGAGAACGACGATCACGCGCCTATCCCTCGCCGTCGAAGCCATGCGTCTCGACGCGCGAGACGTTGAGAATGAGCGATACCCGCTCCTGCGTCTGGAATGCCGTGCGAATCATTTGCTCTGCTTCTTCCGGCTCGTGATAGCGGCGGGCGAGCGCAGCGATGTCCGCCTGGGCAATCTCCTGATCCTCGAACATGGTAATCGTGCCGTCGAGCGTGACGTAGCGATACCCGTCCTCAATGCACACGGAGGCCCGGCCATCACGCAAGAGATTGCGGTCCTTCTTGCGCCCACGCGCGGTGTTCATCATCACGGTGTCGCCGCGTAACTGGTACCACATGACCGTTTGTTGCGGGCTGCCGTCGCCGTTGATTGTCGCGAGCACGCCAAAACGCGGTTCGTCTACAAACGCCCGCACATCCAACCGGATTTCCACGCCATGCCTTTCCGCGACGGCTGAATTGATTCCGGGATTCTACTCACCGTTTGACGGCCTGATCCAGTCAACGGTCGTGGATATACTCGAGACAATAGGCAGAGTAGCCATTCGCCTGGGGAGCCTGGATGCCCGTCGTCCCTGAAACCGAAGCACGCGCGCCGTTCATCCTGGCCATTGATGCAGGGACCTCATCGGTGCGAGCCCTCGTCTTCGACCAGCGCGGCAACCCGATTGCGGGCGCTGAGGAACAGTTGCCCTACCGCATCGACACGGATTCAGACGGCGGCGCTACCTTCGATGCAGACACCCTGTTCGCGCTCACCGTCGAGACGATCGACCGCCTCCAGCGTTTTTCGGGAGAGGTGCTGGCGCAGGTGGCGGCTGTGGGCTCGACGTCGTTCTGGCACAGTCTGCTTGGACTCGACACGGACGGGACGCCGTGCACGCCGGTCTACTACTGGGCCGACACGCGGTCAGCCGACGACGCGCTTACTCTGCGGAATGAACTGGATGCGCACGCCGTTTGGCAACGCACCGGGTGTCGCGTGCATCCCTCCTACTGGCCGGCCAAGTTGCGCTGGCTGCAGGGTTCTGAGCCGGAGATGGTGGCGCATGTGGCGCGCTGGGTCTCGTTTCCGGAGTACGCCCTGGGCCGTCTCTGTGAACCTACAGCCGCTGCGGTCACGCTTTGCATGGCCTCGGGCACAGGAATGCTCGATATACACCGCCTCGAATGGGACCGCGAGTTATTGCAGCTTTTCGGCCTGGAAGCAGACAATCTCTCGCCGTTGGTGGATCTGGGACCACCTGGGACCCTCCTGCCGGACTACGCCAAACGCTGGCCGGCCTTGCGCGAAGCCCAGTGGTATCCCGCGCTGGGAGACGGGGCCTGCGCCAATGCCGGCTGCAACGCCATCGGGCCGGGACGCATGGCGCTGACCGTGGGCACTTCCGCCGCCATGCGGATAATCCTGCCCCGGGAACGAGGCTCGTCCTGGGAGGTACCCCACGGATTGTGGGCCTACCGCCTCGATGCCGAGCATGCCGTCCTGGGCGGCGCCCTCTCCAACGGTGGCAATTTCCTGCGCTGGCTGCGCGAGACAACCAACTCGCCGCTTGATGGAGAGGCGATGGTGGAAGCGGCGTCCATGCCCGCTGCTGCCTCAGGGATCACCATGCTCCCCTTCCTCGCCGGCGAGCGCTCGCCCTCCTGGCATGACGACGCCACTGCCGTCTTCTTCGGGATGACCCAGGCCACCACGCCCGCTAACCTCCTGCGGGCGGGGATGGAGGCGGTCGCGTACCGACTGGCCGCCATCTACGATCACCTGGCGCCGCTCGCGGACGACGACTTCCAGATCCTCGTGAATGGCGGGGCCATTGTCGATTCTCCGCCCTGGCTGCAGATCATCTCGGACGTCCTGGGCCACTCGCTGATTCCCGGTGATCCGGGAAGCGAGACCACCGCTCGCGGCGCGGCCATGATGGCCGCGGTGCAAAGCGGCATCAGCACCGTCGGGGAGTGGGATCAGACCGACCAGTTGGCTGGCGCTATCTACAAACCGGAGCCAGCAAACTTTCCGGCGTACCAGAACGCCCGGCAGACCCAGGAAGCCCTGGAACAGCTACTCACCGATTGGGGAGCCTTCGCATGACCGCGACACTACTGGCCATCTTTCCGCATCCGGATGATGAAACATTCACGACTGGCGGCCTCATGGCCGCAGCACGCGACCGAGGGGACAATGTGGTCCTCATCTGCGCCACGCGCGGCGAGGCGGGCGAGAGCGGCGATCCCACCCACGATTCCCCTGAGACCCTGGGGAAGGCCCGCGAGGCTGAACTACGTGCCGCGATGAAGTTCCTCAACGTCGACGACGTCCGCTTCCTCGGGTACCGGGATTCTGGCATGGAGGGTTCCGCTGAAGCGCAAAACCCACTGGCATTCGTCCAAACCTCGGTGGACGACGCTGCCGCGCGCCTGGCCCCAATGATTCGCAACATCAGGCCAGATACTATCGTGACGTTCGGCGAGGATGGAGTGTATGGGCACCCGGACCATATACACCTGCATCATGTGGTGAAACGGGCAGTGGTCGAGGCTGGGGACAGCGCGGCATCACCCGATTCCTGGCAGACGCCATATCTGTACTTTGCCACCGCGCCGCGTGAAGACATGGAGGAGCTCCTGGCCCGGCCCCGAAGCCCCCTTGGTTCCATTTCGGAGCGGGCCCGTGCCAATCTGGGTACGCCGCGTGCGCAGATCAGCAATGCGGTCGATGTCTCCCAGTGGGCGCAGCAAAAGCGCAATGCGTTCGTCGCCCACCACTCGCAGACGGGAGAAGGTGGCCCGCTGAGCGGCGTAGAGCTGGACACCCTGGAGCGTCGCCTCACCTTTGAGCATTTCGTCCGGGCAGCCCTGCCGTGGCAGGCGTCGGGCATCGACATCGTGGAAGCCGTAGCCTTAGACGTCGCGGCAGGCCAAGACTAAGTCGCCCGGCTGGTGCAACGCGCCCAAACCGAACGGTCGTTTGGCCTCGTAGGATTGAGCGAGAGTTCCTCCATCCTTGCTGCCACCCGTGCGGCTGCACCCGAGGCCCACCATGAGCGACGCGACCAGCCAATTCACGGCTCCGCCAGACAGCATCGAGGTCGACAGCCTGTTCCTGTGGCGTGGAAACGGGATCGTTCTCCTTGGCCAGCACAGCGAAGGGCGCTGGATGCTTGCGCGTGGATGGGTGACCACCGACGCCCTGGAGCATGTGCGGCGCTGGTCGTTCGCGGCCCCAGGCCCCTTTGCCGGCCAGGTTCGCCGCCTTGTGGCGGAGGCGACCGGCGACCAGGTGACAGCACGTGACGAACGCGCGCGAGCTTTGGCCTGGGTCTCCGCAATCAGCACACCAGCGTGATGCCAGCGTAACCAAACCCACAACCTGACGCGAACAACCCTGCTAGGATGGAGCCCCGGCGCATCACACCGGAGGCATCATGCGTAGTCACTTGCCCTGTTCCCGAACCAGCCTGGCATCAGTTGGATTGATCGCCGCGGGCATCCTGTTTGGCACCCATTCCGGAGTTCTTGCCCAATCTCAGGAGCCGAAGCCGTCCCCGGCTCCCGTGCTCATCGCCACTCCGGTTCCGCAGATCGAGTCTGGCGGACCGGGCACCGGCATCACCGGCAACACCTGGCTCGGCCCCAGTTTCGGCGTTGGGATGACATGGGATCCTGATATCTGGGTTGTCGAGTCGGAGCAAATCGAGCGCGGGTATGACGGCCTCCGCCTCGGTACGCCGGCCTCGTCGGTCTTCCTCGAAGCGTACGATGGGTTCCCGTCTGATCCAGTTTCCTGCCTGGAAGACGCGAACGCGGAGATTGCAGGCCGCGAGTTTGTGACAGAAGTCGTGCCACTGGAGAACCGGCCTCTGCCCGAAACAGGTTTCGGAGATGGACAGCGGCAACTCTTCGGCATCGCCGCAACGCTTGAAGACGGCACGGTCTATCGTGGCGCGGAGTACGTCGAATGCCGGCAATTGCCGGACGGCGCAATCCTGGAACTAACCTGGCAAGTGCCAGTGGAGGCGTTCAACGCGGAACTCCCGTTGGTGAATGACCTGTTCGTCAACCTGGTCGTGCCGGGAGAGGGCCCCGAGATGCCAGAGCTTCCTGCGTCACCACCTGATCCAGCTCCGGAGATGTAACCGGCTCGACGTGAGCCAGCGGTGACGATCAAAGTCAGGTCATTGAGACCGACGTCGAGGGTGCCCGTCGGTCCCTTGCGCATGCGCAAAACGCAGTCTTTCAACAAGCTCAAGACGAGTCGGTTGTGGCGCCGCACTTGCCGATTCCACTACTCGTCGTTGCCGCTCATGGCGAGTGCGTAGTAACGCGCGTCCGGGTGCAGCACGACGAGCGCCGCAGTCGTCTGCTCAGGTTCAAACTGGAAGCCATCCGTGACATTGATCCCGATGGCGCCTGTATCCAGCAACTGATCCACCAGCACATGCTGGCTCAGGTCCGGGCAGGCTGGATAGCCCCAGGAGTAGCGCTTGCCTTGCTCTTTCGCAGCGCCAACTTCTGCCCGGATGCGGTCGTGCACATAGTCCGCCAGGCCTTCGGCAGATTGGACGCTGAGGCCATGCGTGAAGAAGCTCTCGCTGTACTCCCCGCTGGCCTGCAGCTCTTCCGTGCGGCGCGATGCTTCCGAGCCCACGGTGACGATCTGGAAGACGGCGACGTCTCGTTGTCCTGAGTCCACCGGGAGGTAGTAGTCCGCGAGGCAGAGCCGGTCACGACGGGGCTGGCGCGGGAAGGTGAAGCGCCCAATCTCCTGGTCATGATGTTCCGGGCTGAACACCACCAGATCGTTACCGTCCCGGTTGGCCGGGAAAAAGCCGTAGCGCACGCGAGGCTGCAGCCAGCCGTGGGTGATCGCATCCTGCTGCATGTGTCGCAGTCGCGGCTCAAAGTCATCCCGGAGCAAGGACTCCCAGGCGTCGTCCTTAAGACCCTTGGCGCCCCAATGCAGGCGAAAGAGCGTCTTCAGGTCCAGGTGCGGCCAGACATCATCGAGCGTAAAGCCGGACAGTTCCCGGGCACCCCAGAACGGTGGCGTGACCGGCTCCACCAGGCGCACGGTCGATTCCGCCACGACGGTTGCTTCCTGTGGCACGCTGAAGGCGCGTCGTCCAGGCTTGTCCAGCGCCTCCCGCGCGTCGTCGATGGTGCTGCTCACCAGCGTTTCGCGCGACTCCGGATCGACAATGCGATCCATCAACGAGAGGCCTTCGAACGCGTCCTTGGCGTAGAAGACACCTGGCTCATAGGGGGTGGTGTCGTCCACGAAGAGCGTGCGGTGCGCGTAGCTCCGGTTGATGGCCGCTCCGCCAATGATGACCGGGTAGCGGTGACCGGCCCGATGCAGTTCCTGCACGCACAGCGGCATCTGTTTGCTTGTCGAGACGAGGAGGGCAGAGAGGCCAATGGCCGTCGCGTTGACCTCCACCGCCTTGTCGATGATGCGATTCACCGGCACCTGCTTGCCCAGGTCGTGGACGGTGTAGCCGTTGTTGCTGAGAATCGTGTTGACCAGGTTCTTGCCGATGTCATGCACATCGCCGTAGACGGTGGCAAGCACCACGGTGCCCTTGGTTGTCCCCTCCTGCCGTTCCAGGTAGTTCTCCAGTTGGGCCACCGCCCGTTTCATGGCTTCAGCGGACTGCAGCACGAATGGAAGGATCAACTGGCCGGCGCCGAACTTGTCGCCGACCTCCTTCATGGCTGGCAGCAAGACGTTGTTGAGCACGTCCACCGGATCGCGCTTCGCCACCGCCAGGTCAACCTGCTCCTCGATGCCTTCCTTGCGCCGGTGCACGATCTGGAAGTGCAGCTTTTCTTCGGGCGTCATCCCGACCATCGGATCGGGGCCCGTCTCCTGCGCTTCTTCGCGCCCTTCGAAGCGCTCGATCAACCGCTGCAACGCGTCCGGCCGCCGCGCGAGCACCAGGTCCTCCGCGAGTTCACGCTCGTCGGCAGGGATTTCCGCGAACGGCACAACGTGCGATGGATGGACAATGGCGAGATCGAGGCCTGCCTCGACCGCGTGATAGAGGAAAACCGCATTAACGATCTTGCGCGCGACGGGGTTCAGGCCAAAAGAGACGTTCGAGATGCCCAGGATCGTCATCACCCCGGGCAACTCTGCTTCAATGCGGCGGATGCCCTCCAGCGTCTCCAGGGCGGAGGTGGTGAACTCCTCATCACCGGTGGACAGCGGGAAGGTCAGTGGGTCGTAGATCAGGGCTTCCGGCGCCAGGCCGTACTCGCTGACCACGATGTCGTAGATCTTGCGCGCCGCCTCCAGCTTGCGTTCGGCGGTCTTGGCCATCCCCTCCTCATCGATGGTCATCGCCACGACTGCCGCGCCATGGGCAAGCGCTAACGGGAGCACGGCATCAATGCGCACCCGGCCGTTCTCCATGTTCACGGAGTTGATGATGGCCCGGCCAGGGAACTGCTCCAGCGAGGCCTGGAGCACGTCCGCCTCCGTCGAATCGAGCACGAGGGGAGCTTCTACGTTGAGAGCCAGCTTCTTCACGAGCAGGCGCAGCATCTCGCGCTCATCGGTGCGCTCGGTCATCGCGACGCAGACGTCGAGCGCGTGCGCGCCTACTTCCATCTGTTCGCGGGCAACGACGACCATGCCGTCGTAGTCGTCCGCCAGGGCCAGCCGCTTGACCTTACGGGAACCGAGGGTGTTCACCCGTTCGCCGACAATGAGCGGAGCAGGGTCCTGCCGGAGATCAACGGCGCGCACCATGGAGGCAATGAATGGCAAGGGTGTTGCCGGGCGGCTACTGGCCGAACGCGTTCCAATCGCGCGTACCAGCTCGGTCAAATGCTCTGGGGTCGTGCCACAGCAGCCACCCACGATATCGACGCCGAACTCGGTGACCATCTCGCGCAGATCGTGGGCCATCTGGTCGGGCTGCAGGGGATAAACGGCCTGGCCGTTGACATTTAGCGGCAAACCGGCATTCGGAATGATGGCGACGGGCCGAGTCGAATGCTCACCCAGGTAGCGCGCCGGCTCCCGCATGTGCTCTGGCCCAGTCGAGCAGTTGAGGCCGACTACATCGACGGGCAGCGCCTCCAGGATCGAGAGCGCGGCGGCGATATCGGTGCCGAGCAACATCCTGCCGCTGGTGTCGAGCGTGACCTGGGCCTGGATGGGGATGAACAGCCCGCTCTCACGGCGCAGCCGCAAGATCGCATGCACCGCCGCTTTCAATTCCAGGATGTCCTGCGTCGTCTCGATGATGAAGAGATCGACGCCGCCATCAGCCAGTCCCCTTACCTGGTCGGTGAAGAGTTCCACCACTTCAGAGAACCGGTGATTCCCGAGCATCGGATCTTCGGAGGCCGGCAGCAGCCCGGTGGGACCGATTGAGCCGGCAACGTACCTTGGATGGTTAGCTGTCGTGTAGTCATCGGCGACACGGCGCGCCAGTTCGGCGGCGGTGCGATTCTGCTCGTAGGTCCGCTCACCGAGGCCGTACTCCTCGAGTTTAATCAGGCTCCCGCCAAAGGTGTCCGTTTCCAGGACATCCACTCCCGCCTCCATGAAAGAGGCGTGAATCTCGGAGATGATGCCTGGGTTGTGGAATACGAGGTTCTCGTTGCTCCCCTCCAGTCCGCCATAACCGGCCTCATCCAGGTCGTAGCGCTGCACAGAGGTGCCCATGGCGCCGTCAAAGATGATGACGCGCTCGCGCAATAGATTTAGATAGGCGGGGCGGCTGGACACGGCTGCACTCATGCTGTTTGGTGACTCCTTACGTCAATAGGTGAGTATACGTTTCAGCGTCTGGTGAACGGTCAGACCGCGCACACGGTGTGGCACTGGCGCGCCTGTTCATCGCTGCGGCTGCCCCGTAGACTTTGCTGAAGGCCAAGGGAAGGCTTCGTCAAGGGAAAGTACGGGAAAGGGAGGGCATCGATGTTCAAAAGGCTGGCCGTGGCGCTGGCGCTTCTGGCTGTTCTGTTTGCGCCAAACACAGTGCGGGCACAGTCCAGTGCAGACCTCATTGTTGCTGACCTGGATGCGTACTGGGCGCAACAACTGGCGGACCGGGGAATCCCCTACTCAACGCCGCGGTTTACCTTCGTGGAGTACTACGGACAGGAGCTGTGCGGGTTCCTGGACGCGTATGACGCCATTGGCGGCTACTGCTCGACAAGCAATACGCTGTCACTCTCCTCGCAGTTCATCAGTCCTGACTACACCGCCGGCGTGCTGACCATTCTCGCTCACGAGTTTGGTCACCATATCCAGAACATTACCGATACGGGTGTTACGAGCGTGATAGAGGCCGAACTCCAGGCAGATTGCTTTGGCGGCGCGTTCATCCGGTATGCGGTTGATTCTGGCTGGATCAGCCCCGAGGTAGGCGCCGAAGCCATGCAACTCACGCAGATGGCAGGAGATGTGTGGTGGATGGCTCCGGGTGAACCTAGCACGCATGGGAACCAGTCCGACCGTGTCATCGCCTACTGGGCGGGATACAACGGCGGCCTGGAAGCATGCGGATTCTGACCTACAGCTTGCACTAGCCGTCAACAGAAAGCACCCGGCCGGAATTCCGGCCGGGTGCTCTGTTTCTTATGAGGTCGAGGTTATCTGCCCCTCGCTCCGACAACTCGGAGAATCGCGAGCAGAATTACGGCGCCGATCACAGCGACAATGAGGCTGATAGGGTTTAAGCCTGCTTGGATCTCATTGCCCGTCACCGTGCTGAATACGAATCCGCCGATGAATGCACCGATGATGCCGACGATGATATTTCCGAGCCAACCTTGACGACCGTTTTCGCCAGCGATCATGCTGGCGATCCACCCAGCGAGAGCGCCTAGCACAATCCAGCCTAACCAGCCCAGGTTACTTCCGTCCATTTCGGCTCCTCTCGTCTCTGCGCCGGCCGACCCGACGAAACTCAAGTGTATCAGCAGCCCCAAGTGTACGTACGGGACCTGATTCGGATGGGAATCCCCCTACGTAGCCTCTTTGGCTAGCCTCAGATCCTGTTGCGCCTCAACGAAACAGAACCGATCAGAAGACCAGACTCCTCTATGCAAGGAGGATGCCAATCGCCGAATCTTCATCAGACCATGATCAAAAGCGTTTCTGATTATCCAACTACCAGGCCCAATGCCGCGATGACGGCATACACGATGAGGGCCAGAACAATGACATTCAGAATGAGGATCAACCCGGCCAGTGCTGCCTGCCCTGCTACGTATTCGTGAGGCCGCTTACGGGAGTAGATGTAAACTATTGCCATCGCGGAGCCGACTATTGGGACAATGGTGAGCAGAATCGAAACGAGCCAGGTCTTCCAGAGAGGTCGTTCCTGCTGGGGGTAAAGGTACGGTGCCATTCCGTATCCGGGATACGCTTGATAGCCAGCAGGCACCCCTGGTTGGGCAACTGTTCCGTGTGGAGCCATGAACCCATGCCCTGATGGCGATTGATGCCCACCAAAGGCAAGGGGATCCATGTTTTGACTCATTTCCCGCCCTCACATTGATCGTCTATTCATCTGCCTATCTTGAGTGTATCGAAAACTCGTAATGTGCGCAGCGACTTCAATTGATGCAAGCACAACCTCCCGCGTTCGTGCCGTCGAGTTCGTCAATCATCTCGTACTTCGAGCGGCGCGAACCAGGTCTCAGCCCACGTCGCAACGGCAGCGACGACATCGCCCAGCGCCCGGCCCTTCTCGGTCAGCGCGTAATCCACCCGGACGGGCGTGCTTGGCACCACCGTACGCACAACGACCCCTTCCGCCTCCAGCTCTTTCAGCCGCTCCGAGATTAGCCGGTCGCTGATACCCGGAATGGCCGCGCTGATGTCACTGAAGCGTGTGGCACCGTGAATCATGGCGCGAATGATGACTCCGCTCCAGCGGCGACCGATAAGCTCAATGGCATGGTGGTAAGCCGGACAGAAGCCCGGTCCAGCAATAGGTTCATCTGACATCTGGCTCATCATGGACATATCCTACTTCGTCACGTCGAAGCTAACGATTGGTAATATACTTGACATGGATTAGTTTGAGTAGTAACGTAAGTTACATGAGCGGCAGAGACCGGCCCGGTGGGACGGCAAACCGGGAATCCGCCGAAACCTTGCAGGAAGGAACAGGAACCAGATGACCGCAACCGCAACGACCGTGTGGCAAGTTGACACTTCGCACTCCAGCGTCACGTTTACCGTGCGCCACATGTTCACCAAGATGCGTGGCCGCTTCGCCCGCTTCAGCGGGGAGATCTCGACTGACGGGGACGACTTCACGACTGGCACGGTCAACGTGCAGATCGAGGCAGATTCGATCGACACGAACGACCCGCAGCGCGACGGACATCTCCGGACCAACGACTTCTTCGGGTCCGATGACAACCCGACGCTCACCTTCGTGTCCACCTCGATCACGCCGCGAGGCGGCAACGACTTCCTTGTGAACGGCGATCTCACCATCCGTGGCATCACCCGCCCGGTGACGTTGACCGCTGAATACGAAGGCGGCGGCAAGACTCCGTTCGGCACGGAAGTCGCGTCCTGGACCGCGCACACTGAGATCAACCGCAAAGATTTCGATCTCAACTGGAACGCACCACTCGAGGCAGGGGGCTTCCTCGTCGGCGACGACGTGAAGATCGAACTGGCTATCGAGGCTGTGCGCCAGGCGTAGTGCTGGGTTGAAGGGGTGGGCTCGCCCACCCCTTCAACGCGGACTAGCTGTCGGATCCAAGCGCCGTCAGCATGGTCCGCACTGACTGCACTTCGTCCTGGTTCACCGTGTGGCCCATACCCGGATAGATGCGGAGATCAACGGCGGCTCCCAGGCGGGTCATCACGTCAGCCGTCTCCTCCACCCGGCGAACCGGAATGTGCGCGTCAACGTCACTGCATCCGAGGAACACCGGCGTGCCGTCCATTGAGCCTGAGTAGTCGAACATCGCGCCCAAGGGACCGATCAGCCCGCCGCTGAATCCGATCACCGCGCCGTAGCGTTGCGCATTCCGCCCGGCGTACTCAAGGGCGAGGCAGGCTCCTTGCGAGAACCCGAGCAGCGCGACACGATTGGGCGGAATATCGGCCTCAGCCAACCGAGCGAAGATCCGATCAATCAGGCTGAGCGCGGACGTCAGGTACGGCTCGTTCCGCTCAATTGGCTCGATGAAGCGATAGGGATACCAGGTCTGCCCAGCGGCGTTTGGCGCGAGAATAACGACGCCTGGAGGGGCCACCTCTCCGGCGAGGTTGATGATGTCCGCCGCGTCTGCTCCACGGCCGTGTATCGCGATGATGGCGCCAGCGGCTTCGTCAAGCGACGCACCCGCCGCATACAACTCCGCCTCGCCGTGAGGATCGGATGCCGAGATACCCATCGTGATTCGTCTCCTTATCACGTCGTGATGACGTGAGTCGCGTTATTGAAAGGACGTTTGCCGTATGGCGACACCCGCCCCGATTGAGGGCATTCATCACCTCACCGCGATTTCCGCCGACGCGCAGCGGACCATTGATTTCTACTCGACCCTGCTTGGACAGCGTCTTGTCAAGCAGACGGTCAATTTTGATGACCCGGCATCGCATCATCTCTACTTTGCAGACGAAGAACATGGGCCAGGCGCCATCACGTTTTTCGCCTGGCCAGGTGCGCCGCGTGGCAACTACGGGATCGGCGGGACGCACCATGTGGCGTACGCCACGGCGAATCGTGACACCCTGCGGCAGTGGAAGCGATTCCTGACCGACAGTGGAGTGCCAGTAACTGGCCCCTACGACCGCGTCTACTTCGAAAGTATCTACTTCTCCGACCCTGACGGCCTGATCATCGAGATCGCCACCAACGGGCCAGGCTGGACGGTGGACGAAGCGGAAGCCGAACTGGGACAGTCCGTGAAGCCGCCGCCAGTCGAGACGACGGCGCACCATCGGGACGAGGCCGCCATCGCTGCGGACACCTGGCCGGAGCCTGTCACCCAGCCGACGCCAGAGATGCGCCTGCGCCGGATGCACCACATCACGGCCATCGGCTCAGATGCCAGCCGGACCGAGGCGTTCTTCACCGGCGCATTGGGACTGCGTACGGTGAAGCGGACAGTGAACTTCGACAACCCGGACTCCCCGCATCTGTATTTCGCGGCGAGTGACGCCGGGCCCGGCACCATCATCACCTACTTCGCGTATCCGCACGGCCAGATGCGGCCCTTTCGCCTTGGCGCAGGCATGACACACCACTTCGCCCTGCAGGTCCGAAACGAGGAGGCGCTCGTCGCGTGGCGTGACACCCTGAACGACATGGGCGTGCCAACGACCGATGTCAAGGACCGCGTCTACTTCAAGAGCATCTATCTCCACGATCCGGACGGTCATGTGATCGAACTGGCGACGGCTGGACCCGGATGGACCTTTGATGAGTCTCCGGAGGACCTCGGCGCCGCGTTGCAACTTCCGCCCTGGCTGGAAGCACAACGCGAAGCCATCGCCTCCAATTTGCCACCACTCCGCGTGCCGGCGCCGGTCGGCCGCTAGTTCCACCTCATCGGAGGAGCATTGACATGAGTGTCAGCGAACAAGACATCATCACCCCAGCCGAGCCTTCTATTCACCCTGAAACCGCTATTGGGCATGTGCATCTCAAGGTCTCTGACCTGGAGCGGTCTATTGCCTTTTACCGTGACAACTTTGGCTTCGATGTGATGTCCCGCTACGGTACGCAGGCGGCGTTTCTCTCGGCTGGTGGGTACCACCATCACCTGGGCCTCAACACGTGGGAAAGCTCCGGTGGTCCGCCACCACAGGCCGGAAGCACCGGGCTGTACCACTTCGCCATCCTCTATCCAAGCCGCCTGGAACTGGCCCGCGCCCTGAAACGCCTCATCGACCATGGCGTTCCGATTGACGGCGCGTCCGACCACGGGGTAAGCGAGGCCATCTATCTGCACGATCCGGACGGCAACGGCATCGAAATCTATCGTGACCGGCCCCGCGAGGCGTGGCCAGTCGATGCGGCTGGCAACCAGACCATGTACACGCGACACCTCGATCTGCAGGATCTTCTGGCGGAACTCGACAAGTAGTCTCGCGTTCGGCGAACATGATGTGCGAGGGTTTCCGCCGCGCGGAAACCCTCGCATGTAGCTTTTCACGATCTATCGCCGCCCATTGGAGACCCTTGCAATGACCGGCAGCGCTGGCCCGGGCGCTTCTCACCGCCTTGCAGACGTGCCACTCTTCGCGCGTCTTTCCCCGGCCGCGCTGGAGGAACTCGCGCGTGCTTCGCGCACGAGGACCTACCCGGCGGGGCAGGTGATCTGGAGCGAGGGGGACCCGGGCGATGCACTGCTTGTACTGGAGGAAGGGCAGCTCCGCGTCACGCGCACCACCGCTGGCGGTGTAGAAGTGGTTCTTGCCGTCAACGACGCGCCGTCGGCCCTTGGGGAGTTGGCGCTCCTGGACGGTGAACCCCGCAGCGCCTCCGTCATTGCTCAGCGGCCGGTGCAGGTGCGTTTCATCCCCCGCGGCGCGTTCCTTTCCCTCCTGCGCCACGAACCTGCCGCGGTAGAGGGCCTCCTGCACACGCTCGCCGACATGGTGCGCGCTGGCAACGAGCGGCACCTGGCGGCGGTCGGCCTGGACGTTCCCGGCCGCCTTGCGGCGTGGCTCCTGGATCGGGCGAAGCCTGTGGACGGCAGCGCCGAGCGGCTGGAACTAACACTGAACCGCAGCCAGAGCGAACTCGCCGCCGAACTCGGCACCACGCGCTCGACGTTGAACCGGGCGATCAACGGCTTCATCGACCTGGACCTCATCGCCCGGGACGGTGACCGCGTCGTGATTCTCAAGTCAGATGCGCTCGCCGCCTACACCGAACTACCCCCTGACCAATAGGAGCTGGAAAACACTTCATTCGGGTATCGCCTTCCTCCAGTTATCCCCGCGTGGCGTGCGGAGCAGGTGTCGAATTGATGCATGCCCACTCAGCTCACGATCCCTCATGATCTGGTGGTTTTCGGCTACCAGGCCGGCAACGAGTGCGCCGAGGACTTTCTGGATCTTTCCAGAGCGAGACAGTTTCTCGATTCCGTCCGGCACGGGGGAAGACGAGGCCGGGATTCAGAGACCGAGGAGCTCGACGGCAAAAGCAGGCAGCACCATGACAAGTATCACCGCTCCGCAAAGCGCCGCCACCGTCCGGGAAAAGCCAAATCCCGGGGTGTCGTTGGGGAACTGGTCCGTGTCCTTGCAGGCGATCCGTCGTTGCCTAGTGTCCGGCAAACGTCTCAGGGGTACGTGACTCCTGAGAGAGGGACGATATTACTTAGCTGATACCGCACACTCGCAGGTGACCTTCGCGGCATAGAGGGGCTAGCGGTCGTGTGCCTTGGTTGACCGGTCCAATGCGAACATGTTCCGGAATTCGGCATTATCCTCCCAGTTTCGTTGCGCAGCACGTTTGCGGCCAACCCAGATCCCGGCCGACGCGATACCGCAGAAGACGAGGCTCACCAGTGGAAAGAACAACAACCCGCCCGAGAAAAGTACGAACAGGAACATGTCCTTCTTGGTCACCAGGCCAATTGCCGACTGCTCTGCCTGACCAGTGGCCGGCATCATCGCCAGCGCGCCGATTGAGAGCACCATTGCCAGGAGTGGACCCCACCGCCAATTGTCATCTGGATAGAAAACGCCCACCAGAAACGGCAGCAGGAAGGACAGGAGAGCCGCAACAAGGACGAGCGGGGTTAGCCAATCAGGCAAATCATGGGCCATTGAGCCCAGCGTGAGCGCAAGGAGAGCTCCGAACAGCAAGGTCCATCCCAACCACCTGCCCGGTTGCGAAAGTCGCAAGCCCACCGCACTCCTCTGGCTGCTACGTTTGACAGCCTTTCACCTACTTCTGCGCTTGGTGCAGTTTGGCTGGAAAGCGTGCGCAACTCACCCGTACTCAATACGGGCAAGTCACGAGAGAGGAACTGGGGTGCGCCGTCCGGCGCCGCCAGTGGTCTCAAGAAGGTGCCGGGAGCGGGACTCGAACCCGCACGGCCTTACGGCCACCAGCTCCTAAGGCTGGCGCGTCTGCCATTTCGCCACCCCGGCAAGGGGTTTTGAAAGTGTAGCGGGCCTTTCGGCAGCGTGCGCGTTTGCCGGGCAGCGCATCCTCGGATAGCATCCGGCGATTGACCGATCTGTAAGAGGAGGTACCCAGTGTCCACTGCTGATCCCCTGGCGAGACGCCAGTTTGGCAAAACGCCGCTCATGGTGCCGCCCATCGCCATCGGCTGCGCGCCGATTGGCGATATGGGAGACACCTTCGGCTACGCCGTCTCCGAAGAGGACGCCGTCGCCACGATCCTGCGCGCGCTGGAGAGCCCCTTCCCATACATTGACACTGCCGCTCATTACGGTGACGGCGAAAGCGAGCGCCGCGTCGGCCTGGCCCTGAAGGCGGCAGGCGGCCTACCCGAAGGCGCCGTGCTGCAAACCAAGGAGGGGCGCGAACTCGAGAACAATGACTACTCCGGCGAAACCGTCAAGTGGCGCATGGAGCGCTCCCTGAAGCTTCTTGGCGTGGACCATGTCGACATCGTCTACCTGCATGATCATGAGTGGACGACGTTCGAGAACGCCATGTCGGAGGGTGGCCCGGTCGAGGTGCTGCGCTCGTTCCAGGAGCAGGGGGTGGTGGACTATCTCGGCATCGCCGGGGGGCCGGTACCGCAGCAGATGCGCTTTGTGGAAACGGGTCTCTTTGACGCGCTCATCCACCACAACCGGTACACGTTGCTGAACCGCTCCGCCGAACCCCTGATCCAGGCGGCACATGAGCGGGGAATGGCCATTCTCAACGCCGCGCCCTATGGCAGTGGCATGCTGGTCAAGGGACCAGACGCCTACCCTCGCTACGCCTACCAGCAGGCATCACAACAGATGGTGGACCGCGTTCGCCAATATCAGGCCATTGCCGAGCGATACGGCGTCCCGCTCGCGGCGGTCGCGTTGCAGTTCTCGACACGGGATCCGCGTACAACCTCCACCATTGTCGGAATGAGCCGTGCCTCCCGCATCGACGACACCATCCGCTACCTGACAACGCCCATTCCGGAAGCGCTCTGGGAAGAGATCGTCGAAATTCCCTTCGAGATGGACGATCCCGAATTGAACCGGTTCAAGTAGGGGAAACATGCCCTCGGTCTCGGCTCGCCTGATGGAGACCAACAGACGAGCCGGACTGAAGGCGTTTCATTCTGGGCATCTGGCCAGTAATTACGCACAAGCAGCGGGGGCCCTGGCGTCTATTCGAGGCGTCAGCGCCCCGTAGTCCCCTGGCGCGAGGAGAATGCTTGCTACTGGATGCGGGAGAGGAAGGGCGGCCGTCCGGCAACGCCGAGCGTTGTTCGATAGAGCGACCCAGCTCCCTCGCCCTCTGTGTCCCGGTCTGTTCCACCCGCGAGTGTTACGTAGGCTTCCGTCCAGGCTGGCCCGCCGAAGGTGATGCTGGAAACCTTCCGCGCAGGAAAAGGCTTGCTACCGAGCAACTCTCCCCCGGGTGAGTAGTGATAGAGCGCCCCTCCATCCCACCGCGCAGACCAGATGTCTCCCCGCGCATCCACCGTCATCCCGTCCGGTCCCCCTTCTCCCTCGGGGACCTGGACCACCACTGCCTCGAACGTAATCTCTCCGCTGGCGCGATCGTAGTGATAGAGGCTTATCGCACGGGTACTCGTGTTCGTGTGGTACATGCCGGTCAGGTCGGACGTGAAGTCCATGCCGTTCGAGACGCCCGCGTCATCCAGCACCAGCGTGAGTGACCCGTCCGGGTCCAGACGGTAGAGATGTCCGCTCCGGCCGCCATCTGGCATTGTTCCCGCGAACACCCGTCCCTCTGGATCCGCAATCACATCGTTGAACCGTGTGCCACGTTCCGCCGGGATCTCCTCCACCACCACACGTTCGGCACCGCTGCGTGGATCCCATGTCCAGATCCGGCCGCGCTCCCCGAACATCAGGAGTTCCCCGCCTGCCTGAATCGTGAAGCCGCCAATTTGACCATCGCCTTCATAGACCAGCGCGTGCCCCATCTCAGCGTGGTCGTAGCGATAGAGGCGGCCCGCTGGGATGTCCAGCCAGAACAACGTCTGCAGGTCCTCGTGCCAGAGAGGACCTTCTGTAGTGTCGGAGCGCTCATCGGCGATCAACTCGAGTGGAGCATCATATGTTGCCACGGGTGTTTGCCTTTCCTTGCGTCGCGTTGCCGCCTGTCGTCCGTGTTTTTTGCTGGTGATCCTCTGCCAGGGTTGCAGATTGCGCGAACGTGCCGTATGATGCGCGGCATGCGTGACCTGATGTGCCTCACCATGATCAGCGGCAAGTCCATGATCTCGATTATCGAGATTATTAAGACTACCTTGCCTGCCGGTCCGGAGGGGCGCGACTGACGGTCGCGGACCACTGAAACGGATCGGCAGGCGGGAGCGCAAACGCTCCCGCTTTTTTGTGCTTGGTAATCAGCAGACGTACGAGGGCTGGCACGATGATCGTCATGAAGTTCGGAGGCACCTCTGTCGGGGACGCAGTCCGCGTTCAGCAGGTTGCCGCCATCGTCGAGGCCCAGCCCCTTCCCCGGGCAGCCGTCGTCTCCGCGGCAACGGGCGTTACAAACCTGTTGCTTGATGCCGCCCGAGCGGCAGCCGCCAATGGCGAGGAATTCAGTTCCCGCCTCGCGGCCGATGTCCGCGCTCGCCACGAGGCGATCGCCGAATCCATTGCAGATGAGACCGAGCGCGTTGCCACCCTGGCCGCGCTTGATCAACTTCACGCGGCGCTCGATGACGCGCTGGCGCACGTGGCCCGCGCTGGCGAACTTTCCGCACGAGATTCTGACCGCATCGTTGCCACGGGCGAGAAAGCCATGAGCATCCTGCTCGCGGCCATCCTTCGCTCACGCGGCACCGCTGCTGCACATGTATGGGCGGATTCAGTTATCGCCACCGATGACCGTCACGGCAGCGCGCGTCCGCAACGTGAGCGCACTCGGGAACTGGCGGAAGTCCGGGTGCGTCCACTGCTGGAGGCTGGTCAGACGGTGGTCTTCACTGGCTTCATCGGGCACGCGCCTGATGGCGCCACGACTACGCTCGGCCGCGGCGGCTCGGATTACAGCGCCACGCTGCTCGGCGCGGCGCTCGATGCCGACGAGGTCCAGATCTGGACCGACGTCCCGGGCGTTTTGTCTGCGGACCCGCGCCAGGTTTCTGAAGCCCGGGTGGTGCCCGGCATTTCCTATGACGAAGCTCAGGAACTGGCGCACTTTGGCGCCAAAGTGCTGCACCCGCGCACCATCCGCCCGGCTGTCTCGCTCGGCATTCCGGTGCGCATTCTGTCCACCTTCGCGCCTGACGAGCCAGGTACCCTGGTAACGCGCGAATCACCCGGCGAAAGCATCAAGGCGGTGACGACCTTGGGCAACCTGATGCTGCTTACAGTCGATGTTCCCGAACTGGAGGATCTCGCGGCGGCGTCGGCTGCCGTCTTCGGCGCGTTGCATGATGACCGCATCGAGGTTGTCGCCGCGTCGCAGGCGTCATCCCGCCGCCGCATGACCTACCTGGTCGATGCTGCCGGGCAGGGCGGGTGCCGGCGGGTGCAGCAGCGCCTGGCCTCCTCACTCGACGTAGCGCAAGTCGATGCCGAAGTCGTGTGTAACGACGACGTCGCGCTGGTTGCCGCGGTTGGCGCAGGTGCGGCGGCGGTTCCCCAGGCCCTGTCCCAGTTGCTCTCGGTGCTCGGAAAGGCGGGCATCCCGGTGCTGGCCACCAGCCAGCAAGTGACCAATGTCGCCATGACTGCCGCTGTCTTCGCCAAGGACGCCGCCCGGGCCGTGCAGGCCCTGCACGATGCATTTATAAAGCCGCAGGTTGCCAGCACACGCGGCAAGCGCCCGCGGCGGACGAACATGCTCTCCGAGAGTCTTCGCGTCGGGTAGGCCGCACGATCCATTGAAATCCACATGGGAGCCGTCAGGCTTGGCGGACCAGGGGAGGTTTTTGTGTCTTCAAGCAAGCGAATTCCGGTTGCCGTCCTCGGAGCCACGGGAAGTGTTGGCCAGCGGTTCGTGCAACTGCTCGCGGACCACCCGTGGTTCGAACTCGCCGAAGTGCTGGCTTCTGACCGCTCCGCGGGACAGACATACGCTGAGGCCACCGACTGGCGCCTGACCGCAGACTTACCGGCGGCCGCTGGCGGCCTGGAGGTCAAGGACTATGGGGCGGAACTGAGCAGCCCTGTCGTTTTCTCCGCGCTGCCGGGAGAGGTGGCTGAGGAGATCGAGCAGCGAATGGCCCGCGAAGGCCGGGCCCTTTTCTCCAATACATCATTCCACCGCATGACGCCGGATGTGCCGCTGCTCATCCCGGAGGTGAACCCGGAACACGCGGCGGCGATCAAGGTGCAGCAGCGGAACCGGGGGTGGAGCGGTTTCATCGTGACCAACCCGAACTGCTCGGCAATCCACCTGGTGCTTGCCCTCAAGCCGCTCCATGACGCGTTTGGCGTCGATGCCCTTGCAGTCACCACCATGCAGGCGGTCTCCGGCGCGGGCTACCCTGGAGTGCCCTCCCTGGACATGATCGACAACGTGGTGCCGTTTATCAGCACCGAGGAAGAAAAGATGTCCGAGGAGACCAAGAAGCTCCTCGGCGGCTTTGACGGGGCTTTCCAGCCAGCGGATCTCGTGATGACGGCGCACTGCAACCGTGTTGCTGTCCGCGATGGCCATACGGAGTGTGTTTCGATCCGCTTCAAGGAGTCGGCCACTCCGGAGCAGGCTGCGGAAGTCATGGCGAAGTTCCGCGCTCGTCCGCAGGAACTGAACCTTCCCTCGGCCCCAGCGCGGCCCGTCATCGTCCGTATGGAGCGCAACCGGCCGCAGCCAAACCTGGACCGCGACGCCGAGAACGGCATGGCGACGACAGTTGGTCGCGTCCGCGAGTGCCCGCTCCTGGGCACGAAATTTGTGCTCCTGGGCCACAACACGATTCGGGGCGCGGCCGGCGCCTCGATTCTCAACGCCGAACTCTTCAAGGTCGAAGGGCTGCTGCCAGTCTGACCCCATTCTTCGACAACCGATCTGTCAATGACCAACGCCCGGTGCTTTCGCCGGGCGTTGGTCATTGACAAGGCATCGGGAAAAGTGCAATCCTTCGGTTCATGAATCATTCGGCTCACGAAATATCAGGCGTCCGAAGTACCGAGGATGAGCAGATCGAGAAATGTGTCGAGCTCCTGCCCAGCCTCGCTCGTGCGATGAACTGTGCGATGACCGAGCTTAGCCTCGCGCTCGACGTGACCCCTGCCCAGGTGAAAGCTCTGCTGCAGCTTTCGCGCCGGGAGCAAATGTCGATCGGGGAAATCGCTGATGCGTTGCACGTTTCGATGCCAGCGGCGTCCGAGATCGTGGACCGGATGGTCGAAACGGGCCACGTGGTGCGGGCGTCAGACCCCGCAGACCGGCGGCGCGTGATTATCAGCACAACCCCTGAGTCGCAACACGCAATCGACCGGTTGGTCGAGCTCCGTCGCTCTCAGGTTCGCAAGGCATTGCTTCGCCTCTCCCCGGAAGAGCGCCCGGTTGCGGCCCGCACCCTGCAAGCGCTGATTGCCGAACTTGGCAGCCACGACGAACTCCGGGCGGCGCTCCATGGCAAGTCCAATCGCCGCGCGTGACAGCCAGCCAGAAAGGAACCACTTCCATGTCCGATCAACGCCAGACAGCGGACGCGGGTGCGCCAGAACGCAATCCCTGGTTGATCCTGTTTGTCCTCTGCGGCGCGGTATTCATGCTGCTGCTGGATACGACAATCGTCAACGTAGCCCAGCAGAAGATCAAGGTTGCGCTCGGGGCTGATCTTTCGGAGATCCAGTGGATCCTTGACAGCTATATCCTGGCCTACGCGGTGCTGATCCTCTCGTTTGGCCGCCTGGGTGATGTTTTCGGCCGGAAGAAACTCTTTATCATCGGCATGGGCATCTTCACGCTGGCCTCGGCGCTCTGCGCCGCATCCACGCTCATCTCGCAGGCGACCGGTATTCCCCCGGCTGCCGCGTTGATCGGCGCGCGCGTGCTCCAGGGCGTCGGCGGCGCGATGATGATGCCGCAGACCCTTTCACTGATCACGGTCGCGTTCCCGCCGCAGCAACGCGGTTCCGCCATGGGCGCGTGGGGTAGCGTCGTTGCGCTTGGCGCTGTCCTGGGCCCGATCGTCGGCGGGTGGCTGGTCACGAATTACTCGTGGGAATGGGTCTTCCTCATCAATGTCCCGGTTGGGATCGCGGCCATCCTGGCGACCATAGCCATCGTTCCCGAATCCGTTGATCCCTTTGCCTCCGGGCGAATTGATTGGGGAGGAATTCTCCTTTCAGGCGGGGGAACGTTCGCGCTGGTTTATGCGGCAATCGAAGGGAACGCCTTCGGCTGGACGAGCCCGATCATCCTCGGGTCTTTTGCGGCCAGCATTATCCTGCTCAGCCTCTTCGTCTGGTGGGAATCGCGCGTGGATGACCCGATGATGAAGCTCGAACTCTTTGCCATTCGAAACTTTTCTGTCGCGAATGCCCTTGCCCTGGCGACCTCGTTCGGCATGCTCGGCGTCTTCTTCCCGATGACCGTCTTTCTGCAAGGCGCGCTTGGTCTGTCACCGCTCGAGGCGGGCCTGGCCATGCTCCCGAATGGCCTGGTCCTGATGGTTGTCGCGCCAACGGCTGGCCGCCTCTCGGACAAGATCGGAGCGCGCTGGATCCTCGTCGCTGGACTTTCGCTCATGACGATAGGGATCGTCGCAATGATCCGGCAGATTTCCCCGGACGCCACGCAATGGTCCTTTGTCCTGCCTCTCTCCATTACCGGCGTGGGCATGGGCATGACCTTCGCGCCAATGACCGCCGCCGCCATGCGCCAGGTCCCACCCCACATCTCCGGCAGTGCGTCAGGCATTCTGAACACAACCCGCAACCTGGGCCAGGTGCTGGGCATTGCGGTTCTCGGCTCCGTCCTGCAATCGCGTCTCGGGGTTCACGCGACGGAAACACTCAACCAGATCAGCACTCTGGATCCCGACGTTGGCGATACGCTTGGCGGCTTGATTGCCACTGGCCGGGTCGAGGCGATTCCCGCGGCAATCCCGCCGGGTTCCGAGGATCTCCTGCCAGTCATTCTCGGCAGCGTGCGGCAGGCGTTCTCCCTGAGCCTGCATGAGACGTTCGCTATAGGCGCCGTAACGTGCCTTATTGGCGCGGGTGTGGCCCTACTAATCCAGAATCCGAAACCCGGTACAGTTCCTTCAAGGCAGGCACGTGCGGAAGCCGTTTCACACGCGGTTGCTGCCGACTAGCGACGGACAAGGGGAACCATCGCCAATGGACATCCGCCTCGATGGGAAGAAGGCGCTGGTGACCGGCGCCAGCAGCGGAATCGGTAGTGGCATCGCGCTGGCGCTTGCGGAAGCCGGCGCGGACGTAGCGATCAACTTTCGCAACAATGTCGCTGGCGCAGAGGAGACCGCGTCCCAGGTGCGTTCGGCCGGACGTGAGGCGCTTCTGCTCCAGGCTGATGTCGGCCTAGAGGACCAGGTCGAAGCGATGTTCGCCACCTTTGACGCGGCCTTGGGCGAAATAGACATCCTCGTCTCAAACGCTGGTCATGGATCAGCGCACCGACCGATCCATGAGACGACCTGGCAGGATTGGGATCGTGTCCTGCGTACCAACTTGCATGGACCGTTCCTCTGCGGACGAGCGGCGGCGCAGCGAATGGTGCGCCGCGGGTCTGGAGGCCGCATCGTGAACATCTCCTCGGTGCACGAGGAAGCCTGCAACACACCGAATTCGGGCCCCTACTGCGTTTCAAAAGCGGGGTTGCGCAACTTGACTCGCGCCATGGCGTTAGAGCTCGGGCCGCTAGGCATTACTGTCAATGACGTCGCGCCGGGAATGATCCTGACGCCACTGAACGAGCGGGCGATTAGCGATTCCCGGTACCTGGAGGACGCGGAGACCCAAATAGCGGTGCGCCGCGCTGGCCTGCCGGCGGACGTGGCGCACATGGTGGTCTTTCTGTGTTCGGAGCAGGCATCCTACTGTAACGGAGGCACTTATCTTGTCGACGGCGGCTGGATGCTGGACTGGCCGCCGGTCTGAATACCCGCGCTAGAGGCGCTGGTACTCTTCGAGATCGAGCACGAACACTGTGGCAGCCGACGCGGGCGAGCTTTCGTTCGTCTCGTGAGGCGCCATGCCTGACCTCGCGGACTGCTTGATCAGGTCAAGCACGTGGTTCACCTGATCCTCTTCCGCGCCGATCATCAGTGTCGTGTTGCCGCGTCGCAGGAACCCACCCGTGCTGGCCAGGCGGGTTGTCCGAAAATCGGCTTCCAGCAGTGCATCAACGACCAGGTCCGCGACCTCATTCTGGATGACGGCGATTACCAGCTTTTTCATGCGCTCCGTGCCTCACAGGTACGTCAGTGCTCGCTCTACACTCGAGAACCAGTCACTGTCGGGTTGGTAACAGGATGGACCAGGTTTGGGCGTTCTGCTCCGGACGCATCGCCGCATGACCGATGTACGGCACCATACTACCGTGCATCGCGCTCGTGTGGTGACCACTTACGAAAAGAATTTCGCTCCGCATCGAGATAACCCTGTAGGATGAACGCTGCCGCCATGGCGTCGATCTCCCCGCTTCGCCGGTTTTTCTTCCGCCCCTGCGCCTCCAGCGCGCGTTCCGCCATCGCGCTGGTCAACCGCTCATCCCAGAACACGATTTCCAATGAGTCGCCGCTCGACTTCGTCAGGGTCTCCGCGAAGGCGCGCACGGTCGCAGCCTGAGGACCCTCCCGGCCTGACAAACCCGTGGGCAATCCAATTACCACGACGCCGGCCCCTTGCACCCGCGCGGTCTCCAGGATGCGCTGCAAGTCACCATCGCCACGCTGCACGACGCCTATCGGCGAGGCGATCATCCCCAGCTCATCCGCAATGGCCATGCCGATGCGCCGCTCGCCCACATCGAGCCCCATGGTGCGCATGCGCGGCGAACTCATCCCTCGTCCTCAAACACAACGCGATCCGGGTTCTCTGGCACGGTCTTAAGAAGCCAGCCGGGAGTGATCTCCACGCGTGCTCCCGCCACTGCCGGATTATTCGTCAGAACAGCCTCGGCTTCGGCCGGGCTCAACCCCGCCATCTCGGTCGCAAGCTGCCGCTTTTGTGCGTCATCCAGCATTAGCTGCGCCTCGACATCCGCGGAAATTCTCAGCCGGGAACCGCGGTCCCCGGTGCGCTCCACGACTGGCGGGCTCACGCGCATCTCCTTGATTGGCACGGTGTACCCTGCTGGCGCGCCGGCAGACAACTCGTCTGCCAGCAGGCGCTCAAGATCGACCTCGGCCTGCTTGATATCGACCACGGTCACCTCCAGCGTCATCGCGCTCTCCAGACTCACCGTGTCGCTGCGCTCGCCCACGCTGTGGTCGAAAGAGTCCCGCTGGCTGAGAATCTTGGCATCCGTAACGACGAACCCCTGACTGCCGGACTCCCCGTTGATCGCCTGGGTGGCCAGGTCGCTCGCGGCGTCTCCAGCCTGATCAAGCAACGTGTCAAGATCGCCCTGGGCGACGACCCGAAACTCCTGTTCCGTGCCGCCAGTCGTGGCTTCCATGCGGTTGCTGTAGTAGACCCCGTTTGGCAGCCGCCCGCCAATCTCCCCTGTGCCGACATTCCCGGACGAGCCTCCAGCCGCAGCCTGGACCTGACCGGTCGCCGCCCCGGGCTCACCCGTAGCTGCATCCGCGGCAGGCACGTCGACGGCTTCTGTGAAGGAGAATTCGACGCCTGCTTCCGTAGAGACGACCGTGCCAGCGTCGATTGTGACGGGCGTGGCGCTGGCATTGCGGAGTTCAATCGGTCCACTCGCCGCCTTATCTGGTACTGTCTCGCTACCGGATGCACCAGTTTCCCCGCTCCACGTCACCTCCACCTGCTGCTGCTGCGTGGGGAACGCATAGGCTGCGCCGTCATCGAGTGGCTGCCCATCAGTCGTGGCATCGAACACGATTGCTGCCGAGACCTCTTGTGTACGCGGTACGTAGCGCACAATGGCCTGCGGTGTGAGTGCACGGAACAGAAATGCGGCGCCCACAACCAGCAGCACGAGCAGGAGCGCCACCGGGAGCCAGCGGCGAGGGGGGTTTCGGCGAACCAACGCCTGAACAGGCGCGCTGTTCACATCATCCGGAGTTGCTTCAGCGACTTCGGTGACCTGCGCGGGCCAGAGCAGGATTGGATCGGGCCCCCTGTAGACCTCCTCCTCCGGTTCCGCGATCACGATAGGAGGAGGCAGTGATGGCGGCGTGGCAGCCCCCTCCGGCTCTCGCCGCCGCGGAGCGGGCTGCATCTGGAGACCCAGCCGCTCTCCCAACTTCAGGCGCAGAGGATCGGTCGTCCGCACGACGACCGAGAGCCGCTCATCGTCCAGGGTGGTCTTCAGCGAGCGAAACTCATTGGCGGTGAGCAGCAGCGGGCTTTCCACCGGCACGATCACGTGCACTGTGTGACCACCCGCCGCTGCACGACGCACCCGGTCCAGGACCTCGGTCAGCGATTCGTCCTCGCGTACCACCACCGTCGGTGGCCGCCTGGTAGCGGCGCGCGCCTCACTCATCCTGTGGCTGCTCTGGGCTACGCGTTGCTGGCGCTGCGCGCCACGATAGAAGCTACGGCGGCGAGGGCATCATCCAGGCGTTCAGGGTCCTTGCCGCCCGCTTCGGCCAGGTCGGGCCGGCCGCCGCCTCGCCCGTCAACGATCGTTGCGGTCTCACGCACGATGTCGCCAGCCTTGATGCCACGGCCGATCAGGTCCGGCGTGACCATCGCCAGTAAGCTCGGCCGTCCCTCGATGACCGCGCCAAGCACGATGACTCCCGAGCCGAGGCGATCCCGCAAGCTGTCGCCCATCTGGCGCAGCGCGTCTTTGCCGTCCACCTCTGCCCGGGTAGCCAGCACGCGCACGCCGTTGACGTCGACTGCCTGCGCGAGCAGGTCGCCGGCCCGCGCCGAGGCGAGTTGTCCACGCAGGCGCTCTGCCTCACGCTCCAGGCTCCGAATGCGCTCCTGTTGCGTCTCGATCTGCGTCGGCAAGTCGGACCAGGTGCTGCGCAGGGCACGCGCACTGCTTTCCAGCACTCGCTGCTGAGTCAGGATTCGCTCGATGGCCGCGTCTCCGGTAAGAGCTTCGATTCGCCTCACACCGGCCGCGACGCTCCCCTCGGAGGTGATGATGAATGGCCCGATCTCTCCGGTCGCCGCGACATGCGTGCCGCCGCAGAGTTCGGCGGAGAACTCCGGCACCTTGACCACGCGGACCGTGTCGCCGTACTTCTCTCCAAAGAGTGCCATGGCTCCACCTGCGACGGCATCCTTGTAGTCGCTGACTTCCGTCGTCACCGGAGTGTTTCGCGCGATCTGCTGGTTGACGATCTCCGCGACGCTGACCGCCTGCTCAGCGGTCATCGGCACCAGAGTGGTGAAGTCGAAACGCAGGCGATCAGGAGCGACGAGCGACCCGGCCTGGTGTACTTCCTTGCCCAGCGTCAACCGCAGCGCGCGGTGCAGCAGGTGAGTCGCAGTGTGATTGCGCCGGATTGCCTGCCGCCGTGCGGCATCGATTTCCGCGCGCGCCGGTTCGCCAACCCGGACGAAGCCCTCGGCAACCGTTCCGCGGTGCACGAAGACATCCGGTGTCGGCTTGAAGGTGTCATCGATGTCAATAACGCCTGTCTCAGTCCGGATCGTGCCCTTGTCGCCGATTTGACCGCCCGACTCGCCGTAAAACGGCGTGCGATCAAGCACAATCTCGATCACGTCGCCCGCTTCGGCCTCTTCGACAGGCCCGTCCGGGCCTGCCAATCCCAGGATCGTGGCGTCCTCGGCTGTCGACGTGTAGCCCGTAAAGGTGGAGCCACCACCCGCCATTGCGACGTAGATCTCCGCCCTGGTCCGGGAGATGTCCTGGAACGCCTCGGCAGCTCCGCCACGGCTTGCGGCCCGCTGCTCCGCAAACGCCTGATCGAAGCCCGCCTGGTCGACCTCCATCCCTTGTTCCCGGGCGAGCTCCAGGGTCAGATCGAACGGGAAACCGTACGTGTCGTAGAGGCGGAAGACCTCACGGCCCGGCAGAACCGATGAAACGGTCTCGCCCTGAGTCGCGGCCCTCGCAGCCAGGTCAGAAACCAGCGCCTCGAAGCGCGCCATGCCGGCATTCAGCGTGCGCCCGAAACTCTCCTCCTCGTGCTGCAACACCTTCTCGATCTGCCCGCGCCGCTCGATCAACTCTGGATGATGGGCCGAGAACTGCTCGATGACGATGCTGGCCATCTCTGCGAGAAAGGACCTCTCCAGACCCAGCTTGCGCCCGGCCCGTATCGCGCGGCGCAGGATGCGGCGCAAGACGTACGAGCGCCCCTCGTTTCCTGGCAGCACGCCATCCGCGATCAGGAAGGTTCCCCCACGCGCGTGGTCCGCGATGATCCGCAGCGCACGGTCACTGTCGGGGTCCAAGCCATAGGACACGCCGGCGAGGCTGGCCGCACGCTGGATGATCGCCTGATAGAGATCGGTATCATAGATGGAACGCGCGCCCTGCATGATCATGGCAAGGCGCTCCAGACCCATGCCGGTGTCCACGTGCTGGCGTGGCAGCGGCATGCGCGACCCGTCCTCAGCCTGGACGAACTCCATGAAGACGTTGTTCCAGATCTCCAGGTAGCGAGCGCCGTCTCCGGGTGGGAAATCGGGCAGGCCACTGCCCGCCTCTGGGCCAAGGTCAAAGTAGATCTCGGAATCCGGGCCGTTCGGACCCGTTGGGCCGACCGGCCCCCACCAGTTGTCGTCGAGCTGGAAAACGCGATCGGCTGCCACTCCTATTTCATCAGTCCAGATGCGTAGTGCATCTTTATCGGCGGGGTGAACAGTCGGATAGAGGCGGTCTGCCGGTATGCCGAGGACCTCGGTCAGGAACTCCCAGGAGAATTTCAGCGATTCGCGCTTGAAGTAGTCGCCGACCGAGAAGTTCCCAAGCATGAAGAAGAAGGTGCAGTGACTGTCGTCACCAACCTCTTCGATGTCCACTGTTCGAAAGCATTTCTGGACCGAGACCATGCGCGGAGCAGGCGGCTGTTCCAGACCCAGGAAGTACGGGGTCATCTGCTGCATCCCGGCCGTGGTGAGCAGCACCGTCGCGTCGTTGTGCGGCACGAGCGGCGATGACGGCATCAGGCGGTGCTGCCGCTCCTGGAAGAACTCAACGAAGCGGCGGCGAACTTCCTCGCCACTCATCGGCGCTGGCATCGGACTGACCATGGATCGGGGATCCTTCCCAGGTTGAAAAGTATGCAGTGGCATGAAAGTTCCGGGCGCCAACCGCCAGCGGACCAATCGCAGATTGTGCCAGACACCCGGCGTGGCGACAATTATGAGGGCTTTGAACGCTCCCAGAGTTCGCGGAAATCCTCACGTACTGGCACAAACGTCTCAACCAGCTCGGCGCCTTCCGGCCCGGCAGTCGCTTCGTGCGGCACATGCGAGCCGACAAGGTAGGCCTCACCCGTAGCGAGCGTGCGCGTCTCGCCCTCTGCCGTCACCGTGAGCGAGCCTGCGGTAATCACGCCGATCTGCTCATGGACGTGCGAGTGCTGGGCGACGCCCGCACCTGGTTGCATCCGCACCCAGCAAGTGAGAAGGCTCTCCCCGAACATGGGACGCATTTCTACCCCCGGTGCGGTGGACATCGGGTGAACCTCATCCCGCTTCACCCACTGCACTTCCGCCCCTCCCTGGTTATCTCCAGCCATCGACATCCTCCGTTGCGTTGATTCGTTCCATCATGTGTGCGCTATTGTCGCCTATTCCTATGTTAGCGTTGGTAGGGATATGTCCTGTAGCCCACAAGTCCAGGAATCGAACGTTCGTTCTTGACATCCGAGTTGGACGCTCATACCCTGCAAGAGGAGAAGATCCTCTATGCCTAAACCACCTCCCAATTCACGCAAGAATATCGCTGGTCGCGATGGAGTCACCGCTGAGGAGCGCGATCTCCCGCCAAGCCGCAGTCCAAGTCTGCTTCGGGAAGAGCAGAAGGCGGCGGCTTCTACACCAGACCAGTTGCCGCTGTTCATGCCGGGCCCACCCGGCTCACTCACGCCCTCTCTGGGAGGACTGCCTCCACTGACCGCCAGTAGCAGCCTGGAACTAGCGCGCTCATGGTATCGCCGAGAATTGGAGCAGGCCAAGCGTCCCGAAAACACCATTGAATCCTATTGCTACGACCTGGTGGTCCTAGAGAAACTCATCGGGCCCAAACCGATCAATCGCGTCACCCAGAAGGACATCGCCCACCTACTGGGGGAAGCCAACGGGCGCTCCACCCGCAAACGCCGCCTCACGTCAGTACGCCGCTTCTTCCGCTTCCTGATCGACGACGCCCGCGTCCTCAAGGTAGACCCGACGGAGGGCCACTACCCGCACGCCATCGCGCTCCGTTCGCCAGTCCCCCTGTTCGCCGCCGAGCAGGAGGCATTCCTGGCCGCCGCCGCTGAGGACGAGCCGTGGAGCCTGCCCGCAATTTGGCTCATGATGCGCTTGGGTCTGGCGCGGTCTGAGTTGCTGGCGCTGCGTAGGGAGCACGTGGACCTGGATGACCCGGCAGGGCCGGTCGTCTACGTCTTCTACGAGGACGCCAGCAAGCGAGGAAAGGAGCGCAAGCTCGCTGGTGGCGAGGAGTTCCGCACCATTTACCTCTCCTACCTGGAGGAGCGCTCCCCGGTTGACCTGCTCTTCCCGGTGGGACCACAGGCCGTCAACGGCATGGTTGACCGCGTGCGAGAGGCCGCTGGGTTGCAAAAAGAGGTCACGCCGCAGACCCTTCGGCACACCTTCGCAGTCGACCGCGCCTTGTCTGGGGCAACAGAAGAAGACTTGCTAGCCGTCCTCGGTCTCGCCAACGACGCACGCAACCGCGCTAGCGTGCAGCGGTACCTGAAGCTGGCCGAGCCGCCGCTTTAGCGCTCGCTCCCGGACAGTTCCAGGAGACGGTCCGCTTCCTGGATCAGCTCATTCCCGTACTGGACCTTCTCACGCCACCGGATCGGCAGAGCCTGCGCGCCAAACGCCGCGCCGGCCAGGGCGCCGGCAACAGCCCCGGTAGAGTCAGCGTCATCCCCGAGCGAGACCGCCTGCACGATGATTTCTTCGGCAGTGGGGAAGTTGGCTAGCGCCCAGAAGGACGCGGCAACCGTCTCCAGCACGTATCCTCCCGCCCGGACCTCATCCCGATCCCTGATCGCAGCAGTGAGCACTGCCTCGGCCACGTGTTCATCCGAAATGCCGGCAACGGCCACTGCTGGAGCGTCGATGATCCCGCCTCCGTTGAGCAGGTGCACGATCGCCTGGTTGACTGCCACGGTGCCCCAGGCAGCACGGGACTCAGCGTGGGTCACCCTCGCGCTATCAAGAGACGCTTGAACGAGTCGGGAGGGATCATTGCGGAAACGGAGCGCCACCGGGGAGCAGCGCATTACTGCACCGTTTGCCGCCGCACCGCGCTCACCACGCGCAGCCAGGGCCGTCTGGCCAGATTCATGAGGTGACGCGCCGGAAGCCAAGGCCCGCATCGCGACCAACGTGGTGTTGCCAATGTCCTTGGGCGCGCTGCGATACCACTCCAGCAGTCCATCGCCAAAGGCCGAAAGGTCCAGCCCTTCGGCACCCAGGGCGCGACAAAGAATAATGGTCTGCTGCGTGTCATCGGTGATTTCGCCAGGGTCGAGGTCGAGCCACCCACCGCCCACGAACTCGCGGACGCCATGCGGGAAGCGCTCCGTGACGTCCGCCCGATTGACGAACTCGACGGGCCCGCCAAGGGCGTCGCCGCACGCCACTCCCAGCAGTACTCCCCGATATCGATCCTGGAGCGATAACGGCGTAGCAAAAAGATTGGGTGATACGACCAATGGGGCGTTCCCTTCTGGCTAACAGACTGTTAGAATTTTGTGCAAGTGAATAGGCCACCCATGTCAGTGCCGACGGGAGGCGCGAGGAAGCCGTTGCGGGATACGGTTTCCAGCGTAGCAGGAGGACTCAGGACATGCGCGTGTCACGCCGGATTCGGCCGTCACAAGTCGGTTGTGCGGCATCCGCCAGTCGACGCCGTCTTCAAGCCGCGAGTCTCACAGAATCCCCCGACACGTTCCAGCCACGCCCCCTACCCCGCCCCGCGTTCGTAATTCATGCCGGTGGCCAGATTCTTTCGACGGACGCCGCACGTGAGTTAAGCCCGGCGCGAGCCGCCTACGATGACACCGGGCTGGCAGTCGCCAAGACGCGGGGCTGATACCGCTTCACCCACGCTCGGTACGCCGCTACTTCCTGGTCGGCACGATCTGAGTCCCAACCAAGTTCGGCCTGGGCAACCTTGGCGATAGCCTTATCCGCGCCGATTCCAGCACTCGCGCCGAGACCACTCATCGTTCGCCGAGCTACGACGTCAGCAAGCGTCCGCGCAGCTTCCTGCTCGAACGCCCAGGGCACCTCCGCCGCGATCATCCCAGACGACGCGTCGATGACCGTCTCCAATCCGCGCACACGTGCGTACTCAGAGAGTTCGGCGGCCCTGACTCCGTAAACGCGCAGAAGATGCTCGTTTGCCAGCAACGGCAAGGGGGAACTGGCCAGGAACCGCGTTCGAAATGCCTGCCAGTCTTCGTTGACAGGTGCGCCTGGTAACGCCTTCGACGCCGTTGACGATTGGTAAGCGTCCTGGCTCCGCGCTTGTTCAACAGTGTTGACGGCATTCTCGGCAAGCTCGCGGTAGGTCGTCAACTTTCCGCCAACCACGGAGTAAAGCCCTTCAGCCTCACCCCGTGCAGCGTGATCTACCAGCATGTGGCGTCGAGTTACGGCACCCTCGTTCTTGCCGGGCGCGCTTGGGAGAGGGCGTACGCCGGCATAGGAGTACTGGACGCTGGCACGCGTCAGGTTGGCCCCCGGAAACAGCGTGTTGACTTCCTCCAGGATCCATTCGATCTCGTCGTCTGTAGCAGTCACGTAATCCAGGTCGCCGGAGTAACGGGTATCCGTAGTGCCCAGGAGATACGCGTCGTTCCAGGGGATCACGAAGAACGGGCGGTGCTGGACGCGAGCTTCGGCGTAGACGCCGGTCGTTGGCGCTCCCGGAAAGGGGTCGACAACGAGGTGTGTCCCTTTTGTGCCGCCCATGAGCGGCTTTCCCGGGCCATGCTCAACCCCGGTCAGCACGTCGTCCACCCACGGTCCTGTCACGTTCAGCACAGCCGGCGCTGTCGCGTGAAACGATTGATCCGTCAGGACATCGACGCCAGCAACACCAGTGATCTTGCCGGCCTGGGTCGTAATGCGCTTGACCATGTGGTAGGTCTTCAGGACTGCGCCGTGGGCCACCGCGTCCAGCGCGTTCTCCAGCACGAGGCGCTCCGTGTATTCAACCTGGGCGTCGTAGTACAGGGCCCCGGCGAGTAGATTGTCCCCTGCCAGTCCCGGCAACCGCTGCAATGTGGCGGCGCGGTCCAGCATGCGGTGGCGCGGCAGCGACTTGTCCAGGGACAACGCATCGTAAGCCAGCATTCCGGCCCGAATAGTGAGCGGCCTCCGGGTATCTCCCCGATAAATTGGGATGATCAGCGGAAGCGGGTGCACGAGGTGGGGAGCGTTGTGCAGCAAACGCTCGCGCTCTCGCAGGGACTCTCGCACCAGCCCGACTTCACCATACTCGAGGTAGCGGAGCCCACCATGAATGAGCCGCGTCGGCCACGCCGTCGTGCCAGATCCCACATCGCCCTTGTCCAGGAGCAGCACCGATAAGCGACGCAGCGCGGCGTCACGGGCAATACCTGCGCCGTTGATCCCCGCACCGATGACGATCAGGTCGTAGTTGCCAAGATTTCCTGGTCCCGCGGGTATTTCAGCGGCCTGCACCCGGTCAATCCTCTCCCGTTTCCTCAACGGTATCGGCATCATACGGCGGAAAGCGATGTTTCATGCCGCGGTCGAGGAGCCCCCCTATCCCTAGCGCAGCCAGCGTTTTGGGAAGCACCCGTTCTCCCGTCATGATCCAGGGCAGCACCACATCTGCGATCGTGGATTTCGAGAACATGGAGCACGAGGCGAGATTGAAGATGGGCAGGTCGTCCTGGTATGCCAGCCAGAACATGCTGCCTGGATGAGCGGGTGCCCCAAACCGAACCATGTGCGCGCCGGTCTGCTGCAGGGCAAGGTAGGTCGGATCAAGCGGATCGATCGTGTTGCCCCCGGCGGCTAGCAGGAGGTCAGCGCCCTCGTCCACGAGGTCACTGAAGGCCGCCGCGATAGCGTCCGCGTCTCGGCCCGGCTCGCGAAATGCCATCACTTCACTGCCATACCAGCCGATCTTCTTCGCCAGTGCCTTCTGGAACGTCTCACGCACGCGCCAATCTGGCCCTTCCGTGCTTACGACTCCGACCCGCATCGGCTGAAACGGGATGACCTCAACAACGGGAGAAGCTGCCGCAATCTCCTCCGCTTCACGGACCGCCGTTTCCTCGACCGCCACCGGCGACACCTTCACACCAGCCACAATCTTCCCGGGAATGACTGGAACACGGTCCTCGAGGGTAAAAATAGCCACGCCGGGTAGCAGGTTCATGGCGAGCAACGCTTCGGCATCAACACGCAGCAGCCCCTTCTGCGTGGCCACCAGGTTGTAGCGGCTGAAGGACGGCCCCGTGATGTGAAGCCCCTGGCCGGCCACCGCCTGGGCCAGTCGCGCCCCGGCCTCATCCTCATGCACGTCATCCGCCTCGAGACGCACGGCATGGACTGGGTGATCTAGCCGCGCCATGAGCGGAAGATCGGCGTGCTGCAGCCGGCGGCCCTTCCGGAGGCGTTGGTCCCCAATCTTGATGTCTTCCGTGATGACCACGTCCTCATTGGCGTCGAAGACGTAGCCGGGTTCGATGATGAACGGGCGCATGGGAGTCCTTCAGTCGTGCAAAGCGTCAGGCAAAGGCGGCCCGCACCTCGTCTGCCAACGCCTGGCCAAGGACCCGGTGCGCGTCCGCTTCGAAATGGATGCCGTCCAGTGAGCTTGACTCGATCACCGAGCCGGCGTCGAAGAAGGACACGTCGTGCCATCCCGCCGCCAGCCGATAGTAGCGAGAGAAGAGCCGGGACTTCGGCTCCGCTCCCGCGAACATTTCATCGAGGTCAGTCAACGTCGTGATGGCCGGTGGGGCAATCAGCAACAACCGCGGCGGCTGACCGTCCGCGTTCCTCGCCACACGCTTCGCTATGCCTGCCAGATCTCCCGCGCTCTCCGCGATATCGGACGCGCTGAGGTTGAAGCGCTGCTTGAGATCATTCGTCCCGAGCATGATCAACACCATGTCCAGCGGATGGTGTGATTCCAGGCAGGGCTCCAGGTAGGTCAGGCCGTTCCGGCCCGGTGAAATCGGGTCGTCCCAGCGCGTCGTTCGCCCGTTCAACCCCTCTTCGATGACGTGGTACTCGTTCCCCAGATCACGGGCCAGGACACCCGTCCAGCGAACGTTGGGTGAGAACCGCGTGCCGGAGGCGGGGTCATAGCCCCAGGTGTTCGAATCGCCGTAACAAAGGACCGTTCGCACCGCCAGGTCAGGCATCGGCCGGCCGATCAACAAGTGTGATCTCGACGCGGAAGCTGACGTACCCACGTTGCACGGTGAGTTGTATCGTATCCCCCGGCTCATACTGGAAGAGCGCTCCGACCAGCGAGACCTGCTCACCGACGCGCTGCAGATTGAGCGCGGTCACCACGTCGCCCTGTTGCATACCGGCGGCTTCAGCAGGACTTCCAGCCACCACCCCTGCTACGTAGAAACCCTCTTCGACGTCCAGGCCCCAGCGCAGGATCGTTTCATCATCGAGTTGCGTCAACTGCAGGCCAAGATACGGATAGGCAATCGTGCCTTCGGCGATGAGCTGGTTTGCAACCCTCATGACCGTCTCGGAAGGAACCGCGAAGAAGAGACCTTGGGCGTCGATAATGCCCAGGGTGTTGATGCCGACAACCTCACCAGTCAGGGTCACCAGCGGGCCACCGGAATTGCCAGGGTTGATGGCGGCGTCGTGCTGAATCAGGTTCAGCAACTCGGGGCCACCTTCCTCATCGGGCACGGTCCGGCCCAGCGCGGACACGATGCCCTCTGTCACCGTGTTGGTAAAAGTGCCAAGCGGCGATCCCAGCGCAAGCACTGGCTGTCCGGGCAACAGGCTGTCCGAGTTCCCAAGATTCGCGACTGCTGGAACTTTGGTGTCAATCTTGAGCACGGCGACATCGCTGTTGGCGTCCGCCCCGATCAGCGTTGCCGGTTCTTCGCGCCCGTCAGCAAGCACCACTACAAACTCCACTCCGCCATCGACGACATGTTGATTGGTGACGATGTGCCCTTCCTCGTCCAGGATGAAGCCGCTGCCGGAACCAGATGGGACGCTCTCCTCGCCCTCACCATTCGGCTGCTCATTGATGACCGTGACGACCGCCGGCCCAACCTTCTCCACCACCTCAACAGGGGCCATTTCCGGCTCGGTGCTCGGCGCGGGAGCCTCCTCTTGCGCGGGTGGTGCGGCGGGGATTGTCTCGGTCGGAGGCGAACTGAACGCCTCTCCCGCACAGATAGCGTAGGCCGTCAGTGGACCTGCCTCTCCCCCGATTGTGTTGGGCACGGCTGTCCAGCCGAACTGGGCAATGTTGCCATCGCCATCCAGGCGATACGTGGGGTGCGACGCCGAGGTGAAGACCACTGGCGGCTCTGACGTCGTTGTAGTGTCTGTCGCCTCTGGGTCCAGTTCCGGGACAAAGGGCTCAGCTCCCGCCAACTCGTACCCACCACTGAGCAGGAGTTGGCCGGGATCACACCAGGCCGTCAGCGGCCCTTCCGTCAGCGTCTGACCCAGGCTTGCGTCATCCTGGCCCAGTGCCGGGGTCGCCGCAACAACCATGCACGTGAGGGCAGCGGCCACCGCTCGTTTCCTGAAAAGCATCAAGTTCCTCCGCAGCGTCGAAATCGCGGGCACTGCAAAGGATGCACCAGAACTGCCTGTTCGTACCGCTTTTCTGGCTTCGTCTCCTGAATCAATCGGTGGTCAGGGCATCACCTGGTCGCGTATCGAACCCAACCGGTACTCGCGGAACCGCTGATCCCGCGCCTTCGCGGATCACCCGGTAGACGCGTTCCGGCGAGAGTGGCAGCGTATGGATGGGAGTGCCGATGGCGTTCGCCACCGCATTGGCTATGGCGGCTGCAGGGGCAACCACAGGCGGTTCCCCGACGCCCTTGGCCCCGTATGCCCCTTGGTCAGAAGCATTCTCGACCATAATCGTCCGCACCGGCGGCGCCTCGAGGGTGGTCGGCAACTTGTACAGGGCCAGGTTCGGATTGAGCATCTGGCCGCGCTCGAACACGATCTCCTCGGTCAGCGCGTAGCCCACTGCCTGCACCGCACCACCCTGCATCTGTCCTTCAACGTAGAGCGGGTTGACGGCAAAGCCGACATCTTGCGCGATTACCAGGTCGAGCACCTGGACGCGACCCGTTTCCGGGTCCACCTCAACCTCGGCCGCATGGCAGTGAAAAGACGGAGCATTGAAATAGGGGAAGAGGGCACCTTTGATTGCGGCGTTGTCGTAGGGCGTCGTTTCGGCAACGAACATGCCGTTGCCCAGCACGGGACCGCTTGACCAAAGTTGGCCGCTCATCAGGTCCGCGTACGTTGTCCCGCGATCCGGCACGCCGCGCACGTTGATCCGCCCCTCGGCGACCTCCAGATCGGCCTCAGACGCTTCCAGCAGATCAGCTGCCCGCTTGAGAATCTGTGCCCGCACGTTTTCCGCGGCCCGTCGTGCCGCCTGACCGGTGTTGAAGAGCGTCCGGCTCCCCTGCGCTCCCGCGTCCATTGGCGTACCGCCCGTATCTCCCCAGATGACCTGCACCTGGTCCATGCCGACGCCCAGCTCACCCGCCACGATCTGTGCGATACCCGCAGTCACGGAGCCGGTGCCAATCTCCGCCGCCCCGGTGTGCACGATCACTGTGCCGTCCTCGTTCATCTGGATCGCACAGCCACCCGCCCCAGCCACGGTCAGCCACCAGGTACACGCGAGGCCCTTGCCACGCAGTAGCCCCGGCGCGCTCGGCGCCGGCTCTTCGCCCCAGCGGACAGCGGCGGCAGCCTTTTCCAGTGTCTCCCGCGCACCAACCCCGGTCAATTCCTGGCCGGAATGCCCGGTATCACCATCCACCATCAGGTTGTGCAGCCGGAACTCGACCGGATCGATCTCCAGTTCGCGCGCGATGGCATCGGTGTGGGACTCAACGGCAAAGACCGTTTGCGGACCAGTTGGCGCGCGGTAGGACCCAAACGACATCTTGTTCGTGTGGACGGCCAGCACCTCGACCTTGATGTTCGGGATGCGATAAGGGCCTGGCGCGAGAAGGGCAGCGATCGAAGTCAGGATTGCACTTGCGCCACTGTATGCCCCTGCATCCATGATCACCTTGGCTTCGCGTCCCAGGATCGCGCCGTCGGCGGCAACGGCTGTGCGCAGAAAGTGCGTCATGGGGTGACGAGGCGCGCCGGTGGTGAGATCCTCTTCGCGGCTGTTTGCCACCCGCACCGGGCGGCCTGTTGCACGTGCCAGCAGCCCGGCGTACATCTCGACCGAGGCCTCCAGCTTGGAGCCGAATCCCCCGCCGACGGTCTCAGCCATCACCCTCAGGTGGCTGGGCGGCAGTTCCAGAGCCTCGTGCATCTGGTGCCGGACCAGGAACGGTCCCTGGGTCGAGGTCCGCACGGTCAGGCGCCCTGACGCATCCACCTCCGCAACCGCGACGCGCGGTTCCATGGGGGTCTGATGGGCCGAGTGCGCCTGGTAGACGCCCTCTATGACGTGGTCCGCCGTTGCGAACGCGGCATCAGTGTCGCCCCGGCTGAGCACCACCTGGCCCGCCACGTTCCCCCCACGCAGCAACCCCTCTGGTCGCGCATAGGCCGCTACATCATGCAGGAGCGGCGCACCGGGCTCCAAGGCGGCGAACGGGTCCTGGACCGCTGCGAGGTCCTTGTACTCGATCTCCAGGAGATGGGCAGCTTGCTCGGCAATCTCCGCGGTTTCCGCGGCAATGGCAGCTACCGGATCCCCGATGTAGCGCACGGTGTCGATGGCGAAGGGGGTCTGATCCTTGACGACCTCGCCGAAATGGCCGCCGGCATTGCCAAAGAGCACAGCCTCGACGCCGGGTAGTTCGAGCGCCGCAGTTGCGTCGATATTGACAATCCGCCCGTGCTGGCGGTCGCTGCGAACGATTTTGCCGTGCAGCATCCCGGGCACGCGGTAATCGCTCGCGTAGCGTGCGCGGCCCGTCAGCTTGTCGGCGGCGTCCAGGCGCGGGGCACGGCTGCCCACCAGGTCATTGTGTACGGCTTCCGCCACGTCATACCCCCCGTGCGCGGAGCAGCGCGGCACTAGCCGCACGCTGCACGAACCGCGCAATCATTTCGCAGCGATACCAGGCGCTCCCCTCGGTGTCATCCAGAGGATCGCTCTCCGCTGCAGCTGCTGCCCCAGCGGCCGCGAATGTCTCAACCGTAGGAGCGGCGCCGGTGAGGACCCTCTCCGCGGCACGTGCCCGCAGTGGAGTTGGACTGGCTCCCGCCAACCCAATCCGGGCTTCGCGGATGACCTGCCAATCCTCCGCTAAGGTAAGCGCGACACCAGCGGCAACCAGCGCCGTATCGACGCCTCGTACCCGGTGCTTCAGATAGGCCGTGCCCGAGTGGGCGGCGGGGGCGGGCATCCTCACAGCCACAAGGAGCTCATCCGGAGCCAGAACGGTTTCCATGTAATCAGTGAAGAAATCCTCGATTGGCAATCGGCGCGTGCCACCGGCGGACACCAGCTCCACTTCTGCTCCAAGGGCAATCAAGATCGCCGGCGGGTCCCCGGTCGGATCGGCGTGGCAGAGGTTGCCACCGATCGTGCCTTGCTGCCGAACGAGCGGTGACGCGATCAGGGCCGCTGCATCGGCCAGCGCGGGGTAACGTGTTCGAACTACGTCTGATGTCTCCAGCGTACGCTGCGTGACCATGGCGCCGATCCGCAGCCCACCATCAGGCAACTCCATGATCTCGGTCAGCTCTGGAATGCGCTTCAGCCCGACCAACAACCCTGGCTCGATCAGGCGCTGCCGCAGGAAGACCCCGAGTGACTGGCAGCCCGCCACCACCTTGGTGTCGTCACGTGCCTCCAGGAGCGCTACTGCCTCGCTGATACTCTTGGGGGCAGCGTAGGCCACGGTCGGCTTGTCCATCACGATGTCCATTGCGTCCCTGCCCGTCGCTACGCGCCTGTCTCCAGCTTTGCCTGCACGCAGGACGCAAAGTCGTCCAGCATGGCGTCGGCGCGGCGGGAGATCATGCCATGACCGTACTGACCGATCTTGCCCAGCACATCGACGTCAGATGTGATGATGACGTCCGTCGGCATGGTGCTCTCCAGCCTCATCTGCATGGAGGCTTTCACGCCGCCACCCAGCTTCGTGTCCTTGCCGTTCAACTCGACCACGCCGATCCGTTCCTCATCATTGAGGTCGATGATCGTCACGCGGCACGCGAAACGGGCAGTAACCGGACCAATTTTCGCGCTGACCTCCGCGTCGTAAGCACTTGGAGCGGCCTCGCGGACGTTGCTGGTCCCAGGGATGCACGCCGCCATTTGCGGGACATCGCACAGGAAATCCCAGACCGCCCCGGCTTCGGCATTGACCGAGAACTGATGCGTGAACTGCATCGATCTACCTCGCGACGTCAGCGGCGCTCAGCACCGCTTCGATGATCTTCGAGTACCCGGTGCAGCGGCAGAGATTACCGCTCAGCCCGCGCCGGACGTCGGCTTCCGTGGGGTGCGGCTCCTCGTCCAGGAGGGCCTTGGCGGTCAGCACCATGCCGGGGGTGCAAAAGCCGCACTGCACGCCGCCGGCCTCGGCCAACGCGCGTTGCAGGGGGTGCAACGTCCCGATCGCGGCCAACCCTTCGATCGTCGTGATCTCGTGCCCCTCGGCTTCCACCGCGAGGGTCAGGCAGGAGCAGATTGCCTTGCCGTCCAGCAACACGGTGCAGGAACCGCACTCGCCCATTCCGCACCCGAGCTTGGCGCCAGTCAGCGCGAGTTGGTCCCTCAGCACCTCCAGCAGCATGGCGTCTGCCTCGGCCAGCACGCGGCGCTGCTTCCCGTTGACGCGCAGGTGCATGGTCACGCTCAAATCAGCCTCCTGCCACAAGTTTCTCGCGCTTCTGGCAAGATGATACCCGTGCGGCAGGCGATCCTATTTGGCGAATGAGTGTTCGTGGTTCGCACGTCTACCTTCGTTTGGTTGACTATGCGAACATGCTATAGTGCAGGAACTCTTGCGTTCAATGCCTGTTGCGCAACGGGCACCGAAGATGCCGAAATTCCTGCTGACGCCGATGTGGCTTACCACGGAAGGAGTTGCCCTGTGTCTCGTGATGCTTCGCTGTCTCGCCGACGAGTGCTCGAGGGAGCTAGCGGTCTTGCCGCGCTCGCCACGTTCGGTCCCACGACGTTCCGCGTCTCCCCTGCCGCCGCGCAGGAGGCTGTGGAAGTCACCATGTGGGGCAACCACCCCGAGTGGAAGGAGCCGATGGAGGCGCTTATCGCCGCCTTCGAAGCCGCAAACCCGGATGTCAAGATTGACTTCTCGCCGACCCCTGGTGACCAGTACGGCGCCAAGATCCAGACTGCCATTGCCGGCGGCCAGACCTCCGATATTTTCGGAGAGCTGGAAGGCGGCATCATCGTCAACGTTGCCAAGGGCGGGGATCTCGCGTACATCGACCTCACTGGCAAGGTAGACGTGAGCCAGCTCACCGATACCGCCCGCGGCCAGGTTGAAGTAGACGGCAAGGTCTACGGCGTCCCCTTGGCCGCCTACACGGTCGGCCTGGCCATCAACAATCCGGTCTTCGCCGAGGCCGGCGTGGAGCCACCGAAGACCTGGGATGAGCTGAAGGCGGCCGCCGAGGCCCTCAAAACCGTAGGCGTGGAAGCGCCAATTGTGCTCGGCGCCAAGGACTGGGTCCACCCGTACTTCATGTACATCGGGCTCGCGTCTTCGGTGCTCGGACCCGAAGGGGTGGAGGCTGTCCGCACGGGTGAAAAGAGCCTGGCCGATCCTGACGTGGTGGCCGCTGTTCAGCTCCTGCTGGACCTGATGCCCTACTACAACGCGGGCTTCGAGGCGACCGACTACACCACGGCCAAGGCGATCTTCGCCAATGGCCAGGGCGCCATGATGGTCGCCGGCACCGCGGACTTCACCGGGTATTACCAGGTAAATCCCGAGGCGGATCTCTCCTTCATCGCCTGGCCGGGACCGGAAGAAGGCAAGGGAGCTACGACCACGGGCTTCGAATTGCTCTACACAGCCAGCTCGTTCACGACGCCTGAAAAGCAGGACGCCGCGGCCAAGTTCATCAACTGGTTGGCGACCGAAGAAGCGCAGCAGATGGTGATGGACACCATCTCGCTGTCGATCAACAAGAACGTCACGGAGTCGGATGATCCCATCCGTGAGCAGACCGTTGCCGCGTCAGCCGGTGTCGACGTACCCGTCTGGTACGACGTACCTGAGTTGAACGGTAGCGTCCTCGCCACGCAGGACAACCACGGTGGACTCTGGACCGGGCGTATTTCCGCACAGGAGTTCAGCGACATCCAGCAGGCGGCGGTGGTTCCCAGCGGGTCGTAAACTGCCCCAGCACGGGGATTTCAAGGTTGTGGAGCCCGGGCGGAGGAGACTCCCCCGGGCTCATAGCGTTCAAGGTTGTCGATGGCCGCTCTGTCTCCGGACTTTCAATCTCGCCGGTTGCACCGCCCGTGGCGCCAGCCGTACTTCTGGTTCATCATTCCAGCGCTGATCGCCTACGGCATCCTCTTCGTCTACCCGACCATTCGCTCGTTCTATCTCAGTTTCTTCGACTGGAGTGGACGCGGGCCAATCGGGGGATTCATCGGTTTCCAGAATTTCGGAGACGTGTTTGCCAGCCCGCGTTTCTGGCAAGCGTCCTGGAACACTCTCCAACTTTTCATTTTCATCTTCCTATTCCAGAACACGGTGTCTCTTGGCTTGGCAGTCATGCTGAACCGGCGCTCACTCCTGACACATGTCTATCGCGCCATCATCTTCCTACCGCAAATCATGTCCGCCGTTGCGACCGGCATTCTCTGGGTCCTCATGCTCGACCCAATTATCGGTGTGGTGAACCCGGTCCTGAACGACATTGGTCTTGGGGATCTGCAGCGACAGTGGCAATCTGATCCCTCTCTGGCACTGAAGACCGTAATGGTGGTCATGGCGTGGCAGTGGAACGGCATGGCGGTCGTGCTCTACCTGGCGGGGCTGCAGAATGTGCCGGAAGATCTGCGGCACGCGGCGCTCGTCGATGGCGCGAAACCCTGGCAGGTCTTCCGCGACGTCACCTTCCCCATGCTGGCCCCGGCGTTCACGATCGTGACGGTGCTCTCATTCATCCTGATTTTCCGGGCATTCGACTTGATCTACGTGATGGGTGGACCCGCAGGCGTGCCAGATGGAGCAACGCTGGTGCTCGGCGTGCTCATTTACAGCGATGCTTTCGGGCAGGGCTCTTTCAACAACCAGGCTCGGTTCAGCTTCGCCATGGCGGAAGGCGTCACGCTCTTCCTGTTCCTGGCCATCATGTCCGCGGTCCTGATTTCGGTCCTTGGGCGTCGTGAACGGGCAATTCACGGATGAACACGTCGGTTTCTCCCGTCTCCGGGAGTGCGAGGTGGATGCGCGTGCTGGGCAAGGTTGGCTGGCACGTGACGATGCTGATCGTGTCCGCCATCGTGTTAGTCCCGATCGTCATGGTCTTCCTGGGTTCGTTCAAGACCGTCCCGGAGTTTTTCACCACGCCCTACGGATTGCCAGAGGCATTCGATCCGTTCAACTACATCAAGGCGTGGGACGAAGCGAATCTCCAGCGAGCGACCCTGAATAGCCTGATCGCTACCCTGCTCGGCGTGCTCTTCAGCACGATTCTCGCCTCGCTGGCGGCGTACGGGTTGGCGCGCTACACCTTCGCGCTGCGCATGCCGCTGCGCTTGCTCTTCGTGGGCGGGCTGGTGGTGCCAGTTCAGCTCATCATCATCCCCATCTTTGTCATGTTCCGGCAGGCGGGGCTTCTCGGGAGTATCTGGTCCCTGGTCCTCGTCTACTCCGTGCTCGGCATTCCCCTGGCTGTGCTGATCATGACCGGGTTCTTCGCGGCGCTCCCGCGTGATCTGGAGGAAGCCGCGCGCATCGATGGAGCCAACCACTTCCAGATCTTCTGGCGCATCATGCTTCCGCTGACAAGGCCAGCGCTCTCAGCCACCATCATCCTGAACGGCGTCTGGATGTGGAACGACTTTTTCCTAGGTTTGATTTTGCTGACCCGGGAGGAAGCGCAGACCTTGCCGGTCGGTATCATGGCGTTCAGGGGCACCTACACCACGGAGTGGGGCCTCATCTTCGCCAGCGTGTGCGTCTCGGTGGCGCCGGTGGTCGTGGCATACCTGCTGCTCTCGCGCCAGTTCATCGCGGGCCTTACCGCCGGAAGCGTGAAGGGATAGGCACACCGGGATCGACTATGGATCTCCAAGGCGCACCATTCCTGAAGGGAGATTGCTCCGGCGAGCCGATATGCCTGGTCCCCCGCCTTTCGGGCCAACAAAAAGCCCCTCTCCCTGCGCACAGGGAGAAGGGTTCGAGTTAGAGCCGGTGTTCCCTACGCCGTTTCGGCGTAGGGAATCTCCTGCTCGTTCACGCTCATCAGCAGCGGCCGCGAGCGGTTATTGATCACGTTCGCATCGACCACGCACTTGCGCACATTTTCCAGCGAAGGAATCTCGTACATGACATCGAGGAGGACCTCCTCGATGGTAGTGCGGAGGCCGCGTGCGCCGGTCTTACGCTCTTCCGCCTGGCGGGCAGTCGCCTCCAGAGCCTCGTCGGTGAAGATCAACTCCACGTTGTCGAGGGCGAAGAACTTCTCGTATTGCTTGACTACGGCGTTCTTCGGCTCGACCAGGATGCGCTTCAGATCAGGTCGGGTCAGGTTATCCAACGCCACCGAGATGGGCAGGCGACCCACGAACTCGGGGATCAGGCCGTACTTGAGCAGGTCGTCGTGCGTAAGGAACTGGAGGGGATTCTCCACCACTGTACGCTCCTCGTGGGAGCCAAAACCGATCGGTGTCTGCTTGCCAATGCGCTTGGAGACGATGTCTTCCAGGCCCTCGAAGGCCCCGCCGCAGATGAAGAGGATGTTGCGGGTATCGATCTGGATGTATTCCTGGTGCGGGTGCTTGCGGCCACTTTGTGGCGGCACATTGGCCACCGTGCCCTCGATGATCTTGAGCAGCGCCTGCTGGACACCCTCTCCAGACACATCGCGCGTAATGCTCGGGTTGTCCGACTTCCGCGCGATCTTGTCGATCTCGTCAATGTAGATGATGCCCGTCTGGGCGCGGGCCACATCACCGGCGGACTGGATAAGGCGGAGCAGAATGTTCTCGACATCCTCGCCGACGTAGCCGGCCTCCGTCAGCGCCGTGGCGTCAGCGATGGAGAACGGGACATCCAGCAACTTGGCCAGCGTTTGCGCCAAAAGCGTCTTGCCGCAGCCCGTTGGGCCCACCAGCAGGATGTTGCTCTTGTGCAACTCGATGTCATCGTCGCCATTCAGTCCGGCGTTGATGCGCTTGTAATGGTTGTAGACCGCAACGGAGAGGATGCGCTTGGCGCGGTCCTGGCCGATGACATAGCTGTTCAGGCGGTCATACAGTTCGCGCGGGGTAGGAATCCCCGCGAAACTCGGTTCCACACGGGGAGCGGCTGGCTCCTCCTCCTCGATGATCTCGCGGCACAACTGCACGCACTCATCGCAGATGTAGACCTGGTTCGGCCCGGCAATCAAGCGCCGGACTTCCTCCTGGCCCTTGTTGCAGAAGGAGCAACGGTAATGCACCCGCCCACCTCGTGTCGTATTCATGCCGCCGCTCTCACTCAACGAAATCGAAAGGACAATTACCGCGAAAACGGCGTCTCCGAACGTGCACAGACGCAAGCACGCCTGCGGGGGAGAAGCTCCCGCCTAACTCTTCTGGCGTCCGTTTTCGGCGTTCTCTCCAATGGGCGTTACCCCAGCCAGCGACTTCGATGGCTCCAGCACTTCATCGACGATGCCGTACTCCTTCGCTTCCTGCGCGGTCATGTAGTAGTCCCGCTCAGTGTCATGTTTGACCTTTTCGAAGGTCTGGCCCGTGTGATCGGCCATGATCTCGGTGAGTTTCGTGGTCAGCGAGAGGGTCTCCCGTGCCACCACCTCGATATCAGGGATGGTGCCGCGGAACCCCGCCGAGCCCTGGTGAATCATCACCCGGGAGTTCGGCAGGGCATAACGCTTGCCCGGCGTGCCGGCAGCCAGTAGCACGGCTGCCATGCTGGCGCCCATGCCCATGCAGAACGTGGAAACGTCTGGCTTGATCATCTGCATCGTGTCGTATATGGCGAGGCCGGAATAGACCACGCCGCCCGGCGAGTTGATGTAGAGCCGAATGTCCTGATCAGGGTCATCGTGAGCCAGGAAGAGCATCTGGGCGATGATCACATTCGCAATCTGGTCATCGACCGGCGTGCCCAGGAAGATGATACGGTCCTTGAGGAGCCGTGAATAGATGTCAAACGCGCGTTCCCCGCGGTTTGAACTCTCCACGACCATCGGGATGAGGTTTTCGATAGACGGTATGTGCATGTGGTCGGGTCCTCTTTCACACTGCTCGCCGCACACCCGACCGATCCAAACGCGGCGGCACTGGGCGGGGCAGGCTCGTTGCTGTGCGTGCATTCTACTGTCCGGGCCTAAGGGGACGGTAGCTACGCAACCGGGCAGTTCGTCCTGATAACGCCCCCCGGCGGACCCGGAACAGGACCATTGCGGTCCGCACGCTGCTCAGTTATGTCACGCAACAAGCCGTCTTGTCCACCTCGCCCCGCTATTACGCCTTGACTTCGGTAACCTCCACGTCCACCGAGGTAGCTGATTCCGTCTCACCGGACGCTTCCGATGCTATGTCTGATTCCGTCTCGCCCGAGGCTTCCGCAGTCAGGGCCGAGGCTTCCTCGGTCTCGCCCGCCGACGTCATCTCATCGCTCTCGACCGGCTCCGGCGCAACCCAGCCGTTGACTACCGCACCCCGCCCCTCAGTGGCGAGTTCAATCAGGCGGTCCGTCAGCTGCCGGTCGAACATCTCGTTCTGGAGCATCGTGCGCACGTAGTCGCTCGCGGCGAACTGGGCGGCCTGTTCCGGCTGTGTGGAGCTTTGCGCCGCAGCGGCCATGCGGGCAATGGCTACATCCAGCTCCGCATCGTCAACCGCGATGGCTTCCTTCTCTGCAATGGCGCGCATCAGGAGCGAGTTGCGGAGGCGCTCCGTGGCAGCCGGGCGCAGTTCAGCGCGCAGATCCTCCTCCGACGCCTCCATGCTGCGCAGGTACGCCTCAAGAGCAACCCCCTGCTGGGCCAGATTCATCCGCATACGGCGGACATCGCTCTCCACCGCGTCGTCGATCATCGGTGCCGGGAGGTCGAGCCCAGCGCCTTCAGCGATCTTGCTGATGATCTGGTTCATCGCCTGTGTCCTGGACTCGGCGGTGCGACGCTGGTGCAGTTCCGCACGCAGGGAGGTGCGTAGTTCTTCCAGCGTCTCGGCCTCGCCGACCGTCCTGGCGAATTCGTCATCCAGCGGCAGGAGATCGCGCTCCTTCAGCCCCTTCAGGGTGACGTTGTAGGCCAGGGTCTTGCCGCGGACGCTCTGGTCGACGCTCTCGTCATCTTCGGCGAAGTTCACTGAGAAACCGGTCGACTCGCCAACGCGCATCCCCTTGATGGCGTCCTCGACTGCCCCGAGCAAGCCGCTCTCACCGAGCACGAATACCGCGTCGGTAACAGGCTCTTCGGCGTCCTCACCATCCTCCTCAACGGAGTAGTCGATGGTGATCTGATCCCCCTCCTTGGGGGTGCGTGTCTTTGGAGTTAGTTCAAGACCAGCTCCGACGGACAGGCCCTCGCTCTCGGGATCGACCCACGGGCTGTGCGCCTTGCGCAGCGTCTCGATCATCTGATCGACCGCGTCGTCGTCGACAGACGCGTCAATGGGATCGATGCGGACAGAAGCGTAATCGCCGGGATCAATGGTGGGATAGACCGCAACGGTGACCGTGTACGTAAGTGGGTCTGTCGACGTGATCTCCACCTCAGGGTCACCCAGGGGCGCCAGATCTTCCTGTTCGACTGCTTGCCGATAGAGGTCAGATAGAAGGTAGCGATTCGCCTCTTCTGTAAAAACATCCGGACCGTAGACACGCTCGATCATGGCGCGCGGAGCCTTGCCCTTGCGGAAGCCGGGCAGGGTCACCTGGTTGCCGACCTTGCGCGCGGCCCGATCCATCGCCGCCGCAGTCTCTGACTCTTCCGCAGTAATCTCGAGCTGGACGCGGCTTTCAGGCAGCCGCTCAATCGTCAACTTCACGCGTACGCGTCCCCTTATGCAGAGCCGACCGTCATTCCGGCGGAACGGCTGCAGCGTTTATCTTCCGAGGGTTCTAGCCACCTCGAGAGCCGCAGCAATTTGCCAACGGGCGAGTATAGCAGAGGGTCCCAGAGGTCCCATTTCCGATTTGTGAATCTGGCTCTCTGCGTCGTCGACCGTTGGCCGGGAAGTACAGCTCGCGACGATGTGTCACCGCGTGCTCAGCACGGAGCTTCATCTGGGCGCATCTCCGGAAAGAAAGACGCTGTGCCACGCCAGATGTTCGCATGAGGGATCACAGGTCGGCGGTGGCGTACGGCCAATCCATGCCCGTCTGGCACGAGTTCAGTATTTTGTGACTCAAAGTCACTGCTTTTCCTCACCTTGCGCGGCGCATCTCAGGCATGTACGTTCATCCTCAGCAAATCGGTAGGAGCCCGTGTCCCGCACTTGTTCGCCCTACCACCCGTATTGCTCCCCCGCATCGTGTGCGATTGCGCGGCGCGCAGGCGCTGGCAGCGTCTGGCTGTGCCGCGGATTTGGTTGGACCGGCGTCCCACCCGGACGTCCGCTGTTTAGCCGCATCGCGGGCTCGGCTCATCAGGCCGCGCCGCGCAGGAGGGATGGGAGATGAAACGCAGCCGTAGCCGCGCTGCTGCGCTCGCCAGGAGACGTACGCTGGCCCTATTCATGGTCGTGTCCGTCATCGGGTCAGCGCTAGCCCCAGCAGCACCCGGGTGGGCTGGTACAGCCCGGGCAGAGTCGGGGTCTGGCAGGATCGTCCACAGTGAGGACGGAGTGCTCCTGCGCGCCGAACCCAGTTTCGGCGCTGAAGTCATCGACACAGTGCCACAAGGCACGGTAGTCGGGCTCCGCACCTTCGAGCAGGACACTGTCTACGATCCGGACGGAGTGACACAGTGGTGGCCGGTCAGCAACAACGGAGATGAAGGCTGGGTTGCTGGCTTCTACCTGCAGATCGACGGCTTCGGTGACCAGGTTGTCGCATCAGCTCCTGTGGAGAGCGCAGGAGCCCCGGCAGACGCAGGGCTGGGTGGTGAGACGGCGGCGGAAACAGCGGTGGAGCAGTTCCAGGCCTCATGGGAAGACCTGGCCAATGCCATCGCGGTCATCGCTGAGCCTGAAGGTGTAAACCTGCGCTCAGAGCCGAGCACCAGTAGCGCGGCTGTGCGCAGCCTCTCCTTTGATACGGTGGTGGAGTTGCGTATCAGTGAGATGGACACCGTTTACATGGAGGGCACTCGCTGGTGGCCGGTCCGCGTGGACGGCCTCCTCGGCTGGGTCTCCGGCGCCTATCTTCGGCCAGCCGAGACCTGGCAGCAGCCGGCCAGCGATGAGTGGGTCGCAACTGACGATTCAGCCGACGTCGCTGGCGAGGTCGAGAGTTGGTTTGCGCCCGGTTCGTACGTAGCCGCCAGTACTGACGACGGTTCGGGACTGAACATTCGTGCCGACGGTGCTCCAGATGCCGAGAGAATCGGCATCGTGCCCGAAAGCGATGTGGTACAGGTGATGGACGGGCCTGCGTGGGACCCGGTTGGAAACCCCTGGTACCTGATTACGAGCGGTGACGTGACCGGCTTTGTGAACGGCAGGTATCTCGCAAATGCCGACCAGCCGGGCGATGCGGCTCCGGCAGCGCCCGCAAAGGTGGCCGCGCAGCCAGGCGTAGCCACTGGCGCTATCGGCTATCCGCTGGCTTCCTGGACCTTCACGCAGGCATTTGGTTGCAGCCCCTACTACTTCGAACCGTGGAACTCCAACATTGGCTGTAACTATCACAACGGCATTGATCTCGCTGCACCGATGTACACCCCGCTTGCTGCGGCTGACGGGGGAACCGTCACCTACTCCGGCTGGTGTGACTGTGGACTGGGCTACTACGTGAAGATCGACCATGGCGACGGATTCGAGACGCTTTACGGCCACATGGCTGAGATGCCACCCGTCTCCATCGGGCAAGCGGTGACCAAAGGCCAGGTCATCGGCGATGTCGGGAGTACCGGGCTGTCGACTGGCCCACATGTGCACTTCATCGTGCGTTACATGGGGCAGGACGTCGATCCACTCAGCTACATCTCCTGAGACGTTTCGCGGGGAGGGAAGCAAACGGGGAGGGGCTTACGCTCCTCCCCGTTTGCTATGCCGCGTAGCGCAGAGCGTCATGGGCTATGATGCCGGGACGATCAACGCTGCTTCATGCTCGCGCGGCTGAACCTGCAGACCGCGCCGGGGCTGCCCCGCCCACAGCCACATGCGGAGTTTCACATGTCTCACGGTGTCGAGATCCTCGCTCCGGTCGACCCCGCGCTTTCCCCCGTCCTCATCGACGAGGCGCTCACATTCATCAGCATGCTGCAGCGGGAATTCAACCCTCGCCGAAAGGACCTGCTAGCTGCGCGCGTCTCGCGTCAGCTCGAACTGGACAGCGGCGCTGAACTGGGGTTTCTGGAAAACACACGTGATGTCCGGGAAGGCGACTGGCGGGTTGCCCCGGCGCCGGCGGACCTGCAGGACCGTCGCGTAGAGATCACCGGGCCGTGTGACCGGAAGATGGTGATCAACGCGCTGAACTCCGGCGCACGCGTCTTCATGGCAGACCTGGAAGACGCCTCATCCCCTACCTGGTTGAATGTGGTGGAGGGGCAGCAGAACCTGGTAGATGCTGTCCGGCGCACGATCACCTTCCAGAATCCCGACGGCCGCGAGTACAAGCTCAACGATGACACTGCCACCCTGCTGGTGCGCCCGCGTGGCTGGCACCTGGAGGAGAGCCACGTCACGGTCGATGGCGAGCCGATGTCGGGCAGCCTTTTTGACTTTGGCCTCTATTTCTTCCACAACGCGAAGGAGCTACTTGCGCGCCGCTCAGGGCCGTACTTCTACCTGCCGAAGCTGCAGAGCCATCTGGAAGCGCGGCTCTGGAACGATGTCTTCACGTTCGCGGAGAAGGAGCTCGGCATCCCGCACGGCACGGTCCGGGCGACGGTGCTGGTGGAAACACTCCCTGCGGCGTTCGAGATGGAGGAGATCCTTTACGAACTGCGCGAGCACGCCGCGGGGCTTAACGCCGGCCGATGGGACTACATCTTCAGCGCCATCAAGACCCGCCAGGCCAACCGGACTGAGGCGCTTCCGGATCGTGCCCAGATCACCATGTCTGTTCCGTTCATGCGCGCCTACACCCAGTTGCTCGTGAAGACCTGCCATAGGCGCGGTGCCCACGCCATCGGCGGTATGGCGGCGTTCATTCCGTCACGTCGTGACGCGGAAGCTAATGCCGTCGCCTTTGCCAAGGTGCGCGAAGACAAGGAGCGCGAGGCGAACGACGGGTTCGATGGTACTTGGGTTGCGCATCCGGGCCTGGTGCCAGTCGCGATCGAAATCTTCGACGGCGTGCTTGGCGAGCGGCAAAACCAGAAGGAGCGCCAGCGTGACGATGTAAACGTCAGCCAGGCGCAGTTGACGGACCTGAGCATACCAGGTGGAGAAATCACCGAGGCCGGTCTCCGTGGCAACATCAGCGTCGCACTCCAGTACATCAATGCTTGGTTGCAGGGCGTTGGCGCGGCGGCCATCAACAACCTGATGGAAGACGCCGCCACGGCTGAGATCTCCCGTGCCCAGCTTTGGCAGTGGATCCGCAATGGAGCCTCGACCACTGACGGTCAGGCGATTACCGCCGAGCGATACACGGCACTGCGGGATGAGGAACTCGCGAAGCTCGGTGGTCGGGAAGCAGAGCTATACGGCGCAGCCGTTGAAATCCTTGACGCGCTGGTCCTCACCGAGGAGTTCCCGCAGTTCCTGACCCTGATCGCGTACCCGTATCTGGATCGGACCTAGAGACCCGTCGCGTGGCTGATCTTCGATGGCCGATTCCGGAAATTTCGGCTCTGGATCGGGACGCGTTCGTGGCGCGTCTTGGCTTCCTCTTTGAAGGTTCACCCTGGATCGTTGCGGACACGTGGGCGAACCGTCCCTGGAGCTCGGTCAGTGATCTTCACGTTGCCTTGCTCGCGACCGTGGCGGCTGCCGGCGAAGAGCTGAAGGTTGGGCTGATCAATGCTCACCCGGATCTCGTTGGCCGGGCGGCGCTGGCTGGCACGCTCTCCCGCGAATCCACGGCTGAGCAACGCGCTGCCGGTCTTGATCCTGGAGCGCTCACGCCGCAGGAGATCGCCGCCTTTCAGCAACTGAACGCCCAGTACCAGTCGCGCTATGGATTTCCCTTTGTCATCTGCGCGCGTGACCACCAGAAAGACGACATCCTGCTTGAACTTGAGCGCAGAGCGCAGCACACGCGGGAAGCGGAAATCCAGGCCGCGCTGCGCGAAATCGGGCGTATTGCCTGGTGGCGATTGCAGGACACCGTGACAGACATGGAGAACACCGTGGAGCAATCACAGCCATACGCCTTCGAGGTTTCCTATGGCAAGCAAGGCGTGCCGGTGTATCGGGTCCACGCGCGACCACTGGAGGTGGCCCCCATTCCAGAGTCGCCGTTCACTGGTCGACCCAACGCCCTGCTGGCGGCGGCAATCGACCTCGAAGTCTTCGGCGATGATTTCCTGCCGGCCTATACCCACGGCGACAACTCGATGATCGTGGCGACCGACAGCATGAAGAACTTCATCATCCGGGAGTCGCTGAGTTTCGAAGGCGCGACGCTGGAAGGGCTCCTGCACCACCTTGGGACCGGTTTCTCGACGAGCTATGAGCAGTTGCACACGCTGCGCATAACGGGCCGGCAGTTGCCCTTCGCTGGCGGTAGCGTGCCCGACGGTGCCGGCGGATTTGTGGCGAGCGACAACCTGTTCGAAGTCGCGGGCGGCGCTGTGGCCACAGCTTCGCTATCCCTGCACCGTGAGCATGGCGGCGTCCAGGTGACCGGCCATGGGTGCGGTCTGACCGGGCTCTCCCTGATGAAGCTGACTGGCAGTGCCTTTACAGCATTTGTCCGGGACGACTACACCACCCTCCCCGAGCGCCGTGATCGCCCCCTGTTCATCCTGATGGATGTCGGGTGGCGCTATCGGGACAGCGCTGACATGCTGGAACTTGAGCGCAGCGCGTATGTCCCCCACGAGCAGATGCATGACCTGCTTGCCACCACCTTTGCCGAGTTCGTCTCGGAGTCGATCCAGCATCTGCTCCACGAAATGGGAATTCGCGCGCTGGAACGGTTCCCGCAGTTATCTGAAATCAATTTCGATGCGCTGAACCGCACGCGCGATCCGTACGGTGCGCGTGAAGGCGCGGACCACATCCGTGTCTACAGTGATCCATTCCCTGCCTACGGCCGGCTTACCCTCACGGTACGACGGCAGAGTTAAACCGAGGGAGCCCGCCATGCCTGGTCGCCTGACGACGCACGTTCTCGATCTCGGCCGGGGCCGGCCCGCTGCCGGGGTCGCCATCGACCTCTTCCGCATCCTGCCGGACGGCGGACGGGAACTGGTGACCACCACCCGTACAAATGCCAACGGGCGGACAGACGATCCTCTGCTGAGTGGTGAAGAGTACGTGGCGGGTTGGTACGAACTCGCCTTCGGCGTAGGAGACTATTTCGCCGCCGCCGGACGTGCCAATGCGGAGATTACGTTCCTGGACTGGGTGCCGGTGCGTTTCGGCATTGCGGACGCTGAGGCGCACTACCACGTGCCATTGCTCGTCACGCCGTGGTCGTACTCGACGTACCGGGGAAGCTAGATGGGCATTCTGGGCCATGACGGTCGCGCTTCCCGAGCAATGGACCGGTGCGATGTCATCGCCGGGTATACGACTGAGCCAGGACGTATTACCCGTGCTTACGGCACCACAGCGTTGGTGCACGCGCGCGACACGATCTCCAGGTGGATGGACCAGGCGGGCCTATCCACCCGAGTGGACGCTATTGGCACGCTCCGCGGCCTCTACTCCGTCGGTCCCGGTTCAGCTCCAAAGCTGCTCATTGGCAGCCATATCGACAGCGTCCGCGATGCGGGCCCGTATGACGGCGTGCTCGGCGTGATGATCGCCATCGCTGCGATTGAAGGCCTCTGGGGGAGTAGGCACTTGCCTTTCCCGGTTGAAATCGTGGCGTTCCCTGACGAGGAAGGCCTTCGCTTCCAGACCACGTACCTCGGAAGCGCCGCCTTGGCCGGCGCCTTCGACCCAGCCTGGCTCGACCTCCGGGATGACGATGGCGTCACCTTGCGAGAGGCTATCACGCAGAACGGCGGCGACCCCGTGCACCTGCAGAACGCGAGGCTTCAACCTGGGGAGGCGTTCGCCTACATCGAAGCGCACATCGAACAGGGCCCGCGCCTTCAGGCTGCCGGTCTCGCCCTTGGCGCTGTCACCGCAATCTCAGGCCAGACGCGAGTCAACGTGCGCTTCATCGGCGAGGCTGGCCACGCTGGGACAGTCCCGATGTCCATGCGGCATGATCCAGCACCGGCAGCCGCTGAAATGGTGTTGGCGGCCGAAACGATGGCTCGCGAGAGGCCTGAGTTACTGGCGACGGTGGGACGCATTGTGACTGAGCCGGGCGCCAGCAACGTCATCCCGGCCAGCGTCACAATCACGCTCGATGTTCGCCATCCGCTGGATGACGAACGCAGCGGGGCTGTGGAGACACTCCACCATCTCGCGGTTGAGCACGCGCAGAGGCGCGGCCTGGACCTTGAGTGGCGCGTCATGCGCGACCACGCGGCTACACCTTGCGATCCCGCTTTGACGCAGGTGCTCCAGAAGGCCGCCTCCGTGGCCGTTGGGACACCTGTACCTGCACTGCCCTCAGGAGCGGGACACGACGCCGTAACCATGGCCGAGGCGGTCCCAGTCGGCATGATGTTCGTCCGGTGCAAGGATGGAATCAGCCATAACCGGGCCGAATCCGTCAACGTGGACGATGTCGCGGCGGCGATTCACGCCATGGACGGCATTCTGGACATGTTGGCCGAACAAGCGCGGAGCAAGAAACGTACAGCGATTCGGCAGCAATGAGCCGCTCGGCTCCGACTCCATATGACCTCATCATCCGGGGATCTACCGTCGTGTCGCACAGCACGGTGGGGCAGTATGACGTGGTCATCCGTGATGGATGCATCCAGGAAGTCGGTTCCCTTTTTCACGGCGACGCAGTTGACGAGATTGACGCTCGTGGCCTGCATCTCTTCCCTGGCGTGATCGACATGCATGTCCATTTCAATGACCCTGGCCGCGCCCACTGGGAAGGCTGGTCCACGGGCTCAGCCGCAGCGGTGGTAGGCGGCACGACGACGGTGGCTGAGATGCCACTGAACGCAAGCCCACCCACGCTCGATGTCGCGGCCTTCGACGCCAAGGTCGCGGCGGCAACCGGATGGTCCTGGGTGGATTTCGCGCTCTGGGGCGGCCTCACGCCGGCCAACCTCGAGTCAATGACGGAGCTGGCCCAGCGGGGCGTGATCGGCTTCAAAGCGTTCATGTGCAATTCCGGCATTCACGACTTCCTGGCTGCTGATGACGCAACCTTGCGCGAAGGGATGCAACGCGCTGCAGAGCTCGGACTCCCAGTCGCGGTTCACGCAGAGGACGAACGGCTCACCAGCCAACTGACGGCAGAAGCTCGGGCTGCTGGAGCGACCAGCGTTCAGGCGTACCTGGACAGCCGGCCGCCGGAAGCTGAGCTCACGGCAATCGCCCAGGCCATTGAAATTGCGGCGGAGACAGGCTGCGAGCTCTATGTCGTGCACATCAGTACGGCGGCGGGAGTGAAGCTCGTGCGGGACGCGGCAGCAGGCGGGATCGCGGCGCACGCGGAAACCTGCCCTCACTACCTCCTGTTCAGCGAAGACGATCTGGCCTTACAGGGAGCGCCGTTGAAATGCTCTCCACCCTTGCGCAACTCCAGGGAGCGCGACGACTTGCGCGATAGAGTCCGCACTGGGCTGGTCGATGTCCTGGCTTCAGACCATTCGCCTTCGCCGCCAGAGTTGAAGACGCACGATGATTTCTTCCAGATTTGGGGCGGAATTGCCGGCTGCCAGTCGCTGCTGTCCGCCGCACTGTGCGCAGCAGTTGGCAATGACACGTATTTCGATCCTGTCTTGATAGCGGACATGCTTTCACGCAATCCAGCCGCTGTCCTCCGGCAACCACTTAAGGGGGACATCCGGGCTGGGATGGCCGCGGACCTTGTCCTGGTCGACCTGGCGCAGGAATACACACTGGCCCAGAGCGATCTGCGCTATCGACATTCGGCCAGTCCCTACGTAGGCTTCCCTTTTCGTGGGCGCCCGGTCCGCACGTTTCTGCGCGGCATCACTACCGCGCGAGATGGGAACGTCGTCGGGCTACCACAGGGTCAACTCATTACGCCGGCTCGGGCCTCAGCCCTCGACAACTGACGACTGAGACGCAGCCGCCTGCCAGGGTCTCTCCATGTGGCAGACCTATCTGCAACCACATTCGCTGAACGAAGCTCTGCACCTGCTGGCCGAGCATGCCTCCACCGCGCGCGTTGTCGCTGGTGGCACGGATATCGTCGTAGAACTGTCACGTGGGATTCGTCCTACCTCAACGCTGATCGACATCACCCGATGCAGTGAGCTTCGCGGCATCAGTGAGCACGAGGGCGTTATCACCCTTGGTGCTCTGACCACACACAACGATGTCCTGGCGTCTGCCCTCTGCCGTGAAAAGCTGATGCCACTCGCGGAAGCGTGCTGGGAGGTCGGCGCGCCCCAGATCCGCACCCGCGGGACTATTGCGGGCAACCTGGTTACCGCTTCACCCGCCAACGACACAATTACGCCGCTAGTCGCTCTCGACGCCAATGTGATCCTGGTCAGCCTACGGGGGGAACGCACCCTGCCCCTGCGCGATTTCTACCTCGGCGTGCGCCGTACCGCCCTGGCTCCTGATGAACTCGTACGTGCGATCCAGATTCCGGCCATGCTGCCAAGCCAACGCGGTCGCTTCGTCAAGCTGGGGCTGCGTCGCGCGCAGGCCATCTCGGTCATTGACCTCGCCATCGTCCTGACCTTCGAGGGGGAGCGCGTTTCCGAAGCGCGAATTGCGCTTGGCGCCCTCGCGCCCACCATTGTGCGGGCGGAGGCAGCCGAGGCTGCATTGGCTGGTAAGTCCCTTTCTCCCGAAGTCTGTCAACGCGCCGCCAATCTCGCCGATGAAGCCGTCTCGCCAATTGACGACATCCGGTCCACTGCGTCCTACCGACGCCAGACGCTTAAAAACCTCATCGCGTCCACTCTGCTGGAGTTGGCGGAGTCGACGGACTCACCAACCCTGCCCAGGACGCCCATTCTGCTTGAGTCTCTCTTTCGGGATATGTTGTACCAATCAGAGAAGTTCGACGGTGTAATCCAAACCGTCGTGAACGGCAAGTCCGCCACGCTCACGGCTTCCAGTAACTGCACGCTGCTCGAGGCGCTTCGCAATGAGGCCGGGCTGACGGGCACCAAGGAGGGGTGCGCTGAGGGCGAATGCGGAGCCTGCACGGTTTGGCTCGGCGGCCAGGCGGTCATGGCCTGCCTCGTACCTGCCCCACAGGCGCACGGCGCCCAGGTCACCACCATAGAGGGGCTCGGCAAGGATGATGTGCTTCACCCACTCCAGGAGCAATTCGTGGCTCAGGGCGCCGTCCAGTGCGGCTACTGCATACCCGGCATGCTGATGGCAGGCGCCAAGCTGCTCGAAGAACGAGCGTCTCCCGATTTGGCCGAAATCCAGACCGCGCTGAGCGGCAATATCTGCCGCTGCACCGGTTACCGCAAGATCTTCGCGGCAGTAAACGCAGCCGGAGGCGCGTCATGACCCGCATCAGCGTCATTGGAGTGCCGCTGCCACGTCACGATGCCTTCGCCAAAGTCACGGGCAGCGCCCACTATCCGGGCGATCTCCTCGATGCGGACACGCTGCGCCTGCAGGTGGTCTACTCCGGACGGCCGCATGCCCGCATCGTCAGCGTTGACGCCGCTGCAGCTCTTGCCGTTCCCGGGGTCATCGCCGTCTTCACCGCCGAAGACGTGCCCTACAATGCGTTCGGCCTCATTGACCACGACCAACCTGTACTCTGCAGCAACGTGGTGCGCTTCGCCGGCGACAAGGTGGCCCTCGTCGTTGCCGAGTCAGACGATGCAGCTCAGGCGGCCGCAGCGCTGGTAACGGTGACGTACGAGGACCTGCCCGCGGTTACTGACCCGGTCCAGGCACTCCTGCCGGACGCCCCCCTCGTCCACAGCAACCGCGGCACGAACCTGCTGACCCGCATCCCCATTCGCAAGGGAGATCTTGCCGCAGGCTTCGCCTCCGCCGATGTCGTGCTGGAGGGCACGTTCGAGACGACCTGGCAAGAGCACGCGTTCCTGCAGCCGGAGGCTGGCGTGGCCTGGGTTGAGGAAGACGGACGCGTCGTCATCGAGACCGCCGGTCAGTGGCTGCACGAAGACCGCAAGCAGATCGCGCAGATGCTCGGCCTGCCAGAGGAGCAGGTTGTCGTCCGCTACGCCGCCATCGGCGGTGCTTTCGGTGGACGCGAAGACCTCTCTGTCCAGCACTTGTTGGCCCTGGCGGCCTGGAAGCTGGGGCGACGCGTCGGCATGGTCTGGAGCCGAGAAGAATCGATCATCGCCCACCACAAGCGTCACCCGTTCCGCATTTCCTGTCGCTGGGGCGCCACCCGCGACGGCAAGATCACGGCGGTCGAGACCGAGTTGCTCGCGGATGGCGGGGCCTACGCCTCGACCAGCGCCGAGGTCACGAAGGTGGCCGCGCTTTTCGCGACGGGCGTTTACGAAGTCCCGAACCTCTCGGTCATCGGCCAAGTGGTCTATACGAACAACATCCCCTCCGGGGCGTTCCGGGGGTTCGGGGCGCCACAGGCGCAGTTTGCTTCAGAGGTGATGGTGACGCGGCTGGCGCACGCCATCAGGATGGATCCCGTCGAGTTCCGGCGGCGCAACATCTACCGCGAGGGCTCCATCGAGCCGACCCAGCAGCCACTGCCTGCGGGGGTCAGTGCCTTGCCAGTTCTGGATCGTTGCGCGGATGAAGCAGCGCAACGGTTCGGTAAGCAGCAGCCAGCCCGGAGCTGGCTCAAGCGCGGCGTGGGCATTGCGGCCGGGATCAAGAACCTCGGCTATTCCTTCGGCTTCCCGGAGCAATCCACCGCGACCGTCGAGATCATGGGCCGTGGCGAACCGGAGGGCGCGGTAGTGCGGGTCGGGGCGGCAGACGTCGGCCAGGGCACACACCTCATCCTGCGCCAGATTGCTGCTGAAGTCCTCAGTCTCCCGCTGGAGTGGATCCAGATGGTGACAGATGATTCCTCGGAAGCCCCCAACGCGGGTAGCGCGTCGGCATCTCGCCTTACCCTGATGGCGGGCCGCGCCGTCCATGATGCTGCGGCCGAAGCGCTGCGGCTGTACCAGACCACCGACGATGAGCGCGTGGCGTCCACCATCAAGTTCCGCCCCAACGCCACCACCATGCTCGCCGACGATGATGGCTCTGGCATCCCGAACTACTGCTACGGCTATGCCGCTCAAGCTGTGGAAGTGGAAGTCAACACGCTCACAGGACAGGTGCGCGTGTGCCAGGTCATCAGCGTGCACGATGTCGGGCGCGCCATCAACATGCAGCAGGTGGAGGGACAGATTGAAGGCTGCCTGGCGCAGGCGATCGGTTACGCGCTCCTCGAGGACCTGAAGACGCGCGATGGCATCATCCTGACGCCGCACCTGAGCACCTATTTGCTCCCGACAGCGCTCGACATGCCGGACGAAATCGTCCCGATTGTGCTGGAGCTGGCGGACACCCAGGGTCCTTTCGGCGCGCGAGGCGTGGCGGAAATGCCGCTCGTGCCCTTCCTGCCCGCCGTCGCTGCCGCCATTCATGACGCTACTGGCGTCTGGCTGAATCAACAGCCCTTTACCCCGGAGCGCGTGCTTGCCACATTGAACGATCAGGCAAGAGACCGCTGAAGTTGGGGGATCCCTGTCGCGAAGTTCCCGGCCCGAGTCATTCTTCTTGCCTCCGGTCTGACTCCACGTCGATCTCCCGTACCCGGAGATTGCCAACCGTGAGTTCCTCGATCTCGAGTTTGCGTATCGTGCCGTACTTCACCTTCGCGCAGCCGATACTCAGTGCCCCGATCGCGATCGCGCCCACTGCCAGTGCGCCAAGTGCAGCTGCGCCTATCGCGGCAGCGACCAGAGACCGCGGAGGACTGGCGGTCTGCACCGCTCCATTCGCATCGTTGCCCATCATCTCGTCCTTTCCTGAACCGGACTAAACTGCGAGCTGTTTCCGTTCCGGTACGTGTAGAACCCAACAAGGCGAATTCGTGGGAGGTGGATATGGCTGACGCTTCTGCAAGACCCGATACGTTGACGCTTTCCGTTGGAGGCGCCGAGTTCATCGCACGCCTCGAATGGGACCTTGCTCCGCAAAGCTGCGCCGCGTTCCTGGCCCAGACGCCGTTTGAGAACAAGCTGATCCACTCCCGCTGGAGCGGAGAGGCATGCTGGATTCCCCTGGGTGACCTGGAGTTCGGGGTCGGCATCGAAAACGCCACGAGTTACCCGGCTCCAGGCGAAATCCTGCTCTACCCGGGCAAGTTCAGCGAAACCGAGATTCTTTTCCCGTATGGCGCCTGCTGCTTCGCCTCCAAGATGGGGCAACTCGCTGGGAACCACTTTCTCACCGTCATCAGCGGCAACGACAAGCTGCGCGAGACTGGCGTGCGCACCCTTTGGGAGGGCGCGCTGGACATCTCTTTCCGCTAGCGCCTGTCAAAGTCGCTCAGGAAGATTTGTGCGTTTGGTTGTTAACGGTTAGTGGCGATGGTGCCATAATTCGCCGGGTTCCCAGGAGCGGCAATGGCCGCAGAACACGATAACGATGGAGGGGTGGCAGCATGATCAAACGCGGTCTGTTTGCAGTGCTCACAGCGCTCTTGCTGCTGGGCGGGATGGCCGCTGCATTCGGCGGCGCGCGGGCACAGGACGCAACGCCAACGAGCGATGCTCCGCTCAAGGTCGCATTCGTCTATGTCGGCCCGATAGGCGACATGGGCTGGACGTACGCCCACGATCAGGGTCGCCTGGCGCTCGAAGAGGCGTACCCGAATGTCGAGACCGTCTACCAGGAGAATGTGCCCGAGAACCCGGCGGACGCTGAGCGCGTGATTCGTCAGTTTGCCCAGGACGGCGCGAACATCATCTTCACGACCTCCTTCGGCTACATGGATCCGACGATCAACGTCGCGAAGGATTTCCCGGATACGGTCTTCATCCACATCTCCGGCTTCAAGACTGCCGACAATGTTGGGACTGGCTTCGGGAAGATCGAAGAACCGCGCTATATCTCCGGAATGCTCGCTGGCGAGATGACCGAATCCAACCAGATCGGCTACGTCGCGGCCTTCCCAATTCCGGAAGTGATCCGTGGCATCAACGCCTTTACCCTCGGTGTGCGCGAGACCAACCCGGAAGCGGTTGTCAACGTCGTATGGACCAACACCTGGTTCAACCCTGCCACAGAGCGTGCAGCAGGTGAGGCCCTCCTCGATGGGGGCGCGGACGTCATTGCCCAGCACCAGGACACCGCTGGCCCGCAGCAGGCAGCCCAGGACCGTGGTGTGTACAGCGTTGGGTACAACTCCGATATGTCTCCACAGGCTCCTGAAGCTGTCCTGACATCAGTCGTCTGGGACTGGGGTGTCTTCTACAAGCAGGTCGTCCAGGACGTCATGAATGGCACCTGGGAACCTGAACAGTACTGGGGTGGCTGGGAGGATGGCATCGTTGGCCTCTCTCCGCTCGCATCGTTCATCCCGGAGGACATCAGGACCCGGATTGAGGACGTAGAGGCAAGCTTCGGCAGCGGCGAGCAAACGATCTTCACCATCTTCACCGGCCCTATCTCGGATCAGGCTGGAGAGGTCAAGGTTGCTGAAGGGCAGGCCATGACCCCTGAGGAACTCCTCAGCATGAACTGGTTCGTCGAGGGCGTTGAGGGAGAAATCCCCAACTAGTCCCGGCTATCGCTCGCGAGCGGCTTCGCAATGCGCGGAGCCGCTCGCTGCATTCACGATACCTTGCAGGCACCTTCTTCATGACTCAGCCTTCCGAAGCGCCAGCGATCACGATGCGTGGCATCACCAAACGTTTCGGCGACGTGGTAGCCAACGACCGGGTCGATTTTTCCGCTGCCTGGGGCGAGGTGCACGCGCTCGTCGGCGAGAACGGCGCCGGCAAATCGACCCTGATGAGCATCCTCGCCGGGCTCTACCGTCCGGATGAAGGCGTCGTCGAAATCGATGGGCGGCCTGTTCAGTTCCGCTCCCCCCGCGATGCGATCGCACACGGCATCGGCATGGTCTACCAGCACTTCATGCTGGTTGACCCGTTCACCGTCGCGGAAAACGTGGTCATGGGGGAACGTACGGGCGGAATCGGGCTGCAACTGGCCCGGGTGGAGGATAGGCTGGCCGAGCTTGCTGAAGCCTATGGCCTGGATGTCGATCCGAAGGCAAAGATCTGGCAGCTCTCGGTCGGGGAGCAACAACGCGTCGAGATTCTGCGCCTGCTCTACCTCGGGGCACGTGTTCTTGTTTTCGACGAACCAACCGCCGTTCTCACGCCGCAGGAGGCGAAAGGCCTGATCCGCACGCTGCGCGGTCTGACAGCCCAGGGTTTTACCGTCATCTTCATCTCGCACAAACTTGACGAAGTCCTGGACGTCGCTGACCAGATCAGCATTCTCCGCCGCGGCCGGGTTGTCGCCTCTATGCCCGCCGAGGGCACGGACCGTCGCACGCTCGCCAGGTTAATGGTGGGCCGTGACCTGGCGCAAATAGTCGAGGACCCGCGGCGTGAACCTCACGAGTCGGTCGCTACCGGGGAAACGGTCCTGGCTTTGCACGATGTCACCGCGACTGGCGACAAGGGTGTACCGGCCCTGAAAAACGTTTCCCTGGAGATTCGCGCGGGTGAAACGCTGGGAATAGCGGGCGTCGCCGGCAACGGCCAGAGCGAGCTGGCCGAAGCCGTAACTGGCCTGCGCCGCACGACCTCCGGCACAATCCAGGTTGCCGGACGGGACGTCACGAACTGCGCGGCGGGAGAGATTGCCCGGGCCGGTGTGGCGCATGTGCCGGAAGATCGCCTGGCGACCGGCCTGATCGGGGGCATGGATATCAGCTCCAATGCGATCCTGCGCGATTACGGTGGTCCGCCCCTTGCCCAGGGGCCCTTCCTCAGCGGCGCTTCGGTTGCCAACTTCACCGACAACCTCATCACCCGCCATGATGTGAAAACGCCGGGACGCTGGGCGCGGCTGCGCACGCTCTCCGGAGGCAACCAGCAGAAGTTGCTCCTGGGCCGTGAGCTCAATGGCGAACCACGCCTGATTGTGGCGGTCCATCCTACGCGCGGGGTGGACGTCGGGGCGACAGAGGCGATTCACGCGGCGCTTCGGGAGCAGCGCACGCGCGGCGCTGCCACGCTCCTCATCTCCGAGGACCTGGATGAACTCCTGGCGTTGGCTGACCGTATCGCCGTTATGTTCGACGGCAAGGTGATGGGCATTCTGCCAGCGCGTGACGCGGACCCGGAGCAGATCGGCCTGCTCATGGCTGGCGTCACCCTGGAGGCTGCTGCTCATGGCTGATCTTGGGCTGCTGCGGTCGTATCGCATCGAGCGCGTTCCCGCTTCCCCGCGTGGCTCGGTCGCCATCACTACGCTGGCGTCGTTCGCGGCGGCGCTGATCTTCGGCGGGATTGTGCTCGCCCTCTCCGGCGAAAACCCGGTCGCCGTGTACCAGGCCATGGTCAGTGGCGCGCTGGGGGACTGGAATGGTGTTGCGGAAACGCTGGTCAAGACGACTCCCCTGCTCCTGGCAGGTCTCGGTGTCGCAGTAGCCTTCCGCATGCAGCTCTGGAATATCGGCGCCGAGGGGCAGCTCTACTTCGGTGCGATCTTCGCGACCTGGATGGCCCTTTACCTGGCGCCAGGTGCTCCCAGCTTGTTACTCGTCCCCTTGATGATTGTGGCTGGCATGATCGGCGGCGGCCTGTGGGGACTCATCCCTGGCGCCCTCCGTGCGTTCTTCGGGGCCAGCGAGATCATTACGTCGCTCATGCTCAATTACGTCGCCATTCTGTTCAGCGACTATCTCATCCACGGCCCCTGGCGCGATCCGCAGGCGTTCGGCTTCCCTGGCACGCCGAGCTTTCCGGATGCCGCGTGGCTCCCCAATTGGGGCACGACTCGCGTCCACCTCGGTCTGCTCATAGGGCTGGTGGTCGCGGTTCTACTCTGGTTCCTGCTCCGGCGCACTCGTTGGGGGTACGAGATCAGCGTCATGGGGGAGAACCCGCGCGCGGCCCTCTACGCTGGCATGCCCATGAGGCGCACCATTCTGCTGGTTATGGCGCTGTCTGGCGCTCTTGCAGGACTGGCGGGCATGAGCGAAGTTGCCGGCATCGGGCACCAGTTACAGCGCAATCTCTCGCCCGGGTATGGCTACGCCGCCATCATCGTGGCCTGGCTGGCGCGCCTCCACCCGTTCGGGGCGATCCTCGTTGCCTTCCTGCTAGCCGCGTTGACCGTCGGCGGTGACCAGTTGCAGATGTCCCTTGGATTGCCCGCGGCTATCGCTCCAATGCTCCAGGGCACGATCCTGTTCTTCCTCCTCGGGGGCGACATCCTGACGCGCTACCGCCTGGTAAAGCGCGCGCCCGTGCTTGCGGCCGTAGCCCGTGAGGAACAGTAGGCATGGGCGATTTTCTGACTCCAGCATTCGTTGTCTCGGTGCTCGCCGCCGCTGTCGCCGCCGGCACCGCGCTTCTCTACGCCTGTCTCGGTGAGCTCATTACGGAGCGGGCTGGCGTGCTCAACCTCGGCATCGAGGGCATCATGCTCATGGGGGCTTTGAGCGGGGTTGCGGGGTGCCTCTGGAGTGGCAGCGCCTGGGTAGGTGCAGGTGCTGCTCTCGTGGCTGGAGCCCTGATGGCGGCCATTCACGCCATCCTTGCGGTCAGTCTCCGCGCCAACCAGGTCGTCTCGGGCCTCGCACTGACCATCTTCGGCACCGGGCTCTCGGCCTTTCTCGGGCGAAACCTTGTCGGCACACCACCCCCCGATTCCTTCCGCCGCCTCGAAGTTCCGGGTCTTGCAGATGTTCCCGTGGTGGGGCGGATCCTGTTCCAGCAATCCGCCCTGGTCTACATCTCATTCGCGGTGACGGCGGCCCTCTGGTGGTACATCTACCGCACGCGCGCTGGGCTTCGCCTGCGCGCGCTTGGTGAACGCCCCGAAGCCGCTGACGCGATGGGGATCGATGTCAGCAGGCTGCGGTCCCTCTACGTCATCGCCGGCGGAGCGCTGGCCGGGCTCGGCGGCGCTGCGATTTCCCTGGGCACGAATCCCGGCTGGACCGAGGGTATGACCGCGGGCCGCGGCTGGATCGCGGTGGCGCTCGTCATCTTCGCCGCCTGGAACCCCGCGCGCGCCGCTATCGGCGCGTATCTCTTCGGCGGAGTAGAAGCAGGCCAGTTCCGCCTGCAGACGGCCGGCGTGGACCTGTCCCCCTTCTTCCTGAACATGCTGCCGTATCTCTTCACCATCCTCGTTCTGGTGCTCTCGACACGCGAGGCAACGCGGCGAGCCCTGAGCGCCCCGGCCGCGCTTGGCCGCTCTTACACGCGAGAAGATCGAGGCTGATGAAAACTCCTGCACCGGTCAGGCAGTCCGGCTGATCTATCATGACCAGCCGGTTGGACGAGCCGGGTATCACAGGGAGGCACGTACACGTGGGGACTTCACCCGGCCAGGCCACGAGCCTGCGCCATTACACTCGACCACCTGAGCATCCCACACCCCCGCCCCCTGCGACGGAAATCATCCCGTTCGCGGAGAGCGAGGCCGCCATTTCCGCGTCGGGCCTCACGTCCGGGGGGCAGGCGCTCCTGCGCGGACTCCTGCGGGTAGGCGCCACGCGTGAGTTTCCCGGTGGCGGCGTTGGCATCGAGTACGGCAGCCTGCTGAAGACGGCAGCTCGTCCAGACTACCTGGCGCAGCACATCGAGGAAGCGGCCCATCATCTGAACGAGGCGAAGACCGATCTCCTCCTCGTGCCAGGTATGTCCGGATACCCTATCGGAGCCATGTATGCGCTGGCGGCACGAGTACCGGCGCTGCTGCTGAAGAAATCGCAGCTTGACCGGGCCAACCCCAACGCCTATCCGGCGGGAGCGTTCGTCATTCCGTCCTACACCGGCGATGGCGATGTGGTCATGCACGCCGATCCTGCGGCAGCCGAGGATATCTTCGCGACCATCATCGCCCGCAAACTGCTGGAGCAGGAGGAGCGCGACGAGGTCACCATCGACCTACGGGTAGCGGGCGCGGACGACATTATCGACAAGGCCACCATGAGTCATGCGATCAGCGAGAGCGCGCTCGTGATCGGCGAGGCCGCCATGAGTCATGCAGTCGCGCGCCACCGTGCCTTCACGGGGGACACACGGCCCATCTCCTCACGGGTCGCGGTAACGGCCTGGGTTACACCCCTCATCAAGGGGTATAACCGGCCCTATGAGCACCTCTGGAACGCGTTCCATCTGCGCCCTTTCGCCGGGCTGAACCTCTCCGGTGTCTACCTGGACCCGCCGGCCATCGCCATCGACGGCGTTGGCGCATTTGCCTTCGCACGGACCGGAGATGCAGCGACGAGTTGAACGATAATCGCCGCATTAGCAGGTGGCAGAAGCGTGCCGTGAACGTCCACAGGGAGACCAACCGTTGGCCCGCATAAAGCTCGCCTACGTCGGGGGCGGCAGCACCCGCGCGCCTGGCACGATGGCCTCACTTATCGCTCAGGCGGAGCACTTTGACGGCTCGGAGGTCGTCCTCATCGATCTCAATGCCGAGCGTCTGGAACTGGTGCAAAAACTGGCCAAGCGGATTGCTTCCAACCAGGGCGTGGACCTCACGATCACGACGACGACGGATCGCGCCGCGGGCCTGGCCGACTGTGATTACGTGCTGACCAGCTTCCGCCCAGGCGGGTTCGAGGCGCGCTACGTCGATGAGCGCATACCGCTCGATCACGGGATGATTGGACAGGAAACGCAGGGGATCGGCGGCTTCTTCATGGCCCTGCGATCGGTCGCGGTCATGAAGGAGATCATCGCCGACGTAGAGCGGGTCGCGCCGCGCGCCATGATCGTCAACTACACCAACCCGGTCAACCTGGTGGCCCAGGCCGTGACCACACACTCAGACATTCCGTTCGTATCACTTTGCGAGGGGCCGCTTTACTCCCCGTCCGAACTGGTCAGTGCCATCGGACTGGACCCGGACCTGCTCGATGTGCGGTCCATTGGGCTCAACCATGCGTCGTGGTCCGTGCATCACACGTATGACGGCGAAGACCTCATCCCCCTGCTGGAGCGGGCTCAGCCGCGCTTCGGGACGAGCGATGCACTCCAGCCGCGCGTGCGGCGGATGCTCAACATTGCGGTGGCGACAGGGCATGTGCCGTCCGAGTACGCCCAGTACTACTTTTACACCGATGAAATCCTGGCGGATCTCTCGTCCCGGCCAACGACCAGGGCTCAGGACATCATGGCTCGCGTGCCGGACTACTGGGCTCACTATCGAGATCAGGCTGAGCAACCGCAGCCGGAACTCGACCCCTCTCGTTCACGGGGTGGCATCAACGAATTGGAACTTGCCCTCGACCTGATTGCGGCCCTAGCCAATAACAAGACCCGTTTGCTGCCCGTCAACGTGCCCAACCGTGGAGCGATTCCCGATCTGCCTGACGATCAGGTGGTGGAAACCTTCGCCCAGGTAGACGCCACCGGCATCACCCCACTGGCCCTCGGACCACTCCCCCACCCGGTAGCCGGTTTGGTCCAATCCCTGGGGGAGTATCAACTGCTGGCGGGACATGCCGCCTGGGAGGGCACACGCAGGGACGCCATACGGGCGCTGCTGGCTAATCCGCTCTGCCACAATCTGGAGAAGGTAACCACTGTCTACGATGCTCTGGCGGCAGCGCATCGCCGATACTTGCCAGAACGACTCCTGCAAAACTGACTCCTGCCCATCACCACAATTGGAGAGAATGCGAAGGACCGTGGATCACGCAGCAATTGGACCGGATACGCTGATTCTCGGCGTGGACGGGGGAAACACCAAGACCATCGCCATCGTGGCAACCACCTCGGGCCAGATCCTGGGATCAGGGCGGGCGGGACGCTCGGATATCTACAACACGCCCACCGAAGAGGACGCCCTGCACGAGATCGCCCAGGCCGTCGGGCAGGCACTGCAAGCAGCGGGCGCCTCGGCAGCCGATCTGGCGGCTGCCGCGTTCAGCATGGCCGGCGCGGACTGGCCCGAGGATGTCGATCTCCTGCGGCGCGGCATGACCAGGTTCGGGTTCGGCCACACGATCATCATCGCCAACGACGCCATTGGCGCGCTTCGGGCGGGGACCCCAGATGGCGTCGGCGTGGCCATCACCTGCGGTACCGGAATTGCCATTGGGGCGCGCAATCAGGACGGCCGAGAGTGGTACCTGGGTAACTGGACCGTAGCCGTCGGTGGCTACGAGCTTGGAAAACAGGCCCTGGTTGCCATCTATGAGGCCCACCTCGGACTGGGTCCCCAAACCTCGCTCACGTCGGGCATCCTGAACTTCTTCGATGCCGACAGCGCCGAGAACGTCCTCCACTACTGCACCGCGCGCAACACCGACCGCCATTGGTCGCACCAGGCGAAGCTCGCGCCGATTGTCCTGGATGAGGCAGCGAACGGTGATGAGATCGCCCTCGCCATCGTCGAGGCGGCCGGAAAGCGAAATGCACGCGTGGCTGCGATGGCCGCACGTTCGGTTGGCCTGGACGATGAGCCCTTCCGGCTCGTTCTCTCTGGCGGGGTACTCCGCCATCCTTCCCAGCTTCTCAGCAAGGCAATCTGCCGCCATGTCGCCACGGAGATGCCACTGGCTGTTGTGTGCAGTGGCGGTCCAGAGCCCGTGATCGGTGCAGTGATGATGGCGCGAGATGCCCTCGGACTGGCCCCTGATGAAGACGTCCAGGCGCGGTTGGAACGCGAAACACCGGGCAGTTGGCTTTTCGCGACGTAAAGTGCGACAACTCTGGTTGAACCGAAAGTCGGCCATTTCTGGTACCGTAGAGGCCGACTGCCGGGTTATCCGGCCTGCCGTTTGGCGGTCTCATTCCGCCCAATGAGGAGGTTTTTCGTTCATGGCTTTCGAGCTTCCCCCGCTGCCTTACGCCTACGAGGCGCTGAACGACACCATCGACACCGAGACGATGCACCTGCATCATGACAAGCACCATCAGGCCTATGTCAACAACTTGAACGCCGCAGTTGATGGCACGCCGTTCGCCGACATGTCCATTGATGAGCTGGTGCGCAACGTCAACCAGGCGCCGGCTGACAAGAAGGCGGCCATCCGCAACAATGGCGGTGGTCACTACAACCACTCCATGTTCTGGGAGATCATGACCCCGGGTGGCGCCAGCGCGCCGAGCGGTGATCTGGCTACCGCGGTCGAGGCCTTCGGTGGCGTGGACGCCCTGAAGGACGCCGTGAACAAGGCGGGCGCTGGCCGCTTCGGCTCTGGCTGGACCTGGGTGATTGTCGGAACCGACGGCAAATTGGCGGTCGTGTCTACGCCCAACCAGGACAACCCGCTGATGACCGGCGTCGCCGAAACTGCCGGCTACCCGATCCTGGGGAACGATGTCTGGGAGCACGCCTACTACCTCAAGTACCAGAACCGCCGCCCGGACTACCTGGCCGCGTGGTGGAACGTCGTGAACTGGGACAAGGTGGCTGAGCGCTACGCAAATGCGCTGGCCGCGCAGGGCTAAACGCTCGGTCTTCAACGCAACATGCGAAGATCACGGGGGTAGCCACCTTGGCTACCCCCGTCTTCGTGTCCAGGAGGGATTGCCATGAGCGATGCGGAATTCGACCTGGTCATCAAGGGCGGCACCGTCGTCAATGTAGATGGCGAGGTGGTGGCCGATGTTGGCATACGCGGCGAGCAGATCGCAGCTATCGGCGCTGACTTAGGTGGGCTCGAGGTAATTGACGCCAGCGGCCACTATGTTCTGCCGGGCGGCGTTGATCCGCACGTCCACTTCTCGGCGTACGACGCCCCGCCAGAGCCCGCCTGGGTTGATGACTTTGGCAGTGGCAGTCGCGCCGCGGCAGCCGGTGGGATCACCACCGTGGGCCATATGAGCTACCCGTGGTTCGAGCAAACCCTTGGCGAAACGATTGCCCGAGATCAGGCGCTGGCCGAACGCGACGGTATCATCGACTTCGCGTTCCACCCGGTCCTGACGAACCCGGATACGCAGCAGATCAGCGAGATCCCGGAGCTGGCTGCACGGGGGCACACGACGCTCAAGTACTTCATGTCGCTCGGCAAGTACATGAGCGATCCGGCTCCGTACGTCCGCGCCATGCGCCTCTCCCGCACTGCGGACGTGCCCGTGCTGATTCACTGCGAGGACGCGGCGCTGCTGCAGGACGCCATGCTTGCCCTGGTCGAACAAGGCACGCTCTCCGCAGAGTTCTATCCCCGTTCCCGTCCCCAGACATCCGAGGCCGCCGCGACCGCGCGCGCCGTCGCCTTTGCGGAGCAGACAGGCGCATCGGTCTACATCGTGCATCTCTCCTGCATCCCCGCCCTCGAAGAAGTTCGGCGCGGGCGTGAGCGAGGCGTCGATGTCTGGATCGAAACGCGGCCAATTTACCTCTTCCTGACGGAGGAGCGCTTTGCGGAGCCAGATGGCGGCAAGTACTTCGGGCAGCCGCCACTACGCAGGCAGGTGGATCAGGATGCGCTGTGGGAAGCGCTAGCCAACGGCGAAATCAATACCGTTGCCACGGACCACGCGCCCTGGATGTACGGAGACAAGGTTGGCGCTCACCTCGATATCCGCACCATCCCTCCAGGCTTGGCAGACCTCGACGTCATGCTGCCGATGCTCTGGTCCCACGGCGTCAATACCGGCCGCATCACGCGACAGCGCTTCGTCCAGGTCACGTCCAGCAACGCTGCGCGCCTGCTCGGGCTGTATCCCCGGAAAGGCGTCATAGCAGCGGGCTCGGATGCAGACATCGTTGTCTGGAATCCCGAGCTGTCAAAGGCAATCCATGCCGCGGACTTTCAATCGCTGAGCGATTACACCCCGTATGAGGGATGGAGTAATACCGGCTGGCCGGTGATCACCATCTCGCGAGGTGAGGTCATTGTGAGAGACGGCGTCGTGACCTCCAAACCGGGCCGCGCGCGCGTGCCCTTCCGCAATCGTGTGCGGTCGCTGCGCGACGCCTGACGCGGCGGATGGCCTGAAAGAACAAGGGCATCAGTCCCGATCTGGCCGAGGAACGTCTTTGGCATGGGCCATGCGTTTAGACAAATGCGTGCGCAACTTTATCGTATGCGCTATGCTCTTCAAAGCACCGGGGCCGCGCCGATAGCTCGGACAAGGTCACGGTCGTAGACCCTGTCCTGCTGGAGCGAATCACATGTCTCAAACGCCATCTTCCGGCGGTAACCTCGGTCAGAAACTGGCTGATGTTCTGGATCGCGTTGTAAGCGGTCTGTTGCAGCCCTTCCGGCCCGAGCCCGTCCCTGTGCCAATCCCGGTTCGTCGCCGGGGCACTGTGAGTGGTCCCTACCGCCGCCGCTAAGTCCGTTCACCCAAGGAAAAAAACTCCCGCGCGCTTGCGGGTAGTACCGTGTAGAATCGCCGTGCCACGCACGCCTTGACCGCGTGACGTGGCACTGCTGTATTCGGTCGAGGCGGCCGGAGGATGAGCAGACATGGGCGCCAGTGCGGGTGTCCAGATGTCTGGTTCGTCACCCCTGGGTAACGTTGTCCAGGACAGCGCCGCGAGCGCGCGAGGTGAAAATGGAAAGCCAGTCGGGAGGCACGCTGACCGTTGGCGTGCCGAAGGAGACTGCTCCGGGGGAGCGCCGAGTTGCGCTGATTCCAGACACGGTCAAACGCTTGACCGGTACCGGAGTGAGGGTCAACGTGCAGCGCCATGCGGGCGTCGCATCTGGCCACGACGACAACGCCTACACCACGGCTGGAGCCAGCATCGTCGATGACGCGCAGCAGGCATTCGCTGCCGATGTCGTGATAAAGGTCCAGAAACCCAGCCCCGAAGAGACGGCGATGATGCGGTCAGGTGCGACGTTGATCGCACTGCTGCAGCCGATGACAAATCTCGATCTGGTCGGTGACCTTGCCTCACGCAACATCACCTCGTTCAGCATGGATGCCATCCCGCGCACCACGCGAGCGCAATCGATGGACGTGCTCTCGTCGCAAGCAACAGTGGCAGGGTATAAGGCCGTGCTCATGGCCGCGGACAACCTGCCCAGGTTCTTTCCCATGCTCACAACCGCGGCCGGATCCATCATCCCGGCCAAGGTGCTGGTGGTTGGCGCGGGCGTCGCAGGCCTCCAGGCTATAGCCACCGCGCGGCGTCTTGGCGCAGTCGTGGAGGCCTATGACACGCGCCCTGTGGTGAAGGAGCAGGTCGAAAGCCTTGGTGCCAAGTTCGTCGATATTCCGGTCGACACCAGCGACACCCAGACGGCGGGTGGCTACGCCAAGGAGGTCTCCGCCGAGACCCTGCGCAAGCAACAGGAAGTCCTGGCGGATCACGCGGCGAAGTCTGACGTGGTGATCACGACGGCGGCCGTGCCGGGCCGCACCGCCCCGCGCCTCATCTCGAAGGAAACGGTTGAGCGGATGCGCCCAGGCTCTGTCATCGTGGACCTGGCGGCGGAAACCGGTGGCAACGTCGAGGTCACGAAAGCGGGCGAAACGGTGCATCACCACGGCGTGGCGGTCATGGGACAGCTCAATCTGCCGAGCACCATGCCAGTCCACGCGAGCCAGATGTACGCCAAGAACATCCAGAATCTGCTCGACCTCCTCATCAAGAATGGGAGCTTTACTCCGGATTACAACGATGAGATCGTCAAGGGCACCGTGATCACCCGCAACGGCGAGGTGGTTCACGAGATGACGAAGCAGCGGCTCGCCGACATTGGCGGGGCGGCGTCACCGCCTCCGCCGGCGCCGGCAGCGCCAGCTTCGGAGCAGGCAACCGACGCGAAAGACACCGAGGCGGCAGGGCAAAGCGCCTCGCCGGTATAGGAGGCGCAGTCCAGATCACCGACGAGCCCTGATTCGACGCGCCGCAGCGTCCTGTTCTACCTGGAAAACGAAGGGGATTTCCGGAATGCCATTCCTGGTACCAGGGGTGCTTCTGCAAGAATCGGCAGAAGCGGTCCTGAGCGAAAACGCGACCGTGATCCTGCTCTCGCTCTATGTTCTCCTGCTGGCGATCTTCCTGGGCTTCGAGCTCATCGGGAAGGTCCCTGCGACGCTCCACACGCCTCTTATGTCCGGGACCAACGCGATCCACGGGATCGTGGTCCTCGGCGCCATGATCATTCTCGGCAACATCCACGGCTCCTCCGCACTCGATAACGTGTTGAAGGTACTGGCCTTTGTTGCGGTGATCCTCGGCTCCGCCAACGTCTTCGGCGGCTTCGTGGTGACAGACCGGATGCTGGAGATGTTCAAGCGCAAGCCTGCAAGCAGGTCGGGGGGCAAGTAATGAACTCCGACAATATCGTGGTCTTCATCAACATCGCGTACCTCGTTTCTGCCGTCTGCTTCATCATCGGTCTCAAGTTGCTTGGCTCTCCGGCATCGGCGCGCCGTGGCAACCAGATCGCGGCCCTGGGCATGGGGATCGCCGTACTGGCCACACTCTTCATGCCAGGGATGTCGAATCACCTGTTGATCATCGTTGGCCTCGCGATCGGCGCCGCAGTTGCGGTCTTCCCGGCACGCACGGTCAAGATGACCGCCATGCCGCAAATGGTCGCGATCTTCAACGGCATGGGCGGCGCCACGGCGGCACTCATTTCCCTGGTTGAGTTTCAGCACAAGGAGGACATCGGCCGGGGCGAGATCATATCCATCGTGCTCGGCCTGATCATCGGCTGCATCTCCTTCGCCGGCAGCATGGTGGCCTTCGCCAAACTGCAGGCCCTGATCTCCGGCCAACGCATCTCCTACCCGAACCAGCAGGTAATCAACGCTGCGATTGGGATCGCGGTAGTCGCCATTGGCGTGATCATCGCCGTGCTCCTTCAGACCGGCCTCACCCACTCCCTGATCGTCGTCCTCTTCCTGGTGGCGCTGGTGTTGGGCGTCATGACCGTGCTGCCCATCGGCGGTGCGGACATGCCGGTCGTCATCGCAGTACTCAACTCAATGACGGGTGTGGCTGCGGCCTTGACTGGCTTCGTGCTCAACAACCAGGCTCTCATCATTGCCGGTATCCTGGTTGGTGCTTCCGGAGCATTCCTGACGCTGCTCATGGCGCGGGCTATGAATCGTTCCGTCAGCAACGTGCTCTTCGGGGCATGGGGCGCGGCGGCGGCAGGTGGTAGCGGAGGCGGAGCTGGTGATGGGCCAGAACAGCCAATGCAGGAGACAACCGCCGAAGAGGCCGCTATTCCGCTCGCGTACGCGACCAAGGTGGTCATCGTGCCCGGGTACGGCCTTGCTGTCGCTCAGGCGCAACATGCCGCGCGGGAGCTGGCTGAGACACTGCAGGATCGTGGAGTAGACGTACGGTACGCCATTCACCCGGTGGCCGGCCGCATGCCGGGACACATGAACGTGCTCCTGGCGGAAGCCAACGTGCCATACGACGATCTGTACGAGATGGATCAGATCAACGACGACTTCGCGAATACGGACGTGGCTATCGTGGTTGGCGCCAATGACGTCACGAACCCGGCCGCGCGCGACGACCCGAACAGCCCGATTTACGGCATGCCCATCCTGAACGTGGATCAGGCCAAGTCCATCTACGTGCTCAAGCGTGGGCGCGGCGCGGGCTTCGCCGGGATCGAGAACATGTTGTTCTACAATCCCAAGACCTCGATGCTCCTCGGCGATGCCAAGGACTCGCTGTCGAAACTGACATCGGCGGTGAAAGAAGCCTGACGAAATGACAAGCGGGGCTGGGCATGTTCCCAGCCCCGCTTGCGTGTGAATATGAGGTGACCATGGCCACGGAGCACAACAAGGAAATCATTCGCGCCTTCTTCGAGGAGGTCTGGAACCAGGGCGACGAATCCGCCATCGCTCGCTATATCGCGGAAAACGCCGCCGGCAACGATGAAGACTTTGGCATGGGTCGCGACGGGTTCACCCGGCAGTGGCGACAGTGGCAGGCGGCCTTTACCGATCTCCACTTCCAGGTCGAGGAGATGGTGGCTGAAGGGAATACCGTCGTGGCCCGCTGGACGCTAACAGGCAAGCACACCGGCCCCTTCATGGGCAAGGAGCCAACTGGCGCAGAAATCAAGGTCAGTGGCATGAGCCTCGATCATCTCCGGGATGGGGTGCTGGTGGCTGGCTTTGACGGCTGGGACAACCTCGGGTTCCGGCAGCAACTGGGGCTGCTTCCCTCCGAGAAATAGCTCAGAATCCGAGTAGGCTAGCATGGCTTCTGCATCAGTACTCTTCCCTGAACACTGGCTCTGGGGCGCCGCTACATCTGCCTACCAGGTCGAGGGCGCTGTGCAGGCCGGTGGCCGTGGGCGGTCGATCTGGGACACGTTCAGTGTGACGCCGGGCAAGACACGCCACGGTGCGAACGGTGCTATTGCCGCCGATCACTACCACCGCGTCAGCGACGATGTGGCGCTCATGCGTGAACTTGGCCTGGGAGCGTACCGCTTCTCGATCGCCTGGCCGCGCATCTTCCCGGCCGGGTCCGGCCGCGCGAACGGTGAGGGGCTCGACTTCTACCGGCGTCTCGTCGATGAACTCACGACGGCTGGCATCGCGCCGCAGGCAACCCTTTACAACTGGGACTTACCGCAACCCCTGCAGGATCGGGGAGGCTGGCGGAACCGGGACACCGCCGCCCGCTTCGCTGAATACGCCTACACCGTGGCCTCCGCGCTCGGAGATGGAATCCATACATGGACGACCATTAGCGAGCCGGCGACCGCTGGGTTCCTTGGTCATTGGTCGGGAGAGCATGCTCCCGGAGTACGAGATCTCCGGGCAGGGCTCCTGGCCGCGCACAACCTGCTCCTGGCTCACGGCGAGGGGATGACCGTCCTGCGGGCGGAAATGCGCCCCAGCGATGAGGCAGGCATCACGTTGAACCTGGTCCCGGCGTTCCCTGCCGGCGACAGCAACGCGGACCTGGAAGCTGCTGACCGCTACGACGGCTTCCAGAACCGATGGTTCCTCGAAGCGCTCTACAAGGGCTCCTACCCGGACGACATCGTACGGCTGTATGGCGATGCCATGCCAGAGATTGGCGAGAGCGATTTCAACCTGATCAGCCAGCCAACCGATTTCCTGGGTGTCGATTACTTCACGCGGGCAGTCGTCGCGTACGATCCGGTCAGCCCCCCCTTGCAGGCGAGACTGGAGGTACCGCCAGACGCGAACCTGACCGGGACGGGGCGCGAGATCTACCCACGTGGCCTCTACGACATCCTGCTGCGGGTCCATCAGGACTACGCTCCGGGCAAGATCCTGATTACCGAGAATGGCGCGGCCTTCCCGGACACAGTCGCTGACGGCCGAGTCGATGATGTTGCCAGGGAAGACTTCCTGCATGAACACATTCTGGAGGCGCATCGGGCACTCCAGGACGGTGTGCCCGTTGCCGGGTACTCTGTTTGGTCGCTGCTCGACAACTTTGAATGGCAACACGGCTACGAGCCCCGCTTTGGGCTGATCTACGTGGACTACCCCACCCAGGAGCGCATCATCAAGCGCAGTGGCAGCTGGTATGCCGAAGTGACTCGGGAAAACGGAGTCAGCGGCTAGCGCACACGGAGCCGCTGCGTAATGCGAGGGTTTTCCGAGGTCTCTACTCTGCCCAGGTGATGTAGGTCACCACCGTCTTGCCGTCCGCCATGCGCTCCACGGTCACCGTTTCTCGCGTCCCGATTCCCTCGACATCGGCGCCACTCTCGCGCAGTTCCTGGCTGGCCCGGTCACGGGAATCCTGCCTCTTCTTATTGTTCTTCTTCCCGTTCTTCTTTCTGTCCTTCTTGTCTTTCTTTTCCTTCTTCTGCTTCCCGTCCACGGTCGTGTACGAGTCCTTTTGCTTGTAGATGCGCTGCAGGTCCCGGAAGTCGCTGCTGATCGGCTTCACGTAGTTGAAGACAGCGTACTGGCTGTCGTTCATGCACGAGGTGGTGTCGACATGATCCAGCCCGATGGTGTGTCCCATCTCGTGGCACATGGTGTGGAGGCGCGCATCGTAGTCGTTGTACTGCCCGTTCCTCTGGTTGAAGAACGAGTCGTTCAGTTGCAGCGTGGCCGCCTCTATGCGGTTCCCCCGGTCATCGAAGTAAAGCCGGGTGAGACCTAGCCACCCCTCCTGCGTCCCGTAGTTCCAGTTGCAGATCTCGATGCGGCCCGTAGTCGGGCTGCAAGTTTGAGCGCCGGTCGATCCCGCCACCCGCTTGATGGTGACGGTGTCGTTCTTGTCCCAGGCATTGACTGCAGTCTGCATGATGCCGGACCACTCACCCGTCAGGTTTTCCCCGGCCATCACGGTAAAGGGCGTCTGCTTGACCGCCCACCTGTAGCCATTGGTGCTACTTGCGGATGATGGCAAAACGCTCGCTAGAGGAACTCCGATGGTTGCCAGAAGACAGAAAGCAATGATCAGACGCTGCACGAGCGTTGTTTGCACGAAAAGAACTCCCAGGTCTCGCGTCTAGGATCACGCACGTCAGCGTAGATCCAGACCACTCGGGGCCGGACACACGATTTACGAGCAACGTGGCTCGTGAACGTTATGTACAACCATCATACTGGCGAGCACACATGGGTGCCCAGGCCCGCTGGTCCCCTTCCAGCACACTTGATACTAGGACGCCAGAGGAGCGTTCCCGGTTTCATCCGACGCCGGATGTACCCGCAGAACCACCTCCCAGACGACGGCACTCTGTATCCCGAACAACACGACCGAAAGTGATGCGGACGCCACGCACCACTGGCAGATGGCCCGGATGACCGCGACCTCCAGCCATGTAAGGTACGCGGCGTAGAGCGTTCCCGATAGCAAGACGCCAAACGCCATGACCGCAAGTGGCGCTGCTCGGGCTGGCTGCGCCAGGCCGAGCACGTTTGCCAGGCACACGAAGGCATACATCCCCAGGCCAAGGACGGCCACCGGCACCGGGCCGATGGTCGAGTACTCGCTGACCTGCACGGTGTGGCAGTCTCCGAGTCCACACACCAGTGATGCGGTGTCGAAATGGACCCAGGTGAGGTAGGCCGCCAGAAGAACGCCCAGTGCAGAGAGAACGGCAACCGCCTGCATCAGCCGCCGCGGAAGCGCAGCCATCACTTTGCCGCCGCATCGATGGCAGCAGCGAGCGTTGCCCAATCCTGCCAGTTCTCTACCCGTGTGCCATTGACCGTGAGCCACGGAGTGGCGTCGACACCCTGTTCCCGCGCGGCGGCTGTAGATGCGGCAACTGCTTCAGCGGTTGACCCGTCGTCCAAGCAGGAGCTGAACGCTGCCATGTCCAGGCCAAGCTCGGTTGCCACGGTCCGTAGTCGCTCGTCCGAGAACGCGCCCTGGTTTTCCCCATGCTGATTCGCGTAAAGCGTATCGTGGAAGGGCCAGAAGGCGTCCTGCTGCTCCGCACAGACAGCGGCAGCCGCCGCGCGCTGCGACTCTTCGCCCAGGAAGGCGAAGTTCCGAAACTCGAATGTGGCCTTGCCAGGAGCAACAAATTCGCTCACGAGCTGGGGCTCGATGGAGCGCGCCAGGATGCCGCAGGCGGGGCATTGGTAGTCCCCCCACTCCACAATCTGCACCGGAGCGTCAGCCATGCCCATCGTCATGCCATCTGTCGGGATGGCGGCGGGCAACGGTGCCGCCGCCACGATATCGGCGCTTGGAGTCTGCGGACGGTTCAGGAAAATCAGGAAGCCGCCCACGATGAGCGCAGCGAGAGCTGCGCCGAACAGCATGGTCCGCTGCTGCCGTTTGACCGCCTGCGCCTCGGCTGACCTGCGGGCTGCCCGACGCTGCCGGCGCCCACGCGGGCGTGCTGGATCACGGGGTGGGAGTGCCGCCTCTGGTTGCAGCGGTGGTTGGGTTGGCGGTTGGTGTGCCACGAATTTGTGGTTCCTCTCTGCGCGTCTCATCTACGCGCCAGCTCCCGTCCTCTTGCACAAAGATGAGGCGGGCGGCTTCCTGTTGAGTCGCTGCTTGTGCAACGTTGGGGTCATGGCTGTGGGCCGCTGGATTATCGACCACTATCCGTGCGGAAACTCGTCCATCCGGAAGCGTGGTCACGTTCTCGATGTCCGTGATGGCGACTCGCTCGAGGGGTTGCACCGGCAGCGGATCAGCGGCCATCGCCTCCAGCGCCGAGGTGGGGCCGTCTGGGTAGGCGTAGCGGATACGGTCGTCACTGTAGACCGCCAGTCGTCGCAGGATGTCTCCGGCGTTCGAACAGGCGACCATCTGCTCAACCGAGCTGGTAATCCCCGCGACCGTCTCCGGGTCGGCTGGCGAGCCATCTGCCTCCGTGGCATTCGGCGGCTGCTGTGGCACGCGAGACTTCGCGAGTTCGGCAATCTCGTCCAGCGTACGTGGCGCAACGGTACACGCCTCGGGTCCTGGAGCATTTCGGGCCAGGAGCGCGTCCTGCTGCAGGCTCCGCACGTAGGCGATGACATCCTGGATCTGGTCCTGATCAAGCTCGTCGCCGAATGCGGGCATATCCGTGCCTTCGATGCCATTCTCCACCCAGTAGGCATAATCGTCGTCGCTATGCCCCAGCGAGTGGCCACCGCTCAGGTCTGCAGGCTGACTGCTCAAGGAGGCAGCGGCAGGTCCATCCCCCTTGCCTGCCGGACCATGACAGGCCACACAGTTCTGGGCGAAGAGGTCTTTCCCCCTGTTGACGGCTACAGGGTCAAGCGCGGTTAACTGCGCCACTGCGGTCGTCGTAGAAGGACTGAATGCTTCAACAGGAAGCAGCGCCTGAAACAGCAGGACACCACCCACCGCGAGCGCGACGGCGCCGAGACCCCCGGCTTCCTTGCGGAAGCGCGGCGCCTTGTCGAGGAGCGCCAGCACCACGCCGGCGATACCTGCCACAAGCAGTGCCAGCCCACCAATCCCGGCCGGTCCAAAGAGAGGGGGAGGCGGCGGGAGATTTGCCGCAGGTGCTTCCGCGCCAATCTGCCGCTGAATAGGCACGACCCAGTCAGCCTGCCCCGGCACGGCAACGGTAATCTGCATGTTCCAGTCGCCGGGGATGGCCATTTCGGACCCATGGGCTTCGAAGCCGCCGCTGGGCGAGGGCAACAGTGGTACATCAATTTGCCCCGTACCCTGTGCCGGAAGCTCTAGCCGCAGCGCCGCCGAGGTCACCGATGGGTTGCGCAAATGCGCCTCGTGTCCGGTCCCGAGTTCGAGGCGATAGTGGTTCTGACCGACTGTGCCCGGCGTGACGATCAGCATTCCCGTTTGGCCGTCGCCAGAGAGCGGAATGCGCAGGCTCCCCGCCTCTTGCGCCAGCACTTGCCGCGCCGGTGGCGTGCCAATGAGCACCCCAACGACGCCGATCAACATGGTAATGACGACTAACTCAGCGAGCAGCGCAGTGACGAAATGCCCACTCCAACCTTCAACGCGCTCAACGGTGCGCGCGGCGCGCAGCTTGCGCGTCACCAGTAAGAGGTTGAACACGCCGAGCAGCAGAAGCGGAACGATCAGGATCAGTTTGAGCAGCAGGGTCTGGCCGTAGGCCGTGGCCGTGAGCCCCGTTAGGTTCCCTACCTGGAGCACTCCCGAGTAGATGCCGGTCACCGCAAGCACCCCCCAGGAAATGAGTGCCAGCGTGGAAAAGCGGGGGATAGCGCGGCTGAGGACGACGCGGCGCCCTTCCGCCGTCAAGTCACGGACAGCCGGGCCAAGCGTAACCGCGAGGGTCAAGAGCCCGCCGATCCACAGAACGGCTCCCAGGAGGTGCACAAAATCGAACGCGATCGCGGTTGCCCTCCCGGTTGGCTCCGCGCTCGCGTGGGAGATCATGGAGAAGGGGATCGGGAGCGCCAACGAAGCGAGCAGCGCGCCGAGGGTAAAGACTCGATGTTTCCATGGTCTCCACCACGAAACACCCAGCATCAGGGCTGCCAGCACCAGGAGCAGCCCGGCGCGAATCAACCACCAGGTGCCATAGCGCGTCTGGCCTAGCGTCGTCATCACGCTCGAAACGGGATTCTCGAAACCCGAGATGGAGAATGCCTGCACGAGGAGGGCGACGACGTTCGCGGCCAGCGCGAAGACGAACGCCGCTATGGACAGCTTGCGGGCACGACGGGTGATCTTCGGGCCGAGTTGCCATATTGGAGAGATAGACGGCCGCACGACGGTGATCCAGGTAAGCCAGATCCCGGCAACAGCAGCCAGGCCCAGCAACGCAAGCCAGCGCGAGACTGCCAACGACCACTGCGGGATAGCGCTGACGATCTCGTTCCTGGCTGGCGGCGCAACAATTCGAACGTCGGCCTGGGTGCCAACCGTGAACGGCAGATAGCCCTGCGCGGTGTGACCGTCCGCGGTGGAAAGCGTGCGCCAGAGCAAGGAGTAGGTGCCGTTGCTCAGGCCTGAGGGCAACGTAACCGTCATGACGTTCGGGTTCGGCCCGATGCTGGATGTCGCCCCGGCCACCTCGGCGCCCGTCTGGTCGTAGAGCGTCGCGCGTGAGTAACTGGTCTCCAGTGGTTCGGTGAAGGTCAGGGTGACGGCGCCCGGCGCCACGGGCATCACCGCGTTTGCGGCTGGATCGCTTGAGGCCAGAAATGCGTGCCCAAGCGCAGGACTGACCGGCCATGCCAGCAGCAAGGCTGCCAGCACGGCGAGGACCGTGACAAAGCGTCTCCCTGCCGCTCGGAGCAATGGAAGGTTGTTCACCACGGGGTTCTCACTTGATCAACCGGCCCGGATCATCGGCAGCTTGCAATATCTCCGTCTCGACGACGGGCATCCGGCTGCGTGTTCCCTTGAGGAGCGCCGTGGTGAGCGCCAGCGCCCCGATGACGAGTGACACCATGGAGATCAGACGGGCCTGGCTGGCGGCATCCTGCGCGGCCTTCAACTCGGACTGCGCCTCACTGCCAGCGGTTGCTGGGGGGAACTCGTGCGCCGTCAGGGGCTCGACGCTGTTGAACGTCTGTGGCCCAGACGTCACGCTTTCGTCAACGGCGTTACCTTCAATATCGCCAAAGACGCGGAACGTGTAGTCCCCGGTAGCTGTCGGTACGAACGGGGCCTCATACACGCCGTCACCCATCGGCACGAACGGGATCGTCTTCGACGTACCATCTCGCGAGACCTCGGCCTGCAAAGTGCCGGCCAGGCCATCGACAGGCTCTGTGCCACCAGTGCCGTATCTCTCGACCGCGACGAACACGGCATTGGGCTGGCCCTGGAGCGCGGGTTCGTCCCGAAACCCGACCTCCACGACGAACTGGCCGTCGGCAACATCGACGTCGACATGCGCTCCCGCTGAGCCTGCGAACGCCGCCAGGAGGCTCGTGAGGAGCAGGAGCGCGAAGGCGCTACGGCACAGGCGAGGCATGGGGGGCTTCCTCGTCGTCGTGATCGTGCGCTTCGTCATCGTGGGCATCCGCCTGATCGCCGTCTTCTCCGTGAATATGGTCATTCATCGCTCCGCTGGCAGACACCGGAGCCATGGCATGACCAAGAATGACGGTGACATCCGTCTGATCGCCATCAGGCGTGAAAAGCGCGAAGCCAAGGTGCCCAGGAATTCTCGCCTCCCCCAGGCCAACGATCAACTGGTTACCGTTCATTGCGCCGCCGATGTTGCCACAAGAGATGGCCTCCATCACGTCGTCGCTCTCGTAGATCATGATGGCGTGTTCGCCGTTCTGCAGATCGTCAACTGACGCGTCGATGAAGCTCTCACTCAACATTACCTGGTAGGAAGTCTTCGGGTTGACGGCCGATGGCGTCGCGACCGGAGCACCCTCTATGTCCACACTCCCACCCACCCCGTTCAGGCGGTAGGCAACGCCCTGCAGGCTTTCGCAGGTGCCGTCGTGAATACGGGCCGGATGACCATGCTCAGCGTGTGCAGCCGTGTTCCCGAGAACGGCCGAGGTCATTGCCCCAGCCAGAACGGCTGCTCCGGCAACCGTCTTCCATGCCCGCTCGTTCGCACGCATACGAGTTGGTGTCATTGTTGAGTTCTCCCAATTGAGTGGTTCGTCGCAACCGGACTCACCCCATTGTGAGGTAGGGTCCGTTCTATGGAGAGCAGAGAGTTAGGCTCAGGTCACTGCAACTTTTGGCGGGGGAATGAGGATGCGGGGGATACGGCCATTGAGACGCCGCGTCTCCAAGGAAATGCGAGGCAGCCCATCGGGCATTACCGGCAGAAGCGGGATCACTACCAGGAAGGTGATCATGGACAATGCTGGCGCGCGCTCTTGCTGCTGGCCCAGATCTGGACCAGGATGCGCCTTGCTGGCCGTCTTACCAACGATCGCCGGATCGAGCCAGTCGTGCGCGAAGCTGGCAGCAACCCCTGAGTGAGCGTGGGTGTGTGCAAAGCGGCCATCCTGGGCGTCCAGGAGGAGCTGCGCCAGGGCATGACTGTGGGAATGAGAAGCGCCGCCGCGATATTCAGTGGGAAGAAAAAAGAGCCCGACCAGTGCCAGCATCCAGAGTGGCGCTATCCAGCCCGAAAACCTGGATTCTGCCCCGAGGCATCGCACGACTCTCACCACCAGGAGTCGACCACGGGGCCGAAGCGCCAAGTGGTCACGTTGCCCGCAAAGGTACCACGGGCACGCCTGGTTCCTTCCTGGAAGTGCGCATCCACATAACGATCGCTGGAGGACTATCATGGTTCGGTTGCAGGCATGAAGGCAACCAGACAGGACAACGCCAGAGGTGGTTCACCAACACAATCCCGGCGAGGACCATGGCCATGATCACGACCAAGGCGACGATCCCGCCTCGCTGAATATCGACATCAGCGCCGGTGGTAGCCGGGCCGCAGCGGCCGCCCCGCGCGTTAATGCACGGCCACTGGTGATCGCGCTCGCGATTACCACCGTCTTCCTTGTCGTTGAGGTCGTGGGCGCCTACTTCTCGAACTCGCTGGCGCTGCTGGCGGACGCCGCCCACATGCTCACTGATGTCGCGGCGCTCGGGCTGGCGCTGTTGGCTATCTCCCTGGCCCGCCGCGCGGCCACGGCCGAGCGCAGCTTCGGGTACCTGCGGGCCGAGATTCTCGCAGCCCTGGTCAATGCGGTCACCCTGATCGTGGCCGCCATCTACATCTTCTACGAGGCCTGGGAACGTCTCCAGGATCCTCCAGAGGTGCAGAGCAATACGCTATTGCTCGTGGCAATCGCTGGTCTTTGCGCCAACATTGCCGCGGCACTCGTGCTGTCGCGTGGCGGCGGGCATGAGGGTAACCTCAACCAGCGCGGCGCTTTCCTGCATGTGCTGGGGGACCTCTTCGGCAGCGTAGCGACCATCGTGGCCGCGTTGATCATCATGGCCACTGGTTGGTATGCCGCCGACCCCATACTTTCAGCGGTCATTGGCCTGCTGGTGGTGTACAGCGCCTGGTCGCTTCTGCGCGAAGCGGTAGACGTGCTGCTGGAGTCGGCCCCGCGCGGAATGGATGTCGCGAAAGTGCGACGTGCGATGCAGGACGTCCCGGGCGTCATCGCTGTCCATGACCTCCATGTCTGGACTGTTACATCCGGGCTGGTAGCCCTCTCCGCTCATGTGGAGGTCGCCAGCCTCCAGAACTGGAGCGACATCATGGGCCAATTGGCCACAAGACTCCGCGACGATTTCGAAATCGCGCACGTTACCTTTCAGCCGGAGCTCGCGGGAACACCGAAAGCGTCCTGGGACCGTTGCTCGCTAGATGCGCCGGCCGCAGCTTCAACCTGCGCCACTACGGCCCCGTCGCGTCCCCGGTTAGCTCATGCAGGACATCGGCACTAGATCATGACCGAATCTCCCAACGCCACGTCTCGACCATCTGCCGTTCCGCGTCTCGCACTGGTCGTCCTTGGAGTGCTGCTCCTGCTGGCGGTTGCTGCAGGTGCAGGCTGGTGGTATTTCTCCCGGCCCGCGACCCCGGACTGGGACCGGGCGGCAAGTCTGAACCTGATCGCGCCCGCAGGGGACGCCTTCGACGAGAGCACTCCGTGGGTGTCTCTCACTTTCGCGCCGGAGGCAGCAGACACTGATGTTCCGGTCACTCTGAGCCTGGAAAACCGCCGGGGGACGCCCACCCCGGCCGACGCGGGGAACTCGACCATCACCGCCGCCTCGATGCGACTGATCGGTGGCGCCAGTGAGCCCCTTTCCCTGACGACCTCCGGGGACGGCACGTCCGCATCCTCTGTCCGTTTCTCGCAAGCGGGTTGGTGGCGAATCTCGGTTGAGACTTCTGCGGGCGATACACCAGCAACCTTCGACTTCATCGTGCCTGATCCGAACGTGGCTGGCCCGCGCCCGGTACCTGCCGTGCAGACTCAGCCGGAGGCCGAAGCCCTCTACCGGCAGGGGCTGGAGGCGCTAACCACGCTGAAAAGCGTCCACTACGTGCAGTGGATGGCGGATGGCAAAGGGAATGGCGCCATCTCCGAGCACAGAGTCAGTGGAGGTACTGACACACTCCCGCCGGAGTTCGCCTACCGCGCAGCTGGTGGCATGGAAGCCGTCATGATCGGCGATGTGCGCTGGGTACAGTTGCCGAACAACATGGGCTGGACGAGGCAGGAAGGAGCCGTCATCGTTCCTCCATCCGAGTGGGGGGAAGAGTACACAGGGGCCACCCAGTTCACCGTCCTGGGTCAGGAGGATGTGCACGACGTCCCGACGACTGTTGTCAGCTTCCTGGTCCCGGAGGTTGCGGAGCCGCAGCGCCGGACGGCCGCCTGGTACGCGTGGTGGATCGACCCGGCAACGGGGCATATCCTGCGTGAGACGATGGTCTCCCGCTCCCACTACATGCTGAACATCTTCAGTGACTACGATGTGCCGCTGGACCTGCAACCGCCCGATCTGGAAGGCACACCTGCCGCTACACCCCTTCCGTGATCCCTGCGGCGCCCAACCTCGCGGCGCCTTCCTCGGTCGAAGCGGCAGTGCTACGCGTGGCGCCCGTGGTATTCCTGCTCTTCTGGTCAGGTGGGTTCTCCGCAGGCAAGATCGGTGTGGAGTACACCGGCCCCATGACATTCCTCGTCGTGCGCTACGGCATCGTGCTCCTGATGCTGGCGCCGCTGCTCCTCTGGAAGCGCCCGCCCATGCCGGCATCCCGAACGCAGTGGGTCCACATCTCGGTCGTTGGAGTCCTTATCCAGGGATGCTATTTCGCACTGAGTTATGTCGCGTTATCTTCGAACATCTCGAGCGCGGCGGTCGCCTTGATCGTGTCGTTGCAGCCGATCCTGGTGGCGCTCGCCGCGCCGCACCTGGCAGCAGAGCATGTCAGCCGGCAGACCTGGTTCGGCCTGGGGCTGGGGCTACTGGGAACTGCGCTGGTCATCACGGCGCGCTCCCAGGTGGAGGCGATCTCAACCGTCGGCGTCCTCGCCGCGTTCGGCGCGTTGGCCTGCATCACGGCGGGCACGATGTACGAGAAGCGTTACGGCGTCGGGCACCATCCGATTACCGCGAGTGCTGTGCAATATGCTGCCGGGTTGGGCGTTGCCCTGCCCTTCGCCCTGCTCCGGGAGGACCTCCACATGCAGTGGACGGCGCCTTTCGTCCTGGCGCTGGCGTACCTGATCATCTGCAATTCTCTGATCGCCATGACGCTGCTGCTCCTGATGATCCGGCACGGTGAGGTGAGCCGCGTCTCCGCGCTCTTCTTCCTGGTGCCCCCACTAGCCGCCGTCATCGGCTGGCTCCTGCTGGAAGAGGCCATGCCGCCACTCGCGTGGGCGGGATTGACGCTGGCTGCGGCCGGTGTAGCGATCGTCTCCGGGGTGAACAGGATCCCGCGCCTCAGGCGTTGACTTTGCTCAGTCGCACGGCGCGCTCCAGCGCGATGGCGTCGACGCCCTTGAGGTCCACCTTGCCAATTCCCAGGAGTGGCAAGGCCTCGACTTGATAGAAGTCCTTCTGTGACGGGGTGTAGAGACGCGGTAGCCCGCCTGAGGCCAGCGCCTTCACAAGCTCGTCAGGCGTTTGCTCCAACGCCGTGTGAATGACGACGAGGCGCTCGCCGGTCGCCTCATGCGGCACGGCAGTGACGACGGCACGTGGCACGCCTTCCTCGGTGGCACCTACCAGCGGCGCCAGAGCCTCTTCGACGGCAGCGAATGGCACCTGCTCGCCACCGATCTTGGCAAAGCGGCTCGCGCGGCCGACAATGCGAATGAAACCGTCTTCGTCGACTTCGACCACATCCCCGGTGTTGTACCAGCCATCCATGACGGCTTGCGCGGTCAGCTCAGGCTGATTGAGATACCCAAGCATCACCCCCGGGCCAGTCGCCCACAGAACGCCTCGTTGATTGGCTCCGAGTGGCTGACCAGTCTCCGGGTCCCGCACCTCGATGCGCACGCCGAGCGCAGGGCGACCGACGGTACCCTCCCGCAATCCGTCGCCTGAGTGATCCAGCGCGCGGTTCGGCGGGACGTTGCAGGAGACGATCGGACCCATTTCAGTTGCCCCGTACCCCTGGAACGGGCGCACGCCGAACTTCTCCTCGAAGGCATCCGCAACCGGGGCCGGCAGACGCTCTGAGCCGCTGGCCACCAGCTCGACTGTGGCAAAGTCCTCTTTCGACAGACGCTGCTGGTACGCGCGCAGGAAAGTAGGCGTACCAAGCAAGATTGTGGCCTTGCGCTCCTTGATCAAGCGCCCCACGATACGCCCTTCCAGGGGATTGGTGTGATAGACCGCGCCGATGCCGCGCACAAGCGGCGTCCAGAGCGTGATCGTGAAGCCGAAGGAGTGGAAAAAGGGCAGCACGCCAAGCATCACGTCGTCCGCCCGCAGGTGGAGCAGCGCATCGACCATGCCGACGTTCGCTTCGATGCTGCGCCAGGGCAGGACCACGCCCTTGGGCCAGCCAGCGGAACCAGACGTAAAAATGATGGCCATTGGTGATTCCGCGGGGATCTTCGTGATCCCCAGCCACCGCTCCAGCAGAGGGATCGGCAGGTATGCGCCGGCGGCAGCCAGCGCCTTGTCTTGCATCGTCGCGCGCTTGCCCAGGTCTTCGAGCACGATCGCTTCGGCTGGCGCCAGGTCGACTGGCATCCGCTCCAGAAACGCGCGGGACGTCACGGCGTGATGCACTCCCGCTTCCTTGATGGAATGCCGAATCAGCTCAGGGGTCAGGGAATAGTTCAGGTTCACGGCGACGCGCTTGTCCAGTGCCAACGCCAGGTTCGTGACTACCCCTGCCACCGTCGGAGGGAGCAGCACCCCAACGTTGCGTTCGTCGGCCGCCAGTTCCCGGCGCAGCAGCCGGCGCAGCACGAGCGCACGCAGGAGTGCGTCCCGCCCGTTCAGTTTCGCGCCGGTTGAATCCGACACGAGCGTGACGTTGGCGCGCTCATGCAATCGCCGTAGCACCTTGCGTAGCAGCGTGGTGTGCGGCCCCGGCGCCGCGTCTTTCCCCGCCATACCTGCCTCGTCTTCCGTTTCTGCTCGACCGAACTTGACAGGTTCCCTTACCCGGATCGTAAGGCAACGACACTGCTGCCCCTACCCGCGTCAGTGGCGCCACCGCCCATCACGTAGGCGGCATCAGCAACCACCACCGGAGCTGAGGCCGTTTCTAACCCGGACACCTGCCACCGGAGCTGACCCGAATTCGTGTCGATAGCATAGATCCCGCTGGCCCGTGTGGCCGGCGTGTCTCGCGGCGCTTGCACAGCGACACCGAAAACTGCCTGGTCTCCAGCAATCGACGGCGCGGTAATGGTGGCTCCCGTGGCGGCCGCGAGTTCCTCCTGCGTCACCGAAGCCCGATATACCCACCGCTCGCTGCCGTCGGACAGTGAGTACGCGCTGAGGACCGGGACCCCAACCGAATCGTCCGTGGGAGCCTCCCACCATGTGACGTAAACGGTGTCACGCGCCGCTGCGGTTCCCAAACCCACGGAAAGTGACGCATCAAGGTCCTTTCGCCAGCGCAAAGCGCCAGTAGTCGTATCGAGTGCGAAAACGCCAGTGGCGCCACTCGTGACATCGGACCCTGCGAAGACGACGGTGTCGCCACTGACGACTGGCGGTTCGCCAGGTAACGGGGTAAAGCGTGCCTGCCAACGCTTCTCGCCATTCGAGCGCGCAAGCGCATAGAGGCCCCGGTTGCTGGAGACGTAGACCATCTCGCGTCCCACTGCCAATGGACCAAAGCGTGAGCTATCGATGAAACGCCAGCGCTCGCGGCCGGTCTTCTGATCGAGCGCGAAGACTGAACCCACAGACTCGTCAAGCCCGCGCTCGCGCGGATTGCGCACCCCCCACCCCGCGACGTAGACCGTCTCGCCGTCCGCAGCCGGGGCGGTGACCGATGTAAACCCGAACGGCGCAAACCAGACGGGTTGCCCGGTCCAGGCTACGAGCGCCACGACGCCAGAGACCGGCGCCTGCACGGGAGCGAAGAGCAAATCACCGGCCAGTGCAGGAGTATCCGGTATCTCAGCCCACCCAACAGGAGCTGTGGTCTGCCAGCGGACACCGCCGCGACTGCTATCGAGTGCTTCGACCACGGACTGCCGTTCCCCCAGCGAGAAACCGCCAAAGATCACGAGCCCTCGCCCCACAACCGGCTGCGCTCCGGAGAACCAGCCCGTGGGTGCGCGCCATACCTCTGGAGGCGCGGATTCAGGCGGTGGTCCAGGTTGGCTTCCGCTTCGGGCCGCGTCACCGCCCTGCATCGGCGACATCGGTCCCGGCGCGGCAACTGGCGTGTCTGGACCAGGCGCTATAGGGCGACGCAAGAGCGGCAAGGGCTGGCCATCCGCCGTTGCCGGTCCCGCCCCACTTTCTGTGGAATCAGGCGCCGTCAACGCATCGATACGCCAGGCGCCATCCCCGCCTTGCGCAATGACCATGGTGAGCGTTATCGGAGCGGCAGAACCGGCGCCCGACGGGTCGATAACGACCCGGCCGGCCAACCGGCCATCCGCCAGGCGGACAACATCGTTGACGGCCTGAACGGTGACCTGCAGTCCACCAGGACCACCAACCATCGGTGCGCGTTCGCTGAGCAAGCGGCGCACGCCGTCTGCCGAGAAGAGTCCTAGCAGGCCGCGCACGTCCCCCGCTGCCAGACAGCCATTCCATGCTGCCACGAGATTACCCATCGGCGCGCGCTCCGCCGGTGGCACCACCTCTCCCTGTGGATTTGCTATGGCATCATCAATCCGGAGTGGAGTGCTGAGGACTGCAGCCAGGCCCGTGGCACTGGCCGGCAGAGCTTGACAGCCGGGAAGCGCTGTCACTGTCCCACGCCCGTGTGCCAGGAGCCACAGCGCAAGCAGGAGTGCGCCAAACACAGAGCATGCTGCGCGATTCATCTACGTAGGAGGTCGATCGCCAAGGATGATTGTGAACTCCCCGCCCGTCGCTATCGCCCAGGCGAGCGCGATCATCACCTGGGAAACGAGCAGCACCAGGATCAGCACCACAGCGCCGATGATGCGGGCTGTCCACCCGGTGAAGCGACGGAAGTACCACTGGCGGAAGGCAAGGAAGATGCCGAAGGCCGCCAGCGGAAACAGTATCAACGGGTTCGTGAGCGCTGCCCAGGCAGCGAAGAGCCCTGTCGCCATTTGCATAAGCACAGCAAATGCGGTCATGCGGCGAGAATGATTGTGAGGGAACGACGCCCTCCGAAACGCGTGGAGTTGCAGGTCATCCGGCCACTGGTGGTGCATCTCTACCAGTAACGTGAGGGCCGCCGCGAATATCAGCGCCTGGATGTAGGGGTTCAGGACGCCTTCAGCAGGTAGCGCCTTCAGTGCGATGGCCGAGATGCTGATCAGGAGGCTGGCATTGGAGAGGAGCGAGGCATTCTCCTTCAGCCAATCTCGCAATTCGGAGTTGGTATCACGCTGCTGGCCCGCGACCTGTTGCGTCGCTTCTGGGCGGAAGGCCGCGGCACGAGGCCGTCGCTCGATGCGAGCCGGCCTCCGCTTGATGCGAGACCGCATGACCGAGCGTGACGAAGGTTGCCCTTCTGGCTTGGCAGGCACGCCAGCGTCCTGCGCGTCGCCCTCAGACTGGCCTGCCTGCATACTCGCCTGCAGAGCCAGACCGGCTGCCACCATCCCGGCCGTCAGGTCTGCACTGGTGTTTGGGGCGGAGGTGGAACCTCCAGCGCTGCCTTCCAGCTTGAAGCTCATCGCATCGAGCCGGATCGGCCATCAAACTGATCAGCCATGCAGCGAGGCTCTCGCATCCGCCGTTCGCGCGTAGAGCAGGATGCCCGCATTGATGAGTACGCCGGGCACGGCGTTCATCCAACTTTGGGCACCCTCGAACTGGGTGAAAAACGTCACCATGATATTGAGCGCCGCAACGACCATGACGGCCCGTTTCGCCCAACCGTGTACGGCCCAGAGCCCTCCTGCCAGGAACAGGCTGATGATGGCCACCGACGCCAGCAGCCAACCGTCCACGCGGCTGTCCGCATGCAACGCACCGCCGGTAACGCTCAGCACCGGGAGGTGTCCGAATTTCTGCAGCGCGCCAACCACGTTCACTGCTCCGGCCAGCCAGCAAAGCGTGGCCAGCATCGTGATGGCAGTAGGGCGCAGTTGCACGGAGCATCCTCTCAGTGAGCGATTGCAGCGGACCGCATGATGGTACACGCGGTCCGCTGCGCGACCTGGCGGGCTTCCGCCGCTACGCCATCTGCAGCCCGAGGCGCTCGCCGAGTGCCTTGATACGGAAGCCGAGTATGACGGCGAGGATGCCGCCCACGACCATGTACGCTACGAAGAGCGACGACAGGGTCAGGAAGCCGGCCAGGACATTGTTGAAGACCAGCAACCCGAACAGCACCGACAGCACGCCGAGCACGATCAGCAGCCAGTATTCCTCGAACCGCTCCCGGAGCTGAATGCCCCACACCAGCAAGAGAATGCCAAGAATGATGACCCAGACGGCTACAACGTACGTAACGATGATCGCGGCCCCAATCGGGTTTGCGAAGGCATAGATACCGACGATGACGCCGACGATGCCGGAGAGGATGTTCATGACCCGCGAAGGGTCATCCTTCTTGTTAGTGAACGCCCCGACCAACTTGAGCGCACCATCTATCACGGCGTACGCGCCAATAATCTGGATGATGACGCCTGGATTCGTGAACCCGACCGCCGCCAGGATGAGCATGGCGACGCCCTGCGCCAGGAAAAGCCACCACCGGCTGGTCATTGCCTCGATCATGTCCGTCTCCCCATCTCAGTCCGTCATGGACCGGGCTCGACCTCGCGCGAAGGGGCACGACGTTTCCGCCGCACCCCCTGTTTCGACGTGCCGGGGCGGACCGGCTGATGGGACAGCGGATTAGCTGACCGCGCCGATCTGCTGGCCAAAGCTGCGCATGCGGAACGCGAGGGCGATCGAGAAGATGCCCGCGACGATCGCGAACGCCGCGAAAATGGTCTGGATGGCGAACGCACCGGCAAGCGGATTCTGGAAGACCAGGAGACCAAAAATGATGGCAAGCACGCCGGTCAGGATCAGCCACCACTCATTATCGATCTCCTTGCGGAGCGCAACGGCGGAGACGATTTCCAGTATGCCGGTCACGATTGCCCACGCACCAACGACCCAGACAAGAGTCAGGCCACCGATTATCGGGTTCCCAAGCACGATCAGGCCGGCAACGATGCCCAGGATTCCGACAAGCAGCATAGGCCACCGGCTCTGACCAGTCGGCTGAGGACCGAATCCAGCCCAGAGCATGCCGATGCCGTCAATGAGCATGTATGCTCCGGCGAAGGTGATCCATACGAGCGGATTCGTGAACGAAAATATGCCAATGACGAGCAGCAAGATGCCACGCAGCAGGAGCACCCACCACTTCTTGGACATTTCAAACGCCAAACCGCCGGCGGCTAACGCCGGTCCCGCGACTGCTCGCTGAGTCATATCGCCCCCTCTTGCACGGTTTCGCGCCCCAATTCGCAAAGATCCATGCATGCATTGACGCGAAAATACGCGCCGAGTGTGGCCTACCCCACACTTCGCGAGTCTATCACTGACCTCTTGAGAACGATAGAGTGGTACAGGAAAAACGGCGGCTCCTTCGTGAGCCGAACACGACCGGAACGAGGGTTGCTGCATGCCGGAATCGAACGATCAGTTGTGGCGAAGTCTCATCGTGGATGTGCAGGACTTCCCCCAGCCGGGAATCCTCTTTCGCGACGTGACTCCGCTCCTGGAAAGTGGCGCAGGGCTGCGGACTGCGGTCGACGCATTGGCAAGAGCGTTCACCAATATCGACATCGTGGCCGGGATCGAAAGCCGGGGGTTCATCTTTGGGGCGCCCGTGGCCTACGCCCTGGGCGTCGGCATGGTGCCGGTGCGGAAGCCGGGCAAACTTCCCCGTGCTACCGCCAGCGCCGACTACGCCCTGGAGTACGGCACCAATACCCTGCAAGTGCATCGTGATGCGGTGACGCCCGGACAGCGGGTGCTGATCGTGGACGATGTGTTGGCCACAGGAGGGACCGCCGCCGCCACTGTCTCGCTGATCGAAGAACTGGGAGCCGAGGTTGCCGGCGTCGCCGTGCTGATCGAACTCACCGCGCTGGGTGGGCGCTCAAAAGTAGGTAACGTGCCCCTCGTGAGCCTAATGACGTATTGAGTAGAGCGGCCACGGGGAGTTGTCCCATAAGCACACCCCTCTACCCTGATCAGGCTCAGCCCGCGGGCGAAGCGTCTCATGCTCTGGACGTGGCAAACGACCCGACATCCGCCAGCAGCTGCGGGATTGAGTCCGGATGCGGCTATTGATGCAAATCTGGCAGCGCTGCGCACATCCCGTCACCTGATGGGAGAGAATGCGCGAGCGTGATATCCGGCAACGTGAGGGAACCACATGATCGACGTCAACCTGATGATCGAGGGCCAGGACGGCCTGAACTGGGGGCGCTGGCAGCAAATCGCCCGCGCGGTGGAAGAGAGTGGGTACGACGGCCTCTACGTCTCTGATCACTTCACCAATCCAGACGAGCGGGCCCACATTGATTCACTCGAACTCTGGACGTCATTGACCTGGCTGGCCGGAAACACCCGGGGCCTTGCTTTTGGCCCCGTGGTGGCTCCCGTCTCCTTCCGCGATCCACGCATCGCCGCCTGGACCGCTGCCGCCATCGACGGCCTCTCGCCCGGCCGGCTGCGGCTGGGCCTGGGCGCAGGCTGGATGGTGCGCGAGCACGACGAGTGGGGCTTTGACCTGCTGGACCTCGACGCCCGCTTCCAGCGCTTCGAGGAGTCCCTGGAGGTGGTGTCCCGCCTCCTGCACCAGGAAGGCCCGGTCTCATTCGATGGCACGTTCTACCAATTGGACGGCGCGGAGATCGTGCCCAACCCGGTGAAGACCAATCGCATCCCGATCGTCATTGGCGGCAATGGACCGCGGCGCACGGTCCCCCTGGCCGCCCGCTTCGCCGACGAGTGGAACGGCGTCTACATCAGCCACGACACCTTCAGGGAGCGCAACGCGCTGCTGGACGGCCTGCTGGCGGAACAGGGCCGGAAGCCGGAGGACGTCATGCGCACCGTCATGACGCGCGTGGTCTTCGGCAAGAACGAGGCCGAATTGACCGGGCGCCTGGCCGGCGCGGACGCCGATCAACTCCGCGCTGGCGGCCAGATCGTCGGCACCGCTCACCAGATCGCTGGGCAACTCCGCGCCTGGGACGAGGCCGGCGTTGCCGGGATCATGCTGCAGTGGACCGATGACCTCGACGACATCGACGGGATCAAGCAACTTGGCGCGGCGGCACGAGGTTAACGTAGTCCGAATTCATGAACCAGACGGGGCCGGTCGCACATCGGAGCAACCGGCCCGCAGAAGCTTTTCGCGATCCTACGATGTGACAGTAGTCGTTGCACAGATGGCAAAGGCTAGAATCTGGGTCCCGAATTGCGGCTCCTCGACCGCAACGAATCGAGTGTATGTGACCGAGAAGCGGTCAGACTCCTGCGCTGGCAACGCCATGGTGATAGCCACGCCATCTGGATCACCGCCAATGACCCTGCCCCCGCCACCAGTGATCACCGTATCAACCGGGCACGTGGCAGTCGCTGTGGCGGAACTGCCGAGTCTCGCTCCTATCTCGACTGGATCCGAGGTGTGGATAGTCGTAACGAGGGCTCCGCCTCCACTGCCCGCTGGACCCTGTTCCCCCTGCGGCCCTTCGGGTCCCTGAGGTCCAACATCTCCGTCGTCGCCTTTCGGGCCCGCGATTCCTGCTTCCCCCTGTGGTCCCTGCTCACCAACTGACCCGGCTTCGCCCATGGGACCCGCCGGCCCTTCGGGGCCAGGGTCACCTTTCGGTCCCTGTTCGCCAGCCGGACCTGCCTCTCCCTGGGGTCCCGGAACTCCATCGCCGCTTCCCGCCGGACCAGTAGGCCCAGCCGGGCCCATCGGGCCTGTCGGGCCCGTTGGGCCAGCCTTCGATTTCTTCTTGGCACCCTCCGCTCTTGACGAGTTCTTGCGCTGTTTCTTCTCAGACTTCCCGGCGGTCGTGTTGGGTTGGTCGCCCAATCCAATTGCAGCCAATGCCCCAATGGCTGCTGTGCCGATTACCCTGGCGGCTTGGCGGCGGTCCGATGCTATTGCTCCAGGTGACGCTGGCAGGTGCCCCTCGCCCGCCACCGTGATCTGATTTGACTCTTCGATCTGCTCCTCGTTCACGCGCAACACTCCCCTCCGCCCTGCTTTCCAGGCAGGCAGCATCGCAAAGACACGGGGGCACACCACAGGCCGGCCCGAATCCATAAATTCGACTGTTGAACACCACGTCGGGCGATCCTATTGGGAGAGTCGGGGCTTGTCAAGAGGGACTGCGCAGGCTACCGATTACTGAAGAGCGGCACCCGTTTCCTTGTCGAAGAGGAACGCGTCGCTCCAGTTGAAGCCCATGGCGACGGGCTGGCCGACCTCGTAGATCTGGGAGGTCGGCGTCACCGCGCGCAGGATGTGCTCGCCGGTCTTCAGCTCGTAGAGGATGTCCGTGCCCAGGATCTGGCGCGTGTACACCTCGGCCAGTAGCGTGCCGTCGCCGCCCTGCGCGCCCGGCGTCACCGTGACGTGCTCGGGGCGGACACCAATCTGGAAGGCACCGTGTGCCGGGAACTGCTCTGGAATTGCCTTGCGCCAGCCGCTGTCTCCCAGCAGGGTGGCGGCGCTCCCCTCGCGGCGCGCCTCGATGACGTTGATCGGGTGAGAGCCGATGAACTGGGCGACCCAGAGATTGCGCGGGTGGTTGTAGACCTCCAGCGGTGTCCCCAGGTGCTCGATCTGCCCGGTGTTCATCACGGCGATGCGGTCGGCAATCGCCATCGCCTCTTCCTGGTCGTGCGTCACGAACACCATCGTCGTCTCCACCTCGCGGTGAATGCGCGCCAGCTCCGAGCGCATCTGGCGCCGCAGCGAGGCGTCCAGGCTGGAGAACGGCTCATCCAGCAGGAAGAGCCGCGGCCGGCGCACGAGCGCCTTGGCGATGGCCACGCGCTGCCGCTGTCCGCCCGAGAGCTGATGGATGCGGCGGTCCAGGAGCTGGGCGATATCCAGAATATGCACCACGTCGTCGATGCGCTGATTGATCTCCTGGCGCGAAGAGCCACGCGTCTTCAGGGCAAAACCGATGTTCTCCCGCACGTTGAGATGCGGATAGAGCGCAATGGACTGGAAGACCATCGCGATGTCCCGCTCCTCCGGCGGCACAGTGTTCATGGCCTGCTCGCCGAAGTAGAGGGTGCCACTCGTTGGCTGCTCCAGCCCCGCAAGCATGTTCAGGGTCGTCGTTTTGCCGCAGCCCGAAGGACCCAGGAGAACCAGCAGTTCGCCATCGCGAATCTCCAGGTTGAGATCGCGCACTGCCTCGAACTGCTCGAAGCGTTTGCCTACGTGGTCGAATCGGATTGCGCCGGCCGAATTGCGTGCGCTAGCGGCGGGGAGCGTAGCCGTAGTTGCCATCGAGTCGTTGTCTCCTGAGCGTGGTCTGCACTGCCGCCGGATACGGCTACAGCGGATCGACGAGGTTCACGCTTCGAATGCGCTTCTGGAACAGGTATGCCAGGATGGCTGGCGGGATGATGGCAATGATGGACGCCGCCGCCATCTCGTTTGGCTGCGAGACCTGGAAGAACATGGTCGAAATTGCCGGCGGAAAGGTCTGCGCGGTGGAGCCTGCGGCCAGGATTTGCGAGAACGTGAACTCGTTCCAGCAGATCAGGAAGCTGATCGCCGTGGCAACGGAAATGCCCGGCCAGGACATGGGCAGGATGACCCGCGTGAAGGCCTGGAAGCGCGTGTTGCCATCGACCCGCGCCGCGGCTTCCACAGTCCGTGGCAGTGAGCCGAAGAAGCTGGTCATCACCCAGACCACCATCGGCACCGTGAGCGTCAGGTAGATCAGGACCAGGCCCTGCAGCGTGCCTTGTAGGCCAGCCCGCGAGTACAGAAAGAAGAACGGCACCACAATCGAGATCGGTGGGTATGAGCGCGAGCCAATGATGGCGAAGAGGAGCGCCCCCCGACCTCGGAACTGCAAACGGCCCAGGGCGTAAGCCACGGGCAGGGCCACGATCATCGTCAGGGCCGTCACCGCAACGGCGATGATCGTGCTGTTGAGGAGGCCACGCCGGATGCTCCCAGCCTGCCCTATAGGCGGTAGTTCGCCGCCCGGACCCATCGCTGACCCACCGAAGAGCCGCGTGTAGTTGCTGAGGGTCGGGTCGTGCGGCCAGAGGTGCGTCGGGACCGAAAGCAGCTCTGGCTTGAACATCAGCGACATGTTCAGGAGCCAGTAGATCGGGAACAGGGTCCAGATCACCAGGATCACGGCCGCGACGTACAGGAAGATTCGGCGCGCGGTCATGAGCTCACCTCGCGCTTGCGGCGGCGCTCGTTGCCAAAGAGCAGCAGGAAGTAAATGGTGGTGATAATGAACGTCAGGATCACGAGGAGCCAGCCGACTGCCGCGCCTGAGCCAAGGTCGCGGTTGACGAAGCTGCGACGATAAATGTCCCAGGTCAGGGTGGTCGAGACATCGCCCGGGCCGCCACCCGTCATGAAGAAGATGATGTCGAAGGCGCGAGCTGCCTCCACCGTCACCAGCACCGTGACGATGGACAGCGGGATTTTGATGTAGGGCAAGACAACATGGCGGAAACGTCCAAATGGTCCGAGGCGATCAACTTTGGCCGCCTTGTAAAGATCCTGCGGAATGATCTGGAGCGTCGCAAGAACGAAATAGATACCCAGTGGAGCGATCTGCCAAGCGTGCGCAACGGCCATCGCCGGCACGGCTCCCTGCTCCGACAGGAACAGGATCGGTTCGTCGATGAAGCCAATGCGCAGCAGGATGGCGTTAATCATGCCCCATTCAGGACTGTAGATGTACTTCCAGACGATAGCAGTCGCATACAGTGAGACGGCCCAGGGCAGGATGACAAGCGCCATCACAAACCCGCGGCCCTTGAACGTTTCGTTCAGCAGCAACGCCCCGCCAACGGCGATCGCGACCGCGAAGATGGTGACGAGCGCGGTGTAGTAGATCGTTATGAAAGTCGCGTGCCAGAACTGCGGACTGGCGAGTGCTTCCTGATAGTTAAGCAGGCCCACCTGAAAGGTCTTGCCGAAGATCAGGTCGATTTCGTGCAAGCTCATCCACAGCGAGTAGGCGGTGGGATAGCCAACAATTGCCAGCAGGACCAGGATGACCGGCAGCGCCAGCAGCGCGGCGAACTTCCCCTCACTCAGGCGCGATGAACTCCAGCGTCCCGGTGCAGGCGGTGCGGTGGTCGCCATGAACCCCTCCAGCCATCGCAAATGCTGGGACTGGCCGCATCACGGGAGGCGATGCGGCCAGCCTCGGCGCACGGGTAAGGGCATCGGAGGAGGCAGTGCCTCCTCCCCCTGGAATCGACTAGGCGTAGCGAGCGGAAAGATCCTCCGCCAGCTTCTTGAGGTTGGCGTGAACCTCTTCGACGGGAGCCTGACCCAGGCAGGCCTTCGGCAGCTCCGTCATTGCCTGCGCGTTCCATTCCTCCCACCAGAAGGTCTGCCAGACCTTGGGGAACTGCCCCGCGCCCATGAGGGCGTTGATGGTGTCAAGCATGGCTGGCTCAGGCAGCCAGGAGTTGTAGGCCTCGATAACCTCCGGGTCTTCCAGGATTGCGGTGTACCCGGAGTTGAGGGCCGCCTCAATCGCCCAACGCTTTGCGACATACAGGTCGCCGCCTTCGATCTGGTCCCGGTAGCCGAAGAATCCGGCGAGGCGATAATCACGCGCAAGGCGCTCTTCCGACTGGTTGCGATTCGCGATGGCGTAGATGCCCTCGTCAATGATGCCCCACGGCTGCTCGGCGACGGGAACCGGCGCCACCTGCCCGGCCACCTGCGAGCGATTCGGGTCGTTGAAGACCTTGAGGTCGTAAATCTGTTGAGGGCTGAACGCGTACGTGCCCTTGGCGAAGGCGTCGATGTAATCCGCCTCGCCCATCGTGAACACGCCTTCGGGGATGATTTCCTCCTCGACCAGGGAGCGCCAGTTCTGCAGGACCGCCAGCGTGGCCTCATCAAAAACCGGTGCATTGTTCTCATCGAAGAGCACTGCACCAGTATTCATGCACTCCATGAGATAGCCCCACGAAACGCCGAACCAGACCCCGGCCGCGAACCAGTGCGGCAACAGCGGCGGACCCTCTGTGGCGCCGTCAGCCTTGAGCTTCCGGCAGATGTCGTACAACTCAGGCCAGGTCTTCGGATACGCGGCAGCGTCGATTCCGGCTTTGGAGAGGATCGCGTTATTCGCCATGATGGTGCCGCGAATCGAGACGAAATACGGCAGCCCGAAAAGCTTGCCCTCGACCATCATCGAGTTGAGGACACCCTCGTACATCTCGGCTTTGGCAGCCTCGACATTCCACCACGCGTCGTAGTCCTTCACCCAGCCGGGAATCGACCAGCGATACAGCGTGGCCGGGTTGGAGTACCCCATGTCGAGCGGTTGGTTCGCGATGTGGAAGTTCTCCATAATCGCGATGTAGTCGCCAGTGACGGTCTGGTAATCAGCGTTCTCGCTGTACTGCTCATTGAACTTGCTGGTGTTTTCCTGCACGATCTCGGGCATGAAGTTCCAGCCCCGGAAGACCAGCGCCTCCGAGGTGTCGATGCCCTCAGCCGGCGGCTCCATCGTCGCGCCTTGCGCCATGGCACGGGTCAGACTGAAGCGGTTGTGGCTGGCGGGCACGTGGGCGGCCGCCGCCGGGTTCGCGAGATAGGCCGAGATGATCGGTGTCGTGGCCCCCGCCGCAGCGGCTCGCTTGAAGAAGGTACGGCGGTCAATACGTCCCTTCAGCAGATCGTCGTAATGCTCGTGCACCGGCTTCATGCGTTACTCCCTGTTTCGCGCGACTGTGCCGATCATGCGTTTGCGCGGTACTTGTAGACCCTCACGGTCGTCGACCCGCTTCAGGATCTCGGACAGCAGGTCCTCCATGGCCATTTCGCAAACCGCATCTGTGCGTCACTCTATCACCGGTGCAAGATTCTTTGCATGGCACTTTGGCTGCAGTCACGGGTCAACGCGCGGCGGTTGAGCTCGAAAGGTCATCAGGGTGATTCAGCGAGCAGCAGCAGCGACCGCGCGGGAACCTCGACCTCCTGGCCCGCGGCCCAGACGTACCCTCCGTTGTCCGGCGGCGCACTGGTATCAACCAGGGTTATCCACTGCGTGCAGGCATGTTCATCGTGACCCGTGAGGTGGAAGGTCACGTCGTAGATGTCGGCGTTCAGGAGCAGCGCCAGCGTGTCCCCAACCACAGGCTCCCCCTGAGGTCCAGCTTCGTTAATGGCCCCACCATGCAGAATCAGCCCAAGCCCGTGGAGCTTGGGATCATGCCAGTCGGCGTGCAGCATTTCGCCGCCCTCAGCGCGCAACCAGATGATGTCGCGTGCACCAATGGCGCGCAGACGGCTCCCCTGCAGGAACCGGCGCCGGCGCAGTACGGGCTGTTCTCTTCGAACCTTCAGGAGGTGCTGCGTGAACGTGAGGAGCTCCTGCTGCCACGCGGCAAGTTCCCAGTCGTACCAGCTGATCTCGTTGTCCTGGCAATAGGCGTTGTTGTTGCCGCGCTGTCTTCGCCCAAGCTCGTCGCCGCCAAGCAGCATCGGCACGCCCTGGGAAAACAGCAGGGTCGCCAGGAAATTGCGCCGCTGCCGGTCCCGCAGATCGAGGATATCCGCGTCGTTGGTCAAGCCCTCGATGCCGCAGTTCCATGACCGGTTGTTGTCGGTTCCATCCCGGTTGCCTTCACCGTTCGCCAGATTGTGCTTGCGGTCGTAGGAAACGAGATCTGTCAGCGTGAACCCGTCGTGGGCGGTGACGTAGTTGATGCTCGCGGCTGGCCCGCGCCCGCTGCCCTGGAACTGGTCGGAGGAGCCGGAAAGCCGGTAGCCCATCTCGGCGACGTAGCCATCGCTGCCACGCCAGAACTCTCGGGCCGTATCGCGAAACTTGTCGTTCCACTCGGACCAACCGGGAGGAAACCGGCCCAACTGATAGCCGCCGCCGCCGACATCCCATGGCTCGGCGATCAGCTTCACGCCGGCAAGGACCGGGTCCTGGGCTATCGCGTCGAGGAACGAGCCACGCGGGTCGAAGTCATGGGTTTCGCGGGCCAGCGCGGTGGTGAGGTCGAATCGAAAGCCATCGACATGCATCTCGGTCACCCAGTAGCGTAAGGAGTCCATGACCATCCTCAACACGATGGGGTGAGTGAGATCAAGGGTATTGCCGGTTCCGGTGACATCGACGTAGAGACGCTGACTGTTCGTGTCCAGACGATAGTAGGTACGGTTGTCGATTCCCCGGAAACAGACTGTGGGCCCGAGGTGATTTCCTTCCGCGGTGTGGTTGTAGACCACATCGAGGATCACCTCGATGCCGGCGGCATGCAGCGCCCGCACCATCTCCTTGAACTCGGCGACCTGCTGCCCGAGCGAGCCACCCACCGCATACCGGGAGCTGGGCGCAAAAAACCCGATCGAGTTGTAGCCCCAGTAGTTGGTGAGCCCCCGTTCCACCACGCTCTGCTCATCCAGCCAGTGATGAACAGGGAGCAGTTCAACCGCGGTCACACCAAGCGACTTCAGGTGGGCGATGCTCTCCGGGTGGGCGAGCCCCAGGTAGCTCCCGCGCAACTCACGGGGAACGGCCGGCAACTGCTTGCTGAAGCCCTTGACATGGACCTCATAGATGACCGTATCGCTCCAGGGAATCTGAGGCCGTTGGTCGTCCTGCCAGTCGAATGCGGGATCGATCACGACCGAACGCGGCACGTACGGCGCGTCATCTCGAGCGTCACGCCGGAAATCACTGGTCTGATCACTCTGCGGCTCGAAGCCCTTGACCGGTCCCCGGAAATCAAGATTGCCGTGAATGGCCCGCGCGTAGGGATCGAGCAGCAGCTTAGCCGGGTTGAAGCGGTGCCCGCTCTCCGGGCGGTACGGCCCGTAGACGCGGAAGCCATACGCCTGTCCGGGCCGCAAACCGGGCAAATACCCGTGCCAGATCTGGTTCGTGTTCTCCGGAAGATGGATGCGCTCGGCCTCGTAGGGATCGTCCGGCCGCTCGAAGAGGCACAATTCAACGGCTGTTGCGTGCGCGGAAGCAATAGCGAAGTTGACCCCATTGCCGTCCCACTGCGCGCCGAAGGTTCCTGCGGCTCCGGGCCACGCGTGAGGCCGCGCGGAAACCTCTGGGAGAGAGTTGCTCATGGTCAGGGGTGTTTGTAGCTCCCGCTGCTTCGGATCCTTTGTGAAGGGCAGCGTGACAGGTCAGTGTTCGTGGGTCAAGTGGCACGGCGCAGCAACAAGTGCGTCGTAACGTGGCAAAATGCGCGCATGATCCGCCTTGCCGCTGTTGCTGACCTGCATGTTGGACGCGATGCGCGCGACGCGATGGCGTCTCACTTCGCAGGTCTTGCCGCTGAGGCCGACCTGCTGCTCCTGGCCGGCGATTTGACTCGCACCGGTCGTCCTGAGGAAGCCGAGGCGCTAGCCAGCGTCCTTGGCGACGCTGGCGTCCCGATCGTGGCCGTCCTGGGCAACGCCGACTTCGACGCAGGGCAGGCCGCTGACATCGTAGCGGTCATGCGCGACGCCGGCGTGCATATGCTCGACCGCAGTAGCGTCGTGCTAGACGTGTTCGAAGAGAAGGTCGCTATCGCCGGAGTCAAGGGTTTCGGGGGCGGGTTCGGCGCCGCCCTGGCCGAGGTCTCCGGTGAGCCGGAGATGCGTGCCTGGGTCCAGCACGCGGAAGATGAAGCTGACGCGCTGGAGGGCGTTCTTTCCTCGATGGTGGGAGACATCCGGCTGGCGTTGCTGCACTACGCGCCGATCACGGACACAATCGCGGGGGAACGCCTGGAGCGCTATGCGTTCGCGGGCAACTCTATGCTTGGCGCAGCCATCGACCGTGCCGGCGCGGATTTGGTGCTGCATGGCCACATACACAGGGGCTCGCGTGCGGGTCGCACGCCGGGTGGCATTCCCGTCCGCAACGTGGCGCAGCAGGTGATACGCGAACCGTACGCGCTATTCACCATCGAGCGAGCCGACGATCTTCCCCAACGCGAACGGCGTCGCTGGCGTCGCGAACAGCGCGCGGCCGGGCGGATCCCCTGGCGCCGCAGGCGGCAGCGCAGTCAGGACGTTCCGGAGGCCGACGCCGGGACGGAGACGTGACGCAACCGTTTGCGCTGGTCGCCACGCTGCATGATCCGCACGCTTCCGTTCTCCCATTCCTGGAGCGCTCCAACGTCGTTACAGCACTCGGGTGGTATCCTGTCGTGACTGTTGCCGCCACGGTCGCCACAGACGCACGAGTGACAAACCGTCTCCAAGACCTAGGTGTGCACGTCGTCGAGGGCGGCGCCACCGGTATCGCCCGCCGAGCCGCACTGCAAGCCATCCCACACGAACTGTCCAGCTGCAACATTGACTTCGACCGCTGGCTGCACTGGCTGACTTCCTGGCCAGAGGAACTAGAAAATCTGTCTTGTCGCATCGAGAGTGTCGTCGCGCGCCAGGTCGTTGCTTCGTGGTGCGTACTCCTCGGACGAACCGAACGCGCTTTCGCATCGCATCCCGAGGTTCAGCGCCTCCCTGAAACGGCAACGAATCGCACGCTCTCGTTGACGGCCGGAAAGCCGTTGGACGCGGTCTCCGGGGCCGTCTGGCTCTCTCCTGAGGGCCGCGAGATCGTTCTCGCGTCGTCTGTTGAAACGAGCGCCGCCACCGATCTGGAGTGGGCAGGCCTGATTCTGCGCCGGGACCCGGCGCGCCTTCACGGCCTCCGCTTCGAGGGGCTGGAGTGGGAAACCCCCGACTTCCATGCTCCCGCGATAGCCGAAGCAGGTGGCCGGGAGCAGTGGGTTCAAGAGACCTTCGACACCCCCGCAATGTGGACAACGCGGCTACAACTCGCCGCGGCCTCGGTCTCAGCCCTGCAGCGGGTGATGGCCGAGTAAGGTCCTTCCCTACGTCACCCCTGCGAGCGCTTCTACCGTCTGGGCGATCTCCTCTTCCGTATTCCAGACATGTACAGCCAACCGCACATTACCGCCGCGAGCGGCGCAACGGATGCCGCGATCTTGCAGCGCCACCTCCGCGGCCGCGGCATCGCTCACTCGCACGCTGACGATGGAGCCAGACGGTTCCGGCCTGCCCAGTCGTGCAGCGAGTTGACGGGCCAAGGAGCGCACGCCGTCGAACGCTCCATCAGCCTGCCATCCCAGGAGCAGCGCCAGCGATTGCTCAGCACCAACCCAGGCGTGCCATGACAGCGAGACATCGAACCGCCGCGCGTCCGGGGCTAGGTCTTCGTAGCGTCCGCCGAAACTCACCTGCGGATCGGCCGCGCGCCAGTTCGCCAGCCAGGGCGGCAGCGTTGGCCAGCGATCCTGGCGCACGCGCAGGAAGCCGACCCCACGTGGGCAGAGGAGGTGCTTGTACCCGTGACACACCAGGTAGTCGATGCCGTCCAGGTGCGGCGTTACCGGCACGAAGGGGATCCCGTGCGTGGCATCGACCAGGACCTGCGCCCCGTGTCGTTGCGCCTCCTCCACAATGTCGCCCAACGCCGCGCTTTCCCCGTCCTGGGAGCGGGTCAGGCTAAAGGCCACCACTCCCGTTTCCGCCGTAACAGCCGCAGCCAGTTCCGAGTATGGAACGCGCTTCAGGCGGACACCTCGCCGCCGCTCCGCGACAAGCAGGGGGTAGCTAACCGAGGTGAACTCGTCGTCCGGCAGCAGGACCTCGGTGCCGGTATCCAGTCCCGCTGCCACGAGCCCGACGCCCACGGATGCGGTTGGGACGAGCGCTATCTCGTCTTCGCGGCTGCCGATCAGTTGCGCGAAAAGGGCCCGACTGCGATCACCTGTTGGTTCCCAATCTCCGGCCCAGGTCGCAGTCCCGGCCTGCCACGTCTTCAGTGCGTGGTCGAGAGCAAGAACGGTGGGCCGCGGCGGCAGGCCATACGTCGCGGCATCGAGGTAGATCGTGCCTGGAGCAGGATCGAAGTAGGCGCGCGCAGAGGTTAGTGGACTGATTATCGTAGACACGGCAACGGTCCTTTCTGGTCACCGTGTCTATTCTCGCGTGTTTTCGGACGTCAGGCGACGCGGATCGTGCGATCTGGCCACCCAGTTGCGCCATCGGGCAGCGGGGGCTGTCGCTCAATCGGTGCAACGGTCCCTTCGCCATCGGTCGCACGCATCAGGACGGTGACATTGCCGGACGTCGCCTGCAATGGGAAGACCCAACGCACCCAGGTGAAGTTCGGATTGATGGAGGGCTCCAGTTCGGCATCTCCCCATGTCTGGCCGTCGTCCGTGCTGATCTCCACCCGGAGGATGCCCCGGTTACCCGCAGCCGCAACCCCCGCCACCAGCACTTCGCCGGCAGGAACTTCGCTGCCTGATGCGGGCGTGTCGATGCGGCCCCAGATTTGATACGGCGCCGGGTCACTCCAACCTCTAGTTTGCCAGTACCCCTTGTAGTCAACATCGACCGCTTCGATTTGCTCCAACCACTTCACGTTTTTCATCCCGTAGATCGGCGGCACGATGATGCGCGCCGGACCTCCATGATCCGACGGAAGCGGCTCACCGTTCATGGCCGTCACCAGCATAGTGCTGGGTGACATCGCGGTCGCAAACGGGATCGAGTCGTCGTACCCATCCGCCGCGCGGAACACGAGATCCACAGTCGAGGGATTGATCCCCACCTCTTCCAGCAGCTCGCGTAGTGGGATTCCGGTCCACTCCGCGGTACCCGCAAGGTCTCCGTTCAGTTCGTTGGAGATGCAGGAAAGCGTTGTGATGTTGCGGGTGACAGACCGCTGCACCAACTCGTCAAGCGTATAGATGCGCGGGCTTTTGACCAGGCCGCCAATGCTCAGCGACCAGTTCGCGACATCCACCACTGGGTCCGAGATGTTCTTGGACACGTGGTAGAAGTCGGCCACGGGCGTGATCACTGACGTGAGCTTACCCTCGGCTTCCAGTTCATCAAAGATCGCCTCGGCGTCAGCGCCTGTGTCCGCGAGGACCGGCTCTGGTGTCGCACTCTGGGCCGCCAGGGCTGGCGCCTCCGGTTCTGGAGCGCTCTCACGGGCGCGCGCCGTGATATCGGCCGCCGCCTGTCGCTGCGCCTCGGTGTCTCCCCTGTCCGGAGCCTTCGCGAGCCGCCAGCCAAGCCAGGCCACGCCAACCACTAGTCCCGCTGCCGTGACGTTTTGCAGCGCAGCGCGGCGAGAAACACCGGATTCGCTGGCTGGACTCACGGCTGGAGCCGCCTGTTCGCCGGTGAACGCGACAAACGCCAGCGCCCAGCCAACACAGAACAGGAACGCCTGGGTCAGGAGCGCAAGGGTGTACGTGCTCCCGAGGGCGAACATGCCTTCTCGCGCGAGGGGGAACACCCCGGCGGCAATGACGAGAAAGAGCAACGCCGCGACCCCACTTACCAGGGCCTGCCGCGACGCCGCGCCGTCCCGCATTCGCAGCAAGTTCTCGACCAGTTGCCCGGCCCAGTAGCCGGCAAGCACGAAGCCGACGAGGACCGTTGCGAAGAGCGTGTTCTGCGCCAGGCTGCCGAACGTTTCCGTCGCCCAACCGAAGAACGCGACCGGGGTGAGACGGGCCACGGCAGCAACAACGGTCTCTGGTAGCGAGGGCGCGTTGCCTCCGCCTATCGTCGCGCGCCAAAGCAAGTCCAGGAAGAGGACCAACAGCGTGGCAACTGCACCTGCCCGGCCAAAGTTAAGGGATGGACGTGAGGATGTCGGTGGGATCATGGGAATTGGCCTCCTGCGGCAACCGCCTCTCGCACGCAGCATGGACTGGCGGCGCGCTTGTCTACTGCAGGATACGGAATTTTTTGCCAGTATGGATCAATTTGCGGAGCCTGAGGCCCAGAAATCTGGCCTATGCGAGCCCCCGGACCGAGATACCATCACTTGACTGCGATGCAGGGTTTGACAGAAGTGGCTCGGCCCCGATTCCAGCCTGGTGCGCGTGCACGGTGGAAACCAGTACCTGGTCGAGGAATTGGTTGATCTCGGCATAGAGGCGGATGGCCCGCCGCGTCGCTAGTCCCTGCTCCTCGATCAATGCGCTCACCGCCTGGACCACCGGGAAGCGGAAGTAGATGAAGGCTTCCACCATCTCAGAGGCAGACAGACCTAGCTCCGCTCCGCTCCGTCCGTAATGTGTCCCAATCTGCAGAGCCTCGTCCAGCAGTGCCGAACGGTCCGCCGCTGCTGCCGGTGATGCGGCGTAACGCACGGCAAGGTCCACCAGGCGACGGCCAAGGCGACGGTGCTCCTCCTGCGAAGCGCCGCTGTACGCGCGGAACCAGGGGCGCTCTCGCATGACGCGCAGAAAGTCGTCCTCGTAGCCGGACAGCGAGCGGTCCGTGATCGTCTGCCGGGATACTCGCGGCCGCTCCTGAAGTTGCGGCCCGTCACCCACCAGGGACCGCAAATCAGCCTCGGCGTACCGGCGGTGTCCGCCCGGTGTGCGGAACACGGGCACCTTTCCGGTATCGCTCCAGCGGCGCAAGGTACTTTGATCAACCCCGAGAAATGCGCACGCCTCATTGATGGTCAGCCAGCGGCCACCTGAAGGTTCCGGAATCGCAATACCGGCCGTGTCAGCTCTGTGGTGCGCTGTGCGACCTCGCGGCATGAGCAACCTCCCAGCTCCCGGCAGCGCAACGTCGCGCGCCGTGACGGTGGATCCTCCGCGACGAAACGGAATCCCTCTGTCGCGGCATGGTGGAGCCGCGCCAGTGTACATGTGGGCAACTTGCTGTCAACCGGGGTTTTCGCGAAAGCTCTTGCACCTCGTTCATCCTCCGCGCCTGCTGGATACAATGCCACCCTGATCAAGATTCGTGAGGTAATGCGGCAGAGGAGCCAGATGGTGACGAGTACCCCGGAAAACGACCTGAATTTCGCAACCGCGCGGGAGCTGGCGCGCCGCATCCGGGACCGCGAGGTATCGGCAAGTGAGGTGCTGGAAGCCCACCTGTCACAGATCGAGAATGTCAACCCTCACGTCAACGCCATCATCACGCTCGTCCCGGAGCAGGCTCGCGCCCAGGCCGCCGCCGCCGATGCCGCCCTTGCGCGCGGAGATAGGTTGGGGCCGCTGCACGGCCTGCCCATTGCCCACAAGGACACCACCGATACCAAAGGCATCCGCACCACACACGGCTCCCCGCTCTACCGCGACCACGTGCCCACGGCCAACGCCCTGATCGTGGAGCGGATTCAACAGGCTGGCGCCATTCCGATTGGCAAGACGAATGTGCCGGAATTCGGGGCTGGATCGCAGACCTTCAACACGCTCTTTGGCACGACCCTCAACCCGTACGACCTGACCAGGACGCCTGGTGGCTCATCCGGCGGGGCCGCCACTGCCCTCGCGACGGGCATGATTCCGATTGCGGACGGGAGTGACCTCGGAGGCTCGCTGCGCAACCCGGGCGGCTACTGCAACATCGTCGGCTACCGCCCGTCGGCCGGGCGCATCCCGAAGGTCAGCAAAACCTCCGCCTGGTTCGATATGACCGTGAACGGTCCCCTGGCGCGCACGGTTGGCGACATCGCCCTGCTGATGAGCGTTGCCGCGGGTCCAGACTACCGCGCCCCCCTGACGCTCGAGGCCCCAGGGTCGATTTTCAATGCTCCGCTGGAGCGCGACTTCCGGGGCATCAAGGTGGCCTGGAGCCGTGACCTGGGAGGGCTGCCGGTCGATCCACGTACCACGGCAGTTCTTGAGTCGCAGCGTGGCGTGTTCGCAGATCTTGGCATCGAACTTGTCGAGGCTGAGCCGGATATGACCGGCGCGGACGAGGTCTTCGAGACCTTGCGCGCCTGGGACTTCGAAGGCGGCCACGGCGAGGAGATGGACACCTACCGCGACCAGATCAAGAGCACCGTGATCTGGAACGTGGAGCGCGGACGCGAGCTCTCTGGCGCGGACGTGAACCGTGCCTATCGATTGCGGTCGGAGCTCTTCTTGCGCGTTCACGACTTCTTTCAGCAGTACGAGTTCCTGCTCCTGCCGGTGTCGCAGGTGCCTCCTTTCCCGGCGGACACGGAGTACCCGACCGAGATTAACGGCGCGCCCATGCACTCCTACATCGAGTGGATGCGCACGTGTTCACGAATTACCACCACGGCGTATCCCGCCGTATCCGTCCCTGCCGGGTTCACTCCCGAGGGGCTGCCAGTTGGCCTGCAGATCGTGGGCCGGGCCCGCGACGATTTCGGGGTGCTCCAACTCGCCCACGCCTTCGAGCAGTCCACGGAGTACTGGAAGCAGCGCCCGCCTGTGCTCGCCCTGGCATCTGAGGCTTGACAGCGTGGCCCGGCGCGTTATCGTGCGTGCGGGTCCCGCATCCCGTACCGGCTCTCGTTCGCTGACGTCCCGAGAGGTGCACCATGCGTGATGTCGCCCTGCGTTCGCTCCTTGCTACGTTGCTCTTACTGACCTCATTCGCGCTTCGGGTCGCACCTGGCCATGCCCTGGCCCAGGACGACGATGCCGCTTACCTCGCTGACATCGTTGGTGCTCGCGACGCACAGACACCCTTGAGCGAGCCGATCTCGGGCAGCCTGATCCAGCAGGCGGCGTTCGCGAGTGTGACGCCGGCGGGCGTCAACGTCACGGACTTCAGCGCGCGGGTCGTCTTCCAGAACCCGGATGATGACACCGCACCATGGGATTTCGGCTTCGACTTCGGCAGGAAGGGTGAAGCCAGCCAACGCCTCATGGTCGATTCCACCGGCGTCTGGCGCTACTCCCCGTACCCGGATGGGGACGGCGAGTCGGGTCCCGCGCCGGCCCTTGACGCAGCCCCGGGGGGCACTAACACCCTCGACCTGGTGGTAAACGGCGAGACTGGCATTCTTGGTGTCAATGGCGAATACGTCACCACCGTCACGCTGCCTCCCACCGTGTCATCCGATGTGTTTCTCACCACAGGCGTCTATGGATCAACCACCATCGATGGCCGCGAGCTCCTGTATGAGGATTTCGCCGTCTGGGCGTTAGCCGAGTCAAACACGGACGCCGAAGCCAGCCCCACTCCAACTGGGGACGTCATCAGCGTGGACCCAACTCCGGTCGCCGATGCGACGCCTTTACCAAGCCAGGAGGCCCCGCCTTCAGACGAAGACCTGGCAATGTTCACATTCCTGCTTGAGGCGCAGGCCGCGATTCCACCAGTGGCAGGACCGTTCACCGCGAACCTGAAAGAGGAAGCCGGACCTATTGCGGTCTCCTGGGCGAACGTCGATCTCGCTGATTTCCATGCGACTGCCGTCTTCACGGTGCCGGACACAGCCTCAGAAGTCCCGTGGGATGTTGGCTTCATGTTCCGCAACTCGGAAGCCGGAACCTTGCGCGTGACTGTGGCCCAGGGCGGCACCTGGTACATCTCGACAGGCGAAGGCACCCCAACTTCCACCGGAACGCTTTCCGGCCTCGATGCCACGCCGGGTGCGGAAAACACCCTGGATCTTCTGGTCTCAGGAGACCGCGCCGTGCTCGGGATCAACGGCTCCTACGGTGCATCAATTGAGCTACCGCCGGGCAGTACTGCCGGCGATGTCGCGGCAGGGGCAGGGTTCTTCACGGATCAACAGCAACTGGACCGCGTCACCACATTCCGGGATTTCGTGGTGCGGCCATTCGACCCGGCTGCCCTCGACGCAGCACCAGCACCCACGACGGCCGCCCTCTCTCCAGAGTCAGAGCAACAGTTCGCCGGGTACATCACGAGCACAGCCAACGTCGCTCCCCTTGTTGGTCCGCTCGCCGGGACATTGGAAGAGAGCGGCACTGGCACCGTCGCCCTGGCCAGCACCGGCGTGAGCCTGGCCAACTTCGGAGCAGTGGCGTCCTTCATCAACCCGGATGATCTGGAAACAACCTGGGACGGAGGAATCCAGTTTCGCACTGATACCAGCGGCACGAACCGGATCGTGGTTCGGTCAAATGGTCAGGTGCAGGTGGTACAAGGTGACGGCTCAGTGACCATAGCTGGTCAGGCTGCTGACTTTGACGCCACTCCTGGCGCCGTCAATAGCGTGCAAGTCTTTGTTGTTGGAGACCAGGCGCTCGTTGGGGTTAACGGCACCCTGGTCGCGGACATCACCCTGGTGGCGGAGCCTCTTGCTGGAGACGTTCAGATCGGCGCCGGGTTCTTCGGGGAAGATCAGCTTCCTGGGCGTGTGACCGCTTATGATGGCTTCAGCGTCTGGTCAATTGCCTAGCCCCTATCGGGAGTTATCGTGCAGGACATGAATCTTACGGACATCCCCGAGACAATTGCCGGGGAGATAGGGAGACGTGCGCCCCGCCCGGTGCGTAGTGTCTACGCGCCGATGCTGCTGGAGCACTTCTTCGTTTCGGCCGTGGTGGCCGTTCTCCTGATACGCGCCTGGTTGGAGATCACTGGCTACCCGCAAATTGGTGGTGGTGGCCTTCATATCGCCCACATGCTCTTCGGCGGTTTCATGATGATGGCCGCCATGGTCATCATGCTTGCGTATCTGGGGCGTCGGGCGCGCCTCGTTGCGGCCATTCTTGGCGGCGCCGGCTTCGGCACATTCATTGATGAACTTGGCAAGTTCATCACGAGCGACAACGACTACTTTTTCCAGCCCTCCATCGCCCTGATCTACATCATTTTCGTCCTGCTCTTTCTTCTCGGGGAGCGGCTTGTCCGCCTGGCAGGGGCGACGCCACAAGAACGGCTGGCACAGGCTCTCGATGTCACCACGGACGCGGTCATTGAGCGATTCCAGACAACCGAGCGCGAGTTGGCCCTTAGCTTGCTCGCGGAGGCGGACCCCAAATCACCGCTCACTGGTTCGACGCAACGAGCACTCCGCAAAATCGCAGGGCAGCCCGACCCGCCACTCAATCTGGTCGAGCGCGGCATGCGCCGTGTTGGGCAAGCCTACGCCTGGTTGACGTGTCAACGCTGGTTCCTGAAGTTCGTGCTGGTGATCTCCGCCATCGGCATTTTCTTCAGCCTTGTTGGGCTCGTCATCTCGGTGGCAATCGACCCGACCGAGTCAGAGGTTGAGCTGGCCACAAGTGTTGTAGCTGGTCCACTGTTACTGGCCAACGCCATCGCCGCAGCGCTCTTGCTTATTGGCCTCCTGGCGTTCCGCCGCTCGGTCATCGCCGCGCTCGAATGGTTCCGGCGGGCGGCGTTGGTTTCGCTGCTCATGGTTCAGCCAATCTCATTTTATGACGAGCAACTTGCGGCTATCGTTGGACTCGGGCTGAACCTGGCCCTTCTTTCCGCCCTGGAATTTGCCATCTCACGCGAAGTGACCGGTGCGGGCCAGGTTCCGGCAGAGCTTGCCGCGCCTTCGACCTAACGACGTCGTCGCTCAAGAATCCACCGCGCCGCGCTGGATTTGCGGCGCACCTACTCCTTGCTCGTGTGTTTCGCAGCAGGCGTGAGTAGTTCACGGGGCCGTTCGGGACCGTATACCTTTCGGCAGGCGAGCTACAGGCCTACGGCTCTTCCAGGCTGTCACGAAGGATGTCCATGTGCTCAAGGGCCAGGCCCGTACCGACAGCCACGCACGACAGCGGATCATCGGCGACGTAGCACGGCACGCCGGTCACTTCCATGAGGAGGTCCGGGAGGTGGCGGAGCATGGCTCCCCCTCCGGTCAGGATCATGCCTTTGTCAATGATGTCTGAGGAAAGTTCGGGAGGCGTTTCCTCCAGGACTGCGCGCACCGCCCCGATGATTGCCTCTAGCGGCTCGGTAATGGCGTCTGTCACTTCGTTGGCGTGGATCTGGATAGTTCGTGGCAAGCCGGCGACTTCGTCACGGCCACGCACCTCCATGCGAGTATCCTCATCGACCGGCATAGCGGAGCCAATGGCGATCTTCACTTCTTCCGCCGTGCGCTCGCCCACTCGCAGGTTGTACTTGCGCTTGATGTAGTTGGCAATCGCCTCATCGAAGCGATTCCCACCGACGCGGAGGGAGCGCGCCACCACGATCCCGTTCAGCGAGATCACGGCGACTTCGGTCGTTCCCCCGCCGATATCGATGATCATGTTGCCGGAAGGATCGGCCACCGGCACGCGCGCACCAATGGCGGCCGCGAGAGGTTCGGAAATCAGGTACGCCTTGCGTGCGCCGGCAGCAAGGGCAGCATCACGAACTGCCCGCCGCTCCACGCCGGTCACGCCGGCGGGTACGCAGATCATGACTTCTGGCCGCACGAGGGAGAAGCGGCCGCAGCTCTTGTTGATGAAGTACCGGAGCATTTCCTGGGTGACGACGTAGTCCGCGATGACGCCATCACGCATCGGCCGCACGACCTCGATCGTCTCGCGCGGCTCGCGCCCCAACATGTTGCGGGCTTCCAGGCCCACTGCCTTGACTTTGCCGTCCTTGGCCGAGATAGCGACAACCGATGGTTCGTTGATGACGATTCCACGGCCACGAAGGAAGACGAGGACGTTGGCCGTCCCGAGATCAATACCAATTTGTTTGGGCACGAATATGAGCTCCGGCGTTGCCACGGATAACCCGGGCCTCACAGCAACGCGCGATACCTGCCCGGCGGTTCATACTGCGGGCGATAGTAGCATAGGCACTGTGGGCCTCTGCGTGTCTTGGAGGGAGTTGACAGGGTGCCGTCACAGCAGCGTCAGGAAGGTAGTAGAGCCAGAGAGCAGCCTCCAGCCCAGGGAAAACCCAGGACTGATCTTCAGCACCAGCGTCCGCCACAGGAGCCACGGCGCAAGCGTGGTGAACAGCGCCCGAGTTCGTGGGGCGATGGCATCGACCGCGCCTGGTGCACGAAGGCACTCGCCTTTCTACCTGAGACCTTCCCAGCGGAATCCCACGCGGGCGTAGCCATCATCCCCCCGACAGTCGTCGATCGCCGGGAGCAGATGATCCTGATCTGCAACTACTCGCACAGCGGGGAGCACGAGTGGCCCGCGGTGATCACGCTTCTTCGTGGTGGTGACACACCGCCAGAGGCCAATGACCCAGAGAGCTGAGCCTCAATCCTGGAGTAGCCTGCAGTGGAGTTAGGCCGCCGCGGTCACCCTATCGTGTCTCGAGCGAGCCGTACGCACGTGATGGAGTGCCATTTCTTCTGCACGCTGCGGTCTTCGAGCGTGGTTTTACGCCCGCAGTGAACGAGATTGAGCAAGGAGCCACGTGGAATCCTGAGTGGAAAAGGTGCTGACGGTCCGGGGAGGGAAGGGGGAAACCGGACCGTCAGTCGGGGGTGTCAGAACGGACATGTTGGGGACCGTGCTGACAGCGTTATGGTATGCCAATCTGGCACAATGTTCAAGGTTACGTCGCGTTGCTGTTCAACATTGTGCACGTTGCCCGTAGACAGCAGGCTCACCGGGCCTAAACGGCCACCTCATCCAGCCACTGCCGTAACTCGTCGCACTGGCTCTCCAGATCGACGGTCCGGACCAGCAACCACTCCCGCGCGCGGGGATCATTCGGCAGGCGAGTGGCGGCGAGACCCAGGGAACGCTTGGCTTTCGCGAGCTCGTCCAATGTGTCATTCCACGACTGGCGCTGTCGGATCTCGACATTTGCCGAGTTGAAGAGGTCAACATCATAGGACTTGTCTGGCAAGTCGGGGTTGTCCGCGAGGAGCCGCAGCCGCCGCGCTGCCTCCTGTTCCCACCCGCAGGCATGGGCCGCAATCTGCCGAGGCGACCATGTTCCTGCTGCCCCTGGTCTTTCCCGAAGCTCGACCGGAATCTGTTCCAGTAACGTCTGGAACTCACGCGACGCATGCACCCACCGGGACAACGTCCCGAGCGCGGTCAGTGCGTCCTCATTCCGTGAAGTCTGCCAGGGCCGCCGGGCGGCAGCGAACAGTGGTTCCGGGGTGACCAGGTCCGGCGGCAGCGTACTCGCCATACCCATAACCACAGCACGACAAGCAATGGCATCCGCCACGGCCCGGTGGCCGCCAGGCAGGGCGTTGAACGCGCGTACCGCGTGCTCCAGCTTGACGAAGCTGAACCACCGCTTCCGGGGATCCCAGTTCCCGGCGAATCCGGCGTAGCGCTTCATGGCGCACTCCCAGTCCGCCTCGGCTTCGGGGAGCGCGTAGCGCTGACACGACTGGTTGACCATCTGGCGATCGAACGTGACGTTGTAGACGAGGATACGCCGGTCCTTCAGGACCGGACCCAGCTTCTCATACAGTTCATCCCAGCGCGGGGCGTCACGTACATCGGCATCGGTGATGCCATGAATGGCGATCACCTCACGCGGGATGGATTGCTCCGGCCGTACGAGGGATTCAAAGATCACCTGGCCGCTGGCATCGACAACGCCGATGTCGACAATTTCGGCGCGTGGGCCAAACCCGGTCGTTTCCGTATCCAGGTACACCACACGCGGGTCTCGCGCCGCCTCTATCGCCCAGGCAATGGACTTGGCGCGCGCTTCATCCCAGCGCTGGCGGCCGTCGGCATCAATGGTGGCTGCTTCCGGTTCGGGGAGTTCCCACCGGTACGATTTTGCGCGCTGGATCCTGCTCCGGCTCCGGCCCAAGATCCCTGACCTTTCCAGTCCACTGACATGCGGGAGGGCCAGCGGAAGTACAAACGTCTATCGATGCTAGCATGACCGGTCGAACTTTCCGCCTTTGAACACGCGAGGACAGTGGTGCAAGACGACTACCTGGCCATTTCTCCTGCCCTGGAAACCTTTATCCAGCGCATGCCTAAAGCGGAAATCCACGTGCACCTCGAAGGGTCCGTGCGGCCAGAGACACTCCTCGTGCTGGCAGAGCGCAATGGTCAGACGCCGCCTGCGCCTGACGTAGCCGGACTTCGGGAGTTCTTCCAGTTCCGCGACTTCAAGCACTTCGTCGATGTCTACATCGCAGTCTGCACCTGCCTGCGCACGCCTGACGACTTTGCCACCATCGTGCGTGAGGTCGGCGAAGACGCGGCCGCGCAGAACATTCGCTATCTTGAGATGCACTTCAATCCTGAATCAAACGTGCGCAAGCGCGGCCTCGATTTCCACGAAATGCTTGCCGGGATGAATCAGGGCCGCGCCGAGGCGAAGGAGCGCTGGGGCGTGGAGATGCGCTGGATCGCGGACGGTATTCGCGATAGCGAGACGTCTCCCCAGTCTGTAACCCGCACGGTCGACTGGATCACCGGTCTCTCGCCAGAGGACGGCGTGGTTGCGCTCGGCCTGGGCGGCGATGAGGTCGGCTATCCGCCAGCGCCATTCGCCGCTGATTTCGCCCGGGCCAGGCAGGGTGGTTTGCGGACCGTAGCCCATGCCGGGGAAACGACCGGCTTTGAGACGGTGCGAGACTCACTGGATCTCCTCGCCGCCGAACGCATCGGTCACGGGGTGCGCGCCTGGGACGACCCTCAGCTCGTGCAACGCCTGGTGGAGCTGCAAATCCCCCTGGAAGTCTGCCCGACCAGCAATCTCTGCACGCGGGTGGTGCCGAGCTATGCGGAGCATCCGTTCCCGGCGCTGGATGCCGCCGGTGTGCTGGTCACCGTCAACTCCGACGACCCGCCCCTCTTCGGCACTACCCTGACAGAAGAGTTCCTGGTCCTGGCGCGTCACTGGGGGTACGACGCCGACGGCGTTCAGCGGATCGCGCTTAACGGTCTGGAGGCGTCCTTTCTGCCTGATGACGACAAAGCCCGGATGCGCGGCGAGTTCCTGGCAGAATTCGCCACGCTGCGAGCCGAACTGGATTTGCCTGCAGCCAGCGAAACGGCTCAGCGTGCGGGAGCGGCTGCTGTCAACAACTCCAGGTAAGCCTCACCTGTCTCCGAACCAGTGATGGCGCGCACCACTGTCTCATCGAGTTCGCGCGAGTACGCCGCCAGACCAGCCTGGATGTCCGCCGGGGCATCGCCCGTGACGGCGGTGCCTTCAGCGGGGGTGCCCATGCGTGAGAAGTTGGCGGCATAGGACGGGTATGACCCATACCTGGCCGCTTCTGCGAGGAAAACGGCTTCGGCGTCAGGACCTAGCGCGGTGCGCACATACCCGTAGATGGACGGCTCCAGTCGGCCCGCCTGCTCCGCCGCCTCAATGACGATTCTCGCCGACGGCTCCACATAGGCAGGCGTCAGCCAGTTCAGGAGCACGCCGTGGGCGTGACTCCCGGCCAGGGCGCACATCTTCGGGCCAAGCGCCCCAATGATGACCTCAGCCTTGAGCGCTTCCTGGAGCAGGAGTGCACCCTCGCCCGTGCGCTTCAGCGCACCCTGCTGGCCACCTGAGCCGATGCCAATAGACAGGCGATCCTGCGGCAGATCCAGTTCAACCACGCGCCGCGCAATGACATCAGCAGGCTGGCGATCCACTGGGATGACGCCGACGCCCAGGCGGATGGTGGACGTGACACGTGCCGCCGCCTGCAACTTGGCTAGCCCGTCCCCACCTGGCGTGTCGTTCACCCAGAATGTGCGGTAGCCAGCAGATTCCGCTGCCGATGCGAGCAACATCACGATCTCGGCAGGCAACGCGCCGGCAACGCCGTACCCCCGTGCGCCCAATCGAGGCGCGCCGGTCTCTGTCACTGGATCACTCCCAACGCTGCGTTAGTCCTTGCCAAAGAGATGATCAACGGAAATGATGCCAGGCCCGGTCATGGCGAGCGTCAGCGCGCATAGACCGAGAAGAGCTGAGAACTCATACCCGCCCTGGCTTGCTAGTCCCTGCTTTCCATGCACCTTATAGCTGGCCACCGCCATGTTCGCGGCTGCCGCCAGACCAGCGGGCCCCGTCGCGGCGCCGAGTACCAGCGCGAGTCCGCCACCAAACTCAGCCAGACCAGACGCGAGCGCCGCGATTTCTGGTTCCGGGATGTCCATGGAGCGGAGCGCGCTTGCAAACGCTTCCTTCCCGCCCGCCTTGACCGTTCCCGGATAGTCTGGACCCAGGATCGAGACCGCGGCCGGCGAAACGTCCTTTTCGGGGCCACCGAACAGCTTCGGATACCCATGCACCATCAGGATGCCGCCGGCACCCAGCCGCAGCAGCAGCAATCCCAGGTCCCGCTTCCCCACAACTCACCCCCTGTAACGCGAATCACACTCTTCCCACTGTCGCATATCTACTGCCGTTTTGGCTTGGGCGGAGAGGCCAGCAGCGAAACCTGGGGGCATCCCAGTCTATTTCCTAACGGGCACCGGCAGGTTCTGTCGCGAGCGACCAGCCTTCGTGCTGCGCTACCATCCGCGCCATCTCCGTCACGACGCGGCGGCGATCCTGCGTTTCTGGCAGGAACGTCGTCACCATAAGCTCGTCAGCCTGCGTGCGCTCTGCCAGGTCAGTCACCCGCTGGTAGACCGTTTCGGCGTCACCGATGAACGCGCGCATGGGCATGGCGTCAATCATCTGGCGCTCCAGCGGGCTGAACTCATACGCTCTTGCCTCCTCCAGAGTTGGGTATGTGCCCAGTTGGCCGCTCCGTAGGCGCAGCAAGAGCAGGTCATTGAGCTTGCCGAGGTGGTGGGCGTGCGCGTCATCATCGCCAATCGCCACCGAGACGGTGAGGATGGCGTAGGGCTGGGCAAAGCGCTCAGACGGTTGGAACCGGTTGCGGTAGTCCAGCATGGCCGGTACCGCGCCCTGCAAGTTGATGTGGGCCGCATAGGCGTAGCCAAGCCCGGTTTCGGCTGCGAGCCTCGCACTGAAGTCGCTCGAGCCCAGCAGCCAGATCGGAGGCAGCTTGACGGCGGTCGGTACCGGGCGCACGGTGCGAAACGGGTGGTCGAAGGGGAACGTGCCGTCGTCGAAGGCCAGCAGTTCAGCAAGCTGCTGCGGGTAGTCCTCCGCCGTTAGGGCCTCGCGGGAACGGCGCATGGCAAAGGCCGTGATCGTATCGGTACCGGGCGCCCTGCCAAGGCCAAGGTCAATGCGGCCCGGGTGAATTGCCTCGAGCAACCGGAAGTTCTCGGCAATTCTAAGCGCCGCGTGATTCGGCAGCATCACGCCGCCCGCGCCGACGCGGATACGCTCAGTGCGGCTGGCAATATGCTCGATCATGATCTCGGGCGAGCCACTGGCCAGTCCCGGTGTGTTGTGATGCTCCGCGTACCAGACGCGGTGATAGCCAAGCTGATCCGCCAGCTCGGCCAGCTCCACGGAGAGGGCGATGGCTTCCCTGGGTGTCGTGCCGGTGGTGATGGGCGTTAGGTCGAGAAGAGAGAGAGGACGGGACACAGAGTTCAACCTTTCCAGGTACAAGTGGCATCAGGTGCTGGCGTTCGCCTTGGCAGGTATCGCCGGGACAGCGTCACGATCACGCGAGCGCTTGAACAGGCCCACGGTTCGGTCCCACCCCAGCACCCACAGGACCGCCAGGATGCCGCAGAACACATTGAAGAACAGCAGGAGCGCTGACTGCCCCAGCGAGTAGGCAGTGATGACCTCCGGCGTCGCGAATCCCTGAAGCGCGACAAGATCAAAGACCTGCGTGGTCCCAAATCCTCCAGGCGTTACCTGCACGGAGCGTGCAAGCCCATGCGCCACATTCACCCGCACCAGCGTCTCCAGGCTGACCGGGATGGCGAAGGCCATCAGCAACGTGGCGGTCATGGCCCAGCGCAGGGCGAGCGCAAGGATCGTGGGCAGCGCGACCAGGAGGAGGTACCGGCCTGGCTGCCGGACTATCGCCCCGGCGTACAGGAGTTGCTGCCCAACCGCCCGGACCCAGGATCGCCCCTGCCTGGCGACGAGCACCGCCAGCCCCACGACCCCAAGAGCAATGAGGCCCGCCGTGAGTGGTTGCTCCTGCGCGAAGCGCAGCGCACGATCGGCCCACCCGGCCTCGCCGCCTGCTTCAACCGCCGAGGCTCCAAACGCGACCAGGACCAGGGTGCCGGCGATCCACGAGGCGATCCCCTGCACCCCACGCGAGGCCACCATGGTGGTGAGCGGAAGCTCCGGGAACACGGCGCGGTAGAGCCCAAGAACGGGAAGACCGCCAAACTTCGGCGGAATGATGGTGAGGATACCGACCCCGCCCTGCACGATGCCGAACACCTGCCGGTAGGTGATCTTCCGATCCGGAAACGCGGCGCGCAAGGTGACCATCCAGGCAAACGAATCCAGTGCAACGCAGGCCAACTTGAGCACCATCGCGATGAGCAGGAAGCGCGGCGGCACCGCCACGATGGTGCCCCAGACCTCTCCCAGCCACACCCGCGGGTCAATTCCCTGCCGGCGAAGGTACTCCACGGCAAGGAGGAGACCGAGCAGGAGCACGCTCCCGCCGATCCAGAGGAAGCGCTGCTTGTCGCCAGTCCGGCGATGCTCCGGTTCGGTCGACGCGGGTGAGATCACGCGCGTTCTCCTGGCAGAAGGCAAGGGGCAAGGAGTGCCCCACGCCGCATCATTGGTGTCCCGCTCGATGACGGCATGGAGGCAGGAGGTCGCTCACGCGAGCGCATTCCCATGACCCTAGAAGAGCACCGGAATCTGGCGGAAGCCGCGCAGGAAGTTGTTGCTCCACATGATCTCGTCAGCGGGGATCGCCAGCCGCAACTCCGGGTAGCGGCGAAAGAGGGTCTCAAAGGCAACCTGTCCCTCGATGCGGGCCAACGGCGCGCCGAGGCAGACATGAATGCCCTTGCCAAACGCAACGTGCCGGTTGGCATCCGCGCGGGTGATGTCAAAGACATCCGGGTCCGTGAATCGCTCCGGGTCGCGGTTCGCCGCGCCAAGACTGACCGCCACCTGGCTGCCGCGCGGAATCTCCTCGCCCTCCAGCTCGATGTTCTCGGTCGCAAACCGTCGCCCGATGAAATCAACCGGGCCCCAGTAGCGCAGGGTTTCCTCAACCAGGTTCTTGCTGAGTGAGATATCTTCCCGCAGGAGCTTCTCCTGATCCGGGTGAGAAAGCACCGCGACCACACCGCTCCCCACGAGGTTGACCGTGGTGACGTGCCCGGCCAGGTACATCAGGAAGACTGTGGCCAACATCTCCTCTTCGGTCAGGACGTCGCCATCCTCGGTCGCCACCACCATGCGGCTGATCATGTCGTCGGCGGGCAGCTGCCGCTTGCGCTCGAAGAGGTCACGCAGGTAGGCGGTGAAATCTCTCAGCCCGTTCCGGACCTGCTCATGCATGGCCTCATCGCGGCCCCGGTCCACGCGCAGCAGGTTTTCCGTCCAGCCCCGGATCTGATCGCGGTCTTCTCGCGGAATTCCCATCATGTTGGAGATCACAGCGACCGGGAACGGATAGGCAAAGCTGCGAATCAGTTCCATCTGGCGGTTGCCAGGCGTTTCCCCCCGCTCGGCCGCTTCCGCCTCGGCTCGGTCCAGCAGGGAGTCCGCCACCTGCTGGATCGCGGGGCGCATGGCCTCCATGCCCCGCCCGGTGAAGGAGGGCTGAACCAGTTTGCGGATGCGCGTGTGATCCGGAGGATCGATCGAGAGCAGGCTGCGGGACAGCGGCCGGAACTCCTCAGGCGCATTGGCCTCTGCAGCCTCGCGCTGCTCCGCGGTCATCATCGACCTCGGATCAACAACGTAGCGGTCGTCGAGCAGTGTGGCGACGACGTCTTCGTAATGCGTGACGAAGAACGACTCCCGATTGAAGAAGTCCTCTCGAGGATTGCGTTGCTTCTTGTCTTCGGCAGCCATGTTCGCGTCCGGATTCCCGGCCGCGAAACGGACGACCGAAATGCGCTCCTTGTTCCGCAACTCGTTATAGGTGTCATAGGCTATAGCCATGAACTGCGGATCACTGATATCGAGCAAAGTCACATCTCGCCCAGCCATGGCCTCTTCCGGGGTGAGGCCTGTCCCGCCAGCGTCGGCGGCCAACGTGTGCGGATCTTTCTCGGCTGATGAAATGCTCATTGATGGATCTCCTGTGACGCCTGTGTCCAACGATCATCGCGATGACATCTAGAGTCGTTCCCCTGAGGCGGCCAGGATGGCCGTCAGTTCAGCGGGCTCCTCGTCCCAGTACGGCATATCTTCCGACGAACCAGGCGGCTGCGCTGTCTCCCCGCATCCCAACGCGCGGAATACCCGGTCGAGCACACGAAGGCTCCGCTGCAGCTCAGCCAGCTCCTCCGGTGAACAGGTGGCGAATTGCTCTGCTAGCGCCCCGGTCAGCAAGTGGTCGACGTGGCGCCCAATCTGCTCCCCCTCGGAGGTCAGCGCCAGCCGCTGGCGCCGGCGATCAGCCGGGTCAGGCTCGCGATGGACGAGACGCCGGCGCTCCAGGCGATCAAGGATGCCGGTAATTACCGCCGGCGTCACCCGCCAGAGACGCGCGAGTTCACCCGGCGAAGAGGCTCCTTCCTGGATGCCGCGGAGCGCGGCTACCTGCCGCAGGCTAACGCCTTCGCATGCGCCGGCCTCCTGCACGCGGCCAGCGACCCACTGCCGCAGCGATGGCAGCAGGGCCAATGTTTGCCTGGCACAAGCTTGCGGGTCAGGACGTTCCGGGGACTCCATGTGCTCCTCTGTACGAGCCGCGTCGTTCACCCCGACGGGAACTGTTTCGAACTCTCCATTACTTTACCATGCAAAATGTTTAGCCTGCAAATTAATGTCGATCACTGGATGGCAAAGAGCGGATCCCTGGTGCTTCACGCCGAGACTTCAGCAGTGGTCGATACCCGGTGGTGCATTGACGTCACCAATTCCGAGATGAGATGACCTGGCGGAGTCTTCGCACCGCCGCCTGGAAGAAGCGATAGTCTGTGCTACGGAAAGAACCGTGGCTCAGTGCGGTAACATCAGCGCCTGTTTCAGATTCGCCACACTGGCCAAAGCATGACTGACACATCATCCTCCAGCATCGCGGATGTAGATACCGAGGCCGATCTCATCAACCTCGTCAATCAGCCGGTAGTAATACCCGCATCCAAACCTGTAACTCCACACCTCTCGGGATTTCCCGTACCACTCACTTCCTTTGTCGGACGCACGGAAGAGCTGGATACAGTGGCGCGCTTGCTGGAGCGCGCCGCTGTACGCGAGGTGACTCTCACGGGTCCAGGCGGCATCGGCAAGACGCGGCTCGCGCTCCAGGTTGCCGAGACCGTTGCCTCTGCATTCCCGGATGGGATGCACTTCGTGCCATTGGCCACCGTGCAGTCTGCGGCAGACGTGCCCCTGGCCATCCTGCGGGTAATGGACCTTCCGGATGCCGATCCGGATCCGCCCGGGAAACGACTGGCGTCCGCAATCGGCGAGCGCCGCATGTTGCTGGTGCTTGACAACTTCGAGCAACTGGCCCGTGACGCACAACAGTCGCACCTCGCGGAATTACTGCAATCGTGTCCTGGGCTCAAGCTGCTTATCACGAGCAGGGTCCATCTCAGGATCTCTGGAGAGCATGTCCTTCCGGTGCCACCGTTGGGCGTGCCCACCACGGCCGCCAGCAAATCCACTTTGGAAGACGATTCCGACGCAGTCCAATTGTTTGTCTCGCGGTTGCAGGCGGTTCAGCCGACTTTTGTGCTGACGGATGAAAACGCTCCGATCATCGCAGCCATTTGCCAGCGCGTGGACGGCCTACCGCTGGCGATCGAGCTGGCTGCCGCTCGCGGCGCGGTGCTATCCCTGCCGGAGCTGCACTATCGATTGCAGCGCCGCCTGCCGCTGCTCAGCGGAGGCAACCTGGATCAGCCAGAGCGTCTGCGCACGATGCACTCGGCCATTGCCTGGAGCTACGACCTGCTGGACCCACCAATGCAGGCGCTCCTGCGCCGCCTGTCCGTGTTCTCCGGAGGAATCTCGGTCGCAGCCGCCGAGGCGACAGCGCCTGATGATGATGCTGAGGCAACCCTCGACGCTCTCGGTGCGCTGGTCATCAACAGCTTGCTCCAGCGCAGCAACTCCTCGGGAGGTTCTCGGCTGGTCACGCTGGAGACGGTGCGGGAATTTGCCCAGGAACGGCTCGATGAATTGGGGGACGCCGCAACGGTCCGGTATGCGCACGCGCTCTACTTCAGCCGGTTCATGGAGGAGGTGGAACCGCGCCTCTGGTCTTCGGCCAGCAGTGCGTTGCTGAACAGCGTTGCCCTGGAGCATGACAATCTGCGCGCGGCGATGGAATGGGCCCTGGTTCACGACCCAGGCCTCGCCCTCGGCATGGCGCAGCGTGTTGGGGCCTTCTGGCAGAAGCGGACGCTGTGGAACGAAGGCCGCGTGTGGCTGAAGCGCGTACTTGACGCAACTCCGGATACCCCATCTACCGACCGTGCCATCGCGCTCTGGCGAGCGGGCGCCCTCGCTGGTGATCAGGGTGACTTCGTCGAGGCGATCGCGCTCATGAGCCACGCCCTGGAAATGGAGGAGATACTGGGCGACGCCGGGATCATCGCGCGTGTGCTTCGTGGCCTGGGAATCGTGGCCAGCAACCAAAGCGATTTCCCCCGCGCCAATGACCTCTTCACGCGGGCACTCGATCACTTTCGGGCAACGCACGATGACGCCGGTATAGCCCGTGTCCTGAACGACCTGGGGCTCGTGGCCGAGCGCCAGGGAGATCATGCCCGGGCGATTGCCCTGCAAGAGGAGTCGCTGCCGATCGCGCGCCGTGTCGGTGACGAGTGGCAGGTCTGCATCGTGCTCGGCAACCTTGGCGGCGCGTATTACGACGCAGGCAACTTCGAACGCGGCGCAACACTCTGCCGGGAAGCATTGACGCTTTCCCGTGAACTGAGCGACACATTTGGCATTGCGGTCAACCTCTATAACCTGGGCCAGTTCGAGGTGGAATTAGGCAAACCAGCGTATGCCGTGGCCTATTACACCGAGAGCCTGTCGATCATTGAGAGCATCGGTGAGCATCACCTGCTCTCACGCGCGCTGGACCGGCTCGGTTACGCCCTGCATGTGCTTGGCGATTCGCGAGCCGCGGCCCGGCTTCACGGTGCCGCCCAGGCTCTGCGGGAAGCCATCGGCGACACCCTCTTTCACGAGGAGGATGCCAATATCGCCTCGCGCTACGCGCAGATCCATGAGTCTCTGGGCAATGATGCCTTTCATGCCGAGGAGGAGGTAGGTCGCACTCTGCCTCCTGCCGCGGCGGTCTCCGAGGCGCGTCGTTTGGCGGTGGATGCACTCGATGCCTACCGCGCGGCTCCCGCGCAGGCGTTGGCCGGGCTCACCCGGCGCGAGGCCAACGTGCTGCGCCTGATGGCCGACGGCCGGAGTGACCAGGAAATCGCCGATGCGCTGTTCATCAGCAAACGCACCGCATCCAGCCATGTGGGAACCGTGATGAGCAAGCTCGGCGTGGACTCCCGCACTGCGGCAGTTGCTCTTGCCATCCGCTCCGGAGTCGCGTGAGATCTTACCCAGCGTCCTCGTTTACCCCCGAAGCAATCGGTGATCCCAGGCCAGGGCCGGGACCTGGGCGGCAAGATGCCGGAGATGCAGGAAAGGCGGCTATCATCCTGCCAGACCCATTGATGACGGAGACCTGGGGAGGAAGAGAGCAACCGTGACGCCAGAAGAGAAGTTGGCAGAACTGGGCATCGTGCTGCCTGAACCAAAGCCCTTTCACCCCGCCGCTGCGCTCGGCGTGATCACGGGCAACCTCCTCTACCTGTCCGGGGCGACTCCCCCTCCGGTCAACGGCGTGCCGTGGGATGGCCGCGTCGGTGATACCTACAGCTTGGAAGAGGGCTACGAGGCCGCGCGCCTTTGCGCTATCCAGCAGATCGCTGTCGCCAAGGTGATGCTTGGCGATCTCAGCCGCGTCCAGCGCGTCGTCAAGATCCTGGGCATGGTCAACTGCGTGCCTGGATTCCGGGATACCCCGGCTGTCATTCACGGCTTCTCGGAGTTCATCTACGAGGTCTTCGGAGAACGAGGCGTGCACGCGCGCTCGGCCGTTGGATTGCAGGCGCTGCCGGGCAATGTTCCCGTCGAGATCGAGACGATCTTCGAAATTTCGTAGCGTCCGGGCAGAAATTCTCGGTATTCGCAACAATCAGAGCCCCGAATGTGAAACCAGAAGTCCCGGTTCGGCGTTCTCGGGTGGTGGAAAACGCGTAGGCGAGAAGTGTGCCCGCAATAATGAGCGGGAGCGGTTCGAGCCGCCAGGAGGAAACACGTAGATGGATGAACGACGGTTCGATCTCCTCGCCAAAGCGCTGACGGAGGCATCGTCGCGCCGTGATGCGCTCAAGGTCACGGTGGCTGGTGCGGCAGCAGGTCTCTTCGGGATCACGCTGGCCGAAGACGAATCAGAGGCGCAGAACCGGGACCGAGACCGGCGAAATCGCGGCGGCAACCGGCGCCGGCGCGGGCGGCGCCGGCGGAAGTTCTGTGACTGCCCAGACAACAATGAGAAGAACTGCGTTACCAAGACGCTCAGCAAGAACAAGGCGAAGCGGCTGAAGAATAAGCACCCTAACAGCTACAACGGGCGCTGCAGGGGCGGGTGCTTAAGTAACAATACCGAGTGCAATACCAACCGTCCGGGAGAATGCTGCGCGGGTCTCTGCTGCCTGGATTACACAAGTGGCACGGGCGGTATCTGCCCCACAGACGGTGGCAACTGCTGCGGGCGAGTGGATCGTGGTGGGTACTGCCCATCTCAGGCACCCGACTGCTGTGGGACGAACGCCTGTTGTCCTTACGAGTCGGTCTGTTGCGCCACGGCACTAGACCGCACGGGTTGGTGCTGCCCTGCCGGCACCGAGTGTGGATTGGGGACAGGCTCCTGCCTCACCCCGCGTGCTGCCGAGGTTGGCGGTGAGAGCGTTGCTGCTACGACGGTCGAACGGGTCCGGAATAGCTAACGCAACCTAGCCGCAGGCATCATTAAATGGGGAGGCCATGGGGCCTCCCCGTTCGCACGTTGCTTCACTATCCCTTCGGAAATCCCAGTCCCAACCGCCTCAACGAGAGCCACCGGCCCTGCCCAATGATCAGGTGATCGAGCAGGTCGATATCAAGCATCTCCCCAGCTCGCACCATTTCGACTGTCAGCGAGACATCCGCCGCTGATGGTGTGGGATCGCCGGACGGGTGATTGTGGACCGCGACGATAGCCGTCGCGTTCTGGCGCACGGCGTCACGGTACACCTCCCCAACGCGCACCTGCGCCTGGTTGACGCTCCCCTGGTAGACCGTTCGGGTCCCGAGAATCCGGTGCTTCGTATCCAGCAGCACGACGCGCAGTTGCTCCTGCTCCAGTGCGGCCATTTCAATCTGGAGCAGGTTGGCCACGTCATCCGGCGACGTGACCTGGGGGCGGTCTTCGGGCGAGAGCGCGGCCAGCCGGCGGCCTAGTTCCAGCGCGGCTTTCAGGCGGACCGCCTTGGCATCGCCCAACCCCCGTATCGCTGCCAGCTCATTGATCTCCAGCCGAAAGAGCCCGCGCAGTCCGCCATGCTCCGCAAGCAGTCGCTGCGAGAGATCGGTGACCGTCTCACCTACGAGACCCGTGTTCAAAATGATGGCCAGCAGATCACCCTCGCTAAGGGCCGCGGGACCACGTAATTTGAGCCGCTCGCGGGGGCGTTCGTCCGGCGCCATCTCGCGCAGCATCAGCCGGTATCCCGGTTTAGGGCTCTCGATCACCACAGGTCCTCATATTGTCGAGCATTCGATCGTTCCCGGATTCTATCGGATCAGGGAACGGATCACTTGCCAGCCCGCGGGCTGACAACGTAAGATCTCCCTAACGTGCTATCCCGGCTTAGACCATGTGAATGGCATTTTACTCATGAAACACGGAACACCTCAAATCCCGCTTGAACGTTGGCCGCTGCGCGGTGGCGTTCCCTGTCTCGATCTCGCGAACACCGAAGCGTATCGCGGGACGGGGCAAGAGGCGGATTTGCTCCATTCCTACGAGATGCTGGTGTCCTGGTCGCTGGTGGCAGGCGCCCTGCAACCTGCTGAGGCTGGACCGCTCCTCCAAGCTGCGGCTGAGGCGCCGGATGTCGCCACAGAGCAACTCGCGCGTATCAGGGAACTTCGGCAGGCAATCTACGTTGTGATGCAGTCGGTGGCGCAACGAGCGGAGCCACCAGTAGCAGCGCTGGCCACCTTGAACGCATTTCTGGCAGAGAGCCAGGTGCATGGCCAGATCGTGCGGAGCAATGGGGACTACGAGGTCCGCTTCCGCCCTGAGGACGACATGGCATTGCCGATTTGGCGACTGACCGACTCTGCCGCGCGCCTCCTCCTCTCACCTGACCGCGAAAATGTGCGGGAGTGCCCGGGCCACGACTGTGGCTGGCTCTTCCTTGACACCACAAAGAACCACAGCCGCCGTTGGTGCGACAGCGCCGACTGCGGCAACAAGGCCCGGGTCCGGGCCTTCGCGCAGCGCAAGCGCGAGGCCGCGCGCGCCTGATGCATTCCTTCATATCGAGTTACCCGGCCTGCACCCCAGGCCGGCACAAGCGTGGGCCGCGTATCCGTGGGCCGGGCCACGGACGCACCGCCTGACAACACCTTAATGCGAAAGGAGAAGTGGGATATCTGCGCAGCTTCGCTGCGTGGGTCGGTGTTGTGCGCCCTTGAGATTGACCCGGAGATGTGAAGGAGGCGGCAAGGCCGCCGGAGGAACTGATTCGTGAGAAGAGCAATCATCACCGTCGCCGCTATTGCCGTAGGCCTGAGTGGCTGGGTTGGTGGGGTGTCGGCCCAGGATGACCGCATCGATTCCGCGTTCAGCAGCGAGATCATGAGCACGCTCGGCTATCCGGAAGTGACGGTCGAGGTGGGGCCGGACGGTGTCAACGCACCAGAGAGCGTGGAGGCAGGCCTGCATCTGGTGACTCTCACGTCGCCCGAGCCGTATGTCGCCTACCTGGACATCGTGGAGACGCCCGAGGGGTTGAGCAACGACGAACTCGTCTTCCAGGCCCTTGAGGCTGGCCGCAACGATATGCCGCAGGAAGGCTGGACTTACCTCGGCGGTACAAATACGGACAATCCGGGTGGGACGGTCTCGTTCATCATTGATCTTGAACCGGGCGACTATCACCTGGCCGCTTCGTACTACGTGCCCAACGCCGAGAGCGAAGCGATGAGCGTGGTCCCCTTCACCGTCACGGAGTCTGAGGCGACGCCAGGAGCCACCGCGGAGCCGCCTGCGACGGTGAACCTGGAGGAGACGGACGACCTCCAGTACATCGTCACCCCGGAAACGGTGGAGAGCGGATCGCAGATCTGGAAGATCGAAAACACCGGGACTGAAATGGCGCATCATGTCGTGATGATGCGCGTGCCAGATGGCGCAACGGCGCCCGAGATCATCACGGAATTCAACGGCATGATGGCTGGCACCCCGCCAGCAGGCGACTCCGTCTTTGCGCAGGGAGTCTGGGTCGGGTATGCGGCGCTGCAGTCAGGCGGTGAGACCACCTGGAGCGAGTTCGACCTTGAGCCGGCCACGTACGCGGTGATCTGCTTCATCATGGATCACGAAACCGGACCGCCACACGCCGCCGACGGCATGGTGACGGTGTTTACCGTCGCGTAAGTGCTCCCCACCCTGTGAACTGACGCGGGCGCCGGCATGCCGGCGCCCGCTTTGCTTCCCTTCTTCTCAGAGCACCACGACCGCGACATCCCAAACATCATCCGGGTGATCCCTACCAATGGAGCGATCATTTTGCACGAGCAGGACATCGAGGTCAGCCTCTCGCCGGCCGCGCGACGCGCCGTAACCCGCTCCGGATGATAACAATGGTCTATACATTTTATGGCATGAACCCGTTGACTTTTGCCGGGTCATGTCCCACCGTGCAAAGAGGACGGATGTCCACCCGGGAGCGGTCTGTGCTCCCGTGACGTAGGCATCAGCGAGGCGGGGAACACACCATGATCAACCTACTGCAGCGTTCTCTGGATCGGCGGCGAGTTCTCGGCGGCAGCCTGGCGGCAGGAGCGGCCCTCGCCCTTCCGCCGTTCCGCAACCTGGGCTCTGCACAGGATGCCGAACTGCCAAGCGATACGTCCGACATGAACGCCCTCATCGCGGGCGCGCAGGCGGAGAACAAGATCGTCTCCTACGGCATGCCCCGCGAATGGGCAAACCTCGGCGAGATCTGGGACGCGTTCCTGGCCAAGTACGAGATCGAGACATGGGAAGACACGGACATGGGCTCCGCGACGGAGATCGCGAAGTTCCTGGCCGAAAAGGACAACCCGGTCGCGGACATCGGCGACATCGGAATCCTCTTCGCGCCTTCCGCCGTGCAGTTCGGCGTCCTGGCCCCCTTCAAGAACGACACCTGGGACGAGATTCCTGACTGGGCCAAGCATCCGGATGGCCTCTGGGCGACCCAGTACTACGGCACGCTCTCGTTCTGGGTGAACACGGATCTCGTCGATCCGGTGCCGACCACCTGGCAGGATCTGCTCAAGCCGGAATACAAGGGCCTCGTCACCATCGATGACCCGCGCACGGCTGCACAGGGCAACTTCGCCGTCATGGGCGCCGCCTTCGCGAACGGCGGCAACGAGAAGGATGTGCAACCTGGCCTGGATTTCTTCAAGCAACTGAACGACTCCGGCAACCTCAACCCGACCGGCCTGGATATTGGCAAGGTCCAGAAGGGCGAGGTGGCGCTCGGCATTGGTTGGGACTACCTCGGCCTCGGCTGGCGTGACCAACTCGCGGGTCAGGTCAACCTGGACGTCCTGATCCCGGAGGACGGGACGACGGTTGGCCCGTACGTTTCGATCATCAACCAGTGGGCCCCGCACCCGCACGCCGCGCGCTTGATGCGCAACTTCATCCTGTCTCCGGAGGGCCAGGTGCTCTACGCCAAGGGCTACGCCACGCCGATCCTGCCTTCGGTTGAGATCCCGGAGGAGATCCAGGCGAAGCGTCCACCGGCGGAAGCGTATGCTGTCGCCACGCCAATCGAGGACTGGCCGGCCGCTGTTGCCGCGTTCCAGATGATCGCGGACAGTTGGGGGAACGAGGTTCTCGGCCAGTAAGCACGAGAGCCATCCTCAATCCGTGCCGCCACGCCGGAGCGCTCCGGCGTGGCGGTTGTGGATGTTGTCTGATCCGGGAGTGTGTCTATGGCCCACGCCGAGGACCTTCTCGCCAACCCAACAGCTCGTCCTGCCGCTGCCGATCCCGCAGGCGCGGAGTCCTGGCGAACCTCGCCCTGGGCGTCGCGCCTCGGCGGCTTTCCGTGGCCAGTGGTGCCGTTCCTCATCTTCTGCCTGGTCCTGGAAATCATCCCCATGACGATCCTCGTCCGGGACAGCCTGCGGGAGTTGGGGGTTGGCGCGTTCACGTTGAACAACTACGGAGCCGTGACGGAATCGCTCTACTGGCATTCCCTGCGTAACAGCATCCTGCTCTCCGGCGGTACGGCAATGCTAGGCGCCATCTGGGGTGGTCTCGTCGCTGCCGCCATCGTGCAGAGCAGTGGTAGAGCCCAGCGCTGGCTTATGGGTTTGATCGCGACGACCTCGAACTTTTCCGGCATCCCCCTGGCGCTGGCCTTCATTGCGGTCCTGGGGGCCAGCGGCATGATCACGCTTCTCATCCGCAGCATCTTTGGCTTTCGCCTCTACCCGCAGCACTTCAGCCTGTACTCATGGACAGGGCTTACCCTGGTCTACCTCTACTTCCAGATCCCGCTGATGGTGCTGCTCTTCGCGCCATCCCTGGCGCGTCTCAAGCCACAGTGGCAGGAGGCCGCCTCTATGCTTGGCGCGTCCTCCTGGACCTATTGGCGGCGCGTGGGCCTGCCGGTCCTGGCCGCGCCGTTCACTGCCTCGCTGGCGCTCCTCTTCGCGAACGCACTTGGCGCGTACGCCACGGCCTGGGGTCTCTCGGGCGGAAAACTGAGCCTGTTTACGATCCAGATTGCCTTTGAAGTCAACGGCGATGTCAGCTTCGATCCCGGCAAGGCATCGGCCATGTCGCTGATCCTGGCCGCCATCATGGCGCTCAGCATCGTCGCGGCGCAGGTGATGATGCGGAGGACTCAACGATGGCTATCATGATGACCGCGGAGGAACGTGCGCTCGAATCTCCGGGCCGCTTCCGCCGCATCCCAATTGGTTCAGTCCTGTTGCGGGCGGCGCTGGTGGGAGCGCTCCTCTACCTCACGCTCCCCCTGCTCGCCACGATCCTCTTCTCCCTGGCGACCGTGTGGAGCAAATCGATTCTGCCTGAGGGGTACACGCTCGACTGGTACAAGGCGGCCATCGCCGACAACCGTTTCCTGCCAACGGCGATCCACACGCTGCAGACCACCGTCGGCGCAGCGGTCATCAGTCCGCTACTGGTCGTGCCCGCGTTGCTGGCGGTCCACCTGCGTGCGCCAAAATGGAAGCCCGCGCTGGAGTTCCTCTCCATCATCCCGTGGGCGCTCCCGGGCGTGGTGCTGGCCCTGGCCATGATTCGGGCTTACGTCAACCCCTACAACGTCAATCGAACAACCTTGTTGATCCTGACCTACGTCCTGCTCTCCCTGCCCTTCATGTTCCGCTCCATCGACGCCTCCCTGACGTCCATCGATGCCCGCACGCTTTCCGAGGCGGCGCAGATGTTGGGCGCCGGCTGGTTTGATATCGGCCGGCGCGTTTTGCTGCCAGGCATCATGCCGGGCCTGATGAGCGGAATCCTGCTTATCGCGGCGCTTGGCGCAGGCGAGTACGCACTGGCCTCGCTGCTGGCAGGCTCAGGCTGGAAGACGTTCCCGATCTACCAGGCGCAGGCGCAAACCGTCGACGGCCGGATAGCCAGCGCCCTGGCGATCATTGGGTTGCTTTACGTCATGGTGGTCTCGCTGTCGCTCCTCTACATCGCGGGGCGCCGGCGTGGCGGCGCTGGGCCAGGCATGCCCGTTGCCAACAAGTAGCGCCTGTGCGGTTTACAGGAAGGACTGGCTCGCCATATGGGTGCAACGCTTCAGGTACGCGGCCTGACCAAGATCTTCGGCGACGCCATCGCGGTCGATGATGTCAACCTGGACATCGCGCCGGGGCAGTTCGTGTCGTTGCTCGGCCCCTCTGGCTGCGGCAAGACCACGACGCTGCGCGTCATCGCCGGGTTGGAGCGAGCGGATAGTGGTCGCATCCTGATCGATGGCCGCGACATCAGCCACGTGCCGCCACAGCGGCGCAAGATTGGAATGGTCTTCCAGCAGTACGCCCTCTTCCCGAATCTCACCGCGTCCGAGAACGTGGCGTTCGCCCTGCGCGTTGCTCGTGAGCCAAACGGCGCCGTTGCGGCGCGAGTGCAAGAGCTGCTGGAGCTGGTCCACCTGGAGGAGGCCGCCACACGCTATCCGCACCAGCTTTCTGGCGGTATGCAACAACGGGTAGCGCTTGCTCGAGCCCTCGCGATCGAACCTCCCCTCCTGCTGCTCGATGAGCCACTGTCGGCGCTGGACGCGGCCATTCGCGACGAACTGCGTGCGGAGTTGAGACGCTTGCAACGCCAGCTCAACCTCACCGTGGTCTACGTCACGCATGATCAGGCGGAAGCCATGGCGCTGTCCGACCAGATCGTGGTGATGGAAAAGGGGCGCGTCAGCCAGATTGGTTCTCCGCAGGATCTTTATGACCGCCCCGCCACGCGCTTCACCGCCGGCTTCGTCGGCTCCAGCAACCGCCGTGTCACGGCCCTGGAGCGGCAGAATGGCTACTCGTCCATCACGTGGGGCAACGCTCGCTTACCGGTACACGCGCCTGCAGAGACACCAGCGGGTGTCCCTGTTCTCGCCATGTGGCGGCCCGAGGCCGCGCTGCTGGTTGATCCGATGGACCCGGAGCCGGGCACCCTGCGCGGCGAGATCGAGCTCGTGACCTTTCTTGGGCCGGTTACCAGGCTCGATGTCCGCGTGGCCGGCGATAGCGAACCCGTGCTGGTGGACGTCGTTTCAGACGCCGCCCGAGATCTGGCAACCGGCCAGCCGGTAAACATTGCGGTACCTCCTGGCGCCATTCGCCTCTACGCTTGATCCCTCTCTGGCTTCCCACAGCACTCCCCGATTGTGGAGAATGATCTCTACAACACTGTCGCCGACGGACTTGGAAGGAGACCCGTGTGGATCGCCTCAAGGGAAAGGTCTGTGTGATTACCGGCGCGGCCTTTGGCATCGGCAGCGCCACTGCGGTCCGCTTCGCCCAGGAGGGTGCGCGTCTCGTCGTCACGGACATCCAGGAGAAACCGCTGCGGGCGCTTGCCGATCAGCTCCTGGACGAGGGCACAGAAGTGGCCACTGTCGTCGGCGATGTTTCGGTCGAGGCAGATGCTAAGCGCATGATCCAGGAGGCGGTGGACACCTACGGCACGCTGGATGTGCTCGTCGCCAACGCGGGCATCATCCCGCTTGGCGACATCCTGGAATCGACCGCCGAGGACTGGGACCGGGTGATGGCCGTTGACGGCCGTGGCATGTGGCTGACCTGCAAGTACGCCATCGAGGCAATGCAGGGCCACAGCGGCGCGATCGTGTGCCTCTCATCCATTTCCGGCTTAGCCGGACAGAAGCGGCAATCCACCTACGGCCCCGCCAAGTACGTGGCCACCGGCATCACCAAGCACCTGGCCGTTGAGTGGGCGGACAAGGGGATCCGCGTCAACGCCGTCGCGCCGGGCACTATCCGCACCGAGCGCGTGAAGCAGTTGCCGGATGAACCAGGTGGCAAAGAGTACCTGGCGGCCATTGAGCAGGCGCATCCCATGGCCCGCATTGGCGAGCCAGAGGAAGTAGCGTCGGCCATCCTGTTCCTGGCCTCAGACGATGCCTCGTTCATCACGGGCGCAATCTTGCCTGTAGATGGTGGGTACCTGGCCCAGTAGGACGACTTGCCGCAAAATGCGGCAGTCATCAAGCCAATAGGAAAGAGGGTCCGCCATACAATCGGCTAAAGTGTCCACCAGCGTTCATCTCGTCCGAGCCCGTCGTGCGAGCCCGTCGTATGAGGATCACACCGTGGTCGAGAACGGTGGCTGACAGGCGGAATTGCACGATGCCAGCACCCTGACGTCGATGAGAACACCAAATATCGAGAAACGGACGTTCTTCGGTCGAGCGGCGAGACCACCGACGAGACAGAATCGATCCCCGCCTCTCGACTGATACAGTCACAGCCACCTGCCCCGCCGCGGGGAACAAGGAAGAGGTCTTCGCCATCAGCGGCGGCTTCGACGTCTTGAAGTCCCGCAAGGATGTGGAAATTACAGCCGTGCTCCTCAGGCATCCAACAATCTCCACGGATGACAGGTGATCTTCGCGATTACCGACGCTGCAGCACAGAACGCAACAACGATCGTCCTCTGCGACTACGTCAGGACCAAGGAGCGGCAGAACGGCGTGGCGCGGGCACTCATGCCCACCCCACGTTGCCCTCTACTGCGCGGCTGAACTCGCGACAAAGCTGTTGATCCCGGGTTCACTCAGCCGGGTATAGACGCCCGGACTCCCCGCGATCGCGCAGCCGAATCCCCAGCTTACGATGCCAACCTGCGTGTTGCTGTACACGGGCGCCTCAATCGTCTTCTTGCGCCGCTTCTTCCCCTTGCGCTTCTTAGCCTTCACCACCACCGGCGTCGTGCCCGTTTGGATACGCCCAAGGAGCGGTCCGCCGCTGTCACCCTGGCAGGAGTCGCGTGCCGGGAAAGAGGCGCACATCATGGTGGCAGCTTTGAAGTCCCCGGGATAGTTGGCCGCGCATGTTGCATCATTCTCGACGGCGAGTTCAGCGGCCCGTAATTGCATAGAGATCTTTATCTTGTTGACCGAGGTAGTCCCCCACCCTGCCACGAAGACGCTCTGGCCCGGCGCCTGGTAGTCCTGTGCACCCGGGGCGACGATGGGGATCGGCGGGACCGTGGTCACCGCCCGGTTCAATTTCAGGACGGCAACGTCATTCTCAAAGGTAGCGGCGATGTACTGATCATAGCGAAAGACAGACGTCACACCATAGCGGTTGCTCTTCTTGGCGTTTTCAACGTTCGCCTGGCCGATGTAAAGCGTGAACGATGATGGGTCACGGACATTGCCATTGGCATCTGTAACGCAGTGGGCGGCTGTCAGAACTGAATCAGGGTCAATGAGGGTCCCACCGCACAGGTTGTTGCCAGCCAGCACGAAGGCCATGAACGGGAAATCCCGCACTTGCGCGTTGAACCCGTTGATGATTTCCGCCTGTGGAGGCAAGTCATCAGTCGCGCGCCTGGCCACCACCTGATCGGCCGCCAGTCCTTCCACCAAAAGGCTGAACACAAGGACGATCGCCATTAGTCCGGCGCATCGCTGCCACCACGTTGGCCGCACGGACGCGTCTTGCAGCGGTGTTTCCACCATCGTTGCTCCATTTCAAATCGTCACGAGCCATCAGATGGGCAGCGTGCTGCCTGCGAACAGGAACGATACCTTCGCAAGCCGCTTGCCGGAGGCGAATGTTACGTCATGTCGAACTTTCGGGAGTAGGACGGCAAGAGCAATCACTGAGCCTGATCAGGCTCCCTCAATTCAGCAGTGTAGTGGCGCAGGGCTCGCTCATATCCCTGGAGGCCTACCGTCTCTGGGTACTCGACGAGGAGGGTGAGCGAAGTCGCCAGCGCATCAGCCTGGCGCCCGGCGCTGAAGAGCGCCAGCGCCAGAAAGGCGCGGATGGCCGCGTTCTTCGGAAACCGCTCTCGTCCCTCTAGCAGGACACGCACCGCCTCGTGGAACCGCCCGACATTTCTCAAGGTACTGCCGTACTGCACGTAGAAGCGCGGCACGTCATCGCCAGAAAGGCCCAACTCCCATGCCCGCTGATACGGTGAGACAGCTTCAGCCTCACGGCCCTGGAAGTCGAACGTGCCAGCGAGCACGAAGTGCGCGCGAGGATGGTCCGGGAACCGCGTCACCAATTCCTGCGCGGTCTGCAGGGCTTCCTCGAAGTTGCGCGAACTGTTGAGCATGCTGATGCGGTCATCGGCGCGGGTGATCTCGAAGTCGGCATCCATGGCAAGTAGCACCTGATCAAGATATAGGTGTGACAACGCAGGAATATCCAGCGACCGAGCTTCACCGGCCAGGATCACGAACGGTACCCGAACGCATCTCTGCCAGAGCGCGCAAGCATGGGTGAAGGCACGTTCACTCACCGTCCGCTCAGCTCCCATACCGGCGAGAAACAGATCCCCCCGCGCAATCAGCACAATCGCAGGAGGAACTGTTTCGCAGCCAAGATCTGCGAGGCAATCGTACGCAGCGTCCCAGTTGTAGCCAAATTACTCCTGAAATCTCAACACGGTGACCAACGCCGGGAAAAAAGGGCTCCTGGCTGTTGGCCACGACAAGGCCGGGACTCCAGACAGTACGTGCAAGTTGCTGGGCAGAACGAGGTCTGCGGCCTCGCCATCGATGCGGCACCCGCCTCCGGGAAAATGAATACCGCCAGGCAGCCTAGCCCTTTGGTGCGACTCGATAGAGGTAGCCGCTCAGGTCGTCAGAAACAACGAGGCTGCCATCTGGCGCAAGCGTCACGCCCGTGGGACGGCCCCAGCGCTCGCCGCTGGCGTCCTGCCAGCCCGTGACGAAGTCCGAGGCTGCCACCGGTTGTCCATCCTCGAAGTCAATGTGCAGCAGCTTGGGCGCGGCGGGTGGTTCGCGGTTCCAGGACCCATGCTGCGCCACAATTAGATCACCGCTCAGGTCCGCTGGCACCGAGGCGCCATCGAGGAACGTCATGCCGAGCGGTGCCGAATGCGGTTGGATACCGATGGTCGGAGGCGTGATGTTGCTGCAGTCCGCGCCGGCTTCCTGTGGGGTGGCGCCCGGCGGCTGGCAATAGGGCCACCCGTAGTCAGCGCCCTCCTGAACGATTGTGACCAGGTCCGGCGGAATCTCATTACCCTGGTTGTCACGCTCATTGACTGTCGCCCAGAGGAGGTCAGTGCCAGGTTGGAACGCGAGATCAACTGGATTGCGGAGTCCAGTCGCCAGGATCTCCGGGTTCCCGCCTTCAGGTGTCATGCGCGAGACCGTCGCCCGGATGGGGTCCTCCTCGACACAGATATTGCACGACGACCCGACGGCCAGGTACATCATGCCGTCTGGCCCAAAGTGAACCGTGCGCGTATTGTGGCCGCCCGTCGGTAGACCGGTAACCACGGCTTCCTGTTCGCCAACTGGCCCGGCAGGGTTATAAGCGAAGCGGGAAATCTGCTGCGGCTCGCTCACGTAGAGATATTCCTGGTCCCCGTCCGTGAAGAGCGCCACGTTGCTCGGCCGCTCCATGCCGCTCGCCAGGACCTCGCCCTCACCCAGGCTGCCGTCCGCGAACGGGAACCGCACGACCTGGCCCGCGCCGGATTCAGCCACCAGCAGGTTCCCGGCGCCGTCGAACGCCATAAATCGGGGCCGTTGAAGCCCAGCCGCGATGACGCTGACTTCATACCCTGCCGGCGCTTGTAGCGTCAGCCCGCTCACCCCCAGCTCAGCAGGGTCCGCGACGTCCACCGCAACGAGGGCAGGGTTTGCTGTCTGGGCATCGTCAACGAGAAGCTGGGTTGCGTCTTGAGCTGAGCCTGTTCCAGGTGCGAACGGCAGCAGGGCGAGCAATGCGGCCGCAGCGGCTGCCACCATGCGCTTTCGTATGTTGTGCTCTTGCCTGGTCATACGAGTACTTGATCCTCCAAGTGAGCTTCGGGGTACAGCCTGAACGATGTGGCTCTACGAAACACGCAGGGAACGTGCCGCCAACTACCACAACACACTCAGCTCAGAGCGCTCGCGCCCCCTCGACCTCTTCCAGGAAGCTGTCCAGCACCGCCATGTATCGCTCTGGCTCCTCCGCGTGCGGCATGTGGGAGCTGGCCTCGAACATCTCCCAGCGTGAACCCGCAATACCCTCATGGACGGTCCGGGCGATGAGCGGCGTCGCTTCGTCGAAGCGGCCGGACGTCACCAGCGTCGGTACGCAGATTTCTCCCAGGCGATCGATGATATCCCACTCCCTGAGCGTCCCAATGACGTGGAATTCGCTCGGACCGTTCATGGTGTGATAGACCTCGGGGTTGACCACAATTGACGCGAAGGAGCGCGCTACGTAATCCGGGTTCGGTACGATGCGGCAGACATGCCGGTCGTAGAAGACCTGCATCGCTGCCAAATATTGGGGGTCGTTGAAGGTGCCGGATTCCTCATGCTTGAGAAGCGCACCCTGCACATCAGATGGGAGGTCCTCTCGCAGGCGTTTCGCTTCCTGTACCCACTGGATCATGCTCGCCGGAGAACTCGCCACGGTCAGGCTTTCCAGACCATTCGGCCGCGTGAGCGCGTATTCCATCCCCAGCATCCCACCCCAGGACTGGCCGAGGACGTGGACGTGATCCAGACCCAGGGCCGCACGCACGGCGTTCACTTCTTCGATGTAGAGATCGACCGTCCACATCTCGGGTCGAGCTTCCGGTATGGCCGACCGGCTGCAACCAAGCTGGTCATAGAAGATCACCCGGCGGCCCGTGCTGGCAATGGCGGCCAGCGGCTCAAGGTAATCATGCGCAGCTCCAGGCCCGCCGTGCAGGCACAGGAGCGGCAGCTTGCCAGGAGCTTCACCGTCGCCAACGACGCGGTACCAGGTCTCGTACCCCTTGAAGGGAATTTTGCCTTCCGTTGACACAACAGACACATCGATCACATCACACTCCAGTGGGCCGTCGCTGCGACGGCAAGACGGGCGGCAGTTGATTCACATCGCAGGTGATGATCGCACGATGCGCGTCAAGGTTGAGCGGCGTGCGAACACGGGATACCATCGAGCGCAGAAACAACGGCGGTAAGGCTCAGCAGAACAGGACGTACGGTGAAAACCCTTGTGCTCCTGCGCCACGGCAAGGCGCAGGCTGAATCCCCTGAAGGTGACCACGCCCGCGAGCTGAAGAAGCGCGGCCGTCGCGAGGCAGCGGCCATCGGCCGATACATCGGGCGGGAAATCGGCATGCCGGACGCCATCATCACCTCAGACGCCGCCCGCGCCGAGGTCACCGCGGAACTCGCAGCAGAGGCGATGGGCTACGTCGGAGACTTGACGCTGGTACCGCAGATCTACGATGCGAACGTCACTACCCTGCTCGCCGTTGTGCGCAGCATCCTGGATGATGTCGATACTGCCCTCCTGGTAGGGCACAATCCCGGCTTCGAGGAAGTTGCCGCGGCGCTGGCCGGTATCGACGAGGACGACGTCTTGCTGCCGACGGCCGCCTACGCCCACATCACGTTCGACACAGACTCCTGGGACCAGGCGCAAAGAGGCACCGGCCAGTGGATAGGGATCATGACGCCAAAGGACCTCCCGGCGGACGAGGAGGAGGCGTAGCGAGGAGGGAACTACGCCAGCAACGGCATCGCATTGCTCTGGGCGCCAAACTGTGCCTCATGCAGTCGCCGGTAAAGGCCGTCCGCCGCGAGCAACTCCGCATGTTTGCCTTGTTCAGCGATGCCTGTCTCGTCGATGACCACAATGCGGTCAGCGTGCTGGACGGTCGCCAGCCGGTGCGCAATCACCAGCGTGGTGCGCCCCCTGGAGAGTTCCGTCAGCGCCTGCTGAATCGCCCGCTCCGTCTCGGAATCCAACGCCGAGGTTGCTTCGTCCAGGATCAGGATGGGCGGGTTCTTGACGAACATGCGGGCGATAGCTAGGCGCTGCTTCTGGCCTCCCGAAAGCTTGACGCCGCGTTCACCGATAATCGTGTCCAGGCCATCGGGAAGGTTCGCGATCACCAGGTCAAGGCGTGCGCGCCGCGCTGCCTCCATGATGTCCGATTCCGTCGCATCCAGCCGCCCATAGGCGATGTTCTCGCGAAGGGTCCCGGCGAAGAGGAAGACATCCTGCTGGACGATGCCAATCTCGCGTCGGAGCGACGACAGCGTCATCTTGCGGGTGTCGATTCCGTCGATCAGGATGCGGCCCGAGTCTGGCTCATAGAAGCGGGGTAGGAGCGAAGTAATTGTGGTCTTGCCTGCTCCCGAAGGCCCGACAAACGCAACGGTCTCGCCAGCACGAATCTCCAGGTTCACGCCTTCCAGGACGGATGTGTGTGGTCCGTACCCGAAGGTGACGTCTTCATAGCGGATATCACCCCGCAGCCCGGACACAGTGATGGCATCGGGCGAATCGACAACGTCTGGCTCTGTCTCCAGCAGCTCCGTGTACCGCCTGAACCCGGCGATCCCCTTGGGATAAATCTCGAGTATGGCGTTGATCTTCTCGACAGGCCTGAAGAAGACCCCCACCAGGAGCAGGAAACTGACGAATCCACCCTCGCTCAGTTGATCGTGCAACACCAGGTAGGAGCCGGCAATCATGACCACTAGTTGTGTAAAGCGCATGCTTACATAGCTGAGCGACATGCCGGTGGCCATCACCCGGTACGCCTCCAGCTTGGTCTCGCGATAGCGCGCATTGTCCCCCGCGAAAAGCTCGCGCTCGTAGTCTTCGTTGGCGAACGCCTGCACGACGCGCATGCCGCCCACGTTCTCTTCAATGCGGGCGTTGAACTCCCCTACCCGGCCGAAAAGCGCACGCCACGTGCGGGTCATGCGGCCGCCGTAACGAATGCTGATGCCGGCGCTGATGGGCACGATGACGCCGGTGATGAGGGCCAGCGTGGGATTGATCCAGAACATGAGCACAAAGGCGCCGATGAAGGTCATGATGGCGATAAAGAGGTCTTCCGGCCCGTGGTGAGCCACCTCCCCGATCTCTTCCAGATCTTTCGTAACCCGCGCCACCAGGTGACCCGTCTTATGGTTGTCATAGAATCGGAACGAGAGCTTCTGGAGGTGATCGAAGCTACGCCGCCGCATCTCGGTCTCGATGTTGATCCCGAGCATGTGTCCCCAGTAGTTCACCACCACCATGAGTCCGGTGTTGACGAGATACGTCACGAGCAAGGCCGCCGAGGCCACCACAATCAGTGCCCAGTTCTGACCGGGCAGCAACTGATCGACGAAGAGACCAACCGCCATTGGAAAAGCAAGCTCCAGCACGCCGGAGAGCACGGCACATGTGAAGTCCAGCGCGAAAAGCCCCCGATGGGGGCGATAGTACTGGGCAAATTGCCCGATCAGTTCCCGGGTGCTGAGTTCGCGTGACGTATTGAAGGATGCGGTTGACGCGTTGGCGGACATAGGCTCCTGAGTCGCGGCCTGGTACTGCAGATAGCGGCGCCTACCGCGCCTCCGGGGCCAGTATACGAGACCCCTTGACTCGTTCTGGAATCCTCACGAAGTTTGCACCGATTATTAATCGATGCTTCTTCATATTTATACAATAGCAGAGCGTTCTTACCTTATCACCTGAAACAACGCTATTTCACGGCTGTTATTTTCGTAGGTCCGGTGTATTTTATTGATCGTCGAATCTTCGTCGAGGAGCACTCCAGCGTGGCCGCCAACGTCTCACCCTTTCCTTCCATGCTCGACTTCGTTGTCAGCAACACTTCTGACCTACCTGATAGAGACCGCTGCAGGTTTTCGAGAAATCGGGGCCGGTGGACGCTGGAGGCAGATTGCGAACTCTCAAACTCCCTGGACCTACCCCGGAACGTTAGCCTGGACGGAGACGGTCACACGATGACGCTCACCGGCGACGCCGACGGTTTTGGAAGCGCGGCAATCCGAGCGAGCGGAGGAGACATCGTCAATCTCACCGTTGATGGCAGGCAACTGCTGCCGCTCGCACCGGCCTATTTCGCCGCCATCGCCTTTGCCGCGCCCGGCCGCATCTCGCACACCACGGTCCGGAATCTCCAGTTCGCCGAGTCGGCACACGGCGCGATTGGCATTGAAGTCGCCGCATTCGATGGCGCCACTGCCGTGGCGCAGGACATCACCATGGAGAGCATCTCCGGCACTGGCCTGCTCCTCACCGGCGACAGCAAGGTTGTCGCCGAGCGCATCTGGAGTAGCGGGGTAACGGCAGCAGTGAAGGTAAACGGCACGATCACGGCAACGCTCAGCCAGGTTGCTGTTGAAGACGTGCACGTCGGTGTGCTCGCGCAGGATCATGCCCACGTACGTATCGTCGCATCCAGTCCGCCCGGCGAGCGGGTGGTGGTCGATCGGGCGCTCATCCACCAGGACGCACTGACGTTCATGGGCCCAGGGGAACGGGAACCGGGCAACCGGCGCGCCGCCTGGACTGCCGCACGGGGTCGTCTCGGTTAGGCGCGAGCCTTCGGGTCCAGCACGTCTCGGAAGCCATCGCCAATCAGGTTGAAGGCCAGGACGGTTATCAGCAGCGCCAGCCCAGGGCCGAGCGAGTAGAGCGGGCGGTCAGCAAGGTACAGGGTGCCCTCACGGATCATCTGACCCCAGGTTGGCGTAGGTGGTTGGACCCCCAGGCCCACGAAGCTCAGGCTGGCTTCGAGGCGAATGGCCGATGCGGTCCACAGGCTGGCGAACACCAGAAGATCACCGCTGATGTTAGGTAAAACATGCAGCCGTAGCAGCCGGCTGCTGTTGGCCCCCAGCGCCCTCGCCGCGTCAATGAACTCCTTCTCCTTGATCGCCAGCGTGGGGCCATAGGCGATCCGCGCAAAGCGCGGCGCGATCGTGAGTCCAATCGCGAGGATCATTTTCTCTAGTCCTGGCCCCAGCACCGCCAGCACCAGCAAGCCTGTGATCAGGTCTGGGAAGGCAAGCAGGATATCGGTGATGCGCATGAGGACCGTCTCGACCTTGCCGCCGAAATAGCCGGCTGCCACACCGATGACGGTGCCCAGCACGCCCCCCAGGATCACCGAGAACACTCCCACCAGGAGCGCGATGCGCGTGCCGAAGATGACGCGGGACAGAATGTCCCTCCCCTTGTCGTCACGGCCGAGGGGGTAGTCCCAGCTTGGCGGCGCCAGACGGTCGCGCACGCTCTGATCGAGCGGATCGTGCGGCGCAATGAACGGCGCAAAGATGGCGATCAGCGCGAGCAGGACGATCAGGATCAGGCCCAGCACCGCGGGGCGGTTCTTCACGAAGGTGCGGATGGCCCGCTGCTGCTGCGAGATGAGCTGCGGCCCCTTGGGGTTCGTCAGTGTTGGAATGGCGTCAACCGGTACGGCTGCCATCAGTTGTACCGCACACGTGGATCGACGAACGTGTAAATGATGTCGGTCACCAGGTTGATCAGGACGATGATCAAGGCGTAAACGACCATGATGGATTGCAGCGTCGTGTAGTCCTTCTGCTTGGTGGCGCCCACCATCAGCTTGCCGAGACCGGGCCGCGCGAAGACCTCTTCCACCAGCACCGAGCTGCCGATCAGGCTAATCGCGAAGATGCCGACCAACGAGACAATGGGAATAAGGGCGGCACGCAGCGCATGTCCAAGAAGGACCACGCGCTCCTGTAATCCCTTCGCCCGCGCGGTCCGCACATAGTCGTCAGTCAAGATGGAAATCATCACCGAGCGCGTCATCCGAGCAATGTACGCTGTCTCGATCAGTCCGAGCGTGATCGCCGGCAAGACGAGAAAGCGCAGATTCTGCCCCGGCTCGGAGAATGGGGCAGACCCTACGGCCGGGAACCAACCCAGGCGCACCGCGAAGAAAAACATGAACAGTATTCCCAGGTAGAAGGCCGGGAATGACAGGCCGAGGAGCGAAACCACACGCCCCAGGTAATCAATGGGGCTATTGCGCTTGATAGCCGTCGCGACGCCAATAGGGATGCCGAGGACCAGGCCAACGATGATCGCTGCCAGCGTAAGTTCAAGGGTGTAGGGCAGCACGAAGGCGATCTGCTCGATAACCGGCTTCTGCGAGATCATCGAGTTCCCGAGGTTGCCCCGCGCCAGGTCACCCAGGAAATTGAGGTATTGCTGCCAGAGCGGGACGTTCAGCCCCATCTTCTCGCGCAGCGCTGCTACGGCATCCGCTGAGGCGTAGTCGCCCAGCGCCGCCACGGCCGGGTCGCCCGGGGCAATGCGCACGATGATGAAGATGATGGTGAATACCGCCAGCAGCGTGGGGATAGCCAGCAGCAGACGGCGCGCGATATGGCGGACCATCGGCTCTCCCTCCCCGAGATTCACAAGCGGCTGAGCAGCCGTTGGCTCAGCACGATGCCCATTGCCTTTTTCATCTCCCGAAGCGCGGAAGACGAGATCGTCAAGGCCAACCCGCCTTGCTGAAATGCTCCCCTCTCCCTTCGCGAAGGGAGAGGGGCTGGGGGTGAGGGTCCCTCCCCCTACTCGGTGATCGTCGTCAACTCGGTGATCTGCGGGTACAGGGCGAGGCTGGAGATCAGCTCATGCCCGTAATCCACCTTCGGGTTGCGGGCGTAAACCTGGTTCTGGTAGTGCAGCGGCATCGCCACGGCATCCTTCAGCACCTGGATGTTCGCCTGCTTCCAAAGCTCATCCTGCTTCTCCGGGTCGGTTTCCGCGCGCGCCTCCAGGATCAGTTCGTCAATCCCCCCGTAGTGGGAGAAGTTGGTGATCGGCGAAGCGCCATCCACCACCGCCGACTCCGAGAAGTAGAAGTTGGTGAGGTAAACATCGGCGTTCGGGCGGAACGCCACATAGAGCGTGATCGGGTTCACGTCCTGGCGGATCTGCTCGTGCATGGTGGCGTGGTCAACCACGTTCAGGTTGACGGTAATCCCTACGTCCGCCAGTTCCGCTTGCAGGACCTCGTAGTTGCTACGGTAGGCCGGCATTTCGGACGTGATGAGGTCAATGGTGAGGTCAGAGACGCCTGCTTCTTCGAGCAGCGCCGTCGCCTTCTCCGGATCGTAGTCAAACACGACGCCCGCGGCCTCGGCTTCCTCGCGGGTCAGCCCGCCAGGCATGAACGCCTCTGGCACGACGGAGAACACGTTCTCCGCTACCGGCTCGCCGTAGAGCGCAAGGTGCTCATCGCGGCTGATCGCGTAGTTCAGCGCCTCGCGCACCTGCGGATTGTCGAAGGGCGGCACATTGACGTTGTAGTTGAAGAAGGCCACTTCACCGACGCCGAAAACATCCGCTGTCAGGTTACCTTCGGAGTTGATGCGGTCAACCCACTGCGCTTCCATCACCCCAGCAGCAGCATCCAGGTCGCCAGACTGCAGCCCCAGCTCGCGGCTGGAGGCATCGGGCATGTAGCGCAGTTCCACGCCACCCAGTTTTGGCGCGCCCCGGAAGTAGTCGGGGTTGGCCGTGAGCACCACGCTGTTCTGCGGCGTGTAGCTCTCGAACATGAATGGGCCGGTGCCAACCGGGTGCGTCTTGATCGTGTCATCACCCATCGCCTCGACGGCCTTGCTGCTGACGATAAAGCCGCCAGCGTAGTTGGCCACCTTGGGCAGGAAGAGGGTCGCCGAGATCGGGGTGTCCATAGTAATGGCGACCGTCCGGTCATCGACCTTCTCGACCGTCATGCCCTTGTAGTCGCCGGCATACGCAGAGCGGTCAGGGTCCGCCGACTTCTGCAGTGAGTAAACGACATCGTCCGCCGTCAGCGGGTACGCCTCAGTGTCTGGCCCGGCCTGGAACATGACGTCGTCGCGAAGCGTGAAGGTCCAGACTTGCTTGCCATCGACGACTTCTGGCTCGGGAATTTCGGTGGCAATGTCCGGCTCGATGACGCTGCTGTCGCCAGGCTTGTAGCGGACAAGACCGTTGAAGACCATGTCCACCACGGTACGGTCCTGCGTTCCCGAGGCGTAGTGCGGATCCAGCGTGGCGAGGTCTGCGGCATTGACGCCAAAGCGCAGGACCGGCCCGGTCGCATCCTGGATTGCTGCAGCCTCAAGACCCTTCAACCCGATGGTGGGGGCGACCACCGCGGAAGCAAGCATCGCGCCGACTACACGTCGTCTGGTTGTCATGTCAGTCCTCCCAGCGATTGAATCATGACGAAGCAGGCCTGTTTTCAGAACCCACTACGACTGTTCCTACGGATATCCTCACATAGTATGCGGTCTTGCGCGAACTTCGATCAGTTGCGTAACGCGACTACCCCAATGGAGAGGCAGTTCCGACTGTCTCGCTGCCGGTGAAGCGACCGCGCCGGAACGGCTCGATGGGATATGGCGTCTCGCCCTCGACCACCAGGTCACGCAGGATCTGCCCGGTCACCGGACCGAGGCAGAAGCCATGGCCGGAGAAGCCCGCCGCCATTACCAGGCCGTCGATCTCCTGGGAGCGCTCGATGACGGGGATCTCGTCCGGGGTGATGTCCACAAGGCCACCCCAGACCCGCGCGATGCGCGCCGCCTGCAGCGCTGGAACGAGAGATACGGCACTGGCAATGGCCTGGTGCACATTCTGCAGCGTCGGCATGATCGGCTCATAGCCATCCGCGAGATCCTCGAGCGCGTGCGGCCAATGCGCACCACCATCAGTGAATCGGAACCGGCCGTCGACCTGCTGTCGGCCAGCGAAATCAGCCGCGCTGGTGCCGAGCACCTGGTCGAGATGGGGCGGTAGGGGCGTCGTCTGGATCACGGAGACGCGGTACAACTCGTAGGGGATCTCGATGCCAAGCGGCGCGGTCAGCGAATTGGAGTAGATGCCCGCGGCCACCACCACGACATCCGCCGGGATCATGCCGGAGCCCGTCCGAACTCCCTGTACCTTGCCGCCCACGATCTCGATCCCCTCGACTCGCGTCTCGGTCAGGATCCTGGCACCAAGGCGCTGCGCGGCAGCCGCGAACGCGCCAACGGCTGCGGTGGGGTTAGCATGACCATCAGTCGGGCAAAACGAGGCGCCGGGAATCCATTCCGCCAGCGCCGGGGCCACCTCCCGCACCGCCTTGTTATCCTGGAGATACTCGACTTTGAGACCCAGGGCGTTTTCAGAGGCGACGCGCTTCTCGGTGGAGGGCCGAGCATCTTCATCCATCATCAGGCGCAGGTTGCCGTTGCGTCGGTACTCTACGTCTGCGCCCAGCTCTTCCGAGAGATAGCCCCAACGCTCGACCGCCGCCATTGCCAGCGGAATCTCCGGCGTCTCTCGCCCGGACTGACGGACACCCGCCAGCGTCCAACCGGAGGCCATGCTGGCCAGCGTTCCCTGCTCGACCAGCGTCACCGGCACGCCCAGGCGCGCCAGCTCATACGCGGCGGCGGTCCCGCTTATTCCCCCACCGATGATCACCACGTCCGGGCTCGCCATTCCCTCATCCTCTCACGCCACAGGCACTGCTGCGAGAATAGCCAGCGCCGTCCGCTTTGCGCCGTGAACGGAAGCTCCGCCCACTGGAAACGGGTCGTCCTTGGTGCACCGGGTTACAAATGCTGGGCGGTTGCCGTCAGGCAAGAACCTCTGGTAGCTGCTCAACGGGGATGCGACGGCCCGTGAAGAACGGGATCTCTTCCCGCACGTGCATCCTTGCCTGCGTCGCCCGCAAATCACGGATGACATCGACGATATCCAGCAGATCATCGGCCTCCAGAGGCAACAGCCACTCATAGTCACCGAGCCCGAAAGACGCCACGGTGTTCGTCAGGACGCTGCGGTGCGCGGCGCCCTTCTTGCCGTGCTCTGCCAGCATGCCGCGCCGCTCCTCGGGCGGGAGGATGTACCACTCGTAGCTGCGCACAAAGGGGTAGACGCACATCCAGGCCGCCGGGTCCTTACCACGCAGGAAGGCCGGCGCGTGATCACGTGAAAACTCGGCCTCGCGATGGACGCCCATCGCGTTCCAGGTCGGCAGCAGCGGAGACAGGATCGCGGTGCGGCGCAGGGCACGCAGCGCGCTCTGGAGTTTCTCGCCGGAATTGGCGTGCAGCCAGAGCATGACATCGGCATCGGCGCGCATGCCAGAGACATCGTAGATGCCACGGACGGTGGTACCTCCGGCGTCCAGCTGGTCAATCGCCTCTTGCAACTCCACGACACTGCCATCACCAGGGTGGCAAATGGTCGCGGTGCTCGCTATCTGATTGCGCCGGAGCACACTCCAGACGGTAAAGACATCGTCTCGTACGGGCATGATGCCCGCTGTCGCGTCATTCATGAACTACATCGTCTCCTTTGCGGCTCCTGGGCGGAGTACCGGTGACCGGCGCGGAGCCTGATGCGTGCTGTGCTCTACCACAGTCACCCGAACACCATCACCCCGCGTCATCTTGACCCAAGCTCCTAGCGGAATGTGCATCCGCGTGGCACTAAGAGCGCCCGGCAATAGGGAACCGTCCTCAACCCTCCGTGGCGTAAGCGGGCCCTCTAAGCGATCCGGCCATACCCTTCAGTAGGCTCACTGCCATGGAAGTCTGTACCTGAAGGGTCATCTCAACCTTCCCTGTGCCTGTTTCTGGCATCACGACCGAGACAAGGGCCTCGAGAACGCTGCCGAGCAACCTGCCCGCGAGCACGAGACCGGGAAAAACGTGGGCTTACCTGGGGAGATCGTTCCTGCCTGCAAATACGCAGCACACTTGAGTACATCCCGTCTGCACCACACCGTGCCGGTATAGTAGCCCGGCTCCAAGGAGACCTCCGCGTGAGCAAAGTGCAGCACGTCCGCGAATTCGTTTCCGCATCATTCCCAAGATTCGACCAGTTGACACTCATCCGCGCCCGGCATACGATCCAAACTGTATCTACTCACTCTTTGACTATTCACCACCCAAGCTCTTGGCTGGGCAAAGGAGGAAACGTGTTCGAGATGACTCGACGAGTCGTGGTCGCGGCCCTGGGGCTGTCCCTGCTTGGTGCGCCTCTTCTCGTAGCCACGCCTGCCAGCGCACAGGCGACCTTCGATTGCCCAGCCCCAGCAGCTGCGACTCCGAGCGCAACCTCGCCGGCCAGCAGCAGCACCTCAGTGGCCACGGACACCGCATTCCCTGAGGGTGGCGGAGACCTCACTGTCTTTGCGGCTGCCTCCCTTACTGATGCATTCGGCGAGATCAAGTCCGATCTCGAAGCAGAGCACCCTGGACTGACGATCACGTACAACTTCGGTGGATCCCAGGCGCTGGTGACCCAGCTTGGCGAGGGCGCCGAATCAGACGTCTTCGCCTCAGCAAACATCGCTCAGATGACGGTAGCCCAGGAGAAGGACCTCATCAGCGGAGAGCCGGTCAACTTCGTCCGGAATGAACTGGTCATCGTGACGCCGGCCGACAACCCGGCCGGTATCGATTCTCCCGACGACCTGGGCACCTCTGGTCTGCGGCTGGTGCTGGCGCAGGCGGAAGTGCCTGTAGGGCGCTACTCCCGGGAGGCGGTCTGCGGCATGGGGCAGGACACGGCGATGTTCGGTGACGACTTCGTGAACCGCGTGGCCACGAACGTCGTCTCAGAGGAGGAAGACGTGCGAGAGGTCCTGGCCAAGGTGGAACTGGGCGAGGCGGATGCCGGCATCGTCTATGTTTCAGATGCCTTCGTTAGTGGTGACCAGGTGACCCGGGTTGAGATCCCGGCGGACTTCAACATCGTTGCCACCTACCCGATTGCGACCGTCACTGGCGGAGACGCGGCTCTTGGTGATGCCTTTATCAGCTACGCCCTCAGCGATGAGGGCCAGGCGACCCTCTCTGACTTCGGGTTTGATCCCGTCCCATAGGTATCGCGCAAGCATGTACGTGGAGCGGCGTGGATACTTTGTCCACGCCACTCTTGCATGTCCTGGTTTTCATGTCCAGCAAAGGCCCTCCCACGATGCACGCATCAGCCAGAACTCGGGACAGACTGCGGGTTCGTGATGGCGTAGACAGCAATGCCGTGGAGGCCCTGACCGAACGAAGCTTGCGCGGGGTGGCCCTCTGCTCGGCCGCCGCGCTGGTGCTTTTCCTTTGCATCCCGCTGGTCGCCATTGTGTGGCGTCTCGTGCGGGATGGCCGTGGCATCTCGCCCGAGGCGCTGGCTATCCTCCGCGACGCCATGACGCTCAGCCTCATCTCAACGGCCGTCGCGATGGTCATCGTCCTGGCAACCGGTACTCCACTGGCGTTCTTCCTGGCGCGCCGGCCGTTCCGCGGGTCTCGCCTGATCGACACCCTCGTGGATCTCCCAATTGTGTTACCCCCTGCTGTGGCCGGCATCGCACTCCTGGTCGCGTTTGGCCGGAACGGCTTGATCGGCCGGTGGTTGGCGACCATGGGTATCACGCTGGGTTTCACGACGACTGCCGTGATCCTGGCGCAAGTCTTAGTTGCGGCGCCCTTTTTCGTCCGTGCTGCCAAGAGCGGTTTCCAGCGCGTCGATATGGACCTTGAAGAAGCTGCCGCTGACCTTGGCGCGTCGCCCCTGCGCACCCTGCGCACCGTCACGTTTCCCATGGCGCTGCCCAGCCTGATGGCGGGTGCGGTGTTGGCGTGGGCGCGGGCGCTCGGGGAGTTTGGGGCAACGATCATGTTTGCTGGCAACTTCCCCGGCGTTACGCAAACGATGCCGCTCGCCATCTACGCGCGGTTTGGAGCCGGTGACCTTACGTCCGCGCTCGTGCTTTCCCTCGTCCTCCTCGTCGCCTCGGTGATCATCCTGTTCGGATTGCGTCTGCTCAGCGCCCGCACCGGAACGCCCGTGATTTGACGCACTCGCGTGGGATACTTCCCACAATGAGCGTGCAAGAGTCAGACGAACGGCTTGCGGTAGAGAACGCTCCCCCGCGCAACCCTGGGGCGCCGGAGTTACCGGCGGAACACGCGCTGCTCGGCTTGCTTTCGCTTTCAAGTGGCACAGCCCACGGCTATCACCTTGCCCGTCAGTTTCGTCGCGATCAGCCGCTTGGCGAGGTGATCCGGCTTGAATCAGCGATGCTCTACAAGCACCTGAAGAAACTGGCCCGCCTCGGCTGGATTACCATGACGACCGAGGATCAGGCGCCGCGCCCACCGCGTCAGATCTGCCACCTCACCAGCGCGGGGACCGAAGAGCTCCACCGGTGGCTGGCGGAGCCAGTGGCGCGCACGCGTGAAATTCGGCTGGAGTTCCTCGTCAAGCTCTACTTCGCCATGCACCTGGCGCCCGATCTTGCTCTGCACCTGGCCACCGAACAACAGACGGTCATGGAGCAGTTGGCCGATTCGCTCGCGGAGCAACGTGCCGCCCTGCACGTGCCCTCTGACGCCTCCCCGGGAGACGACCTTTTCTTCCAGGACCTTGTCCTGGATCTTCGCCAGCGCCAGACACACGCCGCCGCCGAGTGGCTGGGGCAGACGGTAACGACGCTGCAATCTGTTCAAGCCCCGGGAACCAGCGTCGCGACGTAGCTCATGGCCCGCTCCAATGGGACTTCCGCTTCGTAGCGGTCTGTAGCGGCATCGTAATGGCCGCCCGGCATGACACCCACAAGCTGCAACCCGGTTCCCTCCAGCAGGAGTTTCAGGTCAGACGGCGCGTAACAGCGGAGTGACTGGGTGAACGCACTCGCGGGATTTTCGACGCTCCACCACGTATCCAGCATGCGGTTGCCGTATCCATCGAAATCGTATTGGCGTGCCGCTTTCCCCAGGGTCATGGAGCGGCCAACGGCTTGCGCCCAATACCAGGGCGTGTAAATCTCGATCAGCGCGCGGCCACCCTTAGCCAACCATGTTCGTACCCGGCGGAGCAGCGCCCGTTGGTCGGAATCTGTCCCAATGCCGAACCCATCCCAGTAGCAAACGACATCGAACGTTCCGTCGAGTTCGATTTCGTAGAAGTCGCCCCGGACCACGGTCATCTCGCCAGCGCGCGGCAGCTTCGCTAACTCCTGGGCACGGTCCGCTACCTGTGACAGAAGCTCGTTTGCCACCACGCTGTAGCCCAGGGTCGCAAGTGCAGCCGCCACTTGTCCACCGCCCGCTCCGAGTTCCAACACCCGTGCTGGTGGCGCGACCAGTTCCTGCACCGAGATAGCTCTCTCCCGATGTATCGGCTGGATCTCCCATGCGCCAGCATCGTCAAGCAACTCGTACAGGCTCGCATAGAAAGCCGGTACCCAATCCATCATGAAGAGGTCTTTCTGGGGGAGTCGGGCCTATCGCCACCGGCACAGTGCAACACCGCAATCTCGGGATAACGTTTCACCATCATGTCCGCTTCGCTTACGGCCAGGCGGATTGCGTCCACGTTCAGCGTCGGGTTGGCGTAGAGCGCGTAGAGGCACTCTGCAACCTCAGTCGCGTCCGGGACAACGTGGCGAATCTGTGCCGCCAAGCGCGGAATAGCCACCTCATAGGGAGCCCCACGTAGCAACACCACACCGCGCAGCACCTTCAGCAGGTCCTTGCCGATGATGCGGCTGGCAAACCGCCGCTCGGCATCATCCGCAGTTGCAAGCTCTTCCACCCAATCCAGGTAGTCTGGCAGCATGGTCGCCGGGTCAGGCGTCACCAGCCGCGCCAGGCCACGTCGCTCCATCGACTGCAGGGGCAGAGTCAGCGAGTCGGCTCCAAGAACGCACAGAGAATCGCTGGAGAGAACGAACCGGCGAAACGGCGCCAGCGTGTTCGCGTCGGTCGCCTCCAGATCCAAGCGCGACACTACCTGCGTTCCGGCGCCGAGCGATGTTGCAAGCTCCGCCAGACAGCGGTTCTCGCGGTCCACAGGCGGTCCATCCAGGAGCGCAATCATGTCCAGATCTGCGTGCCCTATCCTGGCGTCTCCGCGAGGTATGGATCCCTGTAGGCGAAGTTCGCGGACCCGCTCCCCGCAACACGCCATCATTCCCGTTTTGGCTGCTTCAACCAGCGGCAAGAACCTGGGATCGATGCGCTCGAACCTGCAAGTATTGCGAATGAGAACGTCGTCCATGAGCTTTTCCAGATTGATCGTGATCCGAAGAAGGGGACGCAGCGTACCGGTCCGGTCCCTATCAGCTCAATATTGCCGATTTGTGCGCCTGGCAACATCCAGGAAGCGCGTCCTTCCCCGTGGCATCATGAGCTTGGGACGTAACACACGACCACCGCCGACCAAGCGGCGCGATCTACCGAATTAACCAGAGAGGACGCTCCATGAATCTTGCGCGATTGGCGGCGCAACGTGCTGAACGCGATGGCCCGATTGGCGTGGCGCTGATCGGCGCGGGCAAGTTTGGCTCGATGTTCCTCACCCAGGCGCCCACCATGCCAGGTATCGCCGTTCGGGCCATTGCCGATCTCTACCCGGAACGGGTGCCGGAAAAGTTGACCGGGCTCGGCTGGTCCGAGGAGGCGGTTGCGGGCGTCAGGCTTACGCGCGATGTCCGGGAAGCCGTCTCTGGTGACGACATCGACGTCGTGGTGGAAGCAACCGGCGATCCCATCGCCGGGGCGCTGCACGCGCTCCTCGTCTTTCATGCGGGCAAGCACCTGGTCAATGTCAACGTCGAGGCCGATGTCCTGGTCGGTCCGGCGCTGGCCAGGCGCGCAGCGCAGGCTGGCGTCGTGTATTCGCTGGCCTACGGTGATCAGCCGGCCCTGATCGCGGAGCTGGTTGATTGGGCGCGCGCCTGCGGCTTCCGCGTGGCAGCGGCCGGCAAGGGCACCAAGTATCTGCCGGAGTATCACGCCTCTACCCCGGACACGATCTGGTCCCACTACGGCTTGTCTGTTGAAGAAGCGCAAGCGGCAGGCATGAACAGCCAGATGTTCAATTCCTTCCTGGACGGCACCAAGTCCGCGATCGAGATGGCCGCCGTCGCCAACTCCTGCGGACTGCAGCCTCCTGAAGATGGTCTCGCGTTCCCGCCAGTCGGCGTCGACGAGTTGGCCGAGAAACTTGCCACGGATGGCCCCGGGTACGTGGAAGTCGTCTCCTCACTCAATCGCGATGGGTCCGATGTCGAGCGCGACCTGCGGTGGGGTGTGTACGTGGTGCTGGAAGCGCCGACCGCGTATGCCGCTGCCTGCTTCAAGCAGTACGGCCTGCGCACAGACGCCAGCGGACGCTTTGCCGGGACCTACAAGCCATACCACCTGATCGGGATGGAACTGGGCATCTCCATCTACTCTGCTGCCCTCCGTGGTGAAGCGACAGGCTTCCCCACCGCCTTCCGGGGTGATCCCGTGGCCGTCGCCAAGCGCGACCTGGCTCCAGGCGACCGTCTCGACGGCGAGGGCGGCTTCACCGTCTGGGGCAAGCTGATCCCGGCCCGGCGCAGCATCGCACTGGACGCACTCCCCATCGGCCTGGCCAAGGATGTCGAGGTCGTCAACGCCATCCCCGCCGGACAGATCGTGCGCATGAGCGATGTCGTGCTCAATCAGCCAGAAGAGGCGTTGGAGCTGCGGAACGAGACGGTGCAGTTGGTTGCGGAGTAAGACAGTCTTTAGAAATGACGACGGTTGGGCTTCCCTATCGGGCCTTGAACGACGGCGAGAGATCTCATCTAAACGTCAGAAAATCGTGGTCACTACGGACGCTCGCGACACGAAAAGTTGGCTAGCGACCCGCTCTCCAACAACGCAGTCTCGGACAGAGGTCGGCTTCGCTACCGACATACGCAGCTACGGCTACCTATTAGTCCAGCGGCACCAGCGTCGCCAAGAGGGATTCCTGGATAGTCGCGCCAGTAAACACACCTGGGTCGGCGCCAACTACATCGAACGATGCATCCGTCCAATCCGACCGCTCAAATTGACACCCGAAGAACACGACTTCCGTTAGGCTGGCGCGTGCGAGGGTCGCATCGCTCAAATTGCAGTCCACGAAGCGGACATCTTTGATCAACGCACCGGCGAAGTTCGCGCGCTCGAACGAGCACCGCGTGAAGACAACATCTTCAATGTGCCCGTCCTCGAACCAATCTTCCGAAAAATCAATGTCGCCTAAAGCCATGCTTGGGAACTCGGTCTCCGATTCGTACTCGAAGTAATCTCCTGAGACATTGTCACGAAATTGATTTCGGTCAATGACCCAAGTTTGGACTTTACCCAGCCCATCGCACACCAGGCAACCGGCACTACTCATGGAATAGCTTTGACCTCCTGTTCCTGAACACCACGGGCATGCCAATGGGAGTTCCGCTCGTCGCGATTCAGGGTCAAAGTCCACGAAGCCGACCGCGCCACACAAGCTACAAGTCGGATCGAGCCCATAGTCGGCTCCATCCCATTGCAGGCATCGAGGACAGCGGTGGCCACCATGAGCCCGTGCTCCAAGTTCGTGCAAAGAGAGCCGTATCTTGGGCTCCAGGTCTTCATCTGCGAGGTCCGACAAGTCCATGCCCTTGACGTTTGAAGCGTCCAAGAACGTCACGCATGGTGTATCGAACGCTGTGTTTTCCAGATTGGCGCGATTGATCACCACCTCTTCCAGGTTCGCGGGACGGAAATCGATGCCCTCCAGGTTCGCGGCGGTAAAATCGACCCAGAGTAGTTCTGCCCCACCCAGCGCCGCACCCTTGAGCGTGGCGCCGACGAAGGTAGTGCTCTCAATGACAGCGTCCGTAAATAGGGCCAATGTCAGGTCCGCCCTATCGAAGACGCATTCCTCGATCCGCGCCTTCGCGAAGTTTGCCCCCTGCAGGTTCAACCCTGAAAAGTCCACACCGAGCAACTCAAGTTCGTCAACGTCGTCCGAAGGCAACGGCCGACTCTGCAGAAGCTCCACCAGCGCCGCATCTGCCTCGCGTAGCCCAGATTCCGTTTTGGCAGCTGTGCCGTCGTCGTGAATTGTGCAGGCAGCTTCACTCATCACATGCGCCTCTCGCTTCAACGTCAGCCGGATGACTCACAGCGTTTCGGTTAGCACTATAGTTCTATTTAGTACTGACGCAAACAATCACGTGTGAGCACACCGATTAACGATACCGTCAACTAGCTGGCCAGACGTTCAGTTGGTGAGCGCTTCAAGCCCACATTAGGTCGCCGGTAATTCCGCTGCTTGCGCAACCACCGTCACGTCCTCCGGCTCCGGCCGGATCTCGCCCAGGTTGCGCACCTGGGGCCAGATGACGGCGATGACCGCGACGGTGATCAAGGTGCCTATGCCGCCCAGCACTACCGCCATGGTCGCGCCGAAGATGGCAGCCATCACCCCTGACTCGAACTCGCCGAACTCGTTCGACATGCCAATGAAGAGGTGATGGACGGCGCCAACCCGGCCTCGCATGAAGTCCGGGGTGTAGGTCAGTTGCATGGTGTGCCGGATCACCATGCTGACCACGTCACACGCTCCTGCCATGCCCAACGCGACCATGGAGAGACCAAGCGTGCGCGATGCGCCAAACAGCACCATCGCCACCCCAAATCCCGCCACGGCAACGAGCAGCGTGACGCCCGCCCGATGAAACGGCCCCTTGCGCACCAGGATCACGGACATCACCACCGCCCCTATCGCCGGCGCGGCACGGAGCAAGCCCAGCCCGCTGGCGCCAACATGCAGCACCTCCTCGGCAAAGATCGGGAGCAGGGCGGTCGCGCCGCCCAGGAGCACCGCCACCATGTCCAGCGTAATGGCCGCCAGCAGGATCGGCGTGCGCCGGAGAAAGCGCACCCCAGCCAGCAAGGCATCTGCGCTCAGGGGCTCGTGGCGCTGCTCGAGCTGGCGCGGGTGCATCAGGCTCAGCAGGAGCGCGCCGGTGGCGATCATACCCGCCGCCACCGCAAACACCAGCGCGGTGTTTCCCCACGCGGCGATTGCCAACCCGCCAATTGCGGGGCCTAGCACCGCCGCGATCTGCCAACTACTTGTGCCCCAGGCCGCTGCATTGCTGAAGAGCGACGCGGGGGCGATCGACGCCAGCAACGCGGTCTCGGTGGCACTGATGAACGTACGAGCTAACCCAATGACGAACAGGCCGACGTAGAACAAGGGCACCGGGCCGTTCGTCCACGCCAGGTACGCCAACGCGGCGGCGGCAAACGCATCCAGCACCGTTGCCGAAACGGCGATCCGCTGTGGGTTGTGCTGATCGGCGAAATGGCCTATCGGCAGGGCCAGCACCACGTTGGGGATGATCTGGACCAGCCCCACCAGGCCAAGCGCGAATGCCGACCCTGTGCGCTGGAACAGCTCCCAACCAATCAGCACGCTCAACATGGCGTGGGCAAACCCACGTAGGAACTCGCCGCTCAGGAGCAGGCGGAAATCGGGAACTCGCACTGCGGCGAGGGCATCAGGACGCCCATGGTCAAATTTGGTTGCCATCAGAAGAGACGAGGCTCCTGCTTCTTACGCCAATGGGCTCACGTTGCTAGGCACCCCGGTTGACATGCCGCGCGGTCGGATCATGAAGCTGCGATCATCGCAAGTGTCCTCGGTTACGCTTCACCGCAAAGTGCGCAGTGTACGAGCGTTCGCAGAGCGTGGTTGGGACCATGGTCCAGGACATCCTCCAACCGACGATTTCCGTACTAACCGCCGTGATCACACCGGCGGTCATGATCTCTGCCTGCGGCACCTGGATCCTCTCCACCTCGCAGCGGCTGAGCCGCGTCATTGGCCGCGTCTACGAATGGACGCGATGGCTCGACACGGCCAGCTGTTCGCCGAGTGAGGAGGAAATTGCCCGCGAGAATGCTGCTGCCTTCTTCCTGCAGTTCGAAACGACTTCGCGCCGCGCTCGTCTCCTGCACTGAGGCTTGAGCGCGTTCTACTTCTCGCTTGGGACGTTTGCTGCGGACATCCTGGTCATCGGCGTCATCGCCCTGTTGGGTATAGATCACAGCTGGCCAGCGGTAGGGCTCGGCCTGATCGGCGCCGCGCTCCTGCTATTCGGTTGCGCCGCCCTCGCTGAAGAGTCGCGGCTCGGGCTCACGACGACGGACCGGGAGTTGCGCTTGCTCCGGGAAATGGCGGAGCGGCACGTGCCACCTGAGGCTATCTCCCACCGTGACTCTCTCGCGCGGCAAGTTCGGGCGACGCTCAGCAGAGGTGAGCGCCAGCCCTTCCCTGGTACGGGCGAACCCGATGTTTAACTTGCCCCCGCTTGCCACGTCGCCACGAGCATCCCGTAGTAGGTCGGTGCCTCGTAGCTGATCACGTCGTTCGGCCAGCTCTTTCCACGAAGGGCGCCTCCCAGCATCAACAGCTGCCAGAGGCCGTCAATGGCCGCCGTTTCGGCACGTTCGTCCGGCAGATCGCGGAGCGACAGCAGGTCGTTTGCGGTCACGGCTGCCAGCACCTCCGCATCGACGCGCGCCGACTCAGGGTGGTAGCCATACGGGCCGTCCTCGGCGTGGCGGTGTCCCCAGTCGCAGGATGCCACGAAGGCGATACCACGTGAACTGGCCTCCGCCACCTCCGCGACGACCTCGCCAAACGTGATGAGGTGCTCCCTGGGGATCGATCGGGAGGGCGACACCAGCACCGCGGGAGGTCCCTGATCCAAATCCGGCGGCTCTGCCAGCACGTTCCCCCGCCCCGGCATATTGCGGTCATGCCCCAGGAACCAGAGTGGCGTCAGGAACCCCCAGTCGAGCGGGAGGACGCTTTGATCACGCCAGCTGCCCGCATAGCCCACCAGGGCTATCGGGATGTCTCGCGCCTTGGCGGCTACGGCGATGGCGTCCGTCAGGTCACCATCGACTGGCACGTTCATTTCGACCGTGCGACCCTCCCAGGTGAGCGAACCAGCCGCACGGCTGGTATCAGCGAGCGCAATGGCGTCGTTCACGCGAACGCCATGCGGTCCGGCAATGACTACCGCTTCGACTCCGGCGATAACTGCCCGATACTGCAACTCCTGCATGGCCGCGCGGGTTTGCAGTGCGCCACCAGCGTCCTCACCAAGTTCGGGAATGAGCGGGAACCCGTGCGGGGCAATGGCGGCGAAAGCGAGCGGCATGAGGAAAACCTCCAGATGTCAGTTGACTCAACCAGCGTTTCGCAGAGCACGTTGCTCGCGGCGATGCGCTAACAGGACGTCAGCTACCGCGACGCCTACCAGCACGAGCAGTGCCGCGGTTGCAATTGCAAGCGGTGACCATTCTCGTCCAATGAGGCCAATGACGATGAGAAGGAAGATGGCCGCCAGTCTCTGGAACGACACGACGTTGAAAACGACATACGCGAACAATGCGTGCCCCGCCAGAAACAACGCCGGTCCTCCCAGGACGGCAATAACCGTTTCCGGTGAGGCGTGTCCCAAGGGGTGTGCAATCTGCAGTTCGTCACCCACAGCCGTCAGCACGATGCCCGCCACCATTGGGAGATGAATGAAGGTGTAAGCCGACCGCGCCAGTGCTCCCGGATTACTGGAGTGCGCGAACGCCTCGGCGGCATCACTCGCCGCGCGGTCGAAGTAGATCCACCACAGCGCGACACTGCCGAGAAAGGCCACGACGAACGCCGCGATGACTTCGAACGACATGTCCATCTCGGAGAAGGTCGCGCCGGTGACGATGATTGATTCGCCGAGCGCGATGATGACGAAGAGCTGGGCGCGCTCGGCCATGTGTTCGCCACTGATGTTCCAGTCAGTTGTACGGGAGCGCCCCAATCCTGGAACGTAGAAGAAGACGAGCGGCGCCGCGTAGTCGGTCAGCACCGCCATGATCCACAGGAGTTCACGTGTCGATCCACTGGCCAATGCTCCAGCAATCCAGAAGACCCCGGACAGGATGGCCCACGTGACGAGGCGGACAAAGTTGGAACGCAGCATCTCATTGTCGCGGGCGGCCCATATGATGAACAGGCCTCGCCCGACCTGCAAGACCACGTAGGCCACGGCAAAGAGCAGGCCACGATCCCCAAATGCACCGGGAATCGACGTCGACATGAGAAGACTGGCCACCATCCCGGCAATCAGGACCAGCCGCACCGTACGCTGATCCGGATCAAACCAGTTCGTGAACCAGGTGGTGTAGACCCAGGCCCACCAGACGGCCAACAGCAAGATAGCCGTTTGTAACGCGCCGTTGACGTCGAAATGTTCAAGCAGCGTGTGAGAAAGCTGGGTAATGGCAAACACGTACACGAGATCGAAGAACAGTTCGATCGGCGTTACCCGGCTGCGGCGAACGCCGTCTTCTCGGAGAAACGGGGGTTTCGGCATGCATTGTTCCTCTGTAACACTCAGCCGCGACCATTCGAAGCCGCACGCGTTTCCGTTATGATCGTCTCATCGTGAAGTATCGCGGCTCACGCGTTTCAGGAGACACATTCATGACCCTCGGGTTTCCCGGTTCCATCGACGCCAAGAAGCAGCGCGGATGTGACACACGCCGAGTGAGTCCTACCCTGGCGCGCAACGGCATGATTGCCAGCCAGCACCCGCTCGTCTCAGCCGCCGGGCTGCGTGTCCTGGCGAATGGCGGCAACGCGGTCGATGCTGCGGTCGCGGCAGCGCTGGTGGGAACAGTGGTCATGCCCAGCCGCTGCGGTATCGGCGGTGACCTCTTTGCCGTCGTCGCCCGGCCGGATGCCAGCGGCGCCTGGCAGGATGACGACATCCTGGCCTTCATGGGCAGCGGCATCAGCCCGCGCGGTGCAACGATCGAGTTCATGGCGGAGCACGGTGAAGATGCTCCAGGTGGACATCGGGTCCTGGCGCAGCACGGACCCCTCTCCCCCTCTGTGCCCGGCTTTGTCGCTGGCGCGTTCGCGCTGCTCGATCACTATGGAACGCGCGCCTTTGCGGAACTCGCGGAGCCGGCCATCGGGTACGCGGCCAACGGCTTCCCACTGACGCCGGGCGAGGCCAGCGGGGCCGCTACCCTGGAGAATGAGCTACGCCAATATCCGGCAACCGCCGCCGTCTTCCTGCCCAATGACCGGCCGCTCAAGGCGGGCGAGATCTTGAGGCAGCCAAGCCTGGCCCGTTCGATCGCGCAGATCGCCCGGGGCGGCCCGGATGTCTTTTACCGCGGCCCACTCGCCAGGGCCATCACCGATTTCCTTGGCGCGAATGGCGGCGCGCTGACCATGGACGACTTCGCCGATCACGCCACGGACATTGGAGCGCCGCTTTCCTCGACCTACCGCGGGTACACCGTCTATGAGACGGCCCTGCCCACGCAGGGATTTGTGGTCCTTGAAGCCCTGAACATCTGCGAGAACGCCCCCATGGGCGAGACTGGCATCAGCAGCGCCCAGGGCGTTCACACTTCCGTCTCGGCACTGCGCCAGGCCTTCGCCGACCGGCGCGCGTACGCTGGTGATCCCCTGTTTGGCAACACCCCCATGTCAATGCTCCTCTCCAAGGAGTGGGCCAGGGAACGCTTCGCCACCATCCCAGCGGACCACCTCGTCGAGGAGCAAGCCGGCGTCCTTGCTGGTGGAAACACGACGTCGCTGACGTGCATCGACGCAAACGGCCTCATGGTCTCGCTGATCTGGACCGTATCCGATGCCTACGGCTCGCGCGTTGTTGCGGGCGACACCGGCATCCTCCTCACCAACCGCGCCGGCCACTGCTTTAGCCTGGAGCCAGGCAGTCCCAACATCTACGAGCCGGGCAAGCGCACCATGCACACGCTGAACTGCTATCTCATCGCTAATGAGGAGGGCAAGCCTGTCCTGGTCGGCGGCACGCCCGGTGGCGACTACCAGCCGCAGTGGAATCTGCAGACCATTACCGGCCTCATCGATGAGGGCCTGGATGTGCAGCAGGCCAGCGAAGTGCCGCGCTGGCAGATGGGCCCCGCCACCTACCCGGCCGAACGCGGGCAGGAGTTTTCGCTGGTCATCGAGGACCGGGTGGGTGAAGACACACTCACTGCATTGGAAGCCATGGGCTACCCGCTCACCCGCGCCGGCGCATGGGGAGCTGGCGGCTCCGTGCAGGTGATCGCCCGAGATCCCGAGAGCGGGCTCCTGGCGGGCGGCTCCGACCCCCGCGCCGAAGGTATGGCGATCGGGCTGTAGCCTCGGCTGCGTTCATGCAGCGCCCTGAGCACGGGGAGAGTTCCGTTGATATGATGGGGCTCTCCGAATGCCGGGCACTTCGACTGCTAGTCTCGCCATTCGGCGCATGCATTCCACTCCCGGAGGCAGCACGCTTCCGGAGATTGGCATCACGAAAGGAGCAGCCGCCACCCAGCACAGGGTGACTGAACCCCATCATCACTTACCGGACATCGAGCTCTTTCGCAATGAAGCGAGAGCCGTCGGGGCCAGGCAACCGCGCTCGAGAGCGGGTTACGTGGGCCACGAGGAGGATTACCGGTGACCAGGATCGACTGGAGTGTTCTGAGCGGACCACGCGTCTCCCGGCGCACACTCGTGGGAGTGGCCCTTGCGTCCGGAGCTTTGGGCTACGCACGCCAACTAGGCGGAGCAACGGGCACCCTCCATTCCGCGCCACCAACCCGGCGTCTGTCTCAAACTGAGCCGAAGCAGGGCGGTACGCTCAGGTTAGGCTTCGGCATCAGCCAGATTCCGAACCTCGATCCGGCCAAGGTCAACCTCGGGATCGTTGCTGGAGAGATCGTCTCGAACATCTTCTCCAGCCTGGTCCAGTTCGATCCCGAACTCGGGCTAATCCCGGACCTGGCAAAAACGTGGACGGTCAGCGACGACGGTCTCCAGTACAGCTTCACGCTACGGGACGGCCTCACCTTCCACAATGGCGACTCGCTCACCGCCAACGACCTCGTCTACACGTATGAGCGAAATACCGACCCGGACTTCGCCTCGCCTCACGCGAACAAGCTGGCCCTGGTCGCCGCCGCTGACGCTCCCGACGACCTGACCTTCAACCTGACGCTCTCCGCGCCGTTCGCGCCTTTCCTGGCCGTCGCGTGCAGTCGCGGGCCGGGGCGCGCCCTAACACCGATCTCGCGGCGTGCTTTCGAAGAATTAGGCGAGGAGCAGTTCGACCAAACGCCCGTCGGCTGCGGTCCCTTTGCGCTCGTTGCCGAGACCGCGGACTTGAGCAGCGGCTTCGAGCTCGTTGCGTTTGACGGCTGGTACGGTGGACGGCCCTACCTGGACAAAATCGAAGTCACGATCATCGCCGAGCCCTCCAGCCGCATCAGCGCCCTGGAAGCCGGTGATGTCGATATGCTCGATATCGTCCCCGCCATTGGCGTGGCTCAGTTGGTCGACAACCCCGACTTCACGCTCGTGCAGCTTCCAGGGACGAACTGGATTGGCCTGGCGATGAATTACGAGCGGGAACCGTGGGCCACGCTCGACGCCCGCATGGCCGTAGCTAAAGCGATAGACCGCGATGCGCTTGTTCAGACGGCGCTCTTCGGCCTCGGCGCCCCTGGTATCGGGCCGATCGCTCCTGCCTTCGGCTGGGCGTACCTGCCGCCGGAAGACACGGAAACGCCGCAGGCTTTCGATGTGGAAGCGGCGAAGGCCCTGGCCGAAAAGGCCGGCATCGTCGGCTCGAAACCCGCCATCATGGGCACCACGGACAACCAGCGCGTTGCTGAGGTGCTCCGTGGGCAACTCGCGGATATTGGGGTCGACGTCCAGTTCGACTTGCTGCAACAGGCCGCGTGGAATGAACGCTGGACCGCGGGAGACTTCGACTGGATCATCAACGGCAGCGTGGTCGACGCCGATCCAGACGACGGTCACTGGAACTTCTTCCACTCCGAGGGCCCCTGGAACACCTTCAAATACAGCAACCCTGACGTCGATCAACTCCTCCTGGCTGCGCGGGAAACAGGCGTCCAGGAGGAACGCGCGCAGCAGTTCCAGGAACTCCAACGTGTGCTGCAGGCCGATGTCGCGTATGCCTTCCTACACCACACGCTTGACGTCACTGGGTTCGCCAGCGACGTGCAGGGATACAACCCCATCCCGGAGATGCGATATCTGGAGAGCATCTGGCTTGATCGCTAGGCCGCTCACCTCATCAGGTTCGGAGTCGTACAACGCTGGAAGTGGGTCAAATCAGCGTCACCAGGAAAACCGGGAACCTCTTGAAGTAGTAGGCGTCTCGGACCGATGAAAAGATGGGAGCAACCGTGACTCAGATCAACTGGAGCGTACTCAGTGGACCCCGTGTTTCACGTCGCACACTGATGCAATTGGCGGCAGCCACCGGAGCCGCGGGTTTTGCAGAGCACCTGCAAACGCAAGGCGCGTTCCTGGACAGCAGGCAATCCGCGCGGGCGGCGATGCAGGACGAACCCCAGCAAGGCGGCAATCTGCGGCTAGGCTTCCTGATCAGCCAGATCGTCACGCTCGATCCGCAGCAGCTCTCACAGGGAATCGTGGCCGGTTCAATCCTACCCAGCATCTTCAGCAGCCTGGTCCAGTTTGATGAGCAGCTAGGCCTCATCCCGGACCTCGCCGAGACGTGGACGGTCTCCGAGGACGGCATGCAGTACAGCTTCACCCTGCGCGAGGGCCTCACCTTCCACAACGGTGATTCGCTGACCTCGGCAGACGTTCAGTACACGTACGAGCGCACCACTAACCCGGACTTTGCGTCGCCGCACGCCAACAAGCTGGCCCTGGTCGATAGCTTCGAAGCACCCGATGAGCGCACGGTCAATCTCACGTTGAGCAAGCCATTCGCGCCGTTCCTGGCGGTGGCCTGCACGCGTGGTCCAGGACGGGCGCTCACGCCGGTCCCGAGGCGCGCGGTCGAGGAGCTGGGCGATGAGCAGTTCGGCATCACTCCGGTCGGCTCCGGGCCGTTCATGGTGGTGCCAGAGAGCGTGAACGTCGGTTCCGGGATGCAGTTGGCCGCCTTCGACGGCTGGTACGGCGGGCGCCCCTATCTCGACACCATCGAGGTGCAACTGATTCCCGAACCCTCCAGCGGCGCCAGCGCGCTGGAAGCTGGCGACATCGATATCATCGATCCGGCGCCCGCGACGCTCTTCGAGCAACTGAGTAGCAACCCGGATCTGGCCGTGGTCAATGGCCCGAGCACCAGTTGGCGAGGCGTGGTCATGAACTACGCCCGGCCACCCTGGGACAACATCGACGCTCGCATGGCCGTCTCCAAGGCCATCGACCGCCAGGCCATGGTCGATACGGCTTTCTTTGGCCTGGCCATTCCCTCCGTAGGCGCAATTGCCCCGGCCTTCGGCTGGGCGTACCTCCCGCCGGACCAGGTGGATAATCCGCAGGCGTTCAACCTGGACGAAGCAAAGGCCCTCGCGGAAAAGGCCGGCATCATCGGCGCCAGGCCGGTCATCATCTCCTCGGAAGAGATCGGTCAACGGCCGACCGAAGTGCTACGGACAGCACTTGTGGACCTTGGCCTCGATCCCCAGGTCGACTTCCAGCAGGCGGCAACATTCAACGAACGCTGGCAGGCTGGGGACTACGACATGTTCCTGCACGGGAGCGTCGTGGACGCCGATCCGGACGATGGCCACTGGAACATCTTCTACTCGGAAGGCCCGTGGAACACCTTTGGTTACAAGAGCGAGGAAGCTGACCGATTACTGATCGCCACTCGCGAGACATCCGATCAGGTGGAGCGCGCCAGGCTCTTCCAGGAACTCCAGGGTGTGCTGGAGCGTGACGTAGCGGCGGCCTTCGCCTATCACCAGAACGATCTCATGGCCATGACGACAGACGTCCAGGGCTTCACACCCATCCCGGAGCAGCGCTACTACGAAAAGGTCTGGCTGAAGAGCTAGCGGCCCCATGACCGCGAGCCGGGGAATGCACCCGGCTCGCCCTGATGTACGGCCAGGAGCACGACATGGGGCGATACATCACGCGGCGCCTGATTCACGCGGTCTTCGTCATCTGGGGTTGCGCCACGATGGTGTTCTTCCTGCTGCGCATGATCCCGGGCGATCCGGTCATCCAGATGCTGGGCCCGGAGTACACGCCAGAGGCTGCCGAAGCCCTGCGCCAGAAATTGGGGCTCGATGAGCCGGTGCTGACGCAATACATCCGTTGGATGAGCAACCTCGCACGCGGCGACCTCGGGGGTTCGATTGCCTCCGGCGAGACCGTGGCCGACGCGATCAAGTCGGGGGTGCCGAAGACGGCGAGCCTCACCCTGGTCTCCTTCCTGATCGCGCTGAGCATTGCGCTACCCGCCGGCATCGTTGCAGCGCTGCAACGCAACAAGCCGGTCGACTACATCGCCAGCTTTATCGCGTTCATTGGAGTGAGCATGCCCAGCTTCTGGTTCGGCATCATCCTCATCCTGGTGTTCGCGGTGAACCTCAAGTGGTTACCAGCGATTGGGTACTCCGAGATCGCGGAAGATGGCGTCGGCGAGTGGTTCAAGCGGCTAATCCTGCCCGGGCTGGCGATCGGGGCCGGGTATGCGGCCATCCTGATGCGCTTCGTGCGGGCAGGCCTGCTCGAGGTGCTGAGTAGCGACTATGTGCGCACGGCCCGCGCCAAGGGTGTGCGCGAACGGGCGGTGATCGTGCGTCACGCCCTTCGAAATGCTCTCATCCCGGTGGTGACCGTGGCCGGCATTCAACTCGCCCTGCTCCTGAGCGGCGCCGTAGTCATCGAGACGGTGTTCTCGATTCGCGGCCTCGGCCGCATCCTGGTCGGCGCGATCTTTGACCGCGACTACCCCATTGTGCAGGGGGTGATCCTGCTGATCTCTGTGGTGTTCGTGCTCGCCAACCTGATCGTCGACGTGCTGTACACATTCCTCGATCCCAGGATCCGCTATGAGTAGTTCCGGCGCCGCCATTTCGGTGGTAGACATATCTGCCCTAAATGCCGGCAGCGCCGGACGGTCCTCTCGCGGCCGGGTGCTGCAGAGGCTCCTCCGGGAACGCAAGGTGGCCATCGGCCTGGTCCTTCTTGCCATGCTGGCGTTCATCGCGGTCTTCGGTTCCTGGATGGCTCCGTACCACCCGGATGCCGATAATTTCGGCCTCCTGGAACCGCCTAGCCTTCAGCACCCTATGGGCACTGACTCCTTCGGACGCGATCTGCTCAGCCGCCTACTCGTGGGCACGCGCGTCTCATTTTCCGTTGGGTTCCTTGCTGCGGCCGTGGCCCTGGTGGTCGGCGGACTCCTTGGCCTTGTTGCCGGGTTCTACGGGAAGTGGGTAGATAGCCTCATCTCGCGTGCTGTCGACCTCTTGTGGGCGTTCCCGGTCATCATCCTGGCGGTGGCCCTGGTCGCCATCTTCGGCGCTGGCTTCCGGAATGTCGTGATCGCCATTGCGGTCGCGTACTTCGATGACTTCGCGCGCATCGTGCGCGGCGAAACGCTCAGCATTCGCGAGTCGGACTTCACGATGGCGGCACGGGCGCTCGGAGCTAAAGACCGCGAAATCATGTTCCGCCATATCGTGCCGAACCTGGTTGCGCCGCTTACCGTGCAGCTGACGTTCGCCGTCGGACTGGGCATCCTGACCGAGTCTTCACTCACCTTCCTCGGCCTGGGCGTCAATCCGGCCACCCCCACGTGGGGCCTGGCGCTCAACGAGGGGCGCGACTTCATCCGACAGGCATGGTGGATCAGCGTCTTTCCAGGCCTTGCTATCGTCATCACCGTCATGGCCCTCAACCTCTTCGGCGACGGCCTTCGGGACGCCATGGACGTACGCGGCGTGAGCGACATGTAGTGATTGAGCAGTTGCGATCCACGTTCGTGAACTGTACGTCGCGACCACCTTGCACGTCGGCTATCGCCTGGGAGGAGGCACCGGAAGCCCTCCGTCACGCCTCGCGGTCAGCCAGGTGATGATGGCGTCCTCTCCCTGCGCCGCTGCCTCGGTGAGCGAGCTCCCATGGGTCACTACGCCCGGAGCGTCCGGGAAACGCACGATGAAGACGTCGTCTTCGTCGGACCAGGCGATCTCCATCAGGTAGCGCCGTGCCTCCGACAATTCTTCCGGAGTAACGTCAAATTTTAGTGTGGTCGCCATTGCCACCTCCGAATTCATGAACTATTGAATTGATCCAGACACCGAGCAATGACTGCAAATGGTAGTCGCGTCTTTCATGACTGTTCACGCTTGCCCTGAGCTCTACGAATTGCCCGGAGAACGTCTCGTTCCTGGTAGTTCTTCGCGTCTTCCCCGTCCTTGCCTGCGAGGATAACTGCCGCGTCTGGAACATTCGGGTGCTACTACATAGTGTGCGATCCCCTCCCACGACCGGGCAGCTCAAGAAATCCCGCTGATCGGAGATCAGTCTTGAGTTGCCGGATCTTCCTCGGCATGGTTCTTCGCTCCTGTCACCAATACAGAACCATCTTCACGCAGCTCATTTCTTCACTCCCCCGCCCGCCGAGTCTCCTGTACAAGCACTGCCAACGTAACCACCGCCAGCCAACCGGCTATTGAGAGCAACCACGCGCCGCCCGAAAGTCCCACGGCGGCGGCAACCAGACCGACCGCGACCGGGCCAAGGACGCCGCCGACATCTCCAATCAGGCGCCAGATGCCGAGAAACTCGCCGGTGGCGCCGGAAGGGGCTAGGTCAGCGCCCAGCGTCATCATCAGGCCAGACCCGAGGCCGTTGCCGAGCCCGATGAGCATGGCGACCAGGGTCAGGGTCACGAAGTCGTGGCTGAAAGGAATCAGCGCCATACCCAGCGCCATCAGTGAAAAACTGGGTACGGCCGCAACCTTGCGTCCGAAGCGGTCCATGATCATGCCGGCTGGCACGAACATGGAGACATCGACAATCGCGCCAACGGTCACGACAATGCCGATTTGCGCCACATCGAGTCCAATCTGCTGGCCCCAGAGGGGGATAATGAGAAAGCGCCCGGCCCGGATCATCTGCCCCAGGGTCTGGGCAATCGCGGCGGCAGACATCTCCTGCCAGTGCCGGCGTAACGCTTGCGTGACCACTCGCCAGCGGGTAGCAGCGGAGGTCGCCACGCCCGGGCCGCCGACATCCTTCAGGAGTGCTGCTGAAAGCAGCAAGGCCAGGAATGAGAGACCGGCCGAGACCGCGAATGTCACCCCAATCCCGGCGAAGTCGGTCAGGAAGCCGCCGATGGCCGGCCCAGCAAAGATGCCGAGTCGATTGATGCCACCAAACGTGGAAAGCGCTTTCCCGCGCTGGGCGGCTGGGATCGCCTCGGCGATGTACGCGTGACGAGAGAGTGCCCATAGCGCGGTGCCAATACCGGCCAGGAACCGCAAGATCACCAGCCACTGGAACTGATCGCTCCAGACCAACGCCAGTGTGCCGAACGCCACCATGCCTGATCCGGCGATCATGGCTGGCCGCAGGCCGATGCGGCCCAGCACGGCACCCGCAGGCACATCGGTAACCAGCGTACCGATGGCGGCCGCACTGGTAGCAAACCCGATCAGGCCGTATCCGACGCCGAAACTGGCAGCGTACAGCGGCAAGACCGCGACGAGCAGTCCAGCGGCAAAGGCCAGTAACAGTGTCGGAACGTAGACGGCGACGACGAGTGGTGAACGCAGGATACCGAGATTCGAACTCGTTGGTGGCCCCCTCCCCGAGGCGCAGCATTATTGCAAGATGGTATACGGAGAGCCGGATTCGCGCTCTGCCCTGCCTTAACGAACGTCGACCGCATCTTCCCAAAAGAGAACACCTGTGCTATACGTACATGGTCGCCAGGGAAATCGGCGACAATGAGACACAGGCTCGCTACGACGGAGGGCGTCCGCGGCGCATGTGCAGAAACATCAAACCCCTGTTCAACTTTTCGCCTCCCGCGACGGAGGATGAAGTTCGTGCTGCCGCCTTGCAGTACGTCCGCAAGATAAGTGGGTACACCAAACCGTCGCACGCCAACGAGGCTGTGTTCGCTGCCGCCGTAGATGAGATTGCGGTGGCAACGGCGAACCTGCTCAACGCACTCGAAACCTCGTCCAACCCGAAATCTCGTGAGGTCGAAGCTGCTAGAGCCAAAGCTCGCTCACTGCAGCGCTTCGGTGGCCAGCAACCAGCAGAGAGGCAGGTATCCTGATGCTCGCAACCGATGTTTCAGCAGCAACTCGTCTCTCGGGAGGTCTGGAGCCATCCGGCAGCCAGAAGCCAGCCCACAACCATGCTGAAATCGAGCGAACCATCAGCGAACTCTACGAGACTGAATCACGGCGGGTTTTCGCGACGCTCGTCCGCTTGCTGGGTGACTTCGATCTCGCGGAAGACGCGCTCCACGATGCCTTCACCGCAGCCTTACGCCAGTGGCCTCAGGACGGCATTCCTGCCAGTCCACGGGCGTGGCTCGTTTCAACTGGCCGCTTCAAAGCGATTGACGGGATTCGACGCCGAGCCCGCTTCAACGCGTCGCTGGCGACCCTGGCCGCCGATCTTGACTCCCATGCCCAGGAAGCTGACGAGGAGAACGACGAAGATGTCCAGGATGACCGCCTGCGTCTCATCTTCACCTGCTGCAATCCAGCGCTGAACCCTGAAGCCCGTGTGGCACTCACGCTGCGCGAGGTCTGCGGACTCACCACGGAGGAGATTGCGCGGGCGTTCCTCGTTACCCCGACGACGCTCGCCCAGCGGATCGTCCGCGCCAAGGCCAAGATCCGCGATGCCGGAATCCCCTACCAGGTCCCGACGCTCGCGGAGCTCCCCGATCGCCTGGATCCCGTTCTCCACGTTATCTACCTGGTGTTCAATGAGGGTTACGCTGCATCGGCAGGTGATTCGCTGACACGGGCAGATCTCTCAGGCGAGGCCATTCGCCTTGCCCGCCTGCTCCTGACCTTGCTGCCAGAACCTGAAGTTCAGGGACTTCTCGCCCTGATGCTGTTACACGAGTCACGACGCGCGACGCGCTCCACCCCGGATGGCGACATCATCCTGCTCGAAGACCAGGACCGCTCGTGTTGGGATGCCACGCTCATTCGCGAAGGTGTGGGACTGGTCGAGCAATCCCTTGGTTCTGGACGGGCTGGACCGTACACCCTACAGGCGGCCATTTCCGCGGTCCACGCGGAGTCACCATCGGCAGCCGGTACTGACTGGGCGCAGATCGTGGGACTTTACGATCTGCTGGTGCAAATGGTCCCCTCGCCGGTAGTGGAACTCAACCGCGCCGTGGCCCTCGCGATGCGGGATGGACCGGCCGTGGGCCTGGCAGCAGTTGACGCAATCCTGGGCCGAGGCGAACTGAGGGACTACCACCTGGCCCACTCCGCCCGTGCGGAGTTCAACCGCCGGCTTGGTGATACCGCCGCGGCACGAGCCTCCTATCAAACAGCCCTTTCGCTAGTCAGACAGGAGCCGGAGCGCCGCTTCCTCATGTCCCGGTTGGCAGATCTCGAGTAGCCAGACCAACCCCCATCGCTCCCGGCGTGGTCTCGCAGTCGCGCCTCTGGCGACCGCGGATTCTCCTCGCGGAATGATCCATCCCTGCGTTTTGAGCACCGGTTGTCGATTGGCCACGATGTCAACCGACCAATTCTCGGAAGCGCAGGAAGGCGCACCTCGAACACGAAGGAGAACTTGGATGCGCAAGATTGTGTCCGGCTTGTTCATCTCGCTGGACGGTGTCGTGGAATCCCCCGATCAGTGGCACTTTCCGTACTTCAACGACGAGATGGGGGCAGCCGTCGACGCTCTCGTTGCCGGGGCCGACGCCATGCTCCTCGGCCGGAAGACGTTCGAGGAGTTCGCGGAGTACTGGCCCTCGCAGGGCGATGAGGATTTCGGGGGCTTCATCAACAACGTCCAGAAGTACGTCATTTCCAACACCCTCACCAACCCAGAATGGAAGAATTCCACTGTGATTTCTGGCGATGTCATGGGTCAGTTGCGGGACCTCAAGGCACAACCAGGGAAGAACATCAACATCACTGGTAGCGGCACCCTGGTGGAATCGCTCCTCCAGAATCGGTTGCTGGATGAACTACACCTGCTCGTGCACCCCATCGCCGTAGGCTCCGGCAGGAAGCAGCTCTTCGTTGCCGACCATCCGTCGATACCCCTGAAATTGGCCGAGAGCAAGACGTTCAGCACTGGCGTCCTGCACCTCGTTTATGTCCCTTCTGAAAAGGAATGACGATGACAAAGCAGCTGGTTCAGCGCCGTTCGCTCCTGTCCGGAGTTCTGGCTGGAGCGGTTTCCTTCACCCCGAATCTTCTCCTTCGTGCGCACGCGCAGGATGCAACGCCAACTATCCAAGGGGACCAGAATATGGAATCAGGCTTCGCGCCGGTCAACGGACTCGAGATGTACTACGAGATCCACGGAGAGGGCGAGCCACTCGTGCTCCTCCATGGCGCCTACGCGCCCTTGTCGATGTGGGGACCGATCCTGGAGGGACTTTCGCAGAATCATCGCGTCATTGCGATGGACATGCAGGGGCACGGCCGCACTGCGGATATCGACCGGCCACTTCGCTACGAAACGATGGCCGACGATGTCGCCGCGCTGATGGATCACCTGGGAATAGTGTTTGCGGATATTGTCGGCTACAGCATGGGCGCTGGCGTCGGTCTGCAATTCGCGCTCCGCCACCCCGAAAAGGTTCGCCGCCAGGTGTTGGCGTCAGGCTCGTTCCGGCATGACGGAATGTATCCGGAAGTCCTGGCGGGAATCAGCCAGATCACGCCTGAAGTGTTCGCCGGGTCTCCGATGGAGGCTGTCTACCTCGCCGAAGCGCCCAATCCTGACGACTGGCCGGTTCTGATCGAGAAGCTCAAGGATCTCGATGCGCAGGAGTTCCACTGGCCCGAAGATGACATCCGCGCCATCGACGCGCCGACGTTCCTCATCTTCGGTGACGGTGATGTCGTAACTCCGGAGCACGCCGTCGAGATGTTCAGATTGTTCGGTGGCGGAGTGCCAGCTGACTTGACCGGCCTACCCAAGTCGCGGCTGGCCATTCTTCCTGCAACCACGCATGTCGGTGTGGTGACGGAACATCCCGAGCGGCTAGTAGGCATGATCGAGGATTTCCTGGCGCAACCGGCCACGTAAGGGCGTACAGGTATGACGAACGACTGCGACGACTCGGAGTTTACAGGGGTGGTTGGCCGGCCAGCTCAACGGGCACTCGAAGCTGCTGGCTATAGAAGATTGGATGAACTGACGCATGTGAGCGAGAAGGATCTACTAGCCCTGCATGGCTTCTGGCCGAACGGCATCCGCATTCTGAACGCTGAATTGGCCCGGCGCGGACAGGCGATTGGAAGCGCTCTGCTACAAGACAGTTCGTAACGTTTCAGAACACCTGTGCCGGATTGTCGAATTCGGCAACATTCGTTCGACTACAGTTTGAGCAGCCCCGATGTGCTCACCCGCAATTCGCCGTTTGGCAGGAGGGAGTCACACGTGAGCGGGGTCCGAGTTCTGGTTGGCACGCGCAAGGGCGCGTTCATTCTCACCTCAGACGAGCGCCGCAAGGATTGGGAGATCACCGGGCCACACTTCGCGGGCTGGGAGGTCTACCACCTCAAGGGCTCGCCGATTCACCCGGAACGCATCTTCGCGGCACCTTCCGGGGGCTGGTTCGGCCAGACCATGCACCGGTCAGATGACGGCGGCAAGTCCTGGGAGGTCGTCGGGAACAACTTCGGCTACGAAGGCGAGCCGGGCACGCACCAGTGGTACGACGGCACGCAGCACCCATGGGAGTTCAAGCGCGTCTGGCACCTGGAGCCCTCCCACACCGATCCTGACACCGTCTACGCTGGAGTTGAAGACGCGGCCCTCTTCCGCTCACAGGATGGTGGCATGACCTGGCAGGAGCTGCCAGGGTTGCGCGACGCGAAGGGTCACCTCTGGCAGCCAGGCGCTGGCGGCATGTGCCTCCACACCATTCTTCTCGATCCGGGCAATCCGGACCGCATCGTCACCGCCATCTCCGCGGCTGGGGCGTTCCGCACCGATGACGGTGGCACAAGTTGGTTTCCGGTCACCCACGGCCTCAAGTCCGAATGGGAACTCCCGGACCCAGAGTCGGAGATCGGTCACTGTGTCCACAACCTCGCGATGCATCCGTCTCGTCCGGACACCATCTTCATGCAGAAGCACTGGGACGTGATGCGCACCGACAATGGCGGCAAGTCCTGGTACGAGGTCAGCGGCAACCTGCCGAGCGACTTTGGCTTCCCTATCAGCGTGCATGCCCACGAACCAGAAACGATCTACGTGGTGCCGATCAAGAGCGACTCGGAGCACTTCCCACCGGAAGGCAAGCTGCGCGTTTACCGCAGCCGGACGGGCGGCAATGAGTGGGAACCGCTGACGCATGGCTTGCCGCAGGAGAACTGCTGGGTCAACGTCCTGCGGGACGCGATGTCCACGGATTCCCTGGAATCGGGAGGCATCTACTTCGGGACGACCGGAGGACAGGTGTACGTTTCTCCAAACGGTGGGGACACGTGGAGCACGATCGTCCACGACCTCCCATCAGTGGTTTCCGTCGAAGTGCAGACCCTGCCATGAGCCAGATACGGGTCGTGCTTCCACACCACCTGCGCACGCTGGCCAGGAGCGAGCGTGAAGTTGAGGTCCACGTGAGTGAGCCCGCAACCCAGGGCGCTGTCATCGATGCCCTGGAGCAGCGTTACCCAACGTTGCGCGGGACAATCCGCGACTATGGGTCCGCCAATCGCCGCCCACTGCTGCGCTTTTTCGCTTGCGGCCAGGACCTCTCACACGAGCCACCGGATGCCCCCCTGCCGGATGCCGTGGTAAATGGGCAGGAACCTTTCCTCATCATCGGGGCGATGGCTGGGGGCTAGTGAATAGAGACATGGTCGTTCGGCCCAGGGAAGTGGCATCATGTCCGTTCCCGCACTCAAACGGAGGTAGACACGTGAAATTCATGTTGCTGATCTACGGGGCCGAAAACGCCTGGTCGGAGTCTGAGCGGAACGCGTGTTACGCGGAGTCTGCGCAACTTGCCCGGGACCTCAGCGTGAGCGGTCACTACCTGGGCGCCAGCCCGCTCAAGTCCGTGGTTACTGCGACGAGTGTCCAGGTACGTGATGGAAAGCCGATCATTACCGATGGACCGTTTGCGGAAACCCGCGAGCAACTTGGCGGTTTTTTCCTGATTGAGGCGCGAGATCATGATGAGGCTGTGCAGATCGCGCAGCGGGTGCCTGGAGCGAAGTTCGGGACTGTCGAGATCCGTCCGGTGATCGAAATTCCCGGGCTTCCGGGGACCCCGTCCTCGCAATCAGCGCAAAGCGCGTTGCAGAGTTCTCCGGCAGATTAAACGTTTCGTCGAAATGGTAATGAGCGCGCAGGTGACTTTTCGGTCACTCGCGCGCTCGTTATTTTGGCGATTCCATCAATGCCCTTCCCATTGGTCCTGCTCCACATCGATCTACGGAGGCGACCTGTCGATTTGCAGGTGAACCACGCGACTAAATAGTGCCCAGCCCTTGACGCCCGAGTGCGGAGGTCCTCATGCACTATCTCTGCCTGGTCTTTCGCCAGGAGTCCGATACCAGCGAGCGCGATGCCCAGGTGGAGACCCGCGCCCTGGTCGACGCGCTCGTCAACAGTGGTTACGACATCACCGCGTTTCCGCTCGCACCACCTCGTGAGGCCACCACGCTGAAGCGCACCGGTGACGGGTTGGTCCTGACGGACGGTCCCGTCACGGGCGGCTCCGCTCAACTTCAGTCGGTCTATGTCCTCAAGGCGCGTGACCTTAACGATGCGGTTCGCCTGGCAGCCTGGCTGCCGGAGGCGAGCAATTCAGAGATCGAGATTCGCCCAATTGCGGAGCTGCCTCCCCAGCCTGGCGAGGCGCAATCACGCGATGAATCGCCCGAAGAATCCCCCGCCCAAGATAACAAATCCGTTTCGGTCGCTGGGTAGGGCTGAGCAACGCTACACGTCGCTCGCGTAGAAAGGAGATTGCCATGATCAGTAAAGTGTTATGGGTCGCGCAGGTCCTGTTGGCGTTGGGAATGGCTTCCGCCGGCATCATCAAGCTCGTCTGGCCGGACGCGAACCTTGAGGCCGCCTACCCGCTCTTCCCCGCCGTGTTCATCCGCTTCATCGGAGTCTGCGAGATCCTGGGGGCAATCGGCGTCGTCGTGCCAGCCGCGCTGCGCATCCGGCCCGAGCTTACGCCATTGGCCGCCGCTGGCCTGGCAATCATCATGGGCGGAGCCGTCATCTCCACCATCATGATGGGTGCGGCGTCCATGATTGCCACACCCCTGATCCTCTTCCTGCTCGCGGTCTTCGTGGCATACGGACGCTGGAAGCTTGCCCCAATTGGCCCGCGCGACTCGCGCCGTGCGTACTAGCCCTCTCGTTCACCTGGAACAAGAAATAGAAAGGCTCGGCCTCACGATGTCTACGACAACATCCATCGGGACTCGCATTTCCGACACCGAATACATCATGGAGCGCACCTTTGCCGCTTCCCCGGAACGTGTCTTCGCGGCGTACACCGAGGCTGAACAGGTGGACCAGTGGTGGGGGCAGCGCAACAACACTACGACCGTTGAAGCGCTCGACGTCCGGCCGGGAGGCGCGTGGCGCTTTATCCAGCGCGATCCGGACGGCAACGCGTTCGAGTTCTACGGGGAATACCTGGAGGTCTCGCCGCAGAAACTGGTGAATACCTTCGAGTTCGGCGGCTTTCCGGACCATGTCGTTACCGATACCGTGACCTTCGAGCCGGCTGAATCTGGGACTCGCGTCGTCGCATCTTCCATCTTCGCCAGCAAGGACGACCTGGACGGCATGCTGGCGAGCGGCATGGAAGGCGGCGCCAACGAAAGCTGGGACCGCCTCGCGGAACTTCTCACCCGCTAACCAGCCGTTGAGCAGCGCGCAGTCAGCATGTGTCTGCACGCTGCTGTTTCTCGAAAGAAGGCACATAGTCGCGAACGAGGCCCGCGCCTGCCGAAACAGCAGTTGCGCCCGGTCGTCCACCATGCGGTCAGTAGCGGCCGACGATCCCTGTAATGGGAAAACTCCTGGTGCAGTCTCGTCCGCCGAGGCGGCCAATTCAACTTCAACTTAACCCTGTCAACCGGCTGAACCGCCCTGTAGAAACCACGATTGGAGCCATTCATGACCACCCGTGCACGTGAATTCGAACTCAGGGCCTCGCGACGGACTCTGCTCGGCGTAGCAAGCGGTGGCGCGGCTACCGCGGCGCTTTGCACCACTGGATTGGCTGCCGCGGTCAGCTCTGACCAGGCGGCCTCTCGCACTTTGCCGTCGGAGCAAACGGTGAGCACCGGCGGTTTTGATGTGGCCCGTCTTGGAGTAATGCACGAAACGATGGCCCGTCACGCCGGCACGGATGGGCTTCCTGGCCTGGTCACGTGCATCAGCCGAGGCGAAGAAACTGACCTCCAGATATACGGAACCATGACCGCCGATGGCGACACGCCCATGCAGGAGGACGCGATCTTTCGAATCGCGTCGGTTACCAAGCCGATCGTCGCGGTGGCCGCCATGGCGTTGGTTGAAGACGCGACGTTGCGCCTGGATGACCCGGTGGATCCTTTCCTACCGGAGCTGGCGAACCGCCGGGTGTTACGGTCCATGGAAAGTGACATCAGTGACACCGTCCCGGCTGACCGGCCCATCACCCTGCGAGACCTGCTGACGCTCACCCCAGGCTATGGTGCCATCTTCGCTATGCCGGGCACCTACCCCATCCAGCAGGCGATGGACGACGCGGGATTGTCGGCCGGCCCCAACTTGCCGGAGATGACCGACGACGAGATGCTGCGTCGCTATGCCGACCTGCCGTTGGTGGCACAGCCAGGCACCCGCTGGCTCTACAACAATGGGTCGGACATCCTCGGCATCCTGCTCGCCCGCGCTACAAACACCTCACTCGGGGAACTGTTGAAGCAGCGTATCTTCGACCCACTTGGGATGGAGGATTCCGGGTTTTTTGTACCGGAGGACAAGCTGGACCGCCTCCCCGCCATGTACTACCGCGATCCAGCATCTGGAGAGGTCATGGAATTCGATGTGGCTGGAGCTGAGAGCCGTTTTGCCTCGCCCCCCGTGTTCGAATCGGGCGCAGGCGGCCTGGTCTCCACCGCGGCCAATCTTCTTGCGTTCGGCGAGATGATGCGCGGCAACGGCACGCGTGGAGACGTCCGTGTCCTCTCTCGTGCGTCGGTGGCACTCATGACCACCAACCAGATTCGACCTGAGCAGGCGACTGCGGCGGACTTCTTCCCCGGGTTCTGGGATGCCCACGGCTGGGGGTTCGGCCTGGCAATTGATACCGCGCGAGCCGAGCTCTTCATGACCCCAGGCCGTTACGGCTGGGACGGTGGCTACGGCACGAGCCTGTACATCGATCCAGCCGAAGATGTCATCGGCGTCCTGCTTACGCAACAAACGTGGGATGGAGTAGGACTTCCCAGGGTGCTCACCGATTTCTGGAACGGCACGTACCAGGCGCTCGCCTGATCGAGGTACATCCATATCCGGGAAAACCCGCCCGGGCTATACTCGCTATCGCGCCGCCACGTGCGGCGCGATTTCGTGCCCATCCGGGCCGCCTAGCCAGCCGCACCAGATCTCCGACCTGTCACCTCACCCGTCTGGCGGTGTGCAGCCCTCCCAGGAGCCACCTCATGATCCTTCGTTTCTTCCGTCGCAAGAGCCAACCTGACGTTCAACTGGAACAGAGCCTGGAAAAGACGCGACGCGGCGTCTTCTCAGAAATCACTCGCCTGTTCGAGCGTGGCTCTCTGGATGATGATCTCTACGAAGAGTTGGAGATGCTGCTTATCCAGGCAGATGTCGGCTGGGATGTCAGCCAGAAGCTGGTAAGCGACCTCCAGGACCGTGTGGGCCAGGGGAACGTGACGGACCCCTTGCTGGCGCGCGAAATTCTGCGCGAGGAGATGATCTCCCTGCTGGAAGGCGCGAGCCGCAACCGCAAGGTGAAGATCTTGCAGCGTGGCGTTCCCTTCGTGATCATGGTGGTCGGCGTGAACGGCGTCGGCAAAACTACGTCCATCGCCAAGCTGGCGGCCTACCACAAGGGGTTTGGTCGGAACGTCCTTATTGCGGCCGGTGATACGTTCCGCGCGGCGGCAATTGATCAGCTCAAGATCTGGGGCGAACGGGTCGGCGTGCCGGTGATTGCCCACGAGCAGGGCGCGGATCCTGGCGCCATCGTCTTCGATGCCATGCAAGCAGCCCACGCGCGCGGCGTGGACGTGTTGATCATCGACACTGCCGGACGGCTGCACACGAAGCACAACCTGATGGCGGAGCTGACCAAGCTTCGGAAGATCATGCAGAAGACGGTGCCGGAAGCCCCGCAGGAAACAATCCTGGTGATCGACGCCACGACTGGCCAAAACGGCCTGGTGCAGGCGAAGCAGTTTTCTGATGCGGTCGAGATCTCGGACATCCTCATCGCCAAGCTGGACGGCACGGCCAAGGGCGGTATCGCCTTCTCCGTGGCCAAGGAGTTGGGCACGCCCATTTCCTACGTGGGTACCGGGGAAAAGGCGACCGATCTTGCTGAGTTCCGTCCGGATACGTATGTGGACTCGCTGTTCTTTGGCGAGGGCGAGGGGTTCTAAGGGTATTCGGATTGGGTGGCCACAACTGCGGCATTGCCGTAGAATCTTCTATTGAAAGAGCGGCAATTCGAGTGGGACCCTAGGTAAGAAGAAACCAGTTTCGTAAAGCATGGTTTCGACTTTGTCTACGCTTCGATCATCTTTGCAGTTCTTCGCTACCAGGAAGTGGAATCCACTCGTCTGGAGGATTGGGAAGCAAGACTGTCCGGTATCGGCACCACTGCGGGCAAGGTGTACGCCGTCATCTTCACCTACCGTCAGAATCACCGGCGAATCATTTCAGTCCGGAGGGCAAGACCAGATGATCAGCGAAAGTATGATCAAGGTGGTTCGACTGGCTGATGGCCGGGTTTTCCAAGAGCATGACGATGGCTCCCGGACGCAACTCTTCGGCAAGTCAGATTGGGCCCGTGTTGATGCCCTGACCGAGGAAGAGATCGAAGCCAACGCCCTCTCCGATCCCGACAATCCGCCGTGGACCGACGAGGAATTGGCGCGGTCGAGGCCCGTGCCCAACGCCAAGCGGATTCGCGCCAAGCTGCACCTGACACAAGAGCAATTCGCGGGAAGCTTCAACTTGCCGCTCGGCACCGTGCGGGATTGGGAACTCGGACGCCGCCAGCCAGACACCGCGGCCAAGAACTTTCTGCGCGTGATCGAGCACAACCCTGATGCCGTGATAGAGCCGCTGAAACACTAGTTCCGCCCCTCTCACCATGCCACGACTGGATGCCACTGCAATGTTTGAGACCTTAACTGACCGCCTGAACGAAACTTTTGCCCGGCTGGGCAAGAAGGGCCGCCTTACAGAGCAGGACGTCGATGACGCGATGCGCGAGGTCCGTCGCGCGCTGCTCGAGGCGGACGTGAACTTCAAGGTAGCCAAGGACTTCGTGGCCGCCGTGCGCGAACGCGCCGTTGGCCAGGACGTGCTGCGCTCCCTTTCGCCCGCCCAAACTGTCATCGGCATCGCCAATGAGGAGTTGATCCGTGTCCTTGGCGAAGAAGGCCAGGGACTGCTCCCGCCAGACCGACCGCCCCAGATCCTGATGCTGGTCGGCTTGCAGGGGAGCGGTAAGACCACGCATGCCGCCAAGCTCTCTGTGCATCTGCGCAAGCAGAACCGCAATCCTCTCCTGGTGGCCGCCGATGTCTACCGACCGGCCGCCATTAACCAGTTGCAAGCGCTCGGCAAGCAAATTGGTATCCCGGTATACGAAGAAGGCACGGACAAGAATCCGGTCGATATCGCTCGCAATGCCGTCCAGTTCGCCCGGGAACGTGGATACAACCCGGTCATCATCGACACAGCCGGCCGTCTGCAGATCGACGAACGACTCATGCAGGAGCTCGTCAATATCCGCGACACCGTTCACCCGACGGAAATCCTGCTGGTGGCCGATGCGATGACCGGCCAGGAAGCCGTAAGCGTGGCGCAGACCTTCAACGACCAGGTCGGCGCCAGCGGTCTGATCCTGACCAAGATGGATGGTGACGCCCGTGGCGGCGCAGCGCTCTCCATTCGTGCGGTAACCGGTGTGCCGATCAAGTTCATCGGCACCGGCGAGAAGATGGACGCCCTGGAGGCGTTCCACCCGAACCGGCTGGCTGGCCGCATTCTCGGCATGGGCGATATCCTCTCGCTCATCGAGCGCGCGCAGGAAACCACCACGGTCGAGGACGCGGAAGAACTGTCGAACCGCATGCTGAAGGGGCAGTTCAACCTCGAAGACTTCCTGGAGCAGCTCCAGAAAGTCAAGCAGATGGGTCCCCTTACGCAACTACTGGACATGATCCCTGGTCTTGGCGCGCAGATGCGACAGGCCAAGGCGCAAATCTCTGACGACGACTACAAGCGCGTCGAGGCGATCATCTACTCCATGACCGCGGACGAACGCCGCAACCCGGACGTTATCGGCAAGCGCCGGGCCGCTCGTATTGCAAAAGGGAGCGGGACCACTCCGCAGGAAGTGCGGGCACTCATCAAGCAGTTTGAAGAAATGAAGAAGATGATGTCCCAGTTCGGACGCATGGCCAAGAAGGGGAAGATGCCCCCCGGACTGCCGTTCGGGTAGGCGCGTTCGGGTTGTCCCTGACCGGCGCCTCACTCCTCCCGGTCAGGACGATGTGTCGGTGATCGGTCTAGCGGCCCTCTTGACTCACGAGTTCCCGATACAACCTTTCCAACGCTACTGCTGGGTCGCTAGCCAGCCCTGAGTGCACTGGTCCGGGTTGCACGATGGTGCTGGCCGGTGCGGTCAGCCATCCGAAGCGCTCGAAGGGCGGAAGGAGCGCTATCGGTCCACCCCTGGGGTCACCGTCGCTAACAAGGCAGAGAATGTCGAGGTGGCGCTTAACGGCTTCCGCATCGAGGTTCGGCCACAGGGCAAGAAGGCGCTGCGGTTCGTAGCCGGTACGCACGCCGAGGTAGCGGCGAGGACGCGAGTACAGGACGACACCGACGTTGATGCACTCGCCGCGTTCTACCCGCGGCACCAGCCGGATCGTCGCGTAGGCGAAAGGCGCCAGGTCCGAAACCTGGGCCCGCTCAGGAAGCGCCAAGGCGCGCCTCCTCAGCCGTCTCCACCCACAGCCGTGGGGCTTCCAGACGCGCGCTAAGGTGGGCACGGTAGGCCGCCCGGTGGTCCTCTGGGGTAGCGAAAGGCTCTACACCGTCGAGCAGCGCATCTGGCACCGTGGAGACCGCATCGTCGATGGCCGCAGACGTCAGGCGCGGTGCAAGCCGCGTATCCGCCTCGGGAATGGGTCCTGCCACAGAGAGCAGGACGTGGTCGCGGATCGAGGGGAAGCGGCCTCCCGCATTCGCCACGACAGCTGCCAGATCTCCCGTCCAACTGTGTTGGGTGTAGAGCGCCGCGCCGTGATCGATCAGCCAGAGCTTGCGGTGCCAGAGCAGCAGGTTCGGATTGCGCGGCGTGCGGTCCACATTCTGCAGGAAGGCGTCGAACCAGACCACGTCTGCAGCCAGCTCAGGAGCAATCCCCGCCGTTTCCGCAACACCCAGCGGCAGTGACCCGGGTAGATAGTCCAGACCGACGTTCAGGCCTACGCTACGTTCGAGAAGGCCCTGGATCTCGGGGTCCGGCTCCGCCAGCCCCAGCGCCAGATCGAGGTCCGCCAGCACCGGCTCCGGCACCGGCAGATCAAGGGCTCGTCCAAGCCCGGCGGCAATCAACTCCGCAACGAGGGCCTTCGGCCCCTGCCCCGCTCCACGGAACTTGACGACGTACATGCCGTCGTCGTCCGCCTCCACGATAGCAGGCAGTGACCCACCCTCGCGCAGCGGGGTGACATAGCGCAGCACCTGGACTTGCCGTATGGGTTTGTCGTGCTCAGGGACCATCACACGCGCTTTCGCCACGGTTCGCGGACACAGCCCGCAACCCTACCACACGGCTATCGGCGCACTCTCTGCCGAAACCGCTCCCCCGGTTTCCTGCGTTGTTGTTATGAACACGCTATGCGATGCGTCTGCTCCGTTGCACCAAGGAGATTTCCGGATGCGCCGGTCACTTGCTTCCACCACCCGAACAGCCGCTGGGGCGGCCATGCTGACCATTGCCCTGGCCGTATCCCACGTTGTCACGCTGGCTCCCACCTACGCCCAGGAAACCGCGAGCGTGGCGCCGGCCAACGTGGTCTACGCCGCTACCGACCTCAACCTGCGGAAAGGTCCTGGCGAAGGCGATGTCATCTTCACCACGATCCCGTTTGGCGCAGAGTTCCAACGCCGCGAAGGCGAGCTGGTCAATGACTACATTCCCGTTCGTTATGAGGGGATCGACGGATGGGTCTTCTCACTTGGTGTCGTCGCGACGCCTCAGGCGTTGCCGGCGACAGCTCCGGATGAGGTCGCCGGCGACGATTCCTTCGTGGCGTTTGATGGATCACTGGAGCGGGTCACGATCTCACCTCTCCTGCTGCGAGCCGCACCAACGCTCGAGTCAGAGACCCTGGCCGGAATGCCTGAGGGCTCCGTGGTGTACCTGACCCAGGAAGGCTACGAAAACGGCTACGTCACCGTGGACTACGGCGGGCTCCAGGGCTGGGCTTACGCAGACTTCCTTGCCGAGCCGGCAGCCTGACAATCTGTCTCCCGGTCTGCACCTGCTACGGCAGGCTGCGGTAATTTTCCTCGCCGCAGACCTTTCTCTGCGAACCGAGCAGCGCATGCGGCAAACGCACCGCACGTAGTCCCGCGCAGTAGAGGTCGCGCTGATCCGCCAGCAGAGTCTGTGCCGCCACAGCCGGAACTCGCGGTCGGCACAGAGCCGATTGTGCCAATCCGATCCGAAGCTCGACTTTCCATGCATCACGTTGCCGGCGTACTCCTGCCTCCAGGAAACGGAGAAGCCTTGTCGTGCGTCTTGATTCGTGACATGGTCCACTCGCGGACCGGTCAGGGAGTTAATCCCGAGCCACCCCCCACACGGCCTCTTCCGCGCGATCCCGACCCACGCGCGGACGGGAACATCGCGGCGCCTGTCCCTTATCGGTGCAGGCGCCGTGGTGTGTTCACTTGCCTGGTCGCCCTAGAGCGGCGTGGTCTCGGGGGCTCATCCCTCCAGGACGGTTAGTTCCAGCGCTCTCACGCGCTCCGGCTCGGTGATCGCCTCGATAGCTACAACCTTGCCGTCGCGAATCGTGAAGTCCAGGATCATCAAGAGGTGGCCACGTGGCGCGACGACCACTCCCACCGCGCCGTTCACCATTAATGGCCGCGCAGCCACTGCACGGCCGCGCATCGCCAAAGGCGCAACGGCCTCGGCGCCACGTACTTCCTGTGGCCCGGCGGGCGCCGGAGTGCGGAAAACGACGTCTGGATCAAGCACGGCGAGTATGCCCTGAAGATCCCCCGCACGCGCGGCAGCGAGAAAGGCGTCAACGACTGCACGTTGTTGCGTGAGGTTACCCGCGTGGGACGTCGTGGATCGCCTGCGGACTGGCGTCTCTGCGATGGCTCCGCCCTCGTCCAGCCTCGCGGCGCCATGCACCCGGCGGCGAGCGCGGCTGGCAAGCTGGCGAGTGGATGCTGGAGTACGGCTCACAATTGGTGCAATCTCATCAAAGGGCACCGCAAACATGTCGTGCAACACAAAGGCCAGCCGTTCGGCCGGATCCAGCATCTCCATGACTACGAGCAGCGCCAGCCCAACAGCATCCGCCATCAGCGCCTCCTGCTCCGGGTCTGCCCGGTCAGGGCGGTCTGCTATGGGCGAAGCATTGGGCGCGTCCAGCGAGTCTTCACGCCGAGCCTTACGTACCCGCAGCATGTCGAGACTGATGCGCGATACCACCTGGCGCAGCCAGCCGCCGAGATTCTCGATCTCACTGGCATCTGCACGGCTCAGCCGCAGCCAGGCTTCCTGGACGGCGTCATCCGCCTCGCTCAGGGAACCGAGCATGCGGTAGGCCACCGCGCGCAAGTGAGACCGGTGCTCCTCGAATCGCCCCGCAAGCTGGTCATGCTCCACCATCACAACGTCCTTTCGTCGGGTCGATCTTGCCATGATCCGGCCATGAGACAACATGCAGATGGTTGAAGGCTGCCGTGGCGCTGCCAGTTCTGGGCGCCGACCCGGATGCCGCAACGACCTCTCAGGTCCCGGTCACATTCCGGCGCAGCACATCGTCATGGTAGTGACGAGGCATCAGCCCCGTTTCTCGTGTAGAGGAGGGTTCGAATGAAGATCAAGTTGACCAAGGTGTACGTTGACGACCAGGAGAAGGCGCTGCGCTTCTACACCGACGTGCTGGGCTTCCAGAAGCAGGATGATTTCGGCAACGAGGGGTATCGCTGGCTCACCGTAGTGTCCCCAGAGGATACGGATGGTCCCCAGCTTCAATTGGAATTGAATGCCAACCCGGCCGCCAGAACCTATCAGGAAGCGATCTACCAGTCCGGTCAGCCAGCGGCGATTCTGCACTCGGACGACGTGCAGGCAGACCATGAACGAATGACGGCGCTCGGAGCGAGGTTCACGATGCCGCCAACTAATGTCACTGCGGCAGTCATCGCCACGGTGGATGACACGTGCGGCAATCTCCTGCAACTGACGCAGATTGCGCGCTGGTGATGCCGCTCTCGCACCCAATCTGATCCTGTTGACCTCGTACGAGATCAGCCGCCAAATCGCGCGGCTGATCTCGCAACGAAACAGTCTCGTGCCGGTCCTCATGTTCGTTCCGGGACGCCCCGAACGGTGTACTCTTTAGCGAACCCGCAGGATTTCGCTCACTCTTCCACCTCGCCCCGCACCTGAATATCGACTTGCCCGCCGTGCCTCAATGCAGACACGACGGTGCCGTCGGGCCCGCCACGGTGGCCCAGTCGAAGAAACGGAGAAACCATGAGCATCGCCACGAGGCCGGAGGCGCGCGCCCTCACCATGCATCCCGCTGACAGCCACGATGTCATTCGCGTGCACGGGGCACGCGAGAACAACCTGAAGAACATCAGTCTCGAAATCCCGAAGCGCCGGCTTACCGTCTTCACGGGAGTCTCGGGCTCCGGCAAGAGTTCGCTGGTCTTCGGCACGATCGCCGCGGAGTCCCAGCGGATGATCAACGAAACCTACAGCGCGTTCGTGCAGGGCTTCATGCCAACCCTGGCACGTCCCGATGTCGATGTCATGGACGGACTTACCACGGCCATCATCGTCGATCAGGAGCGCATGGGCGCTAACTCCCGGTCGACGGTCGGCACCGCCACCGACGCCAACGCCATGCTGCGCATCCTCTTCAGCCGGCTCGGTCAGCCGCACGTAGGCTCACCACAGGCGTTCTCGTTCAACGTGGCCTCAGCCAGGGGAGCTGGTGCCATCTCCGTTGATCGCGCGGGGGCGACGAAAGAAACTCGCACCTTCACCATCACCGGCGGGATGTGCCCTCGCTGCGAGGGCATGGGCAAGGTGAACGATATCGACCTCAGCCAACTGTTCGATGAAAGCAAGTCACTGGCTGAAGGCGCGATCACGATTCCCGGTTACACCGCTGATGGCTGGTCGGTGCGCACTTTCACTGAGTCGGGCATGCTGGATCCCAACAAGCCGATTCGCGACTACACCGAACAGGAGCGCCACGACTTCCTGTACAAGGAGCCGGTCAAGGTCAAGTTTGACAGCTTCAACCTGACCTACGAAGGTCTGGTCCCGCGCGTCCAGAAGTCGTTCCTGTCCAAGGACGTTGACGCCCTGCAGCCGCACATCCGCGCGTTCGTCGAGCGTGCAGTGACCTTTACCACGTGTCCTGATTGTGGAGGGACACGATTGAACGAGGGTGCACGTTCCTCGAAGATCAGCGGCATCAGCATCGCCGACGCCTGCGCCATGCAGATCAGTGACTTGGCTGACTGGGTCAAGGCGTTGGATGAGCCATCTGTGGCCCCGTTGCTGAACTCCCTGGGAGAGCACCTCGACGCCTTCGTCAACATCGGGCTGGGCTACCTCTCGCTCGACCGCCCTTCTGGCTCGCTCTCCGGTGGAGAATCCCAGCGCACGCGCATGATTCGGCACCTCGGCTCGGCGCTCACTGATGTCACCTATGTCTTCGACGAGCCGACGATCGGGTTGCACCCGCACGACATCCAGCGCATGAACGACCTCCTCCTCCAATTGCGGGATAAGGGCAACACGGTCCTCGTCGTCGAGCACAAGCCCGAAGCGATCGCCATCGCCGACCACGTTGTTGACCTTGGTCCCGGCGCGGGAACGGCTGGCGGACAAATCTGCTACGAGGGCCCGCTCGAAGGCCTGCGCGCCAGCGGCACGCTGACCGGCCGCCACCTGGATGACCGGGCCATGCTCAAGGAGAGCGTGCGCCGCCACAGGGATTACCTGAACATCCGTGGCGCGAACACGCACAATCTCCGCGATGTAAATGTTGATGTACCCCTCGGCGTGCTCACCGTCGTCACGGGTGTGGCAGGCTCTGGCAAGAGCTCGCTCATTCACGGATCGGTGTCCAAGCTGCCCGATGTCGTGACCATTGACCAAAGTGCCATCCGTGGCTCACGCCGCAGTAATCCGGCCACCTATACCGGCCTGTTGGAGCCGATCCGTAAAGCGTTTGCAAAGGTGAACGGGGTCAAGCCAGCCCTCTTCAGCGCCAACTCGGAAGGCGCCTGCCCCGCGTGCAATGGCGCAGGGGTCATTTACACCGATCTCGGGATCATGGCCAGCGTGGCGACAACGTGTGAGGAGTGTGAAGGCAAGCGCTTTCAGGCGGTAGTGCTGGGGTACTTCCTCAACGGCCGCAACATCGGTGACGTGCTCGCCATGTCCGTAACCGAGGCGCTGGAGTTCTTCAGTGAGCGCGAATCCCGAGTGCCGGCCGCCTACACCATCCTCGGGCGGCTGGAAGACGTTGGCCTCGGCTATCTCAGTCTAGGCCAGCCACTGACGACGCTGTCCGGCGGCGAGCGGCAGCGCCTCAAGCTCGCGAATCAGATGGGCGATAAGGGCGAGGTGTACATCCTTGATGAGCCGACCACCGGCCTGCACCTGGCTGATGTCGAGCATCTGCTCGGCCTGTTGGACCGGCTCGTCGAGTCTGGCAAGTCGGTCATCGTCATTGAACACCACCAGGCAGTTATGGCTCATGCGGACTGGATCATCGATCTCGGTCCTGGTGCTGGGCATGACGGCGGCCTGATCGTCTTCGAGGGCACACCCGCCGATCTTGTCGCGAGCCGTTCCACCCTCACAGGCCAGCATCTGGCCTCCTATGTGGGAGCCTGAAAATCGCTCGATGCCTCAGTCGGGGGTTAAAGCTGGATCACTGTGAAAGCCAGTCGACCCGTCCGCACCCTGGCTCTGCTGACACCTGACAACCGGAATCACGGGGAAGGCGACCCCTCATCCACACAAAATAGAGGCCAAGCTGGGACCTGGATGGGGTCCGCGGCTCGGCCTCCGGAGGGAAAGTCGCTCGCACCGTGGCTGGCGGCGCGAGATAAGTGACCTGGCAAATGCGCCGCAACGCATCGGGCAGTGTGGAGACCACCCCGGAATCGCGCCAGATCGTCGCGTACTTCCGTCAGTGTGATTGTAAGAAGCGTTTAAGCCGCTGCCATGTCTCGAACGGATACCGCTGGTGGCACGGTTGCACCAAGATTTAGATTAACCCGCGCCGGATCGCCTCGGCTACGGCATGCGCGCGGTCCACGGCCCCCAGCTTCTGGAAGATCACCTGCAGTCGCTTCTTGACCGCGACCTCCGTGCGGCCCGTTGCCAGGCCAATCTCCCGGTTGGTAGCGCCCTTGCTGGCCCGGCGAACGATCTCCAGGTCATCGGGCGAAAGATCCGTGCTGCGCTGGGTGTGCTCCCGCGCCAGCCCGCCGAACTCCTGCAAGACGCCGTCCAGCAGCTCTGGACTGAGTTGGCGGCGACCACGCGCGGCCGAGCGGATCGATGAGATCAGTTGCTCCGGCGGCGTGCTCTTCAGGAGGTAGCCGTCCGCGCCAGCTTCTATCGCCTGCCGAACGTAGGCCTGATCCCCGTAGGAGGTCAAGATGATGATGGCGACATCATCATCGAGCTCGCGGAGACGTCGTGTGGCCTGCACACCGCTGGCGCCGGGCATGCGGAGGTCGAGCAGGACGACGTCCGGGTGCAACGCACGCGTCTTCTCGATCGCGCCGGCAGCATCGTGGGCCTCGCCGGTCACCATCAGATCGCCTGCGGTTGCAAGCACCTTCCGCAGCCCCTCGATGACGACAGGATGATCATCTACTAGTAGGACGGAGATCACGCCGGAATCCTCTTCAGCTCAGAGACCGCCAACTCAGCGAGCCCTGCGACCGGACTGAGCACGGCGGACGCCTCCGCAGGCTCCAACTGCCGTTCGATCTGCACGATGGTGCCATCGCCGGGCCGGGAGCGAATGGAGAGCGTAGCTCCAATTGCTGCGGCCCGTTCCCGCATGCTGAGCAGACCGAGCGCGGTGGGACGGCTGGCAACCTCCGGATTGAACCCGGCGCCATTGTCGCTAATGCTCACTCGCAGGAGATCATTGGCCGTGTCGATGCTGACGACGGCTTCGTCCGCTGCCGCGTGGCGGAGCGCGTTGTGCAGGGCCTCCTGCACGATACGGTAGATTGCCAGGCGCACCTCCGGGGTGAGCGCGGGCGGGTCCTCATTGGCATCAATGCGGACGTTCAGGCCAGAGCGCTGGACCTGCGCGGCGTACCGTTCAATGGCCGCCACGACGCCAATATCATCCAGATCCGGCGGCCGCAGGGCAAACACGACACCGTGCAGTTCCTCCATGGCCCGGGCGAGGAGATCGCCCACGCTGTCGAGCCCGGCATCGCGCCGCGTGCTCTCCCAACCTTTGTCATCGTGGTTGCCCAGGCGAATGGCGCGCGCCTGGTAGAGGGCACCGGTGATGAGCGGCGAAACAGCATCATGGATCTCACCGGCGATACGGCGGCGCTCATCTTCCTGCAGGCGAACAGTTCTTCGATTTAGTTCGCGCAACTGCTCGGCCTGGGCCGCACCCGCGTCGAGCGAACGCTCCAGGTCATGCCGCTGGGCGCCAAGGTGGCCGGAAATCTCGCGCAGGGACTCGCCGATGTCCGCAATTTCCTCGCCACCACCGTCCACCGGCTCGCGCAGGGTGACATCTCCCGCGGCCAGTGCCTCCGCCTGGGATTGCAGTTGCCGCAACGGCCGGGACACCAGTTCGCTCACTAATGCGGCCATGGCGAACGTCACCAGTGTCGCCGCCAGGACCGCGATCAACGAGCGCGAGACCATCTCGCGGTTCGGTGCGTAAGCCGCTGGTGAGGGGTGCGTCACCAGCACCCCCCAGTTGGAATTGGGAACTGGCGCATAGACCGCGAAGCGCTCGTGACCAGCCTCGTCCGTGTAGGAAAGCGTCCCCTGCTTCGCCGACGTGGGCGGCGAGACGCTGGAACCGATGATTGCCTCAACTGCAGGATCATCGCCCTGAGCCGCCACGATCTGCCCGTCAGCCACCACGGCGATCAGGGTATCACCACGCGCAATCGGCAGCACCGCTGCACCCAGCCGCTCCACGGAGAGGAGCGATCCGATGACACCGATCGGCTCCCCCTCTGCCTGATCCTTCGCACGTACCGGCATGGTGAGCGCAATAACGCGCGCATCCGGCGTCGTGAGGGCCGTCGAAATTCCGGGCTCACCAAGCTTCTGCGAGCGATCAACCGCATCGCTGAAGCGTACGTTTGCGCGGAACTGGTTGGGATCGAGGCCCGTGCTGGCAACGAGCTGGCCGGAGTTGTTCAGCAGGAAGAGACCATAGAGATTGGGATGCGCGCGGCTGAACTGGTCCAGCGCTTCGCGTGCGGACTCACTCTCCATACGCCGCACGCGGTCGATACTGGCGAGTTCCTGGAGGACCTTCTGATTATCGACGATCGTCGCACCGATCACGCTGGCAGCCACCTCCGCGGTGGAGGCCTGGGCATCAAGGACCTGCTCGCGTCCGGCGTCTGCGGTCTCCGAGAGAAAAACAAGGGTCACAACCAACAGCGGGAGCAAACACGCCCCCGCGAAGAGCACCAGCCGGTTCTTGAGCGAAAGTCGTCGTAGCAAATCCGTCACTCCGTCCGCCAACGGGCACGAAGGCGACGGTTAATCATCAACGTTCTGTATACGCGGATACAGTACCCATTCGCGCCGCTCCCGGGTCCCATCCGTGCCCGGAGTACTGTCAGGTGAGCGGGCCGTGCCAGGAATCTGTAATTATCTACGCTTCTCCGGCGTTGCCGGGTTCCATTCCGGCACGCTTCGCGGCAAGATACTCCATCGCCCGATCCGTATAGGTGGCCGCGCGGGGATCGAAATGGCCGCCTGCTCGCTTCACGTATGGGGTAGAAGACCGCAGCAGGAACCGGAGCATCCCCTCCTCCTGGATCGTGTTCAGCGAGTCCCGGTAGAAGTCGAAGATATGCGTATTCCCCAGGTCCATCCCGGCCCGGGCGGCAGCGCCAGCCAGGGCTGCGGACACCTCGGAGACTGAACGACCTTCCTGCTGCGCAGTGGATTGCAGGTCACGGAAGATGAGCGCAAGTTCGTTGGCGGAAGGCAGGTCATCCGCCTGACGCCGTAGCGATTCGAAGGAGGCTCGCGCGTCCTTCACGGTCAACGGCGGGACATCGATGGTGTCCGCCAGCACGCCGGACCCCGTTTCGAGGCGTTGCAGCAGTTCCTCATACGAGCCGATGTCGGTGTCCGCGGGCAACTGCCCGGTCTGCTGGAGTTCAGTCACCAGCGTGCGGAGGTACGCCTTGGACCCGCCCATGACATCGGATGCGGCAGCCACGATCCACAGGGGCGAAAACCCGACCGCGAAGATGCTGGCAAACTCCACCACGTTGCCGGTGAACTTGCGTACCGCCAGCTCATTGGCCCCCATCTCTTCCTCCTGGTAGATGCCACGCACATCACCCACCCACTCGATGAGGATGCGCAACAGCCGACTAACGGTGACCTGGTAGAGCTTGGAACCACGAATCGCATGTGGCAACGCCACCTGGCTGGTTTCGTACAGCGCTCCGCCGGCAAGCGCGGCCGAGGCGCGGGCGACGCGCTCGGGCAACGAGAGAACGTAGTGCCCCGCCGCCCGGGGAAAGCTGCGCTTCGGCGGGAATGAAGGTAGTTGTGCGCGTGAAGGGTCAGGCATCGGGTTCGTCTCCATTTCGTCGACACTACGCATGGGGGTCAGCCCGGGTTCCGTGCCAGGAAATCGAGCACCTGTGGACCGACGATCCAGGGGTGCGTGTACTGCACCTCATGCGGAGCGTTGTTGATCAGCAGCAGTTCGGCATTAGGAATCGAGCGCTGCATGTCAGTCATTTGATCCAGGTTGCCCCAGAGGTCGCTTCCTCCGGCAATGAGCAGCGTCGGATTCGGAATGCGTTCCAGGTCTTGCGTGGTGTACGCAGGATAGGCGGCCAGGTTTTCCGCCAACTGGCGGAACAGCTCTCGCCACCATCCCGGCCCACCCCCACGGTCATGCAGCGCCGACATCTCGTCCATTTCGTGGGGACGCTCGCGGGCCATGATCTCCAGGTCGGCGAACTGGTTCGCAATCACCACCTGCTCATCGTTGTAATAGTTCGGGCCTACCGCGACCAGTGAACGTGCGATGTCTGGCCGCGTCATGCCAACCACCAACGCGGTAATACCGCCATCACTCACGCCGGCAATGTGCGCGGGCCCTGCGCCAAGTTGCTCGGTGAACTGCACGACGTCATCGGCGATCATCTCGTAGCGGATAACTCCGGCGGGATTGTTGGAACGGCCGTGCCCACGGTGTTCAAGGTGAATGGCGCGGTAGTGATCGCTGAAGGCCGCCATGTGGTCCGCCCAGCCAGACGCTGGCGAATCGATCGTCCCACTGGCGCCGTGGAGCAGGATCAACGGCGTCGCCGCCGGATTCCCCAGGTCCTCGTAGTACATGCGAATATCGTTGACGTTCGCGTACGGCATCCGCTTTCTTTCCCTCACCGAGACCGCGCCACAACCCTGGCGCAGGAGCGGCATCGTAACCGAGAGCCTGAATGAGTCCCGGAGCCGTCGTTGATGAACGCCGCTGATCCCCTGTCCGTGAGCCGCGTCCCTGCCGGCGCGAGCCGCGAGCCGTATGTCCCGCTCCTCCTCCTGGCGGACGAACCCGAACCGCTACGCACCTATCTGGACGAAGGCGATCTGTACGTGCTGCAAGACTCGTCGGGCGGCCCACTTGGTGTGACGCTTGTCCTCCCCTGGCATGACGAGGCGACGGTTGCGGAACTCAAGGCGGTCGCGGTCGATTCCTCCACCCACAACCGTGGCCTGGGGCAGCGCATGCTGCGGGGCGTTCTAGACGATCTCCGTGCCCGAGGTACGACGCGCGTTGTCGTTGGCACAAGCAATGCGGGCATTGGCCAGATCGCGTTCTACCAAAAAGCCGGTTTTAGAATTTTGTGCGTTGAGCGAGATTACTTTACCCTTGAGAAAGGGTACGATCCAGACGAACGGGAAAATGGGCTGCCGCACCGGGACATGGTCTGGTTCGACCAGGAGCTGACCTGAGCGAAACTTTACTGACTCGGTGACTATGTGGTGCGGCGGTGAGGGAGGCGAAGAACCCATGACGCAGTCTGCGGATGTCGTCGTGATCGGTGGTGGCGTGAACGGCGCCAGCACGGCTTTCCATCTTGCCCAACGGGGCCTCAAGGTCACGCTCCTGGAGCGTACTGTGCTCGCTGGCGGCGCCAGCGGCAAGTCTGGCGCCCTGGTCCGGATGCACTACACCAACCCGCTGGATGCCACCCTGGCGCAGATGAGCCTGCCCTACTTCCAGAACTGGGGAGACCTCGTCGGCCACGGAGACCCGGCGTTCCGGCCCGTCGGCGTCGTCCGGCTTGTCCCACCCAGGTACAACGACGCCCTGCGTGCCAATGTCGATATGCTGCGCGGGGTGGGCGTGAACACCGAGGTGATTTCGGCGGACGATCTCCGCGAGATCGACCCGGGCGTCTACACCGGCGACATCGACGTCGCCGCCTGGGAGCCGGAGTCAGGTTTCGCGGAACCCGCCGCCACGGTGTATGGCTTCGCGGCGGCCGCAAAGGCCCTGGGAGCCAGCATCCATGAGGGCGTGGAAGCCACTGCTATCCTGACCGAGGGCGAGAAGGTCACGGGCGTGGAAACGCCGCTCGGCAACATTGCTACAGAGACAGTCGTCGCCGTACCTGGCGCGTACACCAACAAGCTCCTCAATCCCCTTGGCCTCGACTACGGCCTGATCCCGAACCGCGTCCAGATCGCCATCCTGCGCCGCACGGCGGAGGATGTCACCCACCCCGTGTACATCGACGGCCCGAACGGCACCTGGCTGCGCCCCGAAGGCGAGTTCGGCACCCTGATTGGTGTGCTGCGTGACCAACTTGGCGTAGACCCCGACTATTACGATGAGGGTGTGGACTTCGATTACATCAAGGACTCCCGCGACCGTTGCGCTCGCCGACGTCCCGCGCTGACCAACGCCTTCATGCGCGGGGGCTGGGCCGGCATCATCACCATGAGTCCGGATAGCCACGCCATCATCGACCAGTTGGCGCCTTACGCCGGCCTTTACGGTATCCTTGGGGACTCAGGGACCAATTTCAAGACCGCTCCAGCCATCGGCAAGAGCATGGCGGAGTGGATCGTCGACGGCGCGCCGCAATCAGTGGATCTGCATCCCTTCCGGGCGTCGCGCTTTGCAGAGGGTTCTCTTTTCTCCGGAGAACACGAGTACGGCGAGGGCCTGCTCGACGTCTTTCGATAAAGCGGAATCACGGATATCCGATCGACGAGGAGTGAACAGATGCTGCGTCATCACGATGACCTGGTTCACGAAGCACATGCAGTTCGCGCGAAACTGGTCTCCCGGCGCGCGTTTTTCACCAGGGCGGCGGCGGCAGGGTTCTCCCTCGCCTTCGCGGAGGGCTTGCTCCGGCGCGGCACAAGTGCTGCCCCGCTCGCCCAGGACGAACCGCCGAAGGGTGGGCAGGTTATCGTCGGCCTCTCGCAGGAACCGACGATCTTCAACCCGCTGAAGTCGACCCTCGAGGTGGACCGCGGTGCCCAGTTCGCCATGTTCGACAGCCTCTGGCGGGTGAACGAGAAGTCCGAGCTCGTCCCGAACCTGGCAACGGAGATACCGACGGTCGAAAACGGCGGGATCAGTGAGGACGGCCTCACCTACACGTTCAAGCTGCGCGAGGATGCCAAGTGGCATGATGGCGAGCCCCTGACTGCGGCGGACGTCGTTTTCAGCCACAACACCATCGTAAACCCGGACTTTGTGGCCGGTACCAAGATTGGTCATGACAAGGTCGCGGAAATTTCCGCACCAGATGACTACACCGTCACCATGACCCTGAGCGAGCCCTATGCACCATTCCTTTTCGTTTGGGGTGACACGTATATCGTGCCGGAGCACATCCTCAAGGATGTGGAAGACCTGAACACCGCGGAGTTCAACTCCACCGCACCGGTGGGCTCAGGTCCCTTCAAGTTTGTGGAGCGCGTCCCTGGAGACTACATCACGCTGGAAGCGAACACTGAATACCACGGACCGGGTCCCTACCTGGACAGGGTGATCTTCAAGTACGTCCCGGACCTGACGGGGCTCTTCACCCAGTTCAAGACCGGGGAGGTGGACGTCACCGGCATCCAGGGCATCACGGCCGACAATTATGCCGAAGCCCAGACGCTCGAAGGCAAAGTCATCAACGTCGGTCCTAGCCCCACTGTCGAATTCATCTACATGAACTTCGGCAAGCCAGTCTTTCAGGACAAGGCGGTGCGCGAGGCGATGTACGCCGCCATGGACAAGGCGAACATCATCGACACCGTGTACTACGGTGTGCAAACGCCGACCGAGTCGTACCTGCCCCAGCAGTCATGGGCGTACAACCCGGACCTCACGCCCCAGACCTACGATGTTGAGGCGGCCAAGAAGATCCTGGACGCTGCCGGCTGGGTGCCGGGCGCGGATGGCATTCGCGAAAAGGACGGCCTGAAGCTGAGCTTCACCAACTCCACCACCGCCGGCAACAAGGTGCGCGAGCAGGCGCAGCAGTACCTGCAGCAGACCTGGAAAGAAGCCGGAATCGACATGCAGATCAATAACATGCCGGCCGCTGTGATCTGGGGAGATTTCTTCAACCTCTCCGAATACGACTCGGTGATGGTCGGCTGGGGTAACCCGCCGGACCCCGATGGCACCAGCCGTTTCCATTCGGCGTATATCCCGGCCCAGGGTGGCGGTGGCCAGAACACGATGCAGTACAAGAACCCGGAGTTGGATGCGCTCTGGGAAGCGGGCGTGGAGGAAGTCGATCAGGCCAAGCGCAAAGAGATCTACGGCCAGGTGCAGCAGATCATGCGCGACGACCTTGCCTACCTGCCCATCTTCCAGTACGCCTCCATCGAAGGCACGAAGGCTGGGCTTCAGAATTACAAGCAGAACGCGTTCGTGGTCAGCAACATGTGGAACGTCTTCGAGTGGTACTTGGATGAGCCAGCCTCCTGACAGCTGGTAACCGCGCGGGCTGGCTGGCCAGTGATAAAGACCAGCCAGCCCGTTTTCACCTCCAGGACAGAACCGCATGTCGGCATTCCTTCTCCGCCGCGTCGGGCAAAGCGTGGTCTTGCTGGTGCTGGTGACCGCCATCGCCTTCGGACTGATGCGCCTGGCGCCGGGTGGCCCGGAATCTGTCTATGCCTTGAGCCCTGGGATGCGCGCCGAGGACCTGGCCCGAATCCGCGCCTCGTACGGCCTGGATCAGCCCATTCCGGTGCAGTATGTCAAGTGGGCGCGAGGGATGTTCACCGGAGACTGGGGCCGTTCCTACCGGGATAGCCGGCCAGTGCGGGACGTGATCCTGGACCGCATTCCCGCGACGCTGGAGCTGACCGTCACGGCGTTGGCCTTCGCCGTTATCGTCGGCGTCGCGATTGGTGTCCTTGGCGCGCTGCGGCCACACTCCTTGCCGGACTACCTGGCAACGATTGGCGCCATGCTGGCCCTGTCCATCCCCACGTTCTGGTTCGGGCTGATGGTGATCTTCATTTTCGCTGTGAGGTTGGACTGGATTCCGTCTGGCGGGCGGGCCACGATGGGCGCGGACTTCTCCTGGGCGGACCGCCTGCACCATCTAGCAGCGCCCGCGCTCGTGCTGGGTCTGGTACTGGTCGCCACCTGGAGCCGCTACACCCGGGCCTCGATGCTGGAAACGATCAACCAGGACTACGTGCGCACCGCACGTGCCAAGGGCATCGCGGAGAAAGGCGTGATCTGGACCCACGCATTCCGGAACTCGCTCGGACCACTGATCACCCTGGCCGGTCTACAGGTGCCATTCCTGTTCAGCGGGGCGCTCGTCACTGAGAGCGTGTTCACATGGCCGGGCATGGGCCGGCTCTTCGTGGACTCGCTGGGGTACCGGGACTATCCGGTGCTGATGGGTGTGCTGGTTATCACCGCGATGCTGGTCATCGGCAGCAATCTCGTCGCAGACCTGGTCATCGCCGTCGTTGATCCGCGCGTTCGCCTGCGTTAGGAGCAGTTCGTGTCGACGCGTGTCCCGGCCGCAACCATCGACCTTGGCGCCAGCATCCCCGCTACCCGGCGGGCAAGCGTCGAGAGCCCAGCTCGCGTTGCAATTCGCCGTTTCCTGCGTCACCGCCTTGCCACCGCCGGGTTGATCATCTCGATCCTGCTGATCCTCTCGGCCATCTTCGCCCCGGTGCTTGCCCCGCGCGACCCCCTCGCGATTTCGATCCTGGACAAGTTCGCGCCACCGATGACCAAGGGCTTCATCCTTGGCGCCGATGAGGTCGGGCGTGATCTCGTGTCTCGCTTGCTCTACGCGGGCCGCATCTCGCTTCTCGTCGGGTTCGCGGCGATGGCCGTCACCGTGGTCGTCGGCACCATGGTTGGGCTGGTCGCGGGCTTTTATGGCGGCCGTGTCGACTCGGTGTTGATGCGTTTCGCGGATGCCCTGCTTTCCTTCCCCACAGTCTTCCTGCTCCTGGTTCTGGCGGCCTTCGTCGGCGCGTCGATTGTCTCGATCACGCTCATCATCGGTCTCACCTCCTGGATGGAGCTCTCACGCATCCTGCGCAACCAGGCGCTCACCCTGCGCGAGCAGGACTTTGTGCAGGCCGGCCGCGCCCTTGGCGCATCGAATGGCCGGCTCATCACCCGCCACATGCTGCCCAACACGTTAGGGCCAATCATGGTGGCGGCCACGCTGAACATCGCCAACGCGGTGCTGGCCGAGTCGTACATCTCGTACCTCGGCTACGGCATCCAGCCCCCGGAAGCAAGCTGGGGCAACATGCTGAACAACGCCCAGAGCTACTTCGGCACTGCCCCCTGGATCGCCCTGTTTCCCGGCGTCTTGATCACCCTCACGGTTGCCAGCTTCAACTTCGTTGGCGACGGCCTGCGCGACGCCCTGGATCCACGCACGAAGCGGTAACGCCGCTCCGCAGTTCCCCTATCTGGACAACTCCCACCGGCACGATATGATGGTGTACGGACACCTGTCCAACTGGAGACTGGGAGGCTGCTGTGGATCCGAAGGATTTCGACCGCTGGACTCGTGGCGTGCAATCTGGCTCACGCCGTTCTGTTCTGCGTGCGCTCACGGCACTGGCCGTGACTGCCGTCGCTGGGAGCAAGACATTACCACCGCCTCAACCCGTTGCCGCCGGCGGCTGTGCCGGATTTGGTTGCCCCTGTAGTGATGCTTCGACATGTGTGGATGGCCTTGTCTGCTGCGGCAATAGCTGCAATACCTCGGGCAACTGCGGCCTGACCTGCACCGGCACCGGCTCGTCCTGCCCGGCCAGTTGCTCCCAGGGTGAGGCCTGCGACGACTGCTGCGAAGGCTTCTGCGCGGGCTACGGGGCCTGCACTACGATCTACTACAGCCAAGCTGGCGGCGACTGTTCCCTGGCCGATCCCACCGCCTGCGCGCCAGGCCTCACCTGCTGTCCCGTCTCTGGCGGCGACGCCAGCGATGGCATTTGCCAGGACAGTTGCGGGAACTGACGGTTTCGCTGCTGAAGCCCCGCTCCCGTCAGTAGTGAGCGGGGCTTCCTGATTGCAACGCGTCCCGTCCGTGTCAACGCGCCCAACCCATTCTCTCGCGGCCGCCTAACACCGCGTGTGGCATCGGCGTGGCGGTAAGGTGACGTGCCGAACCAGCGGGACCTCAGCCGCGCTCTCGCTAGCTGGCTTCTCCCGCTACCGGCTCGAACGTGATAGTCCAGGCGTCTTCCAGCCCGGAGACGCGCACGGTGTAGTCGCCGTCCGCCTCAACCGTGACCTCAGTCTCAGCGGTCCAGCTCTGCGCCCCGACAGACTCCCGGAACAAGCGCTGTGCCGCCTCATCAGCATCCACCAGCCGGACTACCACATCGCTGGGAGCGGAAACCTCGCTGGTTATGGTCACCTGGTAATCCCCTGCAACGAGCGCGACCGGGTCTGTCGTCACCGCGCCCTCTCCAGCGAAGGTGACGGTACCTGCCGTATCTCCCTGACCGCCGTCGTCCGCCGGGTCGGCATCAGGATTCTCCACCGGCGCCTCCACGACTGGCGTTTCCTCGACAGGCGTCTGCTCAACCGGTACTGGGTTACTGGATTGGTCTACGGCAGCGTCCTGCGCCGCCGCGTCCTGCTCGGCTTGCCGCTCGGCACGGCGCGCGGCGCGGTCATCAGCATTTGCGGATGCGCCACCCTGCTCGCCGCCAGTTTGCTCGACCGGCGCTTCTTCCGCCGCCTGGTTGCGCCGGTTCTGTCCACCCGCGTCGGCGGGCTCCAGCACCTGAATCGACACGATGCTTGCCGGGTTTACGAAGACCGTGCGCACCCAACCGGTTTGCCCGCTTTCCGCGAACTCCACGGGGTAAAACTCATCACCTTCGGCCGCAACCGCCGCGCCCGTAATGGTGATGGCATCACCACGCTCCAGGATGTCCAGCTCTTCTGCCTCAAACGAGGCTTCGGCCCAGAGGCGGATATTCTCCCCTCGGACCACCGCCGAGGCCGGGAAGGTGACCTCCTGCGCGGAGCTGTTCGGAACAGCCAGCAGGCTGGTGGCGGTAAGGAGCAGCAGCGATACGGTGCGGCGCACGAGATTCCTCGCTTTCTGGCGATTGCCAGGTGAGCATCGAGAAGTCGACCATTGAACCTGACAACGCGTCGGGAGAACCGGTGGTTCTGCCTCAAAGCACTTGCGCGGATTGTGCCACGTCCAACGCCCTCTGGTGCCCATGAACAAATTCGGTGATGATCACGCGACGACAACCGAGCCCAGGGTGAGGACCCTGGAGCATGTTCGCCAGCAGCACGGGAAAGCGAGGGACCATGGTAAGCGCAATTTCCACCGAACCCCATGTGCAGCAGGGACGCTGGCTGGAATCGAAGCGGCCGATGGGGCTCGGCCTGATGATGCCGATTGCCGAGCAGAACGCGGTGGACGCTGACTCCCCTCGTGAAGGCTTCCGCGACTTCCTGGCCATGGCCAAAATGGCTCAGCAGATCGGCTACGACATGATCTGGGTGCCAGACCACTTCATCCTGAAGCTGGATTGGCACGGCGGCGAGGCCCGGGGCGTCTGGGAGTGCTGGACAACAACCGCGGCGTTGGCCGCCGCCGTGCCTGGTCTAGGCATCGGCACCATGGTTGCCTGCACAGGCTTCCACAACCCGGGATCCATCGCCAAGTTCGCCGAAGTCATCGACGATGTGAGCGACGGCAACTTCGTCCTCGGTCTCGGCTGCGGCTGGCATGGCGACGAATACGAGATGTTCGGCATGCCATTCGACCATCGCGTCGATCGCTTCGAGGAGGCGATGGAGATTATCTCGCCCCTCGTCCGCTCCGGCCGCGCCAATTTCGAGGGGGAGTACTACCAGGCCCGCAACGCCGTGAACTTCCCACAGGGGCCGCAGGGCAACGACGGCGGTACGCCCATCATCTTCGGCGCGCAGCAGCCACGCATGATGCGCCTCACTGCGCGCTACGCCGACGCCTGGAACGCCGATTGGCAATCAGACATCAGCGTCGTCGCCAACCGCATGGCCGATCTCGACAAGGCGTGCGAAGCCGTTGGCCGTGATCCCCAAGGGCTGGTTCGCACCGCCGGAACGCAGTTCACCATCGCGCCGCATCCCTTCTCATTTCGTCCGTTCGAAGGCTCGCCGGACGAGATGGTCGCGTTCATGCACCAGTTTGCAGACATGGGAATGCGCCACTACCTGGCGACCCCCAGCCCCTGCAACCTGGAAACCCTGGAGCGCTTCGGCGAAGTGATCCGCAAATTCGACCAGGGTTAGCCCGGCGGACACGCCCAGCAAAGTCTGTTCACCACCAGCGCAAAGCCCCTCTCCCGCGCATCGGGAGAGGGGTTGGGGTGAGGGCCTTCTACGAGGTCACCTCATCCACCGCCACAACCTCGTCGTCGCCATTGCCACCGCTGCCAATGATGGCGTCCATCTCGATCTCCACCACGAGATCAGGGTGGATGAGCGCGCTGGTGCCGACCATGGTTCCGGCTGGGCGAATCTCCCCGAAGACGCGGCCAAACTCCTGTCCAACGGCGTCGTAGTCGCTGATGTCCGTCACGTAGATGCGGTAGCGCGTGACATCCTCGAGAGACGCGCCCGCCTCTCCCAGTGCCGCCGCCATCACGCCCAGGATGTGACGCGTCTGCGCCGCGGCGTCACCCGGCGCGACTGGCTCCCCGTCCTTGATGGCCGCGGTGCCGGCCACGAACACACGATCACCCACGCGCACTGCGCGGCTGTAGCCGTACGTCCGCTCGAACGGCCCGCCAGAACTCACCAACTGTCGGTTCGGCATACCCTACTCCACTGCGTTCGCACACAAGGCCCCTGTTGCCCACTTTCGATACCCCCGGTATCGTACCTGTGTGAATCAGCCAGTGAGTTGCCACCAGGTTGCAGCCCACCCGTAAGGAGCAGGACATGGCCGGCGCAATTCCCACTCGCCCCCTTGGCAAGACAGGTGTGGACGTTTCCATGCTTTGCCTCGGCGGGTACCACATCGGGATGCCTGAGGAGTCGGAAGGTATCCGCATCATCCATCAGGCCATCGATGGCGGAATAACGTTCATGGACAACGCCTGGGAGTACAACGACGGCCTCTCCGAAGAGCGCATGGGCCGCGCCCTTGCACAGGATGGCTACCGTGAGAAAGCCTTCCTGATGACCAAGAACTGCGCGCATGACCGCACTGCCGCTAGCTCCGTGATCAAGCTTGAGGAGAGCCTGCGCCGCCTGCAGACTGACTACCTGGACCTGTGGCAGATCCACGAGGTGACCTGGCACGACGACCCAGAACGCATCTTCGCCCCGGGCGGTGCGCTTGAGGCCATGGTCAAGGCCAAGGAAGAAGGCAAGGTTCGCTTCATCGGGTTCACGGGCCACAAGAGCCCGGCCATCTTCCGCCGCATGCTCTCCCAGGGCTTCCAGTGGGACACCCTGCAGATGCCTGTCAGCGTGCTGGACGCCAACTTCAACTCCTTCCAGCGTGAGATCCTGCCCCTGGCCAACGAGCAGGGGGTCGGCGTCATTGGCATGAAGAGCCTCGCCGCCGGTCACCTCTTCGAGGATCCATCGCTCACGCTCTCTGCAGTCGATGCCATCCGGTACTCCCTCTCACAGCCCATCTCATCGCTGTGTGTCGGCACCGATTCGCTACAGGTGCTGGAGCAGAACCTTGGGGTGGGTCAGAACTTCGTTCCCATGACACCGGAGGAGCAGACCGTCGCCATCGAATCGGTCTACCACCTCGGCTGGAATGGGCAGAAAGAGCCGTTCAAGACCTCGTTCGACTATGAAGGGAATGAGGCACGCCGGGAGCACGGCCTGCCGTTGCGTACGGCTGCCGACTAGGTCCCGGAGGACGCGCCATCATGTTGACTGACCGGGAGCGCGTCGGCATCGCCTTCTTTCCACGGAGTGCCGATACCGCCGTGGATCTGTGCGTTCGGGCCGAGCGCGCCAATGTCAGCCACGCGTGGATGGTCATGCCGGCCACCGGGCTCGATACGCTGACGCTGATCGCCGCCGCTGCCGTCCAGACCGAGCGCATCGTGCTCGGGACATCCATCGTGCCGGCGTTCACACGCCACCCGCTGACCTTTGTTACGCAGGCCCTCTCCCTGGAGGGCCTGGCGCCGGGCCGACTGAACCTCGGCATCGGCACCGCGCACGCGCGCACCATGGTCGATGTCTATCACCTGGACTTTGCCCATCCCCTGCATGAACTCGCGGAATACCTGGAGATCGCCCAGGCTGTGCTGAAAACTGGCGCGTCCCACTTCAAGGGCGAGTACTACGAGGTCGATGTCAACTTCCCGAATCCGCCGGGCACTCCGGTGCCGATCGCCGCGCTGCGTGCCCCGGCTTTCAGGCTGGCCGGGCGCCTCGCGGATGGTGCCATGAGCTGGAACTGTCCCACCGCCTATCTGCAGAACGTCGCGATGCCTGCCCTCCAAAGCGGCGCGGACCAGGCAGGCCGGGAGCGACCACCTCTGCTCGCGCACGTGCCCGTCATGGTCAGTACGGACCGCGCGGCGGTGCTCCACCTCGCTGGCGAGCAGCTTCGCTACTACGCGGCTGCTCCCTTCTACGCCCGGATGTTCGCCGACGCCGGCTACCCGCTGAACGCGGACGGCAGCATCAGCCCCGAGCTGATTGATGACCTGGTGGTCTTCGGGACGCCCGCGGAAATCGCGGACAAACTTCGCAACCGCCTGGCTCTGGGGTTCGACTACCTGATGGTGAATCCGTTACGCACGGAAGACGACACTGCTCACGAAGATCAATTGCTGGAAATCCTGGGGAACCTTTAGCACGGAGGGCTGCTGCCTACGCAAGAGGCCCCGCAGCAGTACCGCGGGGCCTCTTGTAGTCGACCTTACCCTACTCCACCCTTCCGCCAGCAGCGTTCTGTGCCATCACGCTTCTCTCAAGGCCAGGCAGCGAACTCACGTCGCGGACGCCCGCTGATCGACCAGGGAAATGAACTCGGGGAAGTCCTTCAAGCCGCTGATGAAGGGTTCGGGGTCGGGCGCACCGGTGTGTAGATCAAAGCGCAGGATGCTCTTGCCCTTGCGGCTGCATACGTAGAGCTTGCCGTCCGGTCCCACCGCCATTCCAGCCGGAGCATCCAGCCCACCCGCACCCGGCTCCACCAGGACTTCGATAGCCTCGTTGACCGGATCGACAACGAAGATGGCGTTCTGCTCCCGGCTGCCGACCAGGATGGCGCCGTCAGACAGACGCAGGAGCAGGTGGACTGGCTTCTCCAGCTCGTGATGCTTGTAAACGGCACGCAATTCGCCACTCGGCGTTCCGTAGCGCTTGACGCTGTCGGTGTCCCGGTCCGCCACAAAGAGATCACCGCCTGGCCCAAAGAGTGTGCGCCGCACCGTGCGCACGCCATCCGGTACGTGCTCAGCCGAGGGAACGAATGTCCCGGGCAACAAGTGACGTGCCTTCTCGTTCGCCAGTGCCTGCGGGATCGGCATGGGTTGACCTGGGGTGCCGCCCTTCCCGTGCGGCCCGTAGTAGCGCCCTACGACATTCGTGTCCTGGCTCGGCACGTACAGGTTGTCATCCGGGCCAAAGGTAACGTCGAAGGGGTGAGCCAGGCCCTGGTTATCCTGGTGCCTTTCCACGAAGACGTCGATGAACTCGTGCTGACCTTGCGCATTGACCTGGCCGGTGAAGCGCAGCACCTGTGAGGCGTGCTGGTTGGCATTTGCGACGTAGAGTGCGCCGTCCGGACCGAACGCAAAGCCACGCAACTCTCGCAGTTCCAGCCCGTCTGGCAGGGTGTGCGCTGCCAGCGCTTTGCCAATCGACCGTCCATCGAGGTCAAAGACATGGATGTTGTTCCACTCGGTGTCGTCATCCCCGCCGTGGAATGAGATGTACCAGACCTGCACGCTGTCCCTCGAGCCGAACCTTGCCGACTTGTCAGGACTCACGGTAACAGACGCGCAAGAACCCCGATCATGGAGGTTTGCCATGAACGGGGTTCTTGCGTGGTGGCTTCGGGCACGGTGCCGATCGAGACCTCCGCGGACGGAATACTCCCTAGCGCCTGTCGCGGCGGCGGCGATTGCTATCTCGCTCGCGCTCCGTCGTCAGTTGCAGAGACCACCCGCCGTTGAACGCGCCGCCATCCAGGCCCTCATCATCTACCACGTACAACCTCCATTCTCCGTTGGGGGTCTTTCCATTGAACCGGGCAAGTCTTGCCTGGTTTGACGGCGCGCTCACAGACGGGAAGCTGTCGACGTCGAGTGGGCCGTAGTTGGCTGGCTTGTAGGTACCGCCAACCAGGGGCGCCTCGTCTGGCCAGATGTTCGGCGCCTGGTCATCAAACGTGAGCGTTATTCCTGCCGGACTGAAGTTCCCGCCTACGTCGCTCATTAGAATCGTGCTGGTGCCGTCGGGTGCCACGAGCAGGACGTCGATATCGTCCGCATACGCGTGAGTGAGTCCCTGCAGTACGACGTTGACATCGGTCACCGTGCTGCCCCTCCTGAAGTTCGAAACCGGGATGGCCGAGGGATAGGGATTGGCTGTCGTCAAGGCGTTGATGGTCACTGGCACGGACGAGGAGAATGTGCGAGTAGCGGTCCTTCCGCTTCTCCTCTCCGACCTTTCCCGGGATTCTCGCTCATTCCTGGAATTGGGACTGGCATCGACCATGGGCTCCGACACGGTCATGCTCAGGGTCAGGACGGACATGGCCGCCAGGAGCGAGTTGCGCGCCACAAGTGCGCGGCGCCGAGTACCTGAACGACGGGTCGACCGGTTGATGATCTTCGCAAACATCGCTCCCAATCCTTTCGTCTTCTCAGGGACCCTGTGCGACCGTTCGCGTTGGCCCCTGGCTTGACAGCATCCTGAGCGATGGCCATTACCGCGCCATTACCCCCTCCCCTTGACCGAAACTTGAAGCTTCCCACATCGAGAACACTGGCCTTGTACTGCGGTTCAATCAGAACGTGGTGCCCAGGCGCGTCACCACGAGGCCACCCTTCCCCGCTCACGATTTGTCCTCCAGGTGCATTGGCCCGTCATGTCTCTTCACGGGAGTCGCGGATGCGCCAGACCAGCACCATGCAGCTCAATGGCTTGCAGCGGCACCGTTCCAGATCCTCAGTGACAGACACGGCCAGACCCCGTGCACTGCGCCACCTCAGTGCACGAGGCTTTGGCTTGCATCAATCAGAGGAAAACCGGGCCGGGCATGCTAGGTCTCGAGCTTGTCGGGAAATCCCGCGGGCGCCAACGTCAGGCAGGAGGCGAGATCCCCCGACAAGGTCGAGACGACATTGGCTCAGTCAGGATTGAGCCCTTATGCCGCGACCAGGAACGCGACGTTCCCGATCGAGCGCTGGCCCTGCGGTGGATCGATCCCCCACTCGTCAGCCACAGCAACCAGTTGCAATGGCTGACCTTCCGCCTCGTCCGCCATCCGGCTCACCATCTCCGATGCCAGGTTGAGTCGGAGCAGCACCCTCAGGATCTCGATTCAGCAACCACTCCGGGAGTTTCGCCTCTCAGCATGGCTCTATGGACAAGCAAACGCCTGGGGCCGACGTCCCGCAAAACGTTGACCAGGAGAGCGACGAGGTGCCTGCGCGATCCACACTCGCGGCGATACAGGACGGAGTCGCTGCCGGACAATCGGCATCTGTCGAACACGGCGCGGCGCAATTGAAGGTGCCCGAGATGCCGCACATGGTCGCGCCGTCGGTCCGGCTGTAGCAACCGGAGCAACCGGCCGGGCATGCTGCGGCGCAGGTACTGCACGTGCCGTTGGCGCATGAGGGAGTTGCTCCTGGGCTGCAGAGACCGCAGGCGAGCGTTGATCCACAGCCGTCCTCAACGGAACCGCACGTTCTCCCCAGGCTCGCGCATGTGTCAGGGACGCAAGTGCAGGCACCGGCTTGGCAGGTTCCCCCTTCACAGCGGGCGCCGTCCTGCGCGGGTACGCATTTCTTCTTCTTGCCCTGCTTCTTGCATTCCTCGCAGGGCCCGCATCCACCGTTGCAGCGGTTCTTGCGCTTGTTTCGCTTGCCCCCAGCGTCGGCGTAAGTAGCGCCGATCCCCAGCATGCCCGCGAGGCCGAGCGCCGACCGGCGAGATGCGGGTTGCACGAAAAGCCGAGAAATCCGGTCAAACTGTGCGTCGTCCATGGCACTGCTCCAGCAGCTTCAGTCACACGGTGGGAAGGGGATGACCGCGGCGGGTACGGTCATCCCCCCCGCGATCTCCTGCGATGTGGCTGGCGGTGATTCAGGCACCGCCAGCCTGGATTCCAATCGAGCGCGAAGGGCGGCCCGCTCGCCAGGAGCGTTTCGCCCAATTCCAGGCGACTAGGTGCTCATGTTGGCGGCACGCACGCTGCGCAGGAGGTAACTACTTCTTGCCGCCCTGCTTCTTCTTCTGGTCAAGCTTCATGGTGAGCTCCAGGTCCCAGCCGCCGCTCAGCGAGCCAACGTTGATGGGAGCGTCGTCAACCAGGAACAAGCTCCACTCGCCGTTGGGATTACCGCCGTTCAGTAGCGACAGGGCGGCAGTCTCCGATGGTGCAGCAAGAGAGGGATAGACATCTCCCACGCCATAGTTGGCTGGCTTGAATGTGCCATTCGCAAGAGCGGCTGAGTCCGGTAGGGCTTCTGCGGCCTCATCGTCGATCTTCAAGGTCAGGTTCACTGCGCCGGTGCCGGCACCGGCGTCGCTCATCAGCACGGTGCTTGCGCCATTCGGCGCCACCAGGACGACGTCAATATTGTCCGGAAAGGCGTGGTTGAGGCCTCGCAACACGACGTTGACATCTTTCACTTCGCCCTTCTTGATGCCGGAGACCTGGATCGTCGTCGGGTATGGGTCTGCCGTCGTGTCGTCGTTGATCGCTACAGCATTTGGCGAGGAGAACGTCCGGGTGACTGTCTTGCTGCCCTTCTTCTCTGACTGAGCCTGGTTCGATTTGGGCTTGGCGGCGACCAGGGGTTCTGCCACGGTCATACCCAGCGTCAGGCAGGACATCACCGCCAGCAACGAGGCACGCGCAACAAGCGTGCGGCGAGGTGCGACCGAACGGCGCTTCAACTGATTGGACATGTCTGCGACCATTGCGCTTTTGCCTTTCGACTATTCAGGGACTCGATGCGGCCATCCGCGTTCGCCCTTGATCTGATGGCATCTTGCGCGTCGACCATTACCGCGCCATTACCGCGTTCCCTTGACCGAAGATGCCGCGCTCTCTACGCTGAGACCACCTCGCCCGCGCCCTGTCATTTCCGGATAATGGCGCACCTGGGAGCGACCGCGATGACGTCCCCTCCACTCCTGACCGTCCGGCTCCTGGGTGGATTTGCTGTCACCGTTGCGGGGCGAGAAGTTCCACCAAGCGCCTGGCAGCAACGGCGCGCGGCGGCAGTGGTCAAACTCCTCGCACTTCAGCCACAGCATCGCCTGCATCGTGAAGTCCTCATGGATACGCTCTGGCCGGACCTGGAAGGCGAGCCCGCCGCGAACAACTTGCGCGTGGCCATGCACCGCGCGCGACAGCGGCTTGAAGATGCCGGCGCACCGGCAGGCCGTTTCCTTACCCGCCAGCAGGACGACGTGATCCTGGGCGATCCGGCTGAGGTCTGGGTCGATGTCGAGCGATTCAGCCTTGCGGCACAACGCGCCTGGCTTGACGATGATCCTGCTCTCACGCAGGCGGCCGTGGACCACTACGCCGGCGACTTGCTCCCGGAAGACGTATTCGAAGATTGGGCGGCCCACCGGCGAACAGACTTGCGCATCAGCTATCTCGCGCTGCTCAACCGCTTGGCCCAGCTCCACGAAGCTCGCGCCGACGTTCCGGCAGCCATCGCCGCGACCCAGAAGCTGCTGGCGACAGAACCACTGGACGAAGCCGCGCACGCCAACTTGATGCGCCTCTACGCCCTGGCCGGCGCCTACCGGCAGGCGCTTGCCCAGTACGACTCGTTCGCGGCGCTCCTGTTGCAGGAACTGGACGCAGAGCCTGAAGCAACGATCACCGCCCTGCGGGATGAGATTCGAGCGATAGCCCAATCGACCCCGCATCCCTCGCCAGGCGTGCTTCTTCAACCAATGCCTGCGCCTGCACTTGACATTCTTGCTGAGCATCCAGACATCGGCGGCCTGATCGGCCGCGAACGGGAACTCGCCGAACTGGCGCGCCTCGTCGAACGCCACCGGCTGGTCTCGCTCGTGGGACCTGCTGGTGTGGGAAAAACCCGACTCGCGGAAGCCCTTTTAGCAACTGAACGGGCGCGAGGACGGACTGGGCACCTCGTCGAACTGGCAGCCATCTCACGTCCTGATCTCGTCATTAGTGAGATCGCGGACGCCCTCGGGACAACCGAGCGAGACATCGATACAAACTGGGAGACCCTTGTCGCCACCATCGGTCAGGCCAGCCTGCTCCTGGTCCTCGATAACTTCGAGCAGGTCCTGGATGCTGCATCATTCGTTGCCGATCTCCTGCGGGCCTGCCCCCGCCTCTCGATCATCATCACCAGCCGCGAGCGCCTGCGCCTGCGCGCGGAGCACCTGTACCAGGTGTCCCCACTTGCCCTCCCAGAGCAAGCGGCGACCAGCCACGAGCACCTTGCCAATTTCCCTGCCGTCAGCCTGTTTCTGCAGCGTGCAGCTGACGCGGACAGCAGTTTCACGCCTTCAGATGCAAACCTGGTTGCCATTGGGGAGATATGCCGCAGGCTGGACGGGCTTCCCCTGGCAATTGAACTCGCGGCGGCCAGGGTTCGCGTGCTCCCACCGGAGTCACTGCTTTCTCACCTGGCCCAACCATTGCCGCTGCTGACCGGCGGTCCGCGCGATGCGCCAGCACGGCAACGCACGATGCGAGCAGCGATTGCCTGGAGCGTCGATCTCCTTCCGCCAGACAGCCGCTCCCTGTTCCAGCGCCTGGGCTGCTTCCCCGACACCTTTTCGCTGGGCGTGGTAGAGGAGATTGCTGGTTCCGGAATGGTTGCCGATGCTCTCGCGTCCGCCCCGCTCCTGGATCTCCTCGAAGATCTGCTGGACAAGCATCTCTTGCGCCGCGTGGATGCAGATCCCGAGAGCCCACGTTTTGCCATGTTGACGGTAATCCGAGAGTACGCAGCGGAGTTGCTGGAAGGTACTGGGGAAGCGCAGGAAATCAGGCTACGGCATGCCACCTACTACCAGGCACTTGCCAGTGAGCAGACTCCTCTTCTCACGACTGACAACGCGGCCGCGGCCGTCACGACGCTGAAAGATGAGCATGCCAATTTCCGCGCAGCCATGGCGACGTTCCTGAACCAGGGGGAAGGTAAAGAGGCGCTCAGGCTGGCAACGGCACTCTGGCGCTTCTGGTCACAAAGTGGGTTCATCAGCGAGGGGCGCGGCTGGCTCGCTCAAGGTCTGGAGGCCGCTGAAAATCGTGACACGGATCTCGGCGCGGCCGCGCTCGATGCCGATGGTGTCCTGGCGTTCGCCCAGGGCGATTTCGCTGCGGCCCGTCATCGTCACGAAGCTGCCCTGCAGATTGCACGAAGCATTGGTCATGACGCTATCGCCGCTCGCGCGCTGGTCAATCTTGGCGCCCTGGCGGACGAACAGGGGATGCCCGAGCAGGCGGCGCGATACCTGGAAGAAGCACTCCGTGCCGCCCGCGCTGCGGGAGACGAGCGCGCCATTGCCGTCTCCCTGGCCAACCTTGGGCAGGTGGCGATGTCCCTCGCCGACTACTCGCGCGCCGCGGCCCTCCTGAATGAGAGTGTTCTGGCCTTCCGGTCTCTTGGCGACCCTCGCAGCGAAGCAGCCATTCTTGCCAATCTCGGCTTGATGTCGCTGATGACCGGTGATGCTGCCCTGGCCCGGCACTGCCACGAAGAAGCCCTACGAGTGTTCCGCGAACTGGGAGATTCATCGGCTGAGGCAACGGAACTTCTCAACCTGGGGCACGCCATCCAGCACCTGGGAAACTGGCCCGAGGCAGAATCCCATTACCTCGCGGCGAGGGATCGCTTCGTGGAACTTGGTGACCGCGGCGGCATTGCCTTTGCCGAGCTTCACCTGGGCAAACTTGCTCTCCTGCATGGAGACCATGATGCCGCCAACTCTCACCTGATGTCCGCGTTGGGGATCGCCGAAGAGATCAAGGACTGGGTCGCCACCGCGGAAACGCTGGAGGGACTCGCCATGCTACAGGACCAGACTGGCGAACCACTTCGCGCCGCGTCCACCCTGGGTGCAGCCGAAGCATTGCGGGAATCGCTCAGCGTCCCAGTGCCGGCGATTCACCAACCGGCCCTGGCCGCGTGTTGGACACGACTCGAGCTCGCACTCCCACCCGCCTCCCTGGCCGAGGCGCGCGCCGAGGGAGGCGCCCTGGTCCGCCGTCACTTCGCGTCGCTTGAGTCCGGGGGCACGACCACATCCCTCCTCGCGCTCAGCGTGACCAGCAACAACGCCAACGCGTAGGGATACTTCGATGTCCGCTCTACACCCGGATGCGCACTTTCCTGCCCGTGGAGCAACCAACACCAATCGCGCAACACGCAACGGCGGAGTCGCAGTACTCAGCGGATGAGCAGCAAACCTCCGATGGAGGATCGCTGCCGTTGTAGCCCGAGCAGATCCGCTCGCCGGCGCAGCAAACGCCCTCCCAGCATCGTTCCCCGGCAAAGCACGCACTCGTATCCGAGGTCGTGCAGCTCCGGGTCGCAGGGACGCAGGCTCGAACCCCCGGCGATGTCTCAGCACACACCTGATCGCTCCCACAGCAAACGCCATTGCAGCACGCCGCCGAAGCGCAGCATGCCCCGCCACACACAACGGTGCCCCGACAACCATCGCAACAGCACACGCCGTCAACGCACACTTCGTCCCCGAGGCAGCAGTCATCCTCCGCAGGGTCGCTACTCTTTGGGCAAACGCGAGCGGCAGGGCAGCACACCTGCGTGCCCTCGCTCGGGTCCTGGCCCACGTCCACCTCTGAGAAGCGATCCCTGCAACAGACCCCAGCCCACAACGGCGAGCCAGGCTTGCAGCGGCACCGGCCACCTTTGCAGCGCGCACCGGCGCAACACGTCTTCTGGCGGCCACACCTGGAGCCGGCGCGCTTGCACCTTGCCGCCTCCACGAAGGAAGGCTGGAAGGCACCAAAGAGCAGACCAATACCGCCGTGGATGGCGCTGCGGCGTGAAGCGACGGACTGGGTGAGCGCATCAAACCTGCGGTGATCCACGACGACCTCCTGTGGAACAAGCGCGTTACGGGGTCAGGCGACCAGGCGTGTTCACGGGAGAATCGCCACGCCAGCAGCATGATCAAGATCCTCGCTGGTGCTCTTCGATTTCGCCCGTGAGCGAGAAGCTGTGTCGATCCTTGAACCACCGCGGTGGGCTCCGCATGGAAAGTCGAATTCACCTAGACGCGAATTCGCACTTTCTTGCCCGTTACGCAACCAACTCCATTGGGACAGCAGCTCTTCTTCTCCATGTCGCAGTAAGCATCCGGCCCGCAGCACTGCCCGCCCAAGCACACGCGATCGGCGGAACAGCACACATTTTCCAGGCAGGTCTCAGCTGGAGAGCAGTCAGCATCGCTCACGCATGCCACTTGTCCGGGAACGCACTGTTGCACGCCGTCTTTCTCGGCGCAGACATCGCCACTGCCACAGCAAACGCCATTGCAGCATGAGGCGCTGCCACAGCAGACTCCGCCGCAAATGACCGTGCCGCGGCATCCGTCGCAACAGCACTCGGCATTGAGGCAGGTTTCATTTCCCTGGCAACAGTCGTCGTTAGCGGGGTTGTCGTCCCGCTGACAAATGTCCGACCCGGGGCAGCAGAACTCTGTTCCCGGGATATGAGGATCCCCCGGTCCCAACGCATCATCCTGCAGCGCGAAGCGATGCTTGCAGCAAGCACCCGCCCATTTATCGTTCTCGCCTTTGCACCGGCAGCGCTTGCCCTTGCAGCGCGACCCGGCGCAACACTCGCCATTGCGGTCGCACTTCGCGCCCGGACGCTTGCACTTGGCTTCCGCGTCCTGAGAGAGCCGAGGCGCCCCCAGGAGGAGTGCCCCGCCTCCCCGGAGTGCGAGCCGTCTCGTAGCCACCAATTGGGCAAGCTCGTCAAACGCAGAATGATTCATGACGTGTTCTCCCAGTCGGTTCGGTAGTGAGAGGAGAATGGAGGCAAAGCCTGCATGACCGGTGCCTTATCACGAGTGTATGGCCAAGCCATTACCGGCCCATTACTTGTTCAGGCGGCGGATGGCTATGAACGCGAGCGGCTCCTTCTCGCGTGGACTTGAGGGAGACCGGCGCATTGCGCAAGTGGCGGCCAACTACACTCGGATGCGCACTTTCTTCCCCGTCGTGCAGATATTCCCATTGCTACAGCAGGTCCCGAGGGCCTGGTCGCAGTACTCGCTTGCCTTGCAGCAGACCTGGACGTTGGGATCATTGCCGACCGTCACCACGCACATGCGGTCGGCCGTGCAGCAGGTTCCGTCCCAGCAGGTTTCGCCTGGATCGCAGTCATCGTCGATGTTGCAGACCTGCTGGCCAACGACGCAGTCGGGACCATCCTCTGTTTCGGCGCAGATCTGGCCGATGGGGCAGCATGCTCCGTTGCAACACGACGCACTGCCGCAGCACACCCCGCCACAGATCACCGTGCCACGACACCCATCGCAGCAGCACTTCCCGTCGATGCAGGTTTCGTTCTCCTGGCAGCAGTCATCGTGCGCGGGGTCCCCATCCTTGCTGCAAACGCCAGTGGCAGGGCAGCAGAACTCAGTCCCAGGGATGGGATCAAGCCCCAGGCCACTCGCAAGTGCAAACCGGTTCTTGCAGCACTCGCCGGCCCACAAGGGGGAGTTGCTCTTGCAACGGCAACGGCCCCGCCGGCAACGCGCGCCATTGCAGCACTTCTTCTGGCCGCCGCATTTTGCCCCGGCCGGTTTGCATTTGGCCGCTGCCGCCTCGTGGCCTTCCATGACGAGTGCAGGCAGGATCGCCAGCCCACCGACGAGCACACCCCGACGCGAAGCGAACGAACGTGCTAGGGCGTCGAACGTTGTGGGGTTCATTGAGATCTCCTCGTTCGGGTGCCAGGCGAGTTACGGCTAAGGAAGAACTCCCGAACGCAAGGTGTTCTGAAGACAGGATAACAGGCGCATGAGTACAACAGAGAGGGCAAATGCACAGGGCCGGTTCCCAACCATCCTTCAGGCTCGGCGTTGCCTGACATGTCGTACGATGACCAAGAAAACTCGAAGCCGCGAAACGATGCTGACGGAAGACCATGAGCAGCCGCCATCTGCCCGCTGCGAACCTGAATCTGCGGCTGCTGGAGACCTCGCGTGGACCGGCGGTCTTGCCCGCCGGCTGGATCGAGGTTCCAACCACTACCCTGGTCGGCCGAGAGAAGGAAATCGCGGACATTGCAACACTGGTGCGGGAGCAGCAGGCCCAGCTCGTCACCCTCACCGGTCCTGGTGGTGTTGGCAAGACACGAGTCGCGTTGGCCGCCGCCCACGCGGCCAGTGATGCATTCACCGATGGCGTGGTCTTTGTACCGCTGTCCCGGATCGTCGACGACAACCTGGTCTGCGCCGCTATCGCCAGTGCCCTCGATTTACGAGTCATGGGCGATGATCCGGCGCTTCAGCGCATCTCCCATCATCTCGCGGACAAGCGGATGCTCCTCGTGCTTGACAACTTCGAGCATGTCGTCGAAGCGAGTGCCCGGCTTTCGCACTTGCTGTACGAGTCCCCTGGCGTCACCGCGCTCGTCACCAGTCGGATCCGTCTCCGCTTGTCAATGGAACATGAGTATCCAGTAGCCCCATTGCCACTCCCTACCAGCGAGAGTAACCCGGCCGACTCACCCGCTGTGCGACTCTTCCTGCATCGTATGTCAGCACGTGCTGATGAGACGATTACCGCTCAGTTGCTGGATGTCACTGCGCAGATTGTCAATCGGTTGGATGGCATCCCGCTCGCAATCGAACTGGCGGCATCCCGCACGCCGGTGCTTCCACCAGCAGCCCTTTTGCAGCGGCTCGAGCAACGTCTACCGCTCCTCACGGGCGGCGCTCGTGATCTCCCACCTCGCCAGCAAACGATGCGGGATACCATCGCCTGGAGCTACGACCTACTGGGAGCGCCGGCTCAGCACTTCTTCCGGGCGCTTTCCGTGTTCCGAGGCGGCTTTTCCCTCTCTGCCGCGGAGCGCCTTGGCCACGCAGTTGGGTTTGCCGATCATGTCTCAGTCGCCGATGCGCTGACGTCCCTGGTCGATCACAGCCTCGTCCAGACGGTTCCAGAATCTGGCCGCCAACCGCGCTATGCCATGTTCGAAACGGTGCGGGAGTTTGGATGCGAACGACTGCAAGCCCTCAATGAGGACGAACATCTGGAGTCGGTCCATGCTGCTGTCACGCTGGCAGGCGCGGAAGTTGCTGCTCCAGAACTGTACGGCGCTGCCCAGGGAATCTGGCTGGATGCGCTGGAGATGGATCAGCCCAACCTGCGAGCGTCTTTGACGTGGGCGATAGAGCATGATCCAGGCATGGCGCTTCGGCTCAGTTGCGCACTCCTGCGGTTCTGGCCTATTCGCGGCTATCTCGCGGAAGGCCGGGTCTGGCTGGAGCATGCGCTTGCTGCTCACGCGCGGCGCTCTGCGGCTCCGGACGAAACCGCCAGCGGTTTGGTGGCGCTGGCCTGGATTCACTACTGGCAGGGCAGCTTCCTGACCGGTGCACAGTTGGCTCGCGATGCCCTGGCCCAGTTCCAGGAACTTCATTCCGAACGTGGGCAGGCGGACGCTCTGCGGGTGCTTGGGCATCAATTGGTGGGTCAGGCGTGGCAACAGGAACCACCGGACATGACGCTCCTGGGAGAGGCAGAAGCCGCGTTCATGGCTCAACTGGCGATCTGGCAGGACCTCGATCATGCCACCGGGGCGGCAATGGCCATCCAGAACCTTGGATTCGTGGCCCTGAACCAGGGCAGGACGGATGAGGCTGCTCGACTGCTGGAAGAGAGCATTACGCACTTCGCCAGCCTCGGAGACCGCTGGAGCCTTGCGCTATCGCTGACCTATCTCGCCCATATCGACATGGGCAGCAATTTGCCAAAGGCAGGACAGCGTCTGTCAGACGCGCTAGCCATCTATGCAGAACTCCGTGACCAGTGGAAAGTTGCCGCGGCGTTAGACGCTGCCGCACTCTGGCTCCAGCACAACCGTCGAGAGACGGAGGCCGCGCTGCTGGTGGATGCCGCGTCCGCGGTCCTTGAGCGATGTGGCGTCGCCTACATTCGCGCGCATGTCGCTGGCACTCCGCGTCCGTCACCTCCGAGCGGACTCCGTTCAGCGGACCCGCCGGAGAGCCATGATCGCCTGCTCACATTGAAGCGTGCTGTCTCGCAAGCCCAACAGTGGCTGGCTGAGTTCGCTCGTGAGGAAGCCGCGGACCCGAAGGCTCCACTACTGACCGAACGCGAGCGGGACGTCCTGCGCCTGTTGGCCCAGGGACTCTCCGACCGCCGCATCGCCGAGACGCTTCAAATCAGCCCTCGCACGGTTGGGGGACACGTGACGCGGCTACTCAACAAGCTGGGCGTCGATTCGCGCACAGCTGCTGCCACGTACGCGGTACGCCAAGGTCTGGTCTGACCACGTAGGATTCCCTGCCCCGCCGGTCCCGCCCGTTTACACAATCAGGTATTTCTCACGTTGTGCAGGCTACTTCCTTGCCCCAGGCTGGTTGAGTGGCAGGCCGTGCTGTGGCCCCGCCACAACATTCGCCCAGCGAGAGGAGAATTCCGTGTCCCAACTTCACCCGCCCGAATTCGAGCAGTCCTCCAGCCGCACGACACGTCGAAGCCTGCTACAGGCCGCGACAGCGAGCGCGGTGGCATCTGCCGCCACCGCCGTTGTCGCTGCCCAGCCCCTGCGCGCACAGGGGATCACGCCGATGAGCCGTCCACAGGCGGCGCCACAAGGAGCGACGATGTCTCAGGCTACTCCCACGGCCGCAGCCCCGCTGACCGTCGTCCTGGTTCACGGCGCTTTCGCTGACGCCAGCGGGTGGGCAGGCATCGTCGAGCGGTTGCAGGCCGCTGACATCGCCGTCATGGCCCCCGCCAATCCGCTGCGCAGCGTCTCAGGCGATGCAGCGTATCTCGCCAGCGTGGTGGGCCAGATTCCCGGCCCGGTGCTGCTGGTAGGCCACTCGTATGGCGGCATGGTTATCAGCAATGCCGCGCCGATGGCGGAAAACGTGGTGGGCCTGGTTTACGTCTGCGCCTTCATCCCCGAGGAAGGCGAGAGCGTTCAGGCACTTGCGGAACAGGCTCCAGACAGCCTCCTCGGCGCGGCCCTGATGCCTCGCCAGTACCCGAACGGTCCCGGCGAGGAGCCAGGCGTCGAGTTGTACATCGATCCCGCGCAGTTCCACGAGGTCTTTGCGGCAGACTTGCCGGCCGAGCAAGCAGCCGTCATGGCTGTGTCGCAACGTACAGGCGGCGCAATCGGCTTTGGTGAACCCTCCGGGCCGGTTGGATGGAAGACGCTGCCCTCATGGGCAATTATCTCGCCGAACGATGTCACCATCGGCCCGGCCGGAGAGAGACTGATGGCGGAGCGGTCCGGCGCGACCATCATTGAACTCGACGGCTCACACGTGCTCTTCATTGCCCAGCCAGACGCGGTGACGGACGTCATCATGACCGCCATCGAGGCCGTTTCCAGCTAGCAAGGACCACCCGGCACACCTGTCCAATGCCCCGGTCGCTCCATGACCGGGGCGTTACTGTTTCCCCGGAGCCGCACACACCACACGCGGTGGTATGCCATCATCCATCAGAAAAGGCTCCCATGCTCCTCCAGCACCATCGGGAAACGCCATGAACGAATCCTTCAGCGACATGACGCAGGACATCGCCCGCGAGGTGGGCTATCTGGCGCGCAACATGGCCATAGCGGTCGTTGTGGTCGCCCTCTCGATCATGATGTCTCGCATGTTGCGCGGATTTATCCAGCGCCGCGCGACCTTCCGCGAACTGCCGATAGTCGGCCAGACTCTTGTGCTCAATGCCATTTCAGTCTTCATCGGCATTGCTGCCTGCACTGCCATCCTTGGGCTCTGGGGCGCCACTTGGTCCGCCATTGCCGCCGGCATTGGGCTGAGCACGCTGGCCATTGCGCTCGGCCTGCAGGACGTTTTGAAAAGCATCGCTGGCGGCGTCGTGATCATCCTGGAACGACCATTCGAGGTAGGAGACCGCATCAGGATCAAGGACCTCACTGGCGAGGTTTTGGATGTTCACGTGCGGCACATCGTGCTTCGCATGGATGATGGCCACCTGGCCATGGCGCCAAATGGCTTGCTCTTTACCGAGCCCTACGAGAACTTCTCGCGTGCCGGGGATTTCGCCTATGCCGTCATCGTCAGCAACATCGCGCATCCCGCACATGAGGCGAATGAACGGATCAATCAGGCGCTGGCGGGAATCACCGAACTCCACCAGACGCCGGAAATCCACATGCAGTGGGATCTGCGTCGCGCGGTGCCCTGGCCACTCCGGGCCGCCAACGCGGCGGAAGGTCCTCCGCGCCAGGGCCATCGCCAGCGCGCCATCATCTCCTGGAACAGCGCAACGGAAGAGTCGGCCATGTCCAAGGTGGTGCAGAACCTGCAAGCGCGGTTTCCAGAAGCGGAAATCTCCGTGCGCCGGCGCTGACGCGCAGCCACCCGTGCTGGCTATGATGCGGTGAACTATCCGTCTCAGGAGGAGCAGATCCATGAGCTTCGACCCCCACAACACCAGCGAGATTCCAATCGGTATGCCGGTACGCGGGTACAGCGGCCGGCTGCTTGGCTACGTCCGCGAAGTTCACCCGCACTACATCCTGGTTGGTCAGGACGGCCAGCACGAAGACCTGAACGTGCCTGTTCACTCCATCACGGGCGTCAGCAACGGCGAGCTCCATGTCTCAGTCAATCGGGAATCGGTAACGGAAGTCGACGATGTGGAGACTGCACATCGCATGGGCGAGGAGTAGCGAGGACCGCTGCGCATTCCCGGCATCTTCTGCCATCTTGTGATGGACCACGATTAATACGCATCGAGAGTTGCCATCGTGGATGCTGACCGCTTCGCCACAGTATTGAAGTCCATTGTCACTGACGATTCGCGGCGAACATTCCTTATCCGGCTTGTTACAGGGCTCATCGCAACCTCTACCTTGCTGCCTGTCTCAGGCGAAGGTGAGGCAGCAAAGCGGAGCCTCCGGCGACGCAGACGACGCCGAAACCGCCGGTGCACCCCTAATTGCGCTGGACGCGTGTGCGGCGGCAATAGTTGTGGCGGATCGTGCGGCCGGTGCGGCAAGAATCAAGTCTGCGTAAACGGTGTCTGCGCCTGCAAGGCTGGCGCCTGCGGCAACAACGACATCTGCTGCAGCGGAAATCGGACACTCTGCTGCCCGGCGACGACGCAGGACCCCGCAGGCGCGTGTGGTCCCACAAGTGGCGCCTGCTGCACAAGTGAGCAAGGCGGAGGCGGCTGCCCGCCTGGCAGGCCCAAATGATGCCCAGTCACGGCTCAGAATCCAACCGGGCTCTGCCTCGTGGCAACGGAGACCTGCTGTTCGTCCGTGGAGGGCGGAGGCTGGTGCCCACCGGCTACGCCAAAATGCTGCCCGCCGACAGAGCACTTCTCGCGCGGGTCCTGCTGCGAAGCTGAGCAACTCTGCTGCGCTGTCGATGATGACTGCACCGGTGGTGCAACGTGCAACACGGGTTGCTGTATACCTCCGGTCACCACCGAAGCAGCACGCAGCGTGGACTACCAGCGGCGGAGCGGAGATCTCCGCTCCAAGCCATAGCCGTCCTCCAGGTGCGTGGAAGAGGCCCAGTTGCAGCCTCGCAACTGGGCCTTGCTCAGCTCTCGCTGCGGATCAAGCTTTCCTGGACAAGGGAAGACCCTGGCCGGGATGGCAGCCAGGGTCTTTATGGGAACGAGGGATCCAGGGGAGGGAAGGGGAAACCTGGGTGCCTCGTATGAGTGGAACGCCGGGACAATCGATTGGGTTCCCGCGTTCCTGTTCGTACACCTCGCACATCCTGTGCCACTCTGCGGCCGCACCTCAAGACAACATTGCTCCCGTCTCCCGTACCACAGCAACCAGCGCCTCAAGATCCGCTCTGACCGTCGCATAGTGCAGAACATTGGCCCGCAGCGCGAACTTGCCGTGAACCGTCGCCTGGGTCAGGAAAGCCGCGCCCCTCGCCTGCACAGCTTCCATGATCTGCTTGTTCAAGACATCCAGCGCCGCATCATCCAGATCACTGCCCTGGGGTAGATAGCGGAAGCAGCAGATGGAGAGCGTCACATCTGCCAGCAACTCCAGATCTGGTGCAGCGACGACCAGGCCGCCCAGCTCACGAGCCAGTGCATTCTGGCCGCGGATCATCGCGGCCAAGCCGTCGCGGCCCGCGTGGAGCAGAGTCATCCAGAGCTTGAGGGCGCGGAAACCCCGTGTCTGCTGAAAGCCGTACTCGGAAAACCACGGGAGCCCGCCAAATCCCTTGCCCTCTTCCGTGCGTAGGTAGGGGGGCACCATGCTGAAGGTGTCGCGCAACAGGGCGCCGTCTCGAACCAGGGCGCAGCCGCACTCGACCGGCACCGAGAGCCACTTGTGCGGATCGAGCGCCAGTGAATCAGCGCGCTCCATTCCCGCGTACCTTGGAGCCTCCAGCGGATCGAGTACCCCGACCGCGCCGTACGCGCCGTCGACGTGGAACCAGAGGCCCTCCTGCGCGCAGAGGTCCGCGATCTCGTCGAGGGGGTCAATCGCCCCGGTGCTCACCGTCCCGGCGCTGCCGATGACGCAGAACGGGCGCAGACCAGCCGAACGGTCTGCCAAAATCTCCGCGCGCATCGCTGCCACATCCATGCGGAAATCCGGCCCGGCCGGGATGGCGCGGACGCTTTCCGCGCCAAGCCCCAACAACTCCGCGGCCTTGTACAGCGTGGTGTGCGCCTCGCTGGACATATACATGGTCAGCCGCTCGCCCCAGCCGTACAGGCCGCGCTCACGAACCGGCCATCCATCGACAACCGCCGCCCGGTGTCGCGCTGCCGACAGCCCCGTCAGCGAGGCCATCGAGCCGCCGCTAACCAGCAGCCCCATGCTCCCCTCGACTGGAAAGTTGACCAACTCCATCAACCAGCGCACCACACAGCGCTCCAGGTAGCTGGCGGCATGATCCCCTCCGGCGCAACTTGGCCCCATCGCCGCAGCAAGCAATTCGGCCAGGACGCCTATCGGAGCGGGCGGAGAATTCACCCAGCCAAAAAAGCGCGGATGGCCATTGCCCATCGGGTACGGCAGCACGTCCTCCACGAAGCGTTCCAGGATCGTCTCGGGCGCTGTACCCTCATCAGGCAGTGCCTGTTCCAGGAGATTGAGGCGCGCCGCTGGCGGCATTGGCTGAAAGACCGGAGCGTCGCGCATCCCGGCCAGGTGCGCGGTGGCCAGGTCAACCGCCTGGTACCCGAGGGCACGGAACGTCTCGGGATCGAGCATCAGGGCTGGCGCGTCATCCATGAACGGTCTCCTGGGGCGAGCACACGTGCTGGGGCATGTGCTGCGGCTGCACTTCGAGGGCGAGGTAATAGACGCAGATTCCTGGGCCGGGGTTGTCGAACGCGTGCCAGCAGTCCCCGTGGTACGCGATGCTGTCGCCTGTTTCCAGGAGGTAAGGCGTACCACCCACGGTCAACCGCAGCCGGCCCTGCTCGACTGCGACATACTCGCGCGAACCAGCCGGGTGCGGCGGGAACTCCCCGGCGTTGACGCCAGGCGGAATCGTGGTCCGCATGAACTCGAACGCGACACCCGGCTGAGCCGGCGCCAAATTTCGCCGTTCCCAACCGCTGGGATCACGCGCGACATCCTGCGCCGCCCTCCGCAACACGATGACGGGAGCGTCTTGCTCTTCCCCCAGCAGCCGGGTGATGTTGCTGCCCAACCCGACGGCGATGCGATGCACCACCAGCACACTCGGGGTCTTCTCTCCGCGCTCGACGGCAGAAAGCATGCTGCGGCTTACCCCGCAGCGCTGCGCGGCCTCATCCAACGAAAGTCCCTGCGCGCTCCGTAGCGAGCGAATGCGCGATCCGAATTTCGCGAGATCGAGACCACTCGGGTCGTCTTCGCCACTTTCAATCGTCTTGTGATCCACGATAGAGGACAATTTTTCCCTCATAGGAGATGATTCTACACCAGCGGTATCATGCCGTACATTGGCACAACACCCGGGTATCAGTGCCGTGTTACCCTCTCCGCTATGGGAACGTTTATCACTCCGGGTTCGCTGGACCTTGTAACCTTTGACCTGTACGACACGTTGATCGAGCTGAAGCCGCCCCGCTGGGAGCGTCTCGCTGCTGCGGCCGCGCAAATCGGCATTGATGCTGATGTCGACCGACTGCGCGAGGCGGACATCATCGCCGAGGACTACTTCACGATCGAAAACGGCGCCCTCCCGATCCGGGACCGGACCAGGGCCGAGCAGGAAACGTTCCGCCTTGAGCTGATGCGCATCTGGTTGGAAGCCGCTGACCTACCGCACGATCCAGACACCGTGAAGGAACTTCGTCGCCTCTACATCTCCGAGTTCGACGAGCGCCCGTACCATGAGTACTACCGCCTCTTCGACGACGTGATGCCGACCCTGCGCCGGCTGCGGCAGGCCGGGTTGAAGACGGCGCTCATCTCCAATGCCGATGACGACGTCACGGTGGTCGCGGTGCATTTTGATTTCTCGTTGCTGATGGATCTGCTCGTGACTTCCGCGTTCGTCGGCTATGAGAAGCCCGATCCGCGCACGTTCTACGCCGCGCTCGATCCGCTCGGCGTTGATCCTCAGCGCACGCTGCATATCGGTGACCAGGCAAAGTCGGATGTGGTTGGTGCACGCGGCGTGGGCATGAATGCGGTCCTGCTGGACCGCTACCACCGGCACCCGCACACGGACATTCCGACCGTCAACTCGCTGACTGAGCTGGCCGACCAGGTGCTGGCTGGCCAGCCCCAACCGGTGGTTCGCGACTAGGGCAGCATCACCAAATCGGGCACACCGGAGCAACCGACATCGCGCCAGGCGTCCAGAAAGTCCGAGCTGGCCTCCGGCGTCACGAACCAGAGGCGCTCACAGGGGGCGGCAATGCTCCCCTTGCGGAGCGCCCCAAGCGCCCCGCGCCAGAATAGCTGTGCGCGGCCGTCTGCCGGTGGTTCCACTCCAGCGGAGATGTCTACGAACTGGTAGTGCCGGTCCAGAGCCAACTGGTAGGTGGCAGCGTGAACGCGCTCGATCTCGTCCCCAAGCGCGGAGTCTTCCACCAACACAGCCCCGCCCCGCTCAATGACCGGGTCTACCCACCTGGCGAGATGCCGCACGGTCTGCTCCTCGCGAGTTGGGGCTACCTCCACCGCCATCTCGGCTCGCGCCTGCCAGGATGCTGGCAGCACCACGCCCGCCGCCAAAACAAGACCCACGACGGCTGGCTGCACCGGTACGGCCCACGTTGAGAACAACCGGCTCACCTTCGTAGCAGCCACCGCGACCCCGAGGGCCACCAGCAGAAGCGCAAATGGCAGCGCTGGGAGCAGGCGGCCTACATGGACACGGGATGTCAACAGGAGCGGCAGCGTCAATCCCAGAGCCAGGGCCAGGGGCAGCACGCGGCTGAGCACACGATTCCGCCCGCGAACCACGTGGCTCAGCGCAGCCAAAGCGCCGATAACGGCGAACGGTAGGTAGAGCCCGGGCCAGAAGCGGCCTGCTTCGTTCCAATAGTCCGTGGGCACGGGGCGGGTTTCCACATCACGGAGCAAGCGGCCCAGATCATGAGTGTTCTGGACGACCAGTTCTGTGGCCGCTCCGAAGAGCGAACCATTCGCTTCGCCCGGCGCGAACCCACGCACGTACTGGCCAGCATCAGAGGAATTCTCGCTCATCGCCGTGAGCTGCTCGCCCCGGGCGTGAAAATAGCCCAGGGCGGCGGAGACAGGCTCTGGCTTCGGCATCGTCGCCGCTTCCTGCGCCATGACCATGGCCGGGACCACCAGCAGGCAGCCTACACTCGTCAGCAGGTAGGCGCGTCTCCGCGCCGGGGAGCACAGCGCCGCCACGGCCAGAATCGCCACGGTCATAGGCCAGAGCAGGCGGACCGGGGCATACGAAAAGAGGCCCAGGAGCATCGCTGCCACCAGCGCGCCTTCACGCCTCCACTCCCAGCCAGCGCGGCGCGGCGCATCCAGCACGCGCAGGATCGCCAGCACGGTCAGCAGGAGCGGAAGCAACGACACGCCAACGAGAGTTGCGGTGCGCCCGTAAAACAGAAACACGGGCGAGATGCTGAGCAACAGTGCCGCAAGTAGGGCTGGCCCAGGGCCAACCATGCGACTACCGCAGAGCCAGAGGAGCGGCACGGCCAGCGCCGACATCAGCATGGCGGGCAGACGCAGCGCCTCCAGCGTGAAGCCGTTCAGCAGGAAACTGATGGTGAGCGGCACCCCCAGCAGGGGTCCCTGCCCACTGTCCGTCATCAGGCCGTCAGTCGGCGCCAGGATGCCCAGCGTGAGCTCCGGCGCCCCCCAGAAGGTCAACCACCGCCACGCGGTGTACCCCTCCCAGTTGTACACCCAGGCCGGAAGCCCACCAAAGGGCACCGGGAGCACCAGCAGCACGAGTGCCAGGGCGTAAAGCACGGCCGAGGCACACAGCGTCCTGTGTCGAAGCCAGGAAACCGTCAGCGCGTGGCGCGTTGCGAGGCTCGCTGAGGCGCCCTGGGAGATGCCCTCTCGTGACGGCGACCCAGCGACCATGCTGTTACTCCGTCAGGACCTTGCGGGTGCGGACAGATCGCCACGCTTCGTCAGGTATCGCCGGAACCCCATTGCGGAGAGGAAACTTGGCGAGGCCCAGCCGTACCGCTGCACAATCCCGGGGTCTTCTGCGATCACCGGGCCAATTCGGGTCTCGGTGTGCCGCTGGATAAGATCGGTGACAGCCTCGTCGTCCGCCCCGGCCAGCATTGCTTCCAGCGCCAACGCCTCGACCTCGTCCAGGTTCGGCATCAGGTGGTCCAGGTGGGCATTCGCATCATCGAACGCGCCACCGTGCGTCAGCAGTAGCCGCTGCGCGCCAGTCTGGCGCAACCGATCCGTGGAAACACGCCACTCCCCAGGCGCAAGCTCGGGCGGTGGAGCTGGCGGCAGCGCGTAGTCCGAACCCGGCATGCGCACCCCACCAACATCCCCGGTGAAGATGATGCTCTCGTCCGGGATCCAGTAGGCGACATGGTGCCCGGCGTGACCGGGCGTAAAGAGCACGCTCATGACATGCCCGGCGGCCTGCACCGTCTCGCCGTCCGCCAACGGGCGGATGCGCTCCTCCGGAACCGGCGCCACCTCTCCCCACAACTCGTCCATGCGGTCCGTGTAGAGCCGCCCGGCTGAATTGACAAGTTTGGACGGGTCACTGAGATGCGGCATCCCAACCGGATGCACGAAGACCTCGACCTCCGGCTGATCGCGCACCATGACACCGGCCGCACCAGAGTGATCGAGGTGGATGTGAGAAACGAAAATCTTCGTCAACTGCGCGGGTTCGAAACCTGCGGCCATGATCCCTTTGCGCAGGTTTGGCAGGGTGGCAGTTGGCCCCGTTTCGATCAGGACCAGTTCATCCGGCGACGCTAGCAGATAGGCATGAACGACCTTGTCCCACCCCTGAAACCCGAGATCGATCGCCCAGATCCGCTCGCCAACTTGCGTTGCCGTGCCACCTGAAACCGAGCCTTTCTCCGCGTACCGCACGCCTCACCCCTCGTTCACGAATGTACGTACAGAGTAACGCATTTGGGAGAGACGAGGCGGTGTAAGCCACGCCCTATTTGCGGGAATTGGAACCCCACTCCTGGCCGGGTCGCCAGGAGTGGGGTTGATGCCAAAAGGATTTGGTTACCGGCTCGCGATCATTTCTTCGAGGTCAATGACCAATTCCTCATCCTCGCCAGCCCGGCCATGCGGCAGCGGCACCGGTGTCAATCGCATCACCGCGACCGGGTCATCGTCCGCGGCGATCCGGTTCTGCCGCTCGATGCCGCAACCGTTACACCGATGCACCAGCATCTGCTCCCCGTCCTCACGAAATGCCACGCCTAAGGCGGGCATGATCGCGCGGCACGGGCATTCCCGGTCCCCTGGCCGCCGCAGATCGACGTGGCGGGAAGCCAGACAGAAGGGACAGTGGTTTCGGTGCTTACCACCGGAGACTGTCTGCCCCACGAACACACGGCACTTGCCGCAGCGAAAGGGCTGATTCTCGTTCCGCCGCATCTTCGGCCGGAATGGCGCTGCCATCCCGCTTACGTGGGGCTTGCGCCGGTTTGCGCGGGAATCAACAGGTGCGAGAACGTCTTCGTCGTTTTCCAGGTACGCGAGTTCGTTGAGAGATAGACGTGGCAACGCAGTGTCCTCCGATTGGGAAATCGTCCAGAACGATCCAGAACAATCGGGACACAGTGGCGGTCAACACAGAACATCCTTTCCTGCGGCAATGATGGGAGCAGCGCGAGACCACCCCACGCTGCGAGAGCGCCGGTCAGGAGCGGAGAGTGGCTGGGGCTGACGTTGAAGAAGCGGCGCCGCCAGGGCAAACCGCGACACAGCACCCAGTACGCCTCCGGCCAAACCGGCAGGTCGCACCCAGGCGCTTCAGGAAAGCGATGAGATGTCAGGTCTGGCGAGGATCATCAGCGCGCGCAACGACATTGCCAACAAGCGAGCGAACGCTCGAAGCTGGTGGAAACGTGTGTTGCGAGCGCGTGGGAATGAACGCTAGCGAGGCATCCCATTCGCCGAAGCGCCCGGGTAGAGCGCAATGACCGTGATTTGCATCAAGAGCTCCTTCCGGATGAGATACTGCCGGTTCGTCTGCGGTCTCAGATTGAGACGACGCAGCGCAGTCTAAATCCTTGATCCCGCCACGTCAAATTTCCGGAGTACGCCGATGCCCTTGTTGCTCCTGAACCAGGATGATGTCCGCCAGTTACTCGATCCGGCCACCATGCTGGACGTCCTGGCCCAGGGCTTCGCGGATCTCACCGAGGGCAAGGTTGTTGCCCCAGGACGCGATGGCGTCCAGACTGAAACTGGTGCCTTGCTGGCCATGCCGGGCTGGCTTCCTGACTCCCCGATCGGGGTCAAGCTCGTTGCCGCGTTTCACGGGAACCCCGCCCGTGGTCTCCCTGGGCACCAGGCGCTGATCTGCCTGTTCGATGAGGAAACCGGCACGCCACTGGCCGTGATGGACGGCGCGCATATCACGGCCTTTCGCACTGCTGGCGGCGCGGTGCTCTCGGCAAAGCTCCTGGCGCGGCCCGACGCCTACCGGCTGGCCATCATTGGCGGTGGGGTGCAGGGCGTCACGCACGCTGAGCTGATGCCACTCGTGCGTGATATCCGCGATATCCGCGTCTGGTCCCCCAATCCGGCCAGTGCCGCTCGGGTGGCCGCGACCTATGACTGGGCGCGCGTGCTTCCCTCTGCAGAAGAAGCCGTACGGGATGCCGACATCATCTGCCTCTGCACGACCGCGCAGGAGCCCCCAGTGCTAGCTCAGTGGGTTGCTCCCGGTACGCACGTGACCTCGGTCGGATACCACCCGCCAGGAGGCGAACTCGACACGGCTCTGCTCGCTGCCGGCTCCCTCTTTGTGGAAACCCGGGCTGCGTTCGAGCCACCGCCGGTAGGGTGTGACGAGCTGCGAGGCATCGATCCACAACGTGGCACCGAGTTGGGCGAAGTGGTGCTTGGAACACGACCAGGCCGTACCGAACGAGAGGAGATCACGATCTACAAGTCGATGGGCCACGCCATGGAGGACGTTGTCACCGCCGCACTCGTGTACGAGGCGGCATTGGCAGAAGGCCTGGGTGCCTGGTTCGATCTCACCCCGCAAGTGTGATCATCCATGCTATGACGTGCTTGACGTTGGGACGCGACAGGCGTAGCCTGCGGTTAACAAGTGAAAACGCACCGTTACGGGAGCTCGGAGGCGCCGGGCTGAGAGGGTGGCCACACCGCCACCGACCGTCGAACCTGACCGGGGTAATGCCCGCGTAGGAACATCGTACGCTCTTCTCAGCCGCGCACCCATCTCCCGGTGGTTGCGCGGACCTGTTTACCCAGGGTGATCCGGCGCAGAGATCGCCTGTCAGGAGAAGAGCCATGTCTTTCATCGCAACACACGTTGACACACCACTCAGGATCGCGGGCCGCGAGTTCAAGAGCCGTCTCATGCTCGGCACGGGGAAGTACCGCACCAATGAGGAGATGCGCGCGGCTCTGGATGCCTCCGGCACGGAGATCGTGACCGTCGCACTGCGCCGCATCGACTTTGACGACCCGGCCAGCCGTTCCGTTCTGGAGGATATCGACACCTCCCGCTACGCCATCCTGCCAAATACCGCCGGCTGCCAGACAGCCGAGGAAGCCGTGCGGATTGCGCGCATGGCCCGCGCCATGGGCCTTGGAGAGTGGGTGAAGCTGGAGGTCATTCCGGACCCGGTCTACCTCCTCCCCGATCCGATTGGCACGCTGGAAGCGGCGCGCATCCTGGTCAAGGAAGGGTTCGCGGTCCTCCCGTACATCGGAGCCGATCCCCCGCTGGCTCGCCACCTTGAGGCTCTCGGTTGCGCGACGGTGATGCCGCTCGGCTCACCAATTGGCTCCGGGCAGGGCATCATCAACCTGGAAGCGATCCGCATCATCATTGCCCAGGCCAGCGTGCCGGTAGTGGTAGACGCCGGGATCGGCGCGCCTTCGGATGCGGCACTCGCCATGGAGCAAGGGGCGGACGCCTGCCTGGTGAACACCGCGGTCGCCCTTGCCGGCAACCCGGCCATGATGGCGGCAGCCATTGCTGGTGGCGTGAGCGCGGGACGCCAGTCGTACCTCTCCGGCCGCATACCGCGCCTGCCTTACGCCTCTGCCAGCAGCCCGCTCAGTAATGTGGTGGGGTCTGCATCCACGTGATGTCGGCACCCCGTCTGCTGCTGGTGACCGACCCCGCCCGCGCCAGGCTCCCCCTGCTCGATATGGTTGCAGAGGCCGTTGCCGGCGGCGTCGATGCCATCTACCTGCGCCACCTCACGCCCGCTGACGATTGGGTGGCAACGGTGACCCAGTTGCGCGAGCGCGTGCCGCCGGACGTGCTGCTGATGGTGCCGGGAGAGCCTCCCCTTGGCATCCCGGGGGTCGGCCGGCACGTGCGAGAGCGTGAACGGCTCCCGGAACCGCTTCGACCTGGCGAACCGCAAGTGATTAGCCGGTCTGTCCACTCACCCGAAGAAGCGGCCCGCTCAGTCAGTGTGAGCTACTTGGTTGCCGGTCATATCTTCCCAACCGCGAGTCATCCAGGCCGAAATCCACTCGGCTTGGGAGGTCTCGCCTCTATCGCCGCCGCCGCGTTCTGTCCGCTCGTGGCAGTTGGCGGCATCACGCCAGAGCGCGTTCCGGGGGTTGTAGCCGCCGGGGCGCAGGGCGTAGCGGTGATCAGCGCAATCAGCCAGGCGGACGATCCCTGCGCCGCCGCTCGCGAGCTACGCGAGGCTGTTGATGCAGCACTGGCCCATCATGTGAAAGGACGTGACATGAACTCCGCCCCGAGCAGCGTGACCACCATAGCCATCACCGTCAATGGCAAGACACGCGAACTCCCTGCCGGCTCCACCGTGCATGACCTGCTCGCCAGCCGCAAACTCGCCGATAGCATGGCCATCGTTGAGCGCAACGGTGTCATCCTTCCGCGCGATGCCTACCCCACGACCGTCCTCGCCGCCGGTGATCAACTGGAGGTCGTGCACGCGGTAGGCGGCGGATAACGCGTCGCCCTATGGCGCAATAGGATCGGTCCCCGCAGCGATCTCAGCGGCATCGTTGACGCCATCGCTGTCCGTGTCAGCGCTCTCCGGGTCGGTCTGGAAGAACTCCTCGTCGGTGCTGGGCAGCCCGTCTCCATCTGGGTCGACGTCGGAAACGTCGACCACCTCTGGGGTCTCCTGCGGTTCCGCTGTTTCGTCGGGGGTTGCCGTTTCCTCAGGAACCGGGGTCTCCTCGACCTCAGGCGCTGCTGACTCAGGCTGATAGAAGTAAAGGATGTACCCGGTGTGAGGGGTCTCCTCGCTCACCGAGACATCCAGCCCCCCTTCCAGGTTGCAGCATGTACGCTGGTTCAGGCTGAAGGTCGCCGTGCCCTCGGGAACCGCGTTCACCACGAGTGTCGCCGTGCCAAAGGGCACGCCTCGCCAGGTCCACTGGGTATCCTCTTCCGTCTCCGCCACCACCTGCTCGTTACTCAAGAAGAGGGAGAGTGAGGCGCCGGCCGGGGCAGGTCCACAGGCAGCGGGATCCAGCGTTTCGACGGTCATGCCGGGCGGACAGGTCGCGATATCGACTGTGACCGATGTATCCAGCGCCTCCTGCTCCTGCTCGACCGCCGGTTGGAAGAGGTAGAGCATGCGGCGCTCTTCCGCTAACTGACCATCCAGGTCAACCGTGAACCCACCATCTGGCTCACAGCAGAGCTGACCGTCCAGTTGATACTCCGTCACGGGTTGCGGCAGTTCAGTCACCGTGAGGGTATAGGCACCCGGCTCGAGTGCGCTCCACTTCCAGGCATCAGGCGCAGTAGCCGCAGGGGCGAACTCCTCGCCTGCGCTGCTCAGCGTGAGCAGCGTCCCGGAAGGTGCGGAATCACATTCGTCGCGCACCAGCGTTTCTGGCGACATACCTTCCGGACACGCACGAATGAGCACAGAGAGATCGACCAGGCCGCGGGCGTTCTCTGGCACGATGTACCAGTCACAGGAAAGTTCGTCGCCTGCCTCGATATCGACCGAGACCTGGTTCAGGTCTTCTCGCTCCGCCACCTGATCGCCGTCGCCGTTGAAGCACTCTGCTTGTGAAGAAGCGAAGTCGCCCGGAATATCTGCTCCGATCTGGTACGTGCCTGCGCTGACATCGGTAAAGCGCCCTTCCCCAGCCTCACTTGTGGTGATGGAGGAGATGACGCCTTGTCCTGCGGCAAGCACGAACGGGATATCAGAGGCCGGCGTCGTGCACTCTCCCGCGAAGTCCGGACCAGAGAATCCCGTTGGGCAAATGGTGGCGTTGATGGAAATCTCCGCCAGCGCGGGGACCGGAGTTGGCGTCGGTGTCATGGTCGGCGCGGGTGTCGCGGTGGGAGACGGAGTAGCAGTCGGTGACGGAGTTGGTGAAGGCGTGGTCGTCGGTGATGGTGTCGCGGTTGCAGTAGCCGTGGGAATGGCCGTCGCTGTCGGCGATGGAGTTGCCGTCGCCGTCGCGGTTGGCGACGGGGTTGCGGTTGCGGTGGCAGTCGGAATCGCGGTAGCCGTAGCAGTCGGAGTCTGCACCGGCGCCATGGTCGGCTGCACCGGCGGGACTGGCGTCTGCTGGCGCAATGCGACCGTGCGTGGCGTCTCGGCGCCAATCATCGCCACCAGGAAGGTCGCCGGTGCTCGGCCAAGCCCGATGGCGACCGCCTCTCCGGTGAACTCGGCCACATCCCCCGCCTCGAGGTCAACCAACCCGCCGCGGGCATCCTCCAGGGTTATGCGTCCGCTGCTGACATAGAGAAAGGCGGGGCCTGTCACGCTGGCCAGGTCGCTCTCCTCGCCCCGCGTGAGCACGTCACGCAGCAGAACGATGTCGTACGCCGCCGCGCGAGGAGATGGAAATGCCGTACCAACGAGATCGCGAGCCGACGGCTCCGTGGCAGGCACGACGGCGAAATCCAGGAAATCCTCGGGTTGCTGCTCCAGGCTCACCACGGCCTGCGACATTCCCGGCGGCATCCAGACCGCCTCACCGGGAGGTACCCTGGAGAGCACGGCGCCATTGGGGGCAGCCACGGCCACGACACCTGACAGACCTGTGACGAAGGAAGGTCGCCGCGTCTGCGGCACCGCACGGTTCGGCAGCGGCGCGCGGTCCAGGCGCAACCGCCAGACCAGATCACCCCGTGGCAACGCCGCCACCCCGTGCGCAATGACCTGGCCGTGGCCTGTCGCCGGTGAAGGATCGTTTGGCCTCGATGATGCTGGAGACTGCGCCAACCCGAGGAGCGGGGTGACAACCAGCAGGAGCAGCGCGAGCACCGTGCCAACCGAGGCCCAGCGGATCGATGTCAGATGCTTCATGCCTCTCCCTCCTTTCGGGCGACGTTGATGTTAGCTCCCGGAATCCAGCGGATCACGGCCTGATGCTACTTCGTCCCCATCATTCATTCCGTCGCCATCAGTATCCGCCGTGAGCGGGTCGGTCCCGTAAATGGCGACCTCCTCAAGGGTCGTTAACCCATCATCGTCGATCCCGGAAGCAGCCTCTTCGGATCGGGCGCGTGGTGTCCCCGCGGGTGGCGTTCTGTGCGAGATGGGCGAGGCCTCGGGCGAGAGCGTTGGCAGGGCCGCCGGGGTGCTCGTCCCCGTGCTCAGGGGTGGGGCCTCCGGTGGCCCATCAAGAGCGCCAGCCAGGGCAACAGGAGACGCTGACGGCGTCGGCGTCGGGGTCGGCGACGGAGTGGACGTCGGCGACGGAGTGGGCGTCGGCGACGGAGTGGGCGATGATGTCGCTGTTGGCCCAGGCGTCGGCGTGGGGGGCTGGCTGAGCATATCCAGCGGATTGGTCTGGGCGGTCACCTCGTCGCTGTCGCCTACGCCATCGCCATCGGTGTCGGCCAGGAAGGGATTTGTGAAAAAGACAGCGACTTCCTCCTGATCGTTCAGGCCATCGTCGTCCGTATCCTCAACCAGTGGATCGGTCGCGAAGAAATCAGTCTCGTCTCCGTCCAGCAGGCCATCACCGTCGCTGTCCGCCAGGAAAGGATCGGTCCCGAATTCAAGATCCCGTGCGTCGGTCAGCCTGTCAGCATCGCTATCACGTTCCGCCGAGGCCGCGTCCGGGGGCTTAAGCAGATAGAGCGTGCGCACCGGGGCCAGATCCTCCCCCAGCTCAATCGAGAATAGCTCGCTCTCCTCGCCAGTGGAGCCATCGTCGAGCACGGCGCCGCTGAATCCATCAGACAGGTTCACAAGAGACAAGTCATAGGAACCTTCCAGTAGCGGTCCCCAGACCCAGAGTTCGGCGCTCGCCTGGGCAGGATCCACTACCGCTTCCTCTACGGCGAGTTGCAGCGCTATCTCGGTCTCGTTCGGTAGGCAGTACTCCGGTTGCAGCGCTTCGGCGGCCATTCCTGGCGGGCAGGCGAGCACCGCAACCGAAAGCGTGGCCGCTGGCCGGGTATCTCCCAATGCAATGAACCAGGAACACGCCACCATTTCGCCAGGTTGCAGCGCCAGGCTCAGCGCGCTGTCGCGCACCCGGCCAAGGGCATCGCCTCGCGTGTTGCGGCAGGATGCCACAGCAGTGGTCGCACCCTCCGGGAGATTGGCGCGAAGCGTCACTGCGCCAGGCGTCAGTGCGGGAAACTCCGCGGTCCCGGCAGCGTCCGCCAGGATGTTTACCCGCTCGCCTTCACCCTCCGCCGTGAATCGAACTCCCGAGGCTGGTGTGGTGCAAGACAGGAGCGGCGCGGAGCTGTCATAGCCGGGCGGGCAGAGCCAGGCATCGACGGCGAGGGTTGCCGCCTCGGCCAGGGCGATCGGGGTCGCCCCTGGCGTCCCCGCCGGCGTGGCAACGGGCGTGGCGTTCGGGTCGAGCAACGCAAGGCGTGCCGGCACCTGTGGTCCCAGCCGTGCGATGACGAATGCCGCGGGAGCGCGGCTCCCACCGCTGATGGTGACCTGTCCCTGGAACTGGAACGGAGACCCAGCGGCAACCTCGCTGATTTCACCGCTCTCGCCAGCGACGTAGACCTTGCCGCCGGTCACCTGCAGAAAAGCGGGAGCACCTACAGAGCTGACAACAAGTTCCTCCCCACGCTCCAGGATGTCTCGCAGGAGATCAAGATCCGCCACCCCGGCGGGCGCCGAAAATGGGTCGCCGTGGCTGGAGGCGCCAGGTTCGGCGGGGGCAAGAGTGGCAGGAATCAAGGAGATGCGCAGGTACCCCGCGCTGCGATCCTCCAGGCTAACGATGGCTCGCACGTCGCCTGGCTCGATCCACGCCGCTTCGCCGGACGCCAGGCGCTGCAAGGGCCTCCCATCCGCGTTCGTGATCGCCAGAGCCCCGGTATCCGCCAGGATAAACCCACCCGGTTGAGGCATGGCCTCGGCCCGGGGAGAAACCATGGCCCGTTTCAACTCTCTCTGCCAGACCATCGTCTCGGCTGGCATCGCCATGACGCCCTGCGCCACTGATTGCGCAAGTTCACCCGGCCGGCCGGCGTCCTGCGCGGTGGTAGCCAGGCCGGGCAGCAGGAGTGCCCAGCAGGCTATGGCGAGCAGTACGCGTGTCCAGGTCACGGGGCGGGCTCCTCGCGGATCATGGGCAGATCACGTTCACGCTCGGAACGCGCGGACTGAGCCCGATGGTACGTCAAGGCGGGCGCGAGACTGCCGATCTGGTAGTCCCAATTGTCCGCAGTCCCGACTCAGCCGCACCCCTCCACATAGCTGACCCGGGTGATCGGCCGTACGGCGTAGAAGCGCGCCGGTTCATCCTGGGGATCGAGCCGCATGTGTTGCTCCTCATGCCAGAGGTGAATCTCGCCTGTGAGCAAATCCTCGACCTGGAATGGCTGGCCTGCTGGAAAGCCCCACTCGTCCACCGGCAGATGCAGCCACGTCTCGTGCGTATCGAAGGGATCCAGATTCACCACCATCACCACGCGGTCGGAGCCATCCTCCGTGGCTTTGCCGTAGCACGTGATGTGCTCGTCATCACTGGGATAGAAGTGCAGATTGTCGTAGAACTGAAGCGCCGGGTGCTCCCGCCGCATGGCGTTGACCTGGGTGATGTACGGAATGATGTTTCCAGGCCGATCCCAGTCCCAGACCTTGTACTCATACTTCTCCGAGTTCAGGTACTCCTCCCGTCCCGGGACGGGCGTGTTCTCGCAGAGCTCATAGCTGCTGTAAATGCCGTAGACCGACGAGAGCGTGGCGGCGAGGGCAAAGCGCATCTTGAATGCGGGCCGTCCGCCTTCCTGCAGGATGAACGGCAAAATGTCATGCGTGTTCGGGAACAGGTTTCCCCGGTAGTACTCCTTCATCTCGCTCTGCGTGAGTTCGATGAAGTACTCCTCCAGCTCCCGCTTGAAGTTACGCCAGGTGAAGTACGTGTAGCTCTGCGTAAATCCAGCCTTGGCGAGCAGCTTCATCACCTTCGGACGGGTAAACGCCTCTGAGAGGAAGATGACATCCGGGTGCTCGGCCTGGACGCTGGCTATCACCCACTCCCAAAACGCCATTGATTTGGTGTGCGGGTTATCGACACGAAACGTCTTCACTCCCTGCTCAACCCAGAAGACCAGGATGCGGCGCAGTTCCTGCCAGAGCTCGCGCCAGGCGGGCGTGTCGAAGTTGATCGGGTAGATGTCCTGGTACTTCTTTGGCGGATTCTCCGCATATCGGATCGTGCCGTCCGGCCGGACGCTGAACCACTCGGGATGCTCCTTCGCCCAGGGGTGATCGGGGGATGCCTGCAGCGCAACGTCGAGCGCAACCTCCATACCGAGGCTGGCGGCAGTTGCGACAAAGCGCTGGAAGTCCTCCAGCGTGCCTAACCCTGGCTCGATGGCATCATGACCGCCGTCCTCACTGCCAATGGCGTAGGGCACACCTGGGTCATCCGGTTCAAGATTCAGGGTGTTGTTCTTGCCCTTGCGGAATGCCGTACCGATCGGGTGAATGGGGGTCAGGTAGGCGACATCGAAGCCCATGGCCGCGATGGCCGGCAGGCGCCGCGCGGCTTCGGCAAAGGTGGCGCTGCGGGTCGGATCCGTACCGGCGGACCGCGGAAAGAACTCGTACCAGGCGGCAAAGCGCGCGGCCGGTCGGTCTACGACGACCTCCAATTCGGTCGCATAATGCGCCTCGCCAGCCCGGGAGCGGGCACGCTGCATGGCCAGCGCTACCTCGTCTCCCAGGAGATATTGCACCTTGGCTGCCTGGCTCGCGGTTCCGGCAGCAATGGCAATGCCGGCCTCCAGCACCTCCCGGTCCGCGCTGACCGCTCGGTCAAGCGCCTCCTCCAGGATCAGCCTCCCCTCGACGAGTTCGAGGGCGACGTCCTGCCCAGCCGTGTGCTTTTTCCCAACCTCATCACTCCAGGTCGCCCAGCGGTCGGGAAAGGCCGCAATGGTGTAGACGTACCGCGTGTTGTCCGGCAGCAGAAATTGACCAGTCCAGCGGTCGTTTTCGACCAGGTGCATCTCGGCTTCCTGCCAGTCGGGATCCGACCGGCGGCGGTACTGAAGCACGGCGGCAATCTTGTCGTGGCTGTCCTTGAAGATATCCGCGCTGACCTGCAACACATCCCCCATCACACGCTTGATGGGATAGCGCCCGCCATCGATCTCGGGCTGGACGCGCTCGATGATGATGCCGCTGGGGGGTGCCTTCGTTTCGGGCAGTGGCGGGTAAAGCGTCGTCACATGTCCTCCTCGTTCTGGCCGACCGGCTGTGTGCAGCGGTGCGGCAAGAGGGTACGAGCATGTCTCGTGCCGGGTCCACGTTTCGGCGAAATCACGAAAGTCGGGACCTGCACGGCAACCAACAGGGAAGCAATGTTGTTCAGGCTTCACCTGGCAGCAACGCGTTTCACGAATGACGTGGAAACGTGAAGCTTCTGGACGATTACTTGTAGTTTCGGGGGCACTCGGCCTGCTCAACGTGCGTCGAGCCGTCGAGTAAGGGGTAGTCCTCTCAATCACGAGGGATCTCATGAGCGGGAGCGTTCCTGCTCCATGTGAACTGGCCACGGCCAAGAAAGGACCTTGCAATGAGCGAGCCAATGGACAGTCTTGCGAAGTCCGTCGCGGATACAACCTCACGCCGAACAGCCCTGGCTGGCGTGGGCGCGCTGACGCTTGGCGTACTGAGCATTGTCGGACCTGGTCATGATGCCGAAGCCGCGGACAACCCCTGTCAGAAGTGCAAGAAGCAGTGCAAGCGCAATAACCGCAAGTCAGGCAAAAAGAATCCACAGGACTGCAGCAAGAAGTGTCGTAACAAGTGCTAGAGATCTTCGCACGGGGTTGAAAGATTGTTGCGGTGGCGTGGACTAGGCTCCATGCCACCGCTCGTCCGACTCCCGCTTTCTGTCAACACCGGGTGCTATGCGCCCGCAACAGGCAGTGAGAAGAAGCACTAATCCTGTCACTGCACACCGCCGGAAAACCTTGTGACCTTCGTCGCACCCGTATCTCCGCCGTCTGGAGGTACCGAGTGTTGGGGCTCTCCATCCCACAATGTCTGGCGGATCGCGCCCGACGACCTCCCTCCGGCGCTGCTGAACGTCAGCGATACCTCCGATTCTCAGGTCTCCAGGCGAAAGACTCAACGGCCCCACCCGCTTGCAACCCTTGGTTGCAACGTCGAGGCACCGACGGGAAGCAAGGGGCCTCCTAGCGTTCGGGGAACTCGCCCGTTCTCGCCATTAGCGCGGCCTCCACCCGGTTTCTTACCTGCAACTTTTGCAGGATGTTCGTCATGTGATGCTTGACCGTTTTCTCACTGACACCCAGCTGCGCGCCAATCTCCTTGTTGCTGTCGCCAGCGGCAACACGCTCCAGTATCTGGCGCTCGCGGTCAGTCAGGCCATCGAGCGGGTTTGGCGCTGCATTGGGGCCGCGGCCGCCTGTGAGCTCGTACAACAGGCTTGCGGCGAGCGAAGGCGTCACGTAGACCTCACCGGCCGCCACGCTGCGAATAATCCGTGCCAGCTCACGTGAGGCCACGCCCTTGAGCACGTACGCGCGTGCCCCCGCCCGCAACGCGGCTGTGACATCGTCCTCAGCCTCGGATACGGTCAGCATCACGACCTTGACCACGGGAAAGGCCGCCGCAATCTGGCGAACGGCGTTCAGACCACCGCCCGGCATGGACACATCCAGCAGTAGGATGTCTGGCATGCGCTCCGCAACAATGCGCAGGGCATCGGCCGTCGATTCACCTTCACCCACCACTTCGATGTCTGGCTGCGCTCCAAGCGTGTGAACCACCCCTTCGCGAAAGAGCGGATGGTCATCGATGATGGCAATCTGCAGAGGCTCACTCATCGCCTTCCCCAGTCACGGTCAGCGGCAACAAAGCGATCACGCGCGTACCACCCCGCACACGGCTTTCTACCTGAAACCGGCCGCCCAGGCTCTCCGCGCGCTCCCGCATGCCGGTCAATCCCAGGTGGTCCCCCTCGCCGTTGAGCTGCGCGGGATCAAATCCGGGTCCCGCGTCAGAAATGGCGACGCGGAGCTCATTGCCCTCGCGGGTGACCTCCAACCGCAGGTCCCGGCCGCCAGCGTGTCGCCACGCATTCGTCAGCGCTTCCTGGATGATGCGGTAGAGGGCAATCTTGACTGCCAGCGGCGCCTGTTCTGGGAGATCGCGCGAGACCACCTCCAGCGGTTCTCCCGTGCGCCGGCGGTGCGCCCGCTCCACATGATCGATCGTCTGTGACACGGTCAGATCTGCCAGATAGGGCAAAGACCACCCGGCCGACATCGCTCGCACCTCGTCCAGCGAGCGCCGCAAGCTTCCCTCGACCAGCGTGAACTCCCGATCCAGCGCTGACACCGTGGAGACACCGTTGCCGGAGTGGCCGCCAAGAAGCGCGCTCATGTGATCCAGCCGCAGCAAGGCGAGGCTGATCTCCTGGGCCGGGCCATCGTGCAGTTCAGCACTAAGTCGACGTAGCATCCGCTCGTTCAAGGCCACCGTGCGGGCGGCCGCTCCTCGCACGCGCTCGTGCAGCTCGCGATTCTGTTCCACCATTTCGGTCAGTTGGGTGACCTGGTGTCTCAGTTCGTGCTGCTGGCGACGGATCGTGTTACTGATGCGCTGGATGAAGGACGCCATCAGCAGATAGATCAGCAGTGTTACGCCCCCGACCACCAGCCAGCTCCGGCGCTGCGCGGCCGCCAGGTCCGCCTCCAGTTCGTTGATCCCATAGTAGAACTCCGCGGCCGCGATAACGTTGCCCACATCGCGGTCTCGGATCGGACTGTAAATCTCGATGAGTCTGCGTTCGGCCATGTCCGGGGGTAGCAGCGGACCGCCCTCGGCCTCGCCCACATCGGCCGTGACCTGACCCCGTAGCGCCTGCGCCAGTTCATCGCCAATCGGAGCGGTGGTGCCGACGAGCGAAGGCACGGTGCTGTAGACGATACGTCCGCGCGGATCCCAGATCTGGAACGCGATGACCTGCTGTCCCAACGGCGTGTCCGCAAAGAGCCAGTCGAGGCGATCTGACTCCGCGGCTACCAGGCTGTCGTCAGATACCAGGCTCTGCACCGAGGGGCTGATCAAGCTGTCGACATACAGAGCCGTCGTCGTCGCCGTGCGATGGACAATGCCGTCCTCGATCTGTCGGCTCACCCATGTTCCGATTAGCGCCATGCCCAGCGCCAGGATCACCAGGCTTCCCAGCATGAAGCGCTGGGCGACACTGAGCTGGTCAAACCAATTCCGTGCGCGTGCGCGCATGAGTCCTGTTACCGCCTTCAAGCCGACCTGCCGGACCCCGAGTATGTCACGCCACAGAGTGGCTCCCCATCGTGCAGTCGTCGCAGCGACACTCAGACCAAAGTCCGATAGAGCTGCGGACGAATGCCGGTTTTCGTGCCCTGCCGCCCCCGGTACCGTAGTGGGCAGTTCCGGTGGATGCCTTTCCACCTGGCACGCTTCTCCTCGCAGGCCGTGAGCCCAGCCACGACGGTTCGAGCCTGACACTGAACTCGGAGGCACATCATGAAGGACACAAACCTATCTTCAACCCGCCAAGCGGTCTCCCGCCGGCAGATGGCCCGCCTGGCCGTTGGTCTCGCTGGGATCTTCGGGCTCGGCGCGGTAGGCATCTCAAATGTGGTTGCCGAGCACGGCGATGACGATTGGGACGACGACTGGGTGGTCGGCGCCAGCGGGTCTGGTGGCTCAGGAGGTTCCGGCGGCACGGACGATGATTGGGTTGCCGGAAGCGGCGGGTCAGGCGGCTCAGGGGACTGGGTCTTTGGCTCTGGGGGTTCAGGTGGCTCCGGCAGCTCGGGCAGCTTCGGTGACGATGACTGGTTTGACGACTAGCTCTCGCGTTGGCGGCGGGGCCCGTGTGGCCTCGCCGCTTTCCCTGCCACGTAGCACAGTCTTCATTTGCCTGGCGCTCTCCGCTCTGGCGCTCCTCCTCTCAACGCACCGGTTGACGACGCCTCCCAAGTACGTGTTCGACGAGCTCTACTACGTGTACACCGCGCAGCAGTATGTAGGTGGCTACGAGGCGTACAGCACGGCCGTCTTGCCACAAGATGACCCCGCGCTGGAATGGACGCATCCCCCCCTCGCGAAACTGATCATCGCCGGAAGCATCCTGACCGTCGGGGATAACCCGATCGGCTGGCGGTTGGCAAGCGTGTTGTTTGGCGTGGCCGGCGTTTGCCTGACGGTCCTGCTCGGGATGGGCCTGAGTGGCCAGTTCGCAGTCGGTGCTGGCGCTGCGGGCCTCCTCCTGCTGGACAACCTCTACCTGGTTGAGTCCCGCACCGGGATGTCCAATCTCATCTACGCGGTCTTGGCCCTGGCCGCGCTCGCTGCGTGCTATCGCGCCATTACCCTGCCGCTTCCCGCCGCACGGTTGCCCCTCATGCTGACGGGCGTCTTTCTCGGACTGGCGATGGCCACCAAATGGAGCGCGGCTGCGCTATGGGGTTGGATCGCAATCGCGCTGATCTGGCGCGGCTGGCAACTCATGCGTGAACCAGGCGCCAAGCCTGGACGCATTGCTCGCGAGTGGGCCGCGCCGGCAGGCCTCGCCATGGTGGGAGTTCCGGCGCTCATCTACGCTGCGTCGTGGCTGCACTTCTTCGTGACAGGGCACAACCTGGCTGACCTGTTTGCACTTCACCAGGACATGTTCCACTACCACCGTCACCTCGGCGTGGTGCACGCAGATTCCTCTGCCTGGTGGGAGTGGCCGCTCACCCTGCAACCGGTCCAATACTTCCTCGCGAGCCGCCGGGATGAGGTGATCGTGATTCTCGGCAACGGCAATCCTGCACTGTATCTCCCCATGACGCTGGCGGTTGCGTGGGCGTCGGTGGACTGGTGGGGACGCCGTTCGGCCGCGCTCTGGATCCTGGTGATCGGGTTTTTCGGACAGTGGCTGCCCTGGGCGCTCTCACCGCGCGGAACATTTGTCTACCACTTCCTGCCCGCGGTGCCCTTTGGCTGCATCGCACTGGCTGTGCTGGTGGCTGCGGGTTGGAAGCGGGGCGGCATCCGGCGCTGGGGCGCGGTGGCCTACGTGCTGTTGGTGGCAGCCCTCTTCCTCTGGTTCTATCCGCTGAGTACCGCCGCCATCCTCACCGACGGCCAACTCTCCCAGCGGCTCTGGCTTCCCTCATGGCGCTAGTGTGCCGCCAGCACCCGGGCCTCGTGCTCCAGCAACCGCTGCTTGATGTGCAGACCGCCGGCATAGCCGGTCAGCGAGCCATTCGAACCCACTACGCGGTGACACGGAACCACGATTGGCAAGGGGTTCGTCGCGTTGGCGCGGCCCATCGCCCGGGCCGCGTTGGGCCGTCCGAGGCTTGCGGCAATCTCGCCGTAGGTGCGGGTTTCACCAAACGGAATGGCACGTACGGCTTGCCAGACTGTGTGTTGCCATGGGGTGCCAGCCAGCGCGCAGGTAAGCGCGAATGCCGTGCGTTCGCCGTGGCAATACTCCGTTAGCTCCTGTCGAGCCCGCGCAGTCCGGGCCTGATCCACGTCCAGCCGGAAGCCCCGCCGTGCCAGAACCTCCGCCGCCGTCTCGGCATAGTCACCATCGTGAAACTGTAACCAGAGGAGCGCGCCCTGCCCATCGATCCCGAACGTGAAAGGGCCGGGATACGCTTCAATGTGGTCGACATAGGCCAATCGTTCCACCTGCACCACCTGACGCTCCTTCCGATTTTGACGAATAACATCTGCGAAGATGCTACAAAACAGCGTAACAGTGAGAGTCTTCGTGAGGTCCAGACCACATACAGTTCCAAAGATTGCGTAGAGATTCAGCATGGACGGTCCATTGATGAGCACTGTTACAAGTCCCGAGGACTCCGCGTCTGACGCGCCCTACCCGGTCGATCCGCTCGCAACCGTCGTATCGCTCCATGACGCAGGGCCGTGGTAGGGGTCGTGCGTTCCGGGACGCGTCCAGGGATGACGCCAAGGCTGCTATTACTACTGCTCCTGGCCGTCGCTGGCCTGGCGATGCTTCCGGAGATGCGCACTCCGGATCCCTCGGCACAGGTCGAAGCCTCCCCTACATCCTCCTCGTTCACTGACGGATTTCTGGAGCAGCTCGGCCTGGTCCGGGTCGCCGCTGACGCACTCGTTGATCTTGGGGAGCGTCGCGACCGCAACTTGCTGGTGGTAAGCCAACGCCAGGCTGCGATGAACGCTGCACTGAACTCCACGGATGCCTGGCTTGCCCAGCAGGTTCCGCACCAGGACAACGCCGCGGTTGCGGCGTACCGTACCGGTGCAAACTTGATCCGGCAGGCGATGGCCGACGCGCAATCTGCGTTTCTTCGCTTTGACTGGGACGGCATTGCGGCGGCGAACGACACCCTCAAGCAGGGCGCTGAGGCTGTCGCAGAGGCAGAAGCGCGGCTACGATCTTGAGATGCCAGCTAGGCTGCGTCGATGGCAACGACCCGGTTTCGGCCAGCAGCCTTGGCCGCGTAGAGCGCTTGATCGGCTTCAGCGAGCGCCGAATCGAGAGAAACGCGTGTCCGGCAACTCCGATTGACGAGGCCGATACTGACCGTAATCGACACACGCTGCCCGTCGTCCAGGATCACCCCGGCTGACTCCACCTGGGCGCGGGCGCGCTCGGCAAACGCACGGGCTTCGGCATTATTAACGTTCGGCAAGACAATAGCGAACTCCTCGCCTCCCAGGCGACCAAAGAGATCACCGGGCCGGAGCGTGCGCGCAACAGCATCCGCGAACGCGATCAGCACTCGATCGCCGGCCGCGTGGCCGAAGCTGTCGTTGACCTTCTTGAACTGGTCAATATCCAGCGCCAGCATGGCAACCGTGCCGTTGGTTGTTGCGAGTGATTCGCAGAGTTGCTGGCCTCGATCCATAAATGCACTACGAGTCAGCGCCCCGGTCAGGTAGTCGTAGTTCGCTGAGCGGTCCAGGGTGAGCATCAGGTCCTGACGGGCAGCACTAATACTGGCCACTGTCAGAGGCCCTAACGCGAGAAGCGTGATGCCAAGCCGGATCGACATCATGGTGTCGATGTAGCTGCTGCCCATCGTCATATCGATAGTGCCGGTCGAAAACGCGGCCATCTTCCAGATGCTGTAGGTCATCGTCAGCAGAACCGTGGTAAACAGGTTGTACGTGAGCGCGCACCACAACAGCGCCGGCACTGGAAACGCAATTGCCCCAGGGCCCCCAAAAGCAACGCTCGCAGCGGCGGAGACAACGAGCGCCAAGATCGGCGCACCCCGGATCAGGCTGTCGCGGTCAAAACGAAACGTTTTCAGGGCTGGGAGCATCGCCGGAGCGGTGAGGAACACCGGCAGCAAGACCGTGTAATTCACGACTTCGCTACTGAACCAATACCCGGACCCTTTCCACATTTCCATGTCTCGCGAGATATCAGGAACGCTGCTGCAGACAATCGCTCCCGCCGCTCCCGCAATCAAATTTATGCCAAACATGTAGAGAATGGAAAGCGGGCGCTGCAATCGCCGGTCCGCCTCTGGCAACTGCTGAAACAATACGAAACCGACCGCAACCCCGGTCAAGTTGGCGGCTGTCAACCAGAGCGTCAAGGTAGGGTCGCTGCCCGCCAGAAGGTCGGCTGCCATGAAGCCGGCAAAGGCTGCGATCCAGCCCGTGGGCCGGGCGAACGACGGGTTGCGGATAAACAGCCCAAGGAGCAGCGCGTTCGCAGGCCAGATGGAAGCCGGCAGGCCAATGGGCCGGCTCAAGATGCCGATCACCGCTGCAATGAAGACAATACCGCCAACCAACAGCGCGTCTCGAAAAACCTCACCCGCGCGAGCGTATGTGAACTCCGGCACCCGAATGACGCGACCCGCCACGCGCTGTTCCTTCACACGTCTACCCGCGTACGTACGCGATAAGACGTTGTATCCGGCGGAAGCCCTCTCAAAGGCTCACCCCAAACGCTTCACAGAACCTTTCGCCTGAACTTCAGTGAGTATAACTTCCACCGACTCCATACTACAGTCGTTTCATATCTGAAACAAGACACTCCCGGTCGCCTTTATGGGGCGGTCTGTAACGCGGCACACGTTCGTTACCCAGGATTGCGTTACTCTGCTATGGACGATGCCGGACCGCATGGATCACTGGAGAATGCTCGTGGGAAGCGCCGGGGCACATGAATCGCTGAGTCGACGTCTCGTGGTCGCGGGTTGCGCGATAGCGGCGTTTCTCCTAGCCGGCAGTGCGCTCCAGCCCGCTGCTCCGTCTCGCGCCTTCCAGGATGCCACGCCAACTGCCGCCACACCTGCCGCGTCGCCCGTCGCGGATTTCCTGCAAATCATTGCCGAGCGCCCCGTCTCGATCCTCTCCGGTTCGTGCGCATCGCCAGGCGAGCCGGTAGCTGACCTGGCGGCCCTGACCATTCCGGACGGAGAGGCCCAGGGTCAGGGGACAGCCGTGGAAGCCGCGCGCTCGTACACAAGTGTTCCCATTGACCTCGAGACCCTAGTCGCTAGCGAAACGAACATCTCAGCCCTTCTGGAACCGGGCAGCGATGTCGTCGTCGGCTGCGGCGATCTGGGTGGGGTCATCAGTGAAGGCGGCTCCCTGGTCGTCAAACTCGCTGCCCAGAATGACTCGGGATTCAGCGGCATTGCCTTCCTTGGCTCGGAAGCTGTAGGCGCCACTGGCATCTCGGTCTTTCTCGCGCCGCCCCTCACAGTGGCGGAAACACGCGAACTGGTAGCCATCGCCCTGGACGCCACGCCCGAAGGTTTGCCGGAACTCGAACCCACCGCTATCCCCACCCCCACAGCCGAACCTATCCAGGTAGCAGACGTGGCGTTGCTCGAATGGCTGATCGACATGCCTGATGAGGTTCGCGCCGGCGAAATCAACTTCGCGATCACGAACGAGGGCGCTGAAGCTCACAGCCTCGTCATCGAGGGACCAGGCGGCGCGTTTTCCCTGCCAGAGCCACTCGCTCCCGGCGCCTCAACGGTGCTCAACGCAACGCTTATCCCAGGTGACTACGTCGTCTACTGCCCACAGGGCGACGGCGAACACCGCACAGAGGGCATGGAACTCACCCTGACTGTGACTCCGTAGGCTTACCGACTCCTGCCGTGCCGTCACCTCTCGCGAGGCTCCCGGGGTCGAGTTCAATGTGGCCAGGTTTTTATCCACGCCTTGATTCCATTGAGCTGCAGCAGTGTTGACATCAGCTACCACGCACAGGCAGCGCCGGTGCTTGATGAAGCACCGGCGCTCATGACAAACAAGAGTGTGGGTCGTCGACCGGGGCGCAGGCTCCCCTGCCTATCCCTCCTCCGTCAACTCCAGCGCCAGCATGGCCGCGTTCACGATCTGATCGCTGTCGATCCCGGCAAACTCGTAAAGAGCTGCGCGGGAGCCAGACTGCCCCCACGTGTCCACGCCCAACGGAACCGTGGGCGCACCGTAGATGCTGCCCAGGAACGCTAGGCCGTGGGAGGCGCCGTCCTGCACCGTCACAATCGGCGCGCGCCGCTCCTCACGCGGGAAGAGGGTCGCCAGGTGCTCCAGGTTGAGCTGCCGCCGCGCGTCAGCCAGTTGCGCGTCACGCGCTCCGCGCAGCGTGCGATAGAGGCGGCGGGCGCTGGTCACGTTGATGACGTTGGCGGCAACACCCTCTTCGTGCAGGCGGTGGGCCGCCGCTATTGCCTCGGGGATCATGATGCCGCCTGCCGCAATCTGCACCGTGTCTCGCGCCGGAAGGTCCGGGGCGGCGGTCAGGCGATCGACAATGCGATAGCCGCCAAGCAGTGTCTGGCGCCGCACCTCGTCCTCGCCGAGGCGGGCAAGCGCCTCGTCCATCAGCTTCTGGTCAATGGGCTTGGTCGAAAGGCGGAAGTACGTCGAGCGGCCGTGCTCCCGATCACAGACCTGGCGCAGCGCCTCCAGCAACGTCCACTCCACCTCGCGGGCAAAGGCCGGCTCATAGAAATCAAGATTCGGGAGCTCGATGCCGAGCGACGGGGTGACCGTGCTCTGGTGCGCTCCGCCCTCCGGTGACAGCGACACGCCGGACGGCGTTCCGGCAAAAATCAGCTTCGAGCCAACGTAGAGCCCGTAGATGAGGGCATCCAGGCCGCGGCACACAAACGGGTCGTAGACCGTGCCGATAGGCAGCAGGTGCTGACCGGAGAGTTCGTACGAAAGGCCAAACTGACCGAGAGCCATGAAGAGGTTCATCTCGGAAATGCCGAGTTCGATGTGACGGCCGCCCGGGCCCGGCAGCCAGCGCACCATACGCTGGGCGCCCGCCTCAAAATCGGTGTCCTCTTCCGGAGCGAAAACCCCGACCTTGTTGATCCACCCCGCAAGGTGGGTGGAGGTCGCCACGTCCGGCGAGAGCGTCACCGTGCGCTCCCCCACTTCCGGCACTTCGGCCAGTCGCACCAGGACACGGCCCATCGCCTCCTGGGTCGACGTGCTGGCTGGCTGCGAAGTGTTCAGCCGCTCCGGGATGAGATCCGGGGAGAGAGGCGGGGTATGTACGGTTGCAGGCGACGCGAAAGCCGCACCCCGTTCCGCGCACAGGAGCCCCTCCGGCGAATCGGGATCGAATGCGGCCCACATGTCCGCTTCCGGCGCACCCAGCACCGGCCGCAGTTCATCCATCTGCGCCTGGTTCAGCAGTTGTGAGTGATTTAGCGGATCTCCCGCCAGCGGCAGGCCGAACCCCTTGATGGTGTAGGCGAAGACGACGGCCGGGGCGTCCTCCACTGCGTCGGCCTCACCGAGCACTTCCAGCAGGCGCGGAAGGTCGTGTCCCGCCAGATTGGAGACCACCCGGTTCAGTTCCTCGTCGGGGACCTCCGCGACAGAGCGCAGGATGTTCTCTCGCTCCGCGAGATCAGGAACATCGGCCATGCGGCGGCGCATCTCCGCACCGTCCTTGATCCGGATGAGCGCCTGATACTCCGGGTTACTCATCTCGTCGATGCGCCGTCGCAGGCTCTCGCCGCCGGGGTTTGCCATCGCGGCCGAGAGGCGGGAGCCGTACTTTGCTTCAAACACCCTCCAACCGGCCGCCGCGAAGAGCGCTTTCAGTTGGTCAGCGCGGACCCCAGGGATGACGCGGTCCAGGCTTTGCCGGTTGAGATCGATGATCCAGATGACGTTGCCGAGTCCCTTGATCGACTCTTCGGCAACCGTTTCCCAGACATTGCCCTCGTCCAGCTCCGCGTCGCCGATGAGTGAGATAAAGCGATCCGAAGATACCTTGCCGAAGTGCTTTGCGGCGTAACGCGCGGCCTGCGCAGCGAAAACAGGCGCAACAGCTCCCAGGCCCACTGAGCCAGTCGAGAAATCGACATGATCCGGGTCTTTCGTACGGGAGGGATACGCCTGCAGGCCCCCGAACTCGCGCAGCGTGGTCAGGTAGGAGCGGTCCAGCCGGCCCAGGAGGTACTGCGCGGCGTGAAAGACAGGCGAGGCGTGCGGCTTGATGGAGACGCGGTCTCCAGGGCGTAGGAAGTTGAAGTAGAGCGCGGTAATGATCGTCGCGACCGAAGCCGAGGAAGCCTGGTGTCCTCCGACCTTGTTCTTTTCAGGGTTGGGGCGGACGTTGTTGGCATGGTGAATGATCTGGGTGGAGAGCCAGAGCAAGCGCCGCTCAATGGCTTCCAGGGTAGCTAGTGTGTCTGCATCAAGCCCGCCGTTAGCCGGCGGGTTGGTAATGCCAGCAGCAGGCGGCCGCTCAGTCGTTGCACTCATGGTTCCGCTCCCGGGAAAACGTTGCGTCAATCAGCAGGGACAGGCCTCGCTGCCAGTCCCCGCAACATTACCATCGTCGCTCGCCGTAGAGCTGTGCGACAGACTCACACCCCTACGACGTAGGTTCGCTCGCCAGCACCACCGCCTCGTCGATCAGCCAACGGCCGCTCGCGGCGTCGTAGGCAAACACGAGGTAATCCTGGAAGATGCGGTCCGCCGTGCCAGTGGTGACAATAGCGCCGATGCGCCCGTCCGGCCGGAGCGCGATCTGGGAGATCTGGAGCAGCGCCACACGTTGCCGGCGTGGAAGTGGGCCAAGTTCGTCACCCTGCCGGATCAACGCCCGTATCTCGGGATCAACGGTGGCTGGACCACCGAAGAGCGAAGTCAGCATCGGCCCGGTGAAGAGGGCGTAGGCGCGCAGCATCTGATTCGCGTTGCGGCACGCGATGCTCTCGCGTACCGTCGCCACCAGATCCTCTTCGATCGCTCCCGTCACCGGATCGCCATCAGGGATGACGAAAGCAGCCACTGGAGTGGCCGGCAGCGGCACAGGCGTTGCCGGGTCCCGCTGCCCCTCATCCTCTGGAAACAGCGGGAACGCGCGTGGCTCCACGGTGCACTCGTCGGGCGCCGGCATCTCCCACGCGGCGGTTGGCGTCGCCTGAGGTGGAGGTGTCCCCTGCTCCTGCGCCCGTACCAGGCCGTCGCTGCAAGCCATCACGAGAGCGCTGAGCAGCAAGCTCCCACCAAGGGCACAATTCCCGAACCGGTTGGTCATCGCAAATTAGCCGATCTTGTAGAGCCTGTTGGCAGTGCCGGCGAGAATCATCCCGGCAATCTCCTCCACATCACCCTTGCCAATGAAACCATCGTCCACCAGGCCGTCGAGCACCTGGCCCAACGCCTGCTTGCCCAGTTTGGCGCTGGTGTAGATGATCTCTGGCACGGTGTAGCCATCGGAGCCGTAGACCACCTTGGAGACTGGCGTCATTTCCAGGATCTCTGAGAAGATGCTGCGCGCACCATGCGCCGCGAAGGGGATGCCCTCACTCACATCGCAGTAGACGCGCGGCAGCACGTTTGCCATGTAGCCTGCCTCGCGGGAGTACGGATACCCGCCGTGCACAAGGATGACATTGCAGGAGCGGAATGTGGGGAAGCGCAGCAGGTCCATCAGGTAGGCCGGGCGACAGAGGACGAGGTTGACCTCGAAGTCGCCCATGCCGGTGTGAATCTGCATCGGCACATCGTGCTCCATGCAGTGCTCCATGGCCCGGCAGAGCAGGTAGTCGCGGAGCATCTTCATGCTGCCCCCACCCAGCCCACGCCGGATGGCATCCAGCGCCTTGAACCCCTGGTCCTCGTTACGGCTCAGTGGCGAGACATCGAGCCCGGTGCGGTAGGCGATGATCGACTTCAGACCCAGGAAGCCCTCCTGCGTCAACGCCCGGTCAATGGTGTCGTCATAGGTGCGCTTGAACTCCGCCCAGCCGTAGTCCGTCTTCAGCAACTCGGCGATGAGCGGCTCAATGCGAAAGATTGGGGCCACGGTGATTGGGAGTTGAGCCGACACCTCGGCGACGTCGAGTTGCGGCAGGGGTACGCCGAAGTCGAAGACGACCGCCTCCAGACCCGCGTCAGCGTAGAGCTTGCGCACGTACTCTGTATAGCCGTCGCTGGCCACGGCGGCGTCACGTGCCCCGACCACAGCGTCCAATGTTGGGTCGCAGCCGAAGTACCCGGCCAGGTCGTGGATCAGCCGCCGGAAGTAGAGCGTGTCCTGCTTGACGCGCAGGAGTTCTCCCCGCACCTCCCCGGTGAACTCGATCCCGGCCTGCTCCATGAACTCCTGGGAGCCGCCGCCAAACGCGGTGAAGTTCGTGAACTGCTCGGTGGTGATGGCGCCCCGGTCAAGGAAGGGGTGCGCGTGCACATCGGTGACGGAAAGCGCCGAAAGATCAGCCACGCCTAGACAACCTCCAGATACGTCTCGCGTTCCCACGGGTGCACCGTGAGGTGGTAACTCTCCAGTTCGCTGCGTCGCACGATGAGCATGTGCTCCAATGTGACAGGGCCGAGCGCCTCGGTGATCACCTCGTCCGCTTCCAGCGCGGCCAGCGCCTCTGGCAGGTCACGTGGCAGGAAGCCGAAGCTGGCGTTGGCAATCTCCTCCGCCGTCATGTGCCCAACATCGCCCTCGAATGGCGGCCCGGGATCGATCTGGTTGCGGATGCCGTCCAACCCCGCTGCCAGTACGCCGGTCAGGAAGAGCGCGGGCTGGCAGGTGTTGTCGCCGGAGCGAAACTCCAGGTGCCTTCTGCCGCCGGGTCCGGGAATGCGCACGATGCCAGAGCGGTTCCCGTAACCCCAGTAGGTGTTGGCGGGCGCCCACGACCCGGGCAGCAAGCGCTTGTAGCTGTTCACGCTCGGGGAGCCAAGCGCCGTGAGGGCGCCGACGTGCTTGAGCAGGCCGCCCATGAACCAGCTTCCGGCGTCGGAAAGGGACTCCTTATCGTTCGGATTCGGGGTCAGGTCGGTCTCGCCAGTCGTATCCCACAGGCTGAGGTGCAGGTGCAGGCTGCACCCCGCCCACCCGGCGAACACCTTCGGCATGAAAGTCGCGACGTGCCCAAGCTCGCGCGCGGCGTACCGGATGACATCCTTCACCGCCTGGTAGTCGTCAATCGCCGCGAAGGGCGACCCGTGGCGGACAGCGATCTCGTACTGACCCGGGCCGAACTCCTTGCCGATCTGGGAAACGGTCACGCCCATCTCGGTCAATTCCTCGACAACCTCCTGCAGGAACTCGTGCTGCACCGCCAGACCGGCCTCGCCGAAGCTGCGGACGTTATCCGCCGGGTGGTAGTTCCCGAACTCGTCCTTCGTCAGCAGGTAGAACTCCGGCTCCAGCGCCGCCTGGACCGTGAATCCCTCGCTGACCAGGGCATCGACCTGTTCCTGCAGGCGCGTGCGCGGGCAGCCCAGCCAGGGGGAGCCATCCGGGTTGCGCAGCCAGGTGTGCACCCGCGCCGTGCCGGGATAGCGTGGCAGCGTGACGTAGCTGCAGGGATCGGGCACGGCCATCATGTCGCCGGAGTCCGCCTGGAGCGTAGCGGCATCGGCCATGTGATCCCGGGTATTCAGGTCGAAGTTCGCCTTGGCGAAGACCACGCCGCTGCGCACGGCGCTCCGGAATCCGCTGCGCGGGATCGTCTTGGCGCTCGGCTTGCCTGCCACGTCGAGATAGGTCACCCAGAGATGATCAATACCATCCCGCTCCAGCGCCTCCAGGAGTTCGTCAGGTGTCGTTGGATGTTCACTCATGGTCATCCCTTGCGCGGTTCAATTTCCATCATCAGTTTCGCCAGCAGCGCCGTGCGCGGAGCCACGCTACTGGTGACCACGTACTCGTCCGGGCCATGGTCCAGTCCGCCGATTGGCCCCAGGCCATCAAGCCCCGGCGTCCCCGCGTGCCCCGCGAAGCTGATGTCCGAGCCACCACCAGTGGCCGCCCCTTTGAGCGGAAAGCCCAACTCACCGGCAATGCGCACCGCTGTTTCCTCCAGGCGCACCACCCCTGGCGTTCGCTCCATCGCCGGGCATCCCGAACCAGGATCGCGCTCGATGGTGACGGTGACATCCGGCACCGGCTGGCTCAGCGCGACGCGCATGAACTCATCGACCAGTTCTTCCAGATCTGCGTTCGTCCACGCGCGCAGGTCGAAGTGCGCGCTGGCCTCGGCTGAAACGATGTTCGGCGCACGGCCGCCGCTGATCTCGCCCGGATTGACCGTCATTCCCGGCTTACGGCCATTCAACTTGAAGGTATCCACGATGATGTGGGCAGTAGCCAGTGTGGCGCTTCGGCCCTTTTCCGGCTCCACCCCAGCATGGGCTGCCTTACCCTGCGCCGTCACCGTAATCCAGCAACCGGCCTTGCGCGCGGTGACGATGTCGCCGTTCTCTCGCGCGGCCTCGAGCGTCAGGACGGCATCGTGACGCTCCCCCTCCCGCATCAGCAGTTCTACGGAGTGGCGCTCGCCGATCTCCTCGTCGCTGACAACAACGAAGGTGATCTGGCCGTAGTCCTCCCAGCCAATGTGATCCAGAGCGTCGATGGCGAAGATGCCGGCAAGGATGCCTGCCTTCATGTCGCACGTGCCAGGGCCAAAAATGCGGTCTTCGCCGAGGCTCATTGGGCGTTGCGCAGTCGTCCCGGCCGGGAACACTGTGTCCGCATGGCCAAGCAGCATGATCTTCACGCCACCCTTGCCCTGCCGCCGCGCAATCAGATCGTCTCCGAACCGCTCCTGCTCCGCCCGCTCCACAGCGAAGCCTATGCGCTCGAAGCGCTCCTGCAACCGAGCCGTGACGACATCGACGCCGGCCTTGTCGTAGCTGCCGGAGTCCTGGTTGACCAGCGGCTTCAGCTCTGCAATGTAGTCATCCAGGTGGGCGTTGAGATACGAGACGATCTGGTCGGTCACAAGAAACCCTCACCCCAACCCCTTGCGCTCATCGGCGCTCAAGGGGTTTTATGTTGCGCACAGTCGCTGCGCATCGCTCCAACACCTGCCCTGTTCACACGCCGGACAACGGTTCATCCGAACCGTGCATGCGGCCTGCACCCGCCCCGCTGTCATCCTAAGCCCTCACGCGAAGGATCTCGTCGCTCCAAGGCAATCATGAACGACGAGATCCCTCCTTCGTCGGGATGACATTGGACGGTCGCTGCTGCCGAGGCGGATCCTGTTTCCCCCTGCTGGCGCCAGACCGTTCACCACCCAGCAAACTCTTCCACCGCTTCATCCCCAACACGCCCGTTCACCACATCATCCACTGCCTGCGCCAGGATCGCCACACCGCTATCCACCTCATCTTCCGAAAGAATGAGCGGAGGCGTGATCTCCAGCACATTGCCCCAGAGTCCGGCGTAGTACAGGATCAGTCCCAGTTCCCACGCCCGGTAGACGATCTTCGCGGCAACAGCCTGGTACGGCTCTTTACTTGCCCGGTCGGTGACGAGTTCCACACCCTGGATCATGCCCAACCCGCGCACCTCGCCCACGATGTCGTAGGGAGCCAGCGCGTCGGTCAGCTTTTGATGCAGGTACGCGCCCGTCTCTGCCGCACGCTGTGGCAGGTTGTCCTGTTGCACCGCCCGTACGACGGCGAGGCCAGCAGCGCAGCAGGTGGCATTGCCAACCGCTGTGAAGAGCGCGATGCCGCTGCCGGCATCCAGAATTTCCTCACGGCCGACAATGGCGCTGAGTGGCAGTCCACCACCGAGCGATTTGCCGAGCAGGATCAGGTCAGGCGTGATCCCGGCATGGTCGAAGCCAAACATGCGGCCGGTGCGTCCCAGCCCGATCTTGATCTCGTCCAGGACCAGCAGGATGCCATGCCGATCGCACAGGGCGCGCAGTTTGGGCAGGAAGTCCGGCGGTGGCACAACGTCGCCACTATCCGCCTGCACCGCCTCCACAAACACCGCGGCAACCTGTTCAGGCGGGCAGATGGTGCGGAACAGGTAATTCTCCAGGTAGTCCAGGCACTGGTCTGTCTGGTTCTCCCCATCGCCACCAAAGGGAGGACGGTACGGATAGGGAAAAGGGATCTTGGTCACGTGGCCGCCACCTGGCCCGTCCGAGAGCGAGGGGTGCGCCGAAAGGCCCATAGCCGCCTCGGTCGTGCCGTGCCAGCCGCCAATGAAGGAGACCAATCGCCGTTTCCCGGTAGCGCGCATCAGCAGGCGCTGGGCTGCCTCGGCAGCATCAGAGCCCGCCAGGCCAAACCAGACCTTCTTCGGAAAGTCACCCGGCGTCAGAGCAATCAACTCCTCCGCCAGCTCCACCGCAGGTTGGTTGATCGAGGAGATCAGCCCAGCGAACGTGCTCTTCGCCATCTGCTGCGCCACGGCATCCCGCACGCGGTGATCGCTGTAGCCAAGCCCAGCCAGCGCCCAGCCAGCGCCGAAATCGAGGTATCGCCTGCCGCTGGCGTCGGTGAGCCACGCGCCCTCGCCGCTGGCAATGTCCATCGACGTGTAGCGCATCCGCAACGCGTCGGCGATGACTGCACCGTCCCGCGCCACCAGGTCGCTTGCGGCTCGTGCTTCCACCAGTCCCATGCTGCTCGCTCCTTGCCGCCGCGCCTACTCCGGGGCAGGCGCTACTCCTGGCTGGGCCTCAATCTTCCTGGCACGGCCCCACGGCCCGCGCAGGCCGATTTCCCGTCCTCCGGTCAAGCCGGCAGGCCGCTTGATCAGGATAATGATCATGGCAATGGCGATCACGATCTCTGCAAAGCCACGCAACTCGATCGGGATAATCCGCCCAACAATCGACCCGTCGGAACGCTGCTGATTCAGCCACCCTTCCAGACGGCGGAGCCACTCCGAACTCAGCGTTACGAGCACCGCACCAATCACCGCCCCGGAGACGCTGCCGGAGCCTCCGATGATCAGCATGGCCACGATGAGAAAGGTTTCAGAAATGTAGAACGCGGTCGGGGAGAAGGTGGTGATGAAGTGCGCCCAGAGCGCACCGGCAGCTCCGGTGAGGAACACGCTTGCAACCCAGGCGACCCACCTCACCCAGGCAATATGGATGCCGATACTCGCCGCCGCGTCTTCGTCGTCCCGTGCCGCGCGCAGGCGCAACCCCACCGGCGACTCACGGAAGAGCAAGCCCGCCGCCACCACGACCAGCGCGGCGGCCAGAGCGATCCAGATTGAGGTCAAATCCGGGATGCCAAAGACCGTGCGCGATCCGCGCGTCATCGGCTCCCACTGGAGCGCCACGGTGTGCACCACGATCAGGAACGCGAAGGTGGCAATGGTGAAAGATGCGCCCCGCAGGCGCACTAGCGCCACCCCGAGCAACCCTCCCACCACCGCCGCAATGCCGCCCGCCAGCAGGATGGCCGGCAGAAAGTCCGTGTGCCAGCTATGAATGATCCAGGTTTCCGGCATGTCCGGTAGCGTGCGGTTCTTTTCCTCAGGCGTGAGCGTGAACCAGAGCGATGCGTACGCGCCGATCGCCATGAAGGCGACGTGGCCGAATGAGCTCAGCCCCGAGTTGCCCATGAACATCTGCAGTGCGACCGTCAGCACGACATTGACGAACAGGACCGTCACAACGCGCACCAGCACGCGGTCCCCGAACGAATTGGTCAGCACGCCAATGATGAGCAGAATGCCGCAGAGAATGGCCGAGGTAACGGCGATTTGCGCCAGCGGCGAACGCCGCGCAGAACCGCTCATCGCCGCTCCCGGGAGTAGACCGGTCGGATCAATCCTTCCGGCCGGATCAACAGAATCACGATGACGATGCCGAAGAGCACTGCGTTGCGGTAATCGAGCATCGCCTGGGGGAGCCACGTCTGCAGCCCCACGGTCAGGAAGCCAAGCAGGTAGCCGCCCAGCACGGCGCCCTTCAGGTTCTCCATGCCGCCAACCACCGCCGCGATGAACGCGATCAGCACCGGCTGCAGACCGACCGCGGGCTCCACGAGCGAGGAGCGTCCCACCCAGAAGATGGCGACGATGCCCGCTAACAGGCCGCTGATAGCGAACGCCACACTGATCAGCAGGTTCGCGCGCACACCAAGTAGGCGGGTCATCGTGAAGTCGTCCGCCGCCGCCCGCAGCGCAATGCCGATGGTGGTGCGGCGCACGAGGATCGTGAGAATCACCAGCGCCACCACGCTGACGACGATACTGGCCAGGTCCACGATCCGGAGCCGCAGCCCGCCAATCGTCACGCTCTCGACGAAGAAGGACGGCAGTCGCACGGCCTGTGGGCGTGGTGAGATCGCCAACAGGGTGACGTTCTGCAAGAGCGTGCTTACCGCGAAGGACGTAATGAGCATCGTGTTGGCAGAGCCGAAGCGCACCGGCCGGAAGGCCACGCGCTCCATGATCACCGCCGCGATGATTGCCGAGAGCACGCTCAGGAGCGCCACCAGCGGCCACGCCACCTGGGTGTTTCCAAACAGCAGCAGGCCATACCCTGCCACCATCACCAGTTCGCCATACGCAAAGTTGATCAGGCGCAGGATGCCGTAAACCACGACCAGGCCCAGCGTCATCAGCGCATAGAGCCCGCCCAGGGAGAACGACGAGATCAGGTATTGAACCAGGCTATCCACCGCTGGCCATCCCCACGCTGGCCGACGAACGGCTGCCTCCCAGGTAGGCCTGCTCCAGGTCGGCGTGTTGCCGGATTTCGTCAGGCGTGCCGACAAACTCCACCTGCCCGGTGTTCATCAGGTACGCGCGGTCAACAATGTTCAGCGTCATGCGCACGTTCTGCTCAATGAGCAGGATGGTCACGCCCAGCCCGCGTAGCTCGGAGATCAACCCGAAGACCTCGCCCACAAGCTTGGGCGACAGGCCGAGCGAGGGCTCATCCATGAGCACCAGTTTGGGCCGGGACATCAGGCCGCGCGCCACGGCCAGCATCTGCTGCTGGCCGCCGGAGAGCGTGCCGGCTGGTTTCGAGAAGCGCTCCCGCAGGATGGGAAAGAACTGGCACCACCTGTCCATGTCCGCCTTGATGCCGTCGCGGTCGTTGCGGATGGCGGCGCCCAGGCGCAGGTTCTCTTCAATCGTGAGTGCCGGGAAGATGCGTCGCCCCTCCATGACCGGGGCAATGCCGCGCCTAACCACGTTCTCCGGGGACATGCCCAGCAGCGACTGCCCGTCATAGATGATCGTGCCCCGCTCCGGCCGCACGATCTGCATGATCGCCTTCATGGTGGTGCTCTTGCCTGCGCCGTTCACGCCGATCAGCCCCACGATCTCGCCCTGGTTGACCGTGAGCGACATCCCGCGCAGCGCCACGATGGCGCCGTAGCGGACGTGCAGGTCCGCAACCTCAAGCAGTGCCATGCAGGGCCACCTCCGAGCCAAGGTACGCCTCGATCACCGCCGGTTCGCGGCGAATCTCCTCGGGAGTGCCCTCAGCGATCGTCTGCCCGTAGTTGAGGACATGGATACGGTCGCACAGGCTCATGATCAGCCGCATGTCGTGATCGACGATCAGGATGCCGCATCCGCGCGTCTCGCGGATCCGCAGCAGGGTCGGCAGCAGAACTTCTATTTCCGCGTCGTTCAGCCCGGCGCCGGGCTCGTCCAGCAGCATGAATCGCGGCTGGGTGGACAGCGCTCGCGCGATCTCCACGCGGCGCTCCTCGCCCTGCGGCAGGATGCTTGCGGGCAAGTTCGCTAAATGGGCAATGCCCATCAGTTCCAGTGCGTCGTGGGCCCGCCTCTGAGCCTCAGCTCGGCCGATTCTATGCGCGCTCATGGCGGCCACTTCCACGTTCTCGGCCACCGAAAAGTCCTTGAACAGTTTCACGACCTGGAACGTGCGGCCCAGCCCAGCGCGGGCAATGCGATAGGGCGGCCATCCGGCCATCTCCTGCCCCATGGCGCTCACGCGGCCACTCGTGATGTTGAGCAATCCGGTAATCAGGTTGATCGTGGTGGTCTTGCCAGATCCGTTGGGCCCTATGAGACCCATGATCTCGCCTTCGCGCAGCGTAAATGTCACGCCGTCAACTGCGCGCAACCCCCCGAAATCCTTGGTGAGGTCATGCACCGCGAGTGCAGTGGTGCTCGTTGTGACGGCCGGTGTTGCGGCAGCCATTTCCCCTCGTTCGCTATGCGCCAGACACGGGACGACGGAGTGGGGTCATCCTCCCACTCCGTCGCGCTTCACGCAAAGTGATCAGGCCTCTGGCGTCCACTCCGGCTGCACGCGCTCCACGAAGGTGGACTTGCCGTCCTTGACCTCCAGGATGAACGCTTCCTTCTGGGGTGCATGGCCTCCAGCGGCGTCGGCCCAGTCCAGGTTGCCGCTGAGCATCTCGTAGGTGCCCTCTTCCAGCGCCTTGGCCAGTGCCGGGCCCTCCGTGGTGCCAGCCCGCTCGATCGCATCGGCCAGGACGTAGATCACATCCCATCCCAGGATGGCGAATACGGTCTCCGGCGGTCCACCGAACTTCTCCGAGTAGAGCCGTAGGTACTCGTCCATCTCTGGCCCAGATTCCGAGCCCAGGAACCCGTGCGTCGAGATGAAGATGTTATTGCCGAGCTCAGGACCAACCGCGGGGTAGAAATCGGCGGTGTCCATGGCGTCGCCGCCCATGAGGGGCATCTCCAGCCCGGCTGCGCGAAGCTCGCGCACCATCATGGCGTAGTCCGGCATGTTGGTGGAGAGAAAGATCACCTGGGGTGGCTCTGGCAGCTCGTTCAGGCGCTGAATCTGCGCGTTGAGCTGCATGTCACCCATTACGTAGGTGTCGTCACTGACGATGGTCCCACCGAGATGCTCGAACGTCTCGCGGAAGTAGTCGCCAAGCGACTGGGTGTACTCCGTGGAGCTATCCACGATCATCCCGGCATTTGTCCAGCCCTGCTCGATCGCGAACTGGGCCGCCGCCGCCGACATGGTCTGGTTCCACATTGAAAGCGTGAACTGCAGGTCACCCAGGGCATCCGACCCAAACAGCGGAGAAGATGCACCCGGGGAGATGCCAACGATGCCGGCATCCTGTGCGGCCTGGCCGGCAGGCGCCCCGTAGTCGAAGTCGTTTGGCGCGATGATGACATCAGCGCCGCCGTCGATCAGCTCGATAGCGACGTTGCCAACGGTGGCCGGGTCAGTCTTGCCGTCGCCAACCGCCAACTCCAGCGGCCGTCCCAGCACGCCTCCAGCGGCATTGATCTGCTCGATCGCGAGCTCCATCGAGGCGAGCGACGGCAGGTCATATGCCGCCATCCAGCCGGATTGATGAATGGCCGCGCCAATGATGATTGGCTCTCCCGAGGGAGCAGCCGCCATCGGGCTCGCCTCAGGCGTGGCATCCTGTGCCACAACCAGCGAACGGAAGCCGGTGACGCCTACACCAGCGACGACCAAACCCCGAGCGAGAAACGTGCGCCTCAGCATGTCGCGAGTCCTTTCTTGTACGCGTACCCAGCGAACGGGCTCCCGAACTCACGCCGATTCATGCGCACGTCGTTGCGCGCATGCTCAGCTCCCTGAGCTGACGGAAGCGAAACCGTAGCGACAGCACCTTTGCTCCCGATGTTGTTTGCCATGCGATCCTAACCGGGTCACAAAAGCTTGTCAACATTGCGGCTTGTGCGACATGCAACAACCAGGGTGTCCGTGTTGCAAGGGCTCGTCCGCCCAGCGATCCTGCGGGATTCTTCCCAGTTTTTCACTCCACCCTCCTCGTGGCCAAATGGACACGGAGGGCTGTCGCCAATCTCACCCCGTCTCGCTGTAGGCGGTTGCAGGAGGCGGTCCCAGATGATCCAGCGGGACCCATCCCGTGACGTCCACGTACCGCACGGTAACGAAGCCGCTCAGGGCGTGGCCAGTTTGCTCGACGAGTTGTCCCATTGCCGCCGTGCCGAGAACACCAAACTCTGTCCCTGGCCCAGCGTAAATCGGCACATCAGCCATCACCGCCGCCGGTCCTACCGGGCCGGGATTGGGCACGGCGACGGAAGGTGCATTGGGATCGAGTGGCGGCTGGGGCGGGTACGGTGCCGCTGGCAGTGCCTCCGCTGCGGCGACCGAGCCTACCGGGGTTGCGGCGCCAGGAGGGGCTGGCGGCAACTCGCTCTCCTCGGTGAGAACAAGTGCATCAGCGCGAATCCAGCCGGTAAGTACGCCGGCCGTCACGGGGTAATACCCGTCCACTCGGTCCCCGGTCACGTACACCTCGGTGCCGGCTGGCAACCAGGAGAGAACGTTAGCGTCGTCCTGTGGAGCATCTTGCAGAGAGGCATCGATCTGGAGGAGTCCCGGAGCCGCATGCACCGGGTGCGGATTGAAAATGGAGGAGGCCGCCAGAGCCACAATTGCCAGGAGCGCGCAAGCCAGGAGAACAGCAATCTTTGACATGAACGTTGCCCACCTTATCAGCGCCAGATGGGCGCTGAGTCGCCGTCTTGCGGGGGCAACGGCAATAGCAAAGCAGCACGACGCGCATCGAGATCAGGAGCGTCGTATGTGGATCTACGCAGCATGCCAGCAGTGGGATTGCTCAGCACGTACGCCATTGGTCCCACAATCCTAGCCGGGCTTCGCCACTCAGCCCGGCGTATCAGCTCTGGCTACTCAAACCAGCTCTAACGAGCGATGTCGTCGGATGGCGCAATATCTACGGCCTCGAACACGTTATCGAGCGCGAGGCGAAGACCCAGCAATACGGGTGACGTGACGGTTCCAGTTTCCGCGGACAGAACCTCGGTATACCTGTCCGATTCCAGCGCCAGCACGAAAATGGAGTTCGTGGCTGGCTTGATGAGCCACGACTTACGCACCCCTGCCCGCGCGTAGAGCGTGCGCTTGACGAGGAGATCTTTGTGGCATGTGGCCGGCGAACGTTTCTCCGCTACGAGATCGGGTCTAACCTCGACATTGGCTTCACCGATGATGTCGTGTCGCTCACGGGGGATGAACTGCAGGGCAGGGATCACATAGTTACGCTCGGTAACATGAACACCTGAGTTGTCACGTACCCAGCCAAGTCGCAGCGCGCGGACATGGGTTGATAAGCGAACGAAGAGGTTGCTGCTAACCGTCTGGTGTCACCACGTTGCGCCGGTATCACAAGGAACTCTCCATCGATCAGCTCGTACCGTTCGCCCCGCTTGCTCTCTGGCATGGCGTAGAGATCATCGACAGTCAGCGTTCTTGGTAGGGCCATGAAAGCCTCCTGCTACCCCCGGTCCCGGCTGCTGCGCTCACCCTCGATCCCTGCCAGACGCAGGGCTGCGCGCAGGAGGACGTTCGCGCCGGCTTCCAGGTCTTCAGGATGGGAGTGCTCCTGCTCGCAGTGACTGAGGCCATTCACCGAGCGGACAAATATCATGGCGCTCGGAGCGATCTCCTGCACGTACTTGGCATCATGCCCGGCTCCCGACCAGAGTCGCTGGACTGGCACCCCGAGCTCATCTGCCGCACCCTGCACCGCCTCCACGATGTCAGCGGTGAACGGTGTGGGCTCGCTCGTCCAGAAGCGGGAGACCGAAACGCTGGTGCTGGTCTCCCGCGCCACGTCGCGGGCAAGCAGTTCCAGGCTATCCAGCAGCGTCTCCAGCGTGGCAAGCTCTGGGTGCCGAAAATCCACGCTCATCGTGACCTTGCCGGGGATGGTGTTGATCACATTCGGCTCCACCGACAGGCGTCCCACTGTGCCAACCGCGCCGTTTACCGTCCTCGCGATCTCGTTCACCCCGGCAACCACACGTGATGCCGCGACCAGCGCATCGCGCCGCAGCGGCATGGGCGAAGGTCCAGCGTGATCGGCGTGCCCCTCCACCACGACTTCGCTCCAGGTGATCCCGACAATGCCCTCAACCACGCCGACCGGGATATCCGCGTCCTCCAGCACCGGCCCCTGTTCGATGTGCAGTTCGAGATAGGCGTCTATTGGCCCGGGACGGTTCTGCCGCTCCCCCTTGTAGCCAATACGCTCCAGTTCATCACCGAAGCGCGCTCCGTCACGGTCGGAACGGCCATAGACGTAGTCAGGCGTGAACTGCCCCGTCACCGCGCCCGACGCCAGCATGGCTGGCTCGAAGCGCACACCCTCCTCGTTCGTCCAGTTGACGATCTCCAGCGGCTTGGTCGTCGTCACGCCGTGGTCATTCAGCGTGCGCATCACCTCCAACGCCGCGAGGACACCATAGGCGCCGTCGTAACGTCCGCCCTGCCGGACCGAGTCGATATGGGAGGCCATCACGACCGCGCCGCCCGCGCGGGAGCCGGCGCGCCGCCCGCTCATGTTGCCAAAGTCGTCGTGCCGCACCTGGAGGGCTGACTCTTCCATCCAGCGCCGCAGGAGGTTGCGCGCGCTCTGGTCTTCGTTGGAAAGCGCCAACCGGGTCACGCCGCCACCCGGCGTCGCGCCGATCTGGGCAAGGTCTCGCAGGCTCTCGTGCAGGCGCTGGGCATTGACGCGCATCGGCGGACTCCTTGGGCTAGGCGCAGATCGGAATCTAACTGAGGATTGTCAACGCGCGCGTAGCGTGGTTCAACTTTTCTCCGCCATCGGCCGTAACAACCACGGTGTCCTCAATGCGGATGCCGAACTTGCCGGGGAAGTACACGCCCGGCTCGTCACTGAAGGTCATCCCTTCTGCCAGGGGGAGGTCATTTCCAGCCACCAGGTACGGCTCCTCGTGGACGGCCAGGCCCAGGCCGTGACCAACGCGATGGAAGAACGCCTCGCCATATCCCCGGGCAGTGAGGAACTCGCGGGCAGCGCGATCCACTTCTTCGCAGGGGACGCCTGGCTGCACGGCGGAAAACGCGATCTCGTTGGCCGCCAGGACCGCCTCATAGGCGGTTTCATACTCTGCGGATGGTTCGCCAACATGCGCGGAGCGGGTAACATCGGAGTAGTACCCGTTCAGCGTGCCGCCCCAGTCCACAACCAGAGCATCCCCTTCCTGGATAACACGCTCCCCGGCGTTGTGATGCGGAGACGCAGAGTGGGGGCCGCTGGCCACGATGCAGAAGGCCGGTGTAACGCCGCGCGCCTTGAGCGCGGCCTCCAGGCGCTCCTTTGCCTGCAGTTCGGTCAACCCGGCCACCGGCTGCCGGATGAATTCCTCCCAGGTTTCATCGGTGCGGCGCGCCACGTCCGCCATCGTGGCAACCTCCGCAGCGTCCTTGCGCATCCGTAGTGGCCGCAGGAGCGGCGCGGCTTCCACCCAGCGCGCCCCAGGCATCGCCCGTTGCAGCCGCAGCAGGAAGACGCTCCAGAGGTCGTCATTCACCGCGATGGTGTCGTTCACGCCCACTCCGGCGACTCCGGCAAGCACGTTCGCCGGCTGCTCCGTCTCTGTCCAGGTGATGAGCTGAAGCAGGTGCTCCTTGCCATCGAGCAGGGCCGCCTCCAGGCGCGGCACCACATACAGCGCCTGCCCCTCTCGCGGCAGCACCAGCACGCTCATCCGCTCGGACTCATGTCCCTCGTAGCCGATCAGGTAGAACAGGTCCGGCGACGGCCCGACGATAAGCAGGTCAATGTTGTGTTGCGCCATCTCTTCCTGCACACGTCGCAGGCGATACAGGTGCACTGCATCGTTGCTCGAGGTGGTGAGCGATGTGGTCATCTTCGGGAAAGCTCCTGTTCATCCATCATGTTGTCGCTCGTCCAGCGTACAGTATTCTTTCCCACTGTCTCACGTCTTTCGCCGCATGAAGTGCGGTCAGGCGCCGGGAACCCGCCCCGAGTGTCGCGTGCCTGTTTCTAAAAGGAGACCTACCGAATGGATAAGCATCGTTTCAGCACCCGGGGACGCCTCGCCGGATTGCTCGTCGCGGCTGGCGCCGTGATGAAGCCATGGGAAGTCCTGGCGCAAGACGCGACCCCGGGAGCATCCCCCGGCGCAACCCCCGCGGCTCTGGGCGAGGCCATTCAGTCCCAGACGCGGGAGGAGTTCCGCGCCGAGTTGAACGAGGCGATGGGATACACCGAGGCGACTACGCCCGGTGGTAGCTTCATCGACTCCGCCACTTCTGATATTCAGACAATGCAGCCGTTCCTGGCGGAAGAGCAGGTATCTCTTGGTGTAGTGGGTCTAATCTACGAAGGGCTGACCGGCGGCGATCCGCGCACTGGGCAACCTGCTCCCGGCGGCCTCGCCGATTCCTGGGAGATCGCTGAGGACGGACGCACCTACACGTTCCACCTGAATCAGAACGTGAAGTGGCACGACGGCACGCCATTTACTGCCGCAGACGTGCAGTTCTCCGCTGACGCCCTGGCGAGCCCAGACTCCGGCAGCGTGTATACCGGTAGCTTTGTCGCCACGGTGGAGTCCTGGCGCGCGATCGACGATTACACTTTTGAAATGGTCGCTCGGGAGCCGGTCTACACGTTCCTGTTCGACATTCAGACGTTGTTCGTGGTGCCGAAGCACATCTGGGAGAGTGTCCCTCTCGCAGACTGGCGCACAGATCCCGGCGCCACCGGCGCCGATCCGTCTCGCGTGGTTGGCACGGGCCCCTTCAAGTTCCAGGAGTGGCGGCAGGGCGAAAGCATCACCCTGGTCCGCAACGACGAGTACTACGACAAGGTCCCGTATATCGAATCCTATGTACTGCGCATCTGGCCTGACCAAACATCGGTCGTGAATGCGCTGCTCAACGCCGAGCTTGATGTCGCGGCCCTTGAGCCGTCGGACATTGCAGCAGTTGAAGGGACGCCGGGCATCGCCGTCGTACACTATCCGACGCGCGGCTTCACCTACTACGAGTTCAACCTCGATCCCGATGTGACCACGAAGTGGCAGGACGAGCGTGTGCGGCAGGCACTGCTCTACGGGCTGGACCGCGAATCGATTGTCAATGACATTCTGCTCGGTTACGCAGAAGTGGCGCAGGGCACACAGCCAGTCGTTTCATATGCCTACGCCCCGGATGAAATTGCCACGAAGTACACCTTTGATCCCGAGAAGGCGAAGAGCCTTCTGGCCGAGGCGGGTTGGACCGATAGCGATGGGGACGGCATCCTGGACAAGGATGGCGAAGCGCTCGCCTTCGAGTTCCTCTATCCTTCCGGCTCACCAACGTCGGATCAAATCGCTGCGTACATCCAGGATGCCTGGGGCGCCATTGGTGTGAATGGCACGCCGCGTTCCCTGGAGTTCCCGGCGCTCATTGAGGCCACCACCACGAACCCCACGTTCGAAATCGCCATGTACGGCTTCAGTTGGGACGCCAGCTTCATCCAGGACGCTATGTTCGGCTGCGACCAGTACCAGGTCGGCTTCAACGACATGAAGTACTGCAACCCGGAACTGGACGAAATCAACGACCAGGCCAAGCGCAGCTTCGACGAAGCCGAACGGCGCGAACTGCTGGTCGAGGCCAGCAACATCGTCAACGATGAGCAGCCAATCGCGGTGCTGCACTTCTCACAGGCGCATGCGGCATTCAACGATGCGCTTCAGAACTACTCCCCCAGTACCTGGGGTGTTGATCTGACCCAGGTCTGGATTCAGCAGTAGCCGATCAGCGACCGCGACGTGGTGGATCGCCACGTCGCGGTTTACCATTTATCTTGTAGTATCTCGGGAAGTCCCGCCCGTGGTCAGGGCATTGTGCCCGTCAAAGTCAATAATGGTGAATCGGCCATGCACATCATTGCTCTTGCGATCAGCCCATTCGGAGGCCGCTGGTGATTGCCTACATTGCGCGGCGCCTGCTGCAGATGGTTCCCCTTGTCCTGGGCGTCACCTTTCTCACGTTTGCCATCATCAATCTCATGCCGGGCAGCCCGGTCATGCGCCTGCGAGACAACCCCAAAATCCGTCCCGAAGCCGCTTTGGCGCTTGAGAAGCAACTCGGGCTCGACCAGCCGTGGCCGGTGCGCTACGTGAACTGGCTGGGCGATCTGGCCCAGGGCAACCTGGGCGTCTCCCTGTACAACCAGCTCCCGGTGGCGGATCGCATCTGGGCCGCCATCCCGAACACGCTGCTCCTGGCCGTCACCTCGCTCACCATTGCCCTGGCGATCGCGGTCCCAATGGGCATCTATGCGGCGGTGAAACATGGCACGACGTTTGACCGGGCCTCCAGCGTAACCTCCGTTGCGCTCTACTCGATGCCAGACTTCTGGCTGGCCCTCCTGCTGGTCATTCTCTTCGCGCTGAAGTTCAAGGAGTGGGGCCTCCCGGCGCTGCCTGTCGGCGGGATGACGGATGCTCGTGGCGGGGGCGACCTGCGCGATCGCATCGAACACCTCATCCTGCCGGTCGCCGCACTTTCGATGGTGCAGATCGGATCCTGGGCGGCGTTTTTCCGCTCCTCGATGCTGGAAACGCTTAGCCAGGAGTACATCCGCACGGCAAACAGCAAGGGTCTACCGGAACGCACCATCCTCTACCTGCATGCGTTCAAGAATGCCTTCCTGCCGCTCATCACCATTGTTGGCCTTGCGTTGCCCGGTCTGCTTGGCGGCGCGCTGTTTATCGAGACGATCTTCGCCTGGCCAGGAATGGGGCGCCTCACGTACGAAGCGGTAGGCCGCCGCGACTACACGATGATCATGGCCACCACGCTCATGTTCTCGGTCCTGACCATGCTCAGCAATCTCATCGCGGACGTGCTCTACGCCACGCTCGATCCGCGTATCCGGCTGGCCTAGAGGGAACACTGACATGGTTGATGCCGCTACCAGCCGCGTTGCCGGCCAGGAACCTGATGTCGAGATCCTCCCAGCCACAGGGTCGGGGCCTATTCCTGCGACACCAGTCCGTGAGAACGCACTTGGCCAGTACGCCGAGTCCGAAGCATATGTCGGCTCATTGGATCGTCGCTCCCTGCACAAGACACCGGGCCTCTACACACGCGCCTGGCGCCGCTTCCGCAAGAACGGCGTGGCAATGGCCGCGCTGGTCACGCTCATCCTGATCGTGATTTTCGTGGCTAGCGCCGGGCTGATCTCGACCTACATCACCGGCTTCACCCCCTCCGAGAACCACCTGGCAGACAAACTCAAGCCGGTCATGACCGATGGATACATCCTGGGCAGTGACGGGAATGGCCGCGATATCCTGACGCGCCTCGCGTACGGCGGCCGAGTCTCGATCATGATCGCCGTCCTGTCCGGCCTGGCGACCTTCTTCGTCGGCGGCGCTGTCGGGCTCCTTTCGGGGTACGCGGGCGGCAAGACGGACACTGTCCTGATGCGCCTGGTCGATGTGCTCCTCTCCATTCCGGGCCTGCCGCTCCTGATTCTCATCGCCTCGCTCTATTCGCCCGGTCCACTCGGTCTTGCTTTCGTGCTCGCTGCCGTCTCCTGGCCAGGCATCGCCCGCATCGTCCGCGGTCAGGTTCTGGAACTGCGCGGACGAGAGTACGTTGATGCCGCCCGCACGATTGGGGCTGAACCCATGCGCATCGTGTTGCGTCACATTCTGCCGAACATCTTGCCCCTGATGATCGTCTACATATCGCTGGTGATTCCTGGCCTGATCCTGGCGGAAGCCGGCCTCTCCTTCCTCGGCATCGGGGTGCAGGTGCCGACGCCATCGTGGGGCAACATGCTCGGTGACGCGCAGCAGTTCTTCCGCACCAATCAGGCAAATGTGCTCATTCCCGGCTTGATGATCTATGTCACCTCGCTCACCATGTACCTGGTGGGAAGCGGCCTGCGGGACGCGTTTGATCCCAAACTCACTGAATAACACATTGCTTGTTCACCTCAACTTGCCTGCCGTTTATCCTGTGTGGCAGCACAATCACCCGCCCGGCTGCGCAGTGCGGCCGGGTGCTGGCGTGTCAGAGAGCACGGCACCGTGGACGAGGAGCACAGGACACCCATGTCATCACCACGAATGACCCGGCGCACTGGTCTGATGGCCATGGCTGGACTTGGCGCGCTGGCCATGGATCGGCGCATTGGCTGGGCCCAGGAGGCAACCCCGGCAAGCGCCGAGCCAATGGCGTCCCTGACGCGGGAGGAATACCGTGCCCAGGTCCAGGAGGCGATGGGCTTCACCGATGCGGCAACACCTGGCGGTACATTCATCCGCGCCATCGTCAGCGACCCGCAAACAATTCATCCCCTGCTGGCCGATGATGAGGATTCCATCAACCTGGTCGAGCAGCTCTACGATCCGCTGGTCGGCATCGATCTCCTCACCGGCGGACCGGCGCCCTCCGGACTCGCGGACTCCTGGGACGTCGGGGCGGATGGTCGCACGTATACGTTCCGCTTGAACCCGGACGCCCTCTGGCATGATGGAACTCCGGTGACCGCGGACGATGTCCAGTTCTCCCTTGACGCCCTGGCCAACCCTGACGTGGGGTCCTCGTACCAGGGATCCTTCCTGGCTGCCATCGAATCCTGGCGCGTGATTGACGACCACACGTTTGAGGTGGTGGCGAAGGAGCCGCTCTTCACCGTCCTATACGACCTCGTGAACTGGATCATTCCTCGCCACATCTGGGAAAACGTGCCCGTCTCCGACTGGCGCACTGATGGTGGCGCCACCGGCCAGGACCCCGCTCGCGTGGTGGGCTCTGGTCCCTTCCGCTTCCGGGAATGGCTGCCGGGAGAGAGTGTCACGCTGGATCGCAACCCGGACTACTTCGACCAGGCGCCGTACCTGGAGAGCTACTCCATGCTGATCCGCCCGGATCAGACTGCCATCGTCAATGCGCTCATCAATGCGGAGATAGACGCGGCCGTTCTGGAGCCGGCCGATGTGGCCACCATCGCCGGCACGGACGGACTCGCGGTAGCCACCTACCCGACCGCCGACTTCAACTTCTACCTGACCAACCTGGACCCGGAGAAATCCACCCTTTTCCAGGACGTGCGTGTACGTCAGGCTCTGCTCTACGCTCTCGACCGGGAAGCCATAGCGAGCGACATCCTGCTCGACAACGCGCGGGTGGCGAATGGAACCCAGCCGGAAATCTCCTACGCCTACGCCCCGGAACGCCTCACCACGCAGTACACGTTTGATCCTGATCGGGCGAGAGCACTCCTAGCCGATGCCGGCTGGGCAGACGGTGACGGTGATGGCATCGTCGAACTGGAGGGGACACCTCTCTCGTTCGAGGTGCTCTATCCCAGCGGCTCCCCGACGTACGACCAGGAACTCGCCTACATACAGGATGCCTGGCGCGAAGTCGGGATCGACGCCCAGCCAACAACGCTTGATTTTCCGGCGCTGGTCGGCACCCTTACCGGTGACCACGCCTTCGATATGGCCTTCCTTGGCTTCGGGTGGGACGCTACATTCATCCAGGACCTGATGTTCGGCTGCGATCAGTACGAGGGAGGCTTCAACGTCGTCCGCTACTGCAACCCGCAACTGGATGAGATCAATGCCCGCGCCAAGCGCACGCTGCCAGAGGCTCCGCGGCGGGAATTGGTGATTGCAGCCACCGACATGATCAACGAAGATCTGCCAGTAGGTGTCCTGCACTTCAACGACGCCAACCTTGGCTACAGTACGCGACTACAGAACTTCCGGCCAACCGCCTGGGGGTTGGATCTGACGTCAATCTGGATCAGCGAGGACGCCTGACTGCCCGCGACGCTCACCGTCCTCAACGCACTGGAGACCTATTTCATGACTGCGACATTCGCTGTGCCTGCCCGTGCTGACGTGCCGGTTGAGCAAACGTGGGCACTGGAAACGATCTTCCCGGACGATCACGCCTGGCAAGCTGCCTACAGGACTATCGAGGCTCGTCTCAGCGAGTTCGACAAGTCGCGCGGCCACATCGCCGACGGAGCCGGAATTCTGCTTGGGGCACTGCAACTCGCGGACGAGCTGGATGAACAAGTCGGCAAGATCGGTATCTACGCCGGGCTTCACCGCGCAGAAGACGCCACCAACACGCACTACGGGGAGATGGCGGACCGCGCTGACGGACTCGGAAGCCGCTTTGAAGCAGCCACTGCCTTCATCCAGCCAGAGGTTGCGGCCCTGCCAGATGCCACCATTTCGGCATGGCTCGCGCAGGAACCAGGCCTGGCGCCGTACCGCGTAGCGATTGAACGGATCACGAGGCGCCGGGCGCACATCCGCTCCACAGAGGTCGAGGAACTGCTGGCTCGAGCGACCGAGATGGCTGACGCCTCGGAAGTCACCCAGGGCGTGCTGGAGGATGGCGAACTCCCCCTGGGCGAAATCCAGGATGAAACCGGTTTGCCGGTTCGGTTGGCACAGGGAAACCTGCAGCGCTACCTCGATTCCACTGACCGTCGCGTGCGCCAGGAAGCCTGGGAATCCTCAGCTGATGGCTATCTCGCCTTCCGAAACACGTTCGGAGCCACGCTAGCTGGCGCCATCAAGCGCGATGTCTTCTATGCCCGCGCCCGTGGCTACGATTCCTCGTTGGCAGCGGCGCTCGATGTCGACAACATCGACCCGACCGTTTTTCACAACCTGCTGGACACCGTCTGGCGGAACTTCCCCATCTGGCATCGCTATTTCCGCGTGCGCCGGCTGCTCCTCGGCCTGCCCGAGGGGGATCACCACGTCTACGACCTGGAAGCCCCACTCTCGGACACGGTCAGTTTCCCGTGGCAACGCGGCGTCGAAACCATCCTGGCCTCGCTGGCCCCGCTTGGCGACGACTACGTCAACGAAGTTCGGCGCGGGATGGCCGAGCGCTGGGTGGATCGCGCGGCGAACCAGGGCAAGGGGGGCGGCGCCTTTTCGAGCGGCAGGTTCGGCACTGAGCCGTTCATCTCGATGACGTACCAGGACACCCTCACCAGCGTGTCCACGCTGACCCACGAAATCGGCCACTCCATGCATTCCTTGCTCACGTGGCAGTCGCAACCCATCGTCTACCAGGATTACGGCATGTCCGCCGCCGAAACGGCCTCCAATTTCAACCAGGCCCTGATGGGCGCGCACATGCTGGCCGAGCGCGACGACCGCGACTGGACCATCGCGGTCATTGAGGAGCGAATGGCCAACAACATGCGTTATCTGTTTACGATGCCGATTCTGGCCCGCTTTGAACTGGCGGCCCACGAACGTGTGGAGGCAGATGGCGCGCTGTCCGCGGACTGGATGAGCAAGACAATTCTGGGTTTCTACCGGGATGGCTATGGCGATGAGGTCGTTATCGATGGACCACGGGTTGGGATCACCTGGGCGCGCTTCCCTCACCTGTTCATGAACTACTACGTGTTTCAGTACGGGGTTGGCATCTCGGCGGCGGCAGCCCTGGCGGATAACCTGCTCCGGGAGGGCGAGCCCGCGCGTGACCGTTACCTAAACTTCCTTCGCGCCGGTGGTTCTGTGTATCCAATTGAGGGGCTGCAGCAGGCCGGGGTCGATATGTCTACGCCGGAACCGATTGAGCGCGCGTTCGCCATCATGGATGGCTACATCGACCGGCTGGAGGCCCTGGTCCCCTAAGCTGATCACAACGATGGGAGGGCCAGTTCCCTCTCGCCCGAAAGGACGACCTCTATATGAAGTGCCCGATTGATGGCAGCGAACTGCGTATCAGTGAGCGCCAGGGAATCGAAGTTGACTACTGTCCCCAGTGCCGGGGAATCTGGCTTGATCGCGGCGAACTCGACAAGCTCCTCGAGCGCAACGCGCAATTCCAGTCCGCTGCGCCAGCCTCGCGTGAGGGCGTCCGGTATGACGAGCCACCCCGCCCCTACCGGGACGACGATCGTCGCGATCGCGACGATGACCGCCGCCCGTACGACGACGACCGCCGCAGCTATGACGATCGCGACGACTACCGGAAGAGCAAGAAGAAGCGTGCCCGCTCCTTCTTGGACGACATCCTTGACTTTGACTAGTGCCCTGCATTACTCGTGTCTCGAGCTTGTCGAGGGACCCCGTCGCGACCCTTCATCACCCAATACAAGTGTCGTCTCGAGCTTGTCGAGGGATCACGTTGTCCTTGCCATGAAGCGAAATACGAAAGTCCTCGACTGCACGTTGGTTGACATGGCTTCGGCGCTCTTCGGGGGTGCGTGGAGCCGAAACCAATCGGCTGGTAACGTCAGATGAGCAGCGAACTCGTCATTGCCCTCGTGGTCATCCTGGTTGTGTTGGCCATTGCCGGGATCATGCTGTCCCGGAGATCACGTGGCCAGGTAGCTGCCGCTGTACCCCAGCCAGCACCAACGCCCGTGTTAGCTCCCGTGAGGGAGCCAGCGGGATCGGGAATCGTGGCGGAACTCAGCGAGCTACAGCGCGCGGGCCAGTGGGACGTACTCCTGCGTCGCCTGGACATCATCTTGCCCGAATGGCCCGTCTCCTCGTCCCTGATCGAGGTGGCTCGCGCGGTCGGCAACCTCGATCACGACCTGGAGCTATTGCCGCAGGATCCCGTCACCAGTGTCGTGACCAGGCGCCTTGAGGCGCAGACCGACGCCGTCTCGGAGCACCTATGGCGCCTGGCGGACCAGCTCGTCCTGGCAGATCGCATGCGCGGCCCGGCGCTGCAGCAACGCCTGGAACAGGAGGATAACGTACTCCTCCGGCTGCTCCCCGCCATCCAGTCCGCCCAGGACGAGCTCGTGCAGCTCACCATGGGCGGAGACACTTCGGCGGCTTTGCAGCGTGCGGAGGGTCGCTTCCTGGCTTTAGGAGAGACGGCGCGCGAATTGCAGAGTTTGAGTGGGTAGAGTGAGCCCAGCAAGGACGCGTGGGAGAGTGCTGGCGAGATGCCCTCCCGCACGACGGCGAGGCAAGATCGGCCACCGCGCGGCCCGCCGGGAGCTAAAGACTCCCGGCTACTCCTGACGGAAGGCCCATGAATGGGCCATAGAGCGCCCAGCAATAGGGAACCGTCCTCGACCTACCGTGGCGTAAGCGAGCGCTCAAAGCGGCAGTGATCGGCCTCTTCTTCCGGGTCATCCGTCGCGTCGCCGGGCGATCACCAAGCTCGCCCTGTTGCCGGAAGTATTTAGCTTCCGGCAACAAGGTCGTGATGCTTCCCTTCCACCCCGTCGCCTCTTGACGTCACACTACCCCGCCTGCGTTCCCAGCTTCTCCAGCAGCAGCGCCTCTGCCACGATGAACCGCTCCAGTTCCTGCAGGCTCACGCTCTCGTTTGCCGCGTGAACCTGGGATTGCTCATCGCCGGGCCCCCAGACAATGAACTCGGCATCCGGGGCTACCCCCTGGAGCGTGGTCAGCAAGGGGATCGTGCCACCAGATCCTGTGATCTTGGCGTCCACCCCAAATGTTTCTTGAAGCGCTTCCTGCGCCGCGCTAAAGACCGGGCCGCCCGTACCAACCTCGAAGGCATCTCCTGTCTGCATCGGGGCCGTCACCACCTCAACGCCCCACGGCGCGTGCGCGTGCAGATGCGCCATGAGCAGGCGTAGGGATGCCGCCGGGTCCGACCCTGGCGCAATGCGAAGCGAAATACGGGCCTTGGCCTCCGGGATCAGGCTGTTCGAGGCGCCTTCCGTCGGGGTTGTGTCCAGGCCGATCACCGTCACTGAGGGGCGGGCCCAGAGGCGTGTCGCCAGCGTGCCACTGCCGATAAGCCCAACGCCTGAGAGTACACCTGCCGCTGTGCGGAAGTCCTCCTCGGGAATGCCGCCGCCCTCCCAGTCGAAGCGAGTCAGACCTTCGATAGCGACATCACCGTTTTCATCCAGAAGCGAATCCAGGATACGAACCAGCGCCATCAAGGCATCCGGTGCGGCTCCGCCGTAGGCGCCCGAGTGCGCCATTCCCTTCAGAGAGCGCACAGTGACGTCGCAGGACGCGATGCCACGCAGAGCCGCCGTCAGTTCGGGCTCGCCCGCCTTCATGTTGCCGCCGTCGTTGATGATGAAAGCATCGACCTTCGCCAGGCCTGGGTTGGCCGCGATCAACGACTCCAGGTTTCCGCCAAACTCTTCCTCACCCTCGATCAGCACGCGCACGCCGACCGGCGGCCTGCCCCCATACAGGCGCAGGGCTCCGGCGATAATCATCACCCCAGACTTGTCATCGGACGCACCGCGGCCATACATGCGCCCATCCCGGATGAACGGCTCGAACGGCTCGAAGTCCCAGCCCTGCTCCGCCGGTGCCGGCTGGATGTCGTAGTGGGCGTAAAGCAGCACAGTCGGCGCACCGGGAGGAGCAGGGATGTCCGCGTAGACCGCTGGATAACCGCCAGGGACCTCCAGCAGCCTTGCCTCGACGCCGTAGCGGTCCAACAGATCAACGACCGCCTGCGCAGTCTGCAGGACCGGCTCTGCCGGAAAGCCAGGGAAGCCACAGGAGGGGATACGCACCAGGGCCGCCAGGTCCTCGGTAATATCCGCCATCAGCGCTTCGGTCGCCATCGCGATTTCATTGTGGGGCACGGTTCATCCTTCCGGGTGTTACGCCGCTTCCATTGCGTGGAGTATCGCAAAGTCACCCACGTCCGAGAATCGCGCCGATACTGGATCAGGGCAGGAAGTGGTCTGCCAACTCGTTGAATCGCGCCACATGGAGCAGCCGCCCGTTCCCGAGCGTGGGATCGATCTCCTGGTATTCCAGGCGCCAGGTCGCACGGTGTGGGATGTAGACCGCGTTGAGGCCTGCGGCCAGCGCCGGGTTGATGTCGGACTTCGGGGAGTTTCCGATCATCCAGGTTCGCTCCGGGTCAAGCCCGATCGATTCCGCCAGGAAGCGGTAGGACGCCGCGTCCTTCTCTGGGACGATCTCCGCGTGGCGGAAGTAGCTGCCGATCCCGGAGCGGTCGATCTTCAACTGCTGTTCTTCCGCGTGCCCCTTGGTCATCAGCGTCAGGTCGTGCACCTCAACGAGGCGCTGCAACGTATCTTCGACCCCATCGATAAGCTCGATCGGCTCTGACAAGATGCGCTCCCCAAACGCCATGACGCGCCGCAAATCATCGTCGTTGATCTCCCGCTCCGCCAGGCGCTCATAGGTGGCCTGCAGGTTGCGACTGAACGCCGCCGACCCATAGCCGTGAACGCGAAAGTTCGCGATCTCGATCTCGTCTAGTACCGCGCGTACATCGTCCCGCGAGAGCTTTGAATGGTCCAGGTAATCCATGAAGTCCTCGATGGCGCGCTCGAAGTGGATGTTGTTCTCCCAGAGCGTGTCGTCAGCATCGAAGATCAGGTGCTGTCGGCTTGTAAAGCGGTCCGCAGGTGCGTCAGTCATGGTCATCCCGTGTCGTTTCCCTGAACTGAGATTGCACACCGTGTGTCGAGGTGTGCCAGCGCGGCATTCTGCCATGAAGCAATAGGCGCCGCCCTGGCGACCCCACGCCAACCGTAGTCTGTCATCAGTGTGCGATGATGACCCCATGTCTCGCTGAAGCCCGCTGGAGGCACTATGGTTCGCCGTCAGAATCCGATTCTGATAACCCCAGAGGAACGCGCCCACCTGGAAACACTCGCCAAAGATGCGTCTACGCCCATCCTGACCCGCGATCACGCGCGCATCCTGCTCATGGCTGATCAGCACAACCCGGCCCGCTACTACACGGACGCCGAGATCGCTGATGAACTCGGCGTCAGCGGGCGCACGGTCGCCCGTGTGCGAGCCCGCTACTCGCAGGCTGGCCTGGATGGCGCCCTGAACCGCCGCCCCACGCGCCGCGTCTACGAACGCCGCCTCACGCTGGAACAGGAGCAACAGGTGATTGCCCTGGTCAGCGCACCGCCCCCGGTAGGGCAGGGCCGCTGGAGCCTGCGCGTGCTCACGAAGCACATCGTCGAGCAGGGAATCATTCCTTCGATTTCGCCTGAAACTGTGCGGACGATCCTGCGCAGACATGGGATCAGCCTCGGACTGTAGCCTCCACGGCCAGCCCCAGACTCACGTCCCTTGAGGAACCGTCAAACGAGACGACGGACTGATACGCCCGCTTGACCATTACCCCCATGTACTGGGTCAGCCATACGCCCCTCACCCTACCCCTCGTCGAGCCAGACCGGGTTTGTCCAGGCCTTTTTCCCGGCAGCGTCGCGCACCATGACACGAGCCCACGGACTGGGCCAGTCGCTCAGGTCGAACGCTGCTTCCGTTACGCCCTGCTCGCCAACCGCCTGGTACTTGGCCCGCGCCCCAGTGAGGAAGACCCGTTCCGCCGGCGAGCAGTGAACGGTGAGCATCTTGCCATGCTCCACTTGCAGGTCATGGATGACTGGTCCGGTACTGGAGTAGTAGTCCCCGCTCTTGAGCGCGACCAGGAGCGCATCCGGATCCAGCGTCTCGCTCTTCACCATCACCCAACCGGCGGCTCGGTCGTGGGTGTTTGGCACGAAGTGGGCGTCGTCCGTGGCGCAGGCCGTCACGCGCATGCCGCGCTCCAGCACCAGGTCCAGCATGTAGGTGCTGTCGGCAGAATCGTTGTCGTCGTGGCACCCCGCGTTGTAGATCTCGACCGCGTGAATTTCACCAAGCGCCTGCACATCGCGGTCCGTCATCAGGTACCACATCGGGTGCGCTGCAGCGACGTAGGCGCCGGCATCAAGCGCGCGGCGGGCCAGTTCTGGGCCGGTTTCCTCGAGCGGGGAAGGGGCGAAGTCGAACGGCAGCCCGACGGCCAGGATATGCCATTCCCGTCCCAGTTCCATGCGGTCCTGCATCGGGTGGAGCTCAGCTCCGATGATGGTCGTGAACGCGTCGGTGCGATACGGCCGCGTGTCTACGATCGGCCAGCTATAGCGCTCCAGAAAGTGCTCCGTCAGGGAGATAAAGTCATAGCCGTTGCGGGCGTAGAACGCGCAGACCTGCTCCGGCGTGCGATGTCCATCAGACAGGTCTGAGTGCGTGTGCAGGTTGCCGCGCCAGAAGCGGCCCAATCGGGTAAAGGGCGTCTCCAGGGCCATCGAGTGTCTCCATCTTCCGAGCGAACGGCGCATGAGTGAAATCGCGCACACAAAAATGGCGGCGCTCAAGCCGAGCGCCGCCGCAGCGTATCACGAGCTACCGGTCAGGCTCCGCCTGCCCCGGCGATGCCTATAGGGCCAGACCCCGGAGCAGCCGCCATCGCATCAGGCGCCTGGGCTGCTTCAGGACCCATGAACCCCTTATAGGAACCACGGACCAGTTGCCGCAACAGGAGGACGAATTCGTCGTCATCCCGGCCGCCGGAGAGCCAGATCGTTTGTGGCCGCGCGCCGGCAACGCCTTGCAGCCGCACGCCACCAGATCGCCGCGCGACGCCGCCAAACTCCGTCCAGCGACGGAACGGCGTGCCACCCGAGCGGATGCCCGTGGACGTCAGCGTGTAGTGAACCGGCATGAAGATCACGCTCACGGCAATGACCATGGCGAGCAGGGCCACGATGGGGTTGACCCATCTCAGCAAGGCGCTGAGGATGGCCACGACGCAGAGCGCCGCCACGTGGGGCCCATGCATACGCAACCGGCCGAAAAGCGAAAGCGATTCCATGCGCACGACGTTGCCCGAGGCACGTTCCCCCCACGGAAGCCACACTCGTGTGTAGAGTGCCCCAGCAGCGATGATAAGAATGAGTGGTGCAATGATAGTCATCTGACGATTCCGCCCGCGTCTGCCCGGGCCCTTGCCCGCAACGAACGCGCTGCAATTCTGCGCTGAGCGGATCCTTCAATTATCCGCGTCCGTACGCTAGAACGTTCCGCCGCATCGATGCGTTCCTTGTCCAGCTTCACGCGACGTCGCATATTCGCCGAACACATGGCTAGTTTGCCACGTTGCGCCAGCTATTTCATGAACCCGCCGTCAACATTGCCAGCCCGCAAATTGGGTTCCCGACACAATGGACAAGTGGGCCGTGGGACCTCCGGTAGAATGACGCAGCTTTCCAATTGATGAGAGATACCAGCGCAAGGAACAGAGCATGACGGACACGCCGGCGATTCGCCGCATAGCCGTAATCGGGGCGGGCCTCATGGGGCACGGAATTGCCCTCGAATTCGCCGCCAACGGCTACGACGTGCGGTTGCAGGACCAGAGCGAGGCGCAATTTGCAAAAGCCAGGACGAGCATTGCGGAAGGCCTGAGCCGCCTCGTTGCCGCCGGACGCACCACTGGCGCGGAAGCCGCTGCCGCACCCAGTCGCATCACGCTCACCACGAGCCTGCCCGAGGCCGTCCAGGACGCAGACGTCGTCATTGAAGCGGTGACGGAGAACATCGACGTCAAGCGAGCCATCTTCGCAGAACTTGACGCCCATGCGCCACGCCACGCAATCCTGGCCAGCAACTCCTCCACGTTCATGCCCTCGCGGATGGCGGCTGCCACAACCCGGCCGGAGCAGGTCCTGGTGGCGCACTACTTCAATCCGCCCCATCTGTTGCCGCTCGTGGAGCTGGTGCGCGGCGCGGAAACCTCCGATGCCACCATCCAGGCCATGCACGCGCTCTACACGAAGATCGGAAAGAGCCCGGCCATTGTCCAGAAGGAAGCCCCTGGCTTCGTCGGCAACCGTCTGCAGATGGCGCTCTACCGTGAGGCTCTTGCCATCGTAGAGGCCGGGATCGCCACCCCTGAGGATGTTGACACCATCATCCACACCGGCTTCGGCCGCCGTCTCAGCGTGGCGGGCGTGTTCCAGATTTTCGATGCTGCCGGCCTCGATGTGACGCTGGCAGTGGCCGATCAACTCTTTCCCGACATTGCCACGACACCCAGCGCCCCGGCGCTCCTTCACGACAAGGTGGCGCAGGGCGACCTTGGCATCAAGAGTGGCCGAGGCTTCTATGAGTGGCCGCCGGACGAAGCTATCGCCCTGCGCTCCCGCGTCGGCAACGCACTTGCGGCCATCGCACGGCTGGAGAAGCCAGCCGCGAACGACACGCCAGGGCCAGATCTCGATCCTTCCACCCGGAAGAAGATTCTGCGAGCCCTGACCTACGGCTTGTATGCGGTCACCGCGCACCACAACGGCGATCGCGGGGTGTTCACCGCGAACTGGCTCAGCCAGGCGTCCTTTGATCCACCGGTCGTGATGCTCTCAGTTGAGAACGACAGTTCCACTCTCCCCCTCATTGAAGGGAGCGGGCGCTTCGTGATCTGCCCCTTCAGTGCCGACCAGCGCGATCTCGCGGCTGCGCTTGGCAAGCCAAAGGCGCGTGCGGGGGACAAGTTCGATTCACTGAATCTGGAGATCGCCGAGACCGCCAGCGGGGATCTTGCCCTCGCGGACTCCCTCGGCTATGTCGTCTGCCAGGTGCGCAATGCCGTCCCGGCTGGCGACTCGGTCGTCTTTGTGGCCGATGTCATCGAGATCGCCAGCTTCTCAGATGACGCTCCATTGGAGATGCGTGCCGCCGGCTTCCGACACGCGGGGTGAGCCCGTGCTTCGGCCACGTGCCCGCTGCGATAGGCCGCTCTTTGGCTCCCTCTCGCTTCCCCTGCGAAGGGAGAGGGGCTCCGGCGAGGGTGACAGGCAGGACGATGCCAGATCCTGCACCGCAGCATCTCCTCCCGCCTGATTCTCAGGAAGCTTTTCTAAATCCCCACAAACGTCATTAACCCTTCTTCCATAGCTCAGCCCGTGCAGGTTCGGCAGCAAACAGCGAAGATGCAGTAGCACACACGAATACCCACGGGCATCGATTCCGCCAGCCGAGGAGGGGCAATCTTGCAGACATCCGAGCTGCGTTCCGGGGCAGAGTTCGCACTACCTGACGGCGCGATCCCCGTTACCCTGCGCATCAACGGGACGGCGTACCCACTCAGGCTTGATCCGCACACATCTCTGCTGGATGCGCTGCGCGAGCACCTGGGCATCACCGGACCGAAAAAAGGCTGCAACCAGGGCGCCTGTGGGGCCTGCACCATGCTGGCGGATGGCAACCGCATCCTCGCCTGTCTTGCCCTCACCATCCAGTACGCCGGTAAGGAGATCACAACCATCGAAGGGATCGCTGCTGACGGCGAACTCCACCCTTTGCAAGCGGCGTTCATCACGCACGATGGCCTCCAGTGTGGCTACTGCACGCCTGGGCAGATATGCTCCACGATCGGCATGCTGCGCGAGTTCGAGGCCGGTCTGCCCAGTGCCGTTACCGAGGATATGGCCTCCACCAGCATCGTCCTGTCGGACGCCGAGATAAAGGAGCGCATGAGCGGCAACCTCTGTCGCTGTGGCGCCTACGTGGGGATCTGCGAGGCAATCCACGAGTTCGCTGCCATGGGGGCGGCACGATGAGGCCCTTTGCCTATGCCCGCGCCACTGACACTGCTGATGCGGTGCGCCTCTTCGAAGACCTCCCGCATGCTCGCTTCCTTGCTGGCGGCACCAACCTCGTCGATCTCATGCGCGAGCAGATCGAGTTCCCCGAAGCGCTCGTCGATATCACCGGGCTTCCGCTTGACCAGATCGAGGAGCGCCCTGATGGCAGCCTGCTGATTGGCGCAGTCGTGACAAATACGGCCCTTGCTCAACATCTGGGCGTGCGCGAGCGCTTTCCCATGCTGGCGCAGGCGATCCTGTTTGGCGCCTCCGGGCAGATCCGCAACATGGCGACTGTAGGCGGCAATCTGCTGCAGCGCACCCGTTGTCCCTACTTCTATGACCTCGCCGCAGCCTGTAACAAGCGGCAGCCCGGCGCTGGTTGTGATGCCATCCTCGGCTTCAACAGGAACCATGCCATCCTGGGAGTAGCGGAGAGTTGCGTCGCCACTCATCCCTCTGACATGTGCGTGGCGTTGGCCGCGCTCGACGCATCGGTCCATATAACAGGGTCACAGGGCGACCGCGTCATCCCCTTCGCCGAGTTCTACCTGCTGCCGGGTGATCGCCCGGACCTCGAAACGACACTGCATCCCGGCGAGTTGATCACCGCCATCGAAGTACCACCCCTGCCGTTCGCTCGCCACTCGCGCTACCGGAAGGTGCGGGACCGCGCCAGCTACGCCTTTGCCCTCGTCAGCGTGGCGGCGGCACTGGAGGTGGAGGACGGCGTTGTGACGCAGGTCAGGCTTGCCTTGGGCGGTGTTGCTCCGCGACCCTGGCGTGCCCTCGACGCTGAGCACGTGCTCCGAGGCGCGCCGGCCACGCGGGAGGTCTTCCAGCAAGCCGCCGAGGCCGAGTTGGCCTCGGCGCGCGGCCTGCACCACAACGCCTTCAAGATCGAACTTGCCAAACGCACGATCACCAGTGTCCTCGCCGAAATGAGCGAGCAAGGGGGAAGATAGGATGGCCATTCTGCGCAAGGTCGTGGAAACGGCCGTCCGCTTCGTACCCGATCCCGCTCCAGATCCCATCATCCGTAGATCTGGGGCAATTGGCCTGCCGTTGGACCGCGTAGACGGCGCACGCAAGGTGCGCGGCACGGCCACCTTCACCGCGGAGTACCAGGTTGAGAACCTGGCCCACGCCGCGTTGGTCTACAGCACGGTCCCGAAAGGACGTATTTCGCGCATCGACTGCGCCGATGCGGAAGCTGTGCCCGGCGTCATCGCCGTCATCACCTACCAGAATGCGCCGCGGATGAAACACCCCACCCTTCTCAATTTCCTTCGGTTAGGCAAGGGTGTCGGTGGCAGCGAGCTCCCCATCATGCAGGACGACTCCATCCACTTCGATGGTGAGCCGGTGGCCGTTGCCGTGGCGAACCTGCCGGAACAGGCCGCCTACGCCGCATCCCTCGTGCGCGTCTCCTGCGAGGCTGATCAGGCCCACGTCTCCTTCGACGCTGCAAGAGTGAATGCGACGATTCCGAAAAATGTCATGGGCGAAGAATCAGAGATCAGCGTCGGGGATCCAGACGCGGCGCTTGCAGACGCCGAGTTCGCCGTCGACCACACCTACCGAACGCCACGTCAGAATCAGAACGCACTGGAACCGCACGCAACCATCGCCATCTGGGAAGGCGAGGACAACCTGACCGTCCTCGAGTCCACCCAGTTCGTGAACGGCCTCAAGCACCAGCTCACCCACGTCTTTGGGCTAAAGTCAGAGAACGTGCGCGTCGTGGCGCCCTTCGTCGGTGGCGGTTTTGGCGGCAAGGTCGCGCTCTGGAGCCACACCGTGCTCTGTGCCGCCGCGGCGAAAGTGACTGGCCGCCCGGTGAAACTGGTCCTCTCTCGCGAAGGGGTCTTCCGGGTGGTCGGTGGCCGCACGCTCGCGGAGCAGCGCGTGGCCCTTGGCGCAGGAAGCGACGGGGCCCTAACGGCGCTCATCCACACCGGAACCACGGCTACCACCACGCACGCCAGATATCCGGAGCAGTTCTCGCTGACATCGCGTCATCTCTACGCTGTGAAGAATCTGCGCAGCGGCCAGGATGTTGTCAATCTCGATACCGTCGCCAACACCTGGATGCGCGCGCCGGGCGATGCCATGGCCACCTATGCGCTCGAAGCAGCCATGGACGAACTGGCCTACGCCATGCAGATCGACCCCATCGAACTGCGCCGCCGCAACGAGCCCACGAAGGACCCCTCGACCGGCGCACCCTTCTCCAGCCGCCATTTGCTGGAATGCTATGCACGAGGTGCGGAGGCATTCGGCTGGAGTCAACGTCCAATTCAGCCGCGCGCGCAACGCGACGGCCTGTGGCTGGTGGGACAGGGTATGGCCACCGCGTACTTTCCCCATTTCCGCTGGACCGCCAAGGTTCAGGTACGACTTGCCGCCGATGGCACAGCACTTGTCCAGGCAGCCGCAAGTGAAATGGGCATGGGCACGGCCACGGCTCAGATCCAGCAAGCCGCCGACCGCCTCGGTCTGCCCATTGAGCGGGTGACGTTCGAGTACGGGGATTCCGCGTTGCCCGATTCGCCGATCATGGCCGGCGGTTCCAGCCAGACAGTGACGGTTGCCGCGGCCGTGCAGAAGGCCGTCGAAAACCTGCATCGGGACCTGCTCAAGCTCGTCCCAGCAGGTTCCCCGCTTGCCGGCGCGAAGCTGCAGCAAGTGGAAGCACGAGACAGCGGCCTTTATTGCATTGGGACAAACCTGGGGGAAAGTTACGCCGCCATCCTGCGGCGCGCTGGCAAGGCGTTCATCGAGACAGAGGGGAAATCCTCAGCGCCACTGGAGATCCTGAAGTACTCCATGGCCTCGTACGGCGCCCAGTTCTGCGAAGTTCGCGTGCACGAGGACACGGGCGAGACCCGAGTCTCCCGCTGGGCCGGTGCATTCGATTGCGGCCGCATCATCAACCCCAAAACCGTCACCAGCCAACTCCGCGGCGGCATCATCATGGGGATCGGGATGGTGCTGCAAGAGGAGACGGTCCTCGACGAGCGCCGTGGCCGCATCGTCACCCGCTCTCTCGCGGAGTACCACGTGCCGGTCCACCTGGACATCCCGCAGGACTTCGAGATCATCCTGCTCGACTACCCGGACGAGCACGCCCCCCTCGGCGCACGCGGTGTTGGCGAAATCGGCATCACCGGCGCAGCCGCCGCCGTTGCCAACGCCATCTTTCACGCCACCGGCAAGCGCATCCGGGACCTCCCGATCACGCTGGACAAGCTTCTCTGAGGGAAGACGCGCTCACGCGCTTAGGGGGAGACGGCCTGCGGGCCTCAGGGAGTAAGGGAATAAGGACGAAGATTGACTTCCACTCCTTACTCCCTCATTCCCTAAGTGCGTGAGCGCGTCTTCCCTAAAGCCCGCAGGCTGTCTTCCCTCAGCGAGCCGGTTCCTGCGCCAGATCCTCCTGGGTTTCCGTGGCCTCATCGACGTCGTACTCGTCGTCGATATCGCCATCCTCGTCCAGCTCGTAATCGCCAGTGGCGATGGCGTGGAGGTCCTCCAGGACATCGTAGGCCGCGAAACTGGCCTCGGCGAAGTCGTATTCCCCACGAACGTAGCCTACGAAGATCTCCGTCAGCTCATTGCCGATGCCACGGGCCAGCATTTCCTGCTCGGCCGGGTCCTTTTCCATCTTGACCCCTTCGGCGATCGCCCGCTTCTGGCGGGGCAGATCTTCGCTATGCGCGTCAGGCGCAGCGTCTCCGGCGCACGCCGGCGTACGGAGTATCGCAGGGTCGCGCCAGAGCCGGAGTACGCAGCGAACCATTCGCCTGAAAACGTGTGAGGGATGCGGCCTTCCGCATCCCTCACTCCGGTGGTTGGGGATTGGCGCGGCCGGGGAGTCCAACCACGCCAGCAAGAGCTACTGTGGTTAGTCAGCGCCGACAGCGCTGGGCTCGATCATGGCCGGCATGCGCACGGAGCTCGGAGCGACAAGCCAGGCCAGGACCATGGCGAAGAAGGCAACGAACGCGACCAGAAGCGTGATATCCATGTCTTGATCTCCCGTAGCGGTTCCCTGAACCGAAGCGTCTTGTCCTGGGCGGAAGCGGCTCGACCGTCGCGAACCGCTTCCGCGAAGGTCCTAGAGTTGGTAAGCCACTTCGCCGTGCGTAGTGGTATCGAGGCCGAGGACCTCTTCCTGCTCCGGCACGCGGAGCCCGATGGTGACATCGATCACCTTGAGGATGATGGCGGTCACCACCGCGGTGAAGACTGCAACCACGGCGACCGCGACAGCCTGCTTGCCAAGCTGCGCCGGATTGCCGTAGAAGAGGCCATCGAAGCCGAGCGGATTGACCGCGGTCGAGGCAAACAGGCCCGTGGCCAGCGCACCCCAGATACCGCCGACGCCGTGGACCGCGAAGACGTCCAGCGCGTCGTCAACGCCGACGTTGCCCTTCATGATGTCGACCGCGAAGAAGCAGAAGACACCAGCGCCAAGACCGATGATCAGCGAAGAGGGGACGTTCACGTAGCCGGCAGCCGGGGTAATCGCCACCAGACCGGCCACCGCACCGCAGGCGAGGCCAACGACGCTCGGGTGGCCGTGGCGGATCCACGCAACCGTCATCCAGGCCAGTCCGCCCATGGCTGCAGCCGTGTTCGTGACGATCAGCGCGTTGGCGGCCAGGCCATTGGCACCCAGGGCGCTACCGGCGTTGAAACCGAACCACCCGAACCAGAGCAGGCCAGCCCCAAGCACCGTGTAGGTGACGTTGTGTGGCTCCATGCCCCCCTTGCCGAAGCCGATGCGCTTACCGAGCATGCTGGCGGCAACCAGGGCCGCGACGCCCGCAGTAATGTGCACTACGGTGCCGCCGGCAAAGTCCAGCGCGCCGAAGTCACGTAGCCAGCCGCCGACCGCCCAGACCATGTGACATACGGGTGCGTACACCAGCGTCGCCCACAGCAGCGTAAAGACCACCATCGCCTTGAAGCGCTTCCGCTCGGCGAAGGCGCCGGTAATCAGGGCCGGGGTGATGATGGCGAACATCATCTGGAACGCTCCGAAGAGCATGAACGGGATCGTCGCCGAGTACTCCGGGTTCGGCTCCTGGCCGACTCCTATGAAACCGAGGTAATCCAGGCCACCAATGAATGGTCCGCCTGGAGCGAATGACAGCGAAAAGCCCCACAGCACCCACTGCACGCTGATCAGCGCCAGGATGAAGAAGCTGTGCATGATCGTGGAGAGCGCGTTCTTGCGCTGCACCAGACCACCATAGAAAAAACCAAGTGCCGGCGTCATGAGCATGACCAGCGCGGCAGAGGTAAGGACCCATGCGGTATCGCCGAAGTCCACCCAACTTCTCCCCACGTTGCGCCGCGCGGCGGCGCCCCCTCCTCGGACCTTTCCGGGACCGTGGTGATGACTTTATGGAGTGAAGCCTGCAGCGAATACGTGCGGTCCTGACGAATCGGCCACCAGTTTTAGTGCAGATTGCACAATATACCGCTGGATCCTCGGCATCTGGGCAACGGGCTATCCAGCACTTGTACTTTGTGAACAATGCAGGACGAACGAAATGTAACCGCCGCGCTAAGTCAGGCGTCCGAGTCGGCACCTTGCAGCAGAAAGGCAGGCGCCCCTACGCGGCGTCGCCTGTCAGCCCGAGCGCATACAGCAGGAACGCGTATACCAGGGCCGTCTCCCACATTGCGCCGGAGAACCCGGAGTGCCCGCCGTGCCCGGCCTGCAGGTTGGTGTGCAGCAGGAGCGGGGTCGGATCGGCCTTCAGTTCGCGCAGGCGGGCTGTCCACTTGGCCGGCTGCCAGTACGGGACCTGGTCATCCCCAATGCCCGCAGTGACCAACATCCAGGGGTACCGCTGCGACCTGGTGTTCTCATAGGGTGAGTAGGCACTGATGTAGGCCAGGTACTCAGGGTCGCGTGGGTCTCCCCACTCCACGAACTCGCCGGTAGTCAACGGCAGGGTGGGATCCAGCATGACTCGGACCACGTCCACGAACGGCACCCGGGCCACCACGGCTTGGAAGAGGTCTGGCCGCGCGTTGACAACCGCACCCATCAGGAGGCCGCCAGCACTCCCACCCATCGCCGCTAATTGAGCCGGCGTTGTCTCGCCAATCGCATTGAGGTGTTCAGCGCAAGCGATGAAGTCCGTAAAGGTGTTCTGCTTCTGGAGCAGCTTGCCGTCCTCATACCAGCCACGGCCCATGTCCTGCCCGCCCCGCACATGCGCGATGGCAAGGGTCACTCCCCGGTCGAGCAACGAGAGCGCGTTGCGGTTGAACCCTGGGTCGTAGCTGTGGCCATAGGACCCGTAGCCGAGAAGCAGCAACGGCCGCGGCCCGTCCAGGGTGTCCCGGCGCCGCACGAGCGAAACCGGCACGCGCGTGCCATCGGTAGCGTTGGCGAATGTCCGCAGGGACACATAGTTGGCCGGGTCGTGACCGCCGACGACTTCCTCCTGCTTGAGTAGCGTGCGCTGACCCGTGACCAGGTCCAGCGCGAACGCCGTGGGCGGTGTCACCATGGACTGGTACCAGATCACCGCGCTCGGGGCGTTGAAGTCCCGGTTGTCCCCTTCCGAGACATCGTAGACCGCCTCGTCGAATTCCACGTCCCGCAGCACCCCGGTGTCCAGATCCAGCAACCAGAGACGGCTGCCGCCATCCAACCGGCCGGAAACAAGCGTGCCATCGCTGAACAGGCTGTACTGCTCCAGCAATCTGCCGTCCCGTGGCGGAATCACAGTTCTCATCTGGTCTCGGCGAGCGGGATCGACGGGCACCGCCAGCAACTGAAAGTCGGGTGCCCCTTCGTTCGTGAGCACCAGGAACTCGACGCGCCAGTATTCCAGGGAGTAGATCACGCCTTTTTGGCGCGGTGCGAACAGGGTCAGCTGTTCCTCTGGCCTGGAGAGGGAGACGTAGCGCACGTCGGAGGTGTCCATGCTGATATTGAGCATGAACAGGAACTCACGGTCTGGAGATGCGTACAGGTTGAGGGAGAAGATTTCGTCATCTTCACGGTAGAGCAGCGTGTCCGCATCTGTATCCGTGCCCAGGTGATGCAGCATCGCCGCGCAAGAGCGAAGTGCGGCATCTTGCCCGGTGTAGACCAGTCGCTCGTTATCCACCCAGACCATGCGCCAGGGCGCTGCCGGCATGCGCTCAGGCAAGATCTCGCCGCTGGACATGTCGAGGATACGGACGTTGTATGCGAGACCGCCTGTTTCGTTCAAGGTGAAAGCGAGATACCGATGATCCGGGCTGGGTTGCCAGGAGCCGAGCCGAAAGTAGTCTCCCGCCATCTCGTTGAGATCAAGCAGGATCTGCTCCGGCGCATTCATGCTGCCCACCCGACGGCAGAGGATGTCGTAATCGCGCCCGGTCTCGGTACGGGTGTAATAGAAGACATCACCCATGCGGACCGGCACGTGCATATCGGTACGCTGCACACGACCCATCAACTCCTGGTGCAGGCGCTCCCGCAGATCGCCCGTATCGGCCAGCACCTGCTCCAGGTAGGCGTTCTCTGCTTCCAGGTACGCGATTACCTCGGGATCATCCGGATTTTCCAGCCATGCGTAGTCATCGGCGATCGTGATTCCGCTGAACTCGCGCTTTACTGGACGACGGGGGGCGATGGGCGGCGAAGGCGTGGTGGCTAGAGGGGCCGGCATGGGATGTCCTTTGCTTACGAAATTGGCTTCCAGTCCGGGAGTTGCTCTGGCTCTGGCAGGAACAGACCGGGCAATACCTCCGGAAACCGCTGCTCGGCGCGTGCGGCCGCAGTAGACAGCCGCAGTTCGTAATTCAGCGTCTTGACCGTTGAGGGAATGGCGCCGGCGCGTTCCATGCGGCGCAGGGCCGGGCCGGCGTGCGGCTCCGAGCTGAAGAGCACATCTTCCAACAAGAAGACCTCGTACCCCTCTCGCAGCAAACCCAGCACCGACTGCAGCACGCAGACGTCCGTCTCACCGCCCGCTACGGCCAGTTGCCTGCGCCCCAGGCCCGCGATCGCGGTCACGATGTCCGGCTCGCCGCAGCAGTTGAACGTCTGCTTGGTCTGTTTCAACCCCTTCGCCGGAAAGAACGGTTCCAGGCGCTCGGGGAGCCAACCCTTGCGCTCCACGGGTTGCTCGAAGGTGGCCAGCAGGGGCAGATCATAGACCGTCGCCAGGGCGAGGAGGAACTCCAGCCGCGCCAGCAAGACATCCGTCTCGCCGGCCATCCAGCCTTCCAGAAAATACGGCTGGACATCGATAACAACTATTGCCAGGTCACTGGCAGAAATGGTTGATGTCGTCAATCAGACCCTCTCAATCTCGTGCTGACCAGCCACGGTGAGCAAATTCTTGCTCGCTCGCCTCGCAGCCGGCGGCATGGAACCAACCGGCGCGGCTGCGCGTCATCTTGCACATCGTATACTCGGCTGGCGCTCCGTGGTCCCACGGGGCGTGTTTAGCGTCAAGAGGTTGCTCCTGTTGGGTCAGACGTCGCCGGCCAGTGCAACGCCCGGGCGCCAGTGGCCAGCGATTACGCTGGAAAACCTGCTGTACCTCATCATCCTGGGGCTGGCCCTGCTCACCCGCTTCTGGGATCTGGGGTCACGCGCCCTGCACCATGATGAGAGCCTGCACGCCTACTTCTCGTGGCTGCTAGCCACCGGCCAGAACTACACCCACGATCCCCTGATGCATGGTCCGTTCCTCTTTCATTTCAACGCGCTGATCTACGCCCTCTTCGGCGCATCCGATATCACCACCCGCTCCACGAGCGCCATCTTTGGGGTCATCCTGGTCATGCAGCCGGTCATGCTCCGTGGCGAGCGCCAACTTGGGCGGTGGGGCGCCCTCACAGCCTCGACGCTGCTCCTGATCTCACCGGTCTTCCTTTACCAGAGCCGCTACATCCGCCACGACAGCTTCACCGTGGTAGGTGCTCTGCTCTTGTTCACGGCCATCGTGCGCTACGTGGAAAAGCCGCGCCGGGTCTGGCTAATCATCATGGGCGCCACCATCGGCTTCCTGATCACCAACCACGAAATCGTCTTCGGTCTGGTGGCCATCTTCCTGGGCGTCATCGGGGGCGCGCTGCTCTGGGGGCCGCTCCGCCGCCTCGTCCCGCTCGCGGTCGCCTCAGGAGCCGCAGCTCTGGCGATCCTGATCGTCGTGCCGGATCGGACCCGGCCCCTGCCGGATATTCCCTGGCAGTCGCCCAGCCAGGGGCAACAGTACGACTTCTACCGAGAGCTGCTCACGCACCCGCTCATCGTGCTGCTCGCCATCCTGGCGTTGGTCACCATCGCCGCTGCGCTGCTTATCCTCCAGTTCCGGCGCGACCCCGCGCGTGTGCACGAGGGGTGGGCGCCGCTCCTCTTCGGCGACTCCCGGCCAGGTAGTGTGGCCGCTGGGTGGCGAGCCGCCTGGCACGATGCTACCGGAGTCTCATGGGGGATCATCGCCGGGCTCGTCATCTTCGCGTCCCTCTTCACCACGCTCTTCACGAACCTGTATGGCCTGGCCACCGGTACCATTGCCACCGATGGCACCCTCCTCTACTGGCTGGCCCAGCACGATGTGCAACGCGGCGAGCAACCGTGGTTCTACTACCTGCTCCTGATGCCGCAGTACGAGTTCATCGCCGCTATCTTCGGCGTCCTCGCCGCGATCGTTGCCGGGGTGCAGTTGCTGTTGGTGGGCATTGGGCGCAGGGAACCCGGGCCGCGCTTCTTTTTCCAGACCTTCCTTGCTGTCTGGTTCGCAGGGATCCTCCTTGCCCTTTCCTGGGCAGGTGAGAAGATGCCCTGGCTGGTCATGCACATCTCGCTGCCTGCTACCCTGCTGGCCGCTTCCCTGCTGGGTGAGGCATGGCGACGCTGGCGTCCAACCCGTCCGGATGGCGCCCGGCTGCTCGTCGCTCCTGGCTGGCACGCTCCCCAATGGCTGCACCTGACCACGTTCCTGGTGCTGGCGGGCGGCTGGTTCCTGATCGCCGCGCAGTTGACCTACGGCGCATTCCCAGAATCCGGTGGGCAGCGAGAGCTGACCGCCTGGGGGCTCGCTCGCTGGTGGCTGCTGGCGTTGCCGCCACTTGTGGCGCTCGTCCTGCTGGTGCTGGCCTTCCTTCGCCAGGGTCCGCGCCTAACCGCGCAGCCCGCGCTGGTCGCCCTGCTCCTGATACTCGGCGCGGCCCAGGTTCACGCTGGCTGGCGCCTCGTCTACCAGGAAGGCGATGTTCCCAAGGACATGCTCGTCTATACGCAGACCTCGCCCGACATTCACCGCATGGTGGCGGAACTCACCACGTTGTCGGAGGTCATGACGGGCGGCAACGACCTCGAGATCTGGTACGACGATGGCAACGGCGTTTCCTGGCCGATGCAGTGGTATCTGCGCGATTTCCCGAACCGCAACATCTTCGGGCGCGCCCTCGCCGGCCCACCGGATGAGGCGCCGATCGTGCTGGTAGCCAGCGACAACCTCTCGTCGGTGGAGCCCTACCTGGATGGATACACAGCCCAGAAGTACGTCTTGCGTTGGTGGTTTCCGGAATCCCTTTACCGCAACTTCGCGATCGCGCCGGAGATTCCACCGAGCCAGTCCGCCTTGAGATCGGCTGACAACCCGCAAGACCTGCGCGCCATCGCGCGCTCGATCTGGAACAGTGTGTCGGCCCTGGGCACACCCGAGGGGCAACTGCACCTCTACCGGCTCGTGATGTACCGCGACCTGCCAACTCCCATTGGCGCTTACACCTACACCCTGTTCATTCGCAACGACCTGTTGCCGCTCTACAACGAGATTCGCTATTGAGCCAGGAAGTACAGACGCCCATGGAGGCAGATCACCCGGTACCCGTCACGCCCGTGGAGGATGTGGTCCGGCGGCAGGATGACGGAGACGATGGCATTCCGCGCTATCCCCAGGAACCGTCGACGGTCCTGGACCGCCTGATTCCATTCGGTGGAGACCGGGCCTGGCAAATGGCTGGCCTGATCGCCGTGATCATCGCGGCCCTCGTCCTGCGATTGACTCGCCTGAATGCGGAGGCGCTCAACCCGCTGGAAGCTCCATTCGCCTACGATGCCTGGGTTCTCTTCCGCGGTCAGCCGCCCGTTACCGGTGAGCCACTGCCAAACGTGGGAGCGTTCCTGCTCCTGCTGCAGGGCGCCCTCTTTTTTCTCTTTGGCGCAACAGACGTCGTGGCGCGGTTGGCCGCCGCCATTCCTGGCATGGTGCTGACGCTGGCTCCCCTGGCCCTGCGGCGCTGGGTCGGCGAGCCGGCCGCGCTCGGCATGACGGCCGTGCTCGCCATCTCTCCCACCCTCGTCTATGCCTCCCGCGTCATCAACCCGGAGGTGATCGTCGCACTCTGCGCGGTTGCGGTCATCGCCGCCCTGGCCGCCGTAGCGCGATTCCCGCGCAACGCGTTTCCCGCGGTCGCAATTGGCATCGCCGCGGGGGCGGCCCTGGGGACCGGGCCCTCCGCGCTCAGCGTAGCGATCACGCTCATCATCGGGTTGGTGGCCGCGGCACTCGCCGATCCGGAAGGGACCATCGCGGATGGCTTGCGCGGTCTGCGCCAGCCATGGCACGCACTCTGGGGCCTGATCGCGTTCCTCATCACCATTGTCGTGGTCTTCACGCGCCTCTTCTCATATCCATCCGGCATTGCCGGGATCTGGGAAACACTCACCGCATGGCAGCAGGTCCTTCTCGGCCCCGGCACCGGACAACCAGTTGTGCTCTTCCTGCTGGTCCTTTTCATCTATGAGTTGCTGGTGCTCCTCTTCGCGCTTGTGGCCCTGACCAACGGCCGCTCCATGCATAGAGACGCTCTAGCTCTGTTCGCTGCGTGGGGACTCGCGGCCTTCTGCCTGTGGAGCTTCTCAGCGGGACGCGCTCCGGAGCACGCCCTCCACGTGGTCTTGCCGGTTGCCCTGCTGGCCGGAATTGGCCTGGGGGACACGTTGCACGCCATCCGCTGGCGCAGCGTCTGGCAGGGTATTTCTGGCTTACTCGCCCTCGCCATACTTGGAATCGTGATCGGGCTGGCCGCAGTCGGGGTGCTCCTCTCGCGGGCAGAAGATCTCGGCGGTGGCCCGAGCGCTGCCATGCCATCGGTCGCGGTGCTCTGCCTTGTGGTCGTCCCGCTGGCGTACCTAACCTGGCGCATAAGCGGGGATCTGCGCCAGGATGAGGAGCTGCGTGGCCAACCTGCCTTGACGGCGCTCTTTGTCGCAGCCGTCCTGCTTGGGGCGTTCGGCTACCGCTCGGCAAACCTGCTGGCCTTTGAACGCGGCAACACCGGGGTCGAACTGCTGGCGCAGCAAACCTCAACCGAGGGCACACTTCCCAGCATTCAACACTTTCTGAACCTGTCGCGTGATGTCGGGATCGACGCCGGCACTGCGCAGGATCCAACCGGCGCCTACAGCCTGAGCATCGAGGTCGAGCGCGATCTCGCCTGGCCGTATGTGTGGTACTTCCGCGAGTTTCCCGGCCTCACGGTCGTGGAACCCGGCGCCGCCGGAAACGCCGGGGCGCAGGCAGTCCTTGCGCGTGACAGCGCGGCTCTTGAAGCAAGCGGCTACCGGACATCGTCCTGGCCATGGCGCACCACCGTGCCCGTGCAGTACCTCGATCCCAACCTGGGGGGCGTCGCCACCGCCATCATTAATCCCGCCAGGTGGCTCGACCTCTGGAAGTACCTGCTCTTTCGGCAGGATGTACCAGCCCCTGCTCCGGAACTGATCTCCCTTGGCCTGGCGCCGGAACTGGCCTCCCGCGTGCGGGCCCCAGTCGGCCCCTTCGCCCTGGGACAGGCGCCGGGTTCCGGCACAGAGCCCGGGCAATTCAATGACCCTATTGGCGTCGCGGTGGCTCCTGACGGGACAATCCTGGTGGTGGACAGCGGGAACTCCCGCGTGCAGCGCTTCCGCGCCGATGGCTCCTTCCTCGACATCTGGGGCCAGAGTGACCTTGGCTCCATCTTCACCCGCACGGCGAACGGCCTTGGCCCAACCGGCATCACCGTGGCGGCAGACGACCTGACCTGGGTCGCGGATACCTGGGGTCACCGGGTCGTCGCGCTCGATGCCAACGGCCAGCTCTCGCGCACCATCGGTGCGGCAACCGTGGACCTGGGCGATGATCCAGCGCGAGTCAGCGAGAGCCCCGGCAGCTTCTTCGGGCCCCGCGCCATTGCCGTCAGCGACGACGCGATCTACGTCGTGGACACGGGCAACGAGCGGGTACAGAGGTTTGCTCCGGACGGTACATTCGAACGAGCCTGGGGCGGGCACGGCTCAGAACCGGAACACCTGGTCGAGCCGGTCGGCATCTCCCTCGGGCCCGATGGGAATCTATACGTCGCGGACTCCGGCAACGCCCGCATCTCGATCTTCACGCCCGATGGGGAACCGGTGGCCCAGTGGCCAGTCGCGGACTGGCCGCCGCCGGACCAGGACGGCATTCCGCCCGCCTTCCAGCCGTATCTCGCCTTCGACGCCGCGGGAAACCTGTACGCCTCCGCCTCCAACGCTGGCGAAATCCTGTTGCTCAATCAGGACGGTGAAATCGTCACCCGCCTCTCCAACGCCGGTGCGGAGCGTCTGGCCCAACCGATTGGCGTGGCTGTCGCCCCGGATGGGGACGTGCTCATTTCCGATGTCGGCCGGGACGCCGTGTTCACCAATGTGCCACTGCCGAGTGGGGCAGAAACCGGGGCAACGCCTGTGGGTTAGAGCCGCCTGCCAAGGCGTGTCGTCTTGAGCCTGTCGAGAGATCTCGTTCGGCCCGGGCGCTCAACCGCCCGCGCAAAGACCACACCTACGCCTGCGCCTCTCGCGCGGCCTTCGCCGCCTGGTACATTCGCTCTGCCTCGTCTGCTCCCGCCTCATCCCCTGTACGGCGGAGGGCGAAGCGCAGCACGTCAAATGGCCCCTCCCAGAGCGCTGGCGGATGCCGGAACCCGATGCGGGGCACAGTAGCTCCACTCCCCAGGTAGTATCCAAGCATGATGGAGAGACGCGCCCAGTACACTGCCTGCTCGGGGCGGTTCGCGCGCCAGGCCGCGTAGGCCGCCAGCCAGGGCAATTCCCCCAACCCCGCATGCCGCGACATACCCTCAGCGCACGACTCGATGGCGTCGACCGGCCGCCCCAGGGCCAACAAGCTCTCGGCCGCCCGGTACAGCGCCCAGGCACTCTCCTCGTCCCAACCGCGCAACTCCGCGCACGCGCGGAAGGCCACGATAGCTTCCTCGTGGCGCTCCAGCCCGGCCAGGGAGTCGCCCAGGTAGTAATGCCAGCGCGGATCGTGCGGATGATGAGCAAGATGGCGGGCCAGGATGGTGGCATCACGCTCGGCTTTCCGCCGGTAGTGCTCGGCATCCTTGCCAAGCTCATCGAACACCATCAGCGGCAACGTGGCGACGTCGCCACCCCCGGTGTAGGCCTCGTGTGTGGGACCTCGCCACGTACCACGTGCTGGTAGGCGGAAGAAACGCTCCTTGACATAGGTTCCGGCAGCGTGCGCGACATGCAGCGTGTCTACCGTTGCCTCACGCAGCGCCTGGTGGACATCAAGCCCTTGCACGTCGAGACGCTCATCCGTATCCAGTGTCATGGCCCAGTCGGCGCCCAGATCGTGTGCGGCGGCCAGCGCGAAATTTCGGCCCGCCCCGAAGTCATCAGACCAGGGGAAGGTGCGCACGGCCAGCTTGGGACCAGCGATCTCGCGCGCAATTCGCAGCGTGCCGTCACTGATCCCGGTGTCGATCATCAGGCACCAGTCCACCCAATCAATCACGCACCGCAGGGCATCGCCAATATCCTTTTCGGCGTTCCCGGAGAGCGTCGTGGCGACGATGGTTGGGTGGGGGGTGGTCCGGGTGATCCCCCGCATCAAGCTCGGCCTTTCGCGCGGCACTGCTTCCGCGGCTGAACCACCTGCCGGTGTCAGCATCGACAACCTCTCGTCAAGCCCCGTCCTGCCAAACCGGGCTTCACAGCAGTGCACCCCAAACGTCAGCAGCAACCCATCTCGCAACCTTATCACCGCACTCGCGAGCGGCGCTCCAGGGTGGAGCGCCGCTCTTCGACTTACAGCTGCGAGAGGGGTCTACTCCGTGCTGGAGCAGACGATCATCCAACTGATGCCGAACTTGTCCTTGAACTCGCCGTAGTAGTCGCCCCAGAACGCCTCGTGCATCGGCTGGAACACTTCACCGCCCGCTGACAGCGCAGTGAAAATGGCATCCGACTCTCCGCGCGAATCGGGCATCAGGCAGACGCTATAGCGATTGCCCTCCGTGAGCGTTTGCCCCGTGAAGGGCGGGACATCCGATCCCATCAGCAGGTGGCCACCCATGATCGGCAGCCCCATGTTCATGACCAGGTTCTGGTCCTCGGCGCCGAGTGCTGGCGCGCCCTCGGGCGCTGGCATCGCGCTGTAGCGCGTAATCGGCCAGGCGTAGTCAGTGCCGAACGCCTGCTTGTAGAACGCGAACGCCTCCTCGCAGGTGCGCTCGAAGTTGAGGTAGGTGCTTGTCTGAGCCACTCAGCTTCTCCCGTTCTTTCGTTCCTGTTTCCGTTGCTGAGTTAGAGAAGACGCGGGGTTCAGGCGTCGTAGGCCGCTTGTAGCTCAGCGATGTTCAGCTTCTGCATCGAGAGCATCTTGCGCATCGCCTGCCCGCCACGCTTGCGGTCGGCACTGCGCAGCATCTCGTTGAGGACAGACGGCACGACCTGCCAGGACACGCCGTACTTGTCCTTCAGCCACCCGCACTGGCTCGCCTCACCACCATCGTTGATCAACGTGTCCCAGTAGCGATCGAGTTCGGCCTGGTCGGCTACCTCGATGACGAAGGAGATTGCCTCGCTGAACGTGAAGAGCGGCCCCCCGTTGAGCGCCGCGAACGGCTGACCGTTGATTTCAAACTCGACGTAGACGACCGGCCCTTCTGGATCAGGCTCCTCGTCCGTGAAGCGATCAACGCGCGTGACCTTCGAGTTCTTGAATACGGAGACGTAGTAGTTCGCGGCTTCTTCAGCCTGGTTATCAAACCAGAGGCAGGGGGCAATCGGATTTGGCATAGTGTCCTCCCAACATCAGTGAACGGTCGGCAATCCTTGCGCGCATTCACCGAGTAGTCGTGTGGCACCTACCAGAATCGACAGCCTCTACCTTCAATATCGAATTGCCTGTTACGGTATGAGTCGCTGCCCCAGGGCCACGTCTGGACACATCGCTCGCAACCCTGCGTTGAGCTCCGCACCAGCCTGGAGCAAATCTTCATCGGACATGGCGCCAAGCGCTTCCAGGAGAAAGATTGCCGTCCGCGTATCCCCATCGATGCGCGTACGCACACACTGACGCCAGTTCCACCGGCGGCACGTCACGCCCTGTTCATCCCGCCAGATGACCTCACCGGGAAGCGCCGCGTCCATTGCCGGTTCGCCGCTCTCGATGGTGTCGAACGGCTCACCACCCCGGGCAACCTCCAGTCGCGGCGGACTGACGTACGCGGCGAGGTCTTCACCGCCAATCGGCAGCACGTGGGAGACCGAGATCGCGTTGTAAAGATCGGTCACGGGATCGATGCGGGGCAGCCCACCGCCAGCGCGCTTGATCAATGCCAGCACACTCGGGCTGGTCCGCTTCGGCTTGGCGCCAAACGCGGCGTAGGCGGTCATCCACTCCGTGATATGCGGATGCGCGGCCCAGTCCTGCTCCCCTTGCTCACGCACGAACGCCTCCGCGTGAGTGAGGGGAGCAGGATCCTGGTCGACGTCGAACTCGGCCGCGTCCAGACCTTCCGCGACAATCACCAACACGCGATAGCCGGGCCATCGCTCTCGCACCTCTTCGGAGATTGCCGTGCCGTCCAGCATCCGCTGCATCTCAACTGACAACTGCTGGCGCTCCCCAGTCTCCGTCATGTGTTCCAACCTCCCCCGTAGCGCGTCCGTAGGACTTTTCAATACCCGATGACGGCGCCGCTTCAATCATCTTGTTATCAGAGGACATACCTGCACGAGGCTCCATCCTCTCACGCGGGTCATCCTGAGCCTGTTGAAGAACCACATGTACCGACCGCGATAGTTCGAGGTCCTGCTCCGCCTCTACATCATCCTGAGCCCATAAGCGCAGAAGCTCGTTCTCTGGTCGGCGTTGTCTGGATGTGCTCCACCTGTCACGTCGCCTGGCACCTTCACCTCGTCTACCTGGCCTGACCGGCCGAGGTCCCGTGCGACGCCGGCAGGTGCACGTGCATCAGGAACTCGCAGCGTTCATCCGCAGCTGCATAGCTGTGCGCCTGGTCGGCAGTGAAAAGCGCAGTCGCTCCCGCAGGAATCTCTTGCGTCTCTTCATCGACCGTCAGCAGCAAAACTCCGGAAACAACCGTAATCACCTCCCGCACGCCGTCAGGGTGCGGATGACTCACGTACGCCTCACCAGGGTGGAGTGCCCAGGACCAGGACTCTACCGGGGTCACGCCTGGCACCGTCAACAACAGCCGGGCGTAGCCCCCCTGCGTTCCTTGCCAGAAAGCCGGTAGAGACGCGTGCGTGATCACACGGATTGGCGCGGGGTCCGGCACCTCGAAGAGCATGGAAACCGGGGTCCGCAGGGCATCCGCGATCCTCACGATTGTGCCAAAGGTGGGATTAGCTTCGCCATTTTCCAGGGCGACCAGTGCGCCCTTACTAACCCCTGCTTGTGCGCAGAGTTGATCGAGCGACAGTCCCAAGCCCTGTCGCCTCGACCGGACAGCCCGCGCCAACGCAATTGTGCGATCCTCTATCATCTTCAGCAGCGCCCGTCAGTCATTCTATTGTATCTTTTGGTCAGTATACTAGCCCACCATCAAGGAATCCAGTCATGGTCTATCTCCCGGAGCATTTCGCCGAGCACGACGTCAACGCAGTTCAGACCTTGATCGAGAAGCATCCGCTCGGGCTGCTGATCACCCTTGGCACAGATGGCCTTTCCGCCAACCACATCCCCTTTGTCGTGGACCGCACCTTCGGGGAAGAAGGCCGTCTCCTGGGACATGTCGCGCGCAACAACGCTGTCTGGCATGATCACACGCCTGACCAAGAGGCGCTCGTGGTCTTCCAGGCGGCCGAGGGATACATCTCGCCGAACTGGTATCCAACCAAGCAGGATGCACACCGTGTGGTTCCCACATGGAACTACGCCGTGGCCCACGTGTACGGCCCGCTGATCGTCCACGATGACGAGAAGTGGCTGCGCGGTCAGGCCGGCCGTCTGACAAAGATGATGGAAGCATCCCAACCCACCCCGTGGAAAATGGCCGACGCACCGCGCGACTACCTGGAGACCATGCTCGCAAACATCGTTGGCATCGAGATCCCGATTACCCGACTGATCGGCAAGATGAAAGCAGGCCAGAACCGGGAGATGATCGACCGCGAGGGCGCGATCACCGGCCTGCGCGGCGAGAACGACCCGGGTGACAGTGTTATGGCGGACGTCATGGAGGCAACTCTGCCCCGCTGAACAGCCTATACGAGGGACATGGCTGCTTGAGGTACCCTCCACTCTCGAGTGTCGTCCTGAGCCTGTCGAAGGACGTTGTACCGTGCAGACCAAGTTTGAGGTCCCACCCGTCCCCACCAGTTATTCTGAGTATTCCGTCTCGGCGAAGTTGCCACGTGTTTCCACCGCTTTCCCTCGTCGTTCTGAACTCGCAGGCGAAGAATCTCGTCGTTTCGAAACGCTAGCAAACCCGGCCTTCCCCCACCCGCACACGACGAAGCGCCTCACGAGTCCGCGACCACAGAATGACCGGAGGCCCAGCAGTGGCATGCTTCCAGGCACATGGAGCGATCCCCTTTCTCCAGATCAGAACTGGTCATCCGGGTGGCCGCCATGCCGGTGCCTGCTAGACTGCAAGGGATTTGTCTCGTAGGTGAGTGCTCAGCCAGATCGATCTTGACGCCTCGATCCAAGCCCGCAGGTACACGACAAACCGTGGCTTGACCGTCGCGATTGACCAGATCGTCTTCCACAAGCCGGTGCACGTCGACGGTTGCCTCCTGTTCTCTGCCACGACCCAGCGCACCCGTCTCACCAGCATCTCCATCTAGATCGACACCCGTGTGGAGCGCAAGGAGAGTCTGGCCACGCAGACCGTTACCGAAGGACGTTTCGTCTCTATGGCCATCAACGAGTCCCGCCATCCAATTCCGATCACCCGGCCTTTGGACCTCTGACCTCCGGCGCGCACCCGCACCATCCCTCTATATTCATCACAGGAAAAACGACGATCATGCAGAGGGAGCCATTCGATGCCAGACAACATCACCCCCGCCGAGCCGGAGCGGATCGAAATTCAGCACGTCCTCATCTCCTTCGCCGGCACCGGCACGAAGGCCCGTCGCTCCCAGGCGGAGGCCTCACAACTGGCCGAGGCCACCTTGGCCCGCGCCAACGCCGGTGAGGACTTCGACGCCCTCGTGCGTGAACTCACCGACGACTCCCCTCCGGGCATCTACCGGTTGAGCAACAACGGCGTCACTGCTGCCAGCGGTGAATACCCGCGCAACCGCATGGTCGCCGCCTTCGGCAACGTCGGGTTCGGTCTCGGCGTCGGCGACATTGGCATGGCCGGCTTCGACCCACGCACCAGCCCCTACGGCTGGCACATCATCAAGCGCCTTTCCTAAGGGGGTGTCACTTCGTTCAGGGGGTGCCGCTGCGCTCAGGGGGTGAAGAGCCGAAGGAGGTCGACATATGGCTCCTTCTCCGTTCTCCCACCCCCTGAGCGTAGCGACGCCCCATCAATCCCCGTACGGAATCAGCTCCGTCTCGATTTCTCCGAGCACGCCCAGCTCGACCCGGCGCTCGATGAAGTCGATGACCGTCTGCAGCATCTCCTGCGCGTGGTTGGCGGAATTGGAGACGACGACGATGGCAAGGGTGGCGACGCGGGCGTCATCCAGGCCCTCTACCTCGGCGATGCCCGCGTTGAACTGGTTGCGCGCCTTCTGCGTGATGGAGCGCACCACCTGCCGTTTGTCCTTCAGGCTGAAGGTATCCTCCAGGTAGAGCGTCACCCGCGCTACCCCGACCGTCATGGCCATCGCGTGTCGCCTTCCCGCAACGCTGAGCTGAGGCCTACGCCCGGGCTGCCCGTCGCTTTGCCGTGTAACGGCGCATCTTGGCCTGCGTGCCGCACCCCTCCATGCTGCACCAGCGGCGGCTTCCGTTGCGGCTCGTGTCGTAGAACAGCCATCCGCAACCACAGGTCTTGACTCGCGCAAGGTCGCCATCGGTGAGCAGGTCGGCTGCGGACTGAGCCACACGCCAAAGTACGTACTCGACCGCGCTCATGTCGCCGCTGCATGCCCAGGCCCATTGTGCCCGCCCACTGTCGAGCAACAACTGGCACTGCTGCAGGCCCTGGAGGTACGCCTGCTGGATGCCCGCCAGGTCGTCATCACCAACCTCGCCGTCTTCGGCAATAGCAACGAACGCGTGCTGGATGCTCGTCCTCAGATCCAGCGCGTCGGCGTAGAGCCGCGCTGCCAGGTCCGGTTGCGCGCGCTCCGCCCGCACACCAGCCACAACCTGGCCATCGTCCAGCAGGCCTACATGGCGTCCCCAGCGTGCCAGCGCCTCGAAATCAGTCAGGAACTCCTGCGGCTCCTCGAGCGGTGATTCGACTGAGTTGGCAAAGTCCAGACAAAGCCGATCACCCAGCAATCGGGGGAACTCGATCTCGTCAATCCGGCGCCGGTTGATCTGGTTCATCGTCCTGGCCTGGTAACCGTCACTACAGATCGTTGATGTTACCACCAAAATCGTCTTGACCAAGAGCACGTCTGAGGCCATAATGTTACCATTAAACATTATTTCACTGGTAACGCTCGCCTTCTTGGTGGAGTTGCAACATGGTCACGGCGACCTCGGTTCCCGCGATTCCTGAAGCCATACCAGCATGGCGTGCCGCGTTTCGCCGGATCCTGGGTGCCCTGACGGTCGCCCTGTTCGGTGCGCAGGTCACGACCCTGGCGCTACCACTGATCGCGGCTCAGACACTCAGCGCGACGCCGTTGCAGATGGGACTGCTAGTCGCCGCTGGCGAGCTGCCGTTTCTGCTCTGCAGCCTACCCTGCGGGGTGCTTGTGGACCGGGTCCGGCGCTGGCCGTTGCTGATTGCCGCGGACTTGTCACGCGCATCACTGCTGCTGCTTATCCCCCTCGCGGCGCTTCTTGGCCTGCTCCGCCTGGAACTGGTCTACCTTGTGGCGTTCCTCACCGGGGTCGGCAATGTCGTCTTTGATGTCGCGCACTATGCATACATCCCGGCGCTCGTCCCGCGGCAGGACCTGGTCGCCGCCAACGGCAAAATCCAGGTCAGTTATACCGCCGCGGAATCCGCCGGACCCGGGCTGGCCGGCGTCCTGATCCAGGCGATCACAGCGCCATTCGCCATCCTCGCCTCCGCCGGCTCATTCCTGCTCTCGGCGCTGCTGCTCGGCACCGCCCGCGCCTTCGAGGCCCCCCATCAGCAGGCTGATCTGGATCTGCGCCAGGCGATCAAGGCCGGCCTCCACGCGGTCCTCGACCACCCGCTCCTGCGCCCCATCGTCCTGACCTCGGCGGTCATAGGGGTCTGCCAGTACGCCGTGCGCGCCGTATATATCCTTTACGCCACCCGTGAACTTGGCCTAAACGCCCTGCAGATCGGCATGATCCTGGCAGTTGGTGGCCTGGCCGCGGCGCCTGGCGGTCTCCTGGCGGACCGTGTCGCGGCGCGCCTCGGAACTGGACCTGCCATCTGGGGCGGATGGCTAATCGAAGGCGCGGCGCTCCTCCTACTCCCCCTTGCTGTAACACTCCCTGCTATCCCGCTGCTGATCGTCGCACAGGCCATCGGCGGGCTGGCTGGCACCGTGGCGAACGTCAACCAGTGGAGCCTGCGCCAGCGCGTGACCCCGGACCACTTGCAGGGCCGGGTTACGGCTAGCCACCGCTTCCTGGTCTACGGCGCTTACCCAGTCGGCGCGCTGCTTGGCGGCCTACTCGTCACCCAGATCGGAATGCAGCCCACCCTACTCCTCGGGGCGCTCGGCGCAACCCTCTGCCCGCTCTGGCTCCTCCGCACCCCGCTCCGGGCGAAAGCAATGCCGCCTCTTTGAGAAATCATATTCCCCGACTGCCATAGTCCGAGGTCCCACTGCCTCCGCGTGTCATCCTGGATGGTCCGTATCAGGGGAAATGACCGTTTGAGATCACCCCCTTCCTCGCGCGTCGTCCTGTAACCCGTTACTTCCCCTGGGACAACCCACTGAGCCTGCCGAAGGATCGCGTTCGCCAGTCACTCCCATTCGACGTCACCTTGCGTCGATCGGCCCGTGCTCACATGGTCGCGCTTTGCACCCCGAACCGTGAGCGCAGATGGAGGGCGTCAGAACATCGTGCGCATCCCGTTCCCCCTCCCCTAGCTTCCCGCTAGATGACATTGTGCTCTTGAGCCAAATCACCCTCGGCAAAACGTGACGGGCGAAACGGCGCCAAGTCGATCCCCTGCGGCTCGCCCTCCAGCACCAGCTCCGCCATGCACCGCCCGATCGCAGGCCCCTGCATGAAACCGTGGCCGCTGAACCCGGCGGCCACGGCGAGGCCGTCCACTCCGCCCGTCCAGCCGAAGAGGGGGTTGTCATCCGGTGTCACCTCGTAGAATCCAGCCCAGCCGCGCAGGATGCCCGCCTCCTCGAACGCGGGACAGCGTGTCACCAACGCCTCCACGGTCGTCAGCATCCAGTCATCATCAACCGTCTTGTTGAAGCTGCTCGGTTCCTCGCGGTTCGCCATCCCGAAGAGGAAGCCGTGGCTTTCCGGGTGGAAATAGAGCCCGCTCGCGAAATCGATCGTCATCGGCAGGCTCTGAGGGAGCGCCGGAAAGGATTCAGTGATAAAGCTCATGCGGCGATAGGGATCGACCGGCAGCTCCACGCCTGCCATGTCGCCCACGCCGCGCGTTTGCGGCCCAGCGGTGATGATCACCAGTGGCGCGCTGACCGCCCCGTCCGCCGTCTCCACAGCCTGCACCCGCCCAGCCTCCACGCGAATGCCCGTGACCGGCGCCTCCTCGACGATCTCCACACCCAGCGCTCGCGCCGCCTGCGCGAACCCCATCGTGGCGCCGTAGGTATCGCACCACCCGTCCTCCGGGCAGAACGTACCGCCGAACATGTCATCCAGCACAACGTGCGGGTTCAATTCTGCGATCTCCGCAGGAGTCACCCACCGCACGGGCACACCCAGGCTTTGCTGCAGCGCCAGGTTGGCACGGAACACCGCCTCCTCACGCAGGTCGCTCAGCAGAAAGAGATAGCCCTGCTGGCGGAGGCCGATATCGCGGCCGAACCGCTCCGGGAACGACTCCCAGACGCGCACGCTCTCCGTGGCCAGGCGGATGTTGGTCTCAGTCGAGAACTGCTGGCGCACCCCACCGGCCGCATCCGCTGTGGCGCCACGGCCGATCTGGTCCCGCTCCAGCACCACCACGTTGGACATGCCGCGCTCCGCCAGCGCGTGCGCCGTGGCGCAGCCCATGATCCCCGCCCCGATGATGACTGCGTCTGCTGTCGCTTTCATCTGCACCTCTGGCATCGCTTCCGTCAGTCTGTGCTGCCGGTAGTATCGCGCCACGCGGCGATGATCTCTCTCGCCACGTCCCAGTACTCCGGCAACCGCGCCAGCATCGCCGCTCTCCGTGTGATGAGATCCTCGCGGTCACGGATGCCCATATCACGGAGCAACGCCCGAAAGCCTGGCTCGTGGCGGGGCACCAGGTGCGGGGCGTCCCGGCGGAAGACCTGCTGGCAGCGCACCGAGGTCGCCGCCAGCCAGAACATCGCCTCCTGGTGATCTCCACGCGCGATCAACTCCCGCGTGCCTTCGATGGCCACCGGATAGCCCGCCCCGGTGATATCAGCGGCGAAGAAGAATGGGGACCGGATCACCCGTGCGGCGTCCAGGAACGCCGCCTCCAGTGCGTCCAGGTGGGCCAAGGCGGGCTGCGGTGTCAAGCCCCCGACGCCGAGGTCATCCAGGAGTCCGGCGTAGACATCCATCCGCCCCTGCTCCAGCAGCTCGCGCACCGCCAGGTAACGCAGACGCACGGTGGGGTTCCGCAGCCCGGCAACCAGGAGCAGGTGCGTCGTCAGGCCAGTGGGGAAGAGCCAGGCGTTCACCTGGTCCGGGAACGGAGCGTCAGGATGAGGGAACGGACGCCGCATCTTCGCCTCGACATCCGCGCAGCGCATCAGCACCCACGCCTCGTCGGCATAGTGACGTGCCACATCATGCTGCAGCGCGGCCAGGTGGCCTGTCGGGTCCGCCAGCACGCTCGGGCGATGGAAGCTTCCAGCCAGATGCGCGCTTCCCAGCACCTGCTCAGGAGTAGCAATGTCCGTCAGCGGTAGATAGGAAACCTCCAGCAAGACATCCCTGTAGCGAAACTTGCCGGGCTTCTGCGTAGGCGCGTCTTCTGCCAGGACCAGCATGACGTCCACGTCAGACGTAGCGGCCAACTCGGCCTCATCCGCCAACCAATTGATGGAGCCGTGCAGGAACGCCCCCATGAACCCGGGACTACGAACTCCTTCCGCGCTCACCCAATAGGTGGCAAGTGCCTTGCCAATTCTGGCAGTGACCCTGGACGATGCAATGCCGCACGTGAGTCGCATCTGCGGTTACGCTCCCCTCCGCATATTCCGCCCAATTCCGGAGACACGATGGAAGAGTTCGAACTGATCGTGGCACTGCTGGCCGTGGTGATCGGGCTGGACTGGCTGGCCGACCGCCTGCGCGTGCCGGCTCCCATGCTGCTGATGCTCGGCGGGCTGGCCCTGGGCATCGCGCCGTGGACGCCAACCATCGAACTCGATCCCGAGGTGGTGCTGCTGATCTTCCTGCCGCCGATCCTCTTCCAGGCCGCGCAGCTCACCTCCGTCCGCGATTTCCGGGCCAACTTCGGGCCGATCTCGCGCCTCGCCATTGGGCTGGTGCTCATCACCACGGCGCTGGTCGCGCTGGTCGCCCATACGCTCATACCGGAGATGTCATGGGCTGCGGCCTTCGTGCTCGGTGCCATCGTCTCGCCGCCAGACGCCGTAGCCGCCACGGCCATCTTCCAGCGGATCGGCGCACCCCGCCGCATCGTCACCATCCTCGAAGGCGAAAGCCTGATCAACGACGCCAGCGCCATCGTGGTCTACACGTTCGCGGTGGCCGCCGTCGTCACCGGGGCATTTTCCGCCTCTGCCGCCGCGCTCGAGTTCGTGGTCGTGGTCGCCGTCGGCGTCGTTGTCGGGCTGGCAGCCGGCAGGCTGCTTGGCGAAATGGTCAAGATCCTGAAGGAACCCTCGCTCGTGGCGACAGCCACCCTGATTGCCCCAACCGCGATCTATGTCCTGGCGGAACGCCTGCAGGGTTCCGGTGTCCTCGCCGTGGTCGCGGCGGGAATCGTGCATGGCTACCGCTCCTCGCGCACCATGACACCCCAGGCGCGCAGCCGCAACCGCACCATGTGGGACCAGGTGATGACGGTCCTGGAAGGCCTCATCTTCATCCTCATTGGCTTCGAACTTGGCGCGCTGCAGGATGTCCTCTCAACGGAGGACATCCTGCAGGTGCTTGGCCACTCGCTGGCGGTCTTTCTGGCCCTTGTCGTCGCGCGCTTCGCGTACGTATTCGCGGGAACCTGGGCCTTCCGCTCGCACATTCCGGTGCAAACCATGCATCGGCCTCATCGCCGTGGCCAGGAGGGCGTGCCGACCCCGGCGCCTCTTGACTGGCGCGGCCTCTTCCTGGTTGCCTGGTCGGGGTTGCGCGGCGTCGTTTCCCTGGCCACGGCCCTCGCCCTACCCCTGGTGACCGCCAGTGGAGCGCCGTTCGACCACCGCAACGAGATCATCCTGATCACCGCCGCCATCATCGTCTACACGCTGTTCGGGCTTGGCCTGCCCCTGCCGTGGCTGGTGCGCCGCATGAACCTGGCGGACGATGGCTCCCACGAGCGGGAGATGCTGCTGGCGCTCACGACCATGCGGGAAGCCATGCACGACGAAATGCGCCTGGTCGCGCAGGAAGATCCAGCCATCGACGAAATGGTCGCGCCTATGCTGCGCGATCTCCAGGCCGAGCGCGAGGCTGGTGGTGAGGACGCGCCGCTCACCTGGGAAGAACTGGATGCTCACGCCCGCCCCCGGCGCGAACTCCGCAGCCGGATGGTGGAATCCGCGCGGTCAGCGGTGCTGGAGCTGCGTGATCGAGGTCTGATTGGGGACGAGGTCCTGCGCAATGTTGAACACGACCTCGACCTCCAGGCCCTGCAGTTGATTCGGTAGCTCCAACAGGCCTTGCAGCCCCTGCAGGACAACCCGAGAGACACGTGCGTCTCCGGCAGCAGTCAGATCAGGCGTGCGTCCATACCTATCGCCATCTCACCTGGCGAGACGACGGTGGCGTACACGCCGAAGCAGGTGTCGTGCAGATCGCCCACGCGACGCAGTAGGTCGGGGCGATCTGGCAGATCCTCCTGCGCCATGCCGATCATCACGCAGCGCACGGCCCCTTCCGTGATGCGGAGGCGGACATCGCCCACCTCCAGTTCGCGCCCGATCCAGGTGTCCTCGACGAAGCCATAGCCGGGGACCTGGATGACCACGTTCGGGCGGAACCGCTGGGCATCGTGATCAGCGAGGCCGAGGGAGCGCAACCCGGCCGTGGTAATCAGGTGCAACGGGCTGTCGTCGAAGTGCGAGACCTCGCTCTCTCGCGTCAGGGACACAGGCTGCCCGACGTGATCGGAGAGACGATCATGGATGGCCTGATCGTCTCCCGAATACGCCGCGCCACCTGGAAAGGTGATCACTGGAGTTGTCCCGTCGTAACCGGCTCGCAGCTCCAGCAGCCCATCCATACGGCGAAAGCGGCGAGTGGACTTGCCGCTGCCGAACTTGCCGTCAGAGTCGCGCACTGCGAATAGCCGGTCACCGACGGCACCCCGTGGCTCAATTGTCAGCGAATCGAGCTGTTCTCCCCGTAAAGACTTCACAGGGTATCGCCACAGCGAAACGACCAAACCAATGCGCGAACTCGGCATCATGACGGGAATCTCGGGCCGCTCGATCAGGCAGACGTTCCGAAGACGGTTGTCCAGTACCACTCGTACCGCGACCCCGGGACCTGCTCGCGCCCAATCCCGATCTCCCGGAAGTCCGAATCAAGCATGTTCTGATTGTGACCAGGGCTGCTTTGCCACATGGCAAAGGCTTCTGCGGCCGTATTCTGGACCGTTCCGGCGGCAAGGTTCTCGCCGATCACTTTCCACCTGTATCCGGCCCCGGATGCTCGATTGCCAACATCCTTCCCCTGCTTGTTCGTGTGGTTGAAATAGTTACGCAACCCCATATCGAGGGAATGCGCTGCCGCCGCTGCCGATAGCTGCGCATTCAACGTTAGCGCCCCTTTTCCATTTGCTGCGCGGTAGTCATTGATGAGCTTCAGGAACAACTGTTCCTCTGCATCGATTCCGGCATTCGCGGGCGGATTGATGGTGGTACTTGCCGACTGGTTCCGTCGTCTGCGACGCTTCTGTTTGTTTTTTGCCGCCGTGTCGTTCTGCGACGGCCAAAGTTGTGAAGTGGCCCCGGTGATCAGGAGCCCTCCCAGGATAAATCTCCGCCGCGTCGAAGACTCGCTTCGCACAGCAGCGCTTCGGTTTGGGACTTTCATAAACCTTCCCTTTATGTTGGTCCTCACCATCCCGTCTGAAGCATAGCTTATTTATGAATACATCATAATTCTCCTTCCGGCGTCGCACAGTCGGGCTTGGCCGTAGCTGCGAACAGGTGGCCTGTGCCAGACGGGCACAGACCCTTCAGCGATGTACGTACAGAATTCGAAACCGGTTTTCGTGTGTTTGAAGAGGCGGAGAATTGATGCGACAACCAGATCTATTCCAGTGTGAGTGGTAAAGGAGAGGCTGGCTCGGCCGGCGAGCGACTCGGCCCCGTTACTTCCGCGCTGGGAGCGGGCAAGATCGTAGAATTCATAACCCCAGCCGCTTAGAGTGCCCGGCAATAGGCAGGTCTGCGAGCGTCTCGTGGTGGATGAGGTTGGCCACAAGCCCTGATTGCCGGTCCCGTTTCCGCCTGCATGAACCGCTCATTCCGTTGCAGCCCGCGCCCCGTTTGCCGGACGCCCTTATGGGGTTCGGACGGCAGTTGCCCCGCGGCCGACCGTAACTTCCCGACTCACCTCTCAGTGGGCGTGAGCCATTCGTTTGACGCCTCACGCCCTGCCCGCGTAGCGTTCCGCCATCCAGTTCAGGTCGCGCCGGGCGCGATTGTGAATGTGAGACGGGGAGGTTGCGACCGGTGTACCAGGTGCCCAGTAATACGTACGATGTCGTCATTGTCGGGGGCGGCCACAACGGGCTGGTGGCAGCCTGCTACCTGGCCCGCGCCGGGTACTCCGTCTCCGTCCTGGAACGCTACAAGGATGTTGGCGGCGCTGCTTTCTCCGAGGAGATCGAAGGCGCGCCAGGTCACATCGCTTCGACGGGCTCGTACGTCCTCTCGCTCGCACCGCAAAAGGTGCTGCATGATCTCGACCTGCTCAACAACGGCGTCGAGATGATCAAGCGCAACCCGCGCTCCTTCGCCCCGTTCATGGATGGCGAGGATGGCGTTGTTTTCTGGGAGGAGATGGACGACACGGTTCGCGAGATTGCCCGCTTCTCCGAGCACGACGCCAAAGCCTACCCCGTCTACGATGCGATGATCGACCGCGCCTGCGAGATCATGGACCAGTTCATCCTGCGCAATCCCCCCTCCTTCGCCGAGTTCGTCGCGCAGTTCAACCAGCCGGGTGACGATCACGTCTTGAAGTTCATGGTCCTCGGTTCCGCGGCGGACTCCGCGGAGTACTTCTTCGAGTCAGACATCATGCAGGCTGCCGCCTGCGCCCTGGGTCTCATCGGCACCTTCCGTGGCCCGCGTGATGCCGGAACCGGGTACGTCAAGCTCTATCACGCCATGGGCATGGCCACCGGCAAGCGCGGCGCATGGGCCTACCTGCGCGGCGCCATGGGCAGCTTCACTCAGGCCCTGAAACGCGTGGCGCTCCGAGAGGGCGTCGATATCCGCACGGGCACGGACGTCGATCACATCTGCGTTGAAGGTGGGCGCGCGACTGGAGTCGTCACGAAAGACGGCGAGGAGTTCCACTCCCGACTGGTCCTCTCCAACGCGGACCCGGTCCGCACGTACCTCAAGCTGGTCGGCAAGCAGCACCTGCCGGATGAGTACGTGCGCGATATCGAGAGTATCCAGATCACCTCACCAGTGATGAAGATCAACCTGGCCACGGACCGCCTGCCGGAGTACAAGGCCCTCCGTAACCGCGACTTCACCCTCGGTCAGCTTGGGGGAGTCCACATCGGCCCCAGCATCGACTACCTGCAGCGCGCCTATGAAGATGCCCGGCAGGGCCGCCCAGCTGACTGGCCCTTCTTCTCCATCCACGCGCAGTCAGCGGTGGACCGCTCGCTGGCTCCGGAGGGCGGAGAAACGTTCTCCATCTTCACGCAGTACTTCCCGTACGACCTGGCGGAAGGCACCTGGGACGAGCGACGTCAAGAGATCGCGCAGCACGCGCTCTCCCGCTTCGCCCACTACGCCCCGAACATGGCCGACGCCGAGATCACGATGCAGGTGCTGGCGCCGCCGGACGTCGAGGCCCGCTTCGGTCTCACCGGTGGCCACATCTTCCAGGGTGAGCTGGTGCCGGAGCAGGCCTTTGATATGCGCCCGGTCCCTGGCTCCCAGTCGTACCAAGGGCCTATCTCCGGCCTCTACCTGTGCGGCTCAGGCGCCTGGCCCGGTGGCTGTGTGATGGGCGCCCCCGGGCACAATGCCGCCCATGAGGCCATCGGCCGCCTGCAAGCAGGCGAGTACCGCTAGCGGACCAGGGCTTGGGAAACCGTAAGAGAGCAGGGCGGGCGCTGCATCGCGCCCGCCCTGCTCTCTATCCGTGCGCCAGTCGGCTGCCCGCCTGCCCTATCATTTCTTGAACATTCCTCACCGCGTCCGGAGTTGTCCGATGGCCGTCACTCACCGCATCAGTGAGCAGGAGTACCGGAAACGCGCCCTTGAGGAGCCACGCCTTGAACTCTGGGACGGCGAGCCTCGTGAGAAGCCTGCGGAGCATCGAGCACGAGGGAGTTTCGTTTTACCTGGCCCTCGCGATTGCGAATCAACTTGACAAGCGCAGATATTGGGTCAGCCAAAGCGCAGGCAGGGCTCGCCTATCCGGTAGCACGTACTTCATCCCCGATGTGATGGTAGATCCAGCCGAGCTCGTTACCCCTTACCGAGGAGATCCCCGTGCTCTAGCGGCCTGGGGCGAGTCGCTTCTGTTAGTAGTGGAAGTCTTGTCGCCAAGCACCGGGGCGTATGACCACGCTCGCAAGTTGAACGCCTACAAAGAGCGGGGTGATCAGGAAATTTGGTACATCCACCCCTATGAACGCACCTTGACCGCCTGGCGCAAACAGCCAGGTGACGGCTACCACGAGACCGTGTGCACGGGCGGTATTGTCCCGCTGGCGGCGATTCCCGGCGTTCAGATCGACCTAGACGAACTCATGACTTGACTGCTCACCAGCACCGAGCGCCCGATGGCCGTCATCAGCCGCATCCGTGGGCAGGAGTGCCGGTAACTGGCCTGGAAGCTTCACGGGCGGATCTGGGAGATGGCGAACCGCGGGAAAAGCCGGTCATGAGCACGGCTCACGAAGACATCCCTGTCTACCTTGGACACGCCCTCGCAAATCAACTGGATCGCAGGGAGTTCCGTGTCAGCGTCAACGGAGCCAAGGCGCGCACCTCCGGCTGCATGATCGACAACCCGCTTGCTAAGGTCGCCATCGCCGGGATTACGGCAGCGGCAGCCAAGCACCTGACCGACCATAACCGCTGATCTCGATCATTCCCGCACGCACAACAATGACCGCGCTTGACACGGTCACTGTCCACCCGTCTGCTAGCTTCAGCGTCAAATCTCATTTTGCCAGCGACTTTGCGAAAGATCAGGCAAGGAGCGAGGTTGCTCTCTGCCTCTGCATACTCCGCCCCTCTCACCGCTTGCCGGCGTTTCCCTCAGTTGTGGGACATCGGCTTTCCAGCAGCTTTGGTCACGGGTTCATCCGTATCGCCGGGGACGCCGGTCAGCGGGCGGAGACGGCCAATGCTTCGGACGCCCGGCGTCGCGCGACGCCTGGAGGTGTGCCAGTGAAGCGCTTGAACGCACGGCTGAACGCGGCCTCAGACCCATAGCCAAGGCGGAGCGCGATCTCCGCAACGGTCGCGCGGCCGTCATGGAGCGCGTCCAGGGCCAGGTACATGCGCCACCGAGTGACATACTGCATTGGCGCCTCGCCGACCAGCCGCGAAAACCGCTCGGCAAATGCGGAACGAGACATGGCAACCGCTGCCGCCAGGGTCTCCACCCGCCATTCCTCCGCTGGCTCACGGTGAATCATCGCCAACGCGCGGCCAACCTGCGGATCGTGGAGCGCCGAAAGCCAACCGGTCGTCGCGGTTGATTCCTGCTCCAACCAGACGCGGATCGCCTGGATTACCAGGATATCGGCGAGCCGCGTGATCACTTCCTCACCACCCGGTCGAGGTGACTGCGCCTCACTCGCCATCAGGCGTAGCGTGCTGGCGATCCATTCCGACTCCGCCGAGCGCCACCCCTGCACCAGGATCAAGGGCGGTAGCAGCGCGCTGAGCTGCCGCGCGGCCGGATGATCGAAGTAGACCGTGCCGCACAAGAGCCGCGCCGGCTCGCCGCCCCCGTCTACCCGGATAACCTCATAGCGCTCACTCACCGCGTCTCGCGGGAGCTCGAAGAGTCCCGGAGTGGGAGCCGCCACATCGCTCCGCAAACGGTGACCGGCACCATGCGGCACCAGCACCAGATCGCCCGGCTGCAGGAGTAGCCGCTCCGCCTCCCCGACCTCCAGCCAGCAGGTCCCGCTGATGAGGACGTGAAACATCAGCGAGTCTTCGATTGCCGGGAGCTCGATTCCCCACGGCGCCGCCAGTTCACAGCGGCTGTAGAAGACTCCGCGCATCCGCAGGTGATGCAGCGCCTCCCCCAGGGGATCATGCAAATCGGTCAACCTAGCCATCTTCACATCCTAAGCCGCAATCCAGCTCACTCCAGATCTTCTGGACGATTGATCAAGCAGAGAGGATTTTCACCCATAGATACCTCTGTCGAGCGCCTCCAGAATAGCGTCACGCTCGATTGTCGTTCGAGTTCGCAATATGGAGGTCACCAGTGTCAACCGTCGAGTTCGAAAAGCCAATTCTCGTCATCGGGTCTTCCGGAAAGACCGGCGGCCGGGTTGCCGCGCAGCTGGCGGAACGCGGCATCCCCGTCAGGCATGGGTCACGACAGGCAACCCCGCCCTTTGATTGGCAAGACCGACAGACATGGGCGCCCGCACTGCGAGGCGTCCGCGCGGCCTACCTCACCTATGCTCCGGACCTCGCCGTACCCGGCGCGGTGGACGCGGTCAACGCCGTGGTCAACCTCGCACTCAAATCAGGCGTAGAGCACATCGTGCTCCTCTCCGGCCGAGGTGAAGAGGAAGCACAAGCCGCCGAGGAAGTTCTGCGAAACTCAGGCATGCCCTGGACCATTCTGCGCTGCGCCTGGTTCGCCCAGAACTTCAGCGAAAACTATCTCCTCGATGCCGTATTGCTAGGTGAGGTGGTCCTACCCACCAGCGACGTCGCGGAGCCGTTTGTCGATGCGGATGACATCGCGGACGTCGCCGTGGCCGCACTAACTGAGGAGGGACACATCGGCCGCTTGTACGAACTCACTGGCCCCCGGTCGCTCACATTCGCTGAAGCGGTGCGAGAGATCGCCGTCGCCACCGGGCGCGACATCGCCTTTCAGTCGATTCCTGCCCAGGAGTACCGTGCGGCACTGGAAGAGGCCCAGCTACCGCCCGACGTTATCTGGCTGATCGATTACCTTTTCACAACGGTCCTCGATGGGAGAAATGCGTCGATCGCCCACGGCGTCCAGGAGGCGCTGGGCCGCCCCCCTCGCGATTTCGCCGACTATGCCCGTCGCACTGCCGCCAGCGGAGCCTGGAACGTCCCTGCCATGGCGACACGATGAGCACCAACCTCCTGCTGTCAGCGGGCATCTTTGGCTGTGGCGTTGTCTCAGGTGTCTTCTTTGCCTTCTCCGGCTTCGTCATACCGGCCCTGGGCCGTGTCCCAACGCCGCACGGGGTGGCGGCGATGCAGGCAATCAACATGACGGCCGTGACGCCGCCATTGATGACCGCGCTCTTTGGTACGGCGGCGGTGTGCCTGGCGATTGCCGTGCAGTCTGCCCTCTCCTGGGGAGCGCCTGGCGCCACGCTGCGGTTGTTCGCGGCCCTGCTCTATTTGATCGGCGTCGTGGGCGTCACCATGGTGTTCAATGTCCCGCGCAACAACACGCTCGCTGCCCTCAATGCCCAGAGCACCCAGGCGGCGACGTATTGGGCCACCTATCTCCGCGAATGGACGGCATGGAACAGCGTCCGCACCGTTGCCTCAGGGGTGGCGGCCTTCGCGCTCCTGGCTGGGCGCTAGACACAATCGTGCCGAGGTTCCTTTCGGAACCTCGGCACGGCTCGGGTTTCAAATCGGATTACGGTGTTGGCGTGCTGGCGGGCACCGCCGCGATGGAGAAGTCTACCCAGTCATCCAGCAACCAGGTGCCGTCCTGATCCAGGAAGTAGAACAGCAGCGTCTCGGGGCCTAGTTGCGGAGCCGCCGGGTCATTGATGACGACAAACGCGATCGCACGGCCATCCGGCAGGACCGAAATATCGGTCACGGTCACCAGGCGAATCTGCACCGGTTCCGGCCGGGGCACCGCAGTCCCGATACGCTCCTGCGCCGTGCTTCGCATCTCCGGCGTTTCGGTCAACTGCCAGTACGTGCGGATCACGCCGTTGTCGGTCATCAGCGCCGCGGCCCGCCCAATGTCTCCCGCATTGAAGCAGGCCAGGATCTCGCGCGCGGCCTCCTTGATCGGGATCGACTCCTCGGAGTCAAGGTTCTCGCCCAGTGGTGCGGTGATCGTCGGCAGCGCGGGCGGCGCAATGCCTTCGCCAGCAAGGCCAAGCAACCCCGCCACCTCATCGGCAGCGCGCGGCTCAGCTACGCACTCCTCCGGCGAAACGACGCGGGGGTTGGTCCCGTCGTTCTCGTCCTGGAAGGCAGCGGCCGGCCCAGCCAGCAGTAATGTCGCCAACGGCACCATTGCAAGTGTGCGCCAAACCTTCATCCAGTCGTCCTCCTTGATCACGGATCCATCGCACGGCACAACGCTCCGCAGCGGCTTCTCGTGTCTCCCCTGCAACGATCGTGCCTCAGTGTAGGCGCGTTGCATATGAAGCGACGTGAGCCTGACCCGGACGAGGTGGCACCAGCCATCGCTACCGCGCAAATGATGCAGGATTGCAGATCCGTACCCTAGGCAAAGCAGTATTGCAATTGCGGGAAACCGCGGCGCAGTAAGATGACATCCTCCCGTACGTGCTCCACACCGCGCCTTCCGGACAAGACATCGACCATCAGTTCTGCGATGAGCGCCATCTCCGGCTCTTTCATGCCCCAGCGCGTTACTTCCGTCGTACCAATGCGGAGCCCGCTCGGGCGGTCCCAATCTTCGGGTCTGTCCGTGGGGATAAGGTTCTTGTTCACGATGATGTTGGCGGCGGCCAGCCGGAACCCCGCCGCCTCGCCCCCGCCAAGGGCGCGCACATCGGCAATCACCTGGTGCGTGCGCGTGTATCCCTTGTGCGCCGCCAGTATGGGCATGCCCTGGGCTTCCAGAGCCCTCGCCAGCGCCTGCGCGTTCGCCACGATTTGCGCCATGTACTCCCCGCCGAACGCCAGCATCTCGGCGGCTGCCGCAGCAAGCGCCGCCACACGGTTCACCTGGTGGGTTGCCGCAAGCGTCGGGAAGATGGCATTCGTGATGGGCACGGTGATCTCCGGGTCATTCCAGACTATCACGCCGCTCTGCGGACCGGAAAAGGTCTTGCCGGCGGAGCCGGTCAGGATGGAGGCGCCTTCCACCAGCGGGTCCTGGAACTGCCCTCCACCGATCAACCCGAGCTGGTGCGCGCCATCGAAAAAAATGCGGCCACCCCACTCGCTCACGATGCCGGCCATCTCGCGCACCGGAAACGGGAAGAGGGTCATGGACGCCCCCAAGGACACCAGCTTTGGCCGCAGTTCCCGCGCGGCATAGGCAAAGGCATCCAGGTCAACCGTCAGTTCGACCGGGTCCATTGGTACATCGTGGATTTGCAGGCCGCGCACGCCCGCGGGACCGTCCTGCCGGTTGCTGGAGTGTCCACCGAAAGGCTGGGTCACGCTCATGATGACGTCGCCAGGTTGCGTCAGCGCGGTGTAGACCGTCATGTTCCCGATCATGCTGGCTACCAGCCGGTGGTCGGCGTAGCGAGCGCGGAACACGCGCTTCAGCAGTTCGACGCAGAGCGCTTCGATCTCGTCGATGTACTGAGTTCCCGCAAACCAGCGATTGGCGGGCCCAATGTGCCCCTCCGCCGCGCGCTGCCCAACCTCGGCGGAGAGCAACTCGCGCACCACGGGGCTCATAGGCGCCTCCGGCGCCAGCAGATTCAGGCATTCCTCGCCACGCCACCGGGCGTTGCGTTGTACCGCTTCCACGACTTCCCGTTGCATTGCGGCCGGATCTCCAGCCCGGTCAAGCACGTCGCTTGCCCACCGCAGGACGCTGGCGTCGTGGACTTCGGTGGCGTCGAGAACGTCAGTCATCGCGTGTTCTCCTCCTCGCATCAGGAACTTGAGATTGATTCGGGATCGGAGAATGTCTCGGCGAGCAAGCGGCCAAGTGTGAGCCAGTTTTGCTCGACCAGATCCGCAGTCCCAAGCGGGTCACCCCTCGCCGCCGCCGTGATGATGGCCTCCTGCTGCATCACGGAATTACGTCTCGCCATTGCCCGGAACCGCGCCAACTCCAGGCGGGCATCCGTGGCAGCAAGCGCTGTGGCGAACGCTCCAGTTCGGCATTACCCGCCCGTGCCACGAAGAGCGCGTGGAAGGCATCATCCGCTTCCGGGGCGCCAGCCGTTTCTCGTTGTTCCAGCGTAGTGGCGAACGGTTGACCTCCCCCAGGTGAGGGACGTCATCCTCAGTGAGCAGCGGCGCGGCGTGGCGCGCGGCCAGTGGATGGAGTGCTGCCGCCACCGGCACGGCCTCGCGCGCGTCACCCTCTCGCAGCGGTGTCACCCGAGTTTGAGACCCCGGCACGGCGCACCAGCCCTTCGTCTTCCATGCGCTGCCGCGCTTCCCGCACCGGCGTGCGGCTTGCACGCGGCTCCGCCACCAATTCGCCATCCCGCAGCCGCAAATCGGGCGGCAATGCTCCGCTGAACATCGCATACAGCGACGTCCCGTAGACCTGCTCGCGCAAGGCCTGCAGCGGTGCCGCGCCCATTATGGCAATAGACGAAACGACCATCCTTCCAGATGCAATATATCGCATTTTGGATGAACGAGACGAACGCGATGTGTTCAGGCGTGGACATCGTGTGCAACTCGCGTCATAGCAGCCTCTGCGATCTACGAACCTAAGGTTCGTGTTCACGCGTTCCGACAGCACACTCCGCGATGACCATTACGCTCGTTCGTCAAAGGCAGCCACTATGTCGAGTTCGCAGAATCAGGTAGCCTGTCGCCGGATATCTCTCCCCTTGCAAAAGAAACTCGTCTCGCGGGCCATTCTGAGCGAAGTCAAAGGACGCTGTTCCTCGAAGCCCAAACTCGTCCTGACGACCAGCTTCGCATGTAATCCTGAGGAACGAAGGATCTCGCCGGTCCTACGATTCGAACATGTCACATGGCCGCCGCGCAATCGCAGGTTGCATTTCGAGCGCAGCAGAGCGGTCTCGCCGCACATAAACACACAGGAACGGGGCCAGCGCACATGGGTCGCCGACCGCGTTCCTTCGCGACCGGTAATGCCGCGATCTCGATGTTGCTCGACCTGACTCGCTAGAGCCAGTGCAAGCCGGGCACTGGCCAAAGACGAGGAGAGGAACGAGATCCTTCCTCTCAAGAACGTCAGAACACGATCCTCGCCCGCGATACTCCGTCAGCGGTAACGCTTCTCAGTCATCCATCCCCAATGCGCATGCAGACGCGCACCCCGTCGCCTTGGAGTTGTGAGTGGACGCTACGCACGGAATGCCGCCGCAATACGAGGAGTAACTGGAAAGCACACGTAAGGCGTGGTCCGGGTTGCCTGCCGACTTGGCGTCCGATCTCGGGAAGCGCTCCTGGGGGAACACGGCAAGCGAGGCGGGAGCATGCTCCCGCCTCGCTTGCCAGCACTTCGCGCGTGGCGGCTACGCCCCGCCAATGCGGCGGCCATCCTCCGCCTGGATCACGACCAGCGATGGACGCGGCGCGCCTGTGCCGTCCGGCCAGTGAGTGATCGGCGTCTCGAAGGTGCCCCCCTCGCCCGGGTGCTGGACCGAGAGGAAGAGTGCAGTGTTGTCTGGCGTGAAGATGGGGCCGGAGACCTCAGCGCCCGTGACCGCACTGAAGAACTGGCGCAGGTGTCCCCGCTCCGGGCCGTCCACCGGCACCGCGAAGAGGCCGTCGTTGATCTCAAGGGTCCTCGGCTGACCATCCGTGGAGATCCAGAGGTTCCCGTCCATGTCGAACGTGATGTTGTCCGGCGAGGAAATAGCGCTTACCTGCTCCCGGGGGAAGCCCGCGAAGTACGTGGACTCATCCGTCGGATCGCCGCAGAGCATGAAGATGTCCCAGGCAAACGTTTCGCTCGTCACATCGCCGCCATCTTCGGTGACCTCCACAATGTGCCCGTGCTGGTTCTCCGGGCGCGGGTTGGAGGGTGTCGGGCCCTCATCGCCATCCGGAGTGCCGCGCTCGATGTTGTTGGTCATCACCATATAGATCTTGCCGTTGACCGGGTTGTGTTCGATGTCCTCCGGACGATCCATCTTGGTCGCGCCCAACAGGTCGGCCGCGCCGCGCGCGTTGATCAGCACATCGGCTTGAGAGGTGAACCCATTCTCTGCCGTGAGAGGACCCTCGCCAAAGGTCATGGGCAGCCACTGCCCGCTGCCATCCTCGGAGAACACGGCCACGTAGAGCGTGCCCTCGTCCAGCAGATCCATGTTGGCCGCCCGGTCGTCTGGGTTGAAGGCCTTGGAGCTGACGAACTTGAAGACATATTCGAAACGCTCATCGTCGCCGGAGTAGACGACGATGCGGCCATCTGGTGCCACCACCAGGTTTACGGCCTCGTGCTTGAAGCGGCCGAGCGCGGAGCGCTTCTTCGGGGTGCTGGCGGCGTCATACGGATCGATCTCCACCGCCCAGCCAAAGCGGAACGCCTCGTTCGGCTCCTTCGTCACATCGAAGCGGTCAACGAACAACTCCCACTGGCGCTCTGAGGCGGCGTCGAGCATCCCCACGCGTGTGTGCAGGGCCAGCACCGGGTCGTCCTCGTTGAGCAGGGCCTTGTTGCCGAAGTATTGGTGGAAGTTCTCCTCACAGGAGACGAACGTACCCCACGGGGTGAGGCCACCAGAGCAGTTGTTCAGCGTGCCCAGCACCTTCGTGCCCGTTTCATCAGAACCGGTCTTCAACAACTCCGCGCCTGCCGCCGGGCCAGTGACCAGCGTTTCCGTGGTGGCGGTGACGCGGCGGTTGTAGGGCGAATCGAGCACCGCCTCCCACGCGCCGTTGGCGTCGCGCTGGACTTCAACGACGGCAATGCCGTGCGCTTCCAGTTCCACATCCACGTTCTCGGCCTTCGGGCTGCGGAGGAACTCGTCGGCCGCTTCCTCACCCTCGGCTACCGGCGTCCCAAAGGCCGGGTTGGGAACCGTGTACCCCGGGAACATCAACTCCGGGTTGGTGTACTCGAGGTTGATGACCAACAATCCGTGGTCCGAGTTAGTCTCCCCGAGTGGCAAGGGCAGGAACCCCACGTAGTCGTGGTTGTAGCCAATGCGCTTCGCCTGGTCCTCCGCCGTCAGGGTTGTCGGATCGAACTCGGCGAGTCCTGAGACAAGTGGATCGCCCCAGCGCAGGAACGGTGTGGCGGTGTACCCCTCGGCTACGATGACCGCGTCGCCCAGGTCCGGGGTGATGGCGGCGAATTTCAGGTTGTTACCCCCGGCGACCGGGGTCCCCTCGCCAGTTTCCGGGGTGGACCGTCCACGGGCGCCCAGCACCGGCGCGGCCAGCACCATTGCCGAAGCCGCAACGCCGCCCTGGATGAGTCCGCGACGGTTCAGGCGCCGCGTCATGATTTCGGCGAACGTCTCGCCACGGCCAGCCGTGGACAAAACGCGCGGTCCATCCTGTTCGTACTTGCTGATTGCCACTAGCTACTCCTGTGTCTGGGAGCACAGCGGAGACTCCGCTGTCAGGTTTCAGGGAGTGCCGCGGTGAACGCGATACACCACCTGACAGTGTGGGCATGGGCACTCCCACAATGGTCAACGGACGGTCAAGAACCGTTAACGCGCTGTTGACCACTGTGCAATGTGTTACACAGCGCAGGGTATCCATCTACCGCCCGACAGGGGATTCCGTCTACGGATAGCGGCGTCGGGCGAGGTGTCTTGCCCGTGTGGTGGCGTGCCAATCAAGGTTGCTTGGCATCTGTGCCAAGCACCCCCACCCGCCAAAGTTGGCACACTTACCCACGGCGCACTCCCTGCCCGGCTCGCCCGTCACCGAGATCTGTCGCACAATCCCTGTTCGTGGCTGCGGATGTCGCAGTCTTGCCTCACCCTGGTACCCACACCCATGACGCTGCTCATTCAGGCTGCAAACGTCGATTACGCCTACGGCGGGCACGATGTCCTCACCGGCACGAGTTTCGAAATCCGGCAGGGAGACCGGCTGGCCCTGATTGGCGCGAACGGCGCCGGGAAGAGCACGCTCTTCCGCCTGATGGCGGGCGTCTTCAAGCCACAGGGCGGTGCGCTCACGCTCTCACGTGGCGTCACCACCGGCTTCCTGACCCAGGAGCCAGACTTCGCCCCTGGCGAGACGGTCAACGACGCCATTGCCCTCGCTGCGGGTGATCCGGTCGCACTGGAGCTGCGCGCCCTGGAGCTGGAAGAGGCCATGGGCCAGGCTGCCAGCGACGACGAACTGACCGAGATCATGGATGCCTACCAGCTCGTGCTGCAGCGTATGGAGGGCTCCGGCGGGGCGGAACGCGGGCTGGATATCCTGACTGGGCTTGGCTTCCCGCCTGAGCGTGGCGGTCAGCAGATCAGCACCCTCAGCGGCGGCGAGAAGAAGCTGATCGGGCTGGCGCGGCTGCTTGTCGAGGAGCCGGACGTGCTCCTGCTCGACGAGCCGGACAACCACCTCGATTTCGCGGCCAAGGCCTGGCTAGAGGGGTTCATCCGGGCGCACCGTGGCGCCGTCGCGATGATCTCCCACGACCGCTACTTCATCGACCGCACCGCCAACCGCATCTTCGAACTGGAACGAGGCACGGTCACTGGCTATCCCGGCAACTACGCAGCGTTCGTGAGAGAGAAGCGGGAGCGCCTGGAACGAGACGCGCAGATGCGCGATCTCCAGGAACGCGAGTACAAGCGGCTAAAGGAGAGCTCGGAATCCCTTACCCAATGGGCACGCCAGAACCCTAAGTTCGCCAGCCGTGCCGAGAACATGCGTCGGCGGGTCGCGGAAGAGCGCGAAAAACTGGAGAACACGCCCGTCCCGGTGCTCCGGGAACGCCAGATCGGGGTCGATTTTCAGGCGGAGCGCGGCTCTTCACTGGTTGTCGATGCCCGGGCCATTAGCAAGTCCTACGGGGAGCGTACCGTTTTCCAGCCCTTCGACCTGGAAATCCACCACGGCGAGGCCGTTGGACTCGTCGGAGCAAATGGCGCCGGCAAGACCACGCTGGTCCGCATCATTCGCGGTGAGGAGATGCCCAGCAGCGGAACGATCCGCCTCGGGCCTTCAGTGGTCCTTGGTTATTACGCCCAGGAGCAGGAGACGCTCGATCCCGTCCTCACGCCCATGGAGATCGTGCGCCGCATCAAGCCAATGACGGAACAGGGCGCTATCGGGTTTCTTAACGGGTTCCTGTTCACGCGCGACGACATGCTGGGCAAGGTGGCGGGCCTCAGCGGCGGGCAACGGGCACGGCTGCAGATCGCCGCCTTGATCCTGCAGGGCGCGAACTTCCTCGTGCTGGACGAACCAACCAATAACCTCGATATCGGCAGCGTCGAGCGCCTGGAGACCGCTCTGCAGGCGTTCCTTGCGGAGGGCCAGGGGAGCATCCTCACCATTTCGCACGACCGCGCCTTCCTGGACGCCATCTGCACCCGCATCATCGAACTGGACGCTGGCGTCGTGCGCGAGTATGCGGGCGGCTTCACCTGGTACGACTCCAACAAGGGCCAGGGCCGGGAACTCACCATCCGGCCCCCGCAGCCCGCCCTTGCCGGGGGAAAGGAGAAGAAGCGACGGTAGGACGGCAGACACCGCTCGACGACCCACATCTCGCCTGCTTGACCGGTGCCCTGGCGCCAGCGTTCATCTCTGGCCGCTCTGTGGCATCCATGATGGCGGGCAACCCGGTGCCGGAGGGCTGGCAGCAGATCGCCCTGATCGGGCACGCGGAAAACGAGTTCGATGAGACTGGCGGCAAGCCCGTATGGGCGCCCTGAGCGGGATAACGTTTCTCTACACCTCGTACAACACCGGCGAGCAGGAGCTGTACGACCTCCAGGCCGATCCCCCCGAGGTCGATAACCTCGCCGCCGCCACAGATGCCGGCACCCCGGCGGAGCTGGCAAAGCATGCCTATTGTTGAATGAAGATGCCCCAAGCGGAAACGTGCCGTTTCACTGAGAGCAAGCCACTGCCACCTGCATACTCCAACCGTGCTGAGGGACAGCGCGCAGGGAGTCAATGGATGGGTCCAAAGCCGGGTGAGGTTTCCGGAACTTGTCACGCCACGAGCCGCTCCATCGTCTCCTGTGCAGAGACCACCCGCTGGAGTTGCCAGCCGGGTGGCACAGAAAGGATGCCCCTCGTGGAATACCGAACCGAACGCCTCCCCAACGCGTCGCCCGCCGTTCAGCAGCGCGTAATGCATGCCCTGATCGGCCTCAGCCTGCCGCCCGACAGTGGCCTGGAACCGGAGTTGCTGGAACTGGTCAAGACGCGCGCCTCGCAAATCAATGGCTGCGCCTTCTGCCTGGACATGCACACCAAGGACGCCCGCGCCATGGGCGAAACGGAGCAGCGGTTGTACCTGCTTCCCGCCTGGCGAGAGACGGACGTGTACACCGAGCGGGAGCGTGCCGCGCTCGCCTGGACCGAGGCCCTCACCCTGATCGCGGAGGACCGGGTGCCGGATGAAGTCTTCGCTGAAGTGCGCCCCCACTTCAACGATGACGAACTCGCGTTCCTTACCCTGGGGGTCATTGCGATCAACAGCTTCAACCGCTTCAATGTCGCCATGCGCCTGCCGGCAGGCTGGTACCAACCGGGCAGCCTGGCGAGTACCGCTGCCTGACCCAGGTCTCCGGCCTGCCGCACTTGTGGGTTTAACCCGTAACGGGAGGGTGGAGTTTCTCCCGCGTACGTTCGCAGAAAATAGACGCCACAACGTGGTGAATGCGGGCGGCAACTGTCCGCATTCACCGCTATCATGATCATCTGGATTCGAACGCATGTTCTCCTCAAGGAGGTGACGTGCTGCGCCGGAGGCAAACGCCAGCGTGAGATGCGGAACCGTAATTTCAACGAGAGACCGGGCGTCCCTGTCCTCCACGTCGTCCACGCTCTGGAACCAGTGGTCCAGCCAGGTGCAGGGAAGCGCTGGTGAGCGCACCGTAGCTCCGGCCGACCGTCACAGCCTGGCGCGGGCAGCGGCAGAGGCGCAACGAGAACTCGCGGCGGCCACTGAGGCGGCGGAATCGGCGCTCGCGCGGGCACGCGCGCTCTCCCTGCAGTTGGACAGCGTGCTGACGGCACTCCATGCCGGCGGGGCTGCGCCCGACCAGGACAGCGCCCCGCCGGCCCAGTGGGCACGTCTTAGCCCACGCGAGCGTGAGGTGCTGGCCCTGGTTGCCCAGGGCAGATCCAACAAGGCCATTGCCGATGCCCTGTACGTCTCCCCGAACACGGTCAAGACGCATGTGGCCGCGCTGCTGACCAAGCTCGAGGTCAATACCCGCGTGCAGTTGGCGGCGCTGGTCGCGCGTCATGCCAACTGGCAGGAAGCTGCATAGCGCTGGGGACCGACCTCTGACCGTGAGTGGCGGCCTTGCGGCCCTACCTCCACGCCGCAAGTGCCGCGGTGAGCGCAGCTACGTCGGTGGTCATCGACATCATGGTGTGGTCGATCGTCGCCAGGGTCCGGTTTCGGGCCTTATCGTCAACAGAGCCGCAGGCGTCGGCAACCACGACTGGCACGTAGCCAAGGTCAGTGCCGTGGGACACCGTCGGCCCGATCCCGATCTCCAGCACGACGCCCACTACCGCGAAGGCCCAGATGCCGCAGTCGCGGAGGATCAAGTTGAGCGCCGTACCGGAGAAGGCAGACATCCCGATCTTGTCAAACACCGCTTCGCTTGGCAGCGGGGCAACCTCGGGGATCAGCTCCCAGCCCGGCGAGTTGGGCAAGAACAGGGAGCGGACCTCATCAACGCTCCCTGCCAGCTGCCAGGCCATCGCCGTCCGCAGTTGCGAGACGCCCATCAACTCCTTCGGGAGCGACGTGTGACGGCAGTACAGGATTCGGACGCCCGCATCTCGTGCCGCCTGGATGGTCTCGACCACCGCGGGGACGACGGAGCGCAGGTGTGGCGCCTGGTTGAAAATGCCCGTCTGCATGTCGTAGACGACGAGCGCGAGTCGCCGTGGGTCGCAGACCTCATCCAGCGTACGGGGAAGGTCGAGGTCGAAGGCGTGGTGCACGAACTATTCCTCCCGGTTGGCATCAATCAATCGCCCGGCGCCGCCCATCGGGTCGAGAGGGGCGCCGGGCGAAGACGAAGGACCCATGGAGCCGAACTGGAAGCTGAGGAACGCTGGTCCTGCGTCGAAATGGTTGCCAATTCAGCAACCACGCGTTTCGGGGTCCACGCCCACAGACTAACCCGTCAACCTCGTACCCGGCACTTCGCCGTTCAGGCCAGCCTGAATGGGGAGGTGTACACGACGCGGTGTGCGTGCTACTCCACGACAAGCGCGCCGTTCATGCCGACCTGCTTGTGCCCCGGCACGTCACAGATGAACTTGTAGTTCCCTGGCGGCAGGTTCACCACCACCTCGGCACTTGTCTTGGGCTCCACAGCAACCAGGATATCCTGTTCCTTGAGATCGAAGCTGTGGGGCGCTTCGCCCCTGTTATCCAGGATCAGCCGCACATCGGTGTTGGCCGGGATGATGATGCGGCGCGGCTCGAAGTAGATGTCGTACATCCCGATCGTCTCAGTTGGCATGCTGCCATCCGCTGCCTGCGGCGCCTCGGCAACCGGCGTCGCCGCGGCCGGCGACTCCTCAGAGGCTCCCTCTTCGCCTGGCGCTCCCTCAGCTGGATCGCCGGTGAAGTTGCCGTCACCATCCATCACGACATCGCCCTGGCGCGGCTGGCCGAGCGGCACCGTTTCCGCACCCTCCGGCACGCGATCAGCGCTCATCAACTGCCAGATTGATCCTGGCGACTCATCCCCCGCCTCGCCAGTGGTGGCCGCAACAAAGAGATTGCCAGCGTCGTCCTGCCCGGAGCCAGTGATCTGGAGCGCGGTGTCCAGCATGTTGGCGAACTGCCAGACATCAGCCTCATCCCGTACCAACCCGCGGATTTCCCCAGTGCAGAAATCCGCGCTGAAGAAGATGCCATCGAGATCAGGATCCTCCGGCGCACGGGACACGCCGATGGCGATCACGGCGCAGCCATCGATACCATGCTCATACTCGGCAATGGGCAAGATCCCGACCTGCTGGCGCGGGCACGACTCAATCTGGGCCGGGTAACAGTGTGTCCCTTCAAGCCAGTCCCAACCGTAGTTCTGGCCGGCCTGTCCGCCAGCCGGTTGGTAGTTGATCTCCTCCCAGGTATCCGCGCCCACGTCACCGATGTAGAGGTCGCCGTTCGCGGAGTCAAAGGCGAACTGCCACGGGTTGCGGAACCCAAGCGCCCAGATTTCGGCGCGGACCGGCGGCAAGCTGTTGCGGTACTCCGGGGCAACGTAGCCTGGCCAATCGCGGTCGCGCTTCCTCTTGCCCTTTGTGTCCTCTGTTTCGGCAACGGGAGGTTGACCCGGGTACGGGTTATCGCTGCGCCACATCCCCGCGAACGGATTATCGGCGGGAATGCCGTACGGCTGGGCCGGCCCGACGGCGTCTACATCGATCCGCAGGATCTTGCCCAGGAGCGTGAAGCGGTTCTGGGCGTTGTCCCAGACGTCGCCTTGCCAACCACCGTCCCCGACCGAAATGTAGAGGTAGCCATCCTCTCCGAAGCGCAGGGTGCCGCCGTTATGCAGCGGAGAGCGCTTCTGGATCACCATCAGAGGGCGCTCGGTCTTCGTATCGGCACGATTCGGGTTGTCTGCATCGACCGTGAATTCGGAGATGGTTATGGCGCCGTTGTCATAGAGGTCGTTGTAGTCAACGTAGAACTTGCCGTTCTCCGCGAACTTGGGGTGGAATGCCAGGCCGAGCAATCCTTGCTGTCCCGGGCGACCGGAGACCACCTGGGACAAATCGAGGAACGGCTCAGGCTCCACACTGCCGTCCGGGTTGACGATCTGCACGCGGCCATCCAGTTCGACAACGTACATGCGGCCGGAATCATCCGGCGGGAATGCAATGTTGGTCGGCGTGCTGAAGCCCTCCGCCACCTTGACAAGCTGGATCTCCGGATTTCCGGGGATCATGCCGCCCAGGTGGGCGGTTGCTGATGCATCGATCCCGGGTACGCCCAAAGCTGTAGGCGTAGCGGCTGCATCCTGCATGCCCCGGGCAGATTGTCCTTGAAGCAAGAGCAAAGGCGTCACCATTGCCAGCGCGCTAACAACGGTGAAGATTTGGAGCCACTTACGCAAGCTGAACCTCCGAGCGCCAGGGGGCGCTTGCAGAACGGAACATGACGGGCCGAAGATCACGAGAAACTCTGGGAGTCGCACCCCAGGCCGGCCCAACGCAAGAGCGTACCCGCTGTGGACTTTGCCTGTCGTCCTCGGCAACGATCATCGTCTCGCCCAACCAGGTGCAAACAAGAACGGCCCAGCAGGTTGACCTGCTGGGCCGTTGCTCACGTCAACGCGGAACCGCGATGGCGTTATGGTGTCTTAGTAACGGCTGCCATAGCTGGGAGCCGAGGCACGCTTGTCCTGGAAGCACTCACGGCAGTACACCGGCTTGTCGTTCCGCGGCTGGAAGGGGACTTCCGTCTCCTTGCCACAGGAAGAGCAAACCGCAGGGTACATCTGGCGTGGGCCGCTGGAGTAGCCGCCGCTACCACCGCTGCCGCCGCGGGAATACCCGCCGCCGCCGCTACCGCCGCTGGAATAGCCGCCGCCACCCCCGCTGGAGTAGCTGGAGCCGCTGTCATACCCGCTGGACGCCCGCTGCGCCTTGCGCGACGCGCGGCAGCTGGAGCAACGCTGGGGCTCGGAGTAGCCGCGCTCTGCATAGAACGCCTGCTCACCAGCCGTAAAGGTGAATTCCTGTCCGCAATCGCGGCAGATGATCGTTCGGTCGCTCAATTCGCCGAAACCTCTTTCTTTGCCGTGCACCGCACGGCACATAAACCTTGAACCGATCAAACGTGTTTCGGCGATACAGAACGCCTGGATTCGCACAATGCGACCCCAGAACGGTCACTGACGCTTCTACGTCGTCTGCGTGACCTATTTATAGCACATTCCGCGCGAGAATGCACGTCAATTGGAAGATTCACGCTAAGGCACGGTGGCCACGGGTGTAGCAACCGGCGTTGCGGAAAAATCAGGTACTCCCATGCGATCTGGGGCGACGACCACCGCCACTCCCAGCACCATCACGATGATGGTCACGAGCAGAATGCCGATAAAGTGCCATCTTCCTGATCCCGGCCGGATTGCAGGCTGGCTCATGAGCGTGCTGGCAAGGCACGCGCCCCGCCGAATGTAGACGCCAACAACGCCGACAGCAGCGCCACGATCACGACACCGTTCGGGATGTGAATCGCCGCAGGCAACCCGCCTCGACGCCCCATGTAGCCGAGGCCTAACTGCGCCACCATCAGCACCACCACGATCACACCAAGCACGATGACGCTCCGTGGCAACTCACCGCGCCGCACGGCCAGGAACGCCGCGCCGGTGAGCAGGATGGCCAACAGGAACGATGCGCTCCCCAGCCAGCCGTGCAGGGCGAGCAACGACATTTCACCCAGGTAGAGCGCCTGTCCAATGAGCGCTGCCTGCACGAGCACGAGCAGCGTCGTAATCATCGAAAGCCAACGAACCACGGCCATACGGTAACTTGCTCCTTCTCTTGCGCGAAAACTAACCACCCGGGGATGCGTGCGTGACCAGCAGCCAGGCGCTCCCGGTCGGGAGTATCAGCAGTAAGCCCTCAGTAAAGGCCAGCACCATGAATGCAGCGCCATGTCCGGTGGCCACAAGCCGGGCGCTGACAAGGAGAAAGGCAACTGGCGCCAGCATCGCGAGCAGAAGCGCACGGCCGGATGGCGTCCATGGGGTGATGCCAGGGTTGGGAGAGGCGTCCTTCGGGTTCAGCTGGTAGGTGAGGCGAAGCAGGTTGACGTGCATGACCACGCCGATCACGCCGAGTACCGCCAGGCATATCGTCAAGGAGCGTGAACTCTCGTGTGGAATGAGCGCCAGCCCCGGTACCACCATTGCCCCGACCATATTGGCGAAGATAAAGGTGGCAAAGTAGCTCACATCGGCGGTCTCGGGATTCCGGAAGATTGACAGCCGCAGCGACGCAGCGACAAAGAGCAGACCTAACAGCGTTGCCCCCGCCGCACCGGCCAGCGCGTAGAACGGTATCCACTCAACAAGAGCGTCAGAAAACGCGGCATCCATCATGTGCATGGTAGCCGCGCTATGCCTTGGCGGGCCTATACAAACGGGTGGGCCAGTTGGCCCACCCGGTCATCACTACCGTATTACGCGAATTGAATGACTAGTCCTTCTTGCAGAACCTGTTGCCGTTCTTGTCGGCCCGACAGGTCCCGCGGCAGCAATCCTGGTCTCTGCTGCAGGCCGTGTTGTCCGGGATGCAGCGGCAACGTGCATCGTTCGGGCTGCAGTATCCTCGGCAGCAGGCGGAATCCTTGCTGCAAGAGTCGCCCTCGCCCCGGCACCTGCACTCGCCCTCACTGCGCCTGCGGTTCTTGCCGTCCTTCTTCCTACTCCTCTTGCTGCCCCGACAATCATTCGAACAGCATTGCTTATCCCGGTCGCACTTTTCGCCCGAAAGGCGACAGCCCTCAATCAGGACTTCGTCCTCAGCCGCCAATCCCAAATCAGCCTTGGCCAAAGACACCAGCGCCAGACCTGCGCCGGTCATATCTCGCAGCGCGGCCCGACGGTCCTTAAGACCTGCCATCATCCGCGCCAAGTTATCAAACCGGCACTCATCCATGCTGGTGCTTGCCCTCACTCACAAGACGGCCCGCCGCGCTCATCAATCAAGCGCGCACGGCATACTGTCGTTACACGGTGTCCATAACGTGTGAAAGGCGTGGACGGTTTCACACGATTCTTCTGTCGAAGCGTTTCATCTGGCTCGCCGCTCGTCAACGCGCCATGGTGCCCGGCAGTCCTGTCTACCATCAAAGGCAGGACCTTTCGCCGCTTCTCTATTCCTTGGGCGGATCAAGCTGCGTCCAATTGCGGCGCGCACGAAGCACCGCTATCCTCACGATTGGGCGCAAGTGCGCTGCCATACCTTAACCAGAGCCGTTGTACCGACGATGACGTCTCGCACGAGGCACAGGAGGAGCATGTCCGCATTGCCGCAGGCCGCTCTGCCACCACGCATGTTGAGCAACCCCGAGATCCCAATTGGCCTGACCGCACTTGAGGCCGCCACTCGTCTCAAGACCGATGGTGGCAATGTCGTGCCTGACACGGGCGGCCGCTCCTGGTGGGATATCGTCCGCCGCAACCTGTTCACGTTCATCAACATCACCCTGATTCTGATCGGCATTGTCCTGATCCTCATGGGTAAGCCGCGCGACGCCCTTTTGGCCTCTGGCCTCGCCGTTGTCAACGGGTTGGTCGGCGTGTTCCAGGAGGGTCGTGCCAAGCGGCGGCTGGAACAGATCGCGTTGCTCAACCGCACCCAGGCCAGCGTGGTCCGCGATGGCGCACTGATCCAACTCGATCCGTCACGGATCGTGCGCGGGGATGTGCTGCGTATTCAGCCAGGAGATCAGGTCTTCGCGGACGGCACCCTGCTTTCCAACAGCAGCGTCCAGATGGATGAATCCCTCCTGACTGGAGAAGCGGACCCGGTGCCCAAGACACCCGGCGACAAGGTCTCATCTGGCAGTTTCTGTCTCACGGGCGGAGGCTGGTACCGCGCGGATGAAGTTGGGGCGGACAGTACTGCCGCGCAACTCACAGCCAAAGCACGTGCGTACCGGGTGCCGCTGACGCCGCTGCAAGTCCAGGTCAACCTCATCGTGCGCCTGCTGCTGGTGCTGGCCTCGTTCTTCCTGGTGACCATCCTCCTGGGTTCCCTGATCTGGGACTATCCAGTCGAGGACACGATCCTTGCGGCGGCAGTGGTCCTGGGCATTGTGCCGTCTGGCCTATTCCTCATGATCGTTGTCACCTACTCCATGGGCGCCGTGCGTTTGGCCAGCCGGGACGCGCTGGTCCAGGGCACCAACGCTGTTGAATCGCTCTCCAATGTCGATGTGTTCTGCATGGACAAGACCGGCACACTGACGGCGAACGCAATGATCCTGGCGCACGTGCAGCCAATCAGTGGGACGGAAGCTGAGATCCTGCCGCTGCTGGGCGCGTTCGCACGCAGCGCGTCAATTAGCACCAAGACCACCGAGGCGATTGCCGCTGGAACCGAGGGGGAAGCGCACCGGGTCCTGGCTGAGGTGCCCTTCGCTTCTGCCTACAAGTGGAGCGCGCTGAGCGCGGACGATCCTTCCTTCCAGGGAGTCTTCGCTATTGGTGCGCCGGAGTTCCTCGGTCCCAAACTGAGCGGCACGGTTCCCCCGCCGCCCGCAGACTGGGCGAACCAGGGAATCCGCATCCTGCTCTTTGCGCATGGCCCGCGGGCCGGCGAGTTCGGTGAGGATGGCGGGATACCCAACCTGCCGCCAGGCGTGAAGCCGCTGGCATGGGTCGGCCTGACCGATGAACTTCGCCCGCATGTCGAGGATGCCCTGAATGGGTTCCGCAAGGCCGGGATCACCCTGAAGGTCATCTCCGGCGATAACCCGGAGACGGTGGCTGCGCTGGCGAAGCAGGCCGGCCTGAGTGGAGACGTGCAACTCGTCTCCGGCATCGATCTCGACTTGATGAGTGATGATGAGTTCCGGGAGGCCGCGGAGCGATCGACCGTGTTCGGGCGCGTGACACCAGAGCAGAAGCAGCGGCTGGTCGAGGCGCTACGCGGGAACGGGCACTATGTCGCCATGACCGGCGACGGCGTGAACGACGTGCTGAGCCTGAAGCAGGCCAACCTGGGCATCGCGATGCAGAGCGGCAGCCAGGCGACTCGAGACGTAGCGGATATCGTGCTGCTGCGCGATTCGTTTGGCGCCCTGCCTGATGCCTTCCTCGAGGGGCAGCGCATCCGACGGAGCCTCTGCCGTATCCTGGAGTTGTTCCTCTCCCGTGTCTTTGCGGTGGCGTTGCTGATCCTGGCTGTCTTGATGGTCCAGGCCGGGTTCCCGCTCTCCCCGGGCCAGATTTCGCTACTGACCCTCCTCACCGTGGGCATCCCCACTTTCGGTATCGCGCTCTGGACGCCTCCCGGCCCGCCGCCGCGCAGTCTGCCGCGCCGCTTGCTGCGGTTCGTGCTGCCAGCATCCGCGCTCCTGGCGCTGGCCGCTTTTGCGGTCTACCTGTCGGTCTATGTCCTGTACGACATCGACCTCCCTACCCTGCGGCAAGGCGGCGTGGCGGCGGCGACCAACCTCCCCTTCAGTGACTACGTCAGCCGAGAAGCAGCCACGCATGTGCTCGTCCTGGGTGGGCTGATCCTCGTGCTCTTCGCTGCGCCACCCACCCGCTGGTTCGCAGTGGTGGAGGAGTACGACGGGGAGATCCGACCAGCACTCCTCGCGCTGGCGGTGGCGCCCCTCTACGCGCTGATCATGGTCGTCCCGGCGTTGGGACGATTCTTCGGCATGCGCGGCATCAGCCTCGTGGACTATGCCATCGTGTTGCTCGTCATCGTGATCTGGGCACTGCTCCTACGCTGGATCTGGCAGCAGCGCATGTTCGACCGCTTCTTCGGCTACGGCGAAGCAGGAGACACAAACTCATGAAAAAGCAGGGCGTCCTGAACGCTGCGTTGGCCAACGTCATTGCCGGCATGGGCCATACCGACATGCTAGTCGTCGCCGATGCCGGGCTGCCGATCCCGCCAGGCGTCCCGCTCATCGACCTTGCCGTGCGCTGCGGCGTGCCAACGTTCAAGGATGTACTTACCGCCGTGGCGAATGAGCTGCAGGTCGAGCAGATTTTGATAGCCTCGGAGGTGCAACAGAGCGTGGATCCCTTGCCGGAGTTCGGCGAACTGTTCCCGGGCATCCCTCTCACGTCCTGTCCCCACGAGGAATTCAAGCAGCGGACAGCGCACGCCCGCGCCGTCGTGCGGACGGGTGAGTGCACTCCCTTCCACAACGTCATCCTGCAAGCAGGCGTCGTGTTCTAGGACGTCCCCCAACAAGACCCCGACCTTTGAGGCTGTATTCTGCGGCACCTCTGGCTTGTGTCTCTCCTGGTTCAACTTCCCTGACCCAGCGTCAGCAAGGCCGATTCCCCGGCAACTAGCAGCGTGTTCCCAGCCAGTTCTCAGGATCGCTCCTTATCGTGAATAGCGAGCAGAAACAACCTCCCGGCAACGCCGTGGATGCTCGCACAGAGAATTCGCCGCGACTCGCGGCTATTCACGACGGCCCGGTACGGGCAAGGAGACACCATGAATCGACGGAATATGCTGACGACGCTTGGCGCGGCCGCGCTCGGTGTGGGCGTGATTGTGGGCGGCGCAGCCCGCTCATATGCACAGGATGCCGCTACCCCGCCTGCGGCCGCCCAGACGGAAGCCCAGGATCCGCGTGCGGCGTTCGAGGCCGAGCATGCCCAGGCGTACGATGACTTTGTCGCTGCCCTGGCTGGCGAGCTGGGCAGCGACGAAGCCGCGGTGGACGCGGCAATTCGTACGGCACTCACCCAGGCGATGGATGACCGACTCGCCGCCGGTGAGATCGACGGGGAGCGCGCCGCTGCCGCGAAGGCCGTGATCCAGGTATCCGACGCGCCGCTCATGGCCGGCTTCGGCGGCCCAGGCGGCCACGGCGGATTCGAGGGACGTGGCCGTGGCCATGGCTGGGGCTCCGGCGACGAACGCGGTGAGAAGGGTGGGCCCCGCCTGGGTGACGATCAGTTGCCCGGTGTGCTTCCCTCCGCTCCTGACGCTCCGGCTCCCGACAACGACAGCGCCAGCGATCCGGTGACCGAGACCGAGGACGTGATTTCCTAGACCAGGTCCCGGACGGTGGCATGTTGGCGGGCAATGCCACCGTCCGGGCCAGTCAACCACCTCCGCCAATTTCGCTTTCCTCGCGCGCCTTCCTTTCGTGGCTGTCCATCGGCCCATATCAGCCCTCCTGCTCGCCTGGAAGCGGCCGGAGCGCGCTAAGGTCATCGCGCTGCGTGTGCTGGTGGTGGTCACCGGCGGTGGCGCAATTCTGGGAGTCTGGAAGCACCTGGAATCGAACACGGCTTCCATCATCGAGCGCAACCCCGGCGCGGACGACTGATCCCTCCTGACTGGCGCTGGCCGCGCCCCGCTCCTGGCCTCGGGCATCCTTGCTACGGCAGAGTGCCTGGCGATTGCCGGGACATTCGCGGCAGGATGGGATCGATCAACCGTAAGCGTCCAGGTTGCGGAAGCTACAACACGCTGCACTCTGGCTATAAACACCTCGGGCAAAGCAGACTGATTGGGGGGCGTGAGATTCCCCAATCACCAGTGTGGCCGCCCACTGCGGTGCGTGTGACAGTTCCGATGGCAATCTGTGAGACCATCCTCCCCATTGCCTGGTTTCGGACGAGGAGGACGGGAACATGCCTAATCTGCGCTGGGGTATCAAGACCGCCCCGATGCACACCACCTACGACGGGATGCTGCGGGTCTGGCAAGAGGCAGACGCCATTCCTGCGTTCGAGCACGCATGGCTGTTCGATCATTTCAATCCCATCCAGGGCGATCTGGATGGCTCCTGCTACGAAGGCTGGACCACACTTTCTGTGCTGGCAGCCAAAACCGAGCGCCTGCGGCTGGGACTGATGGTTGCGGGCAACACGTACCGGCACCCGGCGGTGCATGCTCACATGGCGGCAACCCTCGACATCATCTCGGGAGGGCGGCTCGATTTCGGCGTCGGTGCTGGCTGGAACGAGTACGAGCACCAGAGTATGGGTATTCCACTCTACGCACCCGGGGAGCGCATCCGCCGCCTCGGTGAGGCGTGCGCCCTCACGCGCATGCTCTGGACGCAGGATCTCACTACGTACGACGGCCGCTACTACCAGCTCCAGGAGGCGCGGCTGAATCCCAAGCCAATTCAGACACCCCATCCGCCTATCGTCATCGGTGGCAGCGGCGAACAACTCACGTTGCGGGTCGTGGCGGAGCACGCGGACATCTGGAACTTCACGAGCACCGACGTGGAGATGTTCCGGCACAAGCAGGCCGTGCTGCGCGGGCACTGTGACGCCGTCGGCCGCAACCCGGACGAGATCGAACACTCTGTGCAGGTTCGGGTTGATTACGACGATCTGCCAGCGAGCGCGGCCACACTGCAACCCCTGGTTAACGCTGGTGCGACGCACATCATCCTGGGGCTAACGTACCCCTACCCAGAAGGCATCGTGGCGCGGCTGGCCGAAGAGGTGGTGGCACGCGTGGGGTAGCGGGAGCGGGGGTAAGTGTGTCGACTCAGCCAACATGCGCAGGTGGGCAGGTTGTCCCTGTCGCGGCCGCTACGAGGAGTTCGGCGCCATCGTGGTAGCCGCGACGTCGCCTTCTCCAGCACATCTCCGGCTGTCGTGCCTGATACATGTCGAGGGACCTCGCCAGCCAGCCACCACATGCCGAGGCGTCGTCCAAATTTCGATGTCATCCCGAGCCCGGCGGAGAAGGATGCCGTCGTTTCCTCTCGCCCTGCCTATCTCCCTCCCGGTAACGCGCCACGCCTACTACCTCGAGCTTGTCGAGAGTTCTCGGCGTTGCCGAAGGCATCGGTTTGAGAAAACCGTGCGGTTTCTATCCAGGCATCGTGTCTTGGAGGACCGAGAGACCAAGATCTCTGGACTCCGCCCGAGATGACACCTGGAGGGAGCCAAGGGGGGTGAAAGACTCGGCGCGAAAAGGGGAACGCCGAGTTCCCGCGTGCGCTGGGACGACACACGATTGTGGAGCTCCCCTCGGACCTGAGCGGCGGGGACGAGATCCTTTGACAAGCTCGGGATGACACGGGAAGTTGGGCAGAATTGTCGGGCGATGCTGGATCCGAAGGAGGAACGCAGTCCCTTTACAACCCTTGCTACGCGTCTCGGTGAGCTTGTCGGGCGGAACCTGCTTGCGCAGATCTTTCCAGGCCCATAGATGACCTGCTAACTGCTCCCGGACCTACTACTGAAGCCAGCGGAGAAAAGTACGCCAAAGGGAGCCAATAAAAAGCCCCCGCTCTCGAACTCCGGGAGCGGGGGCTGAGTTCAAGGATGCGATCTATCCCTGGAGTTCGTAGGTCACCTGGACATCGACGGCGACTGTCGTGGAACCAGTCTCGACCGGCGTGGAGGCCGCGTCCATGGCCATGCCGCCGCCACCCCGCGCAAACATCGGCGAGACGATGGGCGTGGTGCCCTCCGCGATGGCCACCACAGGACCGAGGGTCATTCCGGCGGCGGTCGCCAGTTCCTCCGCCTTGGTGCGTGCATCCTCGACCGCCATCACCCGTGCCTCGCTGGCGGCGGCGGTCTGGTCATCCACGTAGAACGTCACGCCGTAGATGCTGTTGGCGCCTGCGTTGACGGCAGCGTCCAGGAGGTCGCCCAGGGCGTCCGTGTCCCGCACGGTGACCTGCAATTGGTTGATGACCTCGAACCCGGTGATCAGGGTTGGGTCAGCATTCTCGGAGTAGTCCCGCAGGAGGTTGACGCTGAAGAAGGCAGTCTGAATATCCTCGGCGGCAATGCCGGCGGCCTTCAACGCCTCGATCACCGAACTCGCCTGCGTGGCCGCTTCGGTCTGCGCCTCATTGAGGGTCGGCTTGATGATGTCCACGCCAATCGTGACCGACGCCGTGTCCGGCGCCACGTTGACCTGGCCGTGCCCGCTTACGCTGACCGTTGCTACGCCCATCGCGCCGGCTACGGGCGTCGCGTTGTCCTGAGCCATTGCCACGCTGCCAAAGGCCGGCACCGCCGCGCCAGCGACGGCCAGCGTGGCGCCCGCGCGCAGTCCAGAGAGGGTTTGCCGGCGATTCCATGTCTGCTGGTGAACCATCGTGCTCGGGCTCCTTTCGCCAAATGCTCGGATCGTGGCGGCGCACCCAATGGTGCGCCGCAGGTAACGGTGATGTCAGAGTGAGTACTGCCGCGCCGGTCCGCCGCTAGCGCAACCGCCTCACCCAGCGCAGGCCGACGATGGTGACCACCAACCAGGCCAGGATCGCGAAGAGGGCGATCTGGACAAGCCGCAACCGCGACCCCGGTTCACGCCCGCTGACCGCCGACTCCGCGCTTTCTACCGTCACTGTTGAGACCGCCGGCGCAGTATCTGCCCCAGTGAGCGGCTGCGTCACGGCTGCGGCACCCGCGCTTCGCGTAGCGACGACTGCCGAGCGGCTTGCGCTTTGCTCTGACAACTCCTGTGACGCGCTATCGACCCGGTTCGTTCCATCCGAGGTCGTGACAGGCTGTTCACTATCCATTTCGGTCTGGAAGGCAGCGTTTGGGGCGGGCGCAGCAGCCGGCACCTGCTCGGCAGGCAAGCCGGCGGCGGCTGTTGGCGCGGCAAATTGCTGTGGAGAAAGATCGCCCGAGAAGCCACGCCAGTCTCCCACCGTCACCAACAGCAGGAGCACGCCCGCAACCATGGCCGCCACCTGCAGACCGGGCAGCCAACTCGTGAATCGCGGTGGTGGCACGGCAGTGGCCGCCGAAGCCGGCGCCACGGAGGCTGGAAGCGGGCCTGCAGCCCAGGCAGGTGCAGCCTGAGCCGCATGGCGCCGGGATGCCCTGCCATGCTCCTGACCCAGGCAGAACGAGCGGCGAGGCTCGTACTGTGGCAGCGTACTCAGCAGAAAAACGGTCGAACGCACTTCCAGCACTTCGCGTTCGCAGTCGGGACACTGCGTCAAGTGCATTGAGATGACCGCGATGTCATCATCGTGGAGATCGCAGTCAATGAACGCGCTGACCGCGTCGATATCGAGATGTCCCGGCGTGTCGCCCGGTGCATGTTCAGGCATCGCGTGTTTCCGTCGTTGGTGTCGCTGGCTGAGCCCCGAATCTGGCCGTATTGGCTTCTAAACGGAGGTAGCGCTCGAAGAGTTCCCGCGCCTGTGTATCGTCCGCTAATGCCTGGCGCACTTTGGCACGCGCCCGGCTGAGCCGGGACTTGACCGTCCCCAGCGCGATCCCCATGGTTTCCGCGACCTCGTGGTAATCCAGTCCCTGCACATCGACGAGCATGATGACCATGCGCTGGTCATCCGGCAGAGAAATCAGGGCTCGTTCCAGGTAGATGGAAAGCTCACGACGAAGGGCATGGGCATCGGGAGATTCCTCTCCGGCGCCACCGGCGGTCCAGATAGGCTCAATCTCCACCATCTCCGCTTCCAGAGAACCGGCCGGCCGCCGGGCGGAGGCGCGCAGCATGTCATACGCTCGGTTCGTGGCAATCTTGTAGAGCCAGGAGCGCACGGAACCGGTCTGGAACGAGCCAATGTTCTGCCACGCCCGGATAAACGCATCTTGCGTGGCGTCTTCGGCCAGGCCAACATCCCGCAGGAGGCGCAACGCCACGTTGAAGACGGGGCGTTCGTGCCGCACCACGAGCTGGTTGAAGGCATCCAGATCCCCGGCCTGCGCCCGCCGGACCAACGCTTCGTCCTCAAGCGTGTCTGGCGTGACCGGCCGCGACGTCGCGACGACCGGGACGTCCTGCACCGCAACGTCGCCATCGGCAACCAGTCCCACCACCCCGTCTCCCTCAGGCAGTGGGGCCTGGACAACCTCTTGCGTTGCGCGGCGACGGCGAAACACTCAGTCTCCTGACCGCAAGGCGCTAGCTCGCGCCCTCAAGTGTCACCTTCTCCAGGACACCGGGGTTGGCGACCGTCAGAGGGCGTTTGCCGCGCAACACCTGCAGCGCCTCGTTCAACGTCTCCCTCCGCACCACCTCGGCCGAGCGCTCGGAGTAGTACGCCGAATGCGGCGTCAGGATGACATTGGGCATCTGGTAGAAGGGCGCATCGGCCGGCAAGGGCTCAGGATCGACCACATCCAGTGCCGCTCCCGCGATCTGCCCTGCTTCAAGGGCGGCGGCCAGCGCCTGGAGATCGATGATCGGGCCGCGCGCCGTGTTGACAATGACGGCGGTCGGCTTCATCAGCGCGATCTTCTCGGCGTTGATCAGGCCGCGCGTCTCGGGCGTCAGCGGACAATGGATGGTGATGATGTCCGCGCGTGCCATGAGGTCATCGAGCGACACGGGCTCTGCGCCTGCCGCGCGGATCATCTCCGGATCAGCATACGGATCGGAGACGATCAACGTGACACCAAACGGCGTCAAGCGAGCAGCGACGGATGTGCCGATACGGCCAAAGCCGACAATGCCGACGGTCTGCTCTCGTAGCGGATGAATCGGACCGCGCAGGATCGTGCGCGTAGCCGGGCCGTGCTGAACCCAGGCGCCCTCGCGTAGGGAGCGGTCCTGCTCAACGATGCGCCGATTGAGCGCCAGGATCATGGAAAGCGCGTGGTCTGCCACTTCGGACGTGCAGTAACCTGGATAGTGCGTGACCACAATGCCGGCATCCGTCGCGGCATCCAGGTCCACGTTGTCCAGGCCAACACCGTAACGCGCGACTACCTTCACGCTCGGCGCGTTCTCCAGCACCCGGCGGGTAATCGCTTCCCGCGTGCTTACGAGAAGCGCGTCCGCGCCCGTTGCTGCCGCAATCAGGGCATCCTCGGTTACGCCAGTTCGGCTCAGCAACGTCACGTCGAGGTCCTTGACCCCTGCGATGATGTCCTTTTCGAGTTCCAGGCCGTACGTCTCGTTACCATACCGGTCCGACGTCACCACCACGGTGAATTTGCCATTCTCGGACATGCTCTTCCCGCCGCTCCCCTGCTGCTGCCGCGCCCACGACGAAGTGGTGGGCCGGGCAACGAATCACACCGCGCTACTATCGCACAGTGACGTGAGTTGACCGCGCCCAGGAGCGGCGGAATAATGACGCTGCGTATTGATTTTTTGATTGAGGAAGGAAGGCACGAAAAACAGTCCCGACGAGTCAGTTCGCAACAGCCTCCCCGCGATCAGGAGCTCCACCACATCAACGCCCCGCAACGGATGTGGTTTTGCCGTCCGATCCCGTCTGGCGACGCCTCCAACCAACGTACCCCGCGATCCGCTGGCCTTTGATTGCCGCCTCTGGTGGGGAGACCAGTGTTTACCGGGCCCCTCGGGACTGTACGTACACTTTATACGATCACATGGCCTCCTGTCAATCCCCTTGCTGCACGAGTTCTTGACCTCTTACCAAATGATGAATCTCCCTGTACGGTAGTCAACCCTTCATTTATGGCGTGGTCACACTCTGCGCCGTCTGGGACCATTGGCAATATCACGGATTTGCGTATGCACGCCGTGGTTGCTAACGTAGACTCGGCGCTACGGGTGTAGGCACTGCTCGTGCAGTACTGCATGCGGAATGTCGGGGGGCGGTCGGGCCGTCCTGCCGCGACGGTAGCTCCAGGGAACTGGAGTGCGCTCTACCGGATCCGGGTTCCCGCACCCGAAGATCTCCGGAGGTGCGAAACCGGAACCGGTGCTCGTGCGTATTTCAACTCGGATGGGTTCCGTCGGACTGCATCTGGGTTGTGACCGGCGGGCCTGGTGCAAGCGGTCTCCCGGGCGTTCCGGGATTGGTCGCGCACCGCATGGGGGCGCGGATTGTTCGTCGGCCGGACCGGCGACGAAGTGGGGAGGTAGGGTCCAGGTGAGGCTTTCACGAATTGCTCTCGGTACTGCGGTGACGCTGTCGCTGGTGGGCGGCAGCCTTTTGGCTGCGCCGAGCACCTCGGCGCAGTGTGTGGATGCCAATGGCGATCCAGCTCCGGCTGTCATGATCTCCGGTGGCACCATCACCAACGAAACGGTCATTGATATCACGGCTGATGCCGGCACCAGCATCTCGGATGCGAGCGGCGGCAGCAACAACCTGGCCACCACCGGTGGTGGCGGCGATGGCGGCGACGGCGGGGTCTTTGACACCGCATCCTCCGGGAACGGCGGCGTGGCCACTTCCGCAGCCGATGGCGGCGCTGTCAGCGTCGAGAACATCAACTCCGGTGGTAACGTCGGCAACGCTATCTCGGTGGGTGACACCGTCTGCGCGCCGTGGGCCCCGGAGCCAGTGTACGAAGAAGTGCCGGTCTACGAAGAAGTACCGGTCGTTTACGAGGAAGTCGTTGCGCTGCCGTCGACAGGTGTCGGCGGGGTGGATGCTTCGGCGATCTTCGCCCTGGTCTCTGCCGCAGGCGCTGCGGCCGCTTCCTTCGGCCTGCGCCGCCGCTAGGCAGCGCGATCGCAGCAGCGTGGCGAGGGTGTCGGAACCTCCACCACGTAGCCAGCGAAGCCAGATCGGGATCCGCTCGTTCGAGCGGATCCCGTTTTTTGTACCCTGGACGAACGCTCATCGAAAACCTGGGCGGACACCCGCCGCGCATCCTCGTAGAATGGCGCTCACACTCCCCCGCACCCGGGCCGGCTCCCCGCAAGCCGCCGAGATCTGGCAAGAGGAGCGCCTGTGGATTTCGTCGTCATCGGGCTTGGGCTGAGCGCGCTGGCCCTGTTGACTGGCCTGACTCTTCTCTGCCTGGTTGCGCCGCGCTGGTTTCGCAAGGCCGGCGCAGTCCATCCAGGCGATGCCGCGTACGCCCGCGCCCAGGCGGAAGAACGCCAGGCACTCGGTCAGGGGTTCCTCTGTGTTGGAGCGGTGCTTCTGTTGGCCACCCTCGGCGGAATCTCGGCCGAATTGGCGGACAAGGCCGGTGCGTACCTGATCGCCTCCGTGACTACGGTGGCGGCTCTCGGGCTTTTCGGCTGGGATGTGCTTTACCGGAGACAACACCCCATGCCTCCGAGGCGCCGCGCGGCGCCGCTCAGCGTGAAACCCGCGGATGAGGAAGCCACCTCATTGCTTCCGGCAGCGATGACCACGTTGGTGAGGCGTCGTGTCCTTCCCGCGCGGCACCGTGTCATGCCAGCGGCGACGGCGCTGGCCACGTCGTCAGCAATCCCGGCTGCGGACTCAACGGCAGCAGGAGACGAACGTCCGCGCGCCGTTGTCCTGGAACCCGTGGGGGAGACGACGATAACGCAACCCTCCGGCGGTGATGCGGCTTTTGCGCCAGGTGGCCAGACGCCAGCTGTCGATGCCACCGCAATTCCTGAAGCAGACCTCGGCGAGCTCGAAGAACCCGTGAGCCACTCAACCGAGGCTGGAGCGCCTGATGCGATTGCTCCGGTACTTGCTGAACCTGTGCAACTTCCGACGAAAAGTGACAATGGGACAGTCAAGATTGCTGTCGGGCCAGCCCCTGAAGCGGAGCCTGACCTGGCTTCCCATGGCGATGATCGGGTGATTGCACTCTTCCCGACTGCAGCTGCGCGCCGCAGTCGGTCAGTCACCGCTCCCATGGATCCTGATGGCCAAAGCTGACGAGCAGATTTCCCTCCGCGAGTTGAATCGGGCCACGCTTGCGCGCCAGTTGCTGCTGGAGCGGGCAGCCATGACCCCGACCGCCGCGGTCGAGCAACTGATCGGGATGCAGGCGCAGGAGGCACGTCCCCCGTTCATCGGCCTCTGGTCACGCCTGCAAAATGGCCACCGCGAAGAGACGATCCAGGCGATCAACGACCGGCGCCTGGTACGTGCCACACTGATGCGCGGCACCATTCATCTCTTCAGTGCTGCGGACTACCGTGCCTTCCGTCCCGCCATCCAACCTGTGCTGGACCGGGCCATGAGCGTTCTCGGTGCACGGGCAGAAGGGCTCGATGTCGCGCGGGTCATCCCGGCAGCCCACGCACTCCTGTCAGAAGGCCCACTGCCATTCAATGACATCCGCGACCGGCTGCAGGTCCAGTTCCCGGAGATGAACGACCGCGCGCTGGGCTTTGCAGTTCGCATGCTGATCCCACTGGTAGTGATCCCATCGGAGCATCGCTGGGGCTACCTGGCGAACTCGCCCTTCGGCCTGGCAGAGGAGTGGATTGGGCCCTGTGACCCGCCAGACGAGGCCCTCCAGGAACTGATCCGCCGCTACCTGGGGGCGCTCGGACCCGCCACAGTGAATGACGCGCAGACCTGGCTGGGAATCTCCGGACTGAAGCAGACGTTCGAGGCGCTGCGGCCAGAACTGATGGTGTTCCAGGGTGAGCGGGGCAAGGAGTATTTCGATCTCCCGGATGCGCCGCGTCCACCGGGGGACACACCATCTCCCATTCGCTTCCTGCCAGACTTCGACAACCTGCTGCTTTCTCACGGCGACCGCACGCGGGTCATCGCTGATGACCACCGCGGGATTGTGTACCAGAAGGGAAATCTGCGGCTGCTGCCTACCTTCCTGGTCGGTGGCGTGGTGGCCGGCTTGTGGCGCAGTGAACGCAAGCGCAAGGACGCCACCCTGACGATCACACCCTTCGCTCCACTGTCGCCTGGCACCCGACGGGAATTGGTGGACGAGGGGGATGGGCTGATCCGCTTCATCGAGGAAGATGCCGCTACGCACGCGGTGGTCTTCGCGGAGCCGCTGGCGCAGGGCTAATCTCGACGCAACGGGCGAAAGGACACGACGGTGATGCAATCAGTAGCCAAGCTCGCGCGGGGCGAAGGGAACGTCGGGCTCCGCGAGATTGAGACGCCGCGGCCGGGGCTGGGTCAGGTGCTTCTAGCCGTCCGGGCCGCTGGCATCTGCGGCACCGATCTCCACATCTTTCACGACGAGTACCCGACGCAGCCGCCGGTCACCCTCGGGCATGAGCTTGCGGGCGAGGTGTCGGCTATCGGCGAAGGTGTCACCCGGGTTGCCCCTGGCGACCGCATCACGACCGAGACCTACTTCCATCTCTGCGGTACGTGCCGCTTCTGCCGGGGCGGCAAGCCAAACCTTTGCCCGGAGCGCCGTTCGATCGGCTCTGGGGTGGACGGCGGCTTTGCCCGTTACGTGCTGGTGCCAGAGCGCAACGTCCACCACCTCCCAGACAACCTGACCTTCGCCGAGGCGGCGCTCACGGAGCCCCTGGCGTGCGTCGTCCATGGCGCTCTGGAATTGCCAAAGGTCACCGCCGGCGACGTGGCGGTGGTGAGCGGGCCGGGCGCCATCGGATTGCTCACTCTGCAGGTTGCACGCGCGGCTGGCGCAGCGGTCGTCGTGCTCGGCACCGCCGCCGACCACCGCCGGCTGGAACTGGCGAGAGAGTTGGGAGCCGCCACGGTCATCGATATCACGGCTGAGGACCCCGCGTCGGCTGTAGATGGCCTGAGCGGCGGCTGGGGCGCTGATATCGTCTTCGAGTGCTCCGGCGCGGGTCCAGCAGCCCTTGGTCTGCTGCAGCACGTGCGTCGAGGCGGGCAGTACGCGCAAATCGGGCTCTTCGGCAAACCGGTGGCCTGGGACCTGGATCAGGTGTGCATGAAGGAGCTGAGCGTGACGGGCAGCAATGCAACCGTGCCCTCGGCCTGGCGCACTGCCCTCCGTCTCCTGGGCGAGGGCCAGGTCCGCACCGCTCCGCTCATCACGGATACCTATCCCCTCGCAGGTTGGGCGGACGCCTTCAGCACGTTCGAGCGGAAGGACGGCGTCAAGCTGCTGCTCGACCCGTGGGCATAGCCTCCAGACGCTGACAGAGAGCTGCCCCCGGACGGTCGCTTCACATGTAGTACGTTAGAACGCGCCAGCGACACCATGCCCGTCAAGGAGAACCCGGTGGCCGTCCCGAAGGAAGCAGACGAATCAACCTATACCGTCATGACAGAAAACGGCAAAATCGCTATCCCTTCCGAGTTTCTCAACAAGATGGGGCTCAACGAAGGTTCGTCCGTCCGCTCGCAGCTTGCTGAGGGCACGGTGCGAATCGAACCAGCGTCTGAACCCAGCGATGTCCGGGCAAATCCTCTGGCTGAACTCTTCGACTGGTTCGCGCCAACACGTGCCCACGTATTGGCCCAGGGATACACCGAGGAAGAGATTGACGCTGATATCGATGCGGCAATTGCCGAAGTGCGCGCAGAAACGCAATCCCACAATTCGTGAAATTGGTCATCGACACGGTCATCGTTGTACGAGCGTTCATCGAGCCAGCGAGCTGGTCGGGCACCCTCCTTGATGCATACCGAAATGACTTCGAACTGATCGCTTCCCCTGCAATCCTGGCGGAGTATCAGGATATCGCGAACAGGCCTGCGATCCAGCGGAAGTACATCGCTTCCGAAAACCAGGTCCGCGCGGGAATCATGGATCGTTTGACGCGCGCAACGATTGTGAATCCCGAAATCATTCCTGCCATTTGCCGTTATTCCGGCGACGACAAGTTCCTGGCGGCGACCCTCGCTGGCGAGGCAGATTACCCCGTCTCCGAGGACCAGGATCTCCTCTCCCTGGGTGAGTACGAAGGGATCGTGATCTGCGACAGCCAGGCCTTGAGCGACCTCCACGGCACTGCCGATGCCCCTTGAACCGCCTCCCCGGCCCCTGCCCTACGCCGAGTTCGCGCCGCCATCCCATCTCCGTAGTTATGTCGCCTGTTTCTGGCGTAGCCAGACGCTTGACCAGCCGCGCCAGACAACGATCCTGCCTGATGGCTGCATCGACCTGATCTGGCAGGACGGCAGAGAGCCGTTCGTCGCCGGACCGATGACGACGCCCATCTCGGCAACAACAACCCGCGGGGTGATCACCCTGGGTGTGCGGTTCATGCCAGGCGCCGCTGCGGCTCTGCTGGGCGTTTCGGCCATGGAATTGCGCGATCTCAGCGTGCAGCTGGAAGATCTCTGGCCTCGATCACAACGGTCAAAGGCCACGGATCTTGCGATTGCGGCGTCAGACCCACGCTCACTCCACGATGCCGTCGCAGTAGTCGATGTGTTGCTCCACCAGGCAGCACCGCCAGACCGCTTCATCGCTGGCGCTTGTCAGTGGTTCGCCCAGCGCCCGAGAGAACCCATCTCCATATTCATCGCGCGTAGTGGGGTGAGTGAGCGGCAGGCGCGACGCCGCTTTCAGGAGCACGTCGGCTATGGCCCCAAGACCCTGCAGCGCATTCTCCGGATGCAGCGAGTGCTGTGGCTATTGGGCCGCTCCAGTCCTCCGCAATCCCTGGCTCACCTGGCGCAGGCAGCCGGGTATGCGGACCAGGCGCACCTTACGCGCGAAATGCGGGCGCTCACTGGGCAGCTCCCAACTACATTGATCGCTGGCCATCCGCAATCTGCCGTGGCCGATTTGTTCAAGACGCCGCTTGCCTGACCCAGTATCGTCGTGGGCAGGTATCAGCACAGTGTGGAGACAGGTGATGCAACCCAAACTCGATATGATTGGGATCGTGGTGCGCGACATGGCACGCTCGCTGGCGTTCTATCGTGAGTTGGGACTGGAAATCCCGGCCAGCGCTGACTCAGAGGGTCACGTCGAGATCACTCTACCGGGCGGCCTGCGCCTCGGCTGGGACACGGAAGAGGTCATCCGGTCCTTCGACGAGGGGTTCAGACCGGTAACCGGCGCGGGGCGCGTCGGTCTCGCCTTCCTGTGCGATTCTCCCGGAGCAGTTGACGCCGCATACGCACGACTGACGGGGCTCGGCCATCGCGGGCACAAGGCGCCGTGGGATGCGTTCTGGGGCCAGCGCTACGCCATCGTGAGCGATCCTGATGGCTCGGAGGTATCGCTGTTCGCCACTTTGGCAAGCCAGTAATGCGGCGAAAGCGAAAACGTGCTTGCCTGATTGCGCCTTCAGTTTCCCCATTTTAGGGCACGGCACCCCTATGGAACTCCACTGCGCAGACAAGAAATTAGCGTGTATCAAGTTTCAGGACAAGTAACGACATTGGATGAGAAGCGATTATTCTGACTAGGCCATCGGTTTCACATGCCGAGTACGGGACCATCGAGTACGACTCAGGATCGGGGGGCAAAGCTTGGTGAGAGGAATTGGTTAACTCCAACGAATTGTTCGGGACAAAAGTGCGTCTTTGTCGGCACTTTCGCACCAACCTTTCAAAACGTAGTGGCTGCATAATCGGCCACACCATGGTGAGCGGCAGAGCCGCGGAACTAGCAGCCAAGAGTCACATGGTCATCGGCACAAGCCTGGTGAAGCGACGGGAGTTAGGAGGACCCGCCGATGTCAAGGGCACCAGCCGTAGTGGCAATCACGATAAGGACACAGTACTCGCTGTCCTACAGCATCCCGACGGTTCGAGAGTCGCTCGCAACAGGGATAGTGTCCTCATCAAAATGAGCAATTTGCTCTTTGACTCTCCTGGCGAAGAGTGCTCGATCTGTGACAGTGAGGAGGCTCGTTCTCGCACAATGCCATGGGGGGATCAGGGGAGGGACTGTGGACGAGTCAGCTTTTGATCAGGCAACGCGGGCGTTTGGTTCAACGTCGCGCCGCGGCATTCTTCGTTCGTTGGCCGCAACAGCGATCGGCACCGCGTCGACTCTCATGCTTTCCAGACAGAGTCGGGCGGGCTACAACGCCCGTGCCCGTTTAGGAAACTACGGTGCTGAGGTCTCTATAGAGAACGGCAACAGCAAGAAGAAGCGTAAAGAAAAGCGCTGCAAGAAAGACGCCAACAGTTGCCGCGTAGACGTGGCTGGCTTTTGCGGTACTTTCTGGATCGATTACAGCAGCTGTGTGGCAAGCCTCGGCAGTTGCTGTTCATATGTAAAGAACTGCAAGTACGGAACTGCGGGCTCCTGTATTGAGAATAACCCGTACTACTTCCTGGCCTAGCAATCTTTAGCCGGCCTGCGCGGAAGCAGGAATTGATCCCGCTTCCGCGCTACCGATTACGTCAGGCTTCAGACAAGAACGGACAAATCGTGGGCCTCATGCGCGATGTGTTGCGCGGAGATCCCGTACTTGTCGAGCAGGTAGTCGTTCGGCGCGGATTCGCCATAAACGTCGCGCAAACCGTTGATCCTCATCGGAGTTGGCCGGCGCTGACCAAGGACTTCAGCAACAGCACTGCCCAGTCCGCCGATGATGGAGTGATCCTCTGACGTGAGGACACGTCCAGTCCGCTCGGCGACGGCCACGATGGCGTCCTCGTCGATCGGCTTGAGCGTCGGCAGGTGGAGGACACTCGCGGAAACACCATCCGCGGCAAGCAGTTCGGCCGCTTCCAGCACACGGATCGTCTGCACGCCGGTCGAGATGAGTCCGATGTCACTACCGTCACGCAGCAGCACGCCAGCGCCGATCTCGAACTGGTAGTCAGCCGGGAAGATGGTCGGTGAGGGATCGCGGGTGACGCGCAGGTACATTGGCCCTGGCGTCTCCTGCATCACCCGCATCGCAGAACGCATCTCGACGGCGTCAGCAGGAGCAATGGTGACCACCCCCGGCATGGCCCGGAAGATGGCGAAGTCCTCCACGCTCTGGTGGGTCTTGCCCGTTTTCCCGGTGAGGATGCCGGAGTAGGCCCCACACATCTTCACGTTCAGGTGCGGCTGCGCCACGACGATCCGGACCTGGTCCGTGGCCCGGTTCGCCATGAAGGCGGCGAAGGTCGAGAGCCAGGGCACGAAGCCAAGCGTGGCCATGCCGGCGGCCACCCCAACCATGTTCTGCTCGGCGATTCCCATTTCGAAGAAGCGTTCTGGCAGCTCGCCCTGGATGATGTCCGCGCGCGTGGAGTTGGCGAGGTCGCCGTCCAGCACCACCAGGTCCGGGAACTCGCGCGCCATGTCCAGGAGCGCCTGGCCCCAGACATCGCGCAATTGCAGCTTTTCCGCGCCGTCGAACGGCAAAGGTGTCACGCGGCGAGTTGCAGACGTTGCGCTGCTCATGCGTGGCCTCCGTTCGCGACGATGGTGGAGAGCAATTCCTCGATTTCTGCTTCCGCATCGGCGAGGTGCTGATCAGTCGGTGGCTTGGCGTGCCAGAGGTAATCCCCCTCCATGAAGGAGATCCCCTTGCCCTTGATCGTGTGAGCCACGACGCAGGTTGGCTCGCCCGTGTGCGCCCGCGCCTCGTCCAGTGCTGCGCGGATAGCCGCATGGTCGTGGCCGTCACACTCGATGACGTGCCAACCAAAAGCGCGGAACTTGCCCGCTGGATCGTCGAAGCCGGTGGTACGCGTGTGGCCGCTCGGATCAGGCCAGCCGAACTGCGGCAGCCCGTTGTAATCGACGATGGCGATCAGGTTTTCGAGCTGGTAGCGCGCCGCCATGAACGCCGCTTCCCAGATCTGGCCCTCCTGGATCTCCCCATCCCCTAGCATGACGAAGGTGTGGAAACCGAGGCCACGGAGCCGCGCGCCGAGCGCCATACCCGCGCCCGGGGAGAGCCCCTGGCCCAGCGAGCCGGTGGACATTTCCAGTCCCGGCAGCGCGTGCATGTCCGGGTGCCCTTGCAGGCGAGAGTGCGCGGCATCGAAGGTCTTCAGTTCCTCGACCGGGAAGTAACCGCGCAATGCCAGGATGGTGTAGAGCGCGATGGAGGAGTGCCCCTTGCTGAGGATGAAGCGGTCCCGCTCTTCCCAGCCTGGCCGCTCGGGGTCGATACGCATCTGGTCGAAGTAGAGCGCGGCCAGCAGATCTGTCGCCGACAGCGGCCCGCCCAGGTGCCCGGCACCCGCGTGGTGAATCGACTGCACGATAAGCCTGCGTGTTTCGGCACTGATGCGGCGCAGCTCATCAAGCGCTGGCCGGGAGTCGACCTGCTCCAGGACCACCATGTTCGACCTCCATGCCTTCGGGCGAACACCGCAGCCAATTCAGCAAGCTGCAGCTCCATCACCGTCATGGCGCGATTGTAGCCGGAGCGAATGCGGCGTCAGATCGTACCAATTGCACTATCCGGCGGCACTGGCGGCGCCATCGTTTCCGGCGTTGCCTTTCCCGCCATTGCCGTCCTTTCCATCCCTGTTACCTTTGCCATCCGCGCTCGCCGCATCCTCAATGCTTCCGGCTGGCGCCGGGGCCGGCGCATTTGCGGTGGTGACCGGCGGAGCACTGCCGGAGCCGTCCTCGACCACGGTGACGCCACCAGTGTTTTCGCTTACGCCACCAAGGGTGATCGTGCCGTCCTCGCCAGCCATGCCAACCGGTCCTGCCGGGCCACTCGCGGCTTCAGACGTCCGGCTATCGACCAGGAGCAACGTGACGGTGGTGCCGCTGTCGTCCCGCTTGGGCGCGAAATAGGCCACGCCGTCTAGCCGGGACCCTTCCATGGGATTGATGCCAACGGCCAATGTGCCGTCCTCTGCCGCTACGCCACCAACGACTCCGCACGCCGCCAAGGTCCCGGGCTCATCTGTGGACTTGCCCACCACCACGATGAGCTCACCTGACAGCAGATCTGGCAGCAGTTGCGGCACTACCGTGACTGACTGCTCAACAGGCGTCGCCCCTGCCAGGCTGGCTTCGTCACCTCCCGGCGCAACGACGTCCTCCAGCGGCGTCACAGACTCACCGATGCTGGCGCATGACCCCGACCGAAGCTCGGCCGGACGTAGAACAACGTCCTGAGCATTCGAGATATCGGGAACCAAAACGACGGTGGTCGTCAGGATCACGGCAGCAACAAGAAGTGATCGTCGCAACGTGCAGTCTCCTTCGGGCGGGACCCATGCGTTCGACGCGGGGAAGCACGTGCGCGGGAGGCAGGCGAGCCTGCGTGCAGCAGCAAGCCTATGTGGTCACGGCGAGCGAGGGCAAGGACTAATGGTATGGGTTCCTGCGCCTGGTCATCGAAGGCGCTTTTTCTCCCGCCCACTCGCCTTCATGAGACGACGCGCTTGATATATGCCGTCCTGAACCGTGGTCCTTGAGACACCAGTCGGGCGAGCAGGTTACGGCCTGCTCGCCCAATCTCCAGTCCTTGCAGGATTGCAGCGGACGTCGTATCTCTCGAGCTACGGCAGAGCCGTGGTCATGGCGCCGTCCGCGTGAGCGGCCAGACCTGAAACGTATGATGCGGCTGGCGAGAGCAGGAAGGCCGCAAATGCGCCAAATTCGCTCGGCTCACCGTAGCGCCCGAAGGGGATTGCCTTGCTGGACTCGGCGGCAGCCTCCTGCTGAGTGATGCCCTGCGACTCGGCGCGAATCTTGTCCAGCGAGCGGATACGGTCTGTATTGATGCGTCCTGGCGCCAGGGAATTGACACGGATGCGCGGCGCCAGCTCGATAGCCAGGGTTTTGGCCAGCGCCGTCACTCCAGGGCGCAGCACGTTGGACGTGTCGAGGTTGTTCACGGGCTGGCGTACGGAGGTCGAGGTGATGAAAAGAATGGCGCCGCCGTCATTGATCTTCGGAACCAGTAGCTTGAGCATGCGCAGCGGCCCACCAATGAGCAGTTCGTACGAACCGAGCCATTGCTCCTCAGTGATATCGAGCGCCTTGCCAGCGGGTGGGCCACCAGCGTTGATGACCAACCCGTCCAGCTTCCCGCCGAAGTTCGCATCCACGGCGGCAGCCACCTTCGCCGCCGTATCCTTGTCCGCCATGTCGCCAGTCACGCCAATGGCGGCGTCACCCAGTTCAGCAACAGCGCGGTCGACACTTTCCTGGTCACGCGAAAGCAGGAGCACCCTGGCTCCGTCCGCAACCAGCGCATTGGCAGTACCGCGGCCCAATCCCCTGCTCCCGCCCCCAATGACGAATGTCTTGCCTTTGACTCCGAGATCCATGTTCTCTCCTGATGACGAGTTCTGCGCTGCCGGCACACCCTAGCCGATCGCAGCTACCCGCGCGGCGAACGCCTCAATAGCGTCATTATCGATCAACGCGCCCAGTTCCAGATCGTATTCCCGCGTTTCGCCTGGCTGCAGGATGATCAGCTCTCCCGATTCCCGCGCCGGCAGCCGGCCAGATGTGCGGTTCGTGCTCGGCTCGATGCCAACCACGTAGGTTCCCTGTCCCAGCATGCGCCAGATGAAGTGGTACGGCAGCTGGACCTTGTTGAACACCTCGTAGGCGCCAAAGCCAGCCGCGCGATTGGCGATGGCCACGGGCACACTGCCATCCGCTTCAGCGGCGACGTCATGCTCCGTGACCTGCTCTTCATACCCTGCGGTTGGACCCTGGAAGGTACGGTAACCGGAAACATCGTGGCTGCCACGCGGCGTGGGGTTGCTGGCCGGGATGAGGAGCTCCGCGCCGTCATCCAGGGCGGGGAAGCCGACGTTGACGTGATAGAGGTACATGTGGGGCGTCGGGTTCCAGCCCGCGTTGGTCACCTCATCATGGATATGCAGGCGGTTTTCCCCGACCTTTGCTTCCACCCGGCGCTTCAGCAGGAAGTTCTCTCCGAACACCGCGGCCTGCTGAATCTCCCCTTCCGCCCAGAGCGTGGCATCGTCCCCATCCCAGCCCACTCCATAGCCGGTAAGCCTGGCTGGTGTGTATGACACGCGGCCGTGCAGACCATAGCTCTCAGTAGACTTGGCCGGGTAGTGGTGGTGCTCGGCGGTGTCCTCCGCCATGAAGAGCGCGTGCTCCATGCCGCACGTCGTCACAAGCCCGCCACCGAATCCGCGCAGCCAGCCGAGGTCCTCCGGCTCGAAGTACCAGGGGCCACTGAATCCCGTGGCGCTTTGCCAGCCCAGAGCCCTGCCCTGATGCTCGCAGCGCCCAATGTCCATGGCGCGGTCCACAATCACGTCGAACTCGAAGCCGCTGCCGGTGCGAAACTCCAGCACGCGGACGCCGCGCTCGCTGCCATCCGCGCGTTCGACGAGTTGCACACCGGCCACCTGATCAAGGCGGCCGACGCGCTGCAGAAGTTCCTCGCGCGTAAAGTCTCTTCCAAAGAGATGTGGCATCGTTGCCCTCTGGGGTTTCTACCCGTGAACGATCGACACCTTGATCGCGTCCTTGCCGTGCTTATGCTCCGCCACCTCGAACGCGGTCGCGATCTCGTCCAGCGGGAAGCGCTCGGAGATGTAGCCGCGACCGGCGAAGGCGCCAGAGGCCAGACCATCGAGGGCGATCTGGAACTCGGGAACGCCTCCCCACTTGGCGTAGCTGAAGCAGGACACGATCGAGAGCTCATTGATGAGGAAGCCGGGCGTCAGCATCACCGGTTGCTGCGGGAAAACTCCGAGCACCCCGATCTTGCCGCCACGCCGAGCGATCTCCATTCCCTGCTGAACGTAGTGCTGCGAGCCGCCGACGGCGTCGAAGACGACATCCGGCCCGCGGCCATTCGTGAGTTCGCGCATGCGCGCGTTGACATCTTCCGTAGTGCTGTCGATGGCGACGTCGACGCCAGACTCAAGCGCGAACGCGCGGCCCAACTTGCTCCGGGTCGCCAGGGCAACCAGCGAAGCGCCAGCCCACTTGGCGGCCTGGGCAGTGGCAATGCCGATTGCGCCTCCCCCAAAAACCAGGACGGTGCTCCCCATGTGGATACCCATGACGTTGATGGCGTGCACGCCAACGGCGAGCACGTCCAGCAACGACGCATCCTCGTAGGAGACGTGGTCCGGGAGCGGAAAAACGTTCTTCGCGGGCGCTTTCGAGTACTGCCCGAATCCGCCGCTCCAGCCGATCCCGATATGCTGCAACTCGGGGCAGAGGTGATAATCGCCCACCTGGCAATCAACGCAGCGGTCGCAGGCCAGCAGCGGCTCGACCGCGACGCGGTCACCTACCGTGACGTTTGTCACGCCCGGCCCTACCGCCACGATCTCGCCGCAGAGTTCGTGCCCCAGCACCTTGCCGAGAATGCGAGGCATGACGTCCGGTAAGCTCCCGGAATAGAGGTGCAGATCACTGCCACAAATACCTGACACCGTGTTCTTGACCAGCACTTCGCCCGGGCCAATCTCCAGGTCAGGAACGTCCTGGACCTCGAGCTTGCCGGGGGCCACCAAGACTGCCGCGCGCATCGTCTTCTCCCATTGGCGCCACGCCGCGCCTGATTTCACCGGTATGGGTCGATGCTATCACTGCGCCGCGACCCATGGTGCGTAGTCGCTCATGGTCAGGCGACGAAGTTCCTCCCGCAGCTGGTGATCCACATTCGGCTTAACGTGTCAACTGACGGGGCCCCCTCATCTCAATTGCCAAGCATGTACCTGCCTCTCTGCTCGGAATGCAAACTGGTACAGGTTGGTGCGTCTGCAATCGTGTCAACTCGAGTGCGGTCGAGAAATTTCGGCCCGTCCAGCAATTGAGGAACGATGCCTGCACGCGATGCTCCCGGTGTACTGGATTTCACGTTCCCGTTCCGCTGAAATCTCTCGTCTGCATATGACCATTGGGATTGAGCGGGCGATTGGGACAGCCTGACCACCATATGCCGAACACAGTGTTTCGAAAGGCTCAGGATGACACCGTAGAGTAGGCAGCTCGAAGCGACTGCTGTCTGCCTGTGACCCTTGGACGCCGATGGCGACTCAGCTTTGCCTCGAAGTCAGTAGCCATCTGAATGCCGATGATGCTGCATGAGGAGCGAGCGGGTTTCGCTTCACTTCCCCTACCCCCAACCAAACTGCCGCTCCAGCGCCTTCTCGTCTACGTGCATAAGGAGTGGGGAGCCGTGCGGGCAAACGGCGGGAGCAGAGGTGTGACCCAGACCTTCGATAAGGGCGCGCATCAACGGCCAGGCGAGGGGACGGCCGCGGCGCACAGCGGTGCGACAGGAGAGGCGTACCAGCAAGCGTTCCTGCCAGGTTTCGCCGTCGCCAGCCTCCGCCTCGTCAGCGGCGAGGAGGATGGCCTCACCCAGGGCATCGGGGTCCGCCAGATCATCGAGCACGCCACCTGGAAGGACCCCGGGGAGTACGGGAGAGGAGCGCAGCAGGAAGGCGCGGCCACCGAACTCCTCCAGCACAAAGCCCAGTTGCGCCAGTTCGGGCAGACGGCGCGTCAGGGCGGCTGCCCTTGCCGCGCCAAGCTCCAGCAGCAATGGCTCCCGCAGGGGTGGCGCGTGCTCAACCAGGCGCTCGCGATCCGTCACCACGTGCGCGGCACGCATGCGCTCGTACAGGATGCGCTCGTGCGCCCGATGCTGGTCGATCAGGTAGAGCCCGGCGTCCCCCTCTAGCAAGAGCAGACGACCGCCAAGCTGTCCCAGGAGGCGGAGGGGCGGCAGGCTCGGCGTAACAATTGGGGCGGCGTCATCCCAGTCAGCCGGCTCCTCAGCGAGCGCATGATCGGCCTCTTTCGCCAGGGCAGCCGCTCCAGTGAGCGGCTCCCAGCGCAGGGCCAGTGGCCGGCGACCCAGTGCCTCGCGCACCAGTTCCGCCATGGCCAGCGCGATCTCGCGTTCTCCTCGCAGCCGCACCTCCAGCTTGGCCGGATGCACATTGACATCCACGCGCTGGGGATCGACCTCGACCGCGAAGACCAGCACGGGATGCCGCCCCCGTGGCAACAAGGGCCGGTACGCCGCCTCCAGCGCGGCCTGCAACCCGCGCCCAAACACCGGGCGGCCGTTCACCAGCAGCGTGATGCTGCCCCGGCCGGAGCGCGTCACCTCCGCTCCACTAATTGCCCCGCGAATGCGTGCGCCGCCGACGTCGACCACGCCGAGTGGCAATAGAGCAGGGGCGAGCGCCTGGCCGTGCGTCTCCGCGATGACGGAGAGGAGGTCACCAGAGCCAGAAGATTGCAGTGAGAGCCTGTCGTCGCTGTACAGGCTGAAGCGCACGTCTGGGGCAGCGAGGGCTAGCCGCCGCACGACCGCGCTGATCTGGGTCATCTCCGCGCGATTCTGGGCTCCGGCAAAGGTCGCGCGACGCGCCGGGAGATCCGCGAAAAGGCCGCGCACCGTGACCGTGGTGCCAGGTGCGCGGGCCGCTGGTTCATCACGCAGCACGTGGCCACCCCGCAGGGTCAGCCGCCAACCGCCAGCCGTGCCACCGCGCGTGGCAGACACGAGATCGAGTTCGGCAACCGCGGCGATGCTGGGCAGCGCCTCGCCCCGGAACCCGAGTGTGTGCACCGAGGCCAGTCCGCCAGAGGGATACTTGCTGGTGGCGTGCCGCTGGCAGGCCAGCCACAGATCAGCCGCCCGGATGCCGTGGCCGTCATCGCCCACGCGAATCAGATCCAGCCCACTGCCCCGGACATCCACGCGCACCGCGCGCGCACCAGCGTCGAGCGCGTTCTCGATCAACTCCTTGACGGCAGACGCCGGCCGCTCGATCGTCTCCCCAGCCGCGATCCCGGCCGCCACGTTTGTTGGCAATACGCGGATGGCGCTCTCGCGGGCCGTGCCACGCCCGAGGTCCGCAAGGCCCGGTGGAGGCATCGTCAGTTCGGGGGAGAAGTCGTGTTCCACGGGCACATCCGGGCGGGCTAGTTCGGCAACCGGCATTCACTTCGGCAAGCCGGCAACCATATCACGCGCCTCAGGGTCGCGCATCGTGCCCCCCGGAACAGGAGCGGAGCGTCATCCTGTTGATACATGCGAAGCGAGCATCAGCGACACATACCGCCACTCGATTTGTGGCGCGGGACACCGTGTCGCCCACGACCTCCACATTCGTGAGTAGGTGTACAGCAACGGGTCGGCCTCAACTTTTCTGCCGACATCCGCAGCGCTTATCGGTTCATCGCAGCGTTTGAAGTACCGGATGCTGGGATTGTCTCTCGTACCCGTGTACGCGGACTTCCTTGGATGACACGGGAATACCTAGCTCAATGATGAGGTCCCAAAGGGCTTGCTTTGTCGCTACCATCACACCGCACCATGCGTACGAGCAATGCCGAAGGCCACGGAAAAGGAACGAATGTCAACCGACCAGAACAATGATCAGAGACTCGCGGGGCTGCTGTTGCAGGAAAGTCCGGTGCTCTCCGACCCCGACATTGCCCAACTGAAGGCGTTTGGGTCGACGAAGTTCACGCGCGCTGGTGACGTGCTTTTTGCGAACGGTGATGCGCACTACCCGCTCATTGTGGTCCTCTCAGGCAAGGTTGGCGTGTACGCGCGGGACGGTGAGCACGCAACCCTGATCCGCTCAAGCGGCCGGGGTGAGTTCCACGGAGAGTTGAGCGTGCTCACCGGGCAAGACTCGGTGCTGGACTGCATCGTTGACGAAGACGGCGAGGTCCTGATCATTCCTGCCCACGCGGTGCACGAGATCGTGGAGACCTTCCCCATCCTCAGCGATGTCCTGATCCACACTCTGGCGCTGCGACGCAGAATCCTCATGTACAAGGCGGCCGCTTCCTTGACCCTCATTGGCCCTGAGGGTTCATCGGACATCAACCGCCTGGAGGAGTTCTGCGCCCGCAACCGCATTCCTCACCGCTGGCTGGCAACAGATGATCCAGAGGCGATCCGGCAGATGCGGCGGTTTGGCGCCGGCGGCACGACCGACGTCTGGGTCATCGTGCGTGATGAACGTGCCCTGGCCAACCCCAGTACGCGCTATCTCGCCCGCGTCCTCGGGCTTGACCTGGCGGTTGATCAAACCGCGCACGTCGACGTGATCGTGGTTGGAGCTGGGCCCTCAGGGCTGTCGGCAGCGGTCTATGCCGCCTCCGAGGGACTCAACACCATTGTCGCGGACAACGTGGCGATTGGCGGGCAGGCTGGCACATCCTCCCGGATCGAGAACTACCTGGGCTTCCCGACCGGCATTTCCGGTGAGGAACTCGCGTTCCGGGCCGAAGTGCAGGCCATCAAGTTCGGCGCCCGATTCGCCTTGCCGCGCAACGCGACCAGTCTCCAAGTTGATGAAGATAGCTACTTCGTGGTCACGCTCGATGACCGCTCGGAAATCCAGGCCCGCTCGGTCATCATCGCCACCGGCGCGCGGTACCGCCGCCTGGGGATACCACGCCAGGAGCAATTCGAGGGAACCGGCATCTACTACGCCGCCACGGAAGTCGAAGCGCGGCGCTGCCGTTCTGAAGATGTCATTGTGGTCGGTGGCGGCAACTCGGCAGGCCAGGCCGCCATGTATCTCTCCGAAACGGCGGGCCGGGTCTTTCTCATCTACCGGGGCGAGGACCTGACACACAGCATGTCCCAGTACCTCATCTCCCGCCTCGAACGGTCGCCCAACATCACAATCCTCACCCGCTCGAACATCGTTGCGCTCAACGGTGATTCCCTCCTGGAGAGTGTCACGCTGGAGAGCCCGGATGGCAGGCAAGACATCGCGACGCGCGCAATCTTCACCATGATCGGAGCGACCCCATGCACCGACTGGTTGCGCGGCGTCGTGGAACTTGACGGCAAGGGATTCGTGAAAACCGGTAGCTCGCCAGAGCACCCTGACGCCACGCCTTTTGAGACGAGTCTGCCGGGCGTCTTCGCCGTTGGGGATGTGCGAGCCAACTCCGTGAAGCGCGTGGCCTCAGCCGTCGGCGAAGGCTCGGTGGCAATCGCGGGCGTCCACCAGTACCTTGCAGCGTCCCCCATCCCGGCGAGCGCGCCCTAGGAGATGCCACGATGACCGAATTTCCCTCGGTGCAGAAAACCGAGTACCTGTCGCAGGTCGCCTTCCCTGTGTTGTCCGACGAACTAGTCGCGCAACTGCTGCCGCTCGGCGAAGTACGGCAGACCGCCGTTGGCGACGTGCTCTTTGCCTCTGGAAAACGGCCCATCATGTTGGTGGTTGTTCTCTCGGGACGGGCTGAAGTCTTCGACTCCACAGACGGCGAAGAGCGACTGGTTTCAACGACCGGTCCTGGCCAGTTTGTGGGCGAACTCACACTTCTTACCGGGCAGACGCCTTTTGCCACGTGCGTGGTACGGGAAGCTGGCAAGGTGCTGCTCGTCCCGGCGAACGTTGTCCAGCGCGTCGTGGCCACCATTCCGGCACTCAGCGACATCTTCGTCACAGCCTTTGCAGCCCGCCGCCAAATGCTGCTGCAAATCGGCGGTGCGTCCTTGACGCTCGTCGGCAATGCGTCTTCACCGAGCGTGCTTCACTACGAGGAATTCGTCCACCGCAACCACATTCCCCATCGCTGGCTTGCTCCGGATGATCCTGTTGCAACTGCCCTCCTGGAACGTCTCGGCGCCACAGGTCCCGCAAACGTCTGGGTGGTGTTCCGTGGCCAGAAGGCGCTGGCAGATCCCAGCCTGCTTTACCTGGCAAAGGCAATGGGGCTCGACCTGGGTTTCGAACAGAACGGACCTGCCGATCTGCTGGTCATCGGCGCCGGCCCGGCAGGGCTGGCTGCGGCGGTCTACGGTGCCTCAGAAGGGCTGACCACGATTGCCATTGACGATGTGGCGATCGGCGGACAGGCAGGTGCGTCGTCTCGCATCGAAAACTACCTGGGATTTCCGACCGGCATCTCCGGTGGGGATCTGGCTTTCCGGGCGGAGGTGCAGGCGTTGAAATTCGGAGCGCGGATTGCCTATCCGCGCCGCGCCACCCGGCTTTCGCAGGAAGGCGATTTCTTTGCCGTCGAACTGGACAGCAAGCAGACGGTCCGCGCGCGCAGCATCGTGGTTGCCAGCGGTGCGCGCTACCGCACGCTTGGCGTAGAGGACCAGGAACGCTACGAAGGCGTCGGCATCTACTATGCCGCCACGGAACTGGAAGCGCGGCTCTGTGGAGACCAGGATGTCGTTGTCGTCGGCGGGGGCAACTCCGCGGGCCAGGCCGCCATGTTTCTGGCCGAGAAGGCGCGTTGCGTCCATCTGGTCTGCCGGGGAAGTCAGCTTGGCCGCAGCATGTCCCAGTACCTGGTTTCGCGGCTGCAAGAGTCCTCGCGGATCAAGATTTACCTGAACGCGTATGTCACGGAACTGCGTGGCGATGAACGCCTGAACGGCGTGACGATTGTTAGCCAGAACACAGGCGTCCACAAGTACCCGTGCTGTGGCGTTTTCGTCATGATCGGCGCGGCACCTCACACCGAGTGGCTGCGCGGCGTCCTGGATCTGGATGAACGCGGGTTCATCATCACGGGCAACCTGCCGGAGCCCCCGGCCGCCCTGCTCTCGCCGTACCAGACGAGCCTGCCCGGCGTCTTCGCTGTCGGCGACGTTCGCGCCAATTCGGTCAAGCGCGTTGCCTCCGCCGTTGGCGAAGGTTCAGTCGTGGTGCAAGCTGTGCACCAGTACCTCACGACAGTTGATCCAGTTACCGTCGGCTGATATCTAGCGCTCCACGCCGTTGCACCTGGATGCAAGAGAGCGAGCACGCAATATTTTTCACTGTAGCGTGCATTCCATCGTGTGTCATTGACACGGGTTTAGCGTCACTTTAGAGTTGGAGCACGGGAATCTTCCCCATAGCGACGCGCTGCAGCGTTCGGCAAAGGAGTCCATGATGGACCGTGCCCCCTCCATGCGTTTCCTGAATCGTCGGCGACTTCTCGGTGCCTCCGTGGGCACGGCAGCCGGTCTGCTCGCTGGCAAGGCAGCTGTGCGTGCCCAGGACGCCACGCCGGCAGTCGGCTCAGTCGCTAACCTCGGCAAGAACTTCGGTGGCGCCACAATCCGTATCGCCACGATCGCCGAGTATTACGCGCACGCGTTCCGCATGTTCCAGGACCAGGTGGAGCAGGAACTCGGCGTGACGCTCAGCATCGAAGTCGTTCCGGCGGCCGATCTCTACGCACGCAACATGCAGGACTACGTTGGTGGCAGCACGTCCTACGACGTCGCCTTCTTCCTGCCCTACCAGCTTCCCGACTATGCTGCCCACCTGGATCCAATCGGGGACCTGATGGCGCAGTATGGACTTGATTCACAACTGGACGACATCCTGCCGGCATTCAGGAACTTCTACACCACCTGGGACGGCAAGCACATGACGGTTCCCTTCGATGGGGACCACCACCTGATGCTCTACAACAAAGATGCCTTTGAGAACGCCGATCTGCAGGCGAAGTTCGAGTCCGAGAACGGCTACCCGCTGGCCGTGCCAGAGACCTACGACCAGTACCTGCAAATGGCGAAGTTCTTCCACGAGAACCCATGGCGCACCGATGGTGGAACCGGCTACGGCGCGGCTGAGGGCTACCTGGAACCGGCCTGGTGGTTCGAGAACCGGCTGGCCTCCTCCGGCGCCGTGTACTTCGATGAGGAAATGAACCCGCTCATCAACACGCCGAACGCCATCATGGCGGCCCAGAACCTGATCGATCTGGCGCCGTACAACCCACCCGGCTCCAACACCTTCGGCTACCAGGAGGTTGAGAACGCCATCGCTCAGGGTGATGTCGCGCTCTCCATCAACTGGTCCTCCGCGTTCCGCACCAGCATGGACCCCAACAAGTCGAAGGTGGTAGGCAGGATCGGCACCGCCGTCACCCCCGGATTCATGGTGAACGACGAGCTGGTACGGCACGACGCCCTCTGCACGGGCTGGGTCCTTGGCGTCCCGACGTACGCTCCGAACAAGGAAGCGTCAACGTACGTGGCCTGGTTCTACTCGCAGCCAGAGGTGCTGACGGCGCACATTCTCGATCCGAACACGGGCGTGGATGCCTACCGCCTCTCCTCCATTCAGGATCCAGCGTTCGCCGAGAAATACGGTGAAGACTTCGTACAGACGATCGAAGACTCGATCACCGTCGGCTTTCCGGATCTCCAGGTGCCGAACGCCTTCGAGTACTACACCAGCCTGAACAGTCAACTCCGCGAGGCAGCCACTGGTGGAAAGTCCGTGGAAGACGCGATGAATCAGGTCGCGACCGAGTGGAACGAGATTACCGACCGCATGGGACGTGAGGCACAGGCGGAAGCCTGGAACAAGTCCTACGCCGCCATGAAGGATGCGGGCATCACCTACATCCCGCTGGCCTAACAGGTCGGGTCCAGTCCCGCAAAGGCACGGGCAGCACTCTGCTGCCCGTGCCCGTCACCTTCGCGGCCGCGGTGAACGCCTGCCGGACAGGGAGACGCACAGTGGCACAACACGTCGAAACAGAGCAGCTTGCCGGCGCGAGTTCCTGGCCGGCCCTGGCGGCGTCCTCTTCGAGACGCAAGCGAAACTGGACTCCCATCTACTTTGCCGCGCCAGCGGTGCTCTTCGTGTTCTTCGGCACCATCTTCATGTCACTGTACGCGCTGTACATCAGTTTTCATGACTATCAATTGCAGCGGCCGGGCGCTCCCCGCTTCATTGGCTTCCAGAATTATGTTGAAGCGCTGACTGACGAGAAGTTTCATTCCTCCATCATCACCACGTTTGCCATCGCCATTCCCGCGCTCATCCTCCAGTTGCTCATCGGGCTGGGGCTGGCGCTCTTCCTGAACCGGCCCTTCCGCTTCCGCGCGCTAGCCATCAGCCTCATCGTTACGCCGGTGATGGTCTCGCCGGCCGCCGCTGGCATGGCCTGGCGCCTGCTGCTGGAGCCGCGATATGGCCCGGTCAATGACATGCTCTCTCGCATCACACGACAACCGGTGCAAATCGGCTGGTTGAGCGATATCAACTGGGCGCGACCGGCTATCGTTCTGACGGATGTCTGGCACATGGCCCCATTCGTCATGCTGCTCTTCCTGGCCGGGCTGGCCAGCATCCCCGAGGACATTTATGACGCGGCCAAGGTGGATGGCTCAGATGGCTGGCGACAGCTCATCGATATCACCCTGCCGTTACTGAAGCCAATCATCGTCCTCGTCATCCTGCTACGTGGAATCGACCTGGTGCGTATCTTCGATCTCATCTTCATCATGACCAAGGGTGGCCCCGGCACCAGCACGAAGACGCTCTCCTACTACATCTATGAGAACGGCCTCGGGTTCTTCCGCATCGGCTATGCCGCTGCCATGGCCTGGCTGGTTGCCATCGTCTTCATCGTCTTCTCGAAGTTCTACATGGACGCTATGAACCGGGGAAGGAACTAACTTGGCCACCCTGCTGCAGCCAACTGGCCCCTTCCCAACGCCAAACCGCCGCCCAATCTCAGCGCACTTCAAGCGTCTCGCTTTCTACCTTGCGGTCATCGCAATCGTGATTTTCTTCCTCTTCCCGACGCTGTGGATCGTCGTTACCTCGCTCAAGGTCCCGGTGGAGTATTTCTCGATCCCGCCACGCTGGATCCCGGAAAATCCCACGCTTGAGCACTACCAGAAGATGTTTGTCACCTACAACGTGGCGGCCGCCATCAAGAACACGATTTTCATTGCCCTGGCCAATACCATTTTTACGCTGGGACTTTCCATTCCACTGGCCTACGCAGTGGCCCGCTACCGGGTTGGCGGCGGGTTTCTGCCGGGTTGGATTATCAGCCAGCGCATGTTGCCAGCCGTGGCCATCGTCCTCCCCTTCTTCCTCATCTTCCGGCAGTTGCAACTGATCAATACCTACCACGGCATGGTGATCGCCTACGCGCTCTTCTTCATTCCTTTTGCCACCTGGCTCCTGCTCGGTTTCTTCGAAGACTTCCCGCGCGATATCCAGGATGCGGCGATGGTGGATGGCGCATCGGAGGTCGGCGCGCTCTTCCGTATCGTGCTTCCCTTGATGGCTGGCGGAATATTCGTGGTGGCCCTGCTGGTCTTCATCTTCACCTGGAACGACCTGCTTATTGCCCTCGTCCTCACCCGGCAGGAAACGCGCACGCTAATGGTCTTCTTCACGGCGGCCCTCGTGTCCCCAACGCAGGAGGATTTTGGCGTCGCGGCGGGATCCATCGTGATCGGGATGGTCCCTGCCTACCTCTTCGCGCTCTTCGGCCAGCGCTGGCTGGTGCGCGGCCTGACGATGGGCGGCCTCAAGGGCTAGCTCGACATCAGTGGTTCAACGCGACATGGGAGGAACGATGGCAGCGGACGGTAGCACCGTGACGCCAGGGTCGGGCGTGCACCCACATGAGAAGGCGGACCGGGAGATCCGGGTGTTGCTAACCGCCGATCTCACCGATGAGGCACTGGATCTCCTGCACCAGGCGGTGGAGGTCACCCCTGGCGGCATGATGCGCTTTGGACGCATTGTCAGTACCGAGGAGTTGATCAATGAATTGCAGGGCTTCGATGTCCTGATCGTGGGCTACGAGCAGGTCACCGCCGAACTCATGGACGCCTGCCCGGATCTGAAGCTGATCGCCTCCATCCGAGGCGGACCTGAGGCGAACATTTCCATTGATGCGGCAACGGAACGCGGCATTCCAGTGCTCTTTACGCTTGGCCGCACGCAACACGCGGTGGCGGAGTACGCGTTCGCCCAGATGCTGGCGCTCTCTCGCAATCTGCCACGTGGCGACCGCCTGATCCGGGAGCGGGTCATCACCAGCGACGTCCCGCAAGCCAGCGACCGCGATGTCATCTGGCGCCTGCCGGAGGGGAGCGAGGAACAGGCGATTCACCGCTCATTGCGCGGCACCGAGCTGTACGGCAAGACGCTCGGGCTCGTCGGGCTCGGCAACATCGGCGAGGAGGTCGCCCGGCTCGCCCAGGCCTTCGGGATGCGTGTCATCGTCAGCGATCCTTACGTCTCCGAGGAGCGGGCGGCCGAGCATGGCGTCGCCCTCGTTTCGCTGCGGGACCTGATGCGCACCGCCGACATCATCTCCCTGCACGCGCGCGTCACGCCGGAAACGACTGGGTTGATCGGGCCGGCGGAATTCGCCCTGATGAAGCCGACAGCCCTGCTCATTAACAACGCCCGGGCCGCACTGTTGGACGAGGGCGCACTCATTGACGTGCTGGTGAACAAGCGGATTGGCGGAGCAGCATTGGATGTCTTTCACAAAGAGCCACTGGAACCAGACTATCCCCTGATCGGGCTGGACAATGTGATACTCACGCCTCACCTGGCCGGGTCTTCGCACGAGATTCCACAGCACCATTCGCGCATGGTGGCTGAGGATGTCGTGAACTACCTGCGCGGGAACGTGACCATGCCCCGCGTCAAGAACAAGCAGGTCTTCGAGTCGCCGACCTTCCCGGAACGCGGAGGCATCCTCTTTGGCTGACGCATCAGGCCCGCTGCTAATGGCGCTTGACGCGGGCATCGGCGGTGGCCGCTGCCTCATCTTCACGACTGGCGGCCAACTGGTGGCGCGTGGCTACCAGGAATGGGTGAGTGAGCCTGAACCAGACTATCCTGGTGCGCTCAGTTTCAACCCGGATGCCTATTGGGCGGCTCTGGTGACCGCTACGCAAAGCGCTCTCCGCACAAGTCAACTCGATGTCGGACGGATCGCCGCCGTCAGCACGACCTGTCAACGCGAGGGCTTCCTGTTGCTGGATTCCTCCGGGGAAGTCTTGTACGCCGGGCCGTCCCCAGATGGACGTGGACACGCTGAAAATGCTGGGCTGAAGGCGAAGTACGGGCCTGAGCTTTACACGATGACCGGGCACCAGCCAGAATCGTTGCATGCACCTGGACGACTCCTCTGGCTTCACAAGCACCGGCCGGCGGTGTATGAACGCGTGGACCGCCTGTTAATGATCAACGACTGGATGCTCTACCGGCTTGGCGCCCCCTGGCAGGGCGAACCGAGCAACGCCTGCTCCACGACGCTATTCGATGTGCGCCATGGGACATGGTCTGATCAGGCAATTGCGCTGGCGGGCCTCCCACGATCCATGTTCCCTCCTGTCGTGCCCAGCGGCACGGCCGTCGGTGAACTTTCGCCGGCCGGCGCGGGAGAACTTGGCCTGCCGCCGGGTATTCCACTCGTGGCCGGCGGCGGCGATGGCCAATGTGGCGTTGCGGGAGCAGGCGCGGTGCATGTCGGTGACGTGGCGGCCATTGCCGGCACAACCACCCCGATTCTGATGCACCTGGACGCGCCGGTCTTCGATGCGGGCATGCGCACCTGGACGCGCGCCGGGCTGATGCCGCACACGTGGGGGCTGGAGGCGAACGCCGGGATTACAGGCCTTGCCTTCCGCTGGCTGCGCAACCTGATCTTCGGGGATTCCTCCGAAGACGACTTCCCCGCGATGGAGGCGATGGCGCGGAGTGTTCCACCCGGAGCAAACGACGTGCGCTGCGACCTTGGCGCGCGTCCGATGGGTGCACGTCCATTAGTCGATGCTTCGGGCGGCGAGATTCGCGGCATCGGGCCGATGGCCGGAGGCCGGGCCGAGATCGTGCGTGCAGCGATGGAGAGCACGTGTTACGCCGTCCGAGCGAACGTTGAGATTCTTGAGGAGGTGTCTGCCCGCCCCGTAGGGGCACTTCGCCTCGTAGGAGGACAATCTCGCAGCCCCTTCTGGGTACAGATGCAGGCGGACATCCTGGGCAAGCCGGTCATCCTTCCTGGTGTGACCGAAGCCAGCGGCTGGGGAGCGGCCATTTGCGCCGGCATCGGCATCAGGCTCTGGCGGGAGCCGGCGGACGTTGCACTGAAGACGCCGGTGCACGTTGTTGAGCCGCGAAGAGAAAGCAGCGAAATATACGAAGATTTTTACAAGAATTGGCAAGCGAACTGGGTCTGATCGCTTCGCGTTCGGGCCATTTGCGGAAAGAGAGGATGAAACCATGGCTGGAATGCCGAAAGTCGGGATGATCCTGCCAGAGGCGGAGAACGACCTGGAAGGCCGCACCCCGCGCTGGAACGACTACGTCTCGATGGCGCAGTCCGTGGAAGACCTGGGCTACGACTCTCTCTGGTTCGTGGACCACTACATCTACAAGAACGATGCCTCGGGCTTACCGCCGCAGGGGGCCTGGGAGTGCTGGTCGATGCTGGCGGCTCTGGCGGCCGCCACGAAGCGCGTCGAGCTTGGCTCGCTGGTGACCGCTACGTCGTTCCGCAACCCCACCCTCCTGGCCAAGACGGCGGACACCATCGACGAGATCGCCAATGGCCGCCTCATCCTGGGTATCGGCGCGGGCTGGAACGAGGTCGAGTACCGCATGTACGGCTACCCGTTCGATAACCGTTTCCAGCGCTTCCAGGAAGCCTTCACGATCCTGAACGGCCTGCTGCGCGACGGACAGATCGACTTCGCGGGCAAGTACTACACCGCCCGCGAGTGCGAGCTGCGCCCGCGCGGTCCGCGACCCGGTGGCCCCCCGATCATGATCGGCTCTCGGGGTCCGAAGATGCTGGCCACCACCCTGCCGCATGTCCCGATGTGGAACGGCTGGCTCTGCGACGTCACCAGTGACGTCTCCGCATACCCTGAACTCAAGAGCGCAGTGGACGGCGTCTGCGAGCAGGTGGGGCGTGATCCCGAGACGGTCGAACGGACCATCTCGATCTCCATCGATCCCACCGGCGGGCGAGACTTCCCCCTCCACTGGAGCCTGCTGAACGACCTGACAAAAGCGTTTCCGCTCACGGGCTCCACCGAGGAGATTGCCCGAGGCATCCGTGCGTTCGGTGACGCGGGCGTCTCTCACATCCAGGTCTACCCGATCCCACCGACCCTGAAGACGATGGAGCAGATTGCAACAGCGGTGGAGATGGCCCGCGGCATGCTGTAAAGCAACGGCGGACTGTTTTCAGCACGTCGCCACGCTCGCCATGCAACCGCGGTCCGATAGACAACCAAGAAGCCCAAGAGCAGCGCCGGGAACTCTCGAACAAGTTCCCGGCGCTGCTCTTGGGCACAGTTATCGTTCGGTTCGCGAGTTGTGGGGAGAGATGACTCTCAGACCTGGCTAACCGCCAGTTCTCGCCCTTCCTGCCCGGTCAGCGCCCGGCGCGCGCGTACCGCCGCGGCCAGCTCCCGCAGCACCGGCACGGTCATCTCCCAGCCCATGCACGCATCGGTGACACTCTGGCCGTAGGTCAGGTGCGATGGATCAGTTAGGTCCTGGCGGCCATCCACCAGGAAACTCTCCAGCATCATGCCAATGATGCCACGCTCTCCGGCGGCGATCTGCTCAGCGACCACACTGCTCACCACCGGCTGGCGGCGGAAGTCCTTGCTGCTGTTGCCGTGGCTGGCGTCGATCATGATGCGCGGTGGCAACTTGCCCTTGGTGAGGGCCGCCAACGTCTTGCCCACGCTGTCGGAGTCGTAGTTCGTGCCGCCGCGGCCACCACGCAGGATGACGTGCGTGTCCTTGTTGCCACGCGTCACCACTATCGCGGCCACGCCTTCTTCAGTCACGCTCATGAACTGGTGGGGAAACGAGGCGGCGAGCATAGCATCGACGGCGATCTGGACATCGCCATCCGTGCCGTTCTTGAAGCCAACCGGCATTGAGAGGCCCGAGGTCAGGTTGCGGTGCACCTGGCTCTCAGTCGTGCGCGCCCCGATGGCGCCCCATGTCACCGCGTCGGCTATGAACTGCGGCGTGATCGGGTCAAGAAACTCGCAGCCCGCCGGGATACCGAGCGCGATGACATCGAGAAGGAACTGACGGGCCATCGCCAGTCCCTCGTTCACCGCAAAGCTCCCGTTCAGGTTCGGGTCGTTGACCAGCCCCTTCCAGCCGACCGTGGTGCGAGGCTTCTCAAAGTAGACCCGCATGACAATTCGCAGGTCCTCTTCCAGCTCTTTCGCCAGCGGCGCCAGTTGCTCGGCGTAGCTCCGGGCGGCGTCCGTATCGTGAATCGAGCACGGCCCCACCACGACAACGAGGCGGTCATCCAGACCACGCAGGATGCGGCTGACCTCGCGGCGGGTGCGCTGCACCAGTTGCGCACCTTCAGCCGGCAAGGGCAGCTGCTCCATGAGGATCGCGGGCGGAACCAGTGGGCGGATGCCGGCGATGCGCAGGTTGCTGGTTTCAGGCGCGCCCTGGTCGCGGGCCACGGCGATGTGGGCCACTCCGGGCAGCCCTTCGAGGGCATCAATGGCGTCTGGCGAGGCTACGCCGACAGAGACCACGATCTTGCCGGGCTCAGTCTCGAAGACCTGGGTGTCGTAACCTGCTGCTACCGCTACCTGGCTGACTCCGTCAATCTGTTCCTGGGATGCTTCCGGGCGCATCACCACCAGCATCGTAGCTTCCTCTCGATTCCTCGTAATCCCACAGGCCGTAACCAGTCAACTATAAAGTGAATTGGGTAAATTAGTCCGGCAGTGCAACGTCTAGTTCTGACCAAAGGAGAACACCGATGTGGACGCCTGGAGATCAGATCCTGCTGCGCTTCACCTGGAGCGGTGACCTTGCCTGGATCGAGCCGGTCACGGTCGTTGAGGATTCTTCGGCGTGCATTGCGGTCTACCTAGCGGAGAAGACCCCGATCAAGCGGCCCGTCAGGACTGACGGTCTACCCGTCCCACGAACTCGCTCCCATGAGCCTCGCACATCTGTGCCTTGGCAACTTGGCGATGCCCTCTGGGTAAACACTTCGGTGCTCTGGCTCGCGCGGCCTAGCGAAGCCCATGCAGTTGGGCTGTTCTGGCAGGGACCCGATCGGCACTTCCTCGGCTGGTACGGGAACTTGCAGGCGCCGCTGCATCGCACCTCTATCGGCTTCGACTCCGCCGACCACGCGCTCGACGTGCAGATTGCCCCTGACCGAAGCTGGAACTGGAAGGATGAGGATGAATTTGCTTCGGTCCAGAAGCGTGGAGTGATCTCACCAACTGAGGCCGCTGCAATTCGAGTTGAGGGTGAGCGGATCATTGCTGCAGTCGAAGCGAACGACTGGCCGTTCAACGCGGGCTGGGAGCACTGGCAGCCAGACCCAGCCTGGCCGATTCCCATGTTGCAAGATGGTTGGGACGTACAGTTAATGTAACAGCACAAACTCACTCGTTAAAGTGTTGTCAGGGAAGACGCATCCGTATCATGCAACTATTCTGATGTCATTTTTCGGGCTCGCCGGGTCATCTTCCCGTCGCCTACACCACGGTGCCCAGTTGGCTTGACGCGAGCAGGCTGTATTTCGATCAGACGAAAGAGATCCTTCGCTTGTGGGCTGAGGAGAACGCCCGAAGATCGGCGCAGCCTCGACCCGCGACGTCTGGCGAGAGAAGTCATACGGTATGCATCAACTGGTCCACGGGAGTTGGGCTGCAGGAGGGGAAGATCCCGCTATCCCACCGCGACGCCCGGGCGCTGCTCCGCCTCCTGCGCGGCGACGTGGCCGGAGTTGATGGCGCCAGTGATCCAGCCGGGATAGACGGTGGCGATGTCCGCACCAGCCATGATGATGCGGCCGTGCGGTGTAGCTATCGAGTCCAGGATACCGTCCACCACCCAAAGCGGCGGCTCGCTCATCCAGCCTCCGCGCGCCCAACGGTCGTTCGTCCAGTCATGGCTGATCACGGCCAGCACCTTCGCCTCAGGTGCGTAATCGCGCCTGTCGCTTCGATTGACGGCAAATCGTCTGGATCCGTGCGGCAATGCAAGGCAAACCCGACCAGCAGTTGGCGATCATGACCCAGGTCGGCCTCCACCTACAGCGAGTGAAACGGGGTGTCCCAGCCGTAGCACATCAGTCCCTGTGGTACGCCAGTGGTCACCATCCACGTCTTGCGGACCGTGCAGACATTCCCCTGCTCCACCGCCCGCTGCCGCTCCGGCTCCAGTGGGGGGTCGAACGTAATGTCCGGCATGACGTTGATCGGCACCGCCAGGATGTAGGCTAGCGCTCGGATTACACCGCCTGCGGTCTCTACCTCCACGCCCTCATCGTCCTGCCGAACGGCCGTGGCCGGTTTGTTCAAGCGCAGGTCAGCCTTCATGTCCGCCGCCATCGCGTTTGCCAGGATGGTGGTGCCCTCGCTCAGGATGGTGGTGTCGCTTGCCCCGATCGAATACACATCTTCTTTCTGCTGAAGGACCACCAGCACGGCGAGCATCGGGTGCTGATCAGGCAGCGCCCCGGCCATGGTTGAGGTCCAAGCATTCAGGTACTCGCGGGCGGCCGGACCCAGGTCCAGGCGATCCAACCACTCGCTGACCGGAACGTCGTGCTGGCGCATTTCGTCACGGGTGAGCGTCGAGAGGCTGCGCGCTGCCTGCCACATCGTGGACAGGGCGGCTTCCAGCGCTGGCATCTCCTCCGCCGGCACGGGCGGGTCTTCCCTCATCTAGCCGAGCGTGCGCCCGAGCATCCGGGTGTGGACCGCCGTTGGCTCGAAGGTCAGGCCGTAGCATTCGGCCTCAATCCGGATGTCGTGCTGCTTCGTGGGATCGAACCAGGTCCCGCCCAGTTCCACGCCCCGGCCAACGGCCGGAAACTCTTGAAACAGGGTGCGGCCACCCACCCGGTCCCGTGCCTCCAGCACGATCACCGTTGCCCCACGCTCACCCAGGTCACGCACGGCGGTCAGCCGGGCGATACCCGCCCCAACCACGATCACGTCTGCATCGAGGTCTGCTCCCATGTGCTCCCCGTACGGGGTTCGCACCACGACGTGATCTCACGCCGCCCAGGCTAGACCTCTGACGCGTCCCGTCCCGCAATCGACGGGCGCTCACGCGGGGGCAGCGGCGGCGCAGGCGGTAGATTCGTGAATGGCGTATCGGCAGGCGTGGCGGCTGGCGGAGCCTTGGCGGCCGCGAGCGCTGCGGCTTCCTTCTCCCGGCGCTCCCCGCGCGTCAGCCGCGCATTCTCGCCGTAGCGCATGGGCGCAGCGGCGAATGTGCCTACGGCGGCGAAGAGCGAGAAGATGCCAAGCACCAACTGCATGGTTGAGCCACTCGCCGTGGCCATCAACCCTAGCCCAAGCAAGAACAGCACGCCGGAGAGAATCCACCAGATGCGAGATGTCCCCAGAAACACGTGGCATCCTCCCCTTCCTGGCGGCGGCGCCTATCGAGATGACCTGTCTTCCCCTAGTCTATCAATCATGAGCAGGTTGCCGGGTGGCAGACAATCGAGATTGCGGCGACGATTGCGGAAAGGATGCTATCGGGAGGGATGGGATGCGCGCGGGATTTGGCAAGACGGAACTGAACCCACCGCTGGGCCTGCAAATGCTGGGAATGCCCGGCTCGCCGCGCGGGGAAGGCGTGGTCTGGCCCCTGCATGGCCGGGTCATGGTGCTTGAGGTCAATGACACACTCGTCGCACTGGTCAGCCTTGATCTGCTCGGGCTGAACAGAGACACCGTGGCCGAGTGGCGAGAGACGATCTCCCACCATAGTGGCATTCCGGCTCACCATATCCTGATCGGCTGTAGCCACACGCACCGTGCCCCCTCCCCGTTCCTCGACGCCACGGATGACCCCGAACAGGCGGCGGCATTCCTCGACGAGGCGCTTGAGCGCGTAGCAGCCGCCGCCGCCGGTGCGGTCGCCAGCTTGCAACCGGCGGAGTTGCTCAGCGGCGAGGCACAGGCTCCTGGCGTTGGGTTCAATCGGCGGCCGATGTACGCCAACGGTGAGGTCGGCACCCACGGGTGGACCTGGCTCCCCGATTTCATCGGCATGGAGGACACGCCGGACGAGACGGTTCGCGTGCTGATGGCGCGCACGCCGGACGGCACGCCTCTTGGCGGGGTCATCGACTTCTCGTGCCATCCCACGGCCATGGGTCACGATCCCGTCTACTCCGCGGACTATCCCGGCGTGCTGACGGAAGCCATGGAAGCCCGGCATGGGGGGACCTGGGGCTTCCTGCTTGGGGCAGCAGGGGACACCTCAACGCCGGACCCATCATCCCACGACGACGAGAGCGGCTTCGGGATCGAGCACACCACACGGATGGGTGAAGCCCTGGCGGAGGCGGCTGACCGGGCAATTGCCTCGGCCCGGCGCGAGCCGGCGCACACGATCGCCGTGGCGACCACTCATGTGGCGGTCAAGCAGCGGCTCGCGACGCCGGAACTGGTTGAGCTGGCCCGCTGGTACCTGGAGGAGCGCCCGGCCGATCTGGACGAGCTGGAGTTCTCCCGCAAGCTCTACGGGCACGATTTCACCTTTGCTGACGGCAAGCAGATTGGGAATGAGCGGCACGCGCAGGAGATGCTGCGCATGTGGGAGTGGCAGCAGGGGCCGAACGCCCAACTGGTCGAGCAGTTGGAGGTGCAGGTCATCGCCATTGGCGAGACCGCCATCGTGGCCTTGCCGGGAGAAATTTTCACCGAGTTCGGGCGACGCATTATCGCGGCCTCGCCGTTCGCCTCCACGGTGATCGTCTCGATCGCCAATGGCTCCCACGGCTACGTTCCAACGAAGGTAGCGTTCTCCCACGGTGGCTATGAACCGCGCTTCGCGCTCCCTAGCCGGCTAGAGGAGGCTGCCGGGGACATGCTGACCGAGGCTGCCATTGAACTGCTGCGGCAGCTTGCCTCCTGAGGCATCACCCTGGCAGGTTAGCCAGGCGCGAGACATGGCTGGTGGACTACTCAGGTTCGGCTGCTCTCTCGTGCTTGCTTCACAACTGAGCGGCCGCTGTCTCGGTCATAGCCGCCTTTGTTTGCTGCCCGCTTTCCCGTAGGATACGCACACGCCATTGGGTGAAATTCAGGCGCGGGACGCTGTCCCGTCGCCATGCACGAGAGGAAACCGGTGATGAGCGTCGCTTGCACGCACCTCGATCAGATCCAGGATGTCACGCCAAAGACCCCGGAGGGGTGCGAGGAGTGCCTGGAGTCGGGAGACACCTGGGTGCATCTGCGCCTGTGCCTGACCTGCGGTCACGTCGGGTGCTGCGACTCCTCCAGAAACAAGCACGCGACCAAACACTTCCACGCCAAGGGTCACCCCATCGTGCAGTCGTTCGAGCGCGGTGAAGACTGGGTCTGGTGCTACGTCGACCAGGTCGCGATGGAGCCATCGTCCTAACCCCGGGACTGCCCGATACATGACTGAGCCAACCACCCCAACCCAACCATCTGTGGCCGACACAGCTGGCGCCTCGGGCACGACGCCTGGGGTCACCTTCAGCGTGTCCAAGGTCGTGCGCCCTGGTCAGGAGACCGCCTACGAGGCCATCGTGAACCGGCTCGGCAGCGAAATGGACCGTGCCCCGGGCTTCATCTCTCGCCGCGTGTTCGGCCCGGTGCGCAACAACCGCACCTACCGGATGGTGATCACCTTCGACTCGGACGAGTCGTTGCAGCAGTGGCTGAACTCCGAGATACGCCGAACCTGGCTGGCGGAGATCGACCCACTGGTCGAACGGGAAACACCCCTCGCCAACATCAGTGGCACTGGCCAGGAACGGCAACTGGCGCTGGCCCTGACGCCGCTCGAAAGCTTCGTCCGCACGAGCGTGTCCGGTATCGGCCTTCTGCTGCTGGGAACCGTGCTCGCGCTGATTGCTGCCAACTCCCCGCTCGCTGAAGCGTATGAGCACTTCTGGGAGACGGAGTTCACCATCGGCACGGTCGATGGTTTCGGCGTGACGACCTCACTTCGCCACTGGGTGAACGACGGCCTGATGGCGCTCTTCTTCTTTATCGTCGGCCTGGAGATCAAACGCGAGGTGCTCGTTGGCGAAATGCGATCACCACGCCAGGCTGCGCTCCCGATTTCCGCTGCAATTGGCGGCGCTGTGATCCCGGCGGCCATTTTCATTGCCCTTAACGCTGGCGGCCCTGCTGTTCATGGCTGGGGCATTCCCATGGCCACCGACACTGCCTTCTCGCTGGGCGTCATCAGCCTGCTCGGCACCCGGGTACGGCCGTTGCTGCTCGTCTTCCTGACGGCATTCGCGATCGTGGATGACATCCTGGCGGTGCTGGTCATCGCCGTCTTCTACACGGCGCAGATCAACTGGATCTGGTTAGGCGTTGCCCTCCTGCTCCTGGTCCTGCTCGGCGTTGCCAACTTCGCCGGGTTTCACGGTTGGCCGATCTACGCGTTCGTTGGCCTGGTCGTCTGGTTTGCGGTCTACAAATCCGGCGTGCACGCCACGTTCGCTGGCGTGCTGGTGGCCCTGACCGTGCCCGCCCGCTCCTGGATCAACCCCAGTGAGTTCCTGACGCGGGCGAAACAGTCCATTGAAGACTTCGAAGCGGCCTGCTTCATTGCGCCCTCTATCCTCAGCAACGAGCCACAGCAACAGGCTACGCAGCGACTGGAAAAGCTGTGCGAGGACGTCGAGACGCCAATGACGCATCTGCAGCACCGGCTCAACCCGTGGGTGGCCTACGGCATCTTGCCCATCTTTGCCTTCGCCAACGCCGGCATTCCGCTGTTGCACGGCCTCGGCGAAGCATTCGCCAGCCGCGAAACCTGGGGCGTGATCGCCGGGTTGGTTATCGGGAAGCCGCTTGGCATCGTGCTCTTTGCCTGGCTGGCGGTGAAACTCGGGATCGCCATCAAGCCGCGCGCGATCACCTGGACCCATGTGGTCGGCGTCGGCCTGCTTGGCGGCATCGGCTTCACGATCTCGCTCTTCGTGGCCGAACTCGCCTTTGAAGATCGCGCCATCGCAGACGCTTCGCGCGTGGGCATCCTGTTCGGCTCGATCATCGCCGGCGTGATCGGGTACTTCGTGCTCAGGGCCGTGCTCCCGCCACCCCGGGAGGACGTCGCCTAGGGCCTTCCAGCAACGCGGCGCCTCCCACGTGTCATCCTGAGCTTGTCGAGGGATCTCGTCGTTTGAGCGAGCATCAGCTCAACGAGGTCGCTCGACAGGCTCGAGAGGACACGTCTATCGCGCGACGCTAGAAGAGATTCTCTCCCGACGCGATGTACAGGCGCGGATTGAGCTGTACCGCAGATGAAGCGCAGTAGGTTCCGATGTAATCAATGAGGAATCCGGCCTCCAGGAGAGCTCTCAGCGCAGGGTGTGGGCCGGGAACCGAGATCTCCAGCCGGGGAGCACGCGCATGCGCCCAGCCAACAGCCGCGAGCGTGACGGAGCGGGCTGCAGCCGCGGTGCGCCCGCCCACTGGCCCGATGGTGAGCGTGTCGTCGCGGACGCCGGACACGGAACCCCGCCGCACAACGGCATACCCTACCGGCGCTCCAACAGATTCGGCCCAGAAGAACGACGCATCCTGCTCGTCCCGGAAGAACGCAAGATCCTGAGGGCGTCGCCGCCCTCCCAGCGCAACGTCCCAGTCCAGAAACGCCGCGTCCAGCGGATCAACCGGCCGCAGCGTGATAGTTCGTGCTTGCGGCAGACGCAACCGGGCCGCCTCTCCAAACAGGTCAAAGTTGGGCCAGCGCGGCGTCATGCCGGCTCGCGCGTAGAGCGCGACGGCCCGCGCGTCCGAGGAGGCCAGCGTGAAGCGCTGTGCACCGGCTCCATGGAACAGTTCGCGCAGGAGCGTCTTGCCGACCGCGGACGACTGCAGCGCCGGGTCGACAAAGAGATCGGTCAGGAACGCAACCCCGCTGCGATCCGCGCGGCCACCAAACCCAGCGACCTGCCCATTCCTCTCCGCAAGCAGCAGCGTCGCCGTCCGCAGCAGGTGATTCAACGTCATCGGCGGCGGCCCGGCAGGCGACGGATTGGCGGGATCTCCCGCTTCGGTGGCAGCGCGGATCTCCCACAGGCGCGGCACATCAGCGGCCGTTACTGGGCGGATGATCAGGTCGCCTGGAGGCGTTTCGCGCGTCGACATGATCGAGGGCAGCCTCCGACTCAATCCCGATCGAGGATCTCCAGCACCGGCGCAAAGGCTTCAATGCCGGCAGCGTCGTTCTGATTCAGCCAGATCTGGACCGCGCTGTACCCGGTCTCCGCGTACACGCGCAGGCCTTCCGCCATCTCCTCAGGCGTGCCCGTGAGCGCGTTCCAGCCGCGGTCTGGTCCCTGCGGGAGGTCCACCCAGACGCCGCAGGTGCGCGCCAGCGTCGACGGATCACGGCCCACCTCGACGCAGGCGGCATCGATCTTCGCCTGGGAACGCAGCAGGTCTTCGCGCGAGTACGGCTCCTCATCCGGGTTCACCGCATCGAAGTCACGGTTCCAGATATCGGCATGGCGAGCGACGAGTTGCATCATGCGCTCGCCCTTCGAGGAGGACCCGATGAGTATGGGAGGGCCCCCTGGCCGTGGACCGCGCGGCCGCAGCTCGCAGTCCTGCACCTCGTAGTACGTGCCCTCGTAGGTGTAGCGCCCGGTTCGCAGGAGATTGCTGGTGATATCGGCCGCCTCCGCAAACCGGCTGACGCGGTGGTCGAAGGGATAGCCGAAGGCTTCGAACTCACGCTGGCACCAGCCAGCCCCCATGCCGAGAATGAGCCGCCCGCCGCTGATCTCATCACACGTGTCCGCCATCTTGGCAAGCAGGGCAGGATTGCGAAACGCCGTACAGGTGACCAGCAAGCCAATCTCGATGCGTTCCGTGGCAGCGGCCAGCGCGGCAACCAGCGACCACGCCTCCCAAGCCCCCTCGGGTTGAGAGCCAGGCCGCGGCAGGTCGATGATGAGGTGATCGGGAATCCACAGGGAGTCGTACCCCAGCTCCTCTCCGCGACGCGCCATCTCCAGGATCTCGGTCCAGCGCGGAGCCACGCCTGTCGCGGCATTCTCAGTGGGCATCATCATGAAACCAACGTCCAGTGGGCGGGCCATGGGCGAGTTCTCCTTACACGCGCGAACGTTTGGATACGCGCATTGAACCGCACTCCGCCTGAGCGTGCTGGCAGGAATATTCTGGAGATGGTGAGCGAGAAGCGCTGCAACCGGAGCGCAGGGCGACCAATGAACGAGGTGGAAAAACCTGAAGGAAAAAAAGGAAACAGTCCCAACGAGTCAGGTGCCAGTCTGTCTCCCCGCGACCGAAGGCTCCATCACGTCCGCCCCGCAACGATCGTGACCTTGCCAGCCGATCCTGTCCCCGACCCTCGCACCCGGCGTACCCCGCGATCCACCTGATGCTCACTGTCGGTTTCAGTGGGGAGCCGTTCTGTTACCGGGCTCCTCGGGACTGTACGTACACTCTATACGGACGGCAATCAGTTGTCAATACCCCTCTCCGAAAATGAGCGGAACGTGCCGTTCAGTTCGATCTGGGCCACGATGTCTCTTTCGCATCATGGGAAGTACGGGGACGAGGAGATCATGCAATCTTGTGGCGCGCCACGTATTGTTGCCAACTTGACGTCGGGCGTTTGCGTTCCTGGTCAGCCACCAGCTTTTGCCTGGTTCAACGGTAACCAACGCGAGTCTCACCACACCGCTACCCACACCTCGAATTGAACCGTTTGCCCCACTCCCAAGACGCCGCTCGTTCCGGCGCTGACTGCCTCGCGCAGGTCCGCCGGGTGGCCAACGCCCACCTCAGGAAGGATCGTCTGGAGATCCCGCCAGCCACCGAAAGTCGCGAACGTCGTCACAGTCGTGATCCGGACAGGGTCGAAGGTGAAGCCAATGCCGTGTGCCACACCATCCTCCAAGCCCGGCCAGGTGACGCACGCATAGCCATCGGAAAGTTCGGTGGCGTAGAGCATCCAGACCTCGCCGGAATCTGGCGCAGGGAGCATGCTGAGGTCGCGGGCGGCGCCATCGCCGAGGGTGGCATGAGGCCAGGGAAAGGGCGCGGCGGAGAGCGCTCCTTCAACTTCCGCAACAGCCTCTACCTTCGCCCGCGGAAGCTCCAGGCGGCTTCCGGGACGCACTTGCAAGGCCGGGTGATGCCGCCAGATGTAGGGAATCGGGGCATCACCGGTGTTCGAGATCTGCGTCTGCCAGGAAAAGCCGGAACCTTCCAGAGGAAGGGTGATCGTGCGCAACGCGTCGTGCCGCGTGGCAAATCCACGCCCGGACAGGGTCAGGCGCAATGCGTCTGCCTCCTCAGCAATCTGCCACGTCCACGGCTGGCTCCACCACTCACCATGGTCCGGGTAGGCAGTGCCATCGATGTGGACAGCGCGATCACTGGGAAAGAGTTCATCCCAGCCACCGGTGAAGGCGTCATCGTAGCCAGCACCTGGGGCGACAGCACGGGGCTGGAGCGTCGGGTGATGCCAGAGCATCTCTACGCCCCGATCCAGGGCGATGATCGACCAGAGCCGGCCGCCCAGCTCCGGCAGCACCGTCAGACGCAGGGCGTTGTTCTGCAGCACCACCCGCAGGACGCCATGGGCATCCCGTCCAGAACTCCACCTGAGCGGCACGTCTCCCTCCCGAACGGGCGGTATCATACGAGCCTGATTCACGATTCGCGCAATCTGATGCGAGTACGCTGCTCGCCGCTGAAAGGGCCCGCATCGGCGTGGTAGCCAACGACTCCGGTTCGTCTGTGGCCCTCAACAGCCCTGCTGGCGTGGTCCGGCACACGCCACGGGCAACGCGTTCCTCTCGCAAGGGGGGCATCGCGGGCGCCAATGGCTGGTACGCGGTCGGCTTTCTGCTCCCCAGCATCATCCTCGTCGCGTTGATCTTCATCTACCCCGTGTACAGCCTTGTGCGCATGAGCCTCTTCCAGAGTCTCGGCAGCTTCTCGCTGTACGTGGGGTTCGACAACTACGCCGTCGTGCTGGATGACCCGCTCTTCCGCGCCAGTGTTCGCAACAACCTCGTGCTCATGATCGCCGTTCCAGTGATGATCGCCGTGGCGCTGGCCCTGGCGCTGCTCCTGTTCGAGCAACGTAAGTCGGCCCCGTGGTACCGCTTTGTCCTGTTCGTCCCGTACATCATCTCGATCACGGTCAGCGGCATCGCCTTCAGCCAGATGCTGACGAAGAACGGCGCGTTCAACCAGATGCTCGAGGCGATTGGGCTTGGATTCCTGCGCCAGGACTGGCTGGGTGACCCCGGTATCGCCCTGTACACCGTAGGCGGGGTAATTGTCTGGCGCGAGGCGGTGTTGGGCATCGTCCTCTTCTCGGCTCGTCTCCTGACGCTCCCGTTAGAACCCCTGGAGGCCGCGACGATGGACGGGGCTAGCCGCTGGCGCGCGCACTGGGATGTCACCATCCCGCAGATGCACGGCATCATCGGCTTCTACGCCATCACCTCCATCATCACCATTGCCGTCTGGACCTTCTCCTACGTTTTCGTGATGACGAATGGTGGCCCCGGCAATGCCACCATGACGGCGGATCTCTACATCTACCAGAATGCCTTTACCGTCTCGCAGATGAACCTGGCGGCTTCCGCAGCGACGCTGGTGCTGCTGGCCGCTGTAGCGGTCGTGGTTGTCGCCGCACTGCTGGGCCGCCTGCTGCGCCGCGGAGAACGCGCATGAGCCCTTCTTCGTCGCGACGCCTGGGCAGCATCGTGCAGCAGGCAATCCTTATCCTCGCCTCGCTGGCCGCACTGTTTCCGCTCTGGTTCATGCTCTGGACGGCTCTACGCACGCGGGATGACTATTTCCGTTCACCGCTCGGCTGGCCCCAGGGGATTCACTGGGAGAACTTTGTCACCGCCTTCGATCAGAACATCGGGCGCTGGGTACTCAATTCCGCCATCGTCACCGGCGGCTCGGTGCTGTTGGTGACGATGATCAGTGTGCCCGCCGCCTACGCCTTCGTGCGACTGCCCTTCCGCGGCTCCGATCTGCTGCTGAAACTCTTCGTCTTCCTGATGGTCATCCCGCCCATTGTTATGTTGCTCCCGCTCTTCGCCCTGATGACGGCGCTGGGCCGGGTCAATCACTTCGACGCCGTAATCCTGGCCTACGCCGGGCTGATGTTCCCCTTCTCCGTGTTCATGATGGTGCGCTACATCGAGGCGATTCCCCACGAGCTCTTCGAAGCGGCCTTCGTGGAGGGCGCCTCTCACCTGCGTATCCTGTGGAACATCGTGGTGCCCCTGGTCGCTCCGGCGCTCGTTACGCTCGCGATCGTCAACGCCCTCTGGGCCTGGAATGAGTTGCTGATCGCAGTGGTGATGCTGCAACGGGAGGAATCGCGTACGCTCCAGGCGGGGCTCGCGTTGCTCAAGGGCAAGAACTCAATGGACATCCCACTGGTGATGGCCGGGGCAACGATCTCCGCTATACCGCTGCTGCTGCTCTATCTCTTTGGGCAGCGCGACTTCATGCGGGGTTTGCTGGCCGGCGCCGTCAAGGAATAGCGTTTTCGCGCTGCCAGCGCTGGCAGCGGCTGCAAGCGAGAATCATGGATCGTGGAGGACACGAGGATGCAGAAACACATCGGCCTGATTGCGGTGCTAGGCCTGTTGGTCACCATCATGCTGGCCCCGTTCGGGGTGGCACGGGCGCAGGACCTACCTACCGAACCCGTCAACATCGAGGTCTGGTGGTGGGGTGAGACGGAAGCACCAGGCTCCGAGGCCTGGCTAGAAGCCGCCCAGGAGGCGTACACCGCCGAGCACCCGAACGTGACCTTCACGAACAACCTGCTCTCGGTTGACGCCCTGCTGCCGAGCTACGAGGCTGCGGGACAGGCGCGCTCCGGCCCCACCATCATGTACCTCTGGGGCGGCATCTACACGATGGATGCGGTCTGGAAGGAGTGGATCGTCCCCATCTCCGACCTGGTCGGGATGGAAGAGGCAAGCCACTACATCAACAAGGAGGAGGCGACCTGGGACGGTAAGGTCTGGTCGGCCGCCTGGTACCTGCAGCCTTCCTACCCGATTGTCTTCAGCAAGGAGGCCTTCACAGCAGCCGGGCTTGACCCGGAAAACCCGCCCGCGACATGGGATGAGTTCCTGGCCGCTTGCGACGCCTTCCAGGTAGCCGACATGCCGCTCATCGGCTTCGGCGCCAAGGACACCTGGGGCGCGGGCCGCTTCCTGCTCGATAGCCTGGCCCAGCAGGTGACCGGCGTCGGCGAAGTCCTGGGCACCGTCACCGGCGACACCAGCTTCGCCGATCCGCAGTATGTCACCTTCTTCCAGCGGTGGCAGGAGATGATCGACCGCGGCTGCTTCCCGGATGACGTGGCCTCGCTTGATATGTACAGCGGGCAACAACTCGTGCCGCAGGGCGAGGCAGGCCTCACCTTCATCGCCGGGAGTGAGTTGGCTTCCTACGTTGAGAGCATCGGCGCGGACAACACTGGCCTGATGAAGCTGCCAGCCACCGGCGATGGCCCGTACAAGGATCAGCTTGCCTCCACCTCGCAGACGCTGGCCGTTGCCTCGTGGGCGACGGACGACCAGAAGGCCGTGGCAGCAGACTTCATCAAATTCCTGCACACGCCAGAGCAGTTGGCCGCCTACTTTGAGGCCACCGGCGTGCCGCCCTCTGACGACCGCTTCGACCCAGCGTTGATCGAGGATCCGCTGGTCCGGCAGCTCTACGACTGGGGCACCGAGAATCCGGCGCCGCAGTTCGAGAACTTCATCCCGTTCGACATCTGGTTCAACGGCTTCAACATCGCCCAGGTTCAGATGATCACCGGCGAGATCACCACGCCGGAGGACGGCGCGGCCTTCACACAGGACGTGGCGGACAAGTGGCGCCAGGCGAACCGCCTGCTGCTGGAACGCTACAAGCAGTGGGCCGCCCAGAAGGCGGAAGCGGGCGGCTAGTAGCCCCGGCTGGCCACCATCTAGACACCACAGCGGGGGTGCGGCATGAGCCGCACCCCCGCTCGTTGTTCGGGATTGTTTCAAACGCCCGTTGGGCTACCTGTCCCTGATTCATGAACGTTCGAGGCCTGTTGGCTACATGTGCCCGCCTGATAGCCCGGATCTCAGTATGGGTGCCGCACAACCTCGCGCCAGACCACCTCAATGGTGCCCGGATCCTCATGCGGGCCGCCGTCCATGTCCATGGGAACTCCCGGTTTCGGGAATGACAGGTTGTAGTCCAGATAGGGAATGATCCGGCTCCACGTAGAGGGGTGCATGCGCACCACGAAGTGACGCCAGTCCTCTCGTGTCGCCAGCAGCCGGATCAGCGCGTTCAATTGCTGCGCCCCCGCAACGCCCCAACCAGCAGCCGGACGGGGCACCACGCCCAGGACTTCCCCCTCTCGCGATTCGCTCACCGTTCTCACTCCTCGTTCCAGATCGCCCGTTGTGAGCCTACCGCAGGTTACGCCCCCTCTCGCGCTTATCACCGCATTGGCGAAGACTGTCCGGTTGTAGCGCAGGATGCGGACACGACGTTGACACAACGCGGGTTCGCGCTGTGGGGGCGGGTGCATCGTTCGCGGGTGAAAAGACTTTTGATGACCTACCAGGAAGCAATCCAGCGGCGGCGCCTGGCCCGCCGGAGCATGCTTGGGCTGACCAGCGGCACGATTGCCGCAACCATGTTTGGCAGGTGGGGGCCCACTGGCGCGGCCAACACCTGCACGGAGAAAGAAGCCGGAGCGGCCCGGATTGTGCACGATAACGACAAGCACTACCGCGCAGGCTCACGAACCATTCGCTATTGTTACAGGACGGCACGCCGTTAAACAGAAGAGAGGATTGCCATGTCTGGATGGGAATATCTGACGATCCGCGTCCACCCCGCGACTGAAGGTGACCAGTCTCACCTGGAGCAGTTGGCACGCCTGGGCGTCGAGGGTTGGGAAGCTTTCCATGTGTCGGCGGACGGCGAGACCTGGTTCTTCAAGCGGCCACTCTCAGCTACTGCAGACGACGCGCCCTGGAATGCATCGCGCTAGGTCACGTTCCAACCCCCGGCAACGCCTATGCAGCCGGGGGTGTACCTTGACACGCTTCGTTCATACCTATTGACATACAGCTGGCATTTCTTATAATACTTGGTGCAGACGAGCCGGTATCTGGAAACCGGTGTCGCTCGGTTCAGGTTCGCTTTGGCGCGTTTGAATTGCGCGATGGAGGATTACGACCATGGTCAGCCAGTTCCCCTTTGGTTCAGATTTTGTTGTCCTTCGTGACGCCATGCAGCAGCTCCTCGAGGACAGCGTGGTGCCCTCCCGTGGCTCGCGCAATGGCTCGCGCATGGCAACAGTTGCACGGCTCCCGCTCGATGTATTCGCCACAAGTGACGAAGCGATCGTCATCGCTGCGGTGCCGGGCCTGCAGCCTGAAGATCTCGATGTCACCATCAACCAGAACACGCTCACTCTGGCAGGAAGCGTTCCAAGCGCGGCGGAGAGCGAGCAGGGCAAGGGCGCAACCTGGTACCTCCAGGAGCTGGGACACGGCCAGTTCCAGCGGACGGTGACGCTCCCCTTCGAGGTGGACGCCACCCAGGCCCAGGCCGTGTTCGACAACGGGCTGGTGAAGATATCTCTGCCCAAGGCCGCGCGGGCAAAGCCGCAGAAGATCGCCGTTGCACGAGCCGGCTCTTCGCGCGAGTCTATCCCGGTTGAGGCCACCTCCAGCTAGCACTCCCTGGAGATCACTCCTCGCAGTTCTCGATGAGGGGTCCGGTTCGCGGGCCCCTCGCGTTGTTGCCCAGGTTTGGTGCCCCAGGCGGTAATGAGGTACCGACCCTCGCCGCCGCCAGCTTTGCGCAGGTTGATGGACGTCGTGCTGAGCATTTTCGACACGCCGCGTGACGATGAAGCCTCGTTCCTCAGCAGCCCGTGCGATCCTCGAACACCGCGAGATAACGGCCCACCTGATCTCGTACCGCGGCCCCATTCAGGTCCTGCTGAACGATCCGCAGGCGGTCATGACGCGGTCCAGACTCAGCAGTTAAATGCTGCTGCCGATATCGCCCGTGGACCGGCATTGCCCGGGTCTGGATACGCGCCAGCGGCTGGCAGGTGCCGGACGCCCGAGCGCTTAGAAGCGGTCTCGAGAGGCATCATTCACGCGTCCATGGTTTTCAGGACCAATGGGAGACCTCCTCGCACTTCCACCTACTGACGGAAAACACCATAACCAGTGAAGAAGTCATCACAATGACCGGTAAACAGAAGTTGAAAGTGAAGGTGAATCCCTGAGGCTTCGTGGAAGAAGCGCGTGCCACCTGGATCTTGCTGCACGGACCTGTGCGGGACGGTCAAAAAGCGCCCCCGATGCAATTCCAGAAGTCCTCCATACAGCCAACAGTGTGAATTTGATGATGCTTTGTATTGCCCTTTGTTCAAGCATCCTTTGAATTGCATAACGCGAATCCCTTCATCCATATTTCGCGCGTGGCCTGGTCAACACTCGTAATGGAGGCCCTGTGCGTCGCTCTAATCCCCGCTACGAAATCGTCTTCAAGCCATCCGTGGAGGATCCGCCAGTCACGGTCCATGCGTCCCTGACCGCAAACGAAGCGACCGTGCTGTTTGCCGCGGAATTGCAGCGGCTCATGTCCGGACGCGCCAATGGCGAGCTGGAAATCCGTCGCAAGGCTGCACCGAGCACCAAGCCCGCGGTGGTGATTCGTCAAACGGTAGCGCCGCCGTCCACCTGAGAGTCACCTCGCCAGTAAGGTCCGAGCGCGGGGCACAGGCTCCTGATAGACTCCAGGCAGGATCAGGACAGACGCCTGAAACCTTGAATCCTGCAGGAGAGAACGGTAAGGCTTCTTCCTGTTCAGGTACGGGCTGATGTGCGCGATGAGGCGACTTTCTTCGGTGAAAAATGCGTCACTGGCCGGCATCCTGCCGGTCCTGCAGATTCCCTTTGTTCCCGCGCGACACCTTGACCGCATCGACGATGACGCGTTGCGGCGTGAGGTGGAATTCTGTATCCGTTGCGGTGTGCACGGCCTCGTGATTCCCGCGCTGGCCAGTGAGTTTATGGTGCTCACCGACGCTGAGCGCCGGCAGGTGGTAACGAGCACGGTCGAGCAGGTTGCAGGGCGTGTTCCCGTGGTGGCGAACGTGGCAGCGCCCAGCCCACAAGCGGCTCTGGAGTTCGCCGAGCATGCCCGGGAGGTCGGAGCCGCCGCGGTCATGGCGCTGCCTCCTTACGTCCGCAAGCCGACCATCGATGGCGTCATGGCCTACTACGCGGCCATCGCGGAGGCCGCGCAACTGCCGGTCATCGTGCAGAACGCCCCGCCTCCCTTTGGGGTCAGCCTGCCGACACCGGTCGTGCTGCGCCTGGTCGAAGAAATCCCGTTCGTGACCTATATCAAGGAAGAGCGGCTGCCCCCGACTCGGAGCATCGGGGATGTCATCTCCGGTGCCTCGCCAAAGCTGCAGGGGGTATTTGGCGGCATGGCGGGCATGCACTTACCGAACGAACTGGCGCGAGGCGTTATTGGGTCCATGCCCTCGGCGGGCGTCTGCGACGTGCTCGTCACGATCTTCAACGCCTGGCAGGCGGGAGATACCGCACGTGCCCGCGCCATTCACCAGCAGGTACTGCCCCTACTGACACTGGAAATGAGCGCCTGGATGGCCGTGTCAAAAGAGGTACTGCGCCGCCGCGGCGTCTTCACCAGCACCTTGATGCGTGACCCCGAGTTCCTGCCGCTGGATGCAGGCGACCTGGCTGAGATCGATGCACTCTGGCCGCAGATGCAACCCTTGATGACGTAACCGGCCAGACACAACGGCGCACCGGTCGTAGCTTCGCTGGCGAAGTACCATGGCCTCGTTCCGGGAACTCAAGAGACCAGGATGCCAGACGTCGATGCTGCAAGCTCTGCATTTTCTCTATGACTACAACACCTGGGCAATGCAACGCGTGCTGGACGCCGCCGAGCGCTTGCGCCTCCAGCAGTTCATGGCTGGGCAGGATGGCCATGATTCGATCCGGGACCTGCTTGTCCACACCGTCTGGGCACAGTGGATCTGGCTGGAGCGATGCCGGGGTGAATCGCCAACGGCGCTCTGGCAGCCCGCGGAGTTCCCCTACGTCGCCACGCTGACCTCGCGCTGGCGCGAGGTGGATGCGGTCACGCACGACTTCCTGGACACGCTGACCGGGGATGACCTGGAGCACGTCATCGCCTACCAGAACTTCGCGGGCGAGACGTGGCGCTACCCCGTCTGGCAGGCGCTGCTGCACCAGGCCAACCACGCCCAGCAGCACCGGAGTGAAGCCGCGTTACTCCTGACGCGCGCTGGGAGTTCGCCGGGAAGCCTGGATCTTCTGGTCTTTGAGGATGAGCGGAATGCAACTACCCAATAAACTGCTCTGGGGTCGTTGCATGTCCCGCGTCTACCGATGGATGTGGGCGGTCGTGGCAGCAGTTTTGTTGCTGGTCCAATGCATCCCATCCATTCACGCTGATGAAGCTACTCCAGCCGTTGTCCCCGCGATCAACGCGCCGGCAACCTCCGTCTATGATCGCCCCATCACCATTCCCAAGACACCAGGCGTACTCCTGTGGAGTGAATCATTGGCCGGAGGCGCGATTCCTGATGGAGCTCAGGCCTGGCGAATCAAGTACTCGACAACTGCACCGGATGGTTCTCCTACCACAGCTGTAGCGACAGTCCTGGCCCCTGCAGATCTGCCAGAGCAGCCGATGCCCGTCGTCGCCTGGAACCATGGCGCTGTAGGGCTGGTTCAGTCATGTCTGCCCTCAGCCACCGATGAACCCTGGAAGGACTTCCCCGCGTTGGCAAGGGTTGTGTCGCGGAACTGGATCGTGGTCGCCACCGACTATCAGACCGATGCCAACGGCGTGCACCCCTTTCTCATTGGCGAAGGCGAAGCGCGCTCAACCCTCGACGCGGTCCGTGCCCTGCGCCAGATCCAAGATCTGCCCGTAGCAAACCAGACCGTCACCTGGGGTCATTCTCAGGGTGGCCACGCGGCGCTATGGACGGGCATCATTGCCCAGACCTACGCTCCAGATGTCGCGCTCAGTGGGATCGTCGCCATATCTCCAGCTACGGCGCTCGTATCGCTGCTCGACCGGCAGTCAGAATCGAGCGTAGCCCCCATTCTTGGATCGTGGCTGGCCACCGCCTACAGCGCGTACTACCCCGATGTTTCGTATGACGCTATTGTCACCTCTGCGGCCCGGGACATCGGCCGCGAGCTTGCCAGCCGCTGCCCGCCTGAGCCGCTCGACGGTGCAGCCATTGCGTTGCTCCTCGTGGCTCTGCGCAACCAGCCCTTGCTTCTCTTGCCCGCCCCTGAGGCGTTCCATGACCGGCTCGAGGAAAACGAGCCAGACGGAGACTTCACGGGGCCAGTGGTCGTCGCGCAAGGTCTCGAAGACGTCACCGTATTGCCGAACGTCACGGCCGAGTTCGTCGAGGCGCGGTGCGCCGCCGGCGCAGCGATTTCATTCTGGAAGTTGCCCGGTCAGGATCACCTCAGCCTCGTGCAGCCAAATTCCCCGCTGGAGGATCCGCTCATTGCCTGGACCCAGGAGCGCTTCGCGGGTAACGCTACAGAGAAGACTTGTACCGAGAACACCATCGTTAGTTAGCGCTCGTTACCGAAGACCCGAAGTGAAGCCGCGCTTCTACTTACAGGTGCCGGGAGTTCACAGCGTAGCCTTGACCAGTTGGTCATTCAGGATGAACGTGCTACCCCGTAACAGTGCATACCGCCCTGCAGAACCTGTCTGGAGGATTCAATGCGGACGCTGCCGCTGTGGCTCATCTTGGCCCTGGTCATGACAGCTGCCTTCACCAGCCTTGCCGTTCCCGACGTGTCCGAGCAAGATGCCGGCCCTCCCGTGCCAGAAGTCCAGGGCCTCCTGCCCCTCGATGCGTTCTATGATCCGCCAGCACAACTTGCCGGCGAGCCTGGCACCCTCCTGCGCAGCGAGTCGCTCGAGAACCGCCTGCTGCCCAAAGGGTCCCAGGCCTGGCGCATCCAGTACGTGACCACAATGCCAGACGGATCGCTCGCTGCCGCAGTAGCCACCGTGCTGGCGCCTGCGAATCTGCCTGCAGCGTCAATGCCGGTGATCGCCTGGGATCATGGCACCGTCGGGCTCGTGCAGCGCTGCCTCCCTTCACTAACCACCGTTCCATTCGCCGCTATCCCGGCCGTGGAACAGGTAGTCGTAGAGAACTGGGTGGTGGTCGCCCCGGATTTCCAGCCTAAAGTCGATGGCATTCACCCCTACCTCATTGGCGAAGGCGAGGCGCGCTCGACCCTCGATGCCGTCCGTGCGGCGCGCCAGTTGGCAGACCTTTCACTGGCCCCGCGGACAGTCGTCTGGGGACACTCGCAGGGGGGACACGCTGCACTCTGGACCACGATCCTTGCGCCCAGCTATGCCCCTGATGTCGAGATCGACGGAACCGTAGCCATCGCCCCAGCTGCCGACCTGGTCACGCTCCTGGAGATGCATGGCGGCGATGCGATCGTCTCGCCCATTGGTGCGTATCTGGCGAATGCGTACAGCGCGTTCTACCCCGATGTCTCGTACGATGAGGCCGTTCCCGAAAACGCCCGTGACATTGGCCGGGAACTCGCCAGGCAATGCCCGTTCGATCCGCAAGACGCCCAGGTACTGGGCGCGCTCATCGAACAACTTGCTGGAGAATCACTGCTGGTGATGCCGCCCACCAAGGCGCTTGCGTCCAGGTTGGGAGAAAACACGCCGGTTGGACCCTTCACGACGCCCGTGGTGATCGCGCAGGGATTGAACGATAACGTCGTGTTTGCTGCCGGGACTGATGCATGGGTCGCGGCCCGTTGTACAGCTGGAGCCACCTTGGAATACTGGCGCCTGCCAGGCCAGGACCACAGCAGCATCGTCATGTCGGGCTCATTGCTCACAACTTCGCTGATCTCCTGGAGCAAAGCGCGATTCGCCCATGAACCTCCCGTTGATGCCTGCGTGGAAACGGCACTGTCGAACTGACGCCGGCACTCCTGCTGACGGTTCTACCCAAACCTCACGGCATACGCTGTTACCACGACGACTATGACCATCGGGTAGACCACGCGGGCGATGCGGTCGAGCTGAGCGACGGCGGCATATCGCCGGGACTTGTACCAGCGCTCGATCGTGATGTTCACCAGGACCAGCAGCGCAGACAGCGCAATGTAGATGTAAAAGCCCCACTCGATGGCCACTGTGTAGCCGATATCCGGGAGGTTGCCCGAGATCGATTGCAGCAGGACCGAGGTCGTGAGGATGGCTGTGATGGAGAAACCGATGCGCGTTCCGGCATTCTCGGGAGAGAAGAAGAGTGAGATATAGGTCACCAGCGCCAACAGGGCGAGCGGCAGCAGGTTCTTGATGAGGAAAGAGCGCAGGTCGCGTTGATACGCCATCTGCACGTTGTAAGTGGAGGCTGAGCGAAGCTCTGGCGCACCCGTCTGCGGATCCGGCACTGTGCCTCGCGTGGTTGCCGTGTCCTGGGTGAAGAACACACGGGAAGCAATCCAGCTCGGCGCCTGGTTGAAGGGTCGTGTGACATCCACTCCGCTGCTGAGACGCTCAGCCTGGGTCTCCCGCAAGTTGGAATGATCCGGCACGTAGACCACGTCGTCTTCGGAGAGGATGACGTTTTGCAGGCCCAGGTTCAGCGTGTGCCTGTCCCAGGGATAGAGTCGAAAGTCCATGGGCTGGCTGAAGGTGGAATCGATGCGGAACATCACAAAATGTTCGTCATTCACCTCCGTGCGGTCAATAGGGTCCGGCAATGCCATTTCCGGGTCGGCAGCGTTGATGAAGAAGATGTCTTCAGCGTTCTGATCTCCCTGGTACCGGAACCAGAGGAAGAAATCAGCGTCAAACGTTTGATTCTGCACATCAATGTTCGAAATATCGTTGACATTGACGCCTGTGTAGACCACTCGATACTGGCGGAAGTACTCACCATTGAGGTCGAAGACACGCCCCGATGCCAGCTCGGCATCCAGATCAACCACTGCCCTGGGTCTTGCCGGACGGTACTGCAGCGGCGCACTTTGCAGCGAGCCGAGATTGAAAACACCGATGGACAGCGCCTCTGGCACACTCCGCTCGGCATTGAAACTGAGCGGTCCCTCCAGTCCTGGCACGCTCGCCTCTCCTCCAACCAGCTTAGCCAGGGCGAGTTGCACCCGTTGGCGCAGGTCAGCCGGAGGTGAACTTGCGGCGCTTGCGCCATCGAGCGTGCCGAGTGCGTACAGCCCGAGAGCAGCGGCATCGTACGCCTTCGCTCCAAGCCAATCTGGTGAAGACCCAAAGTTGGCGCGGTAACGTTGCGCAAACTCCAATGCATTGCCGCCCAGGCTGTCATACAGCAGAGGCGACACCGCGTAGAGACCGTCAGTGAAGAAGCCGCGTCTCCCTTGCTCCTCGGGTTCCGCCGCAAACATGCCTGAGAAATCGTTGAACGCAAGTGCCTCTCCGCTCAGCATCTTCGGATGCAGGTCGGCACGTCCCAGGGCCAGCAAAAGGGCATGCGCATCGCCTGGCTGCAGGGCAATGAAGAGCACGCCTGGTTCCGGGTCATCCCGCAACCCACGGACGATGCCCTCGACGGATGCATCACGATTCCTGGGATCGATCTCCCACCGCTGGCGAATCTGGCCTCTCGTGCCAAACTGATCTGCGAAGGCATTGGCAAGCGACGATTCATAGTCGCCTGGTGTGGAAACGATGCTGGCGGAGGTTGCCTCGAGCGCGTGCCGGGCGTACTCAGCGCTGAATGCGCCCTCAGTCCGGTTCGTGAAGATGGAGCGGAAGACCCAAGGCTCTCCATCACTTAACGTATCCGCGGTCGACGATGGCGTAATTACAGTCAGTCCTGCCTGCTCATAGATGCGAGCGGCGGCGGCCGTAGCCGCACTCCGGTCGTGCCCAATCACCAGCAGGACGTTGCTATCCGTCGCCAATGTTTCGGCGATTTGGATTGCACGGTCGGGATCGTTCCCGTCGTCGAAGCTTTCGAGGTGGACCTCATGACCACCGATACCGCCACGCGCATTTTGCTCCGCGACTGCCAGTTGCACTGCCTGCAACTGTTCCTGGCCAACAGCTGCATCTGCACCAGTCAGGGGGCCGGCGAATGCAATAAGGTAGTCATCAGGAGAAGAGATATCGTGGTTGCGATTGGTGAGCCAGCCAGCCGCAATCAGAAGGATGAACGCCAACACCGGGAGCAGCCTAAAGGCGCCGCCTAATGATGTGCGAGTCCTTACCGGCATCGGGATATCGGCGTCTGTGCCGTCGCCTGCACCAGGCGCGAGGCGGGTGGCTTGCGCACGGTGCCGCCGTTCCAGCGCAGCTCGCGACAACATCGGCATCGCCGAGGGGCGAACATCCACGAGGTCGGGCGGCAGCGGCGGGTGATCGAGCTCGATCAGCTCCGGCGGAACGGTAGCTGGGCCAGCAGGGAGAAGAGCGCGTCGGCGTAGCCCGCTGCTCTCCGGGTTGATCTCCAGTGCTCGGTTCAGGCAGTAACGTTGCTCGTCCCGGTCTGTGGAAACCGTGGCCAGCCAGAGCCAGGCGCGTTCGTTCTCATGATCGACCAGGAGCGCCCGGACGAAGAGCGCACGGGCCTCATCAAGACGGCCCTCTCGATACGCCACGGCGCCAAGGTTGATGTACCCCGCGGCGGTCGACGTGCTGCTCTCCATCTCGGGCTGGAACTCCCTGGCTACGGCATCAGACGGTAGCTACGCCGAACTTTTCGAAGATCGGCTTGTAGATCAGGTCAGGCCGGAACGGCAGGTCGCGGAACCGAATTCCGGTTGCGTCCGCCAGGGCATTGGCCAATGCGGGCGCGACCGGGTTGATTGGGCACTCGCCCATCCCCTTGGCTCCCAGCGGCCCAATCGTGTCGTGAGTGTCCGCGAAGAAGATCTCCGTGCGCGGGATATCGGCGTACGCGGGAATGCGGTAATTGCGGAACGCGGGGTTGGCGATCTTGCCCGTGTCATCGAGTACGATGCGCTCGTAGAGCGCCCAGCCGATCCCCTGCGCGACCGCGCCCTCCACCTGCCCACGCAACTGCATGGGGTTAATGACAGTGCCGGCATCCGCCGCATGCACGCTCTGCAGGATCTGGATTTCACCGCTGATCCGGTGGACCGCCAGGCGGAAACCGTGGACATTGAAGGCCACGCTCCGCGGCGAACCATACGCCTTGCGGGAGAGCCCAAGCTGAACGCCATGCTCCCGACCCGCTTGCCAGAGACCGAGCAGGGAGATACGTCCCTCGCCACAGATGACGCCGTCGTTATCCATGCGGCACATGCCGGGCTCGACGTCCATCACCTGCGCCGCGAAGGCGAGGATGCGGTCCCGCAGCGCCTCAGCGGCCAGTGCCACCGCCTTGCCGGCCACAAAGGTGCCGGTGCTGGCGAAAGCCCCGGTGTCATAACCCGTGCGGTCGGTGTCGGACTGGACGATGTGGAAGCGGTTTGCCGTCGCGCCGAGCGTGGTCGCCGCGATCTGGATATGCTGCGTCGTCGTCCCGTTGCCGAACTCGGCCGTGCCGGAAACCAGTTCGTACGTGCCGTCCTCCAGCAGCTCGATCGCCGCGTTGGAACGGTGCTCGGTTGGTGGCGCCGCGTCGTGCATCGCATAGGCGATCCCCGTGCCCACCAGCCAGTCCACATTGTCAGGCGGGTTCACGCCGTTGCCACGGGCCAATGCGTCGCGCACGACATCCACACATTCATCGAGACCGTAGCTGCCGATCTCGGCATCGCTAATCTCTTCACCAAGCGAAAGCATGGGATCGCCGGGCCGGACCACGTTCTTCTGGCGCAGTGAGAAAGGATCCATCTCCAGCGCGCGCGCCAGCTCATCAAGCGCGCTCTCGACGGCGTAGACCGTCTGCGTCAGGCCGTACCCGCGGATGGCGCCGGACGGCACCGTGTTCGTGTAGACCGCGTAGGCGTCGATCTTCTTGTTCGGGCAACGGTAGAGGCCAATGCACTCGCTGCAGGCGTGGTACAGCGTTTCTCCGCCGTGGTTGCCATAGGCGCCGGTGTTGGAGACGATGCGCAACTGCATCGCCGTCAGCACACCTTCCTTCGTGGCACCCAGCTTGACAGTGACCTTCATCGGGTGCCGGTAGGTGCTCCCGACGAACTGCTCCTCGCGGGTGAACTCCCACTGCACCGGGCGCCCGGTGTCCATGGCAGCCAGCGCGACCAGGTCCTCGGTCAGCACTTCCTGCTTGCCGCCGAAGCCGCCACCCATGCGCTCGCAGAAGACGCGCACATCGGGCAGGCCCAATCCAAAGAGGTAGGCAATCTTATCCCGGCAGATGAAGGGCGACTGCGAGCTGGTGCGGATATTGAGACGCCCGTGCTCATCCACCCAGGCAATCGACCCGTGCGTCTCCAGGTGCGCATGCTGTCCACGATGGGTAGAGTAGGTTCCCTCGTGGATCACATCCGCCGTGTCAAACGCCGCATCGACATCGCCGATGTTGCCATGGACATCGATGAGGATATTGCGCTCCGGCTGCCGGATGAACGCGTCCTCACCCTTGTGATGCACCGCCGGCGCGCCGGCCTGCATCGCCTCTTCGGGGTCGAAGACTGCTGGGAGTTCTTCCCACTCGATGACAACCTGGCGGCAGCCCTCTTCGGCAGCTGCGTCAGTGTCCGCAACCACGGCCACCATGCGCTGTCCCACGAAGCGGGCCACGTTGTCCAGCATATAGGTGTCATTGGGATCGACCCGGAAATCTTCGTGAATCGAGGTGGTGTACAGGCGGCGCGGCACGTCTTCCCAGGTGTAGACCCCACGCACGCCGGGAACGGCCTTCGCCTTGCTGGTGTCGATGGACAGGACCCTTGCGTGGGCATACGGCGAGCGCACCACCTTCAGGTGGAGCATCCCTTCCAACGTCGTGTCCATGGTGTAACGGGCATGGCCAGTCACCACCAGCGGCCCGGCTGGCGCTCCCACTCCCGTCCCGGCTGAACAACCAGGTGCATCCTGCTCCACCGTAGCGACGCCGTGGATGGCGTCCTCGATGGCGTGATAACCCGTGCAGCGGCAGAGATTCCCCTTCAGGTGGCGCGCCAGGTCATTCTGGATATCGTCCTCCGAGAGGCTGGCGGCGGTCATGATCATGCCAGCGGTACAGAAGCCGCACTGGAATCCCTGCGCGTGCAGGAACTGCTGCTGCATGGGGTGCAGGATGTCGCCGGAAGCCAGGCCCTCGATGGTCGTGACGTGTTTGTCCTGCGCGCGGGCCGCCGGCATGAGGCAACTGTGGACCGGCTTGCCCTCGACCCAGACCGTGCAGGCGCCGCAGTCTCCCTGGTCGCATCCCTTCTTGACGCCGAAGCAGCCAAGGTCGCGCAGGAAGGTGCGCAGGCACTGCCCGGCAAACGGCTCTTCAGAATAGGTTCGTCCGTTTACATGGAACGTCATGCGGGGCCTCCGGCCAGTTCCGCGCGAATCTGCTCGGCATAATGCAGGGACATGTGCTGGCGGTAGGCGGGCGAGCCATGCACGTCATCGAACCACGCGTCATCCGGGATCGCTTCGTTGATCGCGGCACGCAGTTCGACAGCAGAGGGCACGCGTGTGAAGCTCAGTTGCACCGGTCGCGGCGTGGACGCGCTGATGGTCAGCGTGAAGGGCTGATCCGGCGCGTGCGCAGTGCCGATGATTAGCGCGGTTGAGCGCCCCATGTGCGTCAGGGTGGAGCGGCGGAAGGCCGCGCGCCGCCGCAGGACATCCTCCGGGATATCGATGGCGCGCAGCAGTTCCCCCGGCTGCAGGGCAGTCACGTGTGGGCCGAGGGTGAACTCAACCGCTGGAAGCTGACGCTCGGTGCCGTCCTGTGCACGCAGGGTGTAGACCGCCTCCAGCGAGGACGCCATGGACGCCATAGGACTGGCGGGCAGAGACATGCAGATGTTCCCGCCCACCGTGGCCTCGTTCCAGATCTTGAAGGAAGCCAGGAAGGCGCGGCAGCACTCGCCGATCATCGCGGCAGCGTGCCACTCCGCTGGCGTCTCGAGCGCATAGAGTTCAGCAATGCGGCAGGTGGCAGCAATACGCAGGCCAGAGGCGGAGATTTCCAGCGGCTCCCAGCCGAAATCCCGCAGGTCAAACAGGCGACGGATGCCCACCTGTGGCTCCGAGTAGAGCCAGGTGCCCCCCGCCAGCCAGCTATCCCCTTCTCGCCAGGAAAAGTCTGGCTGCTCAACGGCCCTGGCGCCGCGCAGCTCCTGCACCGTGTTCAGGTTCACGACGTCGTCCCTTCAGTGCAGACCTATGTCCGGCACGTGCCAGCGCACGCACGGCTCGCCGCGCTACCCCTCCCGGAGCACGCTATAGCCCATGATCTGAAAAACTATGTCAAATCAACCGTCAGGCTACACCGGGCCCTGCATGAGCGCAAGTCCCAATCTCGCTCAATCGGAGTGTTGACAATAGCCTGAAGAAAGCTACATATAGTGAGCAACCAAATTGCAAGTAACAAGAAGTGGCACGTCATCAAGTAATGCTGCGTCGCGCGGTGGCGGCGCTCAGGGGAGCTCATGGCTTCAGTTGCGTCCGCAGCGCCGGTTTCTGGCGCGTCAATAACCATCATTACCCAGACGCGGGTGCTCCCGGAGCACGCGGCGGACTTCGCGGGTTGGCAAACGGAGATCAGCAGCGCCGTTGCGACCACACCCGGCTTTATCTCCGATGACGTGCTGCCTCCCTCACCGGCCCAGCCTGACTGGGTCATCATGCAGCGCTTCACCTCCAATGCGTCAGCACAGGCGTGGCTTGGCTCCCCGGAGCGCCAGCGCCTGCTGGCAAAAGCTCAGCCCTGGCTGGTTGGTCACGACGACGTCCATCTTATTGAAAGCGCTCCGCAGCCCGACAGCAGCGCCGTCTCCCTGGTGATTTCCACGCGGGTTGCTCCTGGCAAGGAGGCAGCCTTCCAGGCCTGGAACCAGCGCATCAACACCGCCCAGGCCCATTATCCTGGCTTCCAGGGCTTCAAGATCACCCCTCCCACACCGAACGTGCAGGACGATTGGCTGACCGTGGTCCAGTTCGACAACCAGGACCACCTGAACGCCTGGCTGACATCGACCGACCGCAAGCGCCTGCTGGACGAGGGGAGCACGATTTTCACCGAGTCGCACACCCGGACCGTGCGCTCGGCCTTCGGCCAGTGGTTCCCCCTAGAGGGCGCCACGGGAGCCGCACCCGTCTGGAAAATGAACATGCTGGTGCTCCTCGGGCTTTACCCCATTGTGTTTCTGTTCGGGTTCTTCGTGCAGACCCCGTTCCTGATGGGGACCTTCGGCGTGCCGTTCTGGGCCTCGCTCTTCATCGGCAACGTGGTCGGCGTGTTGCTTCTGACCTACGTGGTGCCGTGGGTCAGCACGCGCTTCGCATGGTGGCTGAAGCCAGTGGGCGAGGAAACGACTCGCCAGACCATCACGGGTATCGCGGTCCTCATCATCCTGTATGCGCTGCTCTTGCTGATCTTTTCGCGATTCCCACCTGCGTTTATCGTCAGATAGTCGAAAGGTTCCTCCCGATGTCGTGCGTCTCCCGTCGTCGCGTCATTGCCGGCAGCCTCGCCGCCGGTGGCTCTCTGCTGGTCGCTGGCGTAACACGCCTGCCGCAGGCCGCAGCCGGTGACGCCACCCCTGCCGCAGACCACATGGCGCACGAGAATGGAGAGACACAGGGCCTGATCCCCGGGCCTTCGCCCTGGGAGTCAGCGGACCTGGTAGATCCGGAAGACCGCCGCTCGGTGGATGGCGTCCTCGAAACCGACCTGCACTCCCAGTACACCTGGAAGGACGTCGGCGGCTACCAACTGTTCATGCGGAGTTACGAGGGAACAATCCCAGGTCCGACGCTCCGGCTGCAGCCGGGGGACGCGCTGAAGATTCGGTTCCACAACCAGCTCCCGCCCAGCCGGGACGAAGACCCACGTGACGAGGACCTGCCAAACCACCTGAACAGCACCAACTTCCACTTCCACGGCGCGCACGTGAGCCCAGAAGGGATTTCCGACAACGTCTTCCGCGTTTTCGAACCGGGTCAGAGCTACGACATCGAGATCGATCTGCCCGCAGACCACCCCAGCGGCACCTACTGGTATCACCCACACAACCACGGCAGCGCGGATATCCAGATCGCCAGCGGCATGGCCGGCGCTGTCATCATCGAGGGGGACTTCGCGGAAGTGCCCGAGATCGCCGCGGCCACCGAGCGCGTCCTGCTCATGACCCAGGTCGTCTTCGACGAGTACCGCATGGTGGAGGGCTTCGAGACGGTCTTCCCGGAAGGCGCGAGCCGCTACTTCACCGTCAATGGCCAGCGCGAGCCCATCATTCGCCTGCGCCCCGGCGAGATCCAGCGCTGGCGCATTCTGCACGCTGGCTACCAGGACGACATCCTGATGAGCCTCGATGGACACACCTTGCTGCCAATTGCGAGGGACGGCATTCGCCTCCCCGAGATCGGCCGCACCGCGAATGTCAACCAGCCAGCCGGCGTTGGGGAGGCGCCACCGGAGGCTATTCTCTTCGCGCCCGGTCAGCGTGTGGATGTCCTCGTTAAGGCAGGCGCGCCCGGGGAATACCTGCTCCAGGCGCTCCCCTACTTCCAGGGGTATGACGCTCCGACCGGCCCCATCGCGCGGGTCATCGTGGAGGGCGAGCCACTGGAGATGGCGCTCCCCACCAAGCTACCGCCGGCGCAGTTCGCGGACATCGCCGACGAAGAATTGACCGGCGAGCGCGAGATCCTCTTCTCACGCCACGCCCCTGAGGTGGATGCCGCTGGGCACTGGCGCGAGTTCGCCTTCATGGTCGATGACCAACTCTTTGATATGAACGTGGTCGGTCAAACCATCGATCTGAATGCGGTCGAGGAGTGGACGGTCACCAGCAGCGACGAACACAACGACCATGTCTTCCACATTCACGTCAACCCGCTCCAACTCGTGAAAGTGAATGGGGAACCGGTCGAGCCGATCTGGCTGGACACGGTGATCGTGCCGCATGGCGGCAGCGTGACCTTTCGCACGCGCTTCCTTGATTTCACCGGGAAGTACGTTCTGCACTGCCACATGATGAACCACGAGGAACTCGGGATGATGCAAGTCTTCGAAGTGGTCTGAACCCTGGACCCGTTGACCGGGAAGTCACTCCACAGAGGGCCACGCCGCTCCATCGCAGCCTGGCCCTCTGCACGCAATGCGCAAGGCGCTACGAACTCAATGGCCTGTACGTGATCACCAGAATCTCTGCCGGATCATCATCCATGTTTCGCAGTTCACCTGCCGCATTGCCCGGGATGTAGGCGACGTCGCCAGCGGCGAACCTCCCGGTATCACCCGCGTCGATAACCTCTACCACTTCGGAGGCGCCATCGGCGGCGAGTGTACCCGTTACGATGGCCGCCACCGCAGCGCCACGGCTGATCGTCCACAACGCGTCTTCCACGGTTGCCGTGATCTCGCCAGACTCCACGATCATCATGGCCGCGGAGGGATCATCGGCGGTAAAGGGGAAACTCGCTCCCGGCTCGAGCGTGGCCCGGCCAAGCTCCATTTCGACGGCGTCCGGCATGGTCATGCCAGGGATTAAGCCGAGCGGCAAGTAGGTGATTCCCTCCACGCCTGACTGAGAAACCGGGGTAGCCTCCTGAGCCTCGGCGTGGTCACCGGACAACCCGGCCACGTTTCCCACGCCCAGCAGGGCAAAGGCAGCAATTACAGCAAGACGGCGCATGACGAGTTTCTCCTGATGCGATTCCAGCGAACCGGAACACGTCAGGTGCGTTCCGGCTGATGTAAGGCACCGTAGAAGCCAGGGTCAGCCAGGGCCGTCAAGCCGAAGACAGCCGCATTGCAAAAGCAACGACAGGGGTGACCAGGAATTCCTGGTCACCCCTGTCCCGTGCGCATGCGCGAATCCGTGGACGCTAAGACTCCTCTATGTCGTAGCGCAGGACCGCTCCAATGCCCCCTAACTCATCCAGGGCCTTCGCTGGCTCAGTTCGGGGAAACCCCTCGCCGGCGTGGGGTGTACCTTCGGTCTCACTGATCGGCACCGTGGTCTGGATCAGCTCGACTGTGCCGCCATTGAGGAGGGCCAGGCGCACCGCCTCATCCTCCAGCTTGGTCACCCGGAGGTTGGCGACATCCCCGCCCGCAGGGTGCTCGGCGGGAATCTCACCCAGGCCGTAGAGCGAAAGGGCGTAGTCCGCCCAGCCGGTAGCCGAGAAATCGTCGTTCATGACCAGGGTCTGGACCTGGCCATTAGCGAGTGCCCGCAGGGTGTCCACTGCGCCTCCGCTGCCAAGCGTTTGCGCACCGACATTGTCCCGGACCTTCTGCACGGCATCGGCCTCTTGCTGGTGTTCCGCTGCCTCGATCATGGGCGCGACGATCTGCGCGATTTCCCCCGGCAGCGGATCCTTGCCGAGTGCCACCGTCCCCAGCACCTTCGGCGTCACCTCCTTGTGGAGATACTCGGTGATCGCCGTGTGCATCGGCTCTGATTCGGAGAGGATCAGGTAGTCAGGGGGATTGGCGCCTTCCATGAACATGCGATTGACCTGCTCCGCGATGGTGCGAGCAAAGGCCTCCACCCGCTCGTCTGCACGGCGCTGGTAATGCATGTCGCTGGGTCCGCCCTGCTTCTGGCGCTGCGGATAGCTGTCTGATTCAAGCTGAATGTTTTCGCTCCAGCCCAGGCGCTCGATCACCCAGACGTTGGCTTCCTGCTGATTGGCGTTGACAACAGCGAAGCTGGGGTAATCCTCGGAGGCGTGCAACAGTGGTCGCAGCCCCGGGATGCTTGCCAGTTCCAGGGAAGGCGCGGGCGCTACGTCGAGCGGAATTGCCTCGAAAACGCCCTGTTGTCCGTCGGCAACGATGAACACACCATTGGCACTGACGTCGAGCTCGTTATCGACAAACTCCGTGATGCGATTGAGATCCGCCGACAGCGCATCGTAGATGTCGCCGCGCGGTCCATGGCTCTCGACCAGCTCCTGCAGGTCTCGCTGCATTTGCTGCCACGCGGGCCGGCGAGGCGTGCCAGCTTCATCACGCATGGCTCGCTCCTGTGACCTCTTTGGCGGTGGCGCGGGCAGCCGTCCCGGCTCTGAGCCGTCAATCGACCAGTCGAAGCTGACGGTCAGGTAGCTGGCTGTCGGAGATGGTTGCAGCGCAGCCAGGCGGGAAAGCGCGGCCCCGAGGTCAGGAACGACAGGTGACTCCTGTTCGGTTAGGCGAACGCTGCGGACGGGATCTATGCCCACGAGTCTTCCTCACTTTCATGTGGCATCCCCTGCAAGTGCGAGATACCAGTGATCAAGGCATCAGAGAACTCACCCGCCAGATTTGTGCCGGAGCATCGCATTCGTCGCAAACGGCGTGCGCGGGGGAGTGCAGATGTGACGGATCTCGGACATCCTCCAGAGCAACCATTCGCTGTTTGTGCGGCTCTGGGAACGGGTATGCAAGGAATGCATATCAACGCCGGGGAGGATTCCAGACGAGGTGGCAAGCTGCCGGAAGGCTCGTAGGGTCAATTGGCCCTGAGCCATCGGAGAACGTTCCGCCCTACTCAGGTTCCGGGCTCGGGAGCATTGCTTCCTCGACGAGCGAACCTCACTCGGGCAAACTCCATGAGACACCCGAACGTCACCACCAATATTCTCGATGAGGCGCTCTCACTCCCCCAGCCGTAAGTCTCGCAGCACCAGGCTCCGCCACCATCGGCGCCGCCCTTCAACCGGAAGTGGCCGCGCTCCCTGCACAAGCAGACGCATCGCTCGTTCTTGCCTGGACGAGACGCTGGGCTGAACCGCGTTCGCGGTACCGGTGCACTCGCTCGCCATGTCCTGCACCATGGCTGACCAATCGCGCACCCTTTTCACACAGCCTCTTAGTGCTTGCGGCGCTTCTTCTTCTTGACGCAGCGCCCATTCTTGCAGGTTCGCCCCTTGCGGCACTTCTTCGCACAGCTCCCTTTGCCGCGCCGCCGCATGGAAATGGTGGGTGAGGAGAAAGTGAGTTCAGGGATATCGACAAGCACACCACTGTTGACAACGGCGAGCGTGGCAGCAACGACCAATTCCACACCGTTGTCAATACGCGTGATGACTAACTCGCCACTCACAGCCTGAGCTGCGGTCAGTTCGAGACGCTGCAGGCTAGCGGGCGCAATCCAGGCCCGGTAGCTTCCATGATTAATCTGGCCGTCCGGGAGCAGATGGGCGCTCTGCAGAAAGATGTTCCAGCCACTGCCTCGCCAGTTTGGGGCAGAGGAACTATTCGCGCCCGCTACGGCTACGTGGCCTTCAAAACCTCCCCACCCAGGGAGCGCGCGCGAGGTTCTATGTTCGGCCATTCCCGAGAAGTAAACGTAGACGACATCAGCCTGCTCTGTCGGGGTAGGGCCCAAAAAGCCGGGAACAATTGTTGGTCTGCCGCGCACATCCACCAGCCAGCCCGATTCCGCGCTACCGCCGACAGTCATATCGGCGTCGGCAGCCTGCAGAAGGGCCGCGACCGGCTCGAGCAATCCCGAGCGGAACCGCAGGTGCATCTCGCGCGGCAGGTCATCTGGCTGGAGTACGCTGTTGGCGCGAAGAACTCCCCATTGCAGCCGATCAGCAACAATGCCGCCATCAACGGCGCCACGGTCGCCTACCACCCGTGGGGCAAACTCTGAATCTGGTATTAGTTGATTGACGCCATCAACGACCAACGACTCAACACAATAGAACTGTCGATCTTTGGAACAGACTGGCCATTCTTCGAGTGATCCATTGGGAATGGGCGGCGGAGCCTCGGCGGCTGCCGGCGGAGTCCGCCGTCCCGCCGCAGTCAGGGCAATTGCCGTCCCCAGGCCCGCGCGCAACACATTGCGCCGTGTCCTGGCACCTGCCAGCCAGCGCGCTATGCTGTCCAAACGGGGTTCTGTCATAGCCAAATCCCCTCTCACAACGACGCCCGAGGAAGAATCCTCTCCAGCAGTGTTCGCAACTCGTTCAAGTATGTCGCACATTGCCATTGGGTTGCCCCCGTACGAGGTACGGGATTACGACGAGTCTTCGCAATTGAGCGGGGACCACAGAGAAATCAGAACGGGGGCGAACGACAGAAGTCGTTCGCCCCCGTTCTGCTGGGTCCAGCGTCTATCAGCCGGGCTCGTTGCCCCTGGCGATCGGCACGCCGACCATACTGCCCCACTCCGTCCAGGAGCCGTCGTAGTTGCGCACGTTCGGGAATCCCAGCAACTCCTGCAGGACGAACCAGGTGTGACTGCTTCGCTCGCCGATGCGGCAGTAGGCGATCACGTCCTTATCCGGCGTGATGCTCTTGGCTTCGTAGAGCGCCCGCAACTCTTCGGGGCTCTTGAAAGTGCCGTCCTCATTCGCGGCGGTGGCCCAGGGGATGTTCTGCGCGCCCTTCACGTGTCCACCGCGCTGAGCACCCTCCTGCGCGTAGCCAGCCATGTGCAGGACCTCCCCGGTGTACTCGCCGGGGGACCGCACATCAACCAGCGCCGGGGCCCCAGCCTTTACCTGGGCCAGCACATCGTCCCGGTAGGCGCGAATCCGCTCATCCGGCTCCTGCGCCGTATAGGTGCTGGCCGGGTAGGTCGGGACCTCCCGCGTCATGGGACGCCCTTCAGCTTCCCACTTGGCTCGGCCCCCATTCATCACCCGGGCATCAGCATGGCCGAAGTAGCGGAAGAGCCAGTAGGCGTAGGTGGCGTACCAGTTGTTGCGGTCGCCGTAGAACACCACTGTGGTGTTGTTGCCGATGCCGTGCTTGCTTAGCAGCGACTCGAACCCGGCCTTGTCCAGGAAATCACGCTCGACCGGATTTTGCAGGTCGGTGTGCCAGTCGATGTTCACCGCGCCCGGGATGTGGCCCAGATCGTAGAGCAGCACATCCTCGTCGGACTCGACGATGCGCACGTTCGGGTCGTCAAGATGTTCGGCAACCCAATCCGTCGAGACCAGCACAGAGGGGTTGGCGTACCCGCTGTCCGCAAACCGTGTATCCGTATCAACCATTGCAACTACTCCCATCGCAGCAGGGATCCGGGTGGGTATCCCGTCGCTCGTTCAGCTCGGAGGATTTCCCACGGCCCAGTTGACGATGTTCTGCCACAGGGTGGCATAACCGTCCCAGGCTACGAAGTCTGGTGGCGCCCAGTGAGGACCACAGTCAGACGCAAATGCCACCGCATGACCGTGGCCGTACTGCCATGCCGCCAGAAGCGGATCATGACCGGCGGTCGCGACAACCGTCGCCTCCGCACGGGGCAGCAGGCGGTTGTAGCCAAGGATGGCCGGCCACGTCTCGGGCAGGTTGACCGCCAGTGGATGATCCGGCGCCGTCACCTGCGGCACAATGCCTTCCGGCGCCTCGACGCGGTCGTCGTAGGGAAGGATCGTCACCGGCAGCGCATCCTCGACCGCTGAACCCGCGTAGCGCCCCTTGCCCTCAATGCCCTGGAACGTCAGGTAGCCGCCAACCACCACCAGGCCGCCACCGCTGGCCACCCAGTCACGCAGCAGAGTCAGGCGATTCGGTGAGGTCTGTGAGCGCTCGAATGTCTCGGGAGAAAGCAGGAGCGTGTTCGTGCCGATATCGCTGAGGATGACCACGTCGTAGGCACCGAGTTGCTCGGCCGTGGTGGGGAACTCGGCAGGCGCGAGGTGATTGGGGAGGTGCGTAAAGTCCCAACCCCCGACTTCCAATGCCCCTTGCAGCCAGCCGTGCCCGGTGGCATAGGCAGTCGTTGTGAAGGAATCAAAGCCCTTCTGGTGAATCGTGTGCATGACCCACGATTCGCCTGCCAGAAGCACTCGCTTACCGCCCGTCACTCCGTACTCCTCCGTCCGCGACTCGGATCAATCTGTTGAGCGCAACCCCTAGCATACAGGCCTTGCGCCGGCAGGGCAGAGGCCGCGGACCCAGGCAACCCCGCTATGCGACCTCGCTGATCTTGCCGGTTTTCACGTCGTAGATGAACCCGGTGACGGGGATGTCATTCGGGATGAGCGGCGAATTGCGGATGATCTCCATATCCTCGCGCACGCTCTCCTCGAGATCGGGGAAGGGCAGGAAGTCGATGTGCGTGGCATCTGCGCCAACCTGGTCACGCACGATGCCATACAGCGTGTCGTTGTCGAAGGTGAGCATGCCGCAATCCGTGTGATGCAGCACGATGATCTCCTGGGTCCCCAACAGGCGTTGGGAGATCACGAGGGAGCGGATGGCGTCCGCTGCCCTGCCGCCCGCGTTGCGAATGACATGGGCATCGCCCTCCTGCAGCCCAAGTGCCTTGGCCGGGTCGAGGCGGGCATCCATGCAGGCCACGACCGCGAACTTGCGGCCCGGCGGCATAGGGAGGTGTCCCTTATCAAAAGAATCCGCGTAGAGATCGTTCGCTGCGCGTACCTCATCCAGAATGGCCATGTGACTCGTCCTTTCATTGGCGAGACTGCAAATCAATCAAAACTTGATCGCCAACTCCAGAATACGTGTTTCCCGTGGCCGGCGCAACACAACGCCTCTCTCCCGAGGCTGGGAGCGAGGCGTTGCCCAGAGAATCCGGCGCTAACTCTGGCTGTGAGGTGCGTCCTGCAGGTAGCGGAGCGCCACGTTCACCATCGACTCAATGCCGATCGCCATCGAGGCCTCGTCCAGGTCGAACTTCGGGTGGTGGTGCCCCCAGATCAGGCCACGGTCCGGGTTGTTGCTGCCCACGAACCAGTACGCGCCCGGCACTTCCTCCAGGAAGTAGGAGAAGTCCTCCGCGCCCATCATCAGCGCCGGGTTCTCCACCCCGTCCTCGCCAACCACCCTGGCCGCTTCCTCGCGCACCAGCTCCGTCATGGCCGGGTCATTGACCGTAGCCGGGTAGCCGCGGGTGTATGCGTAGTCGACCTTCGCGCCCAGTGCCTCGCCAATGCCCGATGCGATCTCACCGATCCGCCTCTCAAGCAGATCCCGGTTCTCCGGCGTGAAGGTGCGGACCGTGCCGCCCATCTCCGCCGTGTCCGGGATCACGTTGAAGGCCAGGCCACCCTTGAAGTAGCCGACCGTGACGACAGCTTCTTCGGACGGATTGATGGTGCGCGAGACGAGGGTCTGCAACGCGGTGATGATCTGCGCGCCGATCACGATCGGGTCAACCGTCTCGTTCGGGCTGGCGCCATGCCCGCCCTTGCCGTGCACGGTGACGACGAAGCGGTCCGCCGCCGCCATGGCCGGGCCGGAGCGCACGCTGATCTTGCCGACCGCGCTGTGCTGGTCGATGTGGATGCCGAACGCGGCGTCCACCTTCGGGTCTTCCAGCACGCCTTCGTCGATCATCGGCTTGGCGCCGCCTGGTGGCATTTCCTCCGCTGGCTGGAAGAGCACTTTCACCGTGCCGGCAAACTCATCACGGCGGTCCAGGAGCACGCGCGTGGTGCCCAGCAGCATGGCGGTGTGGGCATCATGGCCACAGGCGTGCATGACGCCGGGATTCTGCGACACGTACTCCACCTGGTTCTCTTCCAGGATAGGAAGCGCGTCCATATCCGCGCGCAGCAGGACCGTCGGGCCGTTGCCCGCCTTCGTGCCCCGGACCAGGCCGGTCACTCCCGTACCGGCGATCCCGGTGCGCACGTCCTCCACGCCAAGCGCGCGCAGGCGATCCGCCACGATGCCAGAGGTGCGTACTTCCTGGAACGCCAGTTCGGGGTGCTCGTGAAAATCACGGCGGTCGGCGATGACGCCGGGCATGATCTCGCTGATATCCTCGCGCAAACGCGTTGTTGTAACCACGCGGGTCCTCCTGCTCAACGGGACACTCTCGATCAATCAACCTGGGCTTCACGATACCAGAGCACGCGGCGCCAGAACCGGGTACGCTGCGCAGCCGTTTGGTCTGCCACTGGGGGGGAAGCCGTGTGGACCTGAGCGGACCGTTCGCCATTCCACCCTGGTTCGATTTCACCGCGACCTTTGTCTGGGCGCTCACGGGCGCGCTGATTGCGGCCCGCCGGCGCTACGACATTGCCGGGATCGTCGCCGTCGCGTTGGTCTCGGCGGCAGGTGGCGGGCTCATTCGCGACGGGATCTTTCTCCAGACGAAGCCGCCACTCTTTCTCCAGACCTGGGTCTACATGGCGCTGGTGCTGCTGGCGGCGTTGCTGACCAACCTGGCGGGGAGCAGGATTCAGCGCATCCGGCACTTCGAGCGCATGATCGCAGTCATCGATGCGCTGGGCCTCGGCGCGTTCGCGGTGGCGGGCGTGCAGCTCTCGCTGCTGGCGGGGCTCACCGTCCCGGCCGCTGCCTTCGTCGGGGTGGTCAACGCCGTAGGCGGCGGGATACTGCGTGATCTCCTGGTCGGGCGAGATCCCATGATCTTCTTGCCCGGCCCGCCCGTCGCGCTCGCTGCGCTCGCCAGTTGCGTCATCTACCTGGCGCTGATCGAGTTCACCAACACCGGTCAGTTCCTTGCCGGAGTGCTGGCCATCGCGGGAGAGTTTGTCCTGCGCACCGCGTCGCTGCGCTATGGCTGGAGCACGCGCCCGCCCCAGGGTTTTGACTCCGAACTGGACGCTGGCTGATGCCTACCGTCCCCGCGCTGCCGCGCGCAGGCCGGGCAACCGGATAATGACCAGGCCTGCCATGGCCAGCGCGGCCCCGATCAACTTCAGCGGCCCAAACGGCTCGCCGAGCACATAGGCTGAGACAATGCCCGTCACGATGGGCACCAGCAGTTGCACGGAACTCGCCTGCGCCACGCCACGCTTCTCGATCGCGAAGTTCCACAGAATGTAGGCGATATAGACCGGGAAAATGGCCATGTAGACCACGGAGCCAAGGGCGAGGTTCGAAACGTCACCCCATTGTTGCCAGATGGCAAATGGCAAGGTGATGACCAGGACCGGAAGCCCGCCCGCAACCACGCTCCACCCGGTGTAAGTGAAAACCGGGTACTTCAGCACCAGCGGCCGGTTGATGATGCCGTAGATGGCGAACGACAGCCCGGAGCCCATGCTGAGCAGATCACCAACCAGGCTGCCCGAGGTGTCTCCTCGCTTATCGATGAGGAAGATGGCGACCCCAACCAGGGCGACGCCCAGCCCGATCCAGCCGGAGCGCGGTGTGCGCTCCCCGGTCAGCGCCAGGATGATCACCGTGAACAGGGGCACCATCGCCACCAGGAGCGCCGATGAAAAGGGCGAGGTGTGGCTGAGCCCAATCACGAAACAGAGCTGGTAAATGCCGTAGCCAGTCAGGCCGGCGGCAATGAAGCGTGGGATATCGGTGCGGTCGATGTCGCGCCAGACAGCGCGGTCCACCGCCAACATGATGACAACGGCGATCACGATCATGATCGCGAAGCGGGCAAAAAGGAACGCCAACGGCGAAATCTCGGCGAAGGCGAACTTCGAGAAGATGAAGGTACTGGCCCACAGGAGGACGACGGTAAGCTGCGCCAGTTCCGGAGCAAAGCGCCACAGCGGGCTCGTACTGCCTTCCGATCGAGTCGTCGCCGTCACGAACCTCACCGTCAATGCCTGGCCGTTGCGGAGTTGACGGCAGCCCGCGTCCCTCACACCCATCCAGCGGAGCATGGTACTCAGCACCCCGCTCCTGGCGCGCCTTTGGCATACTCCGGTGGTTGTGATACTCCGGCATTCCGCGCGGGATGTACTCAGGATCAGGTAGCACGATGGAAACGCAGCACTCAGGACCAAATCCGCTTTGTGAGATTGGCCGCACTCACCCGCGGGATCGTCACCGCATGAAACCGCTCGAAGGCCACCCCGGGGTCTGGGTCTGCCCCCGACACGACATGTACGCGACCATCGTGCCGCAGGAGGAAGCGGACAAGCTGCAACGTGGCGACGCCTATCCCTTGCCCGACGGCGGTTCAGGCGTCGTCGCGCGCCACGGGGATGAGAGGGGCGGCGGCATCATGTTGTACTACCGGGCTGAGGACTAAGGAGTGGTGCGTAACCGGTGTCGTCTCGAGCTTGTCGAGAAACCCCGGCGTGAACCTCCCTTAGCCGGCGCGTACGCCTTGAAAGCCGCTCGCCTTCCAGAGCGTGGCCCTCACCCCCAACCCCTCTCCCGGTGCGCGGGAGAGGGGAGACGATGCGCGTTGTCGCGGCCAGGTCTGTGCGCGCACAGGCCTACCCCAGTGCCTCGACGCGCGGCCGAAAGCCCCGCTCCCGCGCACCGGGAGAGGGGTTGGGGTGAGGGCCGTCCGAGGCATGGGGGCTTCGTACCCGCGCCACCCCGCCATCACCCATGACTACGCGCGGCCGCCACCTTCAGTTCGCGCTCGATTTCAGCCACCGCGCCTGGGAACGAGGTGGTCCCGTAGCCCCGGCTATCACGCTGCAGACCGCACAGGCAGCCGACCAGGCTGGCATCGACGCTATCTGGGTGAGCGAGGACCCCGAAGGCTGGGACGCCTTCGCCCTCCTCGGCGCACTGGCGAACGTAACGTCGCGCTGCCAGCTTGGTACGAGCGTCACCAGCCCCTGGCCGCGCAACCCCAACCTGCTGGCAGGGTCGGTCGCCACGCTGGATCAACTTTCCGGTGGCCGTGCGGTCCTGGGTCTGGGACGAGGCCAGGTGGAGTGGCATCGTGATGTCCTGGGCGTCGAGACCGGAAGCGCACTGGCCGCCCTGCGTGAGACGATCACGCTGCTGCGGGAGTGGTGGCAGCCGCCATACCGCGCCTCCTCGCCACCTGGCGGCCACTTCCAGATCCGCGACTGGGAGCGCTCCATTGCGCCCCTGCACCCACCGCCGATCTACCTGGCCGCCGCCGGGCCACAGACCCTCGCGCTGGCCGGGGAACTGGCGGACGGCGTGATCCTCAACGTCCTCACCTCCGAGGAGGCGCAGCGCCAGGTTATCCGGCATGTCAGGAAGGCGGCCATATCCGCTGGCCGTGATCCCGATGCCCTGGCGTTCATCCTGCGCACGGAGATCACCCTGGCAGACGACGACGCCAGCGAGCGCAAGGCGCTCGCGCGAGCCAAATCATTCTTCGCCCTCCTCGCGGGATTCCCGGGCATGGGCCGCCTCTACCAGGTCGCCGGCTTCGACACCGAAGCGATCATCGCCGAGGTTCGCGCCGCCATGCGCACCCACGAGGTGCTGGCAAGCGGCGGAGGCTTCCCCGAGTTACGCCGTAGAGGTGATCTAACCGCCGCGCGCGCTGCCCTTCCGGATGACTTCATCCGCACGCTGGCGCTGGTGGGGAATGCTGGGGAGTTAACGCCGCGCCTGGCATCGCTGCGAGACCTGGGCGTGACGTGCGTAAGTGTGATGCCTCCGGCCGAGGCAGGATCACTAGCAGCGTGGGAGCGGACGCTGGCGACGTTGCGGGAAGTCTCCAGGTGAGCTGCACGAGAGGGGGTAGCGAACTCAGGTGCGAGACTCTAACTTCTCCTGGCTGCACTTCTGAGTCCACGGACAAGGATCTCCTTGCGGACCCTGCGTTCGGCTTGGCAACTCCACACACCCACCTCCAGGTGTCATCCTGATCGAAGGGCCTCGTGCGCCTGCCTCCCAGGTTCGAGGTGAAGCCCAGAGAGTGGTGTCATCTCGAGCGCAGTCGAGAGATCTCGGCCGGCCACACCGCCGAGCTACGATCCCACGTGCGAGCCCCGCGGTCACTTCGCACGAGCGCCTCCGGTGATGCCAAGATCTCTCGACTGCGCTCGAGATGACACCTGTAGGGAGTGGCGGTACGGCGAATAGTTGAGTGCGCGGGGATAGGCACGACGGGAGAGCTGGCGTGCCTTCTTCGCGACGGCTGGGAACGAGGTACTTCAGCTTCGCTCGCGATCACACCTGTGGATAGCGCGCGGGGTGACAAGCTGGTCTGGGGACCTGCGACGAGTACACGGTGAAACGGGGATCGCTGACGAAGCTCCTTACGGACCCGCTCGTCGCCCTACGAAAGCCGCAGCGCGGTCCGCATCCTGATCCGGTTCGCCGGGCTGCGGAAGAGCACGAACGCGCAGATGGCCAGCCCAAGGAAGCCAAGCGTCATGGGCAGCGCGGACATGGCCGCATGGTATGCCGCTTCAAAGTCAGCGAGGTTCGCGCGGAACATGTAGCCGAGGATCAGTGGCACACCGGCCCAGATCAACGCGGCTATCGCGGAGCCAAGCACGAAGTCGCGCAGCTTCAGGCCCACCAGGCCCGCGCCAACGGTGGTTCCCATGCGTACAAAGGGGATGAGGCGCAGGACGGCAATGGCCGCCACGTCCCGTCCACCGAGGCGGCGCTGCCACTGCTCGAAGCTGGCCTGCACCCGCACCTGCCGGTCACTGGCGATCCGCTCCAGCAACTTCACGCCGCCAGTGCGCGCGATGCCGTGCAAGACCATCGTGCCGCCAAGCTCTGCCAGAGCCATGACCAGGATGACCGGCACCAGCATCTGCCAGGAGCCAACCAGATACGCACCGGTGAAGAGCATGATCAGCTTCATGGGCACGCCGGTTGGAACGCCAGTTGCGGAGGCGAACATGACCAGGGTCACGATTGGCAGGCCGTAGCCCATCAGGGTGGTGAGCAGTGCAGCGTCGATAGCTGACCCCCTTGCCGGAGTTTACGTTTGTATAGGGGATCAGGATAGCAGAGAACGCTCCTCACCCGGCGGTACCACTCGCGCCTCTTTCCGGCACGCTGGTGCATCGGTATCCAGTCCGGCACCCTGGCGCGCCCGCAGCAACATGCTGGCGCGCACCTTTTCTACCCCAGGCAGGTCGCGGAATGGCAGCAGCCAGGCATAGACCGATTGCAACAGGGGCACACTCCCCGGCACGGGCACTGGCCGCGTGCGCGCCACCGCCACTGTCCGCCGTTCCCGGATAGCGGTCACCAGGTCCTCGGGTGTGGAACCGGGAAAGAGGGTGGCCTGGGTTCCGATCTGGCCGGGCAGCAGGTGACTGTCGCTGTTACCCAGCACCGCCAGCTTGTATTCGCGGGCGACGCGCTCGATGCCCATGGTCCGCCGCCCCTTGCCGCCGAATGGGAAGCGAGATTCGATGGCATCCGGCAGCAACCCGGCCCGCGCCATCTTGCGCAGTTGCTGCCGCCAGAGGCCGGGCAGCGGATGAACGAGGATGACGATGCTGCCAGGAACGCTGCGCGCCCATTGCATGATCTCCAGCAGCGGCGTGTCGCGCGGCGGAATCTCGTCCGGCATCACCTCGGGAAAGAGCACACCCAGGTGGACGATCCGCCCGCGCGCCGATATCTCGACGCCGGGGATCACGTGCCGCGTCCCCTCGGGGTCCGCCGCCTTCCAGCGGCGCACCGTTTCCAGGTGGTCGTGATCCATGATGCCGAGGACGGCGACACGCTGCACTTCCGCCGCTGGCAGCCATTCGTGCGGCTCCAGCAGGCCATCGCTGCCACTCGTGTGCAGGTGCAGGTCCGCCAGGGCATGACCCTCGGGGATCTCCACGGGCGGGTCGATCCAGAGGTCGGTCAGCATCGCCCATTGCCCGAGGTTGCGGTCGATCAGCTCCTGCAGCGTGCCCGCCATGCGCGCCATCGCTTCAGCGACGCTACCCGAGGGTTCCTGCGGAGGGGTGAGCGTGATCTTCATGCGCCCGTCGCGCGTCCATGATGCCAGCGTTGGCACGATCATGGCCTTTGAGGCGCGAGCCAAGCGCACCGGCCCTAACGGCATCTTGATCGTGCTGTCGAAGAAGGGCACGTTCAGGGAGGGCGTCGTCGTAGGCTCATCAACCAGGAGCACCACGATACCGTTGTTCTCCAGCACACTGCGCAGCTTTTTGGCCATGACCTGCGGCTGTTCGTGCACGGAGATGACGGTGACACCGACCGCGGTGAAGGAGCGCAGGAACCAGTCCATGAGCGCCCCGGAGCGGAAGGGGCGGAACATGCGCACGACGATTGCCAACTCGCCCCGGAAGCCACTGGCGGCGAGCCACTGCTGCGCCATCAGCCCGAGCATGGTGTACGGCCCGGCGTGCCCCGAGATGATGATCAGCCCGCGCTGGCCCAGGTAGGGACGCAGGTCCTCCAGCCCTTCGATGACCAGGCTGGATTCGTCCGGCAGACGGTGCGCGCCGCGCATTGTGCCAATGACGATGCGTAGATGAGAGGCAATCTGCTGGGAACCGATCCACCAGGCGTGGATGGGGTTCGGCTGGCGGCCAGCCCGCGCGTGGCGGACGTTGTTGAGCACTTCGCGCCGGCGTTTCGTGAACATCGTCACGATGCCGCCGAACGTGGCGACCGCGTTCCAGAAGCTCCAGGGAATCAGCCAGGTGATCCGCGCCAGCACCACGACGGTGGCCAGCACGATCTTGTCCATCAGGGGCGAGGCAGCCTCTGCCTCTGCTTCAGTCTCGGTCGCGGCCAATCAACGTTCTCCAGGGGACGGGTCCTGGCGGCAAGTCAGGTTCCGGGAAACTCAGCCGCGCCAACGGGCGAGTATACGTCTACGGCTCCAGGATGCGGTCGGCCCGGACAAAACTGAATCCCTGCTCGCGCAGGTAGGCAATCATGGTGGGCAGCGCGGTGTACGCTTCGGACTGGGCGCCCACGTGCATCAGGACGATGCGGCCAGGCTGCGCGGTGTAGATACAGGTGTTGAGGATTTCCTCCGCCGTCGCCCCCAGCGAATCACGCGTGTCGCAGCTCCAGAGCAGCACCTTCGTGTACCCGATTACCGCCAGGTCCGATAAAGACTGCTCGTCGTAGTCGCCGTAGGGCGGCCGGAACCAGGGCTGCAGTTGGTAGCCGTTCAATTCGAGCACCACCTGCTCGGTCAGTTGCAACTCCTGCCAGCGCTCCTCCGTGGTAAGTGGCGCGCTCTGGGTTGTGAGGCCCGTGAACGAGGCGTGCGTCCAGGAATGGTTGAAGAGCATGTGCCCCTCGTCGATCATGCGTTGCAGCAGGTCCGGGTTCTCCTGCGCCCACTGCCCCATGATCCCGAAGCTGGCCTCGATGCCTTCTGCCTGGAGCAGGTTGAGAATTTCCTCGGCGTAACCCCGGTCCGCTCCCGCATCGAAGGTCAGCGCGATTTGGCGTCGTCCAGTTTCGCCTTACTCAAATACCTGGGCCAGAGCACTGTTTGTGCCGGCGTCAGCGACGCTTGGCGCTGTCGGGGAGACCGTGGCCGGAACGGATGTTGGTGGAATAACGGTCACCGTCGGTGGCACAGGTGTGGCCGGCGGCGGAGTGGCCGTGGGTGGCAACGGCGTTGCGGTCGGTGGAACAGGGGTTGCCGTCGGGATCGGAGTGGAGGTGGGAACAGCAGGCGGCGCAGCCACTCCACAACCACTGAGAACAGCCGGGAGCACCAGCCCCGGGCACGCCCGGGAGACGTTGTCCCGGACCAGGCGCCATCGCGGAACACGACCCATGAGCCGGGAGCTGCTCCTATCCTGCGACCGCAAATGCCGTTTCGAATCGGTCCAGCCTCAACAATGAGATGTCGTGCGCCGTTTCGCCCGTTTCAGCCAGGTCGGCCAGCACCTCGCCGATGACGGAGGCGAACTTGAACCCGTGACCCGAGCAGGGCGACGCCACGATGACGCGCTCGTCTCCTGGTAGCAGGTCCACAATGAAATGCTCATCTGGCGTGTTCGTGAACATGCAGGTGCGGAGCGCCAGCGCTGAGCCGTTCCCCTGGGGGAAGTAGCGCCGTGTGGCCTCGCGCAGGATCGCCTCATCGGTGGCGTCCGCCTCGCGCTGGAAGTCGTCCGGGTTCACCTGCTCCAGCCGATGGTGGTAGAGCCCGATCTTGAACCCGGGCACGTCCCACTCCGGGAAGCCGTAGTAGCGGCCCTCCGGCACCATCAGGTTAAAGACCGGGAAGCGTTGCGGCGCGAAGAGCGCGCGGTCCAGTGGGGCAAACCACCCCAGCACCTGCCGCTCCGGCACCGCCAACTCGCGCAGCGGTGGCGCCAGCTCGCCCATCCAGGCTCCAGCGGCCAGCACCAGCTTCTCCGCCTCGTACGCTCCACGGTCCGTGACCACCCGCACGCCGGCGTCGCCTGACTCCCAGCCCAGCACGCGCTCGCGGGCATGGATGTCAGCACCTGCGGCGAGTGCGCCGTTGACATGCGCGCTGATGCACTGCTCAGGAAGCAGGAAGCCACCACGCGGCTGAAAGAGCGCCAGGTGATCTGCCGGCAGCTGGTAGCCGGGATAGCGCTGAGTCAACTCAGCCGAGGTCAGGACCTCGTGCGGCAGATCCCAATGCCGGCAGGACTCCAGGGAGCCGGTGAACACGATCTCGTCCGGGCCGCTGGCGTCGACTGTTCCCGTAACCTGCAGCAGCGCCCGTCCGCTTTCCGCCGCCAGGTCGTCCCAGAGCTCGAAGGCGCGCAGCAATAGCGGCACGTATGAGGGATGCTCGTAGTACGCGAGGCGGATGATGCGCGTGATGCCGTGGGAGGAGCCCATGGCGTGGGGAATGTCGAAGCGTTCGAGGCCGAGCGTACGCAGCCCGCGCCGCGCCAGGTGGTAACAGGCGGCGGAGCCCATGCCACCCACTCCGACGACAATCACATCGTAGCGACGTGTCACAATCCCTCCCTGCCCGAGGTGAGCGAGTTGGGACAAGGGTAACGCAGACAGGGGTGAGATCGTCCGATGCGCCTGATTGTTCTTGGTGGAAGCGCCGCCAGCCCCAACACCGGCGCCGGGTGCGCCGGGTTCCTGGTGCAGCGCGGCGAGACCAGCATCGCGCTGGATCTGGGACCGGGCACGCTCCAGGAATTGCGGAAGCACGCGGACTTCCGCGCGCTCTCGGCGGTGATCATCTCCCACATGCACGTCGATCACGTGCTGGACCTGATCGCCCTACGCCACGCCCTCGCCTACAACCCGATCCCCTCTCCAGGACCCGTGTCTGTCTGGTTGCCTCCCGGTGGGGCGGACCTCCTGGCCCAGGTGACTGCCCCCTTCGACCTCTGCGACGACCCGGGAACGTTCTCGTCAACGGTGACCGTGCGGGAGTACGACCCGGCGCAACCGCTCGTCATCGGTGATCTGGAGGTGCGTTTCGCGCGCACCGTTCACATCCTGCCCACCTGGGCCATGAGAGTCTGTGCGACCGAAGGCGACCTCGGCTACACCGCCGATGGCGGCCCGACCTCGACCTGGGATGACCTCCTGCGCGGCGTTCGCGTCCTGATCGCGGAGGCAACGCTCATCGAACCAGGTGCTCGGCCTATCGCGCGGCGCGGCTCCCTGACGGCGGATGAAGCGGGCGAACTGTCGCACCGCTGCGGGGCGAAGACCCTGTTGCTGGCGCATATGTGGGAGGAACTCGGATTCGAAATGGCTCGGGAGCAGGCCAGCACGGCATACCGCGGCGAGATTGAACTCGCCCGGCCGGGATTGACACTGAACTGGTGATCTCGTCAGTCAACTGGCGTAGTACCAGGAAGAGGACCATTCCCCCTACTCCCGCCCCCAGTCACGAAATCAGCGATCATTGCAGGCCGGTACAGCGGTCGAAAAGCATGAAAGGCTCCGACGTTGGCACGCGCGAAGGCAAGGAAGATCCAGGAACTGCGCGAGGCACGCGGCTACTCCGTCGAGGACGTGGCGCATCGCATGGGTGAGATGCCGGAGCGCGTGCGCAATCTGGAAGCGAGCGACGAGGACCCGGACGAGGGCGTGCTCTCGCAGTACCTCGATACGCTCGGCATGTCCCAAGACGAGAAGCGCAAGGTCTGGGACGAGGAGAAGCACGCCTAGAGCGTGATAGGCACGTGATCAGATTCAATGCTGCTGGCTGCGGCATCCAGGCCCGCGCAACCGGAGAATTCGTCGAGGATCACCCAGGTGCCAAGCATTTGCAACTCCTCCGCCATGTTCTCGTCCGGAGGGAGAGTGATTGCCGCACCTGAAACTCCGTATCTCGAACCCGCCGTGCGACTGGTCACGCGTGCGCTCAGGTGCCGCCAGAGACCACAACACGTTCGATCTTCAATGCTTGTTCGCTCACTTCTTGCGCTCCTCATTCGCAAGTCAATCGAGGTAACGCCGAAGCGGCGGGACATCCCACCGCTTCGGTTGCTACGTTAATCGCTCGAGGTTTTCGGATGAGCCAGTAAACGGTGAGGCGTTCACCAGCCGTGATCCTAGGGCTGAAAGAGGCAGATCCCACCGATGCAAAATGCGTTGGGGGGGCAATCGATGTCGAGCTCACACTGTGGCTCGAAGACACATTCACCGTTCTGGCAGACCTGGAGCGCGCCACAGTCACTGTCGCTGTTGCAGTCTGGCGCCACTGAGACACACTCGCCGAGTACGCAGATTTCGTCATTATCGCAGTCGTCATCGCCCGCGCACTCAAAATTGTTCGGTACGCAGACTCCGCTCTGGCACGTCTCGTTGACGCCACAGTCATTGTTGGCGGCGCATTCCGCCGGGACGGGATTGATGCATTTGCCACCAGAAGCGATCGTGCCAGCAGGACAGCCACATGAGCCATCTACACAGCTCAAACCCTTGCAGCACTTCTTCTTGCCACTGCAAGCCTGAAATGAGTTTCGGCAACGCTTCTTCTTGCCCTTGCCCTTCCTGGCTGCGGCCAAATCGAACCTGGCAACTCCGGCGGCGAGTGCAGCGCCACCCAGTAGACCGAGCGCCGTGCGGCGCGATGTGCCGTTCGCCGCTCGCGTCAACTCGTCGAAGATTCTTCCATCCATGTCGCGGTCTCCTGCAGGAACCTGGCAATCGCACCGCGGCAATCCGTCGCGGTGGCGGCACGTCGCCTGCGTGGCCGCAGTGTCGAGTGGTGCCGCTCTCCGAGACTATTCCGGAGGGCCAGCGCTGGGAATGACAGAAAACTGTCATTTCGGCGGGCTGTTGCGCCGAGCTCAGGTAGATGGCCGATGCCTCGATCCTTGCTGGGTGAGCACCGGGACCGATCGGGCGCGTTACGGGGTCAATTGCGCACTGCAGTCCGCACCGGGCACCGCCTGCGACTTCGACCCCGGCCGACAAGCCCTTGACGTCGACTCGCGGTAGATCCCGATCATCCCGCGATGCTGGGCAACGCCACCTGGACCACCCCCTGCGCATTGTGAATCTGGCTACCGCCGCCAGCGTCGGGGGCTCTCCGGGATCCTGATGCTAGGGCTCAGCAGCGGCGACATGCCGCACGAGTTCGCGCAGCGGGGCCTCGATCGAGGCGCCTCGGCGCGATGGGCACGGCTGGAGGAAACGCCTGGCGTGGTGAGATCATCGGTGCGCGGGGAGATCGTGAGATTTGCCGGGGAGTCCGCGCGGGCGAACCGTGCGGTGGTCGACGCGCCAGTGCAACAACCCCGCGAGCCGATCCAGGCCGCCACCGACGAGGACCGGCAGGTGGATCACCATGAGGCTCGCTGCCAGGAACAGGAAGCAGTCGACCACTGGAGCCGCGAGTTCGGTGCAGCGGCGGAGTGTGCCGAAGCCGTTGGGCCACCTGCGGGTACGCACGACGTCCCCCCATTGGCCCGCTTGCTTGGGCGTGGGATCCCTCTGGGCGCGATCACCCTGGTACATCCCGTGGCATGGAGGAGCGTCCAGGCCGCGGTGCTGTCGTCGCCCCGGCCCAGCGCCTTGTCCGGAGTGGCGTGGAGCGCCAGGAAATTGCCAGGCGCATCGACCGCCCCAGGCCTACCAGGTCCCTCACAGGCTTGAGACGCGATGCGGGCAGGCCAGAGGGTCGGCCCGCTCGTCTATGCCGCCTGGAAACGCCGCAGGAAGGTGCGTAGCCGCTCGCTGCGGGGAGCGCCCAACACCTCCGCGGGCGGCCCCTCTTCCACCACCACGCCGCCGTCCATGAAGACCACGCGGTCGGCGGCCTCCCGGGCAAACATGATCTCGTGGGTCACCACAATCATGGTCACGCCGTGGCTATCGGCCAGATCCTTCATCACCTCCAGCACCTCGCCGACCAGTTCCGGGTCCAGCGCCGAGGTCACTTCATCGAAAAGTACTACCTTCGGCTGCATCGCCAGAGCCCGCGCAATCGCCACGCGCTGCTGCTGCCCGCCAGAAAGCTGCGCCGGGTAGGAGTCGGCCTTTTCGGCGAGGCCCACGCGCTCCAGTAGTTGCCGCGCGCGCTGCTCCGACTCTTCTTTGGAGACGCCCAGCACCTTCATCGGTCCGAAGGCGACGTTCTTGAGGGCAGTCATGTGCGGGAAGAGGTTGAACTGCTGGAAGACCATCGCGGTCTCGGCGCGGACGCGGGCAATTTCCTTCTCCGGCGCCGGGGTCAGCTTGCCGTTGCGCTCCCGGTACCCAACCAGGGTATCGGCCAGGTAGATGCGGCCGTCGTCATACGGCTCCAGGAAGTTGATGCAGCGCAGCAGCGTCGTCTTGCCGGAGCCGCTCGGACCAAGGATGCAGACCACCTCGCCGCTCTCGACCGTGAGCGAGACACCTTTCAGCACCTCCAGGTTGCCGAAGCGCTTCTGGATATTCTCGATGCGGACCATGGGTCGTGTATCAGACATGGCAATGCTACTTCCCGGCTACGCTGATTCGCTCAAGCGGCGAGTCCACGGCTGGTGCGCCGCTCCAGCCAGACACCAAAGCGCGAAATCGTCAGGTTGATGATGACGTAGATGGCGGCTGCCGTCAGGTAGAGCGGCATCGGGTTCCCGGTCCGCTCTGCCACCTTGACCGTGGCAAACATGAGATCACTCACGCTCACCAGCACCACCAGCGAGCTCCCCTTCACCATCTCCACCGCCGTGTTCACCCATGGCGGCAGGAGCACCGGCAGTGCCTGGGGCAATACCACCCAGGTCAGGCTCGGCCAGAAGGTCAGTCCAAGGGCCTTGGCTGCATCCGTCTGCCCGCGGGGCACGGAGGAGACCCCACCCCGGATGATCTCGGAGATGTGCGCTCCGGCAAAGAGGCTGAAGGCCACGACCGCCGCCTGGAAACCCGAGATCTCCAGGTTCAGCGCCGGCAGCCCGTAGAAGATGAGAAAGATCACCACCAGCAGCGGCGTACCACGAATGATATCCACGTAGGCGCGCAGGATCGCGCGGAGCCAGACAGGACCATAGAGCAGTCCAATGCCGCCAAAAAGCCCAATGAAGGTGCCGAACAGAATGATGAGCGCGGAGAGCTGCAGCGTCACCGCCAGCCCACGCATCAGCAATCCGAAGTTGTCGATGACGACCTGCATGGCTGCCTACACCGTCCAGCGAATGCGACGCTCAAGGAAGCGCAGGATCCCGGCGATACCGAAACAGGTGATGACGTAGAGCGCGCCCGCCGTGGTCCACACTTCGATGACCCGGTACGTATTCGTCGAGATTTCTCGCGTGGCGAATGTCAACTCGGGCACGGCAATCGCTGCGGCCAACGATGTGTCCTTGAAGAGCGAGATGAACGTATTACTCAGCGAAGGCAGCACGGTCCGGAACATAATCGGGATGGTGACGTAGCGGGCCACGCCCCAGCGGCTGAGACCCAGCGATTGCCCGGCATCCAGATAGCGCTTGCCAACCGCCGTAATGCCGGCGCGAAAAATCTCGGAGAGGTAGGCTCCGGCGTAGACCGCCAACGCCACAATCGCCGACTGGTCACCATCCAGGATGAATCTGCGCGCCACATCTGGCGGGAAACTGTTGAGCGCCGCGATGGGCACCCCAAAGTAGAGCAGGAAGAGCAACAGTAGCAGCGGCACATTACGAATGACTTCGACGTAGAGTGTGCCGATCGTTCGCAACAGGGGGACGCGGGAGGTGCGCGCGAACGCCAGGAGCAGCCCGATCACACAGCCGATCCCCAGGCCAAGGACCGCCAGCTTCAGTCCAAGCAGAAGGCCATCGATCAGCGCGGGGAAGTTCTTGAGAACGATGTTCCAGTTAAGGTCGTACACAGCGGTCCGATGTCTCGCAGGAACCTGAGGACGCGCCAGGCAATTCAGCCAGGGCGCAATCCGGACCCGTTATGGCTTACGTCTGGGCGGCCGGGGTGCAGGCAGGGACTCCTGCCTGCACCCCGTCGTACTTCGTGACTACTGGAACTCCACGGGGAAGCCCGCCGGCGGCGGTGCCAGCTCCACGCCGAAGTTGTCCAGGAACGCCTGCCGATAGTACTGGAAGTCCAATCCCGCCAGGTACTGCTGCAGGGAGGTGTTGAGCCAGTTCAACCAGCGCTGATCACCCGGCTTGACCGCGAATGAGTATGTCTGTGGCTGCCAGGAATCGATGCCGACCTTGTACTGGTCAGGCGACTGCGCGACCTTGTACTGCGCGGTCGATAGATCGATCGCCGTAGCGTCCACGCGGCCTGAATCGAGCGCCAGGATCGAGTTGGCAACCGAGTCAAAGGTGGAGACTTCGGCATCCGGCACGCCGTTGTGGACCATGTCCACGGCGGTCGCGTTCTCCAGGATGGCGACCCTGGCCGCGTTGCCGGTGATGTCGGCGGTGCCGGTGTACGGCGAATCCGCCGGCAGGAGCAGGGTAACGGCTTCACGGTAGTACGGCACCGTGAACTCCACCTGCTGCGCCCGCAGCGGGGTAACCGTCATGAACTGGCAGACGATGTCAATCTTGTCCGAGAGCAGGTTCGGGATGCGGGCGTCAGACGCCTCGACCACGAACTCCAGGTACTTCGACCACTCATTGCGGTCCGCAAGCTGCTCGTCGGTCAATTCGAACAGGCCGCGCGCCAGCATCTTCGCCATCTCGATGTCGAAGCCGACCAACTGCCCCTCGGCGTCCTCGTAGTGCCACGGCGGGTTCGTGGACCCTGTGCCCACCACCAGTTTGCCGCGGTCCAGCACCTGCTGCAGGCGGCTCTGGCCGGCATCCTGCGCGCGGACGGCAGGGGCGGCCAGGGTCCCCGTAACAACAGCCGCGCCCGAGAGCGCTGCGCCACCCTTCAGAAATCGCCGCCGGTTCGATTGCTCGGAAGAACCAGAGGTCACGTTCCTCCTCCTTCACGCTATTGCCGCGAACTGTCATGCCTGCTGCCACCTGATGATGGGGCGAGCCATGCAACCGGCGGAGCATATCGCACTTTGTTCAATTTCGCTGCGCATTGTCCACCGGTCACTGATACGATTCTCGGCCAGTGCAAGGTGGGCAAACAGAGGAGCGCCGCGTGTCATCAGAACAGGAACACAAGATCTACGACACCCTGATCACCGGCGGGCAGGTGGTCGATCCCGGCGCGGGGTTGGTCGGGCAGTACGACGTCGCCATCAACGATGGCCGCATTGCCGCGGTGGAAGCGGGCATCAACCCCGCGACGGCCCGCGAGGTGATTGACGCCAGCGAAGGCATCGTCACGCCCGGGCTGGTCGATCTCCACACGCACGTCTACTGGGGTGCCACGTTCTGGGGCATCGAGGCCGACCCCGTGGCTGCGCGTACGGGCGTCACGACCTGGCTGGATGTCGGCTCGGCCGGCGCGTACTCCTGGCCGGGATTCCGCCGCTACATAGCCGAGCCGAGCAAGGTGCGTGTGTTCGGCCTGCTCAACCTCTCCTCCATCGGCCTGATCGCTCCCACTTGGGAGTTCTCCAACATCGACTACTGCGATGTCGATCTCGCCGAAACGATCGTCAACCAGAACCGTGATCTCATCCTGGGCATCAAGGCGCGCATTGACAGCAACACCACGCGCGGGGTCGGCATCCGGCCGCTTGAACTGGCGCGGGAACTGGCTGATCGCGTCGATCTGCCGCTGATGGCCCACATCGGGATAGGGCCGCCGACACTGGCAGAGGTCGCGCATCTCCTGCGCCCGACAGACATCCTGACCCACTGCTTCACCGGGCAGTCGATGCGCATCGTGGACGCCAATGGCACACCCGATCCGGCCATCCTGGAGCTGCACGACAAGGGTCTGGTGCTCGACCTGGGCCACGGCACCGGCTCCTTCTCCTATGAGACGGCTGAGGCAATGCTGGCGGCCGGTGTGATGCCCGATGTCATCTCCTCGGACATCCACCAGATGGCCATCCAGGGCCCGATGTTCGACCTGCCGACTACCCTCTCCAAGTTCCTGAACCTCGGCCTGAGCTTACCAGACGTCATCGAGCGGGCCACCTCCCGCCCGGCGCATGCGATGCGCAAGCCAGAACTCGGCACCATCGCGCCGGGCAGCGCGGCTGATGTGGCCATCTTCCGCCTGGAGGAAGGGGACTACGTCTTCCGCGACATCCACATGAACGGCCGTCGCGGCAACGTGCAACTCGTCAACACGCTGACTATGGTCGATGGCGAGGTACTCCCGCGCCTGCCAGAAAGCCCGCTCCACCCGTGGGCGACCATCCCGGAACACCAGCGCGGGGTGAAGTGGCCGCATGAGGAACGGCTGGACTAACACAAAACAACGAGCCCAACCTCCGAAGGTGGAGCATCGGCTCCGCCTTCGGTTTCGTTATCGCTGCGTTGCTGCTTCATCCGGAGGCCGTGGGAACAGACACGTGGGCCCCTGGTTGGGCATCCACGCTCTCAGCATCGCGTGACCACCCTTGCGTGTCATCCTGAGCGAAGGCGAAGGATCTTGTTCGCCCACCACCTCGACACGATGTGGGTGCCCATCCTGGTAAGTCATCCGAAGCCCGCAGGCGAAAGATTTCGTTGGCGTTCTTCGAGTGCAACCGGTGAGCCCCCGCACTCAACTTCATGTGTCGTTTCGGGCGCAGTCGAGAAATCTCGGGATGCACAGCCGCCAAGGAACGATGCTGCATCCCATGCTCGCGGCATCCCCGCCGCCACTCGGTCTGGGATGCCAGGATCTCTCGACAATCTCAAGATGCCACATGAGGTTAGGCGGACTCGTTGGAACTGGGTGACGACCACGGATTTACGGGCCCGAGCCAGGTTCACCCTAGACCTGCCCCACCCCGGCCCGAACTGCCTCCCACAGCGTTGCCACCGGCGGCGCATCCGCATGGGCGATACGCTCCAGCCCGGCGAGCAGCGGAAAACGCCGGCGCAACGCTGCGTCATCACCGGCGCATATTTCATGTGCCAGACGATACCCAAGTTCGGTTACGGCGAATCCCTCCGTCGTGATGCCCGCCGCGCCTAGATCACGCACAGCATCAGCGGCGGTTGAGCCAGCGCCAATGCGCTCGCCGAGCAATCGGTTGCGGCCAGCGGCAGCCGTGACCTGCAGGTCTCCCAATCCCGCGAGGCCGTAGACGGTCTCTGGCCGTCCCCCCAGCGACACCACCAGGTCTCGCAGCTCGACCATTGCTCGCGGAAAGAGGGCAGCGCGCAGGTTGGCGTACGCCTGACCGCTCACCTGTTCGGCGCCGTCCACCATGCCGAAGCTCATGGCGAACGCGTTCTTCAGCGCCGCCGAAAGCTCAACGCCCGCGATATCGGTGGTTGTCTCGACCAGGTAATCTGGCGTGCTGAAGACTTGCCGCGTCAACTGCAATGCGTCCACGGAGACGCCGCCAAAAACCGCCGCGGTGGGGATGCCGAACGCTACCTCACGGGCGATGCCAGGCCCTCCCACGGCGACGACAGGTACGCGAGTGTGCTCGGCGGCAGCTACCGAGAGACGCTGCACAGGCCCCCCAGCCCCTGCCTGGTCCAGGCCCTTGCTCACGATCACCATGGCCCGCACTCCCGTCAGGAAGGGCGCTATCTCGTGCACCACCGGGCGCACCGCGTGGGAGGAAACCGCCAGCACTGCGATCTCGGCGCCGTCCAGGGCCTCATTCAGGTTGGCCGGTGGGCAGAAGCGCACGCCTTCATCCGCCCGGATACCAAGGCGAGGATGCGGCTCGCCTGCCTGTAGCCTCATGATGATCGCGGCATCGTGGGGCGTGCCCCACAGGCGTGCCTCGTGCCGCCCGGTGAGCGGGGTCAGGATCGCCATACCCATATCACCTGCACCGAGAATGGCTACCCTTGCCATGCCCTTCCCCACCATCTTCCACCTCCTGGAGAGGTCTCCAGGAAGCGCCCCTACTGTAGCGCGTGTTCACCGTAGGTCATCCTCATGCCAATTACGCGAGGCCAGGGAACATCACATGAAAAAGCGCGAACGTACGCCCTTTTCAGGACTGATCTCGCGCTACAAACCGATTGACCACAGGGGGTGACTGCGGTATCATTTCGCACAGGAAAATAGAACAAGTTTTCTACTCTTACCGTGTCAGAACGTGGCACATGACAGACGCCCGGGTGCGCAATCCCGGTGCCCTGGGAGGCATTCATCATGTCAGAACGGGAAAAGGCGATGGACACTGCTATCGCTCAGATCGAGCGGCAGTTTGGCAAGGGCTCCATCATGAAGATGCGCCCCGGTGAAACCAACCCCATGCACGTCGACTCCATCCCCACCGGGAGTATCGCGCTCGATCTGGCGCTGGGTATCGGCGGCGTGCCGCGTGGCCGCATCGTCGAAATCTACGGGCCCGAATCGTCCGGCAAGACCACCCTCGCCCTGCACATCATCGCCGAGGCGCAGAAGATGGGGGGTATGGCCGCCATCATCGACGCCGAGCACGCGATGGATCCCGTCTACGCTGGCCGGCTCGGAGTGAACCTGGATAGCTTGTTGATCTCGCAACCGGACACCGGTGAGCAGGCACTGGAGATCACCGAGACGCTGGTGCGTTCTGGTGCGCTGGACGTGGTGGTGATCGACTCTGTCGCCGCGCTCGTGCCGAAGGCGGAGATTGAAGGCGACATGGGCGATTCCCACGTTGGCCTGCAGGCTCGGTTGATGAGCCAGGCGCTGCGCAAACTTACCGGCGCCATCAGCCGCTCCAATACCTGCGTCATCTTCATCAACCAGTTGCGTATGAAGATCGGCGTCATGTTCGGGAGCCCGGAAACCACCACTGGCGGTAACGCCCTGAAGTTCTACGCCTCGGTGCGTATGGACATCCGCCGCATCGAGACATTGAAGAACGGCACCGATTCGGTTGGATCCCGGGCGCGGGTGAAGGTCGTCAAGAACAAGGTGGCTCCGCCCTTCCGCCAGGCCGAGTTCGACATCATGTACAACGAGGGCATCTCGGTTGAGGGTAGCGTCCTCGACGTCGGGCTGGATCTCGCTATCGTGCGCAAGAGCGGCGCCTGGTTCTACTACGGTGAGGATCGGCTGGGCCAGGGGCGAGAGAATGCCAAGGAGTTCCTCAAGCACAACCCGGACGTACTGGACGAGATCCGCAACAAGATCAAGGCGGGCTCACCCGAACTGTCTAGCCGCCTGGCCTTCGACGGAGGCGATGCGGCTGCTACGCCAGTCGCTGCCGGTGTAGGGCTTCTGGACGAAGAAGAGTAGCGACAGAATTCTTTCTCCAACCCCTCACCCTGAGCAGGTACTCAGGGTGAGGGGCTTTTTCATGTCCTCGAGCATCTCCTCAAAGGGCCATGGCCCGCCCGTGGTCCCGCCGATAGATCTCCGTCCTTCTGCCACGGCGCGTCACATCCTGGAGGCCACTCCCGTATGTCGTGCTGAGCGAAGTCGAAAGGCCTCTACCCCCAGCCACACCGTTCGAGGTCGCACGTATCCTCACCTGTAGTAACCCAGGTAAACCCGGCCGGCTTACCTCCATGCCCGCTCGAAGAACGATGACGTGGCTCCGCGCACAGTAAAAGGGCCACGGCGATCAATCGCCGTGGCCCTTTTACTTCCCCCTTGCTGACTCAGCGGCTAACCAACTGAACCAGCCCTCGTCCCCCGACGTTCCCGCACGTTCAGGTTGGTAGCTACCCGAGTCGTGTAGCTCCATACCAACGTGAGGAGTAGTAATCAGAATTGAGATCGCTCACCACCACACCGGTGGATTCGTTCTCGGCGTGCACAAACTGCCCACCACCGATGTAGATGCCCGTGTGCGAAAGCCCCGGGCGGAAGGTATTGGCGAAGAAGACCAGGTCACCCTCCACGAGTCCACCGCGGTCCACGGAGGAGCCCATACCGATCTGGGTGAACATGTCGTGCGTGATGTCCATGCCGAGCGTATTCTGCGCCACGAACTTGGTGAAGCCGGAGCAGTCGAACGCGTACGGGCCCTCACCGGCGTAGGCGTATGGGTACCCAACGTACTGCATTGCGAAGCTGACCATAGACTGGCCGCTGGACGTTGCCGTGCCGTCCACACCCGCGTTGCCGCGGTTGCGGTTCTTCCCACCGCCGCGCTGGGCCACTTCCGCCGTCGCTGCGGCCGGCTCCCAGGAGATGAACGACGTGTTGACGTAGCCACCCACGCCAGCGCAGTTGACTGGTTGCCACTCGCCGATAGCCTCGCCGCGGACTTCGACTGCCTCGCCCTCACCGAGGACGGCCAGTTTGTCAGCGCCACGCTCGGCATTGGCCCTGCACGCGACGCCCTCTCCGTTGGTACCAGCGATGTAGGCGGTGCCAATGGGAGCGTCATAGGAGTTGTCAGCGACTGGAGCTTGCGGAGCCGGCTGAACCCACTCTTCGGTGGCCGGCACAGCAGCCGTATCTGGCTGGGTTGCAACATCGGTAACGACCGGTGCATTCGGATCCACCCAGGACCCATCAGCCGTCGTCACCGCGTTCGGATCAACCCAGGTCTCGCCCGTGGTAGTCGGGTCAATCCACTCCTCGGTCGTGGCCGGCGCGGACACGGATGTGTCCGCCAGCGGAGCCTCGACGACCGGCTCGACGTACTGCTCAGCAGCCGGATCAGTGACGGCATCCTGCGCCATCGTCACGACCCACTGACCCGTCACGGGATCAACGTAGCCGTTGGTGGGCGCTGCAGCCGTTGCGGCGTTGGGATCAACCCACGTATCCGCCGGAGCTGTTGCCAGTTCCGGCGCGGCGGCGGTGACCCATTCCCCAGTAGCGGGGTCAATCCAGCCTTCAACTGCGGCATTGGGATCCACCCAGGAATCGACCGCAATCTCTGCTGGCGCGGCAACGTTGGGATCGACCCACGTCTCGGCTGGAACTGCCACACCCTGCTGAGTGGCATTCACCCACTCACCAGTGGTGGGATCAATCCAGCCGCTAATTTCCTGCACGGCATTGGGATCGACCCACTGCTCGACAGCAACGTCCTGCGTCACCCATTCGCCGGTGGTGGGATCAACCCAGCCACCCGAGGTATCAAGCGGAACCGCGCTGGGATCCACCCAGGTGTCATTGCTGGCGTTCTCGTAGAGCGCGAAGCCGTTATCCACCGGCGCGGCACTCGAGACGCTGTCTACGGGCACGAAGCCACCATCGACCGGGTACCACATGCTGCCATCTGGGGCAGCCAGCGCATCCCCGCCGACGGTCACCCAGGACCCATCAGCAATTTCGTATGAGACCGGAGCATCCCACCCCGGCGTAGCGTGAACCATCAGCGGTTGTCCCGCGGTAACCACCGCGCCGCTGCCTGGTTGAATGCCGTACTCGGCGGCTGCCGGAAGCGGCAGCATTGTGACAATCATTGAACACGCGGCAAGCGCCGTCAGGCGTTGACGCATGGGTATTGTGCGAAGCAACAAGACCCTTCCCTCCATGTTTTCCAGCCAAGCAGCCCCTCGACTGGCCCGCAGGTGTCGGGTGTATCTGGAACCTGTGTTTCGCCTCCTGCGCTCGTTGGTCCGCTCGGCGGACCAAATGATGTCTTGGGCAATCCATCCCTAGCTTGCCCAGACAGAAAAACGGCCCCGCATGGCGTTCATCCTCACCACTAGCGGGGCCTGATTCTTCAGATGGTCATGGTCACCAGCGCGACCTGATAGTCCTGATTCTGGCACATATCCTGCAAAAACATCCTGAGAGATGTGCCTTCCCGCATCACGTGGCTCCTGAAGCTACGTGTTGAGCGAATCGCAAGCGATATCGCGCCAGAAATCAGGTCCGGACCCACCCTCTGGCTCCGGACAAGCGCGACATTATCAAACTCGGTCATCGGTGTCAACCCTCGTACGATGTGGAAGAGTGTGCAGTTGTCGTGCATACGCCACGCGCACGAAATCATTGATGCGTACGTACGCCAATGACCATATGCGGAAATGCGTGTCGAGTTCTTAATGATCACTTGGTCTCCGCACTCGTCCCGCGCCTGAATCACTCTCCGCGTCACGCCGCTGTGCGGCGATCAGATCCAGTTCTTGCTGTGCCTGATCGAGCCGTAGCCGCACGCGCTGCTCATTGAGCAGCCACACGTCCCGTCGCACGGCGGCATCCACCAGGCGCAATTCATCGAGCTGACCAGAGAGTTGGCTGATCCGGAAGCCGAGTTCGCGGTGCGCGTCGTTCAACCCGTCAATGCGCTCGGCCAGGCGCTCGTGACGCTGTTCCAGCGCCAGGCGTACGTCAGCGAAGCGAGCGTCGATATCACCGCGCATATCCTCCACGCGCTCTTGCAAGAGCTCGTGGCGCTCAACACCCTGCCCCTGAACCCGGGCCAGTTCCTGCCGCACCGCCACATCCACCCCGCGTAGTTCTTCCAGCGCTGGGTCGATGTGGACAATAGAGCGTCGCGTGTCGTCGATCAGGTCAAAGAGATGCCCGAGGTCAGAACGCAGTTCATCAATGCGCGCAGTGATCGTCTCCCCGGCTTGCGCCACGTCCGCGACGCGGCGGCGCGCATCCTGGTCCACGATCTTGATGCTGTCTTCTGCTCGCACGATATCCCGGCGCAGGCCGTCGGTCTCCTCGCGCGTCGCCTCAATGGAATCACGCGCCTGGTGAATGAGCACCCCCGTGCGGTCGACATGCGCAGAGAGGTGCTCGATCTGCGCCTGCAGGGCGTCATCCCGCTGTTTGTATTCCGAGGTGTCGTCCGCCTTCTGCCGCGCCGCTTCGATCAGCTCCATAACATGCGCCTGCAGCGAACGGATCGGCCGCGTGAGATCCTCGACCCTCGCGTCCATATCCACAATCTGCTGCCGCGTGCGCGTTTCGTCGATGGCGCGGGCCTGGGCGCTCTGGTGCATCTCCTGGCGCACCTGCTCGATGGCTAGCCGATTCTGGGCCGTCGCACTTTCGTAATGCTTGAGGAGCTCTTCCTCCCGCCCTTGCCGGCTGAGCACCTCCCGCATGGCCTGCCGCAGTTCATCGACCTGGTTCTGCATCGCGGCCAGGCGCGCCTCGCCGCGCCGCCGCTCATCATCCTGGCGCATGCCGGCCGGGTTGATCTGCCCCTGTGCCGTGCTCCGGTTACTCATTCCCGCGCGTCTCCCTGCTGTGAGGCGCGTCCGCGCCGATGTCTGTCGATGCTGCTGCAGAATCTTCGTGGTCGAGCACCGCCAGCGTCGCGGCCACGCTGCGTGCCAGGGCTGGCGGATCGTACCCACCCTCCAGAATGGCAACGAGCCGCCCTCCGGCGTGCGTCTCGGCGATCGTGCGAACCCGGTGCGCCATTTCGGCAAAGCCGGCCTCGGTCAAGCGCATATTGGCAAGCGGGTCCGCTGTATGCGCGTCAAATCCGGCTGAAATCAACACGAGTTCCGGCTGATAGGCAGTAGCGGCCGGGACTACGACCTCGTCAAAGATCGTCCGGTACACCTCGTCGCCGCCCCCTGCCCGCAGAGGGACATTGAGCGTATATCCGCTCCCCTGCCCCTCGCCACGCTCACTGGCTGCGCCACTGCCAGGATAGAGCGGCGACTGATGGAGGGAGACGAAGAGCACCCGGTCAGTGTCATAAAACGCATCCTGGGTGCCGTTTCCGTGGTGGACATCCCAGTCGATGATCATCACCCTGGAAACTCCCCGCGCCAGCGCATGCGCCGCCGCCACGGCTATCGTGTTGAAGAGGCAGAAACCCATGCCGCGCTGGGGCGTGGCATGGTGTCCTGGAGGCCGTGCAATCACGAAGCTGCGAGCAGCAACACCATCCAGCGCGGCATCGACCGCCGCGATACCCGCGCCGGCCGCCAGCGCGGCAACATCGGTGGAGTCCGCCTGCACCACGGTATCGGCATCGAGATAGCCACCGCCCTGCGCCGCAAGCTCGCGCACGCCGGCAACATAGCGCGGGTCGTGCACGAGACTGAGAGCCGCATCTGATGCGGCGTCAAAGGGCACGATTGGCCGATCGCGCACCAGGTCAAAAGCAAGCAACTCCTGGTCAATAGCGCGGATCCGCCGTGCGTTCTCTGGGTGCCCGCCAGTGTCGTGGCCCTGGAACCGGGGATCACGCAGGAGTGCGGCGCGGCCAGGTTCAGGCAGCGCGGTCATCACGGACCTGGAGCCGCAGCCGCGGAGCCATCGGGCGCAGGGGAGCCGCCAGGGGCGTGGTCGGAGCGGCAGCGCCGTAGATGAGGGCGCCTGCCACTGGCAGGCAGAGGATAACGAAGCCCCAAAGCACCTTGTTTCCCCCGCGCACACTCCGCCGAAGCTTGAGATCGCGCAGGGCCCAGATCATCAGGCCATACTGCACCACGGCCCAGAGCACCGCCGCACAGATCAGTAATGTCGTTTTCAGGTCAGGCATAGAGACGCCTGCGACGTAGCTGCATGGGTCTGCCTCTTCACTCATTGTAGTCAGTTGCAGCTCAGAAGCGCGTTCTCCACCGGCTGCTAGACTCAGCCGTTTTGCGGCAGCGAGGAAAACAGGGACCTGCGGGTGGACGCGGAGCAGCAGATCAGGCAAGTCCCCACGGAAAGCGCGTCCACGTTGGCCGCGGCGGCCGAGAAGCCGAGCGTGGATCTCCGCCGCTATTATGTCTTCCAGATCGTCAACGAATTCAACTTCGTCTCCGCCATCTGGATCATCTTCCTGCAGTCGCGCGGCTTCACGCTCTCGCAGATCGGCCTGGCGGAATCGTTCTTCCACCTCGCGCCGGTCACCCTGGAGCTGCCGTCTGGCTCAATCGCCGACATCCTGGGCCGCAAGTGGTCGATGGCGATGGGCGCCCTGCTCATTGCCGTCTCGACGACGCTGATGTTTGTGGCGGACTCCATGTGGTTGTTGCTGCCGGCCATGTACCTGAACGGCGCTGCCTACGCCTTCCGCTCCGGCGCGCAGCAGGCCTATCTCTTCGACAGCCTGGGAGATCACTCCGGCGGCAACCGCTTCACCAACATTCTGGGCAAGCTGAACGCTTTCGCCTATCTCGCCATCGCCGCCACGTCAGCGCTCGGCGCTGCCCTGGCCGACCGCAACTACGCCTGGCCCTTCGGTCTCACCGTCGGCTTTGCGCTCGCGGCCACCTGGCTGGCGGTCGGGTTATTCGAGCCGGAGCGCCCTCTGGAGGCGCGCCAGAGCATGGCGGGTGCCATTACCGAGGCGCTGCGCATCGTGCGCGGGGACCGTGCCCTCCTGGCGCTCATCACCTTCATGGCCTCGCTCTGGACGGTTTCCGCCCTGGTGTACCTGTACGCGCAGGCTCTCCTCTCGGAGCGCGGCATGCCGGTCGCACAGATTGGCATCTTCCTCTCGGCCACCACGCTGGTGACGGCGCTCGGCGCCTGGCTGGCGGGACGGCTCATCACCTGGCGCTCATTCCGCTTCTGGGCCATCACCTCAACCGCCGTAGTGGCCGGATCGGGGATGATCCTGGCCGGTGCGCCCCTGCTGGTGGCGTTGGCCGTCCTCCTGCTGGCGGAATTTTTCGCTGGCTCCCTGGAGCCCATGGTCTCCCAGCGTATCAACGACGCCATCAGCTCCGCGCAGCGCGCTACCGTCCTCTCCGTGGAGAGTTTTCTCTTCTCGCTGACGATGGTCTGGGCGTTTCCCCTCTTCGGCTGGAGCGCCGAGCGCTGGGGCTGGCTGCCAGCCTTCACGGGCACAGCCGCCCTGGCGTGCGCGGTCCTGATCTTCTTCCTGATCGCTGGCGGAACCAGGAACCAGCTCAGGCCGCCGCTGAACGTCTCTGGCTAGAGCGAATCACCAATGCGAATGCGTTGGCCAACGCGAACGACGCCCGTGTCTCGTGTTTGTCGAGACACGGCTATTGGACGGCGTTAGTTTTCCTCGCCCCACACTGGCTGCTTCAAGCCGAAGAATCCGGCGTAGTCGGATGCCCTTGGCGAACTCCAACCGTCCAGGAGCGGCTGCGGAACGTCGTAGACCTCGATGCCAATTGGCTTGCAGGTTGGCAGGGGGTCGGCGGCGTCCGGACCCCACATCGGGATCGAGAGGTCGCCGCCAGGGCAGGTAGAGACGGCGCACAGGAGATCAATCTCGGCCAGGAACTCGAAGTAATCCCCGGCTTGCGCCGGGCTGGCCTTCATGAAGTAGCGGCCTTCCTCGTTCAGTCCCGTCACCTGGAAGACGTTCAGGACGTCGTGCACGTCTGACTCGTTCAGGTGCCAGGGCAGCACCGCACGAGTCAGGTTCGAGTGGCAGTTAAAATCGAAGCTCTCGCCGTCCAGCAGCTTCGTCACGTAGGGATCGCAGCGGGATCCCAGGAGGTCGTGGCACTTGCCGCCATCCTCGTCCTCGCCGTACTGGATCGTCTCGTGGGTGATCGTCAGCATCGGGCGGAGGTAGGGCAGCACGCTCCAGAGGCGGTTGAAGTCCGTTAGATGGGTGCTCTCCAGTTGCCGCGTCCGGGCAGCCCAGAAGCGTTCGCGAGGGTTATGCAGGTTCCAGCAGTTGAAATCCACCACCTGCGGCCCGGCCACTGCCACGATGCGGCAAACCTGCCCGGCCCGCATTGGCCAGGCGTAGCCGGAACGGATCGGGACGACGTGCTCGTGAATCAGCGTCCGGCCATCCGTCTCGGTGGCGATACGTTGGTAGAACTCGCGGTCAATAGCGAGCGCACCAGGCTCGGAGGGCAAATAGGTCCACGGACGGCCAACCACGCCTGCCTCACTTTGTCATAGCGGTGGCCTGGCGCACTACCAGGACCAGGCCGCCGTGATGATAACCGAGGACCTGCGCGTCCCAGGCTTGACGCAGGAGTCAGCTTGCACTCACTTTCTCCGCTATCGGTGCGAATTCCGCCATATCAACGCCAGCCCAGCGGAAGGCGTTTTCGTCTCAGGCGAAGCTGAAGTAGCGCGGGTCTGGATTCTCTGTGGTGTGGGCGAAGGGGAGAAAGCGCACCAGCGACGCGGCGTACTCCAACGGCACGTCAAACATCACCCAGCCCTCGCGCACACCGCCAGGGTAATAGCCGCCCGCGGCATCCGGGTGCGGTGGCGTTAGCGTGGCGATATCGAGCACGGGGTTGCCGGCCTCGTCAGCCAGCACGAACGCGCTGGTGGGGAACCAGGCCTCGGCGCCACCGTCCGCGGCGTTGGTGACGCGGAACTGCAGCGCCACCCAGAGTGAGCCATCCGCCGCCAGCGCGTCCTCCACCCCAAGCGCGCCCGTACGGTAATCGACGAGGTTGAACGCGTCCGCCCCCGTCACCACATTCAGTAGTTCCACGGCCCACTGTTCCGTGACCGCCCCCTCACCGACGCCAAGGGGTGCGGCTGGATCACTGCCGGCGCTGTTCAGGTCCACTACGCGCGCCAAGGTATCCGGCATCGCCGCGCCATCCTGCAAGGCCAATACCCGGTCGGCCCAATTTCCCCCAAGGGAGACACTGTCGAAGAGCAGGAGCAGGTTTCCCTCGTCCACCCCCGCACTGAGCGCAATCCAGCCGGTGGCCTCCTCGCCGGGACCCAGCATCTGGTCCAGCGTAGGCTCGGGCGGGAGTGCGCCAAGGAAGCGCCGGACCAGGCCGGTGTCTCCAGTCAGGCTGAAATCGTCATTGTTGATCCACAGGGGATTCTTGCCCGCGTTGCGAACCTTCAGGTTGACCGCCACGAAGGTCGTGCCGTCCCGGGGCTCAGAGTTCATGGGCGATGCTCCAAGGATCGCCGCCACGGCATCCGCGCCAGCAAGCGCCTCGAGCACCTGGATTTCGAGCGGCCCCGCCTGCGCCATCTCGCCCATCGGCACGGGATTCGCTCGGGACCTGCCGATCCCGGCGGCATTCTGCGTCAGCATGGAAGGAGGCGTCATGGCGATTCACCCTGATCTCGATGTTCGCGCCGCGCGGCGCTGACCCAGCGGCGATTGTAGAAGCGCCTCTCCCGGGATCCCATCACTCGGCGATGAAGGTCCAGGTGGTGGCGGTCACCTGTTGCAGGAGCAGATCACCTTCCGCTCCTGATGCGGCAGCGTTCGCGGTCCCCCGCGCATCCTCTCCCCACTCGCCCCACCCGGCACAGATCGTCCACCCGCCTGCCTGGGCAAGGTGTTCCAGTTCCCAGGGCAGCAGGTAGTTGCATCCGGCCTCCTCATGGAGATGGCGCCGCCAGGACTGCTGGTAGATCGGCGAGAGCGGTCCGGCGGTGCTGACCGGTAGGCGGCCACCCGGGCGCAGCACGCGCCGGAACTCGCGCAGCGCGGCGGGAACGTCAGGCACGAGGGGCAGCACCATCCGCGCATGAATGGCATCGACGCTCCCGTCGACCAGTGGCATCTGGTCTACCGCCCCAACCTCCCAGGCGACTGCGGCCGGCAGCCCCAACTGCTTCGCGTTCTCCCGTGCCAGGCGGATCATCTCCGGGGAGAGATCGATACCGGTAACCAGCGCGCCCCGTACCGACAGCGCGAGCGCGAATTGCCCACTACCGCACCCCGCATCGAGCAGGCGCGCGCCAGCGCGCAGCGCCAACCCTGTCCAGATGCGGTCAAGATCCGCCGCGCGATCCCCCGCCAGCGCGTTCGTGCCGGACCGCGCGTTCCAGGTGGTGGCGCGGGTGTCCCAGGTTTCTTGCGCCCGGCGTATCCAAGCGTGTCGCGCAGTGTCGTCCAACACCTGTCTCCAGCCCTCCCTGCTGCGTACAGTACGCATAACTAGCCGTTAGTAGGGCGCAGGTGACGCCGCGGCCGGACGGTGAGGATTCTCGCGTGCAAACGTTCCGTTGGCGTACTCTGGTGGCAGGCTTGGCAGCACTTGCAGCGCTGACTGCATGTTCCCCCGCGCCGGAGCCCGCCCCAACCCCCACCCCAGCGCCTACAAACACGCCCGAACCCGTGACGGTAAACCTGGAGGACGTCGGCGGCATCATCGTGTCCAGCCCGAAGCCGAGTACGGAAAGTGACGCTGGCGTCTACGTGGTCACATTCGACGCCTCGGAAGTCGTATCCCGCGTCATGCCGGCGGTGGTCACCGTCATCAACGAGCAACAGTTCGACAACGGGTTCGCTGGTAGCGAGGCAGTTGAGGCCGGGCGCGGCACCGGCTTCACGATCGACGGCTCCGGGAATGTTGTCACCAATGAGCATGTCGTGCGTGGCGGCTCGGGCTTCCAGGTCATCCTCTCGAATGGCGAGAAGCGCGAAGCTACGCTGGTCGGGTCCGACCCACTCAGCGACCTGGCCGTGGTGCGGATGGAAGGAGAACTACTCTCCACCGTGTCCTTTGGAGACTCAGACTCGCTCCGGCAAGGCCAGCCCGTGCTCGCCATCGGCTCGCCGCTTGGCGATTTCACCGGAACCGCCACAAGCGGCATTGTCAGCGCCCTGGACCGTGACTTCCCGACCAGTGTCTCGGGTGGCCCCAGCGAGGGGATCTACACCGATCTCATCCAGCACGACGCGGCTATCAACCCCGGCAACTCGGGTGGCCCGCTCTTCGACCTCACCGGGCGCGTCATCGGCGTGAATACGCTCGGCATCCCTGAGGAACGGGGTACGCCAGTGCAGGGTCTCTTCTTCGCCATCCCCTCAAACCACGTGGCGCACATTGTTGGCGAAATCATCCAGAACGGGCGTGTCGCATATCCGTTCTTTGGCATCAACTACGTGGCGATCTCTCCGGATCTTGCCGCGCAAAATGATCTGAACGTGGACTATGGCGCATATGTGCAGGGGGTCGAGCCAGGCGGCGCTGCTGACCGGGCCGGCATCCGCGAGGGCGACATCATCGTGGCGGTTGGCGATGAACGCATTGGCGCGCAGACCACGTTCACCGAGGCGCTCTTCGCGCACGCCCCAGGCGAAACCGTCTCCGTCGCCGTCATCCGCAACGGGCGAGAGCAGGCGCTGCAGACAACACTGGCAGAACGTCCGAGACAGTAATCGCGCACATGCTCGTCCCTGCGGCGTCTCGGGGACTCCCTTGTCCTGAAACCCAGGCGGCACGTACACGAAACCCCTCGCCCACTTGGGCGAGGGGTTCAACGTTGCGCTTGCTGGCCGCTATGCCACCGGAGAACCCAGCAGCCGCACGACCTTCTCCATGTGCTGTGCGTCGCTCCCCAGCAGCACTTCGGAGGCCTGGCGGATGGTGAGGCCGCCTGCGCCGGGCGCGTCCCACTCATCCGGGGTCAAACCGCGGAGCATCGCGAGCGTGGACTCTCTCGCGGTCCCGAACTGTGACAGGACTTCGACCACCCTGTCATCTGGTCCGGGGACCACCAGCTCCTCAGCCCCGTCAGCGGCGCCCTGGGACTTCAACACCTCCATCATGGGTGCACCCCCCAGGCGGTCCTTGAGAGCCTGAGAGAAGCGCAGCTCGTCATCCCGCATGTCCTCGATGACACTCTTCAATGTTGACCGGCCCTGTCCCAGGCGAAGGCGTTCTTCCGGCAACGGCCGCACCCGCAGGTTCAGGTCACGGTAGGTGGCAATCAGGCCATTGAAGATTTCCTGGTCCTGCATCGTCAGTCCCCCGATGAGGCGGGCCGCACGGCGCGGCCCGACGCTTGCCCGCAATGTTCCGAAGATGCCTGATCGTACCACCCGTTGCCGGGTGCGCCAATTGGCTTGGTGGCACGATAATCTGACTTGGCCGCGATGCTAGACTGGCTGCCGGCGCATACATTCGGCGTTGTGCGCGCGCAGGGAGCTCATTGCCCACCAATGGACAGCAAATACCCGTCTCGTGATCGCATAGAGGTGAAGACTCCGCTGCGTTGCCCCATCGACGGGCAGCCACTGGAAGATACGCTGGTGCGCGATATCGGCGGCGTGACGGCAGACCTGGTCTGGCAGATTCATGCCGGGCACTGTCCCGAGCATGGCTGGTTCCAGACCGAGGTCATCTCCCGCCCGCCGCGCGAGATTTTCCCGGTCAACAAGCCCTTTGGCGTAGCACGGCGCGTGGTGGTGGATGGGCAGGAAGTCTTCTCCTTCCCTACCCTCTGGAACACCCTGACGCCTGCACAACGCCGCCTCAGGGTAGACCCGTTTGAGCCCCGTTTCTGGCAGGCTGCGCCGCTGAAGGGCAAGTGACCCGGCGTTTCCACGCAGCGCGGCCACCAGGCCGGCACACAAGGAGCCGAACACGTGCGGGGAGATCACAACGCGGAAAAGACCCCGCGCGAGCCCGAGCCTCCAGGGCGGAAGTCCACGAGCGCGAGCGGAAACGGCGCGCCTGAGCCGAGCACTGCCGCGCCCGTTGCCACTGCCGAATCCAACCGGTCAATGGCCCTGACGCCGCTCTCCTTCCTGGTGGTCCTCATCGTTGCCTACGTCCTGCTGCAGATCCAGTTTGTCCTGGTCCTGCTCCTGATGGCGCTGGTCTTCGCCACGGTTATCCAGAAGCCGGTGGATCACCTGGAGCGAGCGCATCTGCCGCGCCCGCTGGCCATCCTGCTGATCTACGTCGGAATCATTGCGTTCCTGGCGGTGCTCTTCACCGGGCTGGCGCCAATCATTCGCGAGCAGTCACAACTCTTCCGGGTTCAGGCGCCTGAGTCCCTGGACAGCTTGCGTGGCGCCTGGGCCGGGAGTGCGAACGCCCTCCTGAACGGCCCCGGCCAGCAACTTCTTGCCCGTGCCATCGCCTTCATCACGAGTCCCGCCTCGCAGAACGTCACGGTCCCGCAGGGCGCGGCCCTGGGCATCCTGACCGGCATTGGCGGTGGAGTGGTCGGCCTCCTGACCGTGCTGGTCATCGCGTTCTACTACCTCATGGAGCGGCAGTGGATTCGCCGCATCGCCCTCAGCTCCTCGGCCCCCGCCACGCGCGTGCGGGTCATCAAGATCTGGGATGAGGTCGAGGAAAAAGTCGGCGACTGGCTCCGCGGTCAGCTCACGCTCTGTCTCGTCATCGGCGTCACCGCAACGGTTGGCTATGGCCTCATGGGGATCAGTTTCTGGCCGCTGCTTGGCCTGTGGGCTGGCATCACCGAGATCATTCCCATCCTCGGCCCCTGGCTTGGAGGTATCCCGGCCGTCATCATCGCACTCACGCAGTCATGGGAAAAGGCGCTGCTGGTTGCCGGCTTCGTGGTGCTCCTCCAGTTGATGGAGAACACCATCCTGGTACCGCGCATCATGCGCGGCGCCGTCGGGCTCACGCCGCTGACAGTGTTCATCGCCATCCTGGCTGGCACCGAGTTCGCTGGTGTCCCCGGGGCGTTGCTCGCTATCCCGGTCGCCGCCGTCATCCAGGTCCTGCTCTCCAACTACACGCAAGCCCGGCGCGAGGCGCGGCTGGCTGATCAGAGTTCGTTGCCGGGGTGGCGCTGGATGCGGGGGTCCATTGCCCCACCCGCCTTTGCCCCCGCGACGTCCATACCAGTAGAACCGCCCGCATCCAGCCTGGAGGGGCCCGGCTGGACCCCCGATCTGCTGGCGCGCGCCGCGAGCAGCAATGCCGGCGAGCGGGACACGACGAGCAGCGAGGAGGCACAATCGCAAGAGATGGAGAGGGATCTGTGACAACATCCGTAGACACGGCCAGCAACGACGCCGAACGTGCAAGGCTGGCAGAACTGATCTCCAGGCTGAGTGACGAGGATTTTGCCAGGCCTTTACCCGGCGGTGAGTGGACGGTGGCTGACGCCCTGGGGCACCTCGCCTTCTATGACCGGCGCTCCCAGGTGTTGCTGGAAAAGTTCCTGCGCGAGGGTGTTTCCCCCGCCCCGTACGACTTCCAGACGATCAACGACGCGCTCCTGCCCATGTTCCGCCGTATGGCGCCCCGCGCGCTTGCGGAAGAAGCGCTCGCGGCTGCCGAAGCCGCGGATACCGCCGCTGCCCGCGTGTCCCCGGAACTTCTGGCGGAGATCGAAACCAGGAATGAGGTGATGCCAAACCGCTGGAAGCACCGCAAGGCGCACCTGGACGAGATCGAAACCGTGCTCGGCTGATCGTCTGCCCAGGCTGGAAGGTCCCGTCCCAGCGAGGAGGTGGGACTTTCTCGGGAGCCCCGACCCTCCCAGTGGAGGCTGAAGACCTCCGAATGCATATGACCGGAAGCCCCTTTGCCGGCTCTGAAGGAATGGATGGCGGTCACGCGAGCATCAGTGCTCCAGATGACGCATTTTGGCTTCCGGCCCCATGATGGAACGAAACGAATCATTCCAGCATGAGACCAACCGCGCGGAGCAGATCTGGGGGCGGCTACAGGTACCGGGCACATCATGCGTCAATGCGCCCGCGTAATCTCGGCACGACATCAGCGCAGGGATGGAGATGCTCCAGTTATTGCGGCAACCCGCGCCAGATCTTCTTGATGGAGATGGCCTTGACGCGTCAGCGGGGAGCTGCACGAGCTGGATTGGCAGCGCCCACGCTCCCCAATGACCATGAACCTTGCGCTACGAGCCGGCGAAAGGTTGGCCACTCTCTACCTAGAAGTTGAGCGGCAACGCCTGTAGCGCACGCAAGAAGCCGGGCTTCCAGCTGATCTCCTCCACCGGCACCGCCAGGCGCAGATCGGGGTATCGCGCCAGGAGGGTCGTGAGCGCGATGTCGCCCTCCATGCGGGCCAGCGGCGCGCCCAGACAAGCGTGGATACCCTTCCCGAAGGCGATGTGCCGGTTCGCATCCTCGCGCGTGATATCGAAGACCTCCGGGTCCACGAACCGCTCCGGATCGTGGTTGGCCGAGGAGAGGCCGACCAGGATCGTCTCGCCCCGGGCAATCTCCACCCCGTCAATCGCCACGTCTTGCGTGGCGAAGCGCGGCAGTGTGGTGTCCAGTGGTCCCCAGTAGCGGAGGATCTCTTCGACCGCGTTCTTCGCCAGCTCGGGGTTCGCCCGCACCTTTTCCAGTTCCGATGGGTGCGTCAGCAACGCCAGCGTACCGGTGGCGATCAAGTTGACGGTCGTCACGTGTCCCGCGGCCAGCAGGATGAAGACCATCGACAAGAGTTCCTCGCCGTCCAGCCGGTCGCCTTCCTCCTCCGCGTGCACCAGATCGCTGATCAGGTCACCGGATGGCTCACGTCGCCGCCGCTCGAAGAGCGACTCCAGATAGGCCACAAACTCGTCGAAAGTGGTCTCAAGCTCTGCCTCGCTGCGCACCTCCCCGCCGCCGATGGGCAGGGCATGGAACCAGCGTTTCACGTCGTCCTGGTCGTCGGCCGGGATACCCAGCAACTCACAGATGACCTGGATCGGCATCGGGAACGCGAACGCCTCGACCAGGTCCATGGTGCGGTGCGGAGCGGTCTCACCCCGAGCGGCCGCTTCCGCTTCCACCTGATCGAGCAGGTGATCAACGATGGCCTGGATGCGCGGGCGAAACGCGTCCATCTGGCGGTTGGTGAAGCTAGGCTGCACCAGCTTGCGCAGGCGCGTGTGATCGGGAGGGTCAACGCCCAGTAGATTCCGCTGAAAGAGGCGTGCTCTGGCTGGTGGCTCCGGCAGTTTGGCCAGTTGCTCGGGCGTCATCGCGCGGCGGTGATCGACGCCAATGCGGTTATCGAGCAGGGTCGCGTTGCTGTCGTCATAGCGCGTGACCAGGTAAGCATCCTGGAAGAATGGCCCAGACCGCTCACCAGCCTCCTCCTGGCTGTTTCGGAAGGTGACACGCGCCACCGGGCATTGCGCACGCAGCCCGGCGAACACCTCCAGGCTAGTGTCGTGGAAATGCGGGTCAGCCAGGTCGAGGAGCGTTGGGTTCCCATGGTGATACGGACAGGTTCCTTCGCCCTCGGCGGTCTCCTGTTCATTGCCTGGTGCGGTCGCGGTAGCGTGAGATGCCATCTGGTTGGTCTCCTTCCAGGTCACGATCTTCACATTTCGTGGCAAGTCGACGATAATGCAGGGAATACGTAGACTTACCGAACGGTAAGTAAAGGGGCAGGACAACAGATTGTCAATGGTGCAACGGGCGGCGGGGACGTGGAGGACGGCGTGGTAGGCGAGGGCCAGGCTGGCGGTCGTGCGCGAATCCTCCAGGTGGCGCGGGCGGCCTTCGTCGATCGCGGCTATGCCGCCGTCAGCATGCAGGAGCTTGCTGATGCCGCGGGGTTGACCAAAGCGGCGATCTACTACCACTTCCGGGATAAGCAGGAGCTGTTCGAAGCGGTCGTGTGGGCCGAAATGGAGCGCCTGCACCAGGGGGTGGCGGAGCAGTTGGCGCTTGGGCCACCCTTGCGTGCCCAGTTGGAGCGGATCGCGGCCTTTGCACTGGGCGAGACCCGTGGTGACCGTACCCGCCTGATCGATGATGTCCACCGCCACTGCGCTAAAGAGCGGCTGATGGGCTTGCGCGAGCAAATGGAATCGCCATACGGCTTGCTGCGGGAAGCCTTTGCCGACGCGCAGACGCGGGGTGAGATTCGCCAGGGTGATCTGGACCTGATGGTCGCCCTCTTCATCAGCATGATCGAGGGCCAGATCAAGGGGATCAGTGCGAGAGCCGTGATCAACCTGCCACCGGAGGAACTCGCACGCTCGGTCGTCAGCGTCCTGTTGGACGGCATCGCGACGTCACCGCAACCACCATCGCTGGACGGGCCATAGGGCAGCACACGGCGTTCGTAGTGGGTGCGCGACGCAGAGGCCCGGGAAACCTGGCTCCCGAGCCGAAGTGCGGTCTTGCTCCACGAGCCGGGCTGATGCGAGCAGCGTAACGCGCACCATGTCAGCGTAATGCCTGGACGGGATTCGACGCGACCAACTCTTCCTGCATCGCGTGGGTGATTGCCCGTTGGGTTGACGCGCCAGTATGGTCTCGCTCTGGGGCCGGTTCATGGGTGCGTGAAGGGCAAAGTGATTGCGTAATTCAACTGGGGGGGTAGTCGCAGGCGCCGTCTTCGTCCTGGCCAGCCTGCTGATCCTCGTCGTGACGCAGCTCATTGCCCAGGCTGCCTGGCAGGATCCTCCTTACGACGCCACGTTCAACAACATTAGTGACCTCGGCAACGTGTTCTGCCAGCCCTGGAGCGATGACCAGCGCTTTGTCTGCTCACCGCGCCATTCGGTGGCCAACGGCGGCTTCCTGGTAGGTGGCGCGCTCCTGAACGCGGGGCTCCTCCTCATACGCCCGCTCTGGAAGCGCACGCGCCTGGGCCTGGCCTCGTGGCTGTGCCTGTTCGGCGGCGGCTTGCTCTGGCTCACCGCCGGCTACTGGCCGGCGGATGTCAATGAAGGGCTCCACCTGACGGCCTTTCTCTGGCTGCTGCTGGCGCAGGTGGGGTTGATGCTGGCCGGTGCTGGGCTATCGCCAGCAGTGCCGAGGCCACTTCGGCTCCTCGCGCCACTGTTCGGGATCGTGGGTGTCGTGGTGGTATTCGCCTTCCTGGGGCAGCAGTACTTTGGCCTGGGGCGAGGTATCGCCGAACGCATTACGGTCTACAGCGTGTCAGTCTGGCTGGCGCTGCTGGCCGCATGGGTCGTCTGGAGACAGGGCGCCCAGACCAGCAGCGGGTGATCTCTGGCATCTCGTGCCTCACGAGGTATGCAGGACGACGTATTACCAGGGGAGGTCAGCCGGTTCTTAGCCCCAGAAGAGGAGGCCACGGTGCCAGAAGACGGAGTCACGGCGCCGAAGATTGCGCGCATCTGACGGGGGCGCACCACACCTGAAAAGGCCGATGCCTGCCTGCGGTACTGGCGGGAGGAGGACGGCTTCCATCCGCTGGTGGACAAGGCACCGGCGGTCCAGATGCTGCCCGAGGACCGTGACGAGGAGACGGAGTTCATCACCATCTCCTGGTGGCCGTCGGTCGACGCCATGAGCGCCTTTGCTGGCAACGACCCGACGCAGATCCACCACCGGCCGAGGGACGCCGAGTTCCTGATCGAGCTGCCAGAGCGCGTGCAGATCCTGGAGGTGGTCAACGCATCCTGGTTCGCTCCCCCTGGGCGGAGTAAACGGGGGCGTGATGGTGGAAGGTTAGTTGAGATACGGCCTACTACTGCATGCCAGTGCCAAGGTGTCTGCGCATCGCGATTCCGCCTATCGAACCGGACGAGTCGCGAAGATGGAGCGGCCGGTCAGGATCATCACGACGTCCGCACGCCGCTTGAGGTTTCTCTGGGGTGCGCCTCCTGCCTGCGAAGGAGCCCTTTGTTCTCTGGCCAGTTCAGGTGGCCTGGATAAGCAATCGGGTGCGCCGGCCGCTTCACGCTGATCATGGTGTCCAGCACAAAGCACGGTGGCGTTGCTCAGCAACGCCACCGTGCTTCTTCAGTGAACAGCCAACAGCCGGCGCCAGGTTTACCAAGGGGTAGCTATGTCTATGTCGGTGCCCGGGCTTATCCCCCAGTCTCGGGCGTTCCAATGTCTGTTGCTGGCGTCCCTATGCCGGTATCTGGAGTCGCCATGCCAGTGCGTGGCGTGGCCATGCCGTTTCCTGGCGTCGCCATCCCGTCCGCTGGTGTTGCCATTCCCGCAGGTGTCGCCATTCCGCCTGCAGGGGTGGCCATGCTCGCGGTTGGCGTTCCCAGCACCGCGCAGGTGGCGGCCGGTCCGCTCGGCTCACGCTCAGTGACACCGGTGGGGTCGAGGGTGACGGGGCCAGGGTACACAATCGGCTCGCCCGTACCGTTGATAATGCCACGTGCCTCCAGCGAATCCAGGAATTCCGTGACCGTCGTGAAGAGGGCGGGGGCAAAGGCGATGTTGTTTGCCGGCCGCACCCCGAGGGTGTAGTTGGCTAGCAGACGGTGCTCGGCCTCTTCCGCGCCGTACTGGTAGGCGACCTTGACCAGCCCGGGATCGCCCAGTTGCGTGAAGGTGTTGATGGCGGCGATCTGTGACGCGACTTCCGAAGTCTCCTGCTCCACGAGAGCGCCGAAGAAGGCCGCAAAGCTGGTCAGGGTTTCCGGCGGTGCGGTAAATGTGTCGGTCACGGGTACGCCACCAAGCTGCTGGAAAAACTCGAGGTGGAATTGCTCCTGCGCCTGCGCCGCCGTCACGACCTGGACCACCAGCGGGGGCCAGGGCACGTCGTATGTCCCGGCAGCGGCGCTCGCGAGACCATAGCCAAGGAAGGCGACGTCGAAACTTTCGACGGTGGCGATGATATTCAGGATGTCCTGCACGCTCTCGTCCTGGGCGGCGGCCTCGCGCACCAGGCCAATCTGGGCCAGGGTAAGACCCATAGCGCCCGCGCCGATGCCTCGCATGAGGCTGCGACGGGAGAACGCGGAACGGGTGACGGTATCCGAGATGCTCATGGTTGGGTGGTCCTTCATGCTTCAGTGAGGCGAGACGCTACGGGCGCAAGCCCTGGACGCCGGTCGTGTCGATCTCCCCAGGTCCGGGGTAGGTCATCTCCGCGCCGCTGCCGCCAATGAACCCCAACTCCTCCAGGAGGGCGGGGATGTCCGCCATTGAGCTGAACAGGGCCCGCTCGAAGGCCACATCGTTGGGGACGCCGCTGAACGCGCCGGCCAGGATGCCGTAGAACCGTGCGCCAACCCTGTGCTCCGCCTCGACCGCGCCAATCTGTAGCGCGACCTGGGCCAGTTCTGCTTCGCCCTGGGCCGCAAACTCCTGGGCGGCGGTGAGATAGGCCGCAACAGACGATTCTTCCAACTCGGCGACAGTCGCCCAGAAGGTCGAGACGTCCGTCAGGAGTGCGGGCGCCGGGAGGGTGAAGGTGAGGGTGCTGGCCTCGGCGCCGGATTCGAGGAGGAATTCATAGTGAGCCTGCTCGGCGGCGCGGGCCGCGGTCAGCATGCCGATTTCCTCGGCGCTGAGCGGTAGCTCGCCGCGGCCCGCGCTGGCCAGTGCCTCACCCAGGATGGTCACGGCAAACGCTTCGCCGGTTGCGGCGATATTGATGATGTCCTGCACGCTTTCGCAGCCGGTTCCTTGCGTCCCGGGCGTCGCGCTTTGCGAGCGAAGAAGAAAGGGCATCGCTTTGGTCCTTTCGGCGAGTGACGTTGGGCAAAACGGATCAGGCAAACAGGTCACACCATCGCCAACTGGTGTGTCCGACATCCTGGCCGTCAACGGACATGCCGCTGCATTGCCCAGTGCAACCACTGTGCCATCAGAATTGATCGTTAGTAGGCGAGAGAACAACTATCGAGTAGTATTGATAACCATATGAGACAATATGACTATAAAAGGAATGCATATTCGTGTTACAGGGCATTCGCACTGGCGATGGCTCAACAGGACGCCGTAACGCCTACGTCCACGGGTTGATCAAGCTCGACAACGCCGGCGGGAGGGCCGCACTCGCCGTCACATGCGTCTGCCGATACCCGATACCGCGTGACGAGGATCCTCAGACCTAGACACAGCATTCCCATGGGAAACCGCCGCCAGGATCACCACGCTGGTCCGTCGCATGGCAGACCGCACGCCACTGTTGGCGCATTACCAGGAATGGTGGCCGTACTCCGCATCGGTGACGTGCCGCCCCCAGGTCACCGGGCTGCCACGTTCGTCCGCCTCCTGGATGGCGATGTGGACCATGAACCGGTCCGGGGCTGCCCCGTGCCAGTGGTTCTCGCCGGGCTCGAAGAAGACGCGGTCGCCAGGCCGGATCTCCTCGATGGGGCTGCCTTCCCGCTGGCAGCGGCCAACCCCTTCGGTGACGTAGATCGTCTGGCCGAGCGGGTGCGTGTGCCAGGCCGTTCGCGCACTCGGGGTAAAGTGCACCAGAGCCGCTGCTGCCCGAGCCGGGGCAGTTGGCGCCGCGACGGTGTCAATGTAGACATCGCCCGTGAACCAATCAGTAGGCCCTTTAGTGGTGCTGAGAGAACTGCGGGTAATCTGCATGGACGGACTCCGGCTCCCTGCTGTGCTCCACCGTTCCCGGCATGGGAACGGCTATTCCATCTGGACCGTGCGCTCTGCCCGAATCACCACATCTGCCAGCGACCCAGACAGATGCGATCCTCCTCGCTGCCTCAAGCGAAGAGCGGCTCCAGCGCGTGCGCCTCAGCCATTGCCGTCATCGCGTCTTCAGATGGCCGCACCCGGAAGCGCTCCGCCGCGTCAAGCGCCAGCGGGAGGATATGGATGTCTCCCACCGTGTTCAGGAAGACGCCGGGCCGGCCCAGCACCCAGTGAACCGCCAGGTCAATCGCGCCCTGGTCGCGTAGCGGCTCGTACCAGGTCGCCGCGGTCTGCTCCCGTTCGCCCCATGGCGCGCGGGTGATCGCCTTGATCGTCTGCACCGCCACATCCCGCTCCGCGCAGCGTGCCATGAGCGCCTCGAAGTCCTTGGCATACTGCGGGTTCTGCATCAGAGGATAGCTGTACGGCAGCAGCACGGAATCGAAGTCAAAGCGCTCCAGCGCGCGCAGGTGCATAGCCGCCACGGTCAGGCCGTGCCCAGTGACGCCGATAAAGCGGGCCAGCCCCTCATCCCGGGCCTGGATGACGGCCTCCAGGGCGCCGCCCGGCCCCAGAGCGGTCTCCCACTCGGTGGGATCGACCAGGAAGTGGAGCTGAATCAGGTCAACGTGATCCGTTTGTAGCCGCTCCAGGGAGCGCTGGATCTGATCGTAGGCAGCTTGATAGGTGCGCTCGCCCGTCTTGGTGGCCAGGAAGATCTCCTTGCGGATCTGGGGCATCCAGGGGCCGAGCCTTAGTTCGGACTCGCCGTAGCTTGCCGCCGTGTCGATGTGGTTGATCCCGTGTCGCAGCACCAGATCCATGGTGCGGTCTGCCTCGTCCTGGGTGACCGTGCCCAGCGCCGCCGCGCCGAAGATCGTGCGGGTGCTCTGGTGTCCGGTCCGGCCGAAGGGTGCTATTTGAATCATCCCGGTGCGCCTTTCTGCTCTCTACGCGCGTGGAAACGAGCTGCGGTTAACGTGTGCGTCTCCAGGATGTACCGCTCAAGGACGAGCCCCGCGCCGGGGCTGCCGCAATATCACCTCACGATACCTGCTCGCTGTCGCGGGTAGGTGAAGACGCGACACCATGGCGATCGGAAGGAGCGCTCTCATCATTCGAGAGTGCTGGCTTCCAGCACTGGTCCACCAACGGCTCGCGGGCGGGCTCACCTTCGCTTGCGCCGGCTCGAGGAAGCTGGCCTCGCCAGTAGACCGCTCAACCCCGAGTGCGGCCGTCACCCGCGGGTGCATTCGGATCTGTTGCACCCGGCCGGAGCGTTCTCATCCTCCGGAAGTGGTGCGTTAGTCTGCCGAATACTACGGACGCTTCCGCATCGATCCCGATCCTGTTCTTCCGGGCACTGCGCCGGTATGATGGTCACATGATGACCTATGTCGTGCTATCAGGCCCTGGGCCCCGGCGTGATTTGACGAAAGACGCCCGGTCGCAGGCATTCTGGGACGAGCATGCCGCCCACATCGACCACCATGTCGCCAACGGCATGATCGTAATGGGAGGGCCCCTGCTGGACACGCAGGGTGCCCTGCTGGTGGTCCAGGCGGAGGATGAGGTGGCCGTGCGGGCGATGATGGATGCAGATCCCTGGTACGCCCACCAGATTCTCACCCTGGAGCGCGTCGCGCCGTGGCAGATCTTCATCGACGAGCCTCGCCTCTAACGAGCGAGGAGTGCGCCAGATCAGAGTTGCCGCTCCTGGCCCGCAGGGGAGTAGCATCCCAGCAGTTGCCATTGTTGCAGGACCTGCGCCGCCAGCGCCCGTTTGACACGCAATGGGGGAAACGCGGCTCGCGTGAGCGGCCTGTGCAGACGGCAGGATTGCAGGCCATGTTCGATGACCAGCGGGCGTTCGGCGCCAGATTCGAATGGGGCGAAGCTGGCGTACAGCGCCTTGCCCCACACACGGACATCGTGGTGGTGGTCGATGTGCTCAGCTTTGCAACCGCCGTCGACGTGGCGGTCGGGCGCGGCGCGATCGTCTATCCGTGCCGTTGGCGTGATGCCCGAGCAGAAATCCTCGCGGCGGAGGTCGATGCGGTCCTGGCCGGGACGCGGTCCGGGGAGGATCAAGGCGCGGCGTACTCGCTCTCGCCCACCTCGCTGCTCTCCATTCCCTCGGGTACTCGACTGGTGCTGCCCTCTCCAAACGGCGCCACGCTTGCGCAGCTTGCCGCGGAACACCAGGCGATCGTGCTCGCTGGCTGTCTTCGCAACGCGTCGGCTGTGGCTGACGTCGCGCGGGCCTTGCGCGGAACGGTCGCAGTGATCGCCGCCGGGGAGCGGTGGGTAAGCGCGGGCGACCTGACAGGATCGCTGCGCCCGGCCGTGGAAGATCTGGTCGGCGCTGGCGCCATTCTGGCTGCGCTCGATGCCTCTCGGCCATCACCAGAGGCGACCGCCGCCATTGCGGCATGGCGTTCTGCGGCTTCCGACCTGGCCCACGTCCTCGCGGCGTGTGCATCCGGACAGGAGCTGCGGGAGCGAGGGTTCGCCAGGGATGTCGATGTGGCTGCTCAGGTTGATGTCAGCCGTGCCGTCCCGCACCTCCGCGCAGGAGCATTCCATGACTGGCACTCCTGATGCCCGACCGGCGCTTTCTAACAAGGGGAGGCCTCCGGTTCATGCGCTACGGCTCGTGTTCCCGCCCGCTCTCAACTGTCCGATTAGATGCGTGCCGAACGCCCTCCTTCCCGACCGCGATAGGTCGCGGTCCCACCCTCGCATGTCGTCTTGGGCACTCTGGATGCACGCAGGTACCTGGTCACAAGACGGCGGCCACGCTCGTGTGTCATCCAGAGCAGAGTCGAAGGAACTCGGCTCAGCCTCGAACCAGGAGGGAGCGGCCGGGTCGGGAAGATGAGGCAACAGAACCCACAATCTGCCGCGAGATGAAGGCAATTCACACCTGGTGAAAGCCACGCACCCTCGTCTCTGCACGGAAACACACCAGGCCCGGTACGAGGATGCTCGTACCGGGCCTGGTGAACAACAGGGAGGTGGTGGGGGTAGCGGCTAGATCTCGTCGGGCACGGCCTGGCAGGTGTAGCGGTTGCCATTGGGGGTGCAGTCGAAACCCACGGCTCAGAAGGGGAAGGTGTCATCCCCATCCCCATTCGGCGCGCCACAGACCGCACCCTGTCACCCCGAGCAGTACTCATCCGAGAGCTGCTTCTGCTTTTCCCTGCTCGCTGAAGCATTGGCGACAGCGAGCACGGCTGCAAGTGCGTGGAGAGATGCCTACCCGTTCGGAAGTCCTCAAAGCTGGACTTCAGAGAGTGCAGCTACATGCGTCCGCTGACTCAACGGGCTTGAATGCTCCACGCGAAGGCATCTTTCACGCCGCTCAGGCTCCTGCACGGTCACCGTGGAAGCCGAGAAACTCAGGGACCTGGAGGCACGCCTTCCTCAGCGGCGGGACTTTGCTCTGCTTTGGCCCAGGTAGCAACGAGCGCCAACTCGCCCACGGCATCCAATAGATAGATAGGGGAGATGCGCCGCACCGCGACACCCACGATATCGACGATGGCCAGGCAGAGCGCGCTCCCAGCCGCCAGGAAGGTGAACTCGGGCACCCACCGCGAGCGACGGCTGCCCAGGAGCAGCGCAGCGCCGATCACGGTGATTAGTGCCCCAACTGTACGCACCAGCCAGAAGTCGACCTTGGGTCCGGTTACGGCTTCAAATGAACGGCGATGGATGATGGGCCAGATCCCGGTGACCACGTAGGCGATGCCCTGCACCTGGGCTAGCCGAGCTTGCTGTGTTTTGTGGCTCAAGCGTTACCTCCCATCGCGTTGGGTGAAACGGCAAACCGCCATCAACCTAAACCCCTCTTCCCCACCTGTTACGCCGGAGACGGGCTCTCCACCGAGGGCGATCTAGACAGACTCAGGGCAATCACGACAGTTGCCGCATCTAGACGGCCGGTCATCTCCCCTCTTCCGCGCATCGGGAGAGGGGTCAGGGGTGAGAGCCATCCGGCACGAGGGGGGCATGGCGCGTCAGAAATTCCCGTAATCCACCTGGAAGCAGGGCAGACCTAACTCCTTGCGCCACATGTCCACCACCTGGTTGCGGTCATCCAGCACTAGAAGCACGTCATACGTGCCGGGAACGGTGCGCTCGTACATCTCGCGCTTGACCTTGCTGTCCTTGCGGCGGTCCCCGGTGCGGCGCATGACCAGTTCGTCAAAGGGGATGTCGTTGGCCTTGAGCCAGGCAATCGTCATGTCCATGGAACTGTCATCGCGCCCGGAAAACAGGATGATGGCGTAGCCGGCCCGGGAGAATACGCGCACCGCTTCCGCCGTCGCGTGCTTCACCTCATCCTGGTCAACCTTCTCGAAGTCATACGGGCTGCGTGTGCCCATCTCGGCGAGCGTGCCGTCGATATCGCAGATGATGGCTGGCTTCATTGGTCCCTTCACATGGCCTGGCTAGACGGGGCCTCGGCTCCGTGTTCATTGACACGGTAGAGCACGTGCTGTGACGTTCGCACTGCTGGTGTCGTCAGGCATCCTGCTCAGTGTCGATCTGCGACAGATCGGCGAACAGTTGCTCGGCAATTTGCGCGCCGTCCTCCCCGCAAATGATCAGGTCGCAGGCTACGGCTCGCATGACAGTGGCGTGGCCGGCAAGAAAGGACCGTGTCAGCACCGTTTGCTGCTGACGCTCCTCATGGTCAAACCACGTCACTGTCAGCGTGCTGCGCCCGCCTAGTTGCTCGTACGTGTCCTGCCATGACTGGCGATCAACCAGGAGCTTCCGGAGGAGACTGGCCCGCTCTGCCAGGAACTGCTGGCGCTCGTCATCGCTCCACTTCTCGGTAGATGGTTCGGGTTGCGGTTCCGGGATCATGACTTCCTCGCGTCTACTGTGTGAACTCCAGCGTGAGCTTTGGTCGGATCTCTCCTACCGACACTCCCTTGAAATTCGGCACCGGTCCAGCGTACCGCTCCCGAAGTGCCTCGGTCATGGCATCGTCAGCAAGCCCGAGTTGTTGCAGGATGGCGACGGCTGCCGGGCCCAGCCCGCGCTGCTGGCCGTCCTCCGCGGAGATGGCGATGCCGAGCCCACGCTCTGGCACGGCCAGGCAGAGCAGCCCCTCTGCGCCAAGCTTGGCCACGACCCGGCCATTGGAGAACTTCATGATGTCAGTGTCCAGGCCCCCATCGTTGCCGACCAGGACTGGGTGGGCCAGCATCGCCTCCCGCAACCGGTTAAGCGCAGTGGCCAGCTCCGCAGGAATCGCCGGCGGGCCACCATTCGGCGCGGCCAGGACCGCGTAGGCCAAGGCGAAGCGGTGTATTGGGGCAGCGAAGGTGGGGATGCTGCAGCCGTCCGTGCCGAGTGCAATCTCGTCCGCGCTCATACCGAGTACCGTCGCGATGATCTCCAGGATGCGCTGCTGCAGCGGATGGTTGCGCGCAACGTAGTCGTCCAGCGTGTAGCCGAGGTGCTTGGTCGCAGCGACCATCCCGGCGTGCTCGCCCGAGCATTCGCATTGGACCTGGGACGGCCAAACCAGACCCAGGACCGCGCGAGCCTGTTCCTGCTCATCGGCAATCGGGGAGATGCCGCAGCGCAGGTCATCATCATGCAGACCACTCATCTCAAGCATGCGGAATACCCCACGCTGGTGATCTGGAGTGGAATCGTGGGAGGAACAGGCCAACGCCAGCTCGCGCGTGCCAAATCCGAAAGCATCTGCAGCGCCACTCTCGACGAGGGGTACAGCCTGGAAGGGCTTCGCTGATGAGCGGAAGTAGGCCACCTGCGCGGGATTGCCAGCGAACGCCACCAGCGAGCCATCCCGTGCGACCACCGCTACCCGGCCGCGGTGCACGCTCTCGACAACGTCGTTCCGGGTAACCTCGCCAAAGATGGCTGTTTCACTGCGGGTGCTCGCGTCGCCGGCTCCATCCGGGCCAGATCTGGCATTGGGCGCCGTCGAGCGTTCGCTTTCTTTCGTGACTGACATCATCTCTCTGACTCTCCTTATGCCGCGGCTGTGGGTTGTTGGTGCGTGGGCGCGTGCTGACCCGACGCAGGGTGATCGGACTCCAACGCTGGGGTAGCAGACTCCTCAGTCACCTGCCCCATGCGCTGCATCAGTGCGTTCCACACCCGTGGGATGCGATAGACCAGGGCGACGACCAGATCGCCCGGCCCGGCCAGGTCAATGGCCGTGTTGACGGCCTCGATCTCGTCCAGAATGACGGTGACCCGTTCTGGCGGGAGTCCTGCCGCGATCACCGCCTCGTGCAGGCGTTGCGCCAGTTCGCCGCGCTGGCGTCCCCGCGTATCGTCATGCTCACGAATCACAATGCGGTCAAAGGTACGGCCAGCCAACTCGCCGAAAGCCTCGATATCCTCGTTCCGGCGATCACCAGCGAGGGCGATCACACCCACTGACTGCGGCGGACTGGATCGCCGCACGAAGTCGGCGACCGCCTCCAGACCGCTCAGGTTATGGCCGTAGTCGATCACGACCTGCCGCCCCTCGACATCAAGCAGGTTGAACCGGCCGGGTGTCTGGCTGTAGTCGTTCGTGAAGGTCCGGAGCGCCGTCCGGATCTCTTCCAGGGGAACATCCCGGGCGATGGCAGCGCCGATGGCGGCCAGCGCGTTGGCGATGTTGACGCGGATACGGCCATCGAGCGTGGCGGGAATCTCCGAGGCCAGCAGTACGCTCGTCTCATTCTTGGCTTCCAAGAGCGTCAGCATCTCGCCCGCAGCCGTCTGCTGCATGACGACCGCGCGCCCGCGCTCCCGCAGGTGGTCCCGCACCACCGGGTTCTCTGCATCCATCGCAAAGAAGATGATCTCGCCGCGTGCCGTCCGGGTCATCTCGACCGTCCAGGGATCCTCGGCGTTGAGCACGGACGCGCCGTTGCGGAAGACCGCTTGTGGCACCACGGCCTTGACCTGCGCGAGATCCTCCAGGGAGGTGATGCCGTGCATCCCAAGGTGGTCCTCAGCAATGTTCGTGACCACGGCCACGTCGCACCGATCGAACGCCAGGCCCTCGCGCAGAATCCCGCCACGGGCGGTTTCCAGCACGGCGCAGTCAACGATGGGATTCTGCAAGACCATGCGCGCGCTGATCGGTCCGGCCGAATCGCCGGACTCGATCTGCACACCATCTATGTAGATACCGTCTGACGTGGTCATGCCGACTGTCCGGCCGGCAGTACGCATGATGTGAGCGATCATGCGCGTGACCGTGGTCTTGCCGTTCGTGCCCGTGACCGCCAGGATCGGCACCCGGGAGGGGCTGCCGGAGGGGAAGAGCATGTCGATCACCGCGCGGCCGGCGGGGCGCTGGCGGCCCTCAGTCGGGTGGGTGTGCATGCGGAAGCCAGGTCCAGCATTGACTTCCACCACCGCGCCGCCGGTTTCGCGTACGGATTGGCTGATGTCGGGACAGAGCAGATCGATTCCGGCGACATCGAGCCCAACGGCCATGGCTGCCTGCCGGGCGACCGCGAGGTTGTCCGGGTGGATCTCGTCCGTGCGGTCGATCGAGGTGCCACCGGTGCTCATGTTGCCGGTCTGCTGAAGAGGTACGTGGACGCCTGCGGCAGGAACATCTTCGAGCGCCAGGCCCTGGCCGGCGAGGGTCTGTTCTGTCTGGGTGTTGACCGGGATGCGCGTAAGGATCTTCTCGTGCCCAATGCCCCGCCGGGGATCAGTATTGGCGACATCGATCAACTCGCGCACCGTGTGTTCGCCATCACCAACGACGTGGGCGGGGACGCGTTCGGCAACCGCCACGACGCGCTTGTTGATAACCAGGATGCGGTAGTCCTTACCGGTGATGTACTGCTCGACAATCACCGCTCCGGTTCGGCTCTCCGCAGCGGACCCTGGGTAGCAAGCTCGCAGTTCGTCGGCCGTCGTGAGGTTGGTGCAGACGCCGCGACCATGATTGCCATCGAGCGGCTTGAGCACAACCGGGTAGCCAAGACGCGCAGCGACCCTGAGCGCCGTATCGAGGTTCCTGGTGACCTCCCCTCGCGGCACCGGAATACCGACTTTGCGGAGAACTCGATTGGTGAGCTCCTTGTTGCCGGCAATCGTATGGGCGATCTCCGATGTTTCTGATGTCAGCGTGGTCCAGATGCGTCGCTGGTAGCACCCGTGCCCGAGCTGGACGAGGGATCGCTCGGCATCGAGCCGCAGCACGGGGATGCCGTCGCGTTCGGCTTCCCTGATGATCGCCGCCGTCGAGGGACCGTAGGACGTGCGCTCCGCCAGGCGAATCAACTGCTCCAACGCCTGGGTGAACTCAAAGGCGGGATCACTGCCATAGACCAGGTTGTTCAGCAAACGGCGAGCAAGTGCCCCCGCGGCCAACCCAACGTCTTCGTCTGTATAGGCATAGATGACGTTGTAGACGCCGCGTTCACCCGTACCGCGTGTCTTGCCGCGGGTCACCCGCGCCCCGGTCAAGTCCTGGAGTTCGAGTGCCACATGCTCGAGGACGTGCCCCATCCACGTCCCCTTGTGCAACCGTTGCACAAATCCTCCCGGACGGCCGACCGAGCAGACATGGGTGTGGAGTGACGGGATGAGCCCGATCAACTGCTCGGAGAAGCCCGGAATGAGGTTTGTCGGCCGCTCCTCCAATTCGCCAATATCGACGACCAGATGCACGACCGGCACCCGGGCCCACATGTTCGGCCCACGGTAGACCTTCGAACTACGTATCTCGATCACCTGCGTGCCCCTTGCGACAGCACGTTACGCATCAGTGCCCATGGCAGGGGCATTCCCCCTGGTCCTGAAGATGTTCCGCGAATTGAGGTCGTTCTGGCGGCCAGTGGTTGAGAGATGCGTGGAGACCTGGTTACGGCCAGCACCCCACCCGGCAGCCTCACGAGTCCGCAATCGTTTCGCACCCATTCCCCTTGCGCTCCACATAGCCGGCCTGTACCGGGTACCTCCTTGCGGACGACGGGCCGCAAAGTCATCACCAGGCTCGATGCCGGTCCGTTCCGGGTTGGCGGCGAGATGGAAAGAAGCTGTCTGATGCGTCCACGCTAGTTGACGTTACGGTCGATGCGTCGCGGCCTGCAGGGAGCCATGATGTCATCCATCTGCTTGTTTCCAAGCATGACTCCGGATTCCTCAAATCTCAGAGCGGCCGCGCTCCCCGTGTAGAGCGCAACCTCTGTGCCAGACAAACACAAAAGACATGCATTTCATGGATACGCAGGTCCACACTATCTAGACGCGGCTCTTTTGCTTCATATTCAGAGACTTGATGCGATTTTGTTCGCTAAACCTCAACCTTGAGTGCAACTTGCAGATGGTGCAATGCGCTTCAGGTGACCTTTGACAGCGAGGTTCGTGCCTACGGAAATCTCACGGCCAGGAATGCATCTGCGCTCCAGAACGTTCATGTCCACGCGCGTGAGATCCTGCGACAAGCTCCAGAGACCGATGTCCGGAAGGAGCACGTTCGGTGCAACGCGTTCCCCCCGGCGCTATCTGCATTCCCTGGCCGATTGGCTCAGGCGTGGTGCATCAGGCGATGCAGGATCTCCTGTTGCGCCTGCTCAACGTCCACATCAGCGGCGAGCGCTACCTGGCCCTGCCCACAGCCCGTGACCACCGACAGCCCCGGCTGGAAACCGTCGGTTGCGACGGTGACATCGCAGTGCTCGAACCGGAAGAGATCTAGGCGGAACGGCATCAGGGCCGCCAGCGCGTCATGCGGGTTGTCCTCTGTCCGCTCCCGGGAAGCCCACCAGCGCCGGACCTGGTCGGCAAGCACGGCGCCCAGGGGGTGCCTGCTCCCCTCCAGGGCAACGAGTTCCGGCTCACGAAGCCAGACCTGCTTCGTCACATCGACCCCGGCCACGCTCATCGGGATGCCAGAGCGCATGACCGCATCCGCCGCCTCCGGATCGCATTTGAAGTTGTGCTCGGCGCGCTCAGGCCAGAAGCCACCACCCATGATGTACAAGTGGTGCAGGTTCCCGGCGAACGCAGCGTCCGCCTGGAGCGCGGCGGCGACATTGGTAAGCGGGCCGATGGCGATGAGATCGAGTTCTCCCGCGTGCTCCCGCGCGGTCTGGCAGAGGAAGTCCACCGCCGTTGGCTCCTCCGCGATCTGGATGCGGTCCAGGTCCGCCAGGCCCACACCTTCATGGCCGGGCCACCAGATCTCGCGTCCGGTCAGGGTCTCAGCACGACCGGGGACCACGGCGATATCTCCCCGATCCAGGCGGTCGCAGGTCCAGCGGGCAATGCGAGCGCGTAGCAACGTGTCGCCATAGACCGTCGTGATCCCAATCAGGCGCACTTCCGGCGCGCGGGCGAGCAGGGTGAGTGCCAGCAGGTCATCCACATCCGAGCCAATATCGGTATCGAGCACTGTTGGGCGCACACTATCTGTCATCGCTTCCCCCGTCACCTGCCTGGGACATCCGCGCACGCTGACCTGCGCCATCACAGCGCAATTGTGGAGAGCAGAGGCAGTGGCGTCATCCCCACGACCAGGCGCACTGGCGTCGCCAGTTCCCGCAGGATCGTCAGGAAAGCGCCTCGCCGCTGATTGCGATCAGCGCATTGAAAGCTGCACAATTCCTGGTGAATTCCGTTCACCCACCGCGGTGGCCTACTCGTTATCCAACGAGATGGCATCGGCCAGGGCGACCATAAGCGCATCGTTCACCGACCCACCATAGCCCCGCAGGTCTCTGCCCTCAGCGGTGAGGGCGGCGTTGCGCAGTATGACGACGAACGCACTACCCTCCTTCTCGACACTGTCGATCTCCCAGCCACGGTCAACTGCTTCGGCCTTGAGCCGGGCCCGGAACTCATCGCCAGTCTCGTTGACGTCAGGTTCCGGATCGACGAAGTTCTGGCGCAGCACCTCATGCGCCCAGGGCAGCTTCTCATCGTCCGGGAAATTGCGGTCATCATCGGGCCACTCCGGGAAGCTACCTTCGTTCTCCACCATCTACGATCTCCCCTGCCATCACGCCTGCGGCTTCGCTGACCGGCGAAGCCGGCCTCCTGCCGCACTGTAGCCAGATTCGTTCCCGCCGTTACTCGCAGCATCACTGCATCTGGCATACCTCCCACCGCCCATCCACCTTCTGGCCCCGATGACCAGGAGCACCGTGAAGTTCAGACGACGAGATTCTTCACCTGCGGTCACAGACTGCCATGGGGAATAGGAGCGCTCACCCGACACATTCCTGCAGGTTCAGCATCAGCACTAAGCGTGGCCGATGAATGAGCCCTCCACCTACGTGTAAAGGGGGATGCGGTAAGCAGCGCGAACGCCGAAAGCGGAGACTGGCAGTCCCCGGCCCTTGTCCGCCTACCCAAGGAGAATGACACGCGGCGACGCGAGGCACCTTTTGCTCTGCCCGCTATAGTCTCCCTGTACCCTGCCGATGCCTTGATCCGCCAGTGGTGGGGCCCGGAGGCCTTGCGACGTGGAGACATGGCCAAGAGGAACGGTCGCGTTCCTCTTTACCGATATCGAAGGCAGCACCCGCGCGTGGGAACAGCAGCGCCCAGTCATGGCGGAGGCTGCGGCGCGGCATGACGCGTTGCTGGCGGAGGCCGTGGCTGCGCAGGGCGGCGTGCTGTTCAAGCACGTTGGGGACGCGGTGCAGGCGGCCTTTCATGCGCCTGCGGCGGCTGTTGCGGCGGCCGTGGCGGCACAGCGGGCACTTGCGGCGGAGGTGTGGCCAGCGGAAACAGGCCCGCTGCGCGTGCGCATGGGCGTGCACCAGGGTGAAGCACAGCCAAGCCCGTCCGGAGACTACAACCAGATCCCCTGCCTGAACCGTCTCTCCCGCCTCATGAGCGCGGGCTACGGTGGGCAAGTACTCATCTCCAGCGCCGTGCGCGAGGCCGTGGCCGATGCCTGGCCGGAAGGCGTCACCCTGCGCGATCTGGGGGAGCACCGCCTGCGTGACTTGCTCGGCCCGGAGCGCATCTGGCAGCTCGATATCGCGGGCCTGCCCACCACCTTCCCACCAATCAAGACGTTGGAGGGCAATCCGGGCAACCTTCCGGTATTGCCCGCTCCGCTCCTGGGGAGGGACAAGGAACTGGAGGACATTCGCCGTCTTCTGGGGAGCCAGTCCACACGCCTGCTGACCCTGATCGGTCCGGGAGGCGTAGGGAAGACCCACCTCTCGCAGCAGGCGGGCGCAGATCTCCTGGATGACTACCCAGGGGGAGTCTGGTTCGTGCCGCTGGAAGAGGTGCGTGACCCCGGCCAGTTCCTGCCAGCCGTGGCAGCGGCGCTCGGCGTGCGGGAAGGGGGCGGGCTGGACTTGCAAAGTGCGCTCCACGGGTGGCTTTCTGGTCGCAGGGCCCTGCTCCTGCTGGACAACCTGGAGCAAGTGGTGGCCGCCGCTCCGGTCATCGCCGCGTTGCTGGCCTCCGCGCCGCAGGTCCAGATCCTGGCTACCAGCCGCATTCGCCTTGGCATTGGTGCGGAGCGGCTGCTGCCGGTCGAGCCGTTGCTCGGCGCCCTGCTTGATGACGCCGTGCAGCTCTTCACACAGCGGGCGCAGCAGGTGTTACCCGGCTTCACGCTGACGCCGGAGAATGGCCCGGTGGTCGCTGCCACCTGTGCCCGCCTGGATGGTCTACCGCTGGCTATTGAGTTGGCCGCCGCGCAACTGCGTTTCCGCACGCTGGCGGAGCTTGGCGCCGACCTGGAGCGCCGCTTCGAGCTACTGGTGGATGGCCGGCGTGAGGCTGCCGCCCGGCAGCGCTCCCTGGCCGCCACGATTGCCTGGAGCTACGACCTGCTCAGCCCGGACCAGCAACAGCAGTTCTTTCGCCGCCTGGCCGTATTCGCGGGCGGCTGGAGCCGGGAAGCCGCTACGGCCCTCGCTCCGGAGCCAGACGCCCTGTCCAGCCTGCTGGATCTGGCGGACGCCAGCCTGGTGCGCCGGGATGCCCTCGGTGAGACCTCCCGGTGGTCGATGCTGGAGTCGGTGCGTGCCTACGCCCGGGAGGAACTGCAGCGGGCCGGGGAAATGGACGAGGTCCAGGGGCGGCATGCGGCCTGGTGCCTGAGTTTCGCACGGGAGGCGGAGCGGGGGCTGCGCGACGCGGGACAGGAGGGGTGGCTGGCGCGCCTCGACCTGGAGCACGACAACCTGCGGGCCGCGCTGCGCTGGCTGCTCGACCGTGATCGGTGGGACGATGCCCTGTACCTGGCGGCTGCGCTCGGCGCGTACTGGCAGACGCGCGGTTTCCTGGCGGAAGGGCGTCGGTGGCTGGAGGCCGCGCTGGCGGCGCCGGCCGCGACGCGGGAGACGCCAGCCGGGCTGGCGGCGATGATCGAGGCCGGGATGCTGGCCTGGGAGCAGGGGGATATTGCGGCTTCGGCGGGTTGGCTTGAGCAGGCGCAGGCACTTGCCATCGTCCAGGGAGACCAGGGGCGAAGAGCGGCGGTGCTCTGCAACCTGGCTGCCCTGGCCCTGCACGAAGGCGACCTGGTTGCCGCTGAGGCGCGCTTCCGCGACGCGCTGGCGCTGGCGGAAGCGATTGGCGATGTTGAGCGCAGCGTCGCCGCCACCGCCGGCCTGGGCGCGATTGCCCATTACCGCGATGATCTCCCGGCGGCACTCTCCCATTACCTGGCGTGCGTCAGCATCTGGCGCAAGGCCGGCAACGAGGCCGCCGCGACCGGCGTGCTGCTGGACCTCCTCCTGCTCCTGGCCCCGCACGCCGATCACCAGCAGCGCGCGCGGGCTATCGGAGCGGAGTGCCTGGGCCTGACGCGAACGCTCGGCGACCGGCCTGGTGAGGCGCTCGCGTGCGCCGGACTGGGTCTGGTCGAGACGGTGGCAGGCAACGATTCCGAAGCAGAGCGTTTCCTGCAGCAGAGCCTGGCGCTGGCACGCGAGATTGGCCACGCCAGTACCGAGGTACGCGCATTGTGCGGGTTGACGCTGATTGGCCTGCGCACGCAACGCCTCGAGAAGGCGCAGGGTCTGCTGGCGGAGACAATTCCGCTACTCTGCGACCTGGGCGAGCAGGATTCGATTGCTACGGGCCTGCTGCTGGCGGCGTTGCTGCGAGGGGCCCAGGGAGCCGCCGAGCAGGCCGCGACATTGCTGGGCACGGAAGAACGCTTACGCGCGGAACTGGACATGCCGGTCTTGCCGGAGCTGCGCGCGGATCGCGATCATCTGGTAGTTCAGGTGACGACGGACCTGGGAGCGCGCTACACCGCAGCCCTCGCGGAGGGAGTGGCGCAGGACGCCGAGGCGGTGCTACGGAGCGCCATCTACACGCCGGAGGAGTCAGGCGATGACCTTTTTCGAGATCTCGATGCGCTGCTCGCCTCCGGGCCGCTGGGGTAAGCAACTCCGGCACGGCCTGCTGGCGCTCATGCTGGCGTGCGCGAGCCTGCTCCCACTGGCGGCCCTGGCGTCTGCCCAGGAGGGGGACCTCATCGGGGTACGGGGCAACCTCTACGAGAGCCCGGCCTTCGGGTTCATCGTGATGCTGCCTCCGGAGAGCGGCTGGGAGTTCCAGGCGTCCAGCAGCGATGCCGAAGGCGACTACGTGCAAGCGATCCACCCGAGCGGCGTCGTCGAGATTATTGCAGGCTACCAGGACCCGGCCGCGGATCCGGCGGGGTGCGTTCAGGGAATCCTGGATGCCCTTGCCGCGGCGTATCCCGAGACAGAACTGACCGGCTGGCAGGGAGAAGAGATCGCGATCGATACGTCATGGCCGGGCGAGGCAAGGGCCCAGGCTTTCGTGCCGGACCCGGTCGCCGACGATGTGTTTGCCGCCATCACCTGCACCAGTCACCCGGGCGACCTGCTCCTGTCGGACCTGCTCCTGCAACCTAACAGCGTCCTCGAGAGCGGTGAGACACCCGCAACGCTCCTGGTGCAGGGGCCAGGGCTGGGGAACACCGGGCGACCGTGGCCCAATGCCTCTGCGCCGGGGCCAGGGGTGGTGCTCTTTGCCGCACGCGGCCTGCCAGTCCTGACTGGCGAGGTCTCGATCCCGTTCAGTTGTCTCGATCAGGAGTCGTTTGAACTCCCGGCCGATCCTGCGCCGGAGGGCATGGGCTACTTCGCCTGCGATGGACAGGCCGCGAATGTGGACGACCAGCCCGTGACTCTCGACCTGGCCGGGTTCGCGCTCGGCTGCCTGCCGGGCCTGCCGGTTGATCCCGATGCGGGCGCCTGCCCGGAGACGCCAGTACGCGCCAGTCACACCCAGGTGCTGGACACCTCCACCGGTGAGGTGGATGGGTCCATGGTGACGCTGGACCCCGGCGAGCACGCGGACCTGTTGCTCTGGTTCACCCTCCCGGAGGGCCTGCCACCGCAAGACGTGCTGTACATCGAGGGTGATCAGACCTTCCAGGCCGGAACCAGTTACTTCTCCGCTGGCGTTGGCAGTCGCCCGCGCGTGCGGATGACGCGGTAGGGCACTGATGCCCCATGGCAAGGGAGACGTGATCCCATGACATCTCCCGGCCTACTCCTGGCCGCGATCGGCGGCACGGCGCTCCTGCTCGGCGGCGCAATGACCTGGGCGCGGCGAAAGGCGCGGCGCACCGGGGTATAACAACTCTCGGCAGGTACTGGAGCGACTTGCAAGATGTCCGTTTTCCGGAATTGCTCCGGCGAACCTCGACAAGCTCGAGACACGGGAAGAATGGTGGACGTGCCCGGAAGGTTCTGACCTCTGCACGCCGCGTTGAGCCGATCCCGTTGGCGCATTCCTATGGGGGATCGACAATGAGATCCTGTCCAATCCAGTCGCTCACGTCCTCGAGCGCCACTGGCGGCAGCACGGGCACGTAATTCTGCGCCTCGTTGATGTCGCCTGTGCCGGTGTACTGCGGTTGTAGCGGGTAGGCAAATGCGGGCAGCGTCCGTACCACCGCGCCAGAAGGGGCCGCTTCGGCCATGCCGACGGGCTGTTCAGCCTGAGTTGCCAGCGTAGCTCCAGCAGTAGCTGGAGTGGATTCGGCCGTCGATGGAGTGGCTCCGGCTGCACCTTCGATCTGGGTCGGGTTCTCGAACCCGCCTCCGGCAGCGGCCATGTCGCTCTCGTACTGGGTAGCCACGATTTGCTCCGGAGCGATGCCGTGCTCAACCCAGGCAGTGATCGGGGTGAACATTTCGAAATGGCTTGGTCCATAGCCACCTGAACAGTGGTAGACCCCGGGGAACATGAAGAGCCGCGTGAACTCCCGCGTGGCTTCCAGCCCGCCCATCTGCTGCTGAACCGCTTCGTAGTAGGCAATCGTGCCTTCCGGCGAGATGGAATCGTCCGCCCAGCCGTGATAGAGGATCAACTTGCCTCCACGGTTACGGAACGCCGAGAGGTCCGGGTTGCTCGCGTCGTAGACGGACGCCATTGGCAGTAGCGCGAACACGTCACGCGGCCGAAGTTCCAGGGTGTCCGCGCTCCAGTTCGTGTCCTGCCACGGCAACGGCAACGAGAGGGAGCCGAGATAGACATCGGCGATCATTTGGTCGAAATTGCCGCCATCGCCCATTGGTCCTCCACCCCCGGCCCAACGCAGCTCCGACCCGTACGGCAGCGTGGCGGCGGGGTAATAACGCACGCCGTTCGCGTCCACCGGGGCGCTGTATAGCTGTTGGGCCGCTTCAACCTGCTCCTGGGTCAGGCAGCCGGTGGAATCCGCGGAGTCTGGACAGAGGAGCGTAGCCGGGTCAAAGGCGCAGGCACGCGGATCAAAGATCAGGCCATCGGCCACGCCGTCCAGTTCATCGCAGGCGGCGAGCACCGCCTCGTGCAGGAAGGCGGACTGGTCGACGGTGATGATTGGGTTGCCGTCGGCGTCAGCGTTGGCCCGGTACTGCCAGGTGTGCTTGAAGGAATTGAGAAAGGAGAGCAGATACGCCGGGGCTCCGGCCACGATGCCATCGAAGTCATCCGGGAAGCGCTGCGCCTCGATCAGCGCCTCACGGCCACCGTCTGAGCAGCCGATGAAGTACGAGTAGGCGGGGGGCTGGCCATAGTACGCGGCAATGATGGCCTTGGCGGCGACGGCCAGTTCGTGATTGGCCACGTAAGCAAAGTCGCGCCGCGCACCCTCATCCAGCGCCCAGGAGAGGTCTTGCATGCCGGTGGTGCCGAGGTCACTGTAGCCAATGGCGGCGCCACGGCTGAAGGCCCGTTGGCAGTCCTCATTCGGGTTGAGGCTGCCGCAGTACCCGCCGCACCCACTCTGGACATACTGACCGGTCCACACGGTGCTGGGCAACTGGACGACGAACTGCGCGTTGGATGCGATCTTTCCGGTGACCTGGCAAGACGCTGGGCTAGCGTCACTGCCAGCGATATCGGTCGCAGAAGCGATGCGGAGGGAGGCGTCTGGAAGGGTGGAGAAATCCTGGGCCGCGAGTTGACCACAGGGCATTACTGGAGCTCGGACTGCCGGGCCCGAGGTTTCAGGCGTCTGGGCCGCGGCCAATGAAAAGGGATGGCTCCTGGTGAGCACCAGGGCGAGGACCACGAGAACCATCAGCGAAGTCGTGAACCTGGTTGCCATGGTCGAGCACCTCTTGCTGATTTCCCGATTCCTATCCCCTCGGGCGTCGTTGCACCGCAAGCACCTTGCAGACCAGATGGGGTATGCACTCCCTGAATGTTTCCGTGAAAGAGCCAGAGGGTTACAGACGGATCATGTCTTGTCGCCTTTCGAGGTCAACTCACGCATGTCCTCTCCCTTCGCGGCGTAACGGTGATCATCAACACGCTTGCCACGGGAACCTGATCGATGTGATCGCGACGTACGGAATCTATTGACAACCTCGAAATGCCGCATTTAGCTTGCGGCGCGGGTAGATGAACGGTTGGATGCGAAGCGGCGACGCTACGCGTTCGAGGGCGGGCGAAGAGGAGCGTCCTACAATGCGAGGGATGATGCAGCACCATGGATGCAACGAACGCCCGGCGTAGCGGCCTGGCGCTTGATGCGCCGCTCTGCCGCTCCCAGAGCCTGATGATTGGACGACGCTACGGGGTCACGAGACAGGAGACCATGTGAAAACGCACGATTTCGCGGATGTCGCTGGCCAGTTCACCGAACGGGCGCACAGTGATGTCTGGTGCAATGTCGCCACCATCGACAGCCAGGGGCGGCCACGTTCGCGGGTGCTGCACCCGATCTGGGAGGGGCAGACCGGGTGGATCACGGCTGATCCGCGCTCACTGAAGGCAAGGCACATCGCGCTGCACCCATACGTCTCGCTGGCCTATGACAAGGACCCTTTCAAGCCCGTCTACGCCGACTGCCATGCGGACTGGGTGGAGGACGTTGCGACGCTGCAGCACGTCTGGGATCTGCTGAAGAGCGCGCCGGAGCCGCTGGGATTTGACCCAGGCACGATCTACTCCCCGATTGGTAAGGAAGAGCCAGAGCGCCCGAAGTACGGGGTCATCAAGCTCACACCGTACCGCATCACGCTCTACGGTTTCCCGAATCCGGCTGTCGTGTGGACGCCGGAGGAGGCGAGTTAGTACGTCAGCGCCACCCATCGCATTTCCACCTGGATTCACCTCTCCATTTGCCTCGATAGGCCGTCCCTGTGGGAGGCCATCCAGCGTGTTTGGGCCTGCAGTACTTGGCGCGCATACTGGTGAGGACAAAGGGCGCCCGTCCGAGGTCCACGGCGGTCGGGAGCAGCGTGGGAGCCAGGACGAAGTGCTCCCACCGCCGGACGGGTGGCGCGGCCGGGCGGTTGCCCAAGGTGGTTATGCATCCTTCGCACTGGCCCTGGGCCCCTGGACTGACCAGCGCGATAGCTGAGCCGATTACCTCCAGTTCCGTTGAACCTTCAGCCAATCAGGCTATGTCACCTCCGCTGTGGGTCTCCGTAGCAACGCCGCCCCTTGCGAAGGGGTGTCGCCATTCCCGAGCACGATGCCACTTGACCGCGCTGCTGCCCGCGGGCAGCAGCGCGGTCAAGTGGGCGTAATGTCCGGCGACAGGCTCGATAGGCAGTCGAACCCTCTCAAACAAGATGGCAATGGCGATCAACACGGCAGCCGAGCCGACGCTGACCGAGACGATCAGTTCGCGACGGGTGAACGCGGTCCGATCACGCTGCGGGCGTGGCCGCGGCCCCTCCTGACTCAGACCAGATACGCAGGAGGCCCTCGATGTTGAGTGGGAGCCACTCGCCGAACATGCCCCAGGACCCGTAGGCCGGCTCCAGCTCGACGCGCACGGCTTCGACCATCTCGGGGGAGTTGTCCGCCAGTCCCTGCTCTTGCGCCGACTGTACCGCGGAGATCAGGTCTTCGAGATACTCACGCATTTCCGTGACATCGGCCTTGGAGCCAGGGAGCGGAGGATGACCCGGCACGAGGGTGTCAAAGTCAAGGTTTTCCTCGATCCAGCGTAGTGACTCGATCCACTCCTCAGGATAGGAATCTCCAAGGTCCTGGTACGGCAAGCGATCGACCGGGATGAAGTCGACGGCGAACATGAGCCGGCGCTCTGGGTAAAGAAGTGCGATGCTGCTGTCCGAGTGATTCCGGCCGGTGTAGTACAGCTCGATCGTCTTCCCCCCGAGCTCGATGGACAAATTGTCGCTGAAGGAAATCTCAGGTACCGGAACGCGGGGATCATCAAGCGCAGCCAACTTCTCGACCGCATTGCGATGCGAAATGAACGTCGCGGTATCGGCGAATATCTCACCACCCGTGGCATGATCGGCGTGGTCGTGACTGTAGATGAGGTAGCGCACTGGCTGATCCGTCACGGACTCGATCGCCGCCCGGTAAGCCGCCGCTCGCTCTGGCCCCTGCTGGCTGCTGGGATCAGTGGCGATGACGCCCTCGTCAGTGACAATGAACAGCGAGACGTAGCCGCCGTTCGTAAACGCATACGTATCGTCTGCGAACTGCTCCAGGTCGGCGGTCGGCGCGCCCGGTGTCGCCTCCTGCGCGAACGCTCGCAGCGGGCTGGCATGCAAGAGTGACGGCAGCAGCATGAGTGACAGCACATGCAAGGTGCGGCGATTGAGACGCGTGTGCAGCAACGTGTTCATGTCACTCTCCTGATATTGATGCCAACGGTCAAGGGCAATTATGAGTGATGAGTGCTGCTTCGGCGGCGGACGACCTGATTACTTACTACTGAAGGCAGGGATCGAACCCCAGGGGATGCCAGGAACCGGCAACGAATCCGCCGAAACCACCAGCGACAGGCCCACTGGTACCATCTGGAAAAAATCCCAGCCGGGCGTCAGCGACATCATCCGGGCTTCCTCGCCAATCCTTTGACGGCAATGCCGCCGCAGGCCGTGACGGCGATTGCGCTCCCGATTTGCCGGCGGCTGCTCCGGCGGCCGTTCAGTCCGCCGCGGCGTTCGAGCAGAGCGCGCGAGCGCACCAGCAGGATGCCGAGGGCCATCAACACCGCAGTCGGCTGATCGCCCCGGTGCGTGGCGATTAGCCCAAGATGCTACCGAACGCGGCCTTTGGCGCCAGAGCAACCTGCGGCACCTCTAACGGGCAAAAGCCATACCAAGGCCAGACCTGCTTCCGTGTGCCGCACTGCGCGAGAACGTCGAGTGGTGATGCTGATGGCCACCGCGAACCATGCATTGGCAGCTGCTAGAGCCGTCCCAACTGTCGGGGCAAGGGCACCGACAGCATTCCCTACCCCAGAGGAATCCCCGACGACTCGACGGCCGGGTGTTTTGCCAATCGGCACGTCTTCATGAGCGAGGGCAAAGTTCATCGCCTCGGCAGTAGCGAAGCAGGCAATAGCCCGAATTGTGCGACCTGGCGGGCTTGGACGGTGCCGCGCTGTGACAGCAATTGGGGGCGTCGCCAACATGTGACGCGACAACCCGGTGTTTCCACTACTGGAGCGGCCGAGGCGCACCTGCTGGCCCATTGCTGGGGCGCATCAGAACGGACCCTGCGTCCAGCCGACCTAGACCAGGGCGCCAATGACACCCGCGAAGCACCGCCGTGACCTGAGAATTCGTCGACTGCTCGCTGGAGATCTTCGCCTCCAGCGGGCATCACGTCAATGCGCGGTTCACCGCCCAGTGACTGCCTACCGAACTACCCGTTCTCACCGCCCGCTAGCGCTCGAGGGCGCTGCCATTGCGGGTGCTGCGGCTGACATCGGTGTCCGTGGCGGCACGACCCTCAGAGTCTCCACCGAAGATCGGGAACAGGATCGGAGACGTGGCAATGATGACCGGGGCAGGGACCAGCGACACCGTACCACCCAGACTGCCGCTCACACCGGAGGTCTCACAGGCTGTGGCGTCACCATTCACGACGCAGGTCGGCCCGGTGCTCCGTGACGACTCTGAACTGGAGACGTTCGGCCGGGTCTGCGCGGTCGCTGGGATCGCCGCTGTCAAGAGTGTGCCTGCCGTCAGCATGCCAATAATCAACGTTCGCATAGCGTTTTGCCCTTCTACACTGGCAGCGAGGGAGCCCCCACTGCACTGCGTATACAGGGAATGAATGCACTGGTTGTGCCACCCAGGCTTGAGCAGGTGACGAACACAGTGGATCCATGAGGACGGCATGTCACCGGGCAGTGAGAACGGCGAGATATACGCGCTTGCGCGTTGGGGATTTGATCTGGTCCAGTTACAGGCATCATGGCGCTCATCGCGCCTCTAGGCGATCACGGACTTGATCCACGGCGCCCGGAATCGATCTGGAATTGCCCGCGCGGGCGGACGCCCACAACGGCTCGGCCTCGTCACGCCTCTACCCGCGCACCGGGCGATTGGAGAGCGAGCTTGGCGCGTCGAGATGTGCGCCAGGATCAACCCCGACCCCGAGACGATCCACCAACTCGCCGCCGAGCCAGCCAGTGACAACGGCACCACCGACCGCAATCACCTCCAGGATGAGTGGCAGCCCGCGGGGATCTCCGGGGGTCTCGCGGCGCAGCCACCAGGCGATGGCAAAGAGGACGACGATGATGACATTGCCCAGGCCATGGGTGGTAGCGATCTTCTTGGCGCGCGTGCCGGTGGGAATGGCTGCCCAGTCGATGGCTCCGGGGACGGCCGCGATGAGCCCGGTAATGATGCCGGCGGCGATCATGGCGTGAGCGGCAAACGCGAGTGAGGTCTGCCCGGCTACGACGGCCAGCAGGTCGAAAATGACTGCCATTCCCAGCAGGCCGAGGGGAAAGGGAATCAGCATCTGGTGCAGCGGGTGACCAAAGACCTTCGCCTTGCTCTCCACGAATAGCCTCCAAACCGTTGATGCCGGGCGAGCGGCGTCCTCGCTGGCGCAGACACGCCGTGAGCGGAGCGTGATCGCCTGCGGCCACAGTTGATGACCGAGCCACCGGGAACTCACCGTGTTCAGGTCGCGAGGTGTTCAGCGATGCACTGCCCCAGCCGGCATACAGCAGGTCGCATGCCAAACATGACCCGGACCTTGGACAGCTGAGGCTTTCGCGCAGGTTGTGTGGTGCAGTGCGGCTACTTTCTCTCCACTCCAGTACCTGACAACGACATGACGACGGGACCGGCCAGTCACACGTGTCGCAACAGCAAGAACCAGTAGGAAATCGTTCACCCACTTCGGCAACTTCTCCCCGGACTGGATACCGTCGATCCCCTCGGTAACCGTATCCAGAGGCGATGCCAGCGCAGGGCGTAGCGAAAGGTGCGACGTCGGGGCGTATGCGGGGAATCCATGGCAGCAAGGAGGGAGACTGCGATAGCGTGCTGGAAACGGCGATGGCAAGGAGTCGCGAGGACGCATGGTCTCAGGGCAATCTCAGCCAAGGTCTGTTGCTGCCGGCCCCTCCACCTGGCCTTTCCCAGCACTGCGGGAGGGCGTAAGGAAAACCACGGGACTGCCCGGAGTGACGCGGGCCATTTATCGTGGGATCATCATTCATCATGAACACCACCCCGCGCGCTCCGCATGTGCTCCTCGTCGATGACGCCCCGGAAATCCGGGAGTTGCTCTGTGAGGTGCTGGAAGAAGAAGGCTACCGGGTCACGAGTGCCGCGTCTGTCCAGGATGTGTCTGAGGTGCGAGAGCTGGCTCCTGATCTCATCGTGCACGATCTGCTCTTTGCGGCGCACACCCCGACAGGTTGGGCGTTCCTGGACGCATTGCGCCAGGATCCGCAGGTGGGCCAGGTGCCCGTGATCCTGTGCACCGCAGATGGCCGCATCCACAGTGACCCCACGTGGGCCCAACGCGCGGAGCACCTTGGTGTGCGCGTCGTGAGCAAGCCCTTTGATCTCACGGACTTCCTGGGGCACCTGACGAGCGTGCTCTCCATTCAGGATCAGCAAGCGCTCAGCACCGCCGAAGCTTGACGCCGCACCCCCTCACAACGCGCTGCTGAGACACCCGCCGCGAGCATTGACGGGATAGTCAGTCACCGGGTCCTGCATCTTCCCACCAAGCTGTTGCCTTCGCTCTCGTTCCTGGGTCGCGTGCATTTCGCGTAATAGCACATGCGCCCCTGCTGCGTTTGGTGCCTCTCCCTAACCAGGATCCTGACGCAGCATGAGCCAAAGACCGACGTGATTGCCGCTTACCAGGCGTTCGATTCCGGCCAGCCCGGGTGGGGCAAGGTCGAGCTTGTTCCGGCGGCCTGAACTCCCCAGGCACGCCGCCATGCCGTAGCAGTGAAGGTGGCGACGTTCTCATTGCACCCCAGGCGTGCCTGCTTATCCCCGCCGGCTAGGGCGTGCTCTCAGGCAAATAGCCCAGGACCAGATCAGCTCTCTGCAGGGAACCACCTCGGCCTCGATCTGAGATGTTCCGGCTTCGCTCAATTGCCCTGCGCCGGCCCACAGGTGCAGAAGTTGGCAAATGGGAGCATCCGGAATCTCCACCGCACAGGGCTTTCAGGCTAGCCGTGCACTCATCGACTTGCGGCTTGCAGCGCTTGTTGGCGTCGCCCTCTTCTTCTGTTTTGCTGCGACTGCTGGCGGCAGGACCGCAGTACCCAAGCCAACGGCGGCGAGCGTGGCGAGTGACGCGCGGCGGGACAAATTGGTCAGGCTGGTGCATGACGGAACGTCCGTGAACTCCTCCGGTCCTGGTGATCGGGCATACGGTGAAACGATGCATATGGCCCGTCCCACTCTAGAGATCTGCCCATAGGACGATATGGGGAATGTTCCGTATTTCCGGCGGGACTCCAGCCGCGTAGCGCGATACCGATACCAGCGCTGCGGTGGATTGCCGGAAGACCTGCCAAGCGAGATGCCGCCTCAACGATGCCCAAGCTTCCTCGCGTCGTCCATCCGCGTCTGCGGTTTGAGCGGCTGTCTCACCGGCAGCAGGCAGCGTGTCCCGCTGGCGTGGCAAGATGACTCCGTTCGAGAGTGGGCGGGAAGGGAGTACCGATGTCCTGCGGGTGCGACGATCAGCAGTGGCAGCGCATGATGCGCCGCCAGATCCTCACCGCCGAGGCGGTGGCGAACGGCGACTTGCCGCCTGTCCCGGAGGGGCACCTGCTCCTCAGCTCGCCGCCCCTGGCGGCGCTCCCGAACGGCTCCTTCGTCAGTCCGCGCGTGGAGATGTACGGAGATGTTGCCATCGGCGCCAGGTGCTTCGTCGCCAGCAACGCCATCTTCGCCGCCGCCCAGCCGCAGCGCATCACGCTGGGGGATGTCACGAACTGCCAGGACAACGCGTACCTCCTGGCGGACACGTTTCGCTTGCAGGTGGGGCATCACGTCTCCATCGCCCACCAGGCAGTCATCGAGAACTCGGTAGTTGGGGACTTCACCTTCTTCGGCTTCCGCTCACGTGTCCGTAACAGCGTGATCGGCCCCGGCTGCATGGTGATGCACAGCACGACGGTGGAGGGCGTCACCCTCCCTCCGCGTCGCGTTGCTCCCGCCGGCGCCACCATCACGACCCAGGAAGCAGCGGATGCTCTGCCAGAACTGGGCGAACCGTTGGAGGAGTTCAGCTCCGAAGTGCTCACGGTGAACGAGGAGTTTGCCAGCGCGTACTCCCGGCTCTACCAGGAGGCGGGCGCGTCCTCCGTTGTGGGGGTTGGGCCGAACCCGCAGACCAGCTTCAACCCACGCTCCGTGCAGCCTACCCTGGGTGATGGCGTGCGCCTGGCCGAAATGGTGCGCATTGTGGGGGATGTCCGGCTGGGCGACCGCAGCCGCGTCAACCAGCGCACGGCCCTCCGCGCCGATGAGGGGACGCCGATCATCATCGGGCGCAACGCACGCATTGGTGGCCGCGTCACCTTCCACGCGCTGCTGGACACCTCCATCACTGTCGGTAACAGCGCCTGGATCGGGGACGAGTGTGTGCTGCATGGCCCCTTGCAAGCCGGGCACAACCTGGTGGTCGAGCATGGCGCCGTCCTCTTCCGCGCCCGGGTGGAGGACAATGTCACCTTGCGCAGCGGCGCCACGGTCATTGGCGATGTCCTGTTGCGCGAGGGGACCATTGTGCCGGAGGGCGCCGTCATCGAGACGCAGGTGCAGGCGGACGCGTTGCCGATGCGGTAACCGGTAGGCCGCAAGAGATCACGCAGGTGCGCTCACCTGGTGACTGCCAACATAAGCGCCAGCAGTAACATCGAGACGACACGGCGCATTTTGCGCGCCAGAGCGGAGTTGTCGTGAACAGCATCGTGACGTGGGACAATCCCGACCTCGACACCAGTGAAGCCGCCGCGCTGGCCCGGGATGCGGCCGATCCTCTGGGGCACTTCCGCGAACACTTCTTCGTGCCGCCGGGCGTGATCTACCTGGATGGCAACTCGCTGGGTCTGCTCAGTCGGGAGGCAGAAGAGGAAACGCTGCGGGCGTTGCAGCAGTGGAAGGAGCTGGCCATTGATGGTTGGCTGGCCGCCGATCCCCCCTGGTTCACGCTCGGCGAGGAGCTTGGCGCACTGACCGCTCCCTTGCTCGGCGCGGAACCAGAGGCGGTGATCGTCACCGGCTCGACCACGGTCAACCAGCACGCCCTGCTGGCCACCTTCTTCCGGCCGTACGGCTCATGCCGCAAGATCGTGGCGACAGAGCTGGACTTCCCGTCCGATATCTACGCGATCCAGAGCCAGATCGCGCTACACGGAGGCGACCCGGTCGACGACCTGGTGCGCGTTCCATCGCGCGATGGCCGCACGATCGAAGAGGATGACATCATTGCGGCGCTGACGGAAGACGTCGCGCTGGCGATCCTGCCGGCGGTGCTCTACCGGTCCGGCCAGTTGCTGGACATGGAGCGGCTGGCAGCGGTGGCTCGGGAGCGCGGCATCCCTCTCGGTTTCGACTGCGCCCACTCCGCCGGCGCGGTACCGCACCGGTTCGATGCCTGGGGCGTCGATTTCGCCTTCTGGTGCTCCTACAAGTACCTGAACTCCGGCCCTGGCGCGACGGGTGGACTTTACGTCAACCGAAAACATTGGCAGACCGGGCCCGGCCTGGCCGGCTGGTGGGGCTCCCGCAAGGAGCGCCAGTTCGACATGCGCCACCAGTTCGAGAGAGCAGAGAGCGCCGGCGCATGGCAAATCTCCACCCCACCCCTGCTGGCCACCGCTCCGTTACGCGGGGCGTTGCGCCTCTTCCACCAGGCAGGTCTGGACACTCTGCGCGCCAAGTCCCTGGCGCAGACGGCCTACCTGGCGGACCTGTTCAACGCCAGCAGCCTCACGGCTGCCCCGTACGACTTCGCCATTGGCACCCCCGCCGCGCCAGAGCGACGTGGCGGCCACCTGGCCGTAGAGCACCTGGAGGCCGCGCGCATCTCGCGCACCCTGCGCGCCCGAGGCATCGTCCCCGATTTCCGGGCCCCGAACGTGATCCGCTTGGCGCCGGTGCCCCTCTACACCAGCTACCACGAGCTCTGGCAAACGGTGCAAGCCCTGCGCGAGATCATCGACACGGGAGCGCACTTGCGGTTGGCCGAAGGGCGGGAACTGGTGGCGTAGCCGGGACGACGGTTGCCGCTCCTGCGCTCTCCTGGGCAACGACCGCTGCAAGTCAGTGGTGAACGTGACTCAACCTGGTGCTCAACACGCATTCTTTACGCGTTGGGCGACTGCTCATCGTGCAATCGACTTCTCAGCAGTCCGCCAGCGCTGTGAGGTTGGCGATATCCAATGGAATATGCGTCGTGTGGGAGGCGGGCTGCCAAGTCAATGTAGTCAGATCTGGCAGCACCGGCACCGACCTACGCAGGTGTGGCCGCAATCAAGCAGGTGAGGAACCCGTTCGACGAACATGTATCGCAGCAGGCCCCGAGGATAATGCAGGTTGTGGGATCGCCAGCACAGAACGGCGCTAGCGTCGCCCTGCAAGCAGCCGCATCACTAGCGCAGCGCTGCTTCTCCTTCTTCTTGCAATCCGGGCCCTTCTTCTTGGCTTCGCTGGCAGACGGCCTGGTGACCGTTGCAACGATTGCGGCGCTGCCAAGAGTGATCAGCGAGCGACGACGGGAAATACCCTCCGCTGCGAGGCGGGTGACCGTATCAAACGATTCCGTGTTCATCATCGTCTCCCGTCAGTCGTTAACCGAACGACTCCATTGAGGCCGAGGCAACAAGGGCGCAGCTTATAAAGCCATTCGACGAGCACTGGTCGCAGCAGTTTTCCAGGGCAATGCATACAGGCGAACCAGGAGGGTCACAGAGTGTAAGAATCGTCGTCTTGCAACCGGCAACATCACTCTGGCAGCGCTGCTTCTCCTTCTTCTTGCAATCCTTGCCCTTGTTCCTGGCTTCGGTCACGCCACTATGGGAAGCTCCTGCCGCCAGCACAGCCATACCCAACGCGAGAAGAGATGTCCGACGAGATGCCTGTTCCCCGGCCTCCCGTAGAGAGGCCTCCACCACATTCTTACCCACGACCCGTTTCCTCCTGGCACAACTCGAAACCGTTCAAGATGAGAGGGAGGTGTTCGGTACCAGCGCGCCCCCTGACGGTGGCCTGCCTATGCTCCGTGCACCCGCTCGTCTGCTCTTGATTCCTCGTTTGGCTCTGCCATACAGCCTAGGAGTGACGCGGGCGGGACGCATGGTTTGAACTATGTAGATGGCCTATGCATTTGGAGGACGCTTGAGTCGTTCTTGCCACGACAAGGAGGAACACGGGGCAGCCCTTCCTGGCATCATGAAGAGAACCCTGGTGTCATGCACGTCAATGACTGACTCTACCCCCGCGCCTCGGAGGCGATTAGCCAGTTGGCCGTAGCGGAGAGGATGACGTGATCAAGTCGGCGTAAGCCGCGTTAATCCTCCTGGGGAGAGCCAGGCTTGAGCAATCATCCGGTGTTTGTTCCAAAGCCATCCTGGATTCTGTGAGAGGGTGTTTGCACAGGGAACAGGCTGTGGCCAGGCCCTCCGCCGGGCAGTGCGTTTCGGCGTAGAGATTCGCTCCGCCGCGGCGCACCGCGTGGTGTGCCATACGCCGTCCTGGATCAAATGAGATCCCGGTCACGCGCCAGCATTGTCGCTTCGGTGCGGGTGCGTGCGCCCAGCTTGCCCAGGATGTTGGAGACGTGGGTGCGCACGGTGCCCCGGCCGATGTAGAGCGCGTCGGCAATCTCCGGGTTGGAAAGGCCCTTGGCCAGCAGGCGCAATACATCCAGCTCTCGTGGGGTGAGGCCGCCGGCATCCGCCTCCTCTGGAGCGGCTTCCGCCACGGCCATCGCTTCCGCGATCACCGCGGAGAGTGGCAGGGCTCGGCCAGCGGCCACCTCCCGCAGGTATGTCCCCTCCCCCAGGGCCGCACGAGCCGCGCTCTCCGTCTGCAGAAAGCGCTCTCGCTCCTGCGGCCAGAGGGCGGCCCCGCTCCGCTCTCGCATGGCGCCAGCCGCGCCGATCAACCGCGCCGCCTGCACAGGCCTCCCGGCGTTCATGGCCACCGCCGCCAACCCGCCAACCGGCGTGGCGAGATACCAGGTGTCCCCACCTTCGCGCAGCAGCCGGATGCTCTCGGCGTAGTTGCGGGTCGCGCTGGCCTCGTCACCTGACGCATGCTTCATCAGGGCGATGTCGCTCAGCTTGTTGCCCAGGCCCTGCTTGTTGCCGAGTTCACGGTGAATCTGCAGCCCCTCGGCCATGAGGGCTTCGCCACGCACGGGATCACCACCGGAGACGAGGTGCTCCCCGACGTCGCTGAGAATGTAGGCCAGCCAGCTCCGGTTGCCCGCTTGCCGCATCAGGGCAATCGCCGTCTCCCCATGCTCCAGGATGCTCGCCGCCCGGCGCTCTTCAGGGTTCACCAGTAAGTGGATTATGAAGCGGAGATAGTGCGCCAGAGCCTCGTGGAAGACGAGGCCCTGCGCCCGGGCATACTCCAGCGCCTGCTCGCCGAGACCAAGGGCCTGCGAAAAATCTCCGCTGGCCCAGGTTAGCAGTCCTGCCCCGAACATGCCCTGCGCCCGGGCCTCTGGCCGTGCCGCCTCCGCGCGGGCCAGGGAGCGCTCCAGCCAGGATGCGCCTTCCCGCAGGTGGCCGCGCAGGAACCAGAAGATCAGGAGCGAGTTCGCCAGGTCCAGCGCCTGGTCTGGCGCGTGCTCCAGGAAGGTGGCCAGTGCGCCACGCAAGTTGGCCACCTCTCGGTCCAACCGCTCCGCCCAGATGCGCTGCTCCGGCCCCACCAGCTCTGCGGCGGCCTGCTGCCCCAGGTGCAGGCACCACGAGGCGTGGCGCAGCGCCACCTCCGCCGCCTCACCGGTGGCTTCCAGTTGCTCCACGCCGAACTCGCGGACCATTTCCAGCATGGTGTAGCGGGCCTCGGAGGCGGCCAGGGACTCCTGGCGCAGGAGGCTCTTGTCAACCAGGCTGGACAGGAGATCAAACGGGAAGCCGCGGTCATCCCCCTCGCTGATGAACTCCGCGGCTTCCAGGGTGAAGCCACCCGAGAAGATGGAGACGCGCCGGAAGAACGCCTGCTCCGCGGGGTCCAGCAGGTCGTAGCTCCAGGCGATGGCATCGCGCATGGTGCGCAGGCGCTGTGGCACATCCCGTGCGCCGCTGGTCAGCAGCGGCAGTTGCCGGCCCAGCCGCGCTAGCAGCGCCTGCGGCGGCAGCATGCGCACGCGCGCCGCAGCCAACTCGATCGCCAGGGGTAGGCCATCCAGGCGGCGACAGATCTCTACTACGGCCCCGGCGTTCTGCTGGGTGAGAGTGAACTCTGCCTGCGCGGCCTGCGCGCGCTCGACGAAGAGGTTGACCGCCTCCACATCCACCAACTCCGGCACACTCGGGGTGCCTTCTGGCAGGGTGAGCGGCGGCACATGGAAGGTGCGTTCCCCGGAGATGCCGAGCGGCGAGCGGCTGGTGGCCAGGATCGTCAGGTTGGGGCACGCCCCCAGCAGTCCCGCAATCGCCTCCGCGGCCGGGAGAACCTGCTCCAGGTTGTCCAACACCAGGAGAGCTTGCCGGTCTGCCAGCACCTGGGCGAGGCGCGCCGCCATCGGCAGATCGCCCACCTCACGGATGCCAAGGACCGACGCAATCTCCGGCAGCACCAGCTCCGGATCGCGCACGGCGACCAGCGGCACGAAGGCCACGCCATCCGGGAATGCCTGCCCGAGCGACGCTGCCACGCGGACAGCCAGGCGCGTCTTGCCTACCCCGCCCGATCCAATCAGGGTGACGAGCGGGGCATCCGGGCGCTGCAGGAGCGTCCGTAACATCGCGCCCTGCTCTTCTCTTCCAATAAAGGGGGTCAGGAACCGTGGCAGCGGCGCGGCCGTATCTCCACTCCGTGGCGGCTCCCCGGCATAGATTGGGTGGTCATGGGGTGCAACGCGCGACATGGGACCCTCGGTCTCTCATTGTGAACACGAGCCACGGTCGGTTTCATTTTAGCCGCGTCTGAAATTTGTGGAACACCCTTTCAACAAATTGCGCAACCTGGTTCTGTTGCTTTGCCGTTGTTGTCCTTGGAAACAGGCATCTTCACTCTTGCGCCGGCCGTGATGGGGCTGGTCCGGTAGCATCCCCGGCATGTCATCCTGTGCCGAAGGTCAAGGATTTCGTTCCTCCCTTCGCGGCCAGCCTGTTCCTTGTTCACGCCCGATTGAAGGTGTCATCTCGAGCGACGTCGAGGTCCCTCGGCCTACCTTACCTCCGAGGAGCGGTGTCAGCATGCGGTTTTCGGAATGACTTCAATCCGCCGTGGTCTGACACGTTGAGATCTCTCGACCCCGCTCGAGATGACAGGCGAGAGGGGTTGCGCAAGGGGTTCAGGCGTCGTGCGATGAGAAGCACGAGATCCTTCGACAAGCTCAGCACTCCGTCTCAGAGGAAGTGTGAGGCATAAGCATTTCCATCCTCGCTCAGGACGACACGCGAGGATGGCTGCTATTCGGGAACCCGTCAACTTCGCCGACAAAGTACTGAGGGTGAGACCCGGGGGTAGACGTCACCACCGCAGCCCCGACTCACGGCGCATCGTAGGTGAGGCAAGCGTAGATTCTTCCATGGCATTGACCAGAGCACCGCGAGACGCAGGAAGCCCATCCAGCAAGTGACGATGCGCCTCACCAGATGGGCCAACGTGCTCACGCTAAAGCGGCGTGCAGAAGAAGTGTCTGGGTGCGATGATGGGGTATGAGCCCCCGCCCGTCGGCGGACTTCCGTGAACGTCTCGTGGCCGCCATCGACGCCGGGTTGCCGCGAGGTGAAGCCGCCC